>Ga0183095_10009_pt1 | contig 853484 bp, 771 predicted proteins | sample BioMet4_FD_130346 | JGI IMG/M metagenome (GOLD analysis project Ga0183095, IMG submission 130346) | Microbial communities from bioreactor (seeded with sewage sludge) at LBNL, California, USA - Biofuel metagenome 4 (v2) (version 3) | ecosystem: Engineered > Bioreactor > Anaerobic > Unclassified ...
CGACCACACCGGAGACCCCGACCACGCCGGAGACGCCGACCACACCGGAGACGCCGACCACGCCGGAAACGCCGACGACGCCGACCACGCCGGCCACACCCTGAGATCATACCGGAAGCCGGCCCGTTTAGGGCCGGCTTCCGTCTGCCGAAAAAAGAAGTCTGCCGCGGCGGACTTCTTTTTGTTTGCAGTTTGATCGGACCGGCAGACCCGCCGCCCCTCTGCGGAAGGACGGGGGAGCCGCGCGCAGGCGGGACCCGGGCGGAAAAGCGCACATTTCACAAGCCGGCCCCAAAACTCCGGCTGCGGCGCGCGTCCGGCTATTCGGCGCTTTCCGGCGGAAAGACCTCCGCCATCAGCGCGCGCGCATCCTCGAGCGCGGCATAGGGGACATAGAACAGGAAAAACTCGTTGAGAGAGCCGATTCTGCTGGACAGCCCCGCCCCGATGTTGCTGTTGTCGAGGAACGGGACGCCGTGCTGCTGCAGCAGATCGCGGACCAGCCCGCTCCACAGGGCGTCCTTTTCAATCAGGAAGACGGGATCGTCCGCGCGGACGGGCCGGAGATGCGTTTCGCCGCAATTGGGGCAGCGATCCTCCGGAAATGCAAGACGGCATCGTTCACAGTAGTTCATGGCGGCTCCTTTCCGGCAGGCGCCGTGTCACGGCGCCTGAAAACAGATCCGTTTCTTCGATTTCCGTGCAGCGCGGCCCGTCGAACCGCAGACAGACGGCCCACGGCATGCGGTCGACCATGTCGCGGAATTGCGGGAATCCGAAGCTGGGGTCAAGCGCGTTGAGCAGCGCGCAGATCGCCGTGCCGTGTCCGCCGGCGGCGGCAGCCTGCCCCGGGCAGTCGGCCAGGATGCGGGAGAGGGCCCGCAGGCAGCGCGCCTGCACCTGCCGCAGTGATTCGCCGTCCGGGAGCGCAAAATCGAAATCGGCCCACTGGCGGGCGGCAAAGCTCCAGAAGTCCTCGATCCAGCCGCCGACGGCCCGCTCGCGCAGGTCCGCGTCGACGCGGATCGTCAGGCCCGCCTGCTCCGCAAAGGGACGGACGGTGTCGAGCGCGCGCCGGTAGGGGCTGGAATAGACCGCCGCGATCCGCTTGCCGGTCAGGCAGGCGGTCACCAGCGCCGTGTCGCGCCGGCCCTTTTCCGTCAGCGCGCGGGTGAGATCGTCGTGATTCTGCCGGTCCGGCTCCGCGTGGCGGATCAGGTAGAGCGTCGTCGTCACAGCAGCTTTCCCATGGTCAGCTCGGTCAGATAGCTCCCGCCCTTGAGCCTGGCCGCGCGCGGCGTGGCGCCCCAGACCTCAAAGCCGCATTTCTTGTAGAGCGCGATGGCGCGCTCGTTGGGCTCGAAGACGCCCAGCTCGATCTGTTCAAAGCCCAGCGCCCGGGCCTGCTCCAGCCCGATGCGGAACAGCTGTCCGCCCAGCCCGGCGCCCCAGCATTCCCGCCGCAGGGCGATGCCGATGCTGCAGCGGTGGCGCAGCTTGATCCGTTCGCCGACGGGGTTGATCCCGCACGAGCCGAGGGCGCGGGCGCCGTCAAAGGCGCAGATCATGATGCTGCGCGGGCTCTCGGCCTGCGCGCGCAGATAGGCCTGCTCCTGCTCAGGCACCATGTCGATCTCCTCGGGATAGCGGATCAGATAGGGCGTCTCGGCCGCAGTCACGCGGAGCAGATCGATCATTGTCTCCCAGTCCTCCGCGTCCGGACTGCGGAGCAGACAGGCGCGGCCGTCGCGCAGGACGGCCGTTTGCGGTGTCAGCTTCATGGGAAATCTCCTTTACAGCTTGAAGGCGTCGGCGCTCGGACGGCGCAGCTCGGCGCCGGCGGCCGGCTTGCGCCGCAGCGGGTCGTAGACGAAGCGGCGGCAGCGGTCCTCGGCGCGCATCGGTCCGCGCCGGTCGCACAGCACGCCGTCCGCCCCGAAATCCTTCCCGTGCAGGCAAAAGGCGCAGATGCGCCGGACTTCCTTGTCGCAGATCATCGAATCCGCCCCCTTTTTCTGTTATTATACCAGTTTCTGCGCGTTTGACAAGTGAAAACCAGCCCCAGGCCCGCCAGGACGAGCCAGACGCTCAGCGCGGACAGCAGCGCCTCGCGGAAGCAGCGCCCGGCGCCGCGGGAGGTCAGGGCGAGCAGCTGGCGCTGAAGCGCCGGCCCCGTCCGGGCGTCGAAGGGGAGCAGCCGGGCGCCGAGCCAGGTATAGAGGGCGGCGAGCCAGCTGTGGAGGATCTTGCCGACCACATAGGGGCGGCAGGACAGGCCGCTTTCGCCGATGAAGTTCAGCACCTGGCAGTGGACGGAGAGGCCGGCCCAGCCGAGCATGAAGGCGGCGGCCGCCAGCCGCGCCGGCAGGCTGACGGCGGTGCCGCTCAGGCCGTAGACGCCGGAGGTGACCTCGATCAGCCCGGACAGCAGCTTTTCGACAAAGACGCGGTCCAGGCCGGCGAGCGCGGCCAGCGCCCGGGCGGCGCCGGGCAGGATGCCGGTGACGCAGAGCAGGCGGATGGCGACCGAAAAGAAGATGACAAAGGCGCAGATGTTGAGAATCTGCTGAAAGGAGCCGGTCACCGCGCGGGAAAAGGCGCGGCCGGCCGGCGGGAGCGGCGGCTGCGGCCGGGGATCGGGACCGCCGTCCGCCGGCGGCGGGTCGCCGCCCCAGCGGCGCAGCAGGATGCCGACGGAGACCGAGGCGAGGATGTGGGAGCCGTAGAGCAGCAATCCGGCCATGGGGCTGCCGAACAGCCCGCCGACGGCGCCGAGGATGAAGGCCGGGCCGGAGTTGTTGCAGAAGGCCAGCAGACGCTGGGCCTGCGCCCGGCTGCACAACCCGCCGCGGTAGAGGTCGATCGCGGTCTTGGCGCCGACGGGATAGCCGCCCACCAGCCCGAGCGCGAAGGCGGGCGCGCAGGCGCCCGGGACATTGAACAGCAGCCGCATCGGCCCGCGCAGCGCGCGGCCGCAGAAGCGGGCCAGCCCGGTGTCGACGGCGAGCGCCGAGACGACGAAGAAGGGAAAGAGCGACGGGATCAGCACCCGGGCGCACAGCTCAATCCCCGCGGCGGCGGCCGCCGCAGTCTCGCGGCCGCAGAAGATCAGCCCCAGCGCAAAGAGCAGCATCGCCGCCGCGGCGGCGGCGCGGTACAGGCGCCGGCGGAAAACACCCACAGGCATATCAGCTCCTTTCGTTCGATACACTGTAATGATATTGGAAAGGACGGGGATGCTATGCAGAAAACCGGCTGGAAAGAGGCGCTGCGCCGCGCGGCGGCGGCGGGCGAGCCGCTGGACGCGCCCCAGCTCACGCTGGAGGGCGGCGAGGAGCTGCTGCTCGAGCGCCATCAGGGCATCATCGAATACAGTCCCGCGTCGGTGACGGTGGCCGCCGGAGCGTTCACGCTGCATGTCGCGGGGGACGGGCTGACGCTGCGCTCGATGGACGCCGCGGCGCTGCGGCTGCACGGGCGCATCGACAGCCTGACGCTCCTGCGGGAGAACGGCTGATGCTGCTCCAGCTGCGCAACGCCCTGCGCGGCAGCGTGCGTGCCGAGGTCCGCGGCGAGGGCACGGAGCGCTTTCTCAACCTGTGCGCGATGCGCGGCGCGGCCTTCTGGGACGTCAGCCGCACGGCGCCCGACTGCCTGACGGTGTCGGTGACGGTCCCCGGCTTTTTCCTGATGGGCCGGACGGCGCGCGACGGCGCCTGCCGGGTCCGGCTGCTCCGCAAGCGCGGCCTGCCGTTTCTGGCGGCGCGGCTGCTGCGCCGGCGGGCGCTGCTGCTGACGGCGGCGCTCTGCCTCGGCGCGGTCTGGTGGCTGACGGGCGCGGTCTGGACCATCGGCATCTCCGGCTGTCAGCGGGTCAGCGAGTGCGAGATGCTGGCGCTGCTGCGCGGGGCCGGGCTGTACACCGGCGTGCGCCGCAGCGCCGTCAGGGGCGCGGAGATCCGGGATGCGCTGCTGCTGCGCGACGCCCGGCTGGGCTTTGTCACCGTCAACCTGACCGGCTGCCATGCCCAGGTCGAGGTGCGGGAGCGGGACGAGACGCCGCCGCCCGAGGACCGGACGCCCTGCAACATCGTCGCGGACCGGGCCGGCGTCATCGTGCGCCTGCGCGTGACGGCGGGGCGGGCCGCGGCGGAGGTCGGTCAGACGGTCCTGCCGGGCGACCTGCTGGCGAGCGGCGAGCTGGAGAGCAGGCAGGGCGTCCGCTGGACCGTCCCGGCCCGGGCCGAGGCGGATGTGCGCACCTGGCGCACCGTGACGGCGCTGCTCACCGGCGCGCCCCGGGCGCGCCAATACACCGGCAGAGTGCGCGTGCGGCACTGGCTGGTGCTCGGGACGCGCAGATTCCCGCTGGAAATTGTTGAAAATGAACCCTTCGCGTGCTATGATAAAAAAATAGAGCGGCATGAATTGCGGCTGCGCCGGGACTTTCGGTTCCCGGTCGCCGTCGTCGCGGAGACGGAGCGGGAATACCTGCCGGTCTCCGCCGTGCCGGACGCGGACGCGCTGCAGGCGCGTCTCCGCGCGCGCCTGGAGGCGTCGCTGTCGCGGGAGCTTGACGGCGGGTCGGTCACGACCGCCGCGTTCGAGCTGAGCGGGACGGCGCCCTGCCGCGCCGTCCTCCGGGCCGAGTGCCTGGAGACGACCGGCGTTCCCGCGCCTCTGAACTGAGACACGGCAAGGAAGTGGAGAAAGTCCCCTATGGAACAAATCATCAACGTGGAGCGGGTCGAGGATGTCATCAATCTGTTCGGCTCCTTCGATGAAAACAGCAAGCTGCTGGAAAAGGAATACGACGTTTCAATCGTCTGCCGCGACACCGAGCTCAAGCTGGTGGGCGAGCCGGAGAACACGATGCGCGCCCGCGCCGCCGTGCAGGCCCTGCTGATGCTGGCCTCCCGCGGCGAGCAGATCAGCCAGCAGAATGTCAATTATGTCGTCTCCCTGGTGCGGGACGGGCAGGAGGACAAGATCGCCCAGATGGGCAAGGACGTCATCTGCGTCACCGTCCGCGGCAAGCAGGTCAAGGCCAAGACCGTCGGACAGCAGAAATATGTCGATGCCATCCACAAGAGCATCGTCACGTTGGGCATCGGCCCGGCGGGCACCGGCAAGACCTATCTGGCGGTCGCCTGCGCGGTGGCGGCCTTCCGCGAAAAGACGGTCAACCGCATCATCCTGACGCGGCCGGCGGTCGAGGCCGGCGAGAAGCTCGGCTTTCTGCCCGGCGACCTGCAGAACAAGGTCGATCCCTATCTGCGGCCGCTCTATGACGCGCTGTTTGAGATGATGGGGCCGGAGGCCTACCAGCGCTATCTGGAAAAGGGCAACATCGAGGTGGCGCCGCTCGCCTATATGCGCGGCCGCACTCTGGACGATGCCTTCATCATCCTCGACGAGGCCCAGAATACCACCCCGGAGCAGATGAAGATGTTTCTGACCCGCATCGGCTTCGGCAGCAAGGTGGTGGTCACCGGCGACATCACCCAGATCGACCTGCCCGACGGGCACCGCAGCGGCCTCAAGGAGGCCATGCAGATTGTCGGCGGGCTGGACGGGATCGCCGTCTGCCTGCTCGACCACCGCGACGTGGTGCGCCACGAGCTGGTCAGCCGCATCATCCGCGCCTATGAGCAGCATGAAGAAAAGAAACAGGGGAAGAAGAAGTATGTCAAAGCTAAAGGTTAACATCTCCGGCCTCGGGGACGCGCGCGCCGCCCGCCTGATCCGCATTGCCGCCAAGGCCGCCTTTTTTGACATGGATTATGATTTCGACGGCCGGGTCGACGTGACGCTGACCAACGACGAGGGCATCCGCGAATACAACCGCGCCTACCGCGACCGGGACAGCGCCACCGACGTGCTGAGCTTTCCGATGCACGATTTTTACCGCGGCCACTGCCATGTCCGCCCTGACCGGCTCAGGGACCCCGACACGGGCCTGGTGATGCTGGGCGACGTGGTGATCTCGGCGGAACGCGCCCGCGCCCAGGCGGAGGAATACGGGCACGGCTTCGCGCGCGAATGCGCCTATCTGACGGTGCACAGCATGCTGCACCTGCTGGGCTTTGACCACACGGACGAGGGCGAGGAAAAGACCGTCATGCGCGCGCGTGAGGAACAGATCCTCGCCCGCATCGGTCTGACCCGCTGAAGGGAGCGCACATGATTACAAAGGCCGGAGTGTTTTCGGTGGTGGGGCGGCCCAACGCGGGCAAGTCCACGCTGGTCAACGCGCTGTGCGGCGCCAAGATCGCCATTGTCTCGGACAAGCCGCAGACGACGCGGACGCGCATCACCGGCGTGCTCAACGACGGCGACTGCCAGCTGATCTTTCTCGATACGCCCGGACTGCACAAGCCGCGCAATCGCCTGGGCGATTTTATGGTGCAGGTCGTGCAGAACACGGTCGCCGAGGTCGACGCCGCCATTCTGGTGGCCGAGCCGGTGCCGCGCATCGGCATCCCCGAGCAGACGCTGATCGACCGTCTGCGCGAGAGCGGCGTGCCCGCCGTGCTCGTCATCAACAAGATCGACACGCTGGCGGACAAGCGCGAGCTGCTGCCGGTGATCGAGGCCTATCGCGCCGCGCTGCCGTGGCAGGCGGTCGTGCCGCTGTGCGCCAAAAGCGGCGACGGGCTGGACGATCTGCGCGCCGAGCTGAGGGCGCTGTGCCCGGAGTCGCCGCAGCTCTATCCGGACGGCATGATCTCTGACCAGCCCGACCGCGCCCGCGCCGCCGAGCTGATCCGCGAGCAGATCCTCGCCCATCTCGAGCAGGAGGTGCCGCACGGCGTCGCCGTCGAGATCGAAAAGTGGGAGACCCGCGCGGACGGCCTGCTGGAGGTCGCCGCGACCATCTATTGCGAGCGGCAGACGCACAAGGGCATCCTGATCGGCCGGGGCGGGTCGATGCTCAAGCGCATCGGCGCCGACGCCCGCCGCGAGCTGGAGTTCGAGTTTGACCAGAAGGTCTTTTTGCAGCTGTGGGTCAAGGTCAAGGAGGACTGGCGCAACAACCCGGCCCAGATCCGCAACTTCGGCTACGACGATCCGCAATGAATCTGGTGACCAGGGGACTGGTGCTGCGCAGCACGGACTACCGCGAGGGGGACAAGCTGCTCACCGTGCTGACCGACACCATGGGCAAGCTGACGGTCAAGGCCCGCGGCGCGCGCCGCCGCGGGAGCCGCCTGCTGCCCGTCTGTCAGCTGTTCGCCTGGTCGGAAATGACGCTGTTTGAGTACCAGGGCCGCTACATTCTGGACGAGGCCGAGCTGCTCGAGCCCTTTGCGGGGCTGCAGAAGGACCTGACCCGCATCGCGCTGGCCTCCTATTTTGCGGAGGTGCTGGGCGCGGAGGGCGACGAGGACCGCTCCTCGGGGCAGTCCCTGCGCCTGATGCTCAACAGCCTGTACGCGCTGGCGCACGGGCTTTATCCGCCCCGGCGCGTCAAGGCGGCCTTTGAGCTGCGCTACATGGCCCTCTCCGGGTATGCGCCGCGGCTGGAAAGCTGCGCCGTCTGCGGCCGGGAGCCGGAGGCGCCGCTGCTGTCGGTCTCGACCGGGCTGCTGCACTGCGCCTCCTGTCCGTCGCCGGGCGTGGACGCCAGCCTGCCGCTCGACGCGGCCTCGCTGGGGGCGATGCGCTACATCCTGGACGCGGATCTGAAGAAGCTCTTTTCGTTTTCTCTCCCGGAACCGTCGCAGACCTTTCTGGAACGCGCCTGTGAAGCCTATCTGCTTGCCAGATCGGACCGCCGGTTCCGCACTCTTGAATTTTATAAAACAGCAGGTGAACAACCATGAACTTACAGGAAAAATCCTATCGGACCATCGAGCTGCCGCTGGTGCTGGAGCTGCTGGCGGAGCAGGCGGTCTCGCCGCGCGGCAAGGAGCTGTGCGCCGGGCTGCGCCCCGCCGCCTCCCTGCATGAGAGCCTTCGCCTCCAGCAGCAGACTGCCGATGCCGTCCGCCTGATCGGATTGCAGGGCAGTCCTTCCTTTGCCGGGCTGAAGGATGTCTCCGCGGCGCTGGAGCGCGCCGAGAAGGGCGGCTTTCTCAATCCCGTCGAGCTGCTCTCCATCGGCGCCATGCTGCGCGCGGCGCGGCTGACGCGGGCCTACCGCGAGGAAAAGCGGGACGCGCAGACCGCGCTGGACGAATACTTTTCCATGCTGGCCGGCAACAAATTCCTCGAGGAAAAGATCGAGAACGCCATCCTTTCGGAGGATGAGATCGCCGACCACGCCAGCCCGGCGCTCTATGAGATCCGCCGCCAGATCCGCACCGCCAGCTCGCGCGTGCGCGACGTGTTGGCGAAGATCACCTCCTCGCAGACCAACTCCAAGATGCTGCAGGACAACATCATCACCCAGCGCGGCGGGCGGTTCGTCGTGCCGGTCAAGGCGGAGTTCCGCGGCAGCTTTCCCGGCCTGGTGCACGATACCAGCTCGAGCGGCGCCACGCTGTTCATCGAGCCGGCCGCCGTCGTCGAGCTGAACAACAACATCCGCGTCCTCACCGGCAGGGAGCAGGCGGAGATCGAACGCATCCTGGCCGAGCTTTCGGCCGACGTGGCGCAGTTCTCCGGCGCCATCGAGCGCGACTACGGCGTGCTGTGCGAGCTGGATTTCATCTTTGCGCGCGGCAAGCTCTCCTATAATATGAAGGCCAGCCGGCCGGAGCTGGTCGAGCACGGCCGCACCGAGCTGCTGCGCGCCCGCCATCCGCTGCTCAACAAGGACACGGCCGTGCCGATCACCTTCCAGATCGGCGGCGCCATCGACACCGTCGTCATCACCGGCCCCAACACCGGCGGCAAGACCGTCAGCCTCAAGACCCTCGGCCTGCTGACGGCGATGGCCCAGTGCGGCCTGTTCATTCCGGCGGGCGACGGCAGCCGCGTCTGCATGCACCGCAGCATCTTTGCCGACATCGGCGACGAGCAGAGCATCGAGCAGTCGCTCTCCACCTTCTCGTCCCACATGACCAACATCGTCGAGATCCTGCAGGCGGCCGACGAGGGCACGCTGGTGCTGCTTGACGAGCTGGGCGCGGGCACCGACCCGGTCGAGGGCGCGGCGCTCGCCACCGCCATCATCGAGGAGCTGCGCGCCCGCGGCTGCACCGTGGCCGCCACGACGCACTATGCCGAGCTGAAGGTCTACGCGCTCGAGACCAAGGGCGTCGAGAACGCCTCCTGCGAGTTCGACGTGCAGACGCTGCGGCCGACCTACAAGCTCATCTTCGGCGTGCCCGGCAAGTCGAACGCCTTTGCAATCTCCCAGCGGCTGGGCCTGCCGGAGCGCGTGATCGCCGCCGCGCAGCAGCGCGTCGACAGCGGCAGCCGCGCCTTTGAGGACGTCATCTCCCGGCTGGAGGAAAAGCGGCAGGCGCTCGAGGGCAAGATCGCCGCGGCCGACAAGCAGCGCCGCGACGCGGAGGAGGCCAACGCCAAGGCGCAGGAGCGCCTTTCGACCCTGGAGCGCGAGCGCGAGAAGCTGGTGCTCGACGCCAAGCTCAAGGCGCAGGAGATCCTCAGCAACGCCAAGGCGGTCAGCGAGCGCGTGCTCAGCGAGGCCGGCCGGCTGCGCCAGGAGGCGGCGGACGGCAAGGACGCCAACCTCGCCGCCGCGCGGGCGATCTTCCGCGGCGAGCTGGCCGAGGCGGAAAAGCAGAACAGCGCCCAGCGCGCCGCGGCCAAGCCCATGCCGCTGCCGCGGGAGCTCCGGCCGGGCGATCCGGTCGAAATTGTCGCCACCCACACGCGCGGCACGGTGCTCTCCGCCCCCGACAAGGAGGGCCAGGTCCGCGTTCAGGCGGGCATCCTCAAGATCAGCGTCCCGGTTTCCGAGCTGCAGCTGATGGAGAACATGCCCAAGCCCAAGGAGAGGCCGGCGCCGAGCATCCGCGTCTCCGCGCCGCAGGCCGCCGGCGCGACCGAGCTCGACCTGCGCGGCGAGAACGGCGATGAGGCCATTCTGGAGGTCGACCGCTTCCTCGACAACGCCATGCGGCTCCATCTGGAGACCGTGACCATCATCCACGGCAAGGGCACCGGCGTGCTGCGCCAGAAGGTGCAGGCTCATCTGCGCAACCATCCGCAGGTCAAGTCCTACCGCCTCGGCAATTACGGCGAGGGCGAGAGCGGCGTCACCATCGTGACCATGAAGAAATGAGACTTAAGACCGCGCGGCTGATCCTGCGGCCCGCCGTGCCGGAGGATGCCGCCGCCTATGCGGCGCTCCGCTCCGCGCCCTTCGTGCTGCGCTGGAACGCGATGGAGGCGCTGGACGAGGAGGGGGCGCGGCGCGAGCTGGCGCGCGCCGCCCAGACGGACGGCCGCTTTATGATCGAGTTGCCCCGCACGGGGCTGATCGGCGAGATCGCGGCGGAGGAGGACGCGCTGCGCTGGGGGGTCGGCGCCCGGACGCTCTCCTGCTTTCTCGGCGAAGCCTATGCGCGCCGGGGATATATGACCGAGGCGATGCGGGCCGTGATCGGCGCGCTGTTCGCGCAGGAGGAGGTCGGCGTGCTTTCCGCCCGCACCTTCGCGGACAACCGCGCCTCGCAGCGAATGCTCGAAAAGCTGGGCTTCGTCCGCGAGGGCCTGCTGCGCCGCTGCGTGCGCGGCTGGGGCGGGGTCGTCCATGACGACGTGCTGTGGTCGCTGCTGCGCGAGGAATGGCAAAATCAGAAGGAACAGGGGACAGGGCGATGACAGGCATCGGAACGATTGTCAACACCGCCGCCATTCTGGCGGGCGGCGGCCTCGGGCTGCTGCTGAAAAAGGGCGTGCCGGAGCGGTTTCAGAAAATCATCTTCACGGCCACCGGCACGGGGACCTTCCTGCTGGGCGTGCTCGGCGTCGTCACCGCGTCGGTGACGGCGGCGCGGGACGGGACGCTGTCCTCGTCCTACGGGCTCGGCCTGATCCTGGCGCTGGTGATCGGCGGCGTGCTGGGCGAGCTGATCGGCATTGACCGCGGCTTCGACCGCATGGGCGGCTGGCTGCGCCGCCGCTTTGCCGGCGCGACCGGGGATGTCGGCGGCGGCTTCGCCAGCACGACCATCCTCTTCTGCTCCGGGGCGATGGCGATACTCGGCGCGATCCAGGACGGCGCCCAGGGCGCGCCGGAGCTGCTCTATACCAAGGCGCTGCTCGACGGCGTCAGCGCTCTGGTGTTCGCCACCGTCTACGGCTACGGGGTGCTGTTTTCCGCCGCCTCGGTGCTGGTCTACCAGGGTGTCATCACACTGGCGGCCGGCTGGCTGCAGCCGCTGATCCGCGACCCCGCCGTCATCACCCAGATGGGCATGGTCGGCTCGGCCGTGCTGATGCTGATTGCCTTTTCGCTCTGGGACATCAAAAAGTTCAATGTGGCGAATTTGATCCCGGCAGCCTTCATGCCGATCCTTTTTTCTGCTGTGATCGCCCTCTTTCGGCGCTGTTTTGGATAATTTGCCCGAAAAAAACGGTTGAAATGCCGGGGGATATCTGATAGAATACTCCTATACAGCATACTGGAGAATGAGAAAGCGAGGGAGCTTATGTTTTCCAAGGACATTACGGTCACGAACCAGGTTGGTCTGTATGCCAGGCCGGCGACCTTCTTTATCCAGAAGGCCAACGAATTCCGCAGCACCCTGATGGTGGAGAAGGAAGAGCGCAAGGTCAACGCGAAGAGCCTCCTGGGCGTCTTGTCTTTGGGCATCACCAAGGGCAGCACCATTACCATTTCCGCGGAGGGACCGGACGAGCAGGAAGCCGTCAACGCCCTTTGCGAGCTGATCGCCAACAATTTCGGCGAGTAAGCGATCTCTCCATACACCGCAGAAAAATGCGCCGCAGCGATGCGGCGCATTTTTGAAACAAAGAGGACTTATGACGTTTGACGAACTCAAGGAGAAGGCCCACCGGCTCCCGCTGGAGCCGGGCGTCTATCTGATGCACGACCGGTCGGGCGAGATCATCTACATCGGCAAGGCCAAGGTGCTGCGCAATCGCGTCAGCCAGTATTTTGCCGACCTGTCCTCCCATACGCTCAAGACGCGGCGCATGATCGCCAACATCGACTGGTTCGAGACCATCTTTGCCCGCACCGAGCTGGACGCGCTGCTGCTCGAGAACACACTGATTAAAAAGCACAAGCCCAAGTACAACATCCTGCTGAAAGATGACAAGGGCTATCCCTTTATCCGGCTGGAGAACGGGGCCTATCCCCGGTTTGCCGTCGCCGCCCGGCGGACGGAGGAGGGACGCTATTTCGGCCCCTTCGGAGGGCGCGGCACCGCCAACCTGGCGATCCGCCTGCTGACGGAGACCTTCCGCCTGCCGTCCTGCACGCGCCGTTTTCCGCGCGACATCGGCAAGGAGCGCCCCTGCCTGCGCTATGACCTGCACAAGTGCTGCGGCGTCTGCGCCGGCGCGGTGAGCGAAGAGGAGTATGCGGAGCTGCTGCGCCAGTGCGTGCTGGTGCTCGAGGGCAAGAGCGAGCGCCTGGAGGCCGAGCTGAAGGACGAGATGGAGCGCGCCGCCGAGGCGCTCGAGTTCGAGCGCGCCGCCGCGTTTAGGGACCGGCTCGCCGCGGTGCAGAAGCTGGGCCGCAGCCGCGTGGTGGTCGCGGCGGCGGGCGCCGACGTCGATGCGCTGGCCTTCGGCGTTCGCGGCGCGCGCGCCTGCGTCACCCGGCTGTCCTATATGGACGGCGCCCTGGTCGACAAAAAGACCGTCTTCTTCGACGGGCTGGACGAGGGCGACGCCGCCGACGCGCTCGAAAGCTATATTTTGCAATATTATGCCCGCGCCGGCAAGGCGCCGCGCGAGCTCTATCTCTCTCATCCGCTGGATAACGAACAGGTCGTCACCGACTTTCTGGCGGGGCTGGCGGGGCGGAAATGCGCCCTGCGCGTGCCGCAGCGCGGCGAAAAGCTGCGTCAGGTTGAGCTGGCGGAGGAGAACGCCGCCCTGGAGCTGAGCGAGGCCGAGGACTTCGAGCGCCGCACCGGCCGGACGCTGACGGCGCTGCAGGAGCTGCTCTGTCTGCCCGCGCCGCCGCGGCGGATGGAGGCCTACGACATCTCCAACACCGCCGGCGACACGCCGGTGGCGTCGATGACGGTGTTTGAGGAGGGGCGGCCGCATAAGAGCGCCTACCGCCGCTTTCAGGTCAAGACCGCCGTCGGCGGCGACGATTACGGCGCGATGGCCGAGGTGCTGGGGCGGCGGCTCGACCGCGCCCTGGCGGGCGACGAGCATTTTCTGCCCCTGCCCGACCTGCTGCTGATGGACGGCGGCGCCGGACAGGTCTCGGTCGCCCTGCAGGAGCTGCGCAGCCGGGGGCTGGACATCCCGCTGTGCGGCATGGTCAAGGACGATCATCACCGCACGCGCGCGCTGGTGACGACCGACGGGCGGGAGCTGGGGCTGACGACGCGCCCGGCGGTGTTCGCCCTCATCGGCCGGATCCAGGAGGAGACCCACCGTTTTGCGGTCGAATATCATCAGGAGAAACGCGGGCAGAAGATGCGCGCCGGGGCGCTGGACGGCATCGCCGGCCTCGGCCCGGAGCGCAAAAAGCTGCTGCTGCGTTCGTTCGGCTCGGTGCGGGCGATCCGCGCCGCGACCGAGGAACAGCTTGCCGCCGTGGTGCCGCAGGGCGTGGCCCGGGCCGTGTGCGAAAAGCTGCATGCCGAGGAGACCCAACCATGAGGCCCGTCCCGGGCGGAAGGAGAACGGAATGCGTATTGTGACCGGCGCGGCCAAGGGCCGGAAGCTCATCACCCTGGAAGGGCTGCACACCCGCCCGACGGGGGACAAGGTCAAGCAGGCGGTGTTCAGCGCCCTGCAATTCGAGCTGGAGGGGCGCACGGTGCTCGACCTCTTTGCGGGCAGCGGCCAGCTGGGGCTGGAGGCGCTTTCGCGCGGGGCGCGCGCCTGCGTGTTCGTCGAAAACGACCGCGACGCGCAGGCGGTCGTCGAGCGGAATATCCGCACCTGCGCGCTGGACGGCGCCCGGCTGGAAAAGGCCGAGGCTCTGACCTTCCTGGCCCGGCAGAAGCGAAACAGCTTCCAGCTGATCTTCCTCGACCCGCCCTACGGCGCGGGCCTGCTGGAACAGGCGGTGGAATCGATTTGCAGGTTTGACATCCTGACTTCAGGTGGTATAATGGTCTGTGAAAGCCGCCGCGGCGAGTTTGCGCCCGCTGTGGCGGAGCCGTACCGGGTGACGCGCCGCTGTGATTACGGCAGCGTCAGCGTCACCTACATCGTGAGGGATTGAAATGCGTCTTGCGGTGATTCCCGGCAGCTTTGACCCGGTGACCCTCGGACACACCGACCTGATCCGCCGCGCCTGCGCGCTGTTCGACCGGGTGCTGGTGACGGCGATGGTCAACCCGGACAAGCGGTATCGCCTCAGCGATGAGCAGCGCCTGCGGCTGCTGCGGCTGGCGGTGGCGCCGTTTCCCAACGCGGAGGCCGACCTCTGGCGGGGCATGCAGTGGGAGTATCTGCGCGACCGCGGCGCCTGTGCCGCCGTCAAGGGCATCCGCAGCGCGGACGATCTGCGCTACGAGCTGGAGATTGACGCCTTCAACCGCGCGCATGGCATGGAGACCGTGTTCCTTCCGGCGGACAGCCGATATATAAACCTCAGCTCGACCGAGGTGCGCCGCCGGCTGGATGCCGGCGAGCCTCTGACCGGCTGTGTGACCCCCGAAGCGGAGACCCTGCTGCGGGAGATTTGGATAAAGGAGAGACGGACCGATGGCGGGGACCCCAATTGACGAACTGATCAACAATCTCTACGAAATGGTGGAGGACGCATGGTCGATGCCCCTGGGCAGCGACCGCTGCGTGCTGGAGCGCGAAAAGGCGCTCGATCTTCTGGACGAAATCCGCGCGAACCTGCCGAGCGATCTGAAGATGGCGCGGGAGATCGTCGAAAAACGCAACGAGATCATCGCGGCCGGGAAAAAGGAATACGATTCTCTGCGCGCGCAGGCCGAGGAATACGCGCGCCAGCGGATCAACGACCATGAGATCACGCAGGAGGCCCGCAAGAAGGCGCAGGAGATCGTCTCCGCCGCCGACCTGCGCTCGCGCGAGATCATGAAGGTCGCCAGCGAATACTGCGAGGACGCGATGAAACGCACCGAGGAGGCGCTCGACCAGATCTCCGGCGAGGTCAAGCAGTCCCGCGGCCAGTTCCGCGCCGCTCTGCGCGAGGCGCAGAACAAGCGCGGCGAGGATCAGGCGAAATGAACCGACTTGATCTGAACAGCGATCTGGGGGAGAGCTTCGGCACCTGGACGCTGGGGATGGATCAGGAGCTGCTGCCCGTGCTGACCAGCGCCAACGTGGCCTGCGGCTGGCACGGCGGCGACGCCGGCGTCATGCGGCAGACCGTCCGCCGGGCGGCGGCGCTCAAGGTCGGCATCGGCGCCCATCCGGGCTTTCCCGACCTGCTCGGCTTCGGGCGGCGGGAGATGAAGGTCACGCCGCAGGAGGCTGCGGATTATGTGACCTATCAGCTCGGCGCGCTGGCGGCCTTTGCGCGGGCCGAAGGGGTGGAGCTGCAGCATCTCAAGCCGCACGGAGCCTTGTATAACATGGCCTGTAAAGATCCGGAGCTTGCCGGCGCCATTGTCGGCGCGGCGCGGGCGTTCAGCCGGGAGCTGCTGGTGCTGGCCCCCAAAAAGAGCTGCTTTTATGACGCGGCGGCCGCCCTCGGGCAGCCGTTTGCCGCTGAGTTCTTCGCCGACCGCGCCTATGAGCCGGACGGCGCGCTGGTCGCGCGCAGCAAGCCCGGCGCGGTCATCACCGACCCGGACGTCTGCTGCGCCCGGGTGCTGCGCATGGCGCGCGAGGGCGTCGTCGCATGCCGCGACGGCAGCGTGATCCCGATGGAGTGCGCCTCCGTCTGTGTCCACGGCGACAATGTCCACGCGCTGGAAGCGGCGCGCGCCATTCGCCGGACGCTGGAGGAAAACGGCGTGGAGCTGCGCCGTATGGGAGACAGAGCATGATTCTGCGCAGTCTGGGAGACCGCGCGGTCGCGGTGACGCTGGGAGCGGAAATTTCTCCCGAGGGCAATGCCCGCGTCACCGCGTTTTGCTGCGCGCTGGAAAAGGCGAGGCTGCCGGGGGTGCTGGAATGGGTGCCCTCCTATGCGGCGGTCACGGTCCACTATGATCCGCTGACGACCGATTATGAAACCCTGTGCGCGGCGCTGCGCTCGCTGGAGACCGGCGCCGCGGCGCGGGACGCCGGCGCGCTGGTCGTTCTGCCGGTGTGCTACGGGGGCGAATATGGCCCCGACCTGGCGGCGGTGGCGGCCCACTGCGGCCTGAGCGAGGCAGAGGTGATCGCCCGCCACAGCGGGCGCGAATATCCGGTGTATCTGCTCGGCTTCATGCCGGGCTTTCCCTATCTCGGCGGCATGGACGAGGCGCTGGCCGCGCCCCGGCTCAAGACGCCGCGCACGGCGATCCCGGCCGGCTCGGTCGGCATCGCCGGAAAGCAGACCGGCGTCTATCCGCTGGTGTCGCCGGGCGGCTGGCAGCTGATCGGACGGACACCGCTGCGGCTGTTCGATGTCCGCCGGACGCCGCCGACGCTGCTGGCGGCGGGGATGCGGGTCCGCTTTGAGCCGATCTCCGCGGCGCGGTTTGCGGAACTGGAGGCGCAGCATGATTGAGATCCTCAGCGGCGGACTGCAGACCACGGTGCAGGACGGCGGGCGGTTCGGGCATCAGAGCATGGGCGTGCCGGTGTGCGGGGCGATGGATGAGCTGGCGCTCTGCCGCGCCAACATCCTCTGCGGCAATCCCTGGCACGAGGCGGCGCTGGAGTTTTGCGCCCTCGGTCCCACGATCCGTTTTGACGAGGCCGCCGTCTTCGCTTATTGCGGCGGCGGCTTTGACGCCGCGCTCGACGGCGCGCCGGTGGCCTCCGGACAGGCCGTGCTGGCGCAGCGGGGGAGCGTGCTGACGCTCGGCGCGGCGCAGCGCGGCTTCCGCGGCGTGCTGGCCTTTGCGGGCGGACTGGAGCTGCCGGAGGTCATGGGCAGCCGCAGCACCTGCCTGGCGGCGCATTTCGGCGGCTATGAGGGCCGGCGCCTGCAGGCGGGCGACCGGCTGACCCTGCGCGCGCCGCAGCTCTGGCTGCGCGGCCTGCCGCGGCGGCGGCTGGCGCAGCGCTATGCGCTGTCATCGCCGGTGCGGGTCGTGGTCGGCGCGCAGAGCGACGCCCTGTCCGCCCACGGCCTGAAAACCTTCTTTTCCTCCGCCTATCGCGTCTCCGCAAAGAGCGACCGCATGGGCCTGCGGCTTGAGGGCCCGGCGCTGGAGTTCGCCGCCGGGCGGGACGCCAACATCCTCTCCGACGGGGTGGCGATGGGGGCGGTCCAGGTCCCGGACGGACGGCCCATTGTGATGATGGCCGACCGCCAGACGGTCGGCGGCTATGCGAAGCTGGGCGCCGTCTGCACGGTCGATCTGCCGCTGCTGGCGCAAAAGCGCCCCGGCGAGGAGGTGCACTTCGCCCCGGTCGGGATCGCGGAGGCGCAGGCGCTGCTGCGCGCCCGCCACCGGATGCTGTTCGCCGAGCAGAGCGGGCTGGATTGGGCGGAAATATGGTGACGCGCCGCGCATATCATTTCCCGAGGTGATTTGGATGGATCTGAAAAACGGCAATATCACGCTGCGGGAGCTGATGGCCGACCCGCGCGCCGCGGCGCTGCTGCGGCGGGAGTTCCCGCAGTTCGCCTCCGGGCCGATGCTGGCGCTGGGGAAGAACATGACCCTCAGCCGCATTTTGCAGCACGCAGGCGGCCGGGTGCCGCAGGCGCAGCTGGAGCGGGTGCTGGAGCAGCTGCGGACCCTGTGAACAGAAACAGGCAGACCGGATGAATCCGGTCTGCCTGTTTTTTTGATGCTTGAGACGTTTGTGCGGGTCATTTTCCGGAACGGCGGCGGCGGACGATCCAGAACGCCGCGCCGAGCAGGATGACGACGGCGGCCGGGATCAGCACCTTCGCCGGGCTGAAGGAGGTCGCGGCGGCGGCCGTGCCGGAGGCGGCGGTCTCCGTGCCGGCAGAGGGGACGGTGACGGTCGTGCCGGTGTCGGTGCCGGAGGCGGTGCTGCCGTTAGTGTGGAACGCGGTGGAGGTCGCATAATAGGCGTCGAAGGCGGTGCGGTCGATGCAGTCGGTGCTGAGGGCGTTGGTGTCGTCGGTGGTGACGGTGGTCGCATAGGCGCCGGTTACGGTGACCGTGCGGCTGCCGGTGCCGGTCACGGCCGCCGTGCCGTTGACCAGGATGGTGACGGTGTTGCCGTCCTCGTCGACGATGGCCGCGCCCGCGGCGGCGTTGAGGTTGGTGACGGTCGAATCCGCGGTGACGACCCATTTGGAGGTCGCGTCGAGGCTGACGGTGACGGGGGCCTCGCTGACGCTGGTGTTGACGGCGTTTTCGCTGATGGAGACCGCGCCGGTATAGACCGTGTTTTCCAGCAGCGCCAGACGGAGCGTGCTGATGGTGTCCACGTCGATGTTGCCGCTGATGGTCTCGCCCAGGGCGGTAAAGCCGACCGTCGCGCCGTTGCTGCCGGCGGTGCCCCAGTTGTTGGCGTCGTTGCCGGCGACGGTCAGCAGGTTGACCTTGCTGCTGTCAAAGTTCAGCGTGGTGTTGCTGAGCACGATGTTGGCGGTGGTGTTGGTGAGGTAGAACATGGCGCCGCTTTCGATGGCGCTGGTCAGCGTCGAGTTGGAGACCTCGAAGCGCGCCGCTTCCCCGGTGGAGGCCTCGGCGTCGCCGGAGGTGGACTGATAGATGATGACGCCGTCGGCCACGGGATCGCTGGCGGTGGCGGATGTGATGGTGGAGGTCAGGTCGGAGTGGTCGATGCGGATGGTGTTGAGCCCCTCCATGCCGGCCAGCTGGCTGCCGGAGGCGGTGCCGGTGACGTTGTCGACCTCGATGTCTCCGGTCGAATAGAGCAGGGGAGAGCCGGAGCCGGCGGTCGAGAGCGTGCTGTTGGTGACCGAGATCGATCCGCCGCCGCGGTCGGTGGCGAGGCTGGCGCAATGGTCGCCCTGCGTCGAGATGTCCAGATCGTCGGCGATGATCGTGCCGCCGTAGGTGGCGTCCAGCCCGCGCGAGTTGCCGGCGGTGGTGGCGATGGTGTCCTGGTCGGCGAAGACGGTCGCGCCGTCGGTGGCGAAGATGCCGTTGCTGCCTTCGCTTTCGGCGCTGAGGCTGCTGCCGGACACATAGGCCGTGCTGCCGTCGCCCACGGCGAGGACGATGGAGTTGACGCCGTAGAAGTTGCAGTTGTCGCCGTTGTCGTCGTCGCCCGATTTGGTCAGCGTGCCGTTTTGGACGGTCAGTGTGCCGCCGTTTTGGACCAGGGCCGCGTTCTGGTCGCTGGCGGTCGCGGCGGTGGTCTCGCCGTCGGAGGAGACGTCCGTGCCGTCGGCGCTCAGCGCGCCGGACAGTGTGCCGGAATAGTCATAGGTCATCGTGTCCGCGCCGCCGCCGCCGCCGGTGGGCGGGGTGCCGGACGGGGCTGTGCCGCCGGTGGGCGGCGTGCCGGACGGAGCCGTGCCGGAAGCGGGCGGCGTGGTCGTGCCGGCGGCAAAGGCCAGCGTGGAAAGCGCCAGCGTCAGGGAAAGCGCGACCGCAAGCCAGCGGGAAGCATGACGGAGTTTGCGTTTCATATCACAGTAACCCCCCTGTTTATTTTCTGCCGTCATTATTGCCCCCGAACCTTAAGCAGGCCTGAATAAATTGTGAACAAAAAGAAAACAGAAGCCCCGCGGGGCTTCTGTTTGGCGGCAGCCGCCTATTTTGAGTAAATGATGCGCTCGCTGTTGAACATCCGCGTCAGCAGGAACACGCCCAGGCCGGTGCAGAGCAGGTTGACGGCGACGGCGGCGAGAATGTGGGCCGGGACCGCCTTGAAGGAGAGAATGGCGGTCATGCACTGCACACTGTTGTAGATCGGGATGCAATAGGCGAACAGGCGGGTGCTGGCGCCGTTCCCGAACATCGCCGTGACGCCGACCAGCATCACCAGGATCATCAGCGGCGTGATGTAGCCCTGCGCCTCCTTGGTGGTGCGGGCGAAGGCGGAGATCAGCGAGATCATCGTGACCAGGACGAGCACGGTGGAGAGGATGACGATGCCGAGCAGCAGGTAGTCCTGCGGGCGGTAGACCTTGCCGGAGATGCCCTCCTCCGCGCCGCCCATCAGCTTGGGCAGCGCCAGCACGGTGCCGAGGGTGCTTGAGGCGCCGGCCAGCAGCGCGATGAGCGACAGCGCGGTGATCTTGCCGATGGCGATGTCGCTGCGCCGCGCCGGGGTGACGAGCAGGGTGGCGATGGTGCCGCGCTCCTTCTCCCCGGCGATCGACTCCGGCGCCACCGCCATGCAGCCGCTGAACAGGAAGATCATCAGCAGCATGGGCAGCATCGAGGAGAAGATCGAACCGGTCGAATCCTCCGCCGTGGCGAGGTCGAACGGGCCGTCGCCGCCGTTGATGTCGAACTTGTTGGTCAGCGTGCCTTCATAGGCCTCCAGCGCGGAGGAGACCAGGCGAAAGGCGGCCGCCGATTTGGTGGAGGCGGAATTGTAGTAGAGGGCGATCTGCGGCGCCGGGACGCCGGAGGACAGCGTGTAGCCGGCCACCGCGTCGTCGAAGCCGTCGGGGAGGACGATCAGCAGATCGAGCTTCTGGGCGGTGATGCGGGCCCTGGCGTCCGCCTCGTCGGCCGCCGCCGTCCACTGGAGGCCGGCGCCCTGCAGGGCCGTTTCCACGCCCGCGGCGGGATGCTCGATCTCAATGGAGTAGACATAGTCCTGGTCGACGGAGTACTTGTTGAGCAGCGCCGTCCCCATGAAGGAATAGACCAGATAGATCATCAGGCCAGGAAGCAGAATCGTTGTAAAGGCAAGCCGCTTGTCACCGAAAAAGCGGGCAAGCTCCTTTTTGAAGATGGTCAGAACCGCACTTTTCATGTGTCTTGGCCCATCCTTTCCGCATAGAGATCGAAGAAGCGGTCCTCGAGGCTCATGCCGCCGCGCACCTCGTCCAGCGTGCCGCAGACCGCCATGCTGCCGTCGATGATGACGCCGACGCGGTCGCAGACCCGTTCGATCAGACTGAAGATGTGTGTGGAGACGATGACGGTTTTGCCCTGGCTGCGCAGGCGCAGCAGAAAATCGGTCACGGTGCGCGCCGTCAGCACGTCCAGGCCGTTGGTCGGCTCGTCGAAGATGATGATGGCGGGATCGTGGACCAGGGAGATAGCCAGCGAGGCCTTTTGCTTCATGCCGGTGGACAGCTCGGCGACCTTGACCTCGGCGAACTTGTCGATCCCGAAGGTGGCGAAGAGCGCCTGCTTGCGCGCGGCGCGGAGGTCGGGCGGCACGCGGTGCAGATCGGAGAAGAAATCAAAAAGATAGTTGGGGGTGAAAAAATCCTCCAGCTTGAGCTCGCTGGTGAGGAAGCCGATGCGCTCGCGCACCTTGTCCGGCTGGGAGACGACGGAATAGCCGTCGATGCGGGCGTCGCCGCGGTCGGGGCGGATCAGCGTCGCCAGCAGGCGCAGCGTCGTGGTCTTGCCGGCGCCGTTGGGACCGAGCAGACCGAAGATTTCGCCCTCATTGGCGGAGAAGCTCAGATCGTTGACGGCGCGGCGCAGCTTGTCGTGCGTGTGCTCCAGCCGCTGCTGTTTGGGCGAGAGCCGGAAGGATTTGCACAGCCCGTCCGCCCGGAGCAGTTCCCTCATGTGAGATCGTCCTTTCCTGTGCTGACAGCATCAAAGCCGGCGCGAACGCGCCGGCTCACAGGCCATATTTTACCATGGCGGACCGGCGCTGTCAACGCGCGTCCGCCGGCGCGCGGAAGGTCTCGCCGCAGAAGGGGCAGCGGAGCAGATCCGGAGCGCTCAGCGCCGGCACCGCCGCGCGCAGGGTGTAGCGCCAGGTCATGATCCGCGAGGGAATGCCGTCGGCGCTGATCGCCACGACCCGGACGGTGGGGGAGCCCTCCGTGAGGCGCACCGCCCCGGTGTACGCCTCCCAGCAGCCGCGGAGCTGGTAGAGATAGCCGACGCCTGGCTCGGTCTGCAGCGTGAAGTCGATGGGGCCCGTATAGCTCCCGGACCGGGGCAGCGCGCGCACCGGCGGCCGCCGCGCGCTCAGCGCCAGCGCCGCATAGGAATCGGCGGCCCGGTCGAGCAGCTGCACGGCCCGGTCGATCTGCCCTTCGCGCAGATAGAGCGCGGAGAGCGCCAGGTAGAGCGGCGTGCCGCCGGGAAAGCGGGCGATCCCCGCCTCCAGCAGCGCCTCGCCCGCGGAAAAGCGCGCGCGGTCTGCATAGAAGCGCGCCAGGGCGATGCGGGCGTCGCTGTCGTCCGGCTCAAGGGCCAGCGCCCGGCGGTAGAGCGCCTCCGCGCGGCGGTCGCTGCCGGCGGCGGCGGCCCGGGCGGCCCGGACGCAGAGCCAGTCGCAGACATAGGGCGAGCCGATGGTCAGCAGGGCGTAGATCCCGCCCGCCGTCAGCAGAATGAAGCACACCAGCAGCCCGGCCGCGAGCTTTCGCAAAGAAAACGCCCCCTTTTTGGGGCCTTCACTTAGGGATTTGCAGAAAAACTGAATTAACCGAGTGAAGCCCCAAGCAGCCAACCTGAGAAAGCGGTCACGCAAGAGTAGAAATGCTCCTGCGTGGCCGTTTTTTTATGTCCGGGCAGACACAAAAAGTTATCAATTTCTGCGGCACATATTACTTGCTATTCTTCCCCGGTAGAGCAATATATGTACGTACCGAAAGGGAAAACACTCAAGGAGGTACGCACCATGAAGTACACAATCAAAGTCATCGAGAACGCGAAAACCAGAGAGGACTGGCAAGCCATCAAGCTGAACCGCAACACTCGCGCAGGCTTACCTTTACAGCAAGGATGCCGGGAACGAACTGCCGAACTTCGCTGAGGTCATCTGGGACGAGGATATTGAAACCATTCTTGCAGACTGCAGACGGCTCGGTGTGAAGGAATTCACCATCAGCTCCACCTTTTCAAGCCTCATCGAAACCATCGCAAAGCTCGAAGACCTCGGCTGCACGCTGGACGGAATCGTAAGAGTCAAGGAACGCTGCACCCACTTCGGAAGCAATGAGCACGTCCTCATCCCGGCATTCAAGATGACCGTAAAGGAGGACTGAACCATGAAGATGAATTTAGCCGGAACCACCAGAAAAGCCCTTGTAGCCGCGATTGCGGAGATCACCGGCAAGAAGCCCGTTTACAAGGGAATGCCCACCAGCGCCTACGAGGTCTGTTGCATCACGGTCGAGCGCGACGGCAGCATTGTTTGCGAGGACGAGGAGCGGCTCAGCAGCCTTCTCCAGAGCCTTGCCGAGAAGGGCTTCACCGCAGAGGACAAGGCCACGGAAGCCACTGAGCCGCAGGAGCCCATCGGCCTGACGGTCACCCTTCCGCTGGAGGCCGCTGCGGTCGGCAACCTGACGAACCTGCTCGAAGCGAAGGGCACACTCATCAAGAAGGCGCTCGGCATCAGCGACACGCCCATTGTAGTCACCGAGGAGACGATTTCCTTCCCCTGGTTCACGCTGGTACCCAATGCTGACGAGGCCAAGGCGTACACACAGCTGATTGCAGCCCTTTGCCACATGAGCAAGGAGCAGAAGCGCGTCAGCGCCACGGAGCACCCGGCAGAAAACGAGAAATACGCATTCCGCTGCTTCCTCCTCCGACTGGGCTTCATCGGAGCCGACTACAAGGACGCCCGGAAAATCCTGCTCCGCAACCTCTCCGGCAACAGCGCATGGCGCGACGGCGCTCCCGCAAAGGAGGAGGTGCCGGTATGCGAGTGATCAGCGAGAGAGCCCTGAAAGACCTGCGCTCCCGGTTCACGTCGGGAACACGGGTGGAGTTGCTCCAGATGGACGATGTTCAGGCACCACCCATCGGGACGCTCGGAACGGTCACCGGTGTGGACGACATCGGCTCCATCATGGTCCGGTGGGATAACGGTAGCGGCCTGAATGTCGCCTTCGGGGAGGACCTTGTACGGAAGATGGTGTGCAACGATGACCGATGAGATTAGGGGGCAGATTCTTGCCATCCGGGACACCGGCATGGCGAATATGTTCGACGTCAACACCGTCCAGCGGCTGGCCTACGAGCTTGAGTTCTTCGATCTGGTGCTCTGGCTGGAGGAACATCGCAAAGAGTACGTCCGGTTCATTCTGACTGGCGAATGCGAATAACCGAATACGGCAACTGCGGCAGGACGCGATAATCCTGCCGTAGCGCTCTCTTTGAAAATAGTGTGCGCCTTGCCGGATTACTTCTGGGCGCGGAATGCCGATTCAACGGCCTCGGACATATCGTACATCACGACACGGTTATCGGCATCAAAGTAGCCGACCACCTTGTAGCGCTTCTTGGGATCGTAGTCCGGGATCATCTTGGCGACCACATCATGGATATTCTTGTTCGTGGTGCTGACCGTAGCCGTCTGCTCGGCCTTGGGCTTCGAGAACGACACAGCCTTATCCACGTTGCTCTTGCAGACGCGAACGGCAAAAATGTGCTGGGCGGCATCGTAGCAGTACTGCACATATTGCGGGTAGTTCAGATCTTCCAGAACACGCTTGGAAAAGGTGACGCCGTTCACATTCACAAAGATGTCCGGCGATGCGTTTACGGTGACGTCGATAACCTCAAGATTGATGTTTGAAAAATTGATAGCCACTATAAAATCCTTTCTGGCTCCTGCCCGGAGCCCTCGATCATGTTGATTGTTTTTTCCCGGTCTTCCTTACTCCACTCCGTGTCGATGAGAAAAAAGCCGCGCAGGACACCGCTCTTGATTCTGGCGATGACGAATTTCTTCTGCATCGCTGCCACGGCCTTCCTGTGCGACCCATTTCTACCTTCCCGAAGAAGCTGTTGGCCTTTTCCCATGTACTGCGCTCGATAATGGCGGCATGGTCATTCTCCCAATGCCACTGGGTAAGGATATCCCGGTTCACTACAGATTTGTGCGTTAAAAAGTCTTTGGTATAGGTTTTCTGGTACAGAACGTCACCGCAGTATTTCTCGTTGGAGAGGATGCTGCGGATGGTCCCGGCTGGCCAGCGCTCCATGCCTTTCGGAGAATGGATGCCTTGCTCGGTAAGCGCATCGGCAATATCCTGCGGAGACGCGCCTTCCAGAAAGCTGTCGTAGATATACCGTACAATCTCGGCCTCGGCAGGCTCGATTTTCACGCGACCGGTATAATCCCGGTAGTAACCGATGGTGTTGTGTACGGAGTATTTGTACAGCCCCTCCTGCATCCGGTAGCGGATGCCCTCCTTGATGGCGATGCTCTTTTGTTGACTCTCCAGCTCAGCCAGAGCGGACAGAATAGAGATAATCAGCTTGTTGCCACCATTGCTGGTGCTGATACCCTCGGATTCGAAGGTAACGGCCACCGGGCGCGGGAGATCATTCAGTTCCTTCAGTGTGGTCAGGATGTCCGCAATGTTTCTTCCAAACCGGCTGATGCTCTTGGTCAAGATCAGATCGATCTTCCTGGCCTTGGCGTCGTCGATCATCTCCCGGAAGCCTTTCCGCTTGTCTACCAATGTTCCGGACACCCCTTCATCCGTGTATATTTTGACCATTTCGTATTGCGGATTGTTCTCGATCACGGACTGGAAGTGCTGGACCTGCATTTCAAAGCTGCCGACCTGGGCCTCCTCCTGTGTGCTCACACGGCAGTATGCCGCCACACGCAGTTTCAAAGAGCCGTCCTGATAGGCATATTCCTTCTTTTCCGGCTCGATGACAGTGACCTTTCTCTCACCGCGCCGGTTCTTTTCAATGGTATCCCGGATGCGCTGTTTTTCCTGCTCCCGGCCATCTTTATTGGTACCTTGTTTCCGGGAACGCTCAATACGCTCGGCATCCAACTTTTCGGCATGAGAATCGCTGGCCAGCTGCGCGTCAGGCGCTGCTTCGATAATTGGCATCGCTGGCACCTCCTTCCTTCGGGATTTTGTACTGCATCGGAATCACCTCCCTTCGGATGGATTTATGTCAGAACAGCCTGTGGCCGCTGGCATTCGGGCAAAATGAAAGAGCAGCAGAATTGCTCCCGCTGCCCTAAACAGTATCGTATTCATTGTGATTTGAGTCGCCTTCATCCGTGGGCGGCTCATTTTTCTTGAGTAAAGCCCTGACTGTTGCTTATAATCCGTTGTTTTATAATCCGTGTACTTGTAGAATACACACATGGAGGTGTGTCTATGATTACTGAAGAATTCGGTCAGCGCCTAAAAGAGCTACGCAATCAAGAAGGAATAAGCCAGGAAAAGTTTGCTCTAAAAATTGGGATGGACAGAACGTATTACGCCTCTGTCGAAGCAGGCAAAAGGAATATCGCTATTGTAAATATCAAGAAAATAGCTGACGGCTTCGGTATTACTCTGCATGAGTTATTTGAAAAACTATAATGTTGATCTTTCAGAGTAACAACGCAGGAAAGGATGAAAACAGTGCAACCAAAGCAATTAACAGACGCCCTTGAAGTACTAAATACGCATCATGCACATTTTTTTGAAGGCCAACGTTTTGCCTCAATTACAGCTCAACCAGCACCGGAAGATTCCAGAGCATGGTCACAGATACTTATTAGCACGTTGACAGGTATTCGTGGACTGGCGAGACAGAAGGGACAAGATCTTGAAGATGGGTCAGATGTGAAATCCGCAAACGCATGGTTTTCAATAGATCGCGTCCGATTTAATGGCGTTATAAAAGCAGGTACACAAAGCAGTTTGGCTGGAACAATGGCTTACCTTGACCAGATGCCGTATCTATTTTTTGTCCTATGGGACCAAAATCCCGAAAACGGAAGGCAAAGGGCAAGAGTCTGGGTAGTCCGCCCACAATATGATCGTCTTTTTAGGGCTGTAGCAGAAAAGTGGTACTCACAGCTGGCAAGTGGAATAATCAGAAGCACCAATTTTCAGTTGCATCCACCGGTAAATGAAAACACAGATAGGTTTACAAATATGTGCGGAAATTTAGAGTATCCCGTTTTGCTAATTGCAGAATGGAACGGCGCAGAGTACATTCCATGTCACTATGACCCAAGTGTGCTTGATTGCGGATTATGTAGAGAAGCTGATTGACAGACCAATCAATAGAAGGGAGCGCGTTTTATGCCAGATATTCAGCGATACTGCCGTGCGTTTGAGGAGGCAATTTCGAACAGTACACCAGAGGACATTAATAACAACCTGAAAAGGATTACCGCTGGTATGAATGTTGATGCAATCCCAGTAGCAGATAGGGTAATTCTTTCCAACGATATTCTCCAGCATCTTTCCCGTGAACAACGGATAGCTCTTGCCACAGCGTTAATTCAGGAGCAAATTGTAGATCAGAAGAATATGTTATCTCACTGGAGCCTTGTAACTGCTCAATCATCAATGATTGATACTGGTTATATAGCACAACATCTTGTTTCCTTACAGACACAGATCGCGGGACAAGGGATGCGCGGCAAAGGAGATGATTTGTGCGACGGCTCTGAAGTTAAGGGGGCCAACTTCATAGATTCTCTTGATAAGAATGGCGCGACTGCTCCAAGATGGAACTTTAACTCGGTTTCCGTTGATATCATGGAGCGATTTCTTGATTACAAAGCAATCTTTCTACTGTCGATAGACCTAAACACGTACAATCAATATCGTATCAGAATTTGGAGGGTTGATATACATAAACATCTTCTTCTTAGGGAAAGATATAAAGAATGGATGCAGAAATTAGGATATCCCAAATTTGCAGACCCGAACCACAAAAGCATCAATTTTCAACTATTCCCTCCAAGGAATGGAACAGATGAAAACTTTGCACGACATGGTAATGGCCGGGCTAATGGATTTGATAAATTGGAGATACCGCTTGAAGACAATATCGGCGCTTCACTAATATTCCGAGCGGATATAGTTGATGGAGTGCCAGTAATAAGTGTTTTCTAAATAGAATGGGAGCAACAGAATCATCTGCTTTGCTCCCATATCTATAAAAAGCTATAAACTATTCAGGTAAGTGAACTGATCAGAAATAATATCCTCGGCGGAATAAACTCGCTGCACAGCATCAGATAACAGACGGTCAAGCTCAGCAAATCGTTCTACTGATTCGGGCATCGTAGGAATAGGGACTAAAATATCAGCTAATTGTTCTCTTTTTATTCTGCTATGAGAAGAAGATGTCCCGGAAGTCAGGTTTTCTATTTGATTCATTACACTTTTCGTTTTTAATAAGAAGCACAGAACATACATTCCGATGATTCCCTTTGACCGCATTATTTCAAATTCATTTGAGCACACCAGTCGTGTGGGACGTTCGGGAATAACCGCCATACGTGGAATCCGAGGGTTGATTTTTGAAAAAATGAGCTCTCCAGGGAAGCATTCCCTTCCTTTTGAAATCGGATTGAATTGCTCCACCTCATCAAAAGCAATAGTGCAGTTGGCATTTACATGTAAAACGCTAATGTGTTTTACAGAATCTGATACCATGTAGCTTTTTCTTCCAACAGCAACAAAATCTACAATGTCACCGAGCTTTTTGATACAGAAGCCTTCCTTAACCGAATCTGTTAATGTGCTAATTGTTCTAAAACGTTCTGCTGCATAGAAACTTGGTTTTAAATTATTTCCAACATAATCAGTCTCGTCAATTATTGTAACTGAGGGCTCTACGCTTAGTATCTTTGATCCTTGATCGGCATGAATAACACGATCTGCAATTTCACACATCTCGTTTTTGCCCTGCTCGATTTTCACAGGAACACCGACTCGCTCTTTTACAATATACCCAAGATCCTTACAATCGGCCATAAACATTTTGCCCATATCATTAGGCTTTTGTTTTCTAAGAATAAGAATACAAGTATTTGTACGAGTCCCCGCTTGTGCGAAAGTAACAGAAGGAAGACCAACAACACCTAATATGTCGTATTCCCTCATTAGATGATCCCGGTATACTGAATAGATTCCTTTTGATGCAAAAGCAGAGTCCGGAAGCACAATAGCAAGATATCCACCGGGCTTCAATAAATGAATACACCTGTCAAGCATCAGTAGTTCAGAAGATAATGTTTTTGCGGAAAGATCGCTGCTTCTTAATATTGGAAATTCATTAACGTCTAATTCGGTTTTATTGTATTCAGCGCCGAAAGGCGGATTAGTGAATATCAAATCTACAGTTCCCGTGTACTTTTCAATGCTGCTATGGCCGATGATGCTATTCCCTTCGTTTATATTTGACGCGTTGCTTCCAAGTAACAGAGCATTGATCTTTGACAGGCGAACCATTCTATCAACTTTATCTTGGCCTATAATGCCTGTGTTTCTAAATCGATGAATGATTCTTTCTCTCTTCTCTGGATCAGATACGGTTTTCTCAATGTATTTTGTAAAGTGTGATGAGCTTTCAATAAGCAGAGTGCCTACCCCACACGTCGGGTCCATTACCCTGAAGTTTTCAAGATTATCAAGCCCAAAGTATCCGCTTTCTTCCATATCATGGAAGAGTATGTCGAGAATAGGCTGTGATATCTCATATGGCGTCATATACTGCGCATCTTCCTTGTTATTTCGAAAATTCTCGCGCACGAAATGACCAAAGCATTCATTTACAAGGTCAAATTCAGAGTAGCTTCTATTTTCAATCAAATATACAAAATCGATTTTTTCAATTTCGGCTATTAGCCTTTGGGCAAAATCGTTTTCTGTGGGCTGAATCGCAAGGGTGGGATTGGTGCCAAAAATACATGTCCCATCTTCATTTGCAAACAAAGTATCTTTGAGCTCCGCTTCACAAATATACCTGAGTGCTTCTGCTGTTTTTTCTTGATCAGCGAATTGCTCTTCAGCAACAGATCGTATGTATTCTAAATTGAAGCGCTTGCCCTTTAGCGCCATAGCGTAACTGACACAAATCAGTTTAATCATTTCGTCGAGTTTAGCATTTGAATCATCAATACGTCCATAACTATGAAAGTCTTCTCGAAGATTTAGAAGAATATCATAGAACATTGAATAGTTGACTCCTTTGTTCATAAGGACCACCTTTCTTCAGAAACTGATGCGGCCATTATAACATGGCGCAAAACAAAAATCAAGATAGATATCGAAATTCTCGATATCTATCGCACGCATGTTGCTATGTTCCTTCGCCACAAGGCGGAGGATTTTTTGCCCATTTCGTCAGATTCGCCCTCTTTCCGTGGCTACACGGTAGGAGGGCTTTTTTTTCGCTCAAAACAGCCGTTTGTCTCCAGTGGGAAGTGAGGGAAACCGATGGCTTGTCAAAATCGCATGCTCACCTCCATTGGATAAAGAGCAAACACCCCATCAAAAGCCGCTCGAAATATCCGTATGGTGAGAGGCTGCGAAAAAATGTGCTGATGCCTTCGTCAATCCGGCTTCTGGACCTCCAGTGGATATTGGAAGCGGCCAGAAAAAGATCTCTGACAAAGGGGCCCCAAAGCGCTGCTGAAAGCTCCGTATAGTGGAGAGCGTGCCAGTGTCCACGCTGGGGTGCGATTTTTCGGAACATAGTGGAGGTAATGCAGAAATTTTCGCAAGGGGTTAATTTTGGACCGTTTTTCTTGGACTGGGGCTTAGAGGGACAGCCCGACAGAACGAGTTCCCTCAATTGCAGCCCATAGCTGCTCAATGGTGAGCTACGGAGCACCAGCTCCGCTCAAATAAAATATCGAAAGCCTGATTACGTATAGGGCCGGGATACACATAGTCTATCAGCGCCGTGAGGCAGATGGATTATCGGTACCCTTAGGATAACTGCGCCCATTTCACGTAATCAGGCCCTTTTATCCTTGTGCCCTGTGCATTCCGGCTCTCTCCGTTTTCAAGCGGAAAGGGACGGAAATGTTTATCAACTACAGATTGGCAGACGGTACTTACGCACAGGTGGAGGTCACCGACGAGGTCGGCAGATTCATTCTGGACAGCTACAGGAAGGAACGAAACGCAGATCGTTTACAGCGAAAGTACTGTCCGTACCATATCGAGGCAACGGAGTACGAGGGCGAGGACTACGCTGATCCCCACATGACTCCGGAAGAGATTCTTATCCGGAAGGAGGAAATGCAGGAAGCAAGAGAAAAGGTCGATTCCAAGGTCCTTCCCCAGCTCACCGACACCCAGCTGCGCCGGATGGTCCTGAAGGCGAACGGCCTGACTGTGCGTCAGATCGCCGCTGCCGAGCACACAAGTGTCAACGCCGTTCAAGAATCGCTGGAGGCCGCGAAAAAGAAATTTCAAAAATAATCCGAAAACACCTGTACAAAAACCTGATTTTCGCTCCGTATGGTGAGGAGCAATCTCCTCGGAAAGGAGAAGCACAGCATGAAAAATCAGAAAGGAGGCGTCCGCCATGAAGCCGATCACGCTCTACACGGCAAACTGCCGGGAAAACAAGTTCAACACCCGGTACCCGGAGAAGCACACGGTCACCACACCGGATGATCTGAAAGAAGCCGTCCGGTTCGATCAGGTGTTTGCCGAGTACCGGGAATGCCACAGAGCCATCGAGGATTTCTTCTGCTCTGACTGTCTGCCGTTTGACTGTGACAACGATCATTCGGAGGACGCCGACGAGTGGAAGGACCCGCCCGATGTAGAGGCGGCATTCCCCGGTGTGCCGTTCTATGTCATCTACAGCCGCCACCACATGAAGAGGAAGGGCAAGTACAGCCCCAGGCCGAGGTTCCATGTCGTCTTTCCCATCGAGCCGACCACGGACAGCGCGTTCTACCGGCAGTTGAAGGATTCGGTTATCGAGTTCTTCCCGTATTTCGACACCAAGGCCAAGGACGCTGCCCGGTTCTTCTTCGGGGTGAAAGACCCGGTTGTGGAATACCACGGAGGTGCCGACGATGAATCTGAATGAGTTCATGAAGGGACAGGCGGCACCGGAGCCCAAGCAGCCAGCCGCTTCCCCGGAGGCCGTTCTGGATTTCTCGGACGGCACCATACCGGAGGGGCAGCGCAACAGCACCCTCTCCCAGATTGCCGGGAAGCTGGTCATCCGGTATGGCGTCACGGAGGAAGCTCGGAAACGATTTCTGGAACAGGCAAAGCTTTGTAATCCTCCGCTGTCGCACAAGGAGCTCACTTCCATCTGGCAGAGCGCGGTCAAGTTCGGCTGCAAGGCTTCCCTCCGGGACGGCTACGTTTCGCCGGAGGAGTTCAACAATCCCACGCCGCGAAAGCCGGAAGACTATTCCGATCTGGGACAGGCATACGCTTTCGCCAAGTTCTGCCGGGACCACGTCCGGTATTCCCCGGCTACGGACTACATCGTCTACGACGGGGTGTGCTGGCAGGAATCCATGCCGAGGGCACAGGGAGCGCTGGACGCTTTCACCGACGATCAGTTGAAGGAGGCCACGAAGCACATCGCGGACACCGAGGAATACATGGAAAAGACCGGTGTCAACGACCTCATCGCCACTTTCGGCAAAAACGCCGTGGGGCACATGAGCGACGAACAGTTGAAAGCCTACAACGCCAATCTCGGTGCTATCGCCTACAAGAAGTTCGTCATCAAGCGCCGGGATTCCCGGTATCTGTCGGCCACGCTGAAGGAAGCGCACCCGATGGTCGAGATCGACCACAGGGAGCTCGACAAGGACGGCTTCCTGCTGAACACCCCGGATTACACAGTGGACCTGCGGAAAGGCGTCGAGGGCAAGTTGCCTCACCGGGCCGAGGACTACATCACCAAGTGTACCGCCGTGGCTCCCGGTACCAAGGGAGCGGAGATATGGGAGGACGCGATCAACATCTTCTTCTGCGGCGACGAGGACCTGAAAGCCTACGTCCAGAAGATCGTCGGGCTTGCCGCCATCGGGCATGTATACGTGGAGGCACTCATCATCGCCTACGGGGAAGGCCGGAACGGGAAATCCACGTTCTGGAATTCCATTTCCCGTGTTCTCGGCACCTACAGCGGCCACCTCTCCGCAGACACCCTGACGGTCGGCTGCAAGCGGAATGTCAAACCGGAGCTCGCTGAGACAGAAAACAAGCGGCTCATCATCTCTTCCGAGCTGGAGGAAGGGATGCGGCTGAGCTCGTCATTCGTCAAGCAGACCAGTTCCACGGATGAGATTTTCGCTGAGAAGAAGTTCAAGAAGCCGTTCAGCTTCACCCCGACTCACACGCTGGTCCTGTACACAAACCATCTGCCGAAGGTGGGAGCCAACGATCCCGGCACATGGCGACGGCTCATCGTGGTGCCGTTCAACGCCCGGATCGAGGGAAGCAGCGACCGGAAGAATTACACCGACTATCTGTTCGATAACGCTGCCGAGGCGATTCTCACATGGATCATCCAAGGCGCGGAGGCGGTCATCAAGGCCGACTTTCATATCGAGCAGCCGGAATGCGTCAAAGCCGCCACAGCCTCCTACAGGGAAAACAGCGACTGGCTGGCCAGCTTCATCGAAGACTGCTGTGAGGTAGGCCCGTCCTATACCGCCCGGTCCGGCGATCTGTATACGCAGTACAGATTATACAGCCAGCGGACCGGAGAGTACACCCGGAGCACGACCGACTTCTACGCCGCTGTCGAGTTTGCCGGGTACAGCCGGAGACGCACCAATTCCGGGCGGGTGGTATACGGATTGCGGCTGAAGACAGAGTTCGACCCGGAAACTCCACCCTTAAGTGACGGTCGGTGACACTCACATAGGTTCCTCGTCTATAGCATTTTTTCAAAAACGATATAGGAAGGGGTACGAAATGACCTGCACGACCGTCACTCCGCACCCCTGACGAAAGAAAGGAGAACGCACATGAAACTGATTCCCGTGGGCATCTACGCCAAGGACGGCGAGGTGCCGCTGTACGTTGATGCCAACAGCTTCAGCGACGACAACTACGCCGGGGTCGAGATGCGCAAGGATACCAAGGGCACACCTGTGCTCGTCATGCGCAGCAAGAAGACCGCGCCACTGATGTGGAAAGTGGTCTACGGCTTTTCACAGATGTACTTTCGCACCTTTGCCGACGCCATCGAGTTCTGCAACAGCCGTGGCATGAAGCTCATCAAGGACCAGGTCGAATGACCGATGCCCGGAGGGGCGGCCTCAATCTCTACGACCCTTCGCCCGGAAAAACGGCGCGGGGTCTCGCGCACAAAAAAGCGAATTCAAACGGGTGATTAACCCTAGAAATCAAAATCAGGAGGATTTTTACAATGGCAAGAGTTTATCCGCTTCGCAATCTTACAAACTATCCGCGCATTATGGTGCCGGAAAACACCTCGTACTCCGAGGAATACGCACAGAACGCCTGTGCGTTCTATCTCACCGACGAGCTGGGAGACAACTACCGGCTCCATTCCAACCGGGATCGTCGCGCAGCTGATGTGTTGCCTCTGACGATCCAGTGCCCGAAATGCCGCCGCGATCTCACGCCCATCGACATGGCGCTGACCAGCCGCGACCTGCTGCTCTATGAATGCACATTCTGCAAATACGCTCATCACAATGGAGGTAACAGATAATGAAGGACTACAAAGAACAGATGATTCTCACCGGCTCCCCGGCATACGACTGGGACTTCTGGCTGGCCATGCGCGGCAACGCTGCCATGTGGGACAGACTGGCAGACGGCGCGATGGAGGGCACCAACACCTACGCCATGCCGAATGCCGCCCAGAACAAGTTTGCCGACGCGCTGAAAAAGCACAGCGTATTCCGCAACATCGCGACTGTGATAAACGCCTACAACGTCAGCTATCGCATTCTGGCGAGGGATACCACAGACCTCGCTCAGTGGGTGCCGGAAAATGGCGAGATCCCGCTGTATGACGGCATGGACGATTTCACCCAGTATCCGGTCGATTCTCACAAGCTGGCGGCATTCATCAAGCTGGACGAGGATTTCGTCAGGGACGCCAGCTTCGACATTGAGAACTACCTGACGCAGCGTTTTGCCAAGAACTTCGGCAAAGCCGAGGACGACGGCTTCATCAACGGCACCGGCACTGGTGCTCCCACGGGCATTCTCGCCCAGACCCACGGTGCGGAAATCGGAAGAAGTACATCTACACTTTCCTTTGACGATATCGTTCAGCTGTACTTTTCCGTGAAGCCGGAGTACAGGGACAATGCCACATGGCTGATGAACGACGAGACGGCGCTGTACCTGCGCGGCCTGAAGGATGATACCGGGAACTACCTCTGGCGCGGAGGCGCTGATACGCTTCTCGGCAAGCCAGTGAAGATCAGCACCGCCATGCCCTCCGTGGCCACTGACGCCAAGCCCGTGGCTTTCGGTGATTTCTCCTATTACTGGGTGGTGCCGAGAATGCCTGTCTCCGTCAGGACGCTCGTTGAGAAGTTCGCCCTGTACGGTCAGGTCGGCTATCTCGCCTTTGAGTTCCTCGACGGCAAGCTGGTTCGCCCGGAGGCCGTCAAGGTTATCCAGATCACAGCGTAACCATTCGGGCAGGAGCATGTGGTGGTTCACGCTGCCACAGGCACACCGCCTGCCGATAGAGAGGTGTGTTTATGAATATGGAAATCGGCAAATCCCGTATCACCGAGACTTCTATCGGTGGGACGGTGTACATCGTGGAATCTCTGGTCAGCGCCGATGCCAGGGAGACCGCTTATAACAAGGTAAAGCGGCTCATTCTGAACAATGCCGCTTTGCCGGAAAAGTTATCAGAACAGACACAATTCATCCGGAATACAGACTCGACTTCTGCCAGATAGTACGGTAATATGCTGATGCCTCCGAGGAGGGGGCATCAGGCTGACTGGTTGAGGCTGTCGGAAAGGAGATAAAATGAACAGACAGCCGAGTGCGCTTGCTGCACCCGATGACAGAATCACGGCCCTGTACTGCAGGCTTTCCCGCGATGACGAGCTTCAGGGCGACAGCAACAGCATAATAAACCAGAAAAACATATTACAGAAGTACGCTGCGGACAATGGTTTCCGCAACACCCAGACGTTCGTAGATGACGGTTACAGTGGAACTTCCTTCGACAGACCGGACTGGCAGAGGCTCAGCGCCATGATCGACGATGGGCTCGTCGGAACCTTGATTGTCAAAGACATGAGCAGATTAGGCCGTGACTATCTGCAGGTCGGGATGCTCACGGAGATGGTGTTCCCGAACAACGATGTTCGGTTCATTGCCATCAACAACGGTGTGGACAGCATCAACGGCACCGAGAACGACATGACGCCGTTCATCAACCTGTTCAACGAGTTTTACGCCAAGGACACCAGCCGCAAGATCAGAGCCGTGTTCAAAGCCAAGGGCAATGCTGGAAAGCCGCTCTGTACGAATCCGCCCTACGGCTACGTCAAGGACCCACAGGACAAGATGCACTGGATCGTGGACGACGAGGCCGCAGCCGTGGTCAAGGAGATTTTCCACCTGTGTATGGCCGGGTACGGTACCTCGCAGATTGCGAAAGAGCTCAAGCGCAGACACATTTTGACGCCCTCGGCTTATTTCCGGTCGAAGGGTGTCGGGACACCGGCACAGGCCCCAGAGGACCAGTTCGGGTGGAGTTCAGGGACCGTCGCGGACATCCTTGCTCACCGCGAGTACCTCGGATGCCTTGTAAACTTCAAGACGCATAAAAAGTCGTTCAAGATCAAAAAGACAGTCTGGAACAATCCGGCAGACTGGCAGGTGTTTGAAGGCACCCACGAAGCCATCATTGACGAGGACACCTTCGATACGGTGCAGCGCATCCGTGAAGGCCGACGCAGGCCGACGCCGATGGGCGAAATGCCGGTGCTCTCCGGGATGGTGTACTGCGCAGACTGCGGGAAAAAGCTCTACCAGGTGCGTGGCGTGAAACTGCCGCAGAACGAGTACATGGTCTGCGCGACCTACCGGAAGAAGGGAAAGGCCGTCTGCACCTCCCACCAGATTCCCAACCATGTGATTGAGGAGCTCCTTCTTGCCGACCTGCGCCGGGTGACATCCTTTGCGCGGGACCACGAAGCGGACTTCATCCAGATGGTGACGAAGAATTCGGAAAAGGCGCTCAATCAGAGCCTCCGTGATTCTCGCCGGGAGTACGAACAGGGAAAGGCGCGGATGGACAAGCTGGATACGCTGATTCGGCGCATTTACGAGGACAACGTGGAAGGCAAGATCAGCGACGAGCGCTTCGCCAAGATGTCCGCTGCCTACGAAGCAGAACAGAGGCAGCTGGAAACCCGTGTGGCCGAGCTGCAGGAGTATCTTGACAATGCAAAGGAAAAATCCATGAATGCAGACCACTTCCTCGCACTGGTGCGGAAGTACACGGACATCCAGAAGCTGGACGCAGAGATCATCCGGGAGTTCGTCGAGAAGATCATCGTGTTCCAGACGGAGAAAGTCAATGGGCACCCGCAGCGGAGAATCCAAATCGTCTACAACTGCATCAGAGCCGTGGACATCCCGGCAGACAAAGAATAACGGCATAGCCGGTCGAAACCAACTATGCCGATTATTCCGGGAATTATATATCCCTTAGTCGTTGCCCCTTTCGGGCTATTGTTCCCGAAAAGAGGGCGCGGAATACGCTTCAGCCGCGGAGCTTCACCAGCAGCAGCGTCAGGCCGTAAAGCGGGATCTGATGCAGCAGATAGATCCAGAAGCTCCATTTGCTGACCCATTCGAAAAAGCGGCCGCGGACGGAGTAAAACCAGGCGGGAAGCCGGTGCTCCATGATTGGCACGGCGGCCCAGGCGCCGAAGAAATACATGAACGCCCAGGGCAGCAGCGGGTAGTAGTCCGCCGACGCGAAGCCGGGGTTGATAAAGCCGAGCGGCCACAGCCAGCGCGAGGCGGTGTAGAGCGGAAAAATGTGGTAGCCGGCCAGCCAGAGCGCCAGCCAGACCCAGCCTGGGATGCGGCTTTTCTCGAACAGCGGGCCGACCAGAGCATAGAGCAGGCTCATGGCGCCGAGAAAATGCAGGATGCCGAAGCGAATGAACATCCCCTCGCCCATCAGCCAAGTGACCAGGCTGATGGCGGCGGCGGCCAGGCAGAGCTTGAGGCCGCGGCGGAGATTGCTGTGTCCGAAGCGGCTCGAGGCCCCGGAGAGGGCGACAAAGGCGGAGGCGAAGATTGGCTGCACGACGCGGAAGGGGATGTTGTCAAGCAGCCAGAAGGGCAGCAGGCCGTTGCCGACGAGATCGACCGCGAAATGGTGGCAGATCATCAGCAGCAGCGACAGGCCGCGCAGCACGTCGAGCGCATGGTAGCGCTCCCGGGACGTCATACGTTGAAGCGGAACAGGACGACGTCGCCGTCCTGCATGACATATTCCTTTCCCTCGCTGCGCACCAGGCCCTTTTCCTTGGCGGCGGTCATCGAGCCGCATTTCTTGAGGTCCTCAAAGGCGATGACCTCGGCGCGGATGAAGCCGCGCTCAAAATCGGTGTGGATCTTGCCGGCGGCCTGCGGGGCGCGGGTGCCGCGCGTGATGGTCCAGGCGCGCACCTCGTCGGCGCCGCCGGTCAGGAAGGAGATCAGACCGAGCAGGGTATAGGAGCATTGAATCAGACGGTCGAGGCCCGATTCCTCCAGCCCCATCTCCTCAAGGAACATCAGCTTGTCCTCGCCGGAGAGCTCGGCGATCTCCTGCTCCGCCTTGGCGCAGATGGGGAGCACCTGGCTGCCCTCGGCCTCGGCGCGTTCGCGCACCTGATGGTAATAGGGATTGTCCCGATAGTGGGCGACGCCGTCCTCGTCCATGTTGGCGGCATAGATGACCGGCTTGAGCGTCAGCAGCTCGGAGGTGGCGATCAGCTCGCGGTCCTCGGGCGGGCAGTCGAAGCTGCGCGCGCTCTTGCCGGCGTTGAGGTGGGCCAGCAGGCGCTCAAAGGTTTCGGCCTCATGCAGGAATTTCTTGTCGCCGCCCTTGGCGGCCTTGCGCGCCTTGTCGACGCGGCGCTCCACCATCTCGACGTCGGCCATAATCAGCTCGAGGTCGATGATGTCGATGTCGCGCAGCGGGTCGGTGCTGCCCTCGACATGGATGACGTTCGGATCGTCAAAGCAGCGCACCACATGGACGATGGCGTCGGTCATGCGGATGTTGCTCAGAAACTTGTTGCCCAGGCCCTCGCCGTTGGAGGCGCCCTTGACCAGACCGGCGATGTCCACGAACTCGATGACGGCCGGGGTGTATTTTTTCGGGCTGTACATCGCGGCGAGATAATCGAGCCGCTTGTCGGGGACGGCCACCGTGCCCACGTTGGGCTCGATGGTGCAGAAGGGGTAATTGGCGCACTCCGCGCCGGCGTTGGTGATGGCGTTGAACAGCGTGCTCTTGCCGACGTTGGGCAGTCCTACAATACCTAATTTCATAGCTTGTTGACCTCCAGCTTATTTTTCCAGTATTTCGCGCGCGGCGCGGCTGTTTTCGCGCTCCAGCTCCCGCAGGCGGGCCGAGAAGCGCGCGGCGTCGCGGGGCGCGGTCATCATGCGGTCGATCTGGGCGCGCAGCCAGGCGGCGTCGAGCGACTCGAGCCCGCAGCAGGCGTCGGCGCCGATGTAGCGCATAAAGGAGCTGACCTTGATGTCGTAGGACACCGCGATGAACGGGGCGTCCGCCGCGGCGGAAAAGACCAGGGCGTGCAGGCGCATGGCGCAGACCAGCCGCATCCGGCCCAGCACGGCGATGGTCAGAGGCACGTCCTCCGGCGTCTGGATGATGGTGTAGGGCGCGGACATCTTTTCCGCGGTCAGCTGCGAGGGAGGCACGTCGGTCGGCTGCTCGATCGGCATAAAGACCGTGTGCAGGCCGTATTTGGCGGCGGCATAGTCGGCGGCGTCGGCAAAGACGTCGAAGCGGTCAAAATCCTTCCAGCGCCGGATGGAGATGCAGAAATATTCGCCCTCCGGCACCCCCTGGGCGCGCAGATAGGCGTCGGCGTCCTCCGCCGGGGCGGGCTGAAGGCTGAAGGCCGGATCGGCGGCGGCGCGCACGTCGGGGCGGGTGACGCCCATGGCGCGCAGCTCGTCCCGGGAGACCTGATCGCGCAGCGTGATGATGTCCACGTTGCGGTCGAGGATGGCGCGGGAGAGGCGGCGGTTGAAGGGCTTGCGGACATGGCCGATGCCGCAGCCGTACATGAGCACGCGGCAGCCGTGCCGGTGCGCGGCCCAGATGGTGAACAGGTAGAAATAGAGCGAGCGGCTCGAGGTGCTGTCCTGGATCAGGCTGCCGCCGCCGTTGATGAACAGGCGGCTGCGCCGCATGGCGCGCAGGAAGCGCAGCAGATTGAAGGTGTAAATGGCGTCCACCTGATGCAGTACCCGGGTCTGCTCCGGCTTGCGGGTCATCACCGTGAGCGGCATGAGGGGATCGATGGCCTGCATCGAGCGCAGGATCGCCTTGAGGATGGCCTCGTCGCCGGAGTTCCCGCGTCCATAGGCGCCGCAGATCAGCACGCCGTCCCGCCGGCCGCGCCGCGCCTCCATGGCGAGGATGCGCCGGTAGATGTCGAGCTGGGTCTGCGCCATGGCGTCCATCGAATAGAGGCGCGAGGCCTTTTCATAGAGCTTTTCCGCGAAGCGGCGGCGCTTGTCCGGGTCGCTGGCGAGGTCGAGGATATAGCCCGCGAAGGCATCGACGTCGCGCGGCTGGAAAATATAGCCGCTCTCGCCGTGGTCGATCAGCTTGCGCATGCCGCCGACGTCGGAGGTGATGACGGCGCAGCCCTCGCGGATGCCCTCCAGAATGGAGTAGGGGAAGGATTCGGAGATCGAGGACAGCACGTCGATGTCGCAGGCGCCGAAGAATTTCGGCACATCGCTGACCCAGCCGCAAAAGCAGACGCTGCTGCCGAGCTTCAGCTCGCGCGCAAGGGCGCGGAGGCGGTTCAGCTCGTCGCCGTCGCCGCCCACCAGCAGGCGGATGCGGGGGTTCTGCTCCCGCGCCTTGGCAAAGGCGCGCAGCAGGGTGGGGATGTCCTTGACGGGGTCGAGGCGGGCGGGGATGCCCAGCACCACGTCGCCGTCGTTGTATTCCAGTCCCAGGCCGCGCAGATAGGCGCCGCGCGCAAAGGGCGGCTCGCGGCGGGAGAAGTCGAGGCCGTTGTAGATGGTCATGCAGCGCTGCGGCGGGAAGCCGCGCTCGATCAGCATGGTCTTGAACTGGTCGGAGACCGTGACATAGTAATCAAAGCGCCGCAGGGAGGCGGCGTTCATGCGGCCGATGGTGTTCCGCTTGAGCGCGCTGTGCAGGTAGTCGAGCAGATAGTCGCTGTGCACGGTGCTGACGACGGTGCAGCCGCAGAACAGCTTCACCAGCGCGCCGGCGAGGTTGGCCTTGGCGCCGTGGCAGTGGACCAGGTCCGGCTTTTCCCGCCGCACCAGGCGGATCAGACGGATATAATCGGCGGGGACAAAGCCGGAATAGATGGTGGTGGTGTCGATCCCGGCCTTTTGCGCATCCTCCGGAAACTCGCCGCTGCGCAGGCTGATGAGCTTCAGGTCGCAGACCTGGGAAAGGCGGGCGCAAAGCGCCAGAATATGGGTTTTCGCGCCGCCGCGGTCGCCGCCGCCGGCGATATGCAGGACCTTCATATAAGCCCTCCCTCAAGGTATGCTGTCAATATGATATTATACGGCAGCCGGAAAGGGCGGTCAAGCACTTTCCAAACTCCGCGCCGCGTGGTATAATAACAGCAACCATTCAAAAAGGAGCGAACGCGAGATGTGGATTGACGATTACCGCCTGGTCGCGCACCGCGGCCTGCACGACAACGCGACCGCCGCGCCGGAGAACTCGCTGCCGGCCTTTGCGCGCGCGGTGGCGCGCGGTCACGGCGTGGAGCTGGACGTGCATGTGACGCTGGACGGCGAGCTGGTGGTCTTTCACGACAATACGCTGGCCCGCATGACCGGCGCCGAGGGCGTGCTGGAGGATCAGACGCTGGAGGAGCTGCGCGGGCTGCGCCTGCTGCAGACCGACTGCCGGATTCCGCTGCTGTCCGAGGTGCTGGCCGTGCTGAACGGCCAGGTGCCGCTGATCCTGGAGATCAAGAACGATTTCAAGGCGAACCTCGGCCGGCTTGAGAGCCGGCTGATCCCGATGCTGGAGCAGTACGGCGGCAAGGTGGTGCTGGAATCCTTCAACCCGCATGTCGTCGACTGGCTGCGCGCCCACGCGCCGCAGTATGTCCGCGGCCAGCTGGCCTGCGAGGACGAGAGCAACTGGCAGCAGATGCTCTATGTGCGGCATTTCCTGTTCAACCCGCTGACCGCGCCGCAGTTCATCGCCTATGACATCGACGCGATCGACTGGAAGATCCGCACCGCCTGCCGCCGCCGCGGCATTCCGCTGATTGCCTGGACGGTCAGGACCGAGCAGCAGCTCGACAAGGCGCGCCGTCTCTGCGACGGCATCATTTACGAGGGCCTGGAGCTCTGAAACCGCGTCCGCCGCAAAGCGCCGCGCCGCCCGATGGGGCCGCGCGGCGCTTTGTTTTGCCCTTCCGGGCGGATCAGCGCAGCTCCGCTGCGGGGCAGGCGGCGGGGAAGTCCTGCGCGCCGGCCGCCGGACAGGCGATGGCGGCGCGGCAGGGGGCGCCCTGACGGCTGGCGCAGTAGCTGAGAATCTGCACCCGGGCAAAGATGTCCAGCGTGACCGTGACCTCCTGGCAGACGGTATAACCGAGCGCGATCTGCCCCTCAAAGGGCACGGCGGACAGCGCCTCGGCGACGCCGCCGGAGATCCGCACGCTGATTGCGGAGTCCGGCAGGCCGAGCGGGAAGCAGAGATCGCTGCTGTCGAAGAGCTGGACCGTCTTGGAAAAGGCGGAGAGGGTGGCGGCCGCCGTCTGGTCGTAGATGGTGACGGTGGATGCGATCAGCTTGCGGAAGGTGACGCAGGCCCGGCGGTCGCTGGTGCGGCGGATGCTGGCGACCTGGACGGTCGAGGCGGCGAGGTCGAGGGAGACGGCGGCGGTGAGCGCGTGGCCGGCGGCGACGGCGGCCAGCACCGCGGTCAGGTCGGCGGCCGGGATGTCGGCCTGCACGTTCTGCGCGCCCTGGAGGACGACCCAGTCATAGACGCGGGCCAGCCGGACGCAGGCCGTCTCCGTGCCGGCGGCGTTCTCCGCGGGCGCGGTGAGCTCGGATTCAGCCATGAAAAATCACTCCTGTAAGCGGTTTCATACGGAAGTCCGTATGTAGGCGCCGCCTGCCGCCTCATGCCCATTCTATGTTCGGGCGCGCGCCGCGGTGACAAAAAAGCAGCCCCCGGAAGCGAGGCTTCCGGGGGCTGCTTTGATGCGGGAAAGAAGGTTTACTTGTAGAGCTCGGTCAGACGGATGAGGTGGTCGTAGCGCTCCTTGGCGTTCTCCTCGGCCTCCTTGAACAGCTCGGTGGCGCGCTCCGGGAAGGAGCGGGTCAGGCTGCTGTAACGGGCCTCGTTCATCAGGAAGTCCTGATAGCCGCCCGCCGGCGCCTTGCTGTCGAGGGTGAACGGGTTCTCGCCCTTCGCCTTGTTGGCGGGGTTGAAGCGGAACAGGTTCCAGTAGCCGCAGTCGACGGCCTTCTTCATTTCCTTCTGGCAGTTCATCATGCCGCCCTTGATGCTGTGCATCTCGCAGGGCGAATAGCCGATGACCAGGGACGGTCCGTCAAAGGCCTCGGCCTCGGTGATGGCCTTGATGGTCTGCGCCGGGTTGGCGCCCATGGCGACCTGCGCGACGTAGACATAGCCGTACTGCATGGCGATCTCAGCCAGAGACTTCTTGGCAATGGCCTTGCCGGCGGCAGCGAACTGCGCGACCTGGCCGATGTTGGAAGCCTTGGAGGCCTGTCCGCCGGTGTTGGAATAGACCTCGGTATCAAAGACGAAGACGTTGACGTTGTTGCCGGAAGCGAGGACGTGGTCCAGGCCGCCGTAACCGATGTCATACGCCCAGCCGTCGCCGCCGAAGATCCACACGGACTTCTTGACCATCAGATCCTTGTCGGCGAGGACCGCGCGGGCCGCGACGCAGGCATCGCAGTTGCAGCCTTCGACGATGGAGGCGTTGAGCTCCTCAACGAGCTTGGCGGCAGCAGCCTTGGAGGCTTCGCCGTCGTTCATGGCATCGAGCCACGCCTGGCCGGCGGCCTTCAGGTCGGCGTCGCACCAGTCGACCGCGATCATCGTCTTGACATTCTCGGCCAGACGGTTGCGGCGGAGGCTGGTAGCGATCTGCATGCCGAGGCCGTGCTCGGCGTTGTCCTCAAACAGGGAGTTGGACCAGGCCGGACCATGGCCTTCCTTGTTGGCGCAGTACGGGCTGGTGGCCGCCGGGCCGCCCCAGATGGAGGAGCAGCCGGTGGCGTTCGAAATGAACATCCGGTCGCCGAACAGCTGGGTGACAAGGCGGGCATAGCTGGTCTCGGCGCAGCCGGCGCAGGAGCCGGAGAACTCCAGCATGGGCTGACGGAACTGGCTGCCCTTGACGGTGTTGTCCTGCATGTCCTTCTTGTCGGAGACCTTGGAGACCATGTAGTTGAAGACTTCCTGCTGGGGCAGCTCCTGCTCCTGCGGGACCATGCTCAGGGCCTGGACCGGGCAGACGCCGACGCAGACGCTGCAGCCCATGCAGTCGAGCGGGGAGACCGCGATGGAGAACTTGTATTCACCCTTGCCCTTGCCGGCCTTGACATCGACGATCTTGGCGGCCTTCGGGGCATTCTTGGCCTCTTCCTCGGTCAGCGCGTACGGACGGATGGTCGCGTGCGGGCAGACATAGGAGCACTGGTTGCACTGGATGCACTTGGCGGAATCCCAGGTCGGGACGGTGACGGCGACGCCGCGCTTCTCATAGGCGGAGGCGCCCAGCTCAAACTGGCCGTCGACATGGTTGACGAACGCGGAGACAGGCAGACTGTCGCCGTCCATCTTGCCGATCGGGTTGAGCAGATCCTTGACCATCTTGACGAGCTCGGGCTTGCCCTCGAGGACCGGGGCCTTGCTCTCGTCCTTGGCATTCTTCCAGGAGGCCGGGACTTCAATCTTCTTGAAGGCGTTGGCGCCCAGGTCGATGGCCTTGTGGTTCATGTCGACGATGTCCTGGCCCTTCTTCAGGTAGGACTTGGTGGCGGCATCCTTCATATACTGCAGCGCCTCGGCCTCGGGCAGAACCTTGGCCAGCTTGAAGAAGGCGCTCTGCAGGATGGTGTTGGTGCGCTTGCCCATGCCGATCTTGATGGCCAGGTCAATGGCGTCGATCGTGTAGAGCTGGATGTTGTTGTTGGCGATGTAGCGCTTGGCGTCGGCGCTCATGTGATGCTCAAGCTCCGCCAGATCCCACTGGCAGTTGATGAGGAAGACGCCGCCGGGCTTGACGTCGTTGACCATCTTGAAGCCCTTGGTGACATAGCTCGGGTTGTGGCAGGCGACGAAGTCGGCCTTGTTGATGTAATACGGCGCGCGGATGGGCTTGTCGCCGAAGCGCAGGTGGCTGATCGTCACGCCGCCGGTCTTCTTCGAGTCGTACTGGAAGTAGGCCTGAACGAACTTGTTGGTGTGGTCGCCGATGATCTTGATGGAGTTCTTGTTGGCGCCGACGGTGCCGTCGCCGCCCAGACCCCAGAACTTGCACTCGATGGTGCCGGGGGCCGCGGTGTTCGGCGCGGGCACTTCGGGCAGGGAGTAGCCGGTGACGTCGTCCACGATGCCGATGGTGAACTGGCGGCGCGGGGCGTCCTTCTCCAGCTCCTTGTAGATCGCAAAGACGCTGGACGGCGGGGTGTCCTTGCTGCCCAGACCGTAACGGCCGCCGACGACCTTGATGTCGTTCTTGCCGGCGTCATGTAGCGCGGTGACCACGTCCAGATAGAGCGGCTCGCCGAGGGAGCCCGGCTCCTTGGTGCGGTCGAGAACGGCCAGCTTCTTGCAGGTCTTCGGGATCGCGGCCAGCAGACGGTCGGCGGCGAACGGACGATACAGGCGGACCTTGATCAGGCCGATCTTCTCGCCCCTGGCCATCAGGTAGTCGATGACTTCCTCAGCGACGTCGCAGATGGAGCCCATGGCGATGATGACGCGGTCGGCGTCGGGCGCGCCGTAGTAGTTGAAGAGCTTGTAGTCGGTGCCCAGCTTGGCGTTGACCTTGCCCATGTAGTTCTCGACGATGGCGGGGATGGCGTCGTAGTACTTGTTGCAGGCCTCGCGGTTCTGGAAGAAGATGTCGCCGTTCTCATGGCTGCCGCGCATGGACGGATGATCCGGGTTGAGGGCGTGATCGCGGAACGCCTTGACGGCGTCCATATCGACCATTTCCTTCAGGTCGGCATAGTCCCAGATGGCGATCTTCTGGATCTCGTGAGAGGTGCGGAAGCCGTCGAAGAAGTTGATGAACGGGACCTTGCCCTCGATCGCGGCCAGATGGGCCACGGGCGCGAGGTCCATGACTTCCTGGACGTTGCCCTCGGCCAGCATCGCAAAGCCGGTCTGACGGCAGGCGTAGACGTCGCTGTGGTCGCCGAAGATGTTCAGGGCGTGGGTGGCGACGGTACGGGCGGACACGTGGAAGACGGCGGGGAGCAGCTCGGCCGCGATCTTGTACATGTTCGGGATCATCAGCAGCAGGCCCTGGGAAGCGGTGTAGGTGGTGGTCAGCGCGCCGGCGGCGAGAGAGCCGTGCACGGTGCCCGCGGCGCCGCCCTCGGACTGCATCTCCATCACCTTGACGGTGGTGCCGAAGATGTTCTTCTGGCCGGCGGCGGACCACTGGTCCACGTAGTCGGCCATCGGGCTCGACGGCGTGATCGGGTAGATGGACGCGACCTCGGTGAACGCATACGAGACGTACGCCGCGGCGTTGTTGCCATCCATGGACTTCATTTTTCTTGCCATTTCAGGGGTTCCTCCTTTATGATAATAAAAGTGGTACCATACTGTGCTTAAACCTTATATATATTATCAAAATCGACGCGGAATGTAAACAGTTATCCCGTGAAATTCTTATTAATTTCCGCACCGGGACGAAAAAATTGCGCCGGAGCGCAATTTTTCTGTTTTTCTTGTGCTTCATGGAATAATTTGTTATAATCGGGCCATGAGGGACGGAAGGGGAGAGGGCGGCTGATGGAAGGACGGGAACTGCGCTCGCTGCTGATGGACCGCTGCGTCTGGCGCGTGGCGCTGCCGGTGCTGCTGGCGCTGGCGGTCACCTTCGGCGCGCTGGCGCTGTGGACCGCGCGGCGCGATCCGGGCGAGGCGGCGGCGCTGAGCGCCAAAACCGGGCCGGACGCCTACGCCTCGCTTCAGGTCGCCAACGTCAGCCCGGCCTTCGCGGCCGGCGGCGGCGACACGTTCTATTTTTTCGCGGACGGACAGGGCTATCTTTACATCGCCGTGCTCAGCGACCGGCAGTACGCTTCGCTGCGCGAAGCGCTGCGGACGGACGGACCGGGCGCGGAGATGGCCGGGATGACGGTGAGCACGCCCGAGGGGCTGCGCCGGCTGGCCTGCGAATACTTCGGGGATGTGCCCTATGACTCCTTCGCGGATTATTTCGGCCCCGCCTATCTCGACTGCACGCGCACGCCCTGTGACGCCCCGTACCGCCTGTTTTCGGTTCTGACGCTGGCCTGCGCCCTGAGTGCCATCGGCGCCTTCTGCCTCTGGCTGCGCCGGCTGCTCACCGTCGGCGGCTGCCTGCAGCGCCTGCGCGCCGTCGGCAGCGAGGCGGACGCCCTGGCGGAGCTGAGCGCGGCGGAGCCGGCGCAGCTGCTCGGCCCGCTGGCGGTGACGGAACACTATGTCTGCTCCGCGCGGCGCGGCCTGGTCTTCCGCCAGGAGGACCTCCGCGAGCGCGAGGTGGCGGTCGGCCGCTTCCGGGCGCGCTTTTCGGCCCGCACCTATCTGGGGCGGCGGCGCACGCTGGCGCGGCTGCCCGCGGCGGCGCTGCCCGCGCTGCGCCGCCTGCTCGACGGGCCGGAGCGCGCTCCGGAGCTGACGGCGGGCGCCTTCGCCCGCCCCGATTACTGGGAGATCCCGGAGGAGGAACGCTGAAGATGGTGGCCAAGATCCGCACCTGCGGCCTTTCGGGGATCCGCGGCGTCTCGGTGCTGTGCGAGTGTTATCTCAGCGGCGGTCTGCCGCGCTTCGACGTGGTCGGTCTGCCCGACCTCTCGGTCAAGGAATCGCGCGACCGCGTCCACGCCGCGCTCAAGACCAACGGGTTTGACTTCCCGCAGCGGCGCATCACGGTCAATCTGGCGCCTGGAGAGCTGAAAAAGGAGGGGCCGATCTACGACCTGCCGATCTTTGTCGGCCTGCTGTGCGCCTCGGGACAGCTGCCGCCGCCGCCGGAGGACAGCTGCTTTGTCGGCGAACTGACGCTCGAGGGGCGGCTGCGCCCCGCCACCGGCATCCTGCCGATGGCCGTCGCCGCGCGGGAGCACGGCGCCCGGCGCATCTTCGTCCCCGCCGCCAACGCCGGAGAGGCCACCGTCGCCGGCGGACTGGAGGTCTATCCGGTCGGCACCGCCGCCGAGCTGATCGCCCATCTGCGCGGCGAGGCGGCGATCGCGCCGGCGCCGTCCTATGTCTTTGAAAACCGCCGGCCGGAGGGCCTCGACTTCGCCGACGTCATGGGCCAGGAGGGCGTCAAGCGGCCGCTGGAGATCGCCGCCGCCGGCTCGCATCATGTGCTGCTGATCGGCCCGCCGGGCAGCGGCAAGAGCATGCTGGCCAAGCGCCTGCCCTCGATCCTGCCCGACCTGACGCGCGAGGAGGCGCTCGAGACCACCGAGGTCTATTCGGTGGCCGGTCTGCTCGGCGAGACGCCGATGCTGGAGACCCGCCCCTTCCGCTCGCCGCACCACACGGTCTCCGCCTCGGCGCTGACCGGCGGCGGCAGCGCCCCGCGCCCCGGCGAGATCTCGCTGGCGCACAACGGCGTGCTCTTTCTCGACGAGCTGCCCGAGTTCCAGCGCGACGCGCTGGAGGCGATGCGCCAGCCGCTTGAGGACGGCTGGGTGACCGTGTCCCGCGTGGCGGGCACCTGCCGCTATCCGAGCAGCTTTATGCTCGTCTGCGCGATGAACCCCTGCAAATGCGGCTATTTCGGCCAGCCGGGCGGCCGCTGCACCTGCACCGACCAGAGCGTGCGCGCCTACCGGCGCCGCATCTCCGGCCCGCTGCTCGACCGCATCGATCTGCACATCACCGTGCCGTCCGTGCCCTATGCCGAGCTGCGGGAGCGCCGCCCGGCCGAGCCGTCCTCCGCCGTCCGCGCCCGCGTCAACGCCGCCCGGGCGATCCAGCAGGCGCGCTACCGCGGCCGCGGCATCCACTGCAACGCCCAGCTCACGCCCGCGCTGATGCGGGAGATGTGCCCGCTCGAGCCGGAGGCGCAGGAGCTGCTGCGCGGCGCCTTTGACACCCTCGGTCTCTCGGCGCGCTCCTATGACCGCATTCTCAAGGTCGCGCGCACAATTGCCGACCTCGCCGGCGCCGATGTGCTGACGGCCGCCCATGTCGCCGAGGCGATCCAGTACCGCACCCTCGACCGCGAAGCGCTGCTGTGAGAAGGCGGCTGTTTCCGCGTCCCCCCTTTTTCCGCGCCGCTGCCTGCGGCGCGGATGTTTTTTTTGCGGAGCTTATACCCGGTGTTGTCACGGATTTGTAATCAGCGCGCTGTGGAAAACTCTGTGGAAAATGTGCAAAACCCTTGTCCGGACGCTGCTTGGCCCGCCGACAACCCGCCGTATTCCTGATTATGACATATAAAATCAGGAAAATTCATAAACATCAAGTTTAGGGCGCTTTACATCGCTGCGGCCGGGCGGTTCTTTACAGGGGCCGGCGTTTCGGTTATACTGGCGGAGGGAATCTCCCGCGGAAAGGAACACGCTATGCTCTATCTGCTCTGCGCCGTTCTGTGCAGCGCCGCCATCAATCTCGGCTTCGCGTTCGCCAAGGAACGGAAGATGAACAATCTGGCGGTCACCTGGTTCAACTATCTGACGGCGGCGGCGGTCTCGCTGCTGCTGCTTTGGCGCGCCGGGCTGCCGGAGGGCCGCTTCCGCCTGTCGGCGCTGGCGGGGAATCTGCGCGGCGCGCACACGGCGGACGGCAGTCTGACGGTCGCCGTGCTGTTCGGCGCGGTGACGGGCGTCATCTATATCGCCTCGCTGCTGGCGATCCAGTACACGATTCTGCGCGCCGGGCCGAGCCCGGCGGCGATGTTCAACAAGCTCGGCGCGATGCTGCCGGTGCTGGCCGCGGTGCTGCTGTTTGACGAGCGCCCGTCGGCCCTCTGCTGGGCGGGCGTCGCGGTCGCGGCGGCGGCGCTGGTCATCTACAACTGGGGCGGCGGCTTCCGCTTCGACTGGCTGCTGCCGGCGACGCTGCTGCTGGGCGGCCTGTCCGATCTGAGCGGCAAGCTGTTCGCGGTCTGGAGCGAGCAGCGCTTCAAGCCGCTGTTTCTGCTCTGCGTGTTCGGCGTCGCCGCGCTGCTCTGCACCGCGCTGCTGTTCCGCGGCGGCAGGCCGCGCTTCGGCGTGCCTGAGGCCTGCACGGGCATGCTGGTCGGCGCGGTCAATCTGGGCGCCGCCTTTTTCCTGATCCTCTCCCTCGGCGCGCTGCCCGCGGGGATCGTCTATCCGGCCCAGTGTGCGGGCGTGGTGCTGCTCATCGCCCTGGCGGGCCGGCTGTGGTTCCGCGAGCGGCTCGGCGCGCGCCGCCTGGCCGCGGTGGGACTGACCGCGGTCAGCCTCGTGCTGCTCAACCTGTGAGGGCGGACGGAGGATGAAACGGCTGGTCATCGGCATCCTGGCGCACGTGGACGCCGGCAAGACGACGCTCTCCGAGGCGCTGCTCTACCGCAGCGGCGCGCTGCGCCGCCTCGGCCGCGTCGATCATCAGGACGCCTTTCTCGACAGCGAGCGGCTGGAGCGGGAGCGCGGCATCACCATCTTTTCCAAGCAGGCGCTGTTCACCTTTGCGGGGACGGAGTTCCAGCTGGTGGACACCCCGGGGCACGTCGATTTTTCCGCCGAGACCGAGCGCGCCCTGCGCGTGCTGGATTACGCGGTGCTGGTCGTCAGCGCCTCCGACGGGGTGCAGAGCCACACGCGGACGCTGTGGCGGCTGCTGCGGCGCTACCGGGTGCCGACCTTTCTCTTTGTCAACAAGACCGACCTGCCCAACGCGGGCCGGGCGGCGCTGCTTGCGGAGCTGCGGAGCGCGCTCGACGGCGCCTGCGTCGATTTCGGGGCGCCGGACCGGGACCTCCATGAAGAGGCCGCCACCGGCTCGGAACAGGCGCTGACGGAATATCTCGCGCACGGCGCCGTGTCGGACGAGACGCTGACGGCGCTGATCGCGGAGCGGCGGATCTTCCCGTGCTTCTTCGGCGCGGCGCTGCGGCTGGAGGGCACGGACGCCCTGCTCGGCGGGCTGAGCCGCTTTACGCGCATGCCCGCATACCCGGCGGACTTCGCGGCGCGGGTCTACAAGATCACCCGCGACCCGCAGGGGGCGCGCCTGACCTGGCTCAAGGTGACGGGCGGGACGCTGCGGGTCAAGGCGGTGCTGAGCAACCGCCGCCCCGGCCTGCCGGAGGGCGACTGCTGGGAGGAGAAGGCCGATCAGCTGCGCGTCTATTCCGGCCAGAAATACACGCTGGCGGAGGCGCTCCCGGCCGGGTCGGTGTGCGCCGTCTCCGGCCTGAGCCGCACCTTTGCCGGGGAAGGCCTCGGCGCCGAAGCCCTCGCCGAGCCGCCGGCGCTCGAGCCGGTGCTCGCCTATGAGGTGCTGCTGCCGGAGGGCTGCGATCCGCATGCGGCGCTGGAAAAGCTGCGCCTGCTCGAGGAGGAGGACCCGCAGCTCCATGTCGCCTGGAACGAAGCGCTGCGCGAGATCCGCGTGCAGCTGATGGGGGAGATCCAGCTCGAGGTGCTGCAAACGCTGCTGGAGGATCGCTTCGGCCTGCGGGTCGGCTTCGGGCCGGGCCGCATCATGTATAGGGAGACCATCGCGGCGCCGGCCGTCGGCATCGGCCATTTCGAGCCGCTGCGCCATTATGCCGAGGTGCAGCTGCTGCTGGAGCCGGGAGAACGCGGCAGCGGGCTGGTCTTTGCCGCCGACTGCCCCGAGGAGGTGCTGGGCCGCAGCTGGCAGCGCCTGGTGCTGACCCATCTGGAGGAAAAAACGCATCCCGGCGTGCTCACCGGCGCGCCGGTCACCGATCTGAAGATCACGCTGATCGCGGGGCGCGCCAGCATCCATCACACCGAGGGCGGCGACTTCCGCCAGGCGACCTACCGCGCCGTGCGCCAGGGGCTGATGAGCGCCCGCTGCGTGCTGCTCGAGCCGTGGTACGATTTCCGGCTGGAGGTTCCGCCCGCCCAGCTCGGCCGGGCCCTCAGCGATCTGCAGCGGCGCAGCGCGGTCTGCGCGCCGCCGCAGACGGAGAGCGGCGCCGCCGTGCTGACGGGCCGCGCCCCGGTGGCGGCGCTGCGCGACTACGCGCGCGAGGTGACCGCCTACACGCGCGGCCAGGGGCGGCTGACCTGCATCTTCCGCGGCTATGAGCCGTGCCGCGATCAGGAGAGCGCCGTCGCGGCGGCCGGCTATGACCCGCGGCGCGATGTGGAGAACACGCCCGATTCCGTTTTCTGCGCGCACGGCGCCGGCTATGTCGTCCCCTGGGACGAGGTGCCGGCCCACGCGCACGTCCCCTGTGCGGCGGCGCGCGCGCCCGGCGCGGAGACGCCGCCGGAGACGGGCGGGGGACGCATGGCCGCCTATGCGGCCTCGGCGGCGCAGGACCGCGAGCTGGAAGAAATCTATGAACGCACCTACGGCCCGGTGCGGCGGCGCGAGCCGCCGCGGCCTGCCGCTCCGGCGCCGGCTGCCGCCGCGCCGGCCAAAACGGCGGCGGCGCGCCCGCAGGGACCGGAATATCTGCTGGTGGACGGCTACAATATCATCTTTGCCTGGGATGAGCTGCGGCGCGTGGCGGACGAAGACCTGGCCACCGCCCGCCAGCTGCTGGCGGAGCTGCTGAGCAACTATCAGGGCTACCGCAAATGCGAGATCATCCTGGTGTTCGACGCCTACAAGGTGCCGAACAACGCGGGCTCCGTGCTCAAATACTGCGACCTCACCGTGGTCTACACCAAGGAGGCGGAGACCGCCGACGCCTATATCGAAAAGGCCACCTACCGGCTCAGCCCCGGCCGGCGCGTCCGCGTCGCCACCTCGGACGGCGCCGAGCAGCTCATCATCCTCTGTCACGGCGCCCAGCGCGTGACGGCGGAGGCGCTGCATGAGGAGGTCGCGCGGGCGGAGGGGGAGATTTCCGTCATCCTCGACCGTCTGCGCCGCCGCCGCTCCGATGAGATGCGCGCGGCGCTGGCGCGCGCCGCCCGGAAGCGCGGACAAAACCAATAAAAGATCAGAGCCGCCGGATTTCCGGCGGCTCTGATTTTCTGTAAACGGCGTGCCGCCGTCTCAGGCGTGACAGACCTTGTCGAGAATGCCGGTCAGGCTGGCCAGCACGATGCCGTAGTTGCAGATCGGCACGCCCTGGCGCTCGGCCTGCTCGATGCGGGCCAGCACATGGCGGCGGTTGAACATGCAGGCGCCGCAGTGGATGACCAGGTCGTAGGGCGTCAGATCGGCAGGAAAGTCGTTGCCGCGCACAAAGTCGAAGCGCATGTCGGCGCCGTATTTGCGGCGCAGCAGGGTGGGGATTTTGACCCGGCCGATGTCCTCGCCGGCCGGCGCGTGGGCGCAGGCCTCGGCGATCAGGACGCGCGAGCTGCCGCTGAGCCTGGGGATGACCTCGGCGCTGCGGAGAAAGGCGTCGATGTCGCCCTTGTAGCCGGCAAAGAGAATGGAGAACGAGGTGAGCAGGCTCTCGGGCGGCTTTTTCGGCCAGACGGCGGCAAAGGCCTGGGAATCGGTGATGATGAGCTTGGGCGGGAAGGCGAGACAGCGGAGCGTCTCGTCGAGCTTGTCCGCCGTGCAGCTCATCACCGGGCATTTCTTGTCGAGCAGCTCGCGGATGGTCTGCACCTGCGGCAGGATCAGCCGTCCCTTGGGGGCCTCGATGTCCTGCGGCATGACCAGCAGCACCAGGTCGCCCGCGTGCACCAGCTCGCCGGTGATGGTCAGGTCCCAGAAATCGTCGGGCGCGGCCCGGACGATCTGGGCGCGCAGCTGGTCGATGTGCTCGCCGCTCGCGGCGCTGACGATCACCGGCTCCAGCCCGAACTGCGCGCGCACCGCCTCCGCCGTGCGCGCGGCGCCGCCGCAGTCGCTCTTGGTGACGGCCGCGACCACCGGGACGTTCCGCTTCCGGAACTCCTCGATCCACGGCCCCTCGCCGCAGGGCTCGTCCGCAAAGACCATCACGGCCACGTCGGTGCGGGCGGCGGCCTCCTTCGTGCGCTCGATGCGCAGCGCGCCGAGCGGGCCCTCGTCGTCCAGTCCGGCGGTGTCGATGAAAACGACCGGGCCGAAGCCGTGCAGCTCCATCGCCTGGTAGACAGGGTCGGTCGTCGTGCCCGCGACATCGGACACCAGCGAGACCTGCTGCCCGGTCAGGGCGTTGATCAAAGAGGATTTTCCGGCGTTGCGCCGGCCGAACAGGCCGATGTGCAGTCTGTTTGCGCGGGGTGTGCTCTCCATGACGTCTCTCCTTAAAAGCTCAGCTTCATCTGCGTCAGCGCGGCGATGCGGTACAGATGCTCCGTGCCGGTGACGTGGCGTTCGTCGATGACCCGGAAATTCCGCTCCTTGGCGGCGGGCAGCAGGTCGCAGAACAGGATGTTGGCCCCGGCGCGGATGGCGTTGCAGTTGCCCTCCTCGTCGGCCAGGCCGGTCTTGGGGTCGCGGCCCGGCTGCTGGGCGGTGATGTTGATGTCCGGCATCATCAGGCGCAGGACGGCGATCTCCTTGAGGTTGGTCAGCAGGTCGCCGCGGCCGCCCTCGGCGGCGAGGGGCGTGCCCTGCGCCGGCATGTAGGGGATGACCGGCGCCCAGCTGATGCCCAGCTGCCGCATCAGCAGCAGGTCGTCCGCCAGCTCGTCGGCGGTCTGGCCGGGCCAGCCGTTGATGTTGCCGGAGGCGAGGCGCATGCCGCTGGCCTGCACCGCCGCGATGGCGGCCAGGCGCTTGTCGTAGTCGGTGGACGGGTTGAGGCGGTTAAAGCTCTCCCGGTGGGACATCTCGAACTTGATGACGTATTCGTCGGCGCCGGCGGCGCGCAGCTCGGCGTACTGCGCCGCGGTGAACTCGCCGCAGGCGAGGCTGAGGAACAGCCCCATCCGGTGCGCGCCCTCGACGATGCGCAGCAGCTTGTCGAAGCCGTAGCCGAGGTCCTCGCCGGAGATGAGAAAGGCGCGGCGGAAGCCCTGCGCATAGGCGTGGGTGAGGGTCGCCAGCACGTCCTCGGGCGGGATGCGGTAGCGGGGGATCTGGTTGGCGGCGCGCATGCCGCAGTAGAGGCAGAGGTTTTTGCAGATGTTGCTGTAACCGAGCATCGAGGTGACGGTCAGCTCGTCGCCGCGCGCAGCCCGGTAGGCGGCGTGGGCCGCGGGCGCGACATCGCGCCAGAAGGCCTCCTCCGGCATGGCCAGCACATCGAGAATTTCCTGTTTGGTGTTGATTTTCATGGTTCCAGCGGCTCCATTCTGATCTGCCGTCCGCCGAAGCGGGCGGCGACCGTTTCATCGTGGGTGATGCAGAGAATCGATTTTCCGGCGGCGCAGCGCAGCACATAGTCCATCGCGGCCGTCTTGGTCTCGCCGTCCAGGCCCTTGAAGGCCTCGTCGAGCAGCAGCAGGTCGCCGCCGTAAAGCGCGGCGCGGGCGATGGCGACGCGGCGCTTCATGCCGCCGCTGAGCTGGCGCACCGGCAGGTCGGCGGCGTCCGCCAGCCCCAGCTCGCCGAGGTGGGCGCGGATGAGCTCGTCGGGGCAGCTTTTGCCGGTCGCCAGACGGATGTTGGCGACGGCGGTGAAGTCCTCGCACAGACGGTCCTCCTGAAAGACGGCGGACAGCCGGGCGGGGACGCCCTCGATGCACCCCGCGTCGGGGCGCAGAAAGCCGGCGATCAGGTTGAGCAGCGTCGTCTTGCCGCAGCCGGAGCGGCCCATCACGCAGACCGTTTCCCCGGCCGGCAGGGTGAGGCTGAAATCGCGCAGGACGGCTTTGCCGCCGAAGGATTTGGAGAGGTGACTGACAATGAGATCGTTCATCTTTTTTCAAGCTCCCGGAAGCCGCGCCTGAGCAGCAGCGTCGCGGCTTTTTCAAACAGCACGCTGACAAGGACGATGACCACCGTCCAGGCGAACAGGTCGGCGGTGAGAAAGTAGATCTTGGATTCATAGAGCTTTTCGCCGATCGAGCCCTGCGCGACGCCGATGACCTCGGCCGCGATGCCCGCCTTCCACGACAGCCCCAGGGCCACGCTGCTCGCCGAGATCAGATAGGGCTTGATCTGCGGCAGGTAGATGTAGTGCAGGCGGCGGCGCCAGGGCACCTTGTAGAGCGCGGCCATCTCCAGCAGCCGGGGATCGGTGCTGCGGATGCCCTGCAGCACGTTGGCATAGAGGATCGGGAAGACCATCAGGAAGGAGATGAAGACCGAGAGCTGCCGGGCGCTCAGCCAGATGAGGGCGATGATGATGAAGGAGGCGACCGGCACAGACTTGATCGCCGCCATATAGGGCCACAGCAGCGTCTCGATCAGACGAAAACGGCCGGCGGCAAAAGCCGCCAGCGTTCCGAATATGAAGGCGAGGCCAAAGCCTGCCGCAATGCGCGACAGGCTGAAGCCGAGCGCCTGCCAGAAGTCCGGCTCGAGCCAGATGGTGCCGAGCCGCTTCAGGACCGTGACAGGGGAGACGAGAAGCAGGTCGAGCCCGACGATCATCGCCGCCGCCTGCCACGTCAGAAGCGCGAGGACAATGGCCAGAATTCTGCGGAGCAGATCCTTACTGGACATAGTAGAAGTCGTCGCCGGGCAGCGTGCCGCCGACGGCCTTCGGGTTCTGGTCAAAGAGCACCTGGAAATAGCCCTGCGTGGCGCTCTTCATGTCGCTGCCCGTGATGCAGACGATGTTGCAGAAGGGAATGGCCTTTTCCGCGATCGGCGCCTTGACGATGTCGTATTTCTCGACAAGCTTGGCGGCGTCCGCGACGTTGGCGGTGACATACTCGGTCGAGGCCTGGTATTCGGTCAGAAACGCGGCGACGGCGTCGGGGTTGTCCTTGGCGAAGGCGGTGCGGACCACCAGACCGGCGGTCAGCAGGCGGCTGCCGTTGTTGAGGGCGTCCCATTCCTTGGTGAGGTCGAGCACGACGTGCAGATCGGGGATCTGAGTCTGGGCGACGGTGACAAAGGGCTGCGGCAGCATGCCGACGGCGGAGTCGGCGGCGGCCATCGCGGCCACGACCTCGGTCGGCTCGCTCTTCCATTCGACCGTCACGTCCTTGGCGGGGTCGAGGCCGTTCTGCTGGAGCAGGTAGTTGAGGGCGTATTCCGGCGTCGAGCCCTTGCCGGTGGAATAGATCGTCTTGCCCTTGAGGGAGGCCCAGTCGGTGACGGTGTTGCCGCCCTTTTCGACGATGTAGATGACGCCCAGCGTGTTGATGGCCAGCAGCTGCACGGCGCCCTTGGAGTTGTTGTAAAGCACCGCGCCGAGGTTGACCGGCACGGCCAGAATGTCCAGCTCGCCCTTGAGGAGCAGCGGCGTCAGCTCGTCGGCGGAGGCCGCCATCTGGAACTGATAGTCGTTCTTGGTCAGGCCGTTCTCGGCGTCGTCGAGCAGCTTGACCATGCCCATCGTGGTCGGTCCCTTGAGGCCGCCGAGGCGGATCGTGGTCTTGGTTTCGGTGGGTGTCTCCGTGGTCGCGGGAGTGGTCGCGGGAGTGGTCGCGGGAGTGGTCGCGGGAGTGGTCGCGGGAGTGGTGGTGGTCGTGTCGGCCGTCGTGTCCGCCGCGGACTTCTGCGCGCAGCCGGCGGCAAGGGCGGCCAGCATCAGCGCCGCCAGCAAAACAGCAAGAAATTTCTTCATGGAACGGGAACCTTCTTTCTGATTTTTTACGAAAAGAGTATAACTCAAAAAAAAGCGGGGCTTCGTTGCATCTGCAACGAAGCCCCGCGGCGTCAGCCGATGTGGGGCCGCAGCAGCCGGAAGCTGTTGCGGTAATAGTCGATCAGCCCCTCGGCCTTCATGCGCGACAGCTCCCGCGAAAGGGCGCTGCGCTCGGTGCCGAGATAGGCCGCCATGCTGCTGCGGTCAAAGGGGACGGAAAAGACGGCGCTGCCGAACTTGTGCGAATATTCGGTGAAAAAGGCGATGAGCTTTTCCCGCAGGCTCTTTTTGGAGAGGATCTGGATGCGGTTGTTCATGCTGAGGGTGCGCTCGGCCAGCATGGAGATAAAGCGGTTGACCAGCTCGCGCGACCAGTCGTCCCGCGCGCCCGCGCGCACGGCGTCGGGCCGCAGCCAGAGCACGCAGGCGTCCTCGGCGGCGCAGATCCGGACCGGCACCTCCGGGATGCGGAGAAAGCACAGCGATTCGCCGAAGGTCTCGCCCGGGCCGACGCTGGCGAGGATCATCGTGCCGCCGTTGATGTCGTCCATGTGCACCTGCACGACGCCGGCGAGCACCAGCCCGAAGCAGGGCATCGGGGCGCCCGCCTGCTGGAGCAGGGAGCCCTGGGCATAGCGCTTTTCCGCGGCGGCAAAGAAGCGCAGGGCGCGGCTGAGCGCCTCGCCGCTCAGGTCGGAGAACAGGGGACTGGCGCCGCATATCGCGCGCTGGGCCTCCGTCAGCATGGCGATTCGCCTCCTTCATTGATGATTTCATCATATCGCGGCGCGGGACGCATTGCAAGCGGTGAATTTGACAACCCGGCGGCAGCGCGTTAAGATGGCAGTGAAAGAAAGCAAGGAAGGGCTGATCGCGATGTTTTACAATCAAACCGACTATCCGGATGTGCCGTATCCCTGGCGGGACCGGCCGAACGATTCCATCGCCGACGCGGGCTGCGGCCTCTGCGCCTGCTGCATGATCGTCGAAGCGCTGACGGGAAAGACCTATACGCCGCCCGAGGCCGCCAAGCTGGCCCTCGCCGTCGGCGCCCGCGACGCGGGCGGCAGCGACATCAGTCTGCTGGCGCCGGCCGTCTGCGAGATCTTCCGCCTGCATTATGAGCTGACCAACGACGCCGGGCGCGTGCTGCAGTTTCTGCAGGACGGGCGCGGCATGGTGGTCGCCAACCCGGGCGGCGACCGCGAGGGCTGGATCGGCGTCTTTACCGACACGGGGCACTATATCGTCCTGGCGGCGGCGCAGGGGCGCGAGATCAAGGTCTGGGACCCGATGCTCCGCCCCGGGCGCTATGACAAGGAAGGCAGGCGCGGCAAGGTGCGCGTCGAGGGCAACGACGCCTTTGCGGACATCGCCGTGATCGCCAAGGACTGCGACAACCGCACTCCGGCCTATACCCTGATCTGGCGCTGAGACGCAGCGCCCGCTTCTATTTGCCTCGCTCCGCGCATAGTCTTGAGCAGAAACGGAGAGGTGAGGCAGATGAGGGAAACGCGATTCCGGCTATGCGCCGGACTGTGGAAAAAGCGCCCGCCCCGGCCCGCGGCGGCGCCGGGAAACGGGAAGCGGCGGCTGAAGAAGGCGCTGCCGGCGCTGGGACTGATCCCGGCGCTGGTACTGCTGTGCTGCTTTACAGGCCCCGGAAAGGCGGTGCTGGCCGCCGCGACCAGCCGGCAGCTGCCAATCTACTGCGTCGAGAAAAGCGACAAGGTCTGTGCGCTGACCTTTGACGCAGCCTGGGGGAACGAGGACACGCAGCAGCTGATCGACATTCTCGGGAAATACCGGGTCCGGGCGACCTTTTTCGTCGTCGGCGCCTGGGCTGAGAAATACCCGGATTCCGTCAGGGCGCTGCACGATGCGGGCCATGAGATCATGAATCACTCCGACACGCACCCGCATTTTCCCCGGCTCAGCGCCGACGAGATGCTGGCGCAGATCAACGCCTGCAGCGACCGGGTCGAGGCGGTGACGGGCGTGCGGCCGACCCTTTTCCGCGCCCCCTACGGCGACTATGACGACCGGGTGATCCTCACCGTGCGCGGCGCGGGCCTGGAGCCGATCCAGTGGGATGTGGACAGCCTGGACTGGAAGAACCCGGCGCCGGAGAAGATCGTGAAGCGCGTGCTCGAGCGCGTGCAGCCGGGGTCGATCCTCCTGTTCCACAACGCCGCCAAAAACATGCCGGCGGCGCTGCCTGCGGTGATCGAGGGACTGATCCGCAAGGGCTATGCCATGGTGCCGGTCTCGGAGCTGCTGCTCCGGGGCGAATATGTGATGGACCACACCGGGCGGCAGACAAAACCCAAATAATGGAATGCCAACGCGGAACAGACGGCGGTCGCCGTCTGTTCCGCTGTTTACCTCCACCGGATGCACAAAGTCTGATGAATTTTTGACAATTTTTGTAGCAATTTGCATCAAAGGCATCCGTTCCCGTCCGCCGGAATTGGTCAAGATTTCCTTCCATTTGCCCGGTAAAAGTGTTATAATTCTGTATCGGATGTCTGCGCAAAAACCGGCGACACAGAAAATTGCGTCCGGCCGGCGGCCGGACGCTGTCTTTATCTATTAATTGATTGGGAAAAGGAACGGAACGTATGTCGGACAGAGCGGAAGAACAGGGCGGGTCGGCGCGGGACACGGGCCCGTCCGCCGGCCGGGCACCGGCCGCGATCCGGCTGACGCTGGAGGCGCGCGGGATTGTCCAGGGCGTCGGCTTTCGTCCGTTCGTGGCGCGCGAGGCGCGCGCGCTCGGTCTGCGCGGCACGGTCTGCAACACCGCCTACGGCGCGCGCGTCGAGGCCGAGGGCCCGCGCGCGGCCTGCGAAGCGCTGGCGGCGCGCATCGAGCAGAGTCCGCCGCCCGGGGCGGTGATCTTTTCGCTCGACCGCCGCGAGGAGACGCCGCGCGGCGAGACGGAGTTCCGCATCCTCAGCTCCGGGGAGGGCGCGCCGGACGCCGCCGTCTCGCCCGATCTGGGCGTGTGCGACGCCTGCGTCCGCGAGCTGTTCGATCCGCATGACCGCCGCTACCGCTATCCGTTCCTCAACTGCACGGCCTGCGGCCCGCGGTTCACCATTCTGGAGCGCGTGCCCTATGACCGCGCCCACACCACGATGAAGGCCTTCCCGATGTGCGCGGACTGCGCCCGGGAATATCACGATCCCGAAAACCGCCGTTTTCACGCCCAGCCGACGGCCTGTCCGGTCTGCGGCCCGCGGCTGATCTGGCTCGAGGGCGGCGCGGAGCGGCCCGGCGATCCCGTGGCGCGCTTTGTCGCGGCGATGCGGGCCGGGCAGATTGTCGCCGTCAAGGGTCTGGGCGGCTTTCATCTGGCCTGCGATGCCGGCAGCGACGCGGCCGTCGCCCGTCTGCGTCTGCTCAAGCAGCGCTATGAAAAGCCGCTGGCCGTGATGGTCCGCGACCTTGCGGAGGCGGAGCGCCTCTGCGTGCTTGCGGAGGCGGAGCGGGCCGAGCTGTGCTCGCCGCGCAAGCCCATCGTCCTGCTGAAAAAGCGGCCCGGCTGCGCCGTGGCGGACGCGGTCGCGCCGGGAAACGACCGGCTCGGCGTCATGCTGCCTTACACGCCGCTCCACCTGCTGCTGACCGAGCATTGTCCCGTGCTGGTGATGACGAGCGGCAACGTCTCCGACGCGCCGATGCGCTACCGCGACGGGGACGAGGCGGCGCTGCGGTCGCTCTGCGACGCGGTGCTGACGCACAACCGCCCCATCCTGCGGCGCATGGACGATTCCGTGTGCTTCTTCGCGGCCGGCGGGCGGCGGCTGATCCGGCGGGCGCGCGGCTTTGCGCCGCAGCCGGTGCCGGTGCGCGCGGCGGGGACGGAGGACGCGCCGCACATCCTCGCCTTCGGCGCGCAGCTCAAGAACGTCTTTTGTCTGATGAAGGACGGACGGGCTTATCTGTCCGGCCATGTCGGCGATCTGGACGACGCCGAAACCTGCGCCTTCTGCGAGCAGGAGATCCCGCGCTTTCTGGGCCTGTTCGGCGGCAGGCCGGCGCTGATCGCCCACGATCTGCACCCGGATTACATGTCCACGCGCCTGGCGCGCGCCTTTGCGGCCGCACATCCGGAGGCAACGCTGGTCGGCGTGCAGCATCATCACGCCCACTTTGCCTCCGTGCTGGCGGAGCACGGCCTGCGCTCCGCCGTCGGTCTGATCTTCGACGGCACCGGCTTCGGGACGGACGGCACGATCTGGGGCGGCGAGCTGCTCTGCGGCACGGTCGCGGACAGCGAACGGCTCGGCCGGCTGCGGCCGCTGCCGCTGGTCGGCGGCGACGCCGCCGTGCGCGCGCCCTGGCGCGTCGGGCTGTGCGCCGCGGCGGAGGCCGTCGGGGCGGAGCGCGCCCTGCGGCTGTTTGCCGGCTGTCCCGATGCGGAAAAGGTGCTGGCGCTGCGGGACAAGGCGGCCTTCGCGCCCCGTTCCTCGGGGATGGGGCGGCTGTTCGACGCCGCGGCCGCGATCTGTGGCCTGCGGCGGACGGTCTCCTATGAGGGACAGGCCGCCGTGCAGCTCGAGCAGGCGTTCGACCCCGCCGCGGCGGGCGCGTATCGCTTTGAGATCGCGGCGGACGGCGCCGGGCTGACCGAGTTCGACTGGCGGCCGGTGCTGCGCGCCCTGATCGCCGATCTGGAGCGCGGCGAGCCGGCAGGCGCCGTTTCGGCGCGCTTTCACCGCGCGGTGGCGGCGCTGGTGCGCGACGCCGCGGCGCTGGTCCCCGGGGAGCCGGTGGCACTGTCCGGCGGCGTGTTCCAGAACGCGCGGCTGCTCGCGCTCTGCACGGAGGCGCTGCGCGCACGCAAGGTGTATTTGAACGGACAGGTGCCCGCCAACGACGGCGGTATCTGTTATGGGCAGGCGGCCGCGGCGGCCGCCCGCTGGAAGGGAGTGTGACGCGCCATGTGTCTTGCCGTGGCCGGAACCATTGTCTCCATCGACGGCGAGGAGGCCGTGATTGATTACGGCGGCGCCCGCCGCCGCGCCGAGCTGACGCTGGTCCCGCAGGCCCGGGTCGGGGACCGCGTGATGGTGCATGCGGGCTTCGCCATCGCCGTGCTGGACGAGCAGGCGGGGGAGGAGCTGATGCGTCTGATCGCCGAGACGCAGTTCCGTGTCTGAGCGGACGGCGGCGCTCGCCGCGCGCCTGCGCGAGGTCTGCGCGGGGATGCCGGCGTCGGTCTTCATGGAGGTCTGCGGCACGCACACGCAGGCTGTGGCGCGCTACGCGCTGCGGCAGCTGCTGCCGGAGAACGTCCGGCTGATCTCGGGGCCGGGCTGCCCCGTCTGCGTGACCCCGGACAGCGACATCGGCGCGGCGCTGGCGCTGACCGGACGGCCGGAGGTGACCCTCTGCTCGTTCGGAGACATGCTGCGCGTGCCGGTCGGGGAGAACGACAGCCTGCTGCGCCGGCGCGGCGCGGGCGCTGACGTGCGCGTCGCCCTGTCGCCGCTCGACGCCCTGCGCGCGGCGCGGGAGCAGCCGCAGCGCCAGATCGTCTGGTTTGCCGTCGGCTTTGAGACCACCGCGCCGCACACGGCGGCGCTGGTCCTGCGCGCCCGGACCGAGGGCGTGCGCAATCTCACCGTGCTGTGCGCCCACAAGACCATGCCGGCGGCGCTGTGCGCGCTGCTCGGCGGCGCGCGGACGGTCGACGGGCTGCTCTGCCCGGGACACGTCGCCGCGGTCACCGGGGCGGACGCCTTCCGCTTTGTGCCGGAGCGCCTGGGAATCCCCGGCGCGGTGGCCGGCTTCGAGCCGGAGGAGATCCTCGCGGCGCTGCTGGCGCTGGCCGGGCTGCGCCGGGCGGGGAAGGCGGAGCTGCGCAACATGTACCCCGCCGTGGTGCGCCCGGAGGGCAACCTCCGCGCGCAGCAGCTGATCGGGACGGTGTTTGAGCCCTGCGCGGCGCGCTGGCGCGGCCTGGGCGAGATCGCGGACAGCGGCCTGCGCCTGCGGCCGGAGTTCGCGGACTTCGACGCCCGGCGGCGCTTTTCCCTCCCCGCGGGCGTGGAGACGGCCGAGGCGCCGGGCTGCCGCTGCGGGGAGATTCTGCGCGGCGCGGCGGGCCCGCGCGACTGTCCGCTGTTCGGCGGCGCCTGTACTCCGGCGCGGCCGCGCGGCCCGTGCATGGTGTCCGCCGAGGGCGCCTGCGCGGCGGAATATCGATATGGAGCGTCATGCTGATGGAAAAAGAAATCGGACTGGAATACGGCTCCGGCGGCGAAAACTACCGCGAGCTGGTGCGGGAGGTCTTCCTCCCGGCCTACGGCTCGGAGGAGCTGCGCGCCCTCGGCGATTCGGCCGTGTGCGCCCCCGGCTCCGGCGCGCCGCTGGCCTTCACCACGGACGGCTTCGTGGTCAAGCCGATGGCGTTCCCCGGCGGGGATGTCGGCAGCCTGGCGGTTTCGGGCACGGTCAACGACCTGGCGGTCGCGGGCGCGGTGCCGCGCTGGCTGAGCGTCGCCATGATCCTCGAGGCCGGGCTGCCGACCGCGGTGCTGCGCGAAGCGTGCGCCTCGATCGCGCGGACGGCGGCGCGGGCCGGAGTGCGCGTGGTCACGGGCGACACCAAGGTGGTCGGCCGCGGCCAAGGCGACGGCATCTACATCACCACCTCCGGCGTCGGCACCTTTGACGGCGGCTGGGCGATCCCGCCCCAGCGCGCCGCGGCGGGCGACGCGCTGATTGTCTCCGGGCCGCTGGCGAGCCACGGCATGGCGGTGATGTGCGCGCGCGAGGGGCTGGAGTTCGACCCGCCGCCGCAGAGCGACGCCCGGCCGCTCAACGCCCTGATCGCGGCCGTGCTGGGCGCCGGAATTCCGGTGCACGCCATGCGCGACCCGACGCGCGGCGGCCTGGCCGCGACGCTGTGCGAATGGGCGGAGGAGGGCGGCTGCGACCTCGTCTATGAAGAAGCGCGGCTGCCGGTGCTGCCCAACGTGCGCGCCGCCTGTGCCCTGCTGGGTATTGACCCGGTGTTCGTCGCCAACGAGGGCGTGTGCGTCTTTGCCGTGCCGCCGGAGGCGGCCGCGGAGACGCTGCGCATCCTGCGCGGCCATCCGGACGGCGCGCTTGCCGCCGTCGTCGGCGCGGCCCGTCCCGGACAGGGACACGTGCTGGCCGACACCGGCTGCGGGACGCTGCGCCGGGTGCTGCTGCCCATGGGCGAGCTGCTGCCCCGCATCTGCTGAAAAATACCGTTCCCGGTTGGGAGAGAAGGAGAGAGCCTATGATCCTGTTGTTCTGCGTGGGCGTCCCGATGCTGGGCGCGTTCGCGCTTCCGGCGCTCGGAAGGCGCAGCCCGAAGCTGCGCCAGTTCGCGGCGCTGGCGATGGTGCTGACCGCGCTGGTCTGCGCCGCCGTCGCCGCCGCCGCCGTACTGCGCGGCGAGGGGCCGTCGGTGCGCCTCGGCCTGCCGATGGGCCTGTCCCTGGGCCTGCGGGCCGACGCGCTGGCGGTGTTTATGGCGCTGACCTCCTGCGTGGTCGCCGCGGTGATCCTGGTTTATTCCTTCGGCTATATGAAGGAGTTCGGACACCTGGGCGAATACTACCTGATGGTCACCTTTTTCGTCGGCGCCATGATGGGGCTGGTCTTTTCCACGAGCCTCATCGAGATTTATGTGTTCTGGGAATGCTCGTCCCTGTGCTGCTGGCGCCTGATCGGCTTTTACCGCGACGAGACCTCAATCCGCCGCGCGGACAAGGCCTTCATCGTCACGGTGCTGGGCGCGCTGGTCATGCTGCTCGGCTTCCTCGGCATTTACGGCGCGACGGGGACGTTTGACCTCGACGCGCTCAAGGGCGTGAAGGTGCCGTCCTGGACCGTGGCCCTGGTGCTGGCGGGCATTCTGTCCAAATCCGCGACCTTCCCGCTGCACAACTGGCTGCCCGACGCGGGCGTCGCGCCCTCGCCGGTGACCTCGCTGCTGCACGCGGCCGTGCTGGTCAAGATCGGCGTCTACGCCTATGCGCGCCTCTTTGTGGTCACCATGAACATCAGCCATGCGTTCACGGTGATCGTGCCGGTGATCGCGGCGGTCTCGGCGCTGATCTCGGCCGGCTGCGCCCTGGTGGCGACCGACATCAAGCGCGTGGTGGCCTATTCGACCATCAGCCAGCTGGCCTTCATTCTGCTGGGGCTGTCCTGCGGCACGGAGACCGGATTTGTCGGCGGCATGCTCTACATCCTGGCCCACAGCGTCGCCAAGGCGGGGCTGTTCCTCTGCTGCGGCGTTGTGGAGCACAACGTCCACACCAAGGACATGAACAAGATGGGCGGGCTGATCCGCACCATGCCCAAGACGGCGCTGGCCTTTGCGCTGTGCGCGCTGTCGGTGATGGGGATTCCGCCCTTCTCGGGCTTCTTTGCGAAATACATGGTCATCGGCGGCATTGTGGAGGCCGGACATCCGATTCTGGCGGCGGTGTTCATCTTCGGCGCGGTGCTGACCGTGATGTATCTGGTGCGCGTGTTTGTGCGCGTGTTTCTGGGCAAGCCGGTCGGCCCTGCCGCGAAGGAGGGTACGCCCGAGATGGTCGGCTCGGTGCTGACGCTGGCGGTGCTGGCGCTGGCGCTCGGCTTTGTCATTTTCTGGCCCTCGGGGCTGGCGCAGATGATCTGGGAGGCGATTTGAATGCTTGCGCTGCTGTTGCTTTTGCCGGTCGGCGTCGGCCTGCTGCTCTGGCTGGTGCGGAAAAACTACCCGCTGACGCTCGCCGCCGCGCTGCTCGGCGCGCTGGCGAACCTTTGCGGCGCCGTCCTGGTCTGGCGCGGCGGGCTTGAGGCCGCGCTGCCGGTCTCCGCGCTCGGCTTCCGCTTCGCCTTCCGTGCCGACAGGATGTCGGCGCTGTTCCTGCTGCTCGGCGCGGTGCTGTTCACGGTGCTCGCGCTCTATACCGCCGGCTACTGCCGCGCGCTGCCGTGGGGCGGGCAGTATCAGTTCTGGCTGTGGCTCAGCCTGTCCATGCTCAACGGCGCGCTGCTGTCCGACCATCTCGGCCTGATGCTCTTCTTCTGGGAGGGGCTGCTGTGCACGCTGTTCGGCATCCTGCTGCTGCGCAACCATGAGAATCCGCGCACGGCGGTCAAGGCGCTGACCATCTCCGGCGCGGCCGACCTGCTGCTGATGCTGGGCATCGTCTCCACCGTCAGCGCCGCCGGCACGGGCGTCATCAGCGAGATCTCCAAACTGCCCACGGCGGGCGCCGGCGGCCTCGGCTGCGTCTGCCTGCTGCTCGGCGCGCTCGGCAAGGCGGGCTGCATGCCGTTCCATTCGTGGATTCCGCTGGCGGCCGAGGATGCGCCGACGCCGTTCCTGGCGGCCTTCCCCGGCTCGCTGGAAAAGGTGGCGGGCATCTACCTCGCCTCCCGCGTCATCACGCAGCTCTATGCGTTTCCCTCCGGCGGCGGGATGAGCACCTTTGTCTGCGTGCTCGGCTCCGTGACGCTGCTCGGCGGCGTGATGATGGCGCTGATCCAGAAGGACATGAAAAAGCTGCTGGCCTGGCACGCCATCTCGCAGGTCGGCTACATGACGCTCGGCCTCGGCACGGGGCTCGCGGTCGGCGTGGCGGGCGGCGTGTTCCACCTTGTCAACCACGCGATCTACAAGACCGGCCTCTTTATGGCGGCCGGCGCGGTGGAGCAGCAGGCGGGCACGACCGACCTGCACCGCATCGGCGGCCTGCGGAAAAAGATGCCGCTGACCACCGTCTGCGTGATCGTCTTCGCGCTCGCCATCACCGGCTTCCCGGGGCTGAACGGCTTTTTCTCCAAGGAGCTGATCTTTGACGCCGCCCTCGAGGTCAATGTTGTCTATTACCTTGTCGCGCTGCTCGGCGCGTTCATGACCGCGGCCTCGTTCCTCAAGCTGACCCGCGCGGCGTTCTGGGGGCCGGAGCGCGCGCCGCAGAAGAAGGTGCGCGAAACATCCTTCCCGATGGCCGCCTCCGAGCTGACGCTCGCCGCCTTGTGCGTGCTCTGCGCCGTCTGGAACGCGCTGCCGCTCGGCATGATCCAAAAGAGCTTCGGGCTGGCGGAGAGCTATTCCGGCCTGCCGAAGTCGCTGCTGATGGTGCTGATCTCCTGCGCCGTTCTGGGCCTTGCGGTGCTGGACCACGTCCTCGGCGCGAAGAAAACGGGCTCGGCGCTCGAGGCCGCCGATCACCTGCACAACGCGCCCGGCCTCCGGCAGTTCTACGCGGTCGCCCAGAAGGGCGTGCTTGATCCCTATTTCTGGCTCACCGCGGCGATCGGCTTCTTTGCGCTCGTCTGCCGCCGGATCGAGGACGGCGTCTGCTGGGTCTATGACCGCGGCGTGCCCGGCGCGGTGCGCGCCGTGGGCGACGCGCTGTCGCGCTTTGACAACGGCCGCCTGTCGCGCTATCTGATCCTGGCGCTCTGCGGCGCGGCCGGCGTCGGGCTCGTGTTCGTCATCATGCTGTCGTAAGGAGGGGTACGCATGGAACTTTTATTGAGCGTCTGCGCTCACGGCTTTGTGCTCGGCCCCATCCTGCTGATGCTGGGGTATAACCTGCTCGGGCACGATTTTGCGCGCCGCAATTTCTACTGGTTCGCCGGGCTCGGCGTGCTGTGGCAGCTGTGCACGGCGGTGCTGAGCTGGCGGGCGATGCGCGCGCTGGATCTCGGGGCCTACCGCTTCTCCGTGCTGTGGAAGCTCGACGCGGACAAGGCCGCCTATTTTGAGCTGACGGGCGAGCGGCTGTTCCTGCTCGGCATCATCGGCCTGGTGTCGCTGATCTCGGTGCTGATCGCGGTGCGGACCATCGACTTCAACCGCTCGTCCTACGCCAACCTGCTGATGATCCTCATGCTCGGCATGAACGGCATGCTGCTGGTCACCGACCTGTTTTCGCTCTATGTGTTCATGGAAGTGACCGGCATCTGCTGCTTTGTGATGATCGCCATGTTCCGCACCCGCGCCGATCTGGAGGGCTCGTTCAAATACCTGGTGATGAGCGAGCTGTCCAGCGTGTTCATCCTGGCGGGGCTGGCGTTCCTGTTCATGCACACCGGCTCGCTGCGCTATGCGGACCTCGGGGCGCTGGCGCAGAAGCTCAGCGAGGGCGGCAGCACGCAGAACCTGCTGTGCAAGACGGCGCTGGTGCTGCTGATCTCCGGCTTTGCGATCAAGACCGGCGCGGTGCCGTTCCACAGCTGGCTGCCCGACGCCCACCAGAGCGCGGATACCGCGGTGTCGGTGCTGCTCTCCGGCGTCGTCATCAAGATCGCCGGCATTTACGGTCTGCTGACGGTCATGAATCTCTTCGGCGCCTTCCGCCCGGTGCGGACGGCGCTGGCCGCGCTCGGTATTCTCTCGGTGATCGTCGGCGCGCTGCTGGCGTCGCGCCAGGACCACTTCAAGCGCGTCGTCGCCTATTCGAGCGTCTCGCAGATGGGCTATATCCTGCTGGGCCTGTCCACCGGCTCGACGCTCGGGCTGGTCGGGGCGCTGGCGCATGTGTTCAGCCACGCCGCCTTCAAGTCGACGCTGTTCGTCAACGCCGCCGCGCTGCATGAGCAGACCGGCACGCTGGAGATGTCGAAGATGGGCGGACTGGAGAACCAGATGCCGAAGACCGCTTTCTGCTCGGTGGTCGCCTTTCTCTCGACGGCCGGCATTCCGCCTCTGGCGGGCTTCTGGTCCAAGCTGCTGATCCTGCTGGCCCTCTGGAGCGCGGGCAGCCGCGCCCTGGCGGGCACGGCGCTGATCGCCAGCATCCTCACCGCCGTCTATCTGCTGCGGATGCAGCGGATGGTCTTTTTCGGGCAGCCGCGCGAGGAGCTGAAGGAGGTCCGGGAGATCGGCGGCACGATCCTCTTTTCCGAGGAGCTGCTGACCGCGCTGACCATCGGCGCCGGGCTGCTCTATCCGCTGATCCTGCTGTATCTGCACGGCAGGGGAATCCTGTGAGGAGGGGAATGCCATGTCGGATATTGCCATGATTTCCACGGCGCTGATGCTGGTGTTCGGCATCTATGCCGTGATGGAGCACAGTATTCTGCGCTCGGCCATCGGCCTGGCGCTGTCCAGCGCCGCGCTGGCGGTGACGTTTTACGCCCTCGGGGCGCCGATCGCCTCGGTTTTTGAGCTGTCGGTCTGCTCCGGCCTGGTCACGGTCATCTTCATCTCCGGCATCAGTCTGTCCCATTCGCCGAAGATCGAGGTGCAGCAGGAGTTCAAGGACAAGGAGCGCAACCGCTTCCTGCCGCTGGTGCTGATCCTGGTCGGCGTCGTACTGGTGCAGATTTCGCTCTCACGGGGCGGAAATGTCCCCCAGATCGCCGAAAATGTGCCGGAAAAGTTCAATGAGGTGTTCTGGACGACGCGTCAGGCGGACGTCTGGGGCCAGATCGCCGCCATCCTCTGCGGCGGAGTTGCGGTCGCGGTGCTGTTCCGCGAGGAAAGGCGGGGTAAACAATGAGCGCTGTCAATGCAATGCTGATTCTCGGCGTCCTGATGATCGCCGCGGGCTGCTGGTGCCTGATCCGCACCTACCACATGCTCAAAATCACCATCGGCATCGAGGTGATGGTCAAGGCGGTCACGATGTTCCTGATGCTGGCCGGACGGGTCAGCGGCCGGGTGGCGCTGGCACAGTCCTTCGTCATCACGGTCATGGTGATTGAGGTGGTGGTCGCCGTGGTCGGCATCGGGACGGCCGTCGGCCTGTTCCGGAAATACGGCAGCATGGATGTCCGCAACCTCAACAGGCTGAAGGGGTGAGCGCATGAGCAGAATTTTGTTTTCGCCCCCGGTGGTGTTCTGCGCCTTCCTGCTTCTGTTCGCCGTTCTGCTCAAGCGCGCCGGCCGCTTCGCGGCCCGCGCGGACAGCAGCGAGCGCGCCCTCGACCCTTACGCCTGCGGCCAGCGGGACTTTGAAAACTACGTCAACCCGGATTATACGCAGTTTTTCCGCTATGCCTTTGTGTTCACCGTCATGCACGTTGTGGCGCTGGTGATCGCCACCGCGCCGCCCGACGCCGCCGCGCTGCCCTATGTCTATGTGGCGGCGGGGATCATGGCGCTGTTCATCATCTTCCGAAAGTAGGCGAAACGCATGAATCTTGTTGAAAAAGCCATCGCCTGGGGAGAGCGCAAGTCCCCCTGGGTCATTCATTTCAATGCCGGTGCCTGCAACGGCTGCGACATCGAGGTCGTCGACGCGATGACGCCGCGGTTCGACCTCGAGCGCGCCGGCGTCACCAAGCAGGGCAGCCCCCGCCACGCCGACATCCTGATCTGCACCGGCGCGGTGACGCTGCAGACGCGCGACCGGCTGCTGCAGATCTACGAGCAGATGCCGGACCCGAAGTTCGTCGTCGCCGTCGGCGCCTGCGCCTGCACGGGCGGGATCTTCGACGGCTGCTACTGCGTTTCCGGCGGCATCGACACGGTGATTCCGGTCGATGCCTACGTCCCCGGCTGCGCGGTGCGCCCCGAGGCGCTGATCAGCGCCATCGACAAGCTGCTGGCCACGCTGGAGGACAAAGAGAAGGGAGCGAAGGACGATGGACAGGGAAAATGAGCTGATGCAGACTCTGCTGGCGCAGTTCCCGGAGCTGGAGGGGAAGGTGCATGTCGTGCGGCCGATGCGCGTGCATGTCGACATGCTCGACCGCGAGGAGTTCTACAAGGTGATCGCCTTTCTGCATGATGAGATGGGCCTGACGCGCGGCCACAATGTCATCGGCACCGACGAGGGCGACGATCTCGGCTTCATCTATCTCGTCTCCGGCGCCGACCACATCATCTTCACGCTGCGGACGCACGCGCCCAAGAGCGACCCGCGCATCCGCTCGATGACGGGGCTTTACAAGTCCTTCACGCTGTTTGAGCGCGAGCTGAGCGATCTGTTCGGCGCCGTGGTCGAGGGGCTGCCCGAGGGGCCGCACTATCCTCTGCCGGACAACTGGCCGCGCGACCAGTGGCCGCTGCGCAAGGAGTGGGACCCGAAGAAATTCGACCGCACGACCATGACCTATGAGGGCGCGGACGGCAAGCCGCTGCCGGAAAAGGAGCGCCTGCCCGAGACCGATCAGCCGGAGCCGGAGCCTGCGCCGGCGCGGATCGAAAACCGTGTCACCGTCCCCATCGGCCCGCAGCACCCGTCGCTCGACGAGCCGGGCGCCTTCACCATCACGCTCGAGGGCGAGCGCGTCGAGGGCGCAGTCATCGGCATCGGCTATAACCACCGCGGGCTGGAGAAGGCCTGCGAGAGCCGGACTTACATCCAGGACCTCTATATCATCGAGCGTGTCTGCGGCATCTGCTCGCATGCGCACACGACGGCCTACTGCATGGGCGTCGAGGAGCTGGCCGGGGTCGAGGCCCCGCCGCGCGCGCAGTACATCCGCCTGATCGCCGCCGAGCTTGAGCGCCTGCACAGCCATCTGCTGTGGCTGGGCGTGGCCGGCCACGAGATCGGCTTCGACACGCTGTTCATGCTCTCCTGGCGCGACCGCGAGCGCGTGCTCGACCTGATGGCCGTGCTGGGCGGCAACCGCATCAACTACGGCATCAACTGCCTCGGCGGCGTGCGCCGCGACATCGACGAAAAGCTGACCAAGGACATTCTGGCGGCGATGGACTATCTCGAGGGCGAGATCCGCTATTTCCTCAGTGTCGCCTCCACCGAATCGACGCTGATCGCCCGCCTTTCGGGCGTCGGCGTGCTCTCCGAGGCCGACTGCCGCCTCTACGGCGCCTGCGGCCCGGTCGCCCGCGCCGCCGGCATCATCGACGACATCCGCGTGCTCGAGCCCTACGGCGCCTATCGGGAGATCGCAGTCCATCCGATCATCGACAGCCATGCCGACGTCTTCGGCCGCACGGTCGTGCGCCTGTGCGAGATGCTCGAATCGATCCGTCTGATCCGCGAGGCGCTCGGCAAGCTGCCCGAGGGGCCGCTCACCGTGCGCGTGCCGCGCCGCATCCCCGCGGGCGAGGCCGTCGTGCGCGTCGAGGCGCCGCGCGGCGAGGACATCCACTATATCCGCTCCAACGGCAGCGACATGCCCGACCGCATCCGCGTCCGCGCGCCCTCGGAGTGCAACTGGCACGGCATGCAGCACATGCTGGAGGGCGGCTATCTCTCCGACGTGCCCATCACGATCGCCGCCATCGACCCGTGCTATTCCTGCACCGACCGCATGATCGAGCTGCGGGACGGCGGCGGGAGCCGCACGCTGGACTGGAAGGATCTGCGCGCTTACGGCATCGAATGGTACAAGAAGCGCGGGATCGACCCGACGGGGGTGAAACTATGACCGTGCTCAATGCGCTGCTGCGCATTTTCATCTTCCCGGGCTTCCTGTTCCTCTGCCTGTGGTCGATGGGGCTGGAGTACTTCGACCGCAAGATCTATGCGCGCCTGCAGAACCGCCAGGGTCCGCCCTGGTATCAGCCGGCCGCCGACTTTTTCAAGCTGCTGGGCAAGGAGACCCTCATCCCCGCCGACGCCAACCGCACGATGTTCACCGTCATCCCCGTCTTTTCGCTGGCGGCGATGGCGGCCGCGTTCGTCTACATCCCCGTCTGGGGGAGACAGGCGTCGTTCTCCTTTGAGGGCGACCTGATTGTCACGCTGTACTTTCTCACCCTGCCGTCGCTGGCCTCGTTCCTGGCCGGCTGGTATTCGCGCAGCGTCTATGCGACCGTCGGCTCGGCCCGCGTGCTGACGCAGATGTTCGCCTATGAGGTGCCGATGTTCCTGGCGCTGCTGGCGCCGACGCTGCTCTCCGGCACCTGGTCGGTCAGCGGCACGGCCGCCTTTTATGCCGCCCATCCGCTGCTGGTGCTGGTCAACCTGCCGGCGCTGCTGGTGACGCTGGTCGCCGCCCAGTGCAAGCTGGAGCGCACCCCCTTCGACGCGCCGGAGGCCGAGACGGAGATCGTCTCCGGTCCGCTCGTCGAATACGGCGGCCGCTTCCTGGCCATGTTCACGCTCTCCCGCGACTGCGAGCTGGCGGTGGTGCTGTCGCTGTTCGCGGCGATGTTTCTGCCGTTTTCCACCGGCATCGCGGCGGTGGATTTCCTGCTCTATCTGCTCAAGGTTCTGGCGGCGCTGTTCCTGCTGACGCTGCTTCGCGCCACGACCGCCCGCCTGCGCATCAACCAGATTGTCACCTTCTGCTGGAAGTATCTGACGCCGCTGGCGCTGGTGCAGATCGTGCTCAACCTGATCCTGAGAGGAGCGCTGCTCGGATGAATCTCAAGAACACCAACCCCGGCCGCATCTCGGCCGAAGTGCTGCGCACGCTGTTCAAAAAGCCGGCCACCATCGCCTACCGCGGCGGCAAGCTGACGCTCAACGACCAGTACCGCGGTCTGCTGAGCTACGATCCGTCGCTGTGCGTCGCCTGCGGCCTGTGCATGAAGGACTGCCCGACCGGGGCGCTGCAGGTCATCAACGACGGCACGCGCGAGGAGAAGAAGATGCGCGCCGTGCTCGACACCGGCCGCTGCATCTTCTGCGGCCAGTGCGCCGATTCCTGCGCCCGCAAGGCGCTGCACTGCACGCCGGAGGCCGACCTGGCCGGCTTTTCGCGCGGCGACCTCAAGAAGCCGCTGTGAACGTCGGCGAGACGCTGCGCCCGCTGCTGCCTCCGCGCGGCCGCACCGTGATCCTCGGCGTCGGCTCCGAGCTGCGCCGGGACGACTTCGCGGGGATGTACGCCGCGGAACTGCTCGCCGCGCGGGCGGACGGCGTGCGGCTGCTGGTGCTCGGCGGCGGGGCCGCGCCGGAGAACTTCACCGGCCCGATCAGGGACTTCGCCCCGGACGCCGTCATCGTGCTCGACGCGGCCCGGCTGGGAAAGACGCCGGGCGACTACGCGGTGCTCGATCCGGAGCAGATCACCGGCCTGACCTTTTCCACCCACATGCTGCCGCTGCCGGTGATGCTGTCCTATCTGGAGCGCGCCTGCGGCTGCGCGACGGCCTATGTCGGCATTGAGCCGGCCTCGACCGCGCAGGGGATCGGTCTCGACCCGCGCGTCCGGGCCGGGGCGGAGCGTCTGGCGGAGGAGCTTGCGGCTGCGGCCGGGTGCCTGCCGCGGACGGCGGAGAGGAGCGAAAACGCCCTTTGACTGTTTATATCATCAAGCGGATCGGAATGTCGCTGCTTGTGCTCCTCGTGGTCATCCTGCTGGTGTTTGCGCTGCTCAGCGCGCTGTCAGGCGGGCAGATGACGTTCGGCTTCTCGCGGACCGACGCGGTCGACACGTTCCTCCGCGCCCACGTTCACAGCGGTTTTCTGTTCCGGTATCTGCAATACTGCCATCATGTGTTTTTCCATTTTGATTTCGGCGAGGTCGCCGGCATGGGGATTCACATGACCGACGAGCTTATGCGCCGGTGGAGCTACACGCTGCGCATCGCGGGCTACGGAATGCTGTTCACCGCGCTGCTGGGCCTGCCGCTCGGCGTCGTTTCCGCCGTGCGCAAGGACCGCGGGCCGGATCGCGTCATTTCGGCCGTATCCATGGTCCTGTCTTCGATCCCGAACTATTGTCTGGCGCTGCTGCTGGCTCTTTTGTTCGCCGTGTCGCTGGGCCTGCTGCCGGCGTTCGGCGCGTCGCGTCCCGGGGCGTTTGTGCTGCCGGTCGTCACGGTGACCGCGGGCGGACTTGCCCAGCTCATCCGCGTGGTGCGCGCCGCCATGCTGGAGACGCTGGGCCAGCCGTTCGTCACCACGCTGCGGGCCAAGGGCCTGCGCGAGCGGTCTGTGATCTGCGTGCACGCGCTTCGGGATTCCTTTGTCCCGATTGCCGCGGCCCTCGGCGAGAGCGCCGGCAAGCTGCTCTGCGGGACGCTTGTCGTCGAGAAGTTTTTCGCCATCCCCGGCATCGGATACTACCTGGTCACGACGCTGGTGCAGACGCAGCGCGATTACAACGTCATTCTGGGCTGTACGGTCACCATCGCCCTGCTGCTCATGCTGATTGATCTTGTCGCCGATCTGCTCTATGTCTGGGCCGATCCGCAGATGAAGGCGCACTATATGGCGCACCGCGCGGAGGGAGGCCGAGGATGAGACCGAGAAAGCCTTTTAAAAAGAAAGCTGTAAAGCCGGAATCCCTTACATCGGGAAGCCCGTGGCGGACCGCGTGGCGCCGCTTTTGCGGCAGCCGCGTGTCGCTCGCGGCGCTGATTGTGCTCGCGCTGATCTGTCTGTGCTGCGCGCTGGCGCCGCTTGTCGCGCGCTGGGACCCGCTGGCCATCAACACGGCCGCGCGCTATGCTTCGCCGAGCATCGCCCACCCGTTCGGGTGCGATTATCTGGGCCGCGACCTGCTCTCCCGCGTGCTGTACGGCGGGCGGACGACGCTGCGGATCGCCTTCTGCGCGACGGCGCTGGCGGCGCTGTCCGGGTCGGCGCTCGGGGTGCTGGCGGGGTTCTGCGGCGGACGGACCGACCTGCTGCTCATGCGGCTGGCGGAGGTGCTGTCCGCGGTGCCCTCGCTGCTGCTCGTCATCCTGATTGAAGGGCTGATGGGCTGGGGCGGCGGCAACTTCCTTTATGCAATCGCCATTGCCGCGGCCCCGTCGTTTCTGCGGCTGATGCGGGCGTCCGTGATGAACGTGATGGGCCGCGAGTATATCGAGGCCGCCCGCGCGCTCGGCGTTTCGCCGGCCGGGATCATCCGCTGGCATGTGATTCACAACGTGGCGGCGCCCATGCTCATTCATCTGACCGGCGTGCTCTCCGAGTCCATTCTGACCTGCACGCTGATGAGCTACATCGGCGTCGGCGTCACGCAGCCCGCGCCGGAGTGGGGGAATCTGGTCTACGACGGCTATGCCGCGATGCGCCAGTACCCGCACACCGCGCTTTTTCCGGCGGCGGTCATCATTCTGTGCGTGCTCGCGGTCAATCTGGCGGGCAGCGGCCTGCGCGACGCGCTTGACAGCAGGGAGGCGGGGAACCATGCCTGAACCGCTGCTGCAGGTCCGCGATCTGCGGGTCGTCTTTTCCTCGCGTGAGGGGCAGGTCCGCGCCGTGGACGGACTGAGCTATGAGCTCCGCGCCGGCGAAACCCTGGGAATCGTCGGAGAATCGGGGAGCGGCAAGAGCACCGAGGCCTATGCCATCATGGGGCTGCTGCCGCCGTCCGGCCGCGTCGAGGGCGGCAGCGTCCGCTTCTGCGGCCGCGAGCTGCTCGGGCTTGACCGCCGCGCGCTCGAAAAGCTCCGCGGAAACGAGATCGGAATGATCTTTCAGGACCCTCTGTCGAGCCTCGATCCGGCGTTTACCGTCGGCCGCCAGCTCACCGAGACCCTTCGCGCACACCGGGCGATCGGCGCCGCGGAGGCGGACAGGCAGGCCTGCGCGCGGCTGCGGGAGGTCGGGATCCGCGATGCGCTGCGCGTGGTGCGGCAGTATCCCTTTGAGCTGTCCGGCGGCATGCGGCAGCGCGTCATGATCGCCATGGCCCTGTCCTGCGAGCCGCGCCTGCTCATCGCCGACGAGCCGACCACCGCCCTGGACACCACGGTGCAGGAGCAGATCGTGCGCCGTCTGGCGGCGCTTCGCGCGCAAAGCGGCATGGCCATGATCTTCATTACGCACAATTTCGGCCTGGTGGCCCGTCTGTGCAGCCGCGTGCTGGTGATGTACGGCGGCGTTGCCGTCGAATCGGGCGCCGCCAACGAGGTGTTCGCGCGCCCGGCCCATCCCTATACCCGCGCGCTGCTGCGCGCCATTCCGCGGATGGATCTGCCGCGGGAGGCGCCGCTCATCCCGATCGAGGGCGCGCCGCCCGCGGCGGGACGCGCGCCCGCGGGCTGTCCGTTCTCCCCGCGCTGCCTGCTGCGCGAGGCGCGCTGCGATGCGGAGCGGCCTCCGGAGACCGTCTGCGCGCCCGGTCATCTTGCCGCATGCTGGCGGCTCGGAGAGGAGTGCCGCGAGTGAACGAGCTGTTGAGAATCGAGAACCTCCGCAAGACCTACGTCACCCGCGCCGGAGGGGGGAAAAAAGTCCCCGTCGCCGCGGTGGACGACGTTTCGTTTTCCGTGGGAAAGGGCGAGACGCTCGGGCTGGTCGGCGAGTCCGGATGCGGAAAATCGACGCTCGGGCGCAGCATCCTGCGCCTGGTCGAGCCCGATTCCGGCCGCATCGTGTTCGGCGGCGCGGACATCACGCGCGCCGACATGCGCCCTTACCGGCGCAAAATGCAGATCGTGCTTCAGGACCCCGCCGGCTCACTCGACCCCCGGAGCACCGTCGCGGAGATCGTCTCGGAGGGGCTGCGGGCCGCCGGCGTGCGTTCCGCCGCGGAGCGGCGCGCGCGCGCGGAGGCGATGCTTGCCCGCGTCGGCCTGAGCCGGTGCCTGGACCGCTATCCGCATGAGTTTTCCGGCGGCCAGCAGCAGCGCATCGGCATTGCGCGCGCGCTGATGGTCGAGCCGCAGTTCCTCGTCTGCGACGAGCCGGTCAGCGCGCTGGACGTCTCCTGCCAGGCGCAGATTGTCAACCTGCTGTGCGAACTGCAGAAGGACCTTGCGCTGACCTATCTGTTCATCTCTCATGACCTGAGCGTCGTCCGGTATGTCTCTGACCGCATCGCGGTGATGTATCTCGGACGGATCCTCGAGCTGGGGCCCACCGCCGCGCTCTGCGACGCGCCGGCCCATCCCTATACGCGGGAGCTGATTGCCGCGATCCCGGTCCCCGATCCCGCGCGCTATCAGGGCGCGCCGGTCCCGCCCGCCGATCCGCCGGAGGATTTCGCGCCGGCCGGCGGCTGCCGGTTCCGCCCGCGCTGTCCGCAGGCGGCCGCCGAATGCGCGGCGGACCAGCCGCTCCGCGAGATCTCGCCCGGCCATTGGGCCGCCTGTTGCAAAGCGGCGTCTCCGGCGATATAATGAGCGCGTCGGGACCATGTCCCGCAGGAGGCGACAGAATGACCAGAAAAGACATTTTTGACTTTCTCCGGCCCGGCGAACTGCTCCATTGGGCGAGCGACCTGGTCGCCATCCCCTCGTACAGCGGCCTGGAAAACCAGGAGGCCGCCGTGGGGCGCTACCTCAAGTCGGTCTTTGACCGCGAGGGCATCGAATGCAGGCTTGCGCCGCTGCCGCACGGGCGCTGCAACGTCTATGCTCGCCTGCCGGGGACCGGCGGCGGGAAATCGCTCATGCTCAACGGGCACATGGACACCGTGCCCGCTTACGGCATGGAGCGCGCGTTCGAGCCGTGGCTCGACGCGGAAGGCCGGCTGCACGGCCGGGGAACCTCTGACATGAAAGGGCCGCTGGCGGCGATGCTGGCGGCGCTGGTCGCCCTGCGGCGCAGCGGTGCGCGCCTGCGGGGCGATTTGCTGTATTGCGCCGTCGCCGACGAGGAGGAGGGCAGCCTCGGCACGATCCACATGATCGAGGACGGCATCCGCGCCGACGGCGCCGTCGTCGGCGAGCCGCTGGGGGAGAACGCCATCGCCATCACGCAGAAGGGCCTCGAATGGTTCGAGTTCGATTTCCAGGGCCGCACCGTGCACGGCGGCGCTTACCGCGAGGGCGTCAGCGCCATTCAGATGGCGGTGCGGTTCATCAACGCCCTCAACGCGGAGCTGGTGCCGAAGCTCGCGGCGCGCGTCCTGCCCGTGGCCGGGGAGAGCACGCTCAACATCGGCGTCATCCGCGGCGGCACCCAGCTTTCGACGGTGGCGGGGGAGTGCTGCGTGCAGCTCGACCGCCGCTTCCTGCCGCAGACGGAGAGCTATGAGCAGTGCTGCGCCGAGCTGCGCGCCATCGTCGGGCGGCTGGCGGCGGAGGACCCGAAGTTCCGCTGCACGATGAAGGTGCTGGAGAGCAGCGTGATGGAGAAGGGCTATGTCCATCAGGGCTTTTTGCAGACGGCGGACGATCCGTTTGTGCGGTCCGTCGCGGGCAGCTTCCGCACCGCCCTCGGCCGGGAGCCGCAGCTGGTCGGCTGCCCCTGCTGGACCGACGGCGGCCTGATCGCCCATTACGCGCACATGCCGGTCGTCGTTTACGGTCCGGGACGTATGGATGTGTCCCATTCGCGGGAAGAATACATCCTGCCGGCCTGGATGGAGGAAAGCTGTCAGGTCTATCTCCAGATGGCGGCGGATTTCTGCGGGCTGGAAGAGCGCGTTTAGTAAATAAACGAAGGCATTGACTTCCGGAGCCGGTTCTCATATAATGAACAGGCATTTGAAAATGGGAGGATATGGACCAATGGAGGCATTGTTCTCGAATTTCCAGAACATCACCTGGCAGCAGCTGGTCATGTGGGTGATCGGCGGGCTGCTGATCTACCTGGCCGTCAAGAAGGACATGGAGCCGGCGCTGCTCCTGCCGATGGGGTTCGGCGCAATCCTCGTCAACCTGCCGATGTCCGGCGCGGTGACGCAGACCTATCCGACCGGCGTCGAGCACGGCGTCGTCGATCTGCTCTTCGATTCCGGCATCGCCAACGAGCTGTTCCCGCTGCTGCTGTTCATCGGCATCGGCGCGATGATCGACTTCGGCCCGCTGCTCAGCAACCCGAAGCTGATGCTCTTCGGCGCGGCGGCGCAGTTCGGCATCTTCTTCACGCTCAGCATGGCGGCGCTGCTCGGCTTTGATCTCAAGGACGCCGCCTCCATCGCCATCATCGGCGCGGCGGACGGCCCGACCTCGATCTTCGTCGCCAACTTCTTCAATTCCAACTATATCGGGCCGATCATTGTCGCGGCCTATTCCTACATGGCGCTCGTGCCCATCGTCCAGCCGCCGGTGATCCGCCTGCTGACGACCAGGAAGGAGCGCCTGATCCGCATGCCCTATCATCCGAAGCAGGTCTCCAAGACGACCCGCATCCTCTTCCCGGTGGTCGTCACCGCCATCACCGGCATCATCGCCCCGCGCGCGGTGGCGCTGATCGGCTTTCTGATGTTCGGCAACCTGGTGCGCGAATGCGGCGTGCTCGATTCGCTCTCCGAGACGGCGCAGAAGGTGCTGGCCAACCTGATCACCCTGCTGCTCGGCATCACGGTGGCGGCCCGCATGCGCGCCGAAGCCTTCCTCGACCTCAAAACGCTGATGATCCTGGGCCTCGGCCTGGTCGCCTTTATCTTCGACACCGCCGGCGGCGTGCTGTTCGCCAAGGTGCTCAACCTGTTCCTCAAGGAAAAGATCAACCCGATGATCGGCGCCGCCGGCATCTCCGCCTTCCCGATGTCGGCGCGCGTTGTGCACAAGATGGGCCTGGCCGAGGACAATCAGAACTTCCTGCTGATGCACTCGGTCGGCGCCAATGTCTCGGGTCAGATCGCCTCGGTCATCGCCGGCGGTCTGATCCTCAATCTGATCGGCTGAGGAGGCGCTGAAATGAATACGGAGCTGTTTATGGAAACCCTGCCCATCATGCTCAAGGGCATGCTGGGGATCTTTGTGGTTACGGCGGCAATCATTCTGGCCATTGTGCTGATGAACCGCCTTACGGCTAAGGAGGAAAAACATGACAAAAACTGAGCGGGACCGGAAGGCACGGGCGCGCGCCGCAATCGAGGAGCAGCGCGACGCGCTGCTGCATCTGTCGCATGAGGTGCACGACCACCCCGAGCTCGCGCTCCACGAGACGTTCGCAGCGGCGGAGACCTGCGCGCTGCTCAAACGCTGCGGGTTTGAGGTGCGGACAAACATCGGCGGACTGCCGACCGCCTTTCAGGCGACCCGGCAGTGCGGGACGGGCGGGCCGCACATCGCCTTTCTGGCGGAATACGACGCGCTGCCTGGCATCGGCCACGGCTGCGGCCACAACGTGATCCTGACCATGGCGGTCGGCGCCTTCCTCGGCGCGGCCGCCGCGATGGACGGCCTCTGCGGGCGGATCTCCCTCATCGGCACGCCGGGGGAGGAGAGCGCCGCCGGCAAGGTGCTCCTTCTGGAGCAGCACGTTTTCGACGACGTCGATTTTGCAATGATGATCCATCCGAGCTCGGGCCGCTCGCTCATCAACCGCGGCGGGCGCGCCTGCACCGAGTTCCGCGCGACCTATCACGGAAAGTCGGCCCATTCCTCCGCCCCTTCGACGGGCGTCAACGCGCTCAGCGCCGTCATCGCGCTGTTCAACAACATCGATCTGATGCGCCCGACCTTCGCGATGCAGGACAACGTCAACGGGATCATCCCCGAGGGCGGAAAGGCCAGCAACATCATCCCCGATCTGGCCGTCGCCGACTTTACGATCCGCTCGAAGACGCTGCTTGAGCTGAAGAAGCTCGTGGAGAACATGAAGAAGGCGGCGCAGGCCGCCGCCGCGCTCACCGGCGCGGAGCTCAGCGTCGAGGTCGGCCCGCTCTATGCCGAGCGCTATCCCTGCCTGCCGATGTGCGAGGCGCTGCGCGACAATATGCAGACCCTCGGAGAGAAGATGGACTACGCCGATCCCAACGGGATGTACGGCTCCTCGGACATCGGCAACGTCTCGATCCTCCTTCCCGCGATCCACGACTACCTCTCGATCGCGCCGGCCGCGGTCAACGGCCACTCCGCGGAGATGACGGCGGCCGCCGCCTCGCCGCGCGCCGACGAGGTCTGCATCCGCGGCGCGCAGGGCATGGCGATGACCGCCCTCGATCTGCTGGCCTCGCCGGAGCTGTGCGAGCGCTGCCGCGCCTATCATCGCGACATCGTCCCCGCCGCCTACCGTCAGAACTGAGCGCCGACATCCGCGGGAAGTCCTCCCGCGGATGTTTTTGCCCCCGATTAGCAATCAAACAAACAGAGTGCTAATATTAACAAACCGTTCACAAATAACACATGAATTCGTTACAAATCCGCAGTATAACAGAGTCAGAAAAAGAAAGAAGGATGATCCCAATGAAAGAGATCAAGGCCCGCAGAAGGCAAAACCCCGACACATTGAGAACATCGAATGGAGGTAATTTTATGTTTGGTCTGACTCCTTATCGTGCGCATCATGACGTTTCCGAGTTCAATCCGTTCCGCGATTTTGAAGAGCTGGAGCGCAACTTCTTCCAGAACAACGATCTTGACGCCTTCAAGACCGATATCCGCGAGGAGAACGGCAACTATATTCTGGAAGCCGATCTGCCCGGCTTCAAGAAAGAGGACATCCACCTCGATCTCGACGACGACAGCCTGGTCATCAGCGCCGAGCGCCGCAGCGAGAACGACGAAAAGGACGAGAAGGGCAATTATATCCGCCGCGAGCGCTCCTTCGGCTCCTTCAGCCGCAGCTTCGATGTCTCCGGCATCCGGCAGGATCAGATCAAGGCCTCGTTTGAAAACGGCGTGCTCAAGCTGACCATGCCGAAAAAGGAAGCGGCGCTGTCCTCTGCCCGCCGCCTGGAAATCGAATAATTTCCGCGCCCTGTGCCCGGCCGCTTCTGCGGCCGGGCTTTTTTGCTTGCGGATCGGCCGCGCTTGTGTTATAAAAGAAACAACGGGAGGGATGTCCATGCCGCATGCTTTGGAATGGCTGCGCACGCTGACCACACTGTCCGCCTGCGCGCGCCTGCTTCTCGCCGCGCTGCTGGCGGGTCTGATCGGCAACGAGCGCGGCCGCCACGGGCGCGCCGCCGGGATGCGCACGCATATCCTGGTCTGCGTCGGCGCGGCGCTGACGATGCTGGTCGGCCAGTACGCGGCCGAGACCCTGCGCGCCTCGTCCGACCCGCTGCGCCTCGGCGCGCAGGTCATCTCCGGCATCGGCTTCCTCGGCGCCGGCACCATCCTCATCAAGGACCGTTTTCAGGTCACCGGACTGACGACCGCCGCCGGGCTGTGGGCCACGGCCTCGATCGGCCTGGCGCTGGGGATCGGCTATGTCGAGGCCGCCGCCTTTGCCTCGCTGCTGGTGCTGTCGGCCAACGCCATTCTGCCCCGCATGGAGCGCAAGGTCAAGACGCGCGCCGCCAACAGCCATATCTATGCCGAGATCGGCGATCCGCGCCGGGCCTGCGCGCTGTCCGAGCTGCTCAACGGCGCGTTCAGTGTGGAGAGCCTGCAGTTCCTGCCGGCCCGCAGCGGCGTCGCCGGGCGCCTGGGCGTGGAGCTGGAGTTCGCCCAGGGACAGAACGGCGCCCTGAGCGACGTCTGCCGGATGCTGATGCAGCAGGATTATGTCGTCTTTGCGGCGCCGATCCAGTGAAACGGAGGATTTGAATGAAGGTTTTGATTGCAGTCGATCTGCAGCGCGATTTCATCGACGGCGCGCTCGGCACCGCCGAGGCGCAGGCTGTGGTGCCGGCGTCCGCCGCCCGGCTGCGCGCTTTTCGCGGCCGGGTGTTTCTGACGCGCGACACCCATGAGGCGTGCTATCTGACGACTGAGGAGGGGCGGCACCTGCCGGTGCCGCACTGCATCCGCGGCAGCGACGGCTGGCAGCTCCATCCGGAGATCGCCGCCGCGGCGCCCCCGGACGCGGAGATCATCGACAAGCCGACCTTCGGCAGCACCGTGCTCGGCGAAAGACTGCGGGCCCTCAACGCGGCGGAGCCGATCGAATCGGTGACGCTGATGGGGCTGTGCACCGACATCTGCGTGATCTCCAACGCCCTGCTGGTCAAGGCCTTTCTGCCGGAGACGCCGGTCGCCGTGATCGCCTCGTGCTGCGCCGGCGTCACGCCGGAGAGCCATGCGCAGGCGCTGGCGGCGATGCGCATGTGCCAAATTGAGATTGAAGCATAAAAAAGGGATGTAAGGCCATCGGGCCTTACATCCCTTTTTTGTTCTTCCTGTGCCGGTAAAGGAAATAGCCGCCGAAGGAGAGCAGGGAGAACAGCACGGTCAGTCCCAGCGTCACCCAGAACATCGGCGAGCCGGGCCGGGTGGCGGAGTCGCCGAAGAGCGTCACCGCGATCAGATCGGGGAGAAAGCCGAGCAGCGCGCCGCAGAGGTAGTCGCGGTAGCGCACTCTGGTCGCGCCGCAGTACATGCTGACAAGATCGCAGGATAGCACGCCGAAGGCGCGGATGATGAAAGAGAAAAAGAAGCCGTGACTGTCCTGCCGGTCGAGAAACTCCTGGGCGCGCGGGTGCTTTTCCGTCAGAGTCCGGATCTCGTCCATGCCCGCCCAGCGGCCGATGAGATAGGGAAGCGTCAGCGCGATGGAGAGGCCGAACAGGTTGAGGGGAATGGCGACCTGCCACGGGAACAGGAAGCCGCCGGCGGCGAACAGCGCCAGAATGGGAAAGACGATGGACAGGCTCTTGAGCGCGTACATCAGCAGCAGGGCCGCGGCGGCGCGGAAGGGGGAGGACGGCGTGTAGCTGAGCACGGTGTGCAGCGTCAGCTTGCGGCCGGAGAGCAGCAGCAGTCCCGCCAGGATCAGCATGGCCGCGACGGGCAGCAGCCGCAGCACCCGGGCGCGGAGATCAGGCTTTTTCATCCGATGCACCTCCAAGAGATATTTCACCAGTTTCAGCATAGCATCCGCGGCGGGCGCCGGCAATGGACAGATGCCGCCCGGTGACAGAAATTTCGTCACCCGGCCCGTTTTGTTGGGAGAAAATACCGCCGGCGGACCGCGCCGGCAGGGGATGCCGGCCCGGGATCGTCAAAATAGACAACGGCTGAGAGAATCGCAACGCATATTTCGTAGAAAAAGTGAAAATAGATCGCCCCATGTCTATTGACAAACGGGTGAGAAGGTCTAAAATCCAAGTTGAACGCAGTGAAGTCCTCTTGCGGCTTGCACTGCACAGAGAAAGGAATGAACGGCCGTGCGAAAACGAGTCAAACTGCTGTCTCTGCTTCTGGCCTTCGCCATGCTGCTGACCCTGGCGGGATGCAGCAGCAGCGGGAAAAATGAACCTGTCTATTTTCGTCTGGGGGTCGGCGAAGCCGATTCCTATAACCCCTTCTTCGGCTACAAGACCGTCGCCTATTACGGCTTTGCGCTGGTCTATGATCCGCTGTTCAATTTCGAGCCGGACTATGAGACCATCGACTACCGGCTGGCGACCTCCTATGATGTGAGTGCCGACGGCCTCACCTATACCTTCCATCTGCGCGAGGGCGTCAAGTGGACGGACGGCGAGCCCTTCACGGCGGACGACGTCGCCTTCACGCTCACCTATACGCCGAAGTATTCGTCGGCGTTCTCCTATGACACCTCCAACATCGACACCGATTCGATCAAGGTGGTCGACGAGCACACCGTGCAGTTCAATGTCTTTGAGGACGCCAACGGCTTCCTCGGCTATCTGGCCGGCGTGCCCATCGTCCCCAAGCACATTTGGTCGCAGTATCTGGAGAGCGACAACCCAGAGTCGGTCTATGACGTCAAGTGCACGACGGACAACATGGTCGGCACCGGCCTCTACAAGTACTATTCCGAGGACGAGAGCAGCGCCGTGTTCCAGCTCAACAAGGATTACTGGGGCGACAAGGGCGACGCCGACGTCGTCGTGCTCGAGTACAACATCGCGGACGATGCGGCGCTGGCCGCGCTGCAGTCCGGCGAGCTGGACGGCGCGCAGTCGGTCATCCCCAGCGCCGTGGACGCGCTCAAGAGCGACAAGTCCCTCGACTATTGCCTGGGGATGTCCTTCGGCTTCTTCGGCATCGGCATGAACCTGCACACCGCGGATGAGGGCAGCACCGCCAACCCCGCCCTGCAGGTGCGCGAGGTGCGCCAGGCCATCGACTGGTGCACGCAGCGCCAGTATCTGATGCAGATGGCGTACAGCGGCCTCGGCGCCGCCAACTGGTCCTTCCTCACGCCCAACGACAAATACTATTATGACATGCACCAGTATTCCGGCTTCCGCGACAGCGACGCGGACGGCAACATCGCCTCCGCCGTCGCACTGCTGGAGAGCGCCGGCTTTACGCTCAACGCCTCCGGCCAGCCTTACGGCGACGCCGACGTGACCGCCGGCACGCCCCGCTACAACGCCGCGGGACAGAGTCTGAGCTTCCGCATCTTTGTCGAGTCGGACAACGTGAGCTATGATTCCTGCGCCACGCTGATCGCCGCCCAGTGCGCCAAGGCGGGCATCCAGCTCAATATCTCGCGCTATGACCAGTCGACGCTCTGGTCCTATACCGACGCGCGCGATTACGACATGTACCTGATCGAGTGGGCCGGCTACCGCGACCCGGATTTCTGCGCGGCGCTGTTCGCCTGGGACGACGGCAAGTTCGACTACGCCGGCTCCGGCTACAACGATTCCGGCTATGCCAACGATCACTATGACGAGCTCTACTACAAGCAGCGCTACGCGCACGACGAGAGCGAGCGCCGCGCCGCGCTGGATGAGATGCAGCAGATCGTCTATGACGACTGCCCGTACATCATCCTCGGCAGCTATTATTACATCCAGGCGGTCAACAGCAGCCGCTGGTCCGGCTACGCCCGTTTCCCGAGCGATTCGGAGTACGGCATGATGTACGACTACAACATCTTCCGCTATAACCTGCAGCACATGAAATACGTCGGCTGACAGCCTGCGGCGCCGGCGGAGGGGAGAGACCCTTCGCCGGCGTCCCTTTTGCCGTCCGCGAGACAAGCGAGGTGAGTTCCTTGAGCGCCGCAAAACTCCGACGCATCGTCAAAAAGCTGCTCTATCTGCTGATTACGGTGTTTTTCATCCTGGTGTTCAACTATGTGCTGTTCCGGCTCCTGCCGGGCAGCTACCTGACCAATCTTTCCCATACCTCGCACGCGAGTGAGACCCAGCTCACCTACCTCAAGCAGTATTACGGCCTGACAGGGACCTGGCTGGAGCAGTTCACCGCCTATCTGAAGAATCTGGCGCGGTTCGACCTGGGCACCTCCTATGCCTATAACCAGCCGGTGTGGACGGTCATCCGCGCCCGCATCCTGCCGACCGTGCTGCTGCTCGGCGTATCCGAGCTGGTGGCGATCGTCGTGGGCATGACCTTCGGCGTGCTGGCGGCCTGGAAGCGCGGCAAGGCCATCGACACCGGGCTGCTGTCCGGCTCGCTGTTCTTTTACGCCATGCCGACCTTCTGGCTGGCGATGATGCTCATTCTGGTGTTCTGCTCCAAGCTCGGCTGGCTGCCGTCGCACGGCATGTATACGAGCGGCGAGATCTTCTTCACCGCGGGGCAGAAGATCAGCGACGTGGCGCGCCACATGATCCTGCCGGTGATCTGCATGAGCCTCGGCATTGCGGGCGAATACTGCATCACCATGCGCAGCACCATGATGGATGTGCTGTCCGAGGACTATGTGACCACGGCCCGCGCCAAGGGCTTCGGCGAGGGCTATGTCCTGCGCCGGCACGCCCTGCCGAACGCCATGCTGCCGATGACGACGCTGATCTGCATGAACCTCGGCTTCATCATCGCCGGCGCGGTCCAGCTGGAGACGATGTTTTCCTGGCCGGGCCTCGGCAGCCTGATGTACGAGGCGATCGACAACCGCGACTACACGCTGCTGCAGGGCCTGTTCCTGCTGACGACCGTTTCCATCGTGGTGGCCAATTTCCTGGCCGACGTGCTGTACGGGCTGATCGACCCGCGCATCAAGAACTGAGGGGGCGGAGACGATGAAGCTGCTGGATTATCTTCTCGGCCGCCGCCGCCGGGCGCAGACGGCCCGCGCCGCCGTGCGCACGCTGCGCATGCGCGAGCTGCTGCACCAGATCCGCACCAACCGCGCCGCCTTCACCGGAACGCTGATTGTGCTCTTTTTCGCGCTGATGGCGATTTTCGGACAGATGATCGTCCGCTTCGACATGAACGCCTTTTCGAGCGACGTCTCCCAGGTGTGGCTGGCGCCCTCCGCCCAGCATTGGCTCGGCACCGATTCGCTGGGCCGCGACATCTTCGACTTTCTGATCGCCGGCGCCCGCGTCTCCATGCTGGTGGCGGTCACGGCGACGCTGATCTCCATGGTGATCGGCACGCTGATCGGCCTGCTGTCCGGCTATTGCGGCGGCTGGGTGGACATTCTGCTCATGCGCATCACCGATTTCTTCCTCTCGCTGCCGTGGCTGCCGCTCTGCATGGTGCTGGCGGCGCTGCTCGGCTCCAGCGTGCTCAACATCATTCTGGTGATCGGCTTGACGAGCTGGTCGGGCACGGCGCGCATCGTGCGCTCGCAGACCCTGTCCGTCAAGGAGCGCACCTTTGTCGAGCGCACGGTCTCCATCGGCGCCGGCAACGGCCACATCATGTTCCGCCATGTGCTGCCCAACGTCTTTCCGATCATCTTTTCCGAGACCGTGCTGGTCGCGGGCAGCGCCATCGGCACCGAGACGACGCTGAGCTTTCTCGGCCTGGGCGACACCTCGCGCCCGAGCTGGGGCATCATCCTCTACTATGCCAACGCGACCGGCGCCGTCAGCAAGGGCGCCTGGTGGTATTTTGTCCCCGCCGGGCTGTGCGTCGTGTTCGTGATCCTCGGCTTCTCGCTGATGGGCTATGCCTTCGACGAGATCCTGAATCCGAAGCTGAAGGAGCGCTGACCGCCATGAGTGAACAGAGCAAGCTGCTCGAGGTGTGCGACCTGCACACCTATTTCCGCACGGAAAAGGGCATCCTGCGCGCGGTGGATGGCGTCAGCTTCGAGCTGGAGCACGGTCAGGCCCTCGGCCTGGTTGGGGAGTCCGGCTGCGGCAAAACCACCTCGGCGCTCTCCATCTGCCGGATGCTGCCCAAGGAGGGCTATATCGACAGCGGCCGGATTCTGGTCGAGGGCGTCGACTACACCGCCCTGCCGCTCCGGGAGCTGCGCGCCCACCGCTGGAAGGACGTGTCGATCGTCTTTCAGGGCGCGATGAACGCTTTCAACCCGGTCAAGACCGTCGGCTGGCAGATCGCGGAGGCGGTCGTGCTGCACGAGGGCCTGAGCTGGAAGGCCGCCATGGAGCAGGCGGGGGACATGCTTGAGCTGGTCGAGATTCCGCGCGACCGGCTCAGGCGCTATCCGCACGAGTTCTCCGGCGGCATGAAGCAGCGCGCCATGATCGCCATGGCGCTCAGCTGCCACGCCAAGGTCGTCATCGGCGACGAGCCGACGACCGCGCTCGACGTGATGATCCAGGCGCAGATCCTCAACCTGCTTGAGCGCCTGCGCCGCGAGGTCAGCATGGGCCTGATCCTCATTACCCACGACCTGTCGATCCTCGGCGAGACCTGCGACCGCATCGCGGTCATGTACGCGGGCAAGATCGTCGAGACCGGCAGCGTGCGGGAGATCTTCGACCACGCCGCGCATCCGTACACGCAGCGGCTGATCTCCTGCTTCCCGGACATCAACGCCCGGCGCGAGGTGCCGGACGGCATCGAGGGCTTTCCGCCCAACCTCATCAATCCGCCGCCGGGCTGCCGCTTCGCCCCGCGCTGTCTGCTGGCGGAGGAGCGCTGCCGGGCGGAGGAGCCGCCGATGCGCGATCTCGGCGGCACGCACCGCGCCGCCTGCCACCGATTGGAGGCCACCGTATGAGCAAGACACCGCTGGTATCCGTGCGCGATCTCAAGGTCTATTTTGAGTCGCGCGGCGGCATGTTTGCCAGACGCCAGACCGTGCGGGCGGTCGACGGCGTCAGCTTCGACATCGGCCGCGGCGAGATCCTGTCCCTGGTGGGAGAGTCCGGCTCGGGCAAGACGACGACCGGCAAGGCCATCCTGCGCCTGGTGCCGCAGACGGCGGGCGAGGTGCGCTTCGACGGCGCGCCGGTGCGCACGGACAACCGCGCGCTGCACGATTTCCGCCGCCGCGCCCAGATGATCTATCAGGACCCCTATCAGAGCCTCAATCCGCGGCAGTATATCATCGACATCGTCGCCGAGCCGCTCGAGGTCAACCATCTGATCCATACGGAGGAGGAGCGCGAGCAGAAGGTGCGCGAGGCGCTGGAACGCGCCGGACTGCTGCCGCCCGCCGACTATTACTACCGCTATCCCTATGAGCTGTCCGGCGGACAGCGGCAGCGGGTCGCCATCGCCAGCTCGCTGGTGCTGCGGCCGGAGTTCATCGTCGCGGACGAGCCGGTGTCCATGCTGGACGCCTCGATCCGCACCGGCATCATCAAGCTGATGCTGAAGATGCGGGACGAGCAGGGGATCGCCTATCTGTTCATCACCCACGACCTGTCGCTGGCATGGCTGATCTCCGACCGCATCGCCATCATGTACCTGGGCCGGATCATGGAGCTGGGCACGGCGGAGCAGATCATCCGCGACGCCCGCCACCCCTATGCCCGGGCGCTGCTGGAGATCATGCCGGTGCCCGGCGTGCAGCGCCAGGGCGCCCGCCATGTGCTCAGCGGCGACATCCCCAGCGCGGCGGAGGAGATTCACGGCTGCAAGTTCGCCTCCCGCTGCCCGCAGGCGCAGGAGCGCTGCCGCCGGGAGGAGCCGGTGCTGCGGGAGATTGACGCCGGCCACACCGTGGCCTGCTTCCTGGCATGAAAAGGGCCCGAAGCGCCATGCGGCGCTTCGGGCCTTTCCGTCTGTCAAAAATGTCCGTGCGGCGGACATTGCCGTTTTTGATGATTCTGCACGGATGCGTGCCGGGGAAAAGCGGCGAAACTGCCCGCGGGCGCTGCCCCGGAGGGCTTCAGACGTTTTCCTTGGCGATGACGGCGCGGACAAAGCCGACGAACAGGGGATGGGGCTTGTTCGGGCGGCTCTTGAACTCCGGATGGTACTGCACGGCGACGAAGAAGGAATGCTCCGGCAGCTCGACCGTCTCGACGATCCGGCCGTCCGGCGAGGTGCCGCCGATGCGCAGCCCGTGTTCCTCCATGACGGCGCGGTAGTCGTTGTTGAACTCATAGCGGTGGCGGTGCCGCTCGGAGATGAGCGCCCGGCCGTAGCACTGATAGAGCAGCGTGTTCGGCTGCACCTCGCAGGGATAGGCGCCCAGGCGCATCGTGCCGCCCTTGTCCAGCTCGTCGCTCTGTCCGGGCATGAAATCGATGACCTTGTGCGGCGTGTTGGGGTTGAACTCGCCGGAATCGGCGTCAAGCAGGCCGCAGACGTTGCGCGCGAACTCGATCACCGCGATCTGCATGCCGAGGCACAGACCCAGATAGGGGATCTTCTGCTCGCGCGCGTATTTCGCGGCCGCGATCTTGCCGGCGATGCCGCGGTTGCCGAAGCCGCCCGGCACCAGGATGCCGGCGCAGCCGCTCAGCAGCTCGGCGGCGTTTTCGTCGGTCACGGTCTCGCTGTCGATCCAGTGGATCTTGATGTGCACGCCGGTCTCATAGCCCGCGTGGCGCAGCGCCTCGGCGACGGAGAGATAGGCGTCGTGCAGCGCCACATATTTGCCGACCAGCGCCACGTCGACGCTGCGGCGGCGGCCGTGGATGCGGGCGCACATCTGCTCCCATTCCGCCATGTCGGGGGCGGGGGCGTCGATGTGCAGCTCGCGGCAGACGATGTCGGAGAAGTGACTCTGCTCGAGCATGAGCGGCGCTTCATAGAGCACCGGCAGGGTGCGGTTTTCGATGACGCAGTCGGGCTTGACGTTGCAGAACAGGGCGATCTTGCGGAAGATCGACGGCTCCAGCGGCTCGTCGCAGCGCAGCACGATGATGTCCGGGGAAATACCCATGCCCTGCAGCTCCTTGACGGAGTGCTGGGTGGGCTTGGATTTGTGCTCGTCGGAGCCGCGCAGGTAGGGGACCAGGGTCACATGGATAAAGAGCGCGTCGTTGGACCCGACCTCGAGCGCGATCTGGCGGATGGCCTCGAGAAACGGCTGGCTCTCAATGTCGCCCGTCGTGCCGCCCACCTCGGTGATGATGACGTCGGCGTTGGTCTTGTCGCGCAGACCGTAGATGAACTCCTTGATCTCATTGGTGATGTGGGGGATGACCTGCACGGTCTCGCCGAGATATTCGCCGCGGCGCTCCTTGTTGAGCACGTTCCAGTAGACCTTTCCGGAGGTCAGGTTGGAAAAGCGGTTGAGGTCCTCGTCGATGAAGCGCTCATAATGGCCGAGGTCGAGGTCGGTCTCGGAGCCGTCCTCGGTCACATAGACCTCGCCGTGCTGATAGGGACTCATGGTCCCCGGGTCGACATTGATGTACGGGTCCAGCTTCTGCGCCGCCACCTTGAGCCCGCGCGCCTTGAGCAGCCGGCCCAGAGAGGCCGCTGTGATCCCCTTGCCGAGGCCGGAAACCACGCCGCCGGTCACAAAGATGAATTTTGCCATGAAAGTCCCTCCTCAACAGCCGTTTATTTTTTAAAACACCCTGTTATCGTAGTACAGCGCCACCACAATGTCAAGTTTTTAACTAATTAGATGTGATTATGTCTGGCATAATAAATATCAATTTTCATTATGTGGAAAGCGCGGTATAATAAGATTGAAATAAATCCGGGAGGTTGATCGGATCATGGAAAAACGTGAACAGCTGTACGAAGGAAAAGCCAAGAAGGTATTTGCCACCGAAAATCCGGACATCCTGATTGTCGACTACAAGGATGATGCCACCGCCTTTAACGGGCAGAAGAAGGGCACCATTGTCGGCAAGGGCGTCATCAACAACCGCATGTCGAACTTCATGTTCCAGATGCTGGAAAAGAAGGGCATCCCGACCCATTACATCGAGGAGCTGTCCGACCGCGAGACGGCCGTCCGCAAGGTCAACATCGTGCCGCTGGAGGTCATCGTCCGCAACATCGCCGCCGGCAGCTTTTCCAAGCGCTACGGCGTCGAGGAGGGGCGCGCGCTGCTGTGCCCGGTGCTGGAGTACAGCTTTAAGAACGACGCGCTCGGCGATCCGCTGATCAACAGCTATCATGCCCTGGCGCTCGGCCTGGCCACCCGCGAGGAGCTCGACCGCATCGCCGCCCTGACCTTCAAGATCAATGAGGAGCTCAAGGCCTTCTTCCTCTCCGTCGGCGTCATTCTGGTCGATTTCAAGATCGAGTTCGGCCGCTGCCCGGCGCTCGGCAACCAGATCATCCTGGCGGACGAGATCTCGCCCGACACCTGCCGCCTCTGGGATGCCAAGACCCATGAGAAGCTGGACAAGGACCGCTTCCGCCGCGACCTCGGCCATGTCGAGGACGCCTATCAGGAGATCTTCCGCCGCATCGGCCTGGGCAAGTGAGCATGCACGACCGCTACGAAAGTCCGCTGACCGGCCGCTATGCGAGCCGGGAGATGCAGCGGCTCTTCTCGCCGGACAAGAAGTTCTCGACCTGGCGCCGGCTGTGGATCGTCCTGGCCGAGAGCGAGCGGGAGCTTGGCCTGCCGATCACGGAGGAGCAGATCGCCGAGCTGCGCGCCCACGAGACCGACATCAATTACGAGGTCGCCGAGGCGCGTGAAAAGCAGGTGCGCCATGACGTCATGGCCCATGTCTATGCCTACGGGCAGCAGTGCCCCAAGGCGGCCGGGATCATCCATCTGGGCGCGACCTCCTGCTATGTCGGCGACAACACCGACCTGCTGCTGATGTACGAGGGGCTGGAGCTGATCCGCAAGGAGCTGCTCAACGTCGTCAATGCCCTCTGCGTCTTTGCTGTCAAGTACAAAGACTTGCCGACGCTCGGCTTCACGCATCTGCAGCCCGCGCAGCTGACGACGGTCGGCAAGCGCGCCACGCTGTGGATGCAGGACCTGCTGCTCGACCTGGAGACCATCGATTTCCTGCTGGCGCACAAGCGCCTGCGCGGCGTCAAGGGCACGACCGGCACCCAGGCCAGCTTTTTGGAGCTGTTCGGCGGCGACCATGAGAAATGCAAACGGCTCGACGCGCTGGTGGCCGAAAAGCTCGGCTGCCCGTCCTGCTTTGCCGTCACCGGCCAGACCTATCCGCGCAAGATCGACGCGCAGGTGCTGGCGGCGCTGTCCGGCATCGCCCAGTCGGCGCACAAGTTCAGCTCGGACATCCGCATTCTCCAGAACATGAAGGAGATCGAGGAGCCGTTTGAAAAGAACCAGATCGGCTCGTCGGCGATGGCCTACAAGCGCAACCCGATGCGCAGCGAGCGCATGGCGTCGCTGGCTCGCTATGTGATGACCGACGCGCTCAATCCGGCGATCACCGCCGGCACGCAGTGGTTCGAGCGCACGCTCGACGATTCGGCGGGCAAGCGGCTGAGCGTCCCCGAGGGCTTCCTGGCCACCGACGCCGTGCTGCAGATCTGGCTCAATGTGGCCTCCGGCCTGGTCGTCTATCCGAAGGTCATCGAGAAGCATGTGATGGCCGAGCTGCCGTTCATGGCCACCGAAAACATCCTGATGGACGCCGTGCTGCGCGGCGGCGACCGGCAGCAGCTGCACGAGCGCATCCGCGAGCATTCCATGGCGGCCGGGCGGCGCGTCAAGGAGGAGGGGGCGGACAACGACCTGCTCTCCCGCATCGCCGCCGATCCGGCCTTCGGTCTGACGCAGGAGCAGCTCAACGGCATTCTCCGCCCGCGCGACTATGTCGGCCGCGCGCCGGAGCAGACGGCGGAATACGCCGCCTGGGTGCGCGAAAACGTGCTCGAGCCCAACCGCGCGCTGCTCAACGAGACCGCCGAACTCAACGTATAAGAAAGAGGGAACCGATTTTATGGTCAGAGCCATTGTGGGCGCCAACTGGGGCGACGAGGGCAAGGGCAAGATCACCGATCTCTATGCCTCGCAGTCCGATTTTGTCGTGCGCTTCCAGGGCGGCGCCAACGCCGGACACACCATCATCAACGACAAGGGCAAGTTCGCGCTGCATCTGCTGCCCTCCGGCGTGTTTTATCCCAACATCGTCAACATCATCGGCAACGGCGTCGCCTTCAATGCCGAGCTGTTCTTCAAGGAGCTCGACAGCCTGCGCGCGCGCGGCGTGGAGCCGCAGGTGAAGATCTCCGAGCGCGCCCAGCTGGTCATGCCCTATCATGTGCTGTTCGACCAGTATGAGGAGGAGCGCCTGGGCAAAAACGGCTTTGGCTCGACCAAGATGGGCATTGCGCCGTTCTATTCCGACAAATATGCCAAGACGGGCTTTCAGCTCTGGGAGCTGTATGAGGAGGCGCATTTGCGCAAGCGCCTCGCCGCCGTGCTGGAGGTCAAGAACCTGCTGCTGCGCGAGCTCTATCACAAGCCGGAGTTCACCGTGGACGGCCTGATGGAGACGCTGGACGGCTGGGCCCAGAGGCTGCGCCCCTTCATCGCCAACACCTTCGAGCTGCTTTACAAGGCCAACGAGGAGGGCAAGACCATCCTGCTGGAGGGCCAGCTCGGCTCGCTGAAGGACCCCGATTTCGGCATCTATCCGTTCACGACCTCGTCCCACACCCTGGCCGGCTTCGGCGCCGTCGGCGCCGGCGTGGCGCCGCGCTCGATCCAGCATGTCACCACCGTCGTCAAGGCCTATTCCAGCGCCGTCGGCGCCGGCCCCTTTGTCTCCGAGATCTTCGGCGACGAGGCCAAGACCATGCGCGACCACGGCGGCGACGCCGGCGAATACGGCGCGACCACCGGGCGCCCGCGCCGCATGGGCTGGTTCGACTGCGTGGCGACGCGCTACGGCTGCCGCCTGCAGGGCACCACCGAGGTGGCGCTCACGGTGCTCGACGCGCTGGGCTATCTCCGGGAGATCCCGGTCTGCGTCGCCTATGAGGCCGACGGAAAGACGCTGCACGAGTTCCCGAACAACGCCGTGCTCGAGCGCGCCAAGCCGGTGCTGGAGACCCTGCCGGGCTGGAACTGCGACATCCGCGGCATCAAGAAATATGAGGACCTGCCCGAGAACTGCCGCCGCTATGTCGAGTTCATCGAGAAGCACATCGGCTTCCCGGTGACCATCGTCACCAACGGGCCGCGCCGCGAGGAGTTCATTCGCCGCGGATAAGCCCGGATATACAAAGCGCCTTCCCAAAAAATGAAATGCCCCAGTTTGTGCGGACAGCACAAAAACACCCCTATGCAGGCAATATTTAGTTTTATGCGGAGTGGCGCCGCGTTAGCGGCGCCACTCCCGTTTTTGTCTGGATGCGCTCGCTGTTGTAGAAGAGAATGTAGTCGTCAAGCATTTGGTTGGCCTCTTTAAAAGAAACGGGCTTGTGGCGGTAGATACACTCCGTTTTCAAAATGGAGAAGAAGTTTTCTGCCATTGCATTGTCATACGGATTTCCTTTCCTTGACATGGACGGCGTTATGCCATAAGATTGGGTTAGCTTGAAATATGCTTGTGAGGTATATTGAAAGCCTTGGTCGCTGTGGAGCTGCAACTCTGCAGCGACCTTCTTCTTCTCCATCTTCATAGCTAAGTGGATTGTATCCAGAACAAGGTTCACCGTTTGCTGGCTTGATGTCTTGTATGCCACGATGCTGCTGTCGTACAGATCGCGGATCACGGACAAATAGAGCACGCCTTCTTTTGTCTGAATATAAGAAATGTCTGTAACCCATTTGCTGTTGGGTTTGTCCGAGCAGAACTGCCGATCTAACAGATTCTGATACCGGTGCGTTTGCTGTCCAAGGTTCTGCCACTTCCTTTTTCTCCGTATTTCGGACAGTATTCCATACTTTTTCATTACTCGAAGTATGGTTTTCGGATTATGATGGACCCCCTGACTTTCCAGCCAGAGCTGCATCCGGCGATAGCCATAGGTCTGGAAACAGTGCTCCTGCTGGGCCTTGAGTTTCTTTGCCAACAGGGAATCCTTTTCGGGCTGCCCCGCGTGCTTCACATAGTCATAGTAACCGCTTCTGGACACGCCAAAGAATCGGCACATGACAGATACGGCGTATGCTGTCCGGTGTTGGCAGATCACATGGTATTTGAACGCTGGTCTCACTTCCTTTCTGTGAGCGAGAGAAAATCCCACAATAGTTTGTTCTCCATTTCCAGGCGCTTATTCTCATACTTGAGGTCCTGTAAAGTTTTTGCCGGTTTCCTTCCTCGTGCCTTTGGAATTCCTTGCACTTCCTTCTTTCGCTCTCTCATTAGCAAATAGTGTACCGGCCTATGTCCGGTTAGTCCTAACTCGTTTTCTACCTCTTTCTGCGTCATGCCTGATTCGAGCATTGCCTTGATCTGCGGCAGAAGTTCCTGACTGTGTTGATATTTCCTTGCCATATACAGATACCCCCTCATGTAGTTATTGTCCTACATCAGGGGGCGTTTTGTCTATTGTCCGTTTTTACTGGTTCGGTTCAAAACGGGGAAGGCGCTTTTGCTTTACAGACGTTGAAAATAAAGGGATTATGAGAATTTCGGGCGGAAGGTGAGCGCGCCGTCGCGGGCGAGAACCCGGCCGCCGGCCATCACCATGCGGATGTTGAGCTGATCGTCGAGCAGCAGCAGATCGGCGTCGCTGCCGGCGGCCAGGGTCCCCTTGCGCGGCCAGAGGCCGAGCGCCCGGGCGACGTTGGCGGTCAGGACGGAGACGGCCTGCGACAGCGGCAGGCCCTCATGCTGCACCAGCGCGCGCACAACGTCGTGATCGGCGGTGATCCGGCCGGCGGAAATGCCGATCATCTCCTTCTTGTCGTTCCAGACCGGCATACTGCCGTTGCCGTCGGAGCTGAGGGTGACAAAGCCCTCCGGGGCGCGGCGCAGGGCCTCGGCGACGATCTTGGCGGTCCGGGCCGGTTCGGTGCCGGCGGTGAAGTCGATGTAGCCGCCCATCTGGGCGAACTCGACGGCCTGTTCAAGGTGGCGGCCGAGATGGGTGGGACGGAACACCGTCACCGGGATGTCGGTGGTGCGGACGATGTCCATAATCATATTGAGACCGTCCTTGCCGGAGCCCATGTGGATGTGCACCACGCCCGGCTTGCCGGAGAGCAGGCCGCCGTTGCGGGCTTCGCAGGCGAGACGGATCATTTCCGCGCGGGTGATGCCGGAGCTGCGGTGATCGGAGTGGGCGATCTTGACGCCGATGATCTCCTCAAAGAGCATGATGTCCTTGCGGACCGAGCCGGTGATCGTCGGGCTGGGGTAGTCATAGGAGCCGGTCAGGCAGTAGGCGGTCAGGCCCTCCTCGCGCAGACCCTTGGTCTTGGCCAGCAGGTTTTCGACGCTGCGGGAGGTGCCGTCGGTGCCGAGCAGGCCGACAATGGTGGTGACGCCGCCGGCGATCGCGTCTGCGATGCGCAGAGGCGGCACCTGATTGGAAAAGCCGCCCTCGCCGCCGCCGCCCGTGACATGCACATGCTGGTCGAGATAGCCGGGGATCGCGGTCATGCCGCCGCAGTCGATGGTTTCCAGCCCTTCCCAGGAAAGCCCGATCCGGGGACCGACGGCGGCGATGCGCCGGTCGGCAACCAGAATCTCGGCGGCCGCCGGCTTGCCGTCGCGCAGGATCGTCAGGTTCTTCAGCAGTTTGAGCATGATTTGCTTCCTTTCCTCTGCAAAGACGGGCCGGCACAGCGCCGGCCCGTCGCGGTTGTTCAGCGATAGATGGGGAAGCGGCCGCAGAGCTCGTTGACCTCGCTGCGGATGCGGTCGGCGCTGCCCTCGAAGTCCTTGGCGGCGAGGGTGAGCAGCTCGGCGATCTTGACCATCTCCGGCTCGCGGAAGCCGCGGGAGGTCACGGCCGGGGTGCCGACGCGGATGCCGCTGGTGACAAAGGGCTTTTCCGGGTCGTTGGGGATGGCGTTCTTGTTGACGGTGATGTAGACCTCGTCGAGGCGATGCTCCAGCTCCTTGCCGGTGATGCCGAAGTTGCGCACGTCGACGAGCATCAGATGGTTGTCGGTGCCGCCGGAGACGAGGCGGAAGCCGTTGCGCTGCAGCTCGGAGGCCAGCACGGCGGCGTTGCGGACGACCTGGTGCTGATAGGTCTTGAACTCCGGCTTGAGGGCCTCGCCGAAGCAGACGGCCTTGGCGGCGATGATGTGCTCAAGCGGGCCGCCCTGCGTCCCCGGGAAGATGGCGGAGTTGATCTTTTTGTAGATCTCGTCGTCGTTGCAGAGGATCATGCCGCCGCGCGGGCCGCGCAGCGTCTTGTGGGTGGTGGTGGTGACGACGTCAGCATAGGGCAGCGGCGAGGGATGCTCGCCCGCGGCCACCAGGCCGGCAATGTGGGCCATGTCGACCATCAGGAAGGCGCCGACGGAATCGGCGATCTCGCGGAACTTCTTGAAATCGATGACCCGCGGATAGGCAGAGGCGCCGGCGACGATCAGCTTCGGCTTGCACTGCTGCGCCGTCTCATAGAGCTTTTCATAGTCGATGGTCTCGGTCTCGGCGTTGAGGCCGTAGGGGACGATGTGAAAATACTTGCCGGAGATGTTGACCGGGCTGCCGTGGGACAGGTGTCCGCCGGCGGCGAGGTTCATGCCCATGACGGTGTCGCCGGGCTTGACAAGCGCAAAGAAGGCCGCCAGGTTGGCGTTGGCGCCGGAATGGGGCTGGACGTTGGCGTGATTGCAGCCGAAGAGCTGGCAGGCGCGGTCGCGGGCGATGTTTTCGGTGACGTCCACGGCGTAGCAGCCGCCGTAATAGCGCTTGCCGGGATAGCCTTCGGCGTACTTGTTGGTCAGGCAGGTGCCCATCGCGGCCATGACGGCCTCGCTGACGATGTTCTCCGAAGCGATCAGCTCAATGTTGCGCACCTCGCGGTCAAATTCCGCGCGGATGGAAGCGCCGACCTCCGGGTCGAACCTGCTGATAAAATCCATTGTCTCGTGAACCATGGGAATCTCCTCCTTGAATTACGTGATGGAATATGCATCTATTTTATCATTTCCAGCGCGTCCGTCAAGGCCTCTTCGAAAGTTGGGTGCGGGCGCACGGCGCGCAGCAGCTGCGCGGCGGTCAGCCCGTTGACAATGGCGGCGGTCAGCTCGGAGATGATGTCGGTGGCGCGCTCGCACATCAGCTGCGCGCCGAGCAGCGCGCCGGTCTCCGCGTCGGCGACGAGGCGGATGTAGCCGCGCTCGCCCTCGGCGATGACGGTGCGGCCGTTGGCGCCCATCAGGCATTTTCCGGTGCGCACGGCGCGGCCCTGTTTTTTGGCTTCGTCGGCGGTCAGGCCGACGCAGGCGATCTCGGGAGACGTGTAGATGCAGGCCGGGATGACGTCCAGCGCCGCCGAGGGCGTCTGTCCGGCGAGCAGCTCCGCGACGGCGGTGCCCTGCGCGGAGGCGACATGCGCCAGCTGGACGCGGGAGCTGACGTCGCCGACCGCGTAGACATGGGGCAGGGAGGTGCGGAACCGGCCGTCGACCACGATGTGCCCGCGTTCGGTCTCCAGCGTCACCCCGGCGCCGAGCAGGCCGGTGCAGTCCGGCCGGCGGCCGATGGCGCACAGCACGCATTCGGCGGCCGCGGACTGAAGGGATTCTTTTTCCGTATAGATCACGCGCAGCGCGCTTCCGTCGCGCTCGATGCGCTCGACGCGGCAGCCGATGTGGATGACGACGCCGCGTTTTTTGAGCAGCATGGCCATGCTCTGCGAAAGCTCGCGGTCCATCGTCGGCAGAATGCGCTCAAGCGCCTCGACGATGGTCACCTGCGTGCCCAGCGCGGCGTAAAACGAGGCCAGCTCGACCCCAATGACGCCGCCGCCGATGATGACAAGAGAGCTGTAAAGCCGGTCGGCCTGCGCCAGCAGCTCGTCGGAGGTCACGACGCCCGGAAGCTCCAGCCCGGGGATCGGCGGCCGGGCCGGGACGGACCCGGTGGCGACCAGCAGGTCGTCGCAGGTGTACTCCCGCGGGCCGTCCGCCGTATCCACCCGCACGCGGCCGGTGCCGACGATGGCGGCGCTGCCCGGGAGATAATCGACCCCGGCGGCCTTGAACTGCTGGAGGATGCCGGCGCGCAGCTTTTCAATCACCGCGTCCTTGCGGGCATAGACCGCCGCCAGATCGACCTGCGCGCCGCCGCAGCGGACGCCGAAGCGCGCGGCGTCCCCGATTTCGGCGCAGAGCGCCGCGGAATGGAGCAGGGACTTGGTCGGGATGCAGCCGCGGTTGAGGCAGGTGCCGCCGACCTCGCGCCGTTCGGCGATCGCGGTGCGCAGACCGAGCCGGGCGGCGCGCAGCGCGGCGACATAGCCGCCCGGGCCGGCGCCGATCACAAAGAACTGATAATCGGACATGGGGAAAGTCCTCCCATTCATTACAAAATCTGGGCGCGGAGCATTTGCAGCGCGTCCCGGCAGAAGTCCGGCGCGATGTCTGCGCCCGTCAGCCGTCCGCCGATGTCCGCGGCCGTGAGCCGGCAGCCCGTCAGCGCCGCCGTCATCGGCGCGGCAAAGCGCCAGTCCATGGCGTCGGACCAGACGCGCGCCTCCGCAATGACGCCGTTTTCGACCTGCAGCTCGATGCGCAGCTCGCCCCACGGGAAGCGCTGCTCGCAGGAGCAGGTGAAGGGGAGCGGGCGGCCGAACAGCCAGGCGAAGCTGCGGTTCCGGGCGGTCAGCGCCTCCAGGCGCTCGCCCGGCAGCGCGGCGGGGTCTGCGGTCGCGGCCCTGCCGCCGAACACGTCCTCGAACGCGGAGACCATGGCGGCGCGCATCCGCTCCGCCGTCAGGCCGGGAGCCAGCTCCGCGAGATTGACGACGCGGGCGCGCACCGATTCGACGCCCTTGGCCGCCAGCTTGGCCGCCGAGGGCCGGAGATAGCGCGCCAGCGCCTCCATGTCGACGTTCAGCAGCAGCGTGCCGTGGTGGTAGGCGCAGCCGCAGCTGTCGTAGTAGGCGCTGCCGGAGAACTTCCGCCCTTCGGCCAGCAGATCGTTGCGGCCCGCGCGCCCGGCGCGGACGCCGACGCTGCGGCAGGCCCGCAGCACGACCTCAAGCTGGCGGTCAAGGTCATAGTTTTCCTTGCGGACCAGAAACGTGAAGTTCAGGTTGCCGAGATCGTGATAGACCGCGCCGCCGCCGGAGAGGCGGCGGGCCAGGTGCCCGCCGTCCCGCTCGAGCGCGTCATGCCGGCATTCGCGCCAGGCGTTCTGGTTGCGGCCGATCACGACGGTCCGCTGATTCTGCCAGAGATAGAGGATTCGTTCCGTTTCGCCGACCGACTCCAGCAGCAGCTGTTCCACGGCCAGATTGCGGTACGGGTCAAAGCTGTCGCCGCATACGACGCGGAGCGTCTCGCTCATCGGACGAAGCGGAGCACCGGGTTGCGCGCGGCGCCGACCTCGTCGAGGCGGCGGACGGGCGTGGTCACCGGCGCGTCGTGCAGCGCCTGCGGGTCGGTGTGCGCCAGCGCGTAAAGGCGCAGGAACACGTCGCAGACCTCGTCCATCGTCTCGCGGCTCTCGGTCTCGCAGGGCTCGACCATCAGCGCCTCATGGACGATGAGCGGGAAATACATCGTCGGCGGATGGATGCCGTTGTCGAGCAGCCCCTTGGAGAGATCGAGCGCGGAGACGCCGGTCTCCCGGTGCAGCCGCTCGAGCGTCATGACGAACTCGTGCATGCACAGCTCGTCGTAGGCCATGTCGAAGGTGCCCTTGAGCCGCGCCCGCATGTAGTTGGCGTTGAGAACGGCGTTGCGCGCCGCCTCGGGGATGCCCTCGCGGCCGAGCGTGAGCAGATAGGTCAGCGCCCGGACGACGACCAGGAAGTTGCCGTAGAAGTTTTTGACGCGGCCGATGGATTTTTCCGGCGTCTCCAGGACATAGGCCCCGTTCCGCAGCGCCGCGACCGGGCCGGGGAGGAAGGGGCGCAGCGCCGCCTTGCAGCCCACCGGGCCGGCGCCCGGACCGCCGCCGCCGTGCGGCGTGGCAAAGGTCTTGTGCAGGTTGAGATGCACGACGTCGAAGCCCATGTCGCCGGGGCGGACCACGCCCATGACGGCGTTGAGGTTGGCACCGTCGTAATAGCACAGGCCGCCGGCGTCGTGGACGATCTTCGTGATCTCGAGGATGTTGCGGTCAAAGATGCCGACCGTGTTGGGGTTGGTGAGCATCAGCCCGGCGGTGTCGGGCCCGACGGCGGCGCGCAGCTTTTCGACGTCGACGCAGCCGTCCGGCCCGGAGGGCACGTTGACGACCGTGAAGCCCGCCATCACTGCGGACGCGGGGTTGGTGCCGTGCGCGGAGTCGGGGACGATGATCTTGTCGCGTTTGAGATCGCCGCGGTCGCGGTGATAGGCCTTGATGAGCAGCAGGCCGGTGAACTCGCCGTGCGCGCCCGCCGCGGGCTGCATCGTCATGCCGTCCATGCCGGTGATCTCGCAGAGGTACTTCGCCGCGGTGTGCAGCACCTCCAGGCAGCCCTGGGCGGTCTCGGCGGGCTGGAGCGGATGGATGTCCGTAAAGCCGGGGAGCGCCGCCATGGCGTCGTCGATCTTGGGATTGTATTTCATTGTGCAGGAGCCGAGCGGATAGAATCCGTCGTTGACGCCGTGAACGCGCTTGCTCAGCGCGGTGTAGTGGCGGGTCAGCTCGTTTTCGGAGACGGTGGGCAGGTCGAGCGGCAGCGTCCGTTCCTCCGCAAAGGAGACTTCCGGCACGTCGCACGCGGGCATCAGGCTCATGTGCTGTCCCGGCGCGCCCTTTTCAAAAATCAGCTTCATTTCAGCACACCTCCCCGATGATGTCGAGCGCGCGGTCGAGCTCGGTCTTCGAAACCAGCTCGGTCACGCACCACAGAATGCCGCCCTCGATCGGCAGGCCGCCGAGAATGCCCTGGGCGGCGAGCGCCGCCAGCACGGCCTGCGGCTTGTCGCAGGCGGCGGCGAACTCGTTCCAGAACTCGCCGGCATGGAGGCGTTTCATGCCGCGCGCTTCCAGCCCGGCGGCGAAATAATGCGCCTTGGACATGCAGAGCCTTGCCGCCTGCCGCAGGCCGTCCGGCCCCATCGCGGACAGATAGACGCCGGCCGCGAAGGCGCACAGCGCCTGGTTGGAGCAGATGTTGGAGCTGGCCTTTTCGCGGCGGATGTGCTGCTCGCGCGCGGTCAGCGTCAGCACGTAGCCGGTCTGACCGTCGACATCCTGCGTCTGGCCGACGATGCGCCCCGGCAGCTTGCGCATCAGTTCCCTGGTCGAAGCCATGAAGCCGAGGTACGGGCCGCCGAAGGCCGTGTCGAGCCCGAGCGGCTGCCCTTCGCCGACGGCGATGTCGGCGCCGCATTCCGCGGGCGTTTTCATCAGCGCGCAGGCGATCGGATGCACGCCCATCACATATTTGGCGCCGGCCGCGTGGACGATTTCGCCGGCGGCGGCCGCGTCCTCCATCAGACCGTAGCGGTTGGGCTGCTGGAGATAGAAGCAGGCGGCGTCCGCGCCCAGCGCGGCGCGCAGCGCGTCCAGATCGGTGCGGCCGTCCTTTTCGGGGATGACCGTCAGCTCGACGCCCGAACCGAAGCAGTAGGTCTGCATCACGGCGCGCACGTCCGGGAGGACCGTCGCGGAGACATAGGCTTTGACGCGCTTGCGGTCGCGGCACATCGTGATCGATTCGGCCGCCGCCGTGCCGCCGTCATAGACCGAGGCGTTGGCGACCTCCATGCCGGTCAGCGTGCAGATCATGGTCTGAAACTCAAAGATGCTCTGCAGAATACCCTGGCTGACCTCCGCCTGATAAGGGGTATAGGCGGTGACCAGCTCCTCGCGGGAGGTGATGGAGCGCACCACGGCGGGAATGAAGTGGCGGTAACTGCCCGCGCCGCGGAGGACGGTCCGGTACACCGTGTTTTTGGCGGCCAGCGCCGTCATCTCCTGGCGGACCTCCAGCTCGCTCTTTCCGGCGGGGAGGTCGAGCGCGCGCACCAGCATGCGCTGCGGCACGCTGGCATAAAGCTCATCAATCGACCGGACGCCGATGGTTTTCAGCATTTCCGCCTGCACGGCGGGGGAATTCGGAACATAGCTGCCCATAGCGCGCCCCCGTCAGTTCTTCGCGTTCCTGGTCAACGCTTCATAGGCGGCCGCATCGAGCAGCTCCTCGGTCTCGGTCACGTTTTCGATGCGGGCGATCCAGGCGCCGTAGGGGCTCTCGTTGAGCTTCTGCGGCGCGTCCAGCAGCTCCTCGTTGACTTCGGCGACCGTGCCGGTGACCGGGCTCATGATGTCGGAGACCGCCTTGACCGATTCCACGTCGCACATGGCGGTGCCGAGCGTGACGCCGTCGCCGACGGCGGGGAGATTGATGAAGACCAGGTCGCCGAGCTCGCTCTGCGCGAAATCCGTGATGCCGATGAGCACGGCGCCGTCCGCCAGGGTCTTGACCCACTCATGGGATTTGGAATACTTCAGCTCTGCGGGAAAGTTCATATAGATGCCTCCTGTATTTTATTTTGAGTGTGTTTACTGCGCTTTGTAAAAGGGCAGGGCAGTCAGCTCGATCTCGAGCCGGCGGCCGCGGACGTCCGCCTCCAGCACCGTGCCGACGACCGCGAGCGCCGGCGGCAGATAGCACATGCCGCAGCCCGCGCCGATATACGGACAATGCGTGCCGGAGGAGACCCAGCCGACCTTTTCGCCGGTTTTGGCAAAGACGTCGCTGTGCTCGCGCACGATGCCGCGGCCGACCACCTTGAAGCCCATCCGCTTGATCTGCGGCGCGCCGCGGGCGATGATCGCCGCCCGCCCGATGAAGTCCTTGCCGTCGAGCTTGCAGGGCAGGCCGGCCTCCTTGGGAGAGATGTCGTCGTTCATCTCATGGCCGTAGAGCGGCATGCCGGCCTCGAGCCGCAGCGTGTCGCGCGCGCCGAGCCCGCAGGGGATCAGCCCGTCCGCCGCGCCGGCCTGCAGCAGCGCGTCCCAGAGCGCGGCGACGTCCCCGGCGCGGCAATAGAGCTCATAGCCGTGCTCGCCGGTATAGCCGGTCCGCGAGATCAGCGCGGGGATCTTCCGGCCGCCGAGATCGACCTCGCCGTCCTCGACAAAGGTGTAATACTTCTGCGGCACCGCGCTGTCCGCGCACAGGCGGCGGAGAATGGCCTCGGCCCGGGGACCCTGCAGCGCGAGCTGGCCGGTCTTTTCCGAATCGTCGGAAAAGAGGACGTCGCCGGAGAGATGGCTCCCGACCCACTGCGCGTCCTTTTCATGGTTGCCGGCGTTGACGACCAGCAGGTAGCGGCCTTCCTTCATCCGGCAGACCACCAGATCGTCCACGATGCCGCCGCGGTCGTTGCACAGCATGGCGTATTTGACCTGGCCCTCCGTCATCTTCGAGATGTCCGCGGTCAGCAGGCGCTGCAGATTGGCGACCGCGTCGGGCCCCGCCACCGTCAGCTCCGCCATGTGCGAGACGTCGAACAGCCCGGCCTTGGTGCGGACGGCCATGTGCTCCGCAATCACGCCCGTGGGGTACTGCACTGGCATCTGGTAACCGCCGAACTCCACCATTTTTCCGCCGAGATCGACATGCCGCTGATAGAGCGGCGTCCTTTTCTCCATGCTCCCGTTCCTCCTGATTAAAATAATAAAAACAGAGGCATGCGCATTCTCCCCAAAAGGAAGAACCACATGCCTCTGTATTTTTACCTGAGAGATTCCCGGACGAAACCGGTTGCCCCGTCGGTGCATCAAAGATGCTTTTCAGAGTCTCGTCGCGGCCCGGTCAACACCGTGAAAACGGCAGCTTCCGAACCGGTCATCCGAAATTTTTATCAAGTTGTGCCCGGTGATACACAAAAAATATCAGAAGTTCGGGCGCGTGTCAAGCAATCTCACATTTTAATTTTCAATGATACGGGCGCAAAACGCCGTTTTCGTAGACGCCGTGCTCCGTCACGACCAGCGGCACACGGCGGTCGTGCGCCTCCATCGGGATGTCGGCGCGGGTCAGCGCGCTGCGGCAGAGCAGGACGGACACGCCGTTGTACCGCGCAAAAAAACGATCATAATATCCGCCGCCCCGCCCGAGCCGGTCGCCGGTGAGCGAGCAGCCCGCGCAGGGAATCACGGCCAGATCGAGCGCCTCCGGGGAAAGCGCCGGCGCGTCCTCCGGCGGTTCCGGAATGCCGCAGTAGCCGGGGCGCAGCTCGTCGAGCGAGCGGATGACCGAGAGCGACATCTGCCGCTCCGGCAGGCAGCGGGGCACGCACAGCGTCTTGCCTTGCGCCAGGGCGTCGCGGAGCAGGGGCGCGGTCTGAATCTCCCGCGGCATGGAGACAAAGCAGAACACCGAGCGGGCGGCGCGGTATTCCGGCATCGCCAGCAGCAGCGCCATGATCTTCCGGTCGGCGTCGGCGCGCTCCGCCGCGCTCAGGGCCCGTTCCGCCGCCCGCAGTTCCTGCCGCAATTGAGCTTTGTCGGTCATTCGCTCTTCTCCGCTTCCATGGCAAAATATTCGATGTAAAGCTGCATGACTTTCCAGAAATCCGCGACGGCGAGACGCTCGTTGTCCATGTGCGCGGTCGAGAGCTCGTCGCTGATGACCGGCCCCCAGCTGACGCAGTTGCGCATCGTGCTCGAATAGGAGGCGCCGGCGGCCACCTGGAAGCCGGTCGGCAGGCCGTATTTTTCGAGCAGTGTGTTCATATCCTGCAAGAAGGGCTGATTGGGATCGACCAGCATCGGCGGCGTGCATTCGATGATCTCCGCCTGATAGCCGTACTCCGCCGCCAGTGCGCCGAAGGCGCGCTCGATGTCCGCGCGCGTCAGGCCGGCGCGGTAGCGGATGTTGAGATTGATCGAAACGCAGCCGTTTTCGAAGCGCAGGACGGTCGGCGCGCAGGCGGTCTGGCCGACAAAGACGCCGTCGCAGGTGTCCGAGCCGTCGTCCAGCCCGAGCCTGACGCCGTGAAAATCGCCGCCGAAGCGCTCGCAGAGGAAGCGCCCGAAGGCAAAGCCGTCGTCCCGCGCGCGCACGCCGAGCTTGAGGATCGGGTCGTCGCCCAGCCACGGCACCGAGCTGTGTACCGCCTTGCCGGGGAAAACCTGCGCTTCGCCGCCGCGGAGCTGGTAGCGGGCCGAGGAGGGCACGGAGTTGGGGCTTTCGCCCGCTTCGGCGGCGGCGAGCCGCGCCAGGTCCGGTCCGGAGAAGCGCAGCACAATGTCGCAGTAGCCCTTTTCGATGTTGAACACCGGGAAGCCGCCGTCGGGGGAGAAGCTGTAATCCGGCATGCCGAAATCGCGCTTGTAGTGCGCCATGTCGTTCCAGACGGTCTCCTCGGAGGTGCCGACAATCAGGCGCAGCCGCTTGCCGAGCGGCACGCCGAGATCGCGCAGCGCCCGCAGGCCGTAGAGCGACATGATGACCGGGCCCTTGTCGTCCTCGATGCCGCGGCCGCAGTACCAGCCGTCGCGTTCGGTGAGGGCGAAGGGCGGCGTCGCCCAGTTGGCGCGGTCGCCGACGGCGACGACGTCCACGTGGGCGAGGATGCCGAGCGTGACGCTGCCGCTGCCGATCTCCGCCCAGCCGGCGTCGTATTCCGCGGTGTGGCCGGTCCGCATCCCCATCTCCCGGGCGCGGGAGAGCACAAAGCGCAGCGCCGCCTGCCGGGCCGCGGTGTTTTCGTCGAGCGATTCGAAGCTCATCAGGGTCTGCAGATCCTCCAGCAGCTCGGCGCGGTGATCGGCCAGCCAGTTTTCGATTTTCCCTGTCAATTGATCCATAGACAGCCTTCCTTTCCTTTGATGCGCTCCGGGCGCGTTACAGCACGCCGCTTTCGAGAACGGTGAGCTGCTTTCGTTCACAGTCGAGACGGGCGCGCACGCCGAGCGGCAGCGCGGCCATGTCGTCGGTGTGCCCGAGCGGCAGCCCGAACAGCACCGGGACGCCGAGCGGCGCAAGGTAATATTCCAGCACGTCCTCGATGTGCATGTCGATCAGATAGCCGGGCTTGTAGTCATAGGGGACGCAGTCGCGGCATTCGCCGACGATGACGCCGGCCACGTCCCGCAGGACGCCGGCATTGCGGAGGTGAGACAGGCAGCCGTCCATGATCCACGGCTCCGAATCGACTTCCTCGATGAACAGCAGCTTGCCGCGCAGGTCGGGCTGATAGGGCGTGCCCATGCTGGCGCACAGCAGCGTCAGGTTGCCGCCGATGATCTCGCCCTCGGCGACGCCGCCGTCGCCGACGACCTGGAGCCATTTGCGCTTGTCGGCCAGCTCGATGCGGCCGAGCGGCGTGGCTTCGGCCACCGCCTTCATGAACTGGCGGCGGGTGTATTCGGTCAGGTCCTCCTCGTTGAACCGCGTCATGCCGCAGGAATGGAAGGTCACCAGGCCGCAGAACTTGTTGATGGCGAGATGGAGGGAGGTGATGTCGGAATAGCCGGTGAAGATCTTCGGGTGGCGGCGGATGTTGTCGTAATCGATCTTGTCGATGATCTGGGCGGAGCCGTAGCCGCCCTGCGTGACGAAGACGGCGTCGATCTGCGGGTCCGCGAACATGGCGTTGAGGTCGTCGGCCCGGTCCTGCTCGGAGGCCGCCACCAGGCCGCGGGTTTTGTTGACGTTTCTGCCGATGACGACGTGAAGGCCCAGATTTTCCAGATAGGCCTTCGCGCGGGGCACCTCGCTGGGGGCGGTGGAGGGACTGGCGGGGGAGACGACACCGATGGTGTCGCCGGGATGGAGCTTTTTCGGTTTAATCAAGAGAGTCCTCCTTTCCACAGGCTCCGGGTCCGGAGCACACCGGCTGTCCGCCGGCCAGAACGGCCCGGACACGCCGCGACAGGAACACATACAGCAGCCAGGGCAGGGTAAAGGCCGCGGCGAAGGCGACCGTCTCGGCGCGGACGCCCTGCGTCAGCAGGTAATTGGCCGCCATTACCGCACAGTAACCGACATAGAACCAGCGAAAGAGCGGCTTTCGCCGGGCCAGCAGCAGCAGCGCCGCCGGCAGCAGCAGGCAGAGCAGCAGCGCCAGCACCGAGAACAGGACGCCGGCCCTGACCTTCAGATAATTGGCCAGCGCATAGACGCCGGTCGTCACATTGTAGAGCGCGATGGGAATATGCACGATGAGAAAAAACAGAAGCCAACCGCGAAAGGAGTTGAGGGCGTCCGTGCCGGTTCCGCATTTCTCTTTTTCCATAAAAGCCCTCCAAGATATTCAGATTATTAATTATTATACCACAGATTTTTACGTCTGGACGATTTCATGCAAAAAAAGTGCTCATTCTTCCAAAAGACTGTTGAAAATGACAAAATCGCGTTGTATAATATGAACAAGCTGTGAACATTACTGTAAAGAAAATTAAGTAATCATGAAAACAGAACGGAGGAACGCCATGGCGACAGCAGAGTGGAAAAACGCGGCTGCCGAGATCGAGCGGACATGCGGCGCGGAGTTCGAGCAGATCAGCCATTACATTTTCGAGCATCCGGAACTGGGCCTGAAAGAGTTTGAATCCTCCCGTTATCTGGCGGAATACATCCGCGGCAAGGGCTTTGCGGTGGAGATGCCGTATGACGGCTTCGACACCGCCTTCTGTGCCCGGTCGGGCAGCGAGGGGCCGACCATCGCCTTTCTGGCCGAGTACGACGCCCTTCCCGGCTACGGGCCCGACAAGCGCAACGGCCACGCCTGCGGTCACAACTGGATCGCGGCCGCCACGGCCGGCGCCGCCGTCACGCTGGCGGAGCTGTGCCGCCGTGAGCACATCAAGGCCCAGGTGCTGCTGATCGGCACGCCGGCCGAGGAGACCTACTGCGCCAAGGTGCGCATGGCGGACGATCATCTGCTCGATCATATCGACGCCTGCCTTCAGCCGCATCTCGCGGCCGATACCTGCATCTGCCCCAAGGCCCTGGCGCTGAATGCCATTCACGTCACCTATCACGGCAAGGCCGCTCATTCGGCCGGCGCGCCGTGGGACGGCGTCAATGCCCTGGACGCGGTGCAGCTGCTCTATGCCGGCATCAACGCCCTGCGGCAGCATGTCCGCCCCGATGTCCGCATTCACGGCATCATCACCGAGGGCGGCCAGGCGGCAAACATCGTGCCGGACAAGGCCAGCGCGCTGTTTTATGTCCGCGCCTCGCACCGCGCCTATCTGGACACCGTGCTGGAGAAGGTCCTCAACATCGCCCGCGGCGCGGAGCTGATGACCGGCGCCAGACTGGAGCTGGTCTATCCCGAGCTGCCGATGGACGACCTGATCGATCTGCCCGTGCTGATGGAGCTTGCCGACAAGAACCTGCGGGCGCAGAGCATCGTCCCGACGCTTGACGAGCTGGGCGCGGCGGCGGTGGCCGGCTCGACCGACATCGGCAATGTCAGCCATATCTGCCCGACGCTGTATTTTGAGGTCGGCCTCAACTCCAAGTCCACCTTTGAGGCGCATCAGGAGAGCGCGCTGGCGCTGGCCGACAGCCCGTATGCCTATGAGCGCCTGCATCAGGTGATCCGCGCGATGGTGGGCGTTTCCGCGGATCTGCTCGCCGACCCGGCGCTCCTGCGCCGCGCGGCGGAGGAGTTCCGCCAGCTTTCCGGGCGCTGAAACTGTCTGTTACCCAGCGTAAATAATAAAGGAGGGACACTATGGAAACCGAGGCAAAGAAAAAGCACACCTTCAAGATGCCGCATGCGTATGTCATTCTCTGCATCATCATTGTCCTTTGCACCATCCTGACCTGGGTCCTCCCCGCGGGCAATTTCGAGCGCGTCTATGATGAAAAGCTGGACCGCAATCTGGTCGTTCCGGGCAGTTACACGCAGACAGAGAGCACGCCTGTCACCCCCTGGAAGATGCTGATGAGTATTTTCGACGGCATCGTGGAGGCCAGCGACATCATCTTTTTCATCCTCTTTGCCGCGTCCTATGTCTACGTCCTTTCTGAGACCGGCGCCATGAACGCCCTGACCGGCTGGATGCTGCGCAAGCTGGGCAAGAAGGACTACCTGATCATCCCGGTTTTCATGGTCCTGTTCGGCATCGGCGGTACGACCTTCGGCATGTTTGAGGAGGTCTACGGTCTGATCCCCGCCTTTATTGTCATCGGCATCACCCTGGGCTATGACCGCATCGTCGGCGGTTCCATCGTCTATGTCGGCGTGGCGACCGGCTTTGCGGCCGCGACCCTGAACCCGTTCACGATCGGCGTCGCCTCCGCGGTCGCGGAAGTGCCGCTGATCCAGCCCAAGATCACCGCCATCCGCATCGCCTGCTTTGTCGCCTTTGAGGCGCTGGCGATCTGGTATACCATGCGCTATGCCAAGCGCATCCGCAACGATCCGACCAAGAGCTACATGTACGGCGACCCGGATGCGCTGCGCGGCTGCGAAAATCTGATGAACCGCGACGAGGTCGTCAATCTCCCGTTCACCACCCGTCAGAAGATCAGCCTGTTCGGCTTTGTGCTGCTGATCGTCTGCCTGGTGCTCGGCATCGTCCTCAAGGGCTGGTATCTGTCGGAGCTGGCCACGCTGTTCTTCATCTTCATGATCGTCACCTGTCTGATCAACAAGATGAAGTCCGGCGAGATCGCCGACATGTTCGTCGCCGGCTGCAAGAGCGCTATGTACGGCGCCATGCTGGTCGGCTTTGCGCGCGCCATCTCCGTCGTCATGACCGAGGGCAACGTTATCGACACCGCCGTCAACGGCCTGGCGAACGTGGTCTCCGCGCTGCCGCACAGCATTTCCGGCATCGGCATGCTGGTGGTGCAGAACATTGTCAACTTCTTTATCCCGTCCGGCTCCGGCCAGGCAGTGGTGATGATGCCGATTATGGCGCCGCTGTCCGACCTCGTCGGCCTGTCCCGCGAAGTGTCCGTGCTGGCGTTCCAGTTCGGCGACGGCTTCTCCAACATGTTCTGGCCGACCGCCGTGGCGACGGAGTGCGGCATCATGGGCATCGGCATGAACAAGTGGTACAAGTTCATCACGCCGCTGTTCGGCATGATGTTCCTGCTCCAGGCGGTGTTCATCGTCATCGCCGTGCTGTGGGGTGTTTGATCGTTCCGCAGCAACATATAAAAAGCGGCTCCGGACATTTGTCCGGAGCCGCTTTGATGATGCGTTTATTCGCCGATCCAGAGCAGGTAATGCTGCGTGAGTCCGCTGGCGCGGCACAGCTGCCAGTCGTTGTACCAGCTGCCGGGGAAGCTGCGGATGACGACCTGCTCGCCGGACGGGATCCATTCGTCGTTCTGGCCGTATTCGGAGGTGATCTCGGGGAGCTGGCCGTAGATGTCAAAGGCGGCGGTAAAGACGCGGCCGGTCAGCGAATCGGGGTCGGCGCAGTGGAGCGCCAGCCCGCTGCCGTCCAGCGTGTACCAGGTCAGCATCGGATCCTCCGTGAAGCAGGAGAGGCGCTCGCCGCTCAGCAGCGACACGCCGTCGCCGCGCAGGCCGCGGTTCGGGATGGCGCCCAGGTCATCGATGCCGCGCCCCAGACGATAGATCAGAATGCAGGGGTCGCCGTCGGGGCCGTTGTCATAGAGCAGAAGATAGTCGTTTTTGCCGTCCAGCCGGGCCACGGCGATGTCGGTCAGATCATCGGGCACAGCGTCGCAGTCGCGGCTGCCGAGCGTCATGTGCAGCGCGCCGGAGGCGGCGCCGTCCGCGGCGGCGGCGCGGGAGAGGCGCAGCGTGCCCGCCGCGGTCTCCACCGTCATTTCAAAGGCGGGCGCGGGATAAACGGCCGAGAGCTTCAGCGTGCCGGTGCCGGCATCGGTGCCGTCCGCATAGCGGCAGGTGATGGCGGCGTCGGTATAGAGCCGCTCGACCGGCATGAGACGATCATAGAAGGTGCCGGACAGCGCCGGCTCCAGGGTGATGCCGCGGCCGCGCAGAACGGCCGCCATGCCGGACGCCGCAGTCGCGGCGGAAACAGCGGGCTGCGCCGCTTCATGGTTCAGCGGTTCGGCGACGGGCACGGCCGCCATGGTGGGCGCGGCAGGCGCCGCCGCCGCTTCCTGCTGCCGCGCACAGCCGCAGAGCAGCAGCGCCGCCAGCAGGGTGAAAACGATCATTTTCGACTTCATATGACCGATTCCTTCTTTCTGCCCCCAATGTATCACAGCCGCGGGCGGGAAGCAAGGAATATGACGAAACTGTAATGGTCGTATCAGAATGGTAACAGTTCTTGACTTTTTCCGGCCTGCGGTTATAATAGTTATTGAAAATAACTGTTATGTAGGAGAATCAATATGGAGAATCATTCCGAAGTGCTGACCTATCTGCGGCGCGTCACCCGCCTCTATGACCGCATGAGCGCACCGCTGACCGACGACCTGGGCCTGTCGCGCACCGAGCTGGACATTGTGGCGTTCCTGATGAACCATCCGCAGTGCGACACCGCGCGCGACATCGTCGCCCGGCGCATGCTGCAGAAGTCCAACGTCTCCCAGGCGGTGGAGCAGCTGATCCGCAAGGGGCTGCTGTGCCGGCGGCCCGACGCCGCGGACCGCCGCTGCGTTCATCTGCTGCTGACGGCGCAGGCGGGGGAGATGTTCGCGCCGATCCGCGCGATGCAGAGCGGATTTCGCGCGGCGCTGCTGACGGGCCTGTCCGCGGAGGAGCAGACGCAGCTGAGCGCCCTGCTCGACCGGGTCTCGGACAACGCCGCCGCGGCGGTGCGGAGGCTGGGCGACCATGACTGATCAGACCTTTCTCGGCACCGAGCCGGTCGGAAAGCTGCTGAAAAAGCTGGCGATCCCGGCCATCACCGCGCAGCTCATCAATATGCTCTACAATCTGGTCGACCGGGTCTATATCGGCCATATCCCCACGACCGGGGCGCTGGCGCTGACCGGCGTCGGCGTCTGCATGCCGGTCATCATGCTGGTCTCCGCCTTCGCTGCGCTGGTGAGCATGGGCGGCGCGCCGCGCGCCTCCATCGCCATGGGCGAGGGAAAGAGGGAGGAGGCCGAGCGTCTGCTCGGCAGCTGCCTGACGGCGCAGCTGGTCCTTTCCGCGCTGCTGACGGCGGCGCTGCTGGTCTGGGACCGGCCGCTGCTGCTGCTGTTCGGCGCCAGCGCCAACACCATCGGCTACGCGGCGGATTACATGAACATCTATGCGCTGGGCACGGTGTTCGTCCAGGTCTCGCTGGGGATGAACGCCTTTGTCACGGCGCAGGGCTTTGCCGGGGTCAGCATGCGCACCGTGCTGGTCGGCGCGGTGAGCAACATCATCCTCGACCCGATCTTCATTTTCGGCCTGGAGATGGGCGTGCGCGGCGCGGCGCTGGCCACGATTCTCTCCCAGGCCATCTCCGCCGTGTGGGTGCTCTGCTTTCTGCGCGGCCGGCGCACGCTGCTGCGTCTGCGGGCGGAGACATCGCCGTCGGCGCCATGACGATCCTCACCAGCGTCATGCAGATGACCATGCTGCCGCTGCAGGGACTGGCGCAGGGGGCGCAGCCGATCTCCAGCTACAATTTCGGCGCGCGCAACGCCGGCCGCGTGCGGCAGGTGTTTCTGCTGCTGCTCAAATGCTGCCTGATCTATTCGGGCGCGGTCTGGGGGGCGGCGATGCTGTTCCCGCGGGCGCTGGCGGCGCTGTTCACCGACAACGCGGCCCTGATCGCCTTCTCCGCCCGGGCGCTGCGTATCTATATGGCGGCGTCGCTGATCTTCGGTATTCAGATCGCCTGTCAGATGACGTTCATCTCCATTGGCAGCGCCCGTTCCTCGGTGGCGGTGGCGGTGATGCGGAAGTTCGTGCTGCTGCTGCCGCTGATCTGGCTGCTGCCCCGGCTGATGAGCGACCGCACCACGGCGGTCTATCTGGCGGAGCCGGTGGCCGACCTGCTGGCGGTCAGCTTTACGGCGATCCTGTTCGCCGTCCAGTTCCGGCGGGCGCTGGCGGCGCTGGGACAGCCGGATGCGCCGCAGAAGGCGGTTGACGGGAACCGCAAAAGAGATTAAAATGTGACCAACGAACGGAAGGAGTCTGGTCATACATGTTCTGGAAAATCATCACCACGCTGCTGATCGGCGCCGTCTCCGGCTGGCTTGCCGGCAAGATCATGCACAAGAGCGGCGGCCTGGGCCGCAACATCGTGCTGGGCCTGGTCGGCTCGGTCGTCGGCGGCGCCGTGGCCGGCATGTTCCACATCTACGCCGGGAGCTGGGTCGGCAGCATCCTGATCTCCGCGGCCGGCGCCTGCCTCTGCATCTTTCTGGCGCGCAAGCTGGCGAAATAAGGCGTTGCCGGACGGAGGCTCCGCCGCGGGCGGGGCCTCTGCCTTGCTGTCTCAGAAAGGATGGACCGCGGCCGATGTATTATGTTTATCTGCTCCGCTGTGCCGACGGCACGCTTTATACCGGCATCACGACCGACCCGGCCCGCCGTCTGGCGGAGCATCGCAGCGGCCATGGCGCCAAATATACGGCGGCGCACGCCGCCGTGCGGTTCGAGGGCCTTTTTTCGGCGCCCGACCGCGCCGCCGCTTCGCGGCTGGAATACCGCATCAAGCAGCTGGCCCGGGAGGACAAGGAGCGCCTGCTGCGCGGCGAAGCGCCGCTTGATCTGGCGGGCTATGACCGTGTGCCGCTCGCGGGCGAAGGCGGACTGCTCGGGCCGGAGAACGCGCGCTATCGCCTGATCCGCTCGGCGCGGCGCACGCTGTCCGCCGAGATCACGGCGGCGGGGGAGGTGCTGGTGCGCGCTCCGTTTGCCTGCGGCGACGCGGAGATCGCCCGCTTTCTCGGCGCCCACGCGCGCTGGATCGCCGTCCATCGGGAAAAACAGCGCACGCGCGCGGCGGCGCACCCGGAGCCTGACGACGCCGCGCGGGCGGCGCTGATCGCCCGCGCGAAGGAGGTCCTGCCCGCGCGCGTCGCGTTTTACGGCGCCCGCATGGGGCTGCGGCCCGCCGCGGTGACAATCACCGGCGCCCGCAAGCGCTTCGGCAGCTGCAGCGGCCGGGACCGGATCTGCTTTTCCTGGCGGCTGATGCAGTACCCGCCCGAGGCGGTCGATTACGTCGTCGTCCATGAGCTGGCGCACATCGTGCACAAGAATCACGGCAAGCCGTTCTATGCCCTGATCGCTTCAATCCTGCCCGACTGGCGGGCGCGGCAGGCGCTGCTGCGCTCCTGAGCGCGCGGGATCACAGAAGGGAGGAGAAGCCATGACCATTGCGGAAGTGAGCCGGAAGTATGGCCTGACGGCGGACACACTGCGCTATTATGAGCGCATCGGCCTGCTGCCGGATGTGGGGCGCACCGCCGGCGGGATCCGAAACTATTCCGAGGAGGACTGCAATTGGGTGGAATACATCCGCTGCATGCGCTCGGCGGGCGTTTCGGTGGAGACGCTGACGGAATATGTGCGCCTGTTCCGGCAGGGGCGGGAGACGATCCCGGCCCGGAAACAGCTGCTCGCCGCCCAGCGGGAGCAGATCGCGGCCCGGGTCGCGGAGATGAACGCGGCGCTGGCGCGTCTCGACTGGAAGCTGGCGCATTACGACGAAGTGATGCTGAAGTTTGAGGAAGAGCACCTCAAATAAGTGCGCGCGCACAAAGCGCCGGCCCTGATGCAGGATCGGGTCCCCGGCACAGCTGCTTTTGAATACAGCACAGGCGGGCCAGAAACCGGCCCGCCTGTGCTGTATAGCTCTATTGCTTTACAGATAGAGATTCATGAAAAGATCGTCGTAGTAAACGCCGTCGATGCAGATATAGCGCGCATAGCGGCCGTAGACCCGAAAGCCGAAGCGCTCATAGAGGGCGATGGCGCGGGCATTGTCGGCGCGGACGCCGAGGTCGAGCGCCTCGAGCCCGTTTTCGCGGGCGGTCCGGATGAGCGCGGTCAGCATTGCGCCGCCGATGCCGCGGCCCCAGTGGTCCTTTCGCACCGACAGCGCCAGCGTGCCGTGATGGGCGATGCGTTCGCGCCGGCCCACGGTCAGCAGCGCGACCGAGACGATCTGCGCGCCGTCAAAAGCGAGCAGCATGGCATTTTTGCCCTCGTTGGCGACGCGGGTGTGCACTTCCTCCTGCTCCACCGGGCAGCCGGCGAAGGCGTCCTTGCCGAAGAGCAGGTTGTCGCTTTCGCCGCCGACCAGATTGAGATAAGCAAGAATCGCCGCCGCATCCCGTTCTTCGGCGCGGCGGATGACAGGTTCGTTCATGGCAGCCTCCTGATGATGAAAGACGCCGCCGGACTTCCGGCGGCGTCAAGTGATTTTACTTTACAGCTGCGGGCTGATAGAGTAGTTGGGCGCTTCCTTGGTGATGTAGATGTCGTGAGGATGACTCTCCTTGAGTCCGGCGCCGGTGATCTTGACAAACTGGCCGCGCTGCTGCAGATCGGGGATGGTCGGCGTGCCGCAGTAGCCCATGCCGGAGCGCAGGCCGCCCATCAGCTGGTAGACCGTCTCGCTGACCAGTCCCTTGTAGGGGACGCGGCCCTCGACGCCCTCGGGCACGAACTTGGCGGTGCCGAGCTGGAAATAGCGGTCTCCGGAGCCCTTGTTCATGGCGGCGATGGAGCCCATGCCGCGGTAGACCTTGAACTGGCGGCCCTGATAGATCTCGCTCTCTCCCGGGCTCTCCTCGCAGCCTGCGAAGAGCGAACCGATCATGACGCAGTCGGCGCCGGCGGCGATGGCCTTGACGATGTCGCCGCTGTACTTGATGCCGCCGTCGGCGATGACGGGCACATCGTGCTTCTGCGCCTCGCAGGCGGCGTCATAGACCGCCGTGACCTGCGGCACGCCGATGCCGGCGACCACGCGGGTGGTGCAGATCGAGCCGGGACCGATGCCGACCTTGATGGTGTCCGCGCCCGCGTCGATCAGCGCCTTCGCGCCCTCCGCCGTGGCGATGTTGCCGGCGATGATCGGCGTGGAGGAGAACTTGGCCTTGACCTTGGCCAGACAGGTCATGATGTTCTGGGAATGGCCGTGGGCGGAATCAAGCACCAGCACGTCGGCGCCGGCCTCGACCAGCGCGGCGGCGCGCTCCAGCACGTCCTTGGTGATGCCGATGGCGGCGCCGCAGAGCAGGCGGCCCTGCTTGTCGCGGGCGGTGTTCGGGTATTTGACGGCCTTTTCAATGTCCTTGATGGTGATGAGGCCCTTGAGGGCAAAATGCTCGTCGACGAGCGGCAGTTTCTCGATCTTGTGCTGGCCGAGGATGCGCTTGGCCTCCTGCAGCGTGGTGCCGACCGGCGCGGTGATCAGGTGATCCTTGGTCATCACGTCGCCGCAGAGCTGGGAGAAGTCCTCCTGGAACTTGAGGTCGCGGTTGGTCAGGATGCCGACCAGGCGGCCGTTCTCGCAGATCGGCACGCCGGAGATGCGGTACTTGCCCATCAGCTCGTCCGCGTCGCGCAGCGTGTGCGAGGGGGAGAGATAGAACGGGCTGTTGATGACGCCGTTTTCAGAGCGCTTGACGCGGTCGACCATGTCGGCCTGCTGCTCGATGGGCATGCTCTTGTGAATGATGCCGATGCCGCCTTCGCGCGCGATGGCGATGGCCATGCGGGATTCGGTGACGGTGTCCATCGCGGCGCTGACCAGGGGCACATTGAGCTGAATGTCGCGGGTCAGGCGCGTGCTGAGGTTGACCATATCCGGGGTGACGTTGCTCTCGGCGGGAAGGAGCAGCACGTCGTCAAACGTGACGCCTTCCTTATAGAACTTCTCTCCGACGTTGGCATTGACCATCTGCAATATCCTCCGCATCATGTTTTTACGAATATATTAAAATTAAATATACTATGCGCGGGCGAGGTTGTCAAGGGGCCGCGAATATACAAAATCAGGGTCAAATCAGGACTCTTTTTGGCGATTGTTCCGGCGTTTCCGCTCGAAAAAAGCGGATTGGAAGGGAATTTTGCGTTGTCGCTCCCCGCAAAGGGTGCTATAATGAGACAAAATAGAGCGGGAGGGCAAGCATGCGAAACATCATGATGGCGCGCGGCGCCGATACGGTCGTCCGCCGCTGCGCGGGCGTGAGCCCCGGCGAGCAGGTGGTCATTGTCACCGAGCCTTCGCGGACGGCGCTGGCGGAGGCGCTGGCGGAACAGGTCTGCGCCCAGGGCGCGGAGCCGACGGTGCTGTTCATCGTGCCCCGGGAGCGGGACGGACAGGAGCCGCCCGCCGCGGCCGCGGCGGCGATGAAGCACAGCGACGTCTTTTTCTGCGTGGTCGGGCGCTCCATCACGCACACCGAGGCGGTGCGGGACGCGGTGGCCGCCGGCGCGCGCGGGCTGGTGCTGACGCACTTTACGGAGGAGATGCTGGTGCGAGGCGGGATCGAAGCCGATTTTCCGGCGGTCGCGCCGCTCTGCCGGGCCATGGCCGCGGCGCTGGCCGGGGCGCAGGAAGTGCGCCTGACGACGCCGCACGGGACCGACCTGCGCTATTCCGCGCGGGGCCGGCGCGGCAACGCCCTGTGCGGTGTGGTCGAAAAGGGCGAGTTCTCCACCGTCCCGACCATTGAGGCCAATGTCTCGCCGCTGGAGGGCACCGCCGAGGGTGTCATCGTCGCCGACGCCAGCATTCCCTATCTGGGGATCGGCGTGCTGGAGGAGCCGGTGCGCTGCCTGGTCGAGCATGGGCGCATCGTTTCGATCTCCGGCGGCCGGCAGGCCGAGACGCTGCGCGCCGATCTGGAGGCGAAGCGCGATCCGAACGTGTTCAATGTCGCGGAGATGGGCGTCGGGCTCAATCCCTGCTGCCGCTTCTGCGGCTTTATGCTGGAGGACGAGGGCGTGCGCGGCTCGGTGCACATCGGCATCGGCACCAGCATCACCCTCGGCGGCACGGTGCGGGCGGCCTGCCATTACGATCTCATCATGACCGGCGCCACCGTGGTGGCCGACGGCCGGACCCTGCTCAAAAACGGCGAACCCTGTCTGGAAATTCAATGAAAGCGGAGGAATACAGCAAGATGAAAGTCACAATCAGGTCCAAGGCCGCGCCGGCGGCCGCCAAGGCATTTTTTGGCGGCAAAAAGGCGCCGGCGGAATACCGGGCGCTGCTGGACCGCCTGGAGGCGGCCGGGCGGTTCGATCCGAACGCGGCGGCGGTCAAGACCGTCGACGCGGGGGAGGGCGTGCTGATCCTGCTTGGAAAGCCGGCAGACGATGTGCGGCATTTCAAGGATCTGGTGGCGCGCGCCTTCCGGGAAGCGGCCGGGGAGAAGGCGGAGACGCTCGAGCTTGATCTCGGCTCCTATGACGGCGCGCTCGAGCCGGCGCTGGCGGTGCGCGCGGCGGCGCAGGCCTGCCTGGAGGCGGCTTACCGGTTCGATTATTACCTTGAAAAGAAGAGCGAATGTCCCGTGAAGGAAGTGCGGCTCCTCCATGCGGACGCGGCCAGGGCGGCGCTGAAGAAGGCGGCCGCGCTGGGCGCGGAGCTGGGCGAAGCGGTGTGCGCGGCCCGCGACGCGGTCAACCGCACCTCGTGGGACATGACTCCGGAAACGCTCGCCAAATGGGCGGCGGGGCTGTGCGGCGGCGCGCCGGCCGAGGTCGAGCTGCTCGACCGGGCCGCGCTGGAAAAGCTGGGCGCCAAATCGCTGCTCAGCGTTTCGCGCGGCGCGGCCAACCCGCCGATGATGGCGGTCCTGCGCTACCGGGGCGACCCGAAGCATCCGCAGCGCATCACGGCCCTGATCGGCAAGGGCATCACCTATGACAGCGGCGGACTGTCCCTCAAGAGCAAGGACGGCATGATCACCATGCACGGCGACATGGGCGGCGCGGCCGCTACCGGTGCCGCATTCAGCGTCATCGCCCGCTCGGGGATGAAGCTCAACGTCACCGCCATCCTGCCGATCTGCGAGAACATGCTTTCGCCGGAGGGCTATCGCCCGGGCGACGTCATCGGCTCGATGGACGGCAAGACCATCCAGATCCGCAGCACCGACGCCGAAGGCCGGCTGGTGCTGATCGACGCCATGACCTATGCGATCCGCTGTGAAAAGGCGGAGCGGCTGGTCGACATCGCCACCCTGACGGGCGGCGCGGCCAAGGCTTACGGTCCGCTGGTCAGCGCCGTCGCCGTCACCGACGAGACGCTGCGCGCCGGCATGAAGCATGCCTCCGAGACCAGCGGCGACCTGATGTGGGAGATGCCGTTCGTGCCCGATTACATCAGCTTCCTGCGCACCAGCCACGCCGACATCGCCAATTCCTCGATTGACGCCGGTTCCTCGATGATCAATGCCGCGGTGTTCCTCAGCCGGTTCACGGACGGGAAGCCCTGGATGCACATTGACATCGCGGGCAAGTCCTGGGTCAAAAAGACCGAGGGCTGCTTCTGCGAGGGCGGCACAGGCGTCGGCACGGCGGCGCTGTACGACCTCTGCGACTATCTGGCACAGAACAAATAACCGAACGACGCAAACAGGCACGGCTGCGGGAAACCGCAGCCGTGCCTGTTTTGTGGGGGAAAATATGCGCGGGGGAAAGAATAGGGGGGACAGATGATTCAGGCGTTGATCCAGTTGCCGAAGCGCATCAGGATCGTGGCCAGCTGGGCGCGGTCCGCCGTCGCGGCGGGGGTCAGGGTCGTGGTGGTGTCGCCCTTGATCAGCCCGGTGCCGACGGCCCACTTCATGGCGTCCGCGGCATAGGCCTGGACGGAGGCAGCGTCGGTGTAGGCGGCGAGATCGCTGACGGCGGTCAGGTCATAGCCCTTGAGCTTGGCGTAGCGATAGACCATCGCCGCCGTCTCCTCGCGGGTGATCGCGGCGTCGGGACGGAAGGTGCCGTCCTCATAGCCGTCGACAATGCCGTTTTCAACGGCCCAGGCCACCGCGTTGGCATACCAGCTGCCGGACGCGACGTCGCTGAATGTGGTCGTGGCGGTGACGGCGGGGCTGCCGGCCAGGCGGTAAAGGGTGGTGACGACAGTGGCGCGGGTCAGTGCCTCATTCGGAGAGAAGGTCTTGGCGGCCGTGCCGGACATCAGGCCGTGCTGCCAGGTATAGCTGACGGCGGCATAGTACCAGTCGGAGCTCTTGACGTCGGTGTAGCTCAGATCGGCGTAATCCGTGACGCCGGAGAAGGCGTTGACCTTATCGGAGAGGTAGAAATAGACGGAGGCGGTGGCGGAGGAGGACGCGGTCCCGGTCTGCCCGCCCGGCATCTGCGGCTGCGTGCCGCTCGGCATGGTGGGCGGGGTGGTGGTGCCGTCCGCATTGGTCGGCGGGGTCATCGCGGTGCCGTCCGCATTGGTCGGCGGCGTGAAGGTGCCGGTCGGCGGGGTAGTGGTGCTGCCGCTCGGCGGCGTCATGGTGCCGGTGGGCGGGGTAGTGGTGCTGCCGGTGGGCGGGGTGGTGGTGCCGTCCGCGTTGGTCGGCGGGGTCATGCCGCCCGCGCCGCCGAAGATGTTGCCGACGTCGGTGCCGGTATACATCTGCTTGGTGCCGCCGGTATAGGCGGTGACGGTGGAGACGTCATAGACGCCCTTGACATCGGTGCCGGTGATCGTGCCGCCCAGCCAGACAAAATAGGTCTTGCCGACGGTCAGCGCGGAGCAGGAGATGACCGCGCCCTGATAGCGGCGGATGTTCGAGCCGGTCACTTCGTCCTGGTCGGGGTCATAGGCAAAAACGACCTTGCCCTGTTCGTCGGTGATGACGATGGCTTCGTCCTGATTCTGCGCGGCGGCGAACTGCAGGTTCATCGTCACCTGCTTGGAATCGCTTTCCGCCCAGTCCATGGTCGAGCCGAGGGCGACGACCGTGCCGCCGTTGACATAGGAGCCCTTGTCGGAGTCAAGGCCGGAGTCGGAGGCGGGGTTCGCGGTGGCGATCACGGTGCCGCCGTTGATGACGAGCCAGCCGTTGGAATCGACGCCGTCGCCCTCGCTGCCGAGGCCGGCGCAGATGTGGAGCGTGCCGCCGTTGATCGTGGTGACGGAGACGCCGTCCTCATTGGTGTTGATGCCGTCGTCCTGCGACCAGATGTTGACGTTGCCGCCGTTGATGGTCAGATGAAGCTCGGAATCGAGGCCCTCGTTGTCGGCGGTGATGTTGAGCACGCCGGTGCCGAGCGTCCCGCCCGTGATGTTCATGGACATGCAGGAATAGAACGCGCCGTCGTACTTGATCTTCGGGGTGGTGCTGGTCTTGTAGATCTTGGCGACGTGAGAGCCGGTGATGTTGTTGGTGCTGCCGTCCGCGATGACGACGTTGGCGCCGGCGGCAGAGGTGTCGACGGTGGAGGTCGCGGTGTCGGTGCTCCAGCCGTTGTTGCACTCATAGACGTTGTAGAAGATTACGGCCGGCGCGATCTTGCAGGTGATGCTGGCGCCGTCGAAGATCAGGGTCACCACGGCGGTGGGGTCGGTCGAGGCGCTGTCGCCCAGATCGACCGCCAGCTGGCCGGCGCTCAGCGTGCCGGAGATGCGGTAGGTGCCGGCCTTGGTGATGGTGACGACCGTCTGCGCGGCGGCCTCGGCGGCGGTGTGCATGTCGGCGGAGGTGCCAGCGCCGTAGGCGGCGTCGGTGCCGTCGTGATAATAGACGATGCTCGCGCCGACATAGACGGCGGAAGCGGAGCTGGTGGAGGCGGACGCGCCGTCCACCTTGACGCCGCTGTCCGAAAGAACGATGGAAGTCTCGCTGACAGAAGCCGCAAAGCTGACCGGCGCGATGGTGAGCACCATGCACAGCGCGATCAGAAGCGCCGGAACCCCGCGGCGCAGAAAACGAAGAGAGAGTTTCATGCGGATTCATTCCTTTCGTCTGTTTGATGAATCAAGCATAGAACTCCAACCTAAATTCAAGCTAAAGCGGCGGCGTTTTTCGCGCTGCCGCGCACACTATATTATATATATGTGAGCGCTTGAAACGAGCGGGACGGGCAGGGGAAAGCGCCTCCCCCGCCCGCCCCGCGGCAGAATAAAACAAAGCCTGCCCCCCGACAGGGGACAGGCTCTGATTCCTGGTGCGGCCAACGAGACTTGAACTCGTATGAAATAATTCACACGCCCCTCAAACGTGCGCGTCTGCCAGTTCCGCCATGGCCGCAAATGCGCTCCAAAATCGGCGCTCTTATATATTAGCATAGCCGATTCACAAATGCAAGTATTTTTCTCGGATTTCTGCGCCAAAAAAGTTTGCGGAAAACGCTTGACAAATGGCGGCAGCGAATGTATACTAATTTCGTAAACAAAGGAGGGACGCCATGAGGATCACACACGAGGCCGATTACGCGGTGCGGATCGTTTACACGCTGATGCAGGAGAACGGGACGCTGTCCGCGCGCACGGTCTCTGAGCGAACGGGCGTTACCATCCGCTTCACACTCAAGATCCTGAACAAGCTGAGCACCGACGGCATCGTGACGGCCCGCAAGGGCTCGAGCGGCGGCTATACCCTGGCGGCCGCCCCGGCGACGCTCTCCCTGGGCCAGATCATCGAGTGCATCGACGGCCCGTTTGAGCTCAACCACTGTCTCAGCGAGGATTTCCCGTGCACCCGGGTGGGGGACAAGAACCTCTGCCGGTTCCACAAGCTGTTCGATCAGCTCAACTGCGAGTTCAAGGACAAGCTGTATGCCATCAAAATGATTGACTATATTGACAAATAGGAGGAACTACACATGAAAAAGTTTGTTTGCAGCGTCTGCGGTTATGTCTATGAGGGCGAGAATCCGCCGGAGAAGTGCCCCCAGTGCGGCGTTCCCGGCTCCAAGTTTGTGGAACAGAAGACCGAGCTGACCTGGGCTGCCGAGCATGTGGTCGGCGTCGGCAAGGCGTTCGGTGAGAACGTCCCGGCCGAGGTCCAGAAGGAGATCGTCGACGGTCTGCGCGCCAACTTCAACGGCGAATGCTCCGAAGTCGGCATGTATCTGGCCATGTCCCGCGTCGCCTATCGCGAGGGCTATCCTGAGATCGGCGACTATTGGCACAAGGCCGGTCTGGAAGAGGCCGAGCACGCCGCCAAGTTTGCGGAGCTGCTGGGCGAGGTCATCACCGATTCTTCCAAGAAGAACCTCGAGATGCGCGTCGAGGCCGAAAACGGCGCCACGATGGGCAAGTTCCAGCTCGCCAAGCTGGCCAAGCAGTACAATCTCGACGCCATCCATGACACCGTGCACGAGATGGCCCGCGACGAAGCCCGCCACGGCAAGGCCTTCCAGGGTCTGCTCAACCGCTACTTCGGCAAGTAAGCGCCTTTTTCGGGAGGGGACCGGACAGCCGGTTCCCTCACGTTTTTTGTCTGCCGCCGGGAGCATTTTGCCGCATCCGGCGGTTTTCTTGTGCATTTTTTCGCAGCACGGCCCTTTTCAGCCTGAAAACGAAAAAATTTTCTGTGGATTTCGTCAGTTGACTTCCGGCCCCGGTTGCGGTATTCTATAAAAAATGCCGGAGCGAGGTGAAAACATGGATTTCAGGATAAACTGCAATGCCGTCTATGTCGGCGGGCGTTTCATCCCCGCTGCCGTTGATATTTCCGGCGGAACCGTTGTCGGCGTGACCCCGCTCTCCCCGTCGCCGAATCTGTCCGATTCTTCCAATCTCATATTGTTGCCCGGTCTTGCAGATGTTCACGTTCATCTGCGGGAGCCGGGTTTTTCTTATAAAGAGACGATCGCCAGCGGCACGGCCGCGGCCGCCGCGGGCGGCTTTACGACGGTCTGCGCCATGCCGAATCTCGATCCCGCGCCCGACGCGCCGGAGACGCTGGCGCCCGAGCTGGCGGCGATCCGCCGGGACGCCTGCGTGCATGTCCGGCCCTACGGGACGCTGACGCAGGGGCGGCAGGGCAGGGCGCCGGCCGAGCTGGAGGCCCTTGCGCCGCTGGTCTGCGCCTTTTCGGACGACGGCAGCGGCGTGCAGGACGACGCGGTGATGCGCGCCTGCATGCTGCGGGCCAGGGCGCTGCACAGGATCGTCGCCGCCCACTGCGAGGATCTGGCGCTGATGGGCGGAAAGAGCATTCACGCGGGCGCCTATGCCGCGCGGACGGGCCGGGTCGGGATCAGCGCCGAGAGCGAATGGCGGCAGATCGAGCGCGATCTGCGCCTGGTCGCGGAGACCGGCTGCGCCTACCACGTCTGCCATGTCTCGACAAAGGAGAGCGTCGCCCTGATCCGCGCCGCCAAGCGCGCCGGACTGGACGTCACCTGCGAGACCGCGCCGCACTACCTGCTGCTCTGCGAGGACGATCTGCAGGAGGATGGGTGCTTCAAAATGAATCCGCCGCTGCGGACGCGCGCCGACCGCGAGGCGCTGCGCGCCGGCATCGGCGACGGCACCGTCGACATGATCGCCACCGACCACGCGCCGCACACGGCGGCGGAGAAGAGCCGCGGCCTCGACGGGAGCGCGATGGGCGTCGTCGGGCTGGAAACGGCCTTCGCCGCCCTGTATACGGGACTGGTCAAAACGGGCATCCTGACGCTGGAAAAGCTGGTCGCCCTGATGCACGACGCGCCGGTGCGGCGCTTCGGACTGGGCGGCGGGATCGAGCCGGGACAGCGGGCCGACCTGACGATGTTCGACCTCGCCCGACGATGGACGGTCGAGCCGGAGCGGTTCCTGACCATGGGTCGGGCGACGCCCTTTGCGGGTGCGCGGCTGTACGGCCGCTGCCTGCGCACATACGTAGACGGAAAAATCGTGTTTGAAAATAAACAGGAGGAATGATTATGGCAAAGCGTACGGACATCAAGAAGGTTCTCGTCATCGGCTCCGGCCCCATCGTCATCGGACAGGCGGCGGAGTTCGACTATGCGGGCACGCAGGCGTGCATCGCGCTCAAGGAGGAGGGCTATCAGGTCATCCTCGCCAACTCGAACCCCGCGACGATCATGACGGACACCAGCATGGCGGACAAGGTCTATATGGAGCCGCTGACCCTCGAATACATGGCGCGCCTGCTGCGCTATGAGCGCCCGGACGCCATCGTGCCCGGCATCGGCGGCCAGACGGGCCTCAACCTGGCGATGCAGCTCAACCGCAAGGGCATCCTGGACGAGTGCCAGGTCGAGCTGCTCGGCACCGATGCGGAGAGCATCGAGATGGCCGAGGACCGCGAGAAGTTCAAGGAGCTCTGCATTTCGCTCGGCGAGCCGGTGCTGCCCTCGATGATCACCTACTCGCTGGAGGAGGCGGTGGCGGCGGCCGAGAAGATCGGCTATCCGGTCGTGCTGCGTCCGGCCTTCACCCTCGGCGGCACCGGCGGCGGCTTCGCGCACAACCGCGGCGAGCTCGAGGAGATCATGAAGAACGCGCTGCGCATCTCGCCGGTCAGCCAGGTGCTGGTCGAAAAGAGCGTCTACGGCTACAAGGAGATCGAATACGAGGTCATGCGCGACGGCAGCGACAACGCCGTCGTCATCTGCAACATGGAGAACATCGATCCGGTCGGCATCCACACCGGCGACAGCATGGTGGTGGCGCCCTGCCTGACCGTCAGCGACAAGGACAACGAGATGCTCTCGCAGAGCGCCCTCAAGATCATCCGCGCCCTGCGGATCAAGGGCGGCTGCAACGTCCAGTACGCGCTCGACCCCAACTCCTCGACCTACTATCTGATCGAGGTCAACCCGCGCGTCTCGCGCTCCTCGGCCCTGGCGAGCAAGGCGAGCGGCTATCCGATCGCGCGCGTCACCGCCAAGATCGCCGTCGGCATGGACCTCAAGGACATCCTCATCACCGACCGCACCGCCGATCTCACCCCGTCGCTCAAATACATCGTCACCAAGATGGCCCGCTTCCCCTTCGACAAGTTCACCGACGCCAACCATCACCTCGGCACGCAGATGAAGGCGACCGGCGAGGTTATGAGCATCGGCGGCACGCTGGAGGAGAGCATGCTCAAGGCCGTGCGTTCGCTCGAGATCGGCGTCTGTCATGTCCACATGGCCAAGTTCGACGACTGGGCCAGGGAGGACCTGCTCGAATATGTCCGCAACGCCACCGACGACCGCCTATTTGCCCTGGCGCAGCTGATGCGCCTCGGCGTCGACACCGCGACGCTCTACGCCGCCACCGCCATCACGCCGTATTTCCTCGATTCGATCCGCAAGATCGTCGATTTTGAGGGCACGGTCGCGGCGCATTGCGGCGACAGCGCCGTGCTGCGCCGCGCCAAGGAGATGGGCTTCTCCGACAAGTATATCGCCAAGCTCTGGGGCGTGCGCGAGATGGAGGTCTATGCGCAGCGCGAGCGCGAGAATCTCTTCCCGAACTTCCGCATGATCGACACCTGCGCCAAGGATGAGCACAGCTACATCCCGTATTTCTACTCCGATTACGGCGGCACGATGCAGAGCGTCCGCACCGGGCGGGAGAAGATTGTCGTCCTCGGCGCCGGCCCGATCCGCATCGGCCAGGGCGTGGAGTTCGACTACTCCACCGTCCACGCCGTCAAGACGATCAAGGAAGCGGGCTATGAGGCCATCATCATCAACAACAACCCCGAGACCGTTTCGACCGACTACACGACGAGCGACAAGCTCTATTTTGAGCCGCTGACCACCGAGGACGTCATGAACATCCTCCACTTCGAGCAGCCGAGCGGCGTTGTCGCCTCCCTGGGCGGCCAGACGGCGATCAACCTCGCGCCGCCGCTGCACGAGCGCGGCGTCAAGATCATCGGCACGGATGTCGACGCCATCGACCGCGCCGAGAACCGCGATTCCTTTGAAAAGATCATGGAGCAGCTGCACATCCCGCAGCCGGAGGGCGTCGCCGTCACCAGCGTCGAGGAGGGCGTCAAGGCCGCCGCGCGCATCGGTTACCCGGTCCTGGTCCGGCCGAGCTACGTTCTCGGCGGCCGCGCCATGCGCATCGTCGCCGACGAAAAGGGCCTGCGCGAGTATCTGCGCACCGCCGTCGCCATCAACGAGGACGAGCCGGTGCTGGTGGACAAGTATATCGAGGGCAAGGAGCTCGAGGTCGACGCGGTGTGCGACGGCGCGGACGTCTTTGTGCCCGGCATCATGGAGCTGGTCGAGCGCACCGGCGTCCACAGCGGCGACAGCATCAGCGTCTATCCGACCTTCAGCGTTTCGAGCAAGGCGAAGGGGACGATTCTTGAGTACACCAAGAAGCTCGGCCTGGGCATCGGCATCCGCGGCCTGTTCAACATCCAGTTCATCGTCGCGCCGGGAGACAAGGTCTATGTGATCGAGGTCAACCCGCGCTCCTCCCGCACCGTGCCGTTCCTCTCCAAGGCGACCGGCATTTCGCTGGCCGACGTGGGCACCATGGCCGTCCTCGGCAAGACGCTCAAGGAGCAGGGCATCTTCACGATCTGCGCCGACGAGCGCCGCGACCGCTTCTATGTCAAGGTCCCGGCCTTCAGCTTCTCGAAGCTGTCCGGCATGGACACCTACCTTTCGCCGGAGATGAAGTCGACGGGCGAGGCCATCGGCTATGACCGTTCGCTGACCCGCGCCCTCTACAAGGCGCTGCAGGCCTCCGGCATGCGCGTGCTCAACTACGGCACGGTGCTGGTGATGCTGGCCGACAAGGACAAGGAGGAGGGGCTGCCGCTCATCCGCCGCTTCTATCAGCTCGGCTTCAACATCGAAGCGACCGCGGGCACCGCGGCCTTCCTCAAGGCGCACGGCATCCGCACCCGCGTCAAGAAAAAGCTGAGCGACGGCAGCACCGAGCTGCTCGACGCCATCCGCAAGGGCTATGTCACCTATGTCATCAACACCCGCGAGCTGGGCGCGGAGCACTCCGTCAGCGACGGCCAGGCGATCCGCCAGTGCGCGGTCGAGAACAACGTCTCGATGTTCACCTCGCTCGATACCGTGCGCGTGCTGCTCGACGTCCTCGAGGAGACCACGCTGCAAATCAGCACCATCAACGCCTGAGCATGACGGACACCCGCTTTGTGATCCGGGCGAACGAGCGCGCCGCCCGGGACGTCTTCCGGCTGCGGCTGGAGGGCGACGCATCGGCGCTGAAGACGCCCGGGCAGTTCGTCAACGTCGCCCTGCCGGGGAAATATCTCCGCCGTCCCTTCTCGGTCTGCGACTGGTCTGACCGGGAAGTGATCCTGCTTTACAAGGTCGTCGGAGCGGGCACCGGGCTGCTTTCGCGTCTGAGCGCGGGTACGGAGCTCGACGTGCTCGTCGGCCTCGGCAACGGCTTTGACGCGGCGGCGGGCGGGGAGACGCCCGTGCTGGTCGGCGGCGGCCTCGGCGCCGCGCCGCTGCCGGCGCTGGCCAAAAGCTTGCTGCGCCGCGGGGCCAGGCCCGTCGTTTGTTTGGGCTTTGCCACCCGGACGGACGTCCTGCTGGCAGAGGAGCTGGAAGCCCTCGGTCTGGAGGTCCGCGTCGCCACGGTGGACGGCTCGGCGGGGCGGCGCGGCATGGTCACGGACCTGCTGCCGGCGTCGTCCTATGTCTTCGCCTGCGGGCCGGAGCCGATGCTGCGCGCGGTCTATGACTGCTGCGCGGACGGGCAGTTCAGCTTTGAAAACCGGATGGGCTGCGGCTTTGGCGCCTGCATGGGCTGCACCTGCGAGACCAACTTCGGCCCCAAGCGCGTCTGCCGGGACGGCCCGGTGTTCCGAAAGGAGGAGATCCTGTGGCAGAAACGTCTGTAAAGCTGAACGGCATTACACTCAAAAACCCCATTGTTCCGGCCTCCGGGACCTTCGGCTTCGGTTATGAGTTTGCGGAGCTGTACGATCTCAATGTGCTGGGCGCGCTGGTGCTCAAGGGGACGACGCGCGCGGCGCGCTTCGGCAACCCGGTGCCGCGCATCGCCGAGGCGCCGGCTGGGATGCTCAACGCGGTCGGGCTGCAGAATCCCGGCGCGGCCGCCGTGCTGGCGGAGGAGCTGCCGAAGCTGCGCGCCGTCTACCGGGGGCCGGTGATCGCCAATGTCTGCGGCTTCTCGGTCGCGGAATATGCCGAAGTCGCCCGCGCCTTCGATGAGGACCCCGCCGTCGCGGCGCTGGAAATCAATATCAGCTGTCCGAACGTCCATTGCGGCGGCATGAGCTTCGGTACCGACCCCAGGGCGGCCGCCGAGGTGACGCGCGCGGTGCGCGGCGTGACGCGCAAGCCGATCTGGCTCAAGCTCTCGCCCAACGTCACCGACATCGCGGAGATCGCCCGCGCCTGCGAGAGCGCGGGCGCGGACGGCATCGCGCTCATCAACACGCTGCTGGCCATGCGGCTCGATCTGCGCACGCGCCGCCCGGTGCTGAAAAACGTCACCGGCGGGCTGTCCGGCGACGCTGTTTTCCCGGTGGCGGTGCGCATGGTCTGGCAGGTGTTTGAGGCCGTCCGCATCCCGGTCGTCGGCATGGGCGGCGTGTCCACGGCGGAGCAGGCGCTTGAGCTGATGCTGGCCGGCGCCGCCGCCGTCGAGGTCGGCGCCGCCAACCTGCGCGATCCCTGGGCCTGTCCGAAGATCATCGCCGACCTGCCCCGCGCCATGGAGAAATACGGGATCGGCGAGCTGCAAAGCATCATAGGAGGTGCGCATTCATAATGGGAAAAGACGTCATTGTCGCCTGCGACTTCAAGAGCGCGGCGGAGACCCTGGCCTTCCTCGACCGGCTGCCGGCGGACGCCTTTGTCAAGATCGGCATGGAGCTGTTCTACGCCGAGGGGCCGGACATCGTGCGCCGGCTCAAGGCGCGCGGCCACCGCATTTTCCTCGATCTCAAGCTGCATGACATCCCCAACACCGTCGAGAGCGCGATGCGGGTGCTGAGCGGGCTGGACGTCGATCTGTGCAACGTTCACGCCGCCGGCGGCAGCGCCATGATGCGCGCCGCGCTGCGGGGGCTGACGCGGGCGGACGGCACGCGCCCGCTGCTGATCGCCGTCACCCAGCTGACCTCGACGGACGACGCGATGCTGCGGGACGAGCTGCTGATCGGCGCGCCGATGGCGGAGACCGTGGCCCATTATGCCCTCAACGCGCGCGGCGCGGGGCTGGACGGCGTCGTCTGCTCGCCGCTGGAGGCGGCCGGCGTCCACGCGCGCTGCGGCGACCGGTTCCTGACCGTCACGCCCGGCGTGCGCTTTGCCGAGGGCGAGGCGGGAGATCAGAGCCGCGTCACCACGCCGGAGCGGGCCCGGGAGCTCGGCTCCGATTATATTGTCGTCGGCCGGCCCGTGACCCGGGCCGCCGATCCGGCGGGCGCCTATGCCCGCATGAAGCAGGCTTTCTGCGGGAGGTAACGGAAATGGACATGAAACATGAGGCCGCCATCCATCTGCTGCGCATCGGCGCGGTGTTTCTGCGCCCCGACGAGCCCTTTACCTGGGCGAGCGGCATCAAAAGCCCGATCTACTGTGACAACCGTCTGATCCTGACCGATGTCGCGGCGCGCGACGCCGTCGAGCGCGGGCTGGCCGCGCTGGTGCGCGCGGAATACCCGGAGGCGCAGGCGCTGTTCGGCACCAGCACGGCGGGCATCGCCCACGCGGCCATCGCCGGACATCTGCTGGCGCTGCCGATGGGCTATGTGCGCGGCGGCAACAAGGATCACGGCCGCCAGAACCGCATCGAGGGCAAGCTGACGGCGGGGGAGAAGGTCGTCGTGGTCGAGGACCTGATCTCGACGGCCGGCAGCGCGGTCGAAACGGTGGAGGCGCTGCGCGAGGCGGGCGCGGAGGTGCTCGGCATCGTCAGCATCTTCACCTACGGGATGCGCAAGGGCCTGGAGCGTCTCGCCGCCGCGGGCGTCCGCAACGTCAGTCTGACCGACTTCGACGCCGTGACCGCCGCCGCGGCCGAGACCGGCTATATCCGCCCCGAAGATGTGCAGCGGCTGTGCAGGTTCCGCGACAACCCGGCGGACGAGAGCTGGATCGGAGGCGCGAGATGAGCGCGCTGCTCGACATCCTCGATCTCAGCCCGGCGGAGCTGACGGCGCTGATGGACACGGCGGACGACATCGCCGCCCATCCGGACGACTACCGCGCCCGCTGCCGCGGCAAGAAGCTGGCGACGCTGTTTTTTGAGCCGTCGACGCGGACGCGCCTGAGCTTCGAGGCGGCGATGTATGAGCTGGGCGGCAATGTCCTCGGCTTTTCCGAGCCGGGCAACTCGTCGGTCTCCAAGGGGGAGACCGTCGCCGACACGGCGCGGACGGTCGGCAATTACGCCGACATCATCGCCATGCGCCACCCGCTGGAGGGCGCGCCGACCGTCGCCGCGCTCTATGCCGGGGTGCCGGTCATCAACGCCGGCGACGGCGGACACAATCACCCGACCCAGACGCTGGCCGATCTGCTGACGATCCGCCGCGAGCACGGCCGGCTCGGCGGTCTGACCGTCGGACTGTGCGGCGATCTCAAATACGGCCGCACCGTTCACTCGCTGGCGCGCGCGCTGGCGCGCTATCCCGGGAACACCTTTGTGTTCATCGCGCCGGCTGAGCTGGGAATGCCGGACTACGTCAAAAGCGATCTGCGCGCGGCGGGCGTCGCCTTCCGCGAGACGGCCAGCCTGGAGGAGGCGCTGCCTGCGCTCGACGTGCTGTATATGACGCGCGTGCAGCGCGAGCGCTTCGCCGACCCCGCGCAGTACGAGCGGCTGAAGGACAGCTATGTGCTGACCCCGGAGAAGATGGCGCTCGGCGGCGCGAATCTCCGCGTGCTGCATCCGCTGCCGCGCGTCACCGAGATCGACCCCGCGGTGGATGCGGACCCCCGCGCCTGCTATTTCGAGCAGGTGCTGTGCGGCAAGCAGATGCGCATGGCGCTCATCCTGCGGCTGCTCGGCCAGAAGGATGCGCCGCTGCGCGCGCCGGCGCCGGGAGCGGGCCGCTGCCCGAACCCGCGCTGCATTTCCAACCACGAACGGGCGCTGCCGGCGCGGTTTACGGAAAAGGACGGCCGCCGCCGCTGCTATTACTGCGAAAACGAAATCTGAGCGCCGAAGGGCCGCGGGTCAGTTCCCGCGGCCCTTTTCCGGCCTCGGCTCCTCGGTCAGGCAATCCCGCAGCCGGGCCAGCGCCCGGGATTCGATCCGCGACACATAGGAGCGGGAGATGCCGCAGAGGTCGGCCACCTCGCGCTGTGCCAGCGGCGGGCGGCCGCCGAGCCCGTAGCGGAGGGCGAGGACGCGCTGCTCCCGCCCGTCGAGCGCGCTGCGGAAGCAGCGGCAGAGCTGCCGCTGCTGGTCGCTCAGCTCGACCTCCTCCAGCCTGTGATCCTCAGAGCAGATGACGTCGAGCAGCGAGAGCTCATTGCCGTCCTTGTCGCTGTCGATCGGCTCGCAGAGCGAGACCTCCAGGCTCTGCTTTTTCAGCGTGCGGAAGTACATCAGGATCTCGTTTTCGATGCACTTGCAGGCGTAGGTCGCCAGCTTGATCTTCTTTTCGCTGTCAAAGGAGGACACGGCCTTCATCAGGCCGATGGTGCCGATGGAGATGAGGTCGTCCTGGTCCTCGCGGCCGGAATAGTATTTTTTGACGACGTGCGCCACCAGACGCAGATTGTGTTCGATGAGCAGCGCGCGCGCGTGCTCGTCGCCCTGCTTCATCTGCGCGAGCAGAGCCTGCTCGCGCTCCGCGGAGAGCGGCTGCGGAAAAGAACCGGCGGCAGGGGAGACCCGCAGCGTCAGAAAGAGCATCCTGGACAGCAGCCCGGCAAAAAGCATGAAGCGTCCCACCTTTTGTCTGTGATACAGCCATTCTATGCGGCGGCGCGCGGGCATGTTGCACGTCCGCAGAAAAAGAACCGGGCCAGACGGCCCGGTTCTTTGCGCGGCGGATATTATCTGTAAATGATAATCAGCCCGGTCAGCATGCCGACCAGCACGGCGCCGGCGGGCAGCTTGCTGCGCCACATGAGGATGGCCTCGGGCAGCAGCTCGCCGAAGACGACATAGAGCATCGCGCCGCTGGCGAAGCAGAGAGAGAGCGCCAGCATGGTCGGCCCCATCACGCCGAGATAGTAGCCGAGGATGGCGCCGAGGATCGTCGGCGCGCCGCTCAGCGCCGTGACCAGGATCGCCTTGGTGCGGTGCATCCCGCCGGAGATCAGCGGCACGGCGACCGCCATGCCCTCCGGGATGTTGTGCAGGCCGATGACGATGGCCAGCACCAGCCCGGTGCCGGTGAACAGGCTCTGCGATCCGCTGCTCGCATAGGAGGCGCCGATGACCATGCCCTCCGGCACATTGTGCAGGGCGATGGCGCAGGCCATGACCACGCCGGCCACGAACAGCGAGGAATGCTGTTCCTTGTGCACTTCCATGTGATTGCTGTGATAGAGCTCGTCGAGCGCGTCCGCCGTCTTGGGGTGGCTCTTGTCGATGTGCGGCACCTCGTGGTTGGTCGCGCGGTCGATCACGTTGTTGAGCAGCGCCACGACGGCATAGCCGAAGGTGATCCCGGCGATAATCAGCCAGATGCTGGTCTCCTTGGCGGCACCGTCCGGGTGGATGGCGCCCGCCACCAGGTCAAAGCAGACGATGCTCAGCATCACGCCGCCGGCAAAGCTCAGCAGCAGACTGACCGTTTTTGTGGAATCCTTGCGGAAACAGGCGCTGACGACGCCGCCGAGGCCGGTGCCGCCGACGCCGGCGATGGCGGTGACAATGACCACCCAGGCAAGCATGCTCATTCACAACACTTCTTTATATAAGAATCACGATACTGAATGTTAGTATAGGCTAACAATTTACCGATGTCAATAGCGGCAAGGTTGTGTTTTTCCGATCATAGGATAGCAGGGGGCGATGCGCTTGAGCGGACGGAATTTTCGGCTGCGGGCCGGTGCGCCGCGGCTGCTGCGCGGACTGCTGGCGGGACTGCTGGTCCTGCTGCTGGCGGGCGCCGGCTTTGCGGCCTGGCGGCAGCTGGACCGCACCATGCGGGAATATGCGGCGGTCTGGTGCGGCGATCTGGCCGCGCGCAGCGTCAGCACGGCGATGGCGGAGACGCTTGCGGCGGTCTCGCAGCCGCTTTCGACCCTGCAGACGGATGAAAACGGCGTGGTCGCGCTGCAGATCGACGCGGCGGCAGCCAGCAGGCTGAAGGCGGAGGCGGCGCTCGCCGTCTCGCGGGAGCTGCTGGCGCTGGAGCGGGAGGGCGGCAGCATCCCGCTCGGCACGCTGCTCGGCAGCCGGCTGCTGATGGGCCGCGGGCCGCGGGTGCGCTTCCGCCTGCTTCCGGTCGGGAACGCGCAGCTCGAGCTGCTCAGCCGCTTCCGCGAGGCGGGGATCAACCAGACCTGCCATCAGGTCGTACTGCAGGCGGAGATCACGGTCGGCGTCATGCTGCCGGGAGCCGAGCTCTACCGGAAGGTCACACAGGAGGCGATCCTCAGCGAAACGGTGATTGTCGGCGCCGTCCCGCAGGTCTATTTCGGGGCGGCGGAGTAGTGTTTTTCGCCGCCGGCTGTGGTATAATGAGCGCAAACGAGCGGATGTGAGGAACGAACATGGAAGAGATCAGGAAGGAAATGCAGGAGCTGACCGCGCAGCTTCTCTATCATGCCAGACTGTACTATAACGACGACGCGCCCGAGATCTCCGATTTCGAGTACGACGCCCTGTCGCGCCGCCTGCGCGCGCTGGAGGCGCAGTATCCCCAGTATGCGTCGCCCGATTCGCCCACCCGGCGGGTGGTCGGCGCCGTTTTGGAGGGCTTCACGCCGGTGACGCACGCCTATCCGATGGAGAGCCTGCAGGATGTGTTTTCCTTTGCGGAGGTCGAGGATTTCTGCCGCCGGGTCCAGGAGCGGGCGCCGGGGGCGGAGTTCACCGCCGAGCTCAAGATCGACGGGCTGTCCGTCTGTCTGGAATATGAGCACGGCCGCTTTGTGCGCGGCGCCACCCGCGGCGACGGCATCACCGGCGAGGACGTGACCGAGAACCTGCGGACGGTCTACGACATCCCGATGACCCTGCCGACCGACTATGAGCGCCTGGTGATCCGCGGCGAGGCCTATATGCCGTTCCGGGTGTTCGAGCGCCTCAACGCGCAGCGCGAGGAGGCGGAGCAGCCGCTGCTGGCCAACCCGCGCAACGCCGCCGCCGGCTCGCTGCGGCAGCTCGACCCCGCCGTGTGCGCGCAGCGGCGGCTGAGCATTTTCTGCTTTAATCTCCAGAACAGCGCCGAGCTGGGCTTCCACACCCACTCGGAAACGCTGGAATATTTGAAATCAATTGGATGTAAAGTCATATCGCCTTACATCGTTTCGAGCGATCCCAAGGCGCTTGCCGACTATATCGCGGCGATGGGCGACCGGCGCGGCGAGCTGGGCTTCGGCATCGACGGCATCGTGTTCAAGGTCAACGACCTGGCGCTGCGCCGCGCGCTCGGCAGCACGGCCAAGGCGCCGCGCTGGGCGGTCGCCTACAAGTTCCCGCCGGAGGAGAAATCAGCCGTGCTGCGCAGCATCGAGATCCAGGTCGGACGCACCGGGGTGCTGACGCCGAACGCGGTGTTCGACCCCGTCCGCCTGGCGGGCACGACCGTCAGCCGCGCCACGCTGCACAATGAGGACTTCATCACCCAGAAGGACATCCGCGTCGGCGATACCATCGTGGTGCGCAAGGCGGGGGAGATCATCCCGGAGGTGCTTTCGGTCGACCTGAGCAAGCGCCCGGCGGGCGCTGTGCCCTTTGTCATGCCGGAGCGCTGCCCGGTCTGCGGCGCGCCGGTGGTGCGAGAGGAGGGCGAGGCCGCGCACCGCTGCACGGGCGCCGAGTGTCCCGCCCAGCTCTCGCGCAGCATCACGCATTTTGCCTCGCGCGACGCGATGGACATTGAGGGCCTCGGCCCGGCCGCGGTGGAGGCGCTGCTCGACGCCCGGCTGATCGCCGGCGTCGCCGATCTCTATGCGCTGCGCCCGGAGGACGTCGCGGCGCTTGACCGCATGGGCGACAAGTCGGCGCAGAACCTGCTCGGCGCCGTGGAGCGCAGCAAGCAGAACCCGCTGTCGCGGCTGCTGTTCGCGCTCGGCATCCGCCATGTCGGCCAGAAGGCGGCCCGGGTGCTGGCCCGGAAATACGGCAGCATGGAGGCCCTGTCCGCGGCGACGGAGGAGGAGCTGACCGAGACGCGCGACATCGGCGCGGTCATCGCCCACAGCCTGCGGATGTTCCTCGACAGCGACCAGGGCGCGCATCTGCTGGGCCGGCTGCGCGCGGCGGGCGTCAACATGACCGAGCCGCAGACCGTGGTCGGCGACGAGCTGGCGGGCAAGACCTTCGTGCTGACCGGCACGCTGGCGCGCAGCACGCGCCAGGAGGCCGCGGCGCGCATCGAGGCGCACGGCGGCCGCGTCTCCGGCTCGGTGTCGAAAAAGACCGACTATGTCGTGGCCGGCGAGGACGCCGGCAGCAAGCTGCAAAAGGCGCAGAGCCTCGGCGTGCCCGTGCTCACCGAGGACGAGCTGGACGCGCTTTTGGCGGGGGAGAGCGATGGATCGGTCCGATAAGGCGGCGTTCCGCCCCGCAGACCTCAAGAGCGGCCCGCGGGCCGAGCGGTTTTTGCATTACCGGCGCGAAGCGCCCTGCACCTTCAACCTGACGACCCGCATGGACGTCACGGCGCTGCGGCGGACGGGGGAAAAGCTCTATCCCGCACTGCTGTTTCTGCTGTCTGCCGCCGTCAACCGCCATGAGAGCTTCCGCTGGTCGGTGCGGGACGGCGAAGCCGGCATCTTTGACTGGATGAGCCCGTGCTATACGGTGTTCCACCCGGAGAGCGGTGATTTTTCCTGTCTCTGGACGCCGTATGATGCGTCCTATGCCGCCTTTCGCGCCATGTATGACGAGACGAAGCGGCGCTTCGGCGACTGCCCCGCGTTCGAGCCGATGGCGGGGATGCCGGATAACCTGTTCAACGTCTCGATGGTGCCGTGGATCGAGATGGACGGCTTTCAGCTCAATCTCCGGGATGATTTTGAATATCTCACCCCGATCTTCACGCTCGGCCGCTGCGTCGAGCGGGAGGGCCGGGCGGAGCTCTCGCTTTCGGTGCGCGCCCATCACGCCGTCTGCGACGGGTATCGTCTCGGCCTTTTTCTCACCGACCTGCAGGAGCGTCTCGACCGCTGGAAATAGGCTTCGGTTTTCATGCCGCCCGAAAGGGCGGCTTTTTTATGGAATAAATGATGCCTGTCCGCATAGAGATTTGGCAGAGGGGGGACAGGCATGGAGCAAAAGGAAGCGATCCGCGGCTTTTACACCGCCGCGGGACTCTTGCCGGAGCGCCTCTGGCGCGCGGCCTTCACGCTGGACGAGCGGCAGAGGCCGCTGTGCGAGGAGCTGCGCATCCGTCTGGAGCGGCCGATGACGGCCTCCGTGGCGGGCGGGCAGGTGACGCTGCCCGCCTGCGCGACGGCGGAGGAGCTGCAGCTGCTGCTGGCGCGGGCGGCGGAGTATTCGGTACATACGGTCGAGGGACAGCTGGCGCAGGGCTTCGTCACCACGCGCCAGGGCCACCGTCTGGGCGTCTGCGGCGAGGCGGCCGCGGGGTCGGTCGGCGCGGGGACGATCCGCGGGCTGTCCTCGGTCAATCTGCGGATCGCCAAGCAGGCGGTCGGCATCGCCGAGCCGCTGCTGCCGGCGCTGTGCGGCGGCGGCTTTCACAGCACGCTGATCCTGGCGGCGCCGGGCGCCGGCAAGACCACGCTGCTGCGCGATCTCTGCCGCGCCCTTTCGCGGACCTATCGGGTGGCGATCGCCGACCAGCGCTATGAGATCGCCGCCTGCGCCGGCGGCGTGCCGCGCTTCGACGTCGGCCTCAGCGACGTTTTTTCCGGCGGCGCGCGCGATGAGGTGCTGGCGCTGCTGACGCGCGGCATGGCGCCGCAGATCATCGCCACCGACGAGATCACGCAGGCGGCGGACAGCGCCGCCATCGCCGCGGCGGCCGCCTGCGGCTGCACGTTTCTGGCGACCGCGCACGGCGACGGCCCCGCCGACCTGCACAGCCGGCCCGCCTATCGGGAGCTGCTGGCAGCCGGCGTGTTCCGCCGCCTGATTACGATTGACTGCCGCGGCGGCGCGCGGGAGTATGCGGTGCGGGAGCTGGGACTGTGACGCCGCACGCCGCCGGGGTGGCGCTGCTGGCGGGCGCCTGCGCGCTGGCCGGGACCGCGGCGGACCGCGCCCGCCGCGTCCGGCTGCGGGCGCTTGAAAGCTGGTGCGCGGCGGCGGAGACGTTGGCGGCGGAGCTGGAATACCGCGCCCCGCCTCTGCCGCTGCTGCTGGAGACTGCGGCGCGGCAGGCGGGCGGCGCGGCAGGGGCGGCGCTGACCGCCCTGGAGGCCGAGCTGAAGAAGACCGGGGACTGGCGCGCGGCGGCGCGGCTGCTGCCGGCGCTGCTGCGGGACGAGGAGCTGCGGCCGCTCGGCGCGGCGCTGCCGCTGCTCGGCGTCTATCCGGCGGCGCAGCAGGCCGAGGCGCTGCGGCAGGCGCGGGGCGCGCTGCTGCGCGCGGCCGAGGCGATGCGGGCCGAGCTGGGCACGCGGGGCCGGGTCTCCCGCGCCGCAGGGCTGTCGGTGGGACTGATGCTGGCGTGCTTGCTGTGGTAAACCGAACGGACGAAAAGGACGTGGATTATGCAGGTGGAGTTGATCTTCAAGGTGGCGGCGATCGGGATTCTGGTGGCGGTGCTCAATCAGCTGCTGATCCGTTCCGGGCGCGAGGAGCAGGCGATGATGACCACGCTGGCCGGGCTGATTGTGGTGATGATGATGATTATTCGTGCAATCAGCGACATGTTTTCCCTGATTAAGTCCACCTTCGGGCTGTGAGCGCGGGAATGATGCTCCGCATGGCGGCCGGAGCGCTGCTGGCCTGCTGCGCCGCGCTGCTGCTGAAGCGGGACAACCCGCTCGGCGGCTTCTTTGCCGCGCTGGCCTTCTGCGCGGCGGCGCTGGTGGCGCTGCTGCCCGCCGTGCATGAGATCGTCGCCGCCGGGCGCGCGCTGCTGACGCAGGCGGGGCTGGACGCGGCGCTTTTTTCGCCGCTGCTGCGGGTGCTGGGCATCTCCGTCTGCACGCGGCTGTGCGCGGAGCTGTGCCGCGACGCGGGGCAGGGCGCGGTGGCCGCCAAGGTCGAGCTGTGCGGGGCGGCGGCGTCGGTGCTGTGCGCGCTGCCTCTGGCGCGACGGGTGCTGGAGCTGATCGGGTCGCTGACATGAAAAAGACGCTTTGCTGCGCCGTGCTGTGCGCGCTGCTGCTGACGCTGCCGGCGGCCGCGGAGAGCTGGCTCGATCTGGGACCGCTGCGGGGCGCGCTCAGCGGGGAGGAGTCCGCGGCGATCGACGGCGTCACTCCGGAGCAGGGCAACCTGCGCGCCGGCGCCGCCGGACTGCTGCGCAGCGCGCTTGCGGCCTTCCGCACCCAGCTCAGGGCGGCGGCGTCCGCCGGCTTTCTCTCGCTGGCGCTCTGCACGCTGGTGTCGCTGGCGGAGGGGTTCGGCGCGGGCGCGGGCGTGAAGGGCGCGGCGCGGGCGGCGGAGCTGACCGCGGTCTGCGGCCTGCTGCTGATCTGTTTTTCCGGCAGCGGCAGTCTGGTCGAGCAGTGCGGGACGTCGATCCGCCGCCTGGAGCTGTTCTCCCGCACCCTGACGACGACCTTTGCGGCGGCGGGCGCGGTGGCGGGCAAGCCGGTGAGCGCGGTCTCGGCCTCCGCAGCGGCGATGCTGTTCTCCAGCGTGCTGATTTCGCTCTCCCGGTCGGTGTTTCTGCCGCTGGTGCGGGGCCTGATGCTGCTCGCGGCGGCGGGTGCGGCGGCGGAGAGCCCGCTGCTGCTGCGCGGCGCGCAGCTGCTCAAAAGCGGCGTTTCCACGTTCTATCGGTGGTTTCTGATGATCTTCACCGGGTATATCTCCCTTTCCGGCTTGATTTCCGGCGCGGCGGACGCCGCGGCGGTCAGAACGGCCCAGGCGGCGCTGTCCACGGCGGTGCCGGTCGTCGGCGGCATTCTGGCGGGGACGTCCGAGGCCATCCTCGCGGGCGCGCGGGCGCTGCGGGCCGGGATCGGTCTGTTCGGGTGCCTGGGCGCGGCCGCCATCTGCCTGACGCCGTTTGTCCGCGCGCTCTGCCATCTGCTGGTGTTCCGGCTGCTGGCGGCCTTCGCGGCGTCCTTTGCGCCGGCGGGCGCGCAGAAGCTGCTGGACGGCGTCGCGGACGCCTACGGCATCGCCCTGGGCCTGCTCGGCACCTGCTGCCTGGCGCAGTTCATCGCCATCGTGGCCAGCCTGACGGTGGCCGGCACATGAGCGGACTGCGGCTGTATCTGCTGCGGCTGGTGGCCGCGGCGCTGATCTGCGCGGGCGCGGCGGCGCTTTGCCCCAAGGGCAGACAGGAGATCCTGCGCTTTTGCTGCGCCTGCATCCTGGCCGTTGTCGCACTGGCGCCGCTGCTGCGGGCGCCGCTGACCGTCCCGGAGCTGCATTTCGAGGCGGCGCCGCAGGCGGCGGCATCCCAGGCGGAGGCGCGCGCGGCGGAGGCGCTGCGGGCGCAGACCGCAGCGGCGCTGGCGGCGGACATCGAGCACCTGGCGGCCCAGCAGGGCCTCCGCCTCACGGCGGAGGTCACGGCCGACACGGCGGACGGGGTGTTCCGCGTGACCGCCGTGACGCTGAAGGGGGAGAAGTCCGACGGCTTTACAGCGCAGATCGCGCAGCGGTATGGCGTGGAAAACGACGGGATCGTCTGGAGGGATTAGCGAATGGAGATCAAAAAGGGCGCGGCGCCGGCATATCTGCGACGGCTGTTTGATAAATATAAGTACGTCCTGCTGCTGGCGGCAGTGGGGGCGGCGCTGCTGCTGCTTCCCGCGGGCGGCGGATCGTCCGCGGCGGCGCCCGCAAAGGGCACCGCGGCGGACGGGACCGCGGCGCTGCAGGCGCAGCTTGAGACGCTGCTGGCTGACATCGCCGGGGTGGGCCGGGTGCGCGTGCTGCTGGCGGCCCAGACGAGCGGCGAGACCGTCTATGCCTATGACGAAAACAAGACCGCCAGCAAAAGCGACGGCGCCGCCAGCTCCGGAAGCACGCTGACGCTGGTGACCGGCGGAAGCGGGGGGCAGCCGGTCGTCGTGCGCACGGAGGCGCCGGAGTTCTCCGGCGCGGTGGTGGTCTGCGAGGGTGCGGACAGCGCCCGGGTGCGCCTGGCGCTGACGGAGGCGGTCGGCTCGCTCACGGGGATCTCCGCCGATCACATTGTCATCGTCAAAATGAAATAGGAGGCAGCAAGATGAAAAAAAGAGGAGCGATCTATTCGGTAGTGGCGCTGATGCTCTGCGTGGCGGTCTATCTCAACTGGAGCTACTCCAAGACGGCGGGGAAGACGGACGCGGAGGCAGACCAGGAGGCGGGCGGAAAGATTCTCGGCGAGTCGGTGCTGGTCGACGGCACCACCGGGGAGACCGGCTCCGACTGGGAGATCGCCGCCGCGGCGGGCGACGACTATTTTTCCGAGGCGCGGCTTTCCCGGCAGAAGGCGCGGGATGAGTCGGTGAGCATCCTCAACCAGACCGTCGCCAGCGGGACGGCCACCGAGGAGGCCAAGACCGCGGCCAGCACCAGCATCCGCGTGATGGCGGAAAACGCGACGACGGAGTCCCGGATCGAGAACCTGGTGCTGGCCAAGGGCTACCGCGACTGCGTCGTCTTTATCAATGAAAACGGCGTCAACGTCATCGTCGCCAAGACCGAGAAGGGGATCACCGCGGCCGACGCCGCCCGGATCAAGGACATTGTGATCGACGAGGCGGGCGTCACGGCGGACAAAATCAAAATCATCGAAACCGCGTGAGTTCATCGAATCGTAACTTGCCTTTTGCGCGGCCAGGGTATAAAATAACAATGCTTATTAACGTACTTATCCGCGAAGGAGCTGACCGTCAATGAATGAAAAAAGCTATGTGGAGATTTCCGACGCCAACGGTTCGATCCGCGTCTCGGCGGATGTTCTGGCCGAGCTGACCTCGGCCGCCTGCCTGGAGACGACCGGCGTCTCCGCCATGGGCACCGCCGAAGCGCCGCAGCCCACGCCCGTCAAGGGCGTCAAGGTCACGCTGGAGGAGGACGGCTCCTGCACCGTCGACGCCTATATCCTGGTCCGCATGGGCGACGTTCTCACCGAGGTCGCCAAATCGGCGCAGCAGAACGTCAAGACCGCCATCGACGCGGTGGCCGGCGTTTCGCTCGGTAAGATCAACGTCTATGTGGCCGGCGTGGTGATGAAATAAAACGATTGGGGTGAAATATATGAACAAAAAACAGATGAAAAAGGCGGTGTGCGACGCCATCGACGCGCGCCGGGATGAGATCCTGTCCATCGGGCGGGACATCTATGCGCATCCGGAGCTCGGCTACAAGGAGCAGCGCACCTCCGGAGTCGTGCGGCGCGTCTTTGACGAGCTCGGATTCGATTATCGCACGGGACTCGGCGTCACCGGCCTCCGCGCGGACCTCAGCGGCGGGCGCCCGGGCCCGACGCTCGCGGTCATGGGCGAGCTTGATGCGGTCGTCTGCCCGAATCATCCCAATGCCGACAAGCAGACGGGCGCGGCCCATTCGTGCGGGCACAACGGGCAGATCGCCGCGATGCTCGGCGTTGCGATGGCGCTGCATGACAGCGGCGTGCTCCCGGAGCTGGCCGGAAAGGTTGCTTTGTTCGCCGTCCCCGCAGAGGAAGCCGTCGAGATCGAATGGCGCCGCAGCATGATGGCGCAGGGCAAGATCCGTTTCATCGGCGGAAAACAGGAGCTCATCGCCGCCGGCTGCTTTGACGACGTCGATCTTTCGATGATGGTCCACCAGACCGCGGGGCCCGACGTGCTGACCGGCGGGACCTGCAACGGCTTTGTGGCCAAATATGTCCACTATATCGGCAAGGAGGCCCATGCGGGCGGGGAGCCGGAAAAGGGCATCAACGCCCTGAGCGCCTGCCGCCTCGGCCTTGCCGCCGTCGACGCGCAGCGCGAGACCTTCCGCGACGAGGACCACATCCGCGTTCATCCGATCATCGACAAGGGCGGCGATCTCGTCAACGTCATCCCTGCGGACGTCCGCATGGAGACCTATGTCCGCGGAAAGACGATGGATGCCGTTCTCGACGCCTCCCGCAAGGTCGACCGCGCGCTTCAGGCGGGAGCCTATGCGATGGGCGCCAAGGTCGAGATCGACACGCTGCCCGGCTATATGCCGCGCATCGAGTGCCCGCCGATGGACGAGGCGTTCGCGGCCAACGCGGCCGCGCTCGTCGGGCCGGAGCACGTAAAGCATGAGGGACACGGAGCGGGCAGCACCGACTTCGGCGACATCACGCACATCATGCCCGGCATCCATTGTTATGTCGGCGGCGCGGAAGGCAACGCGCACAGCAGCGAATACCGCATTGTCGACGAGAACCTGTTCTATATCAGCGCCGCCAAGCTGATGGCCATGACCGTCATCGACATTCTCGGCGACAACGCCGCGCTCGCAAAGCGCACGATCGAGACTGTTCCGCATCCCTATGCGGGCAAGGACGCCTATCTTGCCGCATGGCACAAGCTGATCGGCGATTGAAACGCGCTTTATGGAAAACGCCCGCTATGCGGGCGTTTTCTTTGCGGTTTTCGCCTTCCTGCCGGAGAATAATGTTTGCATTTCATACAGCAATGTGTATAATATAAATAACGTGAATAGACGCGATATGCGGAGGATGAATTATGAACAGACGGGGCGCCCGTGAGCTGACACTGCACCTGATCTTTGCCGGAGAGTTCACCGGCCTTTCCGGCGAGGAGCTGCTCCGCCGGCTGGTCAACGAGGAGGAGTTTGCCTCGCTGCGGAAGGAATATCCGCTTTATGAGGAGCTGCCGCCCGCGAGCCAGGAGGAATATGTCCGCCGCGCGGTGACGGGCGTCATGTCCCACCTCCCGGAGTTGGACGCTTATATCGAAAAGTACGCGGTCGGCTGGAATGTGGGCCGCATCTCGCGCGTTTGCAAATGCATCCTGCGCCTGAGCATGTATGAGACGCTCTATCTCGGCATCCCCGTCGGCGCCTCCGTCAACGAGGCGGTCGAGCTGGCGCGCGCCTACGACAGCGATCAGGCTGCTGCCTTTGTCAACGGCATCATGGGCAGCTTTGTCGACAAGGAGCTGCAAAAATGAACGGCGGCGTGGTCCTCGGCTTCGACACCAGCAACTACAAGACCAGCGCGGCCTGGTTCCGGCCTGAGGACGGCGCCTATTGCAGCCGCGGCCGCCTGCTGGAGGTCCCGGCGGGCACGCTGGGTCTGCGGCAGAGCGAAGCGCTGTTTCAGCATGTCCGCCGTCTGCCGGAGATCGCCGCCGCGGCGTTTGACGGCGCGCCGGTGCTTGCCGTCGGCTATTCCGACCGTCCCCGCGCGGTGGAGGGGTCCTATATGCCCTGCTTCCTGGCCGGGGAGAGCGCCGCGCGCACGCTGGCGTCCGCGCTCGGGGTCGCCTGCGACGCCTGGTCCCATCAGCAGGGGCACCTGGCCTCGGCCGCCTTTTCCTGCGGGCGGCTCGATCTGCTGCAGGGCGAGTTTCTGGCCTGGCATCTCTCCGGCGGCACCACGGAGCTGCTGCATGTTATGCCCGGCTTGCGCTGCGAAATTGTCGGCGGCACGGAGGACATTTCGGCCGGGCAGCTGATCGACCGCACCGGCGTGCTGCTGGGCCTGCCGTTCCCGGCAGGGCCGGACGTCGACGCACAGGCGCGGATGTCGGAAAAGCAGGATCACTTTACAGTTAAGCTGCGAGAAGCGTTTTTCTCGCTTTCCGGAGTGGAAAACCAGATGCGCGACCGCGCGGCGCGCGGCATGTCCGCGCCCGACCTCTGCCGCTTTGTGCTGCTGACCGTCGCGGAGGCGGTGCGGCGCGCCACCGGCGCGGCGCGGGGGCAAACGGCGCTGCCGGTGCTGGTTTCGGGCGGCGTGTCCGCCAACACGCTGCTGCGCGCCCTGCTGGGGGACGAGCCGGGAGTGCTGTTTTCCCAGAACGGCCTGGGCGGCGACAATGCGCTCGGCGCCGCGCTGCTGACCGCGCAGAGGGAGGGACTGCTTTGAACCAGACGCCGCTTTCCGTCACCGAACTGAATCAGTATATCAAGCTGCTGCTCGACCGCGACGATGTGCTCAGCGCCGTCACGGTGCGGGGCGAACTTTCCAACTATAAGCTGCACTCCTCGGGGCATCATTATTTCACGCTCAAGGATGAAAACGCGGTCATCAGCTGCGTGATGTTCCGGGGCGACGCCTCGCGGCTGCGCTTCCGCCCGGAAAACGGCATGAAGGTCATTTTGTCCGGCCATGTCAGTCTGTTTCCCCGGAGCGGGCAATACCAGATCTATGTCGGCGACATGCAGCCGGACGGGATCGGCGCGCTGTATGTCGCCTTTGAGCAGCTCAAGCAGAAGCTGCAGGAGGAGGGGCTGTTCGACCCCGCCCACAAGAAGCCGCTGCCGCGCTACCCGCGGCTGATCGCGCTGGTGACCTCGCCGACCGGCGCTGCCGTGCGCGACATGATCCGCGTGCTGCGGCACCGCTGGCCGATGGCGCGCGTGCTGGTCTGTCCCGTGCGGGTGCAGGGCGAGGGCGCGGCGGAGGAGATCGCGGCCATGCTCGATTATGTCAACGCCGGGAGGCTGGCTGATCTGATTATCACCGGCCGCGGCGGCGGCTCGCTCGAGGACCTGTGGGCCTTCAACGAGGAGGTGACCGCGCGGGCCGTCTGGCGCAGCGCGATCCCGGTGATCTCCGCCGTCGGGCACGAGCCCGACGTGACCATTGCGGATTTTGTGGCCGACCTGCGCGCGGCGACGCCCTCCAATGCCGCCGAGCTGGCGGTGCCCGACGCCGCCGAACAGCGCGCGCGGCTCGGCGATCTCTCCGCGCGGCTGGCGCAGGGGACGCTGGCGCTGCTGCGGCAGAAGCGTCAGCAGCTGCAGGCGCTGGAACAGAAAAAGGTGCTCAGCAGCCCCTACGGCGATCTGCATGAGCGGCAGATGCGGCTCGAGCTGCTGGCGCAGCGCCTTGAAAGCGCGCAGCGGCGGGCGCTCGAGGAGCGCCGCCGGCGCTACACCGGTCTGGCGGCGCGGCTGGACGCGCTCAGCCCGCTCAAGGTGCTCTCGCGCGGATATTCGATGGTCACCGACGGCCAGGCCGTGGTGCGCAGCGCCAAAGAGCTGCAGCCGGGGCAGAGCCTGCGGGTGACGTTTGCCGACGGCTGCGCGGATTGCGCCGTGCAGAGCGTCCAGGTAAAGGAGAATGTGTAAAAATGGCGGAAAAGTTTGTGTTTGAAAAAGCGATGAAGCGGCTGGAGGAGATTGTCGCCGCCCTGGAAAAGGGCGACGCGCCGCTGGAGCAGAGCCTGGCCCTGTTTGAGGAGGGCACGGCGCTGATCCGCCAGTGCGGCGCCGCGCTCGACGGCGCGGAGCAGAAGCTCAGGCTGCTGCTCCAGACGCCGGAGGGGCCGGAGTTCGCGGAATTCCCGGAGAGCGAACAGTGAGCGCCGCGCTGCTGGAGCGGTACGCGCCGCAGGTGGAGGAAGCGCTGCCGCATTTCCTTGAGGATGCCGGCCTGCCGCAGAGGCGCGTGATCGAGGCCTGCCGTTACAGCCTGCTGGCGGGCGGCAAGCGCCTGCGGCCGTCGCTGCTGCTGGCCTTTGCCGAGCAGTGCGGCGGCAGCGCCCGGGCGGCGATGCCGTTTGCCTGCGGCCTGGAGATGATCCACACCTATTCGCTCATCCATGACGATCTGCCCTGCATGGACGACGACGACCTGCGGCGCGGAAAGCCGACCTGCCATCGCGCCTTTGGCGAGGACATGGCGGTGCTGGCCGGCGACGGCCTGCTCAACCGGGCCTTTGAGGTGATGCTGGCGGCGGAGACGGTGCCGCCGGAGCGCGCGCTGCGCGCCGCCGCCTATATCGCGCGGCAGAGCGGCGTGTTCGGTATGGTGGGCGGGCAGACGCTCGACCTGTCGCCGGAGGCGCTTGACAGCGAACCGCTGCAGAACCTGATGATTGATCTCAAGACCGGAGCGCTGCTCCGCGCCGCCTGCGCCGGCGGCTGCATCCTGGCGGGCGCGGCGCCGGAGCGGGTCGCCGCCGCCGAGGAATATGCCGGCGCCCTCGGCATGGCCTTTCAGATCGTGGACGATCTGCTCGACGTTCTCGGCGACCCTGCCAAGCTCGGCAAGGACGTGCGCCACGACGCCGACCAGGGCAAAAAGACCTTTGTGGCGCGCTATGGGGAGGAAGGCTGCCGCGGGCTGATCCGCAACTACACCGCGCGGGCCGCGGCGGCGGCCGGCGCGTTCCCGGACCCCACGCCGCTTCAGGAGCTGGCGCTGGCGCTGTCCGCCCGCGACCGCTGAACTTTTTCCGAAAGGACCGACTCGCCATGCGGCAATACGCGTTTCTGGATCAGGTCAACAGCCCCGCCGATCTGAAGGCGCTCCGACAGGAGGACCTTCCGGAGCTGTGCGCCGAAATCCGGGAGTTTCTCATCGACCACGTCTCCAGGACCGGCGGACATCTGGCGTCCAATCTGGGCGCCGTTGAGCTGACGGTCGGAATCCACCGCGTGTTTTCCTCGCCGGAGGACGCGGTGTTTTTTGACGTCGGCCATCAATGCTATGTGCACAAGCTGCTGACCGGGCGCCGGGCCGGCTTTGACACCCTGCGGATGCTCGGCGGCATGAGCGGCTTTCAGCGCCCGGACGAGAGCGACAGCGACCCCTATGTTTCCGGCCACGCCTCGAACTCGGTGTCGGCGGCGCTGGGTCTGGCCCGCGCCGACCGCCTGCTGGGGCGGGACCGCCGCGTGGTCTGCGTGATCGGCGACGGCGCCATGACAGGCGGCATGCTCTATGAGGCCCTCAACGACGCCGGGCAGTCGGGCCTGCCGCTGGTCATCGTCTTCAACGACAACGAAATGTCCATCGACCGCAACGTCGGCGCTATCGCCAAACGGCTGCGCCGCATGCGGGTCAAGCCGCGCTATTTCCGGCTCAAGGCCCGCACCAAGGCGTTTCTCCGCCGTCTGCCGTTCGGCGGGCGGATGATCGCGGCGATCTCGGCGTTCAAGGCACGCCTGCGCGCCGCCATCCTCAACGAGAGCCTGTTTGAGCTGATGGGGTTCCGCTATCTCGGGCCGGCGGACGGCAACGACATGGATGCCGTGCTGACCCTGCTGCGGGAGGCAAAGAGCCTCAACCTGCCGGTCGTGGTCCATCTGAAAACCGTCAAGGGCAGGGGATACCTGCCCTCGGAAAAGGACCCGTCCCGCTTTCACGGCGTCGGCGCCTTCGACGTCATCCGCGGCCCGGTCGAAAGCGGCCGGCAGACCTTCTCGGACGTGTTCGGCGAGACGCTCTGCGACCTGGCCCGCGACGACCGGCGCATCTGCGCCGTCACCGCGGCCATGGCCTCGGGCACCGGGCTTTCCGCCTTTGCCGCCCGGTTTCCCGAGCGCTTTTTCGACGTCGGCATCGCCGAGGAACACGCGGTCACCCTGTCCGCCGGACTGGCGGCGGGGGGCATGAGACCGGTGCTGGCCGTCTATTCGACCTTTTTGCAGCGCGGCTACGATCAGCTGATCCATGACGTCGCCATCCGCGGACTGCCGGTCGTGCTGGCCGTCGACCGCGCCGGACTGGTCGGCGCCGACGGGGCGACCCATCAGGGCGCCTTTGACGTCGCGTATCTGCGCAGCATCCCGGGCATCCGGGTGCTGGCGCCCGCATCGCACCGCGAGCTGCGCAGCGCCCTGCGTCTGGCGCTTTCCGGCAGCGGCCCGGTCGCCGTGCGCTATCCGCGCGGCAGCCAGGACGACTATCTGGACGACGGATTTCCGGCGTCGGAGCAGCTGCTGCGCGCGGGCGGGGACCTGACGATCTGCGTCTACGGCATCCTGACCGCCCAGGCGCTTAAGGCGGCGACCAAACTGGAGGCTTTCTCCTTGAAATGCAGCGTTGTAAAGCTAAATTGCCTTACAGAGAAAGAATACCCGATTTTGCAGAAATCCGTGGCGGAGACCGGCCGGCTGCTGGTGCTGGAGGACTGCGCGGCGCGCGGCTCGATGGGCGAACGGCTGTGCGCCGATCTGGAGTGCGCCGGCATCGCCGCCCGCGTGGAGCGCTGCAATCTCGGCGAGCAGTTTTTGCCCGAGGGCACGGTGGCGCAGCTGTGGCAGCGCTGCGGGCTGGATGCCGGCAGCGTCGCTGCCCGGGCGCTGCGCCTGGTGAAGAACGATGGGTGAGCGCCGGCGTCTGGACGCGCTGCTGGTCGAGCGCGGGCTGGTTTCCGGCCGGGACCGGGCCAAGGACTGGATCGCGCACGGCTATGTCCGCGTCGGCGGCCGGCAGGTGCTCAAGCCGGCGACGATGCTGGAGGAGAACGCCCTGATTACCGTCAAGCCGACCGGCCCCGTCTTTGTGGGCCGCGGCGGCGAAAAGCTGGAGCGGGCGCTTGAGGCCTTTCGGATCGATCCCAACTGTCTGTTCGCCATGGATGTCGGCGCCTCGACCGGGGGTTTTACCGACTGCCTGCTGCGCCGCGGCGCGGCGCGGGTCTATGCCATCGACGTCGGCACCGGCCAGCTCTCCGCCGCCCTGCGGGGCGATCCGCGCGTCGAGAATCTGGAGCAGACCGACATCCGCACCCTTCGGCCGGGCACGCTGGCGCCCGCGCCGTCGCTGGCGGTCTGCGACGTGTCGTTTATCTCGCTGAAGCTCGTTTTGCCGGCGATCTGCGCCCACCTGACGGGCGACGGCACCGTGGTGGCCCTTGTCAAGCCGCAGTTCGAGGCCGGGCGCGGCGCCGTCGGCAAGCACGGTGTCGTGCGCGACCGGGCCACCCACCTGCGCGTGCTGACCGAGGTGCTGGATGCCGCCGCCGCCTGCGGACTGGGCGTGCGGGGGCTGGTGCCCTCGCCCATTCCCGGCGGGGACGGCAACCGGGAATATCTGCTCTGGCTGCGGCGCGGCGGCGAGAGCGCGGTTCCGGATCTGCGCGCCGTGATTGCCGATGCCTTTGATCCCGAAAGGAGCGAACAGCCTTGAACAAGATCATGATTCATCCCAATCCGATCAAGCCGAACGCCATCCCCGTCACGGAAGAGCTGGTGATCCGCCTGTCCGCCCTGGGCTGCCAGGTGCTGATGCGCAAGAGCATGCGGCCGCTGGTTTACAGCGACCTCTCCCGCGACGCCGCCCACCTGGTTCATTTTCTCGACGACGAGCAGGTGCTCAATGACTGCGACGCCATTCTGGTGGTCGGCGGCGACGGCACGATCCTCAAAATTGCCGATCAGGCCTCCATTCATCAGAAGCCGGTGCTCGGCATCAACTGCGGCACCATCGGCTTCATGAGCGAGGTGGAGCCGAACGAGCTGGCGCTGGTCGAGCGGCTCCGCGACGGCAAATACACCATCGACAGCCGGATCATGCTCGACGTCGAGGTAATCGACGCGGACGGCAACATCGCCTACACCGCCACGGTGCTCAACGAGGCGGTCGTGACCAAGGGCTTCGCCAACAAGGTGATCACGCTTTCGGTCTATGTCGACGGGCAGGAGACCTTCGGCTTCGGCGGCGACGGCGTCATCGTCTGCACGCCGACCGGCTCGACGGCCTATTCGCTGGCGGCGGGCGGGCCGATCCTCGCACCCTCCAGCGCCTGCATCGCCGTGACGCCGATCTGCCCCCATTCGCTGGCGGTCAAATCGTTCGTCGTCTCGGCGGACAGCGTCATCGCCATCGCGCCGCATTTCAAAAACCACCTGATCTACCTTTCGCCGGACGGCTTTGATCCCTATGAACTCAAGGTCGGCGACCGGGTGGAGATCCGCAAGTCGCAGCGCACGTTTTCTTTGATCCGCCTCAAGGGGCAGGGATTTTATGAAAATATCAGCGAAAAATTATCGAATGTGAGGGTTGGAAGATGAAATTTAAACGGCAGGCCGCCATTGTGGACCTCATCTCCCGAAATGAAATCAAGACGCAGGAGGAGCTGTCCGATCAGCTGCGGCTGATGGGCTTTTCCGCGACGCAGGCGACAATCTCGCGCGACATCAAGGAGCTGCAGCTGGTCAAGACGGCGTCCACCGGCGGCGGCTACAAGTACTCCACCCCGGACCAGAACAGCAGCGCCCTGCATCTGCCCCGCCTGAAGAACATCTTCCGCGAGTGCGTCGTCAAGGTGGACCGCGCCCAGAACCTGGTCGTGCTCAAGACGCTGGTCGGCATGGCCAACGCCGCGGCAGCCGCCATTGACGCCATGAAGATCGACGACATCGTCGGCACGCTGGCCGGCGACGACAACATCCTCATTATCCTCCGCAACAACGACGACGCGGAAAAATTCTGTACGCTGGTGGCCGATCTGCTGAAATGAGCCATGCTGAGAAGTCTGCTGATTGAGAATATTGCCGTCATCGAACAGGCCGAGATCGCCTTTGATCGCGGCTTTTCGGTGCTGACCGGCGAGACCGGCGCGGGCAAATCCATCATCATCGACTCTCTCGGGGCCATCCTCGGCAGCCGGGTCAGCCGCGAGCTGATCCGCACCGGCCAGAGCCGCGCCTGTGTGACGGCGCTGTTCGACGAGCTGCCGGAGCCGGCGCGCGCCTGCGCCGAGGCGCAGGGGATCCCCGTCGCGGACGGCCAGCTTCTGCTGCGGCGCGAGCTTTTTGCCGACGGCCGCAATGCCTGCCGCGTCAACGGCGCGCCGGCCGCGCTGCCGATGCTGCGCGAGCTGGGCCGCACCCTGGTGACCATCCACGGCCAGCATGACGGCCAGCACCTGCTCAACGAGCAGCTTCACATCGACTATCTGGACGCCTTCGGCGCGCTGGACGCGCCGCTGGAAACCTATTATCGGGAATATGAAAACCTGCTCCAGCTCAACCGCCGCCTGCGGGCCATGTCCATGAGCGCGGAGGAGCAGGCGCGCCGCCGCGCCGAGCTGCCCGATCAGATCGCCCGCCTGCGCGAGGCGGCGGTCCGGCCCGGCGAACAGGAGGAACTGACGGCGCAGCGCGCCCAGCTGCGCTCCAACGAACAGCTGTTCGAGAGCCTTTCCGCCGCCGGCGCGGCGCTGGACGGCACGGAGGAACAGACCGGCGGCGCGGGGCTGCTCGCCCTGTGCGAAAAGGCGCTGCGCCCGGCGGCCCGGCTCGGCGCCGAGTATGAGGAGCTGCAGAAGCGCGCCCGGGAGGTCCAGGTGCTGAGCGCCGATCTCTCCGGCTCGCTGGCCGACGCGCTGTCGCGCCTTGATTTTTCCCAGGAGCGGCTGGAGGAGACCGAGCGCCGCCTGGCGCTCATCGACCGGCTTTCCGCGCGCTTCGGGGTCCCAGCGGACGAGCTGGAGGAGACGCTCGCCGCGCTGGAGAACGAGCTGCGGGCGCTGGAGAACGGCGACGACGGCCTGGATGCCCTCAAGGAGGCCTATGCGGCCAAACGGCAGACCGTCTATGCGCTGGCGGGCGCGCTGCATGAACAGCGCGTCGCCGCGGCGGATCAGATGGCGGAGCGGATCGTCGCCGAGCTGCGGGAGCTGGATTTGCCGGCGGCGCGGTTCTGTGCGCAGGTGGACGACCTGCGCAGCGAAAATCAGGCGCATTTTACCAAGAAGGGCACCGACAGCGTGCGTTTTCTGCTCTCCACCAACCTCGGCGAGGAGCTCAAGCCGCTGTCGCATGTCGCCTCGGGCGGCGAGCTGTCGCGGATCATGCTGGCGCTCAAAAACGTTCTCGGCGCCCAGGAGCGCGGCGTGACGGCGGTCTTTGACGAGATCGACGCCGGCGTCAGCGGCCGCGCGGCGACGCGCGTGGGGGAGAAGCTGTACGCCATTTCCGGAGAGCGGCAGGTGCTCTGCGTCACCCATCTGCCGCAGATCGCCTGCCTGGCCGACCGGCAGTATCATATCAGCAAGCACAGCCGCGGCGGGCGCACCTATACCGAGGTCGCGCTGCTCGACCGCGCCGGACGCGCGGCGGAGCTGGCGCGGCTGACGGCCGGGATGCATGTCACCGACATGACGCTGCGCAGCGCCGACGAGCTGCTGCGCCAGGCGGAGGACTACAAAAAGAGCTTGACAAAATAGGGGAGGCCCCCTATAATGAGCGTATCATATTGAACATATCAACGACGATGAGCGAGAAAAGTAACGGCATCCCGTCCTCCAGAGAGTCCGCGGCCGGTGAAAGCGGACAGGGCGGCGCCGGGAACATACCCTCGTGAGTCCGGCCCCGAACGCGAAAGCCAGTAGGCGGCCGCAGGTGCGCCTGTTACAGCGCGGGAGCGTGTCTGCGCTCCACGAGGCGGCCGCGCGCGAGCGCGCCGCGAACCAGAGGTGGCACCACGGCGTGTTTCGTCGTCCTCCGCAGGAAACTGCGGGGGACTTTTTGTATTTGACTATTTGAGATACGGAGGAAGAAAGTATGCAAATCTATGAGGAACTGCAGGCGCGCGGTCTGATCGCGCAGGTGACCGACGAGCAGGAGATCCGCGAGCTGATCAACAACGGCCGCGCCACCTTCTACATCGGCTTCGACTGCACGGCCGACAGCCTGACGGCGGGCCACTTCATGGCGCTGACGCTGATGAAGCGGCTGCAGATGGCCGGCAACCGCCCCATCGCCCTGATCGGCGGCGGCACCACCCTGATCGGCGATCCCTCGGGCCGCACCGACATGCGCAAGATGCTCACCAAGGAGGACATCGACCACAACGCCGAGTGCTTCAAGCGGCAGATGGAGCGCTTCATCGAGTTCGGCGACGGCAAGGCGATGATGCTCAACAACGCCGACTGGCTGTGCTCGCTCAACTACATCGACATGATCCGCGAGGTCGGGCCGTGCTTCTCGGTCAACAACATGCTGCGCGCCGAATGCTACAAGCAGCGCATGGAAAAGGGCCTGTCCTTCCTGGAGTTCAACTACATGATCATGCAGAGCTACGACTTCTATCACATGTTCCAGACGGTCGGCTGCAACATGCAGTTCGGCGGCGACGACCAGTGGAGCAACATGCTCGGCGGCACCGAGCTGATCCGCAAGAAGCTCGGCAAGGACGCCTACGCCATGACCATCACGCTGCTGACCGATTCGCAGGGACACAAGATGGGCAAGACCGCGGGCAACGCCGTCTGGCTCGATCCCAATAAGACCAGCCCCTTCGAGTTCTATCAGTACTGGCGCAACGTCGAGGATGCCGACGTGCTCAAGTGCATCCGCATGCTGACCTTCCTGCCCATCGAGGAGATCGAGGCGATGGATCGCTGGGAGGGCAGCCAGCTCAACCGCGCCAAGGAGATCCTCGCCTTCGAGCTGACCAGGATGGTCCACGGCGAGGAGGAGGCGCGCAAGGCGGAGACCGCCGCCAGGGCGCTCTTCGGCGGCGACGGCGACACGGCGCACATGCCCTCGACCGAGCTGACCGCAGCGGAGGCGGAGGCAGGCCTGTCGGTCATCGATCTGCTGGTGCGCACCGGCCTGGCGCCCTCCAAGGGCGAGGCGCGGCGCCTGGTCCAGCAGGGCGGCGTCATGGCGAACGACGAGAAGATCGCCGACATCGGCCGCACCTTCACGGCGGCGGAGCTGGCGGCCGGACTGACGGTCAAGAAGGGCAAAAAGACGTTCCACCGGGTCTCGGTGAAATAAAACAACAGGGGGAAAAGAAAATGGAATTGGCAAACGTTTTTGCGGCCGCGGAGAACAGCAGCCAGACGGCGTCCGGCGCGGGGGTGTTCGGCAGCCTGCTTTGCATCATCGGCATGTGGAAGATCTTCTCCAAGGCCGGGCAGCCCGGCTGGGCGGCCATCATCCCGATCTATAACTGCTATGTGCTGTTCGACATCGCCTGGGGACGGCCGTGGAAGTTCCTGCTGCTGCTGATCCCCATTGTCAACATTGTCGTCTACTGCATGTGCATGGTCAGGCTGGCGCACGCCTACGGCAAGGGCGGCGGCTTCGCCGTCGGGCTGATCCTGCTCCCGGCGCTGTTTACGCTCATTCTCGGCTTCGGCGATTCTGCGTACCTCGGACCGCAGGAATAAGCAGCCGGAAAACGGAAGGGCGGGCACGACTTGCATCGTGCCCGCCCTTTGAAATATCTGTTTATGTTGCGGAGATCCCGCAGATTTCCGGATCGAGGTTTTCGACCAGCCGCAGCAGCGCGGCGGCGATCCGGCCGTCGTAGAGGTCCGGGCGCTCGGCGATGGCCCTTGCCGCGCCGAGCGGGGATGCGGCGGCGCTGCCGTTCTGCGGGGCATGCATCATGGCGTCAAAGACCTCGGAGACGGCGAGCAGCCGGGCGCCGAAGGAGATCTGTTCGCCGTGCAGACCGTCGGGGTAGCCGCTGCCGTCGAGCCGCTCGTGATGGCTGCGCACCAGCGAACCGGCGGTCGCGCCGATGCGGGAGGAGACGATGGCGGCGCCGTAGACGGGATGGCGCTGCATCATCGCCCGGTCGTCGTCGCTGTAAGGGCCTTTTTTGCGCAGCACCTCGTCCGGCACCATGCATTTGCCGACGTCGTGGAAGAGCGCCGCCTTTTCGAGATCGTCCAGGCTGGCCGCCGGAGCCGGCACGTCCAGCTCCCGATACAGGCGGTCCAGCACGCGCTGTACGTTGCGGCTGTGGCGGGTGATCGATTCGTCCTTGCGGCTGATCTGGAGCAGCAGGGCGTCAAGGTCGGTCTGCTGGCCGATCAGCTGATCGAACACCGGCCGGTTGGTGATATAAAGCAGCTCCGTGTCGCACGGAGAGAACAGACGCAGGTCCTTTTTCAGGCTGTCCACATAAAAGCTGTCGCCGGGGAGCATCGTCTCCAGCCCGTCGTCCAGACAGATGGACAGCATGCCGCTGAGCACGCAGAAAAACTCGATGGCGTCCCGCCCCTCGCCAGGGGAGACCCAGACCATCGAGTCGGGGCCGATATGCTCCCGCATGATCTCCAGCCCGTCGCTGCGCAGCAGCAGGCTGAGACGGTTCTGATCGACCGTTGCCGACAGGCTGCCGCCCGATTTTTTGACTATGTAGACGTTCTCCATGACGGAGCCCCCAACATCAGTTTCAGTTTAGCAAATTATAGCATGGCGGGCCGCAAACTGCAAGGGGATGAAACGGACTGCATCCGGCAAGAAAAAATTGAAAAACCGAGAAAGGTGTTGTATACTCAATATATATGTCCGTCTCTGTCGAAACCGAGGTGCTGAATGAAAAAGAGCGTGACCGTCCTGCTGCTGTGTTCTCTGCTGTGTCTGCTGCTGCCGCAGCCGGCCGCGGCGGCCGGCAGCTACAACCCGACCTACAAGATCGGCCTGTATTACAGCAGCGCCGCGCTGGCCGCCGCGAACCTCCAGAATTACTCCGGCGGGGCGCTGGGCTTTTCGGTGGGCTACTGGGATGCGAGCCGCAGCTTTGTCGCCCTTTATGAGCTGCCCAACAACAACCAGCTCACCATCCTCAAAGACCGCGATATGTGGGTGACCTCCGGCGGCGTCTATTACGATATGCTGCCCTCCTCCTATACGTATGTGATCGGCAGCATCCACTGGCAGGTCGATACGCTTTACACCACCGCCGCGGAGGCGGATGCCGTCGTCCAGACGGTGCGGGCTCTGGGCTATCGCGCCTTCCCGGTCTGCGTCCAGAACGGGTTTCGCGTGCGCATTGGCGCCTATCTGAGCGCCGCGCTGGCCAATGCCGATTTCGCGGCCCTGACGGCGGCGACCGGACTGACGCTGGTGCTCCGCGAGGCGAGCAGCACCGGCTATCTGGTGACGGTCACCGGCACCGACGAGATCCTCTGCGCCTTTGATTATCTCGGCCAGCCGCTCGGCATCCGTCCCTACGGGGAGCTGACCTGGTTCAAACAGCACAAATACTACGGCGGGTTTGAATATAACCGCGTCAGCGGCAACAATATGAACGTGATCAACGTGGTCGATCTCGACCATTATGTGCGCGGCGTGGTGCCGGAGGAAGTGAGCGCCTCCTGGCCTGCGGAAGCGCTCAAGGCCGAGGCGATCTGCGCCAAATGCTATGCCTACAACGTCAGTCTGAACAGCCGGCACAAGAGCGCCGGGTTTGATCTGTGCAATACGGACGACTGCCAGGTCTACGGCGGCGCCAACAAGTCGACCGCGGCGACCGATGCCGCCGTCGATGCCGTCTCCGGCATCTATGTCACCTACGGCGGCAAGGTCTGCCAGACCTATTACCACAGCACCAGCGGCGGCTTCACTGAGGACGCCAAGAACATCTGGGGGACCGACATCCCCTATCTCAAGGCGGTCGAGGACACCTATCTCACGGTGTTCAACCCCTATACCTATACGCTGACGATCGACCAGATCTCGACCATCCTGCAGGACAAGAACTTTGCGTCCAAGCAGGTCGTCGACATCTATGTCAGCCGTTACAGCGCCGTCGGCAACGCCCTGACCCTGACCTTTGTCGAGTCGGACGGCACGGTGCACAATCTGTCCGGCGAATACGCCCGCACCGCGCTCAACTATACCAAGTTTTCCAGCGGCGTCATCCGCGTCGGCTCACACCACTATACCATCACGCGCAACGGTACGCTCTATGTCAATGACGCCAAGCTGGGCCAGGGCCTGACCGAGAGCTATGCCATCGGCGCCGGCGGCACCGTCAGCAAGGTGACCGTCGGCTCCTCGCAGCTGCAGGTGATGACCGGCTCCGGGCTGCAGACGGCGGACGCCGCGGGAAGCGGGGACACTTACACGATCAAGGGCACCGGCATGGGCCACAACATCGGCATGAGCCAGTGGGGCGCCTATGCGATGGCCAAGCGCGGCTTTACCTATGATGAGATCATCAAATTCTATTTTACCGGGGTGACTGTCGGCCCTTATGAGCCGTAAAACGCATGAAAACATCTGATTTTTTCTATGAACTGCCCGAGGAGCTGATCGCCCAGACGCCGCTGGCGCAGCGGGACCAGTCCCGGCTGATGCTGCTGGACAAGGACACCGGCGCGGTCGAGCATCGCCATTTCTACGAGATCATCGACTATCTGAATCCGGGCGACTGCCTGGTCATCAACGACACCCGCGTTCTGCCCGCCCGGCTCTATGGGGTCAAGGAGGGCGGCGGGGCTTCGTGCGAGGTGCTGCTGCTGGAAAACAAGCAGGGCGACGACTGGGAATGCATCGTCTATCCCGGCCGCCGGCTGCGCGAAGGCGCGGTCATCGATTTCGGCGGCGGAAAGCTCAAGGCCCGCGTCACCGCGGTCATGCCGGACGGAAACCGCATGATCCGCTTTGAATATGAGGGCATCTTTCTGGAGCTGCTGGAGGAACTGGGCACCATGCCGCTGCCGCATTACATCCACGAACAGCTGCAGGACAAGGAGCGCTATCAGACCGTCTACTGCCGCGAAAACGGCTCGGCCGCCGCGCCGACCGCGGGCCTGCATTTTACCACGGAACTGCTGGAGCGCATTGCCGCCAAAGGAGTCGACATTGTGCGCATCACGCTCCATGTGGGCCTTGGAACATTCAGACCTGTAAAGGTCGATAACATTACAGATCACGTCATGCATTCCGAGCGCTGGCACGTCACGGAGGACGCCGCCGCGCGCATCAACGCCGCCCGCGCCCGCGGAAAACGGGTGATCGCCGTCGGCACCACCTCCTGCCGCACGCTGGAGACGGCGACCGACGCGCAGCATGTCACGCACGCCGGCAGCGGCATGACCAGTATCTTTATCTATCCCGGCTATACGTTTAAGGGCATCGACGCCCTGATCACCAATTTCCACCTGCCGGAGAGCACGCTCATCATGCTGGTCTCCGCGCTGGCGGGCCGGGAGCATGTGCTGGCGGCCTATGCGGAGGCGGTGCGGGAGAAATACCGCTTCTTCTCCTTCGGCGACGCCATGTTTATTCATTGATCGGAGGCGCTATGGAGTATTTGCCTTATCTGCTGGCCGCGCTGGCGCTGGCGGCGCTGATGATCGTTCTGCTCGGCACGCGCCGGCGTCTTGAGGAGCTGCAGAAGCACCACGAGGCGGACGACAAGGCGCTGGCGGAGATGAAGGAGCGGGAGATCACCGTGCTGGCCCGCCAGGACCTGATGATCCAGAGCGTCGAGACCTCGATGGAGAAGATGCAGCGCCAGCTGCACGACGGCGCCATGCTCACCGAGCAGAAGCTCGAGCAGCTGCGCCGCTCCCAGACGGAGAGCCTCGAGCAGCTCCGCACCGCCAACACGCAGCAGCTCGACAGCATCCGCAAGACAGTCGACGAAAAGCTGCAGGAGACGCTGGACAAGAAGCTGACCGATTCCTTCAAGCTGGTCAGCGAGCGGCTGGAGCAGGTCTACAAGGGCCTCGGCGAGATGCAGAACATCGCCAGCGGCGTCGGCGACCTGAAAAAGGTGCTGTCCAACGTCAAGACCCGCGGCGTGCTGGGCGAGATCCAGCTGGGCGCCATTCTGGAGCAGATCCTGGCGCCGGAGCAGTACGCCGTCAACGTGGCCACCAAGAAGGGGAGCCGCGACAATGTCGAATATGCGATCCGCCTGCCTGGCACGGACGAGGAGCCGGTCTGGCTGCCGGTGGACGCCAAGTTCCCGCTGGACGCCTATGAGCAGCTGCTGACGGCGTATGACACCGCCGATCCGCAGGCGGTCGACACGGCCCTCAAGGCGCTCAAGCAGCGCGTGCGGGGCTTTGCCAAGGACGTGCGCGACAAGTACATCGACCCGCCGCACACGACGGACTTCGCCATCCTGTTTCTGCCGACCGAGGGGCTCTATGCCGAGCTGGTGCGGGCAGGCATGGTGGAGAGCCTGCAAAACGAGTTCAAGGTCAATTTGGCCGGTCCGACCACGATGGGGGCGCTGCTCAACAGCCTGCAGATGGGATTCCGCACCCTGGCGATCCAGAAATATTCCAGCCAGGTCTGGAAAACCCTCGGCAGCGTGAAGAACGAGTTTGAGAACTTCGCCTCGGTGCTCGAAAAGGCCAGGCAGCATCTCAGCCAGGCCGGAGCGGATCTGGAGACCCTCTCCGGGGTCCGCACGCGGCAGATTCAGAAGGCGCTCCGCGATGTGGAGAGCATGCCGGAGGCCAAAAACGCGCTGGAGGAGCACGAGAGTGTTTAAGCTCATCAAACAGGAAGGCCGCGCCCGGCGCGGCGAATATCAGACGGCGCACGGCACCGTGCAGACGCCGGTTTTTATGAATGTGGGCACGCAGGCCGCCATCAAGGGCGGCCTGTCTGCGCTCGATCTCGGGACGGTCGGCTGCCAGGTCGAGCTGTCCAACACCTACCATCTGCATGTCCGTCCGGGCGAGCAGGTGGTCCGGGCGCTCGGCGGCCTGCACCGCTTTATGCAGTGGGACGGGCCGATTCTGACCGACAGCGGCGGCTTTCAGGTGTTCTCCCTGGCCAAGCTGCGCCACATCCGCGAGGAGGGCGTCACCTTCAACGCCCACACCGACGGCCACCGCATCTTCATGGGGCCGGAGGAGAGCATGGCGATCCAGTGGGCGCTCGGCTCCGACATCGCCATGGCCTTTGACGAATGCGTGGCCAATCCGTCGCCGCGCGACTATGTCGCCCGCTCGTGCGAGCGGACGGCGCGCTGGCTGGAGCGCTGCAAGACGGAGCTGGAACGGCTGCAGGCCCTGCCGGACACCGTCAACCCGGGGCAGGTGCTGTGGGGGATCAACCAGGGCGGCACCTATGCCGACCTGCGCGTCGGCCACATGCGCCGCATCGCGGCACTCGACTTGCCGGGCTATGCCATCGGCGGTCTGGCGGTCGGGGAGAGCACCGAGACCATGTATGAGATCATCGCGGCGGTCGAGCCGGAGATGCCGGCCGACCGGCCGCGCTATCTGATGGGGGTCGGCACGCCGGCCAACATCATCGAAGCGGTGGCGCGCGGGGTTGATTTCTTCGACTGCGTCATGCCGGCGCGCAACGCCCGGCACGGCCATCTCTATACCCATGAGGGCATCATCAATCTCAACAACGCCCGCTATCTGACCGACGGCGCGCCCATCGACGCGGCGTGCGGCTGTCCGGTCTGCCGGCGCTATTCGCGCGGCTATCTCCGCCATCTGCTGCGCAGCGGCGAGATGCTCGGCATGCGTCTGGCCGTGATGCACAATCTCTGGTTTTACAATCACCTGATGGAAGAAATCCGCCTGGCGCTCGACGAAGGCCGATTTGCGGAATACCGCCGCGAAAATACGGAAAAGCTGTCCCGGCGGATCTAAATTCATATTTTCGACTTGTATTTCCGCACGGCGTTCATTATAATATAAACAATATCTGTTTGCTGGAGGAGAAATATGGACTACACGACAATTATCTGGCTTGTGGCAATGATCGCGATCTTCTACTTCCTGCTGATCCGTCCGCAGAAGAAGAAGGAGAAGGCCGACCGCATGCTGCGCAACAATCTCAAGCCGGGTGACCGGATCACCACCATCGGCGGCTTTACCGGCCGCGTTCTGTCCGTGAAGGACGGCGATGTGGTGTTCGAGACCGGTGCCGACCGCACCAAGCTGACCATCAAGAAGTGGGCCGTTCAGTCCAAGGAGTCTGACGAGGCTGCCGCCGACGCCAAGACCGACACCAAGACCGACGCCAAGGCCGACGTCAAGGAAGAACCCAAGAAGGAAACCAAGGACGAGCCGAAGAACGACAAGCCCGACCAGTAATCAGCAGACAGCCTCCCGCATAAGTATCATCAAGCGATGCTGTGCGGGAGGTTTTTTCTATGCAAAAAAAGCAGGCGCCGGCCGGGTTTTCGTTCCGGCGCATCATGGTCTCCGGCGCGGCCGGCCTGGGCCTGACCGCGCTGCTGCTGCTGGCGGCGGCCGGTCTGGTGGAGCGGGGCGCGCTGGCGGCCGAGGGCCGGGACGGGTGGGCGCTGGCGGCGCTGTTCGGCGGCTGTTTGGCCGCGGCGTTTTCGGCGGCCCGGCGCGGCAAGCTGCCAGCGGCGCTGGCCGCCTGCGCGCTGATGGCGCTGGTCCTGCTGATCCTCGGCGGCGCACTGATGACGGGCGCGTTTGACAGGCTGCGGCTGCTGACCGTATGCGGCGTGCTGCTGCTGGCCGCGGCGGCGGGCACGGCGCTGGCCGGTCTGACGCGGTGAGCGCGCTGCGGACGATCCGCGGCCGCACGGCGCTGTTTTATCTGTGCGCGGCGGCGCTGGCGCTGGCGGCGATTCTGTTTCTGGTGGATCAGGGCTGCCGCCCGCGCTCCCGCCAGGCGCTGGCAGAGGTCCCGCCGGCCCGGCTCGTCATTCTGGACGCCGGCCATGGCGGCGAGGACGGCGGCGCAACGGTGGAGGGCGTCTCCGAGGCGCCGATCAACCTGGCGGTGGCGCAGAAAACGGCGCTGCTGCTGCGCTTTCTGGGGCAGGACGTCCGCCTGACGCGCGCCGACGCGCATTCGCTCGGCTTTGATCCGGCGGCCACCGTGCGGCAGAACAAGAACGCCGACCTGCAGGCGCGGCTGGAGATCTGGAAGCGCCAGCCCGGCAATGTCTTTCTGAGCATTCATCTGAACCAGTTCCCGCAGCCGCGCTACGCGGGCGCGCAGGTGTTTTACTCTGTCCGCGCGCCGGAGTCCCGGGCGCTGGCGGAGACGCTGCAGGAGGCGCTGCGCGCGGCGCTCGCGCCGGACAACGCCCGCAGGGCGAAGCCGTGCCGCGGCGTGTTTCTGATGGAGCAGATCACCGGCACGGCGGTGACGGTGGAATGCGGTTTTCTTTCCAACCCGGAGGAGCGCGCCCGGCTGCAGCGCCCGGCATATCAGCTCCGGGCCGCGCTGGCGATCGCCGGGGGTTATTTGCAGTATCATCATTCTTGGATGCGGGGAAGTTGAAAAAATGGCGACAAAGAAAAAGACGGTCTGGATGTGCAGCGAGTGCGGGTGCGACGTTCCCAAGTGGGTCGGCAAATGCCCCTCCTGCGGCGCCTGGAACACCATGGTGGAACAGACGCTGGAGCCGGAACGGCCGCAGGACCGGATCAGCCGGCCGCTCGGCGGGCAGAAGCCTGTGCGCCTCAGCGAGATCAGCGGGGAAGAGGACGTGCGCTTCACGACCGGCATCGGCGAGCTGGACCGCGTGCTCGGCGGCGGCATGGTGCGCGGCAGTCTGGTGCTGGTGTCCGGCGAGCCGGGCATCGGCAAGTCGACGCTGCTGCTGCAGGCCTGCGACAGCCTGTGCGTGCAGACGCCGGTGCTTTATATCACCGGCGAGGAATCGCTGGCCCAGATCAAGCTGCGCGCCCGCCGGCTCGGCGTCGCCGAGGACCGGCTGCTGGTCTGCGCCGAGACGGAGCTGGGCGCGGTGCTGGAGACGGCGCGGCAGAGCGCGCCCAGCGTGCTTATTGTCGATTCCATCCAGACGCTGTTCAACCCGGACCTGCAGTCGGCGCCCGGCAGCATCGCCCAGGTGCGGGAGTGCGCGCTGGCGCTGATGCAGTATGCCAAAACGGAGACCGTTTCGGTCGTGCTGGTCGGCCATGTCAACAAGGACGGCGGCATCGCCGGGCCGAAGGTGCTGGAGCACATGGTGGACGCCGTGCTCAGCTTTGAGGGCGACCGCCACATCGCCTACCGGATGCTGCGCGCCACCAAGAACCGCTACGGCTCCACCAACGAGATCGGCATGTTTGAGATGACCGACCGCGGCCTGGCGGAGGTGCAGAATCCGTCGGCGGCGCTGCTGTCGGGCCGCCCGGAGGACGCCAGCGGCAGCTGCGTGGCCGCGGCGCTGGAGGGCACCCGCCCGATTCTGGCGGAGATTCAGGGCCTGGTCTCCAAATCCGCTTACGGCTCGGGCCGCCGCACCTCGGCCGGCCTGGACTACAATCGCGCCGTGCTGCTGCTGGCGATCCTGGAAAAGCGGGTGGGCTTTCAGCTCGGCAGCTTCGACGCCTATCTCAACGTGGTCGGCGGCCTGACGCTCGACGAGCCGGCCGTCGATCTGCCGGCGGTGCTGGCTCTGGCCAGCAGCTATCTGGACAAGCCCATCCCGCCGGAGCTGGCGGCCTTTGGAGAAGTCGGGCTTTCCGGGGAACTGCGCGCCGTTTCCGGCGCCGATCAGCGCGTCGCGGAGCTGCGCCGCCTCGGCTTCAAAAAATGTATTCTGCCCAAGAGCTGTCTGCACAGCATTCGCAGCGCCGGGGAGCTGCAGCTGCTGGCAGTCGCGGACCTCAAGGACGCCATCCGCCGCTGCTTCGAATGAGCGGCTGCCGCAGGGCCGTCCGCCGGATCAGACCGGCGGACGGCCCTGTTTTTATCTGCCGCGGCGCACATAATAGGCGCAGCCCTTGCAGCCGCCGTCTCCGGCGCCGGCCGCGCGCGTCAGCGTGCATTCTCCGAGCTGGTGGTAGATGCAGTCGCGTTCTCTGCAAATGATTGGCATTTCACAGAACCCCCGTTTCTGCTCATATTCTGGCCAAAACTGCCGCAAAATATGAGCAGTCAACAGGGGAGGGATGCGCCATTCGTTCGTTTATTGCCGCCGGGATCAGCGCGCTGGTCATTTTTGGGATGTTCTGGGCCAGTCCGCGCCGCAGCACGCCGCCGCGCACCGTGCAGGTGACGCGGCCGGAGGTCAGCGACATCACCGACAGCGTCACCGTGCGCGGGCAGGTGGCCGAGCTGCGTCATGCGGATCTGTTCGCGGACGGACTGTCCGTGGTGGAAAGCCTGCATGTCGGCGAAGGACAGCGTGTCGGGAAGGACACGCTGCTGATGACGCTGCGCCGGACGGACGACGCCCAGCTGCGCAGTCAGGCCCGTTATGCGGATCTGGAGACCGCGGCGCAGACGCTGATCGCCGCGGAGCCGGAGCAGTGGGAGAGCGTCCTGCAGGCGATGGCGCAGGAGCAGCTGCAGCCGGAGGACAGCGGCGCCCGGCGCTACGGGCTTTACAGCCCGATGGCGGGCACGGTGATGAAGGTCGCGGTCAAGGCGGGGGACAGTGTTTCGTCGGTTTTTCCCTGCATCGAGATCAGCGATCTGACCGCGCTGTGCATCCGCGCCCAGGCGGATGAAAATGCCGTCAAAAAGCTCGCCGTCGGGCAGAAATGCGCCGTCTCCGTGCCGGCGCTGACCGAGACGAAGCTCGCCGGGCATGTGCGCTCGGTCAGCCCTTATGCGCAGCAGACGGCGTCCCTGCTCGGCAGCGGCGCCCGCGAGACCGAGGTGGAGATCGCGCTGGACGGGGAAAACACGGCCCTGCGGCCGGGCTATTCGGCGACGGCGCGCGTGACCACCGACAGCTGCCGGAACGCTGTGCTGGTGCCGTTCGACGCCATCGCGCAGGATGCCGATAACCGGGAGTACGTGATGGTTCTGCGCGGCGGCCGGGCGCGGAAGCAGACCGTCGTTGTCCGCTATGAACTGGAGGACAGCGCCGATGTGACGGCGGGGGTGGCGCCCGACGATCTGCTGATTTTGAATCCCGGCGCGCTGCGGGACGGAGAGAGGGTCTGTGCGGATGCGGCTTCATGATCTGCTGCTGCTGGCGCTGCGCAACAGCCTGCGCAACGGCGTCAAGGCCCTGCTGTGCGCCGGGGCGGTCTGCATTGGGATCTGCTCGATCTGCACGGTGCGCGGCGTCGGCGGCGCCGCCGAGCGGGCCATCGGCGCCGAGCTGGACGAGCTGGGGCTCAGCGGCATGATGTTTTACGGCGAGCAAACCGCGCTGATCGATGGCGAGGCAGTGCAGGCGGCGGCCGCGGTGCAGGGCGTGGCGGCGGCCATGCCGCTGCTCTATCAGAGCGGCAGCCTGCGTCTGCGCAGCACGACCATGAGCGCTGCGCTCTGCGGCGTGGACGAAAACCTGGCGGAGATCTTCTCCGTTCGGCTGCTGTACGGACGGCTGCCGGGAGCGGGGGACGTCCGTGCCGCGAACAGCTGCCTGGTGCTGGACGAGCAGACGGCGCGGTCTGTCTATCGGCGCGCCAATGTCGTCGGCAAGACGGCGGCGCTGACGGTCAACGGCGTGACGGCGGACTTTGAGATCGTCGGCGTCATCCGCTCACAGAAGCGGGGACTGGAAACGCTGATCGGCGGCAGTCTGCCGTGCGTCCTGTACTTGCCCTATACGACATTGCAGACCTTTCATTCCGAAAACGGCAAGGAGCTGCTGGCGGTGGCCGCGGAAAAAACAGCCGACGAGCAGCGGGTCGCCGCCGCCGTGCGCCGCCGGCTGAAGCAGGAATATGCGATGGATTTTTCTTTTGAAAACCTGGATCGCTACGCCGGCAGCTTCCGCCGGGTGACCCGGACGCTGGCGTGGCTGATCTCCGGCGTCGCCGGCATCTCCATTGTGGTCGGCGGGCTGGGGGTCATGAACGCCATGGTCGCCGTGGTGGACGAGCGGGTGGGGGAGATCGGCGTCTGGCTGGCGCTCGGCGCCCGGCGCCGTTCCATCGCGGCCTGTTATCTGCTGGAGGCGCTGCTGATCTGCCTGGCCGGCGGCGTGGCCGGGGTGACGCTGTCGTGGGCGGCGCTGGAAATACTGGGGCGGGCCTTTGGGCTGGCGCTGACGGTGCGGTGGGGCGACCTGGCGCTGGGCGTGGGCGGCGCCGCCGGCTGCGGAATGCTCTTTGGCCTGCTGCCGGCGCTGCGCGCGGCGCACATGGACCCCATCCGGGCGATGAAGTAGCTGAAGGAAAGCATATCAGGTCTGCTGCCTGTATGAACTGAAACGCCGGGCAAAAACATGCAATAAACAGCCGGAACGGTCCGAATCCTGTGCAGCGCAGCAGGGTCCGGACCGTTCCGTTTGTCTCAAAATGGGCTTCGCCGCTCAGCTGCAGGAACTGTCCTTCAGCAGCTCCAGCACATTGGGTCTGTCGATCAGGCGAATCGATATCGAACCGCCGATCAGGTAGAAAACAGAGAACAAAACCAGCGTTCCGACGGCGGTGACCAGCCCGGCGCCGCCTCGCAGCAGGACCAGGCTTCCCGCGGCAGCGCCCAGAACGCACAGCAGCGCTGCCTCCAGCAGAAACGCGAAAAAGGCGTCGGCCGAGGTCATCCCGAGGCTCCGCATCACCGCCAGCTCCCGTCTTCGGCTGTGCATCGTGAGATAGCAGAGCAGCGCGCCGAGAAACGTCACCAGCGCAAACAGCAGCGGCAGCACGCCCCGCAGCAGGGACACGCTCTTTTTCAGCGGGTTGGCCGCGCCGATGAGCAGGCGGTCGCCGATGATCAGCCGGAGGTTTGTCGTCTCCGTATTGAAGCCGAGCTCCACCATGCGCGCTTTGAACAGATTGATGTTTTCCGTATTTTGCAGCAGTATACGGGCGTATCGGTACCGGAGCTCCTGTCCCGCCCAGACGCCCTGCCCGTATTGCGCGGCAAGCCAGGGAAGCGGGCAGAAGCCGTAGCTTTCCTGCGACAGATGCAGAAAGATATCCTCATCATCCAGCGAATCGTTAAAAACGCCGGCCACCGTTACGGAGGGATGCAGCACCGCATCGTTCCACGTCTGATCGTCCGGCATCAGGGACAGCGCCGCTGCGTCTCCCGGCGAAAAGCCCGCGCTTTGCGGCAGAATCACAGCCGGCCGGTCGGAAGCAATCCATGTCTCCAGCGTCCAGTCTTTCGCCCAGACGACGGAATCCAGATGCTTGCCGAAATACCGGTCCAGCTCCGGGGCGGTCATGGCCGTGAGCTGCATACGGCCGTCCGGCACGGCGGACCCATATCCGAACGCCACCCGCGTTTTGAGGGCGCTGTCCCTGACGAATCCGGTCTTTTGCATTTCCTGCAGAAGGGATTCTGCAAAATACGGATCATCGGCGCCGCCGAGCGTCTTGACTTCGACGTAAACATTGATCGACTCGGCGGTATTCCTGAGCTTTTGGACGGTCCGGTCAAGGTTCTGAACGTAGGTCAGGAGAAAACCGGACATCGCCGCTATGGCCATGACCATGCACAGGCTGCGCAGGAGACTGCGCCGCAGGCTGCGCCAGGCGGTTTTCAGGATCAGCACGGCCGCTCACTCCTTTCGTCCCGACAGAAGCTTCATGGGACTTTGCGCCAGGGTCAGGATCAGGAACAGGCTGACGGTCACAACGGACAGGCCGAGGACGATCCCGGCAGCCGCAGCGAAGGATCCCGGCGCGCGGGACAGCGTGAACATTGCCGATTTGTCGATGTCCTGACCGAACAGGTTGCTGAACATGCTGCTGATCTGATCTCCGGGATCGGACAGAATCCGGCTGCCCGCCGCACCCAGCGCGGCGTACCCCAGCAGGCAGCCGCCCGCGATGCCGCCCAGCGTGATCAAGACAATGCCGAAGAGCATCCCGGATGCGATCGCCCATCGGCCCATCCCCATCGAGCGCATGACGGAGATCTCTTTTTTGCGCCGCAGGATATAGAGATAAGAAAACAGCAGCATACACTCAAGGGCCGTGACCAGCGATACCGTCACCAGGACGTTCGCAAGCTGACGTGTGCTTTCCAGCAGGCCGGAAACACGATAATAACCCTGGTCATAAAAAGTGAATTCGCAGGTATAGCCGTCCACGGAACGCTCCTGCAGCCCCTTTTGCTGCATCTCATCCAAAAACAGATCGACGACTCCGTTCTTGATGCGGAAGGACGTGGTCAGATAGGATGCAGGCGCATCCGCCGGAGCATTTTGCACGGAGGCGGTGGGAACGAAGATGACGCTCGAGCTCAGCACATAGCGGGACTGCGCGGCATTGGTCTTTTCATCCCCGGTCTCTTCGCCGTGGACGACAACCAAATCCTTGCCGTCGTACAGGTTCCCGCCGTCATACAGCCCGACGATCCGATAAGTCTGCCGGCTGAAGATCTCGCTCTTATCCGCGAAGAAGACCGGTGAATAGTTGCCTGTATTGCCGAAACCGATGTCCACGTCATAGGCAGTGAAGGCGTCATAGCCGTAAAGCTCCATCGGAATCGTGTCGCCCACCTGCCAGCCGTTTGCCTGCGCCATTTCATAGCTGAGCAGGCAAACCTGCTCTCCGCCTGCGTACTCGTCATCGGTAAAGCTGCGGCCCTCCCGAATATTGAGGGTATTGTTATGGAACGGCATAAACAGGAGCAGATCGTCAGAGGTCATCACAACGGCGCTCTCCGCGGTGGTCTCTGTCGCCTGCGCGATCCGCTTCATCCGTGCGCCTTCCGGCGTATCAAAGAAACCGTCGTGATACTCGCAGAGCAGAGATCCGTTGCGATCGTACAAAGGGGAGGTGCTGTCTTTCTCGTCATCCGCGAAATATTGTATGTAATCGCCGACGATGTTTTGGGGCATGCGTATGCACAATTCCAGGCCCAATTCCGCATTGCCGATATACCGCGGATCGAGGTTGTACTGACAAATGGCGGCATAGGTCTTTCCGGGTTCCAGCAGGAGGGAAGACGACGGTATGATTTTCAGGGTTGTCAGCTCATAGATGGCGTCGGATCCGAGAAGCTCTGCCTGAAGCGAATATTCGATCTGTACCGGCAGTGTCACTTCCGCAGAGCCTGTGCCGGGATCGTACGTGAAAGCCTCAGTGAGCTGCGGAGTGAAGACCAGCAGGTCGGTTTCCCGTGCGGCATGCTCGATCAGATCCCTGTTTTGCTTCAGCCCGTCGATGTGCGCGCCGTACCGCGCCCGGGTCTCCGCCTGCATGACATAAGGGGAACTCGTGATTGCGGACAGATCGAAACCGCGGCGCTGCACGCCGCGGGAAACGGTCTCGCCCGTATATTGCAGCTTTCCGTCCTTCAGAGCAAAGCGGTACATGTTATCATTGCGCTGCTCCGGGTTGTAATGCGCCTGATACGTTTCCTCCGACAGGGTCCCGTGATCGAGTTCCGCCTGCATCACGTAATAATCCGGATCCGTGGGCACATCCCGGAAAAACTCAACCACCCCGATGGTATCAAACGCATCCTCCGCCTTGGCCGCCATCTGGACGCCGGAGCTCATCAGATCCAGCCCCATACTGAGAAATGCCACCAGCAGACAGAGAATGACCAGATAGGGGATCGTCACCCGCGGCTTTCGGAACATCTGCTGCAAACATCTTCGTATCATCATAGGTTCATCTCATGGACGAGGAGTCGGGCTCCCGTGTCAGGGTGCCGTCCGTCATGCGGAAGATGACGTCCGACTGTGCCGCGACGGCAGGGTCGTGGGTAACGACGATGACGCAGCGTCCCTGCTCATGCGCCAGCCCCCGGAGGATGGATATGATATTCCGGCTGTTCTCCACGTCGAGGTTGCCGGTCGGCTCGTCCGCCAGGATGATCCCGGCGCCGGAGGTCAGCGCGCGGGCAATGGCTACCCGCTGCTGCTCGCCGCCGGACAGCATCGGCGGAAACCGCTTTTCATACCCGGCGTCCAGCCCTACGCGGCGGAGATATTCCCGGGCGGTCTTCTGCGCCTGCGCCTCCTTGACGCGGCGAAGCTCGAGCGGATATGTGACATTTTCCAGTACGGTCAGCAGCGGGAAAAGATTGTAATTCTGATAGATCACGGCAACGCTTTCCCGCCGGTAACGGTCGCGGTCCAGCTGTGCAATGTCGCTGCCGTTCAGAAGGATGCTTCCGCCCGTCGGAAGGTCCAGTCCGGCCAGAAGGCTGAGAAAAGTGGTTTTCCCGCTTCCCGATTTCCCGATGATCGAATACAGCATGCCCGTCTCAAACGCGCAGGTCACTTTTTTTACCGCGTCTACGGTCTGATAACGGCTTTGATAGCGGTAATCCACGTCGCGTGCGGACAGTGCGGGCATATAGCACCCTTCTTTCTGATCGTGTGTGGCGGCGCCGTGTTCAATATGTTATATTACGTTCTCATATCCGTCCAAAAGGGCCTTTATATGTTCCGAACTGTTTCCGCCTTTGTTTTCCGTAATTCTTATTGAGTACACAATGTCCTCGGCTTCAAACTCAGCGACGGCATATTCGCCGGAGCCTTTTTCAGTGCCAATATACGCGGTATTGCCGTCTTTCATGGAATAGGCATTCATCACAAGATCCGCGTCACCGTTATATCCGGACTGATAAGCCGGACTGTCGCTGCCTTTGTCGCCCTCGCCAAGGATCAGCGTGACTGTGACCTCGATGCGCGTCTGGGCATTCTCACCTTTATATGCGGCGGAGATCACGGCTGCCAGCAATTTTCCCTGATAGGAATACACATGCATTTGGGGCGCGTCGAGCTGCCGGTCCTCGGTCAATGCCGGGTTGGAAAGAAGCTCCAGCCCCAAATACGCCTGCGCTTCCTCCATTGTTTGAAACTGCACGGGCGGCTGTACCGTTTGCACATCTGTGTCAACCGCATCAAACAGCAGCTTCTGATGTATGGCGTCGCTTAAAGGAAGCGCGTCAACATCAAAACTGACATGGTAGGGGCCGTCTTTCACGCGCGATGAACAGCCGGCCAATCCGATGCACAATGCAGCCATTACAAGGATGCAGATGGCTTTTTTGATCCGGTTGATTGACATGTCTGATGCCTCCTATAAACTATAAAGCAAAAGCGGGGAGTTCTGTATGAAAAAATAATATCATTGAAAATTATTATCACTATAATATCATATTGTGCTATGTTGTCAAGTACTGTGTATGGCTGTCATGGATGGGTGCGACAGTCCGCCTGATTTTCAGCATTGAGGCTGCCGGGCAGATCACGCCGCAGAGGGGGGAAGAGGGGGAAGCATGATTCGCTGCGGCAATTTCTGTGTGCGGCTGTATTCCATGCCGCCGACGGCCGGAACAGCGGCAAGCAGCAGGGTTCTCGGATCACGGCAAAAAGCGGCGGCAGCGATCGATGCGGCAATGGTTTGACTGACGGCGGCCGATGAGACAAAAAACTGTTATGAGGACACCGGTGGCAGACCGCGCCGAATATGGGATGCCGGTGCTGAGACAAAGAACCATGCGGTCAAAAAAGATATGCTGCCGGTGCTGGCGCCGGCAGACGGCGCCGATGCCGACAGAACACGCAATACCGGGCATGCGATGCCGGACCGATTGCGGCAGCCGGAGAGAGGGAGAAAAATCAATATACAATTATACAAAATGAATGTTTTGTATAATTGGATGGAGGAAAAAACGCCGTTTTGCGAGAATTGCCGCAAATCGGCGGTCGGCATGGGATTTTACCGCTTTTGGGACCTGACGGTTGCTTGACGGATGCTGTGCGGCATGCGCTTTTCCTGTAATGCATCTGTGATATGCTGATGCTTTCTGCGCTGCGGTCATCGTCAGTATGTTAACAGTTCACAGCGGCCGCCGAAATGTTTCGGCGGCCGCTGCTGTGTGCGATCCATGTTCAGATGTCTGACTGCGCAAACCGGCGGAACATTATTCCGCGCCGCGCTGCTCCAGTTCCAGCAGCTTCTGTTTGATCTCCAGTCCGCCGCCAAAGCCGCAGAGCCCGCCATCGGCTCCGATGACCCGATGACACGGCAGAATGATGGCGATGGGATTGCGGTGGTTGCTCTGACCGACGGCGCGGAACGCGCGCGGACTGCCGACCGCTTCGGCCAGCTGGCGGTACGACCAGGTCGCGCCGTACGGAATCCGGGCCAGCGTATTCCAGCAGCGCTGCTGAAACTCGGTGCCATACAGCCGATACGGGAGGTCAAACGCCTTTCGCGTGCCAGAAAAGTATTCGTGCAGCTGCGTTTCCGCCGCGCGCAGGACGTCGGTCGGCGCGTCTGACCACTCTGCCCTGCCGTATTTTGTTAAATAATTAACGATTTCCAGGGAATCCTTCTTGTCAAAATCCAGACGTATGATATAATGTTCATCAGAAATGAGCTTCAATGTGCCGACAGGCGTATGGCTCAGCGTCAGTGTGTGCAGCATTTGCATGCTCCTTTCGGGAGGTAAACTTATGAACGATCCGATTCGGACGGCGCCGCCGGTGATCCGGGACTTTCTGGTCTATCTGGAAACCATTATGGGGCGTTCGCCGGCCACAGTCAATGAATATTTTCTGGATTTGCGGACTTTTTTCCGCTATATCCTGCAAAAAAAGCAGCTCTCCCCTCCCGACGTGCCCTTTGATGAGATTTCCCTGGACGGCGTCGATCTGGAGCTGGTCAAACAGATCACCCGCAGCGATGTGCTTGATTATCTGGTGTTTGCGGGCCGAGAGCGCCCGCAGCATCACAAGAGCCCGGAGACAACCTACGGCAACAGCGCGCGCACCCGGGCGCGCAAGGTTTCGGCGCTGCGCGGCTTTTACCGCTATTACTGCGACAAAATGCAGCTGATCGAGGAAAACCCCACCCGCAGCCTCGATACGCCCAAGGCGCGCCGCGAGCTGCCGAAGTTCCTGACGCTCCGGCAGAGCATCGAGCTGCTGAATGCCGTCGACGGACCTTATCGGGAGCGCGATTACTGCATTCTGACCCTGTTTCTCAACTGCGGCATGCGGGTGTCGGAGCTTTGCGGCATCGATCTCGGCGACATCACCGAGGATCGCCTGCGGCTGCTCGGCAAGGGCAACAAGGAGCGGATTGTCTACCTGAACGACGCCTGCCGCGAGGCCATCGCCCGCTACCTGCCGCACCGCATCTCCCCAAAGGCCGGGCACCGCAACGCGCTGTTCATCAGCCGGCTGGGCCGCCGCATCGACGTGCAGACGGTCAAGGCCCTGGTCACCAAATATCTGAAAATGGCCGGCGTATACCAGCAGCATCTTTCCGTGCACAAGCTGCGCCACACGGCGGCGACGCTGATGTATCAGAACGGCGTCGATGTCCGCACGCTCAAGGAGGTCCTTGGGCATGAAAATCTCGACACGACGATGATCTATACCCATGTTGTCGACGAGAACCTGCGCGAGGCGGCCAGGCTCAACCCGCTGAACGCGGTGAAGGAGCCGGAAGAGCCGAAAAAGGACAAAGAATAAAAAAGCCGGACGGCAGATGCCGTCCGGCTTTTGATAAGTGCTTATTCGGCCTTCTCGTCGGAGCGATCGTTAAAGATCTCCGGCTCGAGCAGGGCGCGGATGGAGAGGCTGATCTTCTGCTTCTCGGTGTCGATGCCGATGATCTTCGCATCGACCTCTTCGCCGATCTTCAGGACCTCGTCCGCCTTGCCGATGCGGCGGTTGGCGATCTGCGAAATATGGATCAGGCCGTCGACGCCGGGCATCACTTCCGCAAAGGCGCCGAAGGGCATGAACTTCACGATCTTGACATGCGCGACATCGCCGACATGATAGGTGGCGACGAACTTGTTCCAGGGGTTGCCCTCCGGATCGCGGTAGCCGAGAGAAATCTTGTGCTTCTCGCTGTCGAGGGCGATGACATAGACCTCAACCTCCTGGCCGATGGACAGAACGTCGGAGGGATGCTTGACGCGGGTCCAGGACAGCTCGGAGATATGAACCATGCCGTCGACGCCGCCGATGTCGACAAAAGCGCCGTAGGAAGTGAAGGACTTGACCACGCCCTTGAAGTGCTGGCCGACCTCGATGGTCTCCCAGATCTTGGCCTGCGCGGCCTTGCGGGCCTCGTCGGAAACCGCCTTGATGGAGCCGACCACACGGCGGCGCTGGCGGTTGACCTCGGTAATGCGCATCTTCTGCTTGGTGTTCATCATCGGATCGAAGGACGCTTCGCGCGGCAGACCGGTCTGGCTGGCCGGAATGAACACGCGGATGCCCAGAACATTGGCGACAATGCCGCCCTTGTTCTGCTCGGTGATGGTGCCCTCGAAGACCTCTTTGCTGTCGACGGCGGCTTCGAGCTTCTCCCAGTTCTTTACGGAATCCAGGCGCTTCTTGGACAGGCCGACCCAGCCTTCGACGTCATTGACGCGGACGACATAGGCTTCCACCTCGTCGCCGACCTTGATGTCGACGCCCACCTTGAAGGCGGGATCGTCGGAAAGCTGGTCGAGCGGGATATAGCCGGCCTGCTTGACGCCCAGATCAACCGTGATGTCGGTGGCATTGATCGCAGTCACGACGCCGGTTACCTTTTCTCCTGTATGTAAAGTTTTGAGAGATTGCTCCAAAAGTTCTTCAAAGCTTTCGGTGCTGCTGTTCTTGATTTCGTCAGTCATCTTCGTGTGTACCTCCTCAATTATTCGATCCGGCACAGACGCGCCGGCAGTCAAAAACACCCTGGAACCCTGCAAAGGGCCTGTCAGCTCGGCGGCGCTTCTGATAAAGCGCGTATCCGGGCAAAGCGAGCGGCAAAGCTCGTAAAGGCTGCGGGAGTTGCTGCTGCCGGGATCGCCAATCACCACGGCCAGGTCGGACCGGGCAGCGAACGAACGCGCTTCTGACTGACGCAATTCGGTCGCTTCACATATTGTATCAAAGATATGGGTATTTCTGCAAGTGTTTTTTATAATTTTTACACATTCTACATACTTTTCGTGCAAAAATGTGGTTTGGGCGACCACAGAGACCGGCTGGCCGGCATAAAGTGAGCAAAATTCCTGTACCTGCGCCGGATTTTCGGCCACATGCGGCCGCGTGCAGCGCGAGGCGATGCCGATGATCTCGGGATGCTCGGCCTTGCCGAGGATCAGCACTTCCCTGCCGTCCGCGCTCTCGCGCGCCGCGATGCGCTGGATGCGCTCGACAAACGGGCAGGTGGCGTCGATGAGCGTGCAGCCGCGCGCCTGCAGCGCTTCGGCTTCCGCGCGCGGGATGCCGTGCGCGCGCAGGATGACGCGGGCGCCGGACGGGATCTCCTCCGGCGCCGCCGTGCGGATGCCGCGCTGCGCCAGATCGGCGACAACGTCCGCGTTGTGGATCAGCGGTCCGGCGCAGTAGAGCAGCGCGCCCTCCTGCCCGGCGGCGGACAGCGCCAGCTCGACGGCCCGACGCACGCCGAAGCAGAAGCCGGCGCTTTTGGCGCGCACAATCATGACAGCTCCTCCTGCCCCAGGGCGCGGATCTCCGCCATCACCTGCTCGGTGAGCAGGCGGTAGGCATCGTGGCCGCGCGCCCGCAGCGGCTCGATGGCGCTGCCGAAAACCACTCGGCAGCGGCGGAAGGCTTTCTTCCCGGCGGTGATATGAGCCGGTACGATGGGGACGTTGGCCTTGCTGGCCAGCATGGCGGCGCCGGTCTTGCCGGCCAACTCCGCGCCGTCCGTGACGCGGGTGCCCTCCGGGAAGATCACCAGCTTTTGACCGCGCTTCAGGGCCGTCAGGGCGGCGCGCACCGCGCCGAGATCGCTTTCGCCGCGGCGCACGGGGACCACGCCCATCCGGCGGAGGAATCCGCCCAGCACGGGCGCGCGCAGCAGCTCGGCCTTGGCCATCGGCACGACGTCCGTGGTGTCCATGGCCAGCGCCAGCAGGGCGCCGTCGATGTTGGCGGTATGGTTCGCGCAGACGATGCAGCCGCCGTCCGGCAGACGTTCGCGGCCGCTGACCTGGAAGCGGTAGATCGGGCGCAGCAGCGCGCCCGCCAGGCGATAGACCCAGCCGATCATTGGAACCGCTCCTCCGCCAGGCGGGCGATGGCGTCCACGGTCTGCGCCAGCGTCAGCCCGCTGCCGTCGATGGTCACCGCGTCGTCGGCCGCCCGGAGCGGCGCCGCGGCGCGGGTCATGTCGTTGCGGTCGCGCCGCTCGATGGCGGACAGCACCTCTTCGCGCGTCACGCTGAGGCCCTTGGCGCGCTGCTCCTGATAGCGGCGCTCGGCGCGCACCGCGGCGGAGGCGGTCAGAAAGATTTTCAGCCCGGCCTCGGGCAGCACGACCGTGCCGATGTCGCGGCCGTCCATGATGACGTTGTTTTCGCGCGCGAACGCCCGCTGAAAGTCGAGCAGAAAGCCGCGCACCGCGGGGATGGCAGACACCTCGCTGGCCCAGACGGAGGCCTCCTCCGTGCGGATGGCCGCGGAGACGTCCTCGTCGTTGAGAAAGACGTGCTGCTCGCCCTCCGGGCGCTCGATCCGCAGCCGGATCGCGGGCAGCAGGGCGACGACCGCGTCGCGGTCGCCGTGGGAGACGCCGCGGCGCGCGGCAAACAGGCCGACGGCGCGGTACATGGCGCCGGTGTCCACATAAATATAGCCCAGCCGGTCGGCAAGCAGCCGGGCGACTGTGCTTTTTCCGGCCCCGGAAGGGCCGTCGATGGCAATGGCGTTGTGAGAAATCATGCGTTCGCTCCTTCCGCCGCGGCCAGGCCGGCACAGCGGCCGGTCGCCCAGGCGATCTGCAGATTAAAGCCGCCGGTGTAGGCGTCCACGTCCAGAATCTCGCCGGCGAAATAGAGCCCGCGCACCAGCTTGGATGCCATGGTCTTCGGGGCGACCTCGCGGATGCTGACGCCGCCGGAGGTGACGACCGCCTCGTCCCAGGGGCCGAAGCCGGTGATGGTGAACGGCAGCGCCCTAAGCCGGGAGAGTAGCGCCTCGCGCTGGGCCTTGGTGACGCTGTTCACTTTTTCATGCGGCGGGATGCCGCACAGCGCGACCATGACCGGGATGAGCCGGGCCGGCAGCAGGCCGGACAGCACGTTCTGAAAATCGCGGTTCTGCTGCTCGGAAAAGTCGCGCAGCAGCCGCCGGTCGAGCGTTTCGCGGTCGAGAGCCGGCTTGAGATCGATCTCCAGCGCATAGGGAAAACCCTGTCCGCGCCCGAGGTGGGCGGACGCGCTCAGGACCAGCGGCCCGGACAGGCCGTCGGCCGTAAAGACCAGCTCGCCGAAATCCGTGTAGAGTTCCCGGCCGTCCTTGCGGACCGTCAGGCCGACGTTGCGCAGCGACAGGCCCTCAAGCTGCCCGGGGACCGGCCCGGCCGCGACCAGCGGCACCAGCGAGGGCCGCAGCGCGGTCACGGTGTGTCCGAGCGCCTGCGCCATGCGGTAGCCGTCCCCGTCCGAGCCGGTGCGCGGATAGGAGCGCCCGCCGGTGGCGAGGATGACCGCGTCGGCCGCCAGCGTCCGTCCGCCGTCCAGCGCGACGCCGCGCACGGCGCCGCCCTCCGTCAGGATGCCGGCCGCCCGCTCGTGCAGCACCTGCACGTGGAGCTTGTCCAGCTGCATTTTCAGCGCCTCGGTGATGTCCTTGGCGCGGTCGGAGACCGGAAACACGCGATTCCCCCGCTCGACCTTGAGCGGCACGCCCAGCCCCTCAAAAAAGGCCATCACTTGCTGCGGAGAGCAGGAAGAAAAAGCGCTGTAAAGAAATTTACCATTACAGGTCATGTTGTCCATCAGCACCTGCGGAGTGCAGTCGTTGGTGACATTGCAGCGCCCCTTGCCGGTGATGTTGAGCTTGACGCCGCAGAAGCGATTGCGCTCGAGCAGCGTCACCGCCGCGCCCTGCCCGGCCGCGGTGACGGCGGCCATCATGCCGGCCGCGCCGCCTCCGATGACGACGATCATTCGCGCACGAACCCCGCGGCTTCCTGCGCGGCGCGCAGCCGGCGCTCCGACTGCTCGTTGCCGCGCGCCAGCAGGCAGACGATGGCGCAGCAGAGCGAGATCACCGGCGCCAGTGAGCCGCCGATGCCGTAGTCGCCGCATTCGGACACCAGACTGATGTCGGCGCCGGCGGAAACCGGCGAATCGCCGCTTTCGCTGACCGTCACCAGACAGGCCTCGCGTCGGTGCGCAAAGGCGGCCAGATCGAGCGCCGTGCCGCTGTACGGCGGATAGGTGATGCAGAGCAGCAGATCGCCATTGTCGATGGCGGACATCGCCGTCAGCGGATCGACGCCGGTCTGATTGAGACAGCAGACGTTCGGGAGCAGGATGCGCAGATAGGAGGCCAGATATACCGCCGCGGCGCCGGTAAAGCCCTGCCCGTAAATATAGACGCGGGAGGAGAGCATCAGCCGGGTGCAGAGATTGCGCAGCGCGTCGGCCGAGTTGAGGGTCAGCAGCATGCGGACGTTGCGCGCGTCGGAGGCCGCCAGCGCCTCCAGCACCTGCTGGTCGCTGTTCGGATCGGTGACCAGCTCGAGCCGCTCCAGCGTGGTCAGCCGGTATTTCAGCTCGGTCTGCAGCACCTGCTGCAGCTCGGCGTAGCCCTCATAGCCGAGGGCGGTGGCAAAGCGCACCACCGTCGACTGGCTGACGCCGGTCACGGCCGCCAGCGCGAAGGAGCTGAGAAAGGCCGCCTTGTCGCAGTGCTCGGTGACAAACGCCGCCAGCACCCGCTGGCCGCGCGTCAGCTCCTGGCTGTGCTCCGCCAGCGCCTCGTTGATCCGTTTCATCTGCGTTCTCCTCTCTCTGTCAAAGCGATTTCAGATAGCGCACTTCCTCCGCGGTGAGGAGGCGCCAGGTGCCGACAGGCAGCTCGCCCAGCCGCAGCCGCCCTTCGGCGACGCGCTTGAGGGCGTTGACCGTGAAGCCGCAGTGGGTGCACATGCGGCGAATCTGCCGGTTCTTCCCTTCCCGGATGGCCATGGTGATGATATAGCCGCCCGCCGGCAGACGCCGGACGACGCGGACGCGCGCGGGCAGCAGCCGCTGTCCGTCCAGCTCCATCGGGCGGGAGAGCGTCTGCTCCGGCGGCGCGGTCTCCGGGCCGTCGGGCGTCAGATGTACCAGATACTCCTTGTAGACCTCGTGCGAGGGATGCATCAGCCGATAGCTCAGCTCGCCGTCGTCGGTCATCAGCAGCAGCCCCTCCGAATGCATGTCCAGCCGGCCGACCGGGTAGACCCGGGTGCCGACCTCGCGCACCAGATCGAGCACGGTGGGACGGCCCGCCTCGTCGGCAAGCGTCGTCACATAGCCGCGCGGCTTGTTGAGCATCAGGTAAACATGCGCGCTTTTGGGGACGACCGGCTGGTCGTTGAGCGTGATCTCATCCTGCGCGGGATCGGCGCTGTCGCCCAAAAGGGCTGTCATGCCGTTCACCTTTACACATCCGTCGCGCAGGTAAGTTTCAGCCGCACGCCGGGAACAGATCCCGGCGGCGGAGAGTATTTTTTGCAGCCGTTCCCGCATGGAGCGTCCTCCCCTATCGGATCCCGCAGTTCCGCAGCAGCCACTCCCAGAAACCGGGCGCCGGCTGCGGAACGTTGTCCGCGTAAAATATGTCTTGTTCACAGATCACCGTGCCGTCCAGCTCGGCGCGCGCCGTTCCCCAGCGCGTGCCGGCGCGGAGGCCCGCATAGCAGAGCCGCGGGCCGCAGAGCCGGATGCGGACGCGGGCCCGCTCCGCCGGGGTCAGCGCCAGCGTGCAGCCGGCGGTGAGATAGAGCCCGACGGTGCCGCTGCCGGCCACCGGGATTCGTCCGCAGGGCCCGGCGGCAAAGAGCGCGGCCGGCGCCATGTCCGCAAAGGCCTCCCGGTAAAGGGCCCGGTGGTCGTTCCAATCGTCCGGCGCGTTCAGAGTGACCGCAATCAGCGTCCGCCCCTGCCGCTCCATCGCCGAGACCAGACAGCGGCCGCACGATCTGGTATAGCCGGTTTTCAGACCGATCACGCCATCGTCGGCCAGGAGCCGGTTGTGGTTCTGCATCCACCGCCCCGCCATATGGACGGTGCGGGTGGCGACAATCTCCCGCAGCAGCGGCACGTCCAGCACCGCCTGCGCCAGCAGGCAGAGATCGTGCGCCGTGCTGTAATGGGTGGCGCCGTCCAGGCCGCTGGGGTTGTCGAAATGGGTGTCGGCCATCCGCAGCGCCGCGGCGCGGGCGTTCATCTGCGCCACAAAGGCGGCGGGATCGCCGTCCAGACCGGCCAGCGCCGCCGCGGCGTCGTTGCCGCTGCACAGCAGCAGCCCGCAGAGCAGCGCCCGCACGGTCAGCGTCTCCCCGGCCCGCAGGTACATCGAGGAGCCCTCGATCCCGCACCAGGCGGGCCGGACGGTCACGGTGCGCGCCGGATCATAGCGCTCCGCGGCGACCAGCGCCGTCATCAGCTTTGTGGTGCTGGCCATCCCGCGGCGCACATCGGCGCCGCACGCGCGGAGCAGCTGCCCGGTCAGCGGATCATAGAGCGCCCAGGACGCGGCGGAAAGAGCCGCCGCCGGCAGACTCAGCAGAAGCAGCGCCAGCAGCAGACAGGACAGCTTTCTCAAACGGCATCACCCGTATATTCTACGGGCGGCGCGCGGTCAATAGACCGGGGTGTCCTCGGGCTTGGTCTTTTTGAGCTTGTCGATCACGGTCGGCACCAGGTCGATCACGCGGTCGATGGCCGACAGGCCGTCCTTGTCCATATAGATCATGCGCACGCTGCCGCCGCTGATGACGACAAACGCCACCGGCGTCATGCTCACGCCGGCGCCGCTGCCCGCGCCGAAGCGCAGGTTGTTGCCGTCGGTGCCGCCGGAGGCGAAGCCGAAGGTCACCTTGGTCACCGGGATCAGCGTGGTGCCGTCCGGCGTGGTGATGGGCTGGCCCACCACGGCGTTGGTATCGATCATTTCACGGAGCTTGGCCAGGGTCTGCTCCATCACTTCGCTGACATTGCTCATCTTGTTACCGCCTTTCCTGATGCTGCCTGCGCAGCTTTAAAAATCCGAATAGGATGCACAGTCCGGAAACCGTCAGACAGAATACCATGCCGGAGATCTGGATGCGGAACTCCGCCCGGCTTGCGCCGCCGAAGGCCGCCTCAAGCGACAGGTCGTGCTTTTTGATTCGGGTGCGCGCCGCCAGCGCCGGATAGAGGGACGAGAGCGCGGCAGACGCGGCGCCGTAGGCGATCGCGGTCTGCGCGGCATCGTCGCCGCCGACGGCGGCATGGAGCGTCAGCTCGTCCACCCGCAGGCAGCGCAGCGTCCTCCCGGCGGAGCGCAGACCGAAGCGCGCGTAGCCGAGCAGCTCGTCAAGCGTCGGCCTGTGCGGCGGCTTGGCCGCGCCGCCGGATTTCCTGTGGCGCGCGTGCTTTTTGGGCCGTGGCGCGGACGGCGCCTTCTTGGCCTTTTCCCTGGCGGGCAGCAGCGTCAGCCGCAGCGGGCCGAGCCCGGCCCAGAGCGTGAACCGCTCCTCCCAGGCGCAGCCGACGCGGACGCGCAGCAGCGAGACCAGCACCAGCAGGCCGAGCAGCCCCAGCGGGATATACCAGCCCCAGGCCATGATCAGACGCCCTCCGGGGCGTCAGGGGGCTCCGCTTCTTCCCCGGCGTGGGCCGCCAGCGCCTCCAGCTCGCGCGAAGATTCGATGGTCAGCTGTTCGGGGTCGCCGCCGGTGAGCGCCTCCAGGGTCGGTAGCTGGCCGAGGTCGTTCAGCCCGAAGGAGCGCAGAAAGCGCTCGGTGGTCCGATACAGAATCGGCCGTCCGGGGACGTCGAGCCGTCCGCATTCCTCGACCAGCCCCTTGTCGACCAGACTGCCGACCGTGTAGCTGCTGTCGACGCCGCGCACCTGCTCGACATAGGTCTTGGTGGCGGGCTGCTTGTAGGCGATGATGGCCAGCACCTCCAGCGCCGACTGACTGAGCTGCTGCGGCCTTCTCGTCTCCAGCGCCGCCCGCACCTGCGGCGCGTAATCGGCGCGGGAGCAGAGCTGGTAGCGGTCCTCCAGGCGCAGCAGACGAATGCCGCGCCGCTCGAAATCATAGTAGTCGCCGAGCTCCCCGGCGGTCTGGCGCAGGGTCTCCCGGTCGGTGCTGAGGACGGCGCACAGCTTGCCCTCGCTCACCGATTCGCCGGAGGCGAACAGCACCGCCTCCAGCGCGCAGGCCAGCTCATTGTGCTCCATCGCGTTCCTCCGTCTGCGTCACCGGCGGCTCCTCGCGGGGAGCCAGCCGCAGTTGATAGCCGTCCTCGGTGTCCTCGATGAGCACCTTGTGGCTTTTGGACAGTTCCAGCACCGCCAGAAAGATGGCGACGACCTCCGAGCGGCTGGCGGCGGAAAGCACCAGCTTCTGAAAATCGATCGTCTCCGCGTGGGAAAACAGCTGCACCAGGGCCGAGATCTTGTCCTCGACCGGCACCGGCTCGCGGCCGACAATGCCCTCGAAGGCGCTGACCGGCGGCGGCATGGCCCGTTCGGCGCGCTGGAAGATGTCCTCCACCGCGCGCACCAGCACGTCCACGGTGTAGTCGTACCGGAAGCGGTCGGGATCGCGCTCCAGCTGCTCCTGGGCGCGCACATAGAGGTCGCGGCCCAGCTCCTCCCGCTCGGAGAGGACGGTGCCCGCATCCTTGAAGCGCTGGTATTCAAGCAGCGCCTGGACCAGCTCGGCGCGCGGGTCCTCGGCGTTTTCCTCGTCATAGCTCGGCAGCAGCATCCGCGACTTGATATACATGAGCTGCGCCGCCATGGCGATGAAATCGGCGGCGATGTCGAGATCGAACTCCTGCATCTGCCGGATATAGTCGAGATATTGCTCGCAGATCGCGGCGATGGGGATGTCGGTGATCTCCACCTTGTTTTTGGAGATCAGATAGAGCAGCAGGTCGAGCGGTCCGTCGAAGCTGTCAAGATGAAACTGTACTTCCTTCATGCCAGCCCTCCGAACAGTCCGATCAGCCAGGACAGCGCCGCGCCGATGCCGCTGAGGATGGCGCTGCGGATCAGCTCGATCGGCTTGTCCAGCCAGCCGAGCATGATGACCGCCAGAAACACCAGCGACAGGTAGCGCTCATATTTGGCGACCGTGCGGATCAGCCGGTCCGGCAGCAGCGGCAGCAGGATCTTGCTGCCGTCCAGCGGCGGGATGGGGAGCAGATTGAACGCGGCCAGGCCGACGCTGAGATAGGCGGTGATGTAGAGAAACTGCGCCAGCCCGGTCACAAACGAGCCGCTGCCGTGCACCGTCAGCTCCAGATAGACAAAAAACAGGACGAAGGCCAGCAGCAGGTTGCTCACCGGCCCGGCCAGCGCCGTCAGCGAGACGGCGACCTTGCGGTTTTTCAGGCGGGTCATCCGCCGCGGGTCGATAGGGACGGGCTTGGCCCAGCCCACGCCGGCGATAATCATGCACAGCGTGCCGATGGGATCGAGATGCTTGAGCGGATTGAGCGTCAGTCTCCCCTGCTCCTTGGCCGTCTCGTCACCCAGCCAGTAGGCCACAAGGCCGTGGCAGGTCTCGTGGATGGTCAGGCAGATGAGCACGGCGGGAAGGATATAGAGATACTGTTTCCAATCCCGGCTGAAAATCGACAGCAGCAGCGGCAGCATGCGTTACAGCAGGTCGCAGGCGACCAGGTCCTCGTAGGTTTCGCGGCGGACAACGGTGCGCGTCTTGCCGTCGCAGCCGATCAGCACGATGGGGGCGCGCGGCACGCGGTTGTAGTTGGAGGCCATCGAATAGTTGTAAGCGCCGGTCGCAAAGACGCAGAGCGTGTCGCCCGGCTTGGCGGTCTGGAACTTGAGATCGCGGGCGATCAGGTCGCCGCTCTCGCAGCAGCGGCCGGCGATGGTCTGCACCTTGTCGCGCGGCGCCGCGGCGCGGTCGGCGACGACGGCGTCATATTCCGCCTGATAGAGCGCGAAGCGCGGGTTGTCCGGCATGCCGCCGTCGATCGAGACGTAGCAGCGCGCGTCTTTGATGTCGCGCACGCCGCCGACGGTGTAAAGCGTGCAGCCGGCCGCGCCGACCATGGAGCGGCCCGGCTCGATGACGATTTCCGGGATCTCGCGGCCGAGCCGCGCCGATTCCTCGCGCATCGCCTGGCCCATGGCGTCGATCTTCTCGCCGAAGGTGCCCGGACGGTCGGTGGGCATGTATTTGATGCCGAAGCCGCCGCCGACGATCATCTCGTCCATGCGGATGTGCAGCTCCTTCTCCATCTGGCAGAAGAAGTCGAACATCACGCGCGCGGTCTTGGCAAAGGCGTCGACGTCAAAAACCTGGGAGCCGATGTGGCAGTGGATGCCCGCAAAATCGAGATGCGGCTGCTGCAGGATATGGCGGGCCAGGCGCATGGCCTCGCCGTCGGCGATGCCGTAGCCGAACTTGCTGTCGTTCTGGCCGGTCATGATGAACTCGTGCGTGTGCGCGGAGACGCCCGGCTTGACGCGGAACAGCACGCGCTGGTTCCGGCCGTGCGCGGCGCAGATGCGCTCGAGGCGGGCGACCTCCTCGTAGTTGTCGATGATGATGCTGCCGATGCCGGCGGAGACGGCCATCTCCAGCTCGGCGTCGGTCTTGTTGTTGCCGTGGAAATGGAGGTTCTTCGGATCAAAACCGGCCTTGACGGCCGTATAGAGCTCGCCGCCGGAGACGACGTCCGCATGGACGCCCTCGGAGGCGAGGATCGGATAGATGAACGCGGCGCACAGCGCCTTGCTGGCGTAGGCGACCTTGTTGCGCTCGCCGAAGTTGCGGCGCATCGCCTCGGTGAAGGCGCGGCAGTTTTCGCGCAGGCAGCGTTCGCTCATCACATAGGCCGGCGTGCCGTATTCGCGGCCGAGGTCGACCAGATCGACGCCGTCCATCAGCAGATGGCCGTTGCCGCCCACCGAGAAGTGCTCGTTATAAATCTGTTCCATTTTGTTCCGCGGCCTGCCGGATCTCCGACAGGACCTCCTCCTTGTTTGTTTGTTTTTCTGCTGAAAAGCCGATCAGCTTTACATCGTCTTCCATTCCGATCGTTTCCCGGATCAGCGCCAGATTTGCCGCCTGCTCGGAGGGCTTGAGCTTGTCGAGCTTGTTGGCCAGCACCAGCGGGCGCACGCCCGTCTCCCGCATCCAGCGGTACATGGTGCAGTCGTCGGCCGTCGGCTTGTGCCGGGCGTCGACAAGCAGGACCATCAGCACGATCCGGGATAGGTCCGCGGCGAGATAGCGGTCGATCAGCCTGGAAAAGCGCTCGCGCTCGGCGCGGGAGGTTTGAGCATAGCCGTATCCGGGCAGATCGATCAGCCACAATCGATCATCGACCAGAAAGAGGTTGACAAACACGGTCTTGCCCGGCGTGCCGCTGACGCGGGCGAACTTTTTGCCCAGCAGGGCGTTGATGGCGGAGGACTTGCCCACATTGGAGCGTCCGGCCATCACCACGCGCGGGCGCGCGTCGCGCGGGAAGCCGCGTTCGTCGGCCGCGGAGCGGACAAAGTCCGCCTTGCCGAAATCGAGCTTCACTGGCGGATCCGGGCCGCGGGATGCGGCTCCGGCAGCGGCGCGGGCAGCTGTTCGGCGTGCGCCTCCGGGGCGGGCAGCGCGTGCAGCGCCTCCGGCTCCGGCTCGACCCCGAACACGAACCGCAGCACCTCGTCCATGTGGCTGACAAAGACGAAGCGGAGCTTGGCGCGCACGGTCTGATCGATCTCGTCGAGATCGGGCTTGTTCTCCTGCGGGACCAGCACGGTGTCGATATGGTTGCGGTAGGCGGCCATCGTCTTTTCGCGCAGGCCGCCGATCGGCAGCACCCGGCCGCGCAGGGTGATCTCGCCGGTCATGGCGATGTTTTTGGGCACCGGCCGGCCGGAGAGCGCCGAAAACAGCGCCGTGGCCACGGTGATGCCGGCGGACGGCCCGTCCTTGGGGACGGCGCCCTCCGGGAAGTGAAGATGGATGTCCTTCTTGGCGGCAAACTCCGCGGGCAGCTCCAGCGCCTTGGCCCGCGAGCGCAGGTAGGTCAGCGCCGCGCGGGCGCTCTCCTTCATGACGTCGCCGAGGTTGCCGGTCAGCTCGAGCTTGCCGGTGCCGTCGACCACGGCGCACTCGACCTCCAGCAGCTCGCCGCCGACGCTGGTCCAGGCCAGCCCGTGCACGACGCCGCATTCCGGCTCCTTGCCGAGCGGTTCCGGCTTGAATTTCGGGGTGCCGAGGTATTTGGAGAGGTTTTTGACGGTGAAATGCAGCGACTTCTTCCCGGTCTCGCTCATATACCGCGCCGTCTTGCGGCACAGCTTGGCGAGCTGGCGCTCCAGCTCGCGGACGCCCGCCTCGCGGGTGTAGCCGTCGATCAGGGCGCGCAGGGCGTCGTCGTCCAGACGGAGGTTCTGCGCCTTCAGCCCGTTCTTTTTGAGCTGCTTCGGCAGCAGATGGCGCACGGCGATCTCCGCCTTTTCCTCGTCGGTGTAGCCCGGCAGCTCAATGACCTCCATGCGGTCGAGCAGCGGCCGCGGGATCTGGTCCATATCGTTGGCGGTGGTGATGAACAGCACGTCGCTGAGATCGATGGGCAGCTCGATGAAATGATCGCGGAAGGCGCTGTTCTGCTCGGTGTCGAAGACCTCGAGCAGCGCCGAGGACGGGTCGCCCTTGTAGTCCGCTCCCAGCTTGTCGATCTCGTCGATCAGGATGAGGCAGTTGCGGCTGCCCGCCTGCCGCAGGGCGTTGACGATGCGGCCCGGCATGGCGCCGATATAGGTCTTGCGATGGCCGCGGATGTCAGCCTCGTCGCGCACGCCGCCCAGGCTGAGGCGGGCGTAGTCGCGGCCCATGCAGCGGGCGATCGAGCGGGCGACGCTGGTCTTGCCGACGCCCGGAGGGCCGACCAGACAGAGAATCTGGCCCTTGACGCCGCCGGTCAGGTTCTTGACGGCGAAGAACTCCAGAATGCGCTCCTTGACCTTCTCCAGCCCGTAATGGTCCGCCTCCAGGATCTCCTTTGCCTTGCGGATGTCGTCGTTCTCCGGCTTGACCTCGTTCCAGGGCAGCTCAAGGCAGATGTCGAGCCAGCCGCGGATCACGCCGCTCTCCGGCGAGGAGGGCTGCATCTTGGCCAGCCGTTTGGCCTCGGTGTTCATCTTTTCCCGCACGTCGTCGGGGAGGTTCTTCTGTTCGATCTTCTTCAGATATTCGGCGGACTCTCCGGTGCCGTCCTCGCTCTCCCCGAGCTCCTCGGAGATCGCCTTGGCCTGCTCGCGCAGATAGTAGTCGCGCTGATTTTTGTCGATCTGGGTCTTGACCTTGTCCTGGATCTCCTGCTCGATCTGCAGGATCTCGATTTCCTCGGTCAGCATCCGCACCGTCATCGTCATGCGCCGCCGCGGGTCGAGCTGCTCAAGCAGCTCCTGCTTGGCGTCATAGCGAAGCTGGATGTTCTGCGCGATATAGTCGGTGAGGATGTCCGGCTCGGTGCCGTCCATGACGGTCATGACGACCTCGCTCGACATCTGCGGCACCAGGGCCACATATTCGAGAAACAGCTCCTGCATCTGGCGGATGAGCGCGGCGTCGCGCTTGGTGCGCCGGGCCAGCGTCAGCTGCGGCAGCAGCGTGATGTCGGAGGTCAGATAGGGGTCGCTCTGGCGGATGGCGTCCAGCCGGGCGCGCTGCTTTCCTTCGACCAGGACGCGGATGTTGTCGCCGGGGATCTTGAGGATCTGGCGCACGCGGCAGTAGGTGCCGGTGTCGAACAGATCCTTCTGCTCCGGCACATCGGTCGTCATGTCGCGCTGGGTAATCAGAAAGATGCGCTGGCCGCCGTTCATGGCCTGCTCGAGCGCCTGGATGGATTTCTGCCGGCCGACGTCAAAATGAAACAGCGCGCCGGGAAAGACCGTGATGCCCCGCAGGGCCAGGGTCGGTATATCAGAAATCGACTTGTATTTTGCCGTTGTGTTCATGGTGTCCTCCTGTGGTATGGGTTCCAAAAATATGCGGATAAATCCGACAATTTATCTATGATAATATATCATAAAGATGTGAATAAATCAAGTCAGCGCGCGGTTTATCGCGGCCCGGCGATTCATCGGCCGTGAATAAACTTGCGCAGACAAAAAGGCGCCGCAGCCCGAAGGCCGCGGCGCCGGCAGACGGCGGCGGATGCGAAAAATCAGGCGTGCAGCTCCTTGTGGCGGATCCAGAAGGCGCCGTCCGGCTTGATGACCAGCACGTCGATCGGTCCGCCCACCGTCTCCACGGCGTCGGAGTAGTGCATGGTCTTGATGGTCACGTCCACCGCGTAGAGCGCGAAATCGATGGCGTCCTGCAGCGTGAACAGCGCCCAGGAGACCATGGTCTTCCCGAGCGGGATCTCCGCCCCGTCCGCGCCGCGCATGTAGGTGTTCTGAATGATCTTCGACAGCGTCTGCGTCTCGCCGTCCCAGCTCGCGCCCTGCGCCGCGGTGTTGATCTCGGTGACGCTTTTCTTCCGGACGTTGAGCTTGTAGACCCGCTGCACGCGCGCGTCCTTTTCCGGCCGGTACCCGGCCACCATGAAGCTGGTGTCCGGCACGGCCGGCATGTCCTGAAAATAGTCGATCAGCAGCCGCGGCATTTCCGCCACGTCGGTCGCCGGCGTGACGCGCTCGCGGATGAACGCCTCGATAAACCCGGTGATCGGCACGCCGGAAAGAGAGGCGTCGCCGCAGGTGGAGATGCCGGCCTGGTTGGGGCAGAGAAAGGTCTTGTAGGTGGTGTCCGTGGTGTGCGTGCCGATCCGATGGACGACCTTGCCGTTTTCCTCGCTCGTCTGGGAATAGGTGGTGCGGCTGTCGCTGGCGAGCACGATGCCCTCCTTGACGTGAACGGCGATGATGAACGACATGATAATGTCCTCCCCTGTCGGTTTTTCGGCGCTGCCTTTGTTCTGATTATAGGACAGACCGGCGCGAAAGTAAACCTCTTCTGCGCCGGAGCAGGTCGCGCGGCCGGCGGACCGGGAAAAAATAATAAATATGTGTTGTTGAACTGCGGCCGAGACGGGTTTATAATCAAGATACAGGCCAGACAGCCGGGAAAGGCCGGCAGCCGCGTCCGGATCTTCCGGACGGCGTGCGGGAGGGGACGAAATGGACAATCACAAAGGCGCCGCCGGACAGACGGCGGTGTTTTCCCCGATTACGGCGGCGCAGATCGAAAAGGTGAACATCCGCCGCATCATCGGAATCTGCGCGGGCACGCTGGCCTTTGAAGGCATCAATCTGCTCAATCCGGCCTTCTGGGCGACGCCGATTCTGTGGAGCGGGGCGATCTATCTGACGGCGGTGTCCATCGGCTTTCTCGCCGTGCTGCTGCTGAAAAAGCCTGCCGCGGCCGGCCGGCGGCCGGCTGTGCTCAACAGCCTCTTCTGGGTGCTGTTTTCGGTGGGCTTCTTCCCCTTTCTTGTCAGGGACGCGCGGGGCGGCGATTCGCCGCTGAACTGCGTCCTGCTCTGCACGGTGCTGATCTGCGCGCCGCTGCTTCGGGTCAAAAATCTGAGCATCATTTTCGGCGTCTCCCTCGCGGTCAATCTCCTGGCCGCGTGGTATGCGCGCGGGGCGGCGTTTTCCTTCCAGTATGCGCTTGAGCTCATCGCCATCAACGCGGTGGGGTACTCCATGGCGCGGAATCTGCACGGCCGCTACTTCGCCCTGCTGGACGAACAGCAGAAGGTCTATGACCAGCAGCTCGCGGATCGGCTGCGGCAGGAGGCGCTGCAATCGAAGCTCGAGCAGGACCGGCAGATCAACGCCGCGCGCTCGGAGTTTCTCTCCCGCATGAGCCACGACCTGCGGACGCCGCTCAACGCCGTGATCGGCCTGTCCGACATGGCCATGGATGAGGCGCTGGCGCCGGAGGAGGTGCGCACCTGCCTCGGCGACATCAACGACGCGGCCAAACACCTGCTGTCGCTCATCAACGACGTTCTGGATATGACGAAGCTCGACAACAACAAAATGACGCTGCGCCCCGCGCCCTATGAGACGGCGGCGTTTCTTTCGACGGTCCGGAGCGTGATCGGCGCGCAGTGCACACAGCGGCAGCTGCGGCTCAGCACGGAGTGCGACGACGGATTCCCCGCCTGTCTGCTGGTCGACCGGCTGCGGTTCAATCAGATCTTTTTGAACCTGCTCTCCAACGCGGTCAAGTTCACGCCTGCCGGCGGCGAGGTCGCACTGCGGCTCACCCACGCTCCGGCGGCCGACGGACAGATCGCGCTGACGGCGGTCGTCCATGACACCGGCCGCGGCATGGAGCCGGACTTTGCGGCGCACGCCTTTGAGGCGTTCACGCAGGAGCGTGCGGAGGACGGCGAACGCGGCGCGGGGCTGGGGCTGACCATCGTCCGCAGCATTGTCAGGCTGATGGAGGGAACCATCCGGGTCGAGAGCTGTCCCGGCCGCGGCACGGACGTCACCGTCTGCATGACGGTCGGCACGGCGGCGCCGGCCGCGCCGGAGAACCGGCTTGCGGCAGCGGCGGCGGGCCTGTCCGGGAAGCGCGTGCTGCTGTGCGAGGACAATCTGATGAACCAAAAGGTCGCGGTCTATCTGCTGGAACGGGTGGGCATGACAGTCGAAACGGCCGCCGACGGCGCGTGCGGCGTGGCGCTGTTCTCCGGGCACCAGGCCGGGTACTACGACGCGGTGCTGATGGATGTGCGGATGCCCGTCATGGATGGGATCGCCGCCGCCGCCGCGATTCGGGCGCTCGATCGGGCGGACGCCGCGGCGGTGCCGATCATCGCCATGACGGCGAACGCCTATGAGGAGGACGAGGAGCGGTCGAAGGCCGCCGGCATGAACGCGCATCTGAGCAAGCCGGTCGACCCGCAGGCGCTCTATGCCGCGCTGACGCGGTTCCTGTCCGGCGACGGCGCGCAGCCCCGGCGCTGACGCCGCGCCCCGTATCGCCTTGGCGCGGGCCGGCAGGATGGAATGCAAACCCGCGGCCGTCTGCATAAAACAGCAGAGCGCTCTGCAAAGAGCGCTCTGCTGTTTTTGAAAAACCAGACAACCGGGATGCCGGAGATAATGCTCATTTTGTTCATGAGCTACTGTATGGTATAGGTGAACACATTCAAATCTACCATTTCTTTTCCACCCCAGTTTTTCTCTTGGACAGTATTAGGCTCTTTTACAAAGCTATTCCTAATCAACGCTTTTTCAGAAAAGATATTTTCTGGCATAACAAATGCTTTCAATGTCCGAATACCCATGTCGTTACAAAGATAATTCGTCATAAGCTTTACCGTATCAGTTGCAATTCCTCTGTGCCAATACGATTCGTTTATTCGATAACCTATCGTTATTTGATTTGCTCTTTTTTTATAATCAAACATCTCGGCAAGTCCAACAAGCCTATCGGGTTCTTCATACAGGTAAACGCCTGCAATGATATTTTTCTTTTTATCAAAATCTCTGCCACCAAGGTTTCTAATAGCAGCCAGCAAATTACCTCTGCTTTTTTTATAGAGAAATGGAGGAATATATTGATAGACGTTGGGATTGTCCGTAATTTCTTTAAGGGCATCCACATCTATTTCAGTCATTTTTCTAATGATGATATGGTTATTTTTGAGGTATGGAAATGTATCAAATAATTCTTCCATTATAATTACCTCTTTCGTAAAATATAAATAATCTTGTGTTCAATATATCACAATATCACAGATTTGGACAAAGCAAAAGACCTGCTCTTCCTAAGAAGAACAGGTCTTTCTGGTCCGAGTGACGGGACTTGAACCCACGGCCTCTTGACCCCCAGTCAAGCGCGCTACCAGCTGCGCCACACCCGGATGCAAAAAGTATGATAGCACACCCGGCCTTTTTTTGCAACCCTTTTTGCGCAAAAGGCGGAAAATAATTGCCCCCGGCCGCGCATACAATGCAGCATGAAACGACTGAAAAAGCTGCTGCTGGATACGCTTCTGCTCACCGGTACCGCCCTGCTCATGCGCCTTTTGGGCATGGGCTTTTCCGTCTGGCTCTCGCGGCGGATCGGCGCCGCCGGCGTCGGCCTGTTTGAGCTGCTGATGTCCGTCTACGGCTTCGCGGTGGTGCTGGCGGCCTCCGGGGTGCGCCTGTCGGTGATCCGGCTGGTCGTAGAGCACGGCGGCGCGGCGCGCGCCGTGATGCGCCTGTGCGTCCGCTATGCGCTGCTGCTGGGCAGCGGCGCCTGCATCCTGCTGCTCATGGGCGCGCGGACGATTGCGGAGCGCTGGCTGCGGGCGCCGGAGGCCGTGCTGTCGCTGCGCATTCTGGCGGTCAGTCTCCCCTTCCTGGCGGTCTCCGCGGCGCTGAGCGGCTATTTTACGGCGGCGCGGCACGCCGGCCGCTATTCCGGCGTCCAGCTGGCGGAGCAGCTCTGCCGCATCGCCCTGTCGGTCGGCCTGCTGCGGCTGCTGCTGCCGCGCGGCGTCAATTATGCCTGCGTGGCGCTGGTGATCGCCTCCTGCGGCGCCGAAACGCTTTCCATGCTGCTGGCGCTGGCCCTCTACCGCCTTGAAAGGCCGGGCACGGACGCGGCGCCGCGCGGCCTGCGGCGCGCACTGCTGCGGATCGCGCTTCCGGACGCGGCCGGCTCCTGGGTGCGCTCGGCGCTGGTCACGGCCAAACAGCTGCTGATCCCGCGCGGCCTGCGGCTGTCCGGCGCGTCTTCCGAGCAGGCACTGGCGACCTACGGCATCATCCAAGGCATGGCGCTGCCGGTGCTCGCCTTCCCTGCCGCCTTTCTCGGCGCGCTGTCCGGCCTGCTGGTGCCGGAGGTGGCGGAATGCCGGACGCGGGGACAGCAGGCGCGGCTGTGCTACATCATCCGCCGCGTGATCCATGTGACGCTGATGTTTTCCTTCGGCGCCATGGGCCTGCTGCTGACGTTCGCCGAGCCGCTGGGGACGCTACTTTATCACAGCGGCGCCGCCGCGCGGTACATCCGCATGCTGGCGCCGCTGGCGCCGCTGATCTACCTCGACATGGCGGTGGACGCCTTTCTCAAGGGCCTGGGATTGCAGACCGCTTCCATGCGCATCAACATCGCCGACGCCGCCATGTGCCTGACGCTGGTGCTGGTGCTGATCCCCCGCATCGGCATCCCCGGCTACCTGCTCATGCTGGCGCTGAGCGAGGCGCTCAATCTGGTGCTCAGCCTGATGCGGCTGCGAAAGGCCGCCTGCTTTGAACCGGAGACCGTGCGCAACGTGCTGATCCCGGCCGTCTGCGCGCTGCTGCCGATGCTCTGGGGCGCGCCGAGCTACCGCACGCTGTGCGCCGTGCTGCCGGAGGTCCCGGCGCTGGCCGGCGCGATGGCCTTTGTCAGCCTCGGGTACGGGAGCGCGCTCTTTGCGCTCGGCAGCGCCACGGCGGAGGACTGGCGCTGGCTGCGCGGCATCCTCAAATAAAAAGGGCGGCGGGAGAACCCGCCGCCCTGCTGTTCACTTGAGATCCGCGAGGTAGTCGCGCAGACAGCGGCGCACTTTGCCGCCGCGGCCGGTGATGGTCTCCGCATGCCAGAGGGCGCTGATGATCGCCTCCTCGACCGCCTCGGCGCTCATCTCCAGCACCGGGTTGATGTGGTCGTCGTCCATCATCGTCATCGGCACAAAGGCGCTCTTGGGCTCGTGCGGAACGCGGTTGGCCGTGGTGAAGGCCAGGGCGATGTCGCCCGAGCCGTTGCCGTAGAAGGAGCCGGTGCGCGCCAGGCCTGCGCCGGCACGGCGGCAGATGCGCTTGAGCTGGCGCTCGCTGAGGGGCACGTCGGTGGCCAGCAGCATGATGATCGAGCCCTTGTCCGCCTTGCACTGGTTCTGGGCGTCCTCGATCCGGCGTCCGACCGGGTCGCCATCGATGCGCAGGTATCCGAAGCCGCCGAAGTTGCTCATCACCAGCGCGCCGATGGTGTAGTCCTTTTTGTCCAGCCGTACGACGCGGGAGGCGGAGCCGATGCCGCCCTTCATGCCCATGCAGGTCATGCCGGTGCCGGAGCCGACGGCGCCCTCCGCGAACACGCGGTCGGCGTTGGCGATGGCGTCGAAAACATGCTCCTCGCGGACATGCAGGCCGCGGATGTCGTTCAGACCGCCGTCGTTGCACTCGCAGACGATGGGGTTGACCGTGCCGGTGGTCAGGCCGATCTCGGGGTTCTGGGCCATCATGTATTTGATGAGGCCGGTGGCGACCGTGCCGATGCTCAGCGTGTTGGTCATGATGATCGGCGTTTCGATGGTGCCGAGCTCCTCGACCTGGACCAGGCCCATGGTTTTGCCGAAGCCGTTGATGACGGCGGACGCGGCCATCACCTTGTCCCGGAACAGGTTCCCGCCGTGCGGCAGGATGGCGGTGACGCCGGTGTTGACGTCGCCGCCGCGCAGCGTGACATGCCCCACCTTGACGCCGGGCACGTCGGTGATCAGATTGAGTTCGCCGGGAGTTCCGCGGCCAATCCGATAGCCGCAGTCCTTATTGAGACCCATGGTTTGTCCTCCTGTAAAAAATCTTTCCCTATCAGTATAGCCGTGCCGGCGGAAAATCTCAAGGCGTGCGGGCAAAAATAAAAAAGCACCTGCCAACAGGTGCTTTTTTGGTGGAGACAAGGGGGCTCGAACCCATGACCTCTCGCGTGTGAGGCGAACGCTCTAACCAGCTGAGCTATGTCTCCTTGACTGGTGACCCGTACGGGAATCGAACCCATGATTCCGCCGTGAAAGGGCGGTGTCTTAACCGCTTGACCAACGGGCCAAAAATGGTAGCGGCGGTGGGATTTGAACCTACGACCGGCCGGGTATGAACCGGATGCTCTAGCCAGCTGAGCTACGCCGCCATTTTCTTGCCTGCCCGTGGCAAGCAAGACATATTATACGATTTGCCTTTGCCTTTTGTCAATACTAAATTTGAAAATCAGAGAAAAAATCAGATCAGCCGGACCGTGAAATAAATCGCCGCGCCGACAAGATAGGCAACGCCGCACAGCAGCAGCACCAGCGCCGCTTTGCCGCCGAACCAGAAGGCGGCAAACAGGCAGAGCAGCACGGCCAGATAAAGCGGAATCTGGAGCCTGCGGGCGCCTTCCCTGCCCAGCAGCGCCAGACGCAGCACATGCTCATGCGGCAGGAAGGACAGAACCGGCGGGATCAGGCACAGCACCGCCGCGGAGAGAAAACCGGCCATGCGGATGGAGTCGGTGCCGGTCAGCTTGTAGCAGAGGTACATTGCAAAGATAGTATAGCCGACGACCACGCACATGGTGAAGAACTGGCGCTCATAGACCTTGAACACCAGAAACAGGATCGCCAGGCAGGGCACCAGCACATAGATCAGGCGCATGCCGAGCACGGGATTGAAAAGCAGCAGCGCGCAGCAGACCGCCAGCGAGGCCAGAAAAAGCGCCAGCGTGCCGGGATGAAAGGCGGCGAACGGACTGATATTCCCCTGCCGCCGCGCCGCGAGATACCAGACGAACGCGCCGGCGGCCGCGGCCGCGGAGACGATGCAAAGCACCCGGGCGATCATCATGCCGACCCCGTAGGTGCGGCCGACATCGATGGTGCGATATAAAAACGAGACCCCGGACAGCAGCACGGCCGCCGCGACAAAGATCAGCATAACCTGATTGCTCACCGCGTCCTGCTGCTGTTTCTTCAGCTTCTTATCCTTCAACAAACTCACGCTCCAACCGTCCAGAATCCGAGCACCCATATAGTATACCAATTCCCCGGGGATTTGTCCACCGGAATTTACGTGCTGCGATTGTTGGACGCACATTTCCGCAAAAAGTTCCCGCCAAAATTAATTTATTTTTTCAGAGCCAGCATCGACCAGCCGTCGCGCCGCTCGGCGCGCTCCAGCCGCAGGCCGGTGGGCGCGTAGGCGGCGCGCACCTCGTCCTCCCGCTCGCTGATGATGCCGGAGAGGATGAGCGTTCCGCCCGGCGCGAGCCAGCCCGGCAGATAAGCGGCCATGGCGATCAGCACGTCGGCGACGATGTTGGCGAGGATGACGCCGTACGGCCCCTTTTCGCCCAGCTCGGCGCGCAGCGCGGGATCGGAGAGCAGGTCGCCGCGCCGGGTCTGATAGCGCGCCGGGGCGATGCCGTTTTTCGCCATGTTTTCCGCCGTGGCGGTCATGGCGTTTTCCTCGATGTCGCAGGCCAGCGCGTGCCCGCCGCCGAGCAGCAGCGCCGTGCAGGCGAGGATGCCGCTGCCGCAGCCGACGTCGAGCACGGCGCGGCCGTCGAGGTCGAGCGCGTCCAGCTGCTCCATGCACAGCCGCGTCGTGGCGTGCGAGCCGGTGCCGAAGGAGGACAGCGGGTCCATGGTCAGCAGCACCCGGCCCTCCTCATTGTCGGCGTGCTCCCAGCTCGGGCAGACCAGCAGGCGCCGGCCGACCCGGAAGGGCTTGTAGTACTGCTTCCAGTTGTTCTCCCAATCCTCGCTCTGCACCGGCTTGAGCGTCATCTTCAGGCTGCCGTAAAGGGCCTCGCCCTGGTGGCGCAGCAGCGCCTCCCCGACCGCGCGCAGCACCGCGCGGCCGCGCTCGTCCGCGTCCAGATAGAAGGACACGCTCGGCGTGCGTCCGGGGTCGCCGAGCAGCTGCTCGTCCAGATAGTCCCAGCGCGGCGAAGGGGCGCTGCGCAGTTCCTCCAGCGTGGCCGGATCGTCAATCTGGCAGCCGCCGGTCAGCTCCGCCAGCTCCTCGGCCAGCAGGTCGGCCGCCTCGTGGGTCGTTTCGATGCGCGCGCAGAGATAATTCATGGTTCAGCACTCCCCTGTCTGATATTGGCGCGCCGCCTCCGCCGCCAGGCGCAGATAGCGCACCGCATTTGCGGGATCGGCGCCGATCGCCGTTTCCCCGGTGAGGATAAAGCCCGACGCGCCCGCCAGCGCGGAATGAAAGATGTCGTTCATCTCCGCCCGGGTGGGCGTCGGATTCTGTTCCAAAGACGCCAGCAGCTGGGTCGCCACATAAAACGGCGTCCCCGCCGCCCGGCAGGCCGCGCCGAGGCGCAGCTGCAGTGCCGGAAGCTCCCAGAGCGGCAGACGGTTGCCGAGATCGCCGCGCGCAATGCACACGGCATCGGCCGCTTTTGCGATCAAGCTGATCTGCTTTACACCGTCCTCGTTTTCGATCTTGGCGATGATTTTGACCTGCGGCGCACCGGCGCGCGCCAGCGCGGCGCGGGTTTGCAGCACATCCTGCGCGCCGCGGGTAAAGGAGAGCAGCACGGCGGTGACGCCGCGCGCCGGCGCCTGCCGCAAATTGAGCAGATCGGCTGCGGTCAGCGCCGGGAGCGGCAGCTCCAGCCCTTCGGCGGCGACGCTCTTCCCCGGCGGAAGCAGCCCGCCGCGCTCAACGGCGCACGCATGGGTCGGCGTGACGCGGAGCCGCAGCCTGCCGTCGTCGAGCAGCAGCGCCAGTCCGGGCCGAAGAACGGCCAGCAGCGGCGCGGGCAGGCGCAGATCGCGCTCAGGGTCGACCGCGGCGCCTTCCTCCAGCGTCAGCGGCGCCGGGTTGCCGCAGCGCAGCTCCGGGCCCTGCAGGTCGAGGATCAGTCCGCAGGCGCGGCCGGTCATGCGCCGGCTCTCGGCAAAGGCCGCCAGCCAGTCGGGATGGGCGTCCAATCCGCCGTGGGACAGGTTGAGGCGCAGCGCCGTCATGCCGTTTTCCAGCATGGCCGCGAGCGTTTCGGCCCGCGCGCAGGCGGGGCCGAGCGTGGCGATGTATTCGTTCATTCGCGGAGGGTGAAGCGCCACGCGCACGCGCAGCTTTCGTCCGTGACGTTCGGCCAGCACGACACCGGCTCGCAGGCGATGCGGTCGTCGATCTCGCGCGCGAAGCCGGTGAACTGCGGGATGCCGGCCCGGATGCAGGGATGCGGCTCCATCCCCTTGCGCCGGCGCGCGTTCTGCACGCGGCAGTCCAGCGTGCGGTAGAGCAGGGTGTTGCCCTCGCGGATATACTCCTCGGGGTTGACGTTCGCGTAAAGGCGCAGGCGCATCGCCCGCTCCAGCCCCTCAAGGCCGGCGCGGTCGGGCAGCGCCAGGAACTTTTTGATCTTCTTCGCCTCGATGACGGTGAACCGCTCCCAGATCGCCTCGTCGCAGTCCATCGCGGCGTCCATTCCCCAGGTGCGCTCCACCTGCTGGAACCAGACGCCGTCCATCGCCAGCCAGTCCTTGCAGTAAATCTGGATCAGCTCCTGCAGCTGGGCGCGGGAGAGCTCCGCCAGCGCCGTGTTTTCCGACATGATCGTTCCTCCGTCCCGTTCGGGATGAAAAGGGCGGGGCAACCGCCCCGCCCGACCCGGTTTATTGACAGTATAACCTATTGTGCGCCCGCGCGCAAGCCTCAGCGGGCGTCCGCCGACATTTTGCCGCGGAAGGCCAGCACGGCGCCGAGCATCACGGCCGCCGCCCAGCCGATCACCCACCAGAGATCGGGAAAGATCGCGCCCCAGTCGCCGCACAGCGCGGCCCGGCCGGCCGCCACCGCGTGCATAAAGGGCAGCAGGCCGGCGACCGTCCGGAAGGCGCCGCCCACCAGGTTCAGATCGAACCAGGTCCCGGACAGCCAGGCCGTCAGGTTGGTCAGCAGCGCGCCGCAGACGCCGCCCACCTGCTTGTCGGTAAAGACCGAGCCGCACAGCAGCCCGATGCCGATGAACAGCACCGCGGCGGGCAGCAGCGTCAGCAGGCAGACCAGAATTCCGGCGGACACGCGCAGCCCCAGGATCAGCGCCGCCAGAAAACAGACGACGCTCTGCCCCGCCGCCAGCGGCAGCAGCGGCAGCGCATAGCCGAGAATGAAGTCGCGGGCGCGCAGCGGCGAGGCGAACAGACGCAGCAGAAACGAGGTGCTGCGGTCGCGCGCGATCAGCGTCGCCGAAAACAGGGAGATAAAGGACAGACCGAACACCGCCATCCCCGGCGCCAGCTTTTCGATGGTGAACAGCGGCACGGGCACGTTGGCCTGGATCGCGGAAAGCAGCAGCATCACCGCCAGCGGGAACCCGAGCCCGAAGGCCAGATTGAGCGGGTCGCGCAGCATCTCCCGGGTGTTGCGCCATGCGAATGCGTTCATGTGTTTTCCTCCGTTGCCAGCCGGATGAAGGCGTCCTCAAAACGATCGGTCCCGGTCAGCCGCTTCAGCTCGTCCGCCGTGCCGACGGCGCGGAGCCGGCCGGCCGCCATTACGGCCATCCGGTCGGAAAGCGCCTCGGCCTCCTCCAGATAGTGCGTGGTCAGGATGACGGTGACCGTGCCCCGGAGGGCCTCGATGTGCTTCCACAGCTCGCGCCGCGCCAGCACGTCCAGACCGAGCGTCGGCTCGTCGAGAAACAGGATCTGCGGCGCGGAGATCAGCGCCATAGCGATGCTCAGCCGCCGCTGCATGCCGCCCGAAAGCGTTTTGGCCCGCTGGGCGGCGCATGTGCCGAGGCCGAACGCCTCCATCAGCTCGCCGGCCCGGCGGCGCGCGTCCGCGCGGGCGGCGCCGAACACGCCGGCGACCAGCTCCAGGTTTTCCCGCACGGTGAGGTTGCGGGCGACGGCGGTCTCCTGCGGCGAGACGCCGATGATCCGCTTGACCGTCTGCGGCGCGCGCACCACGCTGCGGCCGAGCAGCAGCGCGTCGCCGCCGCTCGGCGCGCTCAGTCCGCAGAGCATCTTGATGGTCGTCGTTTTGCCGGCGCCGTTGACGCCGAGCAGCGCGAACAGCTCGCCCTGGCGGACGGTCAGATCGAGCCGGTCGACCGCCGTCCTGCTGCCGTAGCGCTTGGTCAGCGCCTGCGTTTCAATGGCGTTCACGGGTTTTGGCCCCCGTCCTTTTCCATCAGATCGAGGAAAAAGCTCTTGAGCGAGGCGCTGGTCAGCAGCGCCAGGCCGGTGCTTTCGTCGCCGACCAGCATCAGCGAGTCGCCGGGCTGGATGGAAAACGTCCGCCGCGCCTCGACGGGAATGACAATCTGGCCCTTCTCCCCCACCTTGACCATTCCGAAAATCACCTTGCCGTCCGGACCCTTCAGCATACGCTCATCTCCGTATAAAAAGTATGAAATGTCATACTTATTATACTCTGCCGCTGTCAAATGTCAATGCGCAAACTTTATTGACGGTGCGGCGGATTTGTGCTAAACTTGCCATACATGCGGGTATGGTGGAATTGGTAAACACGTTGGTCTTAGGAGCCAATGCCGCAAGGCTTAAGGGTTCGAGTCCCTTTACCCGCACCAGCTCCCCGCGGATGACGTCATCCGTGGGGAGTTTTTTGTCCGGATGTAAAACGGCGCGGCGCCGTATTTTTCCAGAATATCCCGCGCATGAAGCCGCCGATGCGCCGCAAACTAAACCCGAAACCAAAGCGGGAGGAAGATGCGCGATGAAACGAAGGACACTCTGTCTGCTGATGGGCGGCCTGCTGCTCCTCACCTGCTGCGCCGGCTGCAAAAAGGACGACGCCGGGCACGGCGCGGACGACCCGGTACCCGGCGAGGAGGGCGCGCCGCCGGAGCTCGGCGCGGCCAGCGGCGCGCTGACCGTCGACCGGCTGATGTCGCTGATCGGCAAAACCGAGACCGATCTGACCACGATGATGGGCGAGGACGCCGTGACCAGCGACGAATCCGGCAGCCGCACCTACCGGAAAACCATGTACGGCGGCGACACGAAGGTGCACTTTGTCCAGGACGGCGACCGGCATGTGCAGACGGTCGAGGTCGAGGTGGCAAAGGCCGATGACGGCGAATGGCGGCGCGAGCTGAAAAAGCGCTGCGGCGACGATCAGGACGGCGTCTGGCTCGGCGGCGATTGCCGGATCTCCGCGGCGGAGCACGGCGACACCGTGACCTACACCATCACCAAAGCGGGCTGAACGAAGGCCTGTAAAGCAAGAGGGCCGTCCCGCGGCGCGGGACGGCCCTCTTGAGCAGACAATCAGAAGTTGCGGTAGACTTCGCCGTCGATGATCGTGTATTCGCAGCGGCTGAGGCTGGTGAACGGGAAGCCGGTGAAGATCGCCACGTCGGCGTCCTTCCCCTTCTCCAGACTGCCGATCCGCTGGCTGAGGCCGAGCAGCCGGGCCGGGCGGATGGTGACGGCCTCGAACGCCGCCTGCTCGGACAGGCCGTGGGCGATGGTCAGGCCGACGTGCATCGGCAGATACATGGTGTCGCCGTTGTTGTCCTCGGTCAGGCAGAAGTTGATGCCCTTGGCCTCCATCTCGGCCGGGGTCTCCAGACGGCGCTCCCAGATCTCCATTTTGGCACGGGACATCGTCAGCGGGCCGACGACGGCGGTGACATGGTGCTCCTTGAGGAAGTCGAGAATGCGCCAGCCTTCGGTGCAGTGCTCGATGGAATAATCAAGATGGAACTCCTCGGCGACGCGGACGGCGGTGACGATGTCGTCGGCGCGGTGGCAGTGGATGCGGCACTTCATCTGGCCGCGGACGGCGGGCACCAGCGCGTCGAGCTTGAAGTCGGGCTTGGGCGCCTTGGACGGGTCCTTTTCGGCCGCCAGCAGCGCGTCCGAGTAGTGCTTGGCGTCATAGAGGGTGTTGCGCAGCACGGCCGCGACGCCCATGCGGGTGGTCGGCATCTTCTTGTCGGAGCCGTAGAAGCCGCGCGGGTTCTCGCCCAGCGCCATCTTCATGTGTTCCGAGCCGGGAATGGCGATCTCCTGGACCGTCGCCGCCTTGCGGAGCTTGAAGCTGATGCCGGTGCCGCAGACGACGTTGGCGCTGCCCGGACCGGTGTAGCAGGTGGTGAAGCCCGCTTCGCGCGCCAGATGGATGCCGTTGTCGAACGGATAGAGCGCGTCGATGCCGCGGACCTGCGGCGTGACGGGGCTGGAGACCTCGTTGCCGTCGTATTGTCCGTGCATATCCATCATATCGTTGAAGGTGGAAAGATGGGTATGGGCGTCGATGAGGCCCGGTGTGACCCATTTCCCGGAAGCGTCGATGACCTGGGCGCCCTCGGGGATGCGCGCCGTCTTGCCGACGGATTTGATCTTGCCGTTTTCGATGACCACAACGCCGTTTTCAATGATCTTTCCCACGACCGGGACTACGGTTCCGCCTTTGATGACCAGCATTTGTATTTCCTCCTATATAATATCTGTCTCTGCGATGCGGGCAAATCAAGCCGGAGCCGCCCGAAAACGGGCGGCTCCGCACAGCTTATTCTTCTTCGACCTCGACCTTGTGCTCGGCGATGATCTTTTCCTGGACCGCCGGAGGCGTCTCCTCATAGCGGGTGAACTTGACGTTGAAGGTGCCGCGGCCCTGCGTCATCGAGCGCAGCGTGATGGCATAGTCGGAAACCTCGCTCATCGGCACCTCGGCCTCGACCATCTGCAGACCGTCGCTCTGCGGCGTCATGCCCATGATGCGGCCGCGGCGCTTGTTGAGGTCGCCGATGACGTCGCCCATGTAGCTGTCGGGCACAAAGACCTTGAGGCTGCCGATCGGCTCCAGCACGACCGGGTTGGCCTGCGGGATGCCGGCCTTGTAGGCCAGGCGGGCGGCCATCTTGAAGGACAGCTCGTTGGAGTCGACATCGTGGAACTTGCCGTCCATCAGGGTCGCCTTGAGGCCGACCATCGGGAACCCGGCCAGAACGCCGTGCTCCATCGCCTCGCGGGTGCCCTTTTCAACGGCGGGCCAGAAGTTCTTCGGCACGCTGCCGCCGAAGATCTCCTCGGCGAAGACGAACTCGTCGCCCTCGATGGGCTCATAGTTCATCTTGACGTTGCCGTACTGGCCGTGGCCGCCGGACTGCTTCTTGTGGTTGCCCTCGATCATGGTGACCTTTTTGCGGATCTTCTCGCGGTAGGCCACCTTCGGGGCGCTTAGCTCGACCTCAACGCCGAACTTGGTGTTGAGCTTGGAGCAGAGAACATCCAGATGAATGTCGCCGGCGCCGGAAATGACCATCTGATGGGTCTCGGCGTTGTTGGTGACGGTGAAGGTCGGATCCTCGTCCTTCAGACGGGTGAGGCCGGAGGCGATCTTTTCCTCGCCGCCCTTGGCCTTCGGCGTGATCGCCTGGCTGTAACACGGCTCGGCGAACTCGATGCCCCTGAGGGTGATGCTGCTGCCCTGCGCGCACAGGGTGTCGCCGGTCTTGGTGTCGGTCAGCTTGGCGACGGCGCCGATGTCGCCGCAGCCGATGTCCTTGACTTCCTTGTTCTTCTTGCCCTTGACGACGTAGATATGGCCCATCTTTTCGGCCACGCCGCTGCGGGTGTTGTTGAGCATCATATCGGTCGAGATCTTGCCGGAGACGACCTTGAAGAAGGAGAAGCGGCCGTACTGGTCGGCGACCGTCTTAAAGACGATGGCGACCGTCTTGCCGTTGGGATCGCACTTGACCTCGACCTCGTTGCCGTTGTCGTCCGTGCCGGTCTCGGCGGGCATCTCGGAGGGGTTGGGGGCAAAATCCGCCAGCGTGCGCAGCAGCTGCATCGTGCCGACGCCGGTGTAGGCGGAGCCGCACACGACCGGGGCGACGGAATGGCTGCGGACGCCGCTGCGCAGGCCGGCCATCAGCTCTTCGGCCGTGAACGCCTCACCGCCGAAGAACTTTTCCATCAGCTCCTCGCTGGTCTCGGCGACGCTCTCCATCAGCGCGCCGCGCAGCGTTTCGATCTCGGACTTCTGCGCGTCGGGCACGGGGACCTCGACCGCCTTGCCGCCCTGGGCCTTGAACGCCTTCTGGGAGACCAGGTTGATGACGCCGACCGGCTTGCCGTTCTCCATCAGCGGGATGACGAACGGGGTGACGCTGACGCCGAACGTGTCGCGCAGGCTGTTGTAGCACTTCTCGTAATCGGCGTTTTCCTCGTCGATCTTGGAAATATAGAAAAAGCGGGGCAGTTCGCGCTTGTTGAGCGCCTTCCATGCCTTTTCGGTGCCGACGGCGCAGCCGCCCTTGGCGGAAACGACGATCACGCCGCTGTCGGCGACGCGCAGCGCTTCGGCGACCTCGCCTTCAAAATCGAAATAACCCGGAGCGTCAATGACGTTGATGATATTCCCTTCGAATTCCACCGGCGCCAGCGCGTCCTGAATCGAGATCTGACGTTTGATCTCCTCGGGATCGTAGTCGCAGACGGTGTTTCCGTCGGCGGTTTTGCCGAGACGGTCGGTGCCGCCGGTGCAGAACAGCAGGCTCTCCGCCAGGGAGGTCTTGCCGTCGCCGCCGTGACCCAGCAGGCAGACATTGCGGATCTTGTCAACGGGATACATAAGTCTTCTCTCCTTCGGTACTGTATTTCCAGCGTTTTTTGGCAGTCTACCTAAGCATTATACCTGATATATACGCAGTTTTCAACAAGAAATTGTGGAAAATGTGAAATTTACAATCGGGTGGACACGCGGGAAAACAGATCGGCCGGCAGCGCCCACAGCAGCAGGTAGAGCACGACGTTGTACGGCGCCGCTGCGGCATAGGCGCCGCGCCAGCAGAGAAAATAGAGCAGCAGGATCCCGGCGCCGGCGGCAAACAGGCCCAGCCAGCGCCCCGTGCGCGCCGCGCGGGTGAGCTGACGCGCCGCCGCCAGGGTCTCGGCGGCCGGCAGCAGCCCGTCGCGCGAGAGCAGCGCCAGCGTCGGCAGCTCGCGTGCAAAGGAGGGCGCGGACATGCGCAGGCGCTCGGACAGCACTGGGAACTCGGTGCTGTCGGTCCTGAGATCGAAGTGGGATTCGACAAACGCCTGCGTCGTCGTGAAGTCGCGCAGGGCGAGCACCGGCTGGATATGGGCCCGGCGCAGCAGGCCGAAGGCCGAATAGACCGGCGGCTGCACGCTGTAACGCAGTGTGAAGATGCCGGCGAACGAGCCGTCCAGGGCGAGGAACAGACTGTTTTTCAGCTGCAGCCCCTCGGTGACGCGCACGCCCATCCGCGCCAGGAAATTGACGCTGCCCAGCAGGGCGTAGCTGTCGCCGATGCGGGCGGAGATGCCGCCCGTTTCGAAGAAGCGCAGCTCCTCGGCGCGCAGGGGCGCGATGTACTGCTGGCGCGCCAGCTCGGTAAAGGTGCGCGACAGGCCGCCGCCGATCTCCTGCAGCATGGCGGCCGCACAGGCGATCACCCGGTCGGGGGTCTGGTTGTCCGCCACCTTCATGCCGGCGAGCGTGACCGCGCCCGCCGGGAACAGGTCGGCGTCCTCCAGCACCAGGGCCCGCGTTTTGGCGAGCTGCTTTGCGGTCTGCCCGCTCACCAGCGTCGAGCCGGAGGCAAAGAGCTTCTTGCTCAGGCGCACGGCGGGTGCGCTGGCCGAGAGCAGCAGGCAGACAGGCGCCGAGACCGACGAGATCGCGGCCAGCGCCCACAGCATCCGCGTCGGCGCGCCCTTCCCGAAACTGGCGACGGCGGCGAAGACGAGGCAGAGCACCATGACCACCGGCGCGTAATATTCGGAGAAACGCTCCGTGGTGTCCGGCTCCGCCAGATCGACGACCTCGGCATGTCCGCCTTCCGCCGTCTTGACGGCGGTGGCGATGCGGTTGCCGTCGATCTGCAGCTTGATGCCGGTCGGCACCGTGCCCATCACGACCGCCTTGTAGCTGCGGCGCAGCGCCGAGGCGCGCTGCCGCTTCTGCTGGAGCGCGAAAAAGCAGGTCAGCACGGAGACGCAGGTATAGGGCAGATAGCCGCCCCAGGCGGGGCGCAGCACGACCGAGACGCTGTGCGCCAGACTGCACAGTCCGGCAAAGAGCACAACGGTGTCCAGCGTCGGGCGCAGGCGCAGCAGACGCCACAGCCCGGAGGCCGTGACCGGCGCCGCGATCAGCAGGGCCAGCACCTGCAGGCCGCTGAAGGCGAGCTGATAGAAAAACGGATAGGCGGTATAGGTGAAGCCAAACGGCATCGGCAGCCCCAGCGGGGCGCACACCGTCATATACAGGCTGGTGATCAGCACGGGCAGCATGAGCAGCATCCGCGAGGAGAGCGAGGCCAGCCGGCTCTGCATCTGATCCGCGGCCTCGCCCGCATCCTCATAGGGAATGTTGGCGAGATCGTAAGGGATCTTCGGGCGCGGCGGACGCGGCTCCTCCGCTTCCTCCTCCGGCTCCTCGTCCGGTTTCTCCGGCTCCGGCGCCTTTGCCGGCTCCGGCTCCGGTCTGCGGGGACGGGTGCGCCACGGCGCCTGCGGCGTCTCCGGCGGGGCGGCGGCCTGCCTGACAGGGGCCGCGGGGGCGCTGAGCGCGTCGAGATCGGCGAGCAGCTGTTCGCCCTCGGAGGGCTGCTGCGCGGCGGCATGGCGGCCGGCATAGGCGCTTTCCGGAGCGGCGGACCGCGCCGCCGGCGCGGCATGCTCGGGCGGACGGCGGGGCGGCGTCTGGGTCTGCGGCGCGGACTGCGGTTCGGCGGCGGTTTCGCGGCGGCCCTCAGCCGGACGCACCGGCTGCTCTGCGGGCGCGGAAGAACGGCGCTGCGGTTCGGCGGCGGTTTCGCGGCGGCCCTCAGCCGGACGCATCGGCTGCTCCGCAGGCGCGGAGCGGCGGTGCTGCGGCGTGTAGATCCGGGTCTCGGAGGCGGCCGCAGCGGACGGCTCCGCCGCGTGTGCCGGCGCGTGCGTCGGACGGGTCGGTTCCGCCGCGTGTGTCGGCGCCTGCGCCGGACGGGTCGGTTCCGCCGCGCGCGGCTCCGGCGGAAACAGGCTGGTCTGGTCGGCCGCGCGCGGCGCGGCGGGCCGCGGCGCACGGCGCGGCGGATGCTTGGCCTTGCCGGTCAGCCATTTTTCCAGCTCGTCGTCCGGGGCGCTCAGATCGATGTCAATGCTGTTTTTGGGCGCGGCGGTGCCGGCCGGCTTCGCAGCCGGCTGCTCGCTTTTGACCTCCGCGATGATCTCCTCGAGCGTGAACTGAAGATCGTCCGGCTGTTCTCCGCGCTTTGTCATGTCTGCTTCTCTCCCCCGCTGTCAACCTCTCTGGCGCAGCGCCTCGTAGAGCAGCACCGCGGCCGCGTTGGAGGCGTTGAGAGAGTTAATGATCCCTTTTTGCGGAATGCTGACGACGAAATCCGCCGCCTGCCGCATGCTCTGCGAGACGCCATTGCCCTCCGCGCCGATCACCAGCGCGCAGGGAATGGTCAGGTCGAGCGCCGCGGCGGGCGTGCCGCCCATGTCGGCCGCAAAGATGAACAGGCCGGCCTTTTTCAGGCGGCCGACCGCGTCGCCGAGGTTGGCGCACTTGGCGACCGGCAGATGCTCGAGCGCACCGGCAGCCGCCTTGGCGCAGGCGGCGTTGAGCCCGGCGCTGCGGTGGCGCGGCACGACGACCCCGTGCGCGCCGAGCACCTCGGCGCTGCGGATGATCGCGCCCAGATTGTGCGGATCGGTGATGCCGTCGCACAGGACGATCAGCGGCTTTTCATGCCGCTGCGCCGCGCGCGCCAGCAGCTCGTCGAGATCGTGGTACTGCGCGGCGGCGCACAGCGCGATGATGCCCTGGTGCGCTCCGGTGCGGCTCATGCCGTCGAGCTTGCGGCGGTCGCATTCCTGGATGGCCACGCCCGCCTCGCGGGCGGCGGCGAGGATATGCCCCATGCCGGTGGTGCCGGAGGCAAGCAGCAGCTTGTCCACGGCGCGGCCGGCGCGCAGCGCTTCCAGAACGGCGTTGCGGCCTTCGAGAATCTCGGTTTCGGAAGCGTCGTCCATCTGCGTCTGCGCGGCAAACGCCGAGCGCGGCGGACGCGCCTGTCTGGGCGGATAGGGCCGGCGGGGCCGGTCGCTGCGCTGTTTCTCCATAGATACCTCCGGAGATCATTCGCCAGGCGAATGACAAAATGGTAATAATAAATTGATTATAGCACAGGCGGCGCGCAAAGGAAAGTGCGGCGGGGCGAAAAATCGACGGAAAATCCGCCGCTTCGCTCCGCCGCATCCGGCGGGACCGCTACGCCCCGAAAAAGGCGGCGTGAACCCGGCGCACCGCCTCCGCCGCCTGCGGGCGCGGCAGGACCACGGAGATGCGGATTTCTCCGGTGGTGATGTACCGCGGCTCGATGTTGGCCTCCCGCAGCGCCTCGAGCATGCGCGAGGCGACGCCGCAGCTGCCCTGCATCCCGGCGCCGACCGCGGAGACCTTCGCCATCTCCGGCTCGACGAGCAGGCAGTTGTAGCCGATCTCGCCGCGGTGCTCCTCCAGCGCGGCGCGCGCCCGGTGGATGCTGTCGCCGCCGAGGGAAAAGCTGACGACGCCGCGCTTTTCCGCCGTGCCCGGCGAGCGGATGATGACGTCGATCGACACGCCGCTTCGGGCCAGAGCGGAAAACAGGCGGCAGGTCGCCGCGCCGTCGTCGACGCCGGTGACCGTCATCATGGCCACGTCGCTGTCGCAGGTGACGCCGGAGACGGCGCTGACGCACCGCTCTCCCCCGACCCGCGTGCCGCACTCCGGCTGGAAGCTGTTCCGCACCTCCAGACGCACCCCGCAGTCCCTGGCGAGCAGCACCGAGCGGTTGTGCAACACCTGCGCGCCGAGGGTCGACATCTCCAGCATCTCGTCGTAGGAGATCTCGTCGTGGCGCACCGCCTCCTGCACCAGATGCGGGTCGGCGGAATAGACGCCGCTGACGTCGGTGTAGATCTGGCAGAGGTCGGCCTGCAGCGCCGCCGCCAGCGCGACGGCGCTGGTGTCCGACCCGCCCCGGCCGATGGTGGTGATGTCGCCCTCCGGGTCGATGCCCTGGAAGCCGGCCGCGACGACCACCCGGCCCTTTTTCAGCTCGGCGAGGATGCGGCCCGTGTCCACGCCGGTGATGCGCGCCGCGCCGTGGCGGCTGTCGGTGCAGATCCCCGCCTGCCAGCCGGCGAGCGAGACGGCCGGACAGTTCAGCTCCTGCAGCCGCAGCGCCACCAGCGCCATGGCGATCTGCTCTCCGCTCGAGAGCAGCGCGTCCAGCTCGCGCGGCGCGGGATGCGCGCTCACCTGCCGGCTCTTTTCCAGCAGCTCGTCGGTGCAGTCCCCCTGTGCCGAGACGACCGCCACCACCTCGTCCCCGCCTTCGCGCCGCGCGGCGATCAGCCGCGCCGCATTGTCGATTCTCGAAGAGGAGGCCAGCGACGAGCCCCCGAATTTCATCACGATGCGCATAAAACGCCCTCCGATTTGCTCACCCGACCGGGCTTTTTCTATCAGTCTATGGCGCCGCGCAGCGGCGGGTGCGCGTGGATGTGCGTTTGCCTTGTTTTTTCCGGGCCGGATAGTGTATAATAGGTACGAACGAAAGGCCGGACATCTGCCGGCCGAGGCGGGGAGGGCTGCGCTTGACGCTGCACGGCAACAAGTATCTGGATTTTCTTCTGAAAATGCTGTTTGCGGCGGTGGTCGCGGCGGCGGTCTACCTGGTGTTCCGCTATGCGCTGCCGCTGCTGGCGCCGCTTATTGTCGCCTACCTGTTCTCCTGCATGATCGCCCGGCCGGTCAACTTTCTGAGCCGCAAGAAGATCCTGCCGCGCAAGCTGGCCTCCGCCGTCTTTACGCTGCTGATCGTGACGCTGGCGGCGCTGCTGGTCTGGGGCCTGGTCAGCGCGCTGGTCTCCGAGGGCTCGAGCCTGCTCGACGCCCTGCCGGGCAAGCTGGCCGCGCTCTCCGCCAAGCTCGACGCCTATCAGTCCACGCTGGACAAGCAGATCGACAAGCTGCCCGACGGGCTGCGCGGCGTCGAGGCGTTTTCGCTGGAGAGCTGGCTCAAGAGCCTGCAGCTGCCCAAGATCGACGTCAGCGGCGTGGCGTCCTCGCTGTGGGGCGCGGCCTCATCGGTGCCGATGGTGATTCTCACGGTGGTGTTCGTGCTGATGGCGACCTTTTTCCTGACCGCGCAGCGCGAGGAGATCATCGGCTTCGTGCAGCGGCAGCTCCCGGCCGGCACCTTTACCGCCGGGCGGCAGCTCAAGGAGTTCCTGTTCAATTCCGTCTGGAAATGGATCCGGGCGCAGCTCATTCTCATCTGCATCACCTTCTGCGTGCTGACGCTCGGCTTTGTCATCATCCGTCAGCCCTACACGCTGCTGCTGGCGCTCTGCATCGCCGTCATCGACGCCTTGCCGATCCTCGGCGTCGGCACGGCGCTCATCCCCTGGGCCCTTTACGATCTGCTGACCGCTTCCTACCGGCACGCGATCGCGCTGCTGCTCATCTATGCCGCCGTGCTGATCGTCCGCAACTCCATCGAGCCGCGCATCGTCGGCGGGCAGCTCGGCCTGCATCCGTTCGTCACGCTGCTCTGCCTCTATTTCGGCTTCCGGCTGGCCGGCTTTCTGGGGATGTTCCTGCTGCCGGTGACCGTCCTGTGCCTGATTAAGCTCCGCGAATGGGGCTATCTCAAACTCTGGAGGTAATTTATGCGCCTTGCATCCTGGAATGTCAACGGCCTGCGCGCCTGTCTCGGCAAGGGGTTCCAGCCCTTTTTGGAGTCGGCCGCGCCCGACGTGCTCTGTCTGCAGGAGACCAAGCTCCAGCCGCACCAGCTTGCGCTGGAGACGCCCGGCTATCATCAGTACTGGAACAGCGCCGAGAAAAAGGGCTATTCCGGCACGGCGGTCTTTTCCAAAGCCGAACCGCTCGCCGTCACATACGGCATGGGTCTGGACCGCCACGATCATGAGGGCCGCGTCATCCGCTGTGAATACGAAATGTTCCAGCTGGTGTGCGTCTACACGCCCAACGCGCAGCGCGAGCTGACGCGGCTGTCCTACCGCATGGAATGGGAGGACGACTTCCGCGCCTTTGTCACCGCGCTCGACCGGGAAAAGCCCGTCGTCATCTGCGGCGATCTCAACGTCGCGCACCGCGAGATCGACCTCAAGAATCCCGGCCCCAACCGCGGCAACGCGGGCTTTACCGACGAGGAGCGCGAGAAGATGACGCGGCTGCTCGGCGCGGGCTTTCTCGACAGCTTCCGCCTGGTGAACGGCGACGTGACAGGCGCCTATTCCTGGTGGTCCTACATGTACCACGCCCGGGAACACAATGCCGGGTGGCGCATCGATTATTTCCTGGTCTCGGAGAAGCTGAAGGACCGCATCCGCGGGGCCTCCATCCTGCCCGAGGTGCAGGGCAGCGATCACTGCCCCGTCCTGCTGGAGCTTGACGTATGAAAGGCGGCGCGAATCACATGGAGACGAACAGACGCCACACCGGCCTCTGGGTGACGCTGACGGTGCTGCTGGCGGTCGCGCTGGCGCTTTTGTGCTGGCTGGCGGCCGGGCCGCAGGCGCTGACGCCGGCGTCCTTCCGCTGGGGCTTCTATCCCCTTCCGGCCGCGGCGCCGTATTCTTCCGACCGGCTGACGGCGGTGCAGATGGCCGGCGACGGCATCATCACCGACCGCAACGCGCCCGTCCTGGCCGACAGCGTCGTCTACCGCTACCGCGGCGAGGACGAGGTCGTGCTGTGGCGGATCCGCGGTCTGGGCCGTCTGGTCGATTTTCTGTCGGCGAACAGCCTGTCGGTCTGGGCGCTGTGCGCGGCGGCGGCCGCCGTCTGCGTGATCCTCTGGCTGACGGCGCCGCGCCGGCGGGTCCGCCGGATGCAGGAGCAGATGAAAAAGACCTTTGCCGCCTGCGGCGCCAAATATGACCGCGAGGACGAAAACGAGGACTATTGAGCCTCATCCGCGGCGGCAGAAATGAAAGTCTGTCCGCTTTACAGCTTCCATCTTAACAGCGCGCGCAGATCGTCGTAGCGCACAAGAAAGGTCGGCAGACCGGCGTTCCCCGGCGCCACGCTCCCCTGCGGGAACCAGACCGCCAGTCCGTCGTCGGCCAGATAATAGCCGTGCGGCGACAGCCGCCGCCTCATCAGGGCGGCGGCGTTTTTATGGAAGCACCCCGGCTCCTCCGCCGCGCGGCGCCTCATTTCGGCGTCGAGCGCGGTCAGCAGCGGCCGCTGCCAGGGCGCGCCCGGCCGGAACAGCGCCGGTAGCGGTACCGGCAGGCCGGTCTCCAGGGCAAAGGTGCGGCTGAAGCGCGCCAGCCGGCTGCCCCGGGCGCCGAGCTGATGATAGCCGTCGGCGAAGCCGGACAACAGACCGTCTCCGCAGCGGGTAAACTGGACAGACACAGAAATTTCAAGTGCTGTAAAGCTGTCCTGCATGACAGACTTCTGGCGGCGCGCCTCCCGCAGGACCGGCCCGCAGCACTGCTGCTCGAGCGCCTGGGCCCGGGCGCGGCACAGCCGGTCGATGCGCTGCGCCGCCGGCAGCAGCGAGCACAGGCGCGGACAGCCGATGGCATAGGTCAGCAGCGGCGGCGTGCCGAAGGTGCCGCGCAGCGTTTCGATTTCCGGTTCCGGCGTCCAACCGTTCATAAAAATCACCGCCTCTCCCTCATTCATACGGGAGAGGCGGCGTGTTTATGCGCTCAGGCGCGCATGGCGGCCAGCGATTCGGCATAGGGCGGCCGGGCGATGCCCTTTTCCGTGATGATCGCGGCGATCAGCGTGTGCTCGGTGACGTCGAAGGCGGGATTGTAGGTCTTGACGCCCCGCGGCGCCATCGGCTGCGCATACCAGCGGTTGGTGATCTCGGCGCCGTCGCGCAGCTCGATGGGGATGTGCGCCCCGTCGGGGGTCTGCGGGTCGATGGTGGTCGTCGGGCCGAGGACGTAGAACGGAATGCCGTAGTGCCGCGCCAGCACCGCGACGCCGGAGGTGCCGATCTTGTTGGCCGTGTCGCCGTTCGCGGCGATGCGGTCGCAGCCGACCAGACAGGCGCCGATCCAGCCGTTTTTCATCACCAGCGAAGCCATGTTGTCGCAGATCAGCGTCACGTCCACCCCGGCATTCTGCAGCTCAAAGGCCGTCAGCCGCGCGCCCTGGAGCAGCGGCCGCGTCTCGTCGGCAAAGACCCGGAAGCCGAAGCCGCGCTCCTGCCCCAGCAGGATCGGCCCGAGGGCCGTCCCGTAGCGGGAGGTGGCGATCGGCCCGGCGTTGCAGTGGGTCAGGATGCCGTCGCCCGGCTTGAGCAGCGACAGTCCGTATTCGCTGATGCGTCTGTTCTTCTCCATGTCCTCGCGGTGGATGGCGAGCGCCTCTTCCCGCAGGGCGGCGGTGCGCTCCGCATAGCCGAGGGCACGGACGCGCTTTGCGCAGTCGTCCATGCGGCGCAGCGCCCAGAACAGGTTGACCGCCGTCGGCCGCGCCTGCGCCAGCCGCGCGCACACCGCGCGAAAGCCGTCGTAAAAGGCGGCGGGGTCCGCCGCCGTCAGCCCCTTGGCGCCGAGATAGGCGCCGTAGGCGGCGGCGATGCCGATGGCGGGCGCGCCGCGCACCCGCAGGCTGCGGATCGCCTCAAAGATCTCCTCCGTCGTGTGCAGCGCGCGGTATTCGATCTGTCCGGGCAGCAGCGTCTGGTCCAGAATGACCAGCGCGCCGTGCGCGTCGTCCAGCCGGTTGGGCTCAAGCATGGAAATCACCTCGTCCCCTATTGTGCCATCTTCGGGGCGGCAAAGCAAGCCAAATCTGCGGAAACGGGCCCGAATCGGGCCGGAAGCCTTGCATTTGACAGTTCCCGTATGCTATGATATTTCATAAGCATCAAGGCTTTCAGGAGGTATCTATGGGTCACGGATTTATCCGCGAGGAACGGGACGTTCAGTTCCTCATTTTGTTCGCGCTGCACTTCTTCCCTGTCGCCATCGCGGAGGGCGATCTGCTCGACGTGGTGCTTATTGACGACGCCTTCGGATACTTCGAGTTCTCCGCCGCCATGCAGAAGCTGCTGGAAAACAAGCTCGCGGCCCGCGTCGGCGATCCCGGCCAGGAGAAATATCTCATCACGCCCCGCGGCGCGGAGCTGCTGGAGGTGATGGAAAAGGAGCTGCCGCTCAGCGTCCGCGACCGCGCCGAAAAGGGCGCGCTGCGCGTCCTGCTCAAGATCCGCCGCGACGCCTCGATCAAAACCGCGCGCACCGAGCATGAGGACGGCAGCTACACCGTCGAGCTCAAGGTCTGCGACGGGCGCACCGACATGATGAAGCTCGAGCTGCAGACTTTGACGCGCCGCCAGTGCGATCTGATCGAGGATCAGTTCCGCCGCAACGCGGAGGTCATCTATAAGGAGATTTTGGGCCTGCTGTCCGGCTCCGCCGGCAGCGTCAGCTGAGGAGGCCGCCATGAAGCGTATCTGCCGTCTGCTTGCCGTTCTGTCGCTGGCCGTGTTGCTGCCGTGGGCGCTGTGCGCCTGCCGGAAGAACGCGGAACCCGCGCCCGCCGCCCCGGAGGAGGCGGCGCCCGACCTGCCCGGCGGCGAGACGGCCGTCGTCCCGGAGACGCCGGCAGCCCCGGCAGCGCCGGAGACCGCGCCGGACGCGGTGCGCAACCCGCTCACGGGGCTGGCGGACGGCATCACCGCGGAAATGACGCAGCGCCGCCCGGTGGCGATCATGGTCAGCAACATCGTCTCCAGTCTGCCGCAATGGGGCGTCGGCGACGCCGACATTCTGATCGAGATGCTGGCGGAGGGGCGCATCAGCCGCCTGATGGCGATTTTCCAGGACCCCGGCAAGATCGACCGCATTGCCAGCATCCGCAGCGCGCGGCCCTATTTCATCGACATGGCGCAGAGCTACGGCGCCGTCTATATCCATTTCGGCGGCAGCGTGCCGGCCTATGAGGCCATCGCCGCCCGCAGCGAGCTGCTGGAGATCGACGGCATCGGCGGCGGCTGGAAGGGCGCGCTGTTCGACCGCGATCCCGGACGCAAGGCGCAGCTTGGCAGCGAGCACTCCGTCTATACCACCGGCGCGCGGCTGCTGGAGGGGCTGCCGAAGCTCGGCAGAGAGCTGACGCAGACCGGCAATCCCTCGGCCTTCACCTTTGCGGACACCTCGTCGGCCGCGTCCGGCGAATCGGGCGTCCGCGTGCAGTTCAGTTACAGCGAAAATCACCGGCCCTGGTTCGCGTATGACGCCGCCTCCGGCGAATATCTGCGCTTTGAATACGGAAAGCCGCAGATCGACGGGCTGACCGGAGATCAGATCGCGGTCAAAAACGTCCTGTTGCTGCGCATGGACACCACGGACGTCAAGGGCAGCAAGCTCGGCCTGGTCGAGATCCAGACCACCGGCAGCGGCGAGGGCTATTATTTCTGCGGCGGCAGATACATCCCCGTGACCTGGCAGAAGGAGCGCTATGACAGCCCGCTGCGCATCCTCTGCGCCGACGGCAGCGAGACGGTCTTTGCCCCGGGAAAGACCTTTCTCTCCTGCATCCTGCGCACGGCCAAGGTCAGCATCGAATGACGCGCCGGCGCGCCTCTGAGAAGAACCGGACCGCAAAGCCAAAAGCCGCCCTGCGGGGCGGCTTTTTTCAGTCGAAGAGCGCCACCGCGGCGCGGGCCAGCGGCGGGGCGAGATAAAGAAACACCAGCTCGGAGGCGCCGAGAATGGCCGCGCACAGCCCGGCCGTCAGGAAATAGCAGCCGTCGGGACGGCTGTGTCCCCGCAGCCGCCGCCCGCAGGGCTGCAGCGCCTGCAGCGCCAGCAGCAGCATGGCGGCCACACCCAGGAAGCCGGAGCCGAACACCAGCGCAAAGGCGGCGCCCCAGCCCGGCCCGCCCAGCGCGCCCACGCAGGCAGTGACCGTCAGCGAGAGCAGCAGGCCCTTGAGCGCCAGCGCCGCGGCGCACAGCAGCGGCGCCGCGCGGACGAAGCCCGCCGCGAAGATCATCAGCAGCAGCGCCAGATCATACCAGAGCAGCTGCCGCGCCGCGCCGCCGCGCGGACTGTCGAGCAGTCCTTCGACCAGCAGCGCCGCGGTGCCGGAGGCCCTGCCCATCAGCAGACTGCCCAGCGCCGCGCCGAGCACGAACGCCGCCGTCAGCGCCGCCAGCCGCGTGACCGGCGTGCCGGTCCGCTCTCTGCCTGTCCGTTTTTTCATACTTCCATCACCTGCTGTACTCTATGCGGCGGGGCGGGAAAAAAGACTTGTGTTTTTCAGGGCTGTGTTCTATAATACCTTTACATGCCGGTGTGGCGGAATGGCAGACGCGCCTGACTCAAAATCAGGAGGGAAACCGTGTGGGTTCGAGTCCCACCACCGGTACCAGGATCTCCATATCTTCCCTCAGGGGAAGATATTTTTATGTCTCGGGCATGCGGAAGCGGAAAGGGTGCGGCGTATGGATTTTCGCAAGGTCTATGACACCATCCCGGAGCAGTTCGACCGATGGCGCCCGCGCTACTGCCGGGAGCTGTTCGACACGGTCATCGGGGAGGCGCGCATCAGCGCGTCTTCCGCGGTCCTGGAGATCGGCCCCGGCACCGGTCAGGCGACCGAGCCGTTCCTGCGGACCGGGTGCGATTATCTGGGCGTTGAGCTCGGCGAAAACTTTGCTGCCTGGGACCGGGAAAAGTTCGGTGCATACCGCAATTTTCACATCGTCAACGCCGATTTTGAAACGTTCGACTTCGGCGCCCGCCGGTTCGACCTGGTCTTTTCGGCCGCCACCATCCAGTGGATCCCCGAGAGAACCGCGTTCCCCAAGGTGTTCGGGCTGCTGAAAAGCGGCGGCACGCTGGCCATGTTTATGACCCGCACCGACGAAAAGACGCCGAACGGCGCGCTGTATGACGAAATACAGCAGGTCTATGACGCGCATTTTTACGTCGATGCGTCTTATCATTGCCGGATGAACTATGAAAACGCCGTGAATTACGGGTTTACGAACTTCCGCTACCGCGACTGGAAGGAAAACGTCGTTTACACGGCGGACGAGTATGTCGCATATCTGGCCGCCACCCAGATCGGGCATATTACCCTGCGCGAGCCCTACAAGACGGCGTTTTACGAGGGCGTGCGCGCGGCGGTGCGGAGGCACGGCGACCGCATCACGCTCAGCAACACCATCGCGCTGTATCTGGCCCAAAAGCCGTAACGCGCGAGAAAAGGAGCGCCCATGGAACTTTTTGTCAAACGCTTTGCAGAGCTGACCGCCGACGAGCTGTACGAGATCCTGCGCCTGCGCGTCGACGTCTTTGTCGTCGAACAGAAATGCCCCTATCCGGAGATCGACGGCCGCGACCGCGCCGCCTTCCATGTCTGGCTGCGCGATGAAAACGGCATCCAGGCCTACCTGCGCGTGCTCGAGGCCGGCGTTTCCTTCCCCGAGGTCTCGATCGGCCGCGTCGTCGTGCGCACACGCCGGCGCGGGCTGGGGACGCAGATCCTGCGCGCCGGGCTGGATGTTGCCGCCGGACGGCTGCACGCGCGGCGCATCCGGATCGAGGCGCAGACCTACGCGCGCTCGCTCTATGAAAAGGCGGGGTTCCGGCAGGACTCCGACGAGTTTCTGGAGGACGGCATCCCCCACATCCAGATGGTGTGCGAGCTCCCCTGACTCTGCCGCAAAAGCCCGGACGACCGGGCTTTTTTCATACTCCGCGGCGCGTTTTGGGCTAATTGCCGATGCGCTTTGTGCGTTATTGCGCCGGATTCCGCCTTGTTTCACGCGGCGGAAAATGATATAGTGAAAACGGAATACAATCAATTGACGGGAGGAACCATGATGGAACAACATACCATCCCCAAGCGCGCCGAACAGGATCCGCGCTTCACCTGGGCGACCGTGGACCTGTTTGCCAGCGACGAGCTGTGGAAGTCCGGATATGAGGAAGCCGGGCCGCTGGTCCGGGAGGCGGAGCGCTATCGCGGCCGGCTCGGCGAGAGCGCCGCGACCCTGCTCGCCTATTTCCGCTTCAGCGATCAGGCTTCGCTGAGCCTGACGCGGCTGTATCTTTACGCGCACCTCAACAACGACGTCGACACCGCCGACAGCCGCTATCAGAACATGCGCGGCCAGGCGATGAGCCTGGTGGTCGCCTTCGAGAGCGCCGCCGCCTTCGAGACGCCGGAGATCATGGCGATCCCGCAGGAGACGCTCGACCGCTTCCTGGCCGAGGAGGCGGGCCTTTCCGTCTACCGCCGCCGCATCGAGCGCATCCGCCGCATGAAGGAGCACGTCCTTTCCGCCGCCGAGGAGCAGCTGTTGGCTGCGGCCGGCGAGATGGCGGACGCGCCGGACAACATCGGCGGCACCTTCCGCAACGCCGATCTGCGCTTCCCGCCCGTCATCGACCGCGAGGGCAACGTCCGGCCGCTGACCCAGGGCAGCTTCATCCCGATGATGGAGGACGCCGACCGCGAGGTGCGCCGCGCCGCCTTCCAGAACCTCTACGCGACCTTCAAGGGCTTCCGCAACACCGCCGCCGCCCTGCTGGACGGCCAGATGAAGCAGCTGCTGTTCTTCTCCCGGGCCCGCCGTTACGGCTCCACCCTGGAGGCCGCGCTCGACGCCACCGAGGTGCCGACCGCCGTCTATCACAACCTGATCTCCGCCGTGCACGACAATTTCGACAAGATGTACCGCTATGTCGCGCTGCGCAAGAAGCTGCTCGGCCTCAGCGAGCTGCACTTCTACGATCTCTACACCCCCATCGTCGCCGACGCCAGCACCGTCATCCCCTTCGAGGAGGCCAAGCAGACCGTGCTGGAGGCGCTGAGCGTGCTCGGCGAGGACTATACCGTCATGCTGCGCGAGGGCTTTGAGAACCGCTGGATCGACGTCTATGAGAACGAGGGCAAGCGCAGCGGCGCCTATTCCAGCGGCGCGCGGCCGCACCCCTATGTGCTGCTCAACCAGAAGGACACCCTTGACAGCATGTTCACCCTGGCGCACGAGATGGGCCATTCGCTGCACAGCTATCTGTCGGTCAAGAACCAGCCCGTCAGCACCTCCGACTATGTCATCTTTGTCGCCGAGGTAGCCTCGACCTGCAACGAAGTGCTGCTGATGCAGCATCTGCTTAAAAAGACCGACGACCGCAGGCAGCGCGCCTATCTGATCAATCATTTCCTCGAGCAGTTCCGCGGCACGCTCTACCGGCAGACGATGTTCGCCGAGTTCGAGCTGTTCATGGGCCAGCTGGCCGAGCGCGGCGAGAGCCTGACCGCCGACGCCCTGAGCGCGAAGTATTACCAGCTCAACAAGGACTATTACGGCCCGCACATCGTCGCCGACGAGGAGATCGCCGTGGAATGGGCGCGCATCCCCCACTTCTTCTACAACTACTATGTGTTCCAGTACGCCACCGGCTTCTCCGCCGCCATCGCCATCGCCATGCGCATTCTGCGCGAGGGCGCGCCGGCCGTGGCCGACTACAAGCGCTTCCTCAGCTCCGGCAGCAGCGCCGACCCGATTTCGCTGCTGCGCATCGCCGGCGTCGACATGGCCTCCCCCGCGCCGGTCTCCGACGCCCTCGCCCTCTTCGGCGAACTGCTCGACGAGATGGAGCAGCTGACCCGATAATGGATCCGCACCGGGCGGGCCGCGCTGCGGCCCGCCCTTTTTTGTTTGACTTTTGGCCGAAAACGGCTATAATAGTTTGCATGCGAACTAATAAGAAACAGGATGTGAGCGGATGGAAAGACGGCTGGATGAATGGATGACTTTGACGCAGGGGCGCTTTCGCCGCCTGATCGGGCAGTATGCGGCCTCTCTCGGCCTGCAGCCGGGTCAGGGCAAGATCCTCGAATATCTGACGCAGCACGACGGCTGCACGCAGAATGAGCTGGGCGCCTTCTGGGACCTCGACAAATCGACGGTCTCCGGGCTGGTCGCGCGCATGGAGCGGGACGGCCTGCTCGTCCTCGGGCGGGACGAAAACGACCGGCGCTGCGCCGTGGTGCGGATTCTGCCGCGCGGCCGGGAGCTGTCCGCGCGGATGCAGGAGTATATCGCCGGGGTGGACGCGCGCGTCTGGGCCGGAGTGTCGGAGGCGGACCGCGCCGTCCTGGTGCGGGTACTCGGGCAGATCTTCGCCAACCTCGACGAAACCGGACGGTGCGGAGAATGAGCGCCGACGCCAAGCTGACGCGCGATCTGACGGCCGGCAGCGTGCCGAAGGAGCTGATCTCTTTTGCCGCGCCGCTCTTTTTCTCCGGGCTGCTGCAAACGGTCTACAACATGGTGGACATGGTCGTGGTCGGCAAGTTCGTCGGCTCGGCCTGTCTGTCGGCGGTGTCGAACGGCGGCGAGATCCTGACCCTGCTGACCTTCGTGGCCATGGGGCTGTCCAACGCCGGGCAGATTATCATTTCCCAGTTTCTCGGCGCCGGGCGGACGGAGCAGGTGCGCCGCGTGATCGGCACGCTGTTCACCTTTCTGCCGCTGTGCGCGGTCGGGATGACGGTGCTGTGCCTGTTTCTCCGCGACGACATGCTGCGCTGGCTGCGCGTGCCGGAGGAGGCGTTTGCATACGCCTCGCAGTATGTGCTGGTCTGCATCTGCGGACTGATCTTTATTTACGGCTATAACCTCATCAGCGCCATCCTGCGCGGCATGGGCGATTCCCGCCACCCCTTCCTCTTCATCTCGGTGGCGGCGGTGCTCAATCTGGTGCTCGACCTGCTCTTTGTGGCGGTGTTCCACTGGGCGGCCTTCGGCGCGGCGCTGGCCACGGTGCTGGGCCAGGCGCTGAGCTTCCTCTATGCGCTGATTTTTCTCTGGCGTCGCCGCGAGGCGTTCGGCTTTGATTTCCGTCTGTCCTCGTTCCGCATCGACGGCGAGGTGATGAAGCCGCTGATCCGGCTCGGCATCCCGATGATGCTGCAATCGGCGGCCATCACCTTTTCCAAGCTGTTCATCAGCTCCTGGGTCAACAGCTACGGGGTCATCGCCTCGGCGCTGACCGGGATCGGCAACAAGCTGCAGACCATCACCAACGTCTTTGCCCAGGCGCTGTCCACCGCCGGCGGCTCGATGATCGCCCAGTGCATCGGCGCCAAAAAGTTCGACCGCGTCCCCAAGGTCATCGGCACCTCGATGGCGGTGGACGGCACGGTCGCCGCGGCGCTGTCGCTGATTACCGTGCTCGCGCCCCGCGCGGTGTTCGGCCTGTTCACCAACGACAGCGCCGTGCTGGCGATGGCGCGCATCTACCTGCCGGTCGCGGTGCTGCAATATGCCAGCTGCGTCCTGCGCCCGCCGATGAACTCGCTCATCAACGGCTCCGGCAATTCGCGCCTCAACCTCTGCATCGCCATCCTCGACGGGCTGGTGGTGCGCATCGGGCTGGCGATGCTGCTCGGCCTGGTGTTCCGCATGGGCATCGCCGGATTCTGGTACGGCAACGCCCTGTCGAGCTTCATGCCGTTTTTGATCGGCGGGGTCTATTACCTGACCGGTCACTGGAAAACGCGGCGCTATCTCATCAGGGACTGACCCGGCGGGCGGCAGAATACGTTCTGCCGCCCGTTTCAGGTGCCGCGCGGAAAGGAGAACAGCCACACGGCCGCCGCCGCAGCCGCCCGGCAGCCGCGGGCGGCCGCGCCCCAGAGCGCGGCGGAGAGCCGGGCGGCGCCGCGGGAGAGCGTCAGCCGCCACAGCAGAAAGCCGAGCCCGATGCCCAGCACCAGATAGCTGCGCAGCGCCCCGTCGGTGCCGATCAGCAGAAACAGCAGCAGCGCGGCGGCGGCCGACAGGCAGAAGAGCCCGTCCAGCACGGCGGTACCGCGCTTTTTCAGCCGGAAGGCGCGCCGCGCGCCGCGCAGCACATCCCAGAAAAGGCCGAGCGCGCCGCCGAACAGGCAGGCGCGCGCAAAGACCGCGGTCTGGACCGACAGCGGGGTCTCCATCCTCAGAACACGCGGCTCCAGAACGAGCCCTTGCGGGCGTTTTCGCGGGCATAGGCCATCGCCTCGATCTCGCCCTCGAGCGTCAGCTCGCCGACCTCCAGGCTGAGCTTCTCCACATGCAGGCCCTCGCCGTCCACCGTCAGCTGGCCCTGCGCGGTCTCCATCACCACCTGATTTTCGTCGAAGCTGACGACCTCGGAGACACCGGACACGCTCAAGCGGCGGCGGTCCTCCAGGATCAGGCTGTGGGGCGTTTCGGCCCGGTATTCGTTCGCCATTATAAAGACCTCCTCATATCCTTTGCTCCATGGATATGAGGAGGTCGTTTCGTTTATTCCGGCAGCTCGCGGTAGAGCAGCGCGGCGTTTTCCTTGGTGGTGTGCTCCGGCACGGCCAGCACCTCGACGCGCACCGTGCGGCTGCCGAGCGTCAGGCCGATCACATCGCCGACCTGGACGGGATGCGCGGGCTTGGCCTCCTTGCCGTTGACGGTGACGCGCTCGGCGCCGCAGGCCTCGTTGGCGACGGTGCGGCGCTTGATGAGGCGCGACACCTTGAGAAATTTGTCCAGTCGCATGACAGTTCCTTTCCGCGATAAAAAAACGGGGACCGCAGTCCCCGTTTCGCTTGCTTATTTCTTCTTGCCCTTGCCAGCCTTGGCGACGCCGTCCTTCAGGGCCTTGCCGGCCTTGAACACGGGATAGGTGCAAGCGGCGATCTTGATGGGCTCCTTGGTCTTGGGGTTGCGGCCGGCGCGCGCGGCGCGCTTCTTGGTCTCAAAGGAGCCAAAGCCGATCAGCTGGACTTTGTCACCCTTCTTCAGAGCTTCGGTGACGGCTTCGACAGTGGCGTTCAGCGCGTTCTCGGAATCCTTCTTGGTCAGTTCGGTCTTCGCAGCGATCGCAGCGATCAGTTCGGTTTTGTTCATGCGTACTTCCTCCTGTTTTGTTTATAAAACGGATTTACCGTGGTCAACATCCTCTTTGGCTCTCTGCCAGAGCCGAAGCTGCTCGCTGAGCGGCTGCGCGTCGAGCGCGCCGTCCGCGAGGGCTTCCATCCGCGCAAAACGGCGGACAAACTTGCGGTTGGCCTCCTCCAGCGCCCGCTCGGGGTCGAGGCCGAGCATCCGGCCCGCGTCGGCCGCGGCCAGCAGCAGATCGCCCAGCTCCTCCTGCGGATCGCCCTCCCCCGCCGCGGCGCGGCGCAGTTCGGACGTCTCCTCGGCGACCTTGTCGAGCGCCTGTCCGATCTCCGGCCAGACAAAACCCGCCTCGGCGGCCTTGCGTTCGATCTTCTCGGCGCGCGTCAGCGCGGGCAGCGCCGTGGCGATGTGCTCCATCGCGTCGGCATAGCCGCAAAAGCGCGCCTGCTTGATCTCTTCCCAGTTCCCCTGCGCCGTGCCGCCGAACAGGGCGGGATGGCGGTGGATCATCTTGCGGCAGATGCCGTCGCAGACGTCGTCAAGGGAAAAGGCGCCGTCTTCGGCGGCGATGGCGGCGTGAAACACCACCTGCAGCAGCACGTCGCCCAGCTCCTCGCAGAGCGCGGCGTCGTCCGTCCGGTCGATGGCGTCGGCGGCCTCATAGGCCTCCTCGATCAAATAGCGGCGGATGCTGGCATGGCTCTGGGCGCGATCCCAGGGACAGCCCTCCGGGGAACGCAGCAGCAGCATGATTTCCCGCAGATCCGCGAATCCGTATTTTTTCTTTCCTAAATCTATCATATTCTGACCGGCTTGACAAGCCCGAAATCCTGATTTTTCAATGCAAACGGAGGATTTTGGCGATTTTTTCGCCCTTCGGGAGCATCAAAATGTCCTCTTTGGGCAGCGCGCGGGTCGCCAGGAGCATCAGCAGGTAGACAACGGCCGACAGCAGAATGGTGACCAGCACCGCAAAGGCGTTGCGCAGCATCCCCGTTCCGAAGGCGGCGGAGATCGGCTGGAAGATCAGCCAGGCGAAGCCGCCCATCACCGCCGAGGAGATCAGCGGCTTGAGAAAGACGCGGCTGATCGAGAACGGGATGCCGTCCCGCTTGATGGCGACCATGTTGAACACCATGATGGTGCCGTAGCACAGGCTGGTGGCGATCGGCGCGCCGTAGATGCCGATGAAGCGCAGCAGGATAAAGTTTGAAGTCAGCTTGACCGCCGCGCCGGCCAGCATGCTCTTGACCGGCACATAGACCTTGCCCATCGCCTGCAGCACCGAGTTGGTCACGGTGACCATGGCGACCAGAAAGACCGCCGGGCCCAGCAGGGTCAGCAGCGGCGCGGCCTCCGCCGTATCGGCCGCCTTGTTGAAATAGAGCACCAGCATGATGTTCTTCGGCAGCACGGCCAGCCCGAAGGCGCACGGAAAGCTGAGCAGGCCGGTGAGCCGGAAGGCCGTCTCGGTCATGCGCAGCGCCCGGTCGCGGTTCTGCGCGGCCAGCGCCGCGCTGATGGCCGGAATGATGCTGACGCCGATGCCGACCACGATGGCCTGCGGCAGGTTGAAGAAGTTGCGCGCCATCGTATAGGCGCCGTAGGTGTGCTGCGCCGCCGCGTCGGTCATCAGCCCGGCCGTGGCCAGGCGCCAGACCACCATCAGCGAGTCGATCAGGTTGGTGACGCTGAGCACGGAGGCGCCGACCGTGATCGGCACGGCCAGCTGGAAGAGGCGCTTGCGCAGTGCGCTCGCCGGCTGGCAGGCGCCGTCGTCCTCAACGATCTTCTTCTGCCGGCGCACATCGCGCAGGCGGACGACGACGATATAGGCGCAGGAGACGACCGAGCCGAGCATCACGCCGCCGATCGCGCCCGCGACCACGATCTCCAGCGGATAGCCGGCGCGGCTGAGCCCGAAGGCCAGCGCCAGGCCGAAGCCGAGCTTGCCCAGCGCCTCGATGATCTGGGACACCGCCGTCGGGATCATGTTGGCCATGCCCTGGTAATAGCCGCGGATCGCCGACATGACGCAGGTGAAAAAGACGGTCGGCGCCATCGCGATGATGGCGTATTTGGCCGTCGACCAGTGGATCAGGTACATCACCTGGGACATGGCGAGCGTCAGCGCCGTGAACGACAGGCCGATGAACAGGAAGGTCGTCAGGGAGATCTTGCCGATCAGCTTGGTCTCCTTGTTGCGGCCGAGGGTGTGCGACTCCGCCACCATCTTGGAGACGGCCACCGGCAGACCGGCCGTCGAGATGATATACATTGCCGAATAGACGTTGTAGGCCGTGTCGAAGATGGCGTTTCCGTCCGCGCCGTAGAGGTTGATGAGGGGCACCTTGAACAGCGCGCCGATCACCTTGACAATGACGCTGGCCACCATCAGGATGACGGTATTCTGCATGAAGCTGCCGCTCTGCGTCTTTTTCTCGCTCAAATGGGATGCACCGCCTTTAGTTCTTCTGGCATATTGAAATCCTATGCGCGTCGCGGCGCGATTATCCGAACAGCCGCGCCAGCGCCGGCGCCGCCTCCGCGCGCAGCCGCTCGAAATCGAGCTGCGTGAAGGCGCCGTTCTCATAGAGCACCCGGCCGCGGACCATCGTCAGACAGACGTCGCCGCCGCGCGCCGAATAGCACAGCGCGGAATAGGGATCGTGGATCGGCGTCAGACCCGGGCGCGCGGTGTCGACCAGGATCAGGCTGGCGTCGAAGCCCTCGCGCAGCATGCCGAGCTCCTGCTCGCGGTTCTGGGCGAAGGCGCCGCCGACCGTGGCCAGGCGCAGCGCCGCGGGGGCGGGCAGGACCGTCGGGTCGTGCCGCTCGTTCTTCTGCAGCAGCGCGCACAGCTTGATCTCCTCAAAGAGGTCGTGGTTGTTGTTGGAGCACACGCCGTCGGTGCCGAGGGCGACGGGGACGTTCTTTTCGAGCAGCCGCGCCACCGGCGCGACGCCGCTGGCCAGCTTGAGATTGCTGACGGGGTTGTTGACCGCCGTCACGCGCTTTTCGGCGAGCAGATCCATGTCCTCCTCGCTCACCCAGACGCAGTGGGCCGCCGTGGTGCGCGTGTCGAACACGCCGTTGTCATAGAACATCCGCGCCGGCGTCTTGCCCCAGCGGGCCAGACATTCCTCATGCTCCTTGCGCGTCTCGGACAGGTGGACGTGCATGTTGAGCCCGTATTCCTTCGCGTAGTCGGCGTTGGCGCGCCACAGCTTCGGGAAGCTCGTGTATTCGCCGTGCACGGAGACGTCGAGGCGGATGCGGCCGCCGTCCCGCCCGTGCCAGTCGCGGCGCATCTCCTCCATCTGGGCGGTGACCGGATCGGTGGAGAACTCATAGCTCTCCGCGTCGAAGCAGGTGGCGCCGTTGGAGATGTTGGCGTACAGACCGAGCTCGTCCGCGGCGCGGGCGACCTCGGGGATAAACATATACATGTCGGTCAGCGAGACCGTGCCGGTGGCCAGCATTTCCGCCATGCCCAGCTTGGCGCCGAGATAGACGTCGTGCGCGGTCAGCTTCTGTTCGAGCGGGAACACGTGGTCGAACAGCCAGGCGTGCAGCTCGTAATCGTCCGCAAAGCCGCGCATCAGCGTCATGCTGACATGGGCATGGGCGTTGATGAGGCCGGGCATGCACAGCTTTCCCCCGCCGTCGATTACCCGCTCGGCAGCCTCCGCGGGCGGCTGCTCCGTGATGGAGACAATCCGCCCCTCATGGATGCCGATACAGGCGTGCTCGACCAGCGGCCGGGTTTCGTCCATCGTCACCGCCGTGACGTTTTTGATGAGAAGATCCATGCGTTCACGCTCCCATTTCCGGCAGGCAGGCGCGCACCAGAGCGCCGAAGCCGTATTTGGCCTTTTCCGCGGCGGCGACGACGTCGACGCCGGAGAGCCGCGCGGGCAGGACGCCCGCCGCCATGTTGGTCACCAGTGAAAAGCCCAGGGTGCGCATGCCGCAGTGGCCGGCGGCGATGACCTCGGGCACGGTGGACATTCCCGCGGCCGAGCCGCCGAGGATGCGGGCGGCGCGGATCTCGGCCGGCGTCTCGAACTGCGGGCCAGGGAAGTAAAAATACACGCCCTCGCGCAGCGTCACGCCCAGCGCGCGCGCCTTGCGCCGCGCCAGCGCCTGATAGTCGGGATCATAGGCGTAGGTCATGTCGCAGAAGCGCTCGCCGAACTCCGGAAGATTCGGCCCGCTGAGGGGCGTCGGATCGAAGAGCTTGATGTGATCGGTAATCAGCATCAGCTCGCCGACGTGAAAGCTCCGGTCGATGCCGCCGCAGGCGTTGGTGACCAGCATCGAGGAAACGCCCAGCAGCCGGGCGACGCGCACGGGATAGGCCGCCTGTTCGGCGGAATAGCCCTCATAAAGATGAAAGCGCCCCTGCATCGCCAGCACCTCGGCGCCGCCCAGCCGGCCGCAGACAAAGCGGCCGCGGTGGTCGGGCGCGGTCGAGACCGGGAAATGCGGCAGCTCGCCGTAGGGCACGGCGACGGCCTCCTCCATCTCGTCGGCCAGGTAGCCCAGCCCGGAGCCGAGAATCAGCAGCGTTTGCGGCGTTCTGCCGCCGAGGCGCTCCCGCAGCGCGCGGGCGCTCTCCTGATAATCGCCATAGGTGAACACCAAAGCTCCCCCTTACATGAAATCGGGAGGAGGCCGCGTGACCTCCTCCCGCGCAGAATGATGGTTTTCGGACCGGGCGGCTGCCGCCGCGGGGTTTCCGTGCGGCGGCAGCGCCGTTGTCTGCCGTAAGGCTATTTTACTTTACAGTTCTTTTCCGCAGACGCGGCAGAACACATCGCCCTTGTCGCATTCCTTGCCGCAGACCGGGCAGGTCACCGTGGTCTTGCGGGCGGCCAGATCGTCCTTGAGGGCGGCCATCGCCACGAACTTCTCGTCGATCTCAGCCAGCTTGCTCTCAATTTCGGATTCCTCGACCTGCGCGCCGGTATGGGTCAGATAGACGGCCTTGCCGATCTCCTTATAGAGCACCTCGACCTCGGTGTTGAGATCGAACATCTTCAGCTTGAGCTTGCCGACCTCCATCAGTACGCCGGCCTTTTTTCCGGCGACATCATAGGCCTTTTTCCCGGCCTCGGCAGCGGCGGAAGCGGTGACCTTCGCCTTCTCCATGATCTCTTTAACCTTTTCGTCCATGGGATCGCTCCTTTCATAAGTCAGACAGGCTGGAACATCGATTGATGTTGAGTTATTATATCATTCCCCGCAGGGAATATCAAGCAAATTGCGTTTTCGCTCCGCCACCGCGGCGGCATTCTGGATGTATTCCAGCGGATATTTGGGGTTGGCGACGCGGACGATCCTGCGGCCGCCCTCGCCGCAGAGCTTGGTGACGCCGCCGGCGCCGAGCGCCAGCACGTCGGAGAGCTCCTCCATCATGCAGACGTTGTAGCGCGACGCGGTGTCGCCGCGGCAGAAGCCGACGTTTTCCAGCCCGCCGGCGCTGTATTTCTGGCGGTAGAGATAATAGGGCCGGTAGCCCCGCTCCGCCAGATAGGCGTCGCAGCGGTCGAGCGCCGCGGCGGACAGGTCTCCGGTCGGGCCGAAGCGCAGCCGGGCGCCGCGCTTGCGCGCCAGCGAATGGATGGTGATGTTCTCCGGCTCCAGCGCGGCGACGCGGCGGACGCTCGCAAAGAGCCCCTCCTCGCTGTCGCCCGGCAGGCCGGCGATCAGGTCCATGTTGATGACAAAGCGGCGGTCGCGCGCCTGACGGTAGGCGCGCTCGATGTCGGCCGCCGTGTGGCACCGCCCGACGCCGCGCAGCACGGCGTCGTCCATGCTCTGCGGATTGACCGAGACGCGCGTCACGCCGCGGGCGCGCAGCACGTCGAGCTTTTCCTCGTCGATGGTCTCGGGCCGGCCCGCCTCGACGGTCCATTCCAGCCCCGGCGCGGGCGCGAAGGCGTCCTGCATCGCCGCCAGCAGCCCGTCGAGCTGGGCGGCGCTCAGCGTCGTCGGCGTGCCGCCGCCGATGTAGAGGCTGCCGACCGGCAGGCGCGCCCGGCGCGCCATCTCCCCCGCCGCCGCCGTCTCCGCCAGCAGAGCCTCATAATACGGCTGCATCAGGTGGCCCCAGCGGCCCATGTCGTTGCTGACAAAGGAGCAGTAGCTGCATTTGGCGGGGCAGAACGGGATGCCGGCATAGACCTGGATCTCGCGCGGGCGCAGCGTGTCCTCGACGGCGATGGCCTGCTCCGCCGCCGCCAGACAGAGGGCGCGGCGCGGCGGCGTGACGTCGTACCGCTCGGCGAGCCAGCGGTCGGCCTCCGCGCGCGACAGGCCCTCGCGCAGCGCCAGCCGCACGGGCTTGGCGGGCTTGACGCCGGTCAGGCTTCCCCACGGCTGCGGTCTCGCCCAGGGCAGCAGCGCGCGGTAGAGCGCCGTTTTGACGCAATAGGTCAGCACGCGCTTGTGCTCCTCGCTGCCGGGGCGCGGCGCCGGTTCCTCGCAGAAGCCCGCGGTGGTCTTTCCGGCGCGGACGACCTGCGCGGAGGCGCAGATCCGGCCGCCTTCCTCGCGGACCGCGCTGACGCAGCCGTCGCCGTCCGGCGTTTCCGCGCGGCGATGGCTCTCGTCCGGCAGCATGCAGATCAGCACCTCCTGCACGCCGTTGTCCCGGTCATGACCGCGCAGGCAGTAGTTCATTGCCGCAGGCCCTCCTGCATATAGGGATTGGTCGCGCGCTCATGGGCGAGGGTGGTGTCCTCCTCATGACCGGGGCAGACGTGATAGTCGCCCGGCAGCTCGGCCAGCTTTTTGAGGGAGCGCAGCATGTCGTCCATGCTGCCGCTCTCAAGATCGGTGCGGCCGCAGCTCTCCAGAAACAGCGTGTCGCCGGAGAACATCTGATCGCCGCACAGCAGGGTCACGGAGCCGGCCGTGTGGCCCGGCGTAGCCAGCACGTCGATCTTCAGACCGCCGAGCAGGATGGGCGTGCCCTCCTCCAGGAAGCCGTCCACTCGGGGCTGCACATATTCCTCGCGGATATAGCCGGGATGGCGCGCCTCGGCCGGGGCGAGCATCCACTCGTCCTTCCTGGAAATATAGAGCCGGGCGCCGGTCTCGGCCTGCACCTTCGGCGCCGCGAGCACGTGGTCATAGTGCCCGTGCGTCAGCAGGATGTATTCGGCCTTCCAGCCCTCGGCGGCCAGCGCCTCCAGGATGCGCTCGGTGCGGGCGCCGGGATCGATCACGGCGCAGATCTTCTTCTCCTCGTCGGCCAGAAGATAGCAATTGGTCGCCAGCATGCCGACGACGACGGTTTTCACTCTCATGCGTGTGCCTCCGTTCCGGTTGATGTCCGCATCTGCTCGGTGTCCAGGATCAGCGTCACCGGGCCGTCGTTGATATGGTCGATCTGCATGTCCGCGCCGAACTTCCCTGTCAGCAGCGGCACGCCGCGGGCGCGCAGCGCCGCGAGAAAGGCCTCGTAAACCGGGATTGCCGTCTCGGGGCGCGCCGCGTGGAACAGATCGGGCCGCCGCCCGTGGCTGCAATCGGCATACAGCGTGAAATTGCTGACCGCCAGAATGGTGCCGCCGATGTCGGCCAGGCCCTTGTTCATCTTGCCGTTTTCGTCCTCGAACACGCGCAGCTCGGCGCACTTTTTGGCCAGATACTGCGCGTCGTCCGCGGTGTCGCCGTTTTTGACGCCGATCAGGACGACAAAGCCGCGGCCCATGCTGCCGCCCGGCTCGCCGTCGATGGTGATGGACGCCCGGCTGACGCGAATGACCACCGCTCTCATTTGTTGTCCCCTCCCGTCATCTGCCGCTCAACCAGGGAGACGCCCTGGCAGCGGCGCAGCCTGTTCATCACCAGCTCGAGCTGCTCCAGGCCGGAAACCGTCACCGTCAGGAAAAAGACGGTGTTGCCCTCGTCGTTGTCGCGCGCGTTCATCTCGGTGACGTTGAGCTTCATGTTGCTGAACACGGTCACCACGTCGGCCATCACCCCGGGGCGCGCCTTGGCGACGACGCGGATGGCGGTGGCGTACTGGTGCTTTTCGGAATAGTCCCATTCGGTGCGGATCCAGCGGCCCTGCTCGGCCGGATTGTCGCGCACGGCCACATAGTTCGGGCAGTCCTGCCGGTGGATCGACACGCCGAAGCCGCGGGTGACAAAGCCGATGATGCGGTCGCCGGGCACCGGCGTGCAGCACTTGGCGAACTTGACCATGCAGTTGTCGACGCCCTCGACGATGACGCCGGTGTCGGCGATCGGCTTGCGGCGCACCTCCCGCGCGGCGGCCAGCTTGGCCTCCTTGGCCTCCTGGGCGCGCTGGCGGTTGCTCTCGTCGCGGATCTTGCCGATGACCTTGCTCAGGATGACGCCGCCGTAACCGATGGAGGCGTACAGGTCGTCCAGCGAAGAAACGTCAAGCCGCTTGAGCACCAGCTGGCGGAAATCCTCCTGCTGGAACTGCTCCCACAGCAGCCCGGCGCGCAGCTCGCGCTCGAGCGCGGCCTTGCCCTGCTCGATGTTCTCCTCGCGGCGCTCCTTTTTGAACCACTGCTTGATCTTGCTGCGGGCGCCGTTGGTGCGGACAATCTGCATCCAGTCGCGCTTGGGGCCGGTCGAGGCCTTGGAGGTGATGACGTCGACGATCTCGCCGCTCTGCAGCTTGTAGTCGATGGGCACCAGCCGGCCGTTGACGCGCGCGCCGGTCATGCGGTTGCCGACGGCGGAGTGGATGGCGTAGGCAAAGTCGATCGGCGTCGCCCCCTGCGGCAGGTTGATGACGTCGCCCTTGGGGGTAAAGACATAGACCTCGTCCGCGAACAGGTCGGTCTTGATGTTCTTGATGAAGTCCTCGGCGTCGCTGTCCTGCTGCGTCTCAATGAGCTGACGCACCCAGGCGAAGGAATCCTCCTTCTGTGCGCCCTTGAGCCCGTCCTTGTATTTCCAGTGGGCGGCGACGCCGTACTCGGCAATCTCATGCATCTCTATCGTGCGGATCTGCACCTCGAAGGGGATGCCGTCGCTGCCCATGACGGTAGTGTGCAGGCTCTGATAGCCGTTGGGCTTGGGGGTGCCGATATAATCCTTGAACCGGCCCAGAATGGGCTTATAGATGTCGTGGATCACGCCCAGCACGTTGTAGCAGTCGATGAGGTTGTGGACGATGACGCGAGTCGCGCAGATGTCGTAAAGCTCGGAGAAGCTCAGGTTCTGGCCGTACAGCTTGCGGTAGATGCTGTAAATGGTCTTGAGGCGCGCCTTGACGGTGCATTTGATGCCGGCGGAGGCCAGCTTTTCCTCGATGCGCGCCTTGGTGTGGTCAAGGAAGTCCTGATAGCCGTGGGATTTGTCGGCCAGATAGTTTTCGATCTCCTGATAGCCGACCGGATCGAGCACATGCAGCGAGCGGTCCTCCAGCTCCCACTTGAAGCCCTGCATCCCGAGGCGGTGGGCCAGCGGCGCGTAGATCTCCATGGTCTCCACGGCGACGTCGCGCTGCTTCTGCTCGGGCTGGAACTCGATGGTGCGCATGTTGTGCAGCCGGTCGGACAGCTTGATCATGATGACGCGGATGTCCTTGGCCATCGCCACGAACATCTTGCGCAGATCCTCCATCTGCGCTTCTTCCCTGCTGCTGTAAGCGATGTGGCCGAGCTTGGTCAGGCGGGTGACGCCGTCCACCAGGCGGGCGACCGGTTCGCCGAAGTCGCGGGCCACGTCCTCATAGGTGATGGGCGTGTCCTCGATGCAGTCGTGCAGCAGGCCGGCGATGATCGATTCGGTGTCGAGGCCGAGATCGTGGATGATGACGGCGACCGCGACCGGATGAACGATGTACGGCTCGCCGCTCTTGCGCTTCTGGTTGGCGTGAGCGACGCAGGCGTACTCAAAGGCGTGCAGCACGCGCGCCCCGTCCTCCGCCGGCAGGTCGTCGGCGATCTTCTGGATCTTGGCCAGGTTCTCTTCGTAATACTGCCTCTCGTCCATGCTTGTTACCCCTTGGCGATCTCCAGCAGACCGTGGATGATGCCGGAGCCGTTGATGTCGGCCTTGCCGGAACACTGATTCAGGCGGATGCTGATTTCCGGGCCGGAGAGCGTATAGCTGAAAATCGCAAACTCGGAAAACACGTCCAGACAGACCAGAAAACGCCCGAGATTGAGCTGAGTGCGGGCCTCATAGCGAACGCGGCGGTAGAGCGTGCGCGCGTCGCCGCACAGCAGGCCGTCCTCCGCGTTGGTGCGGATATGGCGGAACACCGCCACCAGGTCCTCGCGGCTCGGGGAGAGCAGCAGCGCCTCCTCGCGGGAGAGCGTCCCGCCCGTCTTCCAGCGGCGGTAGACCGCCAGGCTCTCCCGGTCGGCCTCCTGCTCGCTCTCGGACCAGCGCACATCCTTGACGACCAGCTGGACGTTGTCGGCGCCGCGGTAGGTGTTGATCTCGGCGGCAAACACCAGGTCGAGCAGATCGCCGCGGACAAACAGGCAGCTCCGGGCGCCCATGCCGAACACGAAGCCGTAAAACAGCTTGCCGTCCTTCATCAGATGGAGCTTGACGTGGCGGTCGTGGCTGATCGGCGTGATCTCCTCGACGCGCACATCCTTCATCAGGAAGGTCGGCTGCGGGTTGCCCATGCCGAACGGCTCCAGCACCGACAGGCTGCGCACGTCGCGCAGGGTCAGATCCTCCGGCGTCACGGCGCAGTCGACGTTGATGCAGGGCACAATCTCCTCGGTCTGCGCGGCGGCGGCGTAATTCTCCAGCCCGCGGCGCAGGTCCATCAGACGGTCGCGGCGGATGGTCAGGCCGACCGCCAGCTCGTGCCCGCCGTATTTTTCCAGCAGGTCGGCGTTCTTTTCGAGCGCCGCGTAGAGGTTGAAGCCCTTGATGCTGCGGCCCGAGCCCTTGCCGCTGTCGCCGCTCATCGAGATCAGAATGCAGGGCACGCCGTAGCGGTCGGACAGCCGCGAGCTGACGATGCCGATGACGCCGTTGTGCCAGTTGTCGTCCCACAGCACCAGGGAGCGGCCGCGGGTCAGCTCCGGCTCCTCCTTGAGGCGGGCCGTGATCTGCTCGTAGATGCCGTTCTCCTCCTCCTGGCGCTGGCGGTTGAGGTCGCACAGGTGCTCGGCCAGCTCGGCCGCCTCCTGCGGATCATCGGTCAAAAACATCCGGGCCGCGCTCGAGGCGCCGCCCAGACGGCCCGCCGCGTTGATGCGCGGCGCCATGATGAAGCTGACGGAATTGGCGCTCAGCGGCTTCTGATCGAGGCCGAGCTTCTGCATCAGCGCCCGCAGGCCGTAATTGCGCGTGTTCTGCAGATGGCGCAGACCGTGGGTGACGATGACGCGGTTCTCCCCCACCAGCGGCATGACGTCGGCGATCGTGCCGACGGCGACGACGTCGGAGTATTCGTCCAGCAGTTCGTCGATGCCGCGCGGCGCCTCCAGCGCGCAGACCAGCTTGAAGGCGACGCCGACGCCGGCCAGCTCGCGGAAGGGATAGTCGCTGTCGGTGCGCCGCGGGTTGACGACGGCCTCCGCCGCCGGCAGCGTCTCCTTGCATTCGTGGTGGTCGGTGATAATCAGGCGCAGGCCGATGGACGCGGCGAACGCGGCCTCCTCGACGGCGGTGATGCCGCTGTCCACCGTGATGAGCAGCCGGCAGCCCTCGTCGTAAAGGCTCTGGATCGCCGCCTCGTTGAGGCCGTACCCCTCGCCCAGACGGTCGGGAATGTAGTAGGTGCAGTCCGCGCCCTGCTTTTTCAGGTACTGGATGAGGATGCAGGTGGCGGTGACGCCGTCCACGTCATAATCGCCGTAGACCGCAATCCGGATCCGGTCGGCAATGGCCTGACGGATGCAGGCCACCGCCTTGTCCATGTCGCGGAGCAGAAAGGGATCGTGGATGCGCGCGGGCGAGCTGTCCAGAAACTCGACCGCCTGGGCGCGCGTGCAGATGCCGCGCGCCGCGAGCACACGAGAAGGAAGCCGGTCGAGACGCAGCTCGCCGGCCAGTTGTTCCGCACGGCCGGGGTCCTCGGCCGCAAGAATCCATTTTTTCTGTTTCATTGTCTTCTCCAATAAATTTTTATTGGTTCCATTATATCAAAAACGGCATATAGTTACAAGCGCAAATTTGCAGCCTCCGAAAGGCCGCCCCGCCGCGGGCCGGCCCAAACAAAAAAGACCGTCCGGGAACAACCCGGACGGTCTGGCGCGTTTTACGAAAACAGGTCCTTCATTTTGGTGAAGAAGCCCTTCTTGCTCTCATAGGGGGCGTCTCCCACGGTGTCGTCGAACTTGCGCAGCAGGTCCTTCTGGTCGCGGGTCAGCCCCTTGGGGATCTCGACCGTGACCTTGACATACTGGTCGCCGCGGCCGTGGCCGCTGACATTGGGGATGCCGCTGCCGCGCAGGCGGAAGATGGTGCCGGTCTGCGTGCCCTCGGGCATCTCGTACTGCACCTTGCCGTCGATGGTCGGCACGGTGATGGTCGCGCCGAGCGCCGCCTGGACAAAGGTCACCGGCATCTCCAGCAGCACGTCCTGGCCGTCGCGCTTAAAGAGCGGATGCTCCTTGACGTAGACGGTGACATAGAGGTCGCCGGCCGGGCCGCCGTGGGCGCCGGCGCTGCCCTCGCCGCGCAGCGAGATGGTCTGGCCGTCGTCGATGCCGGCGGGGATCTTGACCTTGATGGTGCGCGATTTGCGCACCTTGCCGGTGCCGTGGCAGGTCTCGCAGGGCGTCTTGATGATGCGGCCGGTGCCGCGGCAGTTCTGGCAGGGGCCGGTGGAGGCAAAGACGCCGAACGGCGTCCGCTGCGTGGTCTTGACCTGGCCGCTGCCGTGGCAGACCGGGCAGGTCTCGGGCGAGGTGCCCTTCTGGGCGCCGCTGCCGCCGCAGTCCTTGCAGCTTTCGGTCCGCGCCACGCTGACGCTCTTTTCACAGCCGAAGGCCGCTTCCTCAAAGCTCAGCTGCATGGTGATGCGCAGGTTCTCGCCGCGCTGCGGGCCGCCGGCGCGCTGCTGCTGCCCGCCGCCGAAGCCGCCGCCGAACATCGAGCCGAACAGGTCGCCGAGGTCGAAGTCCTGGAAGCCGCCGAAGCCGCCGCTGAAGCCGCCTCCGCCGCCCGCGCCCGCCCCGTAGGTCGGGTCGATGCCGGCATGGCCGAACTGGTCATACTTCTGCTTTTTCTCCGGATCGGACAGGACCTCGTAGGCGGCGTTGACTTCCTTCATCTTCCGCTCGGCGTCCTTGTTGCCCGGGTTCAGGTCGGGATGATATTTTTTGGCCAGGCGGCGATATGCTTTTTTGATCTCCTCCGCCGAGGCGCCCTTTTGCAGCTCGAGCACCTCGTAGAGATCGCGTCGTTCTTCAGCCATGTATGTTGTACCTCAAAAAGGCGAAATTTCAATGATTACAGGGGAAAGCGGGCGGCCGAGCGGGCCGCCCGCGCGCGGGATGAACACGCGCGCCGGTCCGGAGACCCCGGCGGGATCTCCGGACTTGCGCCCGTCGGTTATTTGTTGCCTTTGTCCTTCTTGTCGTCGTCGTCGACCACCTTGTAGTCGGCGTCATAGACGGTGCTGCCGTCCGGGCCCTGCTGCGGGCCGGCGGAGGTCTGCTGCTGGGAGGCGTCGCCCTGCGGGGCGGCGTTCTGATAGAGCTTTTCGGCGATGGAATAGAAGCGCTTGGTCAGCTCGTCGGTGTCGGCCTTGATGGCGTCCGTGTCGCTGCCCTTGAGGGTCTCCTTCAGCTTGTTGAGCTGCTCCTCGATCGGGGCCTTCTCGGAGGCGCTCACCTTGTCGCCCAGGTCCTTGAGGGACTTCTCAGTCTGGTAGACCAGATTCTCGGCGTTGTTCTTGATGTCGATGGACTCCTTGTTCTTCTTGTCCTCGGAGGCAAACTTCTCGGCGTCCTTGACGGCCTTGTCGATGTCGTCCTTGCTCAGGTTGGAGGAGGCGGTAATGGTGATCTTCTGCTCCTTGCCGGTGCCGAGATCCTTGGCGGAGACGTTGACGATGCCGTTGCTGTCGATGTCGAAAGTGACCTCGATCTGCGGCACGCCGCGCGGCGCGGCCGGGATGCCGTCCAGATGGAAGCGGCCGAGGGTCTTGTTGCCGGCGGCCATATCGCGCTCGCCCTGCAGGACGTGGATCTCCACAGAGGTCTGCCCGTCCGAGGCGGTGGAGAAGATCTGCTTCTTGCTGGTCGGGATGGTGGTGTTGCGGTCGATGATGCGGGTGCAGACGCCGCCCAGGGTCTCAATGCCCAGGGACAGCGGCGTGACATCCAGCAGCAGCAGGTCCTTGACGTCGCCGCCGAGAACGCCGCCCTGAATGGCCGCGCCCATGGCGACGCACTCATCCGGGTTGATGCCCTTGAAGCCTTCCTTGCCGGTCAGGGCCTTGACGGTCTCCTGCACGGCCGGGATGCGGCTGGAGCCGCCGACCAGCAGCACCTTGGAGAGCTGCTCCTTGGTCAGGCCGGAATCGCTCAGCGCCTGGCGCACCGGCCCGGTGGTCGCTTCGACCAGGTCGCGGGTCAGTTCGTCGAACTTGGCGCGGGTCAGCGTCATGTCGAGATGGCGGCTGCCGTTGGCGTCGGCGAAGATATAAGGCAGGTTGATGTTGCTGGTGGTGACGCCGGAAAGCTCGATCTTGGCCTTCTCGGCGGCCTCGCGCAGACGCTGCATCGCCATGCGGTCGCCCGCGAGGTCGATGCCCTGGTCCTTGCGGAATTCGGCGAGCATCCAGTTGACGATGCGCTCGTCGAAGTCGTCGCCGCCCAGGTGGTTGTTGCCGGCGGTGGCCAGCACCTCGATGGTGCCGTCGCCGATGCTCAGGATGGAGACGTCGAAGGTGCCGCCGCCGAGGTCATAGACCATTACCTTCTGCTCGTGGTCCTTGTCGACGCCGTAGGCCAGCGCCGCGGCGGTCGGTTCGTTGATGATGCGCTTGACGTCGAGGCCGGCGATCTTGCCGGCGTCCTTGGTCGCCTGGCGCTGCGCGTCGGTGAAGTAGGCCGGGACGGTGATGACCGCTTCCGTGACCTTCTCGCCCAGATAGGCTTCGGCGTCGGTCTTGAGCTTCTGCAGGATCATCGCGGAGATCTCCTGCGGAGAATAGACCTTGTCGTCGATCGTGACCTTGTGGTCGGTGCCCATCTGGCGCTTGATGGAGCTGACGGTGCGCTGCGGGTTGGAGACGGCCTGGCGCTTGGCGACCTGGCCGACCATGCGCTCGCCGGTCTTGCTGAAGGCGACGACGGACGGCGTGGTGCGCGCGCCTTCGGCGTTGGGGATGACAGTGGCCTCGCCGCCTTCCATGACGGCGACGCAGGAGTTGGTGGTGCCGAGGTCGATGCCGATGATCTTAGCCATAAATGTTTCCTCCGAATATTCTCAGTTTTATTATATGTGAATGAATGGATTTGCTCAGTCGGTGGTCTTGACGTCGGCGTGCCGGATCACCCGGTCGCCCTGGGCATAGCCCTTTTTGAAGACCTCGGCGATGACGGTGTCCCCGCCCTCGCCGTCCGCGTGCAGCAGCGCGTTGTGCTTCTGCGGATCGAACGGATCGCCCTTTTCGCAGAAGGGCTTGACGTTCAGCTTGTCGAGAATGTCACAGAACTGCTTGAGGATGAGCCGGGCGCCCTCCGGCGCCTGCTCCGCGGCCGCGGCGCGCTCGAGATTGTCAAGCACGGGCAGGAACGCCGCCACGGTGGCTGCGGTCGCATCGGCATAGAGCGTTTCCCGCTCCTTCAGCGTGCGCTTGCGGAAGTTGTCGTACTCGGCGAGGACGCGGCGGTACTTTTCGTCCTGCTCCTTCGCCGCCTTCTCCAGCTCCTCGACGCGCGTTTCCAGCTTGTGCTTCTTTTCCTTCTTGCCCTCCTGCTCGGCGGGCTGGGCCTGAGTCTGGGTCTGCGCCTCCGCGGGCTGCTGCTGTTCCTCGGCCCCGGGGGCCTTCTGTTCATTTGTTTCCGTCATGATGTTCTCCCATATCGTCGATCTGTTTTGGATCCGTGATCCCGCTGACGGCGCGTGTAAAGGCGGTCAGCTTTGCACAGGCATCCGCGTAATCCATGCGGGTCGGCGCCACAATGCCGATGATGCCGACCGTATTCCGGTCGATCGGATAGGACGTAAAGACCAGGCTGGCGTCGCGCAGGCGCGGCTCCTCCAGCTCCGGACCGATGCGGATCTGCACCCTGCCGGGCACCGTCCGCTCCATCAGCTCGCGCAGCGTCGCCCGGTCGGAAAGCGACTCAAGCAGCTCGCGCACGCGCTGGGCGTCCTGATACTCGCGGTTGTCGAGCAGACGCGCCGCGTCGCTGACATAGACCTCCGAAACGCCGCTCTCCTGCTCGGTGCGGTGGATGAAATCCATCACCTCAACCGTCAGCTGGTAAAGCGGAGAATCGGTGCCGGCGCCCTTGGCCATCGAGGGCAGAACAAACTCGAGCCTGTTTTCGGAAATGCTCAGATTGACTGCCGTGGCCAGCATGGCCGCCGTGGAAGGCTCCACCGGCTCCTGGAGATTGACCATCCTGGTGCGCACCGCCGAGCCGGTCACCAGCACGACGGCATAAGTGGCGCCGCCGTCCACGGTGATGAGCTCGCACTTCTTGACCCGGCCCGCCTCATTGCGGGAGACGGCCGAGACCGAGGTGTGCCGCGTCATCTCGGAGATGACGCGCGAAGCGCTGACCATGATGTTGTCCAGCTCGCGCATCTTGTCCTCCATCTGCCGCCGGATCTCATCCAGCTGCGCGGAGACAATGCGGTGCCGGTCCATCAGCTCGTTGACATAAAGCCGGTAGGCGGCATAGGACGGGATGCGTCCCGCCGAGACATGCGGCTTTTCAAGATAGCCGAGATCTTCCAGCTCGCTCATCTCGTTGCGGATGGTCGCCGAGGAGATCGGCTGGTCAAAGCTGTCCGCCAGCATCTTGGAACCGACCGGCTCCGCGGTGCTGATGTAGCTCTCGATGATCGCCTTCAAAATGCGGCGCTGCCGCAACGGAAGCTCCATGCCGTTCTCCCCTTTCCCATGTCTTAGCACTCTTTGCTCCTGAGTGCTAAACACAGCATAGCACTTTTCTTGGATTTGTCAATAGATTTTCCAAATCAAATGGGAACAAATTGTTAACTTTGTATATGCTTTGCAGCAGACCGTGCGGAGTGCTAACAAGCGCTGCTGCCCCGGGCAACAAAAGCCGCCCCGCGGGAATACCGCGGGGCGGCTGGGCCTGTCAGAAAAGTCGGCTGCGCCGTCTTTTTCGCCGGCTTTATTGAGAAGCGGCGGCCGCCTGCAAACCATGAACATCAGTCGTCGATGGCGATATACCACGCTCCGCCTCCCTCGGGGTAAAAGATCGTCAGCGCGCCATACAGCCGACCACAAATGGCCGCCGCGCCGATCAGGAACCTCACGAAAAACTGCCCTTGGGACTCTCCCCTTTCCCGCCGCCGCGCGGAAATATTGTCAGAGAAAGACTGCCGAGGGGGAAAAGAAACGCGGTACCGGCTGCTCTTTTTTCTTTAGACGCTTGTTTGCGTCGCAAGGTTGCATGAAAAACTCACAAAAACAATCAATATGATTATGCACCCTGCCCGGCGTAAGCCGGGCAGGGTGCGAGAGGGAATAGCCCCGCGCGCGGGGCGGGGAAAGCAAGGATGCGGAACGTCGCTTGCCAAAGGCATTACTCAGTCCTCACGGCGCAGCGCTTTCCCGATCAAAACCCCGCCGTAAAACGACAGCGGCGCAAGGAAGGATGTCAAAAGCAAAACCAGCGCTCTGGGCAGCCAGGAATAAAACGTAAAGGAGGCAAGCAGGCTGCTTTCCCAGCCGTAGAACACCCTAAAGAACGGGCTGATTGGGTCGTGCAGTCTGTTAGTGAGTAGCTCCACGACAAAATACAGGATCGCCAAGCCCAGCATCACCCGCCAGAGCGCCGCCAGCGCCGTTTTCCATGTCGCGGCACGGAGCGCGGGGAACCGCATGGCCACCACGACGCCTAAAACCGCGTAGAGCAGCAGCGCCGTTGCCGCGTAGGCGGTGCCTTTCCCACTGGTATAAGTATACAGCGGGATAAGCAGACAGACCGTCATATATGCCGGCACAAACCAAAGCGCCAACCTGAGCGTTTTTTTCACGGTATACACCACCAATCACTACATGTTTTTGCCACCCTGCCCGGCACGCGCCGGGCAGGGTGCGGGAGAAGGATGATTCCCTATTGATCCGGGCTTTTGCAGACCGCGCCGCCCCAGGAGAGCGCCAGCACGTCGACCGCCGCGACGCCCCACATCACGATCAGCACCCCCGAGGTATAGTAATTCCACGGCAGGAGCAGCAGCGCCAGCAGCGTGGCGACGCCGGCGGTGCGGAGCGGCGCGACTCGCCGGTCGGTCCGCCGCGCCGCACGCAGAACCGCCGCACGGAAAAACAGCGCGACGGTACAGACCGAAAAGCCGATCCGCACCGGCGATGAGTACCATGCGTTGCGCAGCCATTCCCCATCTGCGCACAGAAGCGCCGCACCGCAGGACAGCGCGCACAGCGCGGCCAGCGGGAGCGCGCCGAGGGGCTGTTTCCCATAGCGCCCGCTCCGTGCCGACCATATGCTGTCCGCAACGAGGCAAAGCAGACACACGCCCAGCACCCACGGAACCGGGCTGCGCAACGTGACCGCCGCGTGGGGCGCAAACTCGCCCTCGATAAACGCGGGCAGACCGGACGGCGTCAGCGGCAGCGGCCACAGGAACGACAGCAGCAGCGCGGCGAGCGGCGGAATCAGAAGAAAGCGGCGGCGCAGCGAGCAAAGCAGTGTTTTCATCGTCGGCTCCTTTCCACATGTTGTTTTTCCATCTTGAGCTCACCGACCGTCTCCGGCGTGGTTTTCGCCGCACGGGGCTTTCGCCTGCTCCACCAGAACCGGCACGCCAGATAGACCCCGAGCACGATCAGCGCTTCGAGCGCGCAGACGATGGTATAGAGCGGGAGCTCCGGCGAGGTCGAGCTGACCGCAAGCCCGATTAAACCGCAGCAGGCAAAGATCATGCCAAATGCGGCGGAAATCCACCCCAGCGCCCGCCATTTTTTGAAGTATCCAAGCAGCAGTATCGCCGGCAAAAACAGATACCAGTACCAGGCGCATAGCATGACCGGGATCAGCAGGATGTTGGCCACCAAGATGATATCCATACAGGCCTCCCCGTTTCAATCAATGCGTGTCGAGATAGAACTTATAAAGCAGACCGGCTACGTCCCTCTGCGAATATTTTAACTGCGTTTCGATGGAATTCCAATACGCGGCGGCATTCGTGCTCTTCTGAAATGTCTGATTATAAAGACTATAGGAGAGCTGCGCGACAGAGACGCCGATATTCGTTAATCCGGTAGCGGAATACCAAGAATAATATCCGCCGGAGGTCACGGCGTATGAGGATTTGTTATCGTCGGCGTCTTCTTCATAAGCTTTATGCTTATTTAACAGCAAAAGGTCACCATTATCGTAGTGATCTCCCGTGTGCTTTGGACATCCCATATCCGACAAATAATGGATCGCGCTTCCCAAATAGTCCAATGTATCTTCGGACGATGGATCAGCCTCGTAGGAAGCCACCGCCGCCTGATACATATTTGTAAAGCGCTGCAGCGCATTGTCAGAAGCAGACCCGTTCCAATTCGTTCCGGTTGGGTAATGATAAAAGTGGTTGATAAATAATTCCGTGTCATTAAGATCTGGATAATCCGCAGCCTGAATGGTAAGGGCTTTCCTCGTGCTCGTATAGAAGCTGTATACGGTCGGTTGCTCATTTGACAAAAGAATAAAGGCTCGAGCGGCCAGCCATTGGTGCGTTTTGGAAGAACTACCCGAAGCCCAGCGTGACGGAGGGCCAAAGGTTTCTGTGACTCCGTCACCGAATACTACAGAATCGCCATTTGCAATCTGGGCGATTACAGATTCAATCATTCCGTCGCTCAACTCATCCGGATAATAATGCGTTGTTTCTTCATCCGTTCCCGTCGCGAAGGAGGTCATGCTCAGCAGCATGGTCAGGGACAGCAGCACGCACAACCATTTTCTTGTTTCATTTTGATTCTTCCTTTCGTTTCCGCCGGGTCTTTGCCGCCATCGCGGTCGGCCGCAGGGGGCCGCCGCGCCGATCAGGGGACCTCACGAAAAACTGCCCTTGGGACTCACCCCTTTCCCGCCGCCGCGCGGCCGTTATGTTCTCTTCGATCGCCGCAGAAGGGATGGCAGCCGCCTCCTGCTGATTACACAACAACATTATCACCCATTGCATGGTGAATGTAAATAACATCCTAATAACATAAATAAAATTTTCGTTTTTTGTGCGTTTACACAATTTTTTGCAGCTTTTACAGACGACGCCGGCCTCCCTGCGCAAAAAAAGAACGCGCCCTGCACGGAAACCCGTGCAGGGCGCGCAATTGTTCGATATGGACGCCTTACAGCGCGGCCTTGGCCTTCTCGACGAGGGCGGTGAACGCGGCCTTGTCGGAGATGGCGATTTCGGAGAGCATCTTGCGGTTGAGCTCGACGCCCGCCTTCTTCAGACCGTTCATGAAGCGGCTGTAATTGATGTCGTTCTGCTTGCAGGCGGCGGAGATGCGGCTGATCCACAGACGGCGGAAGTCGCGCTTCTTCAGCTTGCGGCCCACATACGCATAGCGCAGGGACTTCATCACCTGCTGGTTGGCAACGCGGAAATGGTTCTTCTTGTTGCCCCAGTAGCCCTTTGCCAGCTTGATGATCTTCTTATGATGCTTGCGCGTCATCATCGCGCCTTTCACTCTTGCCATTCTGTTTCTGCCTCCTTATTTGTACGGGACCAGACGATGCAGCGTCGAAGCGAGGGTGGGGCCGGCGTAACCCGGCTTGCGCAGATGGCGCATCCGCTTCGTGGACTTGCAGCCCTTGATGTCATGGCGGCGGTTCATGCTGCCCAGCTTGATCTTTCCGGTCTTCGTGACAGAAACACGCTTCTTCGCGCCGGAATGCGTTTTGATTTTCGGCATGGTGGTTGCTCCCTTCCTTAACAAGCAGATCCTGCTTTAATAAACTTTACTTGGTTTTCAGCGGGGCGATGAACATCAGCATCTGTCGGCCCTCGAGCTTGGCGGGCTTTTCCACCGTGCCGAACTCGGCGACGCTCTCGGCGAACCGCTGCATCACCGTCAGGCCGATCTCGGTGTGAGCCATTTCACGCCCGCGGAAGCGAATGGCGGCCTTGACCTTGTCTCCGTCCTCCAGAAATTTCTTGGCGGCCTTGACGCGGACCTCATAGTCGTGCACGTCGATCTTGCTGGAAAGACGCACTTCCTTGATGTCCACGATCTTCTGATTCTTGCGGGCCTCTTTTTCCTTCTTGGCCTGCTCGAACCGGAACTTGCCGTAATCCATGACGCGGCAGACGGGCGGCTCGGCCTTCGGCGCGATCTTCACCAGGTCCAGGCCGCGGTCGAGGGCGACCTCCATGGCCTTATCAATGGTGACGACGCCCAGCTGGCTTCCGTCGCTGTCCACAAGACGAACTTCCTTGTCGCGGATCTCTTCGTTGATCTGATGCTCCTGGATGCTAATGCTGCAGCACCTCCTCTGAAAATAACAAAAAACGGGCGGCTCCCGCCGTCCGAACATACGGATACGCTCCCCCAGGGGGAACTCCGCGATGTTGACCTCTTTTGCAGCGCATGGAGGTGAGGACGGCAGTCCTGCTTTATTTTTGCTCTATCAGTATATCAGCCGTCCGCCCGAATGTCAACCATTATTTTCATGTTTTCCCGCGCCGCGCTCGACAAAAGACAATTGCTTTTTGCCGGTGCTTCCAGTATAATAGGTTTACCCCAAAGATGCAACCGATATTTAGCGGAGGAATGCGCCTATGAGCGACGAATACGGAAACGATTATATCACCCTGGTGGATGAGGACGGCAAGGAAGTCGAGCTCGAGCACCTGGACACGGTGGAGCACAACGGCCAGACCTACATGGCCTTCATCCCCGCGGACACCACCCTCAGCGACAGCTACGAGCTCATCATCATGAAGGTCGAGACCGAGAAAAACGGCGAGGAGATGCTGGTCACCCTCGACGACGAGGCCGAGGAAAGCGAGATGTTCCAGATCTTCTCCGAGCGGCTCGAGGAGAGCTTCTTCGAGGACGATGACGCCGAGGAGTCCGAGGAGGACGCCGCCGCCAAGGAAGGCTATTGAGTTCCGGGGTTGTTCCTGCCGGCCGGGGTGCGGACTTCGTATTTAACCTACAACGTGTTAAAACGGGATTGCGCGTCCTGTCCCCAATGGCAGACCTCCCGCCCAAAGCGGACGCTGGGAGCCACGTAAAGGACCGGCAGCTTGCCCACCTGCTCAGCGGGTTATTTAACACTCCGCGCCCCGGCCGACAGGAACAACCGAACGAAAAGCCGCGGGAACGCCCCGCGGCTTTCTTTGACATCCTGCATATAAATGATAGGAGGTACTGATTTTATGGCAAAGCTGCACTGGCAGCCCGGCACCATGCTCTACCCCGTGCCGGCGGTGCTTGTCTCCTGCGGCACGATGGAGGCCCCCAACGTGCTGACCATCGCCTGGACCGGCATTGTCTGCTCCGACCCGCCGCGCACCTATGTCTCGATCCGCCCGGAGCGCTTTTCCCACGACCTGATCGCGCAGAGCGGCGAGTTCGTCATCAATCTTCCCCCGCGCAGCCTGACGCGCTCCCTCGACCTCTGCGGCGTCAAATCGGGGCGCGACGGCGACAAGCTGGCGCTCGCCCATCTGACGGCGGCGCCGTGCCCCGGCGTCGCCGCGCCGCAGATCGCCGAATGTCCGCTCTCCCTCCCCTGCCGCGTCTTTTCGGTGCAGCACCTCGGCAGCCACGACCTCTTCCTGGCCGATATTCTCGGCGTCGAGGTCGACGAATCGCTGGTCAACGCCGCCGGCAAGCTCGAGATCGGCAGGGCCGGCCTGCTGACCTACGCCCACGGCACCTATTACGAGCTGGGCAAGGCGCTCGGCACCTTCGGCTACTCGGTGCGCAAAAAGCCCGCCCGCCGCGGCCGAAAATAAAAGCCGGGCCGCGCGGCGGCGCGGCCCGATGAGCTCAGAAATCGTAAAACCACACCCGCGTGCCGTTGGCGCGCACATAGCGCTCCAGCTCGGAAAACGGCATCACCACGGTCTCCGTGTTGACGCCGGGGTGCATGGCGACGCGCGCCTGACCGCGCAGAGCGCTGTCAAAGACGACCTCGATGCGCTTTTCCCGGTCGTGGATCACGCCGCAGACGCCGACGGCGCCCTGCTTCTGGCCGAGCAGCTCCGCCAGGCGCGTCTCCGGCGCGAACTGCAGCCGCGCGGTGCCGAAGGCGTCGCGCAGCTTCTTGAGATCGACGGTCTTGTCAAACGGCAGCATCAGCAGCAGAAAGCGGCTCTCGTTGCGCGGCGCGACCAGCAGGTTCTTGCAGACCCGGGCGCCGAAGTCCGCCCCCATCGGGTAGCGGTCGGCCGCCGCGATGACCGGCGCGTGCGTATAATGCTCATACGCGATCCCGAGCTGCGCCAGCCGCTCCATAATTTCGTCCCGGCTGCTCATGCGTGGTCGATCAGGACCATCACCAGGGCGAGCAGCGCGGTGTAGACCACGTAGCCGGCGGCGATGGCGGCGGCGGAATAGAGATAGACCCGCGGGTCGGTCCCCTGCCCGAGCGGCCGGGCGTATTTCCTTTTAAGGCGCTGATAGACGGGCACCCCGACGAGCAGCGGCGGCAGATAAAGCAGCGCCTGAAAGAGCAGCTTCGACATGTGATTCACCTCAACGCGGCCCATTATACCTGATTTGCGGAGGAAAGTAAAGCGATGCGGGAAGAACGGATGCGGGAGGCGCTGGCGCTGGCGCGCGAGGCGGCCGCCCACGGCGAGGTGCCGGTCGGGTGCGTCGTCGTGCGGCACGGACAGGTGATCGGCCGCGGCCGCAACCGCCGCGAGGAGCTGGGCGACGCCCGCTCCCACGCGGAGATGGAGGCCATCGGCCAGGCCTGCGCCGCCGTCGGCGACTGGCGGCTGAGCGACTGCGAGCTCTATGTCACCCTCGAGCCCTGCCCGATGTGCGCCGGGGCGATCCTCAACGCCCGCGTGGGCACGGTGGTCTACGGCGCCTCCGACACCGGCTTCGGCGCCTGCGGCGGCGTGATGAACCTGTTTGAGGAGGCCTTCGGCTTCCGGCCCCGGCTGTACGGCGGCGTGCTGGCCGCCGAGTGCGGCGCGCTGCTGTCCGATTTCTTTGCCGGCATGCGCGTTCCGGGCGGCCGCGAGTAACTTTTTGCATAAATCCGGCCGATTTAATATTTATTTAATATCGTGGGACTGATTTATTAATAACTTTCCGGTATCATAAGAATCAAGCAGTGCAGTGTTTATTCTTTTCTCCTCTGATTCTTCGCAAACAGCGACCCGCAAGGGTCGCTGTTTGCGTTTCGGCGCGCGCACCCTTCGCGCCCTCCCGAATAGACTGGTATTGAAACGTGGCGGTCCTTCGCAAGCCGCGCTTCCACTTCATATTCGGGAGGTCTTTCCATGCCTGACAAGGTCTGCCCCGGCCCGCTCCGCGGAGAACCCGCGCCCCGCGAGGCCGTGTGCATTCATACCAAGAAGGTCTATGACTCCTGCCGGGACAAAGAATGTCTCGATTCGCTGCGGGTCTATCTCACCCGCTCCTCCCAGGCCATTCTGGACACCGCCATCAACGTCAAGCCCCGCAACGCCGAGCTGCTCTGGGCCTATCTCGACGTCGAGCCCATTCCCTTCAACAAGGGCTTCTACACGGTGGACGTCCGCTATTTCTACCGCGTGACGGCGGACGCCTTCTCCGGCGTCGGCCGCCCCAAGGAGATCAGCGGCCTGGCCAACTACGACAAGCGCACCGTCCTGTTCGGCAGCGAGGGCAGCGCCCGCATCTTCAGCTCCGGCTATGTCAACGGCCGCGACGAGCAGCTCCCCGAGCGCACCAACCTGCCGGTCGGCGTGCTGGAGGTGGTCGATCCCGTGATGCTCGCCTGCAAGTTCCAGGACAACTGCCCCTGCGAGGGCGCCGTCGAGTTCCCGGAGCACATCTGCAAATGCTTTGACGACGAGCTGGTCGTGAGCGACACCGGCCGCGCCCTGTACGCGACGCTCGGCCAGTTCAGCATCATCAAGCTCGAGCGCGACATCCAGCTGCTGATGCCGGCCTATGACATCTGCCTGCCGGAGAAGGAATGCCCCGGCACCGACGACCCCTGCTCGCTGTTCCAGAGCTTCCGCTTCCCGGTCGACGAGTTCTATCCGCCCAAGCAGAGCGACATGACGCCGCCCGCCTCGTCCGGCGGCGGCTGCGGCTGCAAGGGCCGCAAGTAACGCGCAGACACAAAGAGCCGCCCGCAAGGGCGGCTCTTGTCATACGGCTCAGAGCGCGGTGATGAACTGCGCGGCCGTTCGGGCCATCATCAGCTTCTCGGCGCCGTTGTCAAAGGCGATGCGCAGCATGACGTCGCCGCCCATCGGCGTGCATTCGCGGACCGTGCCGGGGCCGAAGGCCCGGTGGCGGATCCGCTGTCCGGCCCGGAACGAGGCGGCCGCGGCAGGCGCCGCCGGCCGCGCGGGGCCGGAGAAGGCGCTGAGCGTGTTCTCCCGCTGGGCATAGCGGGCCGGACGCGCGGCGCGCTCCGCGCGGGACGCGCGCTCGGAGGTGCGCGAGCCGGTCGGGGCGGAAACGCCGGCACTGCCGCCGGAGACGCCGGCGCGGGCCGCGGGCGGCGTGTAGCCCGGCGTGTGCCAGTCGCTGTCCTCCTTGAGCTCGGCGGGGATCTCGTCGATGAAGCGCGAGGGCTTGGCGAAGCGCGTCTGGCCGTAAAGCAGGCGGCTGCGCGCCTCGGTGACGTGCAGCTCGCGCTTGGCGCGCGTCAGGGCCACATAGCAGAGCCGCCGCTCCTCCTCCAGCTCATCGTCGCTGTCCATGGCGCGGAAGGACGGGAACAGGCCCTCCTCCATGCCGCAGACGAATACCACCGGGAATTCCAGCCCCTTGGCGCTGTGCATCGTCATCATCGACACCGCGTCGGCGTCGGGGTCATAGGTATCGACGTCGCTGACCAGGCTCAGCCCCTCAAGGAAGCCGGCCAGCGTCGGCGCATCGGTCTCCCGGCCATACTGCTCGATGCTGGACTTCAGCTCGAGGACGTTGTCCAGCCGGTTCTGCTTCTCCTGATCCATGTTGGTCTTGAGCATCGTCAGGTAGCCGCTCTGCTCGAGCATCTGATCGTAAAGCTCCATCAGCGGCAGCGCGTCCTGCTGCGCCGCCAGACCGTAGATCATGGCTGCGAACGCCGTCAGCGGTTCCGCTTGCGTCTTTGTAAAGTCCTGAAGCTTGTCAGCTTCGCGGGCGATCTCCAGCAGCGGCTTTCCCTCGCGGGCGGCGACCGCCAGCAGCGTTTCCTGCACCTTGGGGCCGATCCGGCGGGCCGGGACGTTGAGGATGCGGCGCAGCCGCTGGTCGTCGGCCGGGTTGTGGATCAGCTCCAGATAGGCGCGCACGTCGCGCACCTCGGCGGAATCGAGGAAGGAGTGGCCGCGCACGACGGCAAAGGGAATGCCCAGCCGTGCGAAGGTGGTCTGGAGGTTGTTGGACAGGGCGTTGTTGCGGTAGAGCACCGCGAAATCGCGCAGTCTGGCGCCCCGGCGCTGCTCCTGGAGGATGGTCTTGCCGATATACATGCTCTCCTCGTCCTGGTTCTGGCCCTGGAAGTGCATGACCTTGGTGCCGGCGCCGTTCTCGGTCCACAGGGTCTTGCCCTTGCGGCCGCGGTTGTTGGCGATGACGTGGTTGGCGGCGTCGAGGATCGTCCCGGTGGAGCGGTAATTCTGCTCCAGGCGGATGGTGCGGGCGTGCTTGTAATGCTCCTCAAACTCGAGGATGTTGGCGATGGTCGCGCCGCGGAACTTGTAGATGCTCTGGTCGTCGTCGCCGACGACGCAGAGATTGTGGTGGCCGCCCGCCAGCAGCGAGCAGAGCACATACTGGGCGTGGTTGGTGTCCTGATATTCGTCCACCAGCACATAGCGGAACTTGCGCTGGTATTCCTCGCGCACGTCGTCGCAGGTCCGCAGCAGCTCGACGGTGCGGACGATGATGTCGTCAAAGTCGAGCGCCGAGGCGCTCTTGAGGCGGCGCTGGTATTCGAGATAGATCTGCGCCACCTGGACGCGGTAATAGTCCTGCCCCGCCTGGGACGCATAGTCCTTCGGCGTATACAGCTCGTCCTTGGCGCGCGAGATCTCGGCCAGCACGCCGCGCGGATCGAAGCGCTTTTCGTCGAGGCGCAGCTCCTTGAGGATCGCGGTCATCAGCCGTTTCTGGTCGTCGTCGTCATAGATCGTGAAGCTGCGGTCATAGCCCAGCCGGTCGATGTACTTGCGCAGGATGCGCGTGCAGGCGGTATGGAAGGTGTGCGCCCAGATGTCGGCGCCGGCGGGGCCGCAGGCGGTCGTCAGCCGGTCGCGCAGCTCCCCCGCCGCCTTGTTTGTAAAGGTGATGGCGATGATCTCCCAGGGGCGGGGCGGGTCGACGGCGCACAGGCGCGAAATCTCCGCATCGGGCACCGACTGCGGCTCGGCGGCCGCCTGCGCCAGCGTCTCCATCTCCGGGTCGCCGATCCAGGCCGGCACCTCGCCGCTGTAATAGGCGCGGCCGAAGCGCAGCAGGTTGATGACGCGGTTAATCAGCACCGTCGTCTTGCCGCTGCCCGCGCCGGCCAGCAGCAGCAGCGGCCCCTCGGTGCGGAACACCGCCTCCCGCTGCATGGGGTTGAGCCGCTCAAACTCGCGGCCGATCACCGTGCGCCGCAGCGCGGCATATTGAGATTCAAACTCCGTCATATTCCCTATCCCTTCAAAACCACATTCTCTTTGCCGAGCAGACGCTCCAGCGCGTCCGCCAGCTCCCCCGGCGCATCCACGCCGCCGGTCCAGCCGATCACCTCGCGCGTGTCCGCCACGCGGATCTTGACGGTGTCCGGCCCGGCCGAGCCGCGCAGCAGACGCTCCATCTCCTCCCAAGGCGCGCCGCCCCGCGAGGGCAGGCGCAGATAGAGGGTGCGGGCCGGGCGCACCGGGCGCACCGGGCGCACCGGGGTCGCCGTCTCGAAGCTCTCCTCCTGCGGCGGCGCGGCCCGGTCGCTCCAGCGCCTTCTGGCGCTCTGGCGGCGCAGGCTCTGATAGCGGGCCGCATAATCCTCGTCCAGCGGGTAGACCTCATCGCAGATGATCTTGGGCGCCTCATCCTCGCGTGCCGAGATCCGCCCCCAGACCAGCACGGGCTGGTCCTCGCGCAGATAGGAGGCGCAGGTCTGCAGCGTCCGCTCGAAGGCCATCAGCTCCAGCGTGCCGCTGACGTCCTCCAGCACGGCGTAGGCCATGTTGGTCTGCTTCTTGGTCAGCTTGGTGCGCACCGCGGAGATGACGCCCGCCACGGTGACGTAATTGCCGTCGCACAGCTCCGGATCGGGCTCCTCGCCCTCCAGCGCCTCGAGCAGGCGGCCGACCGGCACCGCGCCGGCCTTCTCCGCCAGCGGGCGCAGCGATTCCATCGGGTGGCCGGACAGATACAGGCCGCAGGTCTCGCGCTCCATGCTGAGCAGCTCGCGCTTGGAGAACTCCGGCAGATCGGGCAGCGCCGACATCTTTTTGCGCGGCTGGGTGAACTCGGAAAACAGGTCGAGCTGGCCCTCGACGTTGCGCTTCTGGTCGCCGGAGGCGCTGTCGAGCAGGTCCTCATAAGCCGCCAGCAGCGAAGAGCGCCGCAGGCCCATGCCGTCGAACGCGCCGCAGCGGATCAGACCCTCCAGCGCGCGCTTGTTGAGATCGTATTTGGCCATTCGCTGGCAGAAATCGCCGAAATCGGTGAAGCGGCCGCCGGCGCGGCGCTCCTCGCTGAGCTTTTCGATCAGGCCGACGCCGACGTTCTTGACCGAGCCGAGGCCGAAGCGGATGCCGCCCGGCGTCACGGTAAAGCCGCTCTCCGACTCGTTGATGTCGGGCGGCAGGACGGCGACGCCCATGTCGCGGCACTGGGCGATGTATTCGGCGACCTTGCCGTTCTGGCCGAGGACGCTGGTGAGCAGCGCCGCCATGTACTCCTTCGGATAGTGATATTTGAGCCACGCCGTCTGATAGGCGACCACCGCGTAGCACACGGCGTGCGCCTTGTTGAAGGCGTAGGAGGCGAAGTCGAGCATCTGGTCGAAGATCTGGTTGGCCGTCTTTTCCGGCACGCCGTTGGCGACGCAGCCGGCGATGTCCCGCTCCGGACTGCCGTGGACGAAGCTCTCGCGCTCGGCCCTGAGCACGTCGAGCTTTTTCTTGCTCATGGCGCGGCGGACCAGGTCGGCCTTTCCCAGGGAATAGCCCGCCAGCACGCGGAACACCGCCATCACCTGCTCCTGGTAGACAATGCAGCCGTAGGTGACGCCCAGGACGGGCGCCAGCAGCGGATGGGCGAAGCTCACCAGCCGCGGATCGTTCTTGCAGGCGATGAATTTGGGGATGTACTGCATCGGACCGGGCCGGAACAGGGCGACGATGGCGGTCAGATCCTCGACCGAGCGCGGCTTCATGCTCATGGCGACGCCGGTCATGCCGCCGCTCTCGAGCTGAAAGACGCCGGAGGTCTGGCCGCGGCCGAGCATGTCGAACACGTCCTGATCGTCATAGTCGAGATGCTCCCAGTCGAGCTCCGTCCCGCCCGCGGCGATGAGCTTGCGCGCGTCGTCGATGATCGTCAGGTTGCGCAGGCCCAGGAAGTCCATCTTGAGCAGGCCGAGATGCTCGAGGGTCGTCATGCCGTACTGGGTCACGGTGCCCTGGTCGCCCTTGGAGAGCGGCACATAATAATCGACCGGCTGCGCCGTGATCACAACGCCGGCGGCGTGGGTCGAGCAGTTGCGCGGCATGCCCTCGATCTTGCGCGCCATGTCGAGCAGCCGCTTGACGCGCGGATCGTCGTCATAGTATTTCTTCAGCTCCGGCGAGACCTCGAGGGCCTTGTCGAGCGTCATTTTCAGCTCCTGCGGCACGAGCTTGGCCACCACGTCCACCTCGGCGTAGCTCATGCCCATCACCCGGCCGACGTCGCGCACCACGGCGCGCGCCGCCATGGTGCCGAAGGTGACGATCTGCGCCACATGGTCGGCGCCGTATTTTGCCATGACGTAATCGATGACCTCCTGCCGCCGGTTGGGGCAGAAGTCGACGTCGAAATCCGGCATGCTGACGCGCTCCGGGTTGATGAAGCGCTCGAAGTAGAGGTCGTAGCGCATCGGATCGACGTCGGTGATCTTCATGCAGTAGGCGACCATGCTGGCCGCGCCGCTGCCGCGCCCCGGCCCGACGGGGATGCCGCGGTCCTTGGCGTAGTTGATGAAATCGGCGACGATGAGGAAATACTCGACATAGCCCATGCGCGCGATCATGTCCAGCTCGTATTGCAGCCGCTCGCGGTAGGCGGGCGGCGCGTCGGGATAGCGGCGGGCGAAGCCCTCCTCGCACAGGCGGGTCATGTAGCCCAGCGTGTCGTGCTCCCCCTCCGGGAGCTGAAAGGCCGGCAGATGATAGTGTCCGAACTCGAAGTCGAAGTCGCACAGCTGCGCGATCTTCACCGTGTTGGCGAGCGCCTCCGGCGCATAGGGGAACAGCTGCGCCATCTCGTCGCCCGATTTGACGTAGAATTCCTTCCCCTGGAAGCGCATGCGGTCGGCGTCGTCGAGGGTCTTGCCGGTCTGGATGCACAGCAGCGTGTCGTGCATGTCGGCGTCGTCCGCGGTCAGATAGTGGGCGTCGTTGGTGCAGACCAGCGGGATGCCGGTCTCGCGCGAGAGGCGCACCAGCAGCGGATTGACGCGCTGCTGCTCCTCGATGCCGTGATCCTGCAGCTCAAGATAATAATTGCCGCGCCCGAACAGGGCGTCATACTTGAGCGCGCAGGCGCGCGCGCCGTCGTAATTGCCGCCGGCGAGCAGCTGCTGCACCTCGCCTGCCAGACAGGCGGACAGGCAGACCAGTCCCTCGCTGTACTGCCGCAGGGCGTCGAAATCGACGCGCGGCTTGACGTAAAAGCCCTCGGTGAAGCCGATGGAGCACAGCTTGATGAGGTTGCGGTAGCCCTGCTCGTTCTTGCACAGCAGCACGAGGTGATAGCTGTCGGCGTCCAGCTCATAGACGCGGTCAAAGCGCGTGCGCGCGGCGACATACAGCTCGCAGCCGATGATCGGCTTGATCCCCGCCGCCTTGGCGGCCTCGTAGAAATCGACCGCGCCGTACATCACGCCGTGGTCGGTGACGGCGCACGCCGTCTGTCCGAGCGCCTTGAGGCGCTCCATCAGCGGCCCGATGCGGCAGGCGCCGTCGAGCAGGCTGTACTCGGTATGTAAATGAAGATGGACAAAATCGGTCATGGTTCCTCCTCCGCCAGTGAAACGAGCTTCCGCAGCCGGCCGCTGAGGCCGGGGCGGGAGATGGGCGTCCGGTGCAGGGCGCACAGCTCGGAGAGCGACAGCTCGGGGTTTTGCTCGCGCAGCTCGGCCGTCTCGCGCAGCGGCTCCGGCAGGCTCTCCAGCGCGCCGCGCGCCCGCAGCGCCGCGATGGCGTCGATCTGTCTGGCCGCGGCGTCGATGGTCTTGCCGAGGTTGGCCGTCTCGCAGTTGACCTGCCGGTTGACCTTGTTGCGCAGGTCGCGCTCGACCTTCTTGAGCATCAGCTCCATCGCGCTGCCGGTGGCGCCGGCGGCGGTCAGGAACTCCTCGATGTGGGTGCTGTCCTTGTAATAGAGCACATGGTTGCCGCGCCGCTGGACATAGCCCGCGGGCTTGTCCATGTCGAGCAGCAGGGCGCTCACCTGCCGCGCGACGTGATAATGGGCGGTGACCAGCTCGAGATGATAGCCCTTGTCGGGCGTGGAGACATAGCCGCCCGCCAGAAACGCGCCGCGCAGAAAGCTGTTCTTGTCGCATTCCTCCTCGACCAGGGCGCGGTTGAGCTGCAGCGTGCCCGGTCCGTCATAGCCGAAGCCGGCCATGACGCGGGCCGCGTCCTCGCCGAGCACCAGCAGCGGGCCCTGCTCCTCCGCCTCGATGCCGAAGAGCTGGCGCAGCAGCGCCGCGGCCCGGCGGCGCACCGCCGGGATCTCCGTCTGCAGGCGGATCTGCTCCCGGTCGCAGCGCGAGGCATAGAGCAGCATGCCGAGACATTCCGCCAGCGCGCAGCAGGGCGCGGCCGTCGGAATCCGGCAGAGCTCGGTTTTGATCTCGGTGGTGAAGGACATGGCAGGCTCCTTTGGCGGCGTTATTCTTCTTCCCGGGACAGCAGCATGCGGTCGTAATGCCCGGCTTCGCCGGCGCGGGGCGCGAACTGCTCGGCGGCCAGCATGATGTGATAGGCCAGCCGCAGCGGGTCGTGGCGGGCCAGATCGCCGCGCGAGAGCATGTTCCCGCCCAGCAGCCGCACGCCGTTTTCCGCAAAGACGCGCGCGTCCGGGAACAGCTGGGCGCTGTCCTCGGCGGCATAGCGCTTCGCCAGGCGGCTGTGCAGCCGCTCGGTGTTGTAGACGCAGGCGTCCACGACGGAGCCGTGGGCGTGGGCGTTGAGCTCCTCGACATGCTGCCAGGCCGAATAGCCCTCGGTCTCCCCTTCCTGCGTCATCACGTTGAGGGCGTAGATCCGCAGCGCCCGGCTGCGGCGCAGCGCCGCCGCGACATTGCCGACCAGCAGGTTGGGGATGATGCTGGTGTAGAGGCTGCCCGGCCCCAGCACGATGACCTCCGCCCGGTCGATGGCCTCGATGACGCTCTGGAGCGCCACCGTGCTCTCCGGCAGAAGACTGACGCGGCGGATGCGCAGCCCGCTCTGCTTTTTGGCGGCGGTGATCGAGGTCTCCCCGCGCACCACGCTGCCGTCCTCGAACTCGGCGCACAGCGTGATGCTGCGGTTGCAGACCGGCAGCACCTGGCCCTTGACGGCGAGGATGCGGTTCATCGCCGCCACCGCCTCATCAAAGGAGCCGCAGATCTCGTTGAGGGCCAGCAAAAAGAGGTTGCCGAGATTCTGCCCCTCCAGGCTGCCCTGGCGGAAGCGGTAGTTGAGCACCTCGTTCATCAGCGGGCTGGTATCCGCCAGCGCCAGGATGCAGTTGCGGATGTCGCCGGGCGGCAGCATCCCGAACTCGCGGCGCAGCACGCCGCTGCCGCCGCCGTCGTCGCTCACGGTGACGATGGCGGTGATGTTGTCGGTGTATTCCTTCAGACCCAGCAGGAGCGTCGAAAGCCCGGTGCCGCCGCCGATCACGACCGTGTCGCGTCCGGCGGCCCGCGCCAGCCGCAGCTGCTCCTGGGGTTCCAGCACGCGCTCCATGGGTTCAGGCATGGGGACAGTCGCGGTGGCGCAGGATCGCCTGCCACCCGGCCTCCTCGAGGTCCTGCTGCAGCCGCCGGCCCATCGCCACCGAGCGGTGCCGCCCGCCGGTGCAGCCGACCGAGATCACCAGCGAGGTCTTGCCCTCGCGGATATAGAGCGGAATGAGAAACTGGAGCAGCTCCCGGAGCCGCCGCGCCAGCTCCCCGGCCTCCGGCGTCGAAAAGACGTAATCGTAGACCGGCGCGTCCAGCCCGGTCAGGTCGCGCAGCTCGGGGACGTAGTAGGGATTTTTCAGGCAGCGCACGTCGAACACCAGGTCGGATTCGTGCGGGATGCCGTTTTTATAGCCGAAGGTGTTGATGGAGATGACCATGGCGCTGCCGTCCCCGCCCTCGCCGAACAGCCGCTGCAGATGCTCGCGCAGGCCGGAGCTCTGCAGCGCCGTGGTGTCGATCAGGAAATCGGCGCGGGCGCGCACCGGCTCAAGCAGGGCGCGCTCCTCGCGCACGGCGGCGGCGATCCCCTTGCCGCCGGTATCGAGCGGATGGCGGCGGCGGCTGGCCTTGTAGCGATTGATCAGCACCTCGTCCGAGCAGTCGAGAAAGAGCACCCGGCAGGTCACCTTTTGCGCCGTCAGGGCGTCGAGCGTCTCAAACAGGGTGCGGAAATCGCCCTCGCCGCGCGCGTCGACCACAAAGGCGCAGCGCTTGTATTTGGCGCTGCTGCTCATGAACAGCTCGGCGAAACGCGGGATGAGCGCCACCGGCATGTTGTCGACACAGTAATAGCCCATGTCCTCCAGCACGTCCATGGAGAGGCTTTTCCCGGCGCCGCCCATGCCGGAGATAATCAGGCATTCCATGTTCAGGCCCCCTTCACGCCCAGCAGCTCCTTGGTATAGAGCAGCATCACGCTGGCATATTCGCGCAGATAGCAGTTGAGCGGCACCAGCCCGACCTGCGGCACCGGCGCGGCGATCGTCTGCACCGTCAGCCCCTGACGCGCGCAGATGCGGCGGACGCGGTAGAGATGGAAGGTGTTGCTGACCACCGCGAGCGGCTTGTCCGCCAGGCCCTCGCGCACCAGCAGCGCCTTGGAATAGGCGATGTTCTCGATGGTGTTGTCCGCCTGGTCCTCCGGCAGCAGGCGGCTGTCGTCAATGCCCTTTTCGACCAGGTAGCGGCGCATGGCCTCCGCCTCGGAGATGCTCTCAAGCGGCCCCTGGCTCCCGGTCAGGACGGCGACGGCCTGCGGGTGGTCGTTCAGGTATTGACAGGCCGCGTCCAGCCGGTAGAGCAGCGCCAGCGACAGCGTTTCGCCGCGCAGCCCGGCGCCGAGGACGATGAGCACCTCGGCCTGCGGCGCGGCGTCGCCGTCGGCGTTGGAGACGATCAGGCTCTCCACCGAGATGAAGCTGACCAGCAGCAGCGCCAGCGCGGCGGCGGTGATCCGCTTCAGCACGCGCGCCCAGCGGGCCGCAGGCTGCCGCCGCTGCAGCAGGGACAGCAGCCGCCACCAGCACAGCAGCAGCAGCACGCAGCCGAGCAGGGAGACGAGAAAGCCGACGCTGAACACATAGCGGCCGACGATCACCAGCGCACCGGACAGCAGCGCGACCGCCAGCAGCACCAGATAAGGATTTTTCTTCATTTCAGCAGCCGTATTTCCCTTTCCAGCCGCACGCCGAAGCGCTCATAGACGGCCTTTTCCACGAGGGCCATCAGCGCCAGCACATCGGCGCAGGTGGCGTCCCCGGTATTGATGATGAAGCCGGCGTGCTTCTCCGAGACCTGCGCGCCGCCGACCGCGCGGCCCTTGAGGCCGCAGTCCTCGATCAGCCTGCCGGCGAAATGGCCCTCCGGCCGCTTGTAGACGCTGCCCGCCGAGGGGTATTCGAGCGGCTGCTTTTCGCGCCGCCGCGCCGCCAGCTCGTCCATGCGGGCCCGGATCGCCGCCGGATCGCCGGGGGTCAGGGCGAACGAAACGCTCTCGCACAGCCAGTCCGGATGCGCCGTATAGACGCTGCGGCGGTAGCCGAACGCATGCTCCGCGGCGCCGAGGTCAAAGGCGCGCCCCGTCTCGTCCGAGGCAGCGCTGCCGCACAGCACCTGCGCGATCTCGCCGCCGTAGGCGCCGGCGTTCATCACCGCCGCGCCGCCCGCCGTGCCGGGAATGCCGTGGGCGAACTCCAGCCCGGTCAGCCCCTGCTCCAGCGCCGTCTGCGCCGCGCGGGACAGCAGCGCCCCGGCCGGAACGCGCAGCACGTCGCCCTCGCGCACGGCGGGACCGTCCGGCGTGCGCAGCACCACGCCCGGATAGCCCTCGTCGGCCGCCAGCAGATTGCTGCCGTTGCCGAGGATGACGCAGGGCAGGCCGCATTCCGCCGCCGCCAGGCGCAGCGCGCGCAGCGCCGCCGGACCGGCGGGGCGGGCCAGAAAGCGCGCCGGCCCGCCGATGCGGAAAGTCGTATACCTTGACAGCGGTTCATATTCCAGCACCGGCGTCCCGAGCTCCGCCGCGCGCTTCAGAAAACTGTTCTCGTTCATCGCGTCCTCCGTCGTTGATATAAAATCAGTATACCACAAAACTTATGTTCGGAAAAGGGCGGGCATGAAAAAAGAGGCCCGTTGGGGCCTCGAAAAATGGTCTGTCGTTTTACAGCTGTCCCTTGATCTTGCTCAGGACGCTTTTTTCCAGCCGGGACACCTGGGCCTGGCTGATGCCGACCTCCTGCGCCACCTCGACCTGGGTCTTGCCGTCATAGAACCGCAGGGCGAGGATGCGCTTTTCGCGCGGCGTCAGGTCGCTGAGGGCCTGCTTCATGGCGATCTGCTCAAGCCAGCTGTCGTCGGTGCAGCCGGCGTCGCGCACCTGGTCCATCACGCAGATGGCGTCGCCGCCCTCCTGAAAGACCGGCTCGAACAGCGAGACCGGCTCCGAGATGGCGTCGAGCGCCAGCACCACCTCCTCGCGCGGCAGCTGCACCTCGCGCGCGATCTCCTCGATGGTCGGCTCGCGCTGCTCGCGCACGGTGAGCGCCTCCCGCGCCGTCAGCGCCCGGTAGGCGTTGTCGCGCAGACTGCGGCTGACCTTGACGCGGCTGCCGTCCCGCAGGAAGCGGCGGATCTCGCCGATAATCATAGGGACCCCGTAGGTGGAAAAGCGCACCTCCTGCGCGGTGTCGAAATTGCCGATGGCCTTCAGCAGCCCGATCACGCCGACCTGGAACAGATCGTCCATCGGCTCCCCGCGGCCGGAAAAGCGCTGCACCACGGCCAGCACCAGGCGCAGATTGCCCATCACGGCCTCGTCGCGGGCCGCCCGGTCGCCGCTCTGCGCCCGGCGGATGAGGTCCATGGTCTCGTCGTTTTTCAGCACCTTGAGACGCGACGTGTTGACGCCGCAGATCTCGACCTTCTGTTGCAAAAAACCACCCCCGAAAACATACTCTCAGTATGTCCCCGGGGGCCTGTTTCATGCGGCGCGGCGGTCTTTTCCCGCCGCCAAATTACGACGCGGCGCCGGTTCCCCAGTGGACCCAGTCGCGCTCCTTCTGATAGATCATCAGCGTGATCGCGCTGCAGGTCCAGGTGATCGGATAGGCGAAAAAGACAACGCGGATGTCGGGCAGGAAATGCACCGCCGCGGTGATCCACAGCACGCGCAGCCCGCACCAGAAGGTCAGAAAGACGATCATCGGCACGCGGGTCAGCCCGACGCCGCGCAGCGCGCCGGCCTGGGTGTGCGTCCCGGCCAGCATGAAGTAAAACGGCGCGATGCAGCGCGCCATCAGCGCGCCGTAGGCGACGACGTCGGGATCGCTGTTGAAAATGCGGATCAGCTGCGGCGCGAAGATCATCACCCCGAAGCCGATCACCTGCGAGACGATCATGCTGGTGAGGACGGTGAAGCGGGTCGCCTGCCGGATGCGGTCGAACTTGCCGGCGCCGTGGTTCTGGCCGACGAAGGTGGTCGCCGACATCGAAAAGCTCATCGCCGGCATGATGGCGAAGCCGTCGATCTTGTTGTAGGCGCCGCAGCCCGCCATCGCCAGCGCACCGAAGGCGTTGATGTTGCTCTGCACCACGACGTTGGAGAAGGAGATCACGGCGTTCTGCAGGGCGCTCGGCAGGCCGATGCGGATGATGCGCGGCAGCATGTCGCGGTGCATCTTCACCCGGCGCAGTTCGACGCGGTAGGAGCCGTCGGCCCGGCACAGCACCCACAGCTCAAGCACAACCGAGACCGTCTGGGCGATGACGGTCGCCAGGGCGACGCCCATCACGCCCCAGGAAAACACGGCGACAAACACCAGGTCGAGCACGACGTTGAGCAGCGTCGAGACGATGAGAAAATAGAGCGGCCGCCGCGAATCCCCGACCGCCCGCAGGATGGAGGCCAGGACGTTGTACATCACCATCGACATGGCGCCGCCGAAATAGACGCGGAAATAGGTCAGCGATTCCGGCATCACGGACTGCGGCGTGCCCATCCAGCGCAGCAGCTGCGGCGAGAGCAGCAGACCGAGCAGCGTCACGATCACGCCGCCCCAGAAGCCGAAGGCCACGGTGGTGTGCACCGCCTTGTGCACCTCCGCGTCGTTGCGCGCCCCGTAGCACTGGGAGACGACAACGGACGCGCCCACCGACAGTCCCATGAAGGCGCTGATGACCAGGTTGATCATCGAGCCGGAGGAACCGACGGCGGCGAGCGCGTCCTTGCCGATGAAGTTGCCGACCACGATGGAGTCGACGGTATTGTAGAATTGCTGAAAGACGTTGCCCAGCAGCAGCGGCAGAGCGAACAGAATGATCTGCCGCGCGATGGGGCCCTCGGTCATCAGCCCTTTTTGCTGTTTTTCCATGACACGCATCCTTTGCAGACGGAGTGATTCCATTATACGGGATGCGCGGGAAAAAAGCAACGTGCTAAAGCGCGCGCAGCAGCTCCTTCTTCAGCCGGGCGATGATGCGCTTCTCCAGCCTGCTGATATAGCTCTGGCTGATGCCGAGCCGGTCGGCGACCTCCTTCTGCGTCAGCTCGTCCCGGCCGCCGAGGCCGAAGCGCAGCGAGATGATGGTGCGCTCCCGCTCCGGCAGCCGCTCCAGCAGCCGGTCGAGCAGCTCCCGCTCGACGTCGTCCTCCACCGGGCGCATGACGCAGTCCGGCTCGGTGCCCAGCACGTCGGAGAGCAGCAGCTCGTTGCCGTCCCAGTCGGTGTTGAGCGGTTCGTCGATGGAGACCTCGGCGCGCTGCGCCGCGCTCTTGCGCAGATACATCAGGATCTCGTTTTCGATGCAGCGCGAGGCATAGGTCGCGAGCTTGGTGTTCTTGTCGGCGCGGTAGGTGTTGACCCCCTTGATCAGCCCGATGGTGCCGATGGAGATGAGGTCGTCCAGGGCGACGCCGGTGTTTTCGAACTTGCGGGCGATGTAGACCACCAGGCGCAGATTGCGCTCCACCAGGATCCGGCGGATGTCGCTCTCCTCGCCCGTATAGCGCCCGAGCAGGGCGCTCTCCTCCTCCGGCGTCAGCGGCGGCGGCAGGCTGACCGGTCCGCCGACATAATACTGCTCCCCGGCGGGAAACAGCAGGCGCAGAAGACGCGCAAACAGCTTGCGGAACATTTTTTCACACTCCGATCACGGCCCGGCAGTCGCCGCCGGCCTCCAGCTCCGCCGGGCTGATGCCCAGCAGATACCCCTCCTCTTTTTTCCCGTCGATCTCCAGCCGCTCCGGGCAGATCGTCAGCAGCAGCGCCCCGCCCGCCGCCGTCCGGCAGGGCATCAGCCGGAAGCTGCCCGCGCCGCGCCGCACCAGCTCGGCGCAGACGGCGGCGGCGTTCTCCGCATTGAGCGCCAGCAGCAGGGCCCGATGCTCGGCCGGCAGCAGCGGCGCGGCCGCGGTGCGGCCCAGCAGCGCCACCTGCCGGCCGGTCAGCGGATCGCGCAGCAGGTTGCCGCTGTCGCGCAGCGCGCGCACCGCCACGGTCCTGCTGCCGAGCGTCACCGTCAGGCGGGCGGTGCCGCGGTTCAGCCGCAGCGCCCCGCCGCTCAGCAGCGCCAGCGCCGCCCAGCCGGCCAGGAAGCCGCCCAGCAGCAGCCGCCAGGAGACGGCGAAGGCGACGACGCCGTTGCGGACGCGCACGCCGCCGTTCAGCAGCGCCAGCGCCGACACCGCGCCGGCCAGCGCGAAGGTCACGGCGCAGAACAGCCCGCACAGCCGCGGAAAGCGGCGCCGCCGGAACCCGAACGCCGCCAGCGTCACGGCGGCGCAGACCGCGGCGCGCGCCAGCAGTCCCGTCATGACGGTCAGCTGCGGAAAATAGAGCAGCACCGCCAGCAGCGCCCCCAGCGCGGCCGCCAGCAGCAGCCGCAGCCGCGGCGCAAACACCCCGGACAGCCGCGCCGTCAGCACCAGCAGCAGATAGTCGAGCAGGAGATTGACGGCGAACAGCTCATCCACATAAACGACGCGCACCTTCGCACCTCCCTTTGGCGTCCATTATAGCGCGGCGCGGATGCGAAGCCTGTCATACAGCGCCGTCGGACGGCGGCCGCAGCGCGCCATGCCCGTCGGCGCAGAAAACGGCGTAACAGGCGTCCCCGCGCTCCAGCACGGCGCAGACGCACAAAAAGGGCGCCAGCGCCGTCTCGGCGCCCAGCCGGAACGGCAGAGCCAGCCAACGGCGGCCGTTTTCCTCGGCCGCCGGCACGCGGGCGGGCGCGGCCGCCAGAAACAGCGGATCCCGCACAAGGTCGGCGGTCTCGCGCGGCGCCAGACGGGAAAAGGCAAACGGCAGCGGCGGGGCGCGGTCCTCGCCGGGCAGGGCGCGCAGCACCCGCGCCGACAGCGGCTCGTCCGCCGCGGCCAGGCTTTTCCGCAGCCGAAAGCGCCCGTTTTCCGGCAGCATGACGCCGAGCAGCCGGCGCGTCTGCGGAAAGGTCAGCTCGACCCGGTAGATGTAGCCCGGCTCCATCGGACAGACGGCGTCGAGCGCCAGCCGGCCGCCCTCGCGCCGCCAGCGGACGGCGCCGATCACCCGGTCGCCGAGCAGCAGCGGACATTCCATGCGCATCCCCCCTGTCGCTTTGTATGCGCGGCGGCGGCAAAAAAGAACGGGGATCACTCCCCGTTCTTCTCCGAAAGTGCCGCCGGCGCGGCGTCCGTCTCCCGGCGCATGGTCTTCAGCAGCAGAATGTGGACGGTGACGGCCGCGCCCACGGCGGCGAGCAGCGCGGTCAGCCAGAGGCGGCGGGACAGCGCCGCCGAAAGCCCGAGCATCCCCCACAGAAAGATCAGCGAGCTCGCCTTGGCGCGCACGGAGACGCCGGATTTTTCGCGGCGGTTGCGAATGTATTCGCCGAAGAGCGGCGACGCCGCCAGCCGCCGGTACACGCCGGGATTGCCGGCGGAAAAGCAGGCGGCCGCCAGCAGCACAAAGGGCGTCGTCGGCAGAACCGGCAGCGCCAGGCCCACCGCGCCGAGGCCGAGCAGCAGCGCGCCGAGCGTGGAAAGGAGCAGCTTCTTCATCCTGATACCTCCGGATATAAAAAATCCGGCACGGAAACTTCCGTGCCGGATTTGGGTGCGATTTCAGATCACTTGAGCGTGTAGCTGCCGCTGATCAGCACCGTGCAGCCGGCGGCGGTCTTGAAGCCGCGGCCCTGGATGGTGACCAGATAGAGGTGGTTGGCGGTCAGAGCGCCGCCGTTCTCCAGCGTGGTGCCGTCGCTCACATCGACCAGGCCGGGCGAGCCGGACGCATAGCAGGTGGCGGAGTTGAGCCGCAGCACAATCTCGCAGCCGACCTCGCACACCGCGGTCTTGCCGGCCGGGATCTTGACGACCGCCCAGGAGCTCTTGGCGGCCGTGGCGCCGCCGGTGCCGGCGGTGCCGAGCTTGGCGATCACCTTGTCGGCGATGGTGTTGACCATCTCGTCGGTGATGCCGCCGCTCGCCAGGGCGGACTGATAGGCCGCGGCCTTGTCGTCCATCGCCTTGTTGGCCGCGGCGACCTTGGCGTCCACCTGGGCGTCAAAGGTCTTCTGCTTCTCGGCCAGCGCCGCGTCGATCTTGCTGATCGTCTGCGGCGTCAGCACGTCGTTTATGTAGCTCAGGGTCACCAGCGGGTCGTCCTTGGAGCCGTATTCGGCGGCGATGGCGAAGTAACCGGTGATCATGAGCGTGGTCAGCAGGATGGCCGTGAGCCAGATGTTCCACTTCCTTGTTTTCATGTCCTTATCCCTCCAGGTTTCCTCTGCCCTCGGACGAAAGCCCGAAGCTGACGGCGATGGCGCCATCGATGCGCTGCATGGAGTTCGGGTCGAGACAGCCCATGCGGTCGCGCAGGCGCCGTTTATCCAGGGTCCTGATCTGCTCCAGCAGCACGACCGAATCCTTGGACAGCCCACAGGTGTTGGCCGCCAGGTCGATGTGCGTGGGCAGACGCGCTTTGTTCTGTTGGGAGGTGATCGCCGCCGCGATGACCGTCGGACTGTACCGGTTGCCCACGTCGTTCTGCACGATCAGCACCGGGCGCATGCCGCCCTGCTCGCTGCCCACCACGGGGCTCAGATCGGCGTAATAGATCTCCCCCCGCCTGACGATCCCGTTCTGGTTCGTCACCTTTATCACGCTCCGCAGGAAATAGAGTCGGAACTGCTCCGCGCTCTCAGTTTTCCCGGACGGACTGATTTTAAACATGCCGCCGCGGAAAACAGCGGCGCGTCCGCAGTTTCATCCTATGCGGACCCGCGGCGCGGCGTGAACAGGCTTCAGGCGTTTACCGTATTATAACATAACCGCCGCCGTTTCGCAACACTCATTCCGCCGACGTCAGCGCGAACGAATCGCAGCGCACGCGCAGCATCATGCTGTCGTCCAGATAGCATTCCGCCTGCAGCAGCGCCAGATCCGCCTCCCGCAGCCAGACCCGGCGCAGCCCGGTGACGGACGGGAAATCGTCCTGATAAGTGATGGCCAGCGCCGGCACCCCGTCAAGCGTCTCATAACCCCACTCGACCGGCGCCGCCTGCGCCAGCGCCGTCACCAGCCCGGTCAGCACGTCCGCGGGGACATAGCCGGGCAGCGCCGGCAGAAAGGTCTCCAGCGCCGCGCCGTCATAGGCGAGCCGGGCCGTGCCGTCGGTGAGGACGGCCCGCACCCCGGCCACGTCGGCGGGCGCCGTGATCTCGGCGGCGCTCTCTCCCCCCTCGGCACAGACGACGGACACGCCGTAATCCGCCGGGTATTCGCCGCCGGCGGAGACGGCGATCTCCGCGCGGACCCGGGCGCCGCGATAGAGCGCGGCGGCGGTCTCCGGCGTCGGCCGCTCCGCGCGCCGGCAGCCGGAGAGCAGCAGCATCGCGCCGAGCGCGAAAATCAGCAGTTGTTTTTCCAACCCTCATCGCCTCCGCAGCGAGTATATGCGCGCGCCGCGGCCCGCTATGACGAAAAAAGCCGCCGTCCCGGCCGGCGGGACGGCGGCAAAGCGCTTAGAACGGCTCCGCCTGCACGACGGCCATGGCATAGCCGCCGGAATGGCTGACGGAGAGGCAGAGGCGAACGCCGGGGAACGCCTTCGCCGCGGCACCGCACAGGGTCAGGCGGGGCGCGCCGCGCCCGTCCCAGGTGACGGACAGCTCCTGCGGCAGCAGGCCGTAAAGCCCGCGGCCCAGGGCCTTGGCGCAGGCCTCCTTGGCGCACCAGATGCCGGCGGCGCTGCGCGCCGGACGGACGGAGGCGGCGATGTGGGCCCGCTCCGCCGCCGTGAAGGTCTCGGCCATGAAGCGCGCGGAGCGCAGCAGGCGCGAAAAGCGGGCGATCTCCTCCAGGTCGCAGCCGACAGACATGTTACCGGGCCCCCTGGTCGTAGGGGATGCCCTCCGCCTTCGGCGCGCGGGAATGACGCGAGGTAAAGGCCAGGACGAGCAGCGAGATCACATAGGGCAGCATGTTGTAGACGCCGCTCGGCACCTTGAGCGCGGCCAGCAGGCTGAAGCCCGTGTAGACGTTGCTCAGGGCGCGGAACAGGCCGAACAGCAGCGCCGCCAGGGCGATGCGCTGCGGCTTCCACTGGCCGAAGATCATGACGGCCAGGGCGAGGAAGCCGAAACCGGCCACGCCGTTTTCAAACTTCCACTCGCTGACGCCGGCGGTGATATAGACGACGCCGCCCAGGCCGCCCAGCGCGCCGGAGATCAGCACGCCCGCGTAGCGCATCCGGTAGACGCTGATGCCGACGGAGTCGGCTGCCTGCGGATGCTCGCCGCAGGCCATCAGGCGCAGGCCGAAGCGGGTCTTGTAGAGGGTGATGAAGGCGGCGATGAGGGCCAGCAGCGCCAGCAGCATGAACCAGTTGAAGTCAAAGCTGCCCAGCTTGACCAGAAACGCCTTCTTGGCGGCGATGTACTGGATGGTCGAGGAGACGTTGTCCGGGTTCTCCGCCGTGTTGATCGCCTTGACGATGACGGTAGCGGCCGCGGTGCCCAGCATGTTCATGGCGGTGCCGACGATGGTCTGGTCGGCCTTGAAGTTGATGCAGGCGACCGCGAGGAACAGCGCGTAGACCATGCCCAGCGCCACGCTGGCCAGGACGGTCAGCAGCAGCATCAGAATCGCCGGCGTGCCCGCCGGCAGATACTTCATCATCAGCGCGCCGCCCAGGGCGCCGATGACCATGATGCCCTCCAGGCCGATGTTGATGACGCCGGAATGCTCGGAGAAGCAGCCGCCCAGGGCGACCAGGATCAGCACCGACGCGAAGATGAGCGTGTATTGCAGCAGCAGCGTCATGCGCGCTCGCCTCCCTCTTTCTTTTCGGCCTCCGCAGCCTTTTCCGAATTGCGCTGCGCGCGCAGGTTGATGTAGAACTTGAAGAACATCGCAAAGCCGCAGAGGTAAATGATGATCGCCGAGATCAGGTCGGAGATCTGCGCGCAGTACATGGTCTTGTCCACATAGGCGCCGCCGTTGGTGATATGCTGGATGAAGTAGGACGAGAAGATGGCGCCGATGGGGTCGAGTCCGCCGAGGAAGGCGGCGGCGATGCCGTTGAAGCCCATGCCCGGAATGCTCGACTCGGTGCACATCCACTGCTCGACGCCGGTCTGATAGAGCATCGAGGCCGCGAAGCCGGCCAGCCCGCCCGCGATGAGCATGGTGAGGATGATGTTGCGCTTTTCCTTCATGCCGCAGTACTGGGCGGCGAACCGGTTGCTGCCCGTCGCCTTGAGCTCATAGCCGAAGCGGGTCTTTTTGAGGACGACCCAGACCAGCACCGACATCAGCACCGCCAGCGGAATGGCGATCGTGACATACTGGTTGTTGTTGAACAGCGCCGGCAGGCCCATGCGCGGCAGCAGCGAGCCGGGGTTGCCCGTCTGCAGCGGCACGGTATAGGGGCTGGTGCTCTCCTTGACGCGGGTGAGCAGCATGTTGACCAGATACAGGCTGATCCAGTTGAGCATGATGCACGAAATGACCTCGTTGACATTGCAGTAGGCCTTGAGCAGCCCGGACAGCGCGCCGAGCAGCGCGCCCGCGGCGACGGCGGCCAGGATGCACAGATACCAGGGCAGGTGCAGCCCGAGGGCGCAGAACAGGCACGCGCCCGCGCCGGCGACATACTGTCCGGCGGCGCCGATGTTGAACAGGCCGACCTTGTAGGCAAAGAGGATCGAGACGCTGCACATCAGCAGCGGCGCGGTCTTGACCAGCGTGGTGCCGAAGTACTTGAGCTTGGCCGGTCCGCTCGGATAGTAGAAGAAGTTCTCGACGATGGTCTTGATGGCCTTGAAGGCGCCGTCCGGGTTGATGAACAGCAGCACGATGTAGCCGATCAGCAGGCCGAGGAGGATGCACACCAGCGAGGACAGCAGCGACTGCACCACTCCGTTTTTCAGGAGGGACTCTCTCTTTTTCATGCCCGCTTCTCCTCCCTCTTGGCGCCGGCCATATAGAGGCCCAGCTCCTCGGCCGTGGTCTGCTTCGGGTCGAACTCGCCGACGATCTCGCCCTCATAGACGACGAGGATGCGGTCGGAGACGTTCATCACCTCGTCGAGCTCGAGCGAGACGAGCAGCACGGCTTTGCCCTCGTCGCGCTGGGCGACCAGCTGATGATGGATGTACTCGATGGCGCCGACGTCCAGGCCGCGCGTCGGCTGCACGGCGACCAGCAGCTCCGGGTCCTTGTCGATCTCGCGGGCGACGATGGCCTTCTGCTGGTTGCCGCCGGACATGCTGCGGGCGATGGTGGCCGGCCCCTGGCCGGAGCGGACGTCGTACTGCTTGATGAGCTTCTCCGCATAGCGGCGGATGTTGCCGCGGCGCAGGAAGCCCGCCCTGTCGGTGAACTCCGGCTCGAAGTAGCGCTGCAGCACCAGGTTGTCCTCCAGGCTGAAATCGAGCACCAGCCCGTGCTTGTGGCGGTCCTCCGGGATGTGGCTCATGCCCATCACCGAACGCCTGCGGATCGGCGCGCGGGTGATGTCCTGTCCGCAGAGCGAGACGGTGCCCGCCTTGAGCGGCTCCAGGCCCGTGATCCCGTAGACCAGCTCGGTCTGGCCGTTGCCCTCGATGCCGGCGATGCAGACGATCTCGCCGCCGCGGACCTGAAAGCTGACGTCCTTGACCGCGTTGTTCTTGTGGACCTTGCTGGCGACGGTCATGTGCCGCACGTCGAGGACGACCTCGCCGGGGGTGCGGTCCTCCTTGTGGACGGCGAAATCGACGCTGCGGCCGACCATCATCCGGGCCAGCTCCTCGCGGGTGGTGCCGGCGGTGTCCACCGTGCCGATGTATTTGCCCTTGCGCAGCACGGTGCAGCGGTCGGCGACGGCCAGGATCTCGTTGATCTTGTGAGTGATGAACAGGATCGACTTGCCCTCCCGGCGCAGACCGCGCATAATCGCCATCAGCTCGTCGATCTCCTGCGGGGTCAGCACGGCGGTCGGCTCGTCGAAAATCAGGATCTCGTTGTCGCGGTAGAGCATCTTGAGGATCTCGACGCGCTGCTGCATGCCGACCGAAATGTCCTCGATGCGGGCGTCCGGCTCGACGCGCAGGCCGTATTTTTCCGACAGGGCGACGACCTTGCGGCGCGCCTCGTCCTTCTTCAGGAAGCCGCAGCGCGCGGGCTCGACGCCGAGCATGATGTTGTCGAGCACGGTGAAGCATTCCACCAGCTTGAAATGCTGGTGGACCATGCCGATGTGCAGGGCGTTGGCGTCGTTGGGGTTGCGGATCTCGACGGGCTTCCCGTCCATGCGGATCTCGCCCTTCTCCGGCCGGTACAGGCCGAAAAGGACGCTCATCAGCGTGGACTTTCCGGCGCCGTTTTCGCCCAGCAGGGCGTGAATCTCTCCCTTTTTGAGCTGCAGCGTGATGTCGTCGTTGGCGATGATGCCCGGAAACATCTTGGTGATGTGGAGCATCTCAACCGCGTATGGTGCATCCAAGCGTAGTCCCTCCCGCTCTCTGAAATGCGTATGGCTATATTGTACTATATACAAGGCGATATTTCAAAGAAAAAGTGGGCGTTTCGGAAAAAATAATCAAAAAATGACCCGCGGCGCACAAAAAAGGAGGATGGGCAGGTGCCCATCCTCCTTGCTCGCCGAAAGATGCCTGTTTACTTGATCTTGTCGTAGACGTTCAGCTTGATGTTGGCGACGGCCGGCATCGCGCTGATGTCGTTGGAAACCTTGATCTCGCCGGTGTAGAGCGCCTTGACGAGGGCCTTGTAGTCCTCCTGGGTGAACTTGTCGCTCCACTGGGTGGTCTCATACGGAATCTGGACGTAGTTGGCCTCCGGATCGTCGCCGGACACAAGGCCCAGGGTGGCGATCTTGCCGGCATACTCGCTCCACTTGCCGTTGAGGATGATGTCGGTCAGCGCGCTCTTGACCGCGGCGGACAGGCCCTTCATGGCGGAGGTGATGCACATGCCGTCGCCGTAGGCATTGATGGTGGCGGACTGGTCGACGTCGACGCCGATGACCTTGCCGTTGACCTTGGCGGCCGCTTCGGCAGCGGAGGTGTAGATGCCGCCGCCGCAGGCAAAGACGCACTGGACGCCGAGGGTCTGGTACCAGTTGTCCATGTAGGCGGTGATGTCGGCATCGCCGTTGAACTGGCCGCCGTAGACATACTCGACGGTGACCTGGGTGCCGGCGTCCTTCGCGGCGGCGTCAACACCCTGGACAAAGCCCTGGCCGTAACGGACGACGGCCGGGACGGCCATGCCGCCCAGGAAGCCCAGATGGGTGTAGCCCAGCTTGACGGCCGCGTAGCCGGCCATGTAGCCGCACAGCTCTTCCTGATAGACGGCGCAGTAGACGTTGCTCATGTCGACATAATCTTCGAGCTTCCAGTTGTCGGGGTTGTAGTCGTAGGTGCCGCCCTTGGCGGCGACGCCGGCCTCGAGCAGGTCGCCCTTGGCGACGTCGAGGGCAATGAACTTGACGTCCGGATAGTTGGGCGCGGCTTCGACAATGGTGCCGCCGAAGGCATAGCCCGGCATGACGATGACGTTGTAGCCGTCGGCCACGGCGGCGTCGACCATGGCGACACGGTCCGCGGTGGTGTTTCCGGCGGGCTTGTAATACTTGAAGTCGATCTTGTTGGCCTCGCAGAACTCCTTGCAGCCTTCATAGGTGTTCTGGTTGAAGCTCTGGTCGGTGATGTCGCCGTAGTCGGTGATCATGGCGACCTTGTCGGTCGGAGCGGTGGTCGTCGGGGTCTCGGTGGACGGCGTGGTCGGGGTCTCGGTGGACGGAGTCGTGGTGTCGCCGGCAGTCGAGCTCGACTTGCTGCAGGCGGCCAGACTCAGAACCATGACCATTGCCAAAAGCAGTGCGGCAAACTTCTTCATGTTCTTCCTCCCAATTATTGCCCCGCAGGGCATTGTTCCGTGCGGAGAAACTGCCTCCGCACACTGGCAGAATTATATCACGGCACCGGGTGAATATCAAGTGCGCGCCGCGCGAAAAAATGGAAATCCGTGCCTATTTGCGCGCCATTTCCACGGCGGTGTCGAGCGCCAGCTCAAGCATCTGCGTCATCGAGGTCTGCCGTTCGGCGCTGGTGAGCTGCTCGGGACGGTAGAGATGGTCGGAGATCGTGCACAGGCACAGCGCCCGCCGGTGGGCGCGCTGCGCGGTCAGGTAGAGCCCGGCCGCCTCCATCTCCACGGCGAGCACGCCCATCTTTTTCCAGGGCTCGGCGCCGTCGGTGCCGTCGCTGTAAAAGTTGTCGCTCGAGAGCACGGTGCCCGCCCGGACGGGCAGACCGCGTCCCTCCGCCAGCCCGACCGCCGTGCGCAGCAGCGTGAAGTCGGCCGCGGGCGCCAGCGTGCCGCGCACGCCGAACTGATGGGCAAAGTTGCTGTCGGTGCAGGCGGCGGTCGCCGCGACCACGTCGCGCAGGCGCAGCTCGTCCGCGATGCCGCCGGCCGAGCCGACGCGGATGATGTTGTCGACGTCGTAAAAATGGTAAAGCTCCCAGCTGTAAATCCCGATCGACGGAATGCCCATGCCGGAGGCCATCACCGAGACGGGCACGCCCTTCCAGAGACCGGTGTAGCCCTGGACGCCGCGCACGTCGTTGACCAGGCGGGCGCCCGTGAAAAAGGTTTCGGCGATAAAGCGGGAGCGCAGCGGATCGCCGGGCATCAGCACGGTTTTGGCGAAATCGCCGGGCGCGGCGCTGTTGTGCGGAGTGGGGGTGTTGCTCATACGGAATCCTCCCTTGATGTGATGCCAAAATTATAGCAGAACGGCGGGCAAAAATAAAGACCGGCGCGGCAGATGCCGCGCCGGTCGCCGGGATCATTTGGCCAGCAGCACATAGAGGACATAGACGGAGTGCTCGTCCAGCGGCTGCGTCTCGGCCTCCGGGACCTCCGCCGCGGTGAAGCCGAGCGTCCCGAGCCGGGCCGCGAAGGCCGTGTCCTCGGCGCTCCCCTGCTCGAAGGCGGCCAGCAGAGCGCCGTCCTCCGCCTCCTGCGTCATCACGGCGCCGTCCGTGTTCAGCTCCGCGCGCAGGGCGTCAAGGTCGCCGCGCCAAGCGGTGACGGCGGCATAGGTCATCAGGGCGTCGTTGGCCGTCTCCGTGTTGCTCTTGGCGCTGCCGGTCGCCGGCGCCGTCGCATAGAGCGATGCGCCCGTGCCGCTGTCGGCCGCCGGCGCCTCCGTGCTCTCGGTCGTGCAGCTGTCCGCGCTGCCCGTGCCGGAGGAACCCGTCATGGGCGCCGTTTTGACCAGCACGACGACGATGGCCAGCACGGCGCAGGCGGCGACCGGGGCCAGCACCTGCCGGCGCAGCAGTTTTTTGATCCAGGGCGTCTTGCGCGGCGTCTCCGGCCCGCGCTCGGCGGCGACCGCCGCCATGATGCGGGCGTGCAGCTCGGGCGGCGCTTCCGTGTCCAGCCCGGCGGTCATATCCCGCAGCTCCCGCAGCTCGCGCTCCCGTTGGGCGCAGGCGGGGCAGTGCTCCAGATGGGCGCGCAGCGCCGCTTCCTCGGAGGGCGTCAGCATGCCGTCCAGCAGCAGATCGATCTGTTCTTCGAAATATTCGCAGTCATTCATTTGCTTTGCCCTCCTTTCGCAGTCTTAGACTGAGGGCCGGCAAAAAAGTTCCCGTTTTCCGTGAGGGACAGCCGCAACTTTTCGCGCGCGCGGGAGATCCGCGATTTGACGGTGCCCTCCTCCAGCCCGAGGATCGCCCCGATCTCGCGGTAGCTGAGGCCGCGCACGTCGCGCAGCAGGATCATCTCCCGGTGCTCGTCCGGCAGCGCGGCAATCGCCTGCCGCAGCAGCTCGCCGCGCTCTTTGTCCGCATAGACTGCCTCGGGATCGTAGCGGTCGTCGGGCAGCGCGGTCTCATAGCTCTCCTCGCCGTCGCTGCGCTCCAGCGGCTGCTCCTGCAGCCGGGCGCGGCGGGCGGAAAAGTCCTTGCAGGCGTTGACGGCGATGCGATAGATCCAGGTCGAGAAGGAGCTGCGGCTGTCAAAGCTGCCGAGAAAGCGGTAGACGCGCAGAAAGACCTCCTGCGAGATGTCGAGCGCATCCTCGCGGTGGTTGGTCCAGCGCAGCGCCACGGCGTAGATCCGCCCCTCATAGGCGCGCACCAGCTCCTCAAACGCACGGGCGTCGCCCTGCTGCGCCTGCGCCACGAGCGTCTGCTCGTTCATCGGCTCACCCCTTCCATACGATTTGTTCATCGTCCCGCATGCGGGCGCACAGCGACCGCAGCCCGGCCAGCGTGCCGACCGCCGACATTTCGGCCTTGTAGGGTCTGGCGCCCCGGAGCCGCGCCAGATACCAGAGGCCGTGCTTGCGCAGCTCGGGGATGGCGCGGCGCTCCCCTTTTTCGGCGCACATCCGCTCCGCCTGCCGCGTCAGCGCCGCGAGGGCCTCCGCCGCGGTGTGGACGGGCGGCGGCAGGCCGGCGTCGAGCGCCAGGCAGTCGGCGAACAGCATCGGGTTGCCCAGCGCGCCGCGCGCGATCATCACAAAATCGGCGCCCGTCTCCGCAAAAATGGCCTGACATGCGGCGGCGCTGAGCGCGTCGCCGCTGGCCAGCACCGGCACCGAGACGGCGCCGCGCACCGCGGCGATCACCGCGCGGTCGCTCGTCCCCGCATAGCGCTGCGCCGCCGTGCGGCCGTGGACGCAGAGCGCGTCCGCGCCCGCCGCCTCGAGCCGGCGGGCGAACTCGACGGCACTGCGGTGCGCGTCGTCCATGCCGGCGCGGAATTTGACGGTCACCGGCACGGGCGAGACCCGCTTGACCGCCGCGACGATGGCGGCGGCCTCCTCCGGCCGCTCCATCAGGGCGCAGCCGTCGCCGTTGTCGACGATCTTGGGCATCGGGCAGCCCATGTTGAGGTCGATCAGCGCCGGCGCGCACCGTTCGAGCGCCCGGCGCGCGCCCTCGGCCATGATGTCCGCGCCGCTGCCGAAGAGCTGCACCGCGCACGGGCCCTCGTCCGCGGCGGGCAGCAGGCGGGCGGTCTTTTCATCGTGATGGATCAGCGCCCGCGCCGAGACCATCTCGGAGCAGCACAGCGCCGCGCCGTATTCCCGGCAGACCTGCCGGAAGGCGCGGTCGGTCACGCCCGCCATCGGCGCGAGCAGGAACCGCCCGCGCAGCGGGATGCCGCACAGCTCACTCACCGCGCTTTACCGGCGCCGCGAGCGCGTCGCCCAGCACCTTCTGCGCCAGCGCCCGCGCCCCGTCGAGCGACATCGCCGTGTCGTAGTTTCTGATGCCGTGTTCGCCCGCCAGCGCGTCGGTGTAGTCGTCAAGCGCATAGACGGCATAGCCGCCCTTGCTGCGGAAATGGGTCACCGTGGCGGCGACGCCCCAGCTGTCCACGCTCTTGAACGCATGGTCGGCGCCGAAGCGAATGCTCATCTGCAGCAGGCCGCCGATCATCGTGTCGAACTTGTGCTGGCCGGAGATGAAATTGCCGAGCGACCAGGCGCAGAGCGTCTGATGGCTGCCGTCGGCGCTCTTGAGCCATTCCGCCGGCTGCAGCACATGCGGGTGGGTGCCGATGATGAGGTCGGCGCCGCCCTCGCACAGCAGCGCCGCCAGGGCGCGCTGGCGGTCGTTCGGCTCGTGCTGGTACTCGGTCCCCCAGTGCATCGAGACGATCAGGTAATCGCACAGCGGCCGGATGCGGGCCAGGTCGGACTTCATCTTCGCCTCGTCGATGACGTCAATCATGTAGGTCTTGCCGTCCGGCAGCGTATAGCCGTTCATGTCGTAGGTATAGGACAGAAAGCCGATCTTCACGCCCTGCTTTTCGACGATCACGGGCGTGTCGGCGTCCTGCGCGCTGTCATGCACGCCGAGAACGGCGTCGAAATTGCGGGCGCGGACGTTTTTGATCGCGGTCTCCAGCCCGTCGACGCCCTGATCGAGGGCGTGGTTGGTCGCCATGTTGACGACGTTGAAGCCGGCGGCCTTGAGCGCGTCGGCGGCCTCGGCGGGCGCGGCGAGGTTCGGATAGGCCTTGACCTCTCCGGTCAGCACGACCTCCTGATTGACAAAGGCGATGTCGCTGCCCTTGACGTAGGGCGCGATGTGCGCATAGAGATGGGTGAAGTCATAGCCGCCGTCCGCGGTCTGGCAGTCCCACGAGACCGTGTTGTGCAGCAGATCGTCGCCGACGGCGGAGAGCGTCAGGACGATGTCGGGCTGCGCCGCCGGCGTCTCCGGCTGCGCGGGCTGGCTCGGCTGCGCGGGGGTCTGGGGCTGCGCCGCGGTCTGCGGCTCGGACGGCGTTTCCTCCGCCGCGGGCTCGGCGGTCACGCGCGCGCAGCCGCAGAGCAGAAGCAGCGCCAGCGCCGGCGCCAGATATCTGTAAATGCGTTTTTGATGTTTCAACATTTTTCACCTCCGTTCCATCATACCAAAAAAGCGATTGCAACGCAATCGCTTTTTGAGTCTGCCGAAAGCCCGACGGGGTCCCCGGCGGCCGGCCGGCGCGGATTTTGCCGCCCGGCCGCGGAGAAGCGGCGGTTCCCGGCGCCGGGCCGCGCCACGCCCCCCCTTCAGTCCTCCGGCGGGCCGAAGGTGCGCACGGCGGTGCGCAGGAGCGCGCCCCCGGCGTCAAACGTCCGCAGGGTGAAGCTGCCGGAACAGGCGCTGAGCCCGCCGGCGCTGTCCATCTGCTGCAGGACAAGGGTACAGAAGCCGCTCAGCGCGGAGCCGTCGCGGAGCCGGTCGGCGTCCAGCCCGAACAGGAATACGCCGTCCTCCTTCCGCAGAAAGACCAGCGGCATGCGCTCCTCCCCCACGGTCAGGATGAGCTCGGCCGTCTCCCCCTCCGCCAGCACGGCCACGGCCGGCGTGTTCTGATCGGCGTTGGCGTTCCGCAGCGACAGAATGTACACGCCGTCGGTCTCCGTCAGCGCCATGCCGGTCTCACAGCGCCACAGCGGGCCCCACACCCGCGTCACCGCCGCGTGGGCCACGTCTCCGCCCACGCGGGCGAACAGGACATCCTGCCCCGTGCCCTGACGGATCGCGGCAAAGGGTGCGCTCTGCGGCAGCAGCGCCTCCCGCAGGGCGCGCCGGAAGGCCGCCTCCCGCCCGAGGGCGGGCATCTGCGCCAGCACCCAGATCACCAGCAGCGCCAGCACAGCCAGCGCCGCGTTGCGAATGAGCTTTCCCCGGCGGGAAAGCGCGGGCAGACGCCTTTTTTTCATTCGGTCACCCCCGTCAGATCGATCCGCAGCGTGAACGCAACGCCCATGCGGTCGTAGTACAGCTCGACCCAGCGCGCGGCGGGGTCGTAGTTTTCGAGCCAGAGGTCGAAATAGAAGTCATTGAGCCGCCGCCCGACCGTGTTTCCAGAGAGTGAGGGCTGATCGGTGCGCCAGCTCCCGGTGCTGCGGGTGTTGACATATTCGTTCCCCCGGTCGTCCCGCGCCGCGACATAGGTCAGCAGCGCGTACGGCGTCCCGAGCGTCAGGCTGTCGGCCCGGGCCCGCAGAAGGATGTTGCAGCCGTCATAGATATAGGGCTCTCCGCCGTTCTCCCCCTCCGCATGATAGGCAAACGCCCGCTCCACCGAGACGGCATAATCCCCCGCCCGCGCCTCCTGCGCGCAGACGCCGCAGACGCGGGACGTCTCGCCCGGATACGGCTCGCCCGCATAGCGCGCGGCCTGCTGCCGGGTACTGTCTTCCTCCGCCGCCCCGTAAAAGGTGGGATAGCCGCTGAAGTAATGCTGCGCCGCCTCCCGCACCGGGAACTTGAACCACCCGATCAGCAGCAGCGCAGCCGCCAGCGCGACGACCCAGCGGCTGAGCGACCATGCCCAGCCGAGCCAGGGGCGATGCGCGCAGTTGAGCAGCCGTCCGGTCTCGTCCGGGTCGCCGAGGGCCGCGAGCGCGTCCCGCTCGGCCGCGCCGCGGTCTTTTCCGGCGCGCAGCAGGGCGTCGCGGTGATCCTCATAGTGGGCGCGCAGCTCGGCCTCGACCGTCGCCCGGTCGGGCCGGAAGCGGATGTGGGACACCGCGCGCTGCGTCCACGCCCCGATCGTGTTCACGGGGCGCACCGCGCCTTCAGCACGCGGCCCACCGCGTCGGAAAACGCCTGCCACTGCGCCGTCTGCTCGTCCAGCTCCCGGCGCCCGCGCTCCGTCAGACGATAATAGCGCCGCGTCCGCCCGCCGGACGCCTCCGCGTCATAGCCCGCGACGCAGCCGCGCTTCTCCAGCGCGTGCAGCACGGGATAAAGCGTGCCCTCGCGGAGCTGGAACGCCTCCTCCGAGCGCAGCGCCAGCTGCGCGATCATCTCATAGCCGTACTTGTCACCGTCCCGCAGCAGCGACAGCACCAGCATCGCCGTGCTGCCCGACAGCAGGCTCTTGTCGAACTTCATGGCCGCACCTCCAATACCTCGATCTTCGATGTATTGATTATACCTCGATCATCGATGCTTGTCAAGCGTCCGCAAAAGTCCGTTCTATCGTACTTTTGTTCGATATAATGAAATCAGAACCAGAAAGAAGGGGAAACAGAATGAACAGACGGATTGACCGTTTTTGCGCGGAGACAGAGATCATTTCCGGGGTGATGCTGCTGCTGACGGCGATGGCCTCGGACGGCGGACTGGCCCTGCGGGCGACGCTGCTGCGGACGGCGCTGTGCACCGGGCTGCTGCTGCTGGGCGCGGCGGGACGGGCGCTGTGCGGTGCCCGCGGGGCGGCGCTGCGGCGGCGGCTGTTCGGGCGCGCGCCGGCGCCGGTCCCGGCCGTGCTTCCCTTCATGCGCCGCCCCGGACAGAGCGCATAAGTCCGCAGGCCGTCATTCCGGGCGCGGCGGGACTTCTCCGCCGCGCGTCCCGGGCGGCCGCAGCGCCGCAGGACAGCTCCCGGGCGCGGCGGGACAGCCTTCGTCCGGCAGATTTCAGACGCAAAAAAAGGCTCCGGAACCGTGTTCCGGAGCCTTTTCAAGTAGTTTAATGTGTAAAGCGGCTCAGCCTTACAGCTTGCTGACGACGCGGGCGCAGCGCGGGCAGAGGGTCGGATGCGCGGGATCGGCGCCGACCTCCTCCGAATAGCACCAGCAGCGCTCGCATTTTTCGCCGGCGGCACGGGCGACGGCCACGGCGACCCCGGCGCGGGAGGCGCAGGGCTTGCCCTCGCTGCCCTCGCGCAGCCGGAGCGCGGAGACGATCAGCAGGTCGCGCAGCTGCGCGGCGTCGGGCGCCAGCGCCGCCTTCTGCTCCGCCGTGCAGGACAGGGTGACGGCGGCCTCCAGCGGCTTGCCGATCAGCTTGGCGGCACGGGCCTCCTCCAGCGCGAGGTTGCAGTCGGCGCGCAGGGCGACCAGCGCGTCCCAGTGCTGATGTTCGGCGGCGGACAGCTCGTATTCCTCATACGGGCGCCGCATCTGGTTGAACACGACGTTGCGCGGATCGTCCTCGGCGCGGTGCGGCATGGCGTGCCAGATCTCGTCACCGGTGAAGCAGAGGATGGGCGCCAGCAGACGGGTCATCGCGTCCAGAATCAGATAGAGCGCGGTCTGGGCGCTGCGCCGCTCCAGGCCCGCCGTCTCGTCGCAGTAGAGGCGGTCCTTGATGACGTCGAGATAGAGATTGGACATATCGACGACGCAGAAGTCGTTGAGCGCATGGGTGACGATGTGGTATTCAAAATCCTCATAGCCCTGCAGGCAGTCGCGAATCAGCGCGTTGCAGCGGCTGACGGCCCAGCGGTCGAGCGGCAGCATCTGCGCAGCCGGCACCAGGTCGGTGTTCGGGTCGAAGCCCTTGAGGTTGCCGAGCATATAGCGGCAGGTGTTGCGGATCTTCAGATAGTTCTGCGAGAGCTGCCTGAAGATGTTCTCCGAGCAGCGCACATCGACGCGGTAATCGGCCGAGGCGGCCCAGAGGCGCAGCACGTCCGCGCCGTATTTGGAGGTGACGTCCTTGGGATCGACGCCGTTGCCGAGCGATTTGTGCATCTGCCGGCCCTCGCCGTCGACGACCCAGCCGTGGGTCAGGACGGTCTTGTATGGGGCTCCCCTGCCCTTGGCGCCGACGGCGACGAGCAGCGAGCTCTGGAACCAGCCGCGGTACTGGTCCGCGCCCTCCAGATAGAGGTCGGCGGGCCATTCGGTCGGGTCGCGGCGCTCCATCGAGGCGATGTGGGTCGAGCCGGAGTCGAACCAGCCGTCCAGCGTGTCGGTCTCCTTGGTGAAATGCGTCCCGCCGCAGTGCGGGCAGACAAAATGCTCAGGCAGCAGCTCCCCGACCTCGCGCGCGAACCAGGCGTTCGAACCCTCGGCCGCGAACAGCTTCGAGATCTTGTCGATGGTCTCGTCGGTGCAGACCGGCTTGCCGCAGTCGGCGCAGTAAAACACCGGGATCGGCAGGCCCCAGTGGCGCTGGCGGGAGATGCACCAGTCGGCGCGCTCGCGGATCATCGAGATCATGCGCTCCTCGCCCCACTCGGGGATCCAGCGCACGGCGCGGGCGGCCGCGACCGCCTGCTCCTTGAAGGCGTCCACCGAGCAGAACCACTGGTCGGTGGCGCGGAAGATGATCGGCCCCTTGCAGCGCCAGCAGTGCGGATAGCTGTGGACAATGTCCTCGGAGGCAAACAGCGCGCCGCTCTCCTTCATGTCGGCGAGGATGACGGGGTTGCTCTCCTCGGTCTTCATGCCGGCGTATTTGCCGGCGTAGTCGGTGTGGCGGCCGCGGTCGTCGACCGGGACCACCATCTCCATCTTGTAGCGCAGGCAGGTCTGATAGTCGTCCGCGCCGAAGCCGGGCGCGGTGTGGACGCAGCCGGTGCCGCTGTCCATCGTGACGTAATCCGCCAGCACCAGCCGGCTCGTCTTGGGCAGGAAGGGATGGTCGGCCAGCATGTTCTCAAAGAACGCGCCCTCGTGCGTTTCAATAATCTCGTAGGTGTCGAAGCCGCCGATGTGCATGACCTTGTCGGTCAGCGCCTCGGCCATGATGTAGATTTCGCCGTTGGGCGCCTTGACCAGCGCGTAGCGCTCGCGCGGATGGAGGGCGATGGCCAGGTTGCCGGGCAGCGTCCAGATCGTCGTCGTCCAGATGACGAAGGAGAGCTTGCTGTGATCGATATGCGGCAGCTTCCCCAGGTCGTCGTGCAGCGGGAACTTGACATAGACCGTGGTGCAGGGATCGTCCTGATACTCGATCTCCGCCTCGGCCAGCGCCGTCTCGTCCTTCGGGCACCAGTAGACCGGCTTGAGGCCCTTGTAGATATAGCCCTTCTTGAACATCTCGCCGAAGATGCGGACCTCCTCCGCCTCAAAGGCGGGGGCCATGGTCAGATACGGGTCGTCCCAGTCGCCCATCACGCCCAGGCGCACAAAGGCCTCGCGCTGCAGATCGACATACTTCTGCGCAAAGGCGTGGCAGGCGTTCCGGAACTCGGGAATGGACATCTTCTTGCGGTCGAGCTTGCTCTGCTTGATGATGGCGCTCTCGATGGGCATGCCGTGGTTGTCCCAGCCGGGCACATAGGGCGTCAGGTAGCCCGTCATCGATTTGTAGCGGTTGATGAAGTCCTTGAGCACCTTGTTGAGCGCGGTGCCCATGTGGATGCTGCCGTTGGAGAACGGCGGGCCGTCGTGCAGCAGGTATTTCGGCTTGCCGGCGTTCTTCTTCAGCAGCTCCGCAAAGACCTTTTCGTTCTGCCAGCTCTCCAGAAAGCCGGGCTCGCGCTGCGGCAGCCCGGCGCGCATGGGAAAATCGGTTTCCGGCAGATTCAGGGTCTGGTTATAATCCTGTGGCATATCTCAAATCCTCACTTGTCGTCGTCTTCTTTGTAGTCCTTTCCGAAGCGCAGATCGCTGAAATTGAAGCGCGGCTTCGGGGTATAGGGTCCCGCGCCGTAAATACGGGCGGTGTCGCTGTCGTCATCGGGCTCGGCGGCGGGAGCGGGCGCTTCCGGCTGCTGCTCGCCCAGATCGACCTCAAAAAAACGGGTGTCCTCGGCGCCGGGCTCCGCCTTCGCAACGGCGGGCGCGTCGTCCGCGACGGGCTGCTGCGGCGCGGCGGCAGGCGCCTCCGCGGGCGGCGCGGCGGCGGGCGCCGGCTGCTCCGGCTCCGGCTGTTTGGCGTCCGCGCGGAACGAATCCGCGGGACGCTCCATAATCGTCTCCATCACCTGGATGTTCTTTTCGAGCAGCGTGCGGATCTTGGAGGCGTACTCGGCGCAGACGTCCTTCGCCGCGCCGAGACGGCGCTCCTCCGCCTCGGTCTCGCCCTGGAGGTCGGTGACATGCTTCTGCGCGTCGCTGCGCGCGCCCTGGAGCAGCCCGTCGGCTTCCTTCTGGGCCTTCTCCACGATGTCGCGCGCGGTCACCTGCGCGGTGAAGAGCGCCTTGCGCATCTCCTCGTCGACCGAGCGGTATTCCTCGATCTTGTCGACCAGGACACGCATCTTGGCCTTGAGCGCGGCGTTTTCCTTGTAGAGCGCGGAATAGTCCACCAGCAGATCGTCCAGGAACTGGTCGATCTGACCCATGTCGTAACCGCCAAAGACGGCCTTCTCGAATTTCTTGTCCTGGATCTCCTGCGGAGTCAGCATGACGTCATCCCCTTAACCTAAGATAGGCGGCCGAACGGCCGCCTTCTGTTTTTTGTTCAAAGCAGGCTGGAAACCGCCGCGATCAGCAGCCAGAGCAGCAGAAACGACAGGTCCAGCGGAAAGGTCCGCAGCGCCGGGATGCGCCACAGCAGCTTGCGGATCGGCATCAGCAGCGGCTCGAGCATCATGCTGATGGTGCCGTAGAGTCTGCTCTGGCGCAGCTGCGGAATCCAGGACATGATCGCCATGGCGATCATCAGAAACTGCAGCAGCTCGAGCAGCAGCAGCGCCATCTGGCGCACAATCTGGGTCACTCCCGCCATAGATCAGATGTAAAGACCGTTGTTTTCCAGCTCGTCGATCAGGTCGCCGATGATGTCGACCGTGTACGGCGTGATGATGAAGGTGCTGTTGGCGACCTTCTTGATCTTGCCGTCCTGCGCGTAGATGACGCCGCTGAGAAAATCCACCATCCGGCGGGCCACATCCTTGTTGGTCTGCTCGAGATTCAGCACGACCGTGCGCTTCTCGCGCAGATGGTCGGCGATCTCGGCCGCGTTTTCAAACTTCTCGGGCTTGACCAACACGACCGACAGCTGCGTCGTCGCGTTGATGTTGACCACCTTGTCCTTGCTGGCCCGGCGGAAATCGGTGACGGGGATGCTCACCTCGTCGTCGGAGGATTTCTGCGCCGGCTGCTTCCGCTGCGGACTGACGGCCTCGAGTTCATCCTCGTCAATGTCGTCGTCCTCACCCTTCGCCCAGCGTTTCAGATCATCCAGAAAGCTCATATCTGCTCGCTCCTTTCGCAGCGCGTCCATACTTGAAACGGGAAAATGTTCAATAAAAGTATTATCCTATTTTTTAGGCCGGCTGTCAAGGAAGTCTTGTGAAAAAGCTGTAAAATGCCGGCGTTTTTTGTGGGAATTTGCCCGGACCTATTTCATCACCTTGTTGTCCGCCAGGCCGCGGGCCCGGGTGATGATCTTGTCGTAGCGGTACAGCCCCTCCTCCGCGCTCTTGGCGCAGGCGGCCAGATAATAGCTGTCGGTCTGGTAGGTCCAGGTGATCGGCTTGAAGCGGGCCACCGAGCCGTCCAGCACATAGACGCCCCAGATGCCGTCCAGCTGGCGCAGCGCCTCCTTCGGCACCTTGATGCCGGAATAGCTGCCGGCCACCAGATCGGCGCTCTGCCGCCGGGCTCCGAGGTAGGCGCTGTTGATGACGCCGCTGCGCAGCAGCACGATGCAGCGCCCGTCCGCGCCGGTGCGGATGTCGCAGAGCTGCATCGGCAGCGCCGCGGCGGAGATCTCCGGGAAGTAGACGTCGACCGTATCGCGGCTGCGGATGCGGTCGGCCTGATCCTTGTCCATCACGGCGGCATAGTACCATTCAAAGGCGTCGACAATGCAGCCGACGGCATCGGACGGCGCCGTCTCCTGCGTGGTCAGCAGCTCGTCGGCGGTCACCTCCTCGCGGCGGTCGGCGGAAAGCAGGTCGCTGTACCCGTCGCAGGCGGAGAGAAAATAGCCGGATTCCGGGGCGCTGATGGTGCGGGTCGAGCCGCTCAGCGAGCTTTCGCGGGTTTTCAGCTCCGTCTGCAGCGCCGCGATCTGCGTCTCGAACTGGGTCTTGTCCTCCTGCGAGGCGCCGCGGCTGACGACCAGCTGCTCAAGCTGGGCGCAGCCGCTGTCGGCCCGCGCGGCCTCGCCCTGCGCCAGCAGGCCGTTGACCGTGACGATCTGGCGCCAGATCAGCTCGTCCATGCGGGTGCTGTCCGCGCCGGCGGTGATGTTCTCATAGGCATACTGGAGCGCCGACAGACGGTCGCGCAGCGTCTGGCAGTCGCGGTACTGCTGCGCGGCCTCCTGCGTGGAAAAATAGACCGCCAGGTTTTCGCCCTTGGCGACCTTGCCGCCGTCGTCGATCAGGTATTCGGCCCAGCCGCTGCCCTCGGAGCCGGCGACCGGCGTCTGCCGGCGCAGAAAGGCGCCGTCCGCGGAGATCTTCTCCTCCACGGTCACCTCGATCGCATCGACGGTGACGATCTGATCGCCGAGGTTCTCGGTCACCTGATAGCCCAGGTAGGCCAGAAAAACAAGCACCAGCACGGCGGCGCCGAGCATCGCCAGACGGTTTTTCCACTTCATGTCCGTTTGTTCCCTCTTTACTCCTGCCCCTCCCCGGTCTGCAGCGCCAGCGGGTGCTGCGGGATGATCGTGGAGATGGCGTGCTTATAGATCAGATGCTGCCGGCCCTCAAACCAGAGCAGAACGGTGTAGCCGTCATAGGCGGTCACCGTGCCGCGCTGCTGGAATCCGTTGGTGAGAAAGACCGTCAGCGGCGCGCGTTCCCGGCGCGCGGCGTTCAAAAAGGCGTCCTGCAGCTGGGTTCTGTTTTCCATGTACTTGTCCTCTCTTTTTCCGGAACGCGGCCGTTTTCGCCCGTTCCTGTAATGACAAGCACATTATAAACCGCTATCTTTCAGATAATCTGTCGCTTTTTGCAGCAGCGCGCCCTCGTTTTCATTTTCCCGCAGCAGCCAGGCATAGCGGACGTCGCGCCGAAACCAGGTCAGCTGCCGCTTGGCGTAATGGCGCGATTTCTGCCGTACCAGCCCGGCCGCCTCCGCCAGCGTGGCCCGGCCGTCCAGATAATCCGAAAACTCCTTATAGCCGATGGCCTGCGCCGCCGTGCCGCGCAGCAGCCCCTCCGCCCGCAGCGCCCGCACCTCGTCAAGCAGGCCCTGCTCCAGCATCAGGTCCACCCGGCGGTCGATGCGGCGGTAGAGCAGCGCCCGGTCGGTGAAGCCGAGCGCCAGGCACACGGCCTCATAGCGCGGCGGCAGGCTCTGCGTATAGGCGTTGTGCTGGGTGATGGTCCGCCCGGTCTGGCGGTAGATCTCCAGGGCGCGCAGGATGCGCCGCCGGTCGTTCTCGTGCAGGCGCGCCGCCGTCTCCGGGTCGCAGGCGCGCAGCTCGGCGCGCAGCGCCGCCGGATCGCGCGTCCACTCCTCCTCGAGCCGCGCCCGCAGTCCGCTGGGGACGCCGCTCTCGCGGAAGCCGCCGCCGCGCAGCAGCCCGTCGATATAGAGCCCGGTCCCGCCGCAGACGATGGGCAGCCGCCCGCGGGCGAGGATGTCGTCGACACAGGCGGCGGCCTCCTCCGCATAGCGGGAGACGGAATAATCCGCGCCGGGCTCGCAGACGTCGAGCATGTGGTGGGGCACGCCGCGCCGCTCCGCGGCCGTCGGCTTGGCGGTGCCGATGTCCATGCGGCGGTAGATCTGCATGGAATCCGCCGAGACCACCTCGCCGCCGCGCCGCAGCGCCAGCTCCACGGCCAGCCCGGTCTTGCCCGAGGCCGTCGGCCCCGCGATCACCAGAATCCGGCCGCTCATACGATGCGCTTGAACAGCTTCTCGAGCTGCTGCTTTTCGATGTAGACGACCGCCGGACGGCCGTGCGGACAGGAGCGCACCTCCGGGTCGTTCAGCACGGTCTCGGCAAAGCGCTGCAGCTCCGCGGGATCGGTGCGCATGCCGGCCTTGACGGCGGCCTTGCAGGCGACGCTCTTGAACAGCGCGTCCAGCGCCTCGCTGTCGGGCGACTTGCGGTCGAGCAGCTTCTGCGCCACGTCGGAGAGCACCGCGGCGGCGTCTCCGGGCTGCAGATACATCGGCAGCTGCCGCGCCAGCAGCACGGCGCCGCCGAAATCCTCCAGCTCGAACCCGGCGCCGCGCAGCAGGGCCGCGTGCGCCAGACAGGCGTCCTTCTCCGCCCGGGAGAGCGTCAGCTGCAGCGGCTCGAGCAGCAGCTGCCCCGCCTGCCCCGCGTCGCCGCGGCGCAGCTCGTTGTAGAGCTGGCGCTCGCGCGCCGCGTGCTTGTCGATGAGGAAGACGCCGCCGGCGTCCTCCGCCGCCAGATAGGTGTGGAACAGCTCGCCCAGCACCTTCACGCCGGGATCGGCGGGCCGCGCCGGCTGCGTCGCGGGCTGCTTCTCCGGCCCGGCCGGGGCCGCGGGCGCTCCGGCGGGCGCCTGCGCCGGCTGCGGCGCGGCGGTCTGATACGTAAAGCTGATCGGCTTTACAGTTCCTTCGTTTCGGTCGAGGACCGGCTTCACAAAGGCGGCCGACGGCATCGGCGGCTCCGGCGCCGCGCCCGGCTGATGCCGGGTCTGATACGGGATGCCGGCGCCGCCCTCGGCGACGGGGGCCAGCGTTTTCGCATAGGTCTCGGCGAAGGTGTAGACGGGCGGCGGCGCGGCCGGCGGCTCCGCCAGGCGCTGCTGCTCGGCCGTGACATGGTCCTCGTGCGGGACGGCCGCCGGCGCACGGCGCAGCGCCGCCAGCTGGTCCCCCGCCTCGAGCGCCGAGCGCACGGCGTGATAGACGGCGGAAAAGACTTCCTTTTCAAAGGCAAACTTCACTTCCAGCTTGGCGGGATGGACGTTGACATCCACCGCGCCGAGCGGCACGTGCAGGTGCAGGAAGCAGATCGGGCTGCGCCCATGCATCAGGCGGCCCTGATAGGCGTCCTCCACGGCGGCCGTCAGCAGGCGCGAACGCACCGGGCGGCCGTTGACAAAGAAGGATTGCAGGCTGCGGCTGCCGCGGCTGAGATCGGGCGGCGACAGATAGCCGTCGAGCGTGGTCTCGCCGAAGGCGCCGGCCACGGGGCGCAGGCGCTCGGCAACCTCCGCGCCGCAGTAGGCGCGCAGCACGCTGAGCAGCTTGCCGTCGCCCGCCGTGCGGAAGCTCTCGCGGCCGTCGCGGATGAAATGAAAGGCCGTCTCGGGGTGCGACATGGCGGCGTTGACCACCGCCGTCTCGCAATAGCCGCCCTCGGTGGCGTCCTTTTTCAGGAACTTGGCGCGCGCCGGGACATTGTAAAACAGCTCGCGCACGACGATGGTGGTGCCGACCGGGCAGCCGGTGTCGGCATATTCCAGCTCCTCCCCGCCCTCCAGGCAGAGATGGACGCCGGCGTCGTAATGGCGGGTGCGGGTGAACAGATCGACCTTGGAGACGGCGGCCACCGAGGCCAGCGCCTCGCCGCGGAAGCCGAGCGTGCCGATGGCGGAGAGCTGCTCGGCCGCGGTCAGCTTGCTGGTCGCGTGCGGCAGGAAGGCGGTGCGGACGTCCTCCGGCAGGATGCCGGAGCCGTCGTCGGTCACGCGCAGATAGGCGATGCCGCCGCTTTTGATCTCGACGGTGATGTGCCTGGCCCCGGCGTCGAGCGCGTTTTCCGCCAGCTCCTTGACGACCGAGCCGGGCCGCTCGACGACCTCGCCGGCGGCGATCAGGTTGGCGATCTGGGGCGAAAGCTGGATGATCCTGGCCATATCAGCACTCCTTTGCGCGTTTGGCGAGACGATAGAGGATGTTCAGCGCCTCGATGGGGCTGAGGGTGTCGGGCTGGAGGGCGCGCAGCTCCGCCAGCAGCTCGTTTTCCGCAAAGCCGGACAGCTCGAGCTGCGGATCCGCTTCGGCCGGCTCCTCCGGCTTTTCCGCCAGCGAGGGCAGGACGGCGGGCGCGCCCTTCTCGGTCTGGGCCAGCACCTCCTTGGCGCGGCGGATGACCGAATCGGGCAGCCCGGCCAGCTTGGCGACCTCGATGCCGTAGCTGTCGCTGACGCCGCCGGGGACGATCTTTTTGATGAAGATGATGTCGTCGCCGTGCTTCTTGACGACGACGTTGTAGTTGCGCACGCCCTCGGCGCTGCCCTCAAGCGCGCACAGCTCATGGTAGTGGGTGGCGAACAGCGTCCGCGCCCCGAGCTTTTTGCGGTCGGCGCAGTATTCCAGCACGGCGCGGGCGATCGACATGCCGTCGAAGGTCGAGGTGCCGCGCCCGATCTCATCGAGGATCAGCAGGCTGCGCCGCGTGGCGTGGCGCAGGATGTCGGCCACCTCGTCCATCTCCACCAGGAAGGTCGAGCGGCCGGCAAAGAGGTCGTCGGAGGCGCCGATGCGGGTGAACACGCGGTCGCAGATGCCGATGTGCGCCGTCTCGGCGGGCACAAAGCTGCCGCACTGCGCCATCAGCACGATGAGCGCCACCTGGCGCATGAAGGTCGATTTGCCGGCCATGTTCGGGCCGGTGATGACCCAGACGCGGTGGTCGCCGCAGTCGAGCCGGACGTCGTTGGGGACGAACAGCTCGTCCTCCAGCACGCGCTCGACCACCGGATGACGGCCCTCGCGCACGTCGATGACGTCATCCTCGGTCACCTCGGGGCAGACATAATGCCAGCGCTCGGCGGCGACCGCCAGCGAGCACAGGGCGTCCGCCGCGGCCAGCGCCTGCGCCGTGCCCTGGATGCGGACAATCTGCGCGGCGACGCGCTCGCGCAGGCCCGTGAACACCTGATATTCCAGCGCCGTCAGCCGGTCGCTGGCGGAGAGCACCTCTCCCTCCAGCTCCTTGAGCTCGGGGGTGATGTAGCGCTCGCAGTTGGCCAGCGTCTGCTTGCGGATGAAGTAATCCGGCACCTGGTCGGCAAAGGCGCGGCCGACCTCGATGTAATAGCCGAACACGCGGTTGTAGCCGACGCGCAGCTTCTGCAGGCCGGTCTTCTCGCGCTCGTTCTGCTCGATGGCGGTCAGGCGCGCCGTGCCGCCGCCCAGCAGCTCCCGCAGCCGGTCGACCTCGGGATCGAAGCCGTCGCGGATCATGTTGCCCTCGCGGACGGTGAAGGGCGGCTCGTCGACGACGGCGGACGCCAGCAGGGCGCGCAGGTCGTCAAGCGGATCGAGCGTCTCCAGCAGCCGGCCCAGCAGCGGCGAGGGCATCTGTCCGAGCGCGTCCCGCGCCGCGGGCAGCGCCTCGCAGACCTGCAGCAGCGCGCGCAGATCGCGGGCGTTGGCGGTGCCGTAGACGATGCGGCCGGCGACGCGCTCCAGATCGAGCATCCCGTACAGCGCGCCCTCCAGCGCCCCGCGCGCGCCGCCGTTCTGCAGCATGGCGGAGACGGCGCCCTGGCGCGCCCTGATCTGCGGCACGCTCAGCAGCGGCTTTTCCAGCCACTGGCGCAGCGTCCGCGCCCCCATGGCGGTATGGGTGTGGTCGAGCACCCACAGCAGCGAGCCCTTTTTCTCGCCCGTGCGCTGTGAGGCGGTCAGCTCCAGATTGCGCCGCGCCGCATAATCCAGCTCCATATACTGGCTGCGCGCATAAAAACCGAGGCGGCGCAGCTGGGAAAGATCGTTCTTCTGCGTCTCGTGCAGATAGGAGAGCAGCCCGCCCGCGGCGCGGACGGCCAGCTCGTGCGTCTCGTCCGGACTGTCGTCGGGGAACTGCTTTTGGCAGCGCTCAAGCGCGCCCTCCCAGACAAAGCGCCACTCCCCCGCCCGCTCGACATGGCAGTCGAGGCGGTCCTTCAGAAACGCCGTCAGCGCGGCGGAGCTGTACGCCCCGTCGCTCAGCAGCAGCTCGCGCGGCGAATAACGGCCCAGCTCGCTCTCCAGCTCCTCGGCGGCGGCGGCGCCCTGCAGCTCGGTCGCAAAGCATTCGCCGGTCGAGATGTCGCACAGGCACAGGCCCGCGCCGCGCGTGTCCATATAGATGCCGCCGATGTAGTTGTTGCGGCCCTCGTCGAGCATCGAGCTGTCCATGACCGTGCCCGGCGTCACCATGCGGATGATCTCGCGCTTGACCAGCCCCTTGGCCAGCGCCGGGTCCTCCATCTGCTCGCAGATGGCGACCTTGTAGCCCTTGGCGATCAGGCGGCCGATATAGCTCTCGGCGGCGTGATAGGGCACGCCGCACATCGGCGTGCGCTCGTCCTCCGGCTTGCCGCGGTCACGGGTCGTCAGCGTCAGATCGAGCTCCTTCGACGCCAGCACGGCGTCGTCGTCAAACATCTCATAGAAGTCGCCGAGCCGGAAAAACAGCAGGCAACCGGGATTCTCGGCCTTCATCTGATAGTACTGCTGCTTCATCGGCGTCAGGTCGGCCTGCTTCTCCGCCTGTCTCTTCTCCTGATCCATCAGAGCAGCCTCCCAAACAGCGCCCAGGTGCTGCTGCCCTCGATCGTCACATCGCGGAAGGAGCCGATCAGCTCCTCGCCGCCGTTGAGCTGGACCAGCTTGAAGCCGTCGGTGCGGCCGGTCAGGGTGTGCTTGCCGTCGCTGCTGCGGCCGTCAATCAGGACGCGCTGCGTCGTACCGACATAGGGCAGATTCTTTTCGCGGGAAATCTCCAGCTGGGCGCTGACCACCTCGTCGAACCAGCGCTGCTTTTCGGCGCGGGAGACGGGATCGGGCAGCTTGGCGGCCGCCGTGCCCTCGCGCGGGGAATAGATGAAGGTGAACAGCGCGTCGAAGCGCACGCGGCGCAGCAGCGCCACCGTCTCCCGCAGCTCGGACTCGGTCTCGCCGGGGAAGCCGACGATGATATCGCTGCTGACCGTCAGGCCCGGCATGACCGCGCGGGCATAGTCGATGAGCGACAGGTACTGGGCGACGTCATAGCGGCGGTTCATCGCCCGCAGCACGCGGTCGCTGCCGCACTGGACGGGCAGATGGATGTTCTTGCACACCTTGTCGCACGCCGCCATCGCGTCGAACAGGCGCCTGGTCGCGTCCTTCGGGTGGCTGGTCATGAAGCGGATGCGGAACGCGCCGGGCACGGCGTTGAGCCGCTCCAGCAGCGCCGCGAAATCGACGCCGCCGCCGAGGTCGTTGCCGTAGGAATTGACATTCTGCCCCAGCAGAGTGATGTCCCGGTAGCCCTGCGCCACCAGGGCGCGGAACTCGCGCTCCACGGTCTCCGGGTCGCGGCTGCGCTCGCGGCCGCGGACATAGGGAACGATGCAGTAGGAGCAGAAATTGTTGCAGCCGTACATCACGGACAGCCAGGCGCGCACGCCCTCCTGCCGGACGGCGGGCACGCCCTCCGGGATGAAGCCGCGCGCGTCGCCGCCGCGCTCAAAGACGCGCTTCCCCGTCGTCAGCCGGCGCAGCACCAGCTCGGGGAAGCGCCACAGCGCAAAGGTGCCGAACACGATGTCCACATAGGGAAAGCTGTCGCGCAGCGTGTTCTGGACATGCTCCTCCTGCGCCATGCAGCCGCAGACGCAGACCAGCAGATCGGGATTTTTCTGCTTGAGATGGGTGGTCTCGCCGACGTTGCCGTAGACGCGCATCTCGGCATGCTCGCGCACGGCGCAGGTGTTGAAGATCACCAGGTCGGCCTGGTCTTCCTGCGCCGTCAGCCCGTAGCCCATATCGGTCAGCATGCCGCGCAGCAGCTCGGTGTCCGCCTCGTTCTGCTGACAGCCGAAGGTCTGGGCGCAGGCCATCGGCTGCCGCCCGAGGCGCTCCAGCAGCAGCTGGCGCACCTGCTGGGCGCAGGCCTGCTGCCGCTCCAGCTGCTCCTGTGTCAGGACCCGTTCGCTACGCTCCATGTGGACCTCCGCATTTCAGAAAGTATTCAATATATTGTACCACCAACCGCCTCAAACCGCAAGCGGCGCGGGGCAGAAAGGCAAATCAGCCGGAAACTTTCGCGAACGTGACCGGCGCGGCGCACATCGTCTCCAGCGCGGCCTCCGCCGCGTCCACGCGGCCGTCCGCGCCGCGGCGGAAGCGCAGCGGAATATAGCCCTTGTCCTCCGCGCGCGCGTCGAGAAGAAAGGCGCCGTCCTCCGCCGGGATCAGCGGCAGCTCGCGGAAGAAGAAGCGCGCGGTCAGCGCCCCGTCCCGGGCCTCGACGCCCAGCGTGCCGTAAGCCGGATGCTCGTATTGACCGGCGCAGTCCGCCAGCTCGGCGGCGGCCGGCGGCGCGGCGCGGAAACGGCGCTCCGCCGCGCGCTCCTGCTCGGCGTCGAGCCGGCGGCTGTCCTCGATGAAGCTGCGGAACCGGCCCACCCAGTCGATCGGCTCCAGGCCGAAGGCCAGATCGCCGATCGCATAGCCGAGGGCGGCCAGATGCTGGTTCCAGTCGGCGTTGAGGTTGCTCAGGGCCGAGAAGCACACATTGGCCTCGGGATAGAAGCCGATGATGCTCTTGTAGCCGTCGATGGTGCCGCCGTGATGCACCAGCTTGTGCCCGCGGTAGCTCTCGATGAAGAAGCCGAGACCGTAGGCGGTGAAGTCGATCTCCGGGAAGTCGTAGTCCTCCATTTCATAGGGGCGGATCACCATTTGCGGGCGGTGGAGCTGGTCGGCCATGCGCGCCGAGAGCAGACGCTGACCCGCGAACACGCCGCCGCCGAGATGGAACTGCATCCAGCGGTCGAGGTCGCGCACCGTCGAGGCGAGGCAGCCGCAGCCCGCCAGCTGGGTCATGTCGCGGAAGGGCATGCGCACCGGCCGGCCGCCGACCAGATGATAAGGCTCCGCCTGGTTGGGCACGCGGCCGCGCCAGTCGGCGCAGTCCGGGAAGGTGCGGTCCATGCCGAGCGGCCGCAGCAGGCGCGCGGAGACATAATCCTGCCAGCGCATCCCCGCCGTGCGCTCGATCAGCAGCGAGCCGAGCGTATACATCAGGTTCTGGTAGCACATCCGCGTCCGCGGCTCAAAGGCGGGCGGCAAATAGCGCAGCCGCCGCACGACCTCCGCGATCGGCAGGTCGCGGGCGTTGTGCCACATCGCGTCATGGCGCGGCAGGCCGGTGCGGTGCGACAGCGCGTCGCGGGCCGTCAGATGCGCGGTCATATAGGGATCGTACATCTCGAAATCCGGCAGATAGCGCCTGACCGGGGCGTCGAGATCGAGCGCGCCCTCGTCGCACAGCAGCGCCAGCGCCGTGGCGGTGAAGCTCTTGGTGGACGAGGCGATGGCGTAAACCGTGTTTTCGTCGGCGCTCAGTCCGCGGCCGATGTCGGCCAGCCCGCCGCCGCAGAAGAAGGTCTCTCCGGCGCGGTGCACGCTGAGCAGCAGCGACGGCACGGCATAGCGGGCGCGGATCTCGTCGATCATCCCGTTCAGGCGATTCTGAAACTCTTTGTTGTCCATGTCTCTCTCCTTTATCACAGACCGCGGCCCCGGCCGCTCAGCGTCCGCAGAAGGGGTCGGGGGCGAAGCCCTCGGCCTGCTCCGGCCGCGGACGGCGGCTTTCGGCGGTCATCAAGAACCGATAAAACGGCGCCAGGCCGGCCAGATCGCGCGCCGCCTGCTCCGCGAAGCGGTCGGAGCACAGCAGCCCGAGATCGCTCCCCGCGGCGGAGGCGCCGATGCTCTTGCGGTCGAGCCAGTCGCGCTCCTCCGCCGGCCGCTCCGGATATTTGCTGCGCTTGTAGCGCTCCCCCTCCAGCGCGAACGCCGGCTGCGCCCGCAGCGCCGCCGCGGCCGCGCGGAAGGTGCGGTCGCCCGCCAGCACCATCTCCCGGATGATCGCCATGGAGGCGGCGGAGGCCTGGTAATAGCCGCAGCCGTAGCTGTACCCGGCGGGCGAAATGTCGGCGTAAAAGGCCGGCGGGCCCTCCCACAGCTGCTTGTCGCGGATGAAGATGCACCAGACATTGGCGCGGTAGATCGACTTGTCGCGCGAAAAGCGCGTGTCGCGGTAAATGCGGGAGATGGACCTGCCGACCCTCGGCTCGCAGATCAGCTGCGGGTCGATGGCACGCATCACCGGCGTCAGCCGGACCACCAGCTCCTGCATGGGCGCCAGCACCAGGCGCTCATAATCGCCCTTGTGCGCCTTGAACCAGTCCCTGCTGTCGCGCAGGCGGTTTTCCGCCAGAAAATCGAGCGCTTCGCGTGAAAAGGCCATGTTTCGACCATCCCTTTTTACAAAACTGCCTCTTATTGTAGCGCAATTTCTTCCCGGCGGCAAGTGACAAAAAGGCGGCATCCGGAAAACCGGATGCCGCCGCAGCGACACGGAGAGAAAGGCGGAACTCACTCCCGGCCCGCGCCGGGGAGCCGATCGTCCTCGCCGCGGGTGATCCTGACGACCAGGCCGGAGAGCGCGATCAGCGCCAGCAGGTTGGGCAGCGCCATCAGGCCGTTGAAGAAGTCGGCCAGGTTCCAGACCAGATCGACCTTGAGCGTGGAGCCGACGACGATGCAGGCGACGACGATGAGCGCATAGACCTTGACGGCCTTCATGCCGAACAGATACTTGACGTTCTGCTCGCCGAAGAAGTACCAGCCGATGATCGTCGAGAAGGCGAAAAACAGCAGGCAGACGGCCACGAACATGCCGCCGGCCTTGCCGAACACCGTGCTGAACGCGGCCTGCGCCAGACCGGTGGCGCCCGGGCTGAGGGAGATGTCGCCGGTGTTGACGACGCCGGAGGTCAGCACGACCATCGCGGTCAGGGTGAGCACGACGAAGGTGTCGATAAAGACGCAAACGATGGCGATGTGGCCCTGATCCTGCGGCCGCTTGACCTTGGCCATGGCGTGCGCGTGCGGGGTGGAGCCCATGCCGGCCTCGTTGGAGAACAGGCCGCGGGCCACGCCGTAGCGCATCGCCTGCTTGATGGTGATGCCGACCGCGCCGCCGAGGATGGCCCTGGGCGTGAACGCGCCGACAAAGATCATGCGGAAGGCCTCGGGGATGGCCTTGATGTGGAAGCCGATGACGATGAGACCGCCGACCAGATAGAAGATGGCCATGATGGGCACCAGCTTCTCGGTGACGGAGGCGATGCGCTGCACGCCGCCCAGGAAGATGAAGGCGCCGATGGCGGCCAGAATCACGCCGACAATAAGCTTCGGCACATGGAACGCGGTCTCAAAGGAGCTGCTGATGGAGTTGGCCTGGACCATGTTGCCCATGAAGCCGAGCGCGAGAATGATGGCGACCGAGAAAAAGCCGGCCATGTACTTGCCGAACTTGCCCTTGAAGGCGGCCTTGATGTAATAGACCGGGCCGCCGATCACCTGTCCGTCCGGACCGCGGGTCTTGAACTTCTGCGCCAGCACCGCCTCGGCATAGATGGTGGCCATGCCGAAGAAGGCGGCCAGCCACATCCAGAAGATCGCGCCGGGGCCGCCGGCGAGGATCGCCGTCGAGCAGCCGACGATGTTGCCCGTGCCGACCTGCGCGGCGATGGAGGTCGCGGCGGCCTGGAAGGAGCTCATGCCGTCCTTGTCGGCCTTCTTGCCGCTGAGGGAGAAGCCGCCGAACATCTCGCGCCAGCCGGCGCCGAACTTGCGGACCTGAATGAAGCCCAGGCGCACGGTGAAAAGAATGCCGGTGGCGACGAGGACATAGAGCAGAACGGTGTTCCAGACAAAGTCACTGGCTTTGCCGACAATTTGAGTCAGTTCTTGCATAACTGATCCCCTTTCTTTCTATAAGAGAGTCATGGTGGGCTTTTGCCTGCGGGCGCGCCCGCGGCTCCGTCGGATGGCTTTCTCGCGCTTCACCCCCAAGATAGAATCAGAGCCGGCTGTCTCATGCTCAACAGTCGGCTCTGCAAACAGCGGCCGGAGCGATCCCGCTCCCCGCGTGTTCCACGTTGCCCATCGGCCGCGGCGTCCGCAGAGGGACGCCCGTCTCCGGTTTTTCTCGCTGAGAATTAACCTATGCTGTTCTGTGTCGTCCGCACGCAGGGCCGCCGGCCTCCGCAGCAGTGGGTATGATCGATTTCAGCGATCATAATGTAAATTTTGTGTTAAAAAATCATGTTTGTTTGCTTATCATATATAAAATCTTGTCATTTGTCAAGAAGATTTCGCGTCCCGGAGGATCAGGGCGCCGTCCGTGAAGGAAACGCCGCTGTAATCGTGCCCGGCCGCCTGCAGCGCCGCGCCGACGGCGCGCTCCGCGAAGCTGAGGATGCCGTCCGGCAAGCCGCCGAGATCGATCGCGCGGTCGTCCAGCTCCAGCGCGCGCGGCACCAGCTCCAGCGCCCCGTCCCGGCTTTGGGCCGCCAGGCGCAGGCGGACGCCGAAGGCGCGCGGCAGCAGGCGCAGCGCCAGGCTCTGGCGGAAGCTGAGCGCGGCGCCCTGCGCCCGCAGATAGTCGATGAGGTCGGCGCGGCCGAGCCGCATGGCCAGCGTGATCGCGCCGTCCGCGCCGATGGAGGCCTCCACCGCGCCCTGCGGGAAGCCCGCCGGCAGACAGCCGCGGATCAGCTCCGCCAGCTTCCCCTCCGTCACGGTCAGCCCGGCGGCAGCCGGCGCCTGCGCGGCGCCCGCCGCCGCGTCGGCCGGCGCCACGGGGCGCAGCACGGGAACATGGTCCGCCGCGGCCGCGCCGAACGCCGGGCGATCCAGCAGCACGCTGAGCAGCAGCAGCGCGCACAGCAGCACGCACAGCACCGTCACGCCCAGATAGATGCGCTCCCGGGTCTTGCTTTTCATAAAAAACACCCCTTCCGTCCTCAATCTATGGCGGAAGGGGTGGCTTTAGTCCCGGTTCAGCTGCGGAACTGATATTTGTAGAGGGTGGCGTACAGGCCGCCGCGGGCCAGCAGCTCGTCGTGCGTGCCGCGCTCCTCGATGCCGTTCTTGGTCAGCACCACGATCTCATCGGCGTTCTTGATCGTGCTCAGCCGGTGCGCGACGATCAGGCTGGTGCGGCCCTTTCCCAGCTCCTCGAGCGCCGACTGGATCAGCATTTCGGTGGCGTTGTCGAGGGCGCTGGTCGCCTCGTCCAGAATGAGGATGGGCGGGTTCTTCAGGAACACGCGCGCGATGGAGATACGCTGCTTCTGTCCGCCGGAGAGCTTGATGCCGCGCTCGCCGACATGGGTGTCGTAGCCCTTGTCCAGCGTCATCACGTAGTCGTGGATGTTGGCCTTTTGGGCCGCCTCGACAATCTCTTCGTCGGTGGCGTCCAGGTTGCCGTAGGCGATGTTTTCCCGGATCGTGCCGTTGAAGAGGAAAACGTCCTGGGCGACCATGCCGATGTTGCGCCGCAGCGCCAGGCGGCTGAGCGCGCGGATGTCGGTGCCGTCGATGGTGATGCTGCCGCCGCTCACCTCATAAAAGCGCGGGATGAGGTGGCAGAGCGTCGTCTTGCCGCCGCCGGACGGGCCGACCAGCGCCACGGTCTTGCCGTGCGGGATGCGGAGATCGAGATGGTCGATCACGCAGCTTTCCGGGTCGGCCTCGTCGCTGTTCTGATAGCGGAAGCTGACGTCATGGAAGGCGATGTCCCCCTCCAGCCGCTGCGGCGAGAGGGCGTTCGGGGCATCCTCCTCGCCGCCCTGGGCCATGATCTCCTGGAAGCGGCGGAAGCCGGTCATGCCCTCCTGGAACTGTTCGAAGAAGGAGACCAGCCTGTTGACCGGCTTGAGGAACATGTTGATGTAGAGCAGATAGGCGGCGAACTCGCCGGTGTTGATCCGGCCGTTATAGAGGAACAGGCCGCCGGCGACCAGCACCAGCAGATAGAGGATGTCGGTGAACAGCGTCATGCCGGCGTGGAACACCGTCATCGCCTTGTAGGCAAAGGCGCGGGCCTTGACATAGCGGCGGTTGGCCTCGTCGAACTTGGCCGTCTCGTGGCTCTCGGCGGTGTAGGCGCGGGAGACGCGGATGCCGGCGACCGCCGTCTCGACGTTGGCGTTGATCTCGGCCGTCTCGACGCGCGACTGGCGGAAGGCGTTGTTCATCATCGTCCGCGTCCAGACCGCGAACCAGACCATCAGCGGCAGCACGGCGAAGATAATCACCGTCAGCAGCAGGTTGATGCGCGCCAGCATGATGAACGAGCCGATCAGGGTCAGCAGGGAGATGAACAGGTCCTCCGGCCCGTGGTGCGCCAGCTCCGAGACCTCCTGCAGATCGTTGATCATGCGCGACATGACGGCGCCGGTCTTGTTCTCGTCGAAGAACGAGAACGGCAGCCGCTGCAGATGACGGAACAGGTCGCGCCGCATGTCGGCCTGCATGCGCACGCCGACGATGTGGCCCCAGTAGCCGATGACGAAGTTCAGCCCGGCCTTGAACAGATAGATCGCCAGCAGCGCCCCCGACCAGACCAGCAGCAGGCGCAGGTTGCGGTTGGGGACGTAGTCGTTGATGATGTCCTTGGCGATCAGCGGATAAAACAGATCGCACAGCGCCACCAGAGAGGCACAGGCCATATCGAGGAAGAACAGCTTGCGGTGCGGCTTATAGTAGGAGATGAATGTTCGGATCATCGTCACTTGTCCTCTCTTCCGTGAACCTGGGGATGGGAAAAGCGCACCCGGTCGCGCTCATAGACCAGGGTCTGGGCCTCGTATAGGCCGTTGTCCCCGGAAAAGACATAGCTGATGGCGACCGCCAGCAGCAGATAGCCGGCCGGCGTGCTGCCGAACAGCTCGATGCCGAGGATCAGCGCCGTGATCGGACAGTTGGTGACGCCGCAGAACAGCGACACCATCCCCACCGCCGCGCACAGCGCCGGCGAGATGTGCAGCAGCGTGCCCAGCGTGCAGCCCAGCGTCGCGCCGACAAAGAGCGTCGGCACCAGCTCGCCGCCCTTGTAGCCCGCGCCGAGCGTCACCACCGTGAACAGCATCTTGAGGGCGAACGCCCAGGGCAGGGCCCGGCCGGCGATCGCCTCGGCGATGATGGGCGTGCCCGCGCCCAGGTAGTCGCGGGTCTGCACCGCCAGCGTCAGCAGGCAGATGAGCGCGCCGCCGGCAAACACGCGCAGGTAGGGGTTCGGCAGCAGCCGCTTGTAGAGACGGCCGCCGGAATGGAGCAGCAGGCAGAACAGCTCGCTCGCCGCCGCGCACAGCAGCGCCACGACAAAGATCTTGACCGCGCTGACGGGACCGAAGTCCGGCGCCGAGCCGATCTTGAAGCTCTCCGGCATCAGGCCGAGACGGCGGGCGACCGCCGAGGCGGTCAGCGAGGAGACGGCGCACGGGATCAGCGCCGAATACTGCATGACGCCGACGCTGGCCACCTCGATGGCGAAAATGGCCGAGGCGACCGGGGTGCCGAACACCGCGGAGAAGCCGGCGCTCATGCCGCACAGCACCAGGATGCGGCGGCGGCGCTCATCCAGACGGACCAGGGCCCCCAGCCAGTTGGCGATGCTGCCGCCGAGCTGCAGGGCCGCGCCCTCGCGCCCGGCCGAGCCGCCGAACAGGTGGGTCAGCGCGGTGGTCACGAAGATCATCGGCGCCATGCGCGGCGGCAGCTCGTCCTCGCCGTGCAGCGTGGTGATGACGAGGTTGGTGCCGCGGTCGCCCGGCAGCAGCGTTTCATAGAGAAACACGATCAGCAGGCCCGCAAACGGCAGCAGCCACAGCAGCCACGGCAGCCGTTCGCGCGTCGCGGTCACCCAGCCGAGCGTCAGGCCGAACGCGGTCCCGGCGGCGCCGACCACCAGCCCGATGGCCACGGCGCCGAGCGACCAGCAGAGGTAGCGCCGCAGCCGGCGGGCCGGCGTTTGCAGCGGTTCATCCACCTTTTCTATCCAATCCAAGGCTTGGTCCCCTCCCATATCCCCTGCTCCGCCGCGCGGAGCATTGTTTCGATTCCCCGGCTGACCGTCGCCGGTGCGTCCCAGCCGGCAAAATGCCCGGCCTGCGGCACGATGTCGAGCGGCCAGCCGCGGCGCCGCGCCCAGTCGACGTTGTAGGCGCGCAGCCGTGACACCCGGTCATACTGCCCCAGCAGCAGCCGCACCGGACAGACCGGCGCCGCCTCCTTCTCCCAGGCGGCGGCCGCGCCGCACCAGGCGTCCAGCTGGGCCCGCCGCGCCGCCCGGTCCGTGCCCTGCAGCATGGCGGTCATCCGGCGGGACGACGATTCGCTGGCACAGGTCTGCCGCACGACAGCGGCGCGCAGCAGGTGTTCCGGCAGGCAGGACAGCGCGGTCCCCAGATGCCGCAGCCGGAACAGATCGCCGTATGCGTACAGCTCCGCGCCGAGCGGCAGTGCGCCGACGCCGACCAGCCCGGCCGCGCAGGCGGGCCGCAGCGCCGCGGCGGCCTGCGCCGCCAGCGCCCCCAGATCCGCCCCGACAAAGACGGCGCGCGCCAGCGCCTCCGCGTCGAGGATCGCCAGCAGGTCCTCGCCCGCCCGGCGGTAATCAAAGTCCCGATAGGGCCGGGACGCGCCGTGCAGCGGCGCATCCCAGGCGATCAGCGTCCGCCGTCCCGCGAAGGCCTTCACCTGCGGCTCCCACATGGAATGATCGGCCATCAGGCCGTGACAGAACACCAGGCCGGGCGCCTGCGGATCGCCGCCGCGCGAGACCCAGTAATGAATGGCGCCGCGCGGAGTCGGCAGCAGCTTCTCCTCCATGGTCGATCCTCCCCAAATAGTTGACGTGTCAATGATACCACAGTCCGCCGCATTTTTCCACACCAAATCCGCATCTTCCGGCGAAAGAAATGCGCGCGCTGCGGCCGGCGCAGGGCACCCGGTCCGATGGCGGCATTGCGCCGCTCCGGCGCGCAAAAAAAGCTCCGGCAGGTTTCCCTGCCGGAGCTTCCGCAGCGTGAAATTACTCGTTGATGGCGATGACGACGCCGGAGCCAACGGTACGGCCGCCCTCGCGGATAGCGAAGCGGAGGCCCTTCTCGATGGCGATCGGGGTAATCAGCTCAACCTTCATGTCGACGTTGTCGCCGGGCATGCACATCTCGGTGCCCTCGGGCAGCGTGATGACGCCGGTCACGTCAGTGGTGCGGAAATAGAACTGGGGGCGATAGTTGTTGAAAAACGGAGTGTGGCGGCCGCCCTCGTCCTTGGTCAGGACATAGACCTGGCCGGTGAACTTGGTGTGCGGATGGATGGAGCCCGGCTTGGCCAGAACCTGGCCGCGCTCGACGTCCGTCTTGTTGATGCCGCGGAGCAGCGTGCCGATGTTGTCGCCGGCCTCAGCAAAGTCCAGCAGCTTGCGGAACATCTCGATGCCGGTGACGACGGTCTTGCGGGGCGCGTCCATCAGGCCGACGATCTCGACTTCCTCAGAGAGCTTCAGAATGCCGCGCTCGACACGGCCGGTGGCGACGGTGCCGCGGCCGGTGATGGTGAAGACGTCCTCAACCGGCATCAGGAACGGCAGGTTGTCGTTGCGCTCCGGAGTCGGGATGAAGGTATCGACCGCGTCCATCAGTTCCTTGATGCAGTTGTACTCGGGGGCGTTGGGATCGGTGCTGGTGCTCTCGAGGGCCTTCAGGGCGGAACCGCGGATGATCGGGGTGTCGTCGCCCGGGAAGTCGTACTTGCTCAGCAGCTCACGAATCTCCATCTCGACGAGGTCCAGCAGCTCGGGATCATCGACCTGGTCGACCTTGTTCATAAAGACAACGATGGAGGGCACGTTGACCTGACGGGCGAGCAGCAGGTGCTCACGGGTCTGCGCCATCGGGCCGTCGGAAGCGGCGATGACCAGGATCGCGCCGTCCATCTGGGCAGCGCCGGTGATCATGTTCTTGATATAGTCGGCGTGGCCCGGGCAGTCAACGTGGGCATAGTGCCGCGCATCAGTCTCGTACTCGACGTGAGCGGTGTTGATGGTGATGCCGCGCTCGCGCTCCTCAGGAGCCTTGTCGATCATGTCATAGGCCTCGAACTTGGCCTTGCCCTGCAGGGAAAGCCACTTCGTGATAGCGGCGGTCAGGGTGGTCTTGCCGTGGTCAACGTGGCCGATGGTGCCGATGTTTACGTGGGGCTTGGTCCTTTCAAATTTTGCCTTAGCCATGGTTCTTTCCTCCTTATGAGTAACAAATAATGTTCTTTTTCGTAGAATGTCCTTATTCTACCTGATATTGCCTGAAAAAGCAAGAGGGAACGCCTGTTTACTTGCCGGCGATCAGCTTTTCCTGCAGGGATTTGGGCAGCTCCGTGTAGTGGCTCGGCTCCATCGTATACTGACCTCTGCCCTGCGTGCGGGAGCGCAGATCGGTGGCATAGCCGAACATCTCGGACAGCGGAACGAAGGCGTCGATCTGCTGTGCGGCGGCACGGGCTTCCAGCTTTTGAATCTGGCCGCGGCGGGAGTTGAGGTCGCCGATGACGTCGCCCATATACTCCTCCGGCACGATGACGGAGACCTTCATGATCGGCTCCATCAGGACCGGGTCGGCCTTGCGCATGGCCTCCTTGAAGGCCATCGAGCCGGCGATCTTGAACGCCATCTCGGAAGAGTCCACCTCGTGATAAGAACCATCGAACACATTGACCTTGACATCCACCACCGGATAGCCGGCCAGCACGCCGCTCTGCATGGCGCCCTGGACGCCCTGGTCGATCGCCGGGATATACTCCTTGGGGATCGAACCGCCGACGGTGGTATTCTCGAACACATAACCCTTGCCGGATTCGTTGGGCTCAATGGTCATCTTGACATGACCGTACTGGCCCTTGCCGCCGGACTGGCGCACATAGCGGGTGTCGACGGTGGCCGGCTTGCGGATGGTCTCCTTGTAGGCGACCTGCGGCTTGCCGACGTTGGCCTCCACCTTGAACTCGCGCAGCAGGCGGTCGACGATGATCTCCAGATGGAGCTCGCCCATGCCGGCGATGATCGTCTGTCCGGTCTCCTGATCGGTATAGGTGCGGAAAGTCGGGTCCTCCTCCGCCAGCTTGGAGAGGGCAATGCCCATCTTCTCCTGGCCGGCCTTGGTCTTGGGCTCGATGGCGACGCGGATGACGGGCTCCGGGAACTCCATCTTTTCGAGGATGATCGGATGCTCGTCGTCGCAAAGAGTGTCGCCGGTCGTCGTGTTCTTGAGGCCGACGGCGGCGGCGATATCGCCCGAATAGACCTTCTCCAGATCTTCGCGGTGATTGGCGTGCATCAGCAGGATGCGGCCCATGCGCTCATGCTTTCCCTTGCAGGAATTGAGCACGCCGGAGCCGGCGTCCAGCGTCCCGGAATAGACGCGGAAGAAGCACAGCTTACCGACGAACGGGTCGGTCATGATCTTGAACGCCAGCGCGGAGAACGGTTCGTCGTCGGACGGATGGCGGCAGATCGGCTCGTCGGTGTCGGGATCGATGCCCTCAATGGCCTTCTTGTCGAGCGGCGAGGGCATGAAATCGATCACGGCGTCGAGCAGCTTCTGCACGCCCTTGTTGCGGTAGGAAGTGCCGCAGGTGACGGGGATGACCTTGACGGCGACCGTTCCGGCACGAATGGCCTTCTTGATCTCAGCCGAAGTCAGCTCCTCGCCCTCGAGGTACTTCATCATGATCTCATCATCGAACTCCGAGATGGCTTCGATCATCTGGGCGCGATATTCCTTGGCTTTGTCCAGCATATCCGCGGGGATGTCCTCCACGCGCATATCCTTGCCAAGCTCGTCGTAGTAGACGTCGGCCTTCATCTCGACCAGGTCGATGATGCCACGGAACGTATCTTCTGCACCGATGGGCAGCTGAATGGGGACAGGGTTGCACTTGAGGCGGTCCTTCATCATGTCGATGACATGATAAAAGTCCGCGCCCATGATATCCATCTTATTGACATAAGCCATACGGGGAACCCCATATTTGTCGGCCTGATGCCAGACGGTCTCGGACTGGGGCTCCACGCCGCCTTTGGCGCAGAACACGGTCACGCTGCCATCCAGCACGCGCAGGCTGCGCTCGACCTCAACGGTGAAGTCGACGTGGCCCGGCGTGTCGATGATATTGATGCGATGGCCCTTCCAGACACAGGTGGTAGCGGCGGAAGTAATGGTGATTCCGCGCTCCTGCTCCTGCTCCATCCAGTCCATGGTAGCAGAGCCATCGTGGGTTTCCCCCATTTTGTGATTGACGCCGGTGTAAAACAGAATGCGCTCGGTGGTCGTGGTTTTGCCGGCATCGATGTGAGCCATGATCCCGATGTTGCGGGTCAGCTCAAGCGGATATGCTCTTGGCATCTGCTATCTCCTTTCCATGAGACTATTGCGGCGCACGGATCAGAACCTGAAGTGGGCAAAAGCCTTGTTGGCCTCGGCCATCTTGTGGGTATCCTCGCGCTTCTTGACGGCTCCGCCGGTGCCGTTGAGGGCATCGACGATCTCGCCGGCCAGGCGTTCCTTCATGGTCTTTTCGCTGCGGCTGCGGGCATAGCTGCAGATCCAGCGGAGACCCAGAGTCTGACGGCGCTCGGGACGAACGTCCATCGGGACCTGGTAGTTGGAACCGCCGACGCGGCGGGCTTTGACTTCGAGCATCGGCATGACGGCCTCCATGGCTTCCTCAAAAGCCTCGGACGGATTCTTGCCGGTTTTTTCCTTGACAATATCAAAGGCTTCATAGACGATCTTCTGGGCGACGCCCTTCTTGCCGTCTTCCATGATATTGTTGATAAGCTTGGTTACCAGTGTCGAATTGTAGAGCGGGTCCGGTAAAATCTCCCGCTTCGGGACAAATCCACGTCTGGGCACTTTGCTTCCCTCCTTCACAGAAATGATTTCATAGGTACTCAAAAGCGCTCATGCTTCTGTCAGTGCGCCCGGAGGATCGTCCCGCGAAAAATCACAGGAATATCGTCCAAAGCGACTGCTTTGTGATGCTTTTCCTTACCTGTTGGGGTTACTTTCCGGCCTTTCCGGCCTTCGGGCGCTTCGCGCCGTACTGGGAGCGGGCCTGCATGCGTCCGGTGACGCCCTGGGTATCAAGCGTGCCGCGGATGATGTGGTAACGGACACCAGGAAGATCCCTGACACGGCCGCCGCGGACCAGCACGACGGAGTGCTCCTGCAGGTTGTGGCCGACGCCCGGGATATAACCCCAGACCTCCATGCCATTGGTCAGCCTGACACGGGCAACCTTGCGCAGCGCGGAGTTCGGCTTTTTCGGGGTCATGGTCTTGACGGTGGTGCAGACGCCGCGCTTCTGCGGAGAGGCGAGGTCGATGACCTCATTCTTCTTCGAGTTGAACGCCTTCTGCAGTGCCGGAGCCTTGGACTTGTAGGTGGCCTGTTCCCTGCCCTTCCTCACCAACTGGTTAAAAGTAGGCATTGACGATATTCCTCCTTCTTTATAGATTACTATTTTTACGGAAGGATCTCCCTGCGGAGACCCTTCCGCCATAGCTGTGGGGGGTGTTTACCTGAGCAGCGCGGCCGCCGCGGCGCCCACCTGGATGCCGCAGGCGGCGCCCAGCTCCGCCATCGTCGGGACGGAGACGAGCGGCACGCCGCAGGATGCGCAGAGCTCGGTGAACGCCGCGCGGATGCGCGCGTCACAATCCCCTGCGACAAAGGCTTCCGCGGCGTTTCCGCCGGCGACCGCCCGCTGTGATTGCTTGATGCCGACGACCTTATTGCCTGTCTTCAGTTCTGCGAGCATGGCCGTCCTCCAGCCGCTTCCGCGGCACACATTTCAAAAATCCAGCAATTTGATATTATAGCCCAAATGCTGAAATTAGTCAAGGATTTCCGTGATTTCCTCATATTCCGGAGAATTGTACATTTCCAGGCCGGAACCGGCGGGGATGAGCTTGCCGATGATGACGTTCTCCTTGAGGCCCTGGAGCGGATCGACCTTGCCCTTGATGGCGGCGTCGGTCAGCACGCGGGTGGTCTCCTGGAAGGAGGCGGCGGACAGGAAGCTGTCGGTGGCCAGAGAGGCCTTGGTGATGCCGAGCAGCACGGGGCTGCTCTCCGGTGCCGTGAACTCCTCGCCCTTTTCGGCGCAGGTCTTGGCCCCCGCCTCGCTCGCCGCGTCAAACTCGGCCACGTCGACCATCGAGCCGGGCAGCAGGTCGGTGCTGCCTGCCTTTTCGACGCGCACCTTGCGCAGCATCTGGCGGACGATGACCTCGATGTGGCGGTCGTTGATGTCGACGCCCTGCTGGCGGTAGACGCGCTGGACCTCCTGGATCAGGTAGGCGCGGACCGCCTCGACGTTGCGGGTACGCAGCACGTCGTGCGGGTTGAGCGCGCCGTCGGTCAGGGCGAAGCCCTTCTCGATCTTGTCGCCCGCCTTGCAGCGCAGCGGCAGGTTCGCGGCGATCGGGTAGGTGCGGGTCTCCCCGTCCTCCTCGTTGGTGATGACGACGTTGTTGATCGTGCCGCGCTTGCTCTCCTCGATGCGGACCGTGCCGCCGATGTCGGTGAGGGTCGCGGCCTTCTTCGGCTTGCGCGCCTCGAACAGCTCCTCGACGCGCGGCAGGCCCTGGGTGATGTCGCCGCCGGCGACGCCGCCGGTGTGGAAGGTGCGCATGGTCAGCTGCGTGCCCGGCTCGCCGATGGACTGGGCGGCGATGATGCCGACCGCCTCGCCGATGCCGATGGGCTCCTTGAAGGCCAGGTTGCTGCCGTAGCACTTGGCGCACACGCCGGTGCGGGCCTTGCAGTGCAGCACGGTGCGGATGCGGGCGTGGGTGATGCCGGCGGCGATGATGGCCTTGGCGTCGCGGTCGTCCATCATCTTGTTGCGCGGCACGAGGACCTCGCCGGTCTCGGGATGCACGATGTCCTCCGAGGCGAAGCGTCCGACCAGGCGGTCGGCAAACGGCTCGATGACCTGCTTGCCGTCGTTGATCTCATAGACGTCGATGCCCTCGGTGGTGCCGCAGTCCTCCTCGCGGATGATGACGTCCTGCGAGACGTCGACCAGGCGGCGGGTCAGGTAGCCCGAGTCTGCGGTGCGCAGCGCGGTGTCGGCCAGGCCCTTGCGGGCGCCGCGGCTGGAGATGAAGTATTCCAGAACGGTCAGGCCCTCGCGGAAGTTGGCCTTGATCGGGATGTCGATGGTGCGGCCGGAGGTGTCGGCCATCAGGCCGCGCATGCCGGCCAGCTGGCGGATCTGGTTGACCGAGCCGCGGGCGCCGGAGGTGGACATCATCATGATCGGGTTGAACGGGTCGAGGTTGTCCATCAGAGCCTTGGTGACGTCCTTGGTGGTCTTTTCCCACTCCTCGATGACGAGGCGGTAGCGCTCGTCGTTGGTGATGAAGCCCATCTTGTACTGGTCGGTGATCTCGCCGACGCGCTTTTCGGTCTCGGCGACCAGCTCGTACTTGGCCTTCGGGATCGACATATCGGCGGCGGAGACGGTGATCGCGCCGATGGTGCTGTACTTGTAGCCCAGCGCCTTGATGCGGTCGAGCAGCTCGGCCGTCTCGGTGAAGCCGTGCTTGTTGATGGCGCGGGTGATGATCTTCTGCAGCTCCTTCTTGCCGCAGACGAAGGTGATCTCCAGATCAAAGGCCTTGTCCGGGTCGCTGCGGTCGACAAAGTCGAGATCCTGCGGGATCGACTGGTTGAAGATCAGGCGGCCGACCGTGGCGTCGATGATGCGGGTCTCGGTGATGCCGCCGACCGTGCGCGTCCGGCGCACGCGGATGGGAGAATGGATGCCGACGATGCCCTCGGCATAGGCGAGCAGCGCTTCGTCGGAGTCCTTGAACACCTTGCCCGTGCCGAGCTCGTCGCGCGTCATGGTCAGATAGTAGGCGCCGAGGACCATGTCCTGCGACGGCACCGTGACCGGCGCGCCGTCCTGCGGCTTGAGCAGGTTGTTGGCGGAGAGCATCAGCAGCCGGGCCTCGGCCTGCGCCTCGGCGGACAGCGGCACATGCACGGCCATCTGGTCGCCGTCGAAGTCGGCGTTGAAGGCGGTGCAGACCAGCGGATGCAGCTTGATGGCGCGGCCCTCGACCAGGATCGGCTCAAAGGCCTGGATGCCCAGGCGGTGCAGCGTCGGGGCGCGGTTGAGCATGACCGGATGCTCCTTGATGACAAAGTCCAGCGCGTCCCAGACCTCGGTCTTGGAGCGTTCGACCATCTTCTTGGCCGACTTGATGTTGTTGGCGAGGCCGTCCTCGACCAGCTTCTTCATCACGAAGGGCTTGAACAGCTCGAGCGCCATCTCCTTCGGCAGGCCGCACTGATAGATCTTCAGCTCCGGGCCGACGACGATGACGGAGCGGCCGGAATAGTCGACGCGCTTGCCCAGCAGGTTCTGGCGGAAGCGGCCCTGCTTGCCCTTGAGCATGTCGGACAGGCTCTTGAGCGGGCGGTTGTTCGGGCCGGTGACCGGGCGGCCGCGGCGGCCGTTGTCGATCAGGGCGTCGACGGCCTCCTGCAGCATGCGTTTTTCGTTGCGGACGATGATGTCCGGCGCGCCCAGCTCCAGCAGGCGCTTGAGGCGGTTGTTGCGGTTGATGACGCGGCGGTAGAGATCGTTGAGGTCGCTGGTCGCAAAGCGGCCGCCGTCGAGCTGGACCATCGGGCGCAGCTCGGGCGGGATGACCGGCACGACGTCGAGGATCATCCACTCCGGCTTGTTGCCGCTCTGGCGGAAGGCCTCGACCACCTCGAGACGCTTGGCGATGCGCAGCTTCTTCTGCCCGCCCGCTTCCTTCATCTCGGCGCGCAGCTCCTCGCTGAGCTTGTCGACATCCACCTCGTGCAGCAGCTTCTTGATGGCTTCGGCGCCCATCTCGGCCTCGAAGTCGTCCTCATATTTCTCGCGGAAATCCTGATACTCCTTCTCGGAGAGGATCTGCTTCTTGATCAGCGGCGTCTCGCCCGGATCGATGACAATATAAGAGGCAAAGTACAGCACCTTCTCCAGCAGGCGCGGTGACATGTCGAGGATCAGGCCGATGCGGGACGGGATGCCCTTGAAATACCAGATATGGGAAACCGGCGCGGCCAGCTCGATGTGGCCCATGCGCTCGCGGCGCACCTTGGCGCGGGTGACCTCGACGCCGCAGCGGTCGCAGATCTTGCCCTTGAAGCGGACCTTCTTGTACTTGCCGCAATGGCACTCCCAGTCCTTCGTCGGTCCGAAGATGCGCTCGCAGAACAGGCCGTCGCGCTCCGGCTTGAGGGTGCGATAGTTGATGGTCTCCGGCTTCTTGACCTCGCCGTAGGACCACTCTCTCATCATATCGGGAGAAGCGAGACCAATCTTGATCTTGTCAAACATCATTTCTGCCATGTTTTCGTCTCCTCTCCGTTATTCCGGCTTGCGTCCGTCAGAATAGTCGTCGTCGATCAGCTCCGTGTCGATCACCTTGTCGATGTCAAAGTCATCCTCCTCGGGCGCGGGCTTGGCGCTGGGATTGCCCTGCTCGTCCTCGATGCCGAAGCCGGAGGACATGAACTCGTCGTCGGAGCCGACGGAATCCTCGCGGAGAATCTTTTCAAAGTTGTCGTCCTCGTCGTCGTCGATCAGGCTGATCTCCTCGTCGTTCTTGTCGAGCACGCGGATGTCGAGCGCCAGGGACTGCAGCTCCTTGACCAGCACCTTGAAGGACTCCGGCACGCCCGGCTTCGGGACGTTGTGGCCCTTGACGATGGCCTCATAGGTCTTGACGCGGCCGACGATGTCGTCGCTCTTGACGGTCAGGATCTCCTGCAGGGTGTAGGCGGCGCCGTAGGCCTCGAGGGCCCAGACCTCCATCTCGCCGAAGCGCTGGCCGCCGAACTGCGCCTTGCCGCCCAGCGGCTGCTGGGTGACCAGGCTGTACGGGCCGGTGCTGCGGGCGTGGATCTTGTCGTCGACCAGATGATGCAGCTTGAGGTAATACATATAACCGACGGTGACCGGGTTGTCGAAGGGCTGGCCGGTGCGGCCGTCGTAGAGGATCGCCTTGCCGTCGACGATGCGGAGCTTGTTCTGCTCCCAGAGGCGGAAGCGGCACTCCTGGTCGCCGCGCTCCTCCGGGGTGAGCTCGCGCAGCTCCTTGTTGCCCTTGTCGTCGCGGGTCTCCTCATAGAGGACCTTGGCGGCGGCGGCCTTGTCCATGACCTCCTCGCGGGTCATGGCGCGGCTCAGACCGGCCTGCTTGAGCAGCTGGCTGATGTCCGCTTCCTTGGCGCCGTCAAAGACCGGGGTGGCGACCTTGAAGCCGAGCGCCCTGGCCGCATAGCCAAGGTGGACCTCCAGGACCTGCCCGATGTTCATGCGGGAAGGCACGCCCAGCGGGTTGAGCACGATGTCGAGCGGGCGTCCGTCGGGCAGGAAGGGCATATCCTCCTGCGGCAGGATGCGGGACACGACGCCCTTGTTGCCGTGGCGGCCGGCCATCTTGTCGCCCACGCTGATCTTGCGCTTCTGGGCGATGTAGCAGCAGACCTTCATGTTGACGCCCGGGGTCAGCTCGTCGCCGTTGGGGCGCGAGAACACCTTGACGTCCACGATGGTGCCGGATTCGCCGTGCGGCACGCGCAGCGAGGTGTCGCGCACCTCGCGCGCCTTTTCGCCGAAGATGGCGCGCAGCAGGCGCTCCTCGGCGGTCAGCTCGGTCTCGCCCTTCGGGGTGACCTTGCCGACCAGGATGTCGCCGCTGCGGACCTCGGCGCCGATGCGGATGATGCCGCGCTCGTCGAGGTCGCGCAGGGCGTCCTCGCCGACGTTCGGGATGTCGCGGGTGATCTCCTCGGGGCCGAGCTTGGTGTCGCGGGACTCCATTTCGTATTCTTCAATGTGAATGGAGGTGTAGACGTCGTCGCGGACCAGGCGCTCGTTGAGCAGGACGGCGTCCTCGTAGTTGTAGCCCTCCCAGGTCATGAAGCCGATCAGGGCGTTCTTGCCGAGCGAGATCTCGCCCTCGCTGGTGGAGGGGCCGTCAGCGATGACGTCGCCCTTCTCCAGATGCTCGCCCACGCTGACGATCGGGCGCTGGTTGACGCAGGTGCCCTGGTTGGAGCGCAGGAACTTGATGAGCCGGAGGGTCTTTTCGCCGAGGTGGTCGTATTTGACGGTGACCGAGTCGGCGGAGACGCGGGTGACGACGCCGGAATCCAGCGCCAGAGGCACGGTGCCGGAGTCCACGGCCGCCTTGTACTCGATGCCGGTGGCGACGATCGGGGATTCGGTGACCATCAGCGGCACGGCCTGGCGCTGCATGTTGGAGCCCATCAGGGCGCGGTTGGCGTCGTCGTTCTCCAGGAACGGAATCATGGCGGTGGCCACGGAGACCATCATCTTCGGCGAGACGTCGATCAGATCGACGCGCTCGCGGTCGACCTCGATGATCTCGTTGCGGCGGCGGCAGGTGACGCGGTCGCGCTTGATGCGGTGCTCCTCGTCGAGCGGCTCGTTGGCCTGGGCGATGATATACTCGTCCTCGACGTCGGCCGTCATGTAGCGGTATTCGTCGGTGACCTTGCCGGTCTTTTTGTCGATGATGCGGTACGGGGCCTCGATGAAGCCGTACTCGTTGATCTTGGCGTAGGTGGCCAGATAGGAGATCAGGCCGATGTTCGGGCCTTCAGGCGTCTCGATCGGGCACAGACGGCCGTAGTGGCTGTAATGGACGTCGCGGACCTCGAAGTTGGCGCGGTCGCGTGACAGGCCGCCGGGGCCGAGGGCCGACATGCGGCGCTTGTGCGTCAGCTCGGCCAGCGGGTTGGTCTGATCCATGAACTGGGACAGCGGACTGGAGCCGAAGAACTCCTTGATCGCCGCCGTCACCGGACGGATGTTGATGAGGCTCTGCGGCGTGACGATGTCCAGATCCTGGATGGTCATGCGCTCGCGGATGACGCGCTCCATGCGGGAGAAGCCGATGCGGAACTGGTTCTGCAGCAGCTCGCCCACGGAGCGCAGGCGGCGGTTGCCCAGGTGGTCGATGTCGTCGGTGAGGCCGATGCCGTAGGGCAGGCCGCACATATAGCCGATGGAGGCGAGGATGTCGTCCTCGACGATGTGGTTCGGCGTGAGGTCGAAGGCGTTGTCGCGGATGGCGTCGAGCAGCTCCTGGCCCTCGAACTTCTTCATCAGGCTCTGGAGCAGCTTGAAGCGCACGCGCTCGGCGATGCCGAGGGCGCGCTCCGCGTCGGTCGGGCGGTCGCTCAGCTTTTCGGGCAGGGCCGCCAGACGCGCACCGGTCTCGAGATCGACGAAGTCGTGCAGCCAGACCATGCCGTTGCTGAAGATCTTGACCGTCTTGCCCTCGACGTCGAGATAGGCCTCGTTGATGCCGTGATGGCCGAGCTCGGCGGCGCGCTCGCGGGTCAGGGTCTCCCCCGCCTCGGCCAGCATCTCGCCGGTCAGCGGATCGGCAAGCGGCTGGGCCAGCTTCTGGCCGGCCATGCGCTTGGAGAGGTCCATCTTCTTGTTGAACTTGTAGCGGCCGACGGCGCTGAGGTCGTAGCGCTTGGGATCGAAGAAGAGGTTATAGAGCATGCTCTGGGCGCTGTCCACCGTCGGCGGCTCGCCCGGACGCAGGCGCTTGTAAATCTCGATCAGGGCCTCCTCGCGGTTGCGGGCGGCGGTGTCCTTGTCGATGGTGGCGATGATGCGCTCGTCGTCGCCGAACAGCGCCTTGATCTGCGCGTCGGTCTCCACGCCGGTCTGATCGGCGATGGCGCGGATCAGCGAGGTGACGGGCAGCTTGCGGTTCTTGTCGATGCGGACATAGAAAATGTCGTTGATATCGGTCTCGTACTCGAGCCAGGCGCCGCGGTACGGGATCACCGTGCAGGCGTAGGTCGTCTTTTCGGGGCGCTCGTTGCTGGATTCATAATACATGCCGGGGCTGCGCACAATCTGGGAGACGATGACGCGCTCGGCGCCGTTGATGATGAAGGTGCCGCTCTCCGTCATGAGCTGGAAATCGCCCATGAAGATCTCCTGCTCCTTGATCTCCTCGGTCTCCTTGTTGCGCAGGCGGATGCGGACCTTGAGGGGCGCCGCATAGGTGGCGTCGCGCTCCTTGCACTCGGTGACGCTGTACTTCGGGTTGTCCTCCAGCGTGTAGTCGAGGAAGGTCAGCTCCAGGTTGCCGGTGTAGTCGGTGATGGCGCCCACGTCCTTGAAGACGGCGCGCAGTCCCTCATCCAGAAACCACTGGTAGGACTTCTTCTGCACCTCGATCAGATTGGGCATCTCCAGGATCTCGTCAATCCGGGAAAAGCTCTTTCGGACCTTTCTGCCGCAACGGATGTCTTTCATCGTGGCATTCACTCCATTTCTGATATTTGAAGTTGATACTTAATACGCCAGGCCGCGTTGTCGCTTTGTCTCCGTCCGGGGCTTGCCAATGGACGGCCGATTTGCTATACTGCAATCAGTGAGAGTATGGAATAAACAAAGCATGCGGATACAGTTTTTAATTGTACCACGCTTTTTTTATAGAGTCAACAAGAAATCGGGAAAATTTTCAGAGATTATTACATATTGACATTTCAAAAAGAAGGCCCGGGGCGATCCCCCGGGCCTTCTTCTGTCGTTTGGTCTGTCCGCGCGGGCCGCCGCATCTGCGCGCAGCGGACGCGGGGTCAGGGCTTCCACACCGTTTCGCCCTGCGCGTGCTTGTCGCCGTAGTCCCAGCAGAGGTGCAGTCCGTCCGCGTCCCAGCTGACGGCGTAATAATAGATTTTCGCGCCGGACGCCGCCGCCGGCGGCGTCAGCGTGATCTTGCTCCAGTCGGTCGTATCGACGACGACGGTGGCGCCGCCCTCGTCGGTGCAGGTCGAGATCGCGGCGTACCGGCCGTCCGGCGACCAGAACAGGCTGTTGACGACCCGCCCCGGCATCTCCCAAAGCGTCGTCCCGTCGGCGGCACAGATGCGGATGCCGGTGGGGACAAAATCGAGAAACAGCACGCCCTGGTCGAAATGCCCGACGTGATAGGACTCGAGATAGCGGCCGTCCGGGGCGTCGGCGCGCGCCGTGGTCTCATAGTTGATCCGGCCCGTATAGATCGCGGTGCTCTCTTTTCTCCGCGCGAGCGTGACGGCGGTCAGGACAATGAGGGCGGCGAGCGCCGCGAGCAGCAGGACTGCCTGCACGTTGCGGCGGTGGCGGCGGCTGCGGTCAAACAAGCTTTCCATGACGATGTCTCCTCCGAATATGTTCTCAATTGGTTTTGACGTTCTTCGGCGACGCGGCGGCGACGCCCAGCACGCGCTGCGCGCCGTTTTCCCGCAGCACGCGCGCGCATTCCGACAGCGTCGCGCCGGTGGTCAGCACGTCGTCGGCGATCAGCACGGTCCTGCCGCGGATCTCCTCCGGCGCGCAGCAAAGCGCGAACGCCCCCAGCACGTTGGCGCGCCGCTCGGCGGGGCGCAGGCCGAACATCGGCCTGGTGCGGCGCACGCGGCGCAGCAGCGCCGCCTCCGGCTTGCCGGTGAAGCCCGCCAGCTCCCGCGCCAGCAGCTCGGCCTGGTCGTAGCCCCGTGTCCGGACGTTGTGCGCGCTGGTCGGCACAAAGGTAATCAGGTCGTAGGGCTCGTTCAGGCGCGTCTCCAGCGCATAGGCCATCAGCCGCGCCAGCGGCCGCGCGTAGCTCTGCCTGCCGCTGTACTTGAAGCGCTGAATGGTCCGCCGCACCGCGCCTTCATAGGGCAGCGCGGCGACCGCGGCCGCCCAGAAGGCGCCCTTCTCCGTGCGCGGCGGCCGGCAGTCGAGCAGCACCGTGCGGCGGCAGCGCTCGCAGACCTCCTCGGTGTCCCGCGGCAGCAGCGCCCCGCAGAACAGGCATTTGGGCGGGAAGAGCAGCCGCAGCAGATCAGGCGTCTTCATCGCACAGGCTCCGGATGCGCTGGCGCAGGGCGCCGTAGCGCTTGTGCGCCGTGTTGGCGGCGATCATCTCCCCCACCAGCTCCTCGCGCCCGACGATCACCAGCAGCTTTTTGGCGCGGGTGACGGCGGTGTAGAGCAGGTTGCGGCTGCGCAGCCGCTCCGGGACGTTCCAGAGCGGCAGGATGACGGCGTCGTATTCGCTGCCCTGCGACTTGTGCACCGTCATGGCGAAGGCGTGCTCCAGCTCGGAGAGCTGCTCCAGCTCATAGTCGGCGTCGCGGTCGTCAAAGCGCACGGTCATCAGCCCCGCCGCCCGGTCGATCAGCGTCACCACGCCGACGTCGCCGTTGTAGACGCCGGTGCCCGGCTCGAGCGTCCCGGCCCGCTTCCACAGCAGGTCGTAATTGTTGCGCGTCTGCATCACCCGGTCGCCGACGCGAAAGGTGATGCCGCCGAAGGGGATCTCGCCCTTGCCGAGGCCGGGCGGATTGAGCGCCTCCTGCAAAACGCGGTTGAGCGACTCGGTGCCGCAGGGCGTGCGCCGCGACGGGCAGATGACCTGAATGTTGTCCGGCGCGATGCTGAAGTGGCCCGGGATCCGCTGCGTCAGCAGCGAGACCACGGTGGCGATCACCGCGTCCGTGCTGCGGCCGTTTGTAAAGTAGAAGTCCTTGTCATTCCCCGCCAGACGGGGAACCTGGCCCTGATCGATGGCGTGCGCGGCGACGATGATGTCGCTGTCGAGCGCCTGGCGGAACACCTCGGTCAGACGCACCCGCGGCAGCATCCGGCAGGCCAGCAGATCGGCGAAAAAGCTGCCGGCGCCGACCGGCGGCAGCTGGTCGGCGTCGCCGACCAGCACCAGGCGCGTGTGCGGCCGCAGGGCGTCGAGCAGCGACGCCGCCAGCGAGAGCTCAAGCATCGAGCTCTCGTCAATGACGATCACGTCGGCGTCCAGCGGCTGGCTGTGGTCGCGGCGGAAGCTAAGGTCGCCGTTCTGATCATAGCCGGCCTCCAGCAGACGGTGGATGGTCTTGGCCTCCCGGCCGCACAGCTCGCTCATCCGCTTGGCGGCGCGCCCGGTCGGCGCGGCCAGCTGGGCGTTGAGGCCGTATTCCTCGAACAGGGAGATCATCGTCAGCAGCGCCGTCGTCTTGCCGGTGCCGGGGCCGCCGGTCACCAGCGTCAGGCCGGAGGAAAACGGCAGGGCGATGGCCTCGCGCTGCCCCTCGGAATAGTTCAGGCCGCTGTTCTGCTCCTGGCGCCGCAGCGACTTGTCCAGGTTGGGCGGCGCGGCCAGCTTCATGCGCCACAGGCGCGCGATCTCCTCGGCCGCGAAGCGCTCCTGGCGGAAGACCTCCTCCAGATAGACGGCATCGACGTTGGCGATGGTCTGCGGCACCAGCCGCCCCTTCTCGATCAGCGCCTCAAGGCGCGGATAGAGCGCGTCCTCGTCGGTGCCGGCGATCTGCGCCGCCAGGGCGAGCAGCTTGTCCTCGGGCACGAAGGCGTGCCCCGCCTGCAGATTGAAGCGCAGCACATAGAGCAGCGCCGCGTCGAGCCGCATCGGATTCTCCTCCCCCAGCCCGAGGTCGAGCGCCATGCGGTCGGCCTGCGCAAAGTCGAGGCCGAAGCGCTCGCCGCAGAGCAGATAGGGGTCGCGGCGCACCTGCGCGGCCGCCTCTTCGCCGTAAAGCTGGACCAGCGGCGCCGCGAAGCGCGCCGGCAGCTCATACTGGAGCAGGAACTCCAGCAGGCGGCGCATCGCGCCCAGACGCAAAAAGCTCTGCTGGATCTCCCGGGCGCGGCTTTCGGTGATGCCGCGGATCTCGGCCAGGCGCTCCGGCATCTCCGCCAGCACGTCGAAGGTCTCGCGCCCGAAGCGGTTGACAATGGCGCGGGCGGTCTTAGGCCCGATGCCCTTGACCGTCCGCGAGGACAGATATTCGAGGATGCCGGCGGTGTCGGCCGGCATCTCGCGCAGATAGGTCTCGACCGCGAACTGCGTCCCGTGCTGCGGGTGGTTCTGATAGGCGCCGGTGGCGCTGATGCGCTCGCCGCAGCCGAGAAACGGCATACAGCCGACAATGGTCAGCTCGGCGTCGTCCGCCGTCCTGATCTGCGCGACCGTATAGCCGTTGTCGTCGTTCTTGAAGATGACCTGGGTCACGGTCCCGGCGACGGTTTCCCTCTGCTGTTCCATCGCGGTCAATCCTCGGGCGAGAGGATCAGCACGTCGCCGCAGAAGGAGACCGGGATCGCGTCAAGGTGGTATTCCGGCAGCGCCGCCCGCAGCTCCGCCTCGACAAAATAGTACTCGCCGTCGTCCCATTCGTCGCCGTAGGCCGCGCGGCACTCCTCCAGCGCCGCCCGCGTCGGGAAGCAGAGGTCGGCGATCAGCACCGCGCCGTCCGGATTGAGGCGCCCGCGCAGCGTGCGGAGAAAGGCGTACTTCTGCGGATCGGTCAGATGATGCAGCGCATAGGAGGCGACGATGAAGTCAAAGCGCCGGCCGTCCAGCTCCGGCGGCAGGCCGGCGGCGAAATCGAAGCGGTACAGCTCGGCGCCGGGCATTTTCGCCGCGGCGATGGCGACCATTTCCGGGGAAAAGTCCACGCCGGTGATCGGATGGCCCTGCTCCCACAGCCGCCGCGTCAGCGCGGCGGTGCCGAAGCCGAGATCGAGCACCGACGCGCCCCGGCGGCTGTCCGCCAGGGTGAACAGCTGGTCGAGGGCGTCGAAATAACCGGCAAACGGATATTCACCCTGCACGGCGCAGGCGCGCACCGTCTCGTCATAATCCTTGGCCCAGCGGTCGAACACCTCAGATGAAAACATGTAATCCCCCTCTGTCAGCAATTGCAGGCGTCCGCCAGCGCCCGCAGCAGCGCGGGCAGCGCGGACGCGGACTCCTCCGGCGGCAGCCCGGCGCACAGGATCAGCGCCGCCTGCGGATAACCGGCCGCCAGCGCCGCGGGCCGGTCCGCGAACTGCGGCTCCGGGCCCTCGGTGCGCGCCGACCAGCGCTCCTCCGGCGGCGGCAGGCGCAGCGCCGCGCCGCGCGGCAGCGGCCGTTCGGCAAAATAGCCGTCCGGGCCGACATAGAGCGTGCCGCCGTCGGACAGCGGCAGGGCGGGCAGCGGATAGTCCGCCCGCTCCCACGCCCCGCCGCGGCACAGCCAGACGCCGGTGCGGTAGACGACGGCGCGCTCATCCGCCCCCAGCGCCAGGCAGGCGGCGGCGGCGCGCGCCGCCAGCGGCCGGTAGACCTCGCGCAGCGCGGTGTCGGCGGCCGAGGGCTGGCGCTCCTCGTTGAGGCGCACCATGTGGATGTGGTCCTCCCAGACCCCGTTGATGCTCAGATAGCGGCAGGCCAGCCCCTCCGGGCGGTAGCCGCACTTTTGCAGCACGCGCAGCGACCTGCCGTTGCGGGGCATGACGTTGGCCTCGACGCGGTGCAGACGCAGCACGGCGAAGGCGAACTCTGTCACGGCGCCCACCGCCTCGGTCATATAGCCGCGGCCCTGCAGCGCCTCATCCATCTTGTAGCCGAGGAAGGCGGAGCGAAAGCTGCCGAGCACGATGTTGTTGAGGGCGGCGCAGCCGATGACCGTGCCGGGCTGCTCCCGCAGCTCCAGAAAATAGCGCGCTCCGCGGCAGGCGGCCGCCTCCTGCTCCTCGCGCGCGAGGTCCGCGCGCTGGCCGGCGGCGGTGAAAAACGCCTCCGGCCGCGCCGGCTCGAACGCGCGCAGAAACGCTCGGTTGCGGGTATAATAGTCGGCGACCCGCCGCGCAAGCTCAGGCGCGGCGGGCAGCAGAAGCAGACGATCGGTTTTCAGGACCGGCAGCGCGTTCATAGACGCCCTTCTTTCTCCCGGAGGCCGTTCGTCCGCAGGGTCAGTCCTTCTTCCACTGGGTGCCCTGCGGCGTGTCGGTCAGCGTGATCCCCTCCGCCTTGAGCGCGTCGCGGATGCGGTCGGCCTCGGCGAAGTTCTTGGCCTTCTTGGCGGCCTTGCGGGCCTCGATCTGCTCCTGAACGTGCGCCTCCAGCGCCGGGTCGGCGGCCGGAGCCGCCTGCTCCCGCGCGCGCAGGGCCGCGGCATGGCCGAGCAGGTCGAGCCCGAGCACGGTGTCGAACGAGCCGAGCAGCGCGCGCTTGGTGGCGTCGCCGGTCTCGGCCTTGAGCACGTCGTAGACGACGGTGAGCGCCTGCGCCGTGTTGAGATCGCTGTCGAGCGCCTCGCGGAACTCGGCCTTGTATTTCTCCGCCGCCGCCTCGTCGACGGGCGCGGGATCGGCGGAGAGCGCCGCGACGCGGGCGACGAGCTTCTCGTAGCTCTGCTGGGCGTTGTCCAGCCCCTCCCACGAGAAGGTCAGCGTCTTGCGGTAGTGCGAGCCGAGGCAGAACAGCCGGTAGGCCAGCGGGTCATAGCCCTTCTGCTGGAGCAGCGAGACGGTCAGGAACTCGCCCTTGCTCTTGCTCATCTTGCCGGACTGGTCGTTGAGGTGCATGACGTGGAACCAGAAGGTGCACCATTTGTGGCCGAGATAGCTCTCGCTCTGGGCGATCTCGTTGGTGTGGTGCGGGAAGGCGTTGTCGATGCCGCCGCAGTGGATGTCCAGATACTCGCCCAGGTGCTTGAGGCTGATGCACGAGCACTCGATGTGCCAGCCGGGATAGCCGAGGCCCCACGGGCTCTGCCATTTCAGCTCCTGCGCGTCGAACTTCGACTTGGTGAACCACAGCACGAAGTCGGTCTTGTTGCGCTTGTTGCCGTCCTCCTCGACGCCCTCGCGCGCGCCGACGAGCAGGTCCTCCTCCTCGTGCTTGTTGAAAACGTAATACTCCTCGAGCTTGCTGGTGTCGAAATATACGTTCCCGCCCGCCAGATAGGCATAGCCCTTGTCGAGCAGGCCCTGGATCATCTCGATAAAGCTGTCGATGCAGTGGGTGGCCGGCTCGACGACATCCGGGGTCTTGATGTCGAGCTTGCGGCAGTCCTCAAAAAAGGCCTTGGTATAGAAATCGGCGATCTCCATTACGCTCTTGTGCTCGCGCTTGGCGCCCTTGAGCATCTTGTCCTCGCCGGTGTCGGCGTCGCTGGTCAGATGGCCGACGTCGGTGATGTTCATGACGCGCTTGACGTCATAGCCGCTGTAACGCAGATACTTCTCAAGCACATCCTCCATGATGTAGGAGCGGAGATTGCCGATGTGGGCGAAATGATAGACGGTCGGCCCGCAGGTGTACATTTTCACCTTGCCGGGTTCGTGGGTGTGGAACTCCTCTTTCGTGTGTGAGAGCGTATTGTAAAGCTGCATGGCTTTACTCCCCTTTCTGTGTAAACCCGTCGCGGATGACGGAGAAATTGTCCTTGATATAGGTGTAGCCGGAGATGACGGTGACAATGACCATCAGCCAGACCAGCACGTCCTGAATCGTGATCCAGCCGAACAGCTTGATCGGCGGAACGCGGATCAGCAGGACGATCAGACAGACCATCGTGGTCGCGGTCTTGGCCTTGCCCCACATGTTGGCGGCGATGACCTTGCCCTCCGCGGCGGCGACCATGCGCAGCGACGTGACGGCGAACTCGCGGCCCAGAATGACGACGGCGGCCCAGGCGGGCACGGTGCCGCGCTCGACGAAGATCAGCAGCGCGCTCATCACAAGCAGCTTGTCGGCCAGCGGGTCCATGAACTTGCCGAAGTTGGTGACCTGGTTGTTCTTGCGGGCCAGGCGGCCGTCGACAAAATCGGTGATGCTGGCGACGCAGAAGATGATGACGGCCGCCAGATCGGTGACCGGGTTGTTGTCCGCGGCGCAGATCATAAACACCGGAATGAGCAGAATGCGGATCATGGTGAGAATGTTGGGTACCGTCATACGCGCGTCTCCTCCTGTATTGCGCGGCCATACAGGTCGCAGCCTTCGGCGTCGATGATGTCGACGCTGATGAAATCGCCCTCGCGGGCGTTTGCATCCTCAAAGTAAACCAGTCCGTCGATGTCCGGCGAATCCATGTAGCTGCGGCCGTACATCCGCCCGTCCTCGTCGCGGCCGCAGCAGAGCACGGTCAGCCGCCGCCCGATCTGGTCGCGGGAATGCGTCTCCATCACCCGCTGCTGGATGGCGTAAAGCTCCGCCACGCGGCGCTGCTTGGTCTTTTCCGGCACCTGATGCGGCATGACGGCCGCCGTGCTGCCCTCCTCGCGCGAATAGGCGAAGATGCCGGCGCGCTCCAGCCGGTATTCCTCCAGGAACGCGCACAGCGCGCGGTGCTGCTTCTCGGTCTCGCCGGGGAAGCCGGAGATCAGGCTGGTGCGGATGACGGCGTCCGGCATGCGGGCGCGCACGGCGTCGATCCGGTTCCGGATCAGCGCCCCGTCGCCGCGCCGGTTCATGGCGCGCAGCAGGTCGTCGTCGATGTGCTGGATGGGCAGGTCAAAATAATGCAGCACCTTGTCGCTGGCGGCGCAATAGTCGAGCAGCTCGTCGTCCAGCTCGTCGGGATAGAGGTAATGCAGCCGCAGCCAGCGGATGCCCTCGATCTGCTCGAGCTGCGCCAGCAGGTCGCGCAAGCATCGTCTCCCGTAGAGGTCGGTGCCGTAGCGGCTGATGTCCTGGGCGATGACCAGCAGCTCCCGGGCGCCGCCCGCCGCCAGACGGCGGGCCTCCGCGACCAGATCCTCCATCGGCACGCTGCGGTAGGGGCCGCGGATGCTGGGGATCACGCAGTAGGCGCAGCGGTTGTCGCAGCCCTCCGCGATGCGGAGATAGGCCGAATAAGCGGGCGTCAGCAGCACGCGGCTGCCGGTGAGCGCGCAGCTCTCCTTGGGGGCGAAAAACTCCCGCTCCCCGCCGCCGAGCGCGGCGCGCACCGCGGCGACGATGTCGCCGTAGCTCCCCGTCCCCAGCACGGCGTCCACCTCGGGCAGCTCGCGGCGGACCTCGCCGCGATAGCGCTCCGTCATGCAGCCGGCGGCGACGATGGCGCGCAGACTCCCCTGCTTTTTCAGCTCTGCCAGCCCGAGGATGGCCTCAATGGCCTCGCTCTTGGCGCTGTCGATGAAGCCGCAGGTGTTGACAATGGCGACGTCGGCCCCCGCGGGCTCGGCGACGATCTCCATGCCCGCGTCGCGGAGCAGCGCCAGCATCTGCTCGGCGTTGACCATGTTCTTGGCGCAGCCGAGCGGCAGCAGATAAACTTTGACCGGTTGTTCACTCATTGGTATCATTCTCCAGATAGTCGCGCAGCGCGGCGCGGATTTCTTCCCAGGAAAATCCCCGGCGGAACAGCCCGTCGGAAATCTTTTTGACCGTTTTCCGGTCGGGGTGCGGGTCCTCCGCCAGACGGGCGGAAATATAGGCGAAGAGCTTCTCCCGATCGGGCTCGAAGCCCTCGAGCGCCTGCTCGATGTCCTCGGCCGCGACTTTTTTTTCGCGCAGCGCGGCGCGCACGCGCGCCCTGCCGTAGCCGCGCGCCGCCAGGTCGCGGGCGAACGCGGCGGCATAGCTCACGTCGTCCAGATAACCGAGCGCGCGCAGCCGGGCCACCGCATACTCGGCGTCCTCGGGCGCGATCTCCTTCTCCACAAGGCGGTCATAGAGCGCGGCGGCCGAGCGCTGCTTGTACTGCAGCACATTGGCGGCCGTGTCGAGCGCCCTGCGCCGGCTCTCCTCGCTCATCAGGGCTGCTCGTCGTCCTCGAAGTCGTCGGCAAAGACCTCGACGCTGCCCTTGGCGGCGGCGGGACGCGCGCCCTTCTCCGCGGCGGCGGCCTTGGCGGGCGCGGCCTTCTCCGGCGCGGCGGCGTCGGACTTCTTGTCGTCGTCCTTCTTGCCGGTCAGCTGGGAGATGATCTGCGCCTCGACCTCGTCGGCCTCCTCGGGATGCTCCTTGAAATACTGCTTGGCGGCGTCGCGGCCCTGGCCGAGGCGGGTGTCGCCGCGGTAGAACCAGGCGCCGGACTTCTGCACGGCGCCGAACTTGACGCCGAGATCGACCAGCTCGCCGAGCTTGGAGATGCCCTCGCCGTACATGATGTCGAACTCCGCCTCCTTAAAGGGCGGCGCGATCTTGTTCTTGACGACCTTGGCGCGGGTGCGGCTGCCGATCAGCTGCGTGCCGTTCTTGATGTGCTCGATGCGGCGGATCTCGATGCGCACGCTCGAATAGAACTTGAGGGCGCGGCCGCCGGTCGTCGTCTCCGGGTTGCCGTACATGACGCCGATCTTCTCGCGCAGCTGGTTGATGAAGACCACCACGCAGCTGGACTTGGAGATCGCGCCGGCCAGCTTGCGCAGCGCCTGGCTCATCAGGCGGGCCTGCAGGCCGACAAAGCTGTCGCCCATCTCGCCCTCGATCTCGGCCTTCGGCACCAGCGCCGCGACCGAGTCCACCACCAGCACGTCGATGGCGCCGGAGCGTACCAGCGCCTCGGCAATCTCCAGCGCCTGCTCGCCGGTGTCCGGCTGGGAGACCAGCAGGCTGTCGGTGTCGACGCCCAGCGCCTTGGCGTAAACCGGGTCGAGCGCATGCTCCGCGTCGATGAAGGCGGCCTCGCCGCCCCTCTTCTGCGCCGAGGCGATGATGTGCAGCGCCAGCGTCGTCTTGCCGGAGCTCTCGGGTCCGTAGATCTCGATGATGCGGCCGCGCGGGACGCCGCCGATCCCCAGCGCCACGTCGAGCGAGATCGAGCCGGTGGAGATGGCCTCCACCTGCATCGCCGTGTTCTCGCCCAGGCGCATGACGGTGCCCTTGCCGTATTGCTTTTCCAGCTGCTGCAGCGCGGTCTTCAAGGCTTCTTTTTTATCCATATCGCACCTCTGTCTGTTTGATGGCCATATTATACCATATCAGCGGCTAAATGCAAACAATTGTTCGTAAATATCGCGGCTCTATTCCAGGAAAACGGCGCTGTACCAGTTCTGTTCTTCCCGCTCGGCGTCGCGCAGCGGATAAAGCGGCAGCCCGAGATTCCGGACGGTGCGGTAGACGTCGATGCCGACGCTGTGAAAGGCCGGGCGGGCGTTGTGCGGGAAGCGGCAGGGCTTGCCCTCGAAGCCGGCGCAGGTGGCGCACATGGCGCAGTCCGACAGCGAAAAGGCAAAATACAGGCCGTCCTGATAAGCCTCCGCCTCCACGGCGAAGGAGATGCGCTGCGACAGCGCCTTGTCGTGGGTGTGGATGACGATGCCGCAGGCATAGCGCTCGAACATGCGCCGCAGCTCGTCCATGGAGGGGTTCCCCGGCCGGCTCGGGCAGGTGTGGCTCTTGCCCCAGTCGGGGCAGCCGTACATGCATTTGAGCAGCGTGCGGGGGTCAAAGCAAATGTCGGCGATGCCGAAGGGCACGGCGTCGCAGGCGCCGCGCGCCAGGGCGCTGTCCGCATAGCGGCGCGCCAGCCGCTGCTGTTCGTCGGTCATCGGCGCGCTCAGTTGGGGCGCACGCCGCAGACGACGCGCTCGACGCCGGGCACGTCGCGCACGGTGCGGAGCTGGCGGTAGCCGAGCTTGTCCATGATGTCGCGGACGCTGCCGCTCTGGCCGATGCCGACCTCGAACATCAGGGCGCCGTCCGGGCTGAGCACATGCTGATAGTGCTCGGCGACGGCGCGGTAAAAGGTCAGGCCGTCCTCGCCGCCGTCAAGCGCCATGCGCGGCTCGCAGCGCACCTCGGGGTCGAGCGCGTCCAGCTCGCCGGTCGGGATATAGGGCGGGTTGCAGAGGATCAGCTGGAACTTGCCGAGGCCCTCGTCGGGCGCGTCGAGCGCGTCGAGGCAGAGCGTCAGGCCGCGGCCCGTCAGGTTGTGGCGCAGCAGGTTCTTGCGCGCCACCGTCAGCGCCGGCTGGGACAGATCGGCCAGCACGCCGCTGACCTCCGCGCAGCGCTTGAGCACGGCGATGCCGACGCAGCCGGTGCCGCAGCACAGATCGAGCATCCGGCTCCGGCCGCGGCCGCCGAGGAAGTTGATTCCCTCCTGCGCCAGCGTCTCGGTGTCGGGACGGGGAATGAGCGTGTCGCGGCTGACCTCGAGCGGCAGGCCGAAGAACTCCCACCGCCCGGTGAGATACTGCACCGGCACGCCGGACAGGCGCTGGTCGCGCAGCTCGCAGATGCGCGACCACTGCGTGTCGAACACATATTTGTTGCGGTAGCTTTCCAGCTGCTCCGGCTCGATGCCGAGCGCGGTGCAGACCAGATCGCGGGCCTCCACGCGGCTGCCGGAGATGCCCCGGAGCCGCAGCTCGCGCGCCAGATCGAGCACCGCGTCATTGACCGATTTTACCACTTGTCCTCCCCCTCGTTCTCAGGAATCACCCGGGTCAGCGCGTCGATGGCGACCTCCAGCATGCAGTCCTCCGGCTCCGCCGTGGTAAAGCCCTGGAGCCAGAGGCCCGGCGCGCGCAGCGCGCGGCTGAGGCCGTTGTCATGCCGCCCGGCAAACCTGTTGATCTCATAGCTGACCCCCGCGATCACCGGCAGCAGCGCCAGGCGCAGCACCAGCCGCTCGAGCGGACTGGACCAGGTGAACAGCGACAGGATCAGGATGGAGACGATCATCACCATGAACAGGAAGCTCGTCCCGCAGCGGGGATGGCGGCGGCTGCAGCCGCGCGCGTTCTCCACCGTCAGCGGCCGGCCCTGCTCATAGCAGGCGATGGTCTTGTGCTCCGCGCCGTGATACATGTAAGTGCGATGGACGTCCTTCTGGCGGCTGGTGAAATAGAGAAAGCCGAGAAAGATCGCCATGCGGATGACGCCCTCGATCAGGTTGCGCACGATGGACGGCAGCCCGTCGCCGAACAGTCCGGCAATCAGCGTCGGCAGCAGCATGAACAGCACCACCGGCAGGGCGACGCCCAGCACCACGGCAAAGGCCATGGCCGCCTTCTGGAACTTCTCGCTCCCCAGCTTCTTTTCGAGCCACTGCTCAAAGCGCGAGGTCTGCTCCGGCTCCCCGGCGTCGTCCTCAAAGAAGTCGGCGGAATACATCAGCGCCGACACGCCGAACTTCATCGAATCCCAGAAGCTCACCACGCCGCGCACCACCGGCAGGCGCGCGAACGCGCCGTGGGTGTTGGTGCCGGCGGGCTCCTCCTTGACGACGTGTTCGCCGTCGCTTTTGCGCACGACGATGGCGGTCTTTTTCGGACCGCGCATCAGCAGACCCTCAATCAGCGCCTGTCCGGCGATCGTCGTGCGCTTGCATTCGTTGCTCATAATAGCTCCGTATCTCCTGTCGTTTTGTGCTCCGCCGTCTGGGTGTCGAGCGGAAGGGTGATGATGACGTCCGTGCCCTGCCCCACCGTGCTCTCGATGTCGAGACGGCCGCCGTGCATGGTGACGATCTCGTTGCAGACGGAGAGGCCGATGCCGGCGCCGCGGCCGCGGGCGCTGCCCTTGAAGAATTTTTCCTTGACGAAGGGCAGCTCGTCGGGCGGAATGCCCTGGCCGAAATCGCGGATGTGGATGACGGCGCTGCCGTTCTCCGTCCCCGCGGTCACCAGGACGCGGTCGCCGTCCTTGCCGTACTTGCCGGCGTTGTCGATGATGTTGAGGAACACCTGCTTGAGCCGGTTGCGGTCGGCGAAGACCATGATCGGCTCCTCCGGCTCCTCATAATCGACGCGCAGCCCCTCCTGGCGCAGCATGTCCATGTAGGTGAAAACAGCGTCATAAAGGTCGCCGCGCAGGTCGAAGCGCTCGGTCTGGAGCTTCATCGCCCCCGATTCGATGCGGGAGAAGTCGAGCAGCTCCTCCACCATCTGCGACAGGCGGCGGGTCTCCTTCTGGATGATCTTGAGCCCGGCGGCCGCCAGCTCCTTGTCGGTCGTGTCGGCGGCGATGGTCTCGGTCCAGCCGTTGATCGCCGTCAGCGGCGTGCGCAGCTCGTGCGAGACCGAGCTGATGAAATCGTTTTTGACCTTCTCCATGCGCGCCAGCTCGGCGGACATGTTGTTGAGCGTCTCGCACAGCTCGCCGATCTCGTCCGAATAGGCGATGTTGAGCCGCGCGCCGTACTGGCCGCCGGTGATCTTCTTGGCCAGCTCGTTGATCTGCAGCACCGGGTTGATGATCGAGCGCAGGAAGAAGCTGTTGCTGATGATGATGGTGGCCGAAATGCCGGCCAGAAACGCCAGCATGACCAGATAGATCTTGACCAGCTGGGCGTCGAGCAGCTTGAGCGAGGTGACATAGCGCACGCAGCCGATCAGCCGGCCTCTCTGGTAAAACACCGGCGCGGTGACGGCCATCACCTTCTCGTCGGTCGTCACGTCATAGCCGTTGAAGCTCTGGCTCTCGCCGGTCGAGATCGCCGTGGCGACCTCGCTGGTGGCCGGGACCGTGCCCGCGGTCAGGCCGGTCGAGGAGAACATCACCCGGCCGGATTCGTCAAGGATCTGCATTTCCAGGCGGTCGGCCAGCGAAAAGTCCTCGACCATGCGGCGGGAGTATTCATAGAACTCGGTATAGCTCGAGCTGAGGTAGCGGTTGAGATAGCGGGAGGTGGTGTTGGCGCGCGTCTCCAGGCTGTTCTGCACCGAGGCGTAGTAATAATAAGTCAGGCTGAGGGCCGCGATCGCGGTGATGAGAAACATGGCAAACAGCACCACGCTGACGTTGTTCAGGAACCAGCGCCGCTTGATGCCGTAAAGCCCCAGCCGCGCGGCCAGAGACTTTTTCTTGGTCTGTTGAGTTTTTTCGTTTGCCTCAGCCATGAAACTGCCTTTCGGACATTCTATTTGAAGGTTCGCTCAGCTCTCCCACTTGTAGCCGTAGCCCCACACCGTCGTGATGTGCCGCGGGGCCGCGGCGTCGGTCCCTGTTTCCCACGCCGCCTGCGGCGGCGCGGGAGCCCTGTTTCATTGGCATCCGCCGGCAAAGCCGCCGGATGTCTGCGCCGGCACTCGCCGGCGGGCGCGCGCTGCGCGCCGATCTCGACCGCCGCCGCTCAGCTCTCCCACTTGTAGCCGTAGCCCCACACCGTCGTGATGTGCCGCGGGGCCGCGGCGTCGGTCTCGATCTTGAGGCGCAGGCGGCGGATATTGACGTCCACGACCTTGAGGTCGCCCTGATAATCCTTGCCCCAGACCATCTCCAGCAGCTCCTCGCGCGACAGCGCCCGGCCGGGATTCTCCAAAAAGGTCTTCATAATCAGATATTCGACCTGCGTCAGCTCGACCTTCTCGCCCTTGCAGCGCAGCTCGCGGCTGCGCTGATTGAGCTCATAGTCCCCCGAGGTCAGGCCGTCGTTCTGAAAGGCCGCGCCGGAAAGGCGCCGGTAGAGCGCGTCGACGCGCGCCACCAGCTCGACCACCGAAAACGGCTTGGTCACATAATCGTCCGCGCCCGTCATCAGCCCGGTGACGCGGTCGCTCTCCTGGCTCATGGCGGTCAGCATGATGACGCCGATCTTGCTGCCCATGCCGCGGATGCGGCGGCAGACGTCAAAGCCGCTGATGTCCGGCAGCATGACGTCGAGCACCGCGATCGACACGTCGTCGTGGGTGCGCAGGTATTCGGCCGCCTGCTCGCCCAGCGCGAACTCGACGGTCTCATAGCCCGCGCGGCCCAGATTGATGACCACGAACGCGCGGATGTTGTCTTCATCCTCCAGGACCAGGACTTTTTTCTTCAGCATCAGGACACCTCCGACTGCCAGTTGGTTTCAATCGTATGGAACAGCGCGCCGACCTGCTCGTCGGTCAGCGCATAGGCCGGAAAATCGTTTTCGACCAGCGTATAGCCGTAGATCGCGGACACCGTCGAGCGCAGCAGATGCAGGCCGGGATAGAGCTGCATGTGCTCCTCGCGGTTGTCGCCGGTAAATACCCAGATGGACAGCAGCGCGCTGCGCTGCTCCTTGCGCTCCTCGTCCGGGTCGGCGGGCGGCGGCAGGATCACCGAGAAGGTGGTCTTGGTCATGCCGTTGCCGTTGGTCTTGACCGACTCCACCGCCTCGCCCCACTGTTCCGGCCAGAGCAGATACCAGGCCTCGGTCGGGCTGTGGTAGGTGCTGCCCACCGTCTCCACCGCCACGCCGTCCGCAAAGGCGCACCAGGAGAGGCGATTGCGCGCCTCAGTGTCGCCGCTGCGGCCGACCGGCACGTCGAGCACGCCGTCGCCGTTGATGTCGGCCGAAAAGACCGAGATCGGCCGCCAGGTCGCGCTTCCCGAGCCGCTGGCCGGGTCGATGGTCTCGTTGCCCGCCGTGCTGCCGTCATAGCTGATGACGTCGGTGACATAGCCGCCGGAGATGCTCTGGCTGTCGATAAACAGCGCCCGGTTGCCGTCCTCCAGCAGGCTGTACTGCATGCTGGCGACGCTCTTGACCTCCAGGCACATGCCGACCTCGATGATCTGCGCGTATTCGCTGTTCTGATAGCGGTAGACGCGCGCGGAATAGAGCCCCGTGACGCTGTCCCGCACCGCAAAGGCCAGCTCGTCCGCGCCGTTGCCGTCGAAATCCTCGATCAGGGCGCCGGCATAGCTCAGGTCCAGCATGTTTTCAAAGCCGTTGGCCGTCAGCCGCAGCACCGTCATCCCGTAATAGATCGTGTCGTCAAAGCCCCAGCTCAGCGCGATGGCCAGCTGTCCGTCCGGCCCGCACTTCGGATAGGAGATGGAGCGCAGCGTGTTGCCGTAGCCCTCCGCCATGTCGAAGCGCTCAAAGCCCTTGTCGGTCTGCCGGAAGGCATAGACCTGATAGGTGCCGTCCGCCGTGCGGAAAAAGGCCAGCGCCTCCTCCCGGCCGTCGCCGTCGAGATCGACGAGCTGCACCGTCTGCCGGTTGGCGCCCGTCTCGGCCACGGCATAGGTCGAACCGCTCTCCAGAATGTCGTCCAGCTCCTGCTGGAGCTGGACATACTCCCCGGGCAGCTTGGGCAGCGCAAGCAGGCTGTCCCCGTAAGCGAGGGAACAGCCGGAAAACGTCAGCAGCGCGCAGGTCAGCGCGGCGAGCAGCAGCTTTTTCAGCAGATGACCATTCATAAGTCACATTTTACCACAAAGCGAAGTCAAAGCAAAGTCTTTTTCATCAAAAAATGCGTCCCCGGCAGGGCCGGGGACGCAGCGGAAACAAAATCAGAAATACTTGCGGATCTCATCGGTCGCTGTCTCGATGTCCGCGCTGATCGTCAGCGTGAACTTGACGCCGCTCGCCTCAGAGAATTTGTCCAGCTTGTCGAGGAATGCGCCGGCCTTGGCGTCGTCGTCGTCGCCGGTCAGCTTGTAAAGGCCATCCATAAACACATGGGTAATATCGTAATTCCCGGAATACAGACCGCAGACGAACGCAAACAGCGTGTCGTAGCTGAGCGCCATGGGATATTCCGAAAGATCAATGAGCTTCGCGTTGTAGTTGACGTTCAGGCGCAGATTCTGGCCTCTCTCGATGCAGACGACGCTGCCGGCCTCCACGTTCACGGCGTTGTTGACCATTTCGATGACCTGTTTGGTCTTGCCGCTCCCGCGTTTGCCCATGATGACCTTAACCATATTACATCCCCTCCTGAGAGTTTGTGCCTTCATCATATCACAGATTTCGCGTTTCAACAACCCGTAAATATGAAATCGGAGTTAATTTTTTCTCAGGCACAGCCGGCGCGCCATCTGCAGAAAGAGCTCGCCGACCGTCAGGCGGGCGCTGTCCTCCGCCGCCGTCACCGGCAGCTCGGCCAGCGCGGCGCCGTCGAGCGAGACCGTCAGCGTTCCCAGCCGGTCGCCCTTTCGGACCGGCGCCGTGACCTCATCCGGCAGCTCCAGCGTCTTTTCCAGACTGCCGAGCGCGGCGCGGCGGACGGTCAGCGTCTCCGCGCCTGCCAGTTCGCAGGCGATCGCCGCCCTGCGGCCGAGCCGCACGCGCACGGGGCCGAGCGGCCGGTCGGGGCAGGGCGTCACGGCGGCGTAATTGGCAAAGCCCCAGTCGAGCAGCGCCGCGGCATCCGCATTGCGCGCCCGGACGCTGTCCGACTGCATGATGACCGCCGCCAGCGCCAGGCCGTCGCGCTCCGCCGTCGCCGCGACGCAGTAGCCCGCCTGGCTGGTGAAGCCCGTCTTGAGGCCGGTGAGGCCGCGGTAGGTGCGGACCAGCTTGTTGGTGTTGGTGAGGACGAAGGCGCCGCCGCGGATGCTGTCCTGCCACAGCGTCGTGTAGCTGACGATCTGCTTATGCTTCATCAGCGCCAGGCTCATCCGGGCGACGTCGCGGGCGCTGGTCACATGGCCCTCGGCATGCAGGCCGCAGGCGTTGACGAAATGGGTGTTCGTCATCCCCAGCTCCTGCGCGCGGGCGTTCATCCTCTCCACAAAGGCACCCTCGCTCCCGGCCAGATGCTCGGCGAGGGCCACGGCGCAGTCGTTGGCGGAGGGCAGCACCACGCACTTGATCATCTCCTCGGCGGTGAGCTGCTCTCCCTCCTTCAGCCAGACCTGCGTGCCGCCCATCGAGCAGGCGTGCGCGCTGGCGGTCACCCGGTCGGTGAGCTTCAGCTCGCCGCGGTCGAGCGCCTCGAACACCAGCAGCAGCGTCATCACCTTGGTGACGCTGGCGGGCTCGCGCTTTTCATCCGCGTTCTTTTCGAACAGCACCGCGCCGTCCGGCCCCATCAGCACGGCGGACGGCGCCGCCACCGCCGGACCGGCCGCCCATGCCGGCAGCGGCAGCAGCGCCAGACAGAGCAGCAGACACAGCCATTTTTTCATCCCGCATCCCTCTTTTCAGTGATATTTATGTGCGCGCCGCCCGCAAAATGATTGCATGCGCAGGCGGTTTCGTGTAGAATAGCATCGGATTCAAAGGTCCGCTGAGAGGTGGTTTTGGCTTGAACTTCAATTCCTTCCGCTATCTGCTGTTTCTGCCCTGCGCCGCGGGGCTGTACTGGCTGGCGCCGAAAAAGCTCCGCAATTACCTGCTGCTGGCGCTGAGCTATGGCTTCTATATGTGCTGGCAGCCCCGCTTCGCGCTGCTGCTGCTCTATGTCACCCTGCTGAGCTACGGGGCTGGGCGGCTGCTGGGCGCCTTCCCGCGGCGCAAAAAGCTCTGGCTGACGCTGGCGCTGCTGCTGGGTCTGCTGCCGCTTTTCTTCTATAAGTACTACGCCTTTTTCTGCGGGCTGCTCGAAGCCCTGCTCGGGGACGTCGGCCTGCGGATCGCGCTGCCCCGGCTGGCGCTGCTGCTGCCGGTCGGCATTTCCTTCTTCACCTTCCAGGCGCTCTCCTATGTCATCGACGTGTTCCGCGGCAAGCAGGAGGTCGAGCGCAGCCTGCCGGTCTATGCCCTGTTCGTCGCCTTCTTCCCGCAGATCTCGGCCGGGCCGATCGGGCGCGCGCCGCAGCTGCTCCCGCAGCTCAGGTCGCCGCACCGCCTGAGCTGGGACGACTTCACCGAGGGCGTGCTGCTGCTGCTCTGGGGCCTGTTCAAAAAGGTGCTGATTGCCGACCAGCTCGCCGTGCTGGTCAACACCGCCTACAACGCCCCCTGGTCCTTCTCCGGCTGGCAGCTGATGGTGGCCACGGCCGCCTTTTCCATCCAGATCTACTGCGACTTCTCCGGTTACAGCGACATGGCCATCGGCTCGGCGCGGTTTTTCGGCATCCGGCTGATGCGCAATTTCGACGCGCCCTATCTCAGCCAGTCGGTCAAGGAGTTCTGGCGCCGCTGGCACATCTCCCTCTCCTTCTGGTTCCGCGATTATCTCTATTTCCCGCTCGGCGGCAGCCGCAAGGGCTACTGGCGCACGCTGCTCAACGTCATGATCGTCTTTGCGGTCTCCGGCCTGTGGCACGGCGCGGCGATGACCTTTGTGCTGTGGGGCTCGCTCAACGGCCTGTTTCAGGTGCTCTCCGTGCTGACGGAGAAGCCGCGCGCCGCCGTCCGGCGGCTGCTGCGCGTCCGTGAGGACGGCCTGCCGATCGCGGTGTTCCGGGTCTGCTGCACCTTCGCGCTCATCAGCCTCGCCTGGGTCTTTTTCAAGGCCAGCAGCTTTGCAACCGGCCTCTTCATCGTCAAGCGGATGGCGCTGGCGCTGATCGGGCAGCCGCACGGCGTCTTTGACCTCGCGGCGCTCGGCCTCGGCCGCTCGCGCCTGCTGCTGCTGGCGCTGTGCATGCCGCTGCTGCTCGTCACCAGCCTGCGGCGCGAGCCGATCAAGGCTCGTCTGGCGGCCAGTCTGCCGCTGCGCACCGCGGTGTTCTTCCTGCTGGCCGCCTCCGTGCTGCTTTTCGGCTCCTACGGCAGCGGCTACAACCCGCAGGATTTCGTCTATTTCAAGTTTTAGAAGGAGCGCTGATGAAACGTCTTAAAAAGGAACTGCTCGCGGCTCTGGCGCTGATCCTGGCGCTGGCGGTGTTCTCCTACACCCTCGCCGCCGTGATGATCCCTCCGCGCAAGGGCTACGGCTCCAACTGGAATGCCTACCTCGCCGAGAAAAAGGACAGCATCCAGGCGCTGTTCTTCGGCAGCTCGCTGTGCTACTGCGACGTCGTCCCGGCGGTCATCCGCGCCAGCGGCGGCGCCGCCTCCTATGTGATGGCGGGGCCGGAACAGACGCCCGCCATGACCTACTACTATCTGCGCGAGACGCTCCGGACCCAGCAGCCGCAAGCCATCTTCATGGAGGTCACCGGCGTCTTTTTCGACCGCTACACCAACTTCACCAAGGTCAACGCCGGCTACATGCCCTGGGGACTCAATCGCCTGGGCGCCATCTTCCGCGCCTCGGAAAAGAAGCAGCGCCTCGGCCTGCTCTTCCCGCTCTACAACTACCATGACCGCTGGAACGAGCTGCCGAAAATGGACTTCTCCGTGCTGTGGAAGCACACGCCCGACGATCTCGCCGGCTACACCTTCCTCGACCGCTCCGCCGCGCTCACCGGCATCGAGGAGCGCAAGGTCGATTTCGACGAACAGACCTACCGCGACAACATCGCCTGGCTGAAGAAGATCGCCTCCTACTGCGCGGAAAAGGGCGTCACGCCGGTGTTCTACATCTCCCCCTCCTGGTACCGGCTCAACGACCGCTATCTGGAGATGCTGCGGCGCGATCTGCCCGCCGGGGCGGTGTTCCGCGACTTCAACGAGACCTTCGACACGCTGGGACTGAACACCCAGACCGACTTTTACGACAACATGCACTTCAACTGGCGCGGCGCGGAGAAGTTCTCCGCCGCGCTCGCCGGGTGGATGAACGAGCTGGGCATCGAACCCCGCCCCGCGGACGACGCCCTCTGGCAGAGCCGCCTGGCGGCTTTTGACGCGCTGAAGGAAGGTGCGCAGTGAAGGTCGCCTTCTATACGCTCGGCTGCAAGGCCAACCAGTTCGAGACCCAGGCGCTCGAGCGCCTGTTCCGCGCCCGCGGGCACGAGCTGGTCGATTTCGCCGATTTCGCCGACGTCTATATCGTCAACACCTGCACCGTGACGGCGCTGGCCGACAAGAAATCCCGCAACGCGGCCCGGCGCTGCAAGCGGCTCAATCCCGCCTGCCGGCTGATCCTCTGCGGCTGCTATGCCCAGATGGAGCCGGAGCGCGCCAAGGCCCTGTGCGGCGCCGACTATGTGATCGGCACGGCCGACAAGGCCGCGGTCGTGGCGCTGGCCGAGCAGGGCGGCGCCGACGCCGTCTCCGACCTCTGGCACGGCGAGCGCCCCGTCTTCGAGCAGCTGCCCGCCGGCGGCCTGGAGGGGCGCACCCGCGCCCTGCTCAAGATCCAGGACGGCTGCCAGAGCTTCTGCACCTACTGCCTGATCCCGTTCGCGCGCGGCCCGTCGCGCTCGCTCCCCTTCGACCGGGCGGTCGCCGAGGCGCGGCGGCTGGCGGCCGAGGGCTACCGCGAGCTGGTGCTGACCGGCATCGAGATCAGCGAATACGGCCTCGACCTGCCCGGCGCGCCGACCCTGACCGATCTCATCGAGGCGCTGTGCGCCGCCGCGCCGCAGCTGCGGGTGCGGCTCGGCTCGCTCGAGCCGCGCACCGCGACCGAGGAGTTCGCCGCCCGCTGCGCGGCCCTGCCCAACCTCTGCCCACACTTCCATCTCTCGCTGCAGAGCGGCTGCGACCGGACGCTGGCGGCCATGAACCGCCGCTACACGGCGGCACGCTATGCCGAGGGCTGCGCGGCCCTGCGCCGCCATTTCCCCCTCTGCGCGATCACGACCGACCTCATTGTCGGCTTCCCCGGCGAGACCGCCGCCGACTTTGCGGAGAGCCTGGCCTTTGTCCGCCGCTGCCGGCTCAGCCAGGTCCATGTGTTCCCCTATTCGCGCCGCCAGGGCACCCGCGCCGCCGCGCTCCCCGGCCAGCTGACCGCCGCCGAGAAGGAGGCGCGCGCGCAGGAGGCGATTGAGGTCTGTAAAGCCTTGCAGCTTGACTTTCTTGATTCTCTGGTGGGGCAGACCCTTCCCGTGCTGTTTGAGCAGGCGCAGGACGGCGGTTTTGTCGGCCACTGTCCGCAATATATGGAGGTCTGGGCCGCCGGCGCGGAACTGCACAACGAGGTTCGCCCGGTGCGCATCACCGCCCGCGCGGACACACTGCTGAAGGGAGAGATTGTATGACGCTGACGGAGGCGCTCGACCGCGTGCTGGCGCAGCCCGCGGCGCGCATCACGCTGAGCAGGCCGCGCGGCGGCGAATACCGCCGGGTGCTGCTGCGGCCCGTGCTGCTGCGCGACGGCCCGCGGGTCCAGGTCGAAAAGCTGACCGCGACGCAGGCCTTTCACGAAAACCTGGCGCCGGAGGACGTCCGCGCCCGCGTCGAAACGCTGATGGCCGATTTCGGCCAGCTCGACGCCGTGTGCGCGGGGACGATCTTCTGCCTGCGCACCGCCGGGGACGGCCGGGCGACGCTGTCCGGGACGGCGGCGAAATCGGTGCTGCCCGCGCCCGCCGCCCACGACCGGCAGAAGAACTATCTGCTGCCGGAGGGCGTCGCCGTGCCGGCCCTTGTCGACCTCGGCGTGATGACGCCGGACGGGCGTGTGGTCAAGGCCAAATACGACAAATACCGCCAGATCAACAAATTCCTCGAGTTTCTCGCCCCGCTGCCGCTCGAGACCGACGGACGGCCGCTGCGCGTCGTCGATTTCGGCTGCGGCAAGAGCTATCTGACCTTTGTGGTCTATTACTATCTGACCGTTCTCCGCCGGATCCCCGTGGAAATTGTCGGCCTTGATCTGAAAAAACAGGTCATCGCGGACTGCGGCGCCGTCGCGGCCAAATACGGCTACACCGGCCTGCGCTTTCTCTGCTGCGACATCAAGGACTACCGGCCGGAGACGCCGCCCGATCTGGTGATCTCGCTGCACGCCTGCGACACGGCGACCGACCACGCCCTCTATAACGCCATCGTCTGGGAGGCGCGCTTCATCCTCGCGGCCCCCTGCTGTCAGCACGAGCTGAACCTCAGCACGAACAGCGCGGCCTTCCCGCCGCTGACCGATTACGGCATCCTCAAGGAACGCTTCTGCGCCCTGGCGACCGACGCCGTGCGCTGCAAGCTGCTCGAATGGCAGGGCTACGAGACGCAGATCATGGAGTTCATCGACCTCGAGCATTCGCCGAAGAATCTGCTCATCCGCGCCCGGCGCGGCGGGGTCTCCCCCGCGGCCCGCGCCCGGGCGCTGGCCGAGAGCGAAGCGCTGCTGGCGCAGCTCGGCGGCACCAACACCCTGCTGACGCGGCTGCGGGACCGCGCCGCCCATCTCTGACCGCCTGCGCCGCTCGCCCTTTTCCGGCTGCAAAAAAGCCTCTGCCTTTCGGCAGAGGCTTTTGATTTGCGGCGATCAGTCCTTGAACAGTTCCTTGGTCGAGGCGGCCAGCCCCGCGAGGCTCTGGATCTCGGACGGAATGATGATCTTGGTGCTCTGGCCGTCGGCGGCCTTGGCAAAGGCCTCAAGGGCCTTGATCTTGATGACGGCGTCGCTGACGTTGGCCGCATTGAGCAGCTTGAGCGAATCAGCCAGCGCGGTCTGGACGGAGAGCAGCGCCTGCGCTTCGCCCTCGGCCTCCTTGATCTTCTTCTGCTGGGCGGCCTCGGCGCGGAGGATGACGGACTCCTTTTCGCCCTCGGCGGTGAGGATGGCGGCCCGCTTCTCGCCCTCGGCGCGGAGGATCGATTCGCGGCGCTCGCGCTCGGCCTTCATCTGGCGCTCCATGGCGTCCTGAATCTCGCGCGGCGGGATGATGTTCTTCAGCTCGACGCGGTTGATCTTGATGCCCCAGGGATCGGTGGCCTCGTCGAGGATGGTGCGCATCTTGGTGTTGATGATGTCGCGGCTGGTCAGGGTCTGGTCGAGCTCAAGGTCGCCGATGATATTGCGCAGGGTCGTGGCGGTCAGGTTCTCGATGGCGGCCATCGGATGCACGACGCCGTAGGTGAACAGCTTCGGATCGGTGACGGAGAAATAGATGACCGTGTCGATCTGCATGGTGACGTTATCCTTGGTGATGACGGGCTGCGGCGGGAAATCGGAGACGCGCTCCTTGAGGGTCACCTTGTTGGCGACGCGCTCAATGAACGGGATCTTGAAGTGCAGACCCGTCTCCCAGGTCGTCTGGTAGGCGCCGAGGCGTTCGACGATGAACGCGCTCGCCTGCGGGACGATGACCACGTTGGCGGCGATGATGCCGATGACCAGCAGCACGGCCACCGCGATGATGACGATTCCGGCGATGTTGACGCCGGCGGCGGCGAGAAACAGCAGACTCATGATTCTACCTCCAGTTTGGTTTTGATTATTTGGCCTGGCTTAAAAGATCGTCCGGGGTTTCCATCCTGACCGTCAGATCCTGTGTGTTGAACCTGACGTCAAGGGGCGCGACGCCCCGGGTGAGGGCGATCGCATACGCGTGGGCGAGGTTCTCGCTTGTGTGCTCCACCGCGGGCGTTTCACTCAAAGCGCGGAAAAAGGCATCCATGCGCTTCCAGAGACTCATCCTGCGCTCCTTCCAAAACGGCGGCTACTGCAGCGGTTCCACCATGGCTTTGACGCCGGAGATGGCCTTGACGGTGACGCGGGTGTCGATGGGGATGACCTCGCCGCCGACGCTGCGCGCCGTCCAGATCTGTCCGGCCACGCGGATCTGCCCGACTGCGCGCTCATTGTCGATGGTTTCGGTGACAAGGCCCTCCATGCCGACAATGCGGTCGGCGTTGGTGTGCTGGCGGTCGCGGTTGAACAGCTCCTTGGCGAACCGGCGGGTGAACCAGAGCGTCAGCGCGGCCAGGATCAGGAAAATCGCGATCTGCAGCCAGAGCGGCCCGCCGCACAGCGCGCAGATCATCGCGCCGAGGGCCCCGACGGCGAACCAGGTCGCTGTCAGCGCCACGGTGGCGGCCTCGATGATCGCGAAGATGATTGCGAGCGCCAGCCAGACCGCGGACATGGGAAGCGTGAACGGCATAAGCAACCTCCTTTGCTCTTTGCTTGCTTTGGACTGCCCGTCCGGCAGACAGGATTGTGTAGTTGTTTGCATTATATCACGATTCTGCCGATACGGCCACCCCTTTTTGCTGTCTGTATGATAATTCTTCCAGCAAGGGGAAAGTCAAGGGGGTTTTGCGCCCTTTGGGGCGAAAAAATCCCCCCGCCGGGCCTTCCGGCAGGGGGAAGGATGCGCAAACACGCTTGCGGCCCGTCATCCGTTCCCGGCATGCGGCAGGCCGGCGCCTGTTTTCATTGAAGTCAGGCCGGATTCCGCATCTCAAAATTTGTTATGACCGTCATTCTGCCGCGGCGCGTCTTTCCACACCGCCGCGCGGAACGACAAAACGGGTGCGGCGCAAAGCGCGCCGCACCCGTCGGGTATCATTGTTCGGTTGTACGCCGGGGCTTAATACATCCCCATGTCGCCGCCCATGCCGCCGGGCGCCGGAGCGGCCGGAGCCGGCTCCTTCTTCTCGGCGACCACGGACTCGGTGGTCAGGACCATCGAGGCGATGGACGCGGCGTTCTGCAGCGCGGTGCGGGTGACCTTGGTCGGGTCGACAATGCCGGCCTTGATCATGTCGCCGTAGACTTCCTTGTAGGCGTCGAAGCCGTAGCCGACCTTGCGGGCGTTCTTGACGCGCTCGAGCACGACGGAGCCGTCGATGCCGGCGTTGAGAGCGATCTGCTTCATCGGCTCCTCAAGAGCCTTCATGACGATGCGGACGCCGGTCTTTTCGTCGCCCTCGACCTTGGAGACGAGCTTGCCGACCGCAGGGATGGCGTTGATATAGGCCGTGCCGCCGCCGGAGACAATGCCCTCTTCCACTGCGGCGCGGGTGGCGTTGAGCGCGTCCTCGATGCGCAGCTTCTTATCCTTCATCTCGACCTCGGTGGCCGCGCCGACCTTGATGACGGCGACGCCGCCGCTCAGCTTGGCCAGACGCTCCTGGAGCTTTTCCTTGTCGAAGTCGGAGGTGGTGTTGGCGATCTCGTTGCGGATCTCCTTGACGCGGTCCGCGATCTCCTGCTTGTCGCCCATGCCGTCGACGATGATGGTGTTCTCCTTCTGGACCTTGACCTGACGGGCGCGGCCGAGCATCTCGACCGTGGCGTCCTTGAGCTCATAGCCCAGCTCGCCGGAGATCACGGTACCGCCGGTCAGAATGGCGATATCCTTGAGCATCTCCTTGCGGCGATCGCCGAAGCCCGGGGCCTTGACGGCGACGCAGGTGAAGGTGCCGCGCAGCTTGTTGACGATCAGGGTGGACAGCGCCTCGCCCTCGACGTCCTCGGCGATGATGACGAGCTTCTTGCCGGACTGGACGATCTGCTCGAGCAGCGGCAGGACTTCCTGAATGTTGGAGACCTTCTTGTCGGTGATGAGCAGATAGGCGTCGTCGATGAGCGCTTCCATCTTCTCGGTGTCGGTGACCATATACGGGGTGATATAGCCGCGGTCGAACTGCATGCCCTCGACGACCTCGGAATAGGTCTCGGCGGTCTTGCTCTCCTCGACGGTGATGACGCCGTCGGCGGTGACCTTCTCCATGGCCTCGGCAATCAGCTTGCCGATGAACTCGTCGCTGGAGGAGATGGCCGCGACGCGGGCGATGTCCGCGCTGCCGTTGACCTTGTGGCTGTTGCGCTTGATCTCGTCGACGGCCGCCTCGACCGCCTTGGCGATGCCCTTCTTGACGATCATCGGGTTGGCGCCCGCGGTGACGTTCTTCAGTCCCTCGCGGACAAACGCCTGCGCCAGCAGGGTCGCGGTGGTGGTGCCGTCGCCGGCCACATCGTTGGTCTTGGTAGCGACTTCCTTGACGAGCTGCGCGCCCATGTTCTCGAACGGATCGTCGAGATCGACGTCACGGGCGATGGTCACACCGTCGTTGGTGATCAGCGGCGCGCCGTATTTCTTATCGAGAACGACGTTGCGGCCCTTGGGGCCCAGGGTGACCTTGACGGTGTCGGCCAGCTGGTCAACGCCGCGCTGCAGGCTGCGGCGGGCATCCTCGCCGAACTTGATCTCTTTGGACATATCGGTATTCCTCCTAAAATTTTAATTGCGGACTCAGTCCTGGACGATGGCGAGGATGTCGCTCTGCTTGACGACAATCAGCTCTTCGCCGTCGACCTTGATCTCGGTGCCGGTGTACTTGCTGGTGATGACCTTATCGCCGACCTTGACATACATCTTGGCCTTCTTGTCACCGCTGTCCAGGCCCGGGCCGACGGCCAGAACCTCGGCAACCTGCGGCTTTTCCTTCGCGGCGCCGGTGAGGATGATGCCGCTCTTGGTGGTCTCTTCGGCCTCCACCATCTTGACCACGACGCGATCCTGTAACGGTACGAGCTTCATAACTGTAAATCCCTCTTTGTTCTGATATTTTAGCACTCATTTTGCCCGAGTGCTAATCTTCCTTTATGATAGCACAGTTTTTCGGAATTGCAATAGGTTTTCACAAGTTTTTGGGCGCGAACTTGTGAATAATTTGTATCGTTTTCGGCGCCGGAGGACAAAAAGGGGCCGCGGGAGATTGTCTCTCGCGGCCCCGGACTGCTAACTGCTTTCAGCCCCGGATCAGCGCGCGCAGGCGGGTGCGCAGCCGGGCGCGGAAGCCGGGCCGGGCGATATACTGACGGGCCAGCTCGGCGACCGGCGTGTCGCCGACGTGGGCGATCACCTGCGTGCGCGCCGTCGGGCGCTGCACCGAGGTGAACAGGCAGGCGTTGTATTTCTCCATCCCGGCCAGCGTGACCGGGCGCAGGGTCAGTCCCTGCGCCTGCTCCAGCAGGGCCTTGCCCTCCGGCGTGCGGACGATGGCGAGCGTCACGCCCTTGTTGTCGTCCAGCTCGGGCGCGTAATGGCGCAGGCCCCAGAAGTCGCCGATGGTGAGATCGGCGGCCGAATTGCGCTTGTGGCGGCAGTCGTAGCACGGCTCGCGCAGCGTCAGGTTGTGCAGGAACAGCTGCATGTACGGGTCCTGGTCGAAGGGCGCCGTGTACTCGCTGCCGTTTTCAAAGACGGCGGCCGTGGAATGGCGGCTCCAGCCGAGGCGCTTGTCGCGGAAGTTCCAGGAGACCAGCTTCGCGCCGTACTGCTTCTCCAGCTGCCCCTTGTAGGCGTCAAAGACCTCGGGCAGCGGCGTGCCGTGGCAGACGACCTCGACGATGCGCAGCAGCGGCTCGCGGCCGAAGGCGGCGCGGATGGCCGCCGCCTGACAGGGCGTGCCGGCGAACAGCACCTCTCTCCCCTGCGCCACCGCCTCGCGGACGAGGGGAATGGCGGGAGCCAGGTCGGAGACCACATATTTGGAGCCGCACAGCGGCCGCAGCGCCTCGGGCGTATCCGCCGCCGCATGGCGCAGGCGCAGGTGCTCGTCGAACCCGGCGGCGACGACGCGCCCGCCGCGGGCGATCGTCTGCGCGCCGAGCAGACCGAATACGCCGCCGGACGAGCCGAGATCGCGCACGCGCTCCTCCTCGGCGCGCGCCGCGAACGCCTCCAGCTCGGGCCGGGCGATCACGTTTTTCAGCGCGGTCAGCAGCGCGCCCTCGCTCAGCCGGTAGGCCGGCATGCGCGCCTTGAGCAGACTGCGCAGCTCCTCCCGCCGCGCGAACAGCGGCTTAAAGGCCTGCAGCAGCTGGTCGGGGCGGCTGAGGTCCTGCACGGGCAGGACATAGCCCTGCTCGGTGCCGAACAGGTCGGCGGCGATGCCGCGCGCCTTGACCGAATAGCCGAGCGTCAGCGTCGGCACGCAGCTCGAATAGGCGGCGATGGTGGCATGGGTGCGCGCGCCGATGAAGAACTGCAGCCGCGAGATCACGCCCTTGAGCTCGCGCGCCCCCATGTCGGGGATCATGAACACGCGGTCCTCATAGCCGCTGAGCGCGGCGCGGAGATGCTCCAGGGCGCGGCGGTCGTCGCTGTCGCGCCACACCACATGGGGGATGAGCGCCAGCTGCAGATCGGTGCGCTTGAGGATATAGAGCGCCAGCTCCTTGAAATTCTCCAGCGTCATGCCGGAGACCTTTTCGTTGGAGATGACCATGGGGCTGAAATTGAGGCCGACCGCCAGCTCGGGCCGGAAGCCCGCGGGCAGCTCCTCCGGCTCCGCCGCCGGCAGCAGGAAGGCCGAATCGGCGGCCTGCACCAGGTTGAGCAGACCGGCGCGCTGCATCGCGTCATAGGAGATGCGCTCGCGGACGGTGATGCAGTCAAAGAGGGCCAGATGGCGCCCGAGGCCCTTTTTCAGATCCTCCGGCTCGATGGAGCAGCCGAGCAGCACATACTTCTTGCCCTGGGAGCGGATGAAGCGGTCCAGCTCATAGTACCCCTGCCCCATCTTGTAGCAATAGTTGTCGCCGCCGATGGCCACCACCAGGTCGCTCTCCGCCACCAGCCGCCGGAACTCGCGCGTCAGCGGCAGCTTGGAGACCGGACGGTGCAGCACGCGGCAGAGGTGATAGTAGAGGTTGTAGGGCGACAGCTTCCCCGGCAGGCGGCGCAGGCCGCACAGCTCGACCGGCAGGTCGCTCAGATAGCGGCGGTCCTCCGGCAGATGATAGGTGTAGAGCGTGATGCGGCAGTCCGGCTCCGCCTGGCGCAGCAGATCGACGACCGTGCGCGCCAGCGCCTCGCAGCCGTGGTTGCCGCTGCCGCCGTGCTGACAGATGAGGATGTTCTTCATTGGTTGCCTCCCCGGGCCGGGCGGCCCGCTGCGCTGCTCAATACTTATAGATGCGGCGGACGCGCCGCGCGATGGCGCACTGGTTCATCGCCAGCGTCTGCCCGGTGAAATCCTGGATCTCGTCGAGCGGCAGGCAGGTCTTTCCGCTCGAGGTCCAGCCGAAGATGGTCGCCTCGTCGCCCACCGCGCAGGGAATGCCGGTGACGTCGATGATGCTCTGGTCCATGGCGCAGGTCAGGTAGCGCGCCCGGTGCTCGCCGATCAGGACCGGCCCGCCGTTCTGGCCCATCGGCCGATAGAAGCCGTCGGCGTAGCCGATGTCGATGGTGGCCACCGTCGTGTCCTTCTTCGCCATGAAATGGCGGCCGTAGCCGGCGCTCTCGCCGGCCCGCAGCTCGTGGACGTTGGTGACGAAGGCGCGCCAGGAGCAGCTCTCATGGACGTCGAGCGCGTTGGTGTGGTCGTCCATCGAGTGATAGCCCATATAGAGGCTGCCGGGGCGGACATGCGTGCAGAGGTCCTCGCGGAACCACTCGGTCGCGCCGCTGTTGCGGCAGTGGATGTACTGCGGCGCAAAGCCGGCGGCGCGCACCTGGCCCACCGCCTGTCTGAAGAGCGCGTACTGCTCCTCCGTGAAGGGATCGCCGGTGACCGTGGCGTTGGCGAAGTGCGTGTAGACGCCGACGACCTGCAGATGGCGCAGCGTCCTGAGCCCGGCGAGCAGCGCGTCGAGCGCCGCCCCGGCCCGCACGCCGATGCGGTTCATGCCGGTGTCGATCTTGACGTGCACTTTGGCGGTCTTGCCCTGCTTCTCCGCCTCGGCGTCGAGCAGGCGGGCGTCCTCGAGGCGGAACACCGGCGTCTGGAGATCATAGGCCACCGCATAGGGCAGCACATGGCGCGGCGGAGCGCCCATCACCAGGATGTCGACGGAGCGGTAGCCCGCGTCGCGCAGCTCCGCCCCCTCAAACACCTGGGCGACCGCCAGCGCGCGCACGCCGATGGTCTGCACCAGAAACTCCGCCATCTTCAGGGCGCCGATGCCGTAGGCGTTGGCCTTGAGCACCGGCAGCATCTGCTGCTTCGGCCCGATCTGCCGCTGCACCTTTTCGCAGGCGTCCTTGATCTTGGTGAAATCGATCTCCAGGTACGAATTGTACATGCCGAGTTCCATAATATGTCAAACCTCCCCGTTCGATTACTGTGCCGTGCCGCTGTTCAGCCGCTCCAGCAGCCGTTCGCCGATCTCCGTGACCGCGCATTCCCGGTCGCAGAGCACAATCACCGCCGTGCCCTTGTCCATGCACATGCCGAAATAGGCGCCGAAGCCGCCGAACACGCTCTGCTGCCAGGCGACCGTCTGCCCGTCCAGCGCATCGATGCGGCAGCCGTAGCCGCGGCCGCCGTCCGCGCCCTCATAGTGGGCGGTAAAGGCCTCGCGGGCCAGCTTCGGGAACGAGGGCGAAGCGCCGTCATAGCTGCTGATCTGGTCCATGCAGGCGGCGGCGAAGATCAGCATGTCGTAGGCGGAGGAATAGCCCGCCGCGGCCGTGCCCATCGCGTCGTACTGGCGGAAGGACGAGACCGCGCCGTTCGGATAATGCCCGACCGTGCGCGGCACGCTGTCCGATTTCGGCACGGCCATATAGGTGGACAGCATGCCCGCGCGGGCGATCACCTTTGCGGAGACGAGATTGATGTCCCTGGTGTTCTTCCCGCCGACCTCCCACTCCATCAGGTTGCCGAGCAGCGCGGCGGAGACGGCGGAATCGCGCGCCTCGGTCCCCGGCTCATAAAGCAGCTTTGCCTGAGCAAGATAATTGAAAAACCGCCGGTCGGAGTAACCGAAGCAGGGGTTGTCGCCCGGCATGAGATTGTCCGGCCAGTCGGCCAGTCCCGCCGTCTGCGTCGCCAGCTGCCCAACGGTGATCTCCTGCCCGTTCCAGGTCGGCAGCGTCAGCCCTTCGCCGAGATACGAAACGGCCGGCGCGTCCATGTCGAGATAGTTCTGGGCGGCGATGCCGGTGAGCATCTGGGTCAGCAGACCGATCGAATAAACGGTGTCCTCCGACGCGCCGCCGAAGGAATAAAAGCGCACGCGTCCGTCCCTAAGCACGCCGACGGACAGCTTGCCGGTGCCGAGCTCGCCATAGGCGTCGGCGGAAAGCTGCTGCAGCGCGGAGCTGAGCGCGTCGTCCCTGAACTTCTTAAACGGGGATGCCTTGTCAAATCTTGTGCCGCAGCCGCTGAGCAGCAGGCAGAGCACAAGCGCCAGCGCGGTGATCTTCTTCATAAAGCGGCTCCTTGTTGTCGGGAGGGACGCTGCTTGCGCGTTTCCTCCGGTCCTGTCGTTTCTTCGGCGCGGGCCCTGCGGCCCGCACAGAAAATCAGTTTATTATACCATCATTCGCCCCCGACTTGCAAGCCCAGGCGCGGCGATGTTGACAGCGAACGGCATTTTTTCGTAAATTGCAAGTGCAAGTTGGACACCCCGTGGTAGATAGTGCCCCATCATAAACCCTCGTTGTGGATGGAGCCAAAGACTCCGTCTGTGAACGAGGTTGCCACAGCCGTCAGGCTGCGAATACGGAATCAAGGAACGCTTCAAATAGCTCCTCCGGGGTACGGTAACCGAGTTTCCTGCGGGGGCGCCCATTTAGCTCGTCAGCAGCGGCAAGGATGTCCTCATCTGAGTACTGCTCAATGGACACTCCTTTGGGAACGAAAGCTCGGAATAAGCCGTTGTGACGCTCATTCTGTGGACGTTCCCAAGAGGAATACGGATGGGCGAAGTAGACCTGAGACCCCCAGGCTTCCACCTGCGCAAAGTCAGAGAACTCACTACCGTTATCCACAGTAATGGTCTTAAAAACCTTTGCGAAGTGGTCTCCGTACTCGTTGTGAAGGCTGCTCATGGCCTCCATCACAGCCTCGCTGGTCTTGGCAGGGATGCGCAGCGCAAGGTAGGTTTCCGTTTTCTTCTCCAGCAGGGAAAGAACAACAGCCTCATTCCCAGCACGCTTTCCAACCACGGTGTCACCCTCCCAGTGGCCTTCTTCAATACGCAGGGCGGCAATCTCAGGACGGTTTGAAATGCTCTGGCCATACTTTCTTTTGTGCTCTCTGGCCTTGTGGTTCTTAGCCTTGCGTTTCAAGGCTTCGGGCAGTTCAGTGGGCGTGATAGGAAGTAGCCCGGCCCATACCATGTTGTAAAGAGTACAGGTGCAAACCATCTCATTCTCATGATACAATCGATGCTCTCTGGCGTATCCATAGCAGGAGTCCAGAGACCATTTGTGCTCCCGAACCTGCTCGACTACCCAAACAATGAAGGCTTTGCAGGACTTCGCTTTGAGAGGCTTCCGACAGACCGACCTGTTGGCCTTATACACTGCCTCTCCGAGTGCGGGAGAGTAGCCGGGTGGTTTTCCTCTGCTGCTCTTTCGGGGCGGCGTACCGCGCTGCAGCTCGTTTGTGACAGTGGAAGGGGCGCAACCGATGGCTCGCGCAATGGCTCGTATTCCGAGACCCTGTTTGACGAGAACTTTAATGGCGCCTCGCTCCTCAGCCCCAAGATGCTGTCCCTTCTTGCGCTCTGCTTTGACTGTGATATAATCTTGGTAGTCCATAGTGATTGCCCTCCCTTGGGAAAATGGTGTGTGAGAACTCCATTCTACCACGAGGATAATCACTATGGATTTTTTGCTAAGTGTCCAACTTCATTTTACAATCAACCAACGGCATTTTTTGTATGATAAGCACATTGAAAAGAGGTGGCCCCGGTGACGGACGAACAGAACTCGCGGCAGGCCAGGCGGCGCGCCATGATGCTGGAGGCGCCGATGCGCAGCCTGATCCCCAGGATGGCGGTGCCGACCATCATCAGCATGCTGGTCTCCGCCTTCTACAACCTGGTGGACACCTATTTTGTCAGCTACCTCGGCACCAACGCCACCGGCGCGGTCGGCGTCAACGCCTCGCTGGAAAACATCATCATGATGGCCGGCTCCTTCCTCGCCATCGGCGCCAACAGCTATATCGCCCGCCTGCTCGGCGCGCGGCAGGACCGGAAGGCCTCGCAGGTGCTCTCGACCGCCTTCTTCACCGCCCTGGTCACCGGCTCGGCCGTGATGATCGGCGGGCTGTGCTGGATGCGCCCGCTGGTCAATCTGCTCGGCGCCAAGGGCCCCATCGAGCAGTACGCGATGGATTATGCGAGCTATGTGCTTTACGCCGCGCCCTTCATGGCCGCCAACTTCGTGATGAACCAGTGTCTGCGCTCCGAGGGCAGCGCCGCCTTCTCGATGATCGGCATGGTCTCGGGCGCGATCCTCAACATCGGTCTCGACCCGCTCTTCATCTTCGTGTTCGGCTGGGGGATCAAGGGCGCCTCCGCCGCGACGGCGATCTCCAAGCTCGTCAGCTTCGGCATCCTGCTGACCCCCTATCTGCGCCGCCGCAGCATGCTCCACCTCAGCCCGCGCAACATCTGTTACAGCGCCGACATCTGCGCCGAGGTGTTCAAGATGGGCTCGCCCTCCCTGCTGCGCAACGGGCTCTCGACGCTGGCCGGCATCCTGCTCAACAACATCGCCGGCGCCTATTCGGCGGCGGCGCTGGCGGCCATCTCGGTCACCAATCGCATCATCATGTTCCTGACCTGCGCGGTGCTCGGCTTCGGCCAGGGCTTCCAGCCGGTCGCGGGCTTCAACTGGGGCGCCCGGCGCTATGACCGCGTGCGCGCCGCCTACCGCTTCAGCGCCACGGCCGGCGTCGGGGCGATCACGCTGTGTTCCCTCGTCGTCGCCCTGTTCTCCAGGCAGCTCATCATGCTCTTTACCGACACCGACGCCGAGATGATCCGCCTCGGGGCGCTCTCGATCATCCTGCAGTGCGCCGTCATGCCCATCCACGCCTGGGTCATCGTCGTCAACATGCTCTATGCGGGCACGGGCAAGGCCTTCGGCGCGATCACGCTGGGCATGACCAGACAGGGCATCTGCTTTCTGCCGGTGGTCTGGCTGCTGCCGAAGCTGTTCGGCGTCGAGGGCGTCGCCGCCGTCCAGGCCGCCGCCGACGGGCTGTCGCTGCTGGTCGCCATCCCCTTCGCCGTCCGCATCCTACGCGAACTGAAGCAGCTCGAGGCGCAGCAGCCGCCGCAGGACGCCTGAACCGAATATGCAGGGCAGCCGCGGGAGGATTCCCGCGGCTGCCGTTTTTTCTGTCCCGCGGTCAATCGGCCGCGCCGTTTCCGCCCGTCATCAGGAAGGAGCTGTCGTCCCGCACGCAGATCACCACGTCGGGGCGGTATTTTTCGATGTACTCGCTCAGCTTCATCCCGGTGTAGTGGCGCAGGTCGAGCGCGCGCATCTCGTTAAAGGACGCGTAGAGCAGCGTCTCCAGCGCGTTGGTGAAGGAATCGCCGTAGATCAGCACGTTCGGCAGCTCGGGCCGGTCGGTGCGCACGACGCTCTCCGCCTTGTCGCCGCCCATGAAGACGCCGTAGGTCACCGTCTCGGCGGCGCTCTGCGGCAGGGAGATCAGCGAATCGACCTCTGTTCCGCCGTCGGTGCGCGCAAACGGGATCGCCGTTTTGGGCTCCGCATAGGTGAGCCGGTCGTCGGTATGCCAGAGATTGTAGAGCTTGCGGTCGCGGGAACCCAGGAAGGGATTCGGCAGCGTCGTCAGCTTCCACTCGTCGCGCGCAAGGATCCGGACGGGAACGCCGTCCGCAGCGAGGCGCGCGGTCAGACGGTCATAGACCTCGAGCGCGCCGCCGATCGTATAGTGATGATCGGTGGCATAATAAAGCGAATCCGGCCGTCCCAGCTCGTCGTAGGCCGCGCACATGTCCAGGAAGGGCACGTTTTTCGCCGCCAGGTCGGCGGAGAAGATCTCACGGGTCATGGTCAGGGCGCGCTGACCGCTGCGGACCTCCGCCGGAAAGCGGTCGCGGAAATAGGAATACTGCTCCGGCACGCCGACATAGTAGAAATGTCCGCCGTAAGCGGCGACCTGATCGCTGAGCGCGCCGACGGCGTCCGCCATGTTCTGCGCAAAGGTGTCGATGCGCTGCGCGTCGGGCCGGTCGGCCTTGATCAGCGGCAGCAGCACCGACTTCGTCACCACAACGTTGTTGACGGCGGGAAGACGCAGCACCGACATCCGCAGCGCCGTGTCGGTCTTCATCAGCGTGTCGCGCCCGGCGGCGTGATCGGTGAAAAAAGACTCCCAGTCGTCAAAATAGCGGCCGGACAGCAGCGCGGACCAGGATGCCTGCGGCTGGGTGGAAAGCATGCGGTTCTCGTAAAACGACACGGTCTCGGAGGGATGCGTCAGCGTCCAGCCGCCGATGACGGCCAGAAAGACCGCAAAGCATCCGATCACGAACCAGTCGGCAATCTTCTTCATCTTCATCATCGTCAAAACCTGAAATAAATAAACGGGTTGAACGTCGAACCGATCAGCCGCATATAGCACAGCACCAGCAGCCCGAGGGCGAGGATCTTCGGTGCCCAGACCACGACCGGCGGCGCGCGCTTTTCCAGCGCCGCCCTGGCCCAGTCGCGCAGCGGCAGGCTGGCGGCGGCGGCCAGCGCCAGGGCCCAGCCGTATTCACGCACGCAGTAGAGCGCCTGTCCGTCCCAGAAGGGCGCGGTGCCGAACATCGCCGCAAACATCCGCCCCACGCCCGCCAGACTCTCGGCGCGGAACAGCACCCAGCCGCAGACGACGATCAGCAGCGCGTAAACATGCCGCAGGGCGGCCGGCAGCCGGTCCAGCCCCCTGCCCCAGAGATAGCGCTCGCCGATCAGCAGCACGGCGTAATACATCCCCCAGAGCACGAAGTTCCAGGCGGCGCCGTGCCAGAGGCCGGTCAGCGTCCACACGACCAGCAGATTGAAGATCTGCCGGGCGCGGCTGCAGCGGCTGCCTCCGAGCGGGATATAGAGATAGTCACGGAACCAGGTGGACAGCGAGATGTGCCAGCGGCGCCAGAACTCGGTGACGCTGCGGGCGATGTAGGGATACTCGAAGTTTTCCAGGAAATGGAAGCCGAACATCCGTCCCAGGCCGATGGCCATGTCGCTGTAACCGGAGAAATCAAAATAGATCTGGGCGGTGTAGGCCAGCGCCCCGAGCCAGGCGGTGACCGTGCTCAGCTCATCCGCCGGCAGGCCCCAGACCAGATCGGCCAGCTCGCCGACGGCGTTGGCAATCAGCAGCTTCTTGGCGAGGCCGAACAAAAAACGCGTCAGCCCGGCCGCGAACTCCTCCCGGCTCTCGCGGCGGTCGGCGATCTCCTCCGCCACGGTGGTGTAGCGGACGATCGGCCCCGCGACCAGCTGCGGAAACAGGGCGATATAGAGGCCGACACGGAACGGACTGCGCTCCCGCGGCGCGTCGCCGCGCCAGACGTCGAGGACATAGCTCATGCCCTGAAAGGTGAAAAAGGAAATGCCGATCGGCAGCGTCACTGAGGGCACCGGCAGCGAAAGGCCGAGAGCGTTGATGGTCTCCGCCGTGAACACCGCATATTTGAACCAGCCGAGCAGCGCCAGATTGACGACGACCGTGACGACCATCGCCGCCCGCGCGTGCTTCCGCCCCGGCGCGCACAGCAGGCCGCCGGCCCAGTTGACGGCGATGGAAAGGAGGATCAGCGGCAGCAGCGACCAGCCGCCGCAGCCGTAGAAGAACAGGCTGAATACCAGCAAAACCCCGTTGCGCGTTCTCCGGCAGCGACGGGGTATCACATAATAGATTGCCAGCAGCAGCGGCAAAAAGAGGAAGAGAAAATTGAAGCTTGAAAATACCATGCGCCGCCCTCTTTCCTTATTCTTCCAGCAGACGCAGGATGTCCGCCGGGCGCTCGGCCAGCAGCAGCGCGCCCGCCCGCGTCAGCTCGTCCCGCGAGCCGTAGCCCCACAGCGCGCCGAGACAGGGCACGCCGCAGGCGGCGGCGCCCTCGGCGTCGTGGCGCCGGTCGCCGATCATCAGCGCCTCCGCGGGAGCGATGCCGTTTTTCTCCAGCGCATAGGCGATCACCTCGGCCTTCTTCGTCCGCCGCTCGTCGAGCGTGCAGCCGCAGACGTCGGCAAAGCAGCCGCGCAGGCCGAAATGGTCCAGAATGCGCTCCGCGAACGGCTCGGGCTTGGAGGTCGCCACCAGCAGCCGGCAGCCGCGCCGGCGCAGCGCCGCCAGCAGCCCGGGGATCTCCGGATAGACCTTGTTTTCAAAAATGCCCCGGTCGCGGAAATAGGTGCGGTAGGCGGCGATCGCCTCGGTGATCTGCGCGCCCTCAAAGCCGTAAAACTCGGCAAAGGATTCGCTCAGCGGCGGGCCGATAAACGGATACAGGCGGCGGCGGTCCGTAACCTCGATGCCGAACTGCCGCAGCGCATAGGCGACGGAGTTGGTGATCCCCTCGCCGGGATCGGTCAGGGTGCCGTCCAGATCAAACAGCAGATTCGGATAGCGCATAGATGCTCCTCCCGCGGATGCTCGCGGCCGCAGGGGGCCGCGCAATAGTTATAGTCTACCCGACTAGCGCCGCTTTTTCAAGTCCTTCCGGACGGCAAAGCAGACAAAAGTTTGGCCCGCCGCAGCAGATGCGGCGGGCCGGGACCATTCAGGACGGAAAGCGGACGGTGATGCGCGTGCCCTTGCCGGGCGCGCTCTCCAGCGACAGCTCCGCCGCGTGGCGCAGGGCGATGTGCTTGACGATGGCGAGGCCGAGACCCGTGCCGCCCGAATCGCGGCTGCGGCTCTTGTCCACGCGGTAAAAGCGCTCGAAAACGCGGTCCTGGCACTCCGCCGGGATGCCGATGCCGGTGTCCGAAACGGTCAGCACGGCGCGGCCGCCCTGGCGGGAGACCTCCACGCGGACGCTGCCGCCCTCGACATTGTAGCGAATGGCGTTGTCGCAGAGATTGTAGATCAGCTCCCAGAGCTGGCGCTTGCTGCCGAGCACGGTCTGCTCTGTGCCGCCGGCGGTGAGCGTGACGTTCTTCTTCCCGGCCGACAGCGACAGCGAATCGCAGACGCTGCGGCTCAGGTCGAGCAGCGCCACCGGCGTGAACGCCTCTCCGCCGCCGGCGTCCAGCTCGGAGAGCTGGATGATGTCGCCGATCAGGGACAGCAGCCGCTGGCTCTCGCCGCGGATGCGGGCCGCGAAGCCCGGGACGTCCTCCGGGCGGGCGATGCCGGTCTCGATCATCTCGGCATAGCCGGAGATGCTGGTCAGCGGCGTCTTGAGCTCATGCGTGACGTTGGCGGTGAACTCCTGGCGCATGCGCTGGTTCTCCTCCTCTTCCTGGCGGCGGCGGCGCACCCGGGCGGCAAAGGGGATCAGCTCCGGATAGGGCGCCTCCTGCCCCGGCTCGCCGAGCCGGTCGGCCATCTCCTCGAGCGGACGCACCAGCCTGCGGCTGAGCAGATCGGCCAGCCGGGCGCTCAGGCCCAGCACGGCGGCGAAGATCAGCAGCAGCCAGGGCGCCACCTTGTTGAAGGCGGAATAGATGCCCTTGGCGTCGCGCGCGGCGCGCAGCACGTCGCCGTCCGCCAGGCGCAGGGCGAAATAGTAGGTGTAATACCCCGCCGTCTCCGACCGGCGCGCGGCGCTGCCCGCGCCCGTCTCCAGCGCCGCCTGCACCTCGGGACGGCCGAGATGGTTTTCGGTGCTGCCGAGGCTGTCATAGCGCACGGTGCCGTCCGGGGCGATCAGGGTGATGCGCAGCCCGGCGGAGGCCAGGCCGTGCAGCTCGTCGAGCGTGCCGGCCTTCTCATAGGCGACGGCGAGGATGCGCGTGCTCTGCTCGAGGTCGGCGGCGATCTGCCGCGTGAAGGCGCGGTGAAAGGCCGCGGCCGTCAGCAGCAGCGTCAGGGTCAGGGTGACCACGGCCACCAGCAGCAGCGGCCCGTAAATCCGCTTTTTCACGGCTCTTCCGCCTTGTAGCCGACGCTGCGGACGGTCTTGATGCAGTCGCCGCACTTGCCCAGCTTCTGCCGCAGCGACATGACGTGCATGTCCACCGTGCGGCTCTCGCCGATATACTCGGTGCCCCAGACCAGGTCCATCAGCTTCTCGCGCGAGAGCACGACGCCGCGGTTGAGCATCAGCGTGCGCAGCAGCTCGTGCTCCTTGTAGGTCAGCGGGCAGAGCACCCCGTCGGCATAGACCTCGCGCCGCTCGTCGTCGAGGACGAGCCCGCCCAGCCGCAGCTGCCGCGTCGGCACGGGATCGCTGCGGCGCAGCACGGCCTTGACGCGCGAGATCAGCTCCATGACCCCGAAGGGCTTGACGATGTAGTCGTCCGCTCCGGCGTCCAGCCCGTGCACGCGGTCGATCTCGGTCGATTTGGCGCTGACGATGATCGCCGGCACCGTGCGTCCCGGATAGTCGGCGCGCAGGCGGCGCAGGATCTCCAGCCCGTTTTCGCCGGGCAGCATCAGGTCGAGAATGACAAGCTCGGGCAGCTCGCGCCGGACGAGGGCGCGCAGCTCCTCGCCGCTCTCGCATTCGCCGGTGGCAAAGCCGGCGCTGCGCAGCGCATAGCTCTCCATCTGCCGGATGGCGGGGTCGTCCTCGACAATATAGATCATGCTATTTCACACTCCCCTGGGCGGGCAGAAGATATTTCTCGCGGTAGTCACGGAACCGGCTGCTGAAATCGCTGTTGCCCGCGGACTTGACGCGGTTGAGATAGGCGTGGGTGTCGTAGTCCCCGTCCTCGCCGCTCTGCTCGAGCTGATAGACGGCGATGTTGGAGCAGTGGTCGGACACGCGCTCAAAGCCGGTGAGCAGATCGTTGAACACAAATCCGAGCTCAACGGTGCACTCGCCCCGCTGCAGGCGGGCGATGTGGCGGTCGCGGAGCTGGATCTTCAGCTCGTCGATGACCTCCTCGAGCGGCTCGACCTGCGCCGCCTGGGTGCGGTCGCCGGTCAGGAAGGCGTTTGTGGCCAAATTGACAATCTCGATGACGGCGTCGGTGAGCACGCGCAGCTCCTCCTGGGCATCGGGCGAGAAGGAGATTTTCTTGTCCTCGATCTCGCGCGCCGATTCGAGGAAGTTCTCGGCGTGGTCGCCGATGCGCTCGAAGTCGCCGATGGCGTGCAGCAGCAGCGACGCCTCGGCGCTGTCGGCGTCGGAGAGGCCGCGGGCGCTCAGCTTGACCAGGTAGCTGCCCAATTTGTCCTCATATTCGTCGATGGCCTTTTCGGTCTCCTCGATGAAGGCGTCCTCCTTGGCGTCATAATGACCCAGCAGGGCGATGGAGAGCAGCAGGTTGCTGCGCGCCGTCTCCGCCATCCGGCAGGTGACCGTGCGGCAGCGGTCCATGGCGATGGTCGGGGTCGAGAACAGGCGCTCGTCGAGCAGCTCGAGGTGCTCCTCATGGACGTTCTTCTTGCTGTCGCGCACGGTCAGGCAGACCAGCTTTTCCAGCTGCTTCGTAAACGGCAGCATCAGCGCGGTGCAGAAGATGTTGAAGGAGCTGTGGACGATGGCGATGCCCGCCGGGCTGACGGCCTCCCTGATGAAGGAAAAATGCACAAAGGCATTGATGCCGTAGAACAGGATCAGCACGACGACCGTGCCGATGACGTTGAAATAGAGATGCACCATGGCGGCGCGGCGGGCGTTGCGGTTCGTGCCGACCGAGGAGATGAGCGCCGTGGCGCAGGTGCCGATGTTCTGGCCGAGGATGATGGGGATGGCGCTGCCGAAGGTGACGCTGCCGGTCAGCGAGAGGGCCTGCAGGATGCCGACCGAGGCCGACGAGCTCTGGATGATCGCCGTCAGGCCCGCGCCGGCGAGGACGCCGAGGATCGGGTTGCTGAAGAGGGTCAGCATGCCGGTGAACTCCGGCACCTGGGCCAGCGGCTGGACCGCGGCCGACATGGCCTCCATGCCGTACATCAGCACCGCAAAGCCGAGCAGGGCCGTGCCGATGTTCTTGCGCTTTTCCCGCTTGCTCAGCATCAGCATGCCGATGCCGATGAGGGCCAGCAGCGGCGTGAAGCTGCTCGGCTTGAGCATCTGCACAAAGACGCTGTCGCCCTTCAGCCCCGTCAGCGAGAGCAGCCAGGCGGTCACGGTGGTGCCGATGTTGGCGCCCATGATGACGCCGATGGCCTGACGCAGCTGCATGATGCCCGAGTTGACAAAGCCGACCACCATGACGGTGGTGGCGGAGGAGCTCTGGATGACCGCCGTGACCGCCAGGCCGAGCAGCAGACCGCGCACCGGCCCGGCCGTCAGCCGCGCCAGCAGCTCCTTGAGCTTGCTGCCGGCCGCCTTCTCCAGCGCCTGACCCATGATGTTCATTCCGAACAAGAAGAGCGCCAGCCCTCCGAACAGCGACAGCACTTCAAAAATCGTCATAATCCGATCCCCCGTCCGTTTGTTGACTGCATTTTATCACAGTTGTATTCGATTTTCCATATTACATCCGCCCTGTAAAAAATAATCTCCCGCAATTGTCAAGTTTGTGTAAAGTGCGGAAATATGGTATGATCCCGGTGAGGTGATCCGATGAACAAGAAGCCGTCCGTGCGCCGCGGCGATCCGCTGGTGCTGTGCGCCTGCGCCCTGATGCTGGCGAGCTTCGCCCTGCGCCTGATCTGGCTCTGCCGTCTGCCCGGTCCCGGCGCGGGCACGCTGCTGCTGCACGGGGCGCTGCCGCTGTCCTGCTGCCTGCTCTATGCCCTGCTGCTGCCGCTCTGCGGCCGCCGCTCGCTCTGGGCGACGGCGATCCCGGTGCTGCTGGGCTGCGTGTTCTTCGCGCTCAAGGCGCAGAGCTTTTCCGCCCTGCACCGCGCGCTCTGCCTGCTGCTCTATCTGGGCGTCGCCGCGCTCTACACCCTGACGGTCTGCGGCGTGATCCCGACCCGGAAGCTGCTCCTGCCCCTGTTCGGCCTGCCGCTGCTCTACCACCTGTTCGTCGAGGATCTGCACACCCTGTGCACGGCGCAGCCGCCGCTGACGCTGACCGAATGGCTGCCGGAGCTGTCCGTGCTGCTGATCATGGCGGCCCTGCTGTGCGCCTCCCTGACGATGAACCGCCGCCGCAACATAAACGCCGGATAAACAAACTATTAAGTTTTTATGCGTATGAAAAGGACGGCTTGTCACCATGCCGCCTTTGGGCGTATAATAGCTCTGTTTCCAAGCGCCCCAGAAAGAAAGGAAGGACATACACCGATGGATCTGTTTGATAAATGCCGCCGCTATGACGCGGCCCGCAACGCCCGCGCCGCGGGGATCTATCCTTATTTTCACGCGCTGCAGTCCCGCCAGGATGTCGAAGTCATCATGGAGGGCAAACGCCGCATCATGCTCGGCTCCAACAACTATCTCGGCCTGACCATCTGCCCCGAGGTCGTCGAGGCCGGCATCAAGGCCTTTGAGCGCTACGGCTCCGGCTGCTCCGGCTCGCGCTTCCTCAACGGCACGCTGGAGCTGCACCTGGAGCTGGAGCGCGAGCTGTCCGCCTTCCTGCGCAAGGAGGCGGTCGTCACCTTCTCCACCGGCTTCCAGAGCAACCTCGGCATCATCTCCTGCCTGGTCGGTCTGGGCGACTATGTCGTCTGCGACCGCGAGAACCACGCCTCGATCTACGACGGCTGCAAGCTGAGCTACGGCAAGATGGTGCGCTTCAGACACAACGACATGGCCGATCTCGAGCGCGTGCTCAAGACCATCCCGGAGAGCGCCGGCATCCTGATCGTCACCGACGGCGTGTTCTCCATGGGCGGCGACATCGCCAACCTGCCGGAGATCGTCCGTCTGGCGAAGCAGTACGGCGCCCGCGTCATGGTCGACGACGCCCACGGCCTCGGCATCCTCGGCGAGGGCGGCCGCGGCACGGCCAACTACTACGGCCTGGAAAAGGAAGTCGACATCTACATGGGCACCTTCTCCAAGTCGCTCGCCTCCCTCGGCGGCTATATGGCCACGACCGAGGAGGTCGCCGACTATGTGCGCCACAACTCCCGCCCCTTCATCTTCTCGGCCTCGATGACCCCGGCCTCGGCCGCCACCGCGCTGGCCGCGCTGCGCCATCTGGAGGCCCATCCCGAGCTGCCGCTCCGCCTGGCGGCGCTGTCCGCCTACGCCCGCAAGGGGCTGACCGAGCGCGGGCTCAAGATCCGCCCCTCGACGACGCCGATCATCCCGATCTACACCTATTCGCTCGAGAACACGCTGCGGAAGGCCAAGGCCATCTACGACGCCGGCGTCTACGTCAATCCGGTGCTGCCGCCGGCAACGCCGCAGAACGAGTGCCTGCTGCGCACGAGCTACATGGCCTCCCACACCGAAAAGCTGCTCGACGAGGCCATGGACATCATCCAGCAGGTGCTGGTGCCCGCGAATGAGTAAGTCGGTGCTGGTCACGGGCGGCACCTCCGGCATCGGGCTGGAGGCCGCGCGGGAGCTCAGCCGCCGCGGCTGCGCCGTCTACACGCTCAGCCGCCGCGGCTCGCAGGAGCCGGGCATGACCCACCTGCTGGGCGACGTGACCGACGAGGGCGCCGTGCGCGCCGCCCTCAGCCGCATTCTCTGCGAGCAGGGCCGGCTTGACGTGCTGGTCTGCTGCGCCGGCTTCGGCGTCTCGGGCGCCATCGAATACGTCCCGCTCGCCGACGCGCGCGCCCAGCTCGACGTCAACCTGTTCGGCACGGTCAACTGCTGCCGCCTGGCGCTGCCCGCCCTGCGCGAGAGCCGCGGCCGCATCGTCAACATCAGCTCGGTCGCGGCGCCCATCGCCATCCCCTTTCAGGCTTATTACTCGGTCTCCAAGGCCGGGATCAACGCCTTCTCGCTGGCGCTCGCCAACGAGGTGCGGCCCTTCGGGGTCACCGTCTGCGCCGTGATGCCCGGCGACATCAAGACCGGATTCACCGCCGCGCGCAAAAAGGACCCGGAGGGCGACGGCGTCTACAACGGCCGCATCTCCCGCAGCGTCGCCGTCATGGAGCACGACGAGCAGACCGGCATGCCGGCCGCCGCCGCGGGGCGCTATGTCGCCGACCGCGCCCTCGGGAAGCGCTGCCCGCCGCTGTGCACCATAGGCGCGCAGTACAAGCTGTTCGTCTTTCTCACCCGCCTGCTGCCCGTCCGCCTGCTCAACCGCCTGGTCTACGGGATCTACGCAAAATAGGTTTTCACAAAAAAAGCCTGCCCTTTCGGGCAGGCTTTTTCGCGCTCAGAGGATCGTGAGGTTCGGCTTGTCCGGCTTGCCGAAGGCCTGTTCGACATGCTGCGCCAGCTCCTTCCGCACGGGCGCCGGCAGGTCGATGGCGCCCGCCGGGCAGACGCGGGCGCAGGCGCGGCAGGCGATGCACTTCGCGCCGTCCACCGTCACCGCGCCGTCCAGCGACAGCGCGCCTGCCGGGCAGGCGGCGACGCAGCGGCCGCAGCGGGTGCAGCCCTCCCCCGCGACGGCGGAAAACGGCAGCGCCCCCATCGCCGCCTTGTAGGGGCGGCCGCCGGGGATGCGGCTGGGATCGAGCGCCGGGACGGCGGGCGCCGCGGCGAGCTTCCGGGCTACGGCGCGGCCGAAGCAGCGCGCCTCCGCCAGATCGTCCGGGCCGGGCCGGCCGCCGGCGACGCGGGCGCTGAAGGTGTGCTCGCCCACAAAGGCCGCGGCGGCGACGGCGCGGAAGCCGCGCGCGGCGAGCAGATCGTACAGCTCCGCCAGCGCGTCGTCAAAGGCGCGGTTCCCGTAGAGGCACAGCAGGACGCAGGGCGTGCCGCTGCCCTGAAGCGCCGCCAGCCGCGCCGCGGCGAGCGGCGGCACCCGCCCGCCGTAGACCGGCACGCCGACCACCGCCAGCTCGTCGGCGCCGAACGCCGCCGGCAGGCCGGCCTGCCCCTGCGCCGCGGTGATGTCAAAGACGCGCACGGGCAGCCCCGTCCCCGCGCCGATGGCCTGCGCCGTCCGCGCGGTCGTCTGCGTCGCGCTGAAGCAGATCAGATCCACACTTGTGATTTTCATGGAAAAAAGCCCCCTCTTGCTTTACTTGCGCAGCTTCTGCGCCTATAATATACCTGCACGATTACTTTTTGCAAGTAGGCACATTTTTATAAACTAATTACCTTTTGGTAATCAAGGAGGACCGCATGCTGAATTACGGATGCGTCTGTCCGGTACAGGCCACCCTCAGCCTGATCGGCGGCAAATGGAAATGGCTCGTCTACCGGGAGCTGTATCTGCACGACGTGCGCCGCTTCGGCGAGCTGAAAAAGGGCATCCCGGCGGTCAGCGCCAAGGTGCTGGCGGAGACGCTGAAGGAGATGGAGGCCGACGGCCTGATCTGCCGCACCGCCTTTGCGGAGGTGCCGGTGCGGGTCGAATACCGGCTGACCGAGGCCGGCCGCAGTCTGGAAAAGGTCTTTCTCGCCATGGTCGAATGGGGCACCGGTTTTCTGGCCGGAAAGCACGGCTTTCCGCCGCCGCCGGCCGCCGGAAACTGATTTTTAAGGAGCAGAATGCCAATGGCCGTCATTCATCTGGAAAACCTGTCGGCGGAATATCGCCAAAAGCTGCGCGCGGGGACGCTCACCCGGGAGACGATCGATCAGCTGGCCCGTTCAATCAGCGCCAAATGCCAGCTGCGAAGGCGGGTGTTCCGGCGGGTCGCCGTATTGCTTCCGGCGGGGACCGTCCTGATGGCAATGCTGTCGCTCCTCGCCCCGGCGGCCCGCACCGCCAACCGGACGGTCCTGCTCGGCGCGTTCGCGTTTACGATTCTGATGGAGCTGCCGATCCTGGCCGCTGTCTATTGCCTCGCCGTGACCCGGGTGCCCAGACAGTTCGTCCGCAGCCTGCGAAAGGGCTACCCCGAGCTGGAGTCGGACTACGGGTACGCCCAGCTTCTCAGCGGCAGCCTGACGGACATGCAGGGGCAGCGCCGTCCGTCCTTCTCCCTGCGGATCGAGGAGATCTTTCCCCTGCAAAACAGCGAGGACATCGTGGCCGCGGGCTTCGCGCAGGGGCTGATCGCCCGGGGAAACTCCGTTGCCGTCCGCGACCGGGACCGGCCGGCGGCGGAGTGTGTCCATGCCATCGTCTCCGCCGTCGAAAAGACCGGCGGGCCGGCGGCGGAGGCGGCCGACTGCAGGGCGGCGCTGCGGATCCGGCACGGCGCGCGGCTCGGCCTGCGCCCCGGGATGGAGCTGTACCGCGAATAGGCGGACGACCGGGAGCGCGCTTCCCCGGCACCGCCGCGAACCGTTCACGCGACAGCGCCCGCCTGCGTCGCCGCAGGCGGGCGCTGTCGTCTTCTGTGTCAACAGGCTCAGCCGATGTAAAAGACATATTCCGCCGTGCCGAAGCCGCCGGGGGTCTCCTTCCCCCACTCGGCGCGAACGGCGACCAGGAACCCGCCCTCGCCCGGCAGCGTCAGCTCCCCGTTCACCGCCGTCAGCGCCGTCGCCTGCGCCTCGGCATCGGCGGCAAGGTCCCCGTCCGCCGTCAGCGCCGCGATCTGCGCGTCGCTCCAGCAGCGCGCCTCGCAGCGGTCCGGTGCCGCCGCAAAGCGCAGCGACAGCCGGTCCTCCCCGCCGCGCGGGATCGCGGTCAGGCTCCCGTCGCCGACGCATTGCAGCGGATGGGCTGTGTCCGCGACGACGCTGGTCTGGCCGCGCAGGCCGCTGCGATAGCTCCAGCTGTATCCGCCGCGCTGCGCCGCCCATTCCGCGCCGGCACAGGCCACGGTCAGCGCCGGCGGCTCCCTCCGCACGCTCCGGGCACAGCCGGACAGCGCCAGCAGTCCGGCCAGCAGCAGCAGCGGCAGCACCGCTCGTTTCATGGCTCATCCCTCCCGCTCCGTTTGCAGGTTAGACCGGCAAAAAACGAAAAGGTTCCAAAACGGGCGCGGACGTAAGTCCGCGCCCGCTGTCGCTGCGTGTTTACGGCGCCCAGACCATGAAGCCGTTGGGCAGGCGGCGGCCGTTGACCTTGTCGGCGGCCGAGGGCTTGGAGATGACGCGGCCGCGATACCACATCACGCTGGAGGAGCCGCCGTCGAGGTTGATCGCCTGCCGGGCGTTGTAGTCCAGCATCAGCCGGGCCATGTCGCCCATGGTGGCGCCGACCGAATAGCCCGGCGCGCGCCCGTCGACGATGAGCAGCAGCACGTCGCCGTTTTCGCGCTGGCCGATCGCCGAGCGCGGCTGAATCCCCCAGCCCGCGCTGCCCTCCACCATCTGCTTGCCGTTGAGCACCAGAATGGGCTTGAACTCCACCGCGTCGCGGAAGAAGCTCGTGTCGTCATAGCGGCCGATGCACAGCGTGTCGTTATAATCGAAGCCGAGCATCTTGTAGTTGCTGCCGACGCTCTTGGCCAGCAGCTTGCCCTTGACCACGGTGAAGCCGTAGGCCTCGGCGCCGTTGCCGTGGCCGGAGGGATCATAGAAGCCGGAGGCGTTGATGCCGAGCACGGCGTCGTTGGATTCGCAGATGTCGCTGAGGATGGCGCCCACCTTCCCGTATTCGGGCGCGTTGCCGATGCCGACGCGGGACGGGTCCTTGACGATCGCCATGCGGGAGACAAACTCGTCGCCGTCGTGGCGCAGGATGACAATGCCGTTGCGCGTGTCGAGCGCCAGCACCCGGTCGCCCTCCGTCGTGCGGATGCCGGTGTCCTTGTCGTCGAGCGAGGCCTGGTCGATGACCAGATAGCCGTCGTCGTCCAGACAGTCGCCCTTTTTCTTCAGATACTTGTTGAGCGTGCTGCGGTCGATCTCCGGGTAAAGCTCGTCAAAATCGCCCTTGAGCTTGCTCCAGAACCGGGTCGGGCTCTTGCCGGACTCCGAAATGCTCCAGTCCCCCGTGGACAGGTTGTTCTGGTCGGCCTCGACGCCATAGCGCTGATTCATCACCCGGGTGATGACGCTTTCGGGGATAAAATAGGTCGCCAGCCACTGATGGTTCATCGTGCCCATCGCCGTCTCGATATAGATGGCGCGCCACTTCTCCACAAAGGGGATGTCGGAAAAAACCGCAATCCCGTAAAGGCCGCTGAGCAGCATCAGCGTCAGCAGCAGATTGCGGAACACATGCTTTTTGCGCTGCGGCGGGCAGGCGGCCGCGGTGCCGCGCGCTTCCGCGCCGCCGGATTCGTGCTTTCCTCTCGCGGACAAAAAAATCACCTCGCAGACAGTCAAGGTGATTATAGTCTATTTGCACAAGCAAATGGTTTCCAAATTGTTAATTCTGCTTATTTTCGGTCGAAATCAGGGAAATATGGGCATAGAGCGCCACCGGCGCGGCCCAGGCGGCAGCCGCCGTCTCCCCCGCCTCTGTCAGCACCGCCAGCAGCGTGTCCCGTTCCGCCCGCTCCGCCGCGCCGCCGAGCCGCAGCGTGCCGCCGGCGGGGAAAAAGAGGCAGTCGGCGGCCGGTCCCGCCAGCGCCAGCGTCCCGCCGCCGCGCAGGGTATGCAGCGCGCCGCGGCAGTTTTTGAGCATCAGATTGAAGTCGGTGGCCCGGCCGCGGCAGACCGTGCGGTCCGCGCCGGAGAAGGCGTCGATCTCATAGGGGGCAAGCTCAATGGCTTTACCCCCGTTGTGCTCCAGGGAAAAGCCGCCGGCCAGCGGCGTGATGAAGCGCGTGACGCCCGGCAGGGACGTGAACACGCTCTCCTCCAGCTCCACCCGGGCGGAGGAGAGGCGAAAGAGAAAGTCGCGCGCCGCATAGCTGCCCTCCGGCGGCCAAAGCAGCAGCTCGGCGGTCGTTCCGCCGGCCCAGACGGACACCGGGCATTCCGACAGCGTTCTCCGCAGCAGGCGCATCCTGGTCCCTCCCGGTCAATAACCGGCCCGCAGGTCGACCTGATGGAGCAGCGGCCGCCCGTCGGCGTAGCGCTGCAAATTGTCGAGGAAAATTTCCATCACCAGCTCGCAGGTCTTTTCAAGGGACATGTTGCCGGAGACATGCGGGGTGAGCAGCAGATTGGGCGCGTCCCAGAGAAAATGGTCCGGCGGCAGCGGCTCGGGATCGGCGACGTCGATGGCGGCGCCGGCCAGCTTGTGCGCGCAGAGGGCGTCGTAAAGCGCCTTCTGGTCGACCGTCGTGCCGCGGCCGACGTTGAGGAAATAGGCGCCGTCCTTCATGGCGGCGAACTCCTTTTCACCGAACAGATGGCGCGAATCGTGCGTGCCGGGCACCGAGCAGGCGACGACATCCATGCCGGCGACCGCCTCGCACAGCGCCTCCGTCGCAAAGACGCGGTCGCACCAGTCCGGCTTTTCCAGCGCGGGACGGCGGCGCACGCCGGACACCTCGGCGGCGCCGAGCGCGCGGCAGCGGGAGCCGAAGCAGGAGCCGATGTCCCCCATGCCGACGCAGAGGATGCGGCTGCCGTAGATCGAGCGGATGTCGCCGATGATCTTCCAGCCGCGCTGCGCCACCAGCGCCCCGTATTCCGGCATGCGGCGCATCATCATCAGCAGCGTGCAGATCAGATGCTCCGAGATGGTGATGCCGTAAGCGCCGGCGGCGTTGGTCAGCCGCACCTCGGCGTTCGGGAACACGCCGGGGCCGGTGTAATGATCGACGCCGGCGAACGAGCACTGCATCCAGCGCAGGTTTCCGGCCGTCCGCAACAGCGCGGGCCGGAACATGCCGAACAGCACCTCGCAGTCAGTCAGCTCCTCCGCCCTGGGCTCGCCGTCAAAAACGCGGACCTCAAAGCCGAGTTTTTCCGCCGCGGCGCGGATGCGCTCCATGCGATCCCCGCGCGGGAATGAGATATGTACGCCGATGATGCGCTTCATGTGACAGGTTCCTCCCCTTTTCTTCTGGCCAGAATATCATTGAGCTCGCCGCCGAGGATCAGGATGGTGCCGGTGAGATCAAGCCACAGCATCATCACCATCATCGCCCCGAGCGAGCCGTAGAGCAGCGAATAGCGCGCGATCTTGGAGACATAGAGCGAAAAGCCCCAGGTGACCAGCGTCCAGCAGACCAGGGCGCTCAGCGCGCCGGGCAGCGACTTGCGGAACTTGTAGGGCTTGCCGCCGGCCAGGCTGTAAAAGGCCGTCAGCACGAAAAAGACATAGATCGGCGCCACGGCGCGGCGCAGCCACTCCCAGAGGCGCACGAAGCCGTCCGGCAGGGCGACATATCTGCCCACCACGTTGAGCAGGTTGCCGGAGACCATCACCAGCACCAGCACGGCAAAGAGCGAGATCAGCAGCAGGACGCTGACGATGGGCACCGTCACCAGGTAAAAAGCGTTGCGGCTCTCGATGTGATAGGCCTTCTGCACCGCGCTCTCCAGCATGCCGATGGAGCGCGTCAGCATCCACACGGTCAAAAACAGGCCCGCGTAGAGCAGGGTCGCCGAGTTGAGATGCTTGATATAGGCGAGGTAGTCGCCGATGATCTTCTGCACGTCCGTGGGCAGCACCATGTTGAGCTGCTGCATCAGTCCGTCCAGGGAGAGGTCGAGCATGCCGATGGCGGAGTTGACGAAAATCAGCATCGGGAACAGGGAGAACAGCAGATAATAGGCCAGCGCCGCGGCGCTGCGGCCGACGCTGTGCTCAAAATAGCGGACGCCAAGCTGGCGCAGGATCGATCCTGTGCCGCGGCGATGCTTCGGTTTTACGGGTTTTTGTTCCATAGCGCGTTCAGTATACCACAGCGGGACCGATTCTTCAACGAGCAAATTGGGGAAATGCGTCGAACGGCGCTTCCAACGGCGGCGGGCACTCAAAACAAAGCCGCGCCCCGCTCCCCGGCTCCGGCAGCGCCAGCCGGGCGCACCACAGGCCCAGCGGGCCGCCGCCGCCGCCATAGCGGCCGTCGCCGCAGAGCGGCAGCCCGCGCGCCGAGAACTGGGCGCGGATCTGATGGGTCCGCCCGGTGAGCAGCGTGACGCGCACCAGCGTCAGCTCTCCCTGCGGCGCCAGCACGCGATAGCGCAGCACGGCCTCGCGCACGCCGCGGCGCTGGTTTTTGACGACAAAGGTGCGGTTTTTCCGCGCGTCGTGATAGAGCCAGTCGCGCAGCTCGCCCTCCGGCTCCGCCGGCGCGCCGCGCAGCACGGCCAGATATTCCTTCTCCCAGGCGCCCGCCTGCAGCGATTTTTGCAGCGCGGCCGCCGCCTCGGGCGAGGCGGCGAGCGCGATCAGTCCGCCCGCCTCGCGGTCGAGCCGCGTGACCGGCTGCAAAAAGGAAAAGGGGCGCTCCCGCCCCAGCAGATCGGGCAGCCCGGCGCGGCCGTCCGGCTGGGAGAGAATGCCCCGCGGCTTGACGCAGACCAGCAGGCCCGCGCGCTCAGCAAGAATGCTCGGCTCCATGGTTCTCTCCCTTCTCCCCCGCGACCCCGAGCGCGTTCCCCGGCGCGCCGCCGACGCCCGGCAGCACCCGGCAGCGCAGGAAGCACCGCACCGCGCGGCCGCCGTCCTGCACCGTGATCTCGGCCTCGCGCCGCGCCGCCGCCGCCAGCCCCGCGAAAAAGCCGGCGACCGCCGGATCGCGTTCCCGGTGGGTCAGCGCCTCGCGCAGCAGGGCGTTCACCCGTTTCTCCGCCCGGCCCTCATTCTCTTCCCAAAACCGGATGCGGTCGTTCGCCAGGTCGTATTCCCACAGCAGCAGCCCGGACTCCAAAAAGGCAAAATTGAGCCGCTCGTTTGCCGCCCGCAGCTCCTCGCGGCCATGGATCAGCTCGGTGATGTCGGTCACCACGCCCAGCAGCACCGGATGCGCGGCCTGCTCATAGGGGATGCGCACGGCGCGCAGATGCCGCCAGCCCGTCCGCCCGTCCGCCTCGGTCACCCGGTAGGCGCAGTCGACCACCCGGCCCTGCGCCGCGCCGGCGCGCAGCTTCTCCATCAGCTGCGGCAGGTCGTCCGGCCAGACCACCGAAAAGATCCGCTCGCCCAGCGGCCCCAGGCTCTCGCGGCTGCGGCCGGAAAAGTGAAAGAAGCTCGGGCTCGCATACAGGATCCGCGGCTCCTCGGCCATCTCGCAGAGCAGCACGCCGCCCTCGATGTGCTCGAGCAGCGTCTGCATGGGGATCCCGGAGGCCGGCTCCGCCGGCACGACGGGCTCGGCCGGCGCGGAGACCTCCGTCTCGCCGCCCAGGCTGGTGCGCACAAAGCGGGCCTTGCCTTCGTGCTTGGCGCGGTAGAGCGCGGCGTCCGCCGCCGCATACAGCTCGCGGAAGGAATAGCTGCCGCCGACACAGGAAGCGACGCCGACGCTGCCGCTCACCTGCACCTGCCCCTCCGGATAGGGATAGGCAAACTGCAGCGCCGCGCACAGCTCGGCCGCCCGGGCCTCGATCAGGCCCGGCGCGCCGCTCGTGGTCAGAAACACGAAGAACTCGTCGCCGCCCAGACGGCCCGCGACGTCGGTGGCGCGGAACACGCCGCGGATCACCCGCGCGATCTCCGTCAGCGTCTGGTCGCCGCGCTGATGGCCCAACAGGTCGTTGACGCGCTTGAAGCCGTCCAGATCGATGATGTAAAGGGCGCAGAGCTCCTCCTCACCGGCGCTCTCCAGGCGCGCGGCGATCATCTTTTCCGCCGCGCTGCGGTTGAGCAGCCCGGTGAGCGGATCGCGCTGCGCGAGATCGCTGAGCTGCTGCAGCTCGGTGCGGTAGCGCCGCGCGGTCTCATAGCGCTCGGTGACGTCCTCCGCCATGCCGATGGCGCGGTAGGGCCTGCCGTGCTTGTCGGTCAGCGTCGTATAGCGGATGTGCTGATACCAGTAGCCCTGCTCGCTGCGGCGGATGCGGAACACGCCCTCGACGGGCGACGCGCCGGCGCGCAGGTGCTCATACATCTCCAGAAAGTCGTGGACGCTGTCGGGGTGGACAATGCCGCCGGCCACCAGGCTCTGCGGCACATTGAGGATCACGCGGTCGCTGCCGTGCAGCATCAGGGCGTGCTCCGGCTGGATGATGCTGTGAGTGGCGAAATCATAATCCCAGATGGACAGTCTGCCGTTTTCCAGCGCGATGCGGAAGCGCTCGTCGCTCAGCCGGATCTGCTCGCGGTCGGCCTCGAGCCGCTGGATGTTGCGCTCGTTGAACAGATATTCGCCCGCCAGCACGCAGAGGGCGGAGAGAAGCACCGCCAGCACCATCATGTCGCCGCGCGCCGTCAGCGCGTCGCGCACGGCGTCGATCTGGGCGACCGAGAGCACACGGAACAGCATCCAGCCGTTGAGGCCGAGCGGCTCGTAGACGGCATAGCGCTGCCGCCCGACCAGCGTGTAGGCGATGCTCCCGGATTTGCCCTCCTTCAGGTCGGCGGCCAGCCCGGCCAGCGTGCGGTTTTCATCAATGCTGCCCTCGCCGAGCGTCTCCAGCACGTTGCCGCTGCCAGCGAGATAGGCGCTGTTGCTGCTGCCGAGCACGATGTCGCCGTCGCCGTCGCAGAGGAAGGAATAGCGCTCGTCCGCCGCGTCGACGCCCATCAGCGCCCGGAAGCGCTCCGGCGTCATCGCGGCCAGCAGCGCGCCGCCGTTCCAGGCTCCGCCGCTGACCGGAACGGCGAAAATAAAGCTCCCGGATGTAAAGTCAAACACCTGTTCACCCGCTGCGGCGCGGCGGAAAGCGCCCTTTCCGGCGTTTTTCAGCTCCTCGCCGCCGACGGTGACCCCGGCGCCGCTGCCGTCCAGCAGCGCCATGCCGTCAAAGCGCCCGGCCGAGGCCGCCGCCTGCAGCTGCGCCGCGGCCCGGTCGCGGCTGTCCGCCAGCTCCATCAGCGCGGCGACGGCGCGCAGGTCCTTCAGCCCGGCGTCGATCTGGGAGCGCACCAGCTCCGCCTGCTCTCCGGCGGAGACGCTCAGCTCCTGGTAGGCGCGCGTTTTCAGGGAGCGGACCACATAGGCGCGATACGCAAACATCACCGCAACGGCGATGGCGACCAACAGGGCCGGCATCGCCATCATCATGATTGTGCGGTTGCGTCGTTCGTGCTCCATTTCTCCCGCGCTCCCCTTGGTAACTTTTATTCATAATAGCATATTCTTTCTGGAAAGAAAAGCAATTTTTTCACAGCGCAACGCCGGCGCGGACAATCGCGCCGGCGTGCGGGCATGGTTCTATTCTTCCTGGGAAAAATTGTCAAAATAGCCCTGAATGAGCACGACCGGCGTGCCCTTGTCGCCGCTGCCGGAGGTGAGGTCGCACAGCGAGCCGATGAGATCGGTGAGCTGGCGCGGCGTCGTGCCCTGGGCCGCCATCTGGCCGCGCAGGTCGCCGGTCTTGCCGCGCACGGAGGCGCGGACCGCCTCTGTGAGCAGGTCCCCGGACAGTCCCGCGTAATCGTTGTCCGCCAGATACTTGATCTTGAGCTCGTTCGGCGTGCCGGCCAGCCCGGCGGTGAACGCGGGTGAAACGACAGGGTCGGCCAGCTCCCAGATCTTGCCGACGGGGTCCTTGAACGCGCCGTCGCCGTAGATCATGCACTCGATGCTCCGGCCGGTGTCGGCGCGCAGACGGGCGCTCAGCGCGTCCACGAAGCGCTGGCAGTCGCGCGGGAAGAGCTTGACGCTCTCCTCCGTCGCCTTGTTCGAACCGAGCAGACCGTATTTCTCGTTGTAGCCGCTGCCGTTCACCGGGGCGCTGAGGATGTCGTCGAGCGTGCAGACGCGCCGCGCGCCGGCTGCCAGCAGGCGGCGCCTGGTGCGCGCGCGGGTGTGGATGTCGCAGACGAGCACGTCGCGGGCATAGTCGAGGATGGTCTCGGCGCGGTTGGAGAACACGGTCTCGACCTCGCAGCCGCAGCCGCGGATGAGCTTGCAGTAATAATCGACATAGTCGATGCCGGTGAACGGATGGAGCTGATAGCCGAACAGTTCGCGGTACTGCGCCTCGCTGAGCACGTCGCTCCACGGGTTGACGTTCTTCTGTTCCATCAGGTCCTCGTCAAACAGGTGGTTGCCCACCTCGTCCGCCGGGAAGCTGAACATCAGGACGATCTTTTTGACGCCGCGCGCGATCCCGCGCAGGCAGATGGCAAACCGGTTGCGGGACAGGATGGGGAAAATGACGCCGATCGTCTCCCCGCCCAGCTTTTGCCGCACATCGGCGGCGATGGCGTCGACGGAGGCATAGTTTCCGTAAGCGCGGGCGACGACCGACTCCGTGACGGCGACGATGTCGCGGTCGCGGAAGGCAAAGCCCTCGGCCCGCGCCGCATTTTCGACGCTCGACGCGACAATGTCAACCAGATCGTCCTTTTCGCGGATGATGGGGGCGCGGATGCCGCGCACGACCGTGCCGACTGTTCTCATATTGTTCCCTCCGAACCTGTATTTGGCGCATGACACAGGACCAGTATACCGTGCTTTTTCACCGATGTAAAGCGGCTTCTTCCGCCGCGCCGCGCTTCTTCAGGCGGGCATAGGCAATCAGGCAGAGAACGATCTGCACGGCGGTGGAGCAGGGCGTGGCCAGGCCGACGAGAAAGAGCGTGGGATGCGCCAGACGGCTCATGGCATAGGACACCGGCACGCGCACGCAGAACGCGCCGACGATGCCCTGCGCCATGCTGAAGCGGGTGCGGCCGCAGCCGTTGAAATAGCCGATGAAGCAGAACAGGAACGCCGTCAGCAGCGTGTCGATCGAATAGGCGCGCAGATAGTCGGCCGCCGCCGCGATCACCCGGGGGTCGCCGGTAAAGAGGGACGCGAGGGCGGCGCCGCGGAAGAAGGACAGCCCGCCCGTCACCGCGGCGACCGCCAGCGAGACGCCGATGCCGCACCACAGCGCCCGGCGGGCGCGGCGCGGCGCGCGGGCGCCGATATTCTGGGCCACAAAGGCGGAGAGGGCCTGCATGAAGGCGTCGGAGACCAGCATGATGAAGGTGCAGAGCTTTTCCGCCACGCCGACGCCGGCCGAGGCGACGACGCCGAGGCCGTTGACGATGGCGGTGATGCAGAGGAAGGAGACGCTGACCAGCATGTCCTGCAGCGCGATCGGCGCGCCCAGGCGCAGGATGTGGCCGCACAGCGTCCGCTCGGGCCGGAGCGCGGCGCGGCGCAGCCGGAACGGCAGCGTCTGCCGGCGGAGCAGCCGCAGCGACAGCGCGACGCTGACCCCCTGGGCGAACACCGTCGCCAGGGCCGCGCCGGCAGCCCCCATGTGGAACACGGCCACCAGCAGCAGGTCGCCGCCGATGTTGACCGCGCAGGCGATCATCACCGCGTACAGCGGCGTGCGCGCGTCGCCGAGGCCGCGAAAGATGCCGCCGAACACATTGTAGGCGATGATGAGCAGCAGCCCGAGCGAGCAGATGCGCACATAGCGCACCGTGTCCGCCAGCGCCTCGGGCGGCGCGTCGAGCAGCCGGCAGAGCGGGCGCGCCAGCAGCGCCATCGCCGCCGTCAGCGCCGCGCCGAGGATGCCGAACACCGCGATCCCGGCGCCGACCGCGTCGCCGGCCCGCTCCCGGTCGCCGGCGCCGATCAGCTGGCCGAGCAGCACCGTCAGGCCCATGGAGAGCCCGGCGATCATGCCGGTGACCGACTGCATCAGCGAGCTGCCCGTCGCCACGGCCGAGACGCCCGCCGCCGTGCCGAAGCGCCCGACGACCAGCAGATCGACCGCGCCGTACATCGCCTGCAGCAGCAGCGCCGCGAAGATCGGCAGCGCGAAGCGCGTCAGCGGCCCGAGGATCGGTCCGCGCGTGAAATCGTGTGTTCTCTCCATCTCGTCCTCCAAACAAAAAAGCCGGATAAGAAGCAGGCGTTTCAGCCCGCCATCTTATCCGGCAAATCGCTTCTGTCGAGCGGTTTTCCTCCGATGAACGAGGTTATTTTACCACCCGCCGCGGCCGCTGTCAAGGCGCAGGATCGCGTCCGCGGTCTGCTCCGGCGTCAGGGCGGTGACGTCGAGCTTCGCGGCGGAGAGGGCGGCGAAGCGCGGCAGATAGGCGAGGCTGCGCGCCGCGGCGTCCGGCGCCCGCAGGCCCGCCGCGGCATCCCGCTCCACCCGGCGCCGCAGCTCCTCCGGCGCGCAGACCAGCGCGGCCGCCCGCACGCGGACGTCGGTCAGGTCGAGCCGGGACCGCAGCGTCTCCCAGATCTCCTCCTCCTGCATCACCCAGCAAAAGACGACCTGCCCGCAGACCGAGCAGCGCAGAAAGCTGTTCAGCAGAAAGACGATGTTGTCCGTCACCATCCGTTTGGTCTCGTCGCACACGACAAACGGGTGCATGTCCCAGCACCAGTCGCCGTCGAGAAAGACGCTGTGCGGCAGCCGGTCGCGCAAAAGGCGGCCGGCGGTCGTCTTGCCGACCCCCATCGGCCCGCCGATCAGATAGAGCGTTTTCATACCGTTCCTTTCCGACAAAACGCGGGCGGCTCCCTGATGGAGCCGCCCGCCGGGTGTCTTTATCCGATTTTCGCCGGCTTGCGGCGCTCGCGGCCGCGCACGACCGTCGGCGCGTCGCCGCGGCGGACGCAGCCCTCGGTGATGCACACCGTCTGCACCGTCTCGTCCGACGGGGTCTCGAACATCACGTTGGTCATGATGCCCTCGATCGCCGAGCGCAGGCCGCGCGCGCCGGTGTTGAGCTGGATAGCCTTCTCCGCCAGCGCCTCAAGCGCGGCGGGCTCGAACTCCAGCTTGACGCCGTCATACTCGAACAGCTTGATATACTGCTTGGTGAGCGCGTTCTTCGGCTCGGTGAGGATGCGCAGCAGCGCGTCCTTGTCGAGGCTGTCGAGCGTCACCAGCACCGGCAGACGGCCCACCAGCTCGGGGATGATGCCGAACTTGAGCACGTCGTGCGGCTCCGCCAGGCGCAGGAGGGCGTCGGGCTTCTGCTCCTTTTTGGAGTGCAGCTCGGAGCCGAAGCCGATGGCCTGCTTGCCGACGCGCCGCTCGATGACCTTTTCCAGGCCGTCGAAGGCGCCGCCGCAGATGAAGAGGATGTTGGTGGTGTCGATCTGGATGAACTCCTGCTGCGGATGCTTGCGCCCGCCCTGCGGCGGGACGTTGGCGACCGTGCCCTCGAGGATCTTGAGCAGCGCCTGCTGCACGCCCTCGCCGGAGACATCGCGCGTGATGGACGGATTCTCGCTCTTGCGGGCGATCTTGTCCAGCTCGTCGATGTAGATGATGCCGCGCTGCGCCAGCTCGACGTCGTAATCGGCGGCCTGGATCAGCCGCAGGAGGATGTTTTCCACGTCCTCGCCGACATAGCCGGCCTCGGTCAGCGTGGTCGCGTCGGCGATGGCGAAGGGCACCTTGAGAAACTTGGCCAGCGTCTGCGCCAGATGGGTCTTGCCGCAGCCGGTGGGGCCGATCATCAGAATGTTGCTCTTCTGGATCTCGACGTCGCCGCTGCCGCCGCAGAGGATGCGCTTGTAATGGTTGTAGACCGCGACGCTGAGCGCGATCTTGGCGCGGTCCTGGCCGATGACATAGGCGTCGAGCGCCTCCTTCATCTGGCTCGGGGTGGGCAGGCCGCCGTCCAGCTTGAACTTCTTGGCGGCATTGGCGGCCGGCTTGCCCTTCTCGTCCTCGATGATGTCGGCGCAGATGCGGACGCACTCGTCGCAGATATAGGCGTTCGGCCCCGAAATCAGACGCTTGACCTCGCTCTGGCTCCGTCCGCAGAAGCTGCAGCGGGGCTCTTTCCGTTCACTTGCCATAGTGCTCCTTTATTTCAGCGGTGGGCGATGACCTTGTCGATCAGACCGTAGTCCGCGGCCTCCTGCGCGCTCATGAAATGATCGCGGTCGGTGTCGCGGCGGATGACCTCGATGGGCTGCCCGGTGCGCTCGCAGAGAATCTGGTTGAGATGCTCCTTCATGCGGATGATGCGCTCGGCGTGGATCTGCACGTCGCTCGCCTGACCCTGCATGCCGCCCATCGGCTGATGAATCATGATCTCGCTGTTGGGCAGCGCATAGCGCTTGCCCTTGGCGCCGGCGGCCAGCAGGAACGAGCCCATGCTGGCGGCCATGCCGATGCAGATGGTGGAGACGTCGCAGTTGACATACTGCATGGTGTCGAAGATGGCCATGCCGGCGGTGATGCTGCCGCCCGGGCTGTTGATATAGAGCTGGATGTCCTTGTCGGGGTCCTGGGCCTCCAGATACAGGAGCTGGGCCACCACCAGGCTGGCGGTGGTGTCGTTGACCTCGTCGGACAGGATGACGATGCGGTCGTTCAGAAGGCGGGAAAAAATGTCGTAGGACCGCTCGCCGCGGTTGGTCTGTTCCACGACCATCGGGATATAAGGCATAAATGCGTCTCCTTTCAGCAGATGCGGAGCACAGGGGCTCAGGAACTCAGTTTATTCGGATTTCTCGGTTTTATTCTTCTTCGCCGCGGGCTTTTTGGCCGGCTTTTCCGCTTCGGCGTCCTCGGCGGGCTGATCCTCGGCGGGCTTGGCGGCCTTCTTGGCGGTCTTCTTGGCCGGCTTCTTCTCCTCGGCGGCCTCTTCCGCCTTCTCGGCGACCTCGGCGGCCTTGGCCTTGACGGCGGTGGCGCTGGTGCGCACCAGCTCGGCGGCCTTCTGCACCAGCAGATCGCGGCGCAGGTCGGCGGCGGGCAGATACTGGCGGATCTTCTCGACCTCCATCTTGTTCTGCTCGGCCAGGCGCTGGAACTCCTTCTCCAGATCGGCCTCGGCGACCTCAAGCTTCTCCAGGGCGGCGACCTTCTCCAGGGCGAGACGGGTCTTGACCTGGCGCAGGGCCTGATCCTTGAACAGGCCGCGGAAGGCGCTCATCTCCATGTTCTGCATCTTCAGATAGGACTGCAGCTCCATGCCCTGCATGGCCAGGCGATAGCCGAAGTCGCTGACGATGTTGTCCAGCTGGGACTCGACCATCTTCTCGGGGATGTCGCCCTCCATCTGGGAGGTGATCTGATCCATCAGCTTCTCTTCAAACTCGTTGTCGGCATAGGACTTCTTGCGCTCCTCCATCTTCTTGCGGAGATCGGCGCGCAGGGCGTCGAGGGTGTCAAACTCGGAGACGTCCTTGGCGAACTCGTCGTCGAGGGCCGGCTTCTGGCTCTCCTTGACCTCGTGGACCTTGCACTTGAAGATCGCGGCCTTGCCGGCCAGGGACTTCTCGCCGTACTCCTCCGGGAAGGTGACGGAGACGTCCTTCGCGTCCTCGGCCTTCAGGCCGACAAGCTGCTCCTCAAAGCCGGGGATAAAGGTGTGGCTGCCCAGCACCAGCTCATAGTTCTCGGCCTTGCCGCCGTCGAAGGGCACGCCGTCCACGCTGCCGTCGAAATCGATGACGACGGTGTCGCCCTCGCGGGCGGCGCGGTCAACGGTGACCTGACGGGCGTTGCGCTCCTGCATGCGGGTGAGCTCGGTCTCGACCTCCTCGTCGGCGACGGCGTCCTCGGGACGCTCGGCGGTCAGGCCCTTGTAGTCCTTGAGGGTGACCTCCGGCTTAACCGGCGCGACGGCGACAAAGGTGAACACGCCGTCCTTGACGTCGACGTCGGTGATGCTCGGCTGGTCGATCGGCTCGATGCCGGACTCGGTCACCGCGGCCTCATAGGCGTCGGGGATGCAGATGTTCATGGCCTCCTCATAGAAGAAACCGGCGCCGTAGAACTTCTCGATCATCTTGCGCGGCGCGCGGCCGGGGCGGAAGCCCTGAATGTTGATCTTGCCGACGTTCTTGCGGTATGCTTCCTGACAGGCGTTCTCAAAGGCCTCGGCCTCGACGGTGATGTGCAGCGCGACCTGGTTGTTCTCTTTCTTTTCGACGTTGGTCAGTTTCATAAGTTGTTCCTCCAAATATTTTTAGTTCTTATTCTGCGATTTTGAGGGGGGTAAAGCCGAGCGCGTCCGCCGACACCACCCGGTAAAGGACGCCGCCGCGCTCGCCGGAAAAGGCGCCGCGCAGGCTCTCGCCGTGCAGGTGGCCGTAATAGCAGCGGGTGACGCCGTATTTGCGGAGCAGCGCCGTGATCTGCGGCACCTCGGTGCCGGCGAACACCGGCGGATAGTGCAGGAAGCACCAGATCTCGCGCGGCGTCCCGGCCGCGGCGCAGCGCAGCGACTGTTCCAGCCGGATCAGCTCGCGCCGGAAGATCTTGTCGTCTCCGGCGTCGGGGTCGCCCGGGTCGAAAAACCAGCCCCGCGTCCCGCACAGCGCGATGTCCTGATAGGAAAAGCTGTTGTTATGGAGAAAATCGAGCGTGTGGATGCCGTTTTCCCCGAAAAAGCGGTGCATTTTGGAGACGGTCTCCCACCAGTAGTCATGGTTGCCCTTGAGCATCAGCTTCTTGCCCGGCAGACCGTCCAGCAGCATGAAATCCGGCAGTGCCTCGCCGAGCGTCATGCCCCAGGAGATGTCGCCGCAGAGGACGAGCGTGTCCTCGGGCCGCAGCAGGACGGACATCGCCGCGAGCAGCTTGTCCCGATAGCCCTGCCAGGTGCCGCCGAACACGTCCATCGGCTTGTTGCAGCCCTCGGACAGATGGGTGTCCCCGATGACGAATAACGACATAAAGCCCCTTACTGAAAAGCGTTTTCGATGTGGTTGATGCGGCCGCTGCCGGTGTAGACCTCGATGACGTCAAAGCGGCAGTCCCAGTCTCCCCCGCTCTCCGCCAGCCAGCAGGCGGCGGTGCGGCGCAGACGCTCCTGCTTGCGGGCGTCCACCGCCTCGCAGGCCGCCGCGAACGCGTCGCTGCGGCGGAGCTTGACCTCGACAAAGGCCACCGTGCCGCGCCGGCGGGCGATCAGGTCGATCTCCCCAAAGCGGGAACGATAGGAGGCGGCGATGATCTCCCAGCCCTTTTTGCGGAGGTATTCGGCGGCGCGGGCCTCCCCGGCACGCCCCTGCAAAAGCGTGTTCATTCCGGCTTGCCCAGCAGGTTCGTGAGGAAGGAGCGCCGGTGCGCGGGACAGGGACCGTATCGCAGGATCGCGGCGCGGTGCGCCGCGGAGGCATAGCCCTTGTGTTTTTCAAATCCGTACTGCGGATACTGCCGCGCCAGCTCCACCATGACGCGGTCGCGGCTGACCTTGGCGAGGATCGACGCCGCCGCGATGCTCGGCGACAGGGCGTCCCCGTGCTTGAGCAGCAGCGTGTCGAAGCCGAGGCGCGGGTCGCGGTCCCCGTCCACCAGCGCGAAATCGGGCCGGACGGCGAGCTGCGCCACCGCGCGGCGCATCGCCAGCAGCCGCGCCTGGAGAATGTTTTGCGCTTCGATCTCCTCCACCGAGGCGAAGGCGATCCCAAAGGCGCGCGCCCGGGAGCGGATCTGAGGAAACAGCTCCTCGCGGCGGCGCTCGGAAAGTTTTTTGGAATCATTCAGGCCGTCGATGCGGTCGCACGGGTCCAGGATGACCGCCGCGGCGCACACCGGCCCGGCCAGCGGGCCGCAGCCCGCCTCGTCGATGCCGCAGACGGCCAGGAAGCCGCGCGCTGCCAGCGCCTGCTCGCGGTCGTAGTCCATCGCCGCAGTCACAGCCGGCGCGGCGGCGTTTCGAGCGAGATGCGCCCGAGCTTGCCGTCGCGGAACTCGTCCAGCAGCACGCGCGCCATGCGCGCCGTGTCCACCTCGCCGCGCCCGAGCAGGAAGCCGCGCTTCTTCGCCAGCGCCTGCAGCGCGTCATAGGTCGTCTCGCAGGGGGCGACGTCGATGCCGTAGCGCGCTTCCAGCGCCTGCGGCGCCGTCTCGCCCAGCACGGCGATCAGATGGCAGGCCAGATCCTCCTGGTCGAGCACCTCGTCGCGGATCGTGCCGGTAAAGGCCAGCAGATAGCCCATCGCGTCGTTTTCGATCTTGGGCCAGAGCAGGCCCGGGGTGTCCATCAGGTCGAAGCCGCCGGGCAGCGAGAACCACTGCCGGGCGCGGGTGACGCCGGGCCGGTCCTCGGCGACGGCGCTCCGCCGCCCCAGCAGGCGGTTGATGAACGAGCTCTTGCCGACGTTGGGGATGCCGGCCACCATCACGCGGATGCGCGGCGTCTGCCCCTTGGCCTCGGCGCGCTCGATCAGATCGGCGCAGCAGACGCGCGCCTGCTGCGTGAAGGCGTTGAGAAAGCCGCCCTTGCGGCTGTCGGCCAGCAGCACCTGCTCGCCGCGGGCGCGCAGGTATTCGCCCCACAGCCGGTTCTCGCGCTCCTCGGCCTGGTCGCAGCGGTTGAGCACGACCAGACGGCGCTTGTGCTCGCAGAGACGGCGCAGCTCCGGGTTGCGCGAGGCGCGCGGGATGCGGGCGTCAAGCAGCTCGCAGACCAGATCGATGTTCTTGAGATCCTCCGCCATCAGGCGGCGGGTGCGGGCCATGTGCCCGGGATACCAGTTGATGCTCATGAGACGCTCTTGAAGCCGGTGATCGGCCAGATGCGCAGCACGACCTTGCCGATGATGTGGCTCTCGGGCAGGGCGCCGACCTCGCTCCAGCGGCTGTCGGTGCTGCCGTTGCGGTTGTCGCCCATCACAAAGACGCTGCCCTCCGGCACGGTATAGGGGAACTGCTGATTGCCGAACACGGTGATGGGCTCCTTGATATAGGGCTCATACTGCTCCTCGCCGTTGAGGATCAGCGTGCCGCTGTCGTAGTTGAAATCGACGGTGTCGCCGGGCAGCGCCACGATGCGCTTGACCAGCGGCTCGTCCGGAAAATAGTCGGAGGTGATGACGACGATGTCGCCGCGCTCCGGCCGGTCGTAATCGATGACGCGCATCACAATCTGGTCGCCGCTGTTGAAGGTCGGCACCATCGAGGTGCCGCGGACCCCGGACAGCCGGAAGAACCAGGTATTGACGCAGACGAGTACCACCAGGGCGAAGGTCAGCGCCTGCGCCCAGAAATAGAGCTCGGTGCCCGGATCGGAGGGCTGCTTCTGCTTCTCCGCGCTCTCAGGCGGATTTTCCGTCTGCGCGAGATGCTTCGGCGCCTTTTTCTGCATGCGTTCCATTCCGTCCTGCCTTCCAATAAATGAAACAAGAGGGACGGCGGCCGTCCCTCTGTTTTAGACTCAGATGTCTTCCTTGACCTTGGCAGCCTTGCCGACTCTGTCGCGCAGGTAGTACAGCTTGGCGCGGCGAACCTTGCCCTTGCGCACCAGCTCGAACTTCTCGATGTTGGGGGAGTGGATCGGGAACGTCTTTTCCACGCCGACGCCGTAGGACATGCGGCGGATGGTGACGGTCTCCTGGATGCCGCCGTGCTTGCGGGCGATGACGGTGCCCTCAAAGACCTGGATGCGCTCGCGGGCGCCTTCCTTGATCTTCGCGTAGACGCGGACGGTGTCGCCGATGCTGAAGCTGGCAGGATTGTCCTTGAGCTGCCCCTCTGTCAGGTGTTTCATCAGATCCATAAATGTGATCTCCTTTTCATCATAGGTGTTCGTGCCCTGACAAGGCAGAGGACCACCCGTATTGCGTGCTTTGATATGATACCACAGGCATGTCAAAATTGCAAGGGAAAATTGCAGAATTCCTCCAATTCTGCGTCCAGAATGTGCGTTCTGGTGTAGATCACGCCGTCCTCGGCGCCGAGCAGGCCGTTTTCGCGCAGCGCCGCCGCCAGATAGAGCGGATTGAGGGGGTCCTCCCCCGCCGCCAGCACGCAGCGGCACAGGGTGTGCGTCCCCTGCCGCTCAAAGGCGATCGAGCGGATGTAGTCGCGCGCGTCGACCTCGCGGCTGCCGCGCTTGGAGCGCTTGTCCACCGTCACCGGGCGCGTGAACAGCTCCGCCATCCGCGCCTCGTCTCCGGCGGGAAAGCGCAGCTCATAGGCGCAAAAGGCCACCTCGCGCGCCGGCCGCGAGGCGGGGCCGAAGGCGTGCGCCTCGATGCCGCGCGGCAGCGCCGCGTTGAGCCGCGCCAGCAGGTCGGCGGGCGGCTCGTCGCTCTCCAGCTCGAGGTCGCACAGCTCGCGTTCGCCGCGGTAGCCGGTCGAGAGCGGCACCGGCAGCACCATCTCGATGTGCGGGTTGAAGCCCTGGGAATAGCGCACCGGCAGCCCGGCGCGCACGGCGCTGCGCTGCAGCGCCTTCATGAAGTCCAGATGGGACAGATAGCAGGCCGGTTCCAGCTTGCTCAGCACGATGCGGACCTTATACATGGCACGTCCCTCCCGTCAGCGACAGCGCGCCGCAGCTGCGGCAGCCCGCCTTGCAGTCCGGCGTGGCCAGCCCCTGCATGGCGCGGTCGTATTCGCCGCGCAGATAGCTCTTGCGGACGCCGGAGGAAATGTGATCCCACGGCAGCGTCTCGTCCGCGCCGAGGGCGCGGTTGGCGTAAAACGCCGGGTCGATCCCGCAGTCGGCAAAGGCCTGCGCCCACAGCGCGGGCTTGAACTCCTCGTCCCAGCCGTCGAGCTTGCAGCCAAGGCGGTAGGCGCGCTCGATCACGGCGGCGAGCCGCCGGTCGCCGCGCGCCAGCACCGCCTCGAGGAAGCTGACCTCGTAGTCGTGCAGGCTGAAGGTGACGTTCTTGATCCGCAGGCTGTCCATCAGCAGCTTCTGGCGGCGCAGCACCTCGGCGCGCGGCACCTGGCCGAGCCACTGGAAGGGCGTCTGCGCCTTGGGCACCAGCGTCGCCACGCTCACCGAGACGCGCACGCCGCGCGCCTTGTTCTTCGCGTTCTGCCAGAAGCAGCGCAGCACGTCGCGGGCGATCTGCGAGATGCCGAGCAGGTCTTCGTCGGTCTCGGTCGGCAGGCCGAGCATGAAATACAGCTTGACGCTGTTCCACCCCGCGCCGAAGGCGACGCGGCAGGCCTCGAGCAGATCCTCCTCGCGCAGGTTCTTGTTGATGACGTCGCGCAGGCGCTGGGTGCCGGCCTCGGGCGCAAAGGTGAGGCCGCTGCGCCGCACCTTCTGGATGTTCTCCATCAGCGACAGGTCGAAGCTGTCGGCGCGCAGCGAGGGCAGCGCCAGATTGACATGCTGCGGCTCAAACTCCGCCACCAGCCCGTCGCACAGCGGGCGCAGCTCGGGATAATCGCTTGAGCTGAGCGAGGTCAGCGACACCTCGTCCCAGCCGGTGCTCCTGACCAGCGCCCGCGCCTGCTCCGCCAGCTTTTCCGGGCTGCGCGCCCGGATGGGGCGGTAGGTGTAGCCCGCCTGGCAGAAGCGGCAGCCGCGGCGGCAGCCGCGGAACAGCTCGACCATGGCGCGGTCAAAGACCACCTCGGTCGAGGGGACGATGGGATTCTCCGGGAAATAGGCGCGGTCGAGATCGCGCACGACGCGCTTCTGCACGACCGCGGGCGCGTCCCCGCGCGGCGTGATCCGCCCGACGGTCCCGTCCGGCAGGTACTCGACGTCATAGAGCGACGGGACATAGACGCCGCCGAGCTGCGCCGCCGCCCGCAGGAAGCGGGGCTTGTCCCAGCCCCCGCGCCGCGCCTCGCGGTACAGATTGACAATCTCCGGCAGCATCTCCTCGCCCTCGCCGACGCAGATCAGGTCGAAGAACTCGGCCACCGGCTCGAGGTTGTAGACGCACGGCCCGCCCGCGATCACCAGCGGCGTCAGCGCCGGGCGGTCGGCGGCGCGGAACGGCAGGCCCGCCAGGTCGAGCATCTGCAGCACGCCCGTGTAGTTGAGCTCATATTGCAGCGTGATGCCGAGAATGTCGAAATCGCCGAGCGGATCGCCGCTCTCGAGCGCATAGAGCGGCAGGCCGCGCTTCCGCAGCTCGGCCTCCATGTCGGCGGCCGGGGCGTAGGCGCGCTCGCACCAGACGCCGTCCATGGCGTTGAGCAGCCCGTAGATGATCTTGGAGCCGAGGTGGGACATGCCGATCTCATAGAGATCGGGGAAGCAAAAGGCAAAGCGGACGTCCACCGCCGCCTTGTCCTTGTAGACCGCGTTGTATTCCCCGCCCGCGTAGCGCGCCGGCTTGCGCACCCGCTCCAGGCAGGCCTGAATCTGTTCGTTCAAGAATAATCCCCCGCATCGATAGAATATCTCTATTCTACCGTTTCGGGGGATTTCTGTAAAGTGTTTTCGCACAAAAGCAGCACGCCGGCCGCCGCCAGGGTGCCGTTGCCGCCGCGCAGCAGCAGCAGCAGCAGACCCGCGCCCAGCAGCGCCGCGCCCAGCGCCAGCCCCGCCGCCCGCACGGCGCGCCGCGCCGCATCGGGCGCAAAGCGCAGCGAGAGCGCGGCCAGCAGCGCCCTCCCGCCGTCCAGCGGCAGCGCGGGCAGCAGGTTGAAGGCCGCCAGCAGCAGCGAGGCGCCGACGAACTGGAACAGCCTGCCGTCCGGATGCAGGCGGGCGATCCCGGCCCCGGCCGCCGCCGTCAGCAGATTGCCGGCCGGCCCGGCCAGCGCCAGCAGCGCGTCCCGCCGATAGGACAGCTCCCCGGGCCGGTAGTCGATGCGCAGCCCGCCGGGGGTCAGCGTCATCCGCCGCACGGGACAGCGCAGCAGGCGCAGCGCCGCCAGGTGCGACAGCTCGTGGGCCGCCGCCGCCGTCCAGACGACGAGCAGGAAGCCGTCCCGGTCGAAAAGCACGACCGCCGCCGCCAGCAGCAGGAACGGCCAGGAAAGACGCCATTTCTTCAATTACGGCGCGTCCTCCAGCCCGAGCAGCATCCGGCCGAACACCGCGGCGGCCTCGCCCGGCGCCTGCTCCCCGGAGGCGGCGCGGCCCAGCGTCTCGACCGCGCCCTCGTAATCCGCGTGGCTGTTGAGGATCTCCTCCGCCCGGGCGCGCAGGGACGCCAGCCGCGCTCCCCCGCCCAGGCGCAGCGCGCACACGGCGAGGATGCACAGGGCAAAGACGAGGACGCGCACGGCGAGTCGCCTTTTGCGGCGCTCCTCCTCCGCGCGGCGGTGCGCGCCGCCGCGGACAGCCGCCCGCCCGCTCACAGGATGATGCAGATGAGGCCGCCGCTGCCCTCGTTGATGATGCGCTCCAGCGTCTCCTGGAGCTTGCCGCGGGCGTCCTCGGGCATCTTGTAGAGCTTCTGGATCAGACCCTCGTTGACCAGCTCGCTGAGCGATTTACCGAAGATGTTGCTCTGCCAGAGCTTCTCCGGCGAATCCTCGAAGCCGCTCATCAGATAGTTGACCAGCTCCTCGCTCTGCTGTTCGGAGCCGACGACCGGGCAGATCTCGGTCTCGACGTTGGTGAGGATCATGTGCACGCTCGGGGCGCTGGCGCGCAGGCGCACGCCGTAGCGGCCGCCCTGGCGGACGATCTCCGGCTGCTCGAAGCGCATCTCCCCCACCGTCGGCATGACGATGCCGTAGCCGGTGCGCCGCACCTGCTCAAGCGCCCCGGCGAGGCGGTCGTATTCGCGCTGGGTCTGCGCCATGCGGGTGAGCAGCGGCAGCAGATCGCCCTCGCTCCCCACCTCGACGCCGCTCTGCTCGCTCAGCAGCTTCCAGAACAGCGCCCGCGGCAGCGCCACCGCGGCGCGGACGCGGCCCGTGCCCAGCTCCAGCCCCTGAAGCGCGGCGCTCTCAAGCGGCGCCGTCCCCGCCAGGGCGGCGAAGGCGCCCCGGGCGTCCTTCATGCGGCGGATGCCGCCGCAGCAGTCGCAGATCTGCCGATAGACCTCGTCGCGCAGCGGGCAGTCCTCCGGCATGGCGGACAGCCACTCCGGCACCCGGATCAGGAACTCGCGGGCCGGGAACTCATAGAGGACGGTGGAGAGGATGCTCTCCAGCTCCGGCGCGCGCAGGCTCTGGCAGTTGGCGGCGACGCAGGACACCCCGTACTTCTGCTCAAGCCTGGCGCGCAGCTCCTGCGCCGCGTCCGCCTGGGGCTGGGCGCTGTTGAGCAGGATGCAGAAGGGCTTGCGGATCTCCTGCAGCTCGGCGACAATCCGCTCCTCCGCCGCCGCGTAGGCCTCGCGGCTCAGCTCGCCGATCGTGCCGTCGGTCGTCACCACCAGGCCGATGGTGCTGTGCTCGGTGATGACCTTGCGCGTGCCGATCTCCGCCGCCTCGGCCAGCGGGATCTCGTAGTCGAACCACGGCGTCGTCACCATGCGCGGCGCGTCGTTCTCAAACTGGCCGATGGCGCCGTCCACCATATAGCCGACGCAGTCGATCAGGCGCACGCGCATGTCGCCCGCGCCCTCGATGGTGAGCGGCACCGCCTCCTCGGGGACGAACTTCGGCTCCGCCGTCATGATGGTCCGGCCCGAGCCGCACTGCGGCAGCTCGTCGCGGGCGCGCTCGCGCAGATAGACGTCGGTGATGTTGGGCAGCACCAGCGCCTCCATAAAGCTCTTGATAAAGGTCGATTTGCCGCTGCGCACCGGGCCGACGACGCCGATGTAAATATTGCCGCCGGTGCGGGTGGCAATCGATTCGTAAATGGTGTGATCCATGGTCGCTCTCCTCCCGTCAGCCGGCAAACGGCACGATGACAAGCTGCCCGGGCGTCAGCGCGGCGTCGGGCGCCAGCTTGTTGGCCGTTCTCAGCAGCTCCGGCGGCACGCCGTACTGCTTGGCGATGCTCCAGACGCTCTCCTCCGTGCCCACCGCGCGCAGCAGCAGCGTCCCCGGCTCCGGGCCGCGGCGCGGCTGCTGCGGATCGAGCCTGCCGGCGGTGATCTGGCTCAGCGTGCGCTCCGGCGCCCGCAGGCCCGCCGCCACCGCCGTGAACGCGAGCGTCAGTCCGCCGTCCGCCGGGGCAAAGCGGACGTTTTCAGCCCGTGCGGCGCAGGCGAGGACGTTCTCCAGCTCCGTCCGCACCTCGCAGCGGTGGGTCACGGTCCGCAGCGTTCCGTCCTCCGCCCGGCCGAGGATGCGGAACCAATAGCGGCAGAGCTGGCCGCCGTCCGGCAGGCGCTCGGCGCCCGTACAGCAGGACCAGTCGCACACCTGCGCGGGCGCGCCCTCCAGCGGCTCGCTCACCTCGCCCCGGGCCTCAATCTCCTCCGGCCGCAGCTCCGCCGCCACCGGCGCGCGCTCGAAGTCCGACGCGCAGCGCGTGCTGAAGAAGTCGGTCACCGCCTGCAGCGTCTGCTCCCGCCACAGCCGCGCCGCCAGCGTGCCGGTGAGGTTCAGCGACAGCCGCGGCCCGTCCTCGCCCGGCGACAGCAGACATTCCAGCCCCTCGGTGACGGCGGTGATCTCCGCCCGGTCCTCCGGCGCCGCGCCGTCGCATTCGATCATCTGCGAGAACGGCAGGCTGTATGTGCAGCTGCCCGCAAAGGCGCCGCCGTCCGTGACCGTCACGGCCTGCACCGCCGCCGTGCCGCGCACAAGCAGCTTGTTCGCCATCACGCGCGTCTCCTCGATCTGCCATTCCGCCGCCGTGCGCAGCAGCAGTCCGCCCGCCGCCGCCTCGCCGCGGAGCCTGAGATCTTCCGTAAAGTTTACCTGCTTGACAGCGACCGCCGCCAGCGTCGTACAGGTCAGTTCCTGGCGGCGGCACTGCAGTCCCTCCTCCGCGGCGCCGTCCAGGCCCTCGCAGAGCTCGAAGGGCCGCTCCTGCCAGGCCTCCAGCTCCTCCGCCAGCGTCACGCGCAGCGAGAGCTTGCGCGGATTGAGCACGGCAGCCTGCGCCGCGGCAGCCTCGACCCGCGCCTGGGCCGCGCATTTTTCGCCGCAGCCGGCGGCCTCCAGGCCGTGCCGGAACGGCAGCGACGCGCGGAGGGTGCAGACCTTTTCCTCCTCCGAAGTATAAAGCACCAGCACCTCGGCGCTCCCGGCCAGCTCGGCGTGGCCCTCGCGGAGCGTCGTCTCCCGCAGCGTGCAGGCGGCTGTGACCGACAGCACCGTGAACACGTCGGGGCTCACGTCCGGCACGATCACGTCCGTGCTCTCCTCGCGCTGCTGCGACAGCCTGCACAGCGTCGCCCAGCCGCCCTGCGCCCGTTTTCTGAGTTCCATGGCAGATCCTTCCTTCCCGTCCCGGTTTTCTCGCTGTATCTCTATGGACGAGGCCGGCAAAATATGCACGGAACGCGCGCGCCCCGGCCGGAATAGTCTGGAGCAGAATCCCGTGCCCGCACGGACAAAGGAGTGTGGTTCCCCTGCTCTGGTTTTCTTCCCTGCACCCGATCTGGCAGGCGCTGCTGGCGACGGGCTTTACCTACGGCGTCACCGCCCTCGGCGCGGCGACGGTCTTTTTCTTCCGCAGCGTCAGCAGCCGCCTGCTCGACATGGCGATGGGCTTTGCCGCCGGCATCATGATCGCGGCCTCCTTCTGGTCGCTGCTCTCCCCTGCCATCGCCCTCTCCGCCGCGATGGGCCGCTGCGCCTGGCTGACGGCGGCGCTCGGCTTTCTGGCCGGCGGCGCCTTTGTCATCGGCGCCGACCCGCTGCTGCGCCGGCTGGCCCGGTTCCAGGGCGACGGACGCCTGCGCCGCTCGGCGCTGCTCTGCCTCGCCGTCACGCTGCACAATTTTCCGGAGGGGCTGGCCGTCGGCGTCGCCTTCGGCGGCGCGGCGGCGGGCGTCGGCGGCGCCACCCTGCCCGCGGCGCTGACGGTGGCCCTCGGCATCGGCCTGCAGAACTTCCCCGAGGGGGTCTGCGTCGCCATGCCGCTGCGGCGCGACGGCGCCAGCCGGCGGCACAGCTTTCTCGCCTGGCAGGCCAGCGGCCTCGCCGAGCCGGCCGCGGGCGTGCTCGGCGCGCTCTTCTGCATGCTGGCGCGGGCGGCGCTGCCCGCCGCGCTCGCCTTTTCCGCCGGGGCGATGATCGCCGTGGTCTGCGCCGAGCTGATCCCCGAATCCTTTCTCGACAGCAAGCTGCTCGCCTCCTGCGGCATGCTGCTCGGCTTCACGCTGATGATGGTCCTCGACGTCGCCCTCGGATAAAAAAAGCCGCCGTTCCGAACGGAACGGCGGCTGAATGCGAAAAGGCTTTTACTTGTCGGTCAGGAAGCAGGACACGAAATGGCCCGGGGCGATCTCCTTGAGCTGCGGTTCTTCGCAGCGGCAGCGATCGAAGGCCTGCGTGCAGCGGTTCGCAAACCGGCAGATGGGCTTCGGCTCGATCGGGGACGTGATCTCGCCCTTGAGCAGAATGCGTTCGAGCTTCTTGTGGATGTTGGGGATCGGGATGGCGGACAGCAGCGCCTGCGTATACGGGTGGGTCGGATGCGTGAACAGCTCCTCAGCGGGGGCTTTCTCGATCAGCTTGCCCAGATACATGACGGCGATGTCGTCGGAGAAGTGGTTGACGACGGAGAGGTCGTGGGTGATGAACATGTAGGTCAGCCCGCGATCATCCTGCAGCTCCTTCAGCAGGTTCAGGATCTGCGCCTGAATGGAGACGTCCAGCGCGGAGACCGGCTCGTCGCAGACGATGAACTTCGGGTCGAGGGACAGCGCGCGGGCGATGCCGATGCGCTGGCGGCGGCCGCCGTCGAGCTCATGCGGATAGACGTTCATCAGGCGCTGGGCGAGACCGACGGTCTCCATCAGCTCCAGAACGCGCTTGTCGCGCTCGTGCTTGTCCTTGACGGTCCCGTGAATGCGCATCGGCTCGGCGATGGTTTCCGACAGCGTTTTGCGGGGATTCAGCGAGGAGAACGGATCCTGGAAGATGATCTGCAGCTCGCGGCGCTTCTTGCGCATCGCTTCCTTGTCCAGGCTGAGGAGGTTCTGCCCCTCAAAGAGGACCTGGCCGGCCGTCGGCTCGATCAGGCGGAGAATGGCGCGGCCCGTCGTGGACTTGCCGCAGCCGGATTCGCCGACCACGCCGAGCGTCTTGCCGCGGTCGATGGTGAAGGTGACGTCGTCAACGGCATGCAGCATGCCGCGCTTGGTCTTGAAATACTTCTTGAGGCCGTCCACCTCAATCAGATGCTGATTGGCATTCACTTGATCGCTCATCTGCCGATGACGCCTCCTTCCTTGATGTTCTGTTCATTGTAGAGAAAGCACTCGACAAAATGCTCGTCGTTGCGGTAAATGCGGTGCGGCTTCTCCGTCTTGCAGATGTCCATCGCATAGTCGCAGCGCGGGCAGAAGGCGCAGCCCTTGGGCAGATTGCTCGGATCGGGCATCAGGCCCTTGATGGGCTTGAGCTTCGCCGTGCGGTCCTCCAAATTGGGCAGCGAGTTGAACAGACCTTCGGTATACGGATGGCGGGTGTGATCGAACACATCCTCCAGCGTGCCGTGCTCGATGATGCGGCCGGCATAGATGACGGAGACCGTGTCGCAGACTTCCGCGACAATGCCGAGGTCGTGCGTGATCATCAGCATCGAGGTGCCGTACTTGTCGCGCAGACCCTTCATCATCTCCAGCACCTGGGCCTGGATGGTGACGTCCAGCGCGGTGGTCGGCTCGTCCGCAATCAGCAGCTTCGGGTTGCAGGCCAGCGCGATGGCGATGACCACGCGCTGCTTCATGCCGCCGGAGAACTGGTGCGGATATTCGGTGCCGCGCTCGCCGGGAATGCCGACCAGCTCAAGCATCTCCCTGGCGCGCTTGACGCTTTCGGCGCCGCTGACCTTTTCATGCATTTCGATGACTTCGGCAATCTGATCCTGAACGGTCATAACCGGGTTGAGCGAGGTCATCGGGTCCTGGAAGATCATGGAGACCACGTTGCCGCGGATCTTCTCCATCTCCTCCTCGGACTTCTGCATGACATCCTCGCCGGACAGCTTGATGCTGCCATCGACGATCTTGCCCGGAGGGCTCGGAATCAGCTGCAGAATGGACAGGCCGGTCGTGGTCTTGCCCGCGCCGGTTTCGCCCACCAGGCCGAGGGTCTTGCCCTTCGGGATCTCAAGATCGAGGCCGTTGATGGCCTGCACAACGCCGTCCGGCGTGCGAAACTCAACGACAAGGTTCTTGATGTCCAGCTCAAGCTGATTGTCGGCGGCATTGGAGGGCACAGTCTTTTCTTTTTCACTCATTGTAGTTTCTCCCTTCCGCCGTCAGCGCAGTCTCGGGTCAAGCGCATCGCGCAGACCGTCGCCCAGCAGGTTGAGTGCGAGAATGGTAATCATGATCGCAAGGCCCGGGAACATGGTCATGTAGCTGTAATCGCGGATGTAGGAACGGCCGCTGGACAGCATCGCGCCCCACTCCGGACGCGGGGCGGAAACGCCCAGTCCGAGGAAGCTCAGGCCGGCGATGGTCAGGATGGTCGTCGCCACGTTCAGCGTGGTCTGGACAATGACCGGCGCCAGCGCGTTCGGCAGCACATGCCCGAAGATGATGGTGCCGTTTTTGCAGCCGATGGCACGGGCCGCCTCGACGAACTCCACATCGCGGACGGTCAGGACGCTGCCGCGGACAATGCGGGCAAAGACCGGCACGTTCGAAACGGACAGGGCGATAATCAGGTTGAACATGCTCGATCCGAGCGCCGCCATGATGCAGATGGCAAGCAGCGTGCCCGGAATGGCGAGAAACACGTCCATGATACGCATGATGATATTATCGACCTTGCCGCCGTAATAGCCGGCGATCGCGCCGAGGAAGCCGCCCGCGATCAGGGAGAAGAAGACGGCCAGGAAGCCGATCTCCAGCGAGACGCGGGAGCCGTGGACAATGCGGGCCAGAATATCGCGGCCCAGCTCGTCCGTGCCGAACGGATGCGCGGCGGACGGCGACTGCAGGCGGTTGACGATATCCTGCTTGATGACGACGTTGTCGTAATCATAGAGGACGTCGGCGAAAAGGGCCATCAGGACCAGAAGAATGACGATCGCGAGGCCGGCCATGGCAGCCCAGTTCTTTTTCAGCCGGCGCCAGGTCTCGGACCACATGCTCTGTTTTTTGACGACATGTACCTCGCCGTCATGGATTTCAGTCTTCTTGCTCATTTCACTGTGCCTCCCTTATGAATACTGGGACTTGATGCGCGGATCGATGAATCCGTACAGCAGGTCGACGATCAGGTTGCACACGGAGAAGCACAAAGTAAAGACGATGATGCAGCCCAGAACGGACGGAATGTCGCGGCCGGAAATGGAAGTGATCATGTAGCGGCCGATGCCGGGCCACGCGAAGACGGTCTCCGTCAGCACGGAACCGCCGAGCAGTCCGCCGATCTCAAGGCCGATTACCGTGACGGTGGGGATCAGGGCGTTGCGCAGCGCGTGCTTCTTAATGACGGTGCGATAGGGCACACCCTTGCTGCGGGCCGTGCGGATATAATCCTGACGGATCACCTCGAGCATGGACGAGCGGGTGGTGCGGGCGATCGTCGCGATGCCGTGCAGGCCGAGGGCAAAGGCCGGCAGAATGATGCAGTCCCAGCTCGTCGCGCCGGAGGACGGCAGCCAGCCCAGCTTCAGCGAGAACAGAATCTGCAGCAGGATGCCGAACCAGAAGATTGGGATCGATACGCCGAGCAGGGCGATGATCATGCTGAAGCCGTCGATGAAGCTGTTCTGCTTGACGGCGGCGACGATGCCGAGCGGGATCGCGATGATGACGCTCATGAAGATGGCGACCAGCGAGAGCCGCAGCGTGTTCGGGAACCGGCTGGAGATCTCAAGGCTGACGGCCTTCTTGGTCTTGTACGAGGTGCCCATGTCGCCCTTGAGCAGGTTGATCATGTAGCGCCCGTACTGAACAATCACAGGATCGTTGAGGTGCATCTCTTCACGGAGCTGCGCAACCGCCTCGGTCGTTGCCTGTTCGCCGAGGATGGTGATGGCAGGATCGCCGGGTGCGAGACTCATGATCAGGTAGACGATCAGCGTCACGCCGATCAGAACCGGGATCAGAGTCAGGATTCGCTTAATTACATATTTCCACATAGTTCCTCCTGAGCAGCCCGGCCGCGGACGCGGCCGGGAGGAATAGATCGCTCTGTTTCAGGCGCAGTGCCTGATGAAAACTATCCCATCCCCTCGCGAGGATGGGATAGTTTGCCTCGGTATGGTAGATGCGGAGTCAGAAGCGCTGAATTTTAGCCCCAATACCAGTCGGAGACCACAAAGGAACCGGCGCCGGTGATATTGCAGCCCTGGAGGTAAGAGTTATGCGCGCTCAGAGTGGAATCCTGATACAGCGGGATCTGCGGGCAGAGGTTGTTCAGGTAAGCGGTGGCTTCCTGCAGAACCTTCTCGCGCTCGCCCTGATCGACCGTGGCGCAAGCCTTGTTGATCAGCTCGTCCAGCTTCGGATCATTGGTGCGGGTCTTGTTGGAGGAACCGATGTTGGAGGACAGATAGACGCCCTTCAGGAAGGACATCATCTCATCGGAGGTATAGCCGCCGATGAAGCCGGTGAAGTTGCCGGCCGCAGTCTGAGACAGATAGGTGGCAAGGTCCATGGAGACGATCTCGGAGTCGATGCCGAGGACGTCCTTCAGGTTGGCCTGGATGACAGACGCGGCGCGGCGCTTGGTATCGTTGGAGCAGATCATCTCCAGCTTGACGGTGGAGGGATCAACGCCGGAATCCTTCAGATACTGCTTGGCCTTTTCGACGTCATAGCCGTCAAAGCCCTCGGTGTTCTCACCGAGCATGCCGGCCGGGGTCTGAGCGGTGGCGACAACGCCGGCGCCGTTCAGCGCGACCTTGACGACGTCTTCCTTGTTGATGGCGCAGTTGATGGCCTTGCGGAGGTTGACGTTGTCAAACGGAGCCACGCTGTTGTTCAGGCACAGCCAGTTGTGCGAAACAGACGGGACGTTCATCACGGTGATGCCGTTGGTGGCGGAATCTTCGCTCAGGCGGGTCACGTCGTTGGAGTCGAGCTCGATGACATAGTCGACTTCGTGGGATTCGAGCGCCAGCGTGCGGGTAGCTCCCTCAGGGATGATCTTCCAGACGATGTTCTTGATCTTCGGGGCGTTATCCTTGTCGAAATAATCCTCAAAGGCCGTGAACTCGAGCTGCTCGGAGATCGTCCAGCTGACGAACTTGTACGGGCCGGTGCCGATCGGGTTGGCGTTGAAGTCGTTGCCGCTGTCGAGCAGCGCCTTCGGGATGATGTAGTTGCCATGGTGGCACAGATCATACAGAAGGGCGGCGCTCGGGCCGGCGGTGGTCATGGTGACGACATAATCGCTGACCGCGGTCACGTTGTCATAGGAAGACGCATAGGAAGCGACATCCGGGCTGTTCTTCGCATTGTTCAGGGAAGCGACAACATCCTCGGCGTGCAGCTCGGTGCCGTCGTGGAACTTGACGCCCTGCTTCAGGTTGAACGTCCAGAGGACGGAACCGTCGGCCTGATCCGTGGTAGTGTAGTTTTCAGCCAGATCGCACTGGGGGTTCAGATCCTTGTCCAGCTTCATCAGGCCGTTGTACACGAGCTTGTTGACATAGTCGCCGGCGACGGCGTTATGGCCGAAGCTGGTGACGGACGGAGTCTCATCGGCTGTGGCGATGACGACGGTGTCCTTGTCAACCGCATAATGACGATCCGCATCGTCGGTCGTCGCGGGGGTCGTGGTCGTGCCGGTATCGGTGCCGGTCGTTCCGGTGGATGTGGTGCTCTTCTTGGCGCAGCCGGCAAAGACACTGACGATCATTGCGATGCCGAGAACCAGAGCGAGCAGTTTGACGTGCTTTTTCATTTTCTCATCTCTCCAATTCCGTTGCGAGAAGGACGAAGTATTTTTAGGATTCTCCCGCAACGATGTGCCTGTATTATAAATCAAAAGTGCAGTTACAGTCAACAGATTTGTGAACAAATAATTGACATTTTATATTTTGAACGAAATTTTATCTTGATTATGGTCGAAAATGCGAGCAAAAACTATCTAAAATATCCAAATTGTCAATTCACGGTTTGACGCCATCCGGCAATTTGTCGATAATAGACAGATTCCGCCCCGTTGGGAGCGGAATCTGTCAACTGCGGTCAGTGCCGCCTGCCGCGTCCGGCGAGAATCCTCGACAGGGCGCGCGGGACCCGGATGGTGATGATTTTCATGCCGTCCCTCCCCTTGTCAGGGTATGCGGCGCGCGGGGTCACTGCCACGCCGGCCGCGCCTCGATCTCGGCGAGCATGGCCAGGTAGCTCTCATAGCGGCTGCGGGCGATCCCGCCCCGCTCCACCGCGGCGCGCACGGCGCAGTCCGGCTCGGCGCGGTGCAGGCAGTCGGAAAAACGGCAGGCGCCGAAAAGCGCCGCCATCTCCGGGAAAAGGTGCTGGAGCTGCTCCTTTTCGACGCGCGTGTCGCGGAAGGCGTCGAACACGGAGAAGCCCGGCGTATCGACGGCATAGCCGCCGTCCGGCAGGCGCAGCAGCGACGCGGAGCGCGTCGTGTGGCGGCCGCGCTCGATGCGGCTCATGTCGCCGACGCGCAGCGCCAGGCGCGGGTCGAGCCTGTTGAGCAGGCTCGATTTCCCGGCGCCGGAATTGCCGGCGAAGGCGGTGATGCCCGTGCGCAGCAGGGCGCGCAGCTCCTCCGTCCCCTCTCCGGAGACGGCGCTGACGCGCAGCGTGCGGAAGCCCGCGCCCCGATAGGTCGCATACAGCGCCTCGCTGCGGCTCAGATCGGCCTTGGCGATCAGGACGACCGGCTCGATCCCCTGCGCCAGCGCCGCCACGGTCAGCTTGTCGGCCGTCAGCGGATCGGTGACCGGCGGGGCCTCGGAGACGAAGATGCACAGGCGGTCGAGATTGGCGACGGCCGGGCGCTCGAGCGCGTTGCGGCGCTCCAGCAGGGCGACGATGTAGCCCGTGCCGCCCGTGCGCTCGACGAGCACGCGGTCGCCCGCCGAGGGCACGGCCTCCCCCAGCCGCAGGCGGCCGCCGGCGCGGCAGCGCAGCTCCGTGCCGCCGAGATCGACGGTGTAAATGCCGCCGACCCCGCGCAGCAGGACGCCCTCAAACTGTTTTCCGCTCAAAACTCGACATTCTCCTCGGATGTGATCTTCTGGTTCTGCATGACGCGGACCGTGTTGAAGCCCGTGTAGGCCGTCAGCGTGACGGTGACGCTGCTGCCCTCGCTGCGGTAATGGGTGCCGAGATATTCGGTCTTGCCGTTGACCAGCACCTCGACGCTGATGGGGCCGTCCGCGTCCACCAGGGTGAAGGTGTAGCTCTCGCTGCGCTTGCTGGGATCGTCGGGATACGGGTCATAGCTGGTGCCGCCGCCGGTCTCGGTCGTGGTGCCGGTGCCCGTTCCCGTGCCGGTGCCCGTCCCCGTGCCCGGGTCGGCGGTGCCGCCCTTGCTGACGTAGATGTCGACGATGGTGCCGCTGTCGACGCTGGAATCGGCCGGCACCGTCTGGAAGGTGACCTCTCCGGCCGGCTTGTCGCTGTCGATATAGACCGCGTCGTTGCAGACCAGGCCGAGCGCGGTCAGGGCGTCGCGCGCCTCCTGCTCGGTCTTGCCGACGACGTTGGGGACGGTGACCGGCTTGGGCTCCGCGCCCTTGCTGACGGTCAGCACCACCGTGTCGCCGGCGTTGAGCGTCGTCCCCGCCTTGGGGCTGGTCGAGATGACGCAGTTCTGGGCGACCTTGTCGTCGTACTGCTCGTTGGAGATGACGACCATCCCCATGCGCTCCAGCTCGTTCTGCACCAGCCGCGCCTCCTGGCCCGCGTATTCGGCCATCGCCGAGGTCTTGGGGCCGCGGCTGACGGTGACGGTGATGGTGCTGCCCTTCTCGGCCTTGCGGTCGGCGGCGGGGTCCTGGGAGACGATTTGGCCGTAGGGGATGCTCTCATTATAGACCCACTCGCCGTCCACCACCTTGAACTCGGTGACGTCGTACTGCACGTCGGCGAACATCTTGCCGACCAGCTGCGGCACGGTGGGCTTGCCGCTCGTGTCCGTCCCGCCGAAGGGGTTGATGACCGAGATCATGAAATAGATCGCGCCGGCGACAAAGATGAGCACGGCGGAGATGCTGAAGATCATGGACGCGCTGAACGGGCCGCGCTTCTTCTTCCCCGGGCCGGCCTTGCCGTCCTTTTCCGGATCGTCCCCGCGGCTGCGGCCCTCGGGCACCTCGCCGGTGTTGTGCAGGCGGCGCGTGGCGTCCAGGTTCTGCTCCTCCGGGATCGGCACCGTCGGATCGGGCGGGTCGGACTTGGGCATGGCCGAGGGGATGTCGACGTCGATCTTGAGATCGTTGCGGAAGTCCTCGAGGTCCTCCAGCAGCTCGGCCGCCGAGGAATAGCGCTTGCTCAGCACCGGGTTCATCGCCTTCATGGTGATGGCCTCGAGCTTCTCCGGCACGCCGTCCATCAGCGCCGAGGGCGGCAGGGCCATCGAGTTGATGTGCTGGAGGGCGATGGAGACCGGCGTCTCGCCCTCGAAGGGCAGGCGGCCGGTGATCATCTCATACATGACGACGCCGAGCGAATAGATGTCGGCGCGGTTGTCGATGTGGCTGCCGCGCGCCTGCTCGGGCGAGACATAGTGCACAGAGCCGATGGCCTCGCCCTTGCTGTATGTGTTCTGCTGGCTGTTCATCAGCCGGGCGATGCCGAAGTCGGCCACCTTGACCGTGCCGTCGCGCAGCAGCATGATGTTCTGCGGCTTGATGTCGCGGTGGATGATGCCGCGGCTGTGGGCGTGCTCGAGCGCCTTGGCGATCTGGGTGGCGAAGATGACGACCTCCTTGGGCGTCAGCGGCCCGCGGCGGCTCAGGTAATCCTTGAGGGTGATGCCGTCGATCAGCTCCATGACGATATATTCGATGTTGCCGCTGCGGGAGACATCGTAGACGTTGACGATGTTGGGGTGGGAAAGCATGGCGACGGCCTGGGACTCATCGTGGAACTGATGGCGGAACTCCTCGTCCGTGGCGTACTCGTCCTTGAGGATTTTCACCGCGACAAAGCGGTTGAGCCGGTGGTCCTTGGCCTTGTAGACCACCGCCATGCCGCCGACGCCGATGACCTCAAGCAGCTCATAGCGGTTGTCCAGCATCATGCCGATGAACTTATCTCTATCCATTGCGCCGCTCCTCAAAATACCGCCAGAACGGCGGTGATGTTGTCATGGCCGCCGCGGGCGCAGGCCATCTCGATCATGCGTCCGCAGGCGCCCTCCGGGTCGCCGCTCTGGTAGATCTCATAATAGATTTCCGGATCGCTCAGCTCGCCCGTCAGCCCGTCGCTGCACAGCAGCAGCATGTCCCCCGCCTTGACCTCCAGCGTAAAGAGGTCGCAGGGCACCTGCTCGTCGACGCCGAGCGCCCGTGTGATGACGTTGCGGCTCGGGTGGCGCAGCGCCTGCATCGGTGTCAGCTCGCCGCGCCGGATCAGCTCGGAGACCAGCGAATGGTCCTGGGTGATCTGGCGCAGGCCGTTTTCGTCGGCGAGATAGGCGCGGCTGTCGCCGATGTTGCCGATGGCGACGGCGTCGCAGTTGCAGGCCATGGTCACCATCGTGGTGCCCATCCCGGACTGCTCCTCATGGCTCTGCGCCGCCTTGAAGATGCGCGCGTTGGCGGTCTCCGCCGCCTTTTGCAGCCGCTTCTGGGCGTCGCGCATCGAGAAGGCGCCCTCGCGCATCGGCGCGGTCGCCTCGTCAAAGGCCTCGGCCGCCATGCCGCTGGCGACCTCGCCGGCGTTGGCGCCGCCCATGCCGTCGCAGACCGCGAACAGCCCGCGGCGGCCGTCGGCGCTCACCCAGAGACGAAAGGTATCCTCGTTGGTCTCACGGACGACGCCGGCGCTGGTCTTGCCCCATGCGTTCATAAATCCACCTCGTTCTGCTGCCGGCGGAGCTGACCGCAGGCGGCGGAGATCTCCCCGCCCAGACTGCGCCGCACCGTGGCGTTGATGTTTTTGCTCTCCAGCCTGCCCTGGAAGCGCCGGATCGTGTCCCGGGACGACGGCTCGAGCGGGCTGCGCTCCACCTTGTTGAGCGGGATCAGGTTGACGTGGGCCGGCATCCCGCGCAGCAGCGCCGCCAGACGGTCGGCGCAGGCGGGCGTGTCGTTGAAGCCCGCGATCATCGCGTATTCAAAGGAGATGCGCCGCCCGGTCTTTTCGAAATAGTCGCGGCAGGCGGGCATCAGCACGCCGAGCGGATATTTTTTGTTGACCGGCATGATCCGGTCGCGCAGTTCGTCGGACGGGGCGTGCAGCGAGACCGAGAGCGTCAGCTGGAGCCGCAGCTCCGCCAGCTCGCGGATGCGCGGCACGATGCCGCAGGTCGAGAGCGAGATGTGCCGCATCCCCAGCCCCAGTCCGTCCGGATGGGTGACCAGCCGCAGAAAGGTCATCACGTTGTCGTAGTTGTCCAGCGGCTCGCCCGTGCCCATCAGCACGATATGAGAAACCTTGCGCCCGCTGTCGCGCTGGGCGAACAGCACCTGCTCGAGGATCTCCCCCGCCGTCAGATTGCGGCTGCGGGCGGGGTCGTAGGAGGCGCAGAAGGCGCACCCCATCCTGCAGCCCGCCTGGGTCGAGAGGCAAATGCTGTCGCCGTAGTCATAGCGCATCAGCACGCTTTCGATGCTGTTGCCGTCGCGCAGGCCGAACAGGTACTTGATGGTCCCGTCCTTCGCCTCCTGGCGGCGCAGAATCTCCGGCGCTCCGAGCAGGCAGCGCTCCGCCAGCGTCTGCCGCAGGGCGAGCGGCAGGTCGCTCATCTCGTCGAAGGAGGCGACGCCGCGGCTCAGCCAGTGGAAGATCTGTTTGGCGCGGTAGGCCGGCTGACCGAGCGCGGCCATGAGCGCGGGATACTCACTCGGATGCAGTGAGCGCAGATCGATCTTTTCTTCCATAAATTACTTCCTTTTGCGCAGTTTGGCGATGTAAAACCCGTCGGTGCCGCAGCGCTGCGGCCAGAGGGTGATCTCCCCGGGACACGCCCCGACGACGGGCAGCGTGAAGGGACAAAGCGCGAAATCCGGTCGCGCGGCGAGAAAGGCGCGCACCTGCGCTTCGTTTTCCTCCGGCAGCACGGTGCAGGTCGAATAGACCAGCGTGCCGCCCGGCGCGACCAGCTCCGCCCCGGCGCGCAGAATGCGCGCCTGCACGGGCGGCAGCGCCCGCAGCGTCTCCTCGTCCTTGTAGCGCAGGTCGGGCTTCTTGCGGATGACGCCCAGACCGGAGCAGGGCACGTCGCACAGCACGGCGTCCATGCGCCCGGCGTATTCCGTCAGCACCTCGCAGGCGTCGTGCGCGCGGGCGCGGACAATGTGCAGCCCGGCGCGCGCCGCGTTTTCGGCGACCAGGGCGACGCGGTGTTCATAGAGGTCGCAGGCGATCAGCTCCCCGTCGTCCGCCATCTCCTGCGCCAGCACCAGGGTCTTGCCGCCCGGCGCGGCGCAGAGGTCGGCGGCGCGCATCCCCGGCCCGGCGCCGAGGGCCAGGGCGCAGAGCTGGCTGGCCTCGTCCTGGACGTAGAGCAGCCCCTCCTCCAGCGCCCGGCGGGCCGCGGCATCCAGCCGCCGCAGCGACAGGCTGTGCGGCAGGCGCCCCGGCGAAGCGTTGTCGCCGAGCAGCGCCAGCAGCGCCGCGTCGTCCGTGCGGACGGTGTTGACGCGCGCCGTCAGCGGCGCCGGCCCGTTGTCAAGGCGCAGAAAGGCCTCGGTCTCCTCCGGGCCGAGCAGCGCCAGCAGGCGCCGCACCAGCCAGGTGGGATGGCTGTACCGCACGCTCAGGCGCTCCGCATCGGGGCCCCCGGGCATGGGCAGCGCGTCCCTCTTCTCCGCCAGGGCGCGCAGCACCGCGTTGCAGAACGACGCGGCGCGCGGGTTGGCGCAGGCGCGCGCCTGCTTGACCGCCTCGTTGACGGCGGCGGAGGGCGGCACCTTGTCCATGAAGACCAGCTGATAGAGCGCCAGGCGGAGGATGTCCGGCACGGGCGGCGTCATCCGCCGCAGCGGCACGCTGCTGCACGCGCCGATCCAGAAATCGAGCAGGGCGCGGTTTTCCAGCACGCCGTAGGTCAGGGCAGCCGCCAGCGCCGCCTCCTCGCGCGGCAGGGGCGCCGACGCCTTCTTTAAATAGAGGTCGGGCCAGCTGCCCTCGCGGCGAAAGGCGATCAGCGCGTCGAGCGCGACCCGGCGGGCGTCCCGCATCAGTCGCGGCGGCGGCTGTTGCCGCCGAAGAGCAGCAGCAGGCGCAGCAGCTGCATGAGCGAAACGGCCAGCGCCGCCACATAGGTGAGCGCCGCCGCGGACAGGGTGCTGCGCGCCCCGGGCAGCTCGTCGTCGGTCAGCGCGCCGCTCTCGGCCAGCGCCGCCACGGCGCGCTCGGAGGCGTTGTATTCCACCGGCAGGGTGACCAGCTGGAAAAAGAGCGCCGCGCAGAAGAAGATGATGCCCGCCATGAACAGCGGCTCATAGCTGAAGATCAGTCCGGCGATGACGAGCGGCATGGAGAGCGCCGAGCCGAACTTCGTCACCGGGATGATCGCGGTGCGCAGCTTGATCGGCCCGTAGCCCACGGCATACTGCACGGCGTGGCCCGCCTCGTGCGCGGCGACGCCGACGGCGGCCACCGAGCTGACGTCGCACACCGGCCGCGACAGGCGGATGACGTTGTCGCGCGGATCGTAATGATCGGTCAGCTCGCCGTCGATGCGCTCGATGCGCACCCCGGTGACGCCGTTGAGGCGCAGCACGGCCTCGGCCGCGTCCGCGCCGGTCATGCCGCTGCGCACCGCCTGCTGCGAATAGCGGCGGAAGGTCGAATTGACCCGCGCCTGCGCCCAGAAGGCGAAGATCATCGCGGGGACGACCAGCAGGAAATAATAGCTGTCAAAAAACACGTTGAGACCTCCCATGTGGGGGCTTTTCAGCCCGGTTCAGCAGAAGCGCTCCGCGAGGAGCGCGCGGTGGCCGTTGAAAAACGCCTGCGCCGGCAGGCGCTTGCCGCCCTGCGCCTGCACCTCGGCCACGCGCACGGCGTGCGCGCCGCAGGCGACGCGCAGGCCCTTTTTGTCGCAGCCGAGGATGGTCCCCGGCGCGCCCGCGCCCTCGCAGGCCGAAGCGCCGAACAGCTTCATGCGCGTCTCGCCGAGCTGGGCGAAGGCGCCCGGGGCGGGATCGTAAGCGCGGATCTGCCGGGCGACCGCCTCGACCGGGCGGGTGAAATCGACCCGGCAGTCCTCGTTCCGGACCACCGGCGCGTAGCAGCTGGCGGCGTCGTCCTGCGGGATGTCCGGCAGCTCGCCGCGCGCCAGCGGCGGCAGCGCCGCCAGCAGCGCCTCCGCCCCGAGGGCGGCCAGGCGGTCGTGCAGGCTGCCGAACGGCTCGTCGGGCAGAATGTCCAGTTTCCTTTGCAGCAGCATCGGCCCGGTGTCCAGCCCCTCCGCCATGTGCATGACGGTGATGCCGGTCTCACGTTCGCCGCCGAGGATGGCGGCGCTGATCGGGCTGGCGCCGCGGTATTTCGGCAGCAGCGACGCGTGGACGTTGACGCAGCCGAGGCGCGGCAGCGCCAGCACCGCGGGCGGCAGCAGCCGCCCGTAGGCGGCGACGACGATGACGTCGGGCGCGAGGGCGCGCAGCTGCTCGAGCGTCTCCGCGCCGCGCAGGTTCTTCGGCTGGAACACCGGCAGGCCGTGCGCCTGCGCCAGCACCTTGACGGGCGGCGGCAGCAGCTTCATGCCGCGCTTCGCCGCAGCGTCCATGCGCGTCCACACGCCGGAGACCTCATAGCCCTTCTCCAGCAGCGCCCGCAGCGAAGCGGCGGCGAACTCCGGCGTGCCCATGAATACGATCTTCACCGGCGTCATTCCTCCAGCGGGGCGCCGTTCATCTCCTCGTCGGTCAGGTAATGCGAGACCAGCTCGGTGAACAGGTGGCCGTCCAGATGGTCGATCTCATGGCAGAAGGCGCGCGCCGTAAAGCCCTCGGCCGTGCGGGTGAACCACTTGCCGCTGCGGTCCTGGGCGTGGACGACGACCTTCATCGGCCGCTGCACCATGCCGAACAGGCCCGGCAGGCTCAGGCAGCCCTCCGGTCCGTTCTGGGCGCCGTCGGTCGAGAGGATCTCCGGGTTGACGATCTCCAGAAAGCTGCCGTCCTCCACCAGCACGACGGCGCAGCGACGCAGCACGCCGACCTGCGGCGCGGCCAGACCGGCGCCCTCGGCGTGCTTCAGCGTCTCGCCCATGTCGTCGAGCAGCTGGCGCAGGCGGTCGTTGAATTCGGTGACGGGACGGCATTTCTTGAGCAGACAGGGGTCGCCCTCCTTGACGATGTTGCGGATAGCCATATCGGAAAAGTCTCCTTTCGGGATCTCGGTTTTCAATTGAGCGGATTCATGTCCGCCGAGACGGCGGACAGCCGGGTCAGCCCGGCGCGGTCGCAGGCGGTCAGCACGGCGGAGATCATCTCCCGCACGCGGCGGCCGTTGTGCCCGCGGAAGGACAGCGTGAAGCGGTAGCGGCGGTTGAGGCGGGCGATGGCCGCCGGCGCCGGGCCGAGCAGCGGCGCCCGCTGGTCGGCGAACGGCCCTGCCATCGCCTGGTTCAGCAGCTCCGCCAGGCCCGCGGCGCTTTTCTGCGCCTCCTCCTGGCCGGGACTGCTGACGGTGAACACGAACAGATCGCAGAAGGGCGGCGCGCCGATGGCGCGGCGGCTCTCCAGCTCATAATCATAAAAGGCGCGGTAGTCCTGACGGGCCGCGGCCAGAATGACCGGATTTTCGGGCGTGTAGGTCTGGATGACCGCGCGGCCCGGCTTGTCCCGCCGTCCGGCGCGGCCGACCACCTGGGTCAGCAGCGAAAAGGTGCGCTCCTGGGCGTGATAGTCGCCGCAGTAGAGCGACAGGTCGGCGTCGAGCACGCCGACCAGCGTCACGCCCGCGAAATCGAGGCCCTTGGCCACCATCTGCGTGCCGAGCAGGATGTCGGCCTTGCCCTTGGCGAACTGGTCGAGCAGCTTTTCGTGGCTCTGGCGCTCGTTGGTGGTGTCGGCGTCCATGCGCAGCACGCGCGCGCCGGGAAGCAGCTCGTGCAGCTCCTCCTCGACCTTCTGCGTGCCGGTGCCGACCAGCTTGAGCCGCTCGCCCCCGCAGACGGGGCAGACGCGCGGCAGCTCCTCGGAATAGCCGCAGTGATGGCACATCAGGCGGCCGTTGCGCTGGTGATAGGTCAGCGCGGCGCTGCAGTTTTTGCACATCGGCACATAGCCGCAGTCGACGCAGACCGCCATGCGGGCGCTGCCGCGCCTGTTGAGAAAGAGGATGCTCTGCTCCCCCGCCGCCAGGTTTTTCTCCAGCTCGGCGCGCAGGGTGGGGCTGATCTCCGAGGGATCGCCGCCGCGCAGCTGTCCGCGCAGGTCGGCGAGGATGGTCTCCGGCAGCGGCGTGTCGCGGAAGCGGGCCGGCAGCTCGAAGCGCGCCAGCTTTCCCGTCTCGCTCTGGTGAAAGGTCTCGACCGAGGGGGTCGCCGAGCCGAGGACCAGCAGGCAGTTTTCATGCGCGGCGCGGTATTTGGCCACGTCGCGCGCGTGATAGCGCGGGTCGCTGTCCGCGGACTTGTAGCTGTGCTCCTGCTCCTCGTCGAGAATGATGACGCCGGGCGCGGCGACCGGAGCGAACACCGCCGTGCGCGTGCCGATCACGACGCGCGTCTTGCCGGCGCGGATGCGGCGGAAGGCCTCGAGCCGCTGCGCGGCCGTCAGGGCGCTGTGCACCACCTCGACCTGGCCGCGGAAGTGCAGGCAGAACTGCCAGACCATCTGCGGCGTCAGCGCGATCTCGGGCACGAGCAGAATGGCGCCCTGTCCCCGGTCGAGCGCCTCGCGGATCAGACGGATATAGACCTGGGTCTTGCCGCTGCCGGTGACGCCGTAGAGCAGCGCCGCGTGCGGCGTGCCGTCCATCAGCGCCCGCAGGCCCTCAAAGGCGGCGTTCTGCGCCTCCGAAAGCACGATCTGCGGCACCGGCTCGTCCTTGGGCAGCGCCGGCGGGCGGTACAGCTCGACCGGCTCGGCGCGCAGCACGCCCAGACGGACGAGCCGCTGCACCAGCCCCGGCTGCACGCCGGTCAGATAGCACAGCTCGCGCTCCGGCAGGCTGCCCGCCTGGGCCGCGGTGTGCAGCACGCCGCGGCGGCGCGCGGCCAGCTCGCCCGTGCCGAGCAGGGTCTCGGCCTGATCCTCCGGCATGGCCGGCGAGATCATGCGCACGGTGCGGGCGCTGCGCTCGCGCGGCGCCGGCTCGCTGACGCGGATCAGGCCCGCCTCGGCGAGGGCGCGCAGCGCCGGCTCCGGCTTGTCGACCCCGGCGCGCTTGCCCAGCTCGCCCGCCGTCAGCGGCTCCTCCGCCTCATAGAGCGCGCGCAGCAGCGCCTGCCTGGGACGGCTGCGGCCGCAGCGCGCCAGCGCCTCCTCCGGCCCCGTTTCGCCGCGGCCGTAAAGCGGCCCGGTGCGGCTCCAGATGCCGGGCGGAAGCATGGCGTCCGCCGCCTGGAAAAAGGTGCAGAAATACTGGCGGCACATCCAGAGCGCCAGCGCCGTACCGCGCTCGTCCAGGCCGACGCCGTCGTCATAGAGATGGGCGATGGCCTTGAGCGGGCGGCGCTCCTGCTCCTCATGCCGCTCGAGGATGAAGCCCTCGGTCCGGCGATTGCCGCGCCCGAAGGGAGCGAGGACGCGCATGCCCGGCCGGGCCGCCTCCGCCCACCGCTCGGGGACGAGATAATCGTAGGGACGGTCGATGGCGTAGACCGCCGAGGCCACCGCCACGCGCACCGTCACGAAGGGGGCCATCTTACTTGTGCAGCGGGACGATGCGGCCGCTCAGGATCTCGTTGAGGGCCATCTTGACCGGCTTTTCCGCCAGCGGCGTCTCGTTGGCCTCGGCCTCGGCGGCCAGGTCGCGGGCGCGCTTGGCGGTGATATTGACCAGCAGGTAACGGTTGTCGATCTTCTTGAGCAGTTCGCCCAGAGAGGGATGAAGCATCATAGGAATTGTCTCCTTTATATTGTTTTTAGTATTATATCCGTTTTAAAGGCCGCGCAGAAGGTCATTCCACGCGGATGCCGGCGCAGCAGGTCCGGCAGCGGGCGGCGCGGATGATGCAGCACAGCCGCTCGGCGGCGGCGTCCGGATCGTCGTTGACGACGACATATTCGAACTCGCCGAGGCTGGCGCATTCGCGCCGCGCGATGGCCAGGCGGCGCTCGATCTTCTCCTCGCTCTCGGTGCCGCGCCCGCGCAGGCGGCGCTCCAGCTCCGCGAAGGAGGGGGGCGCCAGAAAGACCATCAGCGCTTCGGGGCGCTTTTTGCGGATCTGCAGCGCGCCCTGCAGCTCGATCTCCAGCAGGACGTCGCCGCCGCGCGCCAGCTGCTCGTCGGCGGGGTCGGCGGGCGTGCCGTAATAGTTGCCGGCATACTCGGCGTGCTCAAGCAGGCGGTCCTGGGCGATCAGCGTCTCGAACTGCTCCCGCGTCAGGAAATGGTAATGGACGCCGTTCTGCTCGCCCTCGCGCGGGGCGCGGGTGGTGGCGGAGACCGAATAGTAGACGTCCGGCAGCGCCGCCAGCACCTTTTTGAGCACCGTGCCCTTGCCGGCGCCGCTCGGCCCGGTGACGACGATCAGCGAACCGCGCTTACTCATTCTCCTCTTCCTCCTCGGTGTCCTCCGCGTCGCTGCCGACGCGGTTGGCGATGGTCTCCGGCTGGATCGGCGAGAGGATGATGTGCTCGGAGTCGGTGATCAGCACGGCGCGGCTGCGCCGCCCGTAGGTGGCGTCGATGAGCATGTTGCTCTCCTTCGCCTTGGTGATGATGCGCCTGATCGGCGCGGACTCCGGGCTGACGATGGCGACAAGCCGCGAGGCCGAGACCATGTTGCCGAAGCCGATGTTGATGAGCTTCATGTGCGCACTTCCTATTCGAGGTTCTGGATCTGCTCGCGGATCTTCTCGATCTCCGCCTTGAGCTCCACGACCGTATGGGCGATCTCATAGTCGTTGGCCTTGCTGCCGATGGTGTTGGCCTCCCGGTTCATCTCCTGCACCAGAAAATCGAGCTTGCGCCCGACGGCGGTCTTGCTGCGCATCATCTGGTCGAGCTGGTGCAGATGGGAGCGCAGGCGCACCAGCTCCTCGGTCACCGAGACCTTGTCCGCGAACAGCGCCGCCTCCTGGAGGATGCGCTGCTGGGAAAGCTCGCTGCCGTCGAGAATCTCGGTCATGCGCTGCGCGATGCGGGCGCGGTATTCCTCCACGCTGTCCGGCGAGCGCTTTTCGATGAAATCGATCATCTCCCCGATCAGCGCCGCGCGCTGCGCGACGTCCTCGCACAGGCGGGCGCCCTCGCGCGAGCGCATGGCGTCATGCTCCGCCAGAGCCTTGTCCAGCACGGCGGCGACCTCCGCCGTCAGCTGCTCGGCGTCCGGCTCGTCCCGGTCGACGTCGAGGGCGTCGGGCATGCGCAGCAGCGAGAGCGCCGTCAGCTCGTCCGGCAGGCCGTATTCGGCCGAGACGGCGCGCGCCGCCTCAACATAGCCGCGGATCACCGCGGCGTTGGGCAGCACGCGGGCGTCGCCGTCCTTCTGGCGCACGGTGACGAACACATCGACCTTGCCGCGCGCCAGCGCCGCGGAGACGCGCTGCTTGACCATGTCCTCCAGATAGCCGCACAGGCGCGGCACCTTGATGGTGAGATCGAGATAGCGGTGGTTGACCGAGCGCAGCTCCACGGTGATCTCGCGCCGGTCGTTTTCTTCGCGTACCCGGCCGTAGCCGGTCATGCTCTTGAGCAAAAGTGTCACCCCAAAATTATAAAATTTGCGTGATGTGGACGGCCACCCGGCCGCGCTTGTTCATGCGCCGCGAGACGAAAAAGCAGATCGCCAGCCCGCAGGCGAGCGCGGCCAGCCCCGCCAGCACCCGCGCCGTCTCCCCGCCCGGCATCACCAGATAGCCGGCCGCCATCAGCACGATGGGCATGACATAGACCAGCACGGCGAGCTTGAGCACGGTCGCGCTCGAGCTCTCGACGGTCACGCGGTCCCCGACCGCGGCCTGGGCGTCGTTGTGGGCCATGACGCTGATGGTCTCCTCGGGGTGCGGACAGCCGTGGCAGCTGTCGCAGTCGCCGCCGCAGGCGGTCTTGCGCTTGACTTCAATGAGGGCGTTCCGCCCCTCGATCCTCTTGACGGTTGCTTCCTGCTGCATAAAATCTCCTTTGCGGTCCGGGTCACAGACCCGGCCTGTATGTGGCAAAAACGGCTTCGGCGGCCCGCAGGCCGTCGGCGGCGGCGCTGACGATCCCTCCCGCATAGCCCGCGCCCTCGCCGCAGGGGATCAGGCCCGGCACGGAGACGCTCTCGAGGTTGTCTCCGCGCAGGATGCGCACCGGCGACGAGGTCCGGGTCTCGATGCCCGTCAGCACGGCCTCCGGCTCGCCGAAGGCGCGCACCTTGCGGGCAAAGAGCGGAAAGGCGGCCCGCAGCGTCCCGCACACGGGCGGCGGCAGCAGCGCGGACAGCTCGCCCGGCGTCACGCCGCGCTGATAGGTCGGCTGCACGCGGCCGAAGGCCGCGCTCGGCTTTCCCAGCAGAAAATCCCCGACGGTCTGGGCCGGCGCGCGGTACAGTCCGCCGCCGGCGCGGAAGGCCGCGCGCTCCAGCGCGCGCTGAAAGGCGACGCCCGCCAGCGCGTCCCCATCCCCGAAGTCCGCCGGACCGACCGGGACGCAGACGGCCGCGTTGGCGTTCCGGCCGTCGCGGGCATGATCGCTCATGCCGTTGGTGACCACGCCCTCCGCCTCGCTCGCCGCCGCCACCACGCGCCCGCCGGGGCACATGCAGAAGCTGTAACATTTGCGCAGCCCGGTGTCGACCGCGAGGACATATTCCCCGGGCGGCAGGCCCGCCGTGCCGCGGAAGCGGCCGTAGAGCGCCTCGTCGATGTCCGCCTGCAGGTGCTCGACGCGCAGGCCGACCGAAAACGCCTTCTGCTCCATGGCGACGCCCTGGTCCCGCAGCGCTGCAAAGCTGTCGCGCGCGCTGTGGCCGAGGGCAAGGATCGCCGTCTCGCAGGGGATCTCCCCCGCGTCGGTCCGCAGACCGGCCAGCCGGCCGCCGCGCACGACAAGCCCGGTGACCCGGCAGGAAAAGCGCACCGTTCCGCCCAGGGCGACAATCTCCTCGCGCATGCGGCGGACGATGGGCTTGAGCAGATCGGTGCCGATGTGCGGCCGGGCCGGCAGCAGCGCTTCGGGCGGCGCGCCGTGGGCGCCCAGCCACTCCAGCACCAGCTCGCAGCGCGGGTCGCCGACCCGGGTGTTGAGCTTGCCGTCGGAATAGGCGCCGGCGCCGCCCTCGCCGAACTGGATGTTGGCCTCGGGCGACAGCGCGCCGGTCTCGAAAAACCGCGCCACGGCGGCGTCACGCTCCGCCAGGGCGGGGCCGCGCTCCAGGACGAGCGGGCGGTAGCCGCGCTTCGCCAGCGCCAGCGCCGCGAACAGCCCGGCCGGGCCGAAGCCGACCACGACCGGCGGATGAACGCTCGTTGCGCTGCCCGTGACGGGCGGAAGGACCGGCTCGGGCCGGGCCCGCAGATCAGGACGGTCGGGCGCCCGCCAGCCGTCCGGCATCTCAAAGGAGACGGCGAACACCGCCGTCAGCGCGCCGTGGCGCAGATCGAAGGAGCGCCGGCAGACGCAGGCCGCCGTCCCGGCGGGCAGGCGCAGCGTCCGCCGCGCCGCCGCCTCCGCGGCCGCCCCGTCGGCGCCGAACGGCAGGCGCAGGCCGGAGATCACATATCTCATGCGTTACGACCCGCCCGCATAGTCCGCGGTGACCGTGTACTTGCCCAGCACGCGGACGTCGCCCTGCTTGACCGCGACCAGGACGTTCAGTGTGTTCTCCCCCGCCTTCAGCGCGGCCGCGTCATAGTCGAGCTGCAGCGTGAAGTCCGCGGCCGTGATGGCGTCGAGCTCGTCCTTGGGTCCGAACAGGTTGAGCTCCAGCGTCTGCGCGGGATAGGTGAGCCCCGCCGCCGCCGGGAAATGATCCTGCGTCAGCTGGAACACCGTGTGGGCATAGCCCGGCGTGCGGATGGTGACGGTCGCCGTGGTCGGCGCGCCCTCCGCCGCGGTGACGCCGTTGGGCAGGACAATGGGCATCTCCACCGTGGTCAGGTTGTTCTCCATCACGCTGCGCAGGCTGATCGTGCCGAGGTCGATGTGGTTGACGGTGCCGATCGCGTCGGCACTGCCGCTGACGTTGATGCTCTCGGGCGTGATCGTGTATTCGATCATGTCCTGCGTCAGCCCGTCGGTATCCTGGAAATCGACGCGGAGCGGCACGGCGCCGCTGCGGGTGATGGTATAGGTCAGCTCGGTGGACGGCACGTCGGTCGTGATCCGCGAGACCTCGGCCGGCGTCCCGTCGGCGGTCATCAGGGTGTAGAACAGCGTGCTGACGCCGGAATCGGTCTTGCCGGTCAGGTCGAAGCTGACGGCGGCATAGGAGACCTTGTCCAGCGCGGCCTGCGGGCCGCTGATGCCGATGGCGTCCGGGTTGAGGCTCGAAGAGGAGAGCTGATAGCCGTCCGCCAGCGTGCCCGCATAGGTCAGTTTGACCGGCACGGTGCGCGAGGAGAGGCGGTCGACGACAATGGTGATCTGCGCGGGCGACTTGGAGCTGAGGCTGACGCCCTCCACCTCGTTGCTGACGGTGTAGTTGAGCGCGTACTCGCCCGGCGCGGTGATGGACGAGACATTGACCGACGCCGTGATCTTGTCCTTGGAGACCAGCAGGATGCGGTCGCGCTTGCCCGTGAGCTTGACGGTCACGGTGGTGTCGGCCCCGGAGGTGATGACCAGGCCGTTGTCGGAGAGCTGCTGGATGCCCTCGAACTGAAGGCTGACGCCGCCGTAGGTGTCGCTGCTGTCGGGGTTCTGGGTGCGGATGACGTAAAACCAGGTCAGCACCGCGATGAGCAGGGCCAGGACGCGGAGCACCACGTCGTGTTCACGGATCCACTTCATTTCTTCTTCGCCCCCTTCAGCCAGCGCGGGAGGCGGCTGCCTCCGCCCTCGTCGTCGATCTGGGGCAGCAGCTCCTTGATGAGCAGCCGCTCCAGCGTTTCGGGCGCCAGATGGCGCTTGAGCATCCCGCCCTGCGCGAGCGAGATCGCGCCGGTCTCCTCCGAGACGATGACGGAGAGGGAATCATAGCTTTCGCTCATGCCCAGCCCGGCGCGGTGCCGGGTGCCGAGGTCCTTGCTGATGTTCAGGTTGCCGGACAGCGGCAGAATGCAGCCGGCGGCGCGGATGCGGAAGTCCTCGACGATCATCGCCCCGTCGTGCAGCGCCGCCTTGGGGAAGAAGATGTTTTTAATCAGCTCGGCGTTGACGGCGGCGTCGATCACGGTGCCGGTGTTGATGACGGCGGTCAGCGGATCCTCGCGCTCAAAGATGATGAGGGCGCCCGTCTTGGTGCGGGACATCTCGGCCGCCGCCTCGACGGTCTGCCGGATCGCGGCCTTGGCGTTGGCGTCGGCCTCCTTGGTGCGGAAGAACAGGAGCTTGAAGTTTTTGCCGCTGCCCACCTTTTCGAGCATCTTGCGCAGCTCGGGCTGGAAGATGACCACGAGCGCGAGGAAGCCGATCTGCATGATGTTGGTCAGGATGAAGTTGGTGACGTGCAGCTGGAACGTGTCGGACAGCTGCAGCATCACCAGCAGCGCCAGCAGACCCTGCAGAAGGCGCTGCGCGCTGGTGTTGCGCAGGTACCGCATCAGGCGGTACAGCAAATAGGCCACCAGCAGGATGTCGACGACATCCGATATGGTGGCCAGCTTGAGGACCTTCCAGAAATACTGCAAACCTTCCATGTGCGTGCCCGTCCTGTGTAGGTAGAATTTTTATTTATATATCATACCAAAAAGCGCGCGCGTTTTCAAGTATACGGGAAGATTATTTACTTTCTCAGCGCCGCGACGGCGCGCGCCAGCGCCTCCGTCTCGCCGGGGGTGTTGAAGGGCGAGAAGCTGGCGCGGGCCGTCCCCGTCTCCAGCGTGCCCGCGCTCTCGTGCGCCAGCGGCGCGCAGTGCAGCCCGCCGCGCAGGCAGAAGCCCCGCTTCCCCAGCTCGCCGCACAGAGTCTCCGGATCGCTCCAGTCGGCCGTGAACGACAGCACCCCGGCCTGGCCGGCGCCGGCGAACACCCGGACCCCGGGCACGGCGGCCAGCCGCGCCGCCAGATGGGCGCAGAGCCGCTCCTCCGTCCGCCGGATCGCCGCGGGCGTGCGGGCCCGGACATAGCAGACGCCGGCCAGCAGCCCCGCGATGCCGGGGACGTTGAGCGTTCCGCTCTCCAGCGCGTCCGGCAGGAAATCGGGCTGGGTGCGCTGGTGGGAAAGGCTCCCGGTCCCTCCCTGGACAAGACTGTAAGGCTTTATATCTTTACAGCACAGCAGCACGCCGGTCCCCTGCGGGCCGAAGAGGGATTTGTGCCCCGGCATGCAGATGAACGCCGCCGCGCGCAGGCTTTGGGCGTCGAGGTCCTGCACGCCCGCCGACTGTGAGGCGTCGACGATCAGCGGGATGCCGCGCCGGGTGCACAGGGCGTCGATCTCCGCCAGCGGCTGGACGCAGCCGAACACGTTGGAGACATGGCAGCAGACGACGCAGACCGTGTCGGGGCGGAGCGCCTCGCACACGGCGTTGTAGCAGCCGCGCGCGTCGAAGGGGGCGCTGCGGGCCGCCGTATAGGTGACGCCCGCCCTCTTCAGCTCCTCGAGCGGGCGGATGACCGCGTTGTGCTCGAAGCCGGTGACGACGGCGTGGCCGCCCTCCCGCAGCACGCTGCGCAGGGCGATGTTGAGAGCGCAGGTGGCGTTGGCGGTGAACACGACCCGGCTGGGGTCCCCGACCCGGAACAGCTCGCTCAGCTCGCGGCGGCAGGCATAGACGGTCTGCGCGGCGCGCATGGCCGGCGCATGGCCGCCGCGGCCCGGGTTGGCGCAGGTGCGCAGCGCGTCCTGCACCGCGCGGCGGACCGCGGCCGGCTTCTGCAGGGTGGTGGCGGCGCTGTCGAAATAGATCATCGGCCCACCTCCCGGAAGCTGCCGTCGCCCCGCGATTCATAGACCATCGGCCGCAGTCCGGCGCGGGAGAGCGCGGCCAGCGCCTGCGGCAGGCGGTCGCGCCGGATCAGCAGCGCGTAGCTGCAGGAGCCGCGCCCGAGCGAAAGCGGCGGGCGCACCGTCGAGACCCCCACCCCGGCGGCGCGCAGCGCGTCCGCGCCGCACTGGGTCTGGGTCAGGGAGAGAAAAACCAAAAAGCAGTTCATGGGATGCACGCTCCTTTTCGCCCCATTCTATGCTCCCGGCCGCGCGCCCGTGCCCCGCTCCCATCCCCCGCGCCTTGCCGTTCCGGCAGAAAAAGCGGGCGGAGAGCCGCTCTCCGCCCGCTTTGTTCTGTATAGCTATTCGGCTTTACAGTCCTTTTCGATCAGGCACACTGCCTGGGCGGACATGCCTTCCCCCGTCCCGGTGAAGCCCATGCCCTCCTCCGTCTTGGCCTTGACGGAGACGCAGTCCGTCCCGACCCCGACCGCCGCTGCCAGCCGGGCGCGCATGGCGTCCAGCCAGGGGCCGAGCCGCGGGGCCTGCGCCACCACGGTGGAGTCGATGTTGACGACCCGCCAGCCCGCTTCGCGCAGCAGCGCCGCCGCCTCGGCCAGCAGGCCGATGCTGTCCGCGCCCGCATAGCGCGGGTCGCTGTCCGGAAAATGGCTGCCGATGTTGCCGAGGGCCGCGGCGCCGAACAGCGCGTCGATCACGGCGTGGGTCAGCACGTCGGCGTCGCTGTGGCCGAGCAGGCCCTTCTCAAAGGGGATCTCGACGCCGCCGATCACCAGCCGCCGGTTTTCCGCCAGCCGGTGGGCGTCATACCCCTGCCCGACCCGCATCATGGGCGCTCCCTCGCTTCCAGGATCGCGCCGGCGAGGATCAGGTCCTCCGGCGCGGTGATCTTGATGTTGAGCGGCGACGTCTCGACCAGCGCCGGCCGCACCCCCAGCCGCTCGAGGGCCATGCACTCGTCGGTGACGGCGGCGCCGTCGTCGATGGCCTTTTTGAGGGCGCCGAGCAGCAGCGCCCGGTCGGCGCACTGCGGCGTCTGCGCCGCATAGAGCCGTTCGCGGTCCACCGTCGCGGCGGCACGCCCGTCCTCCCCCGCGCGGCGCAGGGTGTCGCGCACCGGACAGGCGGCCAGGGCGCTGCCGTTTTTGAAGGCGGCGCGCAGCACGCGCTCGATCTCGGCCGGCGTCGTCAGCGGCCGGGCCGCATCCTGCACCGCCAGATACCCGGCCTCCGCCGAGGCCTCGCAGCAGGCGCGGTAGACGCTGTGCAGCCGGGTCTCGCCGCCGGAGACCACCTTGACGACCTTGGTACAGCCGAGCGAGGACGCCAGGCGGCCGTATTCGACCACCAGATCGGCGCGGGCGGCGACGATCACCTCGCGCACCAGGGCGCAGTTCTCCAGCGCCAGCAGCGTGCGGCCGAGCACCGGCATGCCGTGAAGCTCCATCAGCAGCTTGTTGCCGCCCATGCGCACGCCGCTGCCGCCGGCGGCCACCACCGCCGTCACAAACGGCGGCGTCTGCGGCTTCTTCCGAAACAGTGACACCTCATCATCCTTTCGCATCGATACAAAAACGGCGGGGCCGCGCCCCGCTCAGTTTTCCCGCCCCGGTCCGAGGCCCGCGTCGAGCAGGCGCTCCGCTTCCTCCTGCGGCAGGTCCTTGGCGAGCATCAGCTCGCTGACCAGGATCTGACGCGCCGTGGCGAGCATCTTGCGCTCGCCGGTGGACAGCCCGCGGACACGGTCGCGCGCCATCAGGCTCTTGACCACGGCGGCCACCTGCAGCAGGTCGCCGCTCTTGATGCGCAGCATATTGTCGCGGTAGCGCTGATTCCAGTTGGCATTGATCTCTACGGGAATGGAGGGCAGCGCGTGCAGAAAAGCGTCGGCGCCGGCAGCGTCGACAATCCGCCGCACGCCGATCCGGGCGCAGGCGTCACAGGGCACCAGCATGGTCATGGAGCTTTGCGTAAGGCGCAGCAGATAATACTGACGAAGCTCGCCGCCGACGCGCTGGGAAACGACATCCTCGATGATCCCGGCGCCGTGCATGGGATGCGCGATCCGGTCCCCGATGTGATACATACGTTCCTCCTTGTCCCGACAGATTTATTTTACTGCAAAAACTGGAAATTTACAAGCGGTTTCGTCAATTCCCGGGAATTCCGGCCGGTATAAAAAAAGTCCGCCCGCAGGGCGGACGGACGGAGGCGCTCGGTCTTCAGCGGATCTTGCGGTCGAGGCGGATGCGGTCAGCAATCATGGAGATGAACTCGCTGTTGGTCGGTTTTCCCTTGACGTTGGAGACCGTGTAGCCGAAAAAGCCGTTGAGGGTCTCGACGTCGCCGCGGTCCCAGGCCACCTCGATGGCGTGCCGGATGGCGCGCTCCACGCGGGAGCTGGTCGTCTTGTATTTTTTCGCCACCGTCGGGTAGAGCACTTTGGTGATGGCGTTGATGACTTCCATGTCGTTGACGGTCATGATGATGGCCTCGCGGAGATACTGATAGCCCTTGATGTGGGCGGGCACGCCGATGTCATGGATGGTCTTGGTGACGCGCATCTCGATGTCCAGCTCCGGCGTCAGGCGCTTCTGCGCGGGATCGGCCGCCGTCTCCGCCTGGTCGTAGCCGCGCACGCGGGCGGCAAGGTCCTCATAATCGCAGGGCTTCACGGTAAAATAACTGACGCCGAGCGCCATCGCCTCGTTCATCAGCTCCGCGCTGGTGAACGCGGACAGCACGAACGCGGCCGGCTTGCGCGGAAGATTGAGCTGTGAAACGGCTCTCAGGGCGGCAAGACCGTCCTTGTGCGGAAGAAGTGCGTCGGTGATCACGGCGTCGGGGCGCTGCTCCTGCACCAGATTTACCAGCTCAAACCCGTCTGCGGCCGTCCCCACAACCTCCAGACTGTCTGTTTTCGTCAACACCCTGCGAAGGAGCTCGCAGTCGTCCGCGTTGTCCCCTGCCAGGACAATTCTGACTTTCTCACTCATTCTGCTAACCTCTGACTTTCCTCAAGCATTTCACTCGTTTTCGGATCCGCGTTTTTAAAATAGCACTCTTTTCTGTGGTTTACAAGCCAAATATAGAAATTATTGTTAATTTCGTGGTCTTGTTTTCGACATTTTTTGCGTTATTTGGTGAACCCATCCAGCATCGTTTGTATAGAAATACCATATCCGCGCTGTGGGTCATTGACCAACACATGGGTCACGGCCCCGATCAGCCGGCCGTCCTGCATGATCGGCGAACCGCTCATGCCCTGGACGATGCCGCCGGTGGCGGCGAGCAGCGCCGGGTCGGTGACGCGCAGCATCAGGTCGCGGCCGTCGCCGCCGTCGTCATAGACCCGCAGGATCTCCACCTCATACGCGCGCGTCTCCGTACCCGAGACATTGGAGAGGATTGTGGCCCTGCCGGTGCGGATCGCGCTTTTCGGCGCGGTCTCCGCCGCCTCCCGGCCGCCGTAGAGCGACTGGTCCGTCAGCGTTCCGAAGATGCCGTGCTCCGTGTTGCACAAAAGCGCGCCCTGGTCGGCGCTGAGATTGAAGGAGCCCGTGAGCTGGCCCGGCCTGCCGCTGCGCCCCTTCTCCACCGCGGCCACCTCGGAGGCCATCACCGCGCCGGTGCCGAAGGGCATGAGCGCGCCGGTGTCGGCGTCGCAGATGCCGTGGCCGAGCGCCCCGAAGGCGCCGCTGTCCGGGTCGACAAAGGTGATGGTGCCGATCCCCGCGATGCTGTCGCGCACCCAGGCGCCGATGCGCCAGCTGCCGCCGTCCGGATCGCGGACCGCGTCGAAGGTCACCTCCCGCTCCGCCGCGCCGCGCCGCACCCGGAGCGCCACCGTCCGCTCCGTCATGCCGGCCAGGGCCGCAATCAGGCTCTCATTGGAGGTGATGCGCCCGCCGTTGAGCGCGAGGATGACGTCGCCCGCCTGCAGACCGGCCTGCTCCGCCGGCGAGGCGCTCTGCGCAACGGGCGAAAAGCCGACGACCATGGTGCCTTCGGAAAAGAGCTTGATGCCGGTGGTGCGCCCCAGAGGAATGAGCTTTTTGCCGAACGAGAGCGCCGGCGCCGTCTGGGAAGGCGCGGCGGCGGCGACCGCCGCCGGTGCGGACGCGGGCGCCGCGCGCTGCGCCGCGGGGAGCAGCACCAGCGTCAGCGCCAGCATGAGGCAGAACAGCGGCAGCAGCCGTCCCGCCGCGGGCAGGATCGCATGTCTGTTGATTTTTTTCATGGAAAACCTCCTTTCGGTCTGTATATTGTGTCGCAGAAAGCGAAAAACTTGTTGTTGAGTTTTTGCTATTCCCTGATAATTCCCCCAATTCCGGCAGGATGAAACGCGCATTGTGCAAAATGGCAATTTCCAAATATGCCTAAATAAGAAAATTTGTCATTTTGCCGCCAAAAAAATTGTTTACTAAAGACTACGAAAATGCATCGGGTTATGATAAAGTCTAAATGGAAAGGATGTGAGGCTGTCATGGAGTACAGACAGATCATTCGCAATCTCCGCGAAGACGCCGATAAAACCCAAACCGAGATCGCGCGGGTCCTTGGCACCTCTCAGACCATGTACGCGCGTTACGAGCGCGGCGCCAGCGAGCTTCCGATCCGGCATTTGATCTCGCTGAGCAAGTATTACGGCGTCAGCACCGATTATTTGCTGGGTCTGAGCAAGAAGCGCTGAGAGCACCGGGATTGTCAGATAAAAAGGCCGCTGTGAAATCACAGCGGCCTTTTTCTGTTCTGTTTCAGATCTTGTCGGCGGAGCCGAGCACGTCGCGGATCTTGTGGCGCACGATCTCGCGGATCGCGTCGCGCCCGTCCGCCAGGTACTGGCGCGGGTCAAAATGCTCCGGATGCTCATACAGGTGCCGGCGCACGGCGGCGGTCATGCACAGGCGCAGATCGGAGTCGATGTTGATTTTGCAGACCGCCATGGACGCGGCGCGGCGCAGCATCTCCTCGGGGATGCCGATGGCGTCCGGCATGGCGCCGCCGTAGCGGTTGACAATCTCGACGTACTCCTGCGGCACGGAGGAGCTGCCGTGCAGCACGATCGGGAAGCCGGGCAGCCGGCGCTGCACCTCCTCGAGAATGTCGAAGCGCAGGCGCGGCTTCTGGCCGGGCTTGAACTTGTAGGCGCCGTGGCTGGTGCCGATGGCGATGGCCAGGCTGTCCACCCCGGTGCGGGTGACGAACTCCTCGACCTCGCGCGGGTCGGTGAACATCGCGTCCTCATCCTTGACGCTGACGGCGTCCTCGATGCCGGCCAGCTTGCCCAGCTCGCCCTCGACCGTGACGCCGCGGGCATGGGCATACTCGACGACCTGCTTGGTGAGGGCGATGTTCTCCGCAAAGGAATACTTGCTGCCGTCGATCATCACCGAGCTGAAGCCGCCGTCGACGCAGGATTTGCAGATGTCGAAGCTCTCGCCGTGGTCGAGGTGCAGCGCGATGGGCAGGCCCGTCTCCTCGATGGCGGCCTCGACCAGCTTGACCAGATAGGTGTGCTTGGCGTACTTGCGCGCCCCGGCGGAAACCTGCAGGATGACGGGCGAGCGCTCCTGCTGCGCCGCCTCGGTGATGCCCTGGATGATCTCCATATTGTTGACGTTGAAGGCGCCGATGGCATAGCCGCCCTGATAGGCCTTCTCGAACATTTCCCGCGTGGTGACCAGTGGCATGGGAAACCCCTCCTTCGGTTGTTGTTGCCCCTATTCTATCACCCCGCGGGCGCGCGCGCAACCTTGATTTTGCGGCCCGCCCATGATACACTGAGGCAGAACCGAACACAACACACGGGAGGAAATCACAATATGGAACTTCGCGGCGCATGTATTTTCGGCCAGTCGGGCGGCCCGACCTCGGTCATCAACGCCAGCGCCTACGGCGTGATCCGGACGGCGCTCGACAGCCCCGCCGTCACGCGCGTGCTCGGCGCGGCGCACGGCATCAAGGGCATCCTCGGCGACACGCTCTACGACATGGGACAGGAGGACCCGCGCGAGCTGGCGCTGCTGCGCAGCACGCCCTCCTCCGCGCTCGGCTCCTGCCGCTACAAGCTCCGGGACGCGGCGGAGGACGAGCATGACTACGCCCGCATCCTGGAGATCTTCCGCAAATACGACGTCCGCTATTTCTTCTACAACGGCGGCAACGACTCGATGGACACCTGCAACAAGGTCTCGAAATATCTGCTGTCCCGGGGCTACGAATGCCGCGTCATCGGCGTCCCCAAGACGATCGACAACGACCTGTGCGCCATCGACCACTGCCCCGGCTACGGCAGCGCCGCCAAGTACATCGCGGCCTCGATGGCCGAGATCCGCCAGGACGCCTGCGTCTACGACACCGGCGCCGTCACCGTCGTCGAGTGCATGGGCCGCAACGCCGGCTGGCTGACGGCCGCCGCCGCGCTGCCGGCGCAGATCGGCCAGGGGCCGGACCTGCTCTACCTCCCCGAGACGGTCTTCGACCTCGACGCCTGCCTGGCCGAGATCGAGCAGGTCTGGAAGAAGCAGGGCAACTGCCTGGTGGCGCTCTCCGAGGGCGTCCGCGACCGGGCGGGCCGCTACCTTGCCGAATACGGCAGCGAGGTGGGCGCCGACGCCTTCGGACACAAGCAGATGGGCGGCGCGGCCGCCTTTCTGGCCGCCGCGGTCAAGGCGCGCCTCGGCGCCAAGACGCGCGCCATCGAGTTCTCCCTGCTGCAGCGCTGCGCCGCGCACCTGGCCAGCGCCACCGACGTCCGCGAGGCCGAGCTGCTGGGCGCGGAGGCCGTGCGCGCCGCCCTGCGCGGCGAGACCGACCGGATGGTCTCGCTCCGCCGCGTCTCCGACGAGCCCTACCGCGCCGAGGTCGTCCTGGAGCCGCTGACCGCCGTCGCCAACGCCGAGCACAAGTTCCCGCTCGCCTGGCTCTCCCCCGACGGCCGCGCGGTCACCGCGGATTTCTTCCGCTATGCCCTGCCGCTCATCCAGGGCGAGCCGGACTATTGCTGGGAAAACGGCCTGCCCCGCTTCGCCCGTCTCCGCAAAATCCGCGCCGAATGATTTTTTGAACGCGATTCCATTTTTGTCCAGTTTTTTCCTGACATGTTCTTTTAATAAATTTATTTGCAGATTTTTCCTGTTTTATCAGGAAAACCAGGAATTGTCTGAAAATCCGCCGCCCCGGAACAATGTCCGGGGCGGCGGATTTATTAATGCTTTCACTTTATTTTTTACAGGCCGAGCGCGTCGAACAGGTCCAGCTGGCTGCTGCGCGGCAGGGTCTGGAAGGCGCCCGCCTTCTCCAGGCCCTCGATGTGCGACTTGGAGACCTTGTCGCAGCGCACGGCCAGCTCCTCCACCGAGAGGAACGGGCCTTTTTCGCGCTGATCGACGATGCTCTGCGCCGCGGCCTCGCCGAGGCCGGGGACGGCCATCAGCGGCGGGATCAGGGTGTCGCCGTCAATGCGGAACCAGCGGATGTTGGAGCGGGTGATGTCGATGCCGGTGAAGAAGATGCCGCGCTTCATGCACTCGTGGCAGACCTCGAGGGTGGTCATGATGTCGTCCTCGGCGGCGGTGCGCTTGGGGTTGTCCCGCAGCTCGCGGTAGCGCTTGCAGACGGCGGCGTCGCCCCGGGCGACGGTCTCGATCTCGAAGGATTCCAGCTTGTTGCCGAAATAGACGGCGTAGAACTCCTTCGGCCGGTGGACCTTGAACCAGGCGATGCGGTAGGACATCATCGTGTAGGCCACCGCGTGGGCGCGCGGGAACAGATAGGCGATTTTTTTGCAGGAGCCGATGTACCAGTCCGGCACGCCGTGGCTCCGCAGCTCCTCCTCCTGCTCGGGCTTGAGGCCCTTGCCCTTGCGGACGGCCTCGGAGATGGTGAAGGCGTTTTTGGGCACCACGCCCTGCTTCATCAGATAGATGGTGATATCGTCGCGGCAGCAGATGATGTCCTGCAGCCGGGCCGTCCCGGACTGGATGAGGTCCTGGCCGTTGTTGAGCCAGACGTTGGTGCCGTGGGACAGGCCGGAGATGCGCACCAGGCCGTCGAACGTCTTGGGCTGCGTCTCGATCAGCATGCCGCGCACGAACTTCGTGCCGAACTCCGGGATGGCGGCCGCGCCGGTCTCCTCGAGAATGTCGTCGGTCTCGATGCCGAGCGGCGCGATGTCGGTAAAGATCTTCATAGTCTCGGCGTCGTCCAGCGGGATGTCCTGCGGCCCGATGCCTGACAAGTCCTGCAGCTTGCGGATGATGGTCGGCACATCGTGGCCGAGCAGGTCGAGCTTGAGCAGGTTGTCGTGGATCGAATGGAAGTCGAAATGGGTCGTGACAATGTCGCTGTCCGGATCCTCGGCCGGGTGCTGGACCGGCGTGAACTCATAGATCGAGCGGCCGCGCGGCACGACGATCAGGCCGCCGGGATGCTGGCCCGTCGTGCGCTTAACGCCGGTACAGCCGACCGTCAGGCGGTCCAGCTCGGCGTTGCTCAGGGTCTTGCCGCGCTCCTCGGCCCACTTGCGGACATAGCCGTAGGCGGTCTTGTCCTTGATCGTGCCGATGGTGCCGGCCTTGTAGACATTGCCCTCGCCGAACAGCTCGATGCAGTCGCGGTGCGCCTGCAGCTGATATTCGCCCGAGAAGTTGAGGTCGATGTCCGGCGCCTTGTCGGCGTTGAAGCCGAGGAAGGTGGCGAAGAGGATGTTGAAGCCGTCCTTGATCATCCGGGTCCCGCAGACCGGGCAGTCCAGATCGGGCAGCTCGACGCCGGTCTGGTACTTGGGATCGACGTCGAAGATGCTGTGGCGGCAGTGCGGACAGCGGTAGTGCGGCGGCAGGGCGTTGACCTCGGTGATCCCGGTCAGAAAGGCGACGAACGAGGAGCCGACCGAGCCGCGGCTGCCGACCAGATAGCCGGCGTCATTCGATTTTTTGACCAGCTTCTGCGCCGTGATGTACATGACGTCGAAGCCGTGGGCGATGATCGGCGTCAGCTCGTGCTCCAGGCGGTCGGCGACAATCTGCGGCAGCTGTCCGTTCTCGGCGTACAGCTCCGCCACCCGGGCGCGGGCCAGATTCTCGATGTCGCGCGCCGAGTTCTCGATGGAGGGCGGATAGGTGCCGTCCAGCACCGGCTGGATCTCCTCGCACAGATCGGCGATCAGGTTCGGGTTTTTGACCACCACCTCCTGCGCCTTCTCCGCGCCGAGGTAGGCAAACTCCTTGAGCATCTCCTCGGTGCTGCGGTAATAGAGCGGCGCCTGGAACTGCGCGTCGTCAAAGCCCTTGCCGCTCATCAGGATCTCGCGGTAGACCGCGTCCTGCGGCTCGAGAAAATGCACGTCGCCGGTGGCGCAGACCGGCTTGCCGAGCGTGTCGCCCAGGCGGACGATGGTGCGGTTGAGGTTTTGCAGCTGCTCCTCGTCCTGCACGGTCTGCTCGCGGACCAGGAAGGCGTTGTTGCCGATCGGCTGGATCTCCAAAAAGTCGAAGAAATCCGCCAGCTTCATCAGCTCTCCCCAGGGACGTGCTTCCAGAACAGCCCTGTAAAGCTGTCCTGCTTCACATGCCGAGCCGAGAATCAGATGCTCCCGCACCTGCTGCAGCTCCGACATGGGGATGATCGGGTTCTTGGAAAAATGCTTGAGGAAGGAATCGGAGATCAGCTTGTAAAGCGCGATCAGGCCCTCGCGGTCGCGCACCAGGATGATGAGGTGGTAGCTCTTGCGCCCGCCCCCGCCGCCGTGCAGGTTTTCGCAGCAGGCGTTGACGTCCGCCAGCGTGCCGGCCCCGGTCTGCTCATGCAGCATCGCGCACAGGCGGAACCAGATCTCGGCCAGCACCTCGGTGTCCTCGTCGGCGCGGTGGTGCTCAAAGGTGAGGCGGAAATGCGCGGCGATCGTGTTGAGCTTGTGGTTCTTGAGGCCCGGCAGCAGCGCGCGCGCCATCTCGACGGTGTCGACCGAGCAGATGCTTCTCTCGATGCCGAGCCTGGCGCAGCCGGCCTTGAGGAAGGAGCAGTCGAAGTCGGCGTTGTGCGCCACCAGCGGACGGTCGCCGGCGAAAGCGAAGAAGGCCGGCAGCGCCTCGTCCAGCGGCGGCGCATCCTTCACCGTGCAGTCCATGATGCCGGTCAGCTCGGAGATCTTCTGCGGAATGGGCCGCGTCGGGCGCACATAGGTGTGGAAGCGGTCGATGATCCGGCCGCCGCAGACCAGCAGGGCGCCGATTTCGATGATCTCGCAGCCGACCGCGGACAGGCCGGTGGTCTCCAGGTCAAAGACCACCACCTCGCCCTCAAGCGGCGTTTCGCTCTCCCCCTTGACGACGCGGGCGCGGTCCAGATCGTCCGTGCAGTAGGCCTCGATGCCGTAGAGGATCTTGATGCCCTTGCCCTTGGCGGCCTTCATGGCGTCCGGGAAGGCCTGCACGACGCCGTGGTCGGTGATGGCGATGGCCTTGTGCCCCATCGAGGCGGCCAGCGCGACCGCCTGGCCGACGTCGCAGACGCCGTCCATCGCCGACATGGTGGTATGGAGATGCAGCTCGACCCGCTTTTCGGCGGCGTTGTCGCGGCGGCGCTTTTTCTCGCGCCGGACAATGGCCGAGGGGTTGAGCTGGATGTCGTTTTCAAATTTCGACCAGATCATCTGGCCCTCGACCAGCACGGCGGTGCCCGGCTTGAGCTTGCCGGCCAGCTCCTTGGCCTCCTCGTCGTCCAGCAGCTTGGAGACCTTGAGCGAGCCGGTGCCGTCGGTCAGCTCAAAGGCGACCACGGTCTTGTCGCGGCCGTTGAGCTTGCGCGGCTCGGACCAGAAGATCTCGCCCTGCACGGCGACGCGGCCCGAATCGAGCGTCGCCTCGCCGATGGCCGTCACCTCGCGCGCCTGCGCCTTGCCGTAAAAGACCTCGTCCTCTTCCTTGGGGCGGTACTGCGGCGCGGCCGGGTCCTTTTTGCGGAAATAGTTCTTCTTCTGCTCCGCGGGGCGCGGCTTCTCGCGCGGCGCCGCGGCCGGGGCCGCGGCCATCTCCGCGCTCAGGCGCGCGATCTCCGCCTGACGCTGCTCCTCAAAGTCCTCGCCCGCCTCGGGGGCGAGAATATCCAGCTGCACCGGCATCTGCAGCAGCGTCGCCGCCTCCTGCTCCCACTGCTTCTCCAGATGCTGCACCCGCGTCATCTGCCAGCGCTCGCGCAGCCGCACCCGCATGCGCCCGTCGGCGATCGTGATTTCCGCCTCGCGCAGCGCCGCGGCGGCGGAGGGGTACTTGGCCGCCAGATGCTCCCGCACCAGCTCGGCCGCGGCCGGGGTGACCTCGGGCAGCGCGTACTCGACACGCAGTTCAAGGTCGTCAAGCTGATACGCTTTACAGATCTGTTCTTCCAAATGCTCCAGCTGCTTTTCGCTCAGAGCCTCCCGCGCTTCGATGGTCAGCTCCAGGCTCTTGCCGCTGCGCAGCGGAGACAGCTTCAGAACGCCGCAGCCCCAGATCGGGTCCGCGGCGTCCGCAATATTCGTGAATACCTCTCTCAGAGACGCCATGTCACAGTTTTTCCCCCGTCAGTTCCTCGATCTCCCGCAGCAGGCGAGGCACCAGCTCCGCCTCGGGGATCTTGCCGATGATCTCGCCTTTGCGGATCAGCAGGCCCTCATGCAGCCCGCAGGCGATGCCGACGTCGGCCTCGCGCGCCTCGCCCGGGCCGTTGACCGCGCAGCCCATCACCGCGACCTTGAGCTTGGCGCGGACCCCGGCGGTGCGGCGCTCGACCTCCTCCGCGATGGGGATGAGATCGACGCGCGTCCGCCCGCAGGTCGGACAGGCCACCACCGTGACGCCGCCGGCGTTGAGGCCGAGGGCGTGCAGGATGTCGCGCGCCGCGCTGACCTCCGTCACCGGGTCGGCGGTCAGGGTGACGCGCAGCGTGTCGCCGATGCCGTCGCACAGCAGGGCGCCGAAGGCGGCCGCCCCCTTGAGCAGGCCGAGGCGCGGCGTGCCGGCCTCGGTGACGCCGAGATGGAGCGGGTAATCGCACTTTTCATGCAGCAGCCGGTAGGCGCGGATGGTGGTGAACACGTCGCTGCTCTTGAGCGACACGCAGATGTCGTAAAAACCGCAGGCCTCGAGCTGGCGGATGTTGCTGAGGGCGCTCTCGCAGAGCGCCTCCGCGGTCACGCCGTACTTCTCGCGCAGGCCGCGCTCGAGCGAGCCGCCGTTGACGCCGACGCGGATCGGCACATGCGCCGCGCGGCAGGCGTCGGCGACGGCGCGGACCCGGTCCGCGTCGCCGATGTTGCCGGGATTGATGCGCACCTTGTCGATGCCGCCGCGCACCGCCTCAAGCGCCAGCCGCCAGTCGAAGTGGATGTCGGCGACCAGCGGCACCGGGCTGCGCGCCTTGAGGGCGCGGACGGCGCGCGCCGCCTCCATGTCGGGGACGGCGACGCGGACGATGTCGCAGCCCGCCGCCGCCAGGGCGCGGATCTGGGCCGCGGTGGCGGCCACGTCGGCGGTGTTGGTGTTGCACATGCTCTGCACGGCGATCGGCGCGCCGCCGCCGACCGGCACGTTTCCGACCATAATCTGCTTGCTCATATTCAGCCCCTTATCAGCCGCAGGATGTCGTTGTAGGTGACGAACACAAACAGTCCCAGGATCAGCACCAGTCCGACCAGGGACGCATAACTTTCATATTTCGGATCGAGCTTCCGGCGGGCGACCAGCTCGAACAGCAGGAACAGGATCTTGCCGCCGTCGAGCACCGGGATCGGCAGCAGGTTGACAAAGGCGAGGTTGACGCTGATGAAGGCGATGAAATTCCACATTGAGCGGGTGTTGGTCTTGGCCAGCGTGCCGATCTCGTTGGCAATGCCGACCGTGCCCATCATGTCGTTCGCGCCGACCCGGCCGCTGATCATCATGCGCAGCCCGGCCACGGCCGACTGCAGATAGCTCATCGAGGTGCGCAGCGCCATCCCCGGCTTCTGCGTCCAGCTCGTGTATTCGCCGACCGCCATCTGGAAGCCGTAGTAATAGCTCTGCGTCTCCTCGTTCCAGACGCTCGCCTCCATCGGGATCTCCCCGAGGTCGAGACGCTTGCCGTCGCGCTCGACGACGACATGGAACGGCTCGCCCGCGCCGAGCGTCAGCGCCGTGCTGAAATCGGCGAAGGTGTAGATGTGGAACTCGTTGACCTTCACCAGCCGGTCGCCCTTCTGGAAATACTGGGCCGACTCATACTGAAAGCCGTCCATGAACCCGCCGAGCGTGGTCGTGGTATAGCTCTGCGCGGGCAGCAGCAGCAGAAACACGATCACCACGCCGGAGAGGAAGTTCATGCACGCGCCCGCAATGCAGATCAGGAAGCGCTTCCACAGCGGCGCGTCCGGAAAGGCGATGCCCTTGGCCTCCTCCTCCGGCAGCGCGCTCTGCGCCGTCAGGATCTTTTCGCTCTGCTCGTCCTCCTCGCCCTTCATCATCACGGCGCCGCCGATCGGCAGCAGCCGCAGCGCATAGAGCGTCCCCTTGTACTTCTTCTTGATGATGGCGGGGCCGAAGCCGATGGTGAACTGCACCACGGCCACCCCGGAAAGCTTGGCGACGATGAAATGGCCCAGCTCGTGGACCAGGATCATCAGCCCGAATACCAGAATTGCGACGACGTAATTCATGCCTTACCGCCTTTTGATCAGATTTCGGACGTTCCGGCGCGCCAGCAGGTCCGTTTCCAGCACCTCCGCCAGCGTGGGAGCGTCGATGTACGGCACGGCGGCCGCGCCGTCCCGCACCAGCGGGACGAGTTCGCCGAACCGGATCGCCCCGTCGAGAAACAGGGCGACCGCCTCTTCGTTGGCGCCGTTGACCGCCGCGCCGGCGTTGCCCCCGCGCGCCATGGCCGCGCGGCACAGCGGCAGCGCGGGAAAATTGATTTCGTCCGGCTTGAAGAAGGTCAGCCTCCCCACCGCCGCCAGGTTGAGCCGCGGCAGCGCGGAGGGCTGCCGCTCCGGCCAGTCGAGCGCATACTGGATCGGCAGGCGCATGTCGGGCGGCGAAAGCTGAGCGATGACCGCGCCGTCGCGGAAGGCGACGAGCGAATGGACGATGCTCTCGCGGTGGACGACCGCCTCGAGCCGCTCCGGCGGCACGCCGAACAGCCAGCGCGCCTCCATCAGTTCAAAGCCCTTGTTCATCATAGTCGCGGAATCGACCGTAATCTTGCGGCCCATCCGCCAGTTGGGGTGCTTGAGCGCCTCGGCGGCGGTCTTGTCGGCCGTCTGCGCCGCGGTCAGGCCGAAAAACGGCCCGCCCGACGCGGTGACGATCAGCTTTTCCACCTCATCGTGCGTCCCGGCGCGCAGGCACTGAAAGATCGCCGAATGCTCGGAATCGACCGGCAGGATCGGCAGGCCGCGCTCCCGGGCGAGCGCGGTGACCAGCGCGCCGCCGCAGACCATCGACTCCTTGTTGGCGAGGGCCAGCGGATGGCCGCTTTCCAGCGCCGCCAGCGAGGGCCGCAGTCCGGCGACGCCGACAATGGCGTTGAGCACCAGGTCGGCGTCCGCCCAGCCGGCGCATTCCAGCACGCCCGCCGCGCCCCACAGCACCCGCGTGCCGCAGCCGCCGAGCCGCGCCGCCAGGGCCCGGCCGCGCGGCTCGTCAAAGAGCGCCGCGACCGCGGGGCGGTATTTGCGGATCTGCTCCTCCAGCAGCTTGTCGTCCCGCCCGGCGGCCAGCGCCGCGACCGCGAAGCCGCGCGCATCGCACACCTGCAGGGCCTGGCGGCCGATCGAGCCCGTGCTGCCGAGGATACTCAGCCGTTTCATCAGCGCAGCAGCGGCAGCAGATGCAGATAGATCAGCTCAAACATCGGCGCCGCGAAGAGAATGCTGTCCAGCCGGTCCCAGACGCCGCCGTGACCGGGAAAAATGTTGCCGTAATCCTTGATGCCGCTCTCGCGCTTGATGACCGAGAGCGACAGATCGCCGATCTGGCCGACGGCCGCGCCCAGCAGGCCGAACAGCAGGGCCGGCGCCCAGGCCAGTGTGAAGTGAAACGCCTGCCTCATCACCAGCACATAGAGCGCCATGACGACGACGCCGCCGATCTCGCCGCCGACGGCGCCCTCGACGGTCTTGTGCGGGCTGACATAGGGGGCGAGCTTGTGCTTGCCGCGGGCCTTGCCGACAAAGAGGGCCGTGCTGTCGCACGCCCAGACCGTCACCCAGGGCATCAGCACCAGCAGCCGGCCGTGCTCGCTGTTGAGGATGCGCAGCACCGAGGCCAGCAGGAACGGCATAATGATCGCGGCGAGGAAGCCCTTGGCCAGCGCCGCGTAATGGATCTTCTCATGGTCGAACACCGCGCAGGAGAAGGCGCCAAACATATAGAGCGCCGCCACCGCCAGAAACGGAAACACGCCCGAGGTCTCGCGCGCCACGGTGAAAGGCACGGCGAAGGCCGCCGCGCAGGAAAGCCAGAGGAAAAAGTGCTTCGGGCACGAGCCGGTGGCATAAAGCAGCTCATAGACGCCGACGGCGCACAGGGCGCCCATCACCGCCGTCAGGAAGACGGTGGGGAGAATAAACAGCAGCGGGATGAACAGGGCGATCGCCACGACCGCCGTGATGACGCGGGTTTTCATATCAGATTCCTCCAAATCTCCGCTGGCGGCGCCGGTAGGCTTCGATGGCCTCGTCCAGCGCCCGCTCGTCCATATCGGGCCACAGCGTGTCGGTAAAATAGAACTCGGTATAGGCGCTCTGCCAGAGCAGAAAGTTGGAAAGGCGCAGCTCTCCGCCCGGCCGGATCAGCAGGTCGGGATCGGGCACGCCCGCCGACCAGAGCCGTTCGGCCACGGCGCGCTCGTCGATCTCCTCCGGCCGCAGCCGGCCCGCGGCGCAGTCCTCCGCCAGCAGGCGGGCGGCGCGGACGATCTCGGCGCGGCCGCCGTAATTGAGACAGACATTGACCGTCATGCCGGTCGTCGTCCGGGAAATTTCGTCGGTTTTGGCCGCCAGCGCGCGCAGGGAGGGCGAAAGCGCCGTCAGATCCCCAAAAAAGCGCAGGCGGATGTTTTTGGCGGCCATGTCGCGGATGGCCTCGTGCAGATAGTTGTCGAGCAGCGACATGATGGCGTCCACCTCCGCCCGCGGCCGGTTCCAGTTCTCGGTGGAAAAGGCGTAGACGGTGAAATAGCGGACGCCGAGGGTCTGCAGATAGGTGGCGGCGCGGCGGAAGGCCTCCGCGCCCGCCTGATGGCCCGCGGTGCGCGGCAGGCCGCGCTTCTGCGCCCAGCGGCCGTTGCCGTCGAGGATGACGGCGATGTGCGCCGGGACCTGATTCGGCTCCGCCGCGGCGCGCTTTAAAAATGCCATGGTATTCCCCGTTTCCTGAATAATGCCGGAAAGCTGCCGCCGCGGCAAAAACCGCAGCGGCAGCTGTCCCGGACGTTCCGATCAGATTTCGAGAAGCTCTTTCTCCTTGCGGGCGGCTTCCTCATCGACGATCTTGCAGAACTTGTCGGTCAGGTCCTGGATCTCCTTCTCGAGCTGCTTGAGATCGTCCTCGGTGATCTCGGAGGCCTTCTGCTGCTTCTTGAACAGCTCGACCGCGTCGCGGCGGACGTTGCGCACGGCGATCTTGGTCTCCTCCGCGTACTTTCTGACCTCCTTGGTCAGGTCGCGGCGGCGCTCCTCGGTCAGCTGCGGGAAGAGCAGGCGGATCACCTTGCCGTCGTTCTGCGGGTTGATGCCGATGTCGCTGGCCTGGATGGCCTTTTCGATGGCCTTGAGGGCGCTCGCGTCCCACGGCTGGATGGCGAGCAGGCGCGGCTCCGGCACCGAGACCGACGCCAGCTGGTTGACCGGCATCGCCGAGCCGAAGTACTCCACCGTCAGCTTGTCGAGCACGCCGGGATTGGCGCGGCCGGCGCGGATGGCGGCGAAGTCCTGCTTCATCACATCGACGGACTTCTGCATCTTGTGCTGATACGCTTCACATTTCGGGTTCATAAGGACACCTCCACGTTATGTCAAATATGGGTTTGCTGCGATGTTCATTCCAGCCGGGAGCCGATTTCCTCGCCCAGCAGCACGCGGCGGATGTTGCGCGGGTCGCTCAGGCCGAACACCAGCGCCGGGATGTGATGCTCGCGCGCCAGCACGGCGGCGGCGAGGTCCATCACGCCGAGATTTTTCGCCAGCACCTCGTCATAGGACAGGCGCGGCAGTTTTTTGGCGGCCGGGTTTTTGGCCGGGTCGCTGTCATAGACGCCGTCGACGTTCTTCGCCAGCAGCAGCGCGTCGGCGTGGATCTCCACGGCGCGCAGGGCGGCGGCGGTGTCGGTCGAAAAGCAGGGGTTGCCGGTGCCGCAGCCGAACAGCACCACCCTGCCGGCGTCAAGCGCGGCGTCCGCCCGGTGATAAGTGTAGCTCTCCGCCACGCGCGGCATGTCGAGCGCCGACAGCACCGCGGCGGGCTGCCCCTCCTGCTCCAGCACCTCGCGGAAGGCGAGGCAGTTCATCATCGTGCCGAGCATGCCCATCTGGTCGGCGATCGAGCGGTCGAGCTTGCCCTCGCCGTTCTTGACGCCGCGCCAGAAGTTGCCTGCGCCGATGACGACGCCGATCTGCGCGCCCAGCGCCGCGCACTCCCTCAGCGCTCTGGCCGTCTCGTGCAGCATGGGGAAATCCAGTCCCGTCCCCCGCCCGCCGGACAGCGCCTCGCCGCTCAGCTTGAGCAGCACGCGCCGGTATGCAAGCCGTTCCATAACGGTCCCTCCATTCGTCAGTTGATGCAGGCTTATTTTACCGCAAAAGAGCCGTTTTGCATAGAGGGTCTTTTGATTTTCCGAAAAAATTTACCGGCCCCACTCCCGCTCCGGCGCCGGGCGCAGGCCGTTCATCGCCGCGAGCCTGCCCAGCGCGCCGCGCAGACGCCGGCGCTGCTCCGCCGTCGGGCGGAAGCCCGGCTCCCACCACAGGCCGCGCACCCGCAGCCGGCCGGCGGCCGGATCGCGGACCGGCTCGATCCGCCCGCGCAGGGCGCCGTCGAGCAGGACCGGCAGCACATACCAGCCGTAGACGCGCTTCTCCGGCACGGTGTAGATCTCCCAGGTGTAGGAAAAGCCGAACAGGGCGCGCACGAGGTTCCGGTCCCAGAGCAGGCTGTCCAGCGGCCCGAGCAGCTCGCAGCGGGCCGGCTCCCCCGCCCCGTCCCAGGCGGCGCAGCGCCGCAGCAGGGCCTCGTCCTCCGCCGCCGCATAGAGCGGGCGGTCCGGCCCTTCGGCGCGCGCCTCGATCACCGCGCCCTCCGCGCGCAGCGCCGCGAACACCGCGGCGCGCGTCCGCGCGTCCAGCCCGCGGATGCCGAGCCAGGCGTCCGAACGGCGGTCCCACAGCAGCCCAACGGCCGCGATCCTCCGCAGCACGCGGCGGCGCAGGTACGCTTCGTCGCTCAGCCCGTCCGTCTCCCGCAGCAGCGCCGGCGGCACGCAGCGCTCCGCCAGGTCGTAGTACTTGACGCCGCCCGCCTTGTGATGCACGCACAGCTCGCCGCGGAAATAAAGCGTCTCCAGCGCCGCCCGGGCGACGCTGGTGCCGCTCCAGTACCAGTCGTCCGTCCTGCCGTAATCGAGGTCGCGCGCGCACAGCGGCCCGCGGGACGCGATCTCCGCGAGCAGCTGCGGCCGCACGCCTTCCACCGCCGCGCGGCTGCGGCCCTCCGCCGCCTGCGCGGCGCGCTCGCGGGCGAGAAAAGGCCATTCTTCCATAGGAAGGATGGCCATGTTCTTGTCCCAGTAATCCAGGAGGGCGCGGCGGCCGTAAAGCGCCTCGTCCAGCAGGCTCTTGCGGAAATCCGCGACGCGGGAGAGCAGGACGAGCTGCGCGTTCTGTCCGCACGCATCGACCGGGTCGAACTGCACGCAGCCTGCCTGCCGCACGAAGGCGGCCACGCCCGCGGCGCCGCCGAAGCGGTATTCGTCCCAGAGGCCGTGCTTTTCCAGCAGAAAGCGCCGCGCCTGCGCGCGCGTCAGCGCAAGACTCACCACGCCAGCGCCTTTTGCAGGTACTGGCCGGTATAGGAGCGCGCCACCTGCGCGACCTCCTCCGGCGTGCCGGTCGCCAGCACCTCGCCGCCGCGGTCGCCGCCCTCCGGCCCCAGGTCGATGATGTAGTCGGCCGTCTTGATGACGTCGAGATTGTGCTCGATGACGACGACGGTGTTGCCGGCGTCGACCAGCTTCTGCAGCACCTCGATCAGCTTGTGCACGTCAAAGGTGTGCAGGCCGGTCGTCGGCTCGTCGAGGATATAGATGGTGCGGCCCGTCGCCCGGCGGGCCAGCTCGGTCGCCAGCTTGACGCGCTGCGCCTCGCCGCCGGAAAGGGTGGTCGAGGGCTGGCCGAGCTTGACATAGCCGAGGCCGACCTCATAGAGCGTCTCCAGCTTCCTGTGGATCTTCGGCACCGGCTTGAAGAACTCCATGCCCTCCGCCACCGTCATCTCCAGCACGTCGTTGATGTTCCTGCCCTTGTAGCGGACCTCGAGCGTCTCGCGGTTGTAGCGCCGCCCCTTGCAGACGTCGCAGGGCACATAGATGTCGGGCAGGAAGTGCATCTCGATCTTGACCAGGCCGTCGCCGCCGCAGGCCTCGCAGCGGCCGCCGCGGATGTTGAAGGAAAAGCGCCCCGGCCCGTAGCCGCGCGCCTTGGCGTCCTGCGTCCTGGCAAAGAGGTCGCGGATGTCGCCGAACAGGCCGGTATAGGTCGCCGGATTGGAGCGCGGCGTGCGCCCGATGGGGCTCTGGTCAATGTCGATCACCTTGTCGAGCGCCTCGATGCCCTCCATGGCGTCGTGCGCGCCGGGGCGCGTGCGCGCGCCGTTGAGGTCGGCCGCCAGGCGCTTGAACAGGATCTCGTTGATGAGGCTGCTCTTGCCGCTGCCGGACACGCCCGTGACGCAGGTGAAGGTGCCGAGCGGGATCGCCACGTCGATGTGCTTGAGGTTGTTCTCCGCGGCGCCGCGGATGACGAGCCGGCTGCCGTTGCCGGCGCGCCGCGTCTCCGGCACGGGGATCTTGCGCGCGCCGCTGAGGTACTGCCCCGTCAGCGACTCCTTGCATTTCATGATCTCCTGCGCGGTGCCGGTGGCGACGATGTGTCCGCCGTTGACGCCCGCGCCGGGGCCGACGTCGATGATGTCGTCGGCGGCCAGCATGGTCTCCTCGTCGTGCTCGACGACAATGAGCGTGTTGCCGAGGTCGCGCAGCTTCTTGAGCGTGTCGAGCAGCTTGGCGTTGTCGCGCTGGTGCAGGCCGATCGACGGCTCGTCGAGGATGTAGAGCACCCCCATCAGCGAGGAGCCGATCTGGGTTGCCAGGCGGATGCGCTGGCTCTCGCCGCCCGACAGGCTGGCGCTGGCGCGCGCGAGGGTCAGGTATTCCAGGCCGACGCTGCGCAGGAAGTTGAGCCGGGCCGTGATCTCCTTGAGGATGCGGTCGGCGATCAGATGCTCGCGCTCGGTCAGCGCGGGCTGGAGCCGCTCCACAAAGCCGAGCGCCGAGGTGATCGAGCGGGTGCAGAAGTCGGAGATGTTCTCCCCGCCCACCGTGACGGCCAGCACCTCCTTCTTGAGGCGCTTGCCGCCGCAGTCCTCGCAGGGGATGGCGCTCATGCACTCCTCGATCTCGTCGTGCATCGCGTCGCTGTTGGTCTCCTTGTAGCGGCGGGCCAGGCCGGGGATGATGCCCTCCCACGAATGGTAATAGGTGCCGCCGCCGCCGTCGCCGCGCTGCCAGTGCAGCTCGAGCTTTTCGCCGCCGTTGCCGCGCAGGACCAGCTTCCGGTGCTCCTCGGACAGCTCCCGCCAGGGCTTGTCGAGCGGCAGATGATATTTCTTTTTGAGCGCGCGCAGATACATGCTGGCGATGCTGGTCTCGTCCTGGGCCGCGAAGCCGCTGGCGCGGATCGCGCCCTCGGAAATCGAGAGCGCGGGGTTCGGCACGATGCGGTCGGGGTCCAGCTCGAGCTTCATCCCCAGGCCGCCGCAGGTCGGGCAGGCGCCGTAGGGGTTGTTGAAGGAAAACATGCGCGGCGTCAGCTCCTCGATGGACACGCCGCAGTCCGGGCAGGCGTAGTTCTGGGAGAACAGCATCTCCTCGCCGTCGATGACGTCGGCGATCACCAGCCCGCCCGCCAGAGCCGAGGCATGCTCGACCGAATCGGTCAGCCGCTGGCGCAGATCGGGCCGCATCACCAGGCGGTCGACGACGATCTCGATGTTGTGCTTCTTGTTCTTGTCGAGCCGGATCTCCTCGCCCAGCTCATACATGCTGCCGTCGACGCGCACGCGCAGGTAGCCGCTGCGGCGCGCGTCCTCGAACACCTTCTGGTACTCGCCCTTGCGGGCGCGGACCACGGGCGCAAGGATCTGCAGCCGCCGCCCCTCGGGCAGCGTCATCAGCTGGTCGATGATCTGGTCGACGGTCTGCTGGCGGATCTCCTTGCCGCACTTCGGGCAGTGCGGGATGCCGATGCGCGCCCAGAGCAGGCGCAGGTAGTCGTAGATCTCGGTGACCGTGCCGACCGTCGAGCGCGGGTTCTTCGAGGTGGTCTTCTGATCGATGGAGATGGCGGGCGACAGCCCGGAGATCTCGTCGACATCCGGTTTCTCCATCTGGCCGAGGAACTGGCGCGCGTAGCTCGACAGCGACTCGACATAGCGGCGCTGCCCCTCGGCGTAGATGGTGTCGAAGGCCAGGCTGCTCTTGCCGCTGCCGGAGATGCCGGTGATGACGGTCAGGGTGTCGCGCTTGATCTCGACGTCGACGTTTTTCAGATTGTGTTCCCGCGCCCCGCGGATGACGATGGTGTCGCGCATATCGGTTATCCCTTCCTGCTTTCCTTGTCGGTTTTTTCCAGCTCCAGCCGCAGCTCGCGGATCTGGTCGCGCAGCACGGCGGCATATTCGAACTCCAGCATCCGCGAGGCCTCCTTCATCTGGCGCTCCAGCTTCTGGATCTCGGCCTCCTTCGCCGCGCGGCCGAGCTTCTTCCGGCTGGCGGCGGGAACCTTGGCGTTGGCGTCGTGCGAGATCTCGATGACGTCGCGGACGCTCTTGAAGATCGTTTTCGGCACGATGCCGTGCTCCCGGTTGAAGGCGTCCTGAATGGCCCGGCGGCGATTGGTCTCGCCGATGGCGGCGTTCATCGACGGCGTGAGCTCGTCGCCGTACATGATGACCCGGCCCTCGGCGTTGCGGGCGGCGCGGCCGATGGTCTGGATCAGCGAGGTCTCGCTGCGGAGGAAGCCCTCCTTGTCGGCGTCGAGAATGGCGACCAGCGACACCTCCGGCAGGTCGAGGCCCTCGCGCAGCAGGTTGATGCCGACCAGCACCTGAAAGACGCCCAGGCGCAGGTCGCGGATCAGCTCCATGCGCTCGATGGTGTCGATGTCGTGATGCAGGTATTTTGCCTTTACACCGGCCTTGACGAAATAGTCGGTCAGCTCCTCGGCCATGCGCTTGGTCAGCGTGGTCACCAGCACGCGCTGCTGCTTTTTCTCCCGCGCCCGGATCTCGGCCAGCAGGTCGTCGATCTGCCCCCTGGTGGGCCGCACCTCGACCTCCGGATCGAGCAGCCCGGTCGGGCGGATGACCTGCTCGACGATCTGGCTCGAGCGGCTGCGCTCATACTCGCCCGGGGTCGCCGACACATAGACGACCTGGTGGACGCGCTGCTGGAACTCCTCGAAGCTGAGCGGCCGGTTGTCATAGGCCGAGGGCAGGCGGAAGCCGTAATTGACCAGCATGTCCTTGCGGGCGCGGTCGCCGTGGTACATGGCGCGCAGCTGCGGCAGCATGACATGCGATTCGTCGATAAAAAGCAGGTAATCCTTCGGGAAATAATCCATCAGGGTGTAGGGCGCGCTGCCCGGGGCGCGGCGCGACAGCACGCGCGAATAGTTCTCGATGCCGGAGCAGAAGCCGATCTCGCGCAGCATCTCCATGTCGTAGGTCGTGCGCTGGCGGATGCGCTGCGCCTCGATCAGCTTGTTGTTCTGCTCGAACCATCTGACCCGCTCCTCCATCTCCTGCTCGATGTCGTGCAGGGCGTCCTCCATCTTGTCGCGCGGGATGACGTAATGCGAGGCGGGGTAGATGGCGACATGATCGAGCACGCGGGTCACCTGGCCGGTGATATAATTGAACTCGGAAATGCGGTCGATCTCGTCGCCGAAGAACTCGATGCGGATCGCATAGTCGTCGGTATAGGCGAGGTGGACCTCGACCGTGTCGCCGCGGACGCGGAAGCGGTTGCGGTCGAAGCTGAGGTCGTTGCGCTCGTACTGAATCTCCACCAGCTTGCGGCACAGCTCGTCGCGGTCGCGCGTCTGGCCGCGGCGCAGCGAGATCACCATGTTTGCATAGTCGATCGGGTTGCCGAGCGAATAGATGCAGCTGACGCTGGCGACGATGATGACGTCCCGCCGCTCGAACAGGCTCGAGGTCGCCGAATGGCGCAGCCGGTCCAGCTCGGCGTTGACGTCGGAATCCTTTTCGATGTAAGTATCGGTTGACGGAATATAGGCTTCGGGTTGATAATAGTCATAGTAGGAGACAAAGAACTCGACGGCGTTGTGCGGGAAAAACTCCCGGAACTCCGAGCAGAGCTGCGCCGCCAGCGTCTTGTTGTGCGTCAGCACCAGCGTCGGCCGCTGCAGCTGCTGGATGACGTTGGCCATGACGAAGGTCTTGCCCGCGCCGGTGACGCCCAGCATGGTCTGCTCCTCAAAGCCGAGGCGCGCGCCGCGCACCAGCTGTTCGATGGCGGCCGGCTGCCCGCCCGCGGGCTTGTAATCGCTGTGCAGCTGAAACTCCGGCATGCGCTGTCCCCTCCCGTCGCTCATAAAAGACGGGCGGCCGCCGGGCCGCCCCTGCATGGTGACATTATATCAGAACAATTGTTCTGAATCAAGTCCTATCTGATGACATATCCCGAATCGGCCAGCGAAACATAGTCGCCGTCGGCGACGATGATGTGATCGACCAGGCGGACGCCGACCGGCGCGAGGGCGTCGCGGACGCGGCCCGTGGTGGTCAGGTCCTCCGGCGAGGGCAGGGCCACGCCGCCGGGGTGGTTGTGGGCGAGGATGACGCCGGCGGCGTTGTGCCGCAGCGCCGCCGCAACGACGGCGCGCAGGTTGATCTCGGCGGAGTTGACGCTGCCGCGGAAGAGCAGCGTCGTGCTCAGCACCCGCCCCTTGCCGTCCAGGCAGACCATGAACACCGTCTCCTCGTTCCGGCCGATAAAGCGCGGCAGCAGGTAGCTCCCCGCCTTCGCGGTCGAATCGATGCAGACGTCGCGGGCGCCGTCGGCGAGATAGGCGCGCGCCAGCTGCGGCATCAGGTGGAGCAGCGCCGCCGTGCGCTCCCCCACGCCCGGCACCGCCTCCAGCTCGCTCACCGGGGCGTCGAGCACACCCGCGAGCGAGCCGAAAGCGTCAATCAGCGCGTGCGCCAGCTCGTTGGTGTCCTTGCGCGGCACGGCATAAAAGAGCAGCAGCTCCAGCATGTTGTGCTGGCTGAAGCCGTCCAGCCCTTCCTCAAGAAAGCGCGCCGTCAGCCGCGCCCGGTGCCCGTCGTGTACGCCCATCTTCTCCCCGCTCCCATCCGTCCACATTCAAAATCGGAGGCCGTATGAAAAAATTCCTGCTCTGTCTGTTCTGCTGCGCCGCGCTGTGCGCGCTGCCGTCCTTCGCCGCCCACCTCGGGCTGCGCGGCTGCTGGGTCAGCACGGTCTACAACCTCGACTATCCCAGCGCGCCCGGCCTGAGCGCGGACGAGCTGGCGGCCGAGGCCGACGCCATCGTGACGCGGGCCAGGGCGGACGGCATGAACGCCCTGTTTCTTCAGGTGCGCCCCTGCGCGGACGCGCTCTATCCCTCGGCGATCTTCCCCTGGAGCGCCTATCTCACCGGCGAACAGGGCCGCGCGCCGAACGGCGGCTTTGACCCGCTCGCCTATTTCCTGAAAAAATGCCATGAAAACGGCATCGCCCTGCACGCCTGGATCAACCCCTACCGGCTGACCCGCCGGGCGGCCGGCACCGTCGACGAGGCGCTGGCGCAGCTCGCGCCCGACCATCCCGCGCGCGCCCTGCGCGACTGCCTCATCCTCGCCGCGGACGGCTGCCTCTATCTCGACCCGGGGCGCCCCGAATCGCGCCGGCTGATCGAGGACGGCATCCGCGAGCTGCTGGAAAACTACGACCTCGACGGCATCCATTTCGACGACTATTTCTACCCCGCCGGGGAGTTCAACGACAGCGCCACCGTCGCCGCCTACGGCGCCGGGTATGCGGACGCCGCCGCCTTCCGGCGCGCCGCGGTGGACACGCTGATCGCCGAGACCCACGCGCTCTGCGGGCGCCTGCGCCCCGCGGCGCTGTTCGGGGTCTCCCCCTTCGGCATCTGGGGCAACGCCTCCTCGCTCGCGGGCGGCAGCGACACGGCGGGCGGCTCGAGCTATCTCGACCACAGCGCCGATTCGCGCAAATGGGTGCGCGAGGAGCTGGTGGACTATATCATGCCGCAGCTCTACTGGAGCATCGGCAACAGCGAGGGCGAGTTCCGCGCGCTGCTGGACTGGTGGAGCGAGACCGTGCGCGGCACGCGCGTCCGGCTCTACGTCGGCCTTGCGGCCTACCGCAGCGTCGACGCCGCCGCCGGCACCGTCTGGTCCGGCGGCGACGAGCTGGGCCGCCAGCTCGATCTGCTGGCCGGGGACGCGCGCGTCTCCGGCGCGGCGCTCTTCCGCTGGGGCTCGGTCTGCGCCGTCCCGGCCGTCGAACAGGCGGCCGCGCAGCGCTTCTGCGCCCAGCGGGACCAATACCGCCTGCCGCGCGCCGCCGTCACCGTCGGCCTGACCCCGCTCACGCCGGAGCGGGCCTGCTATACGGCCGCCGGGAGCGCGCTGACGCTCTCCTGCGCCGCCGCGCCCGGCAGCAAGGTCGCCGTCTTTTGCGCCGGCGTCCGCACCGCGCTGACCGAGCAGCTCGACGGCACCTTCCGCGGCGCCCTGGTGCCCGCCGCGCCGGAGGACGGCGCTGTGTTCCGCTCCTCCGCCCTGCTCTGCACGGCGGAGCGCAGCGATTTTGTGTTCGTCCGTCTCTACGGCTTCGCCGTCACCGCGGTGACGACGGGCGCGCCCGCGGCGCTGACCGACGTCTCCGGCGCGGACGACGGCGACAGCCATCTGGTGCGCTTCCGCACCGGTACGCCCTGCGCGGCGTCGCTCGACCTCTCCGGGGACGCCCTGCGCGTCACGCTCGCGCCGGTCAAAACGGCGGCGCTGTTCGAGGACGGCTATTTTTCCGACATCCGCCTCGCCTGCGGCGACGGCGTCTGCACCTATACGCTCGGCCTGCCGGACAGCGGCAGTCTCTACGACTGCCGGATCGAATGGCGCAGCGACGGCGTCGCCGTCCGCATCCGCAAAAACGGCCAATAGCCGCCGTTCATCGGTTCCAGAATAGCACAACGGCCGCCGCCGTTCAAGAAAAAGGTTTTGCCGCGCCGGAACGCGCGTCTCTCCGGTCACAAACATATAAAATGTTGATCTTTTTCTGTATATTATGTGATTTTTACTTGATTTTATGATTCAAGTTACATATACTATATATAAATCCAAATTTATTTTTGTATGCACCCGAAAAAATGCTACCATTTTCGTGCGTCCTTTGTTATAATGTAGGGTACCGAAGGTTCCTATGACAAAGGAGGCGTCTCCACGGTGAAAAAGACAACTGCGCCCGCATGTGCGGCCGTTTCCGTTTCCCTGCTCGGCGGCCTGCGAATGGAAGTGGGAAACGCCGTTCTGACGGACGAGATCAACCGCTCGCAGAAGCTCTGGAGCGTGCTGGCCTATCTGCTGATCCACCGGGATCGCGCCGTCCCTCAGGCGGAGTTCATCGAGGTGTTCTGGCCGGACGACCACAGCATGAACCCGGCCAACGCCCTCAAGACGCTCCTTTACCGCATCCGCGCGATGCTGGAGCCGCTGTTTGGGACCGAGGTGCAGCCCATTCTCTCGCAGTGGGGCGCCTATTCCTGGAACCGCGACCTGCCCTGCGAGGTGGACGTCGACCGTTTTGAATCGCTCTGCCGCCAGGCGCAGTCTGCGCCGGCCCGCGATCGGCGCGTCGCGCTCTACCGCGAGGCCATCGCCCTCTACCGCGGCGACTTCCTGCCCAAGCTGAGCGCGCAGCTCTGGGTGGTCCCGCTCCAGACCCACTATCACGGCATCTATCTGGCCGCCGTCAAGGCGCTGGCGCTGCTGCTCGAGGAGGACGGCGGCTATGCCGAGATGGCGGAGCTGTGCGACACGGCGATCGGGTTCGACCCGCTCGACGAGAAGCTCCACCTGTTCTATATCCGCGCCCTGATGGGTCAGGGCAAGACCGCCGCGGCCCTGGCGCATTACACCGAGGCCACCGACCTGCTCTACCGCAACCTCGACGTGCGCCCCTCCGAGGAGCTGCGCGCCCTCTACTCCGAGCTGATGAAGTCCGAGCAGAGTCTGGAGACCGATCTGAGCGTCATCCAGGCCGACCTCAAGGAGACCGAGGCCCGTCCCGGCGCCTTTCTCTGCGACTACGGCTTCTTCCGCGAGATCTACCGGCTGGAGGCCCGCCGCTGCATGCGCGACGGCACCTGCGTTCACATCGCCCTCATCACCGTCTCGCTGCCCGGCGGCGGCATCCCGGCGCTCGACCTGCTGGCCGACGCCATGGATCGTCTCTGCGGCGTGCTGGTGCAGAATCTGCGCCGCGGCGATGTCGTTTCCAAATACAGCGGCGCGCAGTTCGCCGTCATGCTCCCCGCCGCCAACCTCGAGGACAGCACGATGGTGATGGAGCGCATCTGCTCCGCCTTTGCCCGTCAGCAGCGCTACACGCTGTTCAAGCTGAATTATAAGATCCGGGAGCTGGAGATCGGCTGATGATAAAAAAACCTCTGCGCCTGATTGTGATTCTGGTCCTTCTGACGGCGGCAGCCGTCTGTTTCTGGTCGCTGCGCCCCGAAAGCGGGGACGCGGCCGCCTCCGAGACGCCGGCGGAAACGACGCCGGACACCTCTGCGGCCGCCGACACCGACACCGACAACACGACCGATGATCCCGCCCTTTCCGCCGTGCCGGAGACGCCGGCGGAGACGACGCCGGACACGGTGGACGGTCTGCCGGTCGGCAAGCTGGTCATCACGCCCGAGCGCCGCGATTACAAGGACGGCACGCTGACCATTTCCATCCCCAAGCTGAAAATGTCCCGCCTGGTCTACGGCGGCACCGGCTCCGACCAGCTGCGCCAGGGCGTCGGCCTGTTCGATTATGCCCAGCTGCCCGGCGAGGGCAACCGCAACGTCTCCCTCGCGGGGCACCGCAACGGCCGCAGCAACGGCGTCGTCAACGACCACGCCCCCTTCTACTACATCGACACGCTGACCGACGGCGATTATATCTATCTCTACGACAGCGAACACATCTACCGCTACCTCTATGCGTTCACGGAGATCATCGAGGCCGACGACTGGAGCTACATCAAGACCACGGGCGACAGCGTCGTCACCCTGGTCTCCTGCCATCCGATCGGCGTGTCCGACCACCGCATCGTTGTGCGCGGCACGCTCGATGAAGTCCTGACCTATACGAAGGATTACGCTTTCCCGGCGTCCAAGGAGGCTGCATCATGAGAAGAAAGACCATTCTGACCCGCATCCTGCCGGCGCTGCTGCTGTGCGCGGCCACGGTGGGGCTGCTGCTGTGCGCGGCGGCGGCGGAGATCCCGACCGTCGCCGAGAGCAAGAGCGGCGTCGACGTCTATGCCAACACCAAAGCGGCGGTGGACTATTCGAACCTGTCGGAGGGCTATCTCTCGGTCAAGTACACCGGCGGCCTCAGCACCCGCATCAAGGTGCAGATCACCCGCACCCAAGGCGTGACCTATACCTATGACCTCAACAACAAGGGCACCGCCGAGGTGTTTCCGCTGGTCGAGGGCGACGGCGAATACACGGTGCGCGTCTTTGAAAACACCAGCGGCACCCGCTATGCCCAGGCCCTCAGCGTCAAGCTGACCCTCAAGCTGCGCAACGAGTTTCTGCCCTTCCTCTACCCCAATCAGTACGTCAACTTCACCAAGGACAGCAAGACGACCGCCAAGGCCGCCGAGCTGATGAAGGACAAGACGACCGACCTTGCCCGCCTGACCGCGGTCTATCATTACGTCGTCAACAACTTCACCTATGACTACGACAAGGCCAAAACGGTCCAGAGCGGCTATCTGCCCGTCGTCGACACCATTCTGGCCTCCCGGAAGGGCATCTGCTTCGACTATGCGGCGGTGATGGCGGCGATGCTGCGCTCCCAGGGCATCCCCTGCAAGCTGGTCGTCGGCTATGCCGGCACCGTCTATCACGCCTGGATCAACGTCTATCTCGCCGAAAAGGGCTGGGTCGAGAAGGCCGCCTATTTCGACGGCACCACCTGGAAGCTGATGGACCCGACCTTTGCCTCCAGCGGCAAGTCGAGCGCCTCGATCCTGAAATACATCGGCAACGGCAGCAACTACACCCAGAAATACGCTTACTGACCGTGAAGGTGACAGAAAGCATGAACGATCAGACCGCATCGGCAAAGGCGCTCACACCAGAGCGCCTTTCCGCGTTATGCTACCAGCTCTGGATGATGCAGAAGGCCGGCGCGCCGCTCGGCCAGGGCGTCTCCGCGCTGCTGGAGGATTCCTCCGCCGCCTGGAGCCGCGCCCTGCTGCAGCCGCTCAGCGACGCACTGGAGCGGGGTCTGCCGCTCTCGGAGGCGCTGCGCAGCACCGGCGGCTCCCCCCCCTACCTGCTTCGCACTGTGGAGATCGGCGAGGCCAGCGGCCAGCTGGAGCAGGTGCTGCTGGAGCTGTCGGCCTATTACCGCCGCGAGGCGGCGCTGCGCGACGGCGTGCGCCGCGCCGTCACCTATCCCGCGCTGATGGCGCTGCTGATCGCCGCCGTCTTTGTCATCCTGATTGTGCGCGTGCTGCCCGTCTTTCTCTCGGTGTTCAATCAGCTGGGACTGTCGCTGTCCGCCTCCGCCGCCGCGCTGGTCCGCTTTGGGACCTGGGGCAAGTATGTGGCCGGCGCGGCCGCGGCGATCCTGGTGCAGGGGGCGCTGCTGATGCTGCTGCTGTTCCGCACCGGTCTGGGCGCGCGCCTGCTGCGCCGCCGCGCCGCCGGGGGGCGCGCCGGCAAAACCGAGCTCTGCGTCGCCCGCAGCCGCTTCGCCTCGGCGATGGCGCTGATGCTCTCCTCCGGCCTGCCCTTTGACGACGCGCTGACCCGCGCCGCCGCGCTGGTCGGCGACAGCGCCCTGGCGCCCCGGATCGAGGCCTGCCGGGCCGATATGGCCGCGGGCGCGTCCTTCCCCGACGCGCTGCGCAGTCATGCCGTGTTTGAAAACCTGCAAAGCGGCCTGCTGGCGGCCGGCTTCCGGGCCGGGGTGCCCGCCCAGGCCATGAGCGAGCTGGCGCGCCGCGCCGCCGAGGAGGCCGACGCCCGTCTGGACCGCCTGCTGGCCCGCTTTGAATACGGGCTGGTGCTGGCGCTCTGCATCGCCGTCGGCCTGGTGCTGCTCACCGTGATGCTGCCGCTGCTCGGCGTGCTCTCGTCGGTCGGCGTATGAAGTGGGACCGTCTGCCGCGCTTTCGCGCCCTGCCGGCGCTGGCGACGGCGCTGGTGCTGCTGCTGGCGCTGGTGCTGCTGCCCCGCGCCCTCGGCAGGCGCACTTCGGCGGAGAGCCTGCTGCTGGCGGAGCAGAATCTGCGCCGCGCCGCCGTCCAGTGTTACGCGCTGGAGGGCGCCTATCCGCCCTCGCTCGACTATCTGACCGCGCACTACGGCGTGCAGATTGACGAGCGCCGTTATTTTGTCGATTATCAATACGTCGCGTCCAACCTGATGCCGGACATCACGGTGCTGCCCGCGGCGGGATCCTGATTTGATCCGGAGGAGGCTTTGCAGATGCGGGAAAACGCGCGCGGCGGCACACTCAAGACCGCGGCGGTGCTGGCGCTGGCGGCGCTCTTTTTCCTGCTGTCCGTCGGCTCTGCGCTGCTGGGCAGCGGCGTCTATCGCCGCGTCGCCGCCGAGACCGCCGCGGTCTCCGACCGCCGCACCGCCCTCTCCTATCTCGCCAACCAGCTGCGCCGCGCCGACGCGCGCGGCGGCATCTCCGTCGGCCGCTGCGGCGATTCCGACGCGCTGTTTCTCGCCGACGCCGACACCGCCGGCTATTCCACCTGCATCTACTGTTACGACGGCGCCCTGCGCGAGCTCTATGCCGACGAGAGCGCCGGCCTGACCGCGGCGGACGGCGTCGAACTGCTCGCCCTTTCCGGGCTCTCCGTCACGGCGGACGGCGCTGCCCTGACCCTGACGGTCACCGGCAGCGACGGCGTCCCCGCGGCGCTGACCGTGACGCCGCGCTGCGGCTATGAGGTGCGGCCATGAAGAGCGAACGCCGCCCGACCCTGTTTCTCACCGAGCTGACCTTCGATCTGCTGATCTTCGCGCTGTGCGCCGCCGTCTGCGCCGCCCTGCTCGTCAAGGCGCGCGGCATGAGCCGCGACAGCCGCGAGCTGACCGACGCCGTGGCGCTCGCCCAGACCGCCGCCGAAACGCTGCGCGGCCAGGCGCCCGCGGACGGCGCCCTCGAAAGCGGCGCCCTGCGCGCCGAATACGCCTGCACCCGGGCGGACGCCCTCGTCGAGGCCGAGATCCGCGTCTATGCGGACGCCCGCCTGGTCTATACACTCAAGGCCGCCTGGCCGGAGGCGCAGCCGTGAGCCGCCGCTCTTCGCCCGCCGGGCTGGGCGTCAGCACGGTGCTGACGGTGCTGCTGGTGCTGTGCCTCGCCACCTTTGCCGCCCTGACGCTGGCCTCGGCCGGCGCCGACCTGCGCCTCTCCCGCGCCGCGGCTGCGCGCACTCAGGAGTATTACGACGCCGACGCCGCGGCCGCGAAGCTCTACGCCGGCTTCTGCGCCGGCAGCGACCCCGCGCTCGCCGCCGACCTGCCGGTCGGCGACACGCGGACGCTCCATGTGGCGTTTTCCCGCGACGCGCAGGGCCGGCCCGTGATCGACTGCTGGCGCGTCACCGTTCCCGACGCCGTCCCCGACACCTCGCTGCCGGTCTATACCGGCGAGACAGGAGGAATCATCCCCCATGATTGACAGTATTCTCCGCGAAGCCGTCCTCCGCGGCGCATCCGATATTCTGGTGATCGCCGGCCTGCCGGTCTCCTATAAGGTCAACGGCTGCGTGCTGCGCGGCGACGGCGCGCGCATGCTGCCCGCCGACACCCGCGCCCTGCTGGAGGAGACCTATGCGCTGGCCAACCGCGATCTGACGCTGCTGACCAAGACCGGCGACGACGATTTTTCCTTCGCCGTTCCCGGCCTGTCGCGCTTCCGCGTCAACGCCCTGCGGCAGCGCGGCTCGCTCGGCATGGTCGTGCGCGTGGTCTCCTTCACGCTGCCCGACCGCCGCGCCCTGCACATCCCCGACAACGTCATGGCCTTCGCCGAGATGCGCAAGGGCCTGGTGCTGTTCACCGGCTCGGCGGGCAGCGGCAAGACCACCACGCTGGCCTGCATCGTCGATCGGGTCAACAGCACGCGCTCGGAGCACATCATCACCATTGAGGACCCGCTCGAATATCTCCATCAGCACCGCAAGAGCATCGTCACCCAGCGCGAGCTGACCACCGACACCGACAGCTATGAGGTGGCGCTGCGCGCCGCCCTGCGCGAAGCGCCGGATTTCATCCTGCTGGGCGAGATGCGCGACGCCGAGGCGATCAAGGCGGCCGTCACCGCCGCCGAGACCGGCCATCTGGTTGTTTCCACCCTGCACACCATCGGCGCCGCCAACACCATCGACCGCATCATCGACGCCTTCCCGCCCGAGCAGCAGCAGCAGATCCGCGTGCAGCTCTCGCTCGTGCTGGAGGGGATCGTCTCGCAGCAGCTGCTGCCCGATGCCGAGGGCGCGCTCGTCCCGGCCTTTGAGGTGATGACCGTCAACAGCGCCGTGCGCAGCATGATCCGCGAATCGCGCACCCACCAGCTCGACGGCATCATCGCCACCTCGGCGCAGGAGGGCATGATCTCGATGGATCAGAGCCTTTACAGCCTCGTCCGCGGCGGCAGCGTCGCCGCCGAAACCGCGCTGCGCTATGCCATGAATCCCGAATCGCTCCGCCGCCGTCTCGAGAGCGGCAAATAAGGAGGAACCGCCATGCCCGCCAAAATCAATCATCGGAATGCCGCGCTGACGCTCACCGCGAGCGCCACCGGGGACGGCCGGCTTCTCGGCCGCGTCACCGGCGAGATGCTGCCCGAGCCGCTGCATTTTTCTGACCTCGGCCAGCTGGTGCTGGCCCTCGACGCCATGTTTGACCAGCGGAACTTTCCGCAGGCCTTCCAGCGGGCGCGCCGCTTCTCCCCTGCCGCGGCGCCGCTCCCCGCCTCCGCGCCGGAGGCCGATCTGCCCGCCGGCGCCGAGACGCTGACCCTGAGCGTGCTCTCGCGCCGCAGCTCGAGCTGGCAGGGCTTCATCCGCTGGCAGGACGGCAGCCGCACGGAGTTCTCCAGCACGCTGGTGTTCATCCGCGTCCTCAGCGACCACTTCGGCATCTGACACGCGGCCGCGTCCGCAGCGCGCACGAATGAGACGTTTTTGAGGGCGATCCGGCCGCCGCGCGCGGCCGACAGGCGCCGGACAATGTCGCCGGCGGAGAAAAACCGCCGCGGGAATGCCGCTTTTTTCTTCTCTGCGCGCGGCGAAACGCCGGCGCTCCGGGCCGATCTGCCGATTGCCGTCCTTCTGTTCGCGCCGGATTGCGGTTTTGAGGGCATGGCCCGCCGCGCCGGGCGCAGCCGGCGGCCGGAGAGCGCGCCCTGTGCTCGCCGCGGCGGCGTGCTGCCGGCTCGGCTCGATTGCGCCGCCGTGCCGGCGGCGGCTTGAAGCGGCGCTGCATCTGTTCCGCTGACACCGCGCCGATCCGTTTTCCGCCGCAAACCGCAAATATGAAAGCCCGGGCCGCGGCCCGGGCTTTTCTTCTGTTCCGCGGAGCATGGCCTTCCCCCTGCGCGGCCCTCCCCGGCGGGGTGCGTCTCCTCCCCGGTGCCGCCGGGCGGGCGTCTGCCGGAAGCCAGCGCCCGTATCGTCTTTTTCCGTTCCCGATGCAAAGGGCGGCGGCGGAATCACTCCGCCGCCGCCCTGTCGGTTTATTTCAGGGGCAGCACCATGTCGTACCAGACCGCGCCGCCATGCACGGAGGCGGAGACGCCGCGGTTCTGATAGCCGAACTTCTCATAATAGGGAATCAGGTGCTTCTTGCAGGTCAGCACGACGTTTTCCCGTCCCTCGCGGCGCGCCTGGGCGATCAGCGTCTCCATCAGCAGCGCGGCGATCCCCTGCCGCTGAAAGGCGGGGTCGGTCGCCAGACCGAAGATCATCTGATTTTTGCCCTGCGGATCGTGGCCGCTCTCCTCAAACAGCGCGTCGGCGATGACCGGCAGGTCGCTGGTGCAGCCGTTGACCATGCCGATCACGGCGCCGTCCTTCTCCGCGAGCAGAAAGCGCTCCGGAAAAGCGCGCAGACGGTAGGCAAAGGCCGCGCGTGTCCCGGCCTCGGCCGGCGGGAAGGTCTTGTTTTCCAGCGCGCAGACGGCGTCGAGATCCCCGAGCGTCGCCGTGCGGACGGCAACGCCCGCGATCATTCGGCCAGCCGCTTTTCGACGGCAGCCAGCAGCGCACAGCAGCAGAACACGTCCATCGCGGTCTGCAGCTCGTCCACCGGCGGATAGGTCGGGGCAATGCGCTGGTTCTTGTCCTCCGGATCGATGCCGCAGGGCCAGGTGGCGCCCGCGCCGGTCAGGTTGACGCCGACTTCCTTGCACATGGCGTTGATGCGCTTGGCGCAGCCGGGCATCGAATCAAAGCTGACGAAATAGCCGCCCTGCGGCTTGTGCCAGGTGCCGGCGCCGGTGCCGCCGATGCGCTTCTCCAGCGTGTTGAGCACGATCTCGAACTTCGGGCGCAGGATGGCGGCATGCTTCTTCATCTGGGCGCGCACGCCGTCGGCGTTCTTGAAGAAGCGGACATGGCGGAGCTGGTTGACCTTGTTCGGGCAGACCTCGGCCTTGGTGAGGTACTTCTTCACCCACTCGATGTTGGCAACCGACGCGATCTGGCAGGCGACGCCCGCGCCGGGATAGGTGATCTTCGAGGTGGAGGCAAACTCGAACACGCGGTCCGGGCAGCCGGCCTTCTCGCACTCGGTGACGATGTTGAGCAGCTCGGGCGCGTTGTCGTAGATGTCATGGACGCAGTAGGCGTTGTCCCAGAAGATGCGGAAGTCGGCCGCGGCGGTCTTCATCGTGGCGAAGCGGCGCACCGTGGCGTCGGAGTAGACCTTTCCCTCCGGGTTGCTGTACTTCGGGACGCACCAGATGCCCTTGACGGCGGGATCACGGACCAGCTTTTCGATCACGTCCATATCCGGACCGTCGGCCAGCATCGGCACCGGGACCAGCTCCATGCCGAGCTGCTGGGTGATGGCGAAATGGCGGTCATAGCCCGGGACGGGGCACAGCCACTTGATCTTGCTCTCGCGGCACCAGGGCTTTTCGACGCCGGCGGCGCCGTAGACCCACAGCCACATCATCGTGTCGTACATCATGGTCAGGCTGGCGCTGTTGCCGCAGAGAACGTTCTCCGGCTTGACGCCGAGCAGGTCGGCGAACAGGGCGCGGCAGGAGGGCAGGCCCTCGACGACGCCGTAGTTGCGCGTGTCGGTCTTGCCGTCCCACAGGTCCTCGTTATGGCTCAGTACGGTGAGCAGACCCTCGGTCATGTCGAGCTGCTCGGTGCTGGGCAGGCCGCGGGCCATGTTGAGCTTGAGGTTTTTGGCGCGATAGCCCTCATACTCGGCGGTCAGTTCCTTGCGGAGCGCAAGCAGTTCCTCGTGGGAAGCGGTCAGAATATTCATCTCTCTGTTACTCCTGTTCTCCTAATATTGCGGCCCCGATCGCCGTCGCAAAATCGGCGCGGTCGGGAACCAGATAACGCATTTCATAGAGCTCTTCCAGCTCGTTGAGGATGGGGCGCGAAAGGTCCATGCAGGCCAGCGTGCCGGTGAGGACGATGTCCTTCATCTGCAGCGGCTTGGCGGCCAGCATGGCGAAGGTGCCGACGGTCTGGAACACCATGTTGAGCAGGCCGAGGGCCAGGTCGCCGGCGCTGGCGCTGTCGCTGATCTTGCCGAAGTTGGAGGCCGTGGTCTTGTTCTTCATGTTGGAGAGCTGATCGTGGGTGATGTCGCCGACGCAGAGATCGACCTTGGCGAGGTCTCCCCCCTCGGCCAGCTCGAGCAGATGGGAAAAGCTGTGCGAGCTGCACAGGCGCTCGCCCAGGCCGGTGATGGTGCCGCCGCCGACGCCGGTGCCGCAGACATGGGCGATCTCCTGGCCGCTGACGCTGACCAGCGCCGTGCCGGTGCCCATGCTGACGACGATGCAGCGATCCAGTCCGGAGATGAACTTGCCGCCGAGGCCGATGGCGCGGAACTCGTCCACCTTGCTGGTGGGGATGCCGTAGATCTGCTGGCCCTGCAGGAACGAGGAGCCGACCCCGGTGAACATGACGCGGTGCACGGCATGCAGGTCGAGCTGATTGTCGGACAAAAACTTGCCGAAGGCGCCGTAGGCCGAGGTCAGCGGATCGGAGGCCCGCACCGAACAGGCGCCGACCAGCTTGTTGTCCTTCATGCCGACGATCTTGGTGTTGCTCCCGCCGATGTCGATGCCGATGATATATGACATGGGTATCTCCTCCTTATGCCGCGGGGAATGCGCGGTGCCGGGCCGAGCCGGCCGCCGCCCCGCGCCCCCGCTCTCCCCGCCGGCGAAACCGGCAATGCGTTCCGCCGGCGAGACCGTTTTAAAACTCCGCGTAGCCCACCGTGCGCGGGAAGGGCAGCACGTCGCGGATGTTGCCCGCGCCGGTGAGGTACATGACCAGGCGCTCAAAGCCCATGCCGAAGCCGGCGTGCTTGGTGCCGCCGTACTTGCGCAGCTCAAGATACCACCAGTAGTTCTTGCGGTCCATGCCCGCCTCGTCGATGACGCGCTCGATGACGTCGAGGCGCTCCTCGCGCTGGCTGCCGCCGCACAGCTCGCCGATGCCGGGCACCAGCAGGTCGGCGGCCGCGACGGTCTTGCCGTCGTCGTTGCGGCGCATGTAGAAGGCCTTGATCTCCTTCGGATAATCGGTGACGAACACAGGCTTCTTGTAGATTTTCTCGGTCAGATAGCGCTCGTGCTCGGTCTGCAGGTCGCAGCCCCAGAACACCGGGAACTCGAACTGATCCTTGACCTTTTCCAGCATGGCGATCGCATCGGTGTAGGTGACGCGCGCGAACGCCTCCTCAAAGGCCACGGCGCGCAGGCGCTCAAGCAGCCCGTTGTCGAGGAACTGGTTGCAGAAGGCGATCTCCTCCGGACAGGTCTCAAGGACGTAGCGGATGATGAACTTGATCATCTCCTCCTCGAGATCCAGGTCGTCCTTGAGGTCGGCGAAGGCGATCTCCGGCTCGATCATCCAGAACTCGCAGGCGTGGCGCGTGGTGTTGCTGCGCTCGGCGCGGAAGGTCGGGCCGAAGGTGTAGGTCTTGCCGAAGGCCTGGGCGAAGATTTCGGCCTCCAGCTGGCCGGAGACCGTCAGGTTGGCCTCCTTGCCGAAGAAATCCTTGGAATAGTCGGGCTTGCCGTCCTCGCCGCGCGGGACGGCGTCGAGATCGAGCGTCGTGATCTGGAACATCTCGCCGGCGCCCTCGGCGTCGCTGGCCGTGATGATCGGCGTGTGCGCGTAGACAAAGCCGCGCTCCTGGAAGAACTTGTGGATCGCATAGGCGGCCGCGCTGCGGATGCGGAAGATCGAATGGAAGGTGTTGGTGCGCGGGCGCAGGTGCTGGATGGTGCGCAGGTACTCCAGCGTGTGGCGCTTCTTCTGCAGCGGATAGTCGGGCGGGCAATCCCCCTCGACCTCCAGCTCGGTCGCCTTGAGCTCGACCGGCTGCTTGGGGTTGGGCGAGGAGACAAGCGTGCCGCGCACGATGACGGCGCAGCCGACGTTGAGCGCCGCGGCGCGCGCATAGCAGGGCGAGGCGGCGTCATAGACGACCTGGAGGTTGCGGACGACCGAGCCGTCGTTGAGCTCGACGAACGCGCAGGCCTTGACGTCCCGGGCGGTGCGAACCCAGCCGCGCAGCTCGGTCTCTTTGCCGATATAGTCCTCCGGCTGGCGGAGGATCTCTTTTACCGTATAAACTGACATCTGTTTACCCTCTTTTCAAAATGAATGAAGGGCCCGACGAAGGATCAAAGCATCTCCCTGAGGGCTTTGGCAATCTGATCGGGACAGCTGGTGGGTTTGGGCCCGCAGGTAATCCCCTCCAGCTTTCTGACGGCCTCGGCCGCCTCCATGCCCGTAATCAGGCTGACGATGCCCTTCAGGTTGCCATTACACCCGCCGACAATATCGATCTTCTCGATCTTGCCGTCGGTTACCGTGATCTCATAACGCCGGGAGCAGACGCCCTGCGGATAAAACACTGCTGTCTTGGTCATGATTTTCTCCTTCTTTTATATTTCCAATCGCTACTAATTTATCATACAATGTACCTTTTGTCCATGCTTTATACAGAGAAAACCGCGGGGCTTTCCGCCCCGCGGTCATCCATTTTCGCTAAATCGCGCCGTTATTCGGCCAGCGCCTCGTCCAGCGCCGCCACGGCGGCGTCGATGTCCTTGCGGGAGACGTCGCGGTTGGTCACCCAGCGGATCGCGCCCTCCTCATAGCCGCCGACCTTGACGCCGCGGCGCAGCATCCGCTCCGGCAGCGCGTCCACCGTCGCCTGCGGCGCGTCGACGTTGAAGAACACCATGTCGATGTCGAGCCGGTCGCGGCAGACATGGACGCCCGGCACGGTCTCCAGCCGGTCGGCCAGATAGCGGGCGTTCTCATGGTCGATGTGCAGCCGCTTGGGCATCTCGGTAATGGCGATCAGCCCCGCCGCGGCCAGAATGCCGTTCTGGCGCATGCCGCCGCCGAGCATTTTGCGGTACTTGCGGGCGCGGTCGATGACCGCCTTCGGCCCGGCGAGCACGGAGCCGACCGGCGCGCACAGGCCCTTGGACAGGCAGCAGCTCACGGTGTCGCAGTACTGGGTCAGCTCCCGGACGTCGACCCCGAGCGCCACCGCGGCGTTGAAGATGCGGGCGCCGTCGAGGTGGACCGGCAGCTTGTGCCGCCGCGCCAGGCGGTAGATCTTCTTCATCCTCTCGGGCGGCACGACGCGGCCGTTGGCCAGCGCGTTTTCGACGCAGATCAGCGCCGTCGGCGGCTCATGGATGTCGTCCGGACGGATGGCGTTCTCAATCATCTTCTCGTCGGGCATGCAGTCCGGATAATAGAGGATGCGCTGGTTGACGCCGGAGAGCACGGCGGCCGCGCCGACCTCGTGCATGTGGATGTGCGCCTGCGCGCCGACGATGATCTCGTCGCCGCGGCGGGTCTGCGACATGATGGCCAGCTGATTGCCCATCGTGCCGCTGGTGACGAAGATCGCCGCCTCCTTGCCGAGGATCTCGGCCGCGACGCGCTCGAGCTCGTTGGTCGTGGGGTCGTCCTGATAGACGTCGTCGCCCACCGGGGCCTTATACATGGCGTCGCGCATCTCCTGCGTCGGCTGCGTGACGGTGTCGCTGCGCAGATCGATATAGCGGGTGGTTTTCTGTTCCTTCATAACAATCACCTCATTTGTTAATTTTTCGCCGAGGCCATTATATCACGGCCCATTTCAATTGACAACCGGCCCTGCGGGCATTATCCTTAAGGGAGAATGAACACTGATACCGGAGGTGCCCGCATGAAAGAAAACGAGATTCTTCGCCAGATCATCGACAGCTGCGACGAGGCGCTGCTCGACGTGTTTCTGCGCCGCATGGAGGTCTCCGTCAAGGCTGCCCAGGCTTATCTCGACCACCCCGAGGGCGCGATCTACGACCCGGAGGAGGAGCAGCACGTGCTCGATCATGTCACCGGCGGGCTTTCGCCCGAGCTGACCGTGCGGGCCCGCTCCCTGTGGTCCTCGCTGCTGCGCATGAGCCGCGGCCGCCAATACCGCTATCTCATCACCCACGACCGCGACCTGAAGCTCGCGCATGAACAGGATCTGCGCACCTCGATGCCGGACGGCATCGTGCTCTGCCCCTCCCCGATGTGCCGGGTCGCCTCCTCCGCCCTGAGCATGGAGGTTCAGCCCTGCCACAGCGTCGCGGCGACCATCGAGGGCCTGCTCGAGGGCCGCGCCGATTACGCCGCCGTCCTGGTCAGCAGCTATTACGAGACCGAATGGCTTTACAGCATGATCTGCAACCAGCGCATCTACATCAACGCCCTGGTCCCCGCGGCCGACGGCCAGATGGTGGCGCTGATGTCCAAATCGCTGATCAACGCGCCGGAGAACACCATCGTCAGCGTCGCCTTCGCCATGTATACCATGCGCCCCGGCGATCTGGCGCAGACGCTGTCGGTCTTTTCCGAGGCGAACATGAACCTTGAGTATCTGCGCGTCAAGACCCAGAACATCGCCGAGGACGACGAGCAGCAGATCAACATTGTCTTTGCCGAGCTGCGCGGCGACCTGACCGCCGTCGAGACCCGCGCCGCCCTGTTCCAGCTGGAGCAGGAGCGCCCGTTCTTCCGGGTGATCGGCTACCGCGTCAGCGTCCTGGACTGAGCGATGGAGCCGAAAACGCTGCTGGCGTTTCTGCACCGCATCGAGCCGCTCAAGACCAACACCCGCCACAGCGTCACCGCCGCCGGCGCGCCCGAGAGCGTCGCCGCCCACAGCTGGCGGCTGGCGACGCTTGCGCTGCTGCTGCGCGGCGAGCTGCCGGGCGTCGATCTGGACCGGGTCGTGCGGATGTGTCTTGTCCACGACTTCGGCGAGGCCGTCACCGGCGACATCCCCTCCTTTCAGAAAACGGGCGGCAACGTGCGCGACGAGGCGCGCGCCGTCGCCCGGCTGCTCGCGGAGCTGCCCGCCCCGCAGCGGGACGAGCTCTCCGCCCTGTTCGCCGAGATGGACGCCCAGAAGACGGCCGAGGCGCGGGTCTGGAACGCCCTCGACCGCATGGAGGCCGTCATCCAGCACAACGAGGCGCCGCTTTCCAGCTGGCTGCCGCTGGAGCGGGAGCTGCAGCAAACCTACGGGCAGCGCGAGGCCGAGGCCGCGGGGCCGTATCTCGCCGCCCTGCGCGCCGCGGTGCGGCGCGACACCATGGACAAGTTGAAGGAGGACACCGATGGAGCCGCGTTTTAGCGTCGCGACCGCGATGGACGAACGGGCCTGGACCGCCGCGACGCACGCCAGCTTCGTCCTGTTCGGGCGCAGGCGGGCCCGCATCTCGCTGGCCGTCATGGACGTGATCGGCCTGGCCGTGATGATTGCTATTGTGAACCGGGTGGCGGCCGGCGCCGCCGCGCGGCCCTTCCGCCTGTTCGGCGTCGCGCTCTATCTGCTCGTCATCGGCGTCACCTGGGCCCGCACCGAGCGCTCCACCGTCCGCCGCATGACCAAAGCCAACATGAAAAACGCCGCCGCCGTCGGCCAGACGGTCCGCTGCGCGTTCTCCGACGACGGCTTCACCAGCGTGAGCGACGACAACCGCGCGGAATATCAGTATTCCGTCATCACCGCGCTCGCCGACGAGGGCGATTATTTCGTGCTTTTCTGGGGCCGCGTGCAGTGCTTCATTCTCGACAAGCGGGCCGTGACCGGCGGCGATGCCGGCCGGCTCCGCGATTTTCTCGGGGCCAAAACCGGCCTCCGCTTCACCGAGACCCGCACCGGGAGGAAACAGGCATGAGAGAGCTGCAGCTCAAGCGGATCTACCGCCACTTCAAGGGCGATTACTATTTGGTGGAGGACGTGGCCTTCCACTCCGAGACGCAGGAGGAGTATGTCGTCTACCGCAAGCTCTACGGCGACGGCGCGCTGTGGCTGCGCCCCAAGGCGATGTTCCTGAGCGAGGTCGACCGGGAAAAATACCCCGACTGCCCGCAGAAATATCGCTTTGAGCTGCAGGAGATCGACAGCGTCGCCGGGCACGTCCCCGCGGGCTCCGATGTCTGAATCGCCAAGGGCAGGCTGCGCCTGCCCTTTTTTCATGCCCGGACCCGAAAAAAAGACTTGACATTGACGCGGCGTCATCGTTTATACTGCCGCTGTGAGGTGAGGACCGCGATGGAATATTCGATTCACGCCCTGGCAAAGCTCTCCGGCGTCAGCACCCGGACGCTGCGCTACTACGATCAGATCGGGCTGCTGGCGCCGCTGCGCACCGCATCCGGCGGCTGCCGGGTCTACGGCCCGCGCGAGGTGGACCGGCTGCAGCAGATCCTCTTTTACCGGGAGATGGACGTCCCCCTCGGTGAAATCGGCCGTCTGCTCGACGCGCCCGGCTATGACCCGGAGGCGGCGCTGCGCGCGCACCTCTCCTCGCTTCTGCAGGAACGACAACATCTGGACGCGCTGATCGGCTGCGTGGAGCAGACGATCAGCGCCCTGAAAGGAGAAACGACCATGACCGACCAAGAAAAATTTGCCGCCCTGAAGCGCGGCCTGGTGGCGCAGAACGAAGCTTCCTACGGCGCGGAGATCCGCGCCCGGTACGGAGCGGAGGCCGTCGAGGCCTCCAATGCCCGGCTGATGGGCATGGACGCGCAGACGTTTGCGCGCGCCTCCGCCCTCGGCCGCGAATACGAAGAGCTGCTGCGCACGGCGGCAATGCAGGGCGATCCCGCCGGCGCGGAGGCGCAGCGCGCCTGCGACCTGCACCGGCAATGGCTCTGCCTGTTCTGGAAGGAAGGGACCTACACGCCCGAAAAGCATCGCGCCCTCGGCGAGATGTACGTCGCCGACGAGCGCTTTGCCGCCCATTACGACCGGCTCGCGCCCGGCTGCGCCGCCTTCTTCCGCGACGCGCTCGGCATCTACTGCGCGGCCCGCACCGCGCCGTAATCCGGCTTGCGGCAAAAAGGGGAGGGACGGCACGCCGTCCCTCCCCTGCTGTTTGGGTCCGCTTACAGCTCCTTTTTGTTGTCCGGGCCGGGCGTCGTGACAATCACGCGCTCCGGCGTGATGACCAGCGCCCCCTTGGCCGTCAGCGCGCCCTTGAACAGCGCGGACACCGTTTTCCGGAAGCCCTCGACCACCGGCCCCGCCGCGAGATATTCGGCGCGGCCCTTGATCTGATAGCCCTCCATCGTCGCGGGATCGAACACCGAAACCGCGATTTTTCCGTTGCCGCGGATGTTTTTCAGCGTCGTGTCCAGGAACACGTCGCCGACGGTCAGGCGGCCGTCCGGCGTCACGTCCTTGAAGGCCACCGGCACCGCGTTCGGCTCCTTGTCATAGGTTCCCAGCGTCCAGGGCTGCTTCTTGAGCAGCGCGATCACTTTTTCATTCATCGATTTTTCCTCCTGCCCTTTCGGGTCTGTTCACAGTATCGCACGCCCGGACCCAAAACGAAAGTCGTCGGCAAAATCATGAGCCGCTTCACATTTTCTGAGTGACTTGTCTTTCGCGGGCAGCGGGTTATAATGAAAGCAGAAACGCAAAGGAGGCCTGAACGTGTATCATCCCAAACTGGAAAAGGACATCCGCTGCCCGCTGGAATACGGGCTGGCGGTATTCGGCGGGAAATGGAAGTCCCGCATCATCTGCGTGCTGGCGGAAAAGGGGCCGCTCCGTTACAGCGTGCTGCGGCGCGAAATGACCGACATCGCCGACGCGGTGCTGGCCGCCGCGCTGCGCGAGCTGCTGACGGACGGCATCGTGCAGCGGCGGCAGTTCGAGGAGATCCCGCCGCGCGTGGAATATTCCCTGACGGACAAGGGCCGCTCCGTGCTGCCGATCCTGCAGAGCATCTGCCGCTGGTCGGGCGCCTATCACCGCGAGGAGAGCCGGCTGGAGCTCCCCCAGTGCCGCCGCTGCGATTACAGCGGCCTGCAGGGCTGAAACCGCTGGACTTTTCCCGACCCGGATGGTAACATAGCCTTATCAACAGAAAGGGAGAATGAACATGCGGTACAGAGCGCTGGGAAACACCGGGCTGCAGGTCAGCGAGATCGGCCTCGGCGGCGAATGGCTGGAGCGGCACAACACGGCGGAGGTCAAGGCCGTCGTCGACGCCTGCGACGCGAGCGGCATCAACCTGCTCGATTGCTGGATGGCGGAGCCGCAGGTGCGGAGCAACCTCGGCCTGGCCCTGAAGGGCCGCCGCGACCGCTGGCTGATCCAGGGACACATCGGCTCGACCTGGCAGGACGGGCAGTATGTGCGCACCCGCGACATGAGCAAGGTCGTCCCCGCCTTCGAGGATCTGCTGCGCCGGCTGCAGACCGACTATATCGACCTCGGCATGATCCATTTTGTCGACGAGCCCGCCGAATATGAGCGCATCATGTCCGGGGAGTTCATCGACTATGTGCGGCGGCTGCGGCGCGACGGCGTCATCCGCCACATCGGCATGAGCACCCACAACCCGGAGGTCGCCCGGCTGGGCGCCCTCAGCGGCGAGATCGAGCTGCTGCTGTTCAGCGTCAACCCGGCCTTCGATCTGCTGCCGCCGACGGAGGATCTGAACGATTACTTCGTGGAGCGCTATGAGGACAAGTTCGGCGGCATCGACCCGGCGCGCGCGTCGCTCTATCAGCTCTGCGAGCAGCGCCAGGTCGGCATCACGGTCATGAAGGGCTATGCGGGCGGCCGCCTGTTCCGGGCCGAGACCTCGCCCTTCGGCGTGGCGCTGACGCCGGTGCAGTGTCTGCACTATGCCCTGACGCGCCCTGCGGTCGCCAGTGTGCTGGTCGGTTACGACACGCCGGCGCACGTCGCCGCCGCGGTCGCCTATGAGACGGCGGACGATGCCGCCAAGGACTATGCCAGCGTGCTTGCCGGCGCGCCGCGCAACGCCTTCGGCAACGGGCAGTGCACCTACTGCGGCCACTGCGCCCCCTGCCCCGCCCAGATCGACATTGCCATGGTGAACAAGCTCTATGACCTGGCGGCCATGCACGACGCGGTGCCGCCGACCGTGCGGGCCCATTATCAGCAGCTGCGGGCCAGCGCCGCCGACTGCATCGCCTGCGGCGGCTGCGAGACGCGCTGCCCCTTCCATGTGCCCGTCGTCGAGCGCATGAAAAAGGCGGCGGCCCTGTTCCGCTGAGCCGGGACGCAAACAGCGCCCGGAGCCGAAAACGGCTCCGGGCGCTGTTTTTGACCGGCGCTACCCCGCGATATGGAACAGGAAGGCGGCGACCGCCGCAAACGCCAGAATGACATGGACGAGACGCACCTTCCTGGGGCTGAGATGATAAAACAGGCCGACGACAACGGAAAGGACCGCCAGGCCCGCCGTCAGGCAGCCGGTCAGCTGGTCATACGCGGTCAGCCGCGACAGGTCGAGCGTGATCGACAGATGGAGCGCCAGCGCGGCCGTCGCCAGGGCGCCGACCGGCAGATGCAGCGCCCGCAGCCAGCCGGTCCCCTTCGCCGCCGGCGGCACCAGCGCCTGCGGCAGCCAGCGGCGGCGCAGCACCAGCATCGCCGCCCACAGCACCATCTCAAAGCCCATCAGCACCGCCAGCGCGACGCCGGTGAACTCGCCCGCCTCCGCAAACGGCCGCGCGCCGCGCAGCGTATACGCAAACAGGACCCAGCCGCCGCCGGCCAGCACCAGCGCCGCCGCGGCATAGATCAACGCCTTCAGCCTCTTCATGTTCGCTTAGCCCCCCGGGAGGCGCCCGCGCGGGCGCCTTTTATTTGATCATTTTCTTTTTGGCAAACAGCAGCGTCGCGCCGACGCTGAGCGCGACCGAGATCAAAATGATAATCAGGAACCCCCAGCGGCTCTGGGCCAGCGGCATGCCGGCCATGTTGACGTTCATGCCGTAGGCGCTGAAAATCACGGTCGGGATCGACATGACGATGGTGATGACGGCCAGCACCTTCATCACGATGTTGAGGTTGTTGGAGATGACCGAGGCGAAGGCGTCCATCGTGCCGCTGAGAATGCCGCTGTAAATGTTGGCCATCTCGATGGCCTGCTTGTTTTCGACGATGACGTCCTCCAGCAGCTCCGCGTCGTCGGGATATTTCTTAATCAGCTCGGTGCGCAGCAGCTTTTCCAGCACCGCCTCGTTGGAGCGCAGCGCCGTGGTGAAATAGACCAGGCTCTTTTCCAGCTTGAGCAGCTCGATCAGCTCCCGGTTCTGGGTCGACTTGTGGAGCTGAGTCTCGACCTCCTCGCTCTTTCGGTCGACGTTGCGGAGATACTGAAGGTAGAGCGTGTCGATGCGGTAGAGCATCTGCAGCACAAAGCGGGACTTCATCTGCGTGCGGAAGTCGCGCACCTTGCCCTGTTCAAAGGAGCGGATCACCGGCGTCTCCTCGCTGCAGACCGTGATCAGCGCCTCGGGCGTCAGCAGGATCGAAAGCGGGATGGTGCTGTAAAGCTCGCGCTCGCTCTGCTCCTCCACCGTGGGGATGTTGACCAGGATCATGGTGTAGCCCTCGTCCGTCTCGATGCGGGAGCGCTCGTCCTGGTCCAGGGCGGCGCGCAGCACCTCCGGCTCGAGGCGGAACTGCGCGGCGGCCGCCGCCAGCTCCGCTTCCGTGGGCGCGACCAGGGAGACCCAGCCGCCGCTCTGCGCCGTCTCCACCTCGCGGAGCCGGTCGTTTTCGGTCAGATAATAACGAATCATATCCTTTTCATCCTTTCGCGGCGCGGCGCCGCCAAAGGACGCCGTGCTAATGTTGTATGACGGCAGTGCCGTCCGGCTCCAGTGTGCCTTGCGCGGGGTCCATCGGATCATACCTCCCTATCCTGCCCGGTCCGGCCGGGAAACAGTCCCGGACGGCCGGCGGCGCGGCGTTTTCGGGCGCCGCGGCAAACCGCGGGCGCGAAGTCTGCCTTATTATACGGGCGCGGAGGGCGGTTGTCAACCATTGTTTTGACAGCGCCGCGGGGCGGGAAAAGCCCTGCCTTCCCCGCCCCGCCTTTGTATACAAAAAATGTGCGCCCGATTCGGCGGGCGCACGGGCTTTCGCGTCAGCCGCCGCGCCGCGCGGTCCGCACGGCGCACAGCGTCGCGGTGAGGACGGCGGGGTCGATCGGCTTGGCGAGATGCCGGTTCATGCCGGCCTCCATCGCCAGGCGCACGTCGGCGGCGAAGGCGTTGGCGGTCAGGGCGATGATCGGCACTGTCGCCGCGTCGGCGGCGCCCGAGGCGCGGATGCGCCGCGCGGCCTCGTAGCCGTCCATCTCCGGCATCATAATGTCCATCAGGATCGCGTCAAAGGCCCCCGCGCCCGCCCGGACAAAGGCGTCGACCGCCTCGCGGCCGTTGCCGACCGCCGTCACCTCGGCGCCGCGCTGACGCAGCAGCGCCTGGGCGATCTCGCTGTTCATCGCGTTGTCCTCGGCGAGCAGCAGCCGCATGCCGCGCAGGGCGTCGGCGGCCGCCGCCGGCTGCTCCGCCGGGGCGGGCGCATCCGCCGGCTGCTCCGGCGCGCGCCGGTTGGGCACCCGGACCGTAAAGCGGGCGCCGCCCGCCGCCCCGTTTTCCGCGGTGGCCGAACCGCCCATCATCTCCGCCAGGCCGCGGACAATGGACAGGCCCAGGCCGGTGCCGCCGTACCGCTGGGCGACGGCGGCATCCTGCTGTTCATAGGGCTCAAAGACATGCGGCAGGAACTCCGGCTTCACGCCGATCCCGGTGTCGGTGACCGTATAGACCGTCTCCACGCACGTCCCCGCGTCGTTCTGCGCGGCGCACAGCGTCACCCGGCCGCCCGCGGGCGTGAACTTGAGCGCGTTGGAGAGCAGATTGCCCAAAATCTGCTGAAGCCGCACGCGGTCGCCGAGCAGCGCCGCCCCGGTGACCTCCGGGGCCGTGCCGATCTCCAGCGCGACCTGCTTGCGCTCCGCCTGCGCCGCGTAAACCACGCGCAGATCCTCAAGCAGCACGGGGACGGAAAAGGGCTCCTCGGCCAGCTTCATCTTGCCGTTCTCGATGGCCGAGAGGTCGAGCACGTCGTTGACGATGCCCAGCAGGCTGAGCGCCGCGATGCGGCTCTTCTTCAGACTGTCGGTGCGTTTTTCGCCGTCCTCCGTCTCCGCGGCCAGCGCCAGATAGCCGAGCACGGCGTTGAGCGGCGTCCGGATCTCGTGCGACATGCGGGAGGTGAAATAGCTCTTGGCGGCGCTGGCGGCCTCCGCCTGCTCAAAGGCGCGGCGCAGCTGGCGGTTCTTGCCGTTGACGACGCGCGAGTAGACGATCAGCAGCAGGATCATCGCCGCCGCCAGCAGCAGCACGGTGGCGATGCCGAAGGCGTACTGGCGGCGCCCGGCGGCGAGGGCCGCCGCGCTGGCGTCCTCCAGCCGCGCCGTGAGATCGGTGTGGAAGCTCTGGACCATCCCGCGGATCGCGGCCTTGCTGTCGGCGTAAACGGCGCCGAACAGGTAATTGCGGGCATGTTCCCGCTTTTCGGTCAGGGAGAGCGCCTCGTCGTCGGCGCTCAGGACATAGGTGCGCACGCGCTCCGGCATCCGGCTCTCCGGAACGCCGTAGCTCTCCGCCAGCAGGCGCATGCTCCAGGTCTCGCCGATGACCAGGGCGTCGGAATAGGACTTGGCGCGCAGGACGTGCGTCATCTCCCGCTCGGTCAGGTCGGCGTGCAGCAGCTTCTGCACCGCCTTGTCGCGCTGCTGCGCGGTCTCGACCTCGGCCCAGTAGGCCTGCATGTGCTCCTCCCGGCCGTCGGCCGCATACTGCCAGACCTGCCCCGTCATCTCGTCCGAGGCGTTGGAAAACTCGTTGATGGCCGTCTCGCAGTAGGCGCGCTCCTCCTCGAGCGCGTTGATCCGCTCCGTCCGGGAGATGGCGCCCTGCATCAGCCACAGCATGGCGCCGAGGACGCAGACCGACAGCGCCACCACGATCACCGACAGCAGCGTGAAGCTCTTTCCGCTTTTCTTTTCGCTATTTGCATCCATCCGGCCGCCTCACTGCACGACAAAATATTTCTGCGGCTCCGGCAGCGGCGCCGCGGCGGAGAACCCGTCCGCGAAGCATTGCTCCAGGCTCCGCCCGTAAGGGCTGAACTGCGCGGCCAGCCCGGGGTCCAGCGCCAGCAGCGCCTGATAGACGCCGCCGCTGACCGCGACGCGCACCGGCGCGCTGCCGAAGGCGGCGCCGCCCTCGTCCGTCAGGGCTTCGACGGTGCCGTCGCGCGCCATGACGGCCTTCATCCCCGCCAGGGCGGGATAGTCGAGCAGCGGCTCGGTGCTGCCGGAGGCAAAGGTCGTCGCGCCCAGCAGCGCCGTCCGCAGCAGGCGCGCGATCCCGTCGTCCGAAAGCTCTCCCGCATAGACCGCGCTCCCGGCGACGACGGCGGCGACATCCTCCTCGGTGTAGGTGCCCTTGTAGATCGGCGCCGCCGCCTCGCGCAGGTCGATCACCGCGCAGGCGGCGCCGGTCTGTGCCCGCAGCACCTGGGCGATCACGCTGGCGGCAGGCGCGTTCATCGCCGCGTCGGGCCTGTTGTCCGCGGCCAGGTCGGAGCGCGCCGCCTCCCCGTCCGAGCGCGGCGCGAACATCCGCGCGTTGAGGATCGAGACAAAGCGCGCATTGTCCGCCCCGTCGCAGACGAGCGCCGTCAGCGCCGCCTTGCAGGCGGCGAAGGTGTTGCCGTTGAGCACGCGCAGGAAATAACGCCCCTGTGCGATCAGCGGCTCGATGTTCTGCAGCGACGCGGAATGGGTCAGCACCACGTCGTCGCGGAAGGAGACCAGCCCCTCGCCGTTTTCATTGAGGGCGCGCTGCGCCTCCGCGCTCAGCATGGCGTCCAGCACCTGCCGCACGGCCCGGCTGTGGGCGTCGTCCCGCCCGGCGGTGCGGGCCATCGCCAGACTGAAGACCGGATAGACGAACAGGGCGCTGTCCTCCGGCGCCGCGCCGAAAAACGGCAGCGCCGCATAGTCATAGCTGTTCGTCACGTCGTAGCGCTCGTCCGAATCGCGGCGGAACACCGCGGCGCGGCCGCTGATGAGCATATCGGTGACGTCGGCCGCGTCGGAACCGCAGTCCTCCGCCGTCAGCAGACCGTTCTCGCGGAGCTGACGCAGCGCGTCCGCGATGGCCGCAAAGCCCTCCGTATCGACCCGCTTGGTCTCGCCGGAGGCAAAACGGTCGCGCCAGGCGTTTCCCGCCGCGCCGGCAAAAAACGAGGCGGCGCCGAAGCCCTCGACCATCAAGGCGCAGGTCCAGCCCGCCGCGCAGTCGGAGGCGAACACGGTGACACCGTGCGCCTCCAGCGCCCGGCAGGCGGCGATCAGTCCGTCCAGGTCGGACGGCAGCCCGACGCCGTACTGCGCGAACAGCGTCCGGTTGGCGACCATGCCGGAGATGACGCCCGGCTCGGGCAGCCAGCGCTGCGCCTTCCCCTCGCGGTACAGCGCGAGGCTCGCCGCGCTGTAATGCGCCGTCGCCTCCAGGCCGCTCAGATCGGCGAGGTAGGGCGCCAGGCGCCGCGCCGCGTCGCTCTCAAAGCGACGGATGCCGACGAGGTCGGGCATGTCGCCGTGCTTGGCCTGATAGAGCACATTGGCGATCGTGTTGCGGTTGTTTTCCCAGCGGATGTCGACGTCGGGGCACTGCGCCTCGACACAGGCGCGCCAGGCCGGATAGCAGACGTCGTTATACATCGAGATGCGGACGGTCTCCCGCCCGTCTGCCCCGGCTGCCCCGGCCGCGCCTGCGCCGCAGCCGGCGCAGGCGCACAGCAGGGCCGCGGCGAGCAGCAGCGCGCCGAACCGAAACCGCAAAGCCGCTTTCACAACCGCATTCCTCCCCCCGGCGCCCGTTCAGTTGCGGAGCCAGCTGGGCGTCTGCCGCATCCGGGCGCCGCAGACCAGCCCAAGCGAGGCGAAGGTGATGACCATGGAGGTGCCGCCGTAGCTGCACAGCGGCAGCGTCAGGCCGATGACCGGCATGATGCCGAGCATCATGCCGACGTTAATCAGGATCTGCCACATGAACATGCTGCCCACGCCGGCGCAGAACAGCGCGCCGAGCCTGCTGGTCGAGCGGCCGGCATCGACATAGATGTGCACGACCAGCACCGTCAGCAGCAGCAGCAGCGCGCAGCAGCCGACGAAGCCCAGCTCCTCGCCGCAGACGGCGAAGATCGAGTCGGTCTGCCGTCCCGGCACCCAGCCGTTCTGAACGCGCAGGCCGTGGGTCAGGCCGTTGCCGGTCAGCTGGCCGTTGCCGATGGCGATCATGCTCTGCTGCGCGTGCCACGCCTTGGCGGGCGAGAGGCTGGGGTCAAAGACGACCAGGATGCGCGCCCGCTGCGAATCGGACATGAAGTGCCACAGCACCGGGGTGCAGGCGCCGCCGGCGGCGCAGATGCCGGCGATCCACCAGACCGACATGCCCGCCGCGAAGATCATCACCAGGAAGATCAGCGGGTACATCAGCGTCACGCCGAGATCCTTGGAGAACACATAGACCGCCGCCGCGGTGATGCCCATGTGCGCGCCGAGCTGCACAACGGACAGCGGCGCGTTGAGCTTGTCCCGCAGCTGATAGAGATGACAGCCGAAGGTGTAGATGAACAGCAGCTTGCCCACCTCGCCGGGCTGGACGTTGATGCCGGCGAACAGCGGGATCCAGCTGCGGTTGCCCGTCGTCCCCGCGACGCCGAGGAAGCGCAGCGAGAGGTTGAAAAGGATGTTGAACGCAAAGACGAGCAGCCAGGCGCGCGGAAAGCGCTCAAACTCCATCGCGGAGAGGATGACAAAGCCCAGCATGCCGACGACGAGGCCCGCCGACTGGACGATGATGTACTTGTTGGGATTTTCCAGCCCGCGGGAAGCGCTGTAAATCAGCACCAGTCCGAAGGCGGAAACCGCGAGGGCCAGCAGAATGAGCATCCAGTCGGCCGAGCGGCACCACCGGCGCACGCTGCCCAGGACCCGTTTGAAGATCACGGCGTTCCCACCTTTCGATATTTAAAAAATTATACCACAATATCCGACGCAGAGCAACGGGAGAAGGTTGCGGAAAATTTGAGATTTTGTCTTTTCTTTGCGGCCGCAAGGTGCTATAATACCACACAGTAAATTGGGGAGGTAGGGGCTTTGACACAGACATTCGTGACAGACGGTCCCGAGGAGACGGAAGCGCTGGCCGCCCGCCTCGCCCCCCTGCTGGCACAGGCGCCGGCCGTCGCCCTTTACGGCGATCTGGGCGCCGGAAAGACCGCCTTCGTGCGCGGTCTGGCGCGGGCGCTCGGCTGCCGTCAGGCCGTCACCAGCCCCACCTACACGCTGGTCAACGAATACCTCGGCCCGCGCAAGGTCTGCCATTTCGATCTCTACCGGCTGGCCGACGCCGATGCGCTCTGGGAGATCGGCTGGGACGATTATCTGCGCTCAGGCGCGCTGTGCGTCGTCGAGTGGAGCGAGCGCGCCGCGGGCGCCTTCCCGCCCGGCAGCGCCGCCGTCCGCATCGAACGCCTGAGCGACACGGAACGAAAGATCACGGTGGAAACATGCTGATACTGGCTCTCGACACCTCCGGACGCACCGCCTCCTGCGCGCTCTGCCGGGACGGGACCGTCTTTGCGCGGGAAGCGCGCGATTCCATGCTCGACCACAGCCGCACCCTCCTGCCCGCCTGCGAGGCGCTGCTCGCCGAAAACGGCCTGACGCCGCGCGACATCGACGTCTTTGCGGCGGTCGTCGGCCCCGGCTCCTTCACCGGCGTGCGCATCGGCACGGCGGCCGTCAAGGGCTTCGCCTGGTCGCTCGACAAGCCCTGCGCGGGCGTGTCCAGCCTGCTGGCCATGGCCTGGGGCGCGGCGGAGGACGGCGTGCTCTGCGCCGCGATCGCCGCCCGCCCGGGCGAGCATTATTACGCCCTCTTCCGGCGCGCGGACGGCACGGTGACCCGCCTGACCGAGGACCGCCCCGCGTCCGACGCCGACATGCGCGCCGACATGCGCGCCCGCGGCTGCGAGACGCTGCTGTGCGACGCGCAGGACGCCTCCGGCGCGGCCCTGGCCGCCTTTGACGCGGCCCGGCACGGCGCGCTGATCTCCTGTCACGCGCTGGCGCCCGTCTATCTGAAAATCCCTCAGGCCGAACGGCTGAGAAAGGAAGGAAAGCTATGAAAATCGCCATCGGCGCCGATCACGGCGGCTATTCCCTCAAGGAGATCGTCAAAAAACACCTGACCGAGCAGGGCCACGAGGTGCTTGACCTCGGCACCCACGACACGCAGTCCTGCCATTATCCCGTCTTTGCGGAAAAGGTGGCGCACGCCGTCGCCTCCGGCGAATGCGAGCGCGGTATTCTCTGCTGCGGCACCGGCATCGGCATGAGCATCGCCGCCAACAAGGTGCGCGGCATCCGCGCCGCCGCCGTCTCCGACTGCTTCTCCGCCGAGTTCACGCGGCGGCACAACGACGCCAACGTCCTCTGCATGGGCGAGCGCACCCTCGGCCCGGGCCTGGCGCTGCTCATCACGGACATCTTTGTCCGCACTCAGTTCGAGGGCGGACGCCACCAGACGCGCCTCGACCTGATCTCCGAAATGGAGAAGAAATTTTAGCCCTTCGGGGGCGGGACTTCCCGCCCCTTTTTCCAGCCTTCAAACCATCAAATCTTATCAAGGGAGTGCAGATATTATGAACAACATCCACATCATGGATCACCCGCTGATCCAGCACAAGCTGTCCATCCTTCGCAGCAAGGACACGGGCGTCAAGGAGTTCCGCGAGCTCGTCAGCGAGATCGCCATGCTGATGTGCTACGACGCGACCCGCAACCTCCAGACCGAGCCCATCGAGATCGAGACCCCGGTCGGCCATGCCACCGCCTACGTCCTCGCCGGCAAAAAGCTGGCCATCGTGCCCATCCTCCGCGCCGGTCTCGGCATGGTCGACGGCATGCTCAACCTCATCCCCTCCGCCAAGGTCGGCCACATCGGGCTGTACCGCGACCCCAAGACCCTGGCGCCCGTCGAGTATTACTGCAAGCTGCCGCCCGACATCGAGGAGCGCGACGTCATCGTCGTCGATCCGATGCTGGCGACCGGCGGCTCGGCCAGCGCCGCCATCGGCTTCCTCAAGAAGCGCGGCGTCAAGAACATCAAGCTGCTCAACATCATCGCCGCCCCCGAGGGCGTCGAGCGCATCAGCCGCGAGCATCCGGACGTCGAGGTGTTCTGCGCCGCCCTGGACGACCACCTCAACGAGCACGGCTACATCGTCCCCGGCCTCGGCGACGCGGGCGACCGCATCTTCGGCACGAAATAAACTCTCTTTGAAAGCGGGCGCCGCCATGCAGCAGCACGGCGGCGCCTGTTTTTGTCTATTTCCCCGGCTTGCCGCCGGTCCAGAGGCGCTGCTCGCTCTGCAAATGGGCGAACAGCACCGGCGTGATGTCGGGATAGGTCAGCTGCTCCGGCAGGGCGTCGAAAAGCCGCACCTCCGCCATCTCGCTCGGCGGCAGCGACCCGAGCCGGCGGATCTCGGCGGCAAACACCATGCCGCTCGCCTCGCCGTCCGCGTCGCCGGCGCGGTAATCGAACACCGGCGCCAGCGCGTAATCCCGCGCGCCCGACTCCTCCCAGAGCTCGCGGTGCGCCGCCTCCAGCGGCGTCTCGCCCGGCTCGATATGGCCGCCCTGCGTCTCCCAGGTGGTCCGCTCCCGATGCCGGCTGAGCAGGATCTTCCCGCCGCAGCGGGAGAGAATCACGACAAAGCGGTAGTCGCCCAGCGTGCCGAGCGGGGCCATTCTGCACCACATTTTGATCTGCGCTCCATTTCTTTCTGCAAAGCACAATTGCTTTACATCGCTTGATTTCAAACGACTTATCCGGAATTTATAACGCAATCCAGTAGCGGGAGACCGGCGTGCCGTCGTCCTCCCGCTCTTCGTTTTCGAACACGCCGCCGCAGGCGCGGATCACGGCCGCCGAGCCTTCGTTGTCCGTGTCGCAGGTGACGAGGGCGCGGCGCAGGCCGTGCTCCCGCAGCAGCCCGAGCGAAAGCCGGAGGATCTCCGTGGCATAGCCCCGGCAGCGCTCGGTCGGCCGCACCGAATAGCCGACATGGCCGCCGGTGCGCAGCATCTCCTCGTCCAGCTCCCAGCGGACGCTGGCCATGCCGACGATGCGCCCGTCCGAGGGACGGACGGCGAACAGAGTCGGGCCGGGCAGGCGGTCGCCCGCCGCCTCCCCCGCCGCGAGCGTGCGCACAAGGGCGAGCCAGCCCGCGTAATTTCCCCGGAAATGGTCCAGTCCCGCCGAGCCGTTGACATGGGAATGAAAGCGCCCGAACTCGGCGGCATAGTCCTCGGCGTCGGCCTCGCGGCCCTCCGCAGGCGTCTCAAAGACCAGCGCCTCCGGCGGGCGGCGCGCGGCCAGCTCGGCATGCAGCGCGTCGCACCAGCCGTTCCAGACGCGGGCATACTCCGCCGCGGAGACGATGCGCCGCGTCAGGTCACAGGCCGAGACCACGCCGCGCCGGCGGCTCTCCGCAACGCAGCGGCGGTAGGCCTTCCAGTCGAGGGCGTCGGTCTCGGCGCACACAGGCACCTCGCGCAGCCCCGCCAGGACCGCGGCGCAGGCGCGGGTGTGGCCGTCGGTCAGCACCCAGGCGCCGTCGAGGTATTTGACCGGCAGCGGCGCAAAGCCCGACAGATCCGCGGCGTCGAACCAGGCGGAAACGGCGTCGAGCTTCTCCCGGGAGATGAAAAACTGCGACGGCTGCAGCCGCTCGGGCGGCAGCCGCTCCGGCAAGCCGTTCTGCTTCACAGCCGCAGTCTGCTCCAGTCGCAGGCGGTCTCCAGCAGGCGCACGAGCGGCAGCAGCTCCTCGAGGTCCTTCGCGCTGAAGCGGTCGAGCTCCGGGCTGTCCAGATCGAGCACGCCGATCACGCGGCCGTCCGCGTGGATCGGGATGACCAGCTCGGAATTGGAGGCGCTGTCGCAGGCGATGTGGCCGACAAAATTGCGGACGTCCTCGACGCGCTGCGGCGCGTCCTGCGCCACCGCCGTGCCGCAGACGCCGCGCCCGACCGCGATGCGGACGCAGGCGACCTTGCCCTGGAACGGGCCGAGCAGCAGCGAGCCGTTCTCCATCAGGTAGAAGCCCGCCCAGTTGAGCGCGTCCAGCGAATCGTGCAGCAGCGCGGAGAGGTTGGCCATCGCCGGCAGCGGATGGGTCTCCCCCTCCAGCAGCGCTTCCGCCTGCGCCAGCAGCAGTTTGTAATCCGTCATGTGTATCACCCTCGCTTCCAGATTGTTTCTTTTCTGTTTTATCATATCGCCGCGCGCTTTGCAACGCCGTTTCCCGCCAAAATAACAAAAGCGCCCCGGCTCTTGGTCCGGGGTGCCGGATGCCGCTTCAGGAACGGGCGGACTGCTGCGACTGCTGAAGATAGCGCTGCTCGTTGCGTTCAAAGGCCTTGTGCCGGATGCGGAAATAGCAGATATACTGGGCGCTCGAGGTCATCACCCAGGAGATCGGATAGGAGAGGTAGAGCAGGGTCAGGCTGTGGTAGGCCCGGAACACCGTGAAGATCCAGAGGATGCGGAAGGCGCACACGCCGATGAGCGTCACCGCCGTCGGCAGCAGACTGTACCCGTGGCCGCGGATCGAGGCCGCCATCATGTTCATCAGTCCGTTGGTGAAATAGATGGCGCCGTTGATCACCAGCCGGCGGCAGCCGGCGGCGACGGCGGCCGCCTCGGTCGTATAGATGCCGAGCAGCGGCACGCGGAAGAGGATCAGCAGGCCGGAGAGCACGACGCTGAAGCCGATCTCCAGCAGGGTGCACAGCTTGACGGCCGTCTTGGTGCGTTCATACTGGCGCGCGCCCATGTTCTGGCTGACGCTGGCCAGCGCCGTCTGGCTGATGCCGTCCTGGGCGCAGAAGGCGAAGCTCTCCAGACTGGAGGCCGCCGAGTTGCCCGCCATGACGATGGAGCCGAAGGAGTTGACCGACGACTGGATGATGACGTTGGAGATCGAGAACAGCGAGCCCTGGATGCCGGCCGGCAGACCGATGCGCAGGATCTCGCGGAACTGCTCCTTCGAAAAGCGGATCTCCCGCAGGCTCACATGATAGGATTCGTCCGAATGGAGGATGCAGTTGACGGTCAGCGCCGCGCTGACGCACTGGCTGAGCACGGTGGCGATGGCGACGCCCGCCACGTCCATGTGGCAGACCAGGACAAAAAACAGGTTCATCCCCACGTTGAGCGCGCCGGCCAGGGTCAGAAAATAGAGCGGGCGCTTGGTGTCGCCCACGGCGCGCAGAATCGCGCTGGCGAAGTTGTAGGTCACGATGACCGGCATGCCGAGAAAATAGATGCGCAGGTAGAGCGCCGCGAGCGGCAGGACGTCCTCCGGCGTTCCCATCAGCCGCAGCAGCGGCGTGGCGGCGATCAATCCGATCGCGCCGAACAGCACGCCGCCGCCCACCGAGAGGATCAGCGTCGTGCCGACCGTCTCCCGCATACGGGCGAAATCGCGCGCGCCGAAGTGGCGGGCGGTGAGGACGCTGGCGCCGGTGCCCAGTCCCATCAGGATGTTGATGACCAGGTTGACCAGCGCGCCGTTGGAGCCGACGGCGGCCAGGTACTTTTCGCCCACAAACCGGCCGACCACGATCAGGTCGGCGGCGTTGAAGGCCAGCTGCAGCACGCCGGAAAGCATCAGGGGAAGTGCGAAGGTCAGGAGCTTGGGCAGCATATTGCCCACACTCATATCGATTTCATGCTGTCGTTTCATCAGGTGCGCCTGTCTCTCCCATGTCAAAAAATATGGTATATGCTACATTTTAGTCCACCAGCACGCTGATGTCAAACCATTGTTGCACGATCTTTTCCCGAAACACAGCATTCCGTCTCCGGCTGACAGCGGGGGCAAAAAACGGCGGAGCGTCCGCCGATCACGGCGCGCTGCAGCGGCGCGCCGCAGTCGGGGCACGGCTCGCCGCCGTGGCCGTAAACGCGCAGCCAGGGCGTGTTGCGGTAATCGCCGCGGTCCGCGAGGTAGTCGGCCGCGCTGATGGCGTTTTTCTCGGTCAGGAACGCCAGCTTTTCCGGGATCGTCTGGGCCAGGCGCGCCCATTCCGCCTCCGACAGCGTGCGCGCCGGGCGGTCGGGCCGCAGCCGCGCCGCGAACAGGATCTCGTCCGAGCAGATGTTGCCGATCCCGGCGACGGCGCTCTGGTCGAGCAGACAGGTCTTGATCGCCCGCCCGCTGCGCCCGAGGCGCGCCCGCAGATAAGCGGGCGTCAGCGCCGGGTCGTCCGGCTCCGGCCCGAGCTGCCCCTGACCGCTGTAAACGTCCGCCTCGCCGGCGCGCAGCAGCCAGAAGCGCCCGAAGCGGCGCTGGTCGGAAAAGCGCAGCTCCGTCCCGTCCTCCAGGCGGAACACCAGATGGGTGTGCGCCTCCTCCGGCCAGCCGGACGGCGCCGCCAGCAGGCAGCCGGTCATGCGCAGATGAAGCCGCACCGCGTCGCCGCTCTCCAGGTGCAGCGTCAGGAACTTGCCCCGCCGCGTCAGGCGCGCGAAGCGCTGCCCCGTCAGCGCGGCGCAGAACGCCGCCGCGTCCGGCCGGGCCACGACCGCCGGTGCGCGCACCTCGACCGCGGCGATGCGCTTTCCGACCAGCTGCGGCGCCAGCACGCGGCGCACCGTCTCCACCTCCGGCAGCTCCGGCATCGCGATTCCTCCTTCGGGACGGCCGTTTTGCCGCCGTCTCCCCTTTCAGCATAGCGCACCGGCGGTATTTGTCAAATTTATCGGCAAAAACGGTTGACGGCGGCGCGCGCAGCGGATATGATGGGTAGCGGCGCGTCCGGCACAGCCGGCGCCCCCGCCCGCAGGACGAAGACGCCCCGTCCCGGAGACGCCGATTTTTTATGTTCCGAAAGGATTCCGTCTATGAAACGCTGGCATGTCGCCGCCGCCGGATTTACGGCGCTGCTGCTCGCGGGCATGGTCTATGCCTGGAGCATCCTCTCCGCGCCCATCGCGCAGGAGTTCCCGCACTGGAGCAAGGCGCAGCTCTCGATGACCTTCACCGTCGTGATGATCTTCTTCTGCCTGGGCAGCGTCGCGGCGGGCTTTCTCTCCGCCCGCGTCAGCGCCCGCACCCTAGTCTGGATCGCGGCGGCGCTCTTTCTGACCGGGTTCCTCAGCGCCGCGCGCATCCGCACGCCGGCGGCGCTGTGGCTGAGCTTCGGCGCCGTCTGCGGCACGGCCTCCGGCCTGACCTACAACGCCGTCCTCGGCACGATCGGGCGCTGGTACCCCGACCGTCCGGGGCTGATCTCCGGCATCCTGCTGATGGGCTTCGGCTTCAGCAGCTTTCTGATCGGCAAGCTCTATCAGGCCTTCACGCCCGCTGTGAGCGGCGGCTGGCGCCGCTCCTTCCTCGTACTCGGCGCGGTGACGGCGGCCGTGCTGGCCCTCTGCGCTCCGGCGCTGAAGCGCCCCGGCACCGGCTTCGTCCCGCCTGCCGGCGGCAAAACGCGGCGGCGCGCCGCCGCCGCGGAGGTCGCCACGGGACAAATGCTGCGCCGCGCCGATTTCTGGCTCTTCTATCTCTGGGCCGCGGCGCTGAGCGCCGCCGGGCTGGCGCTCGTCTCCCAGGCGGGCGGCATCGCCCGCGAGATCGGCGCCGCGGTCCCGCCGGCGGCCATCGCCACCACCGTCGGCCTGATCTCAATTTTCAACGGCCTGGGGCGCGTGCTTTCGGGCGGGCTGTTCGACCGGCTCGGCCGCCGCGCGGTGATGCTGCTCGACTGCGGCTGCTTCCTGCTGGCCGGTCTGCTGCTGACCGCCGCCCTGCGCGCCGGCAGCTACGCCCTGATGACGGCGGGCTTTGTCGTTGGCGGCATCGCTTACGGCGGGGTCAGCCCGACCAACTCCGCCTTCACAGGCGCCTATTACGGGCCGCGCCACTACCCGCTCAACTTTTCGGTCGTCAACAGCAACCTGATGATCGCCTCCTTCGGCAGCACGGTCGCCGGCGCCCTGTACGACCGCTCCGGCACCTATCGCAGCACCGACCTGATGATCGCGGCGCTGGCGCTGCTCGGGGCGGCGGCCTCGGCGGCCATCACCGTCTGCGACCGAAAGCGCCGGCGGGCCTGAAAACACAAAACGCGCGCCGCGGAGCGAATCGGCTCCGCGGCGCGCGTTTTGTTCAGTCCTTCCGGCGGAAAAAGGCGACCACGACCGCGCCCGGCCCCGCATAGGTGCCGATGGTCGCGCCCACCGCGGCGACGGGCAGCGCCTCCACCCGGCCCGCCCAGAGCGGCTGCGAATCGGCGATGTACTTTTGCAGCAGGGTGTCGTCCAGCCCGGAATAGGCCAGCGACAGCGGCCGGTCATAATCGATGCCGCCGCTCTGCGCCACCAGCTCCATCAGCAGGTTGTTGCCGCAGCGGGAGCCGCGCGCCTTGCCGACCAGCTCGACCGCGCCGTCGACGATGCTGATAACCGGCTTCAGCGACAGCAGCCCGCCCGCAAAGGCGGTGGCGGCCGAGATGCGGCCGCCCTTTTTGAGATACTCCAGCGTGTCGAGCAGCGCCATGATGCGGATGTCGCTCCGGACGCGCTCCAGCTCCGCCACCAGCGCGGGCGCCGACAGGCCCCGGTCAATCAGCCGGGCGGCATATTCGACCAGGATCCCCTCACCCACGCTGACGCTCAGGCTGTCCACCGCAAAGGCGCGGCCCTCCAGCCCCTCCAGGGCGATGCAGGCGCTCTGATACGTGCCGGACAGGCGGGAGGAAATCGTGATTGCCACCGGGGTGTCTCCCGCGGCGAGCGTCTGGCGGTAGGCCTGTTCAAACGAATAGGGCGAGACCTGGCTGGTGGTCGGCAGACCGTCGCTCTCCACCAGCTTTTCAAAGAACTCCCGCGCCGTGATGTCCTCGCCGTCGCGGTAGTGCTCGCTGCCGAAGGTCACCAGCAGCGGCAGCACGCGCAGACCGAGCGCTTCCGCCCGGGCGCGGGGGATGTCGGCGGCGGAATCGACAATCAGACGAATGGCCATGGATAAACTCCTTTCGGGCGGTGCCCGTCGCGGTGGGGCTTCAGGGCAGATCGAACTCGCGGTCGATGCTGCGGCGCACGGTCTCCAGGGCCGCGGCGCCGTACTCCATCTCGCCGTTGTCCAGCATGAGCGCCGCGCCGTAGATCAGGGCGCGGACGACATACTGCTTGCGTGCCTTGGTCGCGTCGTCTATCCCGGCCTGCGCGCAGTAGGCCGCGATCTTTCCGCGCGCCAGCGCGCTCAGTCCGCCGCGCGGGCTGCCGGCGGCGCGGTCGAGGCCCTCGTCCCGCAGCATCAGGATCGAGCGGTACTGCGGATGGGCGACCAGAAAGCGCACATAGCCGACGCCGAGCGCGACAATCTGCGCCCGCAAGCCGTCGCCGCTCTCCGCCAGCAGACGGCCCTGCTCCGCGGCCCATTCCCCGTCGACAAAGGCGATCACGGCGGCGAGATAGCCGTTGCGGTCGCCGAAGTGGCGCGCCGGCGCCGCGCAGGACAAGCCGCAGCGCGCCGCAGCCCGGCGGGTCGAAAACCCGGTGACGCCGCAGCGGTCGAGCTCGGCGATCCCGGCGCGGATCAGGTCGTCCCTTCTGCTGTTCTGATAGCTTCCGCGCGGCATGGTGTCGCTCCCCTTCAAATGTTTTCAGTGATAACATTAGCATTATAACAGCGGCGCGGCGATCTGTCAACGATCAGATCTTTGGGACACAAAAAGAGGGACCGGCTCCGGTCCCCCTCCGATGATAGCTCCGCCGCGGCGGACGTCTGTGAAACCGCGGGCTTCAGCGGCGCTCCGCGCAGCGTGCGCCCAGCGCCGCCGCCGCCGCCAGCGCCGCCCGGTCCTCGCGCGCGGGCAGTGTGTCGGTGCGTTCGCTGCGGACGATGCCGAACGGCTCCGCCCCCATGTGCCGCAGCAGGTTTTCCGCCGTCTCCTCGGCGCGCCGCCCGCTGCCGCTGCCGCCGCGCACCAGCAGCACGACGCCGCGGCGCGGCTTCTTTTCCAGCAGCGGCGCGCGGCGGATCGCCGCGGCCGCGAACAGCAGCTGCAGGCGGCTGAACACGCTCAGCAGCGGCCCGGTCAGCTCCGAAAAATAGACAGGCGAGGCGATGACAAGGTTGTCGGCGGCGTCCATTTCCGCAAAGACGCGCGCCATGCCGTCGTGCAGGGCGCATTCCGCGTGGGTCCAGCACCAGCGGCAATCGACGCAGGGCGCGATCCCGCAGCGATAGGCGTCAATCTGCGTGATCTCGCCGCCGAGCGGCGCCCGGAAGGCGGCGAGCAGCGCCGCCGTGTCGCCGTCCCGGCGCGGCGAGCCGTTGAAGATCAGTGTTTTCATTCCGTCTCTCCCGCTTCCGCCCGTCTATTGCGCCAGATCAAAGGCCGCGGGCACATATTGATTGAGCGTGCGCGCGGTCTCCAGCGCGGCGTCCGCCGCCAGCTCGCCCACCGTGATCCCGGAATAGACCAGCTGGCCGGAGGTGAACGCGCCGGTCTTGCTGTCAAAAAGGTACGAGGGCGTGCACTCATAAGCCGTCCCGTTTGAAACGAGCGTCGGGTTATAGGGCAGGACCGCGGCGTCCGCGGCGGTGAACTCCACCAGCACCGCGCTGGCCGCGTCGGGGAACACCTCGCGGCTGTCCCGGACCGTCAGGCTGACCGGCCCGGAGCCGCCCGCAAGCGGGATCACCAGGGTCTCCGCCGCCTGCTCCTCCACATAGAAGGTCGGGAACTCGATCTCCACGTTGTTGGGACGGAACGACCCCGCCGCGCAGGAAAAGGTACAGGCCGCGACCCCGTCCCGGAAGGAGGCCAGGTTCGCCGTGCTGCGCGCGCCGTTGCCCAGGTCGAGCAGCGCCGCAGTCCGGGTCTGCAGGACCATCGGGGCGTCGAGCGCGCGCGCCGGGTCCAGCGGATACGCTTTGTCGGCAAAGTCTCTCCCCTGGTGCCGGAGGTCGGAAAACGCGATCTTCCGCTGCTCCGTCGCCGGCGCTTCATCCGGGCGGGGGCCGACAATCGTCCAGCACACCGCCCCCAGCACCAGGACCAGGCCGGCCAGGCCGAGCAGGCCGCCCACCGTCTTTTTCGTCATCGTGCGCCCTCCCGTCGCCGCGGATGATGCCCCGCCGGTCCCCCGGCCGTCTGCACGGCCCGGTTCGGACGGCGCGGGATCAGAAATTCTCCCAATCGGTAAGCCACATACTATAAGTAATTGACCACAACCGGCGCTGAAGAACGCCATTATAGGTTCGATAACGCCATTCGGTCAGCTCGGCGCGCAGCGTGCTTTCCCCAGCGACCATTTCCCTTGTGTCAACATCAAGCGGGATCGCCGCCGCATTTTTGCAGCAAATTAAAGAAAGGAGCAGAATCAAAAATACAGTGCGTCTGAATTTCACTTTAATCATCCTTTCCTCATTTCAATCACCGTTTTTGATCGGCATAGAAGCGAAGGGCTCTACTGCTATACTTTTGAAAGTGCCCTTGTCCTCTCCATCTATAAACAAATTGTATGTGCCGTCCGGATTTTTTACCAAATAGCTGCCATCAAGCGTCACGGTATAGATTTCATACCCGTCTTCTTCCGTCGGACTTGGATAAGCCGGCTGGAAAATGACGGCATAGGACGCAAGAAACAGCAGCAGCACGGCCGCGCACAGACCGGCGGCGGTCAGCCGATTCCGGGTCCGTCCGTGCCGGAGACCGAAGCGGAACCGCTGCAGCACCTCCCAATCCTTTTCCGGGACGACGAACGAGGCGGCACAGACCGGCGCGCCCGGCAGGGCCGCCTGCCGCTCCTGCAGATCGCGGTAAAAGCTCAGGATCGTCCCAAAATAATGCCGCCGCGCCTCCTCCGTAAACTGCGCGGACACCCGGCCGTCGCAGCGCAGCTCCATCGTCCGCTCGCACACCCGCCGCAGCAGATACGACGCCGGATTCCACCAGAAGACGCAGCAGACGAGATTGACAAGCAGCTTGATCCACAGATCGTGCGACAGAAAATGCCGCGCCTCATGCGCGAGAATGTCGGCCAGCGCGTCCTCGTCATAATCCCGCGCCGGCAGGACCGCCACGGGCCGAAAGAAACCGGTCATGAACGGGATCCCCGTCCGCTCGGAAAACGCCAGCTCCGCCCCGGGGATGCCGGCCCGCGCCAGCAGCGCCCGCAGCCCCGGCAGGTCCACCCGCGGAAGGCGGCGCACAGTCCGCGCGAGACGGACATAACGCAAAAGAAGCCGCAGCAGCAGAATTGCCGCGACCGACAGCCAGAGCGCCACCAGCAGATCAAGACCGGTCGCCGCGGCGCCGCCGGCCGCGAGCAGCGGCTTTTGGAGCGCCGATTCGAGCGCCGGTATGAGCTTATAGGACGAAATGACCTTTGAGAATCTAAAATCGTAGGAAAACAGCAGCCGCACCAGCGAGGTGACAATCAGGCAGAACAGCGGCAGCAGCCCGAAGCGCAGAATGAACGCCGTCCGTCGGCTGAAGACGTACAGCAGCAGCGTAAAGATGCTGAACCAGAGAACCGCCATGAAAAACGAGAACCATGAGATCGGCATGGTCTTATTCGTTTCCTTTCAGCAAGTCTTCGATTTCGGCGATGGTGCCCTGCTTGAGCTTGGTGTCCTTGAGCAGCGCGCAGATGACGTCCTTCGTCTCGTCCGCCAGGTCGGCGGCATGCGTCGCGGTGACGTCGCGCACCTGAAACGCGGCATACGCGGCGCGCGAGAACTGCGGCCGGAAGGTGCGGCTGTAATGCTTGCCCGCCTGCGCGTATCCGTCAACGGCGATGGCCGCCTTGCGGAGCAGGTTGTTCAGCAGGATGTGGACGGAGTTGCTCTTCCACGAAGCGTCGGACGATTGCGCGACAATCTGCTGCGCAGAAAGCGACACCGGCGACGCCCACAGCACCTGCATGATCTCCAGCTCGCTCCTTGATAATGATTCCATACTATCACCTCGGTTCTTATCTTCTTGTCTTGATTATATACTTTTCTCTGAACCAGTCAACATATTTTTGTTTCAAGCCATTCTGTTTTAAATCGGAGCCAAACGACCGGCGGAGCCGTTTGGCGGCAGAAAATAAAGTAATCGCGTTTCATAAGTTAAATTTGAACAAATTTTTAATAATATTATACAGTTTTAAATTGCAAGCATTTACAAATCTGGCGGGCCGTGGTACGATGGCATCACAAAATCGGTTTCCATCGATTTCCAGCACAGAAAAACGGAGTGCAGACCGGACGCATCGAAACAGCCAAATTCGGAACGTTTGGAGGGATAAACATGACGCGAAAAATGAGAACCGCCGTCCTGGGCCTGGTCGTTCTGGTCCTGGCGATGGCGACGCTGCCGGGTGCTGCCGCCGGGCTCCGCACGGACAGCAAGCCGGCGACGGAACAGAAGACGGTCGTCTTTTCGGATTTCCGGCGCACGGGCACGGCCGGCGAAGCGTATTCCCCCGAATCCGCCGCCGACCCGATGGTGCTGCAGACCAAATCCGCGGTGCTGGTCACGTTGGCGGACGGCGCGCGCAGCACGATGAACATGGTTTCCTTTGAAAACGGGATCGCGTCCTATACCTTCACGGGCGCGGCGGGCGCGATCGACCCGCAGAACACGGAGATCGTGTTCCCGGCCCTCTATGTGGAGGAACAGGCCGCGCAGCCCATCTCCATCCCCCTCGCGGGCGGCTCCGGACTCATCAAGCTGACGGTCCGCGACAGCCGCGAGGTGTTCCCCAACGCGGACAGCGCGGTGCTGGTGGAGTTCACCGCCCCCGACGTCACGGTCCTGCCCTACAACCCGGTGCTCGTCTCGAACGGGAAAACCTATGACTGCGAGCCCTCCTATTATTTTGACACGAAGACCGGGGACTTCACCCACGGTCAGCTGGTCTTTGCCGGGATCACGGTGGGCGAGCTGGCGGCGGACGCCGTCCTGACGACCGCGCGAACCTTCTGCCAGTATATCCCCGCGACTTACAGCCTGGCGCAGTAAAACGAACAGGCGCTCTCCGCAGGGAGAGCGCCGTTTTTTGAAAGGAGCAGACGAAACGTGATCAAACGATGCGGACGAACTCTGTTGGCGGCCGTTCTGGCCCTGATGCTGCTGGGGACGGCGGCATTCGCAAGCAATTACGGGACGCCGGACGGCCCCTTCAGCGCCGAGCTGCTGGGCGACTATCTGCCGGCCCTTTCGACCTTTATGGTGACCGGCAGCGTGATGACGGACAGCCACAAGACCATGCTGGCCCGCTTCGGCGACTTTTCCGAAGCGTACAGCTGCCATGTCTATGTGTGGCAGTGGGCGACGCTGGAGAACAGCGGCTACGCCTCCTTTGAGGACGCGGTGGCGGCGATGGAGCCGCACGCCGCCGACAACACCGTGTGCGTCGTCTATTTGCACAGCCCGCGGAAGGCCTATGTCCGGGTCGGCGCAGCCCTGGCCCCGGAGGCCGACGCCGACGCGCTGGCCGACCAGCTGCTGCACGGGGACGCGGAGCCGTTCCCGCGGTTCGCGGCGTTTTATGACGCCCTGTGCGAGACGGTCGGCCGCGCCAAAGGGACCTATGTGACCGGCAGCCTCCTGTCCACGACGCAGCTTGACCGCCAGGGGCTGGAGCAGATCATGGTGCCGCTCCACGAGGCCTTTCCCGGCTATATCTGGGTGGATTACAGCTCCGACGGCGGCGCGGCCGGGACGGAATACTCCGTCCTGCGCCACAGCCGGGAGATCGACTATAACGCGACCTATGCGCTCTGGGAGCATCCGCTGGAGTATTACTTTGAGGACGCCCTCTACCTGACCTATTACAGCCAGACGGGCACCGCCTTCCTCGACTTCGGCAAGGACACCGGCGTCAAGCTGTCCGACAAGCAGCTCCGGGAGCTGGAGGCGGCCTTCGCGCCGTCCGCGGACGGCAGCGGCGCCGACGGATTCCGCGCCGGGACGGACCGGCTGGCCGCCGCCCTCGCCAAAATGGATCTCCGCAGCGGCCAGAGCGGGCCCTCCGGCTGGCTGATCGCGGCGCTGGCAGTTGCCGGCGCGGCCGTGCTGGTCGTGCTGCTGCTCCTGCTCCGGCGCAAGAAAGGCAAAAAACCGCGCCCCGACGCGAACTGAATCTGCGGCGGCAAGGCCGGACATCGACAGATGTCCGGCCTTTACAATCATTTCCGGCCGTGCGGCGGCAAAGAGGCGGCCGCGCCCGGTTTCGGCCGCCGCGCACAGAGCGTTCCAGCACTTCCGGCGTCAGCAGGCGGGGCGCCGCGCGCCGCCCGGGGCGCGGTTGCGTCCGGAATCACGGCGTCTGCGCGAGGGTCAGGAAAGCCCGTGCCAGCGGCGTAAGCTCGGCGTTCCGCAGGTGGATCACGAAGAGCTCGCTGTCGCGGCCGGTGCCTTCGATGTTCATAAAATGGAGTTTTCGGTCGTCCATCAGCCGCAGATCGGCTTCGGGACAGATCGCGCAGCCGATGTTCATGGCGACGAGCGGCCAGATGCTGGTGATCTGGTTGTATTCCACGAGAATGTCGAGCTTCGATTCCCAGCCGGCGAACCAGGCCAGGATCTCGTCGCGGAAGCCCGGCCGGGACGGCAGAATGAGCGGCTCCTCCGCCAGCTCCGCCACGGTCACGGAAGTGCGGTCCGCGAGCCGGTGCCCGGTCCCCGTGAAGGCGATCAGCTTTTGCCGGCCCACGTAATTCGAAACGAAATCGGACTGGTCATAAGGGCTTCGGACGAACGCGGCGTCGATCAGGCCCGACCGCAGCCGGTCGCAGAGGTCGGTGCTGTTGCCGCAGTACACCTCGAAGCGCGCCTTCGGATACAGCCCTCTCATGCGGCTGATGATCCCCGGCAGGATCTCCCCCGCCGCCGATTCGGTCGTTCCGAGATGCAGCTTTCCCGACAGGGCCTCCTCGTGCATGTCGTGCAGATGCGCTTTGGCGCGGTCGGCGGTCTTCAGGATGTTGTTCGCCTGCTCAAGAAAATAGCGTCCCTCCTCCGTCAGCGCGAACTTCCGCTTCCCTCTTATGAACAGCGTGACGCCCAGCTCCTCCTCGAGCTCTCTCATGGCCCGGCTCAGCGGCGGCTGGGTGATGTGCAGCTCTTCGGCGGCGCGGGTGATGTTCTGCTTTTCGGCGACGGTGACAAAGTATACCAGTTTATTGAGTTCCATCGCATATCAATACCTTTAAAGTATTCTTTTTATCCATTATAAGCATTTCACAAATCAAAATCAATAGTGTATGATACATCTTGGTTGTCTTCAAACTTCATATAAGGAGAAAAGCGATGACATTTATTGAGTTCACCGAGATCGCCATGCTGGTGCTTTTCGGCGTTTCGTGGCCGTTCAACATCATCAAGTCGTTCAGATCCGGAACGGCGAAGGGCAAAAGCGTGCTCTTTGAATTGATCGTAGTCGTCGGCTACCTGTTCGGGCTTTCCGGCAAGTTTGCCGCGTTCGCGCAGACCGGACACATGGCGCTTTCCGTATGGTTCTACCTTGCCGACATTGTCATGGTGTCCATTGACATGGCGCTTTACCGCAGGAACGTCCTCCTGGACCGCAAGCGCGACGCGGCCGCGGCCGCAGAAAAAGCGACGCCCGAAACCGGCAGCATCGCATAAAGCGGCGGAACGCCGGCCTGTGACGGCCGCCGTCCGGGCAGGGGCGGCGCGGCCGGAACAAGCAAATCAAAAAGAGCGGACTGATGAAACAAATCAGTCCGCTCTTTTTTTGATGAGATCGCGTCGGATGAAACCGCAAAGCGGGCGGCCGCCGCGAGAGCTGACCGGCCGGGAACGCGGCCGCGCCGGCGCCCCGGAAGGCCCTAAATTATTCCCACTCCACCGTCGCGGGCGGCTTGCCGGTGATGTCGTAGACGATGCGGTTGATGTGCGGGACCTCGTTAACGATGCGGCGGCTGACCTTGTCCAGCAGCTCATAGGGCAGGCGCGCGAAATTGGCGGTCATGAAGTCCTGCGTCTCGACGGCGCGCAGCGCCAGCGTGTAGTCATAGGTCCGCTCGTCGCCCATGACGCCGACGCTCCGCAGCCCGGTCAGCACGGCGAAATACTGGTTGACGCTGCGATCGAGCTTGGCCAGCGCCATCTCCTCGCGGAAGATCGCGTCCGCCTCGCGCAGGATCGCCAGCTTGTCCTCCGTCACCTCGCCGAGGACGCGGATCGCCAGGCCGGGGCCCGGGAAGGGCTGCCGCCACACCAGCGTCTCCGGCAGGCCCAGCTCGGTGCCGAGGGCGCGCACCTCGTCCTTGAACAGACGGCGCAGCGGCTCGACAATGCCGGTGAACTCCATGTTTTTCGGCAGCCCGCCGACGTTGTGATGGCTCTTGATGACGGCCGACTCGCCGACGCCGCTCTCGACGACGTCCGGGTAGATCGTGCCCTGCGCCAGGAACTCCATCTTGCCGAGCTTGCGCGCCTCTTCCTCGAACACGCGCACAAACTCCTCGCCGATGATCTTGCGCTTGCGCTCCGGCTCGGTGACGCCCTGCAGGCGGTCAAGGAAGCGCTTCTGGGCGTTGACGCGCACAAAATTGAGGCCCTCGAGCTTGCTCATCGCCGCCTCGACCTGGTCGCCCTCATCCTTGCGGAGCAGACCGTGATCGACAAAGACGCAGGTCAGCTGGCTGCCGATGGCGCGGTGCAGCAGCGCCGCCGCCACCGAGCTGTCCACGCCGCCGGAAAGCCCGAGCAGCACGCGCCCGGCGCCGACCTGGGCGCGGATCTCCGCCACCGCCTGCGGGATATAGGCGCCCATGTGCCAGTCCGGTTGCAGGCCGCAGACCCAGAACAGGAAGTTCTGGAGGATCTTCTTGCCGTGTACGGTGTGCAGCACCTCGGGATGGAACTGGACGCCGTACAGCCGGCGGTCCACGTTTTCGATGGCGGCAAAGGGGCAGCCGTCGGTGTGCGCCGTGGCGTGGAAGCCCGGCGAGAGATGATCGACCTCGACGCCGTGGCTCATCCAGCAGACGCTGGTCTCGTCGACGCCGGAGAACAGCGCGCTCTCGCCGTCGTGCGTGACCTCGACCTTGCCGTATTCGCGCGTCTCCGCCTTGCGGCAGCCGCCGCCGAGCATCTGGATCATCAGCTGCTGGCCGTAGCAGATGCCGAGCACCGGCACACCCAGCTCAAAAATGCGCTTGTCCGGGATCGGCGCGCCCGCCGCGAACACGGTCGCGGGGCCGCCGGTGAGGATGATGCCGCCCGGCGCAAAGGCCTCGATCTTCTCGATCGAAGCGCTCCACGGCATGATCTCGCAATACACGCCGCATTCGCGCACGCGGCGCGCGATCAGCAGATTGTACTGTCCGCCGAAGTCGAGCACCAGCACGCGGTTCTTCTTCTCCATATAAAAACCTCCGTCGTTGTAATCACACTATTGGTATTCTTCATTTTGACATAACCTACAAAAAATAGCAACTGTTTCAACAGAGAATAATGCGCCCTTCCGGTCGAAAAATAATGGTGAACTACGACAAATCGGGAGGAATCACCATGAAACGCACATTCCGCGGTCTCATCGCCGCCGCGGCGGCGGCGATGAGCTGTCTGCTGATGCTGGCCGCCTTCATCCCCGCCCGCGCCCTCTTCGGCCGGGACGAGGCGCCCGGCGCCGTCGCCGCCTTTGCCAAATCCGACGTCACCGGCGCGACCATCTGCTTTACGTCCGACGACTTTGCGGCGCGGGTCTCGGGCGGCGAAGCCCTCTCCTCCATCGTCATCGCCGCGCTCCCCGCCTCCGGCACGCTGCGCCTGGCGGGCCGCGCGCTGCCCTGCGGCGAGGCGGTCGCCGTCCGGGATCTGGACACGCTCGCCTATGTGCCGGCCGCGGACGAGGCCGAGGTCCACACCAGCTTCTCCTTCATTCCCGTGTTCAGCAAATCCGGTGCCGCCGCCGAGGCGGTCGCCGTCTCGCTCAACCTCAGCGCCCGGGCGAACGCCGCGCCGGTGGCGCGCGAGCTCACCCTGCCGACCTGCGCCGGCGTGGCGCTGTGCGGCCGCTTTCGCGTCTACGACCCCGACGGGGACGCCTGCACCTGCCAGATCGTCTCCCCGCCGCGCCGCGGCACCGTCGCGGTGACGGAGACCGGCTTCCGCTATACGCCGGCCGCCGGCAAAACCGGCAAGGATTCCTTCTCCTATACCGCCACCGACGTCTACGGCAACGTCTCCGCCGCCGCGGATGTCACGGTGCGGGTGGAAAAGCGCGCCGACAAGGATGATTTTGTCTACACCGACCTGGCGGACAGCCCGTCTCATTACGCCGCGCTGCGCCTGCGCGACGCCGGCGTGCTCTGCGGCGAGACGCTGGGCGGCGACAGCTTCCTCTACCCTGCCAAAACCGTGAGCCGCGCCGAGTTCGTGGCGCTCGTCTCCGCCGTGACCGACACGGCGCTGCCGACGGCAGCCGTGGGCACCGGCCTGGCCGACAACGACCGCATCCCCGTCTGGGCGCAGCCCTATGTGGCCGCGGCGGTCGTGGGCGGCGTGATCCGCGGCGAACCGGACGGCGGCGGCAACCGCGTGTTCCGCGCCGCCGACGCCATCACCCGCGCCGAGGCCGCCGCGATCATCGACCGGGCCCTCGCGCTGCCGGACGACGGCCGCGAGATGGCCTTTGCCGACGCCGGCGCCGTGCCCGCCTGGGCCGCGCAGGAGGTCGTCAACTGCGCCGCCGCCCAGGTGCTGCCGATCTTTGACGACAACACGGTGCGCTGCGCCAGCGCCGTCACGCGCGAGGACGCCGTGCAGATGCTCTGGTGCATGATGGAATATCAGCAGGCGCAGAAGCCCTCCGGCCTGTTCGGGATTTTCGGCAAATAGACATCCGCCCTGCCGGGAAACCGGCAGGGCAGCTTTTTACCAGCCGTTGTAATGGACCTTTTCCGGCTCCCACAGACCGCGCGGCGGCTTCTCCTCCGCCGGCCAGCCGACCGGCAGGATGCAGAAGGGCCGGACGCCCTCCGGCAGGCCCAGGATCGCCGCGACGGCCGCCATCCGCTCCGCCATGGGGGCGATCCCCATCCAGACGCCGCCCAGGCCCAGATGCCGCGCCTCGAGCAGCAGGTTCTGCACGCTGGCGCCGAGGTCCTGCTGCCAGAACTCGCTTTCGCGGGCCGCGACAGGCACGAACACGACCGGCGCCTGCGCCGCGCAGCCCGTATAGGGATGCACCTGCGCCAGCCTGGCGATCAGCGCCCGGTCGGTGACGACGACAAAGTCCCATTCCCGCGCGTCGCGCGCGGTGGGCGCAGCCATCGCCGCGCGCAGCAGCCGTTCGATCTGCTCCGGCGCGACCGAGCGATCCTGAAACTTGCGGATGCTGCGCCGCTCAAAGATTTCGTTCATGTTTTTCTCCCTTCACACGCTGTGTTTCCAATACAAGCAGGCCCGCCGCCGCCACCCACAGGCCCCGCGGCAGCTCCGCCCTGACGGTCTGCTCGGTCGTCAGCACCAGCCGCAGCGGCGCCAGCGTTTTCTCCGCTCCGAGGGCCGCGCGCAGCGTCTCGCCGTCAAACAGGTCTGTGCCGCCGCCGCGCCGGACGCGGGCCAGAATGCGCTGCGGCGTCAGCAGCGCGCCCGTGCCGTCCGCCGCAAAGGCCGCCGTCCGGACGGCGGGGACCGACAGCACCGCATATCCGGTGCCGCACGGGACAATATAGGCCGTCTCCCCCGTCAGTGCGTCTGTCCCGGCCAGCGGCCACAGCCGCCCGGCGCCGGCGCCGCGGCCGGCGGCGGAGAGCAGCAGTTCGACCGTGCCGCGCACAAAACCGTGCTGCGGCGCCGCCGCGGCGTCCAGCCCGGAAAGCTCCCCTGCCGCCGCCAGCGCCGCGCGGTCGCGCAGGCCGGCCGCCGTCTGCCACAGACCGCACAGCAGCACCGCCGCGCCGAGCAGCGTCCAGAGAGAACGGTAAAAAGCCAGGCGCCTCATGTCAGCTGCTTTTCAAAGCGGCGGTCCGATTCGCAGTAGGCGCTGCCGCGGTGCGGCACCTCGGTGAAGCCCCACTTGCGGTACAGGCCGAGCGCGGCCGTCAGGCGCGAATTGGTGAAGAGCAGCGCCGTGCGGCCGCCGCGGGCGCTGATGCCGGCGAGCGCCGCCTCCATCAGGCGGTCGGCCAGGCCGCGGCCGCGGTATTCCCGGCGCACCGTCAGCTTGGCGATCTCCCAGACGCCGGCGCCGGCCGGCATCAGCGACACCGTCCCCGCCGGCACGCCGTCCGCCAGCGCCAGCCAGATCGCACCGCCCGCGTCGAGGGCCGTCTCGTGCGGATGGTCAAGCAGGTGAAAATCCTCCGGTTCGAGCAGGTCGTATTCACGCAGCCAGTCGAGCGACATCTGCCGCCAGGCAGTGAAATAGCGATCCTCATAGGCGACAATCTCCGTCATGCTTCCTCCTCCGGCAGCGCGGGCGCGACCATTGCGGTCTTGTATTCGAAGTAGTTGACCATGCCCGGCCGGGCGCCCTGCGGCTTCTTGACATAGCGGATCTGCGTATAATCGACCGCGGCGCGCGGCTGCCGGGCCGCGGCGCTGAAATAGGCGGCGGCCGCCGCCGCCTGCTCCAGCGCGCGGTCGGAGGGCACGGCGCCGCCCGTCTGCAGCACGGCATGGCAGCCCGGCACCTGGCGCGCGTGGAACCAGAGGTCGTTCTTGGCGGCCCAGCGGTGCGTCAGGCGGTCGTTTTCGACGTTGTTGCGCCCGCACAGCAGGGTCAGTCCGCCGTCCACCGTGAAGGCGCGCGGCGCGAACGGCGGCTCCTTGGGCCGGCGGCGGCTCTTGTCCCGCTCGCGCAGGTAGCCGCCCTCAAGCAGCTCCTGGCGGATCAGGGCCAGCTCCGCCTGGCCGCCGGCCGCCGCCAGCGTATAGAGCACGCTCTCGGCGTACTTCAGCTCCTCCTCGCCGCGCGCGATCTGCTCGGTCAGCGCCGCCTCGGCGTTTTTCATGCGGGCGTATTTGGCATAGAGCCGCTGCGCGTTCTGCTGCGGCGTTTTCTGCGGATCGAGCTCGATCTTCACCTGCGGCAGGGCCGCGTCGAAATAGTCGGTGACGGTGACGGCGCGGTCGCCCGGCCTGATCGCGTAAAGATTCGCGGTGATGAGATCGGCGCGGCGCTTGAGCGCCTCGCGCCGCTGCGCTTCGGCCAGCTCCTGCCGCTGCGCGGCCAGCTTGCGGCGCAGGCGGTCGCGCGTGTTCTGCATGGCGTGCGTCATCTCGGCGGCCGCGCCGCGCACGGCCTCGGCGCGGGCGCGCGCCCCCCAGAAGCGGTCGAGCAGCTCCGAAAAGCTCTCGGCGCGCACGCAGTCCCCGCCGTACTGCCGCACCGGGAAGGCGGCGACATCCTTCGGCGCACCGTCGGCGCCGAGGACCAGCCACGGCGCGGGCGCGGCGGTCAGCAGCGTCCGCAGCGCCGCGGCCGCCGCCGCGGGATCGCCCCCGGCCCGGAAGAAGGCCTCGCGGGCCAGCAGCGGCGACACCCCGGCGCACAGCGCGCACAGGTCCTGCGGCTCCGCGCAGCGGGCGCACAGCGCCGCCAGCTCATTTTCCGTCAGCGCCGCGGCCGCCGGCTTCCCGGTCTGGGGCGGCAGCCGATAGCGCAGTCCGGGCAGAACGGGGCGCGGGGACTGTTCCTGGCCGACATTCTTGAGGCAGGCGAGAATGACGCCGTCCTCCTCGACCAGAATGAGGTTGGTCATGCGGCCCGTCAGCTCGCACACCAGCCGCCGCGCCCGCACGTCGCCCAGCTCGCCGACGGCGGTAAAGCGCACCTCAAGGATGCGCTCGCCCTCCGGCTGGGTGACGGAGACGACGCGCCCGCCCGCCATGTGCTTGCGCAGCAGCATGCAGAACATCGGCGGCGCGTCGGGATTCTCGTCCTTCTCGGCCGTCAGGTGGACGCGCGCGTCGCTGCCGGCGCTGCAAAGCAGGCGGCAGGGTCCGGCCTCGGTGCGCAGCGACAGCACCGCGCGGTCGCGGCGGGGCATGTAGATCTTGTCGATCCGCGCACCGCGCAGCCGTGCGTCCAGCTCGGCGCACAGACCGGCGACCAGCAAATTGTCAAGCGCCATGGCTGAGTTCCTCCAGTCTCGACAGGGCGGCCCGCTCCGCCGCGGCGTCCAGCCCGGCGCGTTCCTTGCCGCGCCGCGCCTCGTCCAGCCGGGCCATCTGGGCCGCCAGATAATCGGAAAACAACGGGTCGCCATAGAGCAGCCCGGTGCAGTAATAGGCGTTCTCCGCCCCCATCGGCGGTTTTCCGCCCCTGGCGCGCAGCGCGACATACAGCTTTTCGCCCTCCCTGGCCAGCGCCTCGCGCTCGACCGTATAGCCCTGCTCGGCCAGGAAGCGGCGCAGCTCCTCCGCCCGCGTCTGCGGCTGAAGGACGAGCGCGTGCGCGCCGTCCGCCGTCCAGGGCGCGGCGGCGAGGATGGCGGCGATGGTCTCGCCGCCCATGCCGCAGATGGCGACGGTGTCGCAGTCGTCCGGCGAAAAATCGCTCAGTCCGTCGCCCAGGTGCAGCTCGATCCGCCCCTCCAGGCCGCTCTCCGCCACGCTGCGGCGCGCTGCCTCCAGCGGGCCGCGGCGCACGTCCGTCGCGCAGACCTGCGCGCCGGCGCGGGCCAGCGCGACCGAGAGATAGGCGTGGTCGCAGCCCACGTCGATCACCCGCCGCGCGCCGGCGCACAGCGCGGCGCACAGCGCCAGTCTCGGCGTCAGCGTCATGCGGCGTCCCCCCCTCATTCGTCCGTATAAATGCCAAAAGGCTGCCTCAAGTAGCTTGAGGCAGCCTTTCCGTTGCGCTTACTTGCTGGCCAGATAGCCGTTGATGCGCTCGACAAGCGCGTCGGCGTCCGTGCCGTGAACGGCGCAGGCCTCCGCGATGCTCTCGCCGCGGGAGGAGGGGCAGCCCAGACAATGCATGCCGATCTCAAAGAAGAACTCGGCAGTGCCCACGTCCTGGTCGAGGATGTCGCCGATCAGGCTCTCTTTCGTAACAGTCATATTTTCGACCTCCATTCGTATCAGTTTGTCCGTTTGACAATTCATTATACAATGCCGGACGACATTTTTCAACCACTATCGCGCAAGGTAGTGGCCGGGCAAAAGAACAGCCCGGAGCAAAGCTCCGGGCTGCGCCTTTTGGTGTGTGATTACTGCTGCTGCTCGCGCATCTTGGCGAAGCACTCGCTGCAGTAGACCGGACGATCGGTCTTGGGCTCGAACGGAACCTTGGCTTCCTTGCCGCAGTTCGCGCAGATGGCGGTGAAATACTCGCGCGGGCCGCGGGCGGCCTGCTTGCGGGCATCACGGCACGCCTTGCAGCGCTGGGGCTCGTTCTGGAAACCGCGCTCAGCGTAGAACTCCTGCTCACCGGCGGTGAACACGAACTCCTTGCCGCACTCTTTGCACACTAAGGTCTTGTCTTCGTACATGGTTTTTACCTCTCTTTTCCGCGATGCGGTGATAGAATATGCGAACAGGTCTTACCTGCTGTCGCCCTTGGACAGATAAAGCGCAAGCTTTTGCCGGATGCGCCGGACGGCGTTGTCAACAGATTTCTGCGGCCGCGCCAGACGCGCGGCGATCTCGTTGACGGTGTACCCTTCCAGATACGGGTCCAGAACAGACGCCTCAAAAGGAGACAGCAGGCCGTGAAGAGCAGCTTGGATCTCTTTTGCGGATTCGTTTGCCAGACATTCAGCCTCCGGGTCGGGATAATGGCTCTCGCCCGGAAGCGGGGTGAGTTGCTGCAGCTTGGCGCGCGCGTCCTCCTCGCGGCGAAAGCCGGAGGCATCGGTGCGCACCGCGTCATAGAGACGCGAGCGGATACAGAGAGTGGCATAGGCTTCAAAGGAGTCGTTCTTGCCAGGGTCGTAGGAGCGGATCGCCTTCAGCAGTCCGATCATGCCCTCCTGATAAAGGTCATCCTGATCGCCGCCGCGCAGGAAAAAGGGGCGGACCAAACGGGATACCAAACGGGAATATTCCCGGGCGGAATCTTCTTCCGATGCAGATGCGTGACGGTCGTTCACATGTTCGCTCCTGTCATTTTCGGCTGTTTGCACAACCCAACATCCGCTAACGACGCTATTATAGAACAAATTTACCTTTGTTGTCAAGAGATAATGCTCGGATAACGGCTCAAAATACGTTGAAATTCCGGGATTTTCCCCACCGGACCGTCCTCAGTGCTTTAAAAGCTCGTCCGGATCGATGGAATGTTCCTCCTTGATGGTCGAGAGGATCACAATCGTCCGGGTGCTCTGCACGCCGACCGCGCCCTTGACGGTGTTGAGCAGCCGCTCCAGACTCGGGGTGTTGTCCGTGCAGACCTTGAGCAGAAAATCGCTGTCGCCGGTGATGTAATGACACTCGAGGATCTCGCGGTTGGCCATCACGACGCTGGTGAACTTCTCGATGTGCTTCGGGTGCTCGAGGCTGACAAAGATGAAGGCCGTGACGTCCTTGCCCGCCTTGGCGCTGTCGATGATGGTCGTGTGACGGCTGATGAGGCCGCTGTTCTCGAGCTTGCGGATGCGCTCGATGACCGCGGAGACCGACATGTTGACCTTCTCGCTGATGACGCTGGCGTTTTCACGGGCGTTGGCGCGCAGGCACTTCAAAATTTTGACATCAATATCATCCATAGGGCGTCCCTCCGTCAAATCTAATCATAACAATGGCATAATAACATTCATTCCGAAAAAAATCAAGAGCGGAGCCGCCGAAACCAAAAATGTTTTCGGCGGCTCCGCGTTGAACTGTTCCCTTTTACACGTTCGTCGTCACGGCAGCGGCAGAAGCTGCAGCGACAGCAGCTCCGCGACGCCGATCAGGTTGGGCGCGGTCATGCGCGTCTCCGGCAGGGCGGACACGCTGACGGTTTTTATTTTCCGTCCCCCACGGTGACATGGAGCGTAAACGTGCAATGAAAGGCGGTGCAGGTGATATCACAGGAACCCGGCTTTTTTGCATAGACCGTGCAGTCGACCCCGCAGTCAGCCACCTCGAAATCGCTGTTCTCCCAGGTGGTAACGTACTGACGAGCCAGCGAGACCCTGCTCCCATCGCTCATTACCGCCGCCAAAGGCAGATCATATCCTGTGCCGGGGCCGGGCAGCGATATATCCATCTCCTGCTCGATCATGGTATCTTTGGCGTCCCAATAACAGATTAGCTCGGCAGTACCGCCCTTGACGGTCAGCGGAAGCTCTTTTCCACTCCATAATAGGAAAGGATGATCTTCGTTTCCCCGGGCCTGTAAGTCTCCAACGTATATGCGCCGCGCGATTCGACCCATTTCAGCGCGGCCGGTTCCTCATCTGCAAGCCGTATGGAGAGGGTTTTTTCATCTCCCGGGATCAAAACGTTCCCACAGCCCTTGAACTTCACTGTCGGCTCTAAAGCGATCTTGTTGCCTATGCCCTCATGGTGAAGGGCGTCTACGACGGTCTGCGGCTCGTCAAGCCCGAGCGACATCTGGACGATCTCATTTTCGAGTGCCGCCCTGTCAAGGGGATCAACAACGCTTACTCGAATCGGGACTTCGCATACAGCGCCCTTGTACCGCAATGTAAAGACTGTCTCGCCCGCCTTTTGCGGCAAAAGGATCCCGTTCTCAAAGCCGAACTGAACCACCGACGGATCGTCAATTTCCCATTCCAGCAACGCCGGATCGCCGTTGTTGTTGATGATTTTTTCGTCCGTCATCCACTTCCCCGTTTCCGGAGAAATGAACGTATGATCCCCTTCGACTACTGTCCGGGTCTCCGCCGCCTCCGTGCCGTTCGCGCTGTACCAGAACCGCGGCACAAACACATAACGGGGAGCATAGGGCACGTCGACCAGCGTGATATTGTCCCAGCTCAGGTCGTCAAACCAGATCTTTCCCTTTTCTGTTGTCATAGCGGCCACTGCTTAGAAACGACCAGAAAAACCAAATTGCACTGCCGACAATAAGAATTGCCGTCAGAAGTATTGATGCCTTCCGTTTCCATTTCACTATCATACACCCCTTTCAGGCCGCCCACGCCCATGTGCAGTCCTGTGTGTTTCCCGAATCGCAAAAAATCGGCTGATCGTTTGCATTAAAAAGCGTTGTAGCTGAATACGGAACTGCTCGACAATTATATGTCTCGTAAACTGCTTGTTCATGGCATTCTACAAAAAGGTTACCGTCCACAACTCGTAAGGTTTCACCAGTCTGATATGATGTAACGGTTGCCTCCAGCCTGATATTTCCGACAATGCAGGTTACTGGTCGGTGTCCATATATAATTTACCAGGGCACGTGCCGCTTCTCCTCTCTCCGCCGCCGGCCGTCTCCCATCATACGTCGGCATTTTACCCATTTTTATTATGCAATTCTTACAGGTTACAAATTTGTTTTAAATAATTACTGTCTATAATTGCAATATATCATAGCCCTGCGCTCCTGTAAATTTTTTCCTGCGAAAATAGCGGCGCGGCGGAAAACTCCGCCGCGCCGAGGTGCAAAATCAATTCAGCGGGGTCTTCTCCAGCGTCAGGCCCTCGAACATGGACAGGTCGAACGACGGCTCCGGCGCTTCATAGGTGTTGAGCTCCATGAGCTTTCCGTCGTAATAAAACCAAAGGTGTGTGCGCCAGTGGTCGGGATCGGTGCTCAGCACCCCCGCCATCGTCACACCCGTCAGCTTTTCCCCATTGAGCATAAACTCCACCTCGCGGTAATCTGCGATGTACTCCTTTTCCTTCCAGTTTCCCGCCGTGACGGTCTGCCCTCCCTGTCCCTGACGGAAGGCCTCGACACTTTTTTCGAGCAAGACACGCGCCTCCTCGCCCGGATAGGTCACATAGAGGTTATAGACCTGCGACGGGTCGCCCGCCAAAAAGCCCTCGACGCTGTATTCAGGTAAGGAATGCGTGCCGAGGCTCTTGACCGTGTAATAGCCGGCCTTGGGTTCCGCCGGCACACCGTCGACCGACGGGAGCCATACATACGCTTCCTCGCGGATCTGGGTAATGAGCGGCAGGAGCTTGCCCTCGCCCCGGTCGCCGGCGGCGGGATAGGCTGCCGCGTCCACCGTGTTCAGGAACGCCAGAAGCTCCTCCCGGCTCAGGGGAAAGCTCTCCGCCTTCGGCGGGCCGAGCAGCGCCTCCGCCTGCGCCGTCTTGTAGGCTTCTTCCGCCTCCTTAGCCGCTTTCTCCCGCTGCTCCACCCGCGCCCGTGCCTCCTCTGCGTCTGGCAGCGGCACCTTTTCCCATACATATTGCGGTACGGTCTCGCAGCCATCCTCCTCAAATTCGCTGACGCCTATGAGCATGCCGCCCAGCATGGCCCGTATCTCATAGAAATGATATTGTTCTTCGATCACGCCCCGCATGATAATGGCTTCTGTTTTTTCACCGTTTATTACGTACTCCGTATTTTTGCAGGAGGTCAAAAGGTCGTTGCTCTCCCACGAGGCCGGCGTCGGCCATCCGGGATTTGCGTCCATCCACGCCGACAGCGTTTTACCGCGCAGCGCGGCATTGGGATACTCCTGCATGACCGTGATTCTTTGTTCTGCCGGGCCCAGACAATATGAAATGACCTGCCTGCCGCTTTGTGGATCGCCATGAATACGCCAAGCCTCCGACTGTAGCTGTCGCTCCGGATCCCGCATCATCCAGATATAACCGTCTTGGCGAATGAACCTCAATAGATCTGCGATCGATCCGCTCAATCGTTCGTCCCCCACGGGATAGTTCTCGTCGGTCGATGCAAGAAAGTCCAGCAGCTCGTCTTCGTTCTTCAGAAAAACGTCTACCGTATGGAGGTTGTACGGGCTGTCATCGGATGCGGAGGACTGCGATGATTCTGGCTTATCCGCCACACAGGCGGATGCAGACAACATGAGCAACAGGACGAACAGCCAACATATTATCTTTTGCCCTATCGCAACTTTTTTCATAAATGGCTCCTCTCAGTGATATGCAGCCAAATGCTCAAGAATATCTTCTTGACATTTACTGCATAACAGATCATTCCGGTCAAGCGACTGCCGTGGTTCTTCCATCACACAACCAAGCGGTCGCTTATCTGCGGGATTCAATGCATGGTAATAGCAACGTGTGTTGTATGCACAGGTACTATATCCTATTGGCCCAGGGTATTGAGAGGTACAATAGTGATCGAGCTTCTTATCGCAAAACTGATGACAAAGCTCATGCATGAGCACGCCCTTTTGTTTCAAATCCACATCAGTGGTCACGCGCTCAAGCATTGTAACCACTTTCCATGTTGGATACGAGGCCGACCTATCGAATTCTAGTTGCCCAAATTCCGAAAAACTAAAAACCTTGTGTCCCGACCATATCACCGAGGTCATTACTCCATTCGCCGTATCATCCAGTAGATTGTGATAGACATCGTATGCCAGACCTTCCCTCGATGTGCAATACCTATTACCTAATTCAGTATGGTAATTTCCAGATACGCTTGCTAAAGAGGAATCAGGAAGATCATGACAATTCCTTTCCGTATAGGGTGTTGTATCACCCGCGGGCTGCGCGTTTGTCTTGCAGGACTGAATCGTTGACGCAACGAAATATGTTGGATTAGAATTCTCCGAGATGTAAAGTCTGAACTTGTTCCAAAATGCATCGTTCACCTGAGTGCGATAAAACATAATGGTCGCTCTTGCATCTGTATTGCTTGTTTCATAAAACAGCGGATAAGCATTATCAATATAGTGATTCACGATTGCCTGATACTCAAACACAGTAACGATGCAACTTGAAGTTAAACCATTGACCGTTGTCCCCGTTATTGTAGCAGTACCAACGCTATGCGCCGTTATTGCTCCGACCGCTGATACAGACGCCACCGTAGGATTATTGCTGCTCCAACATATCATTTGATTTGACGCATTTGACGGAGTGATTATTGCAGTTATCGGCGCAGCTATGCCTTCTTTTATGGCGAGTTCTGAATGGCTTAGCGAAATACCGGTCGGCGCTATGTTTTCGCACACGATGCAGCCCGCATACGGCTGCGTTGCGTTGCCGGGAGATCCCGTATCTCCGCAGATACATTTACCGCTCTGCGGATGGGGATGTACTGAAGAGATCGTGACTTCGAGCGTATAGCTGTGGCTCCCGCACTGTTTGCAGGAGTTGCTTCCCACTGTACCCGGACCGTGCGGCTTTGCGATATAGCTGCCCGTATAGCTGGTACGGCCGCAGCGAGAGCACAGATAAAACCGGGCGTGTCCCTGCCCGTCGATATGCGCCGCGTCACAGTACAGAGTATCGTTGTGTCCCAGCGCCGAGCCGGAGGTCGCGCCGCACCGGGAGCAGGTTCTGGCCGCGACGCAGGTTGCCGCCGCATAGCTGTGCCCATAGGCCGGAACCGTATTGCCGCAGACACACACCCCCTGACTCGTGCAGCTTCGTCCAGAATAGCTGCACGAGCCGCAGTCAGGGCAGGTGCCGCTGCCCCAGCTTCCATCGCCATGACGCTTGGTCACATAGGTGCCCAAATACTGGACGGCACCGCATTTTGAGCAATATTATATTGCTCATGGGGATGAGACGCGTCGCAGCAGGTATTCCAGGTGTGCGCGCAGACGGCAAAAACGGAAAGCGGGAGCAGCGCCGAAAGCAGCAGCACCGTCAGGAGCATGGCCGTGAGTCTCTTGCTCGCTTGGACTGTCTTTCGCACGGCTTTGTTCCTCCCTTGTTTTGTTTTTCTGCTGTCCACCGGCGCGCGGCGCTTCTCCTCTCTCCGCTGCTGGTCGTCTCCCATCATACGTCGGCATTTTACCCATTTTTATTGTGCAATTTTCACAAACATTATGTTATAAAAAGGTTCTATCTTTTATAATTTCAATATATCATGCTTTTTGTGCGCCTGTCAACGCTTTCCTGCGCAAAAAGCGGCGCGGCGGAAAACTTCCGCCGCGCCGCTTTGTTTTTATTCGACCGTGACCGACTTTGCGAGGTTGCGGGGCTTGTCGATGTCGCACCCGCGGTAAACGCCGACGTAATAGGCCAGCAACTGCATCGGGATGATGGACAGCGAGGCGGACAGCTCCGCCGGGCAGGACGGGATGCGCACCAGATGGTCGCAGATCTCGGCGTCCGGCTGGAAGTCCTCGTTGTTGGTGACCAGTACGACGGTCGCGCCGCGCGCCTTGACCGACTTGACGTTGGAGATGATCTTCTCGAATAGGCGCGGCTCGTTGGCCAGGGCGACGACCAGCGTGCCCGGCTCGATCAGCGAGATGGTGCCGTGCTTGAGCTCGCCCGCGGCATAGGCCTCGCTGTGGACATAGGAGATCTCCTTGAGCTTGAGCGACGCCTCCATCGCGGCGGCGTAATCGATGCCGCGGCCGATGTAGAAGGTGCTCTGGTGATTGTAATAGAGCGAGGCCAGATGCTGCATCTGCTCGCGGCATTTGAGCGTCTCGGTAATCATCTCCGGCAGGCGGGCGACGTTGGCGCACAGCGTGCGCGCCGTCCAGCCGCTCAGCGTGCCGCGGCCCTCGGCCGCCAGGATGGCGATGAGGTACATCGCGGCGAGCTGCGCGGAATAGGCCTTGGTGGTGGCGACGGCGATCTCCGGCCCGGCCCAGGTGTAGAGCACATGGTCGGCCTCGCGGGCGACGCTGGAGGCGAGGACGTTGACGACGCCGAGCGTCTTGGCGCCGCGCTTCTTCGCCTCGCGCAGAGCGGCCAGCGTGTCGGCGGTCTCGCCGCTCTGGCTGATGACGATGCAGAGATCCTCCGGCCCGATGATCGGGTCGCCGTAGCGGAACTCCGAGGCGACCTGCGCGACGACGGGGATGCGCGCCAGGCGCTCGATGACCGACTTGCCGACCAGCCCGGCATGAAGCGCCGAGCCGCAGGCGGTGATGTGGATGAAGCGCACGTCTTTGAACACATCGGGCGTCAGGCCCTCGGAGGCCAGCGCCGGCAGGCCGTCCTTCATGCGCGGGGCAATGGTGTCGCGCACGGCCTTGGGCTGCTCCATGATCTCCTTGATCATGAAATGCTCATAGCCGCCCTTCTCGGCGGCGGAGACGTCCCACGTCACCGTGCTGATCTCCTTCTGCACCTCGTCGCCGAGCTGGTTGTAGACCGTGACGCCCGCCGGGGTGAGCTTCGCCACCTCGCCGTCGCCGAGGACGATGTATTTCTTGGTCAGGGCCAGGATCGCCGGGATGTCGGAGGCGATCATGTTCTCCCCCTCGCCGACGCCGACAATCAGCGGGTTGTCGCGGCGGGTGCAGACCAGCGTGTCCGGGCTGTCGGCCGAGACGACGCCGAGGGCGTAGGAACCGCGCAGGTGGCGCGTCGTCGCCAGCAGCGACTGCACCGGGTCGCCGTTCCAGCACATCTGGAAGATGTGCGCGACGACCTCGCTGTCGGTCTGGGTCTTGATCTCATAGCCCGCCGCCCTGAGCATCTCGCGCAGCTCGAGATAGTTCTCGATGATGCCGTTGTGCACCAGGGCGACGCGCCCGTTCTGGCTGACGTGGGGATGGGCGTTGAGGTCGCTCGGCTCGCCGTGGGTCGCCCAGCGGGTGTGGCCGATGCCGCAGGTCGAGCGGATCTCGCCCTGCTCCTTCAGTTTTTCCTCCAGCACCGCGATGCGGCCCCGGGTCTTGACGACCTTGAGCGCGTCCCCGACCTGGAGGGCGACGCCCGCCGAGTCATAGCCGCGGTATTCCAGCTTGTAAAGGCCCTGCAGCAGCACCGGAACGGCCTGCCGGGAGCCGGTATATCCAACGATTCCGCACATATTGTTTTTCTCCTGTTAATTTCAGAATGGATGGGTGATGAAGCGTGCGCGCACCTTTGTCGGCCCGGTCGCCCGGGTGTTTTGTCAGCGCGCGCTGTCGCTGCGCTCCAGCGGGAGGCATCCGCCGAACCTTTCGATTTTCGGGCCAAGCCCAACCTCCGTCCTCGTCAGCTGCCGTTCCGGCAGCTCCGGCGCTTTCCGTGCTTCCTCCTCTCTCCTGTTTTCTCTATATTCATGCTGCGCGCTTCAACGCAGCTTTTCGATCACCGCGGCGGCTTCCTCCGCCAGCACCTGCACCTTTTCGGGATCGTTGCCCTCCACCATGACGCGCACCTTCGGCTCGGTGCCGGAGGGGCGGATGACGACGCGGCCGTGGCCCGCGAAGGCGTCCGCGATGCGGGTGCGCAGCGTCTCGACCTCCGGCAGGGAGGAAACCAGACGCTTGCGGTCGTTGGGCATCGGCACGTTGATGGTCACCTGGGGATACTGGGCGATGTCGGCGTGCAGCTCGGACATCCGGCGCCCGCTCTGGCGCAGCACGCCCAGCATGCGCACGGCGGTCAGCTCGCCGTCGCCGGTGGTGGCGAAGTCGCTGAGGATGACATGGCCCGACTGCTCGCCGCCGATGTTGTGTCCGGCGCGGCGCATCTCCTCAAGCACATAGCGGTCGCCGACGTCGGTCGCCGACAGCGGGATGCCCCGCTCCCCGAGATAATCGCGCAGGCCGAGATTGGTGAGGATGGTGCCGACCACGCCGCCGCGCAGGATGCCGCGGTGCTGCATGTCGGCCGCCAGGATGCCGAGGATGCGGTCGCCGTCGACCAGCGCGCCGCGCTCGTCGACCATCAGACAGCGGTCCGCGTCGCCGTCGAAGGCGACGCCGACGGGGAACTTGCCCTCCGTGACGGCCTTCTGCAGCGCGCCGATATGGGTGCTGCCGCAGCCCTCGTTGATGTTGACGCCGTCGGGCGCCGCGTACATCAGGCGCGCGTCGGCGCCGAGCAGGCGCAAGATGGTCTCCGCCGTGCGCGCGGCGGCGCCGTTGGCGCAGTCGACCAGCACGCGCAGCCCGTCCAGGCGGCACAGGGCGCATTCGGCGATATGGCGCTCGTACAGCTCGGCGGGGTCGCCGCCCGCATAGGGCAGCAGCGCGCCGAGCGCGGCCCCGGTGCAGGTCTCGGCCGGCGGCGCGTCGATCAGCCGCTCGATCTCCTGCTCCTGGGCGTCGGTCAGCTTGTAGCCGTCGCCGCCGAAGATCTTGATGCCGTTGTCGTCAAAGGGGTTGTGGCTGGCGGAGAGCACGATGCCGGCGTCGGCCTCGGCGTCCCGCACCGTCAGGTAGGCGACGGCGGGCGTCGGCAGCACGCCGAGATGGACGACGTCGGCGCCGCCGGCGCACAGTCCGGCCGTCAGCGCCCCCTCGAGCATGCCGCCGGAGAGGCGGGTGTCGCGCCCGATCAGGACGCGGGGCTTGTTGCGCTCGGTCTTGTGCAGCACGGAGGCCAGCGCGCGGCCGGTGCGGTAGCTCAGGTCGGCGGTCAGCTCGGCGTTGGCCTTGCCGCGGATGCCGTCCGTTCCGAAATATTTCATAGCCATGGCATTGTTCCTTTCAGCGTCAAATCGTCATCTGCCCCGTGAAGGGGATGTGCAGATGCGCATAGGCCTGCGGGGTGACGCAGCGGCCGCGCGGAGTGCGGTTGAGGAAGCCGATCTGCATGAGATAGGGCTCGTAGACATCCTCGAGGGTGACGCTCTCCTCGCCGATGGTGGCGGCGAGCGTCTCCAGCCCGACCGGGCCGCCGCCGAAATTGCGGATGATGCTCTCCAGCATCCGCCGGTCGGTGCGGTCGAGGCCGAGGGCGTCGATCTCCAGCGCCGAGAGCGCCAGATCGGCGGTCTGGGCGTCCACCGTGCCGTTGCCGCGCACCTGGGCGAAGTCGCGGACGCGCTTTAAAATGCGGTTGGCGATGCGCGGCGTGCCGCGCGAGCGGCGGGCGATCTCCCGCGCGCCCGACTCCTCGACGGCGATGCCGAGGATGGTCGCGGAGCGGCGCACGATGCCGCACAGCTCCTCCGGAGAGTACATCTCCAGCCGCAGCTGCACGCCGAAGCGGTCGCGCAGCGGCGAGCTGAGCTGGCCGGCGCGCGTCGTCGCCCCGATCAGGGTGAACTTCGGCAGATCGAGCCGGATCGACCGGGCCGCGGGGCCCTTGCCGATGATGATGTCGAGGGCGTAATCCTCCATCGCCGGGTAGAGCACCTCCTCGACCGCGCGGTTGAGACGGTGGATCTCGTCGATGAACAGCACGTCGTTGGGCGCGAGATTGGTGAGCAGCGCCGCCAGGTCGCCCGCCTTCTCGATGGCGGGGCCGGAGGTGACGCGGATGTGGACGCCCATCTCGTTGGCGATGATGCCGGCCAGCGTCGTCTTGCCGAGGCCCGGCGGGCCGTAGAGCAGGACATGGTCGAGCGGCTCGGCGCGCAGGCGGGCCGCCTCGATGAACACCGACAGGTTCTCCTTGGCCTTCTCCTGTCCGACATATTCGCTCAGCAGCCGGGGGCGAAGCGTGCTCTCCTGCTCGTCCTCCGTGGTCGGGGTGCTGGAGACGATGCGCTGCTCCAGCTCCTCGCCGAATTCGATGGCCATTGGTCAGCCTCCTTAAAACAGTCGTTTGAGGGCCAGACGGACAATCTCGTCCGTGCCGAGGCCCGCGAGGTCGGCGCCCTGCAGCGCGCCCATGGCGACGGCGCGCGGATAGCCCAGCACGGCCAGCGCCGCCAGCGCGTCCTCCATCGGCCCCGCGGCGCCCGCCTCGGGGAGCGGCGTGCCGGAGGCGGCGGCCGCCGCCTCGAGCGTCCCCGCCGCCAGCTTGTCCTTCATCTCCAGCAGGATGCGCTGCGCCAGCTTTTTGCCGATGCCGGGCGCGGCGGTCAGTGCCTTCTCGTCGCCCGAGACGACGCACAGCGCCAGCTTGTCGGGCGTGACGGCGCTCAGGATGGCCAGCGCCGCCTTGGGGCCGACGCCGGAGACCGAGAGCAGCTGCCTGAAGCAGGTCAGCTCGTCCTGGCGGGCAAAGCCGAACAGCTCGCACAGGTCCTCGCGGACATGGAGATAGGTATAAAAGGTGGCCTGGTCGCCCTTCTTCACGCTGCGCGCCGAATGGTAGGAGGTGTTGACCGCATAGCCGACCCCGCCCGCCTCGATGACGACCAGCGCCGGCTCGACGACGGCCACGGTGCCCTTGACATAGTAAAACATCGCCGTGTTCCTCCTTACCGGATTGTCTGAAATATTATACCACGGCGGGCGCCCGGGCACAACAGAAAAATGGCGGAGCCGCGAAGCTCCGCTTCATTTCCCGCGCCCGCCGCCGCGCTCAGGGCGCGGGGTGCTCCTGCTGCGCCAGCAGGCTGGCGTACTGCTTGTCGGCCAGCTCCTTGGCGGCGTTGTGGCCCATCTTCTTGTTGCGGTTGTTCATCGCGGCGACCTCGATGATGACGGCCAGGTTGCGGCCCGGGCGCACCGGCACCAGCAGCGACGGCACCTTGATGCCGAGGATGTCGGTGTACTCCTGCTCCAGCCCCATGCGGTCGTAGGCCTTGCCCTCCTCCCACTTGCGGAGCTGGATGATGAGGTCGACCTTCTCGGTCGGCTTGACGGCGCCCATGCCGAAAATGCGGCGGACGTCGATGACGCCGATGCCGCGCAGTTCGATGAAATAGCGGATGATCTCCGGGGCGCTGCCGACCAGCGACTTGGCCGAGACGCGCTTGATGTCCACCGCGTCGTCCGCCACCAGGCGGTGGCCGCGCTTGACCAGCTCGATGGCCGTCTCGCTCTTGCCGATGCCGCTGTCGCCCAGCAGCAGGATGCCCTCGCCGTAGACCTCGACAAAGACGCCGTGCATCGTCACGCGCGGGCCGAGGTAGACGTTGAGGGAGGCGGTGAGGGCGGCGATGAAGGCCGCCGTGACCTCCGGCGTGACGGCGACCGTCACCCGGTGCTTTTCGGCCAGCTCCAGGTACTCCTGCTCCGGCTCCTCGCCGTTGGCAAAGATGAGCAGCGGCACGCCGGCGCCGAGCAGCTTGTCCATGCTGGCCATACGCTCCTGATAGCTGCGGCTGCGCAGATAATAGCCCTCGGCCTTGCCGATGACCTGGATGTTGTCGGAATCGAAGTATTCGTAAAAGCCGGTCAGCGGCAGCGCCGGCCGGTTGACCGTGGCGCTGCTGATCAGGCTGTCCAGATAGCCCTCGGGACCGTAGCGCACGTCGAGCCGGAACTCGCTCACCAGCTGATGCATCGCCACCGAGTATTTTTTCTGCGTCATGGAGAGGCCTCCTCCGCCTGTGATCTGTTTTTGCCATTATAACCCGCAGGCGCGCAATACGCAAGTTTTTGTACGCATACGCAAAAATGTTCCCGGAAACCCTTGCAATTTGCGCCAACCTATGTTAATATATCACTTGCTGCTTTTGGATTTTTTGAACCGAGGGAGGTGCAGAGAAATGGCAAAGTGTGACATCTGCGGCAAGGGCGTGACCTTCGGCATCAAGGTCTCCCATTCACACATCCGGACCAACCGTCCCTGGAAGCCCAACGTGAAGCGCGTCAAGGCGATCGTGAACGGCACTCCGACGCACGTGAACGTCTGTACCCGCTGCCTCCGCTCGGGCAAAGTCACCCGCGCGGTCTGATTTGTTCGACTTGAAAACACGCACCTTTCGGTGCGTGTTTTTTTGTTACCGCCAGGGGTCGGCGTCCAGCTCCGGGCTGCGCGTGCGGGAGAGCAGCTGCTCCGCCGCGGTGCGCACCGGCAGGCCGCGGAACAGCACCTCGTACATCGCCTCGCAGATCGGCAGCTCGACGTCGCGCCCCGCCGTCAGCTCGTGGACGGCGCGGGTGGCGTAATAGCCCTCGACGGTCGCGCCGACCTGCTTCATGGCCTCCTCCGCCGTCGCGCCGCCGCCGATCAGCAGCCCGGCGCGGCGGTTGCGCGAATGCATCGACACGCAGGTGACAATCAGGTCGCCGACGCCGGAGAGCCCGGCGAAGGTCTCGCGCCGGCCGCCGAGCAGCACGCCGAGGCGCGACATCTCGGAGATGCCGCGCGTCATCAGCATGGCCTTGGTGTTGTCGCCGAAGCCGGCGCCGTCGCTGATGCCGACCGCCAGGGCGTAGAGGTTCTTCATCGCCCCGCCCAGCTCGGCGCTGACGATGTCGCCGGAGGTGTAAACGCGGAAGAAATCGGTCGTCGCCGTCTGGCGCACCAGCTCGGCCGCCGCCCGGCTGCGCGAGGCGGCCAGCACCGCCGTCGGCACGCCGCGCGCGACCTCCTCCGCGTGGGAGGGGCCGGTCAGGGCGACGATGTGGACGTCGCGCCCGAAGGTGCGGCTCAGCGTCTTGCCCAGCAGGCACCAGCCGTTCTCCGGGTCGAAGCCCTTGCTGAGCAGCACCGCGGTCTGGCCGGGATGGAGATGGCTCCGCAGGCCGGCGCAGACGCGGGCCACGCCGAAGGAGGGCACGGCGATCACCACCAGCGGGCAGCCCTCCGCGCAGGCGAGGTCGGTCGTATAGACGATGCCCGCGGGCATCGTCACGCCGGGCAGCAGGCGCTCGTTGGCGCCCGTTTCGCGCAGCAGCGCCGACTCCGCCGGCGAATAGCTCCACAGGGCCACGTCGTGGCCCTTTCCGCGCAGCAGGCCGGCCATGGCCATGCCCCAGCCGCCGCTGCCGATCACAGCAATTTTCATAACGTTGTCCCTCTTGTCAAAACTTGAGCGGGGGCTCCTCGCCGCGCAGCAGGCGGCGCAGGTTGTCCCGATGGAGGATGAGCACCAGCACGATGACGCCCGACGACAGCAGCACGCGCGGCAGGCTGCTGCCGAAGGCCCAGAGGGCGAAGGGCAGCAGCGGCGCCGCCGTCAGCGAGCCGATGGAGACGCGGCGGCCGAGCAGGGTCACCCAGAAAAAGACGGCGGCCAGCACCAGAAAGGCCCGCCAGTCAAAGACCAGGGCGATGACCGCCGTGCTGAGCACGCATTTCCCGCCGCGGAAGCGGTAATAGACCGGGAAGGCGTGGCCGAGCAGCACGCCGCCCGCGGCGCACAGCAGCCCGGTCTCCCCGGCGAGCGCGCGGCCGAGCAGCAGCGCCGCCAGCGTCTTGAGCACGTCGATGGTCAGCGTCAGCAGCGCCGACTGCGGGCCGAGGGTCCGCAGCGTGTTGGTCAGACCGGCGTTGCCGCTGCCGAAGGAGCGGATGTCCACCCGATGCAGCATGTAGCCGGTGACGATGGCGCCGGAGACCGAACCCAGCAGATAGGCGCAGACCAGCGCGCAGAGCGATCTCCACAGCACGGCTTACTTGCCCTCGTCGCCCCGCTGGCGGACGATCATGCGGATCGGGGTGCCGTCGAGCGGATAGGTGTCGCGGATGCGGTTCTCGAGATAGCGCAGATAGGAATAATGGAACAGCTGGGCGTCGTTGCAGAAGCAGACGAAGGTCGGCGGCTGGATGCCGGTCTGGGTGATATAGAACACCTTGAGGCGGCGCCCCTTGTCGGTCGGCGGCTGCACGCGGGCCGTGGCGTCGGCCAGCACGGCGTTGAGCTGGCCGGTCGTGATGCGCGTCGTGGCGGCGGCATAGCCCTTCTTGATGAGGTCGAACAGGTTCTCAACCCGCTGGCCGGTCTTGGCGGAGATGAAGACGATCGGGGCGTAGGGCATATAGGCGAGCTCGGTGCGGATCTTGTTCTCAAACTCGCCCTGCGTGCCGGTGTCCTTGTCGATCAGGTCCCACTTGTTGACGACGATGACGACCGCCTTGCCGCTGTCGTGCGCCAGGCCCGCCACCTTGGTGTCCTGATCGGTGATGCCGTCGACGGCGTCGATGAGCAGCAGGCAGACGTCGGCCCGTTCGACCGCCATCTGCGCCCGCAGGACGGAGAATTTCTCAATGGCCTCCTCCACCTTGCTCTTGCGGCGGATGCCGGCCGTGTCGATGAAGATATAGCGCTCGTCGCCGCGCGTCACCAGCGTGTCGATGCTGTCGCGCGTCGTGCCCGCCACCGGCGAGACGATCACCCGCTCCTCGCCGAGGACGCGGTTGACCAGCGAACTCTTGCCGGCGTTCGGCTTGCCGATGACGGCGACCTTGATCGCCCCGTCGTCGGTGCCGTCCGTCTCCCCCTCGGGCGGGAAATAGACGAAGCAGGCGTCGAGCAGGTCGCCGACGCCGTTGCCGTGCAGGGCGGAGATGCCGACCGGATCGCCCAGGCCGAGGTTGTAGAAGTCGTAAAACTCCGGCGGCGGCGTGCCCGGCGTGTCCAGCTTGTTGACCGCCAGCACGATGTGCTTTTTCGCCTTTTTGAGCAGGTCGGCCACCGCCGCGTCGGCGGCGGTCATCCCGGTGCGGATGTCGGTGACCAGCACCACGACGTCGGCGTGATCGATGGCGATGAACGCCTGCTGGCGCATGAATCTGAGGATCTCGTCGTCGGTCTTGGGCTCGATGCCGCCCGTGTCGATCACGGTGAAGGGGCGGCTGCGCCACTCGGCGTCGGCATAAATGCGGTCGCGCGTCACGCCCGGCGTGTCCTCGACGATGGCGGCGCGCTTCTCCGCGATGCGGTTGAACAGCATGGACTTGCCCACATTGGGGCGGCCCACGATGGCCACAACAGGCTTGTTCATTGATTTTCCCTCCCTAACACGGCGTCCAGAAACTGGCCGCCGTCGATCTCGACGGGCACCGGGACGGCGTGCAGTTCCCTGCCCACGTCCTCCAGCGACACGTCGTCCAAAAACACCGTCTCCCCATGGCGCAGCATGACCATCGGCAGCAGCAGGCGCTTGCCCTCCGCCCGGCCGCGCAGCTGCGCGATCAGGTCGCCGCCGGTCACCAGCCCGGAGACGTCGACCGAAGCGCCGAAAAAGTCGTTGCGCACCGGCAGCACCTCCAGCGACAGGCCCGGACAGCGGGCCGCGATCAGGGCCGCCATGCGCTCCATGAACTCCCGGGCCGCCATGCCGCAGGCGAGCGCCAGCGGCGCGGGGGCCGGCAGCGTCCCGTCCTCGCAGGACAGGGCGGCGCGCAGCTCCTCCTCGAACAGCGGCATCAGGCCGACGCCGTTTTCGAGCTGCGGGTAGCCGTCATAGTATTCCGGCCCCGGCAGCGGAAGATGCGCTTTGAGATAGAGCTCGTCCGCCGCGCAGCAGATCGCGCCGCGGCCGCAGCGCAGGTTCTCCGCCCGGGCCCGGTCGACGACCGCCAGGATGGCGCGCGCCTCCGCCTCGCCCACCGGCGTCAGGGCCGGCAGGTGCGCGCGGTGGCGCGTCAGGCCGACGGGCACGACCGCCACGCTCTCGACCGCCGGCGCCAGCGCCGAGAGGTCGGCCAGCGTCTTTTCCAGGGCCGCGCCGTCGTTGAGGCCGGGGCAGACGACAATCTGCGTGTGCAGGCGCAGTCCGGCCGCGGCGAAATCATAGAGATATTTCAGGCTGCCGCCGCCCTGCGGGTTGCCGAGCATCCGCGCGCGCAGCGCGGGATCGGTGCTGTGCACCGAGATGTTGAGCGGCGAGACGCGCATGCGGATCATCCGCGCGGCGTCGGCGTCGCTGAGATTGGTCAGCGTGATATAGTTGCCGAGCAGGAACGACAGCCGGGCGTCGTCGTCCTTGAAATAAAGGCTCTCGCGCATCCCCGGCGGCAGCTGGTCGATGAAGCAGAAGACGCATTTGTTGCCGCAGTGGCGCTGCGCGTCCATCAGATAGGTGCCGAAGGTCAGGCCGATGTCGGCGCCCTCCGGCTTGTGCAGCCGGAACACGCGCTCCGCGCCGTCCCGCAGGCAGGTCACCTCGGGATTGACGTCGTAGCCGTAGAATTTATAGTCGAGCACATCGCGGACGGGCCGGCTGCCGATGCGCAGCAGCGTGTCCCCCGCGCGGATGCCGGCGCGGCGCGCCGGGCTGTGCGGATCGACCGCCGTAATGACAGCGGACATGGCGTTCACCTCCGAAAAAAGATGCCGGTACAGCAAAATGGAGAGGGCGCATGCTCCCTCCCCATTTTATTGCTTCGCTTATTTCTCCTCAGCCACTTCGAGGACCTTGCGACCGTTGTAGTAACCGCAAGCCTTGCACGCTCTGTGAGACATGACGGGCTCGCCGCACTTCGGGCACTTGGTCAGGCCGGGCAGCGCCAGCTTCCAGTGGGAGCTGCGGCGCTTGTCGCGACGCTGCTTGGAAATTCGTGCGCGGGGTACTGCCATCTTGAGACACCTCCTCAGTCATCGGACCATATTTCAATCCTTGTTTTTTTCCAGAATACGCTGTAACGCTCCCCAGCGGGGGTCGACGTCGCTCCGGACGCAGCCGCAGTCGCCGTCGTTGAGGTTTTTGCCGCACTTCGGGCACAGCCCTCTGCAATCCTCGCGGCAGAGCACCGCCATCTCCATGTCGAGAAGCAGCTCCGGCACCATGACTTCCTCCGGATCGACCTCGTCGCCGTCGATGACGAACACGTCGTCCGCATCCTCCTCGGGCAGCGCCCGGGCCAGAAGGAAATGCACCGGCACCTGCTTCCCGTACACGACGGGGGCGTTGCACCGGGCGCAGCGGACATGCGCCTGCGCTTCAATCTCGCCGCTGAGCGAGACGGCGCCGGACTGATCCTGCACAAAGCCGCGCAGGCGGACCGGCTCCGGGAACGGGAAGCCGAAATGGACTTCCTCTTTGCTGAGATCTATGGTATAATCAAAATCGATCCGGGCGTTCGGGGCGATTGCCAGCGCCCGCAGGTTGATCTTCATAGGTCCTTCCTTTCGCAATAACGCAAGTTATATTATAGGAAGCGGCCGCCCAAAAGTCAAGGTTTTTTTGCGAAAGGCGGGCGAAACCCGATGAAAGAGCTCACCATCTCCCCCAACGACGCCGGGCAGCGGCTCGACAAGTTCCTGATGAAGGCCCTGCCCCAGCTGCCGCCGTCCCTGCGGAGCAAGTATTTCCGCCTCAAGCGCATCAAGCGCAACGGCGCCCGCTGCGAGGGCTCCGACCGGCTCGAACCGGGCGACGTGCTGCAATTATACATCAACGACGAGTTTTTTGAAACCCCCGCGCCGGAGGACCGCTGGCGGCGCGCGCCGGCGGCGGTCGAGGTCGTCTATGAGGACGCCCACCTGCTGCTGCTGTGCAAGCCCGTCGGCCTGGTCGTGCACGAGGACGAGAGCGACAGCCCGGACACGCTCATCGACCGCGCCAAGCACTACCTATATAATAAGGGCGAATGGGACCCGGCGCGGGAGCAGAGCTTCGCGCCGGCGCTGTGCAACCGCATCGACCGCAACACCGGCGGGCTGGTCATCGTCGCCAAGACCGCCGCGGCGCTGCGCATCCTCAACGAGAAGATCCGCTGCCGCGAGCTGTCGAAATATTACCTCTGTCTGGTCCACGGCAGCCTGTCCCCCGCCTCCGGCGAGCTGAGCGACTACCTGCGCCGCGACACCGACAAAAAGCAGGTCTTTGTCGAGCAGCGCCGGGAAAACGGCGCCGTCACCGCCCGGCTCCGCTACCGGACCCTGGAGCGGCGCGGCGGGCTCTCCCTGCTCGAATGCGAGCTGCTGACCGGCCGCACCCACCAGATCCGCGTCCAGCTGGCATCGCGCGGCCATCCCCTGGCCGGCGACACCAAATACGGCACCCTGGCGCAGAACAGGGACCTGCCCTTCAAAACGCAGGCCCTGTGGTCTTACCGGCTGTGCTTCGACTTCCCCACCGACGCGGGGCCGCTCAGCTACCTGCGCGGGCGCGTGTTCACCGCGCCGGAGCCGCCGTTCCTGGCCGCGTTCCGGAATTTGCCCGTGAAATAGCCCGCGAGGATTCACCAGGATTTTTAAGAATTTCAGAGGAAACCGGAGCTTTTTTGGAAGCCCTCCGGTTTCCTTTTGATTTTTTCCAAAATGCTCTGAAAAATCATTGACAATTGCAAAAAATATGCTATACTCATTCCGATATAAAAACGAAAGTGTGCACTGCGCGCCTTCGTCGGAAAAATAACTCCGCCGGGGCTCGGTTCCGGCGGGGAACGGAAGGGGTAGAGAGATGAGCGAACAGCTGATTCGGCTGGAGAACATCCAAAAGACATTCGATGACAAGGTTGTTCTCAACAACATCAATCTATATGTAAGGGATCAGGAATTCATCACCTTACTCGGGCCTTCGGGCTGCGGCAAGACCACGACGCTGCGCATCATCGGCGGGTTTGAGACGCCGAGCGCCGGTGTGGTCTATTTTGATGGTCAGAAGATCAACGACGTGCCGCCGCACAAGCGGCAGGTCAACACCGTCTTCCAGCGATATGCGCTGTTCACCCATCTCAACGTCTACGAAAACGTCGCCTTCGGGCTGCGCATCCCGCGGCCGGACGCGGCGGGAAAAAAGCGCACTCCGCCCGAAAGCGAGATCCGCGAGCGCGTCAAAAAGATGCTCAAGCTGGTCAACCTCAGCGGCTATGAAAACCGCACGCCCTCGTCGCTCTCCGGCGGCGAGCAGCAGCGCATCGCCATCGCCCGCGCGCTGGTCAACCATCCGCGCGTGCTGCTCCTCGACGAGCCGCTCGGCGCCCTCGATCTCAAGCTGCGCAAGGAGATGCAGCACGAGCTCAAGGCCATCCAGCAGCAGGTCGGCATCACCTTCATCTATGTGACGCACGACCAGGAGGAGGCCCTGACCATGAGCGACACCATCGTCGTCATGCACAAGGGCGAGATCCAGCAGATCGGCACGCCGGTGGACATCTACAACGAGCCGAAGAACGCCTTCGTCGCCGACTTCATCGGCGAGAGCAACATCATCGACGGCTGCATGCTCCAGGACAAGCTGGTCTCGATGTGCGGCCGCAAGTTCGACTGTCTCGACGGCGGCTTCGCCAAGGACGAAAAGGTCGACGTCGTCGTGCGGCCGGAGGACATCGAGATCGTCTCCCCCGAGGAGGGCCAGCTCTCCGGCACGGTCCGGAACGTCGTCTTTATGGGCGTCCACTATGAGATCACGGTGGAAACGCCGCTCTTCACCTGGATGATCCAGTCGATCACCACGCCCCGCGTGGGCGAGGAGGTGGGTCTTTTCCTCACCCCCGACGACATCCACATCATGCGCAAGTCCGACAAGCCCGGCGCGAATCCGGACGTGGAGGAACCGAGCGATGAGGAATAGGAAGGCCGCGCTGCCCGCCATCCCCCATGTGCTGTGGACGGCGCTGTTCGTCGTCGCGCCGCTGATCCTGGTGGTGGTCTACGCCTTCACCACGGACGGCGGCAAGTTCACCCTGGAGAACTTCTCCGGCATGACGACCTATGCGGGCGTGTTCGGCCGCAGCCTGTGGCTGGCCTTCATCGCCACGGTGGTCTGCATGCTGATCGGCTATCCCCTCGCCTATGCCATCTCGCGCGAGCGCGCCTCGGTCCAGCGCATCATGATGATGCTGATTATGCTGCCGATGTGGATGAACTTCCTGCTGCGCACCTACGCCTGGATGTCCATTCTGGAGAACACCGGCTTCCTCAACCGCTTCTTCGGGGCCATCGGCCTGCTCGATCTGCTGCATGTCGATTACATCCCGATGATCAACACCCCCGGCGCCGTCGTGCTGGGCATGGTCTACAACTTCCTGCCCTTCATGGTCATGCCGATCCAGTCGGTCATTGTCAAGATCGATCCGCTGGTCATCGAGGCCGCCCAGGACCTGGGCGCCTCCGGCCGGGTCACCTTCCGCCGCGTCATCTTCCCGCTCAGCCTGCCCGGCGTGCTCAGCGGCGTGACGATGGTGTTCGTCCCCGCGGTCAGCACCTTCGTCATCTCCAAGCTGCTCGGCGGCGGCGGCAACATGCTGCTCGGCGACCTGATCGAAATGCAGTTCCTCGGCACCTCCTATAATCCGCACCTCGGCTCGGCCATCTCGCTGATCATGATGGTGATTGTCATGATCTGCATGGCGGTGATGAACAAGTTCGGCGAGGGCGAGGAACAGGCGGTGATGCTCTGATGAAAAAGCGCAACACCTTCGGCGGGCGTCTGCTCGAGGTGCTCGTCTATGTCTTTCTCTACGCCCCCATCCTCATCCTGATCGTCTTTTCCTTCAACTCCACCAAGGGGCGCGCCTGGACGGGCTTCTCGCTCGACTGGTATGTGAAGCTCTTCCACAACGACGCCATCCTGACCTCGCTCTATACGACGCTGGCCGTCTCGATCCTGGCGTCGCTCATCGCCACGGTGGCGGGCACCTTCGCGGCCATCGGCTTCTTCAACATGAAAAAGCGCGTGCGCGAGCCGCTGCTGCAGATCAACAACATCCCGGTCATCAACGCCGACATCATCACCGGCGTTTCGCTCTGCCTGCTCTTTGTCTCGCTGGGCCGCATCTTTGACTTCGACCTCGGCTTCGGGACGCTGCTGCTGGCGCACATCACCTTCAACATCCCCTATGTCATCCTCTCGGTGATGCCCAAGCTGCGCCAGCTCGACAAGAACCTGTTCGAGGCGGCCCGCGACCTCGGCTGCACCTGGATGCAGGCGATGGTCAAGGTCATCCTCCCGGAGATCAAGTCCGGCGTCGTCAACGGCCTCATCATGGCCTTCACCCTCTCCATCGACGACTTCGTCATCAGCTATTTCACCGCCGGCTCGCGCGTGCAGACGCTGTCCATGCAGATCTACGCGATGACCAAAAAGCGCATCAGTCCGGAGATCAACGCCCTCTCGACGCTGCTGTTCTTCATCGTGCTGCTGCTGCTCATCGTCATCAACGTCCGCCAGGCGCACCAGGAGCGCGCCGCGCTGAGGGCCCGGCAATGACCGCCGCCCGTTTCCTCGGGGCGCTGCTGCGCCTCGTCAGCCGCTACAAAGCAGGCCGCGCGGAGGCTGCGGCGGCCGATTTCGGCCGCCCCGAATGAAAGGAGATCGAAACATGAAAAAGATTCTGGCCCTGACCCTGGCGCTGGGCGCCGTGCTCGCGCTGTTCTCCGGCTGCTCTCAGAGCGGCAAGGGCGCCAACGGCGTCGTCAACGTCTACAACTGGGGCGAAAACATCGACGAGAGCATCTTCGACGATTTTGAGAAGAAGACCGGCATCACGGTCAACTACCGCACCTACGCCAGCAACGAGGTGCTTTATTCCAACCTCAAGCTCGGCGGCTCCGACTACGACGTCATCGTGCCCTCCGACTACATGATCTCCCGCATGATCGAGGAGAACATGCTCGAAAAGCTCGACTTCAGCAACATCCCCAACTTCGCCAACATCGACAGCCAGTACAAGAACCTCGCCTATGACCCCACCAACGAATACTCCGTCCCCTACACCTGGGGCACCATGGGCATCATCTACAACACCAAGATGGTCAAGGGCGACATCGACAGCTGGAGCGCCCTCTTCGACCCGCAGTACAAAGGCGAGATCCTCCAGTTCGACAACTCCCGCGACGCCTTCGCCACGGCGCTGTTCTATCTCGGCTACGACGTCAACACCACCGACGAGGCCCAGATCAAGGAGGCCTATGAGCTGCTCGTCAAGCAGAAGGACATCAAGCAGGCCTATGTCATGGACGAGATCTACGACAAGCTCGAGCTGGGCGAGGCGGCCATCGGCCCCTATTACGCCGGCGACGCGCTGATGATGATGGAGAACAACCCCGATCTGCGCTATGTCATCCCCAAGGAGGGCAGCAACTGGTTCGTCGACGCCATGTGCATCCCCAAGGGCGCGAAGAACAAGGCCAACGGCGAGGCGTTCATCAACTTCATGTGCGAGACCGAGATCGGCAAGCGCAACATGGACGTCACCGGCTATGCCACCCCGCTCAAGCCGGTCTATGACGCGCTGGACGACGAGCTCAAGAACAACGAGATCATGTTCCCGAGCGCCGAGGTGCTCTCCCGCTGCCAGGTCTACACCAACCTGCCCAAGGCGACCCTCGACCTTTACAGCAAATACTGGACCGACCTGATGAGCTGAGCCGTTTCCCAACATAAGCGTCAGCCGTCCCGCGGGCGCCCGAACAGGGGCCGCGGGACGGCTTTTTTGCGCCTCAGCTCTGCTCCGCCATCAGCTCGCGCAGGCGGCGGACCGCCCGGGCCTCGAGCCGCGAGACCTGCACCTGCGACAGGTGCAGCAGCTGCGCCGCCTTCTGCTGGGTGAGGTCGCGGTAATAGCGCAGCAGGATGATCTGCCGCTGCCGCTCGTCCAGCCGGGCGATGGCCTCGCGCAGCGCCAGATGCTCGATCAGCCCGCTCTCGCCCGCGGACAGCAGCTCATAGAGCGTGGCGCCCTCCTCGTCCTCCCCCACCGGCTCGTCCAGCGAGCGCGGCGGCCGGGCGCTGTCGGCGCAGACGGCCAGCTCCTCGCGCGACAGGCCGGTCAGGGCGCTCAGCTCCTCGAGGCGCGGCTCGCGGCCCTCGCGCAGGCGGAACTGCTCCGCCGCGGCCGCGGCCCGGGCCGCCTGCTCGCGGATGCCGCGGCTGACCTTGACCGGGCCGTCGTCGCGCAGGAAGCGGCGCATCTCCCCGGCGATCTTCGGCACGGCGTAAGTAGAAAAGCAGGTGCCGAACGCGGGGTCAAACCCGCGCACCGCCTTGACAAAGCCGATGCTGCCGAGCTGAAACAGGTCCTCCGGCTCCGCGCGCCCGAAAAAGCGGCGCACCACGCTCCAGATCAGGGGGGCGTTCTCCGTCAGCAGCTGTTCCATCGCCCGGCGGTCCCCGCCGCGGGCGCGCTCCAGCGCGTCGGGGGCGGCGGTCATTTTTCCTCCCGGCGCGCCAGCTGCTTGCGCAGGCGCACGACGGTCCCCTTCCCCGGCGCCGAGCGCACCGACAGCCCGTCCATGAAGCTCTCCATGATGGTGAAGCCCATGCCGCTGCGGTCGGCGCCGCCGGTCGTATACATCGGCTCGCGGGCCTTTTTGACATCGGGGATGCCGATGCCGCGGTCGCGGATGACGATTTCCGCCGTCCCGTCCGCAAAGAGCCGCACCGTCATGGTCACCGGCCCGACCCGGTCGGGATAGGCGTGGACAATGGCGTTGGTCACCGCCTCGGAAACGGCGGTCTTGACGTCGTAAAGCTGCTCGAGCGTCGGGTCGAGCTGGGCGGCGAAGGCCGCCGCCGCGCTGCGGGCGAAGCCCTCGTTGGCGCTTCTGCTCGGGAAGCGCACGGTCATCTCGTTGATTTTCTCCTTCATGCGGATCACTCCCTCTCTGTCATGCGCACCAGCCGGTCGATGCGCGCGGCGCGGAACACCTTCATCGCCTGCGGCGGCACGCCCTCGACGCTCATGCGCCCGCCGCAGGCGGCGCAGCGCCGCGCCGTCTGCACCACGACGGCGATGCCGGAGCTGTCCATAAACTCGATCCCGGACAGGTCGAGCACCATGCGCCGCGGCATCTGCACCTCGACCAGCTCGCTGAGCCGCTCCATCATGCGGATGGCCTCGTGGTGGCCCAGCTCGCCGCTCAGGCAGGCGCGCACCGAGCCCGCCAGGCAGGTATAGGATAAGGTCATTCGGCTCCCCTCCCGAAGCTCAAAAGTCCGCCGGCGGCCCTGTCCCGCCGGCAGCGCAAAAAAAGACCGCACACCCTGGTGTACGGTCTTATTTTAGCGGATGCCCTCCGCCTTTTTTGTCGCTTTGGCGCGGCCCGCTGCGATTTTGGCGCTCACGACGCGGAGGCCAGCTCCGCCGCGCACCGCCCGCCCAGGCGCAGCGCGGCGGTCAGCGCCGCCGTCAGGGTGAAGAAGCAGTCCCGGCCCATGCTGCCGGGGGCCTCGAGATATTTGCGGTGCAGCTCCGCCAGCCAGCCGGACAGCGGCCCGCGCACGCGCTGGGCGGGGATCGGGTCGGCAGACCGCAGCGCGCCGCAGAAGAGCGGCTGCAGCGTCTGCTCGTAGCGGGCATGGGCGCGCAGCGAATCGGTGAAGCCCTCGTTGTGCGGCCAGGTGAAGGAATCGGTGACATAGTGCATCAGCTGGCCAAGCCGGAAATAGTAGAGCGCGCCCGCCGCCCGGCCGCGCTCGAGCCGGTCGGCCAGCCGGCCGATGCAGGGCGCGGTGTTGGCGTAGTGATGGCCGCGCGGCCGGCGGTCATGCGCGATCCCGCGCAGATAGGTCGCCAGATTGAAATCCGGCTCGACACAGCCGAACAAAAACGCGCGGCGCTCCGCAGCGGTGACCGCCCGCAGACTCCGCTCCAGCAGATATCTTCCCAAAGCCGCGTGGCTTTTGGTCTCCATAGGCGCACATCCTTTCCTTTCGGATGGCGTCATCATACCCCGGCTCCCTAAAGCCAGCCTTGAAAAAAACGCGAACAAAGCGTGAATTCAAAAGGGGCCCGCGGAAGATCCGCAGGCCCCGCGCGGTCAGCGCACCGTGAAGGCGCGCAGGCAGCCGCGCGCGCAGCGCACGGCGACAAAGCGCCGCATCTCCTCCGTGAAGTCCTCCAGTCCGTCCGCCACGTTGAAGAAGCGGCAGCGGCCGTCCCCGCCGCGGACATAGGCGACAAAGTGCGGCACCCGCTGCTCGCTGTAACGGAGGATGCCGGCCCGGCTGCGGGCCGCCTCCTCGGCGGCCGCCGGACGCCCGACCGTCAGCACATAGCCGGGCACGTGGCGGTCGAGATAGCGCCGCATGACGCGCATCGTCGTCGGCCCCGGCGCCGGCAGCGGAAACATGGCGTCCATCTCGGCGCGCACGGCGTCGAAGTCCGCCGGCTGTCCGAGCGCGTGCTGTAAATTATAGGCGGCAATCCAGCCGCAGCCGTTGATGTCCGAGGACATGGTGCGGTAGCGGTAGGCGGAAAAGCAATCCTGATCGATGATATATCCGTCCGCGGAAAAGCCCTGTATCATACCGATCCCTCCCCTGCGGATGCTGTCTTTATTTTATGCGCTCCGCGGCGAAAATGCAAATCCGCCGCGCTTCCCTTTCCGGGCCGTCTGTGGTATGCTCAGGACAACACATCCGGCAGGAGGAACGCCCATGCGCCGCTTCGACTACTTTCTCTATGACAGCTACGATCCCCGGGACCTCCGCTGCGCCGGGGACGACCCCCGGCGCGCGCTCCACAGCGGCGCGGACGCGCTGCTCTCCGCCGTGACGGACGCCACGCCCGGCGCCTGCCGCCGGGCGGAGCTGGAGGCGCGCTTTCCTCCGGCGCAGCTCGCGCTGCTGATCCGCCTCGGCCTGCTGCGGGAGGAGCAGGGCGCCGTCCTGCTCGACGCGCCGGTGCTGCTCGGCGAGGATCTGGCCCTGCTGGAGCGCGACACCGCGGCCCGCGCCGCGCGCATGGCCGACCGGCTCGCGGCGCGGCGGGACGCGCTGCGCGCCGCCGTGGCGCCGCTGCGCAACGGCTTTTCCCCGGAGGTCAACCTCTATCACCTGCTCTGCGGCGGCGTGTTCGACGGCAGCTTCTTCGACTGTCTGTGCGCCCGCGGCCTGGTCTCGACCGCGCGGCTGCATCCCTCCGGCCTTAACTACCTGATCATCGTCTATGAGCGGACCCCGGCGCTCGACCGCTTTTCGCGCCGGCTGCTGTGCTCCTGCAACCGCTTTGCCGACGGGGAACGGGCGCTGCAATCCTTCGGCGACGCCGACGGGACGCGCTGCGACCCCTTCCGGTTCGACTGCCGGATGCGGGCGGGGACCGTCCCCGCGGCGACGGAGGCGGCGCGGCTGTGGGCGCAGCTCGGCGCGCCGCGGGAGGTCCTGCTGCGGGAGACGCAGCGGCTGGCCGACTGCGGGCGCTGCGGCGCGCCAAGCCTGCGGCTGCTCACCCTCTTCGGCTACGCGCGCGGCGGAAGCCTCGCCGTCCCCGTCTACCGGACGGCCGATCTGCCGGCGATGCGGGCGCTGGAGGCGCTGGCCGAGGACTGCGTGCTGGCGGAGATGTCGGCCGCGCTCCGCGACCCGGAGGCCTTTGCGGGCCTGCGCTGCGTCCGCCACGGCGTCCCGCGCGCCGAGATCGCCAACGAGCTCTACCACATTCTCTTCGGCCGGCTCAACGAGGCCCTGGTCGCCCGCGGCCTGGTCGCCGCGCCGCCCTTCCGTCCCGGCGAGGGGCGGTATCTGCAGGCGGTGCGGCTGCCCTGACCGCCGAAGCGCGCCCAAAAACAAGGCCGCGTGCTGTAAAGCACGCGGCCTTGTCAGTCCTTGCGTTCAGCCCTCCTGGAAGCCCTTCTTGGCCTCGCTCAGCAGATAGAGCGAGCCGGTGGCCAGCAGCAGGTCGCCTTCCCGCGCCTCCCGCACCGCCTGGCGCGCCGCCTCCTCCGGAGAGCGGACGACGCGGACGTCGGCACAGCAGGCATAGGCCTCCGCCGCGACCTCCCCGGCCGTCAGCGCCTGCACGGCCGGGCTCTGCACCGCGAAAAAGACGGCGCTGCGCCGCGCCAGCTGCGGAATGCAGACGGCGTGATCCTTCTTTTTGAGCATGCCCATCACCGTGAGGATGCGCCGGTCGCCGTAAAAGCGGTCAAGAGCCGCGCACAGGCTGGCGATCTTGGCGGGGTTGTGGGCCCCGTCCACGATGCAGAGCGGCTGCTCGCGCACCGTCTCCAGCCGCCCGGGGAAGCGCACCAGCGCCAGGCCGTGCTCCAGCGCCGCCTGGGAGATAATCAGCCCGCTCTCGCGCAGCTCCTCGGTGATGGCGATGGCCGTCAGGGCGTTGTAGACCTGGTGCGCGCCGGCCAGCGGCACGCGGTAGCGATGATCCTTGTAGAGGAACTCTCCGCCCGCCCCGCTCAGCGACTGGATGCGGAGGCTGCCGCGGTCGGCGATGTTGGGGGTGATGCCGCAGCGGGCGCAGGCGTCATAGAGCACCGGCAGCGCCTCGCGCGGCAGATCGCAGTAGGCCGCGACGCGGCTGCCCCGCTTGATGATCCCGCACTTCTGATAGGCGATCTCCTCGATGGTCGAGCCGAGGAGCTCGGTGTGCTCGAGCGACAGCGAGCAGATGGCGGCCACCAGCGGCGGATCGATGACATTGGTGCTGTCGAGCAGCCCGCCGATGCCGACCTCGAACACCACAACGTCGCATTTCTCGCGGGCGAACAGGGCCAGCGCCAGCGCCGTGTCGGTCTCGAACTCGCTGACCGGGTCGCCGTCCTTCGCCATGCTCTGCAGGGCGGGCATGATCCGCTCCAGCGTGTCGGTCAGCAGCGCCTTGTCCGGGAGGGCGCCGTCGATCTGCATGCGCTCGCGGAAGTCATAGACAAACGGCGAGACGAACAGCCCCGTGCGGTAGCCGGCCTCGCGCAGGACGCGCTCGGTCATGGCCGCGGTGCTGCCCTTGCCGTTGGAGCCGGCGATGTGGACAAAGCGCAGCTTCTTCTGTGGGTCGCCCATGCGGCGCAGCAGCTCGCGCATCCGGGCCAGGCCCTTGTGGGTCCCGAAATGGCTCTGGGAATGAATGAAGCCGAGGGCTTCTTCGTAGGTCATTTTTTACTCCAGTGCGGCAATGCCGTCGCGCAGTTTCTGCGCCAGCGCGTTGTACTTCTCCAGCTTCTCCCGCTCCGCGGCGACGACGTTCTCCGGCGCGCGGGCGACAAAGCTTTCGTTTTTGAGCTTGCCCTCCGTGCGGGCAACCATGTTTTCGGCGTTCTCCAGCTCCTTCTTCAGGCGCTCGCGCTCGGCGTCGAGATCGACCAGCTCGCGCATCGGCATATAGATCTGGGCGGCGTGGGTCACGCAGGAGACCATGCCGTCAAGGTCCGCGGGCGGCTGGGCGCCGATCTCGACCTCGCTGGCCCAGGCCAGCTTTTTCAGGAACGGCTCGGCGTGGGCAAACAGGTCCGGCTTTTCCGTGACCAGCAGCAGGCGCGCCTTGCGGGAGGGCGGGACGTTCATCTCGGAGCGGCGGTTGCGCACGGCGCGGATGGCGTCCATGATCTGCGCCATCTCCTGCTCCTCGCGCGGGAAATCGAGGCCCTCCGCCGGGCGGGGCCATTCGGAGACCATGATGGACGGCCCGTCGTGCGGCAGCGCCTGCCAGATGTTCTCGGTGATGAACGGCATGAACGGGTGGAGCAGCTGCAGCGTGCCGCGCAGGACGTAGCCGAGGACGCGCTGGGCGCGCTCCTGCGCGGCCCGGTCCTCGCCGGTCAGACGGGTCTTGCACAGCTCGATATACCAGTCGCAGTAGTCGTCCCAGATGAAGGAGTAGAGCTTGTCCGCGGCGACGCCCAGCTCATAGTGCTCGAGGTTTTCCGTCACCTCGCGGACCAGGGTGTTGTAGCGGCTGACGATCCACCGCTCCTCCAGGTCGAGCTGCGCGGGCAGCGCGAAATCCTCGACCGTCAGGTTCATCAGCACGAAGCGGCTGGCGTTCCAGATCTTGTTGCAGAAGTTGCGGTTGCTCTCGACGCGCTCCGTATAGAAGCGGGTGTCGTTGCCGGGGCCGATGCCGGTGACCAGCGTGAAGCGCAGGGCGTCGGCGCCGTATTTGCCGATGATCTCCACCGGATCGACGCCGTTGCCGAGCGATTTGCTCATCTTGCGGCCCTTGTCGTCGCGGACCAGGCCGTGAAGGAAGACATCCTTGAAGGGGCGCTCCTTCATGTGCTCCATGCCGGAGAAGATCATGCGGGCCACCCAGAAGAAGATGATGTCATAGCCGGTGACCAGCACGTCGGTGGGATAGAAATATTCCAGCTCCGGCGTCTTGTCCGGCCAGCCGAGGGTCGAGAACGGCCACAGCGCCGAGCTGAACCAGGTGTCGAGGACGTCCTCCTCCTGCTCGACATGGGTGCTGCCGCACTTCGGGCAGACCTTGACGTCCTCCTTGCTGACGATCATCTCGCCGCAGTCGCGGCAGTAATAGGCCGGGATGCGGTGGCCCCACCAGAGCTGGCGGGAGATGCACCAGTCATGGACGTTCTCCATCCAGTTGGTGTAGATCTTGGTGAAGCGCTCGGGGACGAAGCGGATCTCGCCGTCGTTGACGACGCGGAGCGCCTCTTTGGCCAGCGGCTCCATCTTGACGAACCACTGGGCCGAGGTGATCGGCTCGACGTTGTTGTGGCAGCGGTAGCAGGTGCCGACATTGTGGCGGTAGTCCTCGACCTTGACGAGATAGCCGCCCGCCTCGAGGTCGGCGACGATCGCCTTGCGGCATTCATAGCGGTCCATGCCCCGGTACTTGCCGCCGTTTTCGTTGACGCGGGCGTGATCGTCAAAGACCAGGATGAACTCGAGATCGTGGCGTTTGCCCATCTCAAAGTCGTTGGGGTCGTGGCAGGGCGTCACCTTGACGCAGCCGGTGCCGAACTCCTTGTCGACATAGCTGTCGGCGAAAATCGGGATCGGCCGGTTCATGATCGGCAGGATGGCCTTCTTGCCGACCAGGTGGCGGAAGCGGGCGTCGTCCGGGTTGACGGCGATGCCGGTGTCGCCCATCATGGTCTCCGGGCGGGTCGTGGCGACCGTGACATATTCGTCGCTGCCCTCGATGGGATAACGGACATACCACAGATGGCCGGGCTGGTCGGCATATTCGACCTCGGCGTCGCTCAGGGCGGTGACGCAGTGCGGGCACCAGTTGATGATGCGGTTGCCCTTGTAGATCAGGCCCTTCTGATAGAGGTTGACAAAGACCTCCTTGACGGCGCGGGAGCAGCCCTCATCCATCGTGAAGCGCTGACGGCGCCAGTCGCAGGAGGCGCCGAGCATCTGCAGCTGCTCGATGATGCGGGAGCCGTACTTCTCCTTCCACGCCCAGACGCGCTCGAGGAACTTCTCGCGGCCGAGGTCATAGCGGGTCAGGCCCTCCTCCTTGCGGAGCACCTCCTCGACCTTGATCTGCGTGGCGATGCCGGCGTGATCGGTGCCCGGCATCCACAGGGCGCTGTATCCCTGCATCCGCTTGAAGCGGATCAGGATGTCCTGCAGCGTGTCATCAAAGGCATGGCCCATGTGGAGCTGGCCCGTGACGTTCGGAGGCGGAATGACAATGGAATAGGCCTTCTTGTGCGGATCGACCTCCGCGTTGAAAAAGCCCCCGTCCAGCCAAAACTGATAGAGCTTGTGCTCGCTCTCGCCGGGGTCGTAGGTTTTCGGCAGCTCCTGGCGCATAATGATTCCTCCTGTATCGATTCATTTCGGTCTGAATAAAGAAAAAGCCCACAGCATCCAACGATGCTGCGGGACGGGCGCAAGGCCCGCGGTACCACCCGGCTTCGCGCCGAAGGGCGCGCGCTCAGTTCCCTTAACGCGGGAAAGACGGCCGAATCTACTTCATTCGTTCCGGCGGCTCCGGGCCGACTTCGCGCTTTTCCTCACGGGCGCTCGCACCGGCCGCACCCTCTCTTGGCATCGGAAAAACACTACTCCTGCCCCTCATTGCTGATTACCTCGTCATTATAATAACTTTCCGATTTTTTGTCAAGATGAGTGTTGACAAATCAGCGCTCCATGGCTTATAATAAGCAAGCTGACATCATCCGGGTGTAGCGCAGCTGGTAGCGCGCTTGGTTCGGGACCAAGAGGCCGTGGGTTCAAATCCCGCCACTCGGACCAAAAAGACCTGTTCTTTGGAAGAAGAACAGGTCTTTTTCTATGCCAAAATCTATGATATACTGAACGCAATTGTCAATATTATGTTCGCAAATAACTTTCATAATGGAGAGAATCAATGGATAAAAACATTTTTGCAGAAGCCTTGCGGGAAAACTCTGTCGCAAAAATGCAGCAGGTTGCCAAAAGTGATTTACATAATCATGCCGGTCGCGGCGGCAAAATTTCGTATATTGAGAATTATGCAAATGTCACCATTACTCCACCAACCAAACCATTCAGCTCCTTACCGGAAATGAACGATTGGTTAAATGATAACATTAAATGCCACTGTCCGCCCGGAATAAACAATTATCTGAAACGAGTCGAAGCTGCTTTTGCGCAGGCAGCAGACGACAACGTGACCGTTTTGGCTTTAGACTACGGTGTTGATGAAGTGTATGCATTGGGAGGGATCGACCCCTTTATAAAGCAAATGGATCATCTAAAGCAAACTTTTGCACCACATGCAAATGTTTATCCCGACTTAACCATTTATAGTTGGATTGAATTAGAGGACTTGGAACAGATCTACCAATATAAATGGTTTAACGCAATAGACATCATCAATTACAGCGACAGCCTTTCAATGAGACAAATGAAGCAAATCTGTAAACATGCGAAGAAAAACGGATTAACATTGAAAGCTCATGTCGGCGAATACGGAACTGCCGATGACGTCTTCAGATATGTCGAAGAATTGGAGCTGGATGAAGTTCAGCACGGTATACGTGCGGCCACATCACCACAAATTATGCATTGGCTGGCAAGAAATAATATTAAACTCAATATATGTCCTACCAGTAATGTTTTATTAGGCAATTGTGAAAGCTACAAGACACATCCAATACGAACCCTTTTTGATAATGGTGTGAAAGTTACAATAAATACTGATGACCTGATTATATTTAATTCAACGCTCTCAGAGGAATATCTCCATTTATACAATTCTGATTTGATGACTGCCGACGAGTTATATGTGATATGCCAAACAGGCTTATTGCATAACTACATCAAACGGGCATAATCTTCAGAATTTGTGAGGCCGCCTCTCCGGCGTCCTGATCGCTTCGATTTGCAAAAGGCAGCGCGTTTCTCGGGAACGCGCTGCTTTTTTGCGCGCAGGCGGCGGAAACCGGCCCGGTCCGGACGGCAGATTTTCCGCCCCGGCAGGCGTCCGCGCGGTTCCGTTTTGCGAAACGGAGCCGAAGCGGGCGCAATTCACATTTTATGCCTTGACAAAGCGATTCAAAGTGGTATAAATAGAAAGGCCCGATCGGGGGCCCCGGGCAAAATGCCGGGGCGCCGCATCCCCGAAACCTGTTTTCAGAAAGGATGGCATGTTCATGGACAGCAGTTCTCCGCGAAGTACCGCTCCGAAAATGATGGCTGCAGATTTTTCATGCAACAGGCCTCGTCTGCCTGGGGCATAATATTGCTGTGCGCGCAGCAGCTGTGACCATCGTTTTCAAGAAATTGAGGACGGTGGATTTTTTATGCCCTTTTTTACCGGGAACAGCGCTTCGGCGCGAAAGCGGCCAAACTGATCTGAATGGGGAGGTGACAGAAAATGGATGCGGGAAGCAGCAGCGACACAAAGCCCGGAGCAGCGCGGAAAGGCCGGCCGCCGGCGCGGCCGTCTGATTTTCTGTCGCTCCCCTGCGCATAGACGCGCGCTTTGTGCCGTACTTCCTGTTTTGACGCAGGCAAATCCAAACAATGGAGGTATGGACCAATGAGAAAGAAAAAAATCGCCGCCGACTTCGCCCATGCGGAGGAGATCCGGGAGCGCATGCTCCGGGCGGCCTCGCTGAGCGGAGAGGCGGTGCTCGCCGCGCTCGGCACGTCGGAAAACGGGCTCTCCGCCGCGCAGGCGGAGCAGGCCGCGGAGGAATACGGGACCAATTTTGTCACCCACGGCAAACGGGAGTCCCTGCCGAAGCGGGTGATGAACGCCTTTGTGAACCCCTTTACCGCGATCCTGCTCGTGCTCGCGGTCGTGTCGGTTTTTACCGACATCCTCTTTGCGCCCTCCGGGGAAAAGAACTATATCACCGTCATCATCATCACCGCCATGGTGATGATCTCCGGCGTCCTGCGCTTCACGCAGGAGACGCGGAGCGGAAACGCCGCCGCCCGGCTGTCGAAGATGATCCACACCGTGACCTGCGTCCAGCGGCTCGAAAGCGGCAAGGCGGAGATCCCGCTCGACGAGGTCGTGGTCGGCGACATCGTCCATCTCTCGGCGGGCGACATGGTGCCGGCCGACGTCCGCATCCTCTACGCCAGGGACCTGTTCATCAGCCAGTCCGCCCTGACCGGAGAAAGCGAGCCGGTCGAAAAGCAGTCCGCCGGCGGCGGCGGCGCCGCCGGGGCCGTCACGGAGATCCCCAACCTCGCCCTGATGGGCAGCAACGTCATCAGCGGCAGCGCCAAGGCCGTCGTCGTCGCGGTCGGCGACGACACCATGCTCGGCACCATGGCCAGAACGCTGAGCGCCAAGCCGCCGAAAACCAGCTTCGAGAAGGGCGTCAATGCCGTTTCCTGGGTGCTGATCCGCTTCATGCTCGTCATGGTCCCCGTCGTGCTGTTCGTCAACGGCTTCACGAAGGGCGACTGGCTGGAGGCGGCGCTGTTCGCCATCTCCGTCGCCGTCGGTCTGACGCCGGAAATGCTGCCCATGATCGTGACCACCTCCCTCGCCAAGGGCGCGGTCGCCATGAGCCGGAAAAAGGTCATCATCAAAAACCTGTCCGCCATCCAGAATCTCGGCTCCATCGACCTGCTCTGCACCGACAAGACCGGCACGCTCACCCAGGACAAGGTGGTGCTGGAATATCATCTCGACATCCACGGCAACGAAAACGACCGCGTGCTGCGCCATGCGTTCCTGAACAGCTATTTCCAGACCGGCCTGAAGAATCTGATCGATCTCGCCATCATCTCCTGCCAGGACGGACTGGGCAGCGAGCGGCTCCGGGAGAGCTACGTCAAGGTCGACGAGATCCCCTTCGACTTCAATCGCCGCCGCATGAGCGTGGTGGTCGCCGACAAGACCGGGAAAACGCAGATGATCACCAAGGGCGCGGTGGAGGAAATGATCAAATGCTGCTCCTTTGCGGAGTACAACGGCGCGATCGCCCCGCTCACGGAGGAGGTGCACCGGTTTATCCTCAGGAAATCCAGCGAGCTGAACGCGCAGGGCATGCGCGTGATCGCCGTCGCCCACAAGACGAACCCCGCCCCGGTGGGGCAGTTCTCCGTCTCGGACGAGGCGGACATGGTGCTGATCGGCTTTCTCGCCTTCCTGGACCCGCCGAAGGAGACGGCCGCGCGCGCGATCCGGACGCTGAACGATCACGGCGTGGCGGTCAAGGTCCTCACGGGCGACAATGAAAAGGTCGCCTGCTGCATCTGCCAGCAGGTGGGGCTGGAGGTCAACGAGATCCTGCTCGGCTCGCAGCTCGACGCCATGAGCGACCAGGCGCTCGCCGAAAAGGCGGAGCGCATCACGGTGTTCGCCAAGCTGTCCCCCGACCAGAAGGCGCGGGTCGTGCGCCTGCTGCGGAGCAGGGGCCACGCCGTGGGCTACATGGGCGACGGCATCAACGACGCCGCCGCGATGAAGGCCGCGGACGTCGGCATCTCCGTCGATACCGCGGTGGACATCGCCAAGGAATCCGCCGACGTCATCCTGCTGGAAAAGGACCTGATGGTGCTCGGGGAGGGCATTGTCGAGGGCCGGAAGACCTATGCCAACATGATCAAGTACATCAAGATGACGGCCTCCTCCAACTTCGGCAACATGTTCTCCGTGCTCGCGGCCAGCGCCTTTCTGCCGTTCCTGCCGATGACCGCGATCCAGCTCATCTTCCTGAATCTGATCTACGATCTGTCCTGCACGGCCATCCCCTGGGACAACGTGGACGCGGAGTTCCTCAAAAAGCCGCGGAAGTGGGACGCCTCGTCCGTCGGCCGGTTCATGATCTGGATGGGGCCGACCAGCTCCGTCTTTGACATTCTCACCTACCTGCTCATGTACTTCGTCATCTGCCCGGCGGTGTGCGGCGGCCGGCTTTTCCATCAGCTCGGCGGCTCCGCCGCGCAGGCCCTGTACATCTCCACCTTCCGGGCGGGCTGGTTCATCGAATCGATGTGGAGCCAGGCCCTGGTGATCCACATGATCCGGACCCCGAAGATCCCCTTCCTGCAGAGCCGGGCGTCCGCGCCCGTCACGCTGCTCACCGCCGCGGGGATCGCGGTTCTCACCGTCATCCCCTTCACGCCGCTCGGCGCGGCGCTCGGCCTGGCGCCCCTGCCGGAAATCTATTTTGCCTGGCTTGCGCTTCTCGTCGTCGGCTACATGACGCTGGCGACCGCGGTCAAGAAAATCTATGTCCGCCGCTACGGCGAGCTGCTGTAAAGCGGCGCAAAGCAAAGGCCGGAGAGCTCCCGCGGGAGCCCTCCGGCCTTTGTCTGTGCCGAAAAGAACGGTCACCAGATGCCCAGCACATGCTGCATCAGCAGGCTGACGCCCGTGATGCCGGCCCAGCAGCAGGCGCCCAGCAGCAGCGGCTTGCCGCCGGTGCGGACCAGCTTGACGATGTTGCTGTTGAGCCCGATGGCGGCCATGGCCAGCACGATGAAAAACTTGCTCAGCTCCTTGACGGGCGCGAACAGCGCCGCGGGCGCGCCCAGGCTCTGCGCGGCGGTGGTGATGAGCGAGGCCGCGATGAAATAGAGGATGAAGAACGGGAAGATCCTGCGGAAATCCACCCGGGTGCCGGCGCCGCCGGCGGCCCGCTCCCGGCGGGCCCGCCGGAAGGCGAGCGCCAGCGTGATGGGGATGATGGCCAGCGTCCGCGTCAGCTTGACGGTGACCGCCTTGTCCAGCGTGGCGGAGCCGAGGCCCCACATGCTGTCCCAGGTCGCGGCCGCCGCCGTGACCGACGAGGTGTCATTGACGGCCGTGCCGGCAAAGACGCCGAAGGCCTCGCCGGAGGTGGTGCTGAAGCCGATCATGCTGCCGAGCAGCGGAAAGAGGACCGCCGCCAGCACATTGAAAAAGAAGATCACGGAGATCGCCTGGGCCACCTCCTCGTCGTCCGCGTCGATCACCGGCGCCGTGGCGGCGATGGCGCTGCCGCCGCAGATCGAGGAGCCGACGCCCACCAGCGTGGAGATCTTGCCGGGGATGCCCAGCAGCCGGTGCAGCAGCCAGGCGATCAGCAGCGAGGTGGCGATGGTGCAGACAATGATCGGCAGCGACTGGCGGCCGGTCTGCAGGACCACGCCGAGGTTCAGCCCGAAGCCGAGCAGCACGACGGCCCATTGCAGCACCTTCTTGGAGACGAAGCGGATGCCGCTCTCCAGCCGCGTCTTGTCGCGCAGCAGCAGCGTCACGACCATGCCGGCAAGGATGGCAATGACCGCCCCGCCGACCACCGGGAACCGTTTGCCCAGAAACCAGGAGGGCACCGCGATGGCAAGACAGAGCAGCAGGCCGGGTCCGTTCTTTTTCAAAAATCCCATGAGCATTCTCTCCTCCGCATTTTTTGGAATATCAGACAATTCTCATCATACATTTTTGGTTAAATAATATCAAATTATAAATATTTATTTTACAATTATCTGATCTTATGATATAACAGCGAGGAACGGAGGCGGCGGACATGCTGGAGTTTCGCATTCTGACCTTTTTGACGGTCTGCGGCACGATGAACTTCACCCGGGCGGCCGAGCAGCTGCACATCACCCAGCCGGCGGTCTCGCAGCACATCCAGGCGCTGGAGGAGACCTACGGCGTGAAGCTGTTCTGCTATGAGGGCAAGCGCCTGCGGCTGACGGAGAGCGGCGAGCTGCTGCGGCAGACGGCGGCCGCCATGCACAACGACGAGCTGCTGCTGCGGCAGCGGCTGCGCGCCGGCGGCAGCCCGGAGCTGCCGCTTCGCTTCGGCGTGACCATGACCGTCGGCGAGTTCCTGATCGCCGGGCCGCTGAGCGCCTATCTCCGCCGGCATCCGGGCGCGGACGTGCGCATGGAGATGGCGAACACGGAGCTGCTGCTGGCGAAGATGCGCCGCGGCGAGCTGAACTTCGCCCTGGTGGAGGGGTATTTCGACCGGGCGGAGTTCGATTCCGCCGTGTTCCGCACCGAGCGCTTCATCGCCGTCTGCTCCGCCGGGCACCGCTTCCCTGCGGAGCCGGCGGAGCTGCGCGATCTGCTCGGCGAGCGGGTGCTGGCGCGCGAGCCCGGCTCCGGGACCCGGGACATCCTGGAAAAAAACCTGGCGGCGAAGAACCTCTCGCTGCGCCATTTCGCCGGCGTGGTGCAGATCGGCGGGATGCAGCCGATCCTGCAGATGCTGGAGCGGGACGCGGGCATCTCCTTCCTCTATGAGGCGGTGGCGCGGGAGCGCCTCCGCGCCGGCACGCTGCGGGAGCTGCCGCTGCGCGACTTTCAGGTGAAGCACGACATGGCTCTGATCTGGGAGCGGGGCAGCGTCTTTTCCGAGGCGTATCAGGCGCTGTGCGCGCAGCTGATGGCGGAAATCGATCTCTGAACAGCAAGCAAGCGGCCCGGCCCCCATTTGGGGGCCGGGCCGCTTTGATCGGAACTCAGTTGTCGGCGCGGGCGTAGGCGTTCTTCATGTAGAAGCTCGCCTCATACAGCACCTGATTGAGCGTGGTCTGGGTCTCGGCGCGCAGCATGTCGGCGATCTCGGCGTTGGCCTGCTCGCAGAGAGCGGTGCCGGCCGCGCCGGACAGGGCGCCGAGGGCGCGGTCGTATTTGGCGATCAGGGCGCGGCCGCGGGACTGGACGGCGAACTGATAGTGCTCGATATGGGGGAGGCACTTGGCGTAATGGGCGTCCGCCAGGGCGCCGATCAGGCGGTTCGCCCAATAGAAGCTGTCGGTCGAAACGTCGGCGCCGGTGTTCTCCAGATAGGCGGGCGCCGCGCCGATGTTGGCGTAGAACGGCACCAGGGCGTTGAAGACGTTGGAGCCGAAGGCCAGCCACTCCACCGCCCGGCAGACGGCGGGCCGGTCGGGCCGCAGCTGGATCAGGGCCAGGAAGTTGTTGCGGTTGATGCCGATGGGGCGGTACAGGCCGTGCTGGGCGGCGTCGCCGCGGACGCCGTAGGGATCGAACGGCGTACCCTGGTAGTGGGCGGACAGCAGATACTTGAGGTCCTCGACCGTCACCTTTTTCTCCGGCACCAGGCACCAGGGCAGGTTGCCCGCCTCCGGGCCGTAGTCGGCCTCCGGGCCGTCCCAGCGGTACGTGTGCGGATTCAGGAAGCGCTCGATGAACCAGGCGCGCGGCGTGTTGTAGACAAAGTCGGCGTCGGTGTGGCTGCCGAAGGCGTCGCGGGGGTTGAGCGCGCCGTCCGGGGACAGGTCGAGATGGTTTTCGCGGATGAACCCGGCGAGGTCGGCCGAACACAGATGGTTCTTCCCGGCGCCGAGGGCGTCGGCCAGGTCAAAGCGGTCGATGCCGAGCTGGTTGGGCATGACGACATAGGCGTCGTCGGGGACGCGCCGGGCGATCCAGTGATGTCCGCCGATGCTCTCCAGCCACCAGATCTCATCGAGGTCCTGGAAGGCGATGCCGTTGGACTCATAGGTGCCGTAGCGGGTCAGCAGCTCGCCGAGGCGCAGCACGCCCTCGCGCGCGCTGTGGATGTAGGGCAGCACCAGGGCGACGATGTCCTCCTCGCCGATGCCGCCGGCCTGTTCGGGCAGGCCGCCGCCCGCCGGGCGGTACTTCACGAGCGGATCGGCGCCGATCACCCGCTCGTTGGTGGTGATGGTCTCGGTCGCCGTCATGGCGATGTTCTCCTCATTGACGCCGCCCGCCGCCCAGAGACCCTTGTCCGGCACGGCGTTCGGCACCGCGGTGCAGCGCAGCGCGTTCCCGGGCAGCGCGACCTCCAGATGGGACAGGACCGAGCGGTAGGTCCCCGCCTCTTTGCGGGCCGCGAATACGGTGAATTTCTTCGCCGCGAACCCGCCCGTGGGGGCGTCGTCGTTGCGCGCGATCATGGTGGAGCCGTCATAAGTCGCGTTTTTACCGACCAGAATTGTGGTACAAGCCATCCTATTACCTCCATTGATCTGGAAACCGGCCGTTCCGGCCCGGTTTTCTTTTGCCTGTGATTGTAGCACTTGCGGGGCGCAAATGCAACTCGGCGGGCGCAGACAAAACGCGGGCGGCGGAAGTTTTTCCCGCCGCCCGCATCCGCCGCGTCAGCGCGGCTCCGCGAGGCCGCAGCGCCGCCGGGCCTCCAGATACTGCGCCGTGCAGACAAAGTTCCGCAGGTCCTGCGCGTCGAGGCCGCGGACGGCGCACAGCTCGTCCCAGAGCAGCGTGCTGCCCTCGACCGTAAAATAGCCCGTGGTCACATCGATCCCCACGAAGATGCGCGTGATGCGGCCGCCCCAGAGCGGCGCGGGATCGCGGTGCTCCGGGCTGAAGAAGCGCCTCCCGGCGCCCGCGTTCTCCAGATAAAAAACCCGCGGCTCCGGCTGCGCTCCCGCCGGCAGCTTTTGCGCGTAAACCTCATTCTCCAGCACCGCGGCGGCGACGGCCTGCTCCGCCTCCGCGCCGTGCAGCGGGGTCAGCACATAGCGCCCGCACAGATAGCCGAGCAGCGCGGCGCCCGTGATCCGGTTCGGCGTCAGCTGCCCGCGCCGGTCGAGCCAGGTCTGCTTCCAGGCCGCCAGCTGCGCGACGGTCGGCTCCGCGGTGATCATCGGGCGGCCCCGGCGCCGCCGCCGCGGCAAAAATCGCTCATATTGCTTTCTCCTCCGCGCTCACAGCCGGCCGGTCAGCCGCAGCAGGCCCTCATAGCACAGGCGCTCAAAGCACTCCGGCTGCCGGAAGCCCGCCTTCTCCATCGCCGCGACCTGGCGGGCGCTGGGATGCGTGACCGGGTAAAGCCCGTAAACATAACAGAAATGGTCGTGCAGGAACAGCTCCCGCTCCCGGGCGTCGCTGTCCGGGAAAAAGCGCTCCAGCCCCTCCGCCAGCACGCGGAACCACTCGTTCATGCCCCGCTTGAAGGCCACCAGGCGCTCCTCGGCGACGTTGTTCTCGATGGCGTTGAGGTTGACGGACATCATCCGGAGCATCCGCTCATGGCGCGTCAGCCCGTCGGTCAGCAGCCGGCAGAAGCGCTCGCGGCTGCGCGCGCCGCCCGCCCGCAGATCGCGCTCCATCTCGGCGGTGTACTCCGCGCATTCCCGCCGCAGCAGGTCAAGCAGGATCTCCTCCTTGGTGGCGTAGTAGTTGTAGATCGTGGGACGGGAAAACGAGGTGCGGGCGGCAATCGCCTTGACGGTGACGCCCTCCGCGCCGCCCTGCTCATAGAGCTGGGCGCAGGCGTTGAGAATCTCGTTCTGCCGGCTCGCCACCTGCGCTTCGGTCCGCGCCCGCTGAAAGCTCATCTACCCTCTCCCCCTCTCCGCTGTGATTTCGATTATAACTTACGGTTGACACGATGTCAATTATCTGCGGGCCGCGGCCTCAGAAGTCAAGGCACTGCCGCACGCTGTATCCCTCGGCGCGGAAGGCCGAATTGAGGAACTCGATCCGCTCCGGGGTGACGCGGAGGAGATACATGGGGTGATCGAGCCCGCGCAGCGCCTGCTCCGGGATCCGGCGGAAGCGCAGCAGGGCGCAGTATTCCTCCGACCACGGCTCCACAAGGCCGGCCGTGCCGGTGATCTGCATGCCGCCGAGGGCGCCGAACTCCGGGCTGGGGTCGAACACCGCCAGACAGACCCGGGGATTGCCGCGCAGGGCCGCGAACTTGCGCCCGCCCTCCGAGAGCATCCACAGGCGGTCGTCATACCAGCTGTATTCGATGGGGGTGCAGCGGACCAGATCGCCGCACGCCGTCGCCAGCGCGCAGGTGCGGTGCGCCCGCAGGTAGTCCCCGATCCTCTGCCGCAGCGCGTCCCGCTCCATGCGCACGCCCGTGCGGTCCTTCTGCTCCCAGTATTCCGCGGCTTGCTGCCAGTCCATTGACCATCCTCCCTTTCCGTCGCGCGGCCGTACCCGCGCCTGCCTTCAGTATAGGGTGCGGAGCGCCGGTTTTCAAGCACCGGGCGTTGCGTTTTTTCCGCCGCCGTGATATGATAGGCGCACAAATGCGGCAGCGCGGGCATTCCGCTCCGCGCGCCGCCCCGTGTGACGATAAGGAAGTGTCTTTTGATGACCAGAGTGTATTATTTCACCCGCACCGGCGACAGCGAGAAGATCGCGGCCCAGGTCGCCGCCCAGACCGGCGGCACCTGCTTCCCGATCCGCGACGGCAAGAGCTGGCGGGGCTTCTGGGGCTTCCTGCGCGGCGGCTACTGCGCCGCCGGCAAGAAGATTCTCCCCGCCCAGTATGAGGCGCCGCAGGAGGACGACGTGATCTACCTGTGCTTTCCCATCTGGGCCGGCGGCTTTCCGCCCGCGGTCCGCTCCTTTGTGCAGGAGATCGGCCGCCGCCGGATCATCGCCGTGCCGACCTCCAAGAGCAGCCGCCTCAGCGAGCCGGAGGGCTTTCTGAAGGTGATCGAGGTCATCGGCCCCGACAAGACGATGCGGCTCTGAGCGCGGCTGTGAAAAAATGCCGCATCGCGGCGGCGGAACAGGCTTTTTCCCCGCGCCCGCGGCCGGCTGTGAAGCCTCTGCGGCGGCCGGATGAAGCATCCGCGCGCCGCCATGCGCTCCTGCCGCGACGGCTTCCGCCCCGCGTGCTTTCCGATCGAAGCGCCCGGCGAGAGCGCCGGCTGAACAAGACCGCCGAAGCGGCGCGGACCCGGGACCTCCGGGGCCGCGCCGCTTCGGTTTTTTATACGTCGATCACCGCCGCCGGGTGGCCGGCATAGGGCAGCAGCCGGTTCAGCACCGCGTCGGTGCGCAGCTTCAGGTAGCCGGTGGTGGTCCCGTCGCTGCAAGCGTACCATTCCGCCGCGGCGACGGCGCGGTCGAACACGGCCCGCACGTCCCGCGCCTGCGGCAGCAGCATGCTGAACACCGTCGCCGCCCCGACCCGGACGCCGAGCAGCGTCTCCAGCTCCTCCGCCGGGGCGAAGGAGAGGCGCGCCGTGCCGAGCGCGGCGGCACAGTCGCGGGAGCGGAACGGCTTGTCCCCCGCCGTGACGAACAGCCAGTGCTGCTTGCGGCGGCGGTCCGTCAGGAACAGCGTCTTGACCATCCGGGTCCCGAGCCGCGCGTCGATGGCCGCGCAGTCGCTCATGGTGACGGCTTCCCCGGTGTCCACCCGCTCGAACGGGATCCGCAGGTCGCGCAGCGCCTCATACGTCCGGGCCTGCAGCGGCGTCTCAAAGCGCGCCGGCGCGGCCGTCTGAATCTCGCTGACATACAGCATGGAGCAAAACCTCTTTTCACTTGCTTTTTCTCTGCAACCAGCATATCATGGGTTCGTTGATTACAAAAGCGAATGTTTATCATCTTTAGCATGACATTTTCGCATGAAAAGAGGTACCGCCATGGACACCAATGTGCAGAAATACCTGGCGCTGCTCCGCACGGCGGAATGCGGGAGCTTCACCCGCGCGGCGGAGCTGCTTCACTACTCCCAGTCGGGGGTCAGCCGCATGATCCGCGATCTGGAGCGGGAATGGCAGGTGACGCTGCTTGAGCGCAGCCGCGCCGGCGTGCGCCTGACCTCGGACGGCGAGCGCCTGCTGCCCCAGGTGCGGGCGGTCTGCGCGGCCTGCCGCCGGCTGCAGGCCGAGGTGGACGACCTCAACGGCCTGCGCGCCGGGCTGATCCGCATCGGCACCTTTTCCAGCGTCGCCACCCACTGGCTGCCCAACATCATCGAGGCCTTTCAGAAGGATTATCCCGGCATCGACTATGAGCTGCTGCTGGGCGATTACGGCGAGATTGAGCAGTGGATCCTCGCCGGGCGGGTCGATTGCGGCTTCCTGCGCCTGCCCGCGGCGCCGGAGCTGGAGGCCGTCCCGCTCGCGCGCGACCGGCTGCTGGTCGTGCTGCCCGAAAACCACCGCCTGGCGGGCTGCGCCCGCTTTCCCGCCGCGGCGCTGTGCGACGATCCGTTCCTGCTGCTGGAGAAGGGGGCCAAGGCCGAAATCGCTGCGATCTTCAGCCGCTGCGGCCTCACGCCCCGGGTGCGCTTCACCACCTGGGACGACTACGCCATTCTGTCGATGGTGGAAAAGGGCCTCGGCATCAGCATCCTGCCGGAGCTGATTCTGCGGCGCATCCCCTACCGCGTCGTCGCCAAAGAGCTCGACGTGCCGGCGGCGCGCACCATCGGCCTGGCGCTGCGGGATCGCCGGACCGCGCCGCCGGCCGTCCGGCGCTTTCTCGACTATCTGCCCTGCCGCGACGGGGCGGCGCCGGCGCCGCCCGCGGAATAAAAAAAGAGCCGCCCGCAGGCGGCTCCCGGCGCTGAGGTTCAGAACAGACGGCGCTTGGCGGCGAGGCCGGTCGGCGTGGTCGCCAGGCCGCCCTCGGCGGTCTCGCGGATGCAGGCCGGCATGACGCTGCCGATCTGGTACATGGCGTCGATGACCTCGTCCAGCGGGATGAAGCTCTCGATGTTGGCGAGCGCCATGTCGCAGGCGGCGATGGCCAGCGTGGCCATCACGCCGTTGCGCTTGACGCAGGGCACCTCGACCAGCCCGGCCACGGGATCGCAGGCCAGACCGAGGGTGTTTTTGAGGGCCAGCGCCGCCGCGTGCGCGCACTGGCGCGGCGTGCCGCCGAGCACGTCGCACAGCGCCGCCGCCGCCATGGCCGCCGCCGCGCCGCACTCGGCCTGGCAGCCGCCTTGGGCGCCGGAGATGCTGGCGCGCGTGGCGATGACGACGCCGATGCCGCCCGCCGTCAGCAGGGCGTTGACCGCCTCGCGGTCGGTGAAGCCGAACTCCTCCTGCGCCGCGATCAGCACGCCGGGCAGGATGCCCGCGGCGCCCGCCGTCGGCGCGGCGACAATGATGCCCATGGCGGCGTTGTAGCCGCTGGTGGCCAGCGCATAGGCGACCGCCTTGCCCGGAAAGGCGCCGAGGATGCTCTTGTGATCGCGCAGATGGCTGTAATACTTGGCGGCGTCGCCGCCGGTCAGGCCGCTGACCGAACGCAGGTCGGAGGCGATGCCCGCCATGGCCGCGTTCTTCATCACCTGCCAGGCTTTTTCGACGCGGGCGCGGATCTCCTCGACGCTGCTGCCGGTGTCGTTTTGCTCCTCGCGCAGCACGACCTGCCAGATCGGCTGGCTGTTCTTCGCGGTCTCGTCGAGGATCTGATCGATGCTTTGCAGTTCCATGGGGGTTCCTCCTTACAGTCTGGGCAGCACGACCACATCGGCCACGCTCGGCACCGAGTGGAACTGCGCGACCGTCGCCGTGTCCACCGGCACGTCGGTCTCGACGACGGTGATGACGTCGCCCTCGCGCCGCGCGCGCGACAGGTGCAGATTGCCGATGTTGTAGCCGCTGCTGGTGAGGATGTGCGCGATGTCGGCCAGCACGCCCGGCACGTCGCGGTGAAAGATGATGAGCGTGTCATAGGTGCAGGAGACGTCGACCTCGAAGCCGTTGATCTCCTTGAGCCGGATCGCGCCGCCGCCGACCGAGGCGGCGCGCACCCGCACCTGCCGCTGGCCGTTGGAGGCGCGGACCACCGCCGTGTTGGGGTGGTAGCGCGGCTCCTCCGCCGTGTCGATCTCATAGCTCATGCCCCGGAACTCCGCCAGCTGGAGACTCTCGCGGATCTTTTCATTGTCGGTGTCGAAGCCCAGCAGGCCGCCGATCACGGCCTTGTCCGTGCCGTGGCCCTTGTAGGTCTCGGCGAACGAGCCGTAAAAGGTCACATGGGCCTTTTTGACGTCGCAGCCGAGCAGCAGGCGGGTCGCCAGGCCGATGCGCACCGCGCCCGCGGTGTGCGAGGACGAGGGGCCGATGGTGATGGGCCCCAGAATATCGAACAGATCGTATGCCATATTGCTTCCTTCTCCGCGCTTACGGGAAAATGCCGCGGATGCGCTTGGCCTCGCACAGGCGCTCCAGCGCCAGCTGATAGGCGCTCATGCGCAGCGAGGTCTTTTGCCGGTTGGCGTTCTGCCACACCTCGTCGAAGGTCTTGAGGATCAGGCTCTTGAGCATCCGGCCGACCTCGTATTCGTCCCACATCAGCGACTGGATGTTCTGCACGCGCTCAAAATAGGAGACGATGACGCCGCCCAGCGTGCTCACCAGATCGGGCACGACGGGGATCTCGCGCTGTTCGAGCGCATCGTGCGCCGCGCTGGAGAGCTGGGCGCTGCCGCTCTCCAGGACGAGCCTGGTGTCCACCGCGCCGACGTTCTCCGCGTCGAGCAGCGGCACCGCCGCGCAGGTGGCGAGAATGTCGCAGGCGCAGGAGAGCACCTCCTCCCGCGCGCCGCGGACGGCGCCGGGGGCGCTGTAATCGGCGAGGCGGCCGCCGTTCTGCTTGAACTCGCACAGCTCCGGCACGTCCAGCCCGCCCGGGCAGAGCACCGCGCCGCTGCTGTCGCTGGCGGCGATGAGCTTGATGCCCTCCTCGTACATGCCGCGCGCCGCGGCGCGGCCCACCTTGCCGAAGCCGGCGATCGCCGCCGTGCAGCGGTCGCGCGGCAGCTTGAGCCGCTTCATCGCCTCGCGCAGCACATAGACCGCGCCCTGTCCGGTGGCGTCGGCGCGCCCGCGGCTGCCGCCGAGCGCCGCCGGCTTGCCCGTGACGATGCCCGGCACGGCGCAGCCGCGCATCATGCTGTAAGTATCCATGATCCAGCCCATGATCTCATGGTCGGTGCCGACGTCGGGCGCCGGGATGTCCAGATCGGGGCCGATGATCGGCAGGATCATCGCCGTGTAGCGCCGCGTCAGCCGCGTCAGCTCGCTGCGGCTCAGCTTCTGCCGGTCCACGGCCACGCCGCCCTTGGCGCCGCCGAACGGCAGCCCGGCCAGCGTGCATTTGAGCGTCGTCAGCCCGGCGAGGCCGCGCAGGTCCTCCTGGCAGATGCCGGGATGGAAGCAGACGCCGCCCTCATAGGGGCCGAGCAGGCTGGAGTGCTGCACCCGATAGCCCTCGAAGATGGTCACGGTGCCGTCGTCCATCTCGACCGGGATCGAAACGCGCAGCTCCCGCTCGGGATATTTGGCGAACTCATACTGGGTCCGGCTCAGCCCAAGCGTCGCCGCCGCGCGGTCGATGGTCGCGGTGAAGTCCCGGTAGATCTCACTCATCGGATCGCCTCTTTCGTCGTTCTAATCAATTGCGCATACTGTTTATTGTGTATTTTGCTGTTTCTCGGCCCGTCCGGCCCGCATGGCTGTTTGACAGGCTTAGTATACCACAAGCGCCGCCGGGGATTCAACCCGGCGGCGCTTGTCAATATTGAACAGATATTATGTTGTTTGATTGTGCATTATTTTTTGGAGCGGTCCCGATGCCGCGGACGGCGCCAAGGCGACGGATATTTCCGCGGAAATGTCCGCCCGCGGCGGTGCGGCGGCTCAGTCCGCCCGCTTCGGCAGCGGGTCGCGCGCGCCGTAGATGGCGGTGCCGATGCGGACGATGGTCGCCCCTTCGGCGACGGCGATCTCGAAGCTGCCGCTCATGCCCATCGAGAGCATGTCGAGCGGCGCGTTCTCATAGCCGCGGCCGCGCGCCTGCTCCAGCAGGGCGCGCAGGCGGGCGAAGTAGGGACGGCTGCGCTCGGGATCGGGGTCGTAGGGCGGAATGGTCATCAGTCCGCGCACGCGGACGTGCATGCTGGCGGCGCCGCGCTCGAGCAGCGGCCAGAGCAGGTCCATGGCCGCGCCGGTCTTGCTCTCCTCGCCGCCGAGGTTGAGCTCAAACAGGACATCCTGACGGATGCCCTGGCGGGCGGCCTCGCTCTCGACCGCCTCCAGCAGCCGCAGGCTGTCGATGCTCTCGATGACCACGGCCGTGCCCACCACTTTTTTGACCTTGTTGGTCTGCAAATGGCCGATGAAATGGCAGGGCTTGCCGAGATAGGCGCCGGCCGCGGTGTGCGCGGCCAGCTCCTGCATGTGGTTCTCGCCGAAGAGATCGACGGGCAGCGCCGCGCTCGCGCGCACGGTCTCGGCGTCGCGGGTCTTGCAGACGGCGCACAGCCGGATCTCCGCCGGATCGCGCCCCGCCGCGCGCGCCGCGCGGGCGATGCGCTCGCGCAGCCCGGCCACTGCCGCCGCCATCGTGCGGGCGTCGTTTGCCTGCGCCATGCTTACATCTCCTGATAGACCGCGCGCGCGCCGCCGATGTACTTCGGGCGGGTGCGGGCGCAGAGGATGTTGGCCTCGCCGATCCTGCTGATGCTCAGGCGCACCGGCACCGCCACGGGGCGCAGGTGCATGCCGATCAGCGTGCCGCCGATGTCCAGCCCGGCGTCGGCGACGATGTGCTCGACGGCGACGGGGTCCTTCATGTTCTTCCAGGCCGTCACCGCGAAGGAGCCGCCGGCGTGCGGCTGCGGCACGACGTTGACAATGTCCCAGCCGTGGCGCTCGGCATCCGCGCGCTCCAGAATGAGGGCGCGGTTGAGGTGCTCGCAGCACTGCACCGCCAGATGGATGCCGTTCTCCTTCAGCACCGGCCAGACGCCCGCGAACGCGGCCTCGGCCGCCTCCATGCTCGAGCCCTTGCCGATGCGGGCGCCGACCATCTCGCTCGAGGAGCAGCCAATCACCATCAGCTTGCCCGGCTGCAGCTTTGCCTGCGCCAGCAGCTCCGTCATGGCCTGACGGGCCTGTTCCGTGATGTTTTCGTACATATCCATCATCCTTTCCAGATTTTGTTCTTGATTTCCGGCGACCGGATCAGCAACCGGAAGAGCAGGGCGGAGAGCACGATGCCCACCAGCGCCTGGATGCCGTTGTTGGGGATGCTGGCCGCCGCGGCCATCCCCCGGCCGAGAATGAGGGCCTTGTAGCCGAAATAGCCGGCGATCATCGCCAGCTCGCCCGGCACCGCGCACAGCGCCAGCCGCAGGGCGTTCGGCTCCGTGCCCCGGCGGTAAAGCCCGCGCAGCAGCAGCGCCGCGATCAGCGCGCTCAGGCCCTTGATGACCAGCGTCCCCGGCGCGTAATAGCCGTAGCCGGCGATCAGGTCGGCCAGCATCGAGCCGAGGCCCGCCGCCGCCGTGCCGTAGACCGGCCCCAACAGGAAGGCGCTCAGCAGGACGAGCGCGTCGCCCAGATTGGTATAGCCCGCCACGGTCGGATACTGGATCAGCAGGGTGGCAATGCAGGTCAGCGCGGCCATCATCGCCGCAGTAATCAGCTTTCTGACATCGTCGTTCTTCATGTGTTCCGCTCCTTTGGTTCCTGTTTTCAGTCCCATTGTAGCGGATTCTGGCTCCATATAAAGGGCCAAATTCTGAATATTTTAGGGGGCCAGTTTTCCTTCCGCCTCCAGCAGCCGCGCCAGCCCGGCCAGGCTTTCGACCCGGCGGCCGCCGTCGAAGCCGACGGCGAAGAACGGCAGCCCGGCGTTCTCCGCCAGCGCGCGGTCGGAGGGCGAATCGCCGGCCACAAAGGAGCGGGCCAGCTCGATCTCCGGATACTTCGCGCAGGCGGCGCGGATCATCCCATCGCGCGGCTTGCAGCAGGCGCAGCCGGCGCCGCGGCGGTGCGGGCAGCAGAAGATGTCGGTCAGCGCGACGCCCTCCGCCGCCAGCAGCGCCCGCAGGCGGGCGTTGAAGCGCTCGTACTGCGCCGCCGTGATGACGCCCTCGCCGATGATATACTGGTTGGTGACGACGATGAGGGCATAGCCCAGCGCCGCCAGCCGCCGCAGGCCCTCCGCCGCGCCGGGCAGCAGCTCCGGCTCTGCGATGTGCGCCCAGCAGGGGTCGGGATAGTCGCGGTTGATGGTGCCGTCGCGGTCGAGAAACGCGGCCTTCATACCCGGCCTCCCCTTCCCCGCCGCGCGCGGCGCGCCGGGGCGCAGTTCCCTTTCACAGCCATTTCAGCTCCTCCAGCGCCTCCGCAAAGAACCGCGCGAAGCCGCGGTTCTGTGCGGTCTCATCGGTCAGCCGCACGCCGAGGTCGTAATAATAATTGCCGCTCTCCGGCTCGACCGAGAGGCAGTCGAGGGGAAAGCCCGGCTCCCGCCGGGCGTGGGGCGTCCCGACCAGCACAAACGCGCCGCCGTTCAGCTCGGCGCTCATGCGCTCAAAGAAGCGCACCCCGTCGGGCGTGAAGCAGACCGCGTTGCGGTAGCGGCCGCGCAGCGGCCCGTACCGCCGCGCCAGGGCGGCATAATAGTCCGTCATCTCCGCGTCGGTCAGCGTCTTTCCGCCGACGCGGCGGACATGCGTGCCGGGCTGGAGCGCCTCCGGCAGGCGGTCGAAATAGAGCCCGGAATCGCAGGCGAACACCGGGCGGCGGAAGGCGCGGAAGCAGCCCTCCGCCTTGAGACGGGCGTTTTCCGGCGGCGTGCCGCCCGATTCCGCGATCTCCGGCGCGGGCACGCCGAGGTCGGCCGGCCCGACGACCTGCACCGACAGCGCCGCCAGCGCGCGCCGCATCGCCGCGAGCTTGGCGGGATTGCCGGTGCCGTAAAGCAGTTCGATCATACGCTCCTCCGCAAACGCGGCGCCGCCCCCTGCGGGACGGCGCCGCGCCGGTTTTCATCAGTTGAGGAAGTCCTTGAGCTTCTTGCTGCGGCTCGGATGGCGCAGCTTGCGCAGCGCCTTGGCCTCGATCTGGCGGATGCGCTCGCGGGTGACGTTGAACTCCTTGCCGACCTCCTCGAGGGTGCGGGTGCGGCCGTCCTCGATGCCGAAGCGCAGGCGCAGCACCTTTTCCTCGCGCGGGGTCAGCGTCTTGAGCACATCGACCAGCTGCTCCTTGAGCAGCGTGAACGAGGCGACCTCCGCCGGCTCGGGCGCGTCGTCGTCGGGGATGAAGTCGCCGAGGTGGCTGTCCTCCTCCTCGCCGATCGGCGTCTCCAGCGAGACCGGCTCGAGCGCGATCTTGAGGATATCGCGCACCTTCTGCACCGGCATGCCCATCTCCTCGGCAATCTCCTCCGGGCTGGGGTCGTGGCCCAGCTCCTGAAGCAGCTGGCGCGAGACGCGGATGACCTTGTTGATCGTCTCGACCATGTGCACCGGGATGCGGATGGTGCGGGCCTGGTCGGCGATGGCGCGGGTGATCGCCTGGCGGATCCACCAGGTCGCGTAGGTCGAGAACTTGTAGCCCTTGGTGTAGTCGAACTTCTCCACGGCCTTGATGAGGCCGAGGTTGCCCTCCTGGATCAGGTCGAGGAACATCATGCCGCGGCCGACATAGCGCTTGGCGATCGAGACGACCAGGCGCAGGTTGGCTTCGGCCAGGCGCTTCTTGGCGTTGTCGCCCTTCTTGACCAGGGCCTGCAGCTCGGCGCGGCGCTCCGCGGTGAGCTGATCCGGCTCCTTTTCCAGCTCGCGCGCGGCGGCCGCCCCGGCCGACATGTCCTGCGCGAGCACAATCTCCTCGTCGGGGTTGAGCAGATCGACCTTGCCGATCTCCTTGAGGTACATGCGCACGGGGTCGTCGATGGCGAGGCCTTCGGCCATGGCGTTGGTGTCGGCCAGCTCCGCCTCCGGGATCTCCTCGACCTCCTCGGTCAGGAACTCGTCGCTCTCAATCACCGGCAGCTCGTCGAGCAGGTCCTCGTCCTCGACGGCGATCTCGATGCCCATTTTCTCGAGCGCCTCATAGAACTTGTCCTGCTGGGTGCTGTCCAGCTCCAGCTCGTCGATGGCGGCGTTGATCTCCTTCATGGTGATCTTGCCGTTCTTGCGGCCCAGCTCCAGCAGGTCGCGCAGGATCTGCTGCTTGCTCGGCGCGCTGCCGCCCTCCTGCGGCGCGGCGCCGGTCTCGGCGGTCTCGGCGGGCTCGCCCGTTTCGGCGGCGGCCTTTTCCTTCGGGGCCCTGGGCGCTCTGGCAGCCGGACGCTTTTCCCGCGGCGCCGCCTTCTTTTCCGGCTGCTCCGCCGTCTTTTCCGGCTGCTCCGCCGTCTTTTCCGGCTGCTCCGCGGCGGTCTCCGCGATCTTCTTTTCGGGCTCGCTCATGTTTCTTCCTCCAATTTATCCCGCTTTCTCCGGGCGGCCTGGAGCAGGGCCTCCTCGCCGCCGGTGCGTTTTTCATATTCAAACTTGATTCTGCCGATGTAATCGTCCAGCGCCCGACGGTCCCCCGCCGGCGCCACCGGCGCGCTCAGCACCGCCGTCAGATGGCGGCTCTCCGCCTCCGTCAGCCCGCTGAGACAGTTGGCCGGCGTGACCTCCGCCCCCTGCGCCAGGCGGGCGAGCGCGGTGCGGTAGACGTCCGCCAGGAACGCCGAGGAAAACTCCTCCGGCGTCAGGCGGATCTCCGCGTATTCGAGCATTTTGCGGTCCTCGAGCACCGCCGCCAGCAGCTGCTCCTCGCAGAGCGCCGAGGCGGGATTTTCATAGCGCAGCTCCCGCTCCGCGGGCTGCGCCGCCCGCACGGGCTGCATGGCCTCGCGCTCGACCCGGGCGCGGGCCCGCTTGCTCTCGCGCCGGTCGGCCCGGCCGACCTCGAGCAGCATGCTCTCCGCCGAGATGCCGGCGTCCCGGGCGGCGTTGCGCGCGAAGATCTCGCGCTCGACGTCGCTCGGCAGGGTGGCGAGATAGGCGGCCGCCTCCTTGAGATAGGCGATGCGCTGCTCGTCGCTCTCCAGGTCGTATTTGGCGCGGATGGCCGCCATGCGGTACTGCCCGTCGGTCTGCGGCTTGTCCAGCAGCCGGGCGAAGGACTCGCCGCCGTTCATGCGGATGTAGTCGTCGGGATCGACCTTGGCGGGGCGGCCGTTCTCGTCGAGCACGATCTGCCCCTGGGCGTCGCGCCGCGGCGGGAGCCGCAGCACGCGCACCTGCAGGCCGGCCGCGTTGAGGATGTCGATGGCCTTGTCAGTGGCCTTCTGCCCGGCGGTGTCGGCATCGTAGATGACGACGACCTCCTTGGTGTATTTGCTCAGCAGGCGCGCCTGGTCGGCGGTCAGCGCCGTGCCGCACGAGGCGACCGCGCTGTCGAAGCCCGCCTGGTGGAGGGCGATGACGTCGACGTTGCCCTCGCAGAGCAGGAAGCGCTGCGCCTTGGTCTTTTTGGCGAGGTTGAGGGCGTAGAGCGTGTGGCTCTTGCTGTAAACCGGGCTGTCGGGGCTGTTGACATACTTGCGGCCGTTGCCGTCGCCCTTGAGCACGCGCCCGCCGAAGGCGACCACGTCGCCGCGCACGTCGATGATCGGGAACATGACGCGGTCGCGGAAAAAGTCGAACATCCCGCCCTTGGCGCCGCGCTGGCACAGCCGCACCTCCTCGAGCTCGGCGCGGGAATAGCCCTTCGCCGTCATCGCGGTCAGCAGCCCGTCCCAGCGGTCGGGCGCATAGCCGAGGCCGAAGCGGGCCACGGTCTGCGCCGTCATGCCGCGCCGGACGAGATAGGCGCGCGCCTGCTCCCCTTCGGGGCTCATCAGCACCTCGCGGTAATAGCGCGCCGCGTCGCGGTTGAGCTCGAGCAGGCGCTTGCGCCGCTGCGCCGCGCCGCCGTCGTATTCGTCCTCCGGCATGGCCATGCCGTTGAGGTCGGCCAGCTTTTTGACGGCGTCGATGAACGTCAGGTTTTCGATTTTGCTGATAAACTGGATGGCGTTGCCGCCCTCGCCGCAGCCGAAGCACTTGAAGATCTGCTTGGCCGGGCTGATGTGGAAGGACGGCGTCTTTTCGTTGTGAAACGGGCAGCAGGCCCAGTAATCGCTGCCGCGCTTGGTCAGCTTGACATAGCGCGCCGCCAGATCGACCAGATCGGTGCGGTAAAGCAGCTCGTCGAGAAAGCTCTGCGGAAGCGCCATGCTCATCCTCCCTTCACGGATGTCTGCGGACCGCGCGCGGGCGGAACAGTCACAGCTTGCTCCAGGACTTCGGGATGAACAGGTCCTCAAAGCGCGCCACGGCGAAGCGGTCGGTCATCCCGGCGATGTAGTCGCAGACGGCGACGCCCGCGCCGTCGCGCGCGGCGATGCGCTGGTACTCGGGCGGCAGCTCCTCGACATGGCGCACGAAATACTCGTACAGCGCCTTGAGGATGCCGATGCCGCGCCCCTCCTCGCCCTTGGCGACCGGATTCTTGTAGACCTTTTCAAACAGGAAGAGCCGCAGCTCCTCCATCGCCCGCGCCTCCGGCTGGTGCATGCCGATGCCGCCGGTCTCCAGCCCGTACTCCACCATCGCCAGCACCAGGGTGTTGATGCGGGCGCTGTGGCTGTCGCCGAGCTGGGCGCGCAGGGAGGCGGGGATGTCGTCCTCCGTAAGAATGCCGGCGCGGATGGCGTCGTCGATGTCATGGTTGATGTAGGCGATGCGGTCGGTCAGATGGACGATGCGCCCCTCGAGCGTGTCGGCGGCCTTGTCGCCGGTGTGGCAGCGGATGCCGTCGATGGTCTCGAACGTCAGGTTGAGGCCCTGTCCGTCCTTCTCCAGCAGGCGCACGACGCGCACGCTCTGCTCGTTGTGCTCAAAGGGGCGGTCGCTGACCTCGTTGAGCGCCCGCTCGCCGGCGTGGCCGAACGGCGTGTGCCCGAGGTCGTGGCCGAGGGCGACGGCCTCCGTCAGGTCCTCGTTGAGGCGCAGGGCGCGCGCCACGGTCCGCGAGATCTGCGACACCTCAAGGGTGTGCGTCAGGCGGGTGCGGTAATGGTCGCCCTCCGGCGAGAGAAAGACCTGGGTCTTGTGCTTGAGCCGGCGGAACGCCTTGCAGTGGAGGATGCGGTCGCGGTCGCGCATATAGCAGGTGCGCAGGCCGTCCGGCTCCTCGGGGCGCTCCCGCCCGCGGGACTGGTCGGCGAAGGCCGCCGACGGCGACAGGTTGCGGTGCTCGTTCTCCTCAAAAACCGGTCTCAGGTCCTGCATATCAATCCCTCCGTCACGGTCCGGGTCATTTTTCTTCTCTACACTATAATACGAAAAAAGCCGCGGTTTTCCTCTTTTTTACCGCAGCTTTTTTGCGAGCATCTGCTCGCCGGTCCGCTCGGGCCGCAGGCGTCCGGCGCTGAGTTCGGTCAGGGCGCGGACGAACGGGTCCCACCCCTCCGCCGGGAGCGCGAGCGCCAGCAGCACCTCGGCGCCGTAATCCGCCTGCCGCTCCTCGCACTCCAGCGCCGGCAGGGCGCGCCGCACCTGCTCCAGCAGGTCGTAGGGGCAGCGCAGGCGCGCCAGGGCGAAGGGCCGCAGCTCGGCGATCCCCGCCGCGTCGAGCGCCAGCTTCGCGGCGCGGGCATAGGCGCGCGTCAGCCCGCCCGCGCCGAGCAGGATGCCGCCGAAGTAGCGCGTCGTGACGCACAGCGCGTCAAAGACGCCCTCGCGCTGCAGCACCTCGAGCGTCGGCCGGCCGGCGGTGCCCTGCGGCTCGCCGTCGTCGGAGAAGCGCGCCGGCCCGGCGCGCAGGACATAGGCCCAGACGTTGTGGCCGGCGTCCCAGTATTCCCGGCGCAGCGCCGCCAGCCGCTCCCGGGCCTCCTCCTCGCTGCCGATGCGGAACAGGTGGCCGATGAAGCGGGATTTTTTCTCGGTGAACTCGTCCCGCGCGTCGGCGGCGGGGACTTTATACGGCTCCATGATCGGGCTCCGTCAGGTAGGCGCGGATGCGCCCGTAGGTGCGCTCGTCCACGACCGCCTCGACGTCGATGCCCTCGGGGACGTACGCGGCCTTTTTGACATGGGCGTCCCGATAGAGCAGGTCGAGCGTCTGCGCCGCCGCGTAGGGCAGCGTGAAGCGCACGGCGCGCAGGTTTTCGCCCAGCACGTCGCAGAGGCGCGACACCAGCTTTTCAAGGCCGATGCCCTTGAGCGCCGAGCAGTAGAGCGCGTCCTTCTCGCGCGGCAGCTGCTCGTCGGTCAGCTTGTCGCATTTGTTGAACACCAGGATGCGCGGCGTCTCCTGGGCGCCGAGCTCGGCCGTCAGCTCCTCGACCACCTGCGCCTGCAGGCGCCAGTTCTCGTCGGAGGCGTCGACGACATGCACCAGCACGTCGGCATAGGACAGCTCCTCGAGCGTGGCCCGGAAGGCCTCGACCAGATGGTGCGGCAGCTTGCGGATGAAGCCGACCGTATCGGAGATCAGCACGTCGCCGATGCGCTCGGTGTGCAGCGTCTTGGTCGTCGGGTCGAGCGTGTCGAACAGGCGGTCGGCGGCGTGCACCTGGGCGCCGGTGAGGGCGTTGAGCAGGGTCGATTTGCCGGCGTTGGTATAGCCGACGATGCAGACCAGCGGGATCTCGCTCTTTTCGCGGCGGCTGCGCTGCGTGGCCCGCACGCGGCGCACGTCCTCCAGATCCTCGCTGAGCTTCTGGATCTTGCGGCGGATGTGGCGGCGGTCGGTCTCGAGCTGGGTCTCGCCCGGACCGCGGGTGCCGATCGGGCTGCTGCCGCCGGAGGCCGTCTGGCGCACCAGATGGCTCCACATGCCGGTCAGGCGCGGCAGCAGGTACTGATACTGCGCCAGCTCGACCTGCAGCTTGCCCTCGGCGGTCTTGGCGCGGTCGGCGAAGATGTCGAGAATCAGCGCGTTGCGGTCGATCACGCGGCAGGAGAGCGCGTCCTCGAGCGCCCGGCTCTGGGAGGGCGAAAGCTCGTTGTCGAAGATGACGAGATCGATGTCGTTGTCGGCGATGATCTGCTTGAGCTCCGCGCACTTTCCCTCGCCGAGGAAGGTCCTGGGGTCGGGCGTGTGGCGGTTCTGCATCACGGTCAGCACGGTCTCGCCTCCCGCGGTCCGGACCAGCTCGGCCAGCTCCGCCATCGTGTCCTCGTCGGAATTGTCGAAATCCGCAAGGCCCGGGCAGCAAAGCCCGGCCAGCAGCGCGCGGCCGCGGACGTCCTCTCGCTTGTCGATCAAATGCGTACCTCCCTGTCGTTCAAAAACGGACAAAATACGGCGCCTGAAACCCAGGCGCCGTATCGTGTGAATGCTTATTTCTGATCCATGTTGAAACGCTTCTTGAACCGGTCAACGCGGCCGCCGGTGTCGACGAGCTTCTGCTTGCCGGTGAAGAACGGGTGGCAGTTGCTGCAAATTTCAACGCGGATGTCGCTCTTGGTGGAGCCCGTCTGGAACTCGTTGCCGCAAGCGCATTTCACGGTGGTCACCTGATACTTCGGGTGGATGCCCTCTTTCATTTCGTTTCACCTCGCTAACGCTGATTTTTCGCAAAGATTATATTAACATAACAAGAAAGACAATGCAAGTATTTTTTTCTCTTTCCGGGGATAATCTGAAAAAAGGGTTGACATTTGGCCCGCTCTCATTGATAATTTACATGGCCTTAACAAAGTTGTCAAGGTATTTCGTTATAATTAGATTTTGTAAACCATTTGCAAGGACGGGTTGAAACATGAAGGAACAGAAAAAAAGCGCCGCACGCAGAGACGACACCGGGACCGGCCCCTTTATCAAGACGGTACTGATCCTGGTCGCCGTGGCCATCGTCATCGTCGCGGCCTACAGCATCCTCAGCTCCACCGGCACGCTGAAGCGCATGAGCACCGCCTATACGGTCGGCGGCATCGAGTTCACCGCCATGGACATGACCATTCATTATTATGACGTGCGCAGCAGCCTGCTCAACCAGTACGGCTCCACCCTGCAGGCCTACGGCTACACGCTCGACAGCTCGCTCGACGCGCAGACCTGCATGATCGACACCTCCATGACCTGGAAGGAGTATTTCCTCAAGTCCGCCCGCGAGCAGGCCCAGCAGGTCGCCGTCCTCACCAAGGAGGCCCAGACCGCCGGCTATGAGATGACCGACGAGGACACCGAGCAGTATCAGACCTATCTCGACACGATCAAGACCACCGCCAAGAGCAACGACATGTCCGTCGCCAAGTATATCACCTCCGCCTACGGCACGGGCGTCAAGCTCTCCGACGTCGAGAAGGTCTACAAGCAGCGCTTCTACGCCTCCGGCTACTATGATTCGCTGCTCGCCGGCTACGACATCAGCGACGCCGATGTCACGGCCTACTACAACGACCACAAGACGACCTACGACAAGGCCGACGCCTACTATTACAGCTTCACCTACACCGAGTACACCTATACCGAGGGCAGCACGCCCGCGGCCGGTCAGCCGACCAGCACCGACGAGGCCACCAAGATGACCGAGGAGTCCAAGGCCGCGGCCAAGGCCAAGGCCGATGCCGTCATCGCCGCCGCCACCGGCGCCGACGACTTCGACGCGGCCGTCAAGACCCAGATCGACAGCAGCACCGACTTCACCACCGCCCTCAACACCAAGATCTCGCTCTCCGCCACCGACGAGCGCACCACCTGGCTGGCGGACGACGCCCGGGTCGCGGGCGACAAGACGGTCGTCGAGAACACCACCAACAAGAGCTATGACGCCGTGCTCTTTGTCAGCCGCTACGCCGACAAGACCCAGGCCGCCACGGTCCGCCACATCCTCTTTATGACCCAGACCGCCGCCCAGGACGCCACCGACGAGGAGACCGCGGCGATCAAGACCGCCAACGAGAAGGTCAAGGCCGATCTGCAGGCCCTCTACGACGAGTGGAAGGCCGGCGACGCCACCGAGGACAGCTTCGCCGCCCTCGCCAAGGAAAAGTCTCAGGACACCGGCTCCGCCTACAAGGGCGGCCTGTATGAGCACTTCTCCGAGGGCACGATGGAGACCGCCTTCAACGACTGGTCCTTCGACGCCAGCCGCAAGCCGGGCGACACCGAGATCATCGAGACCAGCTACGGCTATCATCTGATGTATTTTGTCTCCGCCGACGGTGACTATCTCCCCTATGAGATCAAAGACACGCTGCGCTCCGACAAGTACAACGAGTGGTACGAGAAGGTCTCCCCGACCTATGAAGCCAAGGTTTCCAAGCTGGGCATGAATCTGGTCGGCTGAGATCACATCGGCTGAATATCAAAAACAAGCGGCGCCGCTCGGCTGAGCGGCGCCGCTTTGGCGTGCGGATGCGGCAAGGCCGTCATTTCCCGGCCCCGGAGACGGCGGCGGCGATGGCGCGGTACAGCCCGTCGGGATCGATGGGCTTGGCGATGTGGCCGTTCATGCCGGCCGTCAGGCAGCGGCGGACGTCGTCCGCAAAGGCGTCGGCGGTCATGGCGAGGATCGGCACCGTCCGGGCGTCCGGCCGGTTCAGGGCGCGGATGGCGGCGGTGGCCTCATAGCCGTCCATCACCGGCATGCGAATGTCCATCAGCACCAGGTCGAAGGCGCCGGGAGCCGCGGCCGCGAAGGCGGCAACGGCCTGCCGGCCGTCGGCGGCGGTCGTGACGCGCATCTGCTTTTCCTCGAGCAGCGTCCGGGCGATCTCCTGGTTGAGCGGATGATCCTCGCACAGCAGCATGCGCAGGCCGCGCAGCTCCGCGGCCGCCTCCGGCGCGGACGGGGCGGAGGAGGCGGCGGAGGCGACGCAGTCGAGCTCGCCGCGCAGCAGGAACTCGGCGCCCTCCCCCGGACGGCTGTGCACCTCGATGGTGCCGCCCATCAGCCGCACCAGGCGGCTGACGATGGCGAGGCCCAGGCCCGTGCCGCGGTTGTCGGCGACATCGTCGCGGCGCTCCTGCGCGAACGGCTCGAACATCACCTTCTGGAACTCCGCGCCGATGCCGATGCCGGTGTCGGCGACGCGCACCTCCATCGCCAGCCGGCGGTCGGAGAGGCGGCGCTGGCGGACGGCGACGGTGACCGTGCCGCCCGCCGGGGTGAACTTGATGGCGTTGGAGAGCAAATTGAGGGCGATCTGGTTGGCGCGCACCTTGTCGAGCAGCGGGACGCAGTCCGGCAGCGGCGGCGCGTCGACCGCCAGCGTGAGCCGCTTCTCGGCGCACTGGGGCCGGATGACCGCGTCGAGATAGGCGGCGAACTCCGCGGCGGAATAGGGCTCCGGCATCAGCTCGATGCGCCCGTTTTCCACCTTGGCCATGTCGAGCACCTCGTTGACCAGGCTGAGGAGGAAGCGCGAGGAGACCTCGATCTTGTCGAGGCAGGCGCCGATCCGGTCCGGATCGCGCTGCATCCTGGCGATGTGGGTCATGCCGATGATGCCGTTCATCGGCGTGCGCATGTCGTGGCTCATGCGGGAGAGGAACTCGTCCTTGGCGCGGGCGGCGTCGTTGGCCTGGCGCAGCGCCTCGCGCAGCTCGGCCTCGCGGCGCATCTGCGCGTCGGCGTTCTCGGCGAAAAAGACGAAGCGGTGGCTGCTCTCATAGCCGCTGGTGCGGATGATCCGATAGGTCTGCCAATGGCCGTCCCGCAGCTCCGCCGTGACGCTGTAACCCTCGGCCGCGTTGAGCCGCGCCGCCACCGTGTCGTGCGCGACAAACTCCAGATAGTCGGGCACATATTCCTCCCGGAGCCAGCGGCGGGCGTATTCGCGGTGCATGTCCTGCAGGGCGAGCCCCAGCCCGGCCAGCGCCGCGTAGCGCGGGTCCGTCTTGATCACGGTCACCCGCTCGTCGTCCGTGCAGCCGACGGCGACCGTCAGGTAGTGGTGGGCGATGGATTCGGCCAGCTGGCGCTGGTCGCGCTCCTCGGCGGTCACGTCGTTGCCCATGATGGTGGCGACGCGCCGGCCGCTGAGCCGGGTGACGAACAGACTGAGCGCCAGCGTCTTGCGCACCGCCGCGCCGTCGCGCTGCGGCACGTCGAAGCGGAACCGCTGGCGCAGCAGTCCCCGGTCCTCCGCCGCGGCCAGCCGCTCCGGCGCCATGAAGGCGGCGAACGCCCGGCGCGACGCCTCCTCCGTCAGCTCGCCGCGCATCCGCTCGTAGAGCTGCCGGTACGGGGTGCCGGGCGGCGTCAGCTCCCGGCTCTCCTCATCCGGCGTGCAGGTCATCGTCGCCAGATCGACGGTGACCTGCCGCTGGAAGGCGCCCCGCACAATGGCGGTGATCATCCGGTCGCGGGCCGCCATCTCCGTGATCGTGCGGCGGTTGTCGAGATAGATGGCGACCTCGAGCAGCACGAGCAGCAGCATGATGAGGGCGACCGGCAGGAAGTTTTTGGTAAAAATGCTCAGCATCGGCACAATCACGCAGTAGGTGTTGCCGGCGCCGTCCTGCGCCGCGTAGATCACCTGCGGCCGGCCGCCGAGCACAAGGGTGCGGACCCGGTCCGGCTCGCTCTGCAGCCGGGTGAGGACCGCGCTGAGGCGCTCGCTGATGACCGCGTCCGCCGTGCCGATGTTGTGGCCGTAAAGGGCGCTGTCGGTCGCGCTGAGGAGATAGCCGTTCCGGTCGAACAGCAGGCCGGCGGCGCCGCGGTAGCCGATGTCGCTGCCGGAAAACAGCGCGTTGATCTCGCCTGTCTTGAGGTCGAGGTCAAAGGAGATTTCATCGGAATACCGCTGCGCGATGCTCAGTTCGATATACTGGTCGCTGTCCGGCCGCTGCGCGCCGGTATAGGTCACATAGGGGGCCACCACCGTGATCTCCCCGCCCGCCCGCTGTGCCTCCCGGTACCAGATGCGGGTGTTGGGATCGTAGTCCGTGTAGTCCCCGTAATCCCAGCTGTGCGCGTAGCCGCCGCGGTAGGTCATGGCAAAGCCGTCGTAGACGTCCTCGCCCACGGCGTCCCGGAAAGACGCCTCATGCGCCTGCAGCCAGGCGTTCATCTCGTCGAAGGAGGGGTCCTCCGCGATCTCCCCGCGCACGTGGATGGTCAGGGCCTTGAACACGGAGACATAGCGCCGCTCGAGCGCGGCGTAGTCCGCCTCCGCGCCGGCGGTATAGCGCGCCGACTCCGAGCGCACCACGGCGATGTTGCCGACGACGACGGCGGCGCAGACGCACGCCGTCAGCATCAGCTCCGCGAGCAGCAGCAGTCCCGGACTGGTCTTTCTCTTCATAACGCCCTCTCATTCGGCCGCGGCGCGCCTGTCGGCGGGTCGGATCCCGGCCGCGCGGTTTGTGCGAAAGCACCGTAATAATGTTATATTTTACCATCTTCTCTTTCGCAATACAACCAATTTGTTTACTTTTTTCCGGCTTTTGCCGCTTGTTTTTCTCTCTGCAACCGGGACTTGCAATCCGGCCCGCGGTCTGGTATAGTATCACCAACTGAATCAGACAGTTCGAAACCATCCTGTCTCAAATCAAAACTATGGAACCGCCCGCGGCCGCCGTGCCGGGGGCTGTGGATGGCGCGCAGCATTGCGGGCCGTTTTTTATGTTCGAAAGGAAATGCGATGGAACGATATGCCGTCCTCCGCGACAAAAACCCGCGGGAAATCGTGCTGCTCCGCGGCCTGGGCTGCCGCTGGAAGCGCTGCGCCTTCTGCGACTATCACCTCGATTCCAGCCCCGACGCCGCGGCGAATTTCGCCCTCAACCGCGCCGTGCTCACGCAGGTCACCGGGCTTTACAGCCGCCTGGAGGTCATCAATTCCGGCTCCTTCTGCGAGCTGGACAGCCAGACGATGGACGCCGTGGCCGCCGTGTGCCGCATCAAGGGCATCGCCGCCGTCCATTTTGAATGCCACTGGCTCTACCGGGCGGCGATCCCGGCGCTGCGGGCGCGCTTCGCCGCCCAGCAGGTGCAGGTCGTCGTCAAGCAGGGCGTGGAAACCTTCGACCGCGATTTCCGCGAACGGGTGCTGCACAAGGGCATCCCGGTCGACGATCCGGCGGCCATCGCCGCCGGGTTCGACGAGTGCTGTCTGCTGTTCGGGCTGACCGGGCAGACGGAGGAGAGCATGGCCCGCGATCTGGCGCTCGGGCTGCGGTATTTTCAGCGCGTCTGCGTCAACCTGATGACGGCCAACTCCACCGCCGTCCGCCCCGACCCCGACGTGCGGCGCCTGTTTGCCGAGCGGCTGCTGCCGCGCTGCCGCGACAATCCCCGCGTGGACATTCTGATGGAGAACACCGATTTCGGTGTGGGAGGCGCCTCATGAACGAACTCTGGCTGGCCGTTTCCTTCGTGCTGTTCTACGGCGGCGTGCTGATCTGGTACCGGCTGTTCGGCGAGCACGGCCTCTACGGCTACACCGTCTTTGCCACCATCGCCGCCAACATCGAGGTGCTGCTGCTGGTGCGCGCCTTCGGGATGGAAATGACGCTCGGCAACGTCATGTTCGCCACCACCTTCGTCATCACCGACATCCTCAGCGAAAACTACGGCAAGAAGCAGGCCGACCGCGCCGTGCTCATCGGCATCGCCACCTCGGTCAGCTTTCTGCTCGCCTCCCAGCTCTGGCTGCGCTACACCCCCTCGGCCGCCGACTGGGCGAGGCCCGCCTTCGACACCATCTTTTCCCAGACGCCGCGCCTGATGCTGGCCTCGCTGGTCGTCTATGCCCTCACCCAGGCCGGCGACGTCTGGCTCTATCACAAGTGGTGGGACTGGACGACCAGAAAATGGGGCGACAGCCACCGCTTCCTCTGGCTGCGCAACAACGTCTCGACGCTGATCTCCCAGCTCGCCAACACGCTGCTTTACACCTTCCTGGCCTTTTACGGCATCTATGACCTGCCGACGCTGTGGAACATCGTCTTCTCCAGCTATGTGGTGTTCATCTTCACCAGCCTGCTCGACACGCCGGTCGTCTATCTGGCGCGGCGGATGCACGAGCGGGGCAAGGCCTGATTTCCCCGGCGGCGGCGTCCTGCCGCCGCTTTTTTGCGCCCGGGCGCCGGAACGGCGTGGACATCGTCTCCCGCATCCTGTATAATGAAGAAAAAGAGCGGCAGACAGGCCGTCAGGGCCTGTCCGCGTCCCGCGGGGCGCGCACCGGCGCTCTCCGGAGGATAGGCATGGATCTCTGCAACATCAACCACATCAAGCCGCTGCTGGCCCGCCACGGCTTTCATTTTCAAAAGAGCCTGGGGCAGAACTTTCTCTGCGACCCGGCGGTGCCGCGCGCCATCGCCGACAACGCCGGCATCGGGGCGGACACCGCCGTACTCGAGGTCGGCCCCGGCATCGGCGCGCTGTCGCGCGAGCTGTGCGCCCGGGCCCGGACCGTCGTCGCCGTCGAGCTGGACCGCCGCCTGCCCGAGGTGCTGCGCGAGACGATGGCCGACTGCCGGAACTTCTCGCTGGTCCAGGGCGACATTCTCAAGACCGATCTCCCGGCCCTGTGCGACGAGCGCTTCGGCCCCGGCGACGCCGTCTGCTGCGCCAACCTGCCCTTCTACATCACCACGCCGGCGCTGGAAAAGCTGCTCTCCTGCGGCCGCTTCCGCACGGTGACCGTGCTGGTGCAGCGCGAGGTCGCCGACCGGCTGGCGGCCCGGCCCGGCACGCCGGACAACGGCGCCTTCACCCTCTGGCTGCAATATCACGCCCGCCCCGAGATTGTCATGAACGTGCCGCGCGACCGCTTCATCCCCGCCCCCAACGTCGATTCCGCCGTCGTGCGCCTCGACCGCCTCGCGGTGCCGCCCGTCCCCGGCGACGAGGACCGGCTCTTCCGCCTGGTGCGCGCCGCCTTCGCCCAGCGCCGCAAGACGCTGCTCAACGCCCTGTCCGCCGCCTATGGCGACAAAATATCCAAAGCGGACCTTGCAGATTTGTTGAAATCGCTCAACATCCCGGAAAATATTCGCGGCGAAGCGCTGACCTTGACAGATTTTTCACGCTTGTCGTTGACTTTGGACAATTATTTGGCAAAAAGATAAACAATTTGCGCAGTTTGCCCGCTTGTTTTTATATCTGAGGTAATGTAAGATAAAGGCAGAGCCACAAGAATGATGAATTAAGGGGATGGACAACTTGATTCCTGTCAAGAATGCAGCAGTCCTCGCGTTTGTCGAGGAAGCGCGCCAGCTGGCGCAGCCCGATCACGTCGTCTGGATCGACGGCAGCGAGGAACAGCTTGAGAGCCTCCGCAAGCAAGCGATGGCGACCGGCGAGCTGATCAAGCTCAACGAGGAAAAGCTGCCCGGCTGTTATTATCACCGTTCCGCCCTCAACGATGTCGCCCGCGTCGAAGGCCGCACCTTTATCTGCACCCGCAAGCAGGAGGACGCCGGCCCGACCAACAACTGGATGGATCCGCAGGAGGGCTACAAGGTCGGCCGCGAGGTCCTCAAGGATTCCATGAAGGGCCGCGACATGTACGTCATTCCCTTCTCGATGGGCCCGGTCAACTCCCGCTTCGCCAAGATCGGCATTGAGATCACCGATTCGATCTACGTGGTCGTCAGCATGGCGATCATGACCCGCGTCGGCGCCGCCGTCCTCGAAAAGCTGGGCGACAGCCCCGATTTCGTCCGCGGCCTGCACGGCAAGTGCAAGCTCGACGCGGACAAGCGCTATATCATGCAGTTCCCCGAGGACAACGCCATCTGGAGCGTCAACTCCGGCTACGGCGGCAACGTCCTGCTCGGCAAGAAGTGCTTTGCGCTCCGCATCGCCTCCTTCCAGGGCAAGAACGAGGGCTGGATGGCCGAGCACATGCTCATCCTCGGCATCGAATATCCCGACGGGCAGAAGAAGTATGTCGCCGCCGCCTTCCCCTCCGCCTGCGGCAAGACCAACCTCGCCATGATGCTCCCGCCGGAATACTATTCCAGGCAGGGCTACAAGGTCTGGACCATCGGCGACGACATCGCCTGGCTGCGCGTCGGCAAGGACGGCCGCCTGTGGGCCTGCAACCCCGAGGCGGGCTTCTTCGGCGTCGCGCCGGGCACCAACGCCCACTCCAACCCCAACGCCCTGGCCAGCACCCGCAAGAACTCCATCTTCACCAACGTCGCCCTCAACCCGGCCGACCGCACGGTGTGGTGGGAGAAGCTCGACAACAACCCGCCCGCGGGCCTGCTCAACTGGAAGGGCGAGCCGTGGGATCCCGCCTCCGGCGAAAAGGCCGCGCATCCCAACTCCCGCTTTACCGCGCCGGCCAAGAACTGCCCCTGCATCGCCCCGAACTGGGAGGACCCGGACGGCGTGCCTCTGTCCGCCATCGTCTTCGGCGGCCGCCGCGCCCGCACCGCGCCGCTGGTCTATCAGTCCCGCGACTGGGATCACGGCGTCTTTGTCGGCTCGATCATGGCCTCTGAGACCACTGCCGCCGCCACCGGCGCCGTCGGCGTCGTGCGCCGCGACCCGATGGCCATGCGCCCCTTCATCGGCTATCATGTCGGCGACTATTTCCAGCACTGGATCGACATGGGCAAGCGCATCCCCAACAAGCCCAAGATCTTCAACGTCAACTGGTTCCGCACCGACGAGGACGGCAACTTCCTGTGGCCGGGCTTCGGCGACAACTTCCGCGTCCTGGAGTGGATCATCAAGCGCTGCGAGGACCAGGTGGGCGCGCAGGAGACCGCCGTCGGCTATGTGCCCGACGCCAAGGACATCTGCCTGACGGACCTCGACTACGACATCTGCGCGGGCCGCAAGTTCGACCGCGCCACGCTCGAGAGCATCCTGACCGTGGACCGGGACGCCTGGCTGGAGGACACCGCCAGCATCGAGGAGTTCTACGCCACCATCGGCGACCGGCTGCCGCACGAGCTGCGCGCTTCGCTCGACCGCCTCGAGGGCGCGCTCAGGAAGGAACCCGCCTGCGTCTGATCGCTTGACGCGGCGCGCTGCCTGATCTATACTGTCCGTAAGGGCGGCGGGGGCACGGTCCCCCGCCGCCCGTTTGATTTGGAGGTGGAACCCATGCGCCTGTTTTCCAAGGATGCGCCGCTGCGCATCTCCTGCTACGGCGATTCCAACACCCGCTTTTATCTCGGCGACGAACAGTGCGACGGCCCGGACGCCGACAGCTATCCGCATCAGCTCCAGGAGCTGTTCCGCGCCGGCGGCTTCGCCCACGTCGCCGTCGTCAACAACGGCTATCCCGACATGCAGACCGACTTCGCCCTCGCCCATTTCGACGAAAATACGGCGGGCGCGCAGCTCTGCATCCTCGGCTTCGGCACCAACAACATCCGCCAGCCCGACGCCGACCTCGACAGCTACCTCCGCGACTTCGGGGCGCTGTTCGACCGCTGCCATGCCGCGCACATCGAGCCGATGGCCCTGCTGATCCCCTGGTACAGCGCCGACTATGCCGGCCCGGCCGCCCAGCGCCGCCTGCCGGTCTGGAACCGCGCCCTCGCGGGCCTGTGCGCGGAAAAGGGCGCGCAGATCATCGACGTCGCCAGCCTGTTCAGCGCCGATCCCGCCCGCTTCTACAACGAGCGCCGCACCGCCCACCGGCATTTCAGCCCGGAGGCCGCGGGGATCATCGCCCGGATGATCTTCACCGCCGTCGCCCCGCTGATCCGATGAACGGCACGAAGGCGCTGCTGCTCGCCCTCGCCGCGGTCAACCTGCTGGCTTTTTTCCTCTGCGGCCTGGACAAGCAATACGCGAAGCACGGCCACTGGCGCATCCCGGAGCGCACGCTGATGCTCGTCTCCGCCTGCGGCGGCAGCGTCGGCATGCTGCTGGGGATGTCGCTCTTCCGCCACAAGACCAAGCACCCGAAGTTTTATCTGGGCGTGCCGGCGCTCCTGCTGCTGCAGCTGGCCGCGGCCTGGTATTTCCTGAAATAGGAGGACTGTAAAGTGAACGAGCTTGCCGACCGTGCCGACGCGCTGCACCGTCAGGGGCACAACTGCGCCCAGTCCGTGCTGCTCAGCTTCTGCGAAAAATACGGCCTTGACCCCGCCCTGGCCGACGCCATGGCCTGCGGCCTGGGCGGCGGTGCCCGCTGCGGCGAGCTGTGCGGCGCCCTCAGCGGCGGCGTGCTGGTCGTCGGGCTGAAAAAGGGCGCCGAGGGCCGGGAGCCGTGCGCCGTCGAGGTGCGCAAGCTGATCGCCGCCTTCCGCGGCCGGGAACCGTCGCTGCGTTGCGCCGAGCTGCTGGGCCCGCTCTACGTCCCGCAGACGCCGGAGGAGCGGGCGGCGCGCATGGACCAGTGCTGCGGCTATATCCGCCTGGTCGCCGAAACGCTCGCGCAGCTGGGCTACTGACCGTCTGAAACGCCGCCGGAAGTCATTCCGGCGGCGTTTTTGTCTATGTAAGCAGGATCCAGCGCGCCAGCAAAAGCAGCAGCAGGCCCGCCGGGCCGAACAGCCCGACGGTCAGCGCCGTCGCCAGGTTGACCCCCACCGTCACACCGATGTACTTCCCCAGAAAATTGAACGCCAGCAGCGCCAGCACGCCCGCCGCGCCGTGGAGCAGCAGGCGCAGCCCCCATCGGAGCGGCGCCGCCAGCAGCCGCAGCGAAAACAGGGCCACCAGCGCCAGCCCTCCGTAAAGCAGCCACTTCATCCCTTTTCACCTCAGTGCAAACGTATTGGAGATCTGCTCCTCCCGCAGCCGGCCGAACAGGTAGGAGCAGCGGTCCTGGGCCGCGTTGACTTCATAGATGCAGGCCGAGATCAGCGCGGGATCGGTGACCTGCTGAAAGGCCGCGCGCGCGTCGCGCAGCCGCCACAGCGCGGCCCTGTATTCCTCCAGCAGCGCCCGTCGCGCCGCCTCCTTCTCCGCCCGCTGTTTTTCCGCCGAACACATGGACAGCACCCCCCTATCAAATATAGTGCCAGTTTTGCCGGGTATGCCGGAATTTATGCGGGAACGATTTGACAGCCCCGCGGGAAAACGGTACAATATAATGTAATGTTTTTTCGGAGAGAGGGTCTGTATGGCAAAGAAAATCAAGGCGGAGTACGGCAACGACAGCATCTCCGCGCTCAAGGGCGCCGACCGCGTCCGCCGGCGTCCGGGCGTCATTTTCGGCTCGGACGGCCTGGAGGGCTGCGAGCACGCGTTCTTTGAAATATTGTCCAACTCCATCGACGAGGCGCGCGAGGGCTACGGCGACGTCATCACCGTCACCCGCTTCCTCGACCGCTCGATCCAGGTGGAGGACTTCGGGCGCGGCATGCCGCTCGATTTCAACGAGAAAGAGCAGCGCTGGAACTGGGAGCTGATCTACTGCGAGCTTTACGCCGGCGGCAAATACAAGAACAACGAGGGCGAGAACTATGAGTTCTCGCTCGGCCTCAACGGCCTCGGCGCCTGCGCGACGCAGTATTCCTCCGAATACTTCGACGTGATCTCCCGCCGCGACGGGTTTGAGTACCGCGTCCATTTCGAGCGCGGCGAGAACCGGACCGACGCCAGGGACGGCCTGATCAAGACGCCCTACGCGGGCAAAAAGACCGGCACCGTCCAGCGCTTCAAGCCGGACATCCAGGTGTTCACCGACACCGACATCCCGCTCGAATACTACCAGGACGCGATGAAGCGCCAGGCCGTCGTCAACGCGGGCCTGCGCTTCGTCCTGAAGGACGAGACCGCGCCGAACCGCTTCGAGACCTATGAGTTCCGCTACGAAAAGGGCATCCTCGACTATGTGACCGAGCTGGCGGGCGACGACGCCCTGACGCCGCCGCAGTTCTACAAGACCGAGCGCGCCGGCCGCGACCGCGCGGACAAGCCCGAATACCGCGCCAAGGTCGAGGCGGCCTTCTGCTTCTCCAACGCCAATCCGCGGCTCGAATACTACCACAACTCGAGCTGGCTCGAGCACGGCGGCTCGCCGGACAAGGCGGCGCGCAGCGCGTTCGTCTCGGCGCTCGACGCCTATCTCAAGCAGGTCGGCAAATACCAGAAGAATGAGAGCAAGGTCGGCTGGAACGACATCTGCGACAGCCTCATCCTCGTCACCAACGGCTTTTCGACCTATACCAGCTATGAAAACCAGACCAAGAAGGCCATCAACAACAAGTTCATCCAGGAGATGATGACCGACTTCCTGCGCGCGTCGCTCGAGGTCTATTTCATCGAAAACAAGCAGGACGCCGACCGCATCGCCGATCAGGTGCTCGTCAACAAGCGCTCGCGCGAACAGGCCGAGCGCACGCGCCTCAACCTCAAAAAGACGCTCGCCGGCTCGCTCGACCTCGCCAACCGCGTGCAGAAGTTCGTCGACTGCCGCACCAAGGACCTCTCGCGCCGCGAGCTCTATATCGTGGAGGGCGATTCCGCCCTCGGCTCCTGCAAGCAGGGGCGGGACCCGGATTTCCAGGCCATCATGCCGGTGCGCGGCAAGATCTTCAACTGCCTCAAGGCGGAATATCCGAAGATCTTCAAGTCCGAGATCATCACCGATCTCATCAAGGTGCTCGGCTGCGGCGTGGACGTCAAGACCAAGCAGAAGGACCTGGCGGCCTTCGACCTGTCCGCCCTGCGGTGGAACAAGGTCATCATCTGCACCGACGCCGACGAGGACGGCTATCACATCCGCACCCTCATCCTGACGATGCTCTACCGGCTGACGCCGCAGCTCATCGACAAGGGCTATGTCTACATCGCGGAGAGCCCGCTTTACGAGATCACGGTCAAGGACAAGTCCTACTTTGCCTATACCGACAAGGAGAAGGACGAGCTGGTCCGGAAGCTCGAGGGCAAAAAATGCACCGTCATGCGCTCAAAGGGCCTCGGCGAAAACGAGCCCGAGATGATGTGGCAGACGACGATGAACCCCGAGACGCGGCGGCTGCTGCGCGTGCTGCCCGAGGACGCGCAGCGCACGGCGGAGGTCTTCGAGCTGCTGCTGGGCAACAACCTGCAGGGCCGCAAGGATCACATCGCGGATGTCGGCGGGAAATACCTCGATCTCGCCGACCTGAGCTGAGGAGGAGCGCATGAACAAATTTACCGACGTCCCCATCACCAAAACGCTGGAAGAAAACTTCATGCCCTACGCGATGAGCGTCATCGTCTCCCGCGCGCTGCCGGAGATCGACGGCTTCAAGCCGTCGCACCGCAAGCTGCTCTACACGATGTATACGATGGGGCTTTTGGGAAATACCCGCACGAAATCGGCCAATGTCGTCGGCCAGACGATGAAGCTCAACCCCCACGGCGATCAGGCGATCTACGAGACGATGGTGCGCCTGGCGCGCGGCAACGAATCGCTGCTCGTCCCGTTCGTGGACAGCAAGGGCAACTTCGGCAAGGTCTACTCCCGCGACATGGCCTACGCCGCCTCGCGCTACACCGAGGTCAAGCTCGACGGCGTGTGCCGCGAGCTGTTCTCCGACATCGACAGCGACGCCGTCGATTTTGTTCCCAACTACGACGGCACGCTGCGCGAGCCGACGCTGCTGCCGACGACCTTCCCCAACATCCTCGTCAGCGCCAACCTCGGCATCGCGGTCGGCATGGCGTGCAACATCTGCGGCTTTGACCTCAACGAGGTCTGCCGCACCGCCATCGAGCGCATCAGGAACCCGCAGCACGACCTTCTGAGCACGCTGCTCGCCCCCGACTTCCCCACCGGCGGCGAGCTGCTCTATGACCGCGACCAGCTCGACGAGATCTACCGCACCGGCCGCGGCAGCTTCAAGGTCCGCGCCAAATGGACCTATGTCAAAAAGGAGAACATCATCGAGATCACCCAGATCCCGTACACGACGACCATCGAGGCCATCATCGACAAGGTGACGGAGCTCGTCAAGGGCGGCAAGATGCGCGAGATCTCCGACATGCGCGACGAGACCGGCAAGGAGGGCTTAAAGCTCGCCATCGACCTCAAGCGCGGCGCCGACCCCGACAAGGTGATGCAGCGGCTGATGCGCATGACGCCGCTGATGGACAGCTTCGCCTGCAACTTCAACATCCTCGTCGGCGGGACGCCGCGGGTCATGGGCGTCGGCGAGATTCTCGACGAGTGGACGGCGTGGCGCACCGAATGCGTCCGCCGCCGCATCCATTTCGACCTGCAGAAGAAGAAGCAGAAGCTGCACCTGCTGCGCGGGCTGCGCAAGATTCTGCTCGACATCGACCGCGCCATCGCCATCATCCGCGACACCGAGCAGGACGACGAGGTCGTCCCCAACCTGATGATCGGCTTCGGCATCGACGAGGAGCAGGCCGACTTCATCGCCGAGATCAAGCTCCGCAACATCAACAAGGAGCACATCCTCAAGCGCCTGCAGGAGACCGAGGAGCTCGAGCGCGAGATCGACCGGCTGGAGGACATCCTCGGCAACCGGAGCAAGGTGCAGAAGCTTATCGTCGGCGAGCTGGAGGAGATCCTCAAAAAGTACCCGACCAAGCGCCGCACCGACATCGTCTACGACCATGAGGACGAGGCGCCGGAGTCGCAGAACGAGGCCGAGAGCTATCCGGTGCAGATCTTCCTGTCCCGCGAGGGCTATTTCAAGAAGATCACGCCCGCCTCGCTGCGCATGAGCGCGGAGCAGAAGTTCAAGGAGGGCGACGCGCTGCGGCAGAGCTTCGAGGCCGACAACCGCGACGAGGTGATCTTCCTCACCGACCGGCAGCAGGCCTACAAGGCGCGCCTGAGCGAGTTCGGCGACACCAAGGCCAGCGTGCTGGGCGATTACCTGCCCCAGAAGCTCGGCATGGACGAGGGCGAAAACCCGGTCTTCCTGTTCCTGCCCGGCGATTACAGCGGCAGCCTGCTGCTGGTCTTTGAAAACGGCAAGGCCGCCAAGGTCGACGCGGCCGCCTTTGAGACCAAGTCCAACCGCCGCCGCCTGACGGGCGCCTATTCCGACAAGAGCCCGCTGACCGCGGTGTTCCACCTGACGGGCGACGACGAGCTGGCCCTTTACAGCCAGAGCCGGCTGCTGCTCGTCAGCACCGCCATGCTCCAGAGCAAGACCACCCGCGCCACGCAGGGCGTCGCCGTGATGAACCTCAAGCGCGGCCAGAACGTCCGTCTGGCGCTGCGCGCCGCCGAGGCCGGCATCGGCGACCCCGCCCGCTACCGCACCCGCACCCTGCCCGCCCTCGGCGCCCTCATCCGCGACGGCGACGAGCCGGAAAAACAGCTCACGCTCGAATGACAAACAGCGGCCGCCCCGGCTTTTTCCCGGGACGACCGCTTGAATTCTGAAAAAACCGGAGGTCCTTCCTTTGCCTGCTTTTGAAAACGATCTCTCCCAGGGTCACGTCGGGCGGCAGCTGCTGCGCTTCGCCCTGCCCTTCATCATCTCCAACATCATCCAGTCGCTTTACAGCGTGGCCGACATGATTATTGTCGGCCAGTTCTCGGGCACGGTGAGCATGTCCGGCGTCAACATCGGCGGCCAGGTGACGATGCTGGTCACCAACCTGGTCTTCGGCCTGGCGGCGGCGGCGACCGTGCTGGTCGCCCAGTACAAGGGCGCCAACCAGCGCGAGAACATGCAGGAGACCATCGACACCCTCTTTGCGACGCTGACCGCGCTCGGCGCGGTGCTGACCGTCCTCATGGTCTTTCTGCGCACGCCGATCCTGCGCGCCATCCAGACCCCGGCGCCCGCCTTCCGCGAGGCGTCGAGCTATCTGTTCATCACCGCGCTCGGCACGCTCTTCATCTTCGGCTACAACGCCCTGAGCGCGATCATGCGCGGTCTGGGCGACAGCAAGCGGCCGCTGATCTTCGTCTCCATCGCCTGCGTCGCCAACATCGGGCTCGACCTGCTGATGGTCGCCGTCTGGCACTGGGGCGCCTTCGGCGCGGGCCTGGCCACCATCCTCTCCCAGGCGCTGAGCATGATTCTCTGCCTGCTCTATCTCAAGCGCAGCAAGTTCTCCTTCCGCATCGGCATCCGCACGATGAAGTTCCACCGGAAGCGGCTCAGCCTGCTGCTCAAACTGGGCGTGCCGATGTCGGTGCAGAACGTCTGCGTCAGCGTCTCCTTCCTGTTCCTGACGACGATGGTCAACATCCTCGACCCGACCGCCGTCGCCTCCGCCGCCGTCGGCGCCGTCGGCAAGTTCAACGCCTTCGGCGTCCTGCCCGCCTTTGCGATGAGCAACGCCGTCTCGGCGATGAGCGCCCAGAACATCGGCGCCGGCCGCCGCGACCGCGCCGCCAAGACCATGAAGATCGGCACGGCGATTGCCCTGGCGATCTCCTGCTGCGTCTTTCTGCTGGCGCAGCTCTTCCCCGACCAGATCCTGCGCGCCTTCGCGGACGACGACGCCCTGGTCTCCGCCGGGCGCGAATATCTGCGCTCCTTCTCCTTCGACTACCTGTTCGTGCCGCTGTTTGCCTGCATGAACGGCCTGTTCATCGGCGCCGGACACACGACCTTCTCCTTCATCAGCGGCGTGTGCTCCTCGCTGCTCGTCCGCATCCCGGTCTGCTACATCTTCGGCATTCTGCTGCACATGGGCCTGTTCGGCGTCGGCCTCGGCGCGCCGTTCGCCTCCTGCTTCTCCTTCCTGCTCGGGCTGTGGTTCTACTGCTCGGGCCGCTGGAAGCGCGAGGTCATCCTGCACCGGGAGGAAGCGTGAAGCCCCTCCCCTATGCGCTGCTCCAATGCGTCTGGGGCGCGCCGCAGACGCTGGCGGGCCTCGCGCTGCGTCTGCGCTTCCGCCGCTGTCCGCGCCGGCGCGCGGGCGGCTGCGTGCTGACGCTCTGGCCGCGGGACGACGGCGTCTCGCTCGGCCTGTTTGTCTTTGCGCCCGCCGACGGCAGCCTGACGGCGCACGAATACGGCCACACCATCCAGTCGCTGCTGCTCGGCCCGCTCTATCTGCCGGTCGTCGGCCTGCCGTCGGCGCTGTGGGCGTCGCTGCCCGCGTTCCGCCGCCTGCGCCGCCGCCGGGGGCTCCCCTATTCCGCCTGCTTCACCGAGCGCTGGGCCGACGCGCTCGGGGCACGCTGTTTTCCGAAGGAGATGGACCCATGAAGCTGCTGATTGCCTCCGACCTCCACGGCTCCGCCGGCGCCTGCCGCGCGGTGCTCGGCCGCTTTGCCGCCGAGCGGGCCGACACGCTCGTGCTGCTCGGCGACCTGCTCTATCACGGGCCGCGCAACCCCGTCCCGGCCGACTACGACCCGCCGGCGGTCGCGGCGCTGCTCAACGGGCTGGCGCCGCGCATCCTCGCCGTGCGCGGCAACTGCGACGCCGAGGTCGACCAGATGCTGCTGCGTTTCCCGATGCAGTCGGACAGCGCCCTGCTGCTTCTGCCCGACGGCCGGCGCTGCTTTCTGACCCACGGCCATGTGTTCGGCCCCGACCGCCTGCCGCCGCTGGCGCCGGGCGACGCGCTGCTGTACGGCCACACCCACGTCCCCGTGCTGCGCGCGGAAAACGGCCTGCTGCTGCTCAACCCCGGCTCGGTCACCTTTCCGAAGGAGGGCCACCCGCCCACCTGCGCCGTCTGGGAAAACGGCGTCTTTGACCTCCGCACCCTCGGCGGCGCGCCGTACCGCCCCTGACGGGACGCGCAGGCGCCCCGCAAGCCGCAAAAAAACGCTGCGAATGTCTCGTCATTCGCAGCGATTTTTATTGCCGTCAGTCCGGGCCCGGCGCGCTCACAGCGCGGCGTAGGCCTTGGCGATGCGGGCCGCGCAGCGGGCGTTGCTGAGCGCCAGCTGGATGTTGGTCTTGAGCGAATCGCCGCCCGTCAGCTCGACCACCTTGGCGAGCAGGAAGGGCGTCGTCGCCTTGCCGTGGATCTCCTTCTCCTGACATTCGGCCAGGGCCTCGTCGATCACGGCCTGCATCCGGCCGCTGTCCATGGCGTATTCCTCCGGCACGGGGTTGGCGATGATCGCGCCGGTGCGCAGGCCGGAAAGGGTCTGGGCGCGGAGGATGCGGGCCGCCTGCTCCTCGCTTTCCAGCCGGAAATCGACGCCGAAGCCGCTGTCGCGGCAATAGAAGGCCGGGAAGCGGTCGGTGCGCATGCCCAGCACGGGCACGCCCATCGTCTCCAGATATTCGAGGGTCAGGCCGATGTCGAGGATCGACTTGGCGCCGGCGCAGACGACGGCGACCGGCGTCTTGGCCAGCTCCTGCAGGTCGGCGGAGATGTCCATGGTGGTCTCCGCGCCGCGGTGCACGCCGCCGATGCCGCCGGTGGCGAAGACGCGGATGCCGGCCTGGGCCGCGATGAACATGGTCGAGGCCACCGTGGTCGCGCCGGGCAGCTTCTCCGCCAGATAGACGGGCAGGTCGCGGCGCGACACCTTGCCGACGCCCTGCGCCCTGCACATCCGCTCCAGCTCCTCCGCGTTGAGGCCGACCTTCATCTTGCCGTCCAGCACGGCGATGGTCGCCGGCACCGCGCCCTCGGCGCGGATGACGTTTTCGACCTCATGGGCGAACTCCAGATTCTGCGGATAGGGCATACCGTGGGAGAGAATGGTGGATTCCAGCGCCACCACCGGCGTGCCGGCGGCGGCCGCCAGGGACACCTCCGGCAGGAAGGACAGACATTCGTTCATAAATGATACTCCTTTATCGTCTCGTCGATTTTTTCGATTTTCAGATCGGGGCGCACCGCCCCGCTGTATTGCAGCGTCAGCAGCGCGGCGCCGGTGCCGAAGCGCAGCGCCTCCGCGGGCGTCCGTCCGTCCAGCAGCGCCCAGATCAGCCCGGCGAACAGCGCGTCGCCCGCGCCGGTGACGTCGCGCGCCTCCAGATGCGGCGGGCGCGTCTCGGCCCGCACGCCGTTCTGCCCGCGCAGGCAGGCGCCCTGCGCGCCCAGGCTGACGCAGACCATCTCCGCGCCGCGCGCCAGCAGCTTTTCCATCCCCCGCTCCGGGTCGTCCTCGCCCGAGAGCAGCCGCAGCTCGGCGCGGTTGGGCTTGAGGCAGCGGAGATACGGCAGCGCCGGACGCAGGCGCGGCGCCTTGATCGTCGAAACCGGGTCGGCGAAGAGCGGCCGGTCGCCGCAGCGCGCGGCCAGGAAGGCGACGGTCTCCGCGGGCAGGTTGGCGTCGAACACCACTGCGTCGGCCGCGCGCAGCACGGGCAGCAGCGGCTCGAGCCGCTCCGGCATCAGGGTCCGCAAAATGTCCATGTCGTTGACGGCGGCCAGCAGCTCGCCGTCGCCGCCCTCGGCCGCCAGATAGGTGCCGGTGCGGCCCGCGGCGCACAGGATGTGGGAAACGTCGATCCCCGCCGCCGCGCACTCGCGCCGCAGCAGCTCGCCGGGCCAGTCGTCGCCGAGGGCGGTGATCAGCGTCGTCCGCGCCCCGAGCCGGGCCAGGTTCTCGCAGACGTTGCGGGCCACGCCGCCGCAGGCGAGACGCACCGTGCCGGGGTTGGAATCGCCCGCCACGGCCCGCCCGGCCGAGCGGCCCAGAAGATCGAGATTCGCGCCGCCGAGGACGGCCAGCTGCACACGCCTCACTCCGTTCGTTTTTTGGTCACTTTATTATACCATCCACATTTCAAATGTAAAGCACATATCATGAATTAAAGAGGAGGCGATTTTTCATGCCCGAACTTCTGCCCTACAACCGCGAAGCGGCGGTTGCCTACGCCCACCGCTGGGCCTATTTCCGCAACCCCGCCTACTTCGATTACAGCGGCATCGGCGGCGACTGCACCAATTTCGCCAGCCAATGCGTGTTTGCCGGCGCGGGGGTGATGAACTTCACGCCCACCTACGGCTGGTTCTACCGCGGCCCCGACGACCGCACGCCCTCCTGGACCGGCGTGCCGTTTTTCTACGATTTTCTGACCGCCAACCGCGGCGCCGGCCCCTTTGCCAGCGAGGTGCCGCTCTCCCTGGTCGAGCCGGGCGATCCCGTGCAGCTGGCCATCGGCCGGGAGCAATACGGCCACACGCCCGTCGTCGTGCGCATCGACGGCGCGCCGCGCCCCGAGACCGTGCTGGTGGCCGCGCACAGCTATGACTGCGACTGCCGCCCGCTGTCCAGCTACAACATCTGGCGCATCCGCTGTCTGCACATCGAGGGAGTGCGGCCCTGAAACCGCATTGACAGACGCGCGGCGCTCCGCTACAATGAAGTCCATCAGGCGGCGCACGCCGCAGATGTGGAGGAAGATATGAAACAGACCATTCTGGTCGCCGAGGACGACGCCGACATCCGGGAGCTGCTGCGGCTCTATCTGGAGAGCGAGGGCTTCGCCGTCCTCTGCGCGGAAAACGGCGAGGAGGCGCTGCGCCTGGCGCGCGCCGAAGCGCCCGACCTGGCCGTGCTGGATGTGATGATGCCGAAGATGAACGGCTATGAGGTCACGCGCGCCCTGCGCGAGCGCGGCGACCTGCCCATTCTGATTCTTTCGGCCAAGAGCCGCGACAACGACAAGATCCTCGGCCTCAACCTCGGCGCCGACGACTACATGACCAAGCCCTTCAACCCGCTCGAGGCCGTGGCGCGCGTCCGCGCCCTGCTGCGCCGCGCGGGGCGGACCGGCTCCTCCCTGCTGCAGGCGGGCGGGCTGACGCTCGACACCGACCGCTGCGCGCTCGAAAAGGACGGCGTCCCCATCGCCCTCACCCCGACCGAATACCGCATCCTGCTGACGCTGATGCGGGCGCCGGGGCGCATTTTCACCAAGGTCCAGCTCTATGAGGCCATGAGCGGCGCTTATTTTGAGAGCGACGACAACACCATGATGGTGCACATCTCCAAGCTGCGCGAGAAAATTGAGGATGACCCGCGCCGTCCCGCCCGCATTCTCACCGTCCGGGGACTGGGGTACAAGTTTGAAAAATAAGAAACACGGCGGCACGCTGTTCGCGCTGCTGGCCCGCCATTATCTGGCCTTCACGCTCGCGCTGCTGGCGATTGCCTTCGGCCTTTACGAGCTGTGGAACTGGCGCCTGGGGACCTATTTTTCCGGCGCGGACGTCACCGGGATGTTCTCCGCCGACGCGCTGCTCGACGAGCGCTATGCGTCCCTGCGCGCGCCGCGCTATCTCGGCGCCGGCGGCGCCTTTGCCGTCTATGACGGCGGCGGCGCGCTGCTCTATCGCTCGGACGGGGACTTCGCGGCCCTGACCGCCGGCGAGCTCGGCTGCATTCCGGAATACGGCTCCGACAGCTACTATGACGTGCTGGAGTTCACCGACCGCTCCGGCGCGCGCTTCTACCGGATCCTCCGCGCCGCCTATGACGGCGGCACGGCGAAGGAGGCGATGGTGCTCGACAGCGCGCTGCGCGTCGTCTCCGGCGGACTGTCAGCCGGCAAAACCGCCTATACGCAGCGCGAGCTCGACTATCTGCTCGGCCGCGCCAGCGAGCAGGATTCCTTTTACCGCTATGACTTCACCGCGCGCTCCGGCGCGCAGCGGACGCTGCTGCTGCGCATCCCGGTGCTGACGGAGGAAAATTACAGCCGCCTGCTCCGCTCCGCCGACCGCCTGTGGCTGCTGGCGCTGCCGCTCTATCTGGCGGCGGCGGGCGGCTTCATTCTCTGGCTTGACAAGCGCATCCGCCGTCCCCTCGACCGGCTCGGGCACGCCATCGTCGGCTTGGGCGAGGGCCGGCCCGCCCGTGCCGCCGACTGCGGCGGCCCGCGCGAGATCCGCCGTCTGGGCGAAAACTTCGACGCCATGGCCCGCAAGCTCGACGAGAGCGAGCAGGAGCGCCGCGCCCTCGACGAGAGCCGGCAGACGCTGATCGCCGACATCTCCCACGATCTGCGCACGCCGATCACCGTCATCTCCGGCTACACCAGCGCCATCCGCGACGGCAAGGTGCCGCCTGCCGAACTGCCGCGCTATCTGGAGGCCATCGACAACAAGGCGCAGGCGCTGAGCGGGCTGATCGACACCTTCTATGAATACAGCCGCACCGAGCATCCGGACTTCCGCCTGGCGCGCGTCGAAACCGACCTGTGCGAGTTCCTGCGCGAGTATCTGGCGGAGAAATACGACGAGATCGACCTGGCGGGCTTCGAGCTGCAGGTCGAAATTCCCGAAACGCCCTTTCCCTGCCTGCTCGACGGCTTTCAGTTCCGCCGCGCCCTCGACAACATTCTCTCCAACGCCCTGCGCCACAACCGCCTCGGCACCGTGATCCGCTTCGAGGTGCGGACGCAGCCGGCCCGCGCCTCGATCCTGATCGCCGACAACGGCGAGGGCATCCCCGCCGCGCTGCGGGCGCACGTGTTCGAGCCGTTCCGCACCGGCGACGAATCCCGCCCCGCCGGCGGCAGCGGACTCGGCCTCACCATCGCCAAACGGATCGTGGAGCTGCACGGCGGCTCGATCCGCCTGCTCGATCCGCCGCGCGCGCAGACCGGCACGACGTTCGAGATCATTCTGCCCGCGCGCTGAGCGGCGTGCATCCTATTTCCTGCCTGTGAAGGCGGCCCGACGGGGCCGCCTTTCTTTATCTTCAGAAATCTTAAGACAGTCTGAATCCCGCCTTTAGAATCGGGCGCTATGCTGTGTCCATCGAAAGGAGCTGATCGGATGGCAGAGCGCTGCCTGCGGGATCGCCCGCTGATTGAGGTCAAGAACCTGCGCAAGGAATACCCGGTCGGCGACGAGGTGGTCGTCGCGCTCAAACGCATCAATCTGAATATCCGCCGCGGTGAGATCTGCTGCATCTTCGGCACCTCCGGCTCGGGCAAGAGCACGCTGCTCAACCAGCTGGCCGGGATGGAAAAGCCGACGCGCGGCGGCGTGCTGATCGGCGGCGTGCCGGTCTCGCAGCTGGACGAGGATCAGCTCGCCGCCTTCCGCCAGAGGCATCTCGGCTTCGTCTTTCAGTCCTATAACCTGCTGCCGGGGCTGACGGCGACCGAAAACGTGGCCATGCCGCTGATGTTCCGCGGCATGGCCAAGGCCCAGCGCGAGCAGATCGCCCGCCAGATCCTGACCCGTGTCGGTCTGGGGCACCGCCTCGACCATTTCCCCGGCCAGATGTCCGGCGGCCAGCAGCAGCGCTGCGGCATCGCCCGCGCCTTTGTCACCCGCCCCGAGGTCGTCTTTGCCGACGAACCGACCGGCAACCTCGACTCCCACACCACAACCGAGGTCATGAACATGATCTGCGGCTTCGCCCGCAGCTACCGCCAGACCATCATTCTGGTCTCGCACGACCCGGAGATGGCGGCCTATGCCGACCGCATCGTCACGCTGATCGACGGGGAGATCGTCAGCGACGTCTGCAAGTCCGGCGACGACAAGAAAAACAAGGAGTGTGTCTGATATGAAACGTTTTTTCCGCCGTGTTCTGCTCTTCTGCCTCGTCTCCGCCGCCGTGCTCGGCACCGTGCCGACCGGCGTTCTGGCCGCCGAGAGCGGCGCGATCTCGGTCACCGGCTATGCGCTGACCGTCCAGAGCGGCGCCGCCGTCACCTCGCTCGCCAAGGGCGGGACGGTCAACATCCGTCTCTCCTTCAAGGATACCGGCCACAAGACGGGCGGGATCGCGGCGAGCGCGATCGACGTCACCCGCCTGGTGGACAGCTTCTCGGGCGGCGTCCCCGCCGTCAGTATCACCTCCGCCGCCGATGCGCTGCTGACCTTCGACGTCACGGTCACCGGCGCCGTCTACAAGGGGACCGGCAAGTCCCTCAGCCTCAAGGTCGGCTATCCGCAGTTTGAGGGCTCCTACCAGAGCTTTGACGTCAGCATCGCCGAGGCGGTCGAATACGAGGCCCCCAAGCAGCCGGAGTACACGCCCGAAACGGCGCCCGCGCCGCTGGTGCTGATCTCGCGCGGCGAGATGTCCTCCCCCATCGCCGCCAAGCAGGAGATGGAGCTGACCTTCTTCTTCCAGAATCTGAGCAACATCGCCCTGCGCTCCCCCGTGGTCACGCTCACTCCCTCCGAGGGGCTGATGCTGACGGGCGGCAGCTCCTCCTTCACCACCGCCGACATCCCGGGACGCGGCACCGGCACGCTCAAGGTGCGCGTCCGGGCCGCCGACACCGTCGCCGCCGCGCAGCAGAGCGTCAGCGTCGAGCTGCGCTTCAATTACTACAACAACGTCGCCACCGCGCAGGGCAGCGTCTCCGACAAGGTAACCGTCCCCGCCGTCGTCACCAAGACGCCCGAGAAGGTGACCATCCCGCAGCCGCCGATCATCGTCACCCGCAGCCCGCTGGACGGGCCCATCGCCGCGGGTCAGACCTTCCAGGTCACCGTCTATTTCAAGAACGCCGGCAAGACCGCCCTGCAAAACCCGGTTGCCTCCTTCGGCACCAGCGACGCCCTGACGCTGCTCAACGACGCCTCGACCATGCTGCTTCCGGACATCGCGCCGGGCGAAAGCGGCAGCGCGGTGCTGAAGCTCCGCGCCGCCAAAGAGATCGCCTCTGCCAACCAGAGCGTCGCCGTCGATCTGCGCTTCGGCTACAATGCCGGCGACAGCGTCGCCCAGGCCACGCTCTCCGACAAGGTCAACATCGCCGCCGCCGCGACGAGCTCCGTCAAGACCGACAGCCCGGTGCCGAACATCATCGTCAGCGCCTTCTCCTACGGCGGCGGCCCGGTGGCCGCCGGCAGCAAGTTCACCCTCAGCTTCACGTTCCGCAATACCGGCAGGCTGCCCATTGAAAACCTGGTTGTCACCGTGGACGGCGGCGAGAGCTACACCATGGACGGCAGCAGCAACACCGCCTACTACGCCGCGCTCGGCTCCGGCAAGAGCATGACGCAAGAGGTGCCGATGCGGGCGCTTCCGGCGGCCAAGGCCGGCGCGCAGAACATCACCGTCTCCTTCAAGTATGAATATCTCGACGGACAGAAGCGCGCCGCGGCCAACGCCGACATCAAGCTCTCGGTCCCGCTCTTCCAGCCCGACCGCTTCCAGCTCAACGCGCCCGCCGCCCCCGGTGTCGCCAACATGGGCGAAGAGCTCTCCCTCGCCCTCAACTATGTCAACAAGGGCAAGAGCGACATCTCCAACGTCGAGGCCACCATCGTCGGCGACACCGTCGATACGCCGGCCCGCACCCAGTATCTCGGCAACTTCGAGTCCGGCAAGAGCGGCAGCATCGGCTTCGTCCTCACGCCGCAGCAGGAGGGCGAGACCACCATCACCCTCAAGGTCTCCTATGAGGACCCGAACCAGCAGGTCAAAACGCTGGAGTTCCCCGTCAAGCTGACCGTCATCGCTCCGGCCGCGCCGGAGACCCCGGCCGAGCCGGAGGCCGCGCCCGCCAAGACCGGGCCGAACAAATGGCTGCTGATCGGCGGCGGCGGCGCGCTGCTGCTCGCGCTCGTGCTGCTGCTCGCGCTCCGCAAAAAGAAGAAGAAGGCCGCCGCCGCGCAGGACAGCGCCTCCTGGGACAGCTGGGACGAGCCGGAAAAGGCCGCCGCGCCGGCCCCCGCCGCCGTCTCCGGCGCCAAGGAGAAAAAGGAGGACTAACATGCGCAGATCCGATCTTCTCCACATGTGCCTGCAAAATCTGTTCCGCCGCAAGTCGCGCACCTTTCTCACCGTGCTGGGCGTATTCATCGGCTGCTGCTCCATCGTCATCATGATCTCGCTCGGCATCGGCATGAAGGAATCGCAGGAAAAAATGCTCGCCCAGATGGGCGACCTCACCATCATCACCGTCACGCCGCCGCAGGGCGGCCGCGGCAAGGTCAAGCTCGACGACAACGCCGTGCGCTCCTTCGCCCGCATCCCCGGCGCGGAGGCCGTCACCCCCAAGCTCGAGCTGAGCGACGTGACCTTCAAGCTCTACGCCGGCCCCAACAAGCGCTATGTCGCCAGCTGGAGCAGCATTGTCGGCCTGGACACCGCGGCGATGGAAAAGATGGGCTACCGCCTGATCTCCGGCACCCAGCCGAAAAAGACGGGCGAGATCCTCGCCGGACAATACCTCGCCTACAACTTTGCCGACTCGATGCGCCCCGAAGGTTTCAACACCATCGACCGCTGGAGCGGCGGGTTTGACGCGCAGGGCAACCCCGTCAACGTCCCCACCCCCTATTTTGACATCACCAAGACGCCGCTGACGCTGGAGGTCGATCCGGGCAACGGCGGCAAGTTCAGCATTCAGCTGACGCCGACCGGCGTCACCAAGGAGGACTACGCCAAGGGCTATGAGACTTCCGAGGGACTGATTATGAGCCTGCGCGACCTGGAGGCTCTGCGCGACCGCGCGCAGAGCGCCGCCGGCGGCGCCAGAAAGAAGACGACCTTCGGCACCGTGCTGGTCAAGACCACCGGCATCGGCCGCGTCGCCGAGGTCGAGCGGCAGATCAAAACCATGGGCTTCAACACCAGCTCGATGGAGAGCATCCGCGCGCCGATGGAAAAGGAAGCGCGCCAGAAGCAGATGATGCTCGGCGGCCTGGGCGCGATCTCCCTTTTCGTCGCCGCCCTCGGCATCACCAACACCATGATCATGTCGATCTCCGAGCGCACCCGCGAAATCGGCATCATGAAGGCGCTCGGCTGCTATGTCCGCGACATCCGCCTCTCCTTTCTCGCCGAAGCGGGCGCCATCGGCCTGCTGGGCGGTCTGATCGGCTGCTTCGTCAGCGTGACCGCCTCGGTGGTCATCAACGTCATCTCCTTCAAGCTGCCCTTCTCCGGAGCGGTGCTGCTCAAGGCGATCGTCGGCGGCGAGGACGTCAGCCGCCTCTCGATCGTGCCGCCCTGGCTGATGGTCTTCGCCGTGCTCTTCTCGGTGGCCATCGGTCTCGGCTCCGGCTACTATCCGGCCAATAAGGCCGTCCGCATCTCCGCCCTGGAGGCGATCAAGGCATCCGAATAAAAAACGCGCCGGGAGACATGCAAGTCTCCCGGCGCGCGGTTTATGTTCAGCGGCGATCAGTCATATTTGCCGAGGTTGGCGGCGGCGTCGGCGTCCGGATTGGCGCCGAACACATAGTCGTTGCCAGGCAGGATGGCGTTAAGCAGGATGCCGAGGATGGCGGCGATGGCTAGGCCGGTCAGCGTGACGTCGGCGCCGGCGACCTTGAAGGTCAGGCCGCCGTAGCTGTTGAAGCCCAGGCCGGAGACCAGGATGACCGCGGCGATGATGAGGTTGCGGGACTTGGTGAAGTCAACGCGGTTCTCGACGACGTTGCGGACGCCGACCGCGGAGATCATGCCGTAGAGGATGAAGCTGACGCCGCCGATGATGGCGGACGGGATCGAATGGATCAGCTCGGCGAACTTCGGGATGAAGCTCAGCACGACCGCGTAGATCGCGGCGAGGCGGATGACGCGCGGATCATAGACCTTGCTCAGCACCAGCACGCCGGTGTTCTCGCCGTAGGTGGTGTTGGCCGGGCCGCCGAACATGCCGGCGAGCGAGGTCGCCAGGCCGTCGCCCAGCAGGGTGCGGTGCAGGCCCGGGTCCTCGATGAAGTTGCGGCCCGTGGTGGCGGAGATGGCGGAGATGTCGCCGACATGCTCCATCATGGAGGCAATGGCGATCGGAGCCATCACCAGGATAGCGGTGATGTCAAACTTGGCGAAGGTGATCGGCTGCCAGCCGAGGAAGCTCGCTTCCCGGACGCTGCCGAAGTCGACCATGTGGAAGCACAGGGCCACCAGATAGGGGATCAGCACGCCCATCAGGATCGGGATAATCTTGATCATGCCGCGGCCCCAGATGTTGCAGACCACGATGACCGCCATGGCGAGGAAGGCCAGCCACCAGCAGGTGGAGGCGTTGGTCACGGCGCTCGGGGCGAGCAGCAGGCCGATCAGAATAATCATCGGGCCGGTGACGACCGGCGGCAGATAGCGCATGACCTTGCGGACGCCGACCAGCTTGATGATGAACGCGAGGACGACATAGAGCAGACCCGCAATCACGATGCCGCCCATCGCATAGGCCAGCTTGTCGTTCGGGTCCATGTTGGCATAGCGGCCGGTGCTGAGGTTGGCGACCGCGGCGAAGCCGCCGAGGAAGGCGAAGGAGGAGCCCAGGAACGCCGGGACCTTCATCTTGGTGAGGAAATGGAACAGCAGCGTGCCGAGTCCGGCGAAGAGCAGGGTGGTCTGAATGGAGAGGGGCAGGCCGTAGCCGCGGACGATGATCGGGACCAGCACCGTCGCGCCGAACATGGCGAACATGTGCTGCAGGCCGAGAACCAGCATCTTCGGCACGCCCAGCGTCCGCGCGTCGTAGATCGGCTCCCCTCCCAGGTTCTTCTTGTCTTTGCTCATTGGGGGTTCCCTCCTGTTTATATTATTTTCGTGTGACGTACAAAAAAAGAGGCACTTCCATCAAATGATGAAAGTGCCAAAAGCAACAGCGTCTTTGGAAAGGGAAAAACAGCCCTGAACGGTGCAAGCGGTGCCGCAGACCCGTTTCATGGCAGTCCCCCCTCTCTTTTCTTGTGCTATGATACAGCAAAAAAGCGGCGGATGCAACTCTTTTTTTCTCTTTTTCGCAAATTGGTGAAAACTGTACAATTTTTTCCAAACCGGGCCTGCAAAACCTTGTCTGTTTTGCAGTTTGCACAAATTCCGGGGTTCAGCCGCCGAGATAGGCCGAACGGACGGCGTCGTTGTGCAGCAGCGCGTCCGCCTGATCGCTGAGGACGATGCGGCCGCTCTCCAGCACATAGCCGCGGTCGGCGACCGAGAGCGCCATGCGGGCGTTCTGCTCGACCAGCAGCACCGTGGTCCCGGCGGCGTGCAGCTCCCTGATGATGCCGAAGATCTGCTCGACCAGGATCGGCGCCAGGCCCATCGACGGCTCGTCGAGCATGAGCAGGCGCGGCCTGCTCATCAGCGCCCGCCCCATGGCGAGCATCTGCTGCTCGCCGCCCGACAGCGTGCCGGCCACCTGCCGGCGGCGCTCGTCCAGCCGCGGGAAGCGGCGGTAGACGTCGGCCAGGGAGGCGGCGATCCCGGCCTTCGGCCGCGTGAAGGCGCCCATCTCCAGGTTCTCCTCCACCGTCATCTGGGCAAAGACGCGGCGGCCCTCCGGCACATGGGCGAGGCCGAGCGACACCACCTTGTTCGGCGCCGTGGTGCGGATGTCGCGGCCGTCGAAGACGATCTCGCCGGTCTTGGTGCGCATCAGGCCGGAGATGGTCTTCAGCGTCGTGCTCTTGCCGGCGCCGTTGGCGCCGATCAGGGTGACGATCTCCCCCTCCCGGACCTCAAAGGAGATGTCCTTCAGGGCGTGGATGTTGCCGTAATAGACATTGATGTTTCTGACCTCCAGCAGCATGCTCACGCCTCCTTCTGCGCGCCGAGATAGGCCTCGATGACCACCGGGTCGGTGCGGATCTGCTCCGGCGTGCCCTTGGCGATGATGCGCCCGTAATTGAGCACGGCGATGCCCTCGCAGATGCCCATGACCAGGCTCATGTCGTGCTCGATCAGCACGATGGCGATGCCGAAGGTGTCGCGGATCTTGCGGATGTTTTCCATCAGCTCCGCCGTCTCGGACGGATTCATGCCCGCCGCCGGCTCGTCGAGCAGCAGCACGCCCGGGTTGGTCGCCAGGGCGCGGACAATCTCCAGCCGCCGCTGCGCGCCGTAGGGCAGGCTGCCGGCCTTGTGCCCGGCCAGGTCCTGCATGTCGAAGATGCTGAGCAGCTCGCGGGCCCGGTCGCGGGCGACGCGCTCCTCGCGCCACCAGACGGGCAGGCGCAGCATGGCGGACGCCAGACTGTACGTCATCTCGTTGTGCAGCCCGATGAGGACGTTCTCCTCCACGGTGAGGTCGCGGAACAGGCGGATGTTCTGGAAGGTGCGCGCCACGCCGAGCTTGTTGAGCTGCCAGGTCTTGAGTCCGCGGGTATCGACGCCGTCGAGCAGGATGCTGCCGCGCGTCGGGGTATAGACATTGGTGAGCAGGTTGAAGATCGTGGTCTTGCCGGCGCCGTTGGGGCCGATCAGCCCGGCGATCTCGGTGCGGCCGATCATGATGGTGAAATCGTCCACCGCCTTGAGGCCGCCGAACTCGATCCCCAGATGCCGCACGTCCAGGATGGGCGGCTTGTCGGCGTCGCGCTCGGGGAGCAGCCCCTTACTGGGGATCGGAACCAGTCTGGACATCGCCGCGCCCTCCCTTCCCGAACTTGAAATTGATCGCCTTTTCCAGCAGGCGGCTGAGTGAGAAATCATAGGTGCCCAGCAGCCCGGAGGGCTTGAACACCATCACCGCGATCAGCAGCACGGAGTAGATAATCATGCGGTAGGTGTTGAAGCTCTGCAGCGCCAGCGGCAGGGCCGTCAGCACGGCGGCGGCGATCACCGAGCCCGCCATGCTGCCCATGCCGCCGAGCACGACCATGACCAGGATGTTGATGGATTCGGTGAAGGAGAACTTGTCCGGGAACAGCGAGCCCTGGATGCCGCCGTAGAGCGCCCCGGCCACCCCGGCGAAGAACGCGGAGACGGCGAAGGCCAGCACCTTGTAATAGGTGGTGTGGATGCCGCTCGCCTCGGCCGCGATCTCGTTTTCGCGGATGGAGAGGATCGCGCGCCCGTGCCGGGATTTCATCATGGTGTGGATCAGGGCGCAGCTGACGATGACGCAGAGATAGACCAGCGTGAAGTCCGCATATTTGGGGATGTTGAGCAGGCCCGGCGTGCCGCCGGTGATCTTGGGCAGGTTGATGATGCAGACGCGGATGATCTCGCCGAAGCCGAGGGTGATGATCGCCAGATAGTCGCCGCGCAGGCGCAGGGCGGGAATGCCGATCAGCACGCCGAACACGGCCGCCAGCGCTCCGCCGGCCAGCAGGCCGAGCAGGATGGCCGCCGGGCGGGGCAGCGTCAGCGTCGCCTTCCACACCAGCGCGCCGCAGTATGCGCCGACCGCCATGAAGCCGGCGTGGCCGAGCGGCAGCTGGCCGAGATAGCCGGTGGCGATGTTGAGCGAGACCGCGAGGATGATATAGACGCCGGTCTGCAGAATGATGGCGTTCTGAGCGCGCGAGGTGAAGCCCGTGCTGATCAGCACGTTGCCCAGCACCATCAGCAGCGCCAGCACGGCGGTGTTGATACCGTAGCGCGCCGGCATGGGAATTCGTTTCCGGGTACTCATGGCGCGCCTACACTTTCTCGTTCATGGTGCGGCCGAGGAAGCCGGTCGGCTTGATCAGCAGCACGAGGATGAGGATACCGAACACCACGGCGTCGGTCCACTGGGACAGGCCGACCGCGGTGACCAGCACCTCGCACAGGCCGATGCACAGCCCGCCGAGCATGGCGCCCGGGATGCTGCCGATGCCGCCGAGCACGGCGGCGACAAAGGCCTTCAGGCCCAGCAGCGAGCCGATGGTCGGGTTGACCAGCGGGTAGCGGCAGCAATAGAGCACCGCGCCGATGCCGGCCAGCACGCTGCCGACGGCAAAGGTGAAGCTGACGGTGGCGTTGACGTTGATGCCCATGAGCTGCGCGGCGCCCATGTCCTCGCTGACGGCGCGCATCGCCTTGCCCATGCGGGTCTTTTTGACCAGCAGCGTCAGGCCCACCATCGAGAGGACGGTGACGGCGATGGTGACCACCGCCGTCAGGCTGATCGACAGCCCCTTGCCGCCGAAGCGGACGGCGGGGATGATCTTGGTCGCGGGCACCGGCTTGCTGTCGGCGCCGAACACCAGCTGCGCCGCGTTCTGCAGCAGCATGGAGACGCCGATGGCGGTGATGAGCAGCGAGATGCGCGGCGCCTGGCGCAGCGGCGCATAGGCGATCTTGTCGATCACGACCGCCAGCACCGTGCAGCCGGCGATGGCCGCCAGCACCGCGATCACCGGGCTGAGCCCGGCCGTGAGGATGGTCATGACGAGATAGCCGCCGACCATGATGACGTCGCCGTGGGCAAAGTTCAGCAGCATGATGATCCCGTACACCATGCTGTATCCGAGCGCCACCAGCGCGTAAATCGAACCGAGCTGCAGCCCGTTGATGAGTTGGGAGAAAAACAGCATCCTGTTCAGCCCTTTCCGTTTCAATATTGGCAGTCGGGCGGCGGCCGCCTCCGCAGCGCGGAAGCGCCCGCTGCCCGGCAGCGTGCCGTGCGGCGGAGGAGGCCAAGCCCCCTCCGCCGACACGCTGTTGGGAAAAAAAGTGAAAAAACCACTCGGGAACGGTTAATAGTTGCCCCAGAACTTGGCTTCGCCGCCTGTGATGTTGATGATGACAGCGGTCTTTTGCGGGTTGTTGTATTCGTCGAAGGTGACATGGCCCGTGACGCAGTCGCGGTCTGTGGCCTTCATATAGGAGATGATGGTGTCGTTGTCCAGCTTGCCGTCGGCGTCGGCCTTGGTGACGGCGTCAAAGAGGATCGCGGCGGCGTCATAGCCCTGCGCGGCGAACATGTTGGGCTCGGCGCTGTACTCGGCCTGATAATCCTTGAGGAAGTTCTGGACCGCCTCGGAGGTGTCCTGCGTGGAATAGCCGGAGCAGTAGTAGGCGCCCTCGATCAGGGTCGGATCGGTGACGGCGGTCAGCACGGAGTCCCAGCCGTCGGAGCCCAGCATGGTGGCGGAGACGCCGGCGTCCTTGGCCTGCTGCGCGATCAGGGCGATGGTGTCGTAGTAGTCCGGGATGAACAGGACGTCCGGCTTCTTGGCGGCGATGTTGGTCAGCTGGCCCTGGAAATCGACGCTGCCGTCGGCGTAGCTCTCGGTGGCGACGACCGTGATGCCGACCTCGGCACACTTGGCCGTGAAGGCGTCGGCGCAGCCGCCGCTGTAATCGCTGCCGTTGTTATAGAGGACGGCGGCGGTCTTGGCGCTCAGCTTTTCCGCCGCGAAGGAGGCCATCTTTTCGCCCTGGAACGGGTCGATGAAGCAGGAGCGGAACATGTTCTTGTAGACCGTCTTGGTCTCGGAGTTGTAGGTGACGGAGGCGGCGGTGGCGGAGGCAGTGATCATCGGGGTGTTGTCGGCCTGGGATTCGGCGACGACCGCGACGGTCGGGGCGGTGGTGACGTCGCCGACGATGGCGGTGACGCCCTTGTCCATCAGCGCGCCGTAGCCGGTGACGGCCTTGGCGGCGTCGCCCTCCTCGTCGTACTCGACCAGCTCGACCTGCTTGCCGTTGATGCCGCCGTTGGCGTTGATCTGCTTGGTGTAGAGGCGGACGCCGTTGGCAACGGCGATGCCGTACTCGGCGACGCTGCCGGTCAGCGGGGCGAGCAGGCCAATCTTAATGGTGTCGCCGGAGGCGCTGCCCGTGCTGGGCGTCGTCGTGGCGGTCGTCCCTGAAGTGCTGCCCGTGCCGGTGGTGTCGGTGGCGGCGTCGGTCTTGCTCTTGCCGCAGCCGGCGAACATGGTGCAGACCATGACGACGGCCATGACCATGGCGAAAAAGCGTTTGGTGTTCATTCTCTGTTCCTCCAATTATAAAATGATTAATTATACAGCTTTACAAATATAAAAAGACCTGCGGCGCTTTGCCGCAGGTCTTTTGGCTGCTGTCAATCCAAAAGTCTATGCCTGCCTGTCAGCAAAAGAACGCCCTGAAAGATCCCGGTTCATAATGGCCAGTAGAGCCAGAACCGCGACGCTAATCAGGACGATAACGCTGACGCAGAAACCAAACATAGACGTGCTCCCTTCAAAAGGTTGTCCTCATTTTAGCCCCGGAAGGCGCCGATGTCAACCACCAATTTCATTTTTGTGAACTTGGATGGATATGCAGGCATTTTCAGCAGTTTATTACGGTGAATTTCGTCATCTTCACCAAATTGTTTTGTGATGTCTGCGAACTTTCCCCCGTTTTCCCCGCCCGGATGCGTCATCTTTCACAAACGCGCTTGTGCGGTTTTCCGGCGCCGGGCACAAAAAAGCGGGCCGTCAGAGACGGCCCGCTCCAGGCATCGGCGTCAGGCTCAGCCGAGGGTGCGGTAATCGACCATGTCCTCGGTGATCGCGGTGTTGAAGGGGTTGAGATAGCTGTTGATCATGGCCAGCGCCTCGTCCGGGACGATGTTCTCGTAATAGCCGTGCGCCGCCTCGCTGCCCTGATAATCGACCGAGCTGGTCGGCAGGGTGTAGAAATGCAGGTTGGCGGTGCCCATCTTCTTGACCTGGCCCGCGAACCAGGCGATGTTGCCGGTGCTGAGGTCGGTGACCAGGTTGTCGCTGGCGATCTTGATGAACTGCGGGATCTTGCCGATGTTGTCCAGCGTCAGCGTCTGCTCGGCCAGCGCCTTGAGGAACATCTGCTGCATCTGCATGCGGCCGAAGTCGTCGTGATTGATGCCGATTTCGCTCATCAGATTGGAGGTGTAGCCGCGGTAGCGCACAAGGGCGAGCGCGTTCTTGCCGTCGAGCACCTGCTCGCCGGGCTGGAGATCAATGCCCTCCGCGGGCTTGTACATGCGCACGGGCACGTTGAACTTGACGCCGCCGATGGCGTCGACCAGATCGACAAAGCCCTGCATGTTGACGCAGGCATAGTTGGCGGGGCGGTAGCCGAGCAGGGTCTGCATCTCGTCGAGCAGCTCCTGGATGCCGTCGTCGCCGCCGCCCACGGAGTTGTAGGCGCCGTTGATCTTGGGGATGCGGCGTTTGAAGTCCACCACCGTGTCGCGCGGGATGCTGACGATGTTCATTTCGCCCTTGTCTGTATCGAGCATGGCGGCCATCAGCGTGTCGGTGTTGCCGTCGCGCTGGCCGATGAGCATGATCGTATAGACGCCGTCGCGCACGCCGAGCTCCTTGGAGGGCGCGGAGCCGGGATCGGTCTCCGTGACCGCCGCTGCGGGCGTGTCCGCGGCCGGCTGGGTCGCCGTCTGTGCCGGCGGCTGAATGCGGCTGTTGACCCAGAGCGCGCCGCAGCCGACGGCCAGCGCGATCACAATGACGACAAACGGCCAGCGCGGCAGCCGGCGCTTCTTGCCGGCGGCGCGGCTTCCCGGATTTTCAGGCTGGGCGGCGTTCTGTTGCTGTTTGCTGATTTCCCTGCTCATCTGGTTCGCTCCTCTGCGCAAAATCGTCTACATCCTACCCCGAAATACAGGCCCTGTCAAGACGCTGTTTCGACAAATCAGTGAAAAAAATGCCGCCGGACGTCTGCCGTCCGGCGGCATTGCGGTCGCGGAAAAACGCTTACTTCTGATTCTTGGCGATCTCCATGGTGTCGCGCGCGATAACCAGCTCCTCGTTGGTCGGGATGACGAAGGTGCGGACCGTCGCGCCCTCGGCGGTGATCTCGCGCAGGATGCCGCGGCAGTCGTTCTTGACCGGATCGACCTTGATGCCCATGAACTCGAGGCCGGAGGTCATGTCGAGGCGGAACTGCTTGTCGTTCTCGCCGACGCCGGCGGTGAACACGACCGCGTCCACGCCGCCCATCGCCGCCGCGTAGGCGCCGATGTACTTCTTGACGGCATAGACGAACATCTCGTTGGCGAGCTTGGCGCGCTCATTGCCGCCCTTGGCCGCCTCGGCGATGTCGCGGAAGTCGGAGGACACGCCGGAGACGCCCAGCACGCCGGACTTCTTGTTGAGAATCTTCAGGCACTCGTTGACGCTGATGTGCTCGTTGTCGCAGAGGAACTCGACGATGGCGGGATCGATGCTGCCGGAGCGGGTGCCCATCGGCAGGCCGTCAAGCGGAGTGAAGCCCATCGTGGTGTCGACGCTGACGCCGTGATCGACGGCGGCGATGGAGGAGCCGTTGCCGAGGTGGCAGGTGATGATGCGCAGATCCTTGAGGTCGCGGCCCATGGTCTTGGCGCACAGCGCGGAGACATAGCGGTGGCTGGTGCCGTGGAAGCCGTAGCGGCGGATCTTGTATTTGTCGTAATATTCATAGGGGATGGCGTACATATACGCCTTGGCGGGCATCTTGGCGTGGAAGGCGGTATCGAACACCGCGACCTGCGGCACGCCCGGCATGACCTCCTGGCAGGCGCGCACGCCGGTCAGGTTGGCGGGGTTGTGCAGCGGGGCCAGCGGAGTGAAGTATTCAATGGCCTTGTAGCTCTCCGGGGTGATGAGGACGGAGCCGCTGTACTTGTCGCCGCCGGAGACGCAGCGATGACCGACCGCGTCGATCTCCTTGACGCTCTTGATGACGCCGTGCTCCTTGTCCTGCAGCATGCCGAGCAGGAAGCGGATCGCGTCGCTGTGGTTGGCCATCGGGGTCGCGCCCTCGAGCTTCTTGCCGTTGGCCTCGTACTTATAGCGGCCGTCGATGCCGATGCGCTCGCACAGGCCCTTGGCCAGCGCCTGCTCGGTCTCCATGTCCAGCAGCTGATACTTCAGGGAGGAGCTGCCGGCGTTGATGACTAACACGTTCATGGTTTCAACACTCCTATTTATAATTTGTGTGTTCTGTGTTATAATGACGCCAACGTGTATTTTACATCAATTTTTTCGGCAATACAACCCTTTCGGGAGGTTTTTATGCGGATCTGCGGCATTGTGGCGGAATATAACCCCTTTCATCTGGGTCACGCGCGCCATCTCGCCGAGACCCGGCGGCTGGTCGGCGCGGACGCGGCGCTCGTCTGCTGCATGTCGGGCGATTTCATCCAGCGCGGCGAAGCGGCGCTGCTGCCCAAGCGGCTGCGCGCCGAGGCCGCCGTCCGCTGCGGCGCCGACCTGGTGCTCGAGCTGCCCGCGCCCTATGCGCTGCGCTCCGCCGAGGGCTTTGCGGAGGCGGCCGTCGCCGTCCTCGCCGGGCTCAACGTCGTCACCGACCTCAGCTTCGGCGCCGAGGACGCGGACGCGGCGCTGCTGCAAAGCCTGGCCGACACCCTGCTCGAGCACCGCACGGTGCAGGACACGCTGACCGCGCTCAAGACCGGCGTCTCTTACGCCGCGGCGCGCGAGCGCGCCCTCTATGCCCGCATCCAGGAGCAGGCCGCCCTGCTGCGCCGGCCGAACAACATCCTCGCCGTCGAATACTGCAAGGCGGTGCGGCGGCAGAACCTGCCCTGGACTCTGCACGCCGTGGCCCGCGTCGGCGCGCCGCACGACGGCGGGACGGCCGAACAGGGTCTGCCCTCCGCCTCCTTCCTGCGCGCGGCGCTGCGCGGCGGCGACGCCTCCGCCCTCGATTTTCTGCCGCCCGGCAGCCGCGCCGTGATGGAGCGCGCCCTGGACGAGGGCCTGGCCCTGCTCGACGGCGAGCGGCTCGAGCACGCCATGCTCGACCGGCTCTGCCGGCTGACGCCGGAGGACTTCGGCGCCCTGCCCGACGCCTCGGAGGGGCTGGAGCACCGCCTCTGCGCCGCGGTGCGCGCCTGCCGCACCGTCGAGGCCGTCTGCGCCGCCGCCAAGACGCGCCGCTATCCCCTGGCCCGCATCCGCCGCCTGCTGTGCTGCGCCTGGCTGGACTTCCCCGCCGCGCTCACCGCTCTGCCGCCGCCCTATGTCCGCGTGCTGGCCCTCAACGACCGCGGCCGCGCCGTGCTGCGCCTCGCCGCCGACGAATGCACGCTGCCCATCGTCAACAAGCCGGCCCACATCCGCGAGCTCTCCGCCCGCGCCCAGCGGGTCTTTGCGGCCGCGGCGCAGGCCCACGACCTCTACGCGCTGACCCTCCCCGCCTGGGAGAAGCTGCGCCTTGGCGCCGACTGGCAGCAGGGCGCGCTCTATCTTCCAAATTCCGGCACGGATCGCCGTGAAAACCCTTGACTTTTGCGGGGCCGGGTGGTATAGTAGAAAAGCCGCATTGAAGGGGTTTGCAAGTAAACCGCATGGTTTCGCCCTCAGAGCGAGCCCGTAATGAAGGAGGAAACACCATGTACGCAGTGATCAGAACCGGCGGCAAGCAGTACAAGGTCCAGGTCGGCGACGAGATCTATGTCGAAAAGCTCGACAAGGCGGCCGGCGAGGCCGTGGAGTTTGAGACCCTGATGGTCGGCGAGGACGGCAAGCTCAACATGGGCGGCACCGTCACCGGCAAGGTCGTCAAGGAAGGCAAACAGAAGAAGGTTATCGTCTACAAGATGAAGCCGAAAAAGAACTACCGCCGCAAGCAGGGCCATCGTCAGCCCTATACCAAGGTGGTCATCGAGACCATCGCCTGAACACACAAACTGGAGGTGCTAAAACATGGCGCATAAAAAAGGTGTCGGTTCTACCAAGAACGGCCGTGATTCCGAAGCGAAGCGCCTGGGCGTGAAGCGCGCCGACGGCCAGTTTGTTCTGGCGGGCAACATTCTCGTCCGGCAGCGCGGCACGAAGATCCATCCGGGTACCAACGTCGGGATCGGCAGCGACGATACGCTGTTCGCTCTGTCCGACGGCACGGTGCGGTTCGAGCGTCTCGGCCGCGACCGCAAGCAGGTCTCCGTCCACGAGATCGTCGAGCAGTAAGAATCCAAACGGCATCCCGGATCGCCTGATTCGGGATGCCATTTTTTAAGGAGAAACACATGTTTGTTGATATTGCACGCATCCGCGTGCGCGCCGGCAAGGGCGGCGACGGCCGCGTCGGCTTTCACCGTGAGAAATTCGTCGCCGCCGGCGGCCCGGACGGCGGCGACGGCGGCCGCGGCGGCAATGTCGTCTTCGTCCCCGACGACCACATGGCGACGCTGCTCGACTTCCGCTACAAGAAAAAGTACGTCGCCCAGGACGGCGAGCCGGGCGGCTTCAAGCGCTGCTTCGGCAAGGACGCGCCCGACGTCGTCATCAAGGTGCCGCGCGGCACCCTGATCCGCGACGCCGAGAGCGGCGCGCTGCTCTACGACCTGTCGAACGACGGGCCGTTCATCGCCGCGCACGGCGGCCGCGGCGGCTGGGGCAACGCCCACTTCGCCACCCCGACGCGGCAGGCGCCGCGCTTCGCCAAGCCCGGCCAGGAGGGCGAGGAACGCGTGCTGACGCTGGAGCTGAAGCTGATCGCGGACGTCGGTCTGCTCGGCTTCCCCAATGTCGGCAAGAGCACGCTGCTCTCCGTCATCTCGGCGGCGCGCCCCAAGATCGCCGACTATCACTTCACGACCCTGACGCCCAACCTCGGCGTCGTCCGCGTCTCCGAGGGCCAGAGCTTTGTCTGCGCCGACATCCCCGGCATCATCGAGGGCGCGGCGCAGGGCGCCGGCCTGGGCCACGATTTCCTGCGCCACATCGACCGCTGCCGCCTGCTGGTGCATCTGGTCGACGTCTCGGGCAGCGAGGGCCGCGACCCGGTCGCCGACCTCGACGTCATCGACCGCGAGCTGGAGGAATACAGCCCGGAGCTGGCGCGGCGGCCGCAGATCGTCGCCGCCAACAAGTGCGACCTCATCCCCGCGGGCAGCGACAACCTGACCCGGCTCAAGGCGCGCTGCGCCGAGCTGGCGCGTCCGGTCTATGAGATCTCCGCCGCCGCCAACACCGGCGTCCGCGAGCTGATCTGGGCCGTCTGGCAGCAGCTCGGGACGCTCCCGCCCGTCAAGGTGTTCGAGCCGGAGGCCGCCGCCGAGCCGGAGGCGCCCGCCGAGCGCGACATCCACATCGAGCGCGGCAGCGACGCCGTGTTCTATGTCACCGGCGCCTGGGTCGAAAAGGTCGTCGGCTCCGTCAACTTCGAGGACTACGAATCCCGGATGTACTTCGAGCGCACGCTCCGCCGCGCCGGCGTCTTCGACATGCTGGAGAAGGCGGGCGTCCAGGAGGGCGACACCGTCGACGTCCTGGGGATGCAGTTCAACTACGTCTACTGATCCCCCGCCGCTCCCGGCGTCTGTCCGCAGAAATCCGTCGGCCGCGCCGTCCGGCATTCCCGGCGGCGCTCCGTCCCCGCCCGCGGCGCTTCGGCGCCGCGGGTCTTTGCTTTTGCGGCGGTTTTCGCGATTTTGTCTTGTCCGCGGCCGCGAAATGTGCTATGCTGTCCAAGGAATGGGGGATTGCACTTGAACGAGTTTCTGCGCACCTGTCTGATCGTCTGTCCGCTGGTCTTTCTGGGCGGCTTTGTCGATTCCATCGCCGGCGGCGGCGGGATCATCACCATCCCCGCCTATCTGCTGGCGGGCTTTCCGGCGCACCTCGCGGCGGGCACCAACAAGCTGGTCGCCTCCTGCGGCTCGGTGACGGCGGTCATCAAATACCTGCGCAGCGGCACGGTGCGCATCCGCATCGCCCTGTTTGCCGCGGCGGGCTCGCTGGTCGGCGGCGCGCTGGGCGCCAGGCTGGCCCTGCTCGTCTCCGAGCATGTGCTCAAGCTCATCATCCTGGTCTGCCTGCCGCTGGTCGCCGTCTTTCTCATCACCCGCAAGGACTTCGGCAAGGAGCCGGTCGACCGCGGCTATTCCGCCAGCAAGCAGGCGGTCCTCTCCGCCGCCATCGGCCTGTTGATCGGCTGCTATGACGGCATGGTCGGCCCCGGCACCGGCACCTTTCTGATCCTGTTCTTCACCGGCATCCTCGGCATCGACCTGCTGACCTCCTCCTCCTGCGCCCGCGTCGCCAACATGGCCTCCAACCTGGCCTCCTGCGCCGTCTTTATCCTCGGCGGCCAGGTGCGCTATCTGGTCGCCCTGCCCGCCGGCGCCTGCTCGATCCTCGGCAACTGGCTCGGCGCCCGCTACGCCGTCCGCGGCGGCAGCAAGAGCATCCGCAAGGTGATGTTCGTCGTGCTCGGCCTGCTCTTTCTCAAGCTCGGCTACGACTATTTTATTGCCAAATAGTGCCGCTCCCGCCCGCTGTCCCCGCCCGCGAAAGCCCTGTCCGTCAGGGCGTTCGCGGGCGTTTTTATCTGTAACCCTTTTGTAATCATTTCGCCGCTGGAAGATTTTGCGGGGTTGCCCCCGGCCCGGTTTTTCCTTACACTGAGAGCAAGGAGGGACCGACCATGAAACGAACCATCACGATTTTTCTGGCCCTGGCGCTGCTGTGCGCGCTGCCTGTCGGCGCGGCGCCGGCGGTCACGGTCAGCTATGACGGCGCGGCGCTCGACGTGCCCGCCGTGCTCCGGCAGGGCGTCACCTATGTGCCGCTGCGCGCCTTCTGCGACGCGGTGGGCCGCTGCGAGGTGCGCTGGGACGGCGCGCGGCGGCAGGCGTCCGTCTCCGGCGCGGTGACGCTGACGGTGACCGCCGGCGCGGCCACCGCCCAGTGCGCCGCCGGCACCGTGGCCCTTGCCGGGGCGAGCTATCTGGAAAACGGCACGCTCTGGACGCCGGTGCGCGCCCTCGGCGCCGGCATGGACTGTCAGGTGAGCTGGCTTGCCGGCAGCCGCACGGCGGCCCTGACCAGCGGCAGCGTCTGGTGGCTGGCCCGCATCATCGAGGCCGAGGCCGGCGGCGAGCCGCGGCAGGGCAAGATCGCCGTCGGCAACGTTGTGCTCAACCGCGTGGCCAGCGCCGACTTCCCCGACTCCGTCTACGGCGTCATCTTCGACCGCGTCAACGGCGTGCAGTTCACCCCCGCGGCTAACGGCGCGATCTGGTGCACCCCCTCGGCCGCCAGCCTGGCGGCGGCGCGCGCCTGCCTCGCCGGCGAAAGCGCCGCCGGCGCCTGCCTCTATTTTTTCAACCCCCGCACGGCGACGCTGCAGAGCTGGATCGTCCAAAACCGCGCCTTCCACAGCCGCATCGGCAACCACGACTTCTATCTGTGAGCAAAAAACAGGCCCTTGCCGGATGGCAAGGGCCTGCGCTTTACAGCGGCTTATTTCAGGTCGTCCAGCTCTTTCTGCCAGACGGTGCGCACCGCGTCGGAGGGCATCATCCACGCCCCGCGCGGCGAGAGGCTGATCTCGGTCGTCGCCGGACCGTCCGGCATGCAGGAGCGCTTGAACTGCATGGCGAAGAAGCGGCGGTAGAAGTTTTTCAGCCATTTGAGCAGCGTCGCGTCGTCATAGTCGCCCGCGAAGGCCGACTGTGCCAGGCGATAGATCTTGCCCGGCGCGAAGCCCCAGCGGAGCGCGTACCAGATGAAGAAATCGTGCAGCTCGTAAGGGCCGACCAGGTCTTCGGTCTTTTGCTCGATCTCCCCCTCCCGGGCGGGCAGCAGCTCGGGCGAGACCGGCGTCGCCAGCACGTCGCGCAGCACGGCGGCCAGCGCGTCGCTGCCGCAGGTGTCGGCGTAATAGCCGACCACCAGGCGGATGACGGTCTTGGGCATGCCGCCGTTGACGCCGTACATGCTCATGTGGTCGCCGTTGTAGGTCGCCCAGCCGAGCGCCAGCTCGGAGAGGTCGCCGGTGCCGATCACCAGGCCGTTTTCGTCGTTGGCGACATCCATCAGCACCTGGGTGCGCTCGCGCGCCTGGGCGTTCTCAAAGGTGACGTTGCGGTCGCCCGCGTCGTGGCCGATGTCCTTGAAATGCTGCTCGACGGCGGCGCCGATCGGCACGCAGCGCAGCTCGACGCCGAGGGCCTCGCACATCTTTTCGGCGTTGCCCTTGGTGCGGCCGGTGGTGCCGAAGCCCGGCATGGTCAGGGCCAGCACATCGCCGTGCGGCCGGCCGAGATGGTCCATCGCCTCGCACAGCGCCAGCAGCGTCAGCGTCGAATCCAGCCCGCCGGACACGCCGATCACGGCGCGCCGGGCGCCGACATGGGCGATGCGGCGCGCCAGGGCGCGGCTCTGGATCAGCAGCAGGCGGCGGCAGTATTCGGCGCGCTCGTCGAGGTTCTCCGGCATGAAGGGCTGTCTGGGCACCGGGCGCTCAAAGGCGGTCACGGCGGGCTGGAGATCGAAAAAGACGCAGAGCGGCTCCTCCTCCTCGGCGGGATAGCTGTTGAGGCGGCGGCGCTCATAGCAGAGCGCGGCGACGTCGGCGTCGGCCGCCGCCCAGCCCGGCCCGAAGGGCTCGGCCTCCGCCAGCAGGCTGCCGCCCGCGGCGATGATCTGATGGCCGGAGAAAACCGCATCGGTCGTGCTCTCGCCCTCGCCGGCGACGCTCATCACATAGGCGCACTGGCAGACGCCGCTGTGGACGCGGACCAGGTCGCGGCGATAGCCGGCCTTGCGGCCGCTCTCGCTGCTGGCGCAGAGGTTGAGCACCACCGTGGCGCCGGCGCGGCACAGCGCCAGCGACGGCGGCTCCGGCACCCAGAGGTCCTCGCACAGCTCCAGGCCGATGCTCAGCTCGGGCATCTGGCGGCAGACGAAGGTCAGCCCCTGGCCGAAGGGCACAAACGCGCCGCCCAGGGCGACGGAATCCGGCTCGGCCGGACCGGGCGTGAACCAGCGCCCCTCGTTGAGGGCGCCGTAGCCGGGCAGATGGGTTTTGGGCACCAGACCGAGCACTTTGCCGCCGCACAGCAGCGCCGCGCAATTGTAAAGCTTATTGCCTTTACGGAACGGCAGGCCGACGGCCAGCAGCAGATTGAGCGATTCCGTCTGCTTGGCCAGCGCGAGCAGGCCCTCCTGCGCCGCGCGGAGCAGGCTGTCCTGCAGGAACAGGTCGCCGCAGGTGTAGCCCGTCAGGGAGAGCTCCGGCGTCGCCAGCAGGCGCACGCCCTTCTGCGCCGCCGCGCGGGCGGCCTCGGCCAGCTTTTCGACGTTGGCGGGCACGTCGGCCACGCGCAGCTCCGGCGCGACCGCAGCCAGCTTGACAAATCCATCCTTCATCGATGTCACGCTCCTCGTCCGAAACAAATATCAGTTTTTATCATACGTCAAACCGCCGCAAAACGCAAGAAAACATAGCAAAAACCCGCGCGATATGCTATGATGGGGAACGAGGTGATCTCATGGGCTGCGACCTCTGCCCCCGGCGCTGCGGCGCCGACCGGGCCGCGCATCCGGGCTTCTGCGGCGGCGGCGAACGGGCGCGCGCCGCGCGCGCCGCGCCGCATTTCTGGGAGGAGCCGTGTCTCAGCGGCACCCGCGGCTCGGGCGCGGTGTTCTTCTCCGGCTGTCCGCTGCAATGCGTGTTCTGCCAGAATCAGGACATCAGCGCCGGCAATTTCGGCCGCGAGCTGACCGACGCCGGGCTGGCGGCGATCTTTCGCCGGCTGGAGGCCCTGGGCGTCCACAATCTCAATCTCGTGACGCCGATGCACTACACCGCGCCGGTGCTGGCCGCCCTTGCCCTCGCCCGCCCCGCCGTCCCCGTCGTCGTCAACACCGGCGGCTATGAGAACGTCGAAACCGTACGCCTGTGGGCGGACGCCGCCGACATCTGGCTGCCCGATCTGAAGTATTTCGACCCCGCGCTCGCGGCGCGCTATTCGCACGCGCCGGACTATTTCGAGCGGGCGTCCGCCGCCATCCTCGAGATGCACCGGCAGCAGCCGGCGCTCGTCTGGGGCGAGGACGGCCTGCTGAAGAAGGGGCTGATCGTCCGCCATCTGGTGCTCCCCGGCGCCAGCCGCGACAGCCTGCGTCTGCTCGACTGGCTGGCGGAGGCGCTGCCGCCCGGCAGCTTTCTGCTCTCGCTGATGCGGCAGTTCACGCCGACCGCCGCCTGCGCCGCCTACCCGGAGATCAACCGCCGGCTGACCACCTTTGAATATGAGCGCACGGCGCAGCGCGCCCGCGAGCTCGGCTTCCCCGGCTACACGCAGGGAAAGCGCAGCGCCGCCCGCGAATACACCCCCGCCTTTGATCTGACTGGCATCAATTGAATATATAACAGGAGGAATCAGCATGTATCGCAAGGAAATCGAAGCCTATTTCGCACAGAACCGCGACCGGATGATCGCCGACATCGCGCGGCTGGTCAACATCAAGAGCGTCCGCGAGGACGCGCAGCCGGGCATGCCCTTCGGCGAGGGGCCGTGCAGGGCGCTGCACGAGGCCATGGCCGTCGCCGGCGAGCTGGGCCTGGACGTCTCCAACTTCGACAACTACGTGATGACCGCCGAGGCCGGCCCGCAGCCGGCGGAGCTGGGCATCCTGGCCCATCTGGACGTCGTGCCCGAGGGCGCCGGCTGGACGGTCGCCGAGCCCTACCGCATGACCGAAAAGGACGGCCGGATCTACGGCCGCGGCACCTCCGACGACAAGGGCGCCGCCGTCGTCTCCCTCTACGCCGCCGCCGCGGCGCGCGCCATCGCCCCGCAGATGAAGAAGGGCGTGCGCATCATCCTCGGCACCGCCGAGGAGACCGGCAGCGAGGACCTGGACTATTACTTCAAGAAGCAGACCCCGCCGCCCTTCAGCTTCTCCCCCGACGCCGGCTATCCGGTCATCAACATCGAAAAGGGCCACCACAGCCCGGTTTTCAGCCAGACCTGGCCGGTGGACACCGCGCTGCCGCGCGTCACCTTCTTCCAGGGCGGCGTCACCAAGAACATCGTCACCCGCGAAGCCTGGGCGCTGACCGAGGGGCTCGATCCCGACGTCACCGCCACCGTCTGCCGCAAGCATGAGGAGCTGACCGGCGTCAAGTTCACCCTGAGCAAGACCGATACCGGCCTGCGCATCGACGCCCTCGGCATCCCGGCGCACGCCGCCTCGCCGGACGCCGGCCGCAACGCCCAGACCGCGCTGCTCGGCCTGCTGAGCGACCTGCCGCTGCACGATTCGCCCTGCGCGCGCGCCATCCGCGCCCTGCACGAGCTGTTCCCCTACGGCGACAACGAGGGCCGCGCCATCGGCGTCGCCCAGAAGGACGACATCTCCGGGGCGCTGACGCTGGTGTTCAGCGTGTTCAAGCTCAATGAGACCGGCTGCGAGGGCTGCTACGACAGCCGCACCCCGCTCTGCGCCACCTGGGAGAACATGGGCTCCATCGCGGTCGCCGCCCTCAAGGCCCGCGGCTTTGCGGTCACGCGCGAGAAGATGGGCGCGCCGCACCACACCTCCGCCGACCTGCCCTTCGTCAAGACGCTGCTCAAGGTCTATGAGGACTATACCGGCAACAAGGGCGAATGCGTCGCCATCGGCGGCGGCACCTATGTCCACGACATCGAGGGCGGCGTCGCCTTCGGCTGCGAGCTGCCGGGCACGGACAATCACATCCACGGCGCCGACGAGTTCGCCGTCATCGACGAGCTGATGCTCTCCGCCCGCATCTTCACCCAGGTGATCCTGGATATGTGCTGCTGAGATGGACCATCTGGCCGGCTTCCGGCTCCGTCAGGCGCGGCTCGCGCAGAATCTCTCCCAGGCGGGACTGTGCCGCGGCATCTGCGCCGTCTCCTACCTGAGCAAGATCGAGCAGGGCCGCGCGGAGCCGGGGGCCGACATCCTGCGCCTGCTGTTTGCCCGCCTCCGCATCGTCTATGAGGACGACCCCGCTTTCATCGCCCAGGGCCGCGCCCTGCTCCGCCGCCTCACCGAACGCTCGCTGCTCGGTGAGGACTGCGCGGCGGAGGAGGCGCAGCTGGCGGCGCTCGGGGAGCGGCTCGACCGCAGCCCGCTCTCCCTTGACTGTCGTCTGGTGCGCGCCCTGCGCGCGCCGGACGAGGAAGTGCTGCCGCGGCTGCGCGCGCTCGAGCCCTATGTGCCCTATATGGACGAGGGCGCGCAGTTCCTCTGCGCGCTGCTCCACGGCCTGCACGACCCGCTGGAGGAGGCGCTCGTCCGGCTCCGCCAGGCCGACGCCCTCCGCCCCTGCTCCGTCGTCTCCTCCGCCGCCGCGGCGCGGCTCTTCTGCGCCGGCCGCTGTCAGGAGGCGCTGCGCCACTGCGCGCAGGGGTACGCCCGCGCCGCCGAGGAGGGCTGCCTGCCGATGATGCGGGAGCTGAGCCTCACCGAGGCGAACTGCTACGCCAACCTGTTCAACCACACGCTCATGCTCCGCGCCTTCGCCCGCACCGCGGCGCTCTGCCAGGACGACGAATCGCTGCTGGCGCAGATCGACTACAACATCGGCGCCTCCTTTCTGGAAAAGCAGCGCTGGAGCGAGGCGCTGGAGCACCTGGAGCGCGCGCGGGCCTATGACGGCCGCCCCGGCGTCAGCAGGTCCGCCCACGACCGCTGCATGACGCTCCACAAGCTGGCGATCTGCCTGCTGGAGCTGGGGCGCCGGGACGAGGCCCTGCAGCGGCTCGCCGAGGCGGAAACCGAGGCCGCCGGCCTGCCGGCGCCGTACCGGGACATGCTGCGGCTCGTCGCCCTGCGCGCCCGCCCCGGCTACAACGACGACGACGAGTATTTCGAGCTGCTGCAGACGCTCTGCGGCACGCTCGGCCGCGGCACGCTGCACGCGGGCTTCCGCCAGTTTCATCGGCTCTTTCTGCTCGAGGCGCTCACCCACCGGCGGCGCTACCGCGAGGCCTACCTGCTGGCCCGTGAGATGAACCCGATGTTTTCTCAGGAATTGCCGGAAATCGGCTCTGAATCGTAAGATTCGGAGCCGATTTTCCCATATATACCGGCTTTTATTCCGTTCCCGGTTCCGATATAATGGATGTCGGAAAGAGGGTGCGCCATGAAAGCCACACTGTGGACCAAAAACTTCACCATTCTGACGCTGGGCACGGTCGTCAGCGCGCTGGGCGGGGCGGCGATGAGCGTCGCGCTGTCGCTTGTCGTCTTTGACAACACGGCCTCGACGCTGCTGACCGGCGTGTTTTCGGCGCTGTCGCTGCTGCCGGCCGCGGTGCTGCCGATCCTGCTGGCCCCCGCCCTCGACAGCCGGCCGCGGCTGCCGGTGATCGTCGGGCTGGACGCCTGCGACGGTCTGCTCTATCTGGCCTTCGGGGCGCTGATCCTGCTCCGCGGCTTTTCCTATCCCGCCTATCTCGCCTTCGGCCTGCTGACCGGCGCCATCGGCGGCGTCTATTCGACCGCCTATCAGGCCCTGTATCCGACGCTGATCGCCGACGGCTTCCTCCAGAAGGGCTATTCGGTCTCGGCCGTCATCTATCCGACCGCGACCGTCGTCATGGCCCCGGTCGCCGCGATCGTCTACCGCCGCTTCGGCATCCACACGCTGTTCTTCGCCGAGGGCGCGCTGCTGCTGATCGCCAGCGCCTTCGAGTCGCGCATCCGCGCGCCGGAGCGCTGCGCGCCGCGGACGCGGTTCTCGGCGCGGGCCTATCTGGCCGAGCTGGCGGGCGGCTTCCGCTATCTGCGCGGCGAAAAGGGCATCCGCAGCCTCTATGCCTACATGGCGCTGACCAACGCCGTTTCGAACGGCGGCAACATGATGACCATGAGCTATTTCCAGACCTCGCCGCTGCTGACGACGGCGATGTATTCCCTGCTCATCAGCGCCGAGACCCTGGGGCGGATGCTGGGCGGCATCGTCCACTATGTGCTGCGCATCCCCCGCACCCGGCGCTTTCCGCTGACGGTCTCGGTCTATCTCGCCTATGAGGCGATGGACGGACTGCTGCTCTTCTTCCCCTACTGGGGGATGCTGGCCAACCGCTTCCTGTGCGGCTTTCTCGGCGTCAACAGCGCCACGCTGCGCGAGACGGCGGTGCAGCGGCATCTGCCGGACGAGATGCGCGCCCGCGTCAGCAGCCTGCTCAGCGTCGCCGTCACCGCGGGCGTCCTGCTGGTGCAGGTGCTGGCCGGCGCCCTCGGCGAGGTGCTGCCCTACCGCGCCGTCTCCGTACTGCTGGCGCTCTGCGGGCTGCTCGGCGTGTTTGCGTTCGTGGTGCGCCGCCGCGCCGCCATCCGGGCGCTGATGGAGGAGCACGAATAACCGTTCCCGCCCTGTCTGCCCCCGCCGCGGCGGGGGCATTTCCGCGCCGCCGCGCATAGCATGGAGCAAACGACCATGGAACGGAGCCTGTCTATGCCGAGAGTGTTTTTGAGTCCCTCCACCCAGGAGGGCAACGAGTACGTCAGCGGCGGCACCGAAGAGCAGTACATGAACCTCCTGTGCGACGAGGTCGTGCCCTATCTCGATTCCAGCGGCATCCGCTGGACGCGCAACGATCCCGCGCAGTCGGCGGCGGCCGCCATCGCCCAGGCCAACGCCGCCCACTGCGGCCTTTATGTCGCCCTGCACAGCAACGGCGCCCCCGAGGGGAAATACGGCGCCGTGCGCGGCAGCGAGGTCTATTACTATCCCCACGGCGCCGGCAGCCGCAGGGCCGCGGCGATCTTCGCCGAGGAGCTGCGGCTGGTGTATCCGCTGCCGGAAAGGGTGCGCACCGTCCCGACCACCGCGCTGGGCGAGGTGACGCGCTCCCGGGCGCCGGCGGTGCTGCTCGAGATCGCCTATCACGACAACGCGGCGGACGCCGCCTGGATCAAGGGCAGCCTGCCCGCCATCGCCTATGCGGTCGCCAAAGGCATCGTCCGCTATTTCGGGCTGCCCCTGTGCGCGCCGATGGCGCCGCAGCCCGCCGTCGTCGCCCTGTCCTCCGGCGCGCTCCGCCTCCGCGCCGCGCCGCGGCTGGACGCGCCCGTGCTGACCGCGATGCCCGACGGCGCCGCCGTCGTCATCCTCGGCGCGGCCGGCGCGTGGGACGTCGTGCAGTACGGCAGCCTGACCGGCTATGCCGCCGCCCGCTATCTTCGCGCCTGAGGGCAAGGCCGCAAAAAAGGCCGCCCGCCGCGAGCAAAGCCGCCGGATCCCGCGCGCGGGCCCGGCGGCTGGCTTTTTGCGGCCCGCTGTGGTAGAATATAAAAGTAATGCGTTTGAAAGAAGGCCCTGCCATGCTTGAAAACCTGCTGACCAGCCTGCGTGTGACCCTGCCGATCTTCGTCGTCATCCTGCTGGGCTGGTTCCTGCGCCGCCGCCATGTTCTGGACGAGCATTTCGTCCTGCGCGCCAACGACCTGATCTTCAAGGTCGCGCTGCCGGCCAAGCTCTTTTCCGATGTCGCCTCGAGCGACCTGCGCGGCGCGATGAGCGGCCGCTTCGTCCTCCTGGCCGTCGTCGGGACCCTGGCGGGCATCGCCCTCGCCTGGCTGCTGGGCGATCTGCTGCTCCGCAACCCGTCCGAGCAGGGGGCCTTCATCCACGCCTCGTTCCGCGGCAACTTCGCCTATGTGGGCCTGACGCTGCTGCAAAACCTGATCGGGAGCTCCGTCACCGCGCTGGCCGCCGTGATGATGGCCACCGTCATCCCGATCTACAACATCGCCGCCGTCGTCGTGCTGACCGTCAAAAAGCCCGGCGCGCCCAAGCTCCGCATCGGGAAGCTGCTGCTCGACGTGCTGAAAACGCCCATGGTCATCGGCATTCTCGCCGGCATTCCCTTTTCGCTGCTGCGGATCGAGCTGCCGTTCATCGTCGCCAAGCCGCTCGGCTATCTGAGCGCGATGGTCGCGCCGCTGGCGCTGCTCTGCGTCGGTGCCAGCGTCCGCTTTGCGGACGTGCGCCGCAAGACGCGCGCCATTCTCCCCGCCTGCCTGTTCAAGCTCGTGATACAGCCGCTGCTGGTCGTGCCCGCGGCGGTCCTGCTCGGCCTCTCCGGACCGGAGGTGCTGGTGCTGCTGGTGCTGACCGGCACGCCCTCGGCCGTCAACGTCTATATCGTCACGCAGAAGATGGACGGCGACGGCGAGCTGGCCTCCGGCATCGTCGTGCTGAGCACGGCGCTGTCGGTCCTGACGCTGACGCTGTGGCTGTTCGCGCTCAAGACGATGGGGGTGTGGTGATGGTCGTCCGCGTCGAGGACGCGGCGGAAAAGCGCCGCATCGCCGGCTGCATCCTGAACGCCCTGCCGGAGTGGTTCGGCCTGCCGGACAGCACGCGGGAATACATCGAGAAGAGCGCGGCGCTGCCCTTCTGGGCCGACCTCGAATGCGGGGCGCCGGCGGGCTTCATCGTCCTGAAGCAGACCGGGCCGGCCGTCGGCGAGATCTATGTCATGGGCGTGCGCAAGGCCCTGCACCGCCGCGGCATCGGACGGCAGCTCTACCGGGCGCTCTACGCCGAATGCCGGGCGCGCGGGTACCGCTTCCTGCAGGTCAAGACCGTCGCCGCCGGCTGCTACGCCGCATACGACCGCACGCGGCTGTTTTACGAATCGCTGGGCTTCACGCAGCTTGAGGTCCTGCCCACCCTCTGGGACGCCTGGAACCCCTGTCTGGTGATGGTGACCGACGTGCGCTGAGCCGCACATGCAAAAGCCGCCGCGGGATACGCTCCCGCGGCGGCTTTCTGATGCGGCAAAAACGGTTTTCAGCGGAGCTTCGCGGCCAGCTCGCGGCAGGCGTGCAGCTCGGTCTGGGCGCGGCTGCGCAGGTCCGCGGCGGTCGCCTCGTCCCCGATGCCGGGGAGGTTGATCTCGACGTTGAGCCAGCAGCCCTCGGCGCAGGCCAGCAGGTCGTGCCCGGCGACGCCGAGGTCGCTGGCGCAGCTGCGGTTGCTGTGGCCCACCAGACGGAGCGTCTGCTCAAGCGCAAAGCGGGACAGCTCGAGCGTCCGCAGCGGGACGCGGGTGGCCTCCAGCGTCGCGGCCTGGAGCGCCAGGCGGCGGGCCGCCTTCTGCTCCTCGGTCTCCTTGGGCAGCGCCAGCGCCGCGGAGATCCCGTTGAAGGCCTCGGTGTCGGCGTCGATCTGGTCGGTGAGGGCGGCGCAGAGCCGGTCGGCCTCGGCCTTGACGCCGATGCACAGCTCCTGCTCCTCCGCGTATTTCTTCTTGCCGATGGTCAGCGCGGCGACCATGGCGCACAGCCCGACCCCCTGCGCGCCGCAGAGGGCGCTGGCGCTGCCGCCGCCCGGCGCGGGCGCGTCGGAGGCCAGCAGTTTGAGATATTCGGCAACGGTCATCTCGGTCAGTTTCATACAATTTCTCCTTTACAGATCACGGTCCGGGCGAGGTTCGAGCCGAGGCGGTAGCACAGCGTCTCCAGATCGGCGGCGTCCCAGACGACAAGGTCGGCGCGCTTGCCCTGCTCGACGCTGCCGCAGCGCGCGCCGCGGCCCATGGCGCAGGCGGCGTTGAGCGTGACGGCGGTCAGGATCTCGGCCGGGGTCAAACGATATTTGAGATAGGCAAGATTGATGCACAGCTGCAGGTTGAGAGACGGGCAGGAGCCGGGGTTGAAGTCCGACGCCACCGCCACGGGGATGTCCCGCGCGATCATGTCGCGGGCGCGGGCGTAGGTCTTGTTGAGATAGAACGACGTCGCCGGCAGCAGCGCCGCCGTAACATGGCCCGCGGCCAGCGCGTCCATGCCGCGCTCGTCGGTCGCGATCAGATGCTCGGCGGAAACGGCGCCCAGCTCGCCCGCCAGCACCGTGCCGCCGATGGCGTCGATCTCGTCGGCGTGGATCTTGAGCCCGAGGCCGAGGGCGCGCGCCGTCTGCAGCAGGCGGCGGGACTGCCCGACGTTGAACACGCCGGTCTCGCAGAAGACGTCGCAGTATTCCGCCATCTGGCGCTCCGCCACGTCGGGCAGGACGCGCTCGCACAGCGCCTTGATGTAGCCGTCGGCGTCGCCCGCGTATTCGGGCGGCACGGCGTGCGCGCCCAGGAAGGTCGGCACCAGCTCCTGCGCGCGCGTGTCGCGCAGGCGGCGGATGACGCGGAGCTGCTTGAACTCCGTGCCGTAATCGAGGCCGTAGCCGCTCTTGAGCTCGACCGAGGTCACGCCCAGGCGCAGCATCTCGTCCAGAAAGGCGCCGGAGCGGCGGAACAGGTCCTCCTCGCCGCATTCGCGCGTGCGGCGCACGGTGTCGAGGATGCCGCCGCCGGCCTGCAGGATCTCGAGGTAGGACGCGCCGCGCAGCTTGAGCGGCACCTCATGCTGCCGCCAGCCGCCGAACACCAGATGGGTGTGGCAGTCGCACAGGCCCGGCGTGACCAGGGCGCCGCGCGCGTCGACGCGGACGGCGGCGGCGGGCGCCTCATGCGCGCCCTCCCACACCTGCGCGATCACGCCGTCCTCGCAGAGCACGGCGGCGTTGCGGCGCAGGCGCACCTCGCCCTGCGCCGCGCCGGTGCGGGACGCGGTGCCCTCCGGCGTGGCCAGCAGGCCGATGTTGTAAAGATACAGTGTGCTCACAGCAGATGGTTCTCCAGCACCTGCTTGTGGAAGTCGAAGTTCTCGATCTGCATGTAGTACTCGGCGGAGTCGATCAGCGCCTGCATCGGGGTCAGGCCGATGATCTCGGTGCCGATGACATGGACGCCCCAGCGGGCGGCCTCGGCCTTGGTCAGCTCGAGGACGCGGTAGAGCGGGGTCTTGTGAAAATTGGTCATGTTGATCGAGACCTGGGCGACGTTGCGCTCCTCGAGCATGACGCCGAGCGCCTTGACGCAGTCGAACCCGCCGCTGCTGCGGCGCAGGATCTTGGCGATCCTGCTGGCGATCTTGACGTCGGAGGTACTGAGGTTGATGTTGAAGGCCACCAGCGGCGCGCGCGCGCCGACCGCGACGACGCCCGCCGTCGGATGGACGGTGCGGCCGCCGAAATCGGGCTCCCACTCGGGCTGCTGCACCTTTTCGGCCATGCCCTCGAACTGGCCCTTGCGGATCTCGGCGAGGTTGACGCGGTTGGGGGCGGAGGCGGAGTCCTCATAGAGGAAGACCGGCAGCTTCGCCTGCTCCCAGATGTCCTTCGCCACTTCCTTCGACAGCTCGACGCAGTCCTCGACCTTCATCTCCTTGACGGGGATGAAGGGGATGACGTCGATGGCGCCCATGCGCGGATGTTCGCCCTGATGGTGGTTGAGGTCGATCAGCTCGACCGCCTTGCAGGCCAGCGCGACGGCGGCCTTGCGCACCTGCTCCGGCGCGCCGAACATGGTGATGACGGTGCGGTTGTGGCTCTCGTCGCTGCTGTAATCCAGCAGGGTGACGCCGGGAACGGCGCGGACCGCGTCCAGCGCCTGCTCGATCTTCGCCTTGTCGCGGCCTTCGCTGATGTTGGGGACGCACTCTACCAGTTTCGCCATGATTATTTCTCCTCCATCACATTGCGGATCAGCTCGTCGCTCACCCGGTAGGGCAGGGTGATCTGCGCGCTGCCCGCGTTCTGCCTGTTGTATTCGACCACGGTCTCGACCGCCGGCTCGTTGCGGGCCCAGCCGCGGCGCGCCACGCCGCCCATCACGTCCCACGTCATCGCGGAGCGGATGATCGCGTCGACGCGCGCGCTGCCGTCCAGCACGAGGCCGAAGCCGCCGTTGATCGCCTTGCCGATGCCGACGCCGCCGCCGTTGTGCAGCGCGCACAGGCTCATGCCGCGCGCCGCGTTGCCCGCGAAGCACTGCACCGCCATGTCGGCCATGACGTTCGAGCCGTCCTTGATGTTCGCCGTCTCGCGGAACGGGGAATCGGTGCCGGAGACGTCGTGATGGTCGCGGCCGATCATCACCGGGCCGATCTTGCCCTCGCGCACCAGCTCGTTGAAGCGCAGGGCGATGCGGACGCGGCCGGCGGCGTCCTGATAGAGGATGCGCGCCTGCGTGCCGACGACCAGCTTGTTCTTCTCCGCGTCGCGAATCCAGATCCAGTTGTCGCGGTCCTGGAAGCGGCGGGTCGGATCGATGCACTCCATCGCGGCCTTGTCGGTCTCGTGGAGGTCGGCGGGCTTGCCGGACAGGCACACCCAGCGGAAGGGGCCGTAGCCGTAGTCAAACAGCATCGGGCCCATGATGTCCTCGACATAGGACGGGAAAATGAAGCCGTCCTTCTCGTCGACGCCGTTCTTGGAGATCTCCTTGACGCCGGCGTCATAGACCGCCTTCATAAAGGAGTTGCCGTAATCGAAGAAGTAGGTGCCCGTCTTGCTCAGCGCGCAGATCGCGTCGAAATGGCGGCGCAGGGACTTGTCGACCTGGCGGCAGAACTCCTCGCGGTCGCTGTGGAGCAGGGCGGTGCGCTGCTCGAAGGTCAGGCCGACCGGGCAGTAGCCGCCGTTGTAGGCGTTGTGGCAGGAGGTCTGGTCGCTGAGCAGGTCGATGTGGAACTTGCGGCGGGCCGCCTCCTCGAGCAGATCGACGATGTTGCCGTGATAGGCGATCGAGACCGTCGTCTTGTTCTTCCGGTGCTCGTCGGCGAGGCGGAACACCTCGTCGAGGTTGTCGGTGCACAGATCGACCCAGCCCTGATCGAGGCGGGTCTGGATGCGGGAGCGGTCCACCTCGGCGAAGATGCCGACGGCGTTGGCGATGTTGGCGGCCTTGGGCTGCGCGCCGCTCATGCCGCCCAGGCCGGACGAGACGAACACATGGCCGGCGAGGTCGCCCTGCTCGGGCACGCCGAGATACTTGCGCCCGGCGTTGAGGATGGTGTTGAAGGTGCCGTGGACGATGCCCTGCGGCCCAATATACATCCAGCCGCCGGCGGTCATCTGGCCGTAGTTGGCGACGCCCATCTCCTCCGCGATCTCCCAGTCGTCGATGTTGTCGAACATGCCGACCATCAGGGCGTTGGTCAGGATGACGCGCGGCGCCTCCGGACGGGAGGGAAACAGGCCGAGCGGATGGCCGGATTCGAGCACCAGGGTCTGGTGGTCGGTCAGCTGCTCGAGATAGAGCTTGATGAGCCGGTACTGGAGCCAGTTCTGGCAGGGCTGGCCGGTCTCGCCGTAGGTGACCAGCTCATAGGGGTAGAGCGCGGTCTCGAAATCGAGGTTGTTGTCGATCATCACCTGAAAGGCCTTGCCCTCGATGCACTTGCCCTGATACTGCTCGATGGGCTTGCCCCAGATTCGCCCCTCGGGACGGTAGCGGTAGGCATAGATGCGGCCGCGGGTGCGCAGCTCCTCCAGGAACTCCGGGGCCAGCTGCGCGTGCAGGTTCTCCGGGACATAGCGCAGCGCGTTGCGCAGCGCCAGCTCGGTCTGGGCCTTTGTGAGGCGGTAGCCGCGGTCGGGCGCGCGGCGGCGGGTCTCGTCGAACTTCGGATACTCCGGCAGCGTGTCGGGCAGCTTGATGGTCATGGCGCCCGCGATGGCGGCGTTATTGAGCATAGTACGACCTCCCTTTATTCGCATGTGTGTTGTTCAGTTCAGTTCTCCGCAGACGCCCTCGGCGGCGCGGACGATGTCGCCGGCGCGCACCATATTCTCGGCGGCGACCTCCAGCGGATGCATCTCCATGTCGTGCTCGATGGGCGGGATCCCGCGGCGCAGGCAGTCATAGACGGCGCGGGTCGCCGGGGCGAGCTTGTCGTCGCCGCGCAGCCACAGGGCCTGCCCGGCGGTCAGCAGCTCGAGCGCCAGCACGCGCTGGGCGTTGTAAAGGATCCTCCGCGCCTTGCGCGCGGCGGTGGTGCCCATGCTGACGTGATCCTCCTGATTGGCGGAGCTGGGGATGGAATCGACCGAGGCCGGATGGGCCAGCACCTTGTTCTCCGAGACGATGGAGGCCGCGGCGTACTGGACGATCATCAGGCCGGAGTTGAGGCCGCCGTTCTTGGCGAGGAAGGCCGGCAGGCCGTAGCTCAGCTGCGGGTTGACCATGCGCTCGAGGCGGCGCTCGGAGATGTCCGCCAGCTCGGAGAGGGCGATGCCGAGGAAGTCGAAGGCCAGGGCCATCGGCTGCCCGTGGAAGTTGCCGCCCGAGATCACCTGATCCTCCTCCGGGAAGATCAGCGGGTTGTCGGTGACGGCGTTGAGCTCGCGCGAAAGCGCGTCGGCCACATAGGCGACGGCGTCGCGGCTGGCGCCGTGGACCTGCGGCGCGCAGCGGACGGAATAGGCGTCCTGCACGCGGTCGGGGCGGGCGAACACGCAGTAGCCGCTGCCGCGCAGCAGGCGGCGGAGGTTCGCGGCGCTGGCCATCTGGCCGGGATGGCCGCGGAGGGCGTGCACCTTTTCGTCAAAGGCCGAGGTGATGCCGACCTGCGCCTCGCAGGTCATCGCCGCGGCGATGTCGGCCACCTTGAGCAGCTCAAGGGCGTCATAGGCGGCCAGCGAGCCGATGCCGGTCATGATCTGCGTGCCGTTGATGAGGGCCAGGCCCTCCTTGGCGGCCAGCTCGACGGTCGGGATGCGGGCGCGCCGCATCGCCTCCGCGCCCGTCAGGCGCTCGCCGCCGTATTCGGCTTCGCCCTCGCCCATCATCACCAAGGCGATGTGGGCCAGCGGGGCCAGATCGCCGCTGGCGCCGAGGCTGCCCTGTTCGGGCACGATCGGATGGACGCCGGCGTTGAGCATATCGAGCAGCGTCTGCAGCGTCGAGCGGCGGATGCCGCTGTTGCCGCGGGCGAGGGCGTTGCAGCGCAGCAGCATGGCGGCGCGCACGTTCTCGGTCGGCAGCGGATCGCCCAGACCGCAGGCGTGAGAGAGGATCAGATTGCGCTGAAGATGGGCCGTCTCCTCGCGGGAGATCCGCACATCGGAAAACTTGCCGAAACCGGTGGTCAGGCCATAGACAACGGCGCCTTCGTCGAGCTTGCGCTCCACATAGGCACGGGCGCGGTCCACGGCAGCGCAGGCCTCCGCGGTCAGCTCCGCCTTTTCGCACTCCCGGGCCACAGCCGCCAGCTGCCGAAGCGTCAGGCTTTTGCCGTCCAGCATCACGGGCATAAGGGTCACTCCTTATCGATTAGATTACATAATTATAATAATTGTATAGAATAGCCGTGTCAACGTCTTGGATTTTGTCAATTTAGTACAGTAACATATTCAGGGTGGTGTTGTCTTGCTTTTTGGCCCCGCAGCCCATATAATAAGGATTACATGCGGTCAAGCACGGAGGGGGTCGGACGATGACGGAAAGCGAACGGCTGAGTCTCTGCGCGCCGCCGCTCGCGGCCTGGTACGCGGGCGCCGCGCGCGATCTCCCCTGGCGGCGCACGCGCGACCCCTACCGGGTCTGGGTGTCGGAGATCATGCTCCAGCAGACGCGCGTCGAGGCCGTGCGGGGCTATTATGCCCGCTTTCTGGCCGCCTTCCCCACCGCCGCGGCGCTGGCGCGCGCCCCGGAGGAGCAGGTGCTCAAGCTCTGGGAGGGCCTCGGCTATTACAGCCGCGCCCGCGCGCTGCACGCCGCCGCCGCGCAGATCGCGGCGCACGGTTTTCCGGCCGATCACGACGGCCTGCTGGCCCTGCCCGGCGTCGGCCCCTATACCGCCGCCGCCGTCGGCTCGATCTGTTTTTCGCTCCCCACCCCGGCGGTCGACGGCAACGTGCTGCGCCTGTGCAGCCGCCTGCTGTGCGACAGCCGCCCGGTCGGCGGCGCCGACGTGCGGCGCGATTACACCCGCTGGCTGACGCCCGCCTATGAGCAGCACGATCCCGGCCTGCTGACGCAGAGCCTGATGGAGCTCGGCGCCACCGTCTGCGGCCCCAACGGCCCGCCCGGCTGCGAACGCTGTCCGCTCGCCGCGCTCTGCCTCGCCCGCGCGGCGGGCAGGGCCGAAGCGCTCCCGGTGCGGGCCGCCAAAAAAGCGCGGCGCGCGGAGCAAAAAACCGTCTTTCTGCTGCGCTGCGGCGACCGCCTCGCCGTATGCCGGCGCCCGAAGACCGGACTGCTGGCCTCCCTCTGGGAGCTGCCGAACGTCCCCGGGCTGCTCGCCCCGCAGGAGGCGGCGGCGCAGGCCGAGGCCTGGGGGGTAAAGCCGGTCAGCCTGCTGGAGCAGACGGCCCGGCGGCACATCTTCACCCACATCGAATGGGAGCTGCGCGGCTTCTCCTTCTCCTGCGCGTGCGAGAGCGCGCGCTTCACCTGGGCGGACGCCGCCGCCCTGCGCGGCCGCGTGGCTCTGCCGACGGCCTTCCGCCAGTTTCTCGGCCCCGGCGATTTCAAAACGGAGGAACAACAGACAGATGAATGAGCTTTGGGACATGTTTCTGACCTTCGCCCGCATCGGCGGGCTGACCTTCGGCGGCGGCTACGCCATGCTGCCGATGCTCCAGAAGGAGGTCGTCGAGCGCAAGAAGTGGGCCGAAAACGAGGAGATCATGGATTATTATGCCATCGGCCAGTGTCTGCCGGGGCTGATCGCGGTCAACACCGCCGTCTTTATCGGCCAGAAGAAGCGCGGCGCCGCCGGCGCCTTTGCCTGCGCCTTCGGCGTCGCCTTCCCCTCGCTGGTCATCATCACGGTGATCGCCGCCTTCATCAGCGGCTTCGCCGACCTGCCCGCCGTGCGCAACGCCTTCGCCGGCATCCGCGTCTGCGTCTGCGTGCTGATCTACAACGCCGTCGTCAAGCTGTGGAAGAAGGCCGTCGTGGACAAGCGCGCCCTGGTGATCTTCCTGGTGATCTTCGCGGGCGCCACCTTCACCTCCGTCTCGCCGATCCTCTTTGTGCTCGCGGCGGCGGCGGCCGGCATCCTCATCAAAGTCTGGGAGGCGAAGCGCGCATGATCTATCTGGAGCTGTTCTGGGAGTTCGCCAAGGTCGGCCTGTTCACCATCGGCGGCGGCATGGCCGCTCTCCCCTTCCTGCGCGCCCTGTCCGTAAAGACCGGCTGGTACACCATCGGTCAGCTGGTCGACATGGTGGCCATCTCGGAATCGACCCCCGGCCCCATCGGCATCAACATGGCGACCTTCGCCGGCTACCTGACGGCGGGCGTCCCCGGCGCGGTCATCGCCACGCTCGGCATGATCCTGCCGACCATCCTGCTGGTGCTTGTCGTGGCCCGCTTCCTTCAGGCCTTCCGCGACAACAAATATGTGCTCGGCGCCATGTACGGCCTGCGCCCCGCCTCGGCGGGACTGATCGCCTCGGCCGGCGTCTCGGTCGCGCTGCTCTCCCTTGTCAACACCGCCGCCCTCAAGGCGCATGCGTGGGGCAAGGTCGTCGACCTGCGCGCCCTGATCCTCGCCGCCGTCCTGCTGGTGCTGACCAACCGCGTCCGGCAGACCAAAAATCTGCACCCGGTGCTGTTCATCGCCGCCTCCGCCGTCGTCGGCATCGTTTTCCACATGGCCGGCGCCTGAAACCGTTGACTTTTTACACCAATATAGTATAATATCATCATTCCACACAATAAGGAGTCTGATTTTATGGAGCCTTCCAAGGTCTATTTTGCCGATATGCACGCGGGCGGGTATGAAAATCTGCAGCAGAAGCTGCGCCGGCTGATGATCGCCGCCGGCTTCAAGGACATGGACCTCGACAAGAAGTTCGTCTGCATCAAGATGCACTTCGGCGAGCCGGGCAACATGGCCTATCTGCGTCCCAACTGGGCCAAGACGGTCGCCGATCTGGTCAGGGAGCAGGGCGGCCGCCCCTTCCTCAGCGACGCCAACACCCTTTATGTCGGCCGCCGCAAGGATGCGCTCGAGCATCTGGACGCCGCCTATGAGAACGGCTTCAACCCCTTTGCGACCGGCTGCCAGGTGCTGATCGCCGACGGGCTCAAGGGCACGGACGAGGAGCTGGTCCCCGTCGCCGGCGGCGAATATGTCAAGGAGGCCAAGATCGGCCGCGCCTTCATGGACGCCGACGCCTTCATCTCCCTGACCCATTTCAAGGGCCACGAGAGCACCGGCTTCGGCGGCACGCTCAAGAACATCGGCATGGGCTGCGGCTCGCGCGCCGGCAAGATGGAGATGCACAACAGCGGCAAGCCCTTTGTCGATCAGGACAAGTGCGTCAACTGCGGCGCCTGCCAGCGCTCCTGCGCCCAGGGCGCCATCGACCGCAGCAACAAGGTCGCCTTCATCGACGAGAACAAGTGCGTCGGCTGCGGAAGGTGCATCGGCGTCTGCCGCATGAACGCCATCAAGGTCAAGTGGGACGAGGCCAACGAGGTTCTCAACTACAAGATCGCCGAATACAGCAAGGCCGTGCTCGACGGCCGCCCGGCCTTCCACGTCAGCCTGGTGATCGACGTCTCGCCGGTCTGCGACTGCTGCGGCTTCAACGATCTGCCGATCGTCCCCGACGTCGGCATGTTCGCCTCCTTCGACCCGGTGGCGCTCGACGTCGCCTGCGCCGACGCCGTCAACGCCCAGCCCGCCGTCGCGGGCAGCGAGCTCGACCGCGCCGCGCACGAGAGCCATCATCCCAGCCACGACCACTTCATGATGATGCACCCGGAGACCAACTGGCGCGCCTGCGTCGAGCATGCCGAGAAGCTCGGCCTCGGCACGCAGCAGTACGAGCTGGTCCGCATCTGACCGCGTTCTCCGTTTTGCGCAATTGACAGTCCGCCCCCGGGCGGATATAATAAAGGCGCCGCCGTTCCCAAGCGCGGGAGCGGCGGCGCCTTTGTTTGTTTTTCAGAGCACGGCGAGCCAGAAGAGCATCGCCAGCGGCGACGAGGCCGCGCCGGCCAGCAGCTGCGGCAGGGTGTGGCGCTTCTTGAGCAGCGAGCTCCAGAACACCGCCGCCAGGACGAGCAGGCCGAGCAGCCACAGCGGCGAACAGGCCCAGCTCAGCACCGCGATCGGGCCGGCGACGCCGCAGGCATGGCCGCTGCTGTTGAAATGGAACACCTTGGTCGTCACGGCGATAAACGCGCCGGAGAGCAGATAGGTCAGAAAGACGATGGTCTCGATCCGGCCCACATGCGCCAGCAGGCAGTAGACCGCTCCGGCGACATAGCCGACGACCGAGAACACGATGGCCAGCTTGCGCTGCGAAGCGCGCCAGCCGGGCGCCAGCGCGGGCACATCGGCCCGCACGCCGCCGCAGTCCGCCCGCTTCGAGCCGAGCATCCCGCGCCGCAGCGCGGGCACGAGAAACCAGATCGGATAGGTGAGAATGGGCAGCGCCGTCAGACAGAAGATGGCGACGCCGAGCGACGCGCCGGGGAAATAGCCGGCTCCGTGCAGAGCCAGCAGCAGCACCAGCGCCATCAGCGGCGGAACGGTGGCAATGCGGATCGCCTCCGCCAGGCCGCGCAATTTTTCCATAGGACTTGTCCTCCGTGCAGTTTTGGCGGCCGCCCCGGCGGTCCCCGATTTTCCGATGTGCGCGCCGAGCGGCGCAGGCGTGATTCTCGCTTCCATGATTACCTCCGGTTGTGTGTTTGCGGCGGAGGCCGCGCTCTGCGGCGTCCTGCTGTGCACATGGTATCACCGGATGGGCAAAAATACACCCTACCCTTCCGTTTTTCGGCTCTACGAGTCGGAAAGCGCGGCTCTACTGAGCGTAGAGTCCCTTGAAAACACTGGCTTTGAGAGGTCTACTGATGACAGAAGAAGAACTGCGGCGCACCGTCGCCAAAAACATTGTGATCCTCCGCAAGCAGCAGGGTCTGACCCAGACCGAGCTGGCGGAGCGGCTGCACTATACCGACAAATCGGTCTCCAAATGGGAGCGCGCCGAGGGCCTGCCCGACGTCTTTGTGCTGACGCAGCTGGCGGAGCTGTTCGGCGTCTCCGTGGGCGACCTGCTCTCCGAGACGCCGCCGCCCTCCCGCCGCGGTCCGCGCCGCGTGCTGGTGACCGTGCTCTCCGTCGGCCTCGCCTGGCTGGCGGCCAGCGTGGTCTTTCTCGGGCTGTGCGTCTTTGCGCCCGAGCTGCCGCGGCCGTGGCTCTCCTTCTGCTACGGGCTGGCGGTCAGCTTCATCATTCTGATTGTGTTCACCTCGCTGTGGTGGGGGCTGCGCGAATCCTGCCTCGCCGTCAGCGGGCTGATCTGGAGCCTGGCCCTGTGCGTCCACCTCACCGCCAACGTGCCCGGCATCGGCTTCATCTGGATCGTCGCCGCCGTGATGCAGGTGCTGGCCGTGCTGTGGTTCGTCTATCTCGGCTGGGATCACCGCCGCAAAAAGAAATAAAGGAGGTCTGCGCCGTGACCATTCTCGTCATTGACGGCCAGGGAGGCCGCCTGGGCGCGCAGCTGGTGCGCGCCGCCGCCGAGCGCCTGCCGCAGGCGGAGCTGGTCTGCGTCGGCACCAACGCGCTCGCCACCGGAGCGATGCTCAAGGCCGGCGCCGCCCGCGGCGCCACCGGCGAAAACGCCGTGCTGGTGGCCTGCCGCCGCGCCGACGTCATTCTCGGGCCCATCGGCATCGTCATCGCCGACGCCCTGATGGGCGAGGTGACGCCCGCCATGGCCGCCGCCGTCGGCCAGGCGGACGCCGAGCGCATCCTGCTGCCGATGAACCGCTGCGGGACGCTGATCGCCGGCGTGCGCGACCAGAACGCCGCCGCCCTGCTCGGGGACGCCATGGACAAGCTGGCGGCGCTCGCCGTCTGAGCGCCGGGCCGGCCCTTTCCGCCCGGCCGTGTGATTTCAAAGCCTGCGGCCGCCGCTTTTGCGGCGGCTTTTTCGCGCTCCGGGGTTGCCGCCGGACACCGGCGGTGATATGATGGTACCATCAGTATATAAATGGGGGAATTTCGATGACATTCCGGCGTATTCTCGGCCGACGAAAGCTGCCGGCCATCCTGTTCGGCGCGGTGTGCTTCCTTCTGGCGGCGTGCTCGCTCCTGGCCGCCTTCGCGGCCGACCCGGCGAAGGGCCGGGAGGCGGCGGCCTTCACCACCGGCTCCGCCGCCGGCGACCTGGTCTATATCGACCCGCAGTACATGTCCGCGGAGTTCGCCAGCTTCACGGCGCTGGAGAGCGACCGCTTCTACCTGATGCTCAGCCCCGATCTGGACGTCTACATCGTCTGCGTCTCCGACAGCGCCCTCAGCCAATATCAGGCGCTGCAGGACTACACCTATACCGAGGGCGCCGCCGCGCCTGAGGCGCCGCATGTGACCGGCACCTGCGTCGAGATCGGCGACGAGCTGGCGCCCTATGCCGTCGAGGCCATCAACACCCTGTTCGGCAGCGACATGGTGACCGAGGACACGCTGCGCACCGTCACCGGCGCCTGCTACATCGACACCACCGCCCAGGCGCCCGCCGACCATTCGTCCGCCTTCGGCATCCTCGCCGCCGTCATCTTCACCCTGCTGGGCTGCTTCTTTGTTTACCGCCGTCTCGCCTATGCCCGCGTCAGCCGCAGCACGCTCACCGCGGTCACCGGGCTGGACGAGGAGTTCGCCCAGCCCGACGCGCAGACCTTTGCGAGCGCCGAGCTGTTCCTGACCCGCGGCTTCCTCGGCGGATACAGCCAGGGCCTGCGCGCCGTGCCGCTCTCCCGCCTGCGCGGGGTGCGCGGCCTGCTGCGCGGCCGCCGCGTTTTGCTGTGCGCCGACGACTGCGACGGCATGCCGCACATCCTCTGCGCCGTGCCGCGCAGCGCCAAATCGACCGCCGCGCTCGGCGCCTGCGTCGCCGCGCTCTCGGCGCGCGTCCCGGGGCTGTACTACGGCTCCGACCGCCGCGTGCTGACGGAGGCCGGCGACCCCGCCGCGCTGGACGGCTTCTACGCGCCCGACGACAAGGCCGACCTGCGCGTGCGCGAGCGGCTGGATGAAAACGGCATGCCGATCCGCCCCAACTACGCGCTCGGCATTCTCGGCGCCCTGCTCGGCACCGCGCTCGGCATGGCGCTGTGGGTCGGCGCCGGCGTCGCCGGCTACATCATCGGCCTGGCCGGCGCGGCGATGGTCTGGTTCAGCCTCAAGGGCTTCCAGATCTTCGGCGGCGTGCTCGACCGCTTCGGCGCCGTGTTCTCCGCCGCGCTGGCGGCGCTGTCCGTCCCGTTCGCCAACTACCTGGTCTATGTCTGGAGCTATTACGGCGCCGTCGGCTCGAGCCGTTACAGCTTCGGCCGCGCCTTCCTTGACACCTGGGGCGCCATGCGCGACAGCGGCTCGACCGGGAGCTATTTCAAGGACCTCGGCCTCGGCATGCTCTTCTTCGTCCTGGCCGCCTGGCCGCTGCTCAAAAACGCCTTTTCGCCCGCGCCGCAGGGCTATTCCGGCGCCGCGGCGGGAACGCCTGCAAACCGTGCGGCAGAGGCACCCGCGGATGCCGCAACGGGAACGCCCGCGGACGCCGCAGCGGGAACGCCCGCGGATGCCGCCGCGGGAACGCCCGCGGACGCCGCAGCGGGAACGCCCGCGGATACCGCGGCGGGAACGCCTGCGGATGCCGCGGCGGAAACGCCCGCGGATGTTGCGGCGGAAACGCCCGCGGATGTCGCGGCGGGAGCGCCCGCGGATGCCGCAACGGGAACGCCCGCGGATGCCGCAGCGGGAACGCCCGCGGATGCCGCGGCGGGAACGCCCGCGGACGTCGCAACCGGAACGCCCGCGGACGACGGCGCGACCCGTACCCTGACCCATCCCAAGGGCCTGGATCTGTTCGCCATGGTCGTCGCCCTCCTCGGCGCGGTCTTCTTTCTCTTTCTCGGCGTGATGATGATTCTTTCCGGCGAGGAGGACACGTGGGAGCTGACGCTGATGTGCGCCGCCTTTGCCGCCGCCTTCGCCGCCGGCGCCTGGTTCGCGCGCCGCAGCGCCAAGTCGGTGATCGAATACGACGCCGAGGGCGTCCGCCTGCTGCGGCCGGGCAAACCGGTCGTGCTGCGCTGGGATGAGGTCACCGGACTGCGCCTCGACAATCCGGGCCGCCTCGCCATCATCGGCGCCGCCGGCCGGATCCGCTTCGACCTCGGCTGGAAGGGCTGGCAGCAGCTTGCGGACTATGCCCGCGCCCATGTCTCCGGCGCGCCGGAGCAATAAACCCCTGCGGACAAAAAACGGCCCGGGGCCCGCCTGCATCCGTGCAGGCGGGCCCCGGGCCTTGATGATGCGCCGCGGCGGGAGGTCAGGCGCAGAAACGCGCCGCCGGTTTTCGGCCCGCTCCCGCCGCAGACCGGGATGCGGTGCTTCAGAAGGTCCGCTTCATCTGCCGGAGATAGAAAGACTTGCTGTCCACCGCCCGCATGGTCGCCAGGATGCCGTCCAGATGGTCATACTCATGCTGCAGCAGTTCAGAATAATCGCCCTCCAGATGCATCTCCTGCGGCTCCAGGTCGGCGTTCAGGTAGCGGATATCCGCACGCCGGTATCTGGACACGCGGACCAGGAGGCCGGGGAACGACATGCAGTCGTCCATGAGCTCATACCGTTCGTCATCCGGAAAGGTCAGCGTCGGATTAATGAACACATAGGGCCGGTTGTCGAACATATAGAGCAGACGCTTCTGCACCCCGATCTGCGGCGCCGCGACGGCGCGCCCCGCCCCGTAGACCTTTCTGTACTCCATCAGCGTGTCGTGCAGGTCGGCGATCCAGCCGGGGATCTGCGGCGCGTCCGCCGCCGTGACGTCCGCGCTGATCTCATACAGCTTCGGATCGCCGAGGGTCAAAATTTTCTTTACCATCATCATGCTTCTTTCTGTGTCATTTGACGATTGCCCATTTGCCGGACTGTCTCCGCTGACAGTATAGCACAAAGCAAGCCGGCAAAACAGGGGCCGTCGCCGCGCAGGGCCCGTGCCGCGCGGCGATTTTTGCCTTGCGGCCGGCGTCCCGGGAGAGGGCGGCCGCGCTTTTACTCCCGCGCGCCCGGCGCGGGCGCGGTGCGGCGGACGACGGCGCGCGCCAGACAGTGACCGCGCACCTCGAGGACGCGGACATGCAGCCCGGCGACCTCCAGCTCAAAGCTGCTGCCGTCGGCGGGCACGGTGCCGAGGGCGCCGAACACCAGCCCGCCGAGGGTGTCGTATGCGCCGGCCGGCAGCGCGGCGCCGGTGCGCTCCGCCACCTCGGCGAGCGGCGGGTTGCCGGTGATCCGCCAGGCGCCGCCCTCCAGCGGCGCTATTGCCGCCTCGGGCGGCGCGTGCTCGTCCGGCAGGTCGCCGACCAGCTTGCCGAGCAGATCGGCGAGGGTGACGACGCCCTCCAGCCCGCCGTACTCGTCGAGCACCACGGCAAAATGCTGGCGGGTGCGGCGCATCTGGCGCAGCAGCACGTCGCCGCGCACGCTCTCGGGCACGAAGCAGGCCGGGTGCACGGCGTGCGCCAGCACGTTCGCCCGGCGGCGGTCGTCCAGCACGAAATAATCCCGCGCCGTCAGCACGCCGATCACGCGGTCGGCCGTGCCGTCGCAGACGGGATAGCGCGCGTGGCGCGTGCCGCGGATCGTCTCCGCCCACTGGGCGTCGCTCTCCCCAAGCCGGAGCAGCGCCAGCGCGGTGCGGTGGGTCGCCAGCTCCCGGGCCGTGCGGTCGTCCAGCTCAAAGACGCCGCGGATGATCTCGCGCTCGTCGGCCTCCAGCACGCCCTGCTCGCTCCCGGCGTCGACCATCATGCGGATCTCCTCCTCCGTCACGCCGTCCCGCTCCGCGCCGGAGACGCCGAACAGCCGCAGCACGGCGTCGGTCGAGACCGTCAGCAGCCAGACGATGGGAGCAAACAGCCCGGAGATGAAGCCGATCAGGCCGGAGAGGGCCAGCGCCAGCTGCTCGGCCCGCTTCATCGCCAGGCGCTTGGGCACCAGCTCGCCGAACACCAGCGTGAAATAGGACAGCAGCAGCGTAATCAGCACGACGGAGACCGCGTCGAGCGTCTTCTCCGGCAGCGGCACGCCGTGCGCCAGCAGAAAGGCCACCAGACGGTCCGAAAAATTGTCGGCGGCAAAGGCGCTGCCGAGAAAGCCGGACAGCGTGATCGCCACCTGGATCGTGGCCAGAAAGCGGGCCGGGGCGCTCGTCAGCCGCCGGAGGCGCACGGCGCGGCGGTCGCCCTGCTGGGCCAGGCGGGCGAGGCGCAGGTCGCCCGCCGAAAGCACGGCGATCTCGGCGCAGGCAAAGACCGCGTTGAGCGCGATCAGCGCCGCCTGCAGCGCCAGCTGCAGCAGAATGGGGTCGTTCAAGAATGATTCCTCCCGTTGTGGTGATTTTGCCCCTGCGGGCGCGGTAAAATACAAAAAGACACGGCCCGCATCGCTCCCGCGACGCAGGCTGTGTCTGATCGGTCAAAATGATCTTGTGACGGAGGCCGTTGGTCTTCGTCCATAGCGGTTCGTTCCGCCGCCCTTCTGTTTCAGAATATGGCTGCCAGTATATCAGAAACCGGCCCGCCTGTCAAGGACGGGTCAGACGCTGACGGCCTCCTGCCCCTCCATGAACTCCAGGAACTGATGCTCCGGCATCGGCCCCGCATAGAAGTAGCCCTGGATGCGGTCGGCGCCGAGGCGCTCGACGCGGTGGACCTGCTGGGCGCTCTCGACGCCCTCGACCACCGTGGTCAGGCCCATGTCGGAAAACATGCGCAGCAGCCCGTCGAACAGGACGCGGTTCTGCTCGTCCCCGGCCAGCAGCATCGTGCGGTCGAGCTTGACCACCGAGAAGGGCAGCTGCGTCACCTGGGTGATGTTGGCATAGCCGGTCCCGAAGTCGTCCAGGGCGAAGGTGTAGCCGTAGCCCTGCATGTCGGCCATGAACTCGGCCAGCACGTCCTGGTGGACGGTGGCGGCCGTCTCGGTGACCTCAAAGCAGAGCAGCCCCGGCACGGCGCCGCTCCCGAGCACCAGCGCGTGCACCTGCTGCGCGCGGTTGCGGAAGAAGTCGGCCGCCGAGAGGTTGATGTTCATGCGCTCGAGGTCGCACAGGCTCGTCGTCCCGCTGCGCCGCAGGAAGGCGCACACCTTGCGCACCACCAGGTCGTCGATCTGCGGCACCAGGCCCGCCTTTTCCGCCACCGGGATGAACTCGGCGGGCGAAACGTCGCCCAGATCGCGGGAATGGAGGCGCAGCAGCGCCTCCGCGCCGGTGTAGCGGCGCTGGGAGAGCGAATAGACCGGCTGATAGTAGATCTCAAACTGGCTGTCGTCGGCGATGGCGTCGCGGACGGCGTTCTCCACCTTGAGCCGCCGGTTGATGGTGCTGAGCAGCGCCGTGTCGATGGCCTTGCTGGTGCCCCAACCGCCCGAGCCGATCTCGGAATAGGCCACGTCGATCAGGTTGACGACCTCCTCGGCCGTGCCGAAGAAGCCGGGTTCGTTGAAATAGCGCAGCGTGACGGTCAGCATCAGCTCGACCTCGCCCGCCTTCCAGGGCTGCGCGAAGCGGCGCTCGACCTGATGGATCATCTCGTCATAGCTGCCCGCGCCGGAGGTCACCAGCAAAAAGCGCGTGCCGGCCATGCGGAAGGCCCAGGCGCGCCCGTGAAAGCCGTTCAGGAACGCGCCGACGCGCTCCAGCGCCTGGTTGCCCATCTGCATGCCGAAGGTGCTGTTGACGCGGCGGATGCCGCCGACGTCGACCGTCACCAGCCCGAAGGGGCGGCGCTCGTTGAGCTGGGTGTGCAGATAGACGATCAGGGCGTCATAGTTGAAGGTCCCGGTGAGCTGATCGAGCATGGTCTCCGGATTCTGGAGCGTGTAGAACATCATCTGGATGGCCGCGGCGATGGCGACCCCGGTCAGCAGCACGCGCGGATAGAAGAACTGCAGCACCGTCGCCGCCAGGATCATCAGGATGAAAATATAGATGGTCGCCGCCTGCTTGCGCAGCAGGCTGGCACGATGGCGGCGGACGATCAGCACCGTCACGAGGACATAGAAGGCCACGCCGAGATAAAGCACGTTGAAGATCGGCCCGCGCGTATAGACCGCGGCGCCGTCCACCACCGGGATATGAAAGATCCAGTGGGTCAGCGGATTGACCAGCAGCAGCAACTCGAACACGACGCCGGGCGCCAGCAGCAGCGCCAGCTGCCGCCGATGCCCGAAAAACCGGCCCGCCATAATCAGCGCGTACAGCGCCATCAGCACCGGAAACAGCACCTGCAGCGCGTAAAAGACCGTGTTGATGAGATAGTTGAGCCAGACCGGCACCGTGGCCGCATGATGGATCGTATAGGCGCCGATGATGTCCAAAACGAGATCGGCGACGGCGCAGTTGAGGATGATGCCGAAGATCCGGTTTTCCCGGCTCGGGAACTGCCGCACTCCGAAGAAGCGCACCGTCAGGATCACCAAAAACAGCAGCGCGCAGATCTCATATTGCGTCTCGTAATGCATCCGGTTCGCCTCGCTTTCGGGAAGGTTTCACCACGGACAGGTTTTGTCTCTTTTTATGCAATCTGATACTCTAATCATGATACTTCCTGCGCGGGAAAAATGCAAGGGCCGCGGGCAAATTTCCTGCCTGCGGCCCGCTTTTTCGCCGACGCAAAAAAGCCGGCGGATTTCGGATGAAATCCGCCGGCCGATGGTGGACGATACAGGAATCGAACATTTCGTAAAAGTCTTACTGTTCCTTATTTCAAGCCATTCGTTCTATTCAAAGTTGTATTTCGAGTTGTATTTTAGAAATATTTCTCGATTTTGCTGTCGATTTTCGTCTCCTGCTCCGACATTGTATGCTGATAAACGGTTTTCAGCATGTGATCTGTTTCGTGCCCCATACGCTCCATCGCGTATTTGTCCGGCACGCCGAGTGACAGCAGCACCGAGGCGTAATAATGGCGCAGGTCATGGAATCGGCACTTCCCGATTCCCTCTCGCGCAAGCAGCGTTTCAAACCGCTGTGTGATCTCGTTCGGATCGCTTGAGATCAGGCGCTCCCCTTTTTCATGCTTCATCACGCGCATTACGCTCTTTGGTATTTTGAGCCTTCTGGTTCCGGCATAGGATTTTGTTCCTTTTCCTACCCAGGCGTTTTTATCGTTGAGCACGACCGCCTTGCAGACGTTCAGGTAATCCCCTTCGATGTCCTTCGGCGTCAGCGCGCAGATTTCCGACCTGCGCAGCCCCATGTGTGATGCGAGCATCACAGCCAGATACAGGTCGTGATCCGGTTTCGCCGCGCCGAGCATCCGGTCTACCTCTGCCTTCGTTGGTATGACGATCTGCGTCTTCCGCTTTTGAGGCAGCGTTGTATGCAGCGCAAAGTCAGGACGCGCGACCCGCAGCGCTGCCGAAAGCAGTCCGTGTGCGTTTCTGAGCGATTTCGGGGATTTGACGGCGCTGTCGCTGTTTACGGCGCGCTGGACCTGCTCCTGCGTCAGCTCTCCGACCGGAATTTCCATCAGCTCTTGCAGATCGCCGGAGCGCTGCACCCTGTACTGCCTGATCGTGGACGGAGAAAGCACATTGGTCTTTGATTCAATATATCTGTCGATGGCCTGCCCTACCGTGACCGAAGGAGCTGCTGGTTTCGCGCGTTCTTCCGTATACGCCGCCGCGGCCGCCTCTGCCTCTCTCTTTGTGTCCCGCGTGAAGCGCTTATACCCGCTCGGTGTGATATTCTTTCCGACATGCGCCAGGACCGTCCACTTCCCGGTGTCCGTTTTTCTTGCTGTCGGCATGGGATCACTTCCTTCTGGTATTGGTTATGCCGGGAAAAACTCGTCCGCATCCACGTTTCCGAACAGATAGAGACAGATCGCCTTTCTCATAAACTCTTCGGTGACGTTGAAAAAATCCGCCAGCTGCCATACCTCCGTCAGGCCGGAGCCAACGGCCTGATCGAAGTCACAGACCGGGATCAGCTTCTGGATCGCCCATCGGTCTGCGCGGTTCTCATGCCGAGTGATTAAGTCCAGCCGGCTGTTCACCCGATGTGTAGTTCCAGTCATGATATGTCCTGCGTCATGCGCCACCGCGACACATTCTTCTGAGGTAGATCGAAATTGTGAAGAATCTACAAACAAACCGTATACTCCGTCGCACTCGACGACAGCCGCATCCGAAAACGGTATTTTCTGATCGAACATATACACGCCTCGGTCATGCAACCCGAGATATAGCTCAGTTATTTTCTCCATCTTTATGAGCGCTTCCGTCCTTTTCTTTTCGCGCGGCATTGAGCTGCCGTGCCATTGACAGTAACACTTCCTTATCCGATTCTGCAAGCGCCTTGCTTTCATTGTGCATAGCATACGTAAAGTTGTCGAATTCCTCGTTTTGATTTGCGCCGTCATGCTCTTTTTTCTGGTTTTTCAAAAAGAATCGAACCATTTCTTCATCATCGTCACCAATGATCGTGTCGTCCATGACAATATCGTTGATCTGTCCGCTTTCGAGAAGTTCCCCTGGAGAGACGCGCAATGCTTCAGCTATAAGAACTAATCGGTCAAGTGGCACTGAGATGACTCCCGTCTCATAACGGCTCATAGTTTGCCGGCTGATCCCCACTCGCTTGGCAATTTCTTCAAGCGTTAAATCAAGTTCCCTTCTGCGTCTTCTGATTATCTCACCCGTTTTCATGCTTGTGCCTCCTTACGCGACTTTGTTGCTTAGAGTATAACACAAATTTCTCAATTCGCAACAAAAATTGTAAATATCCTAATTTGTTGCTTGACACGCACCAAATACTGTGCTACATTTGTTACGTGATACGTACATGTGAGGAGGTGATCAAATGGTAAATACATCTCGACTGAAAGGGATCATTGCAGAGAGAAATCGTTCCATGAGGTCTGTCGCAAGGGAAATCGGTTTGTCTGAAACATCCTTTTACAAAAAAATGAAAACCGGACAGTTTTCTCTGCGCGAAGCAGAAATCATCTCGCGTTCACTCCAGATCGAACACCCCGAGCTTATTTTTTTTGCTTCTGATGGTACGTAATGCGCAACTTTGTAACTTCATCCTTACTCTCTACGTGCTTCTCTTGGGATCAACAGTTAATCAGAAAGTCAGTCCGTTAGAACGGACAAGGAGGACGCATGAACGAATTACAGCTTTTCAGCAATTCTCAGTTTGGAACGATCCGGGTGGCTGTCAAAGACGGCGAGCCGTGGTTTGTGGCGGCGGATGTGTGCAAGGCGTTGGACATCAGCAACAACAGGGACGCGCTGTATCGGTTGGACGATGACGAGAAGGGTGTCGCTTCAACCGACACCCTTGGCGGGAAACAGGAAATGACTGCCGTCACCGAGTCCGGCCTTTACGCTCTCGTCCTTGGCTCCCGCAAGCCGGAAGCTCGGCAGTTCAAACGCTGGATCACGCATGAGGTGATTCCCACCATCCGCAAGACCGGCGGATATGTCGGAGATGACGGCGCGTTTCTCAGCACTTATCTTCCCTACGCGGACGAGCAGACACGGGATATGTTCCGCGCCACGCTCCGGACCATCCGCAGTCTCAACACCCGCATCGAGCAGGACAAGCCCAAGGTGCTGTTCGCGGACGCGGTAGCCGCTTCGCACACCTCGATTCTGGTCGGAGAGCTGGCGAAGCTGCTCAAGCAGAACGGCGTGGAGATCGGGCAGAACCGCATGTTTGACTGGCTCCGCTCCAACGGGTATCTGATCCGCAGGCTTGGAAACGACTACAACATGCCGACGCAGCGGTCGATGGATCTGGGGCTGTTTGAGATCAAGGAAACCGTCATCGCCCACGCGGACGGCCACACCAGCGTAAACAAGACCCCGAAGGTGACCGGGAAGGGTCAGCAGTATTTCGTCGATCAGTTTTTATGTACGGACAAGGAGGCGAAAATCCGTGAGAACCGCGAGTGAAATCAAAAATATCTCCTTTAAGCACGCGATCCTCGCACAGCTCGACGTGCGGAACGTCACCCTGCAATCGGCCGCCGTCCGCATCGGCATCGCTCCGCGCACATTCTACATGCGGCTGAGCGATCCCGGTTCCTTTATAAGGACGACATCTTCGTCGCCTGCAACGGGCGGTCATACAAGATCAGGCGCGGCGTGAACGTGCGCATCCCGCGCCACATCGCGGACATCCTCGCCAAAAGCATGGAGCAGGACGCCTCCACCGCATCGATGATGGAGCGCGCGGCCGGAGACTATCGCACGCTGGCAAAGGAAAACCATCCTGATGTGGGCGGCTCCGAGGAGATCATGAGCGACATCAACCGTCAGTATGACATGCGCCGCAGCTTTTACGGCAGCCGTCGCGGAACGGGAGATTCAGAGCCGGACACCGTCCGTCAGGAGACCCCTCCGGAATCTCCCTCTGCTCCGATGACGCCGGAAGAGGATGCCGCGCTCCGTCAGGCGGCTGCCGCCGCTGAAAAAACGCCGGAGCCGGAGACGGACGTGCCGCCTGTCGCTCCCGTACAGACCGCAGCCGTCGAAGCAAACGAATCCGAAAAGACGGAAAAAGCGCCGTCCCCGGTCCCCGTGCAGACAGAGACCGCGCCGTCGGTTCCCGTGCAGACGGCGGAGGAACGCGCCCGGACCGTCTCTGAGCTGTCCGGAACATTCGGGAAAAAGGGCGCGTCGTCTTTTGTCTCCGTCGCCGGAGAATCGCAGGGGGACCTTTCCGACACCTTCAGGGACTTCGCCAGGCTTTACAACCTCGGCCAGAAGGCGGATGCGCGCGAGATTTCTCGCATGACCGGCTCCCAGATCGAAAGCACGCTGCCGGAAACGGCAAGCCTCAATACGGCGCAGCGCTTTGCTGCCTTTGTCTCCGGAATGAACGACGCGCAGAACGCGATGGAGGAACGTCCGGTTCCTGAAAGTGCTCCCTCCCCTGTTGCTTCCGCGCCGAAACAGGAATATAATGGAAGCAGAAAAACGGCCGCAGCGGAGATTTCAACTGCGTTCGGACGTCTGCTTCACAAGGCGTCAAGCACCGCGTCCTTTACCGACAACGGGCGCAGTTACGTCACGAATGGATACCTCATCATGTCCGTGAGCGATTCTGCCCTGGAGAAGTTCCGCGGAGAATACAAAAACTCCGGAATGTATAAAGACCTGAGCGGCAGCGAGCAGGCGTCCAGGCTTCTCAACGACGTTTATGACGTCCGTCCGGATCAGCTCTATTCCGCGGAGAGAGACGGGAACAAGTTCGTCTTTTTCGAGAGCGACGGGCAGCAGTACGTTTACAACGCCTCCTATTTCCGGACGCTGAATGGCTCCTCTTTCTTTGCATCCCGCAAGAGCGGCGTGCTTCGGGCGGAGGACGCCCGGGGAAACGAAGTCGGCTATCTGTTCCCGGTTCGGTTCAAAACTCCGTTCAGCGTCGAAAAGTCCGAGCCGCTGGCACACAGAAACGCAGGGGCGAAGGCGGCGCCCGCCGCTTCTGTGACAAGACCGATTCCCGCGCAAAATCAAGAAAGCGCGCAGAAGCCCGCGGCACAGGCGGAACAGAATCAGGAAAAGCCTGCTGCGCCTGAAAAGTCCGCGCAGAACGCGCATCCCGCCGAGAGCAAGGTTTCTTCCGCTCCGCAGCGCGCGCTTTCCGACGCGATCCTCCGCAGCGTGGAAAAAGGAATCGAGTTCAACAGCGCGCGGCTGTTCGAGATGGCGGACAAGGCCTTCGGCGGCACGATGGCCGAGGGCGCCTACACCGTCAAGGACGCCTATGACGGCATGGAGCTGGCGGTCAACCGCTATCTTCTGAATCTTCCTTCCGCGCAGGCGGCGAATACCGCGCAGGTGAGCAAGGTCAAAGCGTTCGTTTCGGAGATGCAGGAGCTGCTCTCCAAACTGCCGACGCAGACCAAGCGCACGCAGGAAATGGAGGATTTTCAGCAGTATTCCACCCCGCCGAGCATCGCCTACCTGGCGGCATGGGCCGCGAACATCACGCCTTCCGACACGGTGCTCGAACCGAGCGCCGGGATCGGCGGACTGGCGCTCTGGGGAAAGGCGTGGGGCGCGAGCGTCTACGCCAACGAGCTTTCCAAACGGCGTCTGGCGTTTCTCAGCGAGCTGGGCCTTGACGGCACCTTCAACTTCAACGCCGAGCAGATCGACAACCTTCTCCCCGACCGCGTGAAGCCGACCGTCGTTGTGATGAATCCCCCGTTTTCCGCGACCGCCGGACGCCTTTCTTCAAACAAGACCGCCAACGCCAAGCGGCACATCGAGCAGGCGCTCGACAGGCTGGAGGACGGAGGCAGGCTCGTCGCCATCCTCGGCAGCGGCATGAACAATGATTCTCCGTCCTTCCGTAGCTGGTGGGATGAGCTGCGCACCCGGTACGGCGTCCGCGCCAACATCGGAATCGACGGGGAAAACTACCGCAAGTACGGCACGACCTTCGACATCCAGCTCGTCGTGATCGACAAGACCGGGCCGAGCATGACCAAAACGGTCACCGGCACATTCAAGAATCTGGAAGATATTCCGGCTGCATTGGAGGGAATCAGAAATGAACGAAAAGCAGTTGTACGAAACGGTGATGCTGTCGCTTCAGGAACCGGTCGAGGAAACGCTGACGTCGGAAGGACGGCAGCGGAGGGACGCGCTTCTGGAGATTCTTCCGGTGCATTGGCAGAACACACCGGAAGTCAGAGCGGCGCTGTCGCTGCTGACCGGAACGGGAGAAAGCCGTATCACGGAGTGGTCGGCCGACCCGAAGGAGACCGAGCGCCTGCTCAGAAACGTGCAGAAGGCACAGACCGAAGCGGACTGGTCGGAAGCGATGCAGGCCCTCGCGTCTCACTCGATGGACGCGCTCGATCCGCTGCTGACGATGGAGCTGCTCGGGTAGAAGAAAATCCGGACAGCGTCTACGCCGTCTATGCTCCCAGCAAGGTCCACATCAAGGGCGCGCAAAAGCATCCGGCCAAGCTCGTCGAGAGTGCGGCCATGTCTGCCGTGGCGCCGCCGGACCCGACCTATACGCCGTCCCTTCCCGAGTCGATCGCCAAACGCGGCATCCTCTCCGACGCGCAGCTCGAGAACATTATATATGCGGGACAGGCGCACGCGCAAACGCTCCCGGACGGGACGCGCAAGGGCTTCTTCATCGGAGACGGCACCGGCGTCGGCAAGGGCCGCCAGATCGCGGGAATCATCATGGACAACTTCCTCCAGGGACGAAAAAAGGCCCTGTGGGTTTCCAAGAACGCGCCGCTCATCAACGACGCGCGCCGCGACTGGAAGGACCTCGGCGGCAATCCGGATGATATATTTGACGCCAGCAAGCCCGCGTACATCAAAACCGGGCTGCCCCAGGGGAACGGGATCGCCTTCACCGCGTACAGCACGCTCGGACACAGCGCGGATGAACGTCTGAAAATGCTGACCGAATGGCTCGGAAAAGACTTTGACGGCGTCATCGCGCTTGACGAAGCGCACGAAATGAACAACAGCATTTCCGTCAACAAAGGGCGCGGACGCTCCAAGCCTTCTCAAAAGGCGCTGGCCGGGATCGCGCTCCAGAAGGCGTTCCCCAATGCGCGCATCGTTTACGCCAGCGCGACCGGGGCGACGGACATCACCCAGTACGGGTATCTCGAACGGCTCGGACTGTGGGGCCGCGGCACCGCCTTTGCGAATCTCAATGACTTCGTCTCCAAAATCGGCAGCGGCGGTCTGGCCGCGATGGAACTGGTCGCCCGCGACATGAAGGCAATGGGCTCCTACATGGCGCGCAGCATCAGCTATGACGACGTGAAGTACGACACGCTTGAACATACGCTGACGCCGATGCAGACCGAAATCTACAACACCATGTCCCGCGCGTGGCAGAAGGTCCTCCAGAACGTCAACAGGGCCCTGGAAATCACCGGCGGGAACAAGAGCGGCATGGCGCGTAGCGCGGCATACAGCGCGCTGTTCAGCGCGCAGCAGCGGTTCTACAACCAGATCCTCACCTCGATGTCCATGCCGTCGGTCATCGCCGACATGGAAAAGGAGCTGGCAAACGGAAGAAGCTGCGTGCTCCAGCTCACCAGCACGAACGAGGCGCAGGCGAACCGCGCCATCTCCAAGAACGCGGAAGAGGGCGGCGACCTCGACGATCTCGACCTTACGCCTTCCGAAACGCTCAAGCAGCTCCTTGAAAAGTCTTTCCCGACGACGCTGTATGAGGAGTATGCAGACGAAAACGGCAACATTCGCTCCCGCCCCGTCCTTGACGGAGACGGAAACGAAGTGCAGGACAAAAACGCCGTGCGGATGCGGGACGCGCTCATTGAGGAGCTTGGCCAGATGAAAGTCCCGGACGGACCACTGGAAATGCTCTTCGATGCCTTTGGGGCCGACCAGGTGGCCGAGGTGACGGGACGTTCCCGCCGCGTCGTGCAGAAGCGGGACGCGCACGGAAACATGAAGCGCGTCATCGAAAAGCGCTCCAAGCTCTCCGGCATCGCCGATGCGGACATGTTCCAGAACGGGAAAAAGCGCATTCTGGTCTTTTCTCAGGCCGGAGGCACAGGGCGCAGCTATCACGCCGACCTGCGCGCCAAGAACCAGCAGCAGCGCGTTCACTATCTGCTTCAGGCCGGGTGGAGCGCCAGCGACGCGGTGCAGGGCTTCGGCCGCACGCACCGCAGCAACCAGGCGAGCGCGCCTGTTGTTCGGCTCATCACTACCAACGTCATGGGGCAGAAGCGCTTTACCTCCACAATAGCTCGCCGTCTCGACCAGCTCGGCGCTCTGACGAAGGGACAGCGGCAGGCCGGCAGCGGAGTTTTCGGCGAGAAGGACAACCTTGAGAACCCCATCGCCCAGGACGCGCTGGAGACCTACTACAAAAACGCCGATGTGAAGCTGCTTGAAAAGCTCGGCCTCTATGACAAGCTCTATGACCGTGAGGGAAAGCTCAACCAGGGCTCTGAGGCGCTTCGCAAGGTCAGCACCTTCCTCAACCGCATTCTCTCCCTGGAGATCGATGAGCAGAATGAGGTGTCCTCCGAGTTCTACGACACCTTCTCCCGCATGATGGATGCGGCCATCGCCAACGGCACCGTGGACATGGGCCTTGAAAACTTCAAGGCCGACAAGATCGAAGTCATCGACGAAAAGGTCGTCCGCAAGGACCAAAGCGGAGCGGACACCAAATACGTCCAGATGAAAACCTATCGCAAGCCCGATCTGATCGCCTACGACAAGCTGCGCGACCTCCACGCGGATTTCCGCGGGCTCTACAAGCTCGATGACGGAGACGTCCGCGCAGTCTATCAGATCGCCGACAAGACCGATCCCCGCACGGGAGAGATCGTTTCGCAGTATCGCCTTGACAGCCCTGTCCGCGGCAAGAGCAGTGTTTTCGTCGAAAAAACGCTGCAAGCCAAGGCGTCTCCCATCGACAAGAGCGAATGGCGCGAGGCGTGGAAGCTCGAGACGGCAAAAGCCCCGGAGTACGTCGAAAGCACGCTTCATCTTCTCTCCGGCACGCTGCTGCCCATCTGGGACAGACTTCCGCAGGACAACACCCGCGTTATGCGCGTGCTGAGCTCGGACGGGCGCCAGTTTCTCGGCAGGGTCATCCGTCCCGACCAGATCGACGGCGTGCTCCGCCAGCTCGGCGCGAACCGCACGCAGCATCATTACAGCGCGCAGGAGATCATGGATTCCGTTCTCTCCCAGGGAAAGGACGCCGTTCTGCGCGACAACCGCCTCCGCGTTGTGCGCCGGCGCGTCAGCGGAGAATGGCGCATGGAGCTTCTCGGGAACAACGTCTGGTATATCGCGCGTCAGTACACCGGAATGATTACGGAAAAGATCAATTACGACTATCGCTATTTCATCCCCTCCGGGGAGCGCGGGACCCGCATTCTCGATGCGCTGATTAAGGACAACCCTGTTGTGGATGTCCGGGACGCCGGCGGAGAAGAGAGCGAGCAGCTGCGAGATGTGGAACCCGATCGCGCGGCGGACACGTTCTCCGAAGATCAGCGCAGCTATGTAAAGGCGCTGGAAGCCTGGGACCGGAAAGACCACGGCGGATATTTCCGTCTCGGGAAAACGCCGCCTGTTCTTCAGCAAGTCGGGATTCCTGACGCAAACATCTATTTCGACCAAAGCAAGGCGGTCTTGTCCCTTGAGCATGATGAAGTGACCATGCTTATCCTGAAGAACATTCCTCTCGTCCTCAACAACCCGGTCGTCATATCCGAATCCTACGATCAAACAGCACTTCTGTTCGGCGATCTGTATGACGCGGAGGGACGTCCCATTGTCGTGGCGCTGCGCATCAAATCGACCGCACGCGGAAACAGCGTTGAAGTCGTGAACAAGATCAGGTCCGTTGGCATTCGGAATCACAACATCGACAAACTGCTCGAAGAGCACTCGATCGTGTTTCTTGACAACAAAAACAGGACCGATACATGGTTCCAGGCCTTAGGGCGCTCTACGCCGTTCGGGGGAACCAAATACGGTCCTATCCGTATGTTATCATTCTCTGAGGGAAATGTCAAGGCGGACAAGTCCCCTGACGTCCAGGCGCATCCGGAGCGCTGGACGGCAAAGCGCGTCGGCAGCGCGGACACCGTTCCGATGCCCGTCTCCGAGATCATCGCCCGCATTTCCAAAGACTTCGGCTTCCATGTGACGCGCGGCCACGTGCGCGGAAAAGGTCTGCGCGGACAGTTCAACACGCGGGACAAAGGCATCCGCACGAAGGTCTCCAACGATCTTCCCACGGTCTGCCATGAGCTTGGACACGCGCTGGACGACCGCTTCTCCATCCTCTCCGCCGGCATCACCAAGGACATGGACAACGAGCTCTCGCTTGCGCTCGGTGATCTCGCCTCCGGCTATTCCGCAAAAGAGCGTCCCGGAGAAGGCCTTGCCGAGTTTCTGCGCCAGTTCCTTCAGAACCGCGATGCGGCGAACGCAAACTATCCGCATTTCACCAAACATTTTCTTGAAAGCCTGGATGGCAAAACGCTGGCAATGGTCGAGCAGCTCGCCGACGATGTCAATGCCTATTATGCTCTGGACGCCGACAGCGCCGTCTCCAGCATCCGCCTCCGGGAGGAAGGCGGTCCGGACCTGCGCACGATGGGAGAGCGTATCTCCGACATGGGAGACGATTTCTACCAGGCCTGGGTGGACGCCAACCACGGGATCAAGCTCTTTGATGATGCGACCGGCAGCAGCGTCTACAAGCTCGCCACCAACAGCGCATACAGCGACGCCATCGCAGGACGCATCATCATCGGCGATCTTTCCGGTCCTGACGGCCAGTACGTCGGACCCGGCCTCAGGGCTGCCCTGCACGGGATCAACACGCGGGATAAAACAGAGTACAAGCTCTTTGGCGAATATCTGATCGTGCGGCACGGACCGGAATACCTGAATGAGGGAAAGCGCGTCTTTGCGGATGATCGCAAAAACACCTCCGCATGGATGGAGCGCCGCCAGATGGAGCTTGAACAGGAGTACCCTCAGTTCAGAGAAGCGTCTGAACGTCTCTACCAGTTCATTTCCGATCTCAATGAGACATGGGGCGTCGGAACGCAGCTCATCCCTGCGGATCAGCTCAAGGAGTGGAAACAGCGCTGGCCGAATTACGTGCCCTTCAACCGTTCCCTCAGCAAGGAGGGAAGGCCGGGGGCCAAGCGCGGATATGCGAATCAGAAAAGCCCCTACCGCCGCGCCAAGGGAAGCGGCCTGGACTTTGTGCATCCGGTGGACAACATCATCGACAACATCGTCCTGCTTGTCAACGCCGGATCCCGCAACAACGTCATGTTTGCGCTGCGGGAAGCGGCGCTCTCAAACGGTGCGGACGCATCCCTTATGGAAAAGGTTCCCGAGCTGCTGGTCCCCAAGAGCTTTGACCTGAGCGGCGTCAAAACTTCTCTCGGACGTTCGGTCCGGGAAAGCGATCTCGGGGAGGCCGACAAGATCGCAGTTGACAAGATCATTTCCGGAATCTCCGACGTGATGACGCAGTTTGGACGCGGGAAAGCGCACGGAGACGTCGTCACGGTCATGGTAAACGGCACTCCGGAGTTCTGGAAGATCAATGACCGACGCCTCCTGGAGAGCATCACATCCATGTCTCCTCCGAAGCTGCACGGCCTTCTCGAGGGTTATGCAAAAACCACACGCTTCCTCACGGCCAACATCACAGGCAACAACCCGGTATGGAGCATCTTTTCCAATGCGCCGCGCGACCTTGGCACCTTTGCGGTATATACCAAGGACCGCAGACCTTTCAAGACGCTCGCGGCCATCGGCAGCACCTATCTCAATTCCTTCAACGAGCGCTTCCGGCAGGGAAAGGGCGTCGATCCGCTCTACCACGAATACCTGGCAATGGGCGGCGGCCATACGTCTGCCTATTCTGCGGACGCGGACCTGGCGCGCAAGGCAAGAAAAAAGCTGACCATGACCAAAGCGCAGACGGTGCTTGACACAGTAAATCCGTTCAACTGGGTTATGTTCATCAGCGACACCATCGAAATGGGGCCCCGCTTCGCGACCTACAAGCTCATGCGTTCGGCCGGTCTCACCGCCCAGGAAGCGTTTTATGAGGCGATGGACGTCACCACCAACTTCCGCCGGTCCGGATTCATGTCCAGAGACGTCAACAAGGTCGTTCCTTTCTTTAACGCCAGTATGCAGGGCGTGGACAAGTTCGCCCGGTTCTTCTCCGCCGAGGATGCAAGGCCCGGAGAGCGCGGAAAAACAGCGAGAAACCGTTTTGTCGCGTTCTTTACGGCCAGCGCGATTCTCGCGGCCATCATGTACGCGATCAACGGCAGAGACCCTGAACGGGAAAAGGAATATCAGCAGCTTTCTTCTTATACCAAAAACAGCTACTGGTGCATTCCGCTCGGGGACGGGAAATATTTCACGATCCCGAAGCCGCGCGAGCTGGCCGTGCTGACTTCCTTCCTTGAAACCTGCATGGAGCAGTTTGTCGGCGGGAATGAGCACGCCTTTGACGAGTTTTACGATTACGCAACCGAAAACTTCCTTCCCAGTGTCGCTTCCGACCTGGCGCAGCTCCCGAGCAATATTGCCAAAAGCGGGCTGTCGCAGGGAACAAAGGACACGTTCTTCGGAATGATCGGCAGCGCCGGCCTGATCGGAATTGGCGCCTACATGATGGCGAACCGCGACTTCCTCGGAAAGCCTATCGAGAGTGCCGCCATGCGCTACCTCGAACCGCGCGACCGCTTCAACAGCAGCACCAGCAAAATGGCGTACTTAATCGGCCAGGGCTTTAATCTGAGCCCGGTGATGGTCGATTACTTCGCAAACCAGGTGCTCGGCTACATTTGGAAGGTCCCGCGCGCTCTGTTCCCCGTGGGAGAAGCCCCGGATTACACTCTCGGAGTGAAGTCAACCTACGTCCGCGACAACGCCTATTCTCAGGACATCGTCAACTGGCTTTACGACCATTCGGATCGCTCCGCAATGGCGAAAAAGAGCAACGATACGGACATGGACAAGGCGATCACAGCAAAGCTCGACGCGAACATGACCTCGTTCTATGGCAATTTCAACTCCCTCAACAAGGGACAAACAGACACGAACGAACGCCGTCATACCCGCCAGGTCGTTTTGGATATGATCTCTGAATACCGCAAGGCTTCTGAGAGCGGCAGCACGACCAAGGTCCAGAATGAAGTCTACGACGTTGTGCGCGACACCGGAGAAACCGCCTATATGCCCTCCGTGATGAACACCTATATCAAGGACGGGGACGGAGTAACGCACACGCTGACGGACGCTCAGTATGTCGATTATCAGACCGGCTACCTGAACGGCTACTGGCAGTATATCGAGCAGAACATCATCTCCGGAATGGACATCAGGAAAAAGGCGGCGATCATCACGGCGGCAAAGGATGTCGCCAAAGAGGAATCCGCGAACGCCATGCTTGGAAAACTGGGCGTCAGAAAGACCGACTACGCATCCGATTACAGCGGAGTGGACGCCAAAGACGTCGTGCAGTTCAAGGCGGAAATCGATCTTGCCAACGACGACGGCAGCCTGAAGCAGAACGAGGTCATCGGAATTCTGCGTCTGATGGTCTCGGACGGCCTCAGCTATGACGACGCCTACACGCTGTTCCACAGCCGCTATGAGAGCGACAAGAACAACCCCTGGGCAAACTGAAAACGGAAAGGGCCCGGCGAAACCCGCCGGGTCCTTTCATTTTGACGCGATAACCAGCGCCAAGATCAGCAGCGCTCCCACGATGATCGTGAATGGGATGATCGTTTTCCACGGAATTTCCGCATCCCGGCACTCCTTGAAAAAAAGAAGCAGCCCGAGGACAACGATACCAAACGCAAGGGCCAGGAAAAGAAACTTTTCCATGCGTTCCCTCCATTTTGGGCGAGAAACCATCTCTGCCCTGTTATGCTTGAATCATACATCAGAAGCGGGGTGAGCGCAATGGACTATCATGCGGGAATTACGATTGTTTGCACCATGCTCGCGGTGCTGCTGTCGTATCTGGGATTTTCCCGGAACCAGAAAAAGGACAATGCAGAGGAAGGCCGCTCGGCCGGCGTTATACTTTCCGAGCTCGGCTACATCAAGTCCGGCGTTGAGGACATCAAAGCCGAGCAGCGCGAGCAGCGCAAGATCAACACGGAGTTTTACTCCCGCCTGTCCGCGGTCGAGAGCAGCTCAAAGCAGGCGCACAAGCGTATTGACACGCTTGAAGGCATCCGTGAGAGGACCGATCATTGAACCGTTCCACCACCAAAAAGATCGTGTGGACGGTGCTGATCTTCGGGCTGGTCTGGACATCCAGCAGCTATGTGCTGGCGTTTTTGGGACGCGAGCAGATCGCCGCGGAGTTGTCTGAACGAGCCGTGGAGTGCATCGTCGGCACGGTGCTGGCCTACTGCGTCAAATCACTCGCGGAAAATCTGCACAAATATCCGAAGGGAGGGCATTGTGATGAAAACTCTGAAACAGAAACTCGGGAGCCGTAAGCTCTGGGCTGCCATTGTCGGGGTCGTCACCGGTCTGGCGATGGTGTTTGGTCTCGACGAGAGCATCGTCACCTCGGTCGCCGGAGCCGTCACGGCGCTGGCAAGCGTCATCACCTATATCATCACCGAGGGGAAAGTTGATTCCGCCGCGGTCAAGGCTGCGCTGGACAAGGCGGAGGAGGCCAAAAAGGAGCTGACGGAATGAACGTGCGTGAGCTGATCCCCTTCGAGCGGATCGCGCGCTGCAAGAACGTCGTCGGTCCCCGGCGCACGCTGAAACAGGTGGAGGCGCTATATCCTGACGCCGATTACATCATCAACACGGCAATTTTCGACATGAGCAGCGGGGAAATCCTCGGCCGCGTCAATTCCGCCGGCCGGCATTACGGTCGCAGCATTGACGCCTACGGCCTGGACCTCACCACCGTACCTCATGTGACGTGGGGCTCCGGCAGCGAATACGTCGGCCCCTATTCCTATGCGGTCAAGGACGGAAAAACCGCAGACGGGCTGCGTGACAAGGCCAGGCGCGGACGCACCGCGCTCGGCGTCACCAAGAGTTCTCTGGCGCTGATCTGCGTCAGCGACGGAGACCCTGCCGCCTGTTCTACGGAAACGCTGTGCAAGACGCTGCTGGCGATGGGCTGTACCCATGCCATCAACCTTGACGGCGGGGGCAGCTCCCAGGGCCGGACGCCGGTGCAGCGCTTCCAGAGCGAGCGCCCCGTGCCCTGCTGGCTGTGCATCTGGCTCAAATACGACAAAAAGGAGGAACCCGAAATGCTTCTCAAGGCTGCGAAACGCACCCAGACTTATACCGCGCAGGGCACCCCCGAGGCCAACCGCTATATCGGCGCGGGCGATTCCTGCGAGTTTTCCCAGGAGCTCGTTAAGGTGAAATATCCGATCACCGGCGGCACGCGCGAAGCGTATGTCCGGCTCGCAGATCTCGGAAATTTTACGCGGGCGTAGTCTTTTTGCAGAGGGACTACGCCATGCCATACCCGGCAGAAGGATATGAAAACGCTACCGTCTCCGGCAGCGGATGCGGTCCGACCGCGATGGCGACGGCGCTCCAGGCGCTCGGAATCGACCGGGCGAACGCCAAAAACACGGCAAGCATGTCCATCCTGGGCGGGGCGCGCGTCGCCGGAGGCACATCAATGCACATGCTTTGCGCGATCATGCGTGATCGCTGGGGAGTATCATGGCGTGAGACCTCCGCGCTCTCCGAGCTGCTTTCCCATTCTGGACCGGCCATCGCCCATTGCGCCGGGAACGGGATGTTTTCCACCGGCGGCCATTTCATCTGCGTTTTGCGTGCGCTCCCGGAAGCCGTACTCATTGCGGACCCGGGGTGGTATGCGGGGAAATACGATCCCGTCAGACGTCCGCTCCGCAGCGCCGTGACCGACCTCGGCCGCGGGCTGCTCCTGGCTTCTCCGAAGGTCCTGCACGATGACTGCGAGGGCCGGAGCCCTCGGTATTATCTTTTAAGTAAAAGGACGTGAGAACATGAAGCTGAAAAAGTGCGGAGGCAAGCGCAAAGGCGGAAGACGCTGATGTGGCCGCGGGATCAGGAGTTGTATTTCGAGTTGTATTTTCTTGAAAAGGCATACACTCTGCGCATATATTTGCGCTGTAATGATTACAAGTGCCGAATCAAAACATCCTGAATCCCCAGTAATTTCAATGTAAAGACGCGAAAAGCCCGCCGGAGAATATCCAGCGGGCTTTTTGCATAAATGGTGGACGATACAGGAATCGAACCTGTTACCTCCTGTACGTCAAACAGGCGCTCTAGCCAAGTGAGCTAATCGTCCATCGCTTTGACGCTTGCTTATTATAAGGCATGAACCCCGCCGTTGTCAACCCCCTGCGCGGCGATCCGACAAAGTTTTTTTGCGGGTTTTCTTTCCGTTGCGTGCCGGAGAACGGTATGCTATAATATTCTAAATATGCAAACCGTTTCTGTCAATATACATTATTAAAGAGGTGTTGTTATGAAGCTGCTGATCCACGGCGCGCGTCTGGTGAGCACCGCCGACGGTCTCGACGATATGCTCGATCTGCTGATCGAAAACGGGAAGATTGCCGCCATCGGCAAGGACCTCTCCGCCGCCGCGCCCGACCGCACGGCCGACGCCTCCGGGCTGACGCTGACGGCCGGACTCATCGACCTGTTCGCCAAGGCCAACGAGCCGGCGGCCGAGGGCTTCGAGGACCTTCTCTCCGCCGCCAAGGCCGGCGTGGCCGGCGGCTATACCGCGCTCTGCATCCACACCGGCGCCAAGACCGCCGACCATCTCGAGCATCTGCTCGAGCGGGCGCAGTATGCGGCCTGCGACCTTTATCCCTCGGTCTGCGCCGTCAACGGCAAGGACCTGCTGCCCTACGGCGAGCTGCAGCTTGCGGGGGCGAAGGCCGTCTATGAGGACGAGTGCATCGACAACCCCCTGCGGATGCGCAACGCCCTCTACCGCGCCAAAAAATACAACATCCCGGTCCTCTCCCGCTGCCGCGACCGCCGGCTCTATGCCGAGGGTGTCATCCGCGAGGGCACGATGGCCGGCCTGCTGGAAATGCCGATCATCCCCGCCAGCGCCGAGGCGATCGCCGTGGCGCGCGACCTGGTGCTGGCCCGCGAGGCGGGCGCCCGCATCCACATCGGCCACGTCTCGACCGCCATCTCGGTCGAGCTGATCCGCGCCGCCAAGCGCGTCGGCGTCAAGGTGACGGCCTCGACCGAGCCGCACTATCTGGCGCTGTCGAGCGCCGCCCTCCAGGGCTACAACACCCTGGCCAAGTTCGACCCGCCCCTCGGCAACCCCGAGGATGTCTGGGCGCTGCGCGAGGGCCTGCGCGACGGCGTGATCGACTGCATTGCCAGCGGGCACACGCCGGTGCCGATGGCGCTCAAGCGCCGCTCGCTCTCCACCGCCGCGCCGGGCGCCTCTTCGCTGGAGACGGCGCTGGCCGTCGCCCTCACCGAGCTCTGCCACAGCGGTCAGATGCCGCTGGGCGAGGTGCTGGCCTGCATGACCTCGGCGCCGGCGGCCGTGCTCGGCATCCCCGGCGGCCATGTCCGCGTCGGCGACGACGCCGACCTCCTGCTGCTGGACCCCGAATACGAATGGGTCTGCCGCGGGGCCGACTTCGTCTCGCTCGGCCGCAACACCCCCTTCGAGGGCCGGACGCTGCGCGGCAAGCCGGTCTGCACGATCAAGGCGGGCCGCGTCGCCTGGGGCGCGCTGCGGAGCTGAAAAAAACACTTGACTTTCCCCCTGGGGGAAGGTGTAGACTTCGTCCAGCACAAGGAAAGGAATGGTTCTGTATGCTCAAAATCGAGCACCTCTGCAAGAGCTTCGGCGACAAAAAAGCCGTCGATGACCTGTCCCTGCACATCCGTCCGGGCGAGATCTACGGCTTCATCGGCCACAACGGCGCCGGCAAGACGACGACGATCAAGGCCTGCTGCGGCATCATGGGCTTCGACTCCGGCGAGATCTATGTGGACGGCATCAGCATCCGCGAAAACCCGCTCGAATGCAAGCGCCGCATCGCCTATCTCCCCGACAACCCCGACCTCTATGAGTTCATGTCCGGCATCAAGTACCTCAACTTTGTCGCCGACATCTACGGCATCTCCAAGAGCGACCGCGAGCGCGACATCGCGCGCTATGCCGCCCTGTTCGGCCTGACCGAGGATCTGGCCCAGCCGGTCAGCGCCTACTCCCACGGCATGAAGCAGAAGCTGGCCATCATCGCCGCGCTGATCCACAAGCCGCGGCTGATGCTGCTCGACGAGCCGTTCGTCGGCCTCGACCCGCAGGCCGCGCACGACCTCAAGGAGCTGATGCGCGAGCTGTGCGCCGCCGGCGGCGCGATCTTCTTCTCCACCCATGTCCTGGAGGTCGCCGAAAAGCTGTGCGATTCCATCGCCATCATCCGCAACGGCCGCCTGGTCCGCGCCGGCACCACCGCCGAGGTCCGCGGCGACGAGTCCCTCGAGGACGTTTTCCTGGAGCTGGTGGAAGAACATGCTTAAAGCGCTGGTTCGCGCGCATCTCAAGGCGCTCTTCTCGACGATGTTCGCCCGCTCCCTCGTGGGCCGCGGCAAGCGGAAGCGCTCCGCGCTCGGCACGCTCGGCTTCGCCCTGCTGATGATCTACGCCTTCGGCTGTCTGGTCTTTGCCGTCGGCATCCTCTGCACGCAGCTGCTGCCGCTGGCGTCGGCCGGCCTGGGCTGGCTGTATTTCGCCCTGATGGGCGTCTCGGCGCTCCTGCTCTGCGTCTTCGGCGGCAGCTTCGCCGCCAAGAGCCAGATCTTTGAGGCCAAGGACAACGAGCTGCTGCTCAGCATGCCGATCCCCTCCGGGGTCATCCTGCTCAGCCGCCTGCTGCCGCTGTTCATCCTCAACCTGGTCTACGGCAGCCTGTTCCTGCTGCCCGCCGGCGCCGTCTATTTCTGGCAGGCCGGATTCGCGCCGCTGCGCGCGCTCTTTTTCGTGCTCGGCGCGCTGCTGCTGATCCTGCTGGGCACGGCGGTCTCGGCGCTCTTCGGCTGGCTGCTCAGTCTGCTGACCGCGCGCAGCCGCCACAAGAATCTCTTTACCACGCTCTTCTCGCTGCTCTTCCTCGGCGGCTACTTCTACCTTTACGGCAACCTGCAGCATTACCTGCAGTCGCTGCTGCAAAACGGCGCCTCGATCGCCGAGAGCATCCGCCGCGCCCTGCCGCCGGCCTATCACTTCGGCATGGCCGCCGCCGCGGGCAGCGGCCGCTCGCTGGCGCTGCTGGCCCTCTGGAGCCTGATCCCGACCGCCGCCGCCTTCCTGCTGCTGCGCCGCAGCTTCCTGCGCATCATCACCACGCGCCGCGGCGCCGCCCGCATCCGCTATCAGGCGCGCGAAATGCGCGCCGTCTCTCCCCTGCGCGCCCTCTATCTCAAGGAGACCGTCCGCTTCTTCGGCACCCCGGCCTATCTGCTCAACTGCGGCATGGGCCTGATCATGATGCTGGGCGGCGCGGCCGTGCTGGCGATCAAGGGTCCTTCTCTCTTCGCCTCGTTCACCGGCGGCTCCGCCAAGCTGCTGCCGGCGGTGCTGGCGGGCTTTCTCGGCTTCTGCGCCGTGATGGTCGATCCCAGCGCCTGCTCGATCTCCCTCGAGGGCAGCACCTTTTACCAGCTGCGCGCCATGCCGGTGCGCACGCGCGACCTGCTGGGCGCCAAGCTGCTGCTGCCGGTCTCGCTGGGCGTGCCGGTCTGCGCGGTCTCCTGTCTGCTGGCGGGCGCGGCGCTGCGTCTCGGTCCCGCCTTCGCGCTGGCCCTGTTCGCCGCGGGCAGCGCCCTGATCTGCTGGACGGCGGTGTTCGGCCTGATCGTCAACCTCCACCTGCCCCGCCTCGACTGGATCAACGAGACCGTCGTCATCAAGCAGAGCATGTCGATGTTCATTGCCATCTTCGCCGGCATGGGCTTTGTGGCCGTGCCCGGCATCCTCTATGGGCTGCTGCTGCCCTCGCTGCCCTTCTCCGCCTTTCTGGGCGGCACGGCGGCGGTGTTCCTGCTGCTCTCCTTCCTCGGCTGGCGCTATCTGCTGGCCCGCGGCGAGCGGCTGCTCGGCCGCATCTGAACACAGGCAAAAGCCGCGCCGTGAACTCACGGCGCGGCTTTTTTTGCGGGGCGAAGGAAGCATCACTGCTGATGCTCGCGCAGCCAGTGAAAGGCCTCGGACACGCTCTCCCGGTCGGGAATCGGCACGCCCAGCGGGCCGACGCGGTCGGCGCGCGTGCCGGCGGTGGAGACCGCCGGCTGCGGGTGCCGCGGCCGCGGGATACGGGATGTCTGCATCTTTTTCACCCCCGCGCCTATTGTTTGCCGCCGGTTCGCACACATGCGTCTTGTTTTCCGGCTTTTTTTCGTCTATAATAAAATGTCTGAGAGCAATATGAATTGTGAGGGACTGCCATGTTTGAAAAGCTGGCCCAGGTCGAGCGCCGCCTCGGCGAAATCGAGACGCAGCTGCAGAGCAGCGCACTCTATGACGACCCCCAGAACGCGGCCAGACTGCTCCGCGAGCAGAAAGAGCTGCAGCCCGTGGTGGACGCCTACCGCGCCCACTGCCGGGCCCGGGACGATCTGGAACAGGCGCGCGCGCTGACGCGCGACCCCGACCCGGAGCTGCGCGGCCTCGCCGAGCAGGAGATGGCCGAGGCCCGCGCCCGCATGGAGGCGCTGGAGCAGCAGATCCGCCTGCTGCTGCTGCCGAAGGACGAGAGCGACGAGCGCAACGTCATCGTCGAGATCCGCGGCGGCGTCGGCGGCGAGGAGGCGGCGCTGTTTGCCGCCGATCTGTTCCGCATGTACTCCATGTACGCCGAGCGGCGGCGCTATTTCATCGAGGTCATGAACGAAAACCGCACGGAGCTGGGCGGTGTAAAGGAAATCAGCTTTCTGGTCGAGGGCAAGGGCGCGTGGTCGCGCTTCAAGTATGAGAGCGGCACGCACCGGGTACAGCGCGTCCCGGACACCGAAAGTCAGGGCCGCATCCACACCTCCGCCGTCACCGTCGCCGTGCTGCCCGAGGCCGAGGAGGTCGACGTCGAGATCAACCCCGGCGACCTGCAGATCGACACCTACCGCTCCAGCGGCGCCGGCGGCCAGCATGTCAACAAAACGGAATCCGCCATCCGCATCACCCACCTGCCCACCGGCGTGGTCGTCGAATGTCAGGATGAGCGCAGCCAGTACAAGAACAAGGACCGCGCCATGAAGATCCTGCGCAGCAAGCTCTTCGAGGCCGAGCGAGAACGCCTGGAGCACGAGCGCGCCGGCCAGCGGCGCAGCCAGGTCGGCACCGGCGACCGCAGCGGCCGCATCCGCACCTACAACTTCCCCCAGGGCCGCGTCACCGATCACCGCATCAATCTCACCCTCTACCGCCTCCAGCAGGTGATGGACGGCGATCTGGACGAGCTGATCGACGCGCTGATCGAAAACCACCAGGCCGAACTGCTGAAAGGAGAGACGGAAGAATGAACATCTGGCATGACATCGATCCCGCGCGCATCACCGCGGAGCGCTTCACCGCCGTGGTCGAGATCCCCAGCGGCAGCAAGAAGAAATACGAGCTGGACAAGCCGACCGGGCTGCTGCGTCTCGACCGCATCCTCTATACCTCCACGCACTACCCCGCCAACTACGGCTTTATTCCCCGCACCTACGCCGACGACAAGGATCCGCTCGACGTGCTGGTGCTGTGCTCGCAGCCGCTCGACCCGCTGGTGATGGTGGACTGCTACCCCATCGGCTGCATCCGCATGCTCGACGGCGGCTATTTCGACGACAAGATCATCGCCATCCCCCTCGGCGATCCGACCTGGAACTTCTACACCGACATCGGCACCATCCCGCCCCACATCGGCAACGAGATCGCCAACTTCTTCGAGGTCTACAAGACCCTCGAGGGCAAGGAGACCGTCACCAACGGCGTGCTCGGCCCGGACGGCGCCAAGGAGATCATCCGGCAGGCCATCGCCGACTACGACCGGCTGTTCGGGAAGCGGGCGATCGAGCCGTGACCACCCGCCTGCTCTCCGCCAAAAATCCCGGCGACATCGCCGAGGCGGGACGCCTGCTGCGCGCGGGCGAGGTGGTCGGCATCCCGACCGAGACGGTCTACGGTCTCGCCTGCAGCGCCTTTGACGCCCGGGCGGCGCTGCGCGTCTTTGCCGCCAAGGGCCGCCCCGCCGACAACCCGCTCATCGTCCACATCTCCGACCTCGCCCAGCTCCCCGCGCTGGTGCAGGAGGTCCCGGAGAGCGCCTACCGGCTCGCCGCGCGCTTCTGGCCCGGGCCGATGACCCTGCTGATGCGCAAAAAAGCCTGCATCCCCGACGAGGTGACGGCCTCCCTGCCGACCGTCGGCATCCGCATGCCCTCCCACCCCGCCGCGCGCGCCATCATCGACGCGGCCGGCGTGCCGCTGGCGGCGCCGTCGGCCAACACCTCCGGCAAGCCTTCGCCGACCACGGCGAAGCACGTCCTCGACGACATGGACGGCAAGATCGCCGCCATCGTGGACGGCGGCGCCTGCTCCGTGGGCGTCGAATCGACCGTCATCGACCTGACCGGCCCGGTGGCGCAGGTGCTGCGCCCGGGCGCGATCACCGAGGAGATGATCGCCGCCGTGCTCGGCACGGCCGCGACCGATCCCGCCGTCAACCGCGGCCTGTCCGCCGGCGAGCGCCCCAAGGCGCCCGGCATGAAATACCGCCACTACGCGCCCAAGGCGCCCGTGCTGCTGCTCGAGGGCCCGCCGGAGAACACCGCCGCCGCCCTGCGGCGCGAGCTGCGCCCCGAGGACGGGGCGATCTGCTTTTCCGAATACATCGGCGCGCTGCCCGCCTGCCGGAGCGCCGAGCGCCTGGGCGAGAGCTGGGACCATGCCGCCCACGCCCGCCGCGTGTTCGCGGCGCTGCGCGCCCTCGACCGCACCGACGCGCCCCGCATCCTCGCCCAGTGTCCGCGCACCGAGGGGGCCGAGGCGGGCGCCGTCAACCGGCTGCGCAAGGCCGCCGGCTTCCATACTCTCGACTGCCGCGGCGGCCGCTTCGTCCTCGGCGTCACCGGGCGCACCGGCTGCGGCAAGAGCCTGCTGGCCGCGGAGCTGCGGGCCCGCGGCGCCGCGATCCTCGACGCCGACGTCATCTACAAGGAGCTGCTGTGCAGCGACCGGGAGATGCTCGCCGCCATCGAGGCCCGCTTCCCCGGGACGGTACGGGACGGCGCGCTCGACCGCGGCGCCCTGGGCCGCATCGTCTTTGCCGACAAAAACGCCCTGCTCGACCTCAACGGCCTGACCCACCCCGCCGTGTTCCGCGAGGTCGGCCGCCGCATCGCCGCCGGCCCGCGCGGGCTGGTGCTGCTCGATGTGCCGCTGCTGTTCGAGAGCCGCATCGACCGCTGGTGCGACCTGACCCTCGGTCTGCTGGCGCCGCGCCGCGTCTCCCTGCGCCGCGTCATGGCCCGCGACGGCATCGACCAGACGCGCGCCCGGGCCCGGCTGCAGAGCCAGCCGGACAACGACTTTTACCGCCGCCGCTGCGACGTGCTGCTTGAAAACGACTGCTGTCTGGAGGAGTTTCAGGCGCGCGTCCGCGCCTTCTGCGCCAAATATCTGCCCGCGGACAAATAATTTTTTTGCTGTCTCATATTGCCTGCACCCCTGCGCACACTACGCGCGGGGGTGTTTTTTTGCAGGAGGAACTTCAGCCCGCCCGGGCCGCGGCCGACGGCGGCGAGGCGCTGACCGGCGGGCGGCACCGCATCCACTGTCTGACCGTCATCGGCCAGATCGAGGGACACCAGGAGCTGCCGCCGCAGAGCAAGAGCACCAAGTACGAGCATGTCATCCCGCAGCTCTGCGCCATCGAGGAGAGCCCGGAGATCGACGGCCTGCTCATTCTGCTCAACACCGTCGGCGGCGACATCGAGGCCGGGCTGGCCATCGCCGAGCTGATCGCCGGGATGGACAAGCCGACCGTGTCGCTCGTGCTGGGCGGCGGTCATTCCATCGGCGTGCCGCTGGCCGTGGCCGCGAAAAAGTGCTTCATCGCCCCGACCGCCTCGATGCGCCTGCATCCCGTGCGCATGAACGGCACGCTGCTGGGCGTGCCGCAGACGCTGAGCTATTTTGAAAAGATCCAGGAGCGCATCGTCGACTTCATCACCGCCAACTCCCGCATCGCGCCGCAGACGCTGCGCGGGCTCATCCTCAAAACGGGCGAGCTCGCGGACGACGTCGGCAGCGTGGTCTCCGGCCCGGAGGCGGTGGCGCTCGGCCTGTGCGACGCCCTGGGCAGCCTGCGGGACGCCCTCGCCTGCCTGCACCGCATGATCGACAAGGAGGGAGAAGCATGAACGGACCGCTCTTTTTCCCGGAGGCCCCGTTCCCGGAGATCCCCGCGGACGAATGGGAGGAATACGACCTGGCGCTCGACGGCGAGGAACGCCGCCGCGTGCTCGGCTGCGGGCGGCCATACCGCTGCGACCCGCTGTTTTTTCTGCCGCCCTGGATGATGCGCTGACCCCGCGATGCACGGCGCGGCGGGCGCGACGGACACGCCGCCGCGCCCGCCGTTTTGCGCTCTTGCAATTTCTGGAAGTCTGTGTTATAATTAATTAAGAATTTTTCCCATGGCATGAGCGCCGCTATCCATGGGTTTTTATAGCACCGTATCCCGCACGAATGCAAAAAATACATTATACCGCGCGCACCCGCTGTGAAAAGCCTCCAGCGGCTGTTTTTTGTGTGCGCCGAATCAAAAAGGAGTCTTTCTATCCTATGAGTGAAAACGAAAACAAGCAGAACCAGCAGCCGAACAAGGCTGCGCAGAAGAGCCGCCGCCGGCCCATGCACCGCCCCGCCGCCAAGCAGCAGCCGGGCGCGCCGGTCCAGCAGCCCGTCCCCAAGGAGCTCGCGCCGCAGCAGCCGCAGAAGCAGAACCAGCGCCGCCGCCGCAAGCCGCAGCCCCAGCCCCAGCAGGGGCAGCCGCAGAAGCAGCCTCAGCAGGCGCAGCCGCAGAAGCAGCCCGTCCTCGCGAAGGAGCCGGGCGCGCCGGCGGCGCAGTCCCAGCAGCAGAAGCAGCGCCGCCGCGGCCGGCCGCGCAAGAGCTCCGTGCTCCAGCAGCCGCTGCCGGAGCTGAGCCGCGTGCTGCCGACGCCGGTGGTCGTCCCGGCCGCCCCGAAATACAATCTCGCCGACGACGCCCCCACCCAGGGCAGCCGTCCCAACGGCACGCCCAGGCTGCGCGTCATCCCTCTCGGCGGCATGAACGAGATCGGCAAGAACATGACGGTGTTTGAATACGGCAACGACATCATCGTCATCGACTGCGGCATGACCTTCCCCGACGACGAGCTGCTCGGCGTCGATCTGGTCATCCCGGACGTCACCTATCTCACGCGCAACAAGGACCGCGTGCGCGGCATTTTCCTGACGCACGCGCATGAGGATCACATCGGCGCGCTCCCCTATGTCCTGCGCGACCTCAACGTGCCCATCTACTGCACGGCGCTGACCGCGGGCATCATCAGCCTGCGCCTCAAGGAGCACCGCGACCTCCAGAAGACGAAAATCCACATCCGCAAGGACGGCGACAAGGTCAAGCTCGGCTGCTTCGAGGTCGAGTTCATCCGCGTCAACCACTCCGTCGCGGATTCCTGCGCCTTTGCGATCAAGACGCCGGTCGGCGTCTGCGTCGTCACCGGCGACTTCAAGATCGACACCACCCCCATCTCCGGCGGCATGATCAACCTCGAGCGCTTCGGCCAGCTGGGCCGCGCCGGGGTGCTGCTGCTGATGATGGATTCGACCAACGCCGAGCGGCCGGGCATGGCGATGAGCGAGCGCAAGGTCGGCGATTCCTTTGAACGCGAGTTCAAGAGCTGCGACAAGCGCATCATCGTCGCCTCCTTCGCCAGCAACGTCTACCGCATCCAGCAGATCCTCGACGTCTCGGCGCGCCACGGCCGCAAAGTCGCGGTCTCGGGCCGCAGCATGGAGAACATCCTCAAGGTCGGCGTCGAGCTGGGCTATATCAACCCGCCCGCCAACACGCTGGTCGAGCTCAACGACATCAACAAGTACCCCAAGAACCAGATGACCCTGATCACCACCGGCAGCCAGGGCGAGCCGATGAGCGCCCTCTACCGCATGGCCTTCTCCGGCCACCGCCAGGTCGAGGTCGGCCCCGGCGACAAGATCCTGATTGCCGCCAGCCCGATCCCCGGCAACGAAAAGCCGGTCTACACGATGATCAACGAGCTGTTCCGCAAGGGCGCCGAGGTCGTCTATGAGCGGCTGGCCGACATTCATGTGTCGGGACATGCCTGCCAGGAGGAGCTGAAGATGATCCTGGCGCTGGTGCAGCCGAAGTTCTTCCTCCCGGCGCACGGCGAATACCGCCATCTGATCGTCAACGCCGGCCTGGGCCGGGCCTGCGGCGTGCCGCCGGAGAACATCTTCATCTCCGACCTCGGCCGCGTGCTGGAGCTGGACCAGACCTCGGCCCGCTTCAACGGCACCGTGCCCAGCGGGCGCGTCCTGGTCGACGGCTACGGCGTCGGCAACGTCGGCAACGCGGTGCTGCGGGAGCGCCGCAGCCTGAGCGACTGCGGCGTCATCGCCGCCGTCGCCGGCATCGACCTCAAGGAAAAGACCGTCACCTCCGGCCCGGAGATCGTCTCGCGCGGCTTCGTCTTTGTGCGCGAGGCGGAGGAGATCATGGACGAGCTCAAGGCGCTGACCAACGAGACGCTGCTCTCCTGCATGCAGAAGAACATGAGCCGCAGCGCCATCAAGGAAGCGCTGGCCAAGCGTCTGAGCGACCACCTCTACAAAAAGACCAAGCTCGAGCCGGTCATCATGCCGGTGCTGCTCGATCTGTAAACCCATCCGACAAAAAGTCCGCCGAAGCATCGGCGGACTTTTTTTACGCGGCCAGCGCGCACAGCAGCGCCAGACCGGGCAGCAGCGCCGGCCACAGCCGGGCGCCGCGCGGCCGGCGGGCGCGCAGCAGCGTGTTTGCCAGGCGCAGCGGCAGGGCGGCGCGCACCGGCAGCGCCAGCGTCCAGGCCGCCGCCAGCAGCGCCTCCGGATGGGGCAGCGCCCGCGGCGCCCGCGCCGCCAACGCGAACCAGGCCGGAAACCGCAGGACGGCGCTCAGCGGCCCGCCGAGGATGGCGCCGGTGCCGAGCGCCAGCAGCGCCGCCGGCGCCGCGCCCGCGGCCAGCGCCGCCAGCGCCGGCGCGCCGCGGGATTTTTCCGGGGCGCCGAGCGCGCAGAGCAGCGCCGGAAAAGGCAGCAGCAGCCGCAGGGCGGCCCCGCCGCCGGCCGCCCGCCAGGCTGCGCCTGACGGCGGCGCCGCCGGCAGGCGCAGCGCGCTCAACATGGGGAGCAGCGCCAGCAGCGCGCAGGCGGCCGCCGGGAAAAACAGCAGCCAGGCAAGCCGGCCCAGGGCCGCCTCCTCCGCGGCGACCAGCCGCCACAGCAGCAGCGCCAGCGCCAGCGGCCCCGCCCAGCGCGGAGCGCCGTCCAGACCGATCAGCGGCAGGAACGCCATCGTCTCGCGCAGGGTCAGGGCCGCGGACAGCCAGCCGCCCAGCGCCGCCCCCAGCTCCAGCGCCCGCCGCATCCCGCCGCGCCCGCGTTCCCGGCGGCACAGCGCCAGCAGCGCCGCGCCGCCGCCGCAGAGCAGGCAGGCGTCCGCACCCGCCGCCCCCGCCGCTGCGGGCGCCAGCCCGCCCCAGACACAGAACCAGAGCAGGTAAAAGCGCTGTGCGTCTGTAAAGCTATTTTCCTTCACATTCATTGTTCTTCAACGGCTTTCGTCGATTTCAGCAGCGGCCACGCCGCATTCTCCCGCCCTTGCGCGCCCTGCGGGCGGCCGCCGTCAAACAGCACCGTGCCGGCGGCCACGGCGCGCGTCAGCCGTCCCTCGCGGACCGCCTCCAGCCGCGGCAGCACCGTCGGCCGCAGCTCCCCGCGCGCGGCGCAGAACGCGCCCAGCGTCACTGTCGGGCCGTTATTTTCCAGCAGCTCCCGCAGCGCCGCGCTCTCCAGTCCCGTCAGGCGCGGCGCGCAGGCGAGCAGCGCCCCGCCCGTCCCGCCGCCGACCGCCAGCGGCACGCCGGGCGGCAGCGTCCCGCTTTGCAGCAGCTCCGTCAGAAACCCCAGCCCCTGTGCGGCGGCATCGCTTCCCAGCACCAGCACCTGCGCGTGCGCGCACCACAGCGGCCGCCCGCTGCGCCGCCCCGCCTCCCGCAGCGCCGCGGCGGGCGTCTCCCCCCGCGCCGCGATCCGCTCGGGCGCCGGCCCCTCGTCCCGGCCGCGCACGGCGGCCAGCTCGGCCGTCGCCTGCCAGTCCGTCCCGGTCCAGTCGAACGCCAGACCGCTGACCACCGCCAGCCGGTCGATCTCCCGCGCGCCGCAGCCGCCGCACAGCAGCAGCGCCAGCGCGCACAGCGGCAGCAGCCGCTTCACGGCCGTCCCTCCCGCTTTCCGGCCAGAAAGCGGCCGAACCTCCGCATGCGCCGGAACGACGGCCGCAGCAGGCTGTCCTCCGCGCTGCCCAGCCCGGAGAGCGGCAGCGCCGCCAGATAGGGCACGCCGAAGGAGCGCAGCGACGCCAGTCGCAGCGCCAGCGCCGCCATGCCGAGCAGAAAACCGTACAGCCCCAGCTGGGACGCCAGCAGCAGCAGCGCCGCCCGCCAAAGGATGACCGGCGCCTTGAGCTTGGGGGCGATCAGCCCCGTGACGCCCGAGAGGGCGACGACAATCAGCATCGAGACCGAAACCAGCTGCGCTTCGACCGCCGCCTGGCCGATCACCAGCCCGCCGACGACCGAGAGCGTCTGGCCGATGCTGCCCGGCGTGCGCGTCCCCGCCTCGCGCAGCAGATCGAAGCAGAGCAGCAGCAGCAGGATCTCCGCCAGCGAGGACAGCGGCACGCCCTGGCGCGCCGCCGCGATCTTCAGCAGCAGCGGCAGCGGCAGCAGGTCCTGATGCCAGGTGACAAGCGCCAGATAGACGGGCGCCGCGGAGACGGCCAGCAGGAAGCCCAGCGTGCGCAGCACGCGGCTGACGCCCGCAAAGGCAAAGCCGACATAATAGTCCTCGCCCGCCTGCAGATGCTCCAGAAAGATGTGCGGCAGGGTCAGCGCCGTCGGCGAGCCGTCGGTGAGGATCACGATGCGCCCCTCCATCAGCTTGGCGGCGGCGACGTCGGGCCGCTCGGTCGTGCCGGTGGTGCGGAAGGCGGAGCGCGGGCTGTCGCGCACCAGCTCGGCGATATAGTTGCCGTCCAGCACGCCGTCGATGCGGATGCGCGCCAGGCGCGCGCGCAGCAGGGCCAGCGCCTGCCGGTCGACCGCGCGCTCGAGGTAGCAGAGCGCGCAGCGCGTGCCGCTGACCGCGCCCAGGGTCAGGCTCTCGAAGCGCAGGTCGGGCGTGCAGAGCTTGCGCCGCAGCAGGGCCTGATTGCCGCGCAGCGATTCGGTGAAGCCCTCGCGCGGCCCCTTGAGATACCGCTCTCCCTCCGGCTCCTGAATGCCGCGCCGCGCATAGCCCTTGCTGCCGACCAGCAGCGCTGTGCCGCAGCCGGCGCAGAACACCGCCGTATCGCCGGACAGCACGCCGCGCACCAGCTCCGGGAAGTCCGCCGTCTGGCGCACCTCGCACAGCTGCATCACCTGTTTTTCCAGAAAATCCGTCAGCGCCCCCTCCGGGCGGGCGCGCAGCCGCACCACCGGCCGGATCAGGCATTCGTTGACCCGGCCGCTGTCCGTCATCCCGTCCACACAGAACAGGCAGCAGCGCACCTGCTCCCCCGGCCGGCCCGGCGGCGCAAACTCGTGGCGCAGGATCGTGCCGTCGCCCGGCAGCAGGCGCGCGAAGGCGGCCATGTTGACCTCGAGACTGCGCGAAACCGTCGTCCGCTCCGTCTCCATGCGCGATCACCCCTTTTCGGGGATAGTATGCGCCGTTTTTCGAACGATCCGGCGCCGCTGTGCGGTTTTTGCACAGAAATGCCGCGGTGACGGTGGATTTTTGCGCGCGTTTCCGCTATGATGACAGTATCCGATCAAAGGGGGACGCTGCCATGACCCTGCCCTATGTCCTGATGCTGTTCTTTGCCTATTCCTTTCTCGGCTGGTGCACCGAGGTGGTCTATGCCGCCGCCAACACCGGCCGCTTTGTCAACCGCGGCTTTCTCAACGGCCCGGTCTGCCCGATCTACGGCTACGGGCTGCTGCTCGTCGTCGCCTGCCTGGAGCCGGTCCGCGGCAACCTGTTCGCGCTGATCTGCGGCGCGGCGCTGCTGACCTCGGGGCTGGAGCTGCTGACCGGCTTTCTCACCGACCGGCTGCTCCATCTCCGCCTCTGGGACTATTCCAAGGTGCCGTTCAATCTGCACGGCTATATCTGCCTCAAGTTTTCCCTGCTCTGGGGCCTGGCCTGCGCCTTCATCGTGCGCGTCGTGCATCCGATGGTGCGCGCGCTGGTGCTGCGCCTGCCCGGGACGCTGACGCTGGTGCTGGACTGCGTGTTCGGCGCCGCCTTCTGCGCCGACCTGATCGTGACCCTGATCGCCGCGCGCCGGCTGCCGCAGCGCCTGGCCGCCATCGGCGAGCTGGAGCGGGCGCTGGACGGCGTCTCCGCGCACATCGGCGGCGGACTGACCGAGGGCGTGCAGAGCGTGCGTGAGCGCAGCGAACGGCTGCGCGGCCTGCTGCGCGAGCGCGGCGACGAGCTGCGCGATGCCGTCCGCGAGCGCGCGCCGGAGCTGGAGCCGCGCTTTGAGCAGCTCCGCGCCCAGCTCTCCCGCCGCAGCCGCATCCATGAGCGCCTGATGAAGGCCTTCCCGGAGCTGAAGGAGGCGCAGCGCCGGCGCCGCGCCCCGCGGGAGGACGCCGCGAAAAAGAACTGACGCCGCGGCGGATGTTTGCAGACGCAGACGCGGCCGGTCATCCTGACCGGCCGCGCCTTTTTTTATTTTGTTTCCGCCAGCGCCCCGAAATCCAGCTCGGCGCAAACGCCGTAATGGTCGCTCGGGCACCAGCCGGAGACCGGGTCCGCCGCCGTCCCGAACAGGAAGAAGCCGCGCAGCGCCGGCGCGGGACGCGGGTAGGTCTCGCGCAGCAGCAGCCAGTCCATCCGCACCCCGGCGCCGGGGCGGTAGCCCTGGCCGCGCCAGCGGGGATTGGTGCCGGTGGCGAGCGTCGGCTCCGGCGCCCCGCCGCCGCGCTCGGCCCATTCCAGCGCCAAGTCGTTCCAGACCGGGCGGGCCTCCGCGCCGTCAAGGCTGCGGCGGCCGAGCGCGAAATCGTGGACGCTGCTCCCGTCGCCGGCGTTGAAATCGCCGCACAGCGCCGTGAAATCGGCGTCGCTGCGCCGGCACGTCAGGGCCGCGATGCCCCGCTCGCGCGCCAGCACGCTGTCCCACGGCAGGTGGACGCAGCCGACCTCAAGGCTGCCGCCGGGCGTGGCCACGGTGACGGTCAGCGCCCCGTCCGCGAAGCACTCCGCCAGCACGGGCAGCCGGGTCAAGATTGCCAGCCCGTCCCGGCGGAAGCAGGCGCCGCAGCCGCAGGCCGCCGCCAGGCTGCGGCAGCGGGCCGCGGACGGGGCCTCCTGCACGCAGAGCAGGTCGGGCTGCAGCCGCGCCAGCTCCGCCGCCGCCAGCGCCGGCCGCTCCGCGCGGCCGCGGGCGTCGTCCCACAGATTCCAGCTTGCAAGCCGCATCGCTTTACAGGATCGGCGGGGCAAGCGGCGGCAGGATTTCCTGCACCGCCGCGCAGACGCGCAGCAAGGCGTTGTCGGCAAACGGGCGGGCAAAGAAGCAGGAGCCGATCGGCAGGCCGCGGGCGTCGGTCCCCACCGGCACCGACATCGCCGGAAAGCCGGTGAAGGGCGGCAGCGTGCGCGGCGCGACCGAGAACACCACCTCGACGCGCTGCCCGTCCATCAGGGCGCGCAGCCGGGCGCGGGTGCGCTGCCGGCCGGCGACGGAGGCGATGTAGTCCGGCGCGGCGAGGCTGCCGTGCTCCTGCACATCCTCGAGCAGATCCTGCCCGTAGCGCAGCGCCGCGTCGCCGATCTCCCGGTTGCGGGCGATCAGCCCCTCCAGCGTGCGCACGGGCGCGCCCGGGCCGAGCGCGTCAAGATAGCTGTTGACCGCGGCGCGCATCTCGTGGCGCATCAGGTCGCTCACGCCGCCCTCGGCGCGGAAGAAGGGCAGCTCGACCAGCTCGGCGCCCGCCTCGCGCAGCGCCAGCAGCACCAGCTCGCCGGCCGCGCGGCGCTCCTCGGTCGTCTCCTCCGCATAATCGCGGGTCACGCCGATGCGGACGCCGCGCAGCGACGCGCCGGCGGTGTCAAAGGCGCAGTGCTCCGGCGTCCCCGCCGTCGCCGCGTCGCGGGGGTCGCGCCCCGCCAGGGCGGAGAGCAGCAGGGCGGCGTCGGCGGCGGTGCGGGCCAGCGGGCCGGCGGTGTCGAGCGTGCCGCTGATCGGCAGGATGCCGCTGCGGGAGACCAGCCCGAGGGTCGGCTTGAGGCCGGCGACGCCGTTGACCGACGCGGGCGAGAGGATCGAGCCGCAGGTCTCGGTGCCCACGGCGACCGGGCACAGCCCGGCGGCGACGGCGACGGCCGAGCCGGTGCTGCTGCCGGAGGGGTTGACCGCGCGGTCATAGGGGCAGAGCACCTGCCCGGCGACGGCGCTGTAGCCGCTGGGCGCGTCCGAGGCCATGTAATGCGCCATCTCGCTGAGGTTGGTCTTGCCGAAGATGACGGCACCCGCCTCGCGCAGGCGGCGCACCAGCTCCGCGTCGCGCTGCGGGATGCTGTCGCGCAGGGCGAGCGAACCGCCGGTGGTCGGCAGCGAGGCGACGTCGATGTTGTCCTTGAGCAGCACGGGGATGCCGTGCAGCGGCGAGCGCACGGCGTGCGCGGCCCGCTCGCGGTCGCGCTGCTCCGCTTCGGCCAGCGCGTCCGGGCAGAACAGGCGGACGGCGTTCAACCCGCCCTCGGCGGAATCGAGACGCGCGGCGCGCTCCATGAAGCAGAGCGCCAGCTCGACGGCGGAAATTTCACGCTTCTCCATCGCGCTTTGCAGCGCGGCCACCGAAGCAAACACAGGATCGATCATCACAAGGCCCTCCCTTTTCATCAATAAACAGCGGGTGCAGTGTTTTTACACTACACCCGCCGGGACCATCTGTCAAGCCGCGCTCAGGCGTCGGCGGCGACCGTGTAGAGCGAGTAGAAATAGCCCTTCTGCGCCATCAGGCGCTCGAAGCTGCCGCGCTCGCACAGCGCGCCGTGCCGCAGCACGACAATCTCGTCGAAGCGGCGGAGCGTCTGCTCCTCGAGCTTGTGGGTGACAAGGATGCGCGTCAGCCCGGCGATGTCGAGGATCGCGTCGGTGACGGCGCGGGCCGTCGCCGCGTCGAGCGCGGCGGTCGCCTCGTCCATCAGCAGCACCGGGGTGCCGCGCAGCAGGCAGCGGGCGATGGAGATGCGCTGCCGCTCGCCGCCGGAGAGATTCGCGCCGTTTTCCCCGCAGCGGCAGTCGCCGCCGCGCTGCTCCACCAGCTCGCGCAGGCCGGCTTTTTCGAGAGCGGCGCGCACCTGCTCCTCCGGAAAATCGCGGAACAGGGTGACATTGTCGCGGATCGAGCTGTCGAAGATGAAGACGTTCTGCTGGATGAGCGACAGCAGGTCGTAGAGCGATTCGGGCGCGATCTGCCGCAGCTCGGCGCCGTCGACGGTGACGGCGCCCTCATAGTCCCCGAACGCGCCCATCAGCAGGCTGAGCAGCGTGCTCTTGCCGCTGCCGCTGCCGCCGACGACGGCATAGCTCCGGCCCGCCTCAAAGCGCTGGGAGAACGCGCGCAGCGCCGGCTCCGCCGCACCCTCGTAGCGGCAGGTGACGTCCCGCACCTCGATGGCGTCGCGCAGCGCGGGCTCGATGGCGGCGCCCTGCCGGCCGGCGTGTTCGCTCGCCAGCCCCGCCAACTTGTCGATCAGGCCGAGCGCGGCGCGGGCGTTGGCGAGGAGCTGCGGCATGGTGCGGATCGGCTGGATGATATAGTTCATCATCTGCACGAAGGCGAAGACGACGCCGACCGTGATGCTGCCGCGGATGCAGAGATAGACGCCGTAAAAGAACACGCCGAACTGCACCAGAAATCCGGTCAGCGCGCCAATGATCTGGATGAGATCGTTGGTCATGCGCCGCTCGCGGCGCGTCTGCTCCAGCGCGGCGTTCTCGCGCCCGAACAGGCGCAGCGCCTCGCGCTCGGCCTTGAAGCTCTTGATGACCGGGAAGCCGGAGAGCAGATCCTTGACCGCGCCGACAAAGCCCTCGTTGCGGGCGCTGACGCGCGTCTCGGCCGCCGTCAGCCGCACGCCGAAGCGCATCGACGCCAGGATGGGGATGACCGACAGCGCCAGCACCACCAGCGTCAGCGACCAGTTGTACCAGAACATCATGGCGAGCGAGCCGACGATCCAGATGGCGTTGTTGATCAGCTCGAACAGTTTGGCCAGCAGGTTCTCCTCGATGGAGGCGCAGTCGTTGGTCAGCGCCGAGATATAGCGCCCCGTGCGCTCGTGCGCGAAGGAGGCGATCCCCTTCTCCGTCAGGCGCGAGAAGGCGTAGTCCTTGTACTGGCACATGCAGCGCGCCAGGAAGTGGCGCGGGCATAGCGCAGCACAAGCCAGCTGCCGAAGGAGACGACGGTGAACACGGCCGTCTCCCGCGCCATCATCGCCAGGCCCGTCATGCCGCTGCCGGCGCCGATCAGGTCGAGCAGCTGCTGAATGATGCGCGCGATGTAAATGTCCGTCGCGGAATTGACGACGGCCGCCAGCGCCGCCAGCGCCCCAATCCCCCGGTTGCCGCGCAGCATGGCCGCCAGATAGGGCTGCCGCGCGGAGTGCGTTTTCGTCATGCACCCGCCCCCTTTTGTGCTATATTATATTCAATATTACTTCGTCTGTCAATGTATTATTTTAGACAAAATATACGAAACAATACAGCACTCTGCACAACCGCGGCGGCGCGGCAAAACGCCGGCCGCAGGCAATGCCTGCGGCCGGCGGAAAAAAGGGCGGCGGCGCTTACAGCTTCGGAATGCTGGCGAAGCCCTTTTCCAGATCGGCGTCGGTGGGGATATAATCGGTCATCGTGCCGTTGTGGTAGGCGGAGTAGGCGGCGAGATCGAAATAGCCGGTGCCGGTCAGGCCGAAGAGGATGACCTTGTGCTCGCCGGTCTGCTTGCAGCGCAGCGCCTCGTCCACGGCGGCGCGGATGGCGTGGCTGCTCTCGGGCGCGGGGAGCGTGCCCTCGCAGCGGGCGAAGGCCGTTGCCGCCTCAAAGACGCGGGTCTGCTCATAGGCGACGGCGTCGATCAGCCCCTTGTCGTGCAGCAGCGAGATCATCGGGTTCATGCCGTGATAGCGCAGGCCGCCGGCGTGGTTCGGCGAGGGCATGAAGCCGCTGCCGAGGGTGTACATCTTCATCAGCGGCGTCGATTTGCCGGTGTCGCCGAAGTCGTAGGCGTAACGGCCGCGCGTCAGCGACGGGCAGGAGGCCGGCTCGACGGCGACGAAGCGGATGCGGTTCTTGCCCTCCAGCCGCTCGGCCATATAAGGCGCGATCAGCCCGCCGAGGTTGGAGCCGCCGCCCGCGCAGCCGATGATCACGTCGGGCGTGACGTTGTATTTGTCGAGCGCGGCCTTGGTTTCCAGGCCGATGATGCTCTGATGGAGCAGCACGTGGTTCATCACGCTGCCGAGCAGGTAGCGGCAGTCGTCATGCTGCGCGGTGTATTCGAGCGCCTCGGAGATCGCGCAGCCGAGACTGCCCGGCGTGCCGGGGAAGGCCTCGTTGATCTTCCGCCCGACGGCGGTGGTGTCGGAGGGCGAGGCGATGACCTTGCCGCCGTAGGTCTCGATGACCGCCTTGCGGTAGGGCTTCTGCTCGGCGGAGGCGCGCACCATGTAGACGGTCAGGCCGAGGCCGAAGAAGCCGCAGGCCATCGCCAGCGCCGTCCCCCACTGCCCCGCGCCCGTCTCGGTCGCCACCTGCCTGAGTCCCTGCTGCTTGGCAAAATAGACCTGCGCCACGGCGGAGTTGAGCTTGTGGCTGCCGCTGGTGTTGCTGCCCTCGAACTTGTAGTAGATCTCGGCGGGCGTGCCGAGCGCCTTCTCCAGGTTGTAGGCGCGCACGACCGGCGAGGGGCGGTACATGCGGTAGAAATCGCGCACCTCGTCCGGGATGGGGATGCGCTTGTCGGTGTGGTCGAGCTCCTGCGCGGCGGCGGCGTCGCAGAAGATGTGCTTCAGCATCTCCGCCGTGACCGGCTGGCCGTCCGGCGTCAGCATGCCGGGGGCGTCGGGCAGGTAGGCCTGCAGGTTGAGCCAATACTGCGGCATTTCGTTCTCGGTGAGGAAGATCTTGTACGGGATGGGCTGTTTCATGGGGTTCCACTCCTTTTTCGGGACAGAAAAAAACGCTTCTGTCCCATGATTTTTGATCATAGGACAGAAGCGTGAACTTCTGCGGTGCCACCTATGTTCGTCCCGAAAGGGGGCGCGCTCAGCCGCGTGCAAACACACGCGCAACGCGATCACGGGCGTTTCCCGTCCTTGCTAAAGCGGTCTCCCGCCTCGCGCGGCCCTCGCCGGTCCATTCTCCGGGACCTCCGCCGCCGCGATCCCACCACCCGCGGCTCTCTTGGACATCAGTTCCCCGGATACTCCTCCGGTTCATCGGTTTAATGCTGACATGATAACACCGCTTTTGCGCGTTGTCAAGCGAAAGCGGCCGCAAATCTCGCCAAAAAAGCGGGCCGGCGGCGGCGCTTTTTTGTGGCGTTTCGGCCGAACGCGGCGCATGCGCGGCGCAGAAGCGCCGCCGGGCGCCGCCGCGTCTGCCGTGTTTTTTGGCTTATACGCCCACCGCGCAGCCGTCGCGCCTCGGATCGGCGGCGTTTTCCCCGGCGGCATGCCGCCGGGGGCCCCGTCCGATTGCACAGGGACGCCGCAGGCGCGGCGCGGCGCAGAAGCGCCGCAGGGCGCCGCCGCGTCTGCTGTGTTTTGGCTTATACTCCCACCGCGCAGCCGTCGCGCCTCGGGTCGGCGGCGCCCTGGTAGACGCCGTCGGCGCCGATCAGCACGGCCTGCACCGAGCCGAACACGCGGTCCCACTCGCCGTGCACGGTGACCGTGTGGCCCAGCGCGCGCAGCCTCTCGACCGTCTCCGGCGGCACGCGGGACTCCAGATGGACCGACGCCTCGTGGTCGTCATACATCCGGGCCAGATCGACCGCCGCCTGCAGCGCCATGCCGTGATCGACGAGATTGGAGATCACCTGCACGACGGTCGAGATGATGCGCAGTCCGCCCGGACTGCCGAGCACGGCGACCGGCCTGCCGTCCTTGAGCAGGAAGGTCGGCGACATGCTGGACAGCGACTTTTTGCCCGGCGCGACGCAGTTGGCCGAGGACGGATCGAGCGAGAAGTCCTCCATCGTGTCGTTGAGGCAGAAGCCCAGCCCCTCCGGCGCGACGCTCGAGCCGAAGAAATGGTTGATCGTCTTGGTGCAGGCGACCAGGTTCCCCGCGCGGTCGGCCACCGAAAAATGGGTCGTGCTCGGCGACTCGTATTTCCACGGATCGCCGCTCTCCGGCGCCGAGGCCCGCTCCATGCGGATGGCGGCGGCGCGGGTGCGGGCATAGGTCTTGTCCATCAGCCCGTGCAGCGGCACGGGGCCGAAATCCGGATCGCCCATGTACTTCTGCCGGTCCGCGTAGCAGCGCTTGAACACCTCGCTGAGCAGGTGCAGCTTCTCCGGCGAATCGGGCGCCATCGCCGCCACGTCGAACTGCTCGAGCATGTTGAGCGCCTCGAGCACAATGGCGCCGCCCGAGGACGGCGGCGGCGAGGAGATCACCTCATAGCCGCGGTAGCTGCCGCGCACCGGCTCCAGCTCGCGCGGCTCGAAGCGGCGCAGATCCTCCGCGTCCAGCACGCCGCCCGAGGCGCGCACGGCGGCGACGACCGCCGCCGCCACCGGCCCCTCGTAAAAGCCGTCGCGGCCCTCCGCCGCGATGCGGCGCAGCGTCGCCGCCAGCTGCGGGTTGCGGAAGACATCCCCGACCTGCAGCGGCGTGCCGTCCGGCCGGCTGTAAAGGCGGGCGCCGGCGCCGTATTTTTCCATGTGCTCGCGGTGCGCGCACAGATCGCCATAGAGGATCGGGGTGACGACAAAGCCTTCCTCCGCCAGGCGGATGGCGGGCGCCAGCACCCGGGCCGGGGTCATCGTGCCCCAGCGCTCGAGCGCGCACAGCAGCCCGGAGGTATCGCCGGGGACGGCCACGGCCTTGCCGCCGTAGACGTTCTCCTCGTCCGCGGCGCTGCCGTCCGCCAGCACGCGGTACATCGCAGGCGAAGCGCCGCGCGGCGCCGGCTCGCGGAAATCGAGAAACCGGCAGTCGCCGGTCTGCACGGAGCGGAACATCAGAAAGCCGCCGCCGCCGAGACCGTTGGCGTTCGGCTCGCAGACGCCGAGCGCGAAGCCGACGGCCACCGCCGCATCGACGGCGTTGCCGCCCGCGGCGAGGATCTCCCGCCCGGCACAGCTCGCCTCCCAGCGCCCGGCCGCGACCATGCCGGCAGCGCTCTGCGCGCTGCGGCCGGTGCGAAGCATCTCGCCCCGCTCGTCAAAGGAACGAAAGGACATGATATTACCTCTTTTCATGCTATCTGGCTTATGTTGTCTTGCTGATGCTGTGATGACTCAATCAACCCGCGGCGGGCGGGCCGCCCGGGGGCGCCTGCTGACGCGGCGGATGCCGCCGGACGCCTTTCCTCAGCGGACAAAGGTGTCCTGTCCGGCGAGCATGGTGCGCTCGACCCGGACATTCAAAATGTCCCGCGGCGCGATGGCGAACAGGTTGCGGTCGAGCACGGCGAGATCGGCAAACTTGCCGGGCTCGAGCGTGCCCATATAATCCTGGTCGCCGGTGGCATAGGGGATGTTCTTGCTGAACATGCACAGCGCGTCGTAGACGCTCATGCGCTCCTCCGGCTGCATGCCGCCCTCCGGCCAGCCCTTGAGGTCCTGGCGGGTGACGCAGCTGTAAATCGCGGGCATGGGGTTGTAGCTCTCGACGGGCGAATCCGAGCCGCCGGTCAGCAGCAGGCCGTTCTGGCGGTAGGTCTCCCACAGATAGCCGGTCTTCATGCGCTCCGGCCCGAGGCGGTCCTGCACCCAGTGCATATCGGTGATGAAGAAGGCGGGCTGGATGTCGAGCACGACCGGCAGCCTGGTCATGCGGGCGATGAGCTCGTCGGAGGCGAGCTGGGCGTGGATAATGCGGAAGGGGTGCTGCGCGATTTTCTCCTCGCTCCAGCCGTCCTTCCTCAGCTCGGCCACGGTGTGCTCCACGGCGGTGACGACGAGATCGAGCGCGCGGTCGCCGATGGCGTGGGTCGCGGACTGGATGCCCTCGCGCGCGGCCCTGAGCATCTTGCGCTCAAGCGCCTCGAGATCCTCGACGACGATGCCCGAGGTGCCTGGATCGTCGGCATAGGGCTCATAGAGCGCCGCGCTGCGGGAGCCGAGGCTGCCGTCGCAGAACAGCTTGTAGCCGCCGAGCTGCGTCTTGTGCTTCGGGTCGGCGCGCTGCGCGTCGGTCGTGAAGGGCTGATGCCCCTCGAGCTTTTCGAGCTTGTCGAGATAGACGGTCACGCGCAGGGGCAGCAGTCCCGCGCGGTCCAGCGCGTCATAGACCGCGACGTCCTCGACGTACTTCCAGATGTCGGCGGCGTAGGTGTGCATCATCGTCATGCCGAGCGAGGCCATGTCCCTGAGCTGGCGCACCATGATGTCCTTTTTGACGGCGGGATCGTTCATCGGATCGGGGATGAGCTCGTCAAAGACCTTGGTGAGCTGCTCGCGCAGCACGCCGTTGGGATAGCCGTCCGCCTCGCGTTCGACAATGCCGCCCGGGCCGGGGGCATAATCCCGGCCGATGCCTGCCGTCTCGAGCGCCAGGGTGTTGGCCACGACATTGTGCAGGCAGACGCGCTTGATGACGATGGGGTGCCGGGTGCTGGCGGCGTCAAGATCGTGCCGGGTCGGCATCCGGTCGCCGAAATCGCTCCACTTCGACTGATCGAAGTTCGAGCCCTTGATCCACTGTCCCTCCGGGGTGACGGCGGCCTTGGCGCGCAGGCGCCCGATGACCTCCGCGAACGAGGTGCACGGGCCGAGATCGACGGTCGTCAGCGTCTGACAGAAGGCGTAGAAGTGCATGTGGCTGTCGCCCATGCCGGGGATGACGGTCTTCCCGCCGAGATCGATGCACTCGCGCGCGTCATAGCGCGCCCGCGCATCGGCGTCCGTGCCGACAAAGACGATCTTCCCGTCCCGGATGCCGAGCGCCTGCGCGATGTCCTGTTCGTTCCTGAGCGTGTGGATGCTGCCATTCAGAAGCAGCCGGTCGAGCGTTTCTTTCATGGTTGATGCCTCCCTTATTTTTCAAGCAGGTTCAGGATTGTGCGGAGCACAAGCTCCGGCGTGACATGGAAGCTGTAATTCTTTTCCAGCCGCTCGGTGAACTTGTGCGCGTCATGGCCGAAGGTGCCGATGTCCAGCACCGGCAGGTCGAGGGCCTGCATATCCGCCAGCGGCAGGTCGTAGGTGACGCCGAAGCCCGGCAGGTTGTCGCGCAGGGCGGCGACGACGCGCGGCTCGCGCGGGGCGGCCGCGTAGCTCAGATCGGAGATATAGGGGAAAAACTTCTTCCACACCAGCCGGTCCTCGCCGGCGGTCTCGGCCACCGTCCGCCGCGCCGCCGCAAGCAGCTCGCGCTCCTTTTCCCGCGTCCCCTCGACATAGATGTGCGGATAATAGGGCGGGAAAAAGCAGACGATGACGGCGGGATCGCGGTCGCTCCACAGGCTGTGGACCAGCTCGACCAGGCGCAGCGACTGCTCGCGCGCGTCAAGCCCCTCCTCCGCCGCCAGGCGCTTGGCCAGCGCCTCCATCTGCGCGTCCAGCTCCGCGCCGCGCTCGGCGCGCACCCGGGCGCACAGCTCGGCGAAGGTCAGCACCCGCGTTCGCCAGGGCAGCTGCTGCCGCGGGCGGCGGCTGAGGGCGCAGTAGCGGTCATAGCGCGCCTGCAGCGCGGCGAGCGTCCGGTCCATCGCCTTTTCCGCCGCGCCGGTCATGCGCGCCAGCACCTGGTCCGGCGTGCTGCAATGGGTGGCGTAATTGAAATAGACCAGCGCCGTGCCCGCCGTCTGGACGCTGTACTCCGGCTTGAGGTCCCGCTGCCGCAGGGCGACGGGCGGCAGCGTCGTCTCGCCCTCGGCCGTGTCGCAGTAGTCCGGGTTGAGGTCGATCTCCGCGGTGATCGCGGCGGCGATCTGGTTGGGGTCGAGGCCCTTGAAGGACTCGCCGACATGGGTCTCCTTGCCGACGACATAGAACGCCGGCAGCAGCTTGCCGACCGTGCCGACATAGATGTATTTGTTCCCGTCGCCCGCATACTCGCCCGTCATGTAATCGGTGTCGAGCAGGGCGCGGAAATCGTAATCGCCGCTGTCCTGCAGCGCCCGCAGGGCGGTGACGGCGCTCAGCATCCCGGCGCTGCCGCCCTCCTCGTCGCAGACGCCGAGGAAGATCAGATTGCCGGAAAACGCCCGGGGATCGGCGGAGAGGAACTCCATCAGCGCCAGCAGCACGGCGTCGCCGGCCTTCATGTCGAAGACGCCGCGGCCGAAGAGGTAATCGCCGCTCTCCAGATCGCGGCGGCATTCCGGGGGCAGGTTCTCCATCTCCCGCAGCTTTTCCGCCAGCTCGCGCGGCCGGTGCGCCCAGGGACGCAGCGCCCCGTAATCGGAGACGCCGACGGTGTCCATGTGCCCGACGCAGATCACGGTGCGGCGGCTGTCGTCCTTCTCGCCGCGCAGCACCGCCATCACGCTGCGCCGGCCCAGCCGGTCGCCCCGGGCGTCCAGATAGCAAAGCAGGTTGGGGTGGGCCTTGAAATAGGGCATCTGCGCCAGCAGGTCATGGACGAGCGCCGCCATGCGCAGCTCGTCGGGGGTGTTCAGCACGCTGGGCTGCTCCGTCAGGGTCACAGTCAGCTCCTCGATGCGCGCGGACAGGTCGGGCATCATGTTCGTTCCTCCCATATTGAATCGTCAGTCGGTGAAAAAGCGGATCAGCGCCTCGCGGCAGCGCTCCGCGTCGGACAGCAGCACGTATTCGTCGGGGCCGTGAAACCGGGCGCCGCCCGGCCCGAGCAGCACCGTCGGAAGGCCGGCGACGCCGCCCAGCAGGTTGAAGTCGCCGATGCTGGTCATGCAGGTCAGGCGCGGGGCCGCGCCCCACGCCGCCGCCGCGCTCCGCGCCAGGCGGCGCACCAGCGGATCGTCCTCCGCCACGACATAGGGCGGGAACCCGCCGTCAAACCCCGGCGCCGGCGGCGCGCGGAAGGCAAGCTCCCAGCCGCAGCGCAGCCCGGCGCCGCGCAGGGCCGCCTCGGTCTCGCGCCGCACCGTCTCGCGGCTCTCCCCCCGCACGATGTGGCGGAACACCTCGACCTCGGCGCGGTCCGGCACGCTGCAGGCGTCGCCGCCGCCCGCGATGCGGACCACGCAGGTCGAGCCGCGGCCGAGGCACGCGTCGCAGCGGGGCGCGGCGGCGTTGATCGCCGTCACCGCGCGGGCCGCGTCGTCGATGGCGGAGAGGCCCGTTTCCGGCGCGGCCGCGTGGGCCGCCCGTCCAACAATGCGCAGCGTGTAGCTGAGGCCGCCGCGCGCGCCCAGACCGAGCACCGGGCCGGCGAGGCCCGCGAAGGCGCCGGCCGGCTCGCAGGAGATCACGCCCTCCGCCCGGCCCAGCCGGCCGTCGGCGATCAGGAACGTCGTCCCCAGGCCGTAAGGCCCCTCCTCGCCGCAGACCAGGCTGTAACCGACCGCACCGCGCAGCTCCGCCCGGCGGGCGCACAGCGCGGCCAGCGCCGTCATCATCGCCGCCGCGCCGCCCTTCATGTCGAGCGCGCCGACGCCGTAAAGCCGGTCGCCGTCGATCTCGCCGCCGTAGGGCGGGCGCGTCCAGCCCCGGCAGAGGCGCACGGTGTCCAGGTGGCCGTTGAGATGGATCCGCGGCCCCGGGCGGGCGCCCTCAATGACGCCGCAGAGATTTTCGCCGTGAAAATCGGCGGCCGCCGCGTAAAAGCGGTGCCGCTCGACCGGAACGCCGCACTGCTCCAGCCAGGCGGCGGCGTATTCCGTCGCCGCCCGCTCCTGAAAATACGGGCTTTCAATGCGCACCAGGTCCCGGAGCAGGTTTCGCAGCTCTGAATCCGCCATGAGGATCGCGCCCCTTCGCACAGATTCCGGGTCCATCATAGCACCTTTTTCGGCATTTGTGTACCATTGAAAAGCACAAAAGCACCGCCCGCCCTTGCATTTTTGCGCGGCACGCACTAAAATGGATATTTATGTGAGGCGATTAGATGAACAGGCATGCGGCGCTCGATATGACCCGCGGCAAGGCCGCCGGACTGATGATCCGGTTCGCCGTCCCGCTGCTGATCGGAAATCTGTTCCAGCAGCTCTACAACATTGTGGACAGCGCCGTGGTCGGCAACTATGTCGGCTACGCGGCGCTGAGCGCCGTCGGCACGTGCAGCGTGCCGCTGCAGGTGATGATTGCCGTCTTTCTCGGCATCGGCACCGGCGCGACCATCCTGATCTCGCAGCTCTGCGGCGCGGAGGACCGCGCCGCGCTCCGGCAGGCGGCGCGGACGGCCAACGCCTTCCTGCTGATCTGCGCGGTGCCGCTGACCGTCCTCGGCTATTTCGGCGCCGGGCCGCTGCTGCGGCTGATCGACGTGCCGGCGGACGCCTTCGGCATGGCGCGCACCTACCTCTCCGTGCTCTTTCTCGGCACGGTGGCCAATCTCGGCTACAACCTCAACGCCGGCATTCTGCGCGGCATGGGCGACAGCCGCTCGCCGCTCCTTTTCCTGGTGGTCAGCTCGCTGCTGAACGTCGGGCTCGACCTGCTGTTCGTGGCCGTGTTCGGCTGGGGCGTGGCCGGCGTCGCCTGGGCGACCGTGGCGGCCCAGGCCTGCTCCTGGGCGCTCTCGATCTTCTGGATCCGCCGTTACAGCCCGGAGCTCGACATGCCCGTTGTCTCCCTGCGCATGGAGCGGCCCCTGCTGCGGCGCATGCTCGGTCTGGGCCTGCCGCTCGGCCTCAACAACTCCATCGACGCCCTCGGGCACCTGATTCTCCAGGTGCTGATCAACCGCCAGGGCACGGTTTTCATGGCGGGCTACACCGCCGCCAACCGCATCGACGCCCTGATCTACTACACGCTGGTCGCCTTCGGCGCGGCAGGCACGACCTTCGCCGGGCAGAACATCGGCGCCCTGCGCCGCGACGACACCCCGGAGCGCCGCCGCCGCATCGACCGCGGCCTGTGGACCATCCTCGGCATCACGCTCTGCGCCTACCTGGCGCTGGCGGCCTTCATCCTCCCCTGCGGCCGCTGGCTGATCTCGCTGTTCAACAGCGATCCGCAGGTCATCGCCGCCGGCTACATGCGCCTGCGCTGGCTGGTGCCGTTCTACTGGATGTACTGCTGCTTCTATCTGTTCTGCTCCTACCTGAGCGGCGCGGGCATGGTCAAGATGCCCACGGTGGCCAACCTGCTGGTGTTCTGGCTGGCGCGCCTGCCCGCCGCCTGGCTGCTGACGCGCGCCTTCGGCGCCAATTACCTGCACGCCTGCTTCCCCATCAGCTGGCTCTTCGGCATGGTGTTCACCGGCATCTACTACTTCCGCGGCAACTGGAAGAAGAAGGCCATGCCGGAGCCGCCGCGGCCCTGAGCCGGCCCCGCCGGCGCGTGCGAAAAAAGACCGGCCCGCAGAAAGCGGACCGGCCCCGCAAACAAAAGGCTCCCGCCTGTCATGCAGGCGGGAGCCTTTGGCTCAAAACGGATCCTCAGTCGGCGCGGATCAGCTTTTCCAGCAGCGGCAGCGCGCGCTCGATCTTTTCGGTCGTGCAGCAATAGGACAGGCGCAGCCAGTTGGGGCAGCCGAAGTCTCCGCCCGGCACGAGCAGCAGGCTGCAATCGTCGCGGGCGCGGTCCGAGAACGCCTGCGCGGTCAGCCCGTGCGGCGCCCGGAAGAACAGGTAGAAGGCGCCGTCCGGCCGGGCGCAGGTATAGCCCATGGCGGTCATGCGGGTATAGAGCAGGCTGGCGTTGCGCTCATAAACCGCGATGTCCGGCTTGACGTCGGCGCACATCGCCGCGACCTTCTGCATCAGCGACGGGGCGCAGACGTGGCCCATCAGGCGGGCCGCGCCGGAGATGGCGTCGCAGACGGTGTCGAAGTCGTCCAGCTCATTGGGCGCGAGGACATAGCCGATGCGCTCGCCGGGCAGGGACAGCGACTTGCTGAAGGAATAGCAGACGATGGTGTTGTGGTAGAAATCCGGCACCCAGGGCACCTCGACGCCGGCGTAGACCAGCTCGCGGTAGGGCTCGTCGCTGATGAGGTAGACCGGATGGCCGTACTCGTGCGACTTGCGCTCCAGCAGCGCCGCCAGGCGGCGGATGGTCTCGGCGGTGTAGACGACGCCCGAGGGGTTGTTGGGGCTGTTGATGATGACGGCCTGCGTATGCGGGCTGATGATCTCCTCCGCGGCGCGGAAGTCGATCTGGAAATGCTCCTCGTCGGCGGGCACAACGCGCAGCCGGGCGCCGCGCACGGCCGCGAACACCTTGTACTCCGGGAAATGCGGCGCGAAGGCCACAAACTCGGTCTCCCCGTCGAGCGTCAGGCCGCCCAGCGTGGCGGTCAGCGCCGGGGCGGCGCCGCAGGTCATAAAGATGTTGCGCTTGTCGAGCGAGAGCCCGTAGCGGCGGTTGAGGCCCGCGGCGATCTCGTCGCGCACGGGATCGGCGCCGGCGGCGCTGGTATAGCCGTGGAGCGCGACGGGGTCGCTGTCGAGCAGCGTGCGGATCGCGTCCTCCACCGCCTTGGGGGCGGGAATGCTGGGGTTGCCGAGGCTGAAGTCCAGCACGGAATCCGGGCCGTGCTCGACGGCGCGGCGGCGGCCGAACTCAAACAGCTCGCGGATGCAGCTCCGGCTGTTGCCGAGCGTGAACATCTCTTTGGATACCATGGCGCGCTCCTCTCAGGCTTCCATGCCCGCCTTGAAGGCGCGGAGGTTGAGCTCCAGCACCTTGGGCGGCAGGTTCTCGCGCAGAATGTCGTCCCAGTTGATGTCGGTCATGTTGAAGGCCTTGACCATGGCGCCCATCAGCACGACGTTCATGCATTTGGCGTTGCCCAGCTCGACCGCGATCTTGGCGGCGGGCAGGACCAGCGTCTTGAAGCTCTTCTGCATCGCCTCGATGCAGCCCTGCGGATATTCCGCCATGCCGGCGGCGACCGGCATGGAGGCGATCTCGTAATCGTTGATGACGGCGACGCCCTCCGGCTTGAGGAACTCGGCGTAACGGACGGCCTCCATCTTCTCGAAGGCCACCATCACGTCGGCCTGGCCGCGGCCGATGATCGGGGAATAGACCTTTTCGCCGTAGCGGACCTGCGTCGAAACGCTGCCGCCGCGCTGCGCCATGCCGTGAACCTCGCTCATCTTGACGTCATAGCCCTCGCGGATCAGGCCCTGGGTCAGCAGCTTGCTGACCAGAATGGTGCCCTGACCGCCGACGCCGACCAGAAGAATGCTCTTCACATTGCTCATCTTGCTCACCTGATCCTTTCAATGGCCCCGAACGGGCAGACCTGCGCGCAGACCTTGCAGCCCACGCAGAGCGTCTCGTCGATGTGCGCCTTGCCGTCCTTCATGGCGACGGCCGGGCAGCCGACCTTCAGGCACATCTTGCAGCTGCGGCACTTGTCGCGGTCGACCTCGCACAGACCGATGTCGTGCTTGATCTTCTTGATGAGCAGGCAGGGGCGGCGGGTGATGATCGCCGCGGGCTCGGTGCTCGCCAGCGCGTCGTCCACGGCCTTCTGCATGGCCTTGAGGTCCTGCGGGTCGACGATGATGACGTTGGTGAAGCCGTAGGAGCGCAGCACGTCCTCAATCCGGATGCCGGGCACCTTCTCGCCCATCAGCGTCTCGCCGCTGCCGGGGTTGTCCTGGTGGCCGGTCATGCCGGTGATCGAGTTGTCGAGCACGACGGGGATGACATGGCCCTTGTTGTAGGCGATGTCCACCGCGCCGGTCATGCCGCTGTGGAAGAAGGTGCTGTCGCCGAGGACGCCGAACACCTTTTTGTTGGTCTGGCCGGTCATCTCAAAGGCCTTGGCCATGCCCATGGCGGCGGAGAAGCCGCCGCCCATGCAGACGACGCTGTCCATCGCGTTGAGCGGCTCGGCGCAGCCGAGCGTGTAGCAGCCGATGTCGCCGCAGATGACGAAATCCTTGCCCTTGGACATCGTATAGAAGAAACCGCGGTGCGGGCAGCCCGGGCACAGCGCCGGCGGGCGGCCGACCACGCCCGCGTCGACCGGCGTGATCTTGGGCTCGACGCCGAACACGCCCTTGGCGACGATCTCGGGGTTGAGCTCATACATGTTCGGGATGTACTTCTTGCCCTCGCAGGCGATGCCGGCGGCCTTGATCTGCTCCTCCATGAAGGGCTCGAGCTCCTCGACGATATAGAGCTTCTCGACCTTGGCGGCGAAGGTGCGGATCAGATCCATCGGCAGCGGGAAGGTGAAGCCCAGCTTGAGGAACGAGGTGTCCTCCGGGAAGGCTTCCTTGGCGTACTGATAGGCGATGGAGGCGGTGATGACGCCGATCTTGGTGTTCTTGATCTCCATGCGGTTGATCGGCGTGGTGTTGGCGTAGGCCTCCAGATCGCGCAGCTTCTGCTCCAGCAGCGGATGGTTGAGCTTGGCGTTGGCCGGCGTGCAGACGAACTTGCGCACATTGCGCTTGTAGGGCAGCACCTCGGCCTCGGTGCGGTCGGCGAACTCGACCAGGCTCTTGCTGTGGCAGACGCGGGTGGTCATGCGGTAGAGCACCGGGATGTCGAACTTCTGCGAGACGTCGAAGGCGACGCGCATGAAGTCCTTGCACTCCTGGCTGTCGGACGGCTCGACCATCGCCAGTTTGGCGGCCTTGGCGTAATAGCGGTTGTCCTGCTCGTTCTGCGAAGAATGCATGCTCGGATCGTCGGCGGAGACGATGACAAACCCGCCGCCGACGCCGTTGTAGGCGGCGGTGAAGATCGGGTCGGCGGCGACGTTGACGCCGACGTGCTTCATGGCGCACATCGAGCGGACGCCGGCCATCGAGGCGCCGTAGGCCACCTCCGTGGCCACCTTCTCGTTGGGCGCCCACTCGCAGTAGAGCGCGTCCTTGTACTGGGGCAGGTTCTCGAAGATCTCGGTGCTGGGCGTGCCCGGATAGGCGGCGCCCACCTTGAGGCCGGCTTCATAAGCTCCGCGCGCGGCGGCTTCGTTGCCGGTCATCAGATGTTTCATGCTTCTGCACTCCCTTTCTATATTCACTCAATGGATATTCAATCGATATTCCGGTATTCCCCGGAGATCAGGATTCACGGGAGAAGTCAGTATTCCCGGGCGGGTTCGCCGCGCAGCACGCGCAGCACGCCCAAAGCCAGCGCCGTCCCATCGCGGCTGCGCCGCGACGGGGACCCGTGGAATTTCATGGATTTTCGGCGAGTGAATCGCCGAAAATCAGCGCCGCATGCGCGGCGGAAAGTCGGCGCTCCGGGCCAAACCGGCGATCAGTATTCCCGGGCGGGTTCGCCGCGCAGCACGCGCAGCGCGCCCAGCGCCAGCGCCTCCATCTCGGCCTCGCCGGGCAGGACCAGCACCGGCGCCAGGGCGCCGACCCGCTCCGTGATCGCGGCGCACAGGCGCTTGCTGTTGGCCATGCCGCCTGTCAGCACGATGCCGTCCACGCGGAAGGAGAGCACGGCGCCCATGGCGCCGATGTCCTTGCAATGCTGATAGACCAGGGCGTCAAAGATCAGCCGGGCCTCCGCGTCGCCGGAGAAGGCGCGGTCCTCGACCGCGCGGAAATCGCGTGTGCCCAGATAGGAATAGACGCCGGCCTCGCTGCCGAGCAGCTTCTTGACCTCAGCCTTGGTCTTGCCGGAAAAGCAGAGGTTGACCAGGGCGTTGACCGGCAGGCTGCCGCCGCGGTCCATGGAAAAGCTGCCCTCGTCCTTGACGTTGTAGACGTCGACGACGCGGCCGCAGTCGTGCGCCGCCACCGAGACGCCGCCGCCCATGTGGACGACAATCAGCCGCAGCGCCTCATAGGGCTTGCCGAGCTGCGCCGCGGCGCGGCGGGCCATCGCCTTCTGATTGAGGGCATGGAAGAAGCTCTGCCGCTCCATCCCCTTGAGGCCGGTGACACGGGCGACCTCGGTCAGCTCGTCGGTGCAGACGGGGTCGGTGATATAGGCCGGGATGCGGGCCTCGTCCGCCAGCTCCCTGGCCAGCACGGCGCCCAGGTTGGAGGCGTGCTCGCCGTAGGGCGGCTCGTAAATATCGTGCAGCATGCGGTCGTTGACGGCATAGGTGCCGGAGGGAATGTGCCGCAGCAGGCCGCCGCGGGCCGCGACGGCGTCAAAATCCGCCATGCGGAAGCCGCCGGCGCGCAGCGCCTCCTCAATCAGGGCGCGGCGATAGGGCAGCTGATCGACCACGCGGGCATAGGGCCGCAGGTCCGCTTCGCTGTGCTCCACCGTCCGGCTCCAGACCGGGCGCTCGTCCTCAAAGACGGCCAGCTTGGTGGAAGTGGCGCCGGGGTTGATAACAAAGATCCGCATTGCGTCGCTCCTCCTGTAATATCATTGAAAAATATAACTGAGCATATCAGGGTGCCAAACAAGTTGCGTCGGTCAACTTCCACAAAAAAATCGGCCCGACGCCCGAACTTATGTAGATTATACACCCCATGTATAGGAAAGGCAAGAGAAGATTTTCTTTATCCTAATAGCAGAGAAAGTGAAAAAACGGGGGGCGGCGGCCCGTGCCGCCGCCACCGCGGTTCAGCTCATGACAAAGGTGTCCGCCGTGCAGTAGCGCTCATAAAGCGGGCTCTGCGACATGCCCTCCGCGGTCACGGAGACATAGAGCAGCCCCTTGAGCCGCAGCAGCGAGTGGACCGCGGCGGCGCAGGCGGCGCTGCGCTCGAGGGTGCCGAGCGCGGCGTACTCCGCGGAGAAATCGACATAGACGACATTGCCCGTCACCCGCACGGACAGCACGCGCACCGTGGCGGGCAGCGCGGCCCGCAGGCCCTCCGGCGGCTTCTGCAGCGCCGCGAGGACCGCGGCGCACTGATCGGCAAGGCTGCCGGCGGCGGGCACGAAGCCGCGCTCCTCCCAGCGCGGACCGCTCTCGGTGTCACGCAGGTACCAGGCGCCGGTGCTGGACCGGCCCTGCACGCGGCTGCAGCCGCAGGCCCCTGTCAGCAGCAGGGACAGCAGCAGACAAACGGCTCTTTTCACGCCTTGGCCTCCTCCCAGGCGGGCAGACGCACGGTAAAGCGCGTCCCCTCGCCGTAAACGCTCGAAACCAGCAGCTCGCCGCCGAGCGACTGCACCCACTCCTGCACGATGGACAGGCCGAGGCCGGTGCCGCCGGTGGCGCGCGAGCGGGCCTTGTCCACGCGGTAGAAGCGCTCATAGATGCGCGGCAGCTCCTCCTCGGGGATGCCGATGCCGGTGTCCGCCACCGTCATCGCCACCGTGCCGTCGGCGCGGGCGAAGCGCACGGTGACGCTGCCGCCGTCCTTGTTGTATTTGACGGCGTTCTCCATCAGGTTGAAGACGATGTGATAGACGCCGTCGGCCGTGCCGGCGACCGGCTGGGCGCCCTCAAACTGGAGATAAAAGCGCACCTGATGCTGCGCCGCCGTCGCCGAGAGCACCTGCGCGCACTTGCGCACGGTGTCGCCGAGGTCGCAGCGCACCGGCGTGAGCTCCGGCTGGGCGTCGAGCCGCGACAGGGAGAGCAGGCTCTCCGTGATGCGGGTCAGGCGGCCGATCTCGTCGCTGATGTCGCCGACGAACTCCTGCAGCTCGGCGCGGCCGATGTTCGGGTTCTGGGCGATGGAATCGCTGAGCAGCTTGATGGAGGCCAGCGGCGTCTTGAGCTCATGCGAGGCGTCGGAGACGAACTGGCGGCGCATCGTCTCGGTGCGCTGCAGCTTGCGGGAGAGGTCGTTGAACTCCTCCGCCACCTCGTGCAGCTCGTCCGTGCCGTCCATGCGGATGCGGTAGTCGTAATCGCCGCCGCCGACGGCGTGAACACCCATCAGCAGCGTCGAAAAGCGCTTGCCGAGCGCGATGTTGAACACGGTCAGAAAGACGGCGCACACCACGGTGGCGCCGAAGGAGATCTGATAGATGTCGCTGCGGATGTCGCCGAGCAGACGGGCGTTTTCCAGGCTCTCGACCGTCAGGCAGACCACGCCCGCCGGCTCGCCGCCCGCCAGGATGGGCGAGGCGGCGCAGGAGGAAAAATCGTCCGCCGCATAGTCGCAGCTGAAATAGTCGCGGCCGCCGAGGGCGGCCATCGCCGCCGGCGTGAGCACGACCTGGCCGATGTGCTGCCGGGCGCTGTCATAGACGACGACGCCCGCGGCGTCAAGCACCAGCAGGCGTCCGTCGCGCGCCGTGTCGAGGACGGCGGCCGCGTTGTCGGCGTTCTCCCAGGTCAGGGCGGGAAAGCCCTCCATCGCCGCGGACAGCGCCGTCACGCGCCCGAGCATTTCCTCGCGCGCGGCAGAGATCATCTGACGGCGGACGACGGCCTGCGGATAGTAGTTGAGCAGCAGCAGCGACGCCGCCAGCAGCGCCGCGAACGCCAGCCCCACCTTGAACCGCAGGCTGCTGTGCAGCCTATTCCTGAGATCTGCCTTTGAAATAGTAGCCCACTCCCCACTTGGTCAGGATGTACTCGGGCTTGGCGTCGTCCCGCTCGAGCTTTTCGCGCAGGCGGCGGACATGGACGTCCACCGTGCGGATGTCGCCGGGATACTCATAGCCCCAGACGCTGTTGAGCAGCTTCTCGCGGCTGAACACCCGGCCCTCGTTGCGCATGAGCATGACCAGAAGATCGAACTCCTTCGCCGTCAGCTCGACCGGCTGGCCGTCGGCCCAGACGGCGCGCTGGAGCAGGTCGGCGCGGATGCGGCCGCTCTCCAGCTCCTCGCGCTCCTGCGCGTCGCCGGCGACGCGGCGCAGGATGACCCGGATGCGCGCCTTGAGCTCGAGGATGTCGAAGGGCTTGGTGACATAATCGTCCGCCCCGTATTCAAAGCCGAGCAGCTTGTCGCTGCCCTCGCTCTTGGCCGTCAGCATGATGATCGGCACCTGAGAGCTCTCCCGGATCTTGCGGCAGACCGTGAAGCCGTCCATCACCGGCAGCATCAGATCGAGGATGATCAGGTCATAGCTGTTCTCCCGGAAGAGGGCCAGCGCCGCGGCGCCGTCATAGGCGCCGTCCACCTGATACCCGTCGTTCTCCAAATTGAACTTGATCCCCTTGACCAGCAGATGCTCGTCATCGACCACCAGAATCCGCATGTCGTCGTCCTCCTCCCTATTGCACGGTGATCAGCCCGTCGAGCTGCGCCAGGATGCCGCGGCCGATCCCCTCGACCGCCAGCAGCTCCTCCGTGCTCCGAAACGGGCCGTTCTGCGTCCTGTACGCCACGATGCGGTCCGCCAGCGTCGCCCCGATCCCTGGCAGCTCGTCGAGCTGCGCCGCCGTGGCCGTATTGAGGTCCAGCGTTCCCGCCGGCGTCCGCGCGGGCGCCGCCGCCGCGGAGAGCGCGGGCAGGTCGGGCACGCCGCCGTTCTCCGCCCGCAGCACCGCGCCGCCGCGCAGCGCGCTCAGCCGGCCGGCGAACACGCCGGCGCACAGCAGCGCCAGCGCGCAGAAGATCGCCAGCGCCGTCCGCCCCTTCATCGCTCCCCCACCGCCGTTTCTTAAAATTTCAAATCCGGGTGCACAGCGGCTTGCAATACCGGTCCCCGTTTGATAGAATAATACCATAAAGGGAAGGAAAAAGCACCGGGAGGGCTGAAAAATGTGGAAAAAATTTGTGTGCGCGCTGCTGGCTGCCGCTCTGCTGGTGCTGCCGTGCCTTGCGGCCGACGCGCCGACCGTCGCGGCCAAGGCCGCCATCCTCTATGAAAAGAGCACCGGCGAAACGCTGCTCGAGCAGAACGCCGACGAGAAGCTGTACCCCGCCAGCACCACCAAGCTGCTGACCGCGGCGCTGGCGCTCGAATACGGGAACCCCAACGACGTCATCACCGTCACCAAGGAGGCGACCGACCAGCTCTATGAACAGGGCAGCTCGGTCTACCTCATCACCGGCGAGCAGATGCCCTTCATGGACATGCTGCGCTACCTGCTGATCGCCTCCGGCAACGACGCCGCCAACGCGCTCGCCATCCATATCTCCGGCAGCCTCGAGGCCTTTGTCAAGCTGATGAACAACAAGGCGCAGGAGCTCGGCTGCACCAACACCCATTTCACGAACCCCAACGGCCTGCCCGACGAGAACCACTACACCTCGGCGCGCGACCTGCTCAAGATCGCCCTCTACGCGATGGAGAACGAGACGCTGGCCGGGATCGTCAAGGAGCCCTCGGTCACCCTGCCCGTCACCAACAAGCACGCCAAGACCACCACCAAATATTCGACCAACTACATGCTGGTCGGCAACAAGTCCAACCCCTCCTACAACTATGAGGGCTGCATCGGCATCAAGACCGGCTCGACCACGGCCGCCGGGCTGTGCTTCATCTCCGCCCTCCAGAAGGACGACCTGACCTTCTACACCGTCGTCCTCGGCGCCGCCAAGGGCCAGGACGGCAGCATGGGCAGCTTTGCCGAGACCAAAAAGCTGTTCGAGTATGCCAAGAGCAACTTCTCCATCCAGGTCATGCTCCGCGACACCGAGCCGATCTGCGAGGTGCCGGTGCGCCTGGCCGCCGACAAAAAGGAGAGCGTCATGCTCACCCCCGAGGAGAGCCTGACCGCGCTGCTCCCGACCGACTTCAAGTCAGCCGACCTGCAGCTCGACTACGCCGCCGTCCAGTCGGTCGACGCCCCGGTCAAGGAGGGGCAGGCGCTCGGCACCCTCACCGTCAGCTACCAGGGCAAGGAATACGGCACGCTCAAGCTGGTCGCCTCCTCCGCCGTCCAGCGCAGCGAGACGCTCTACATCATCGACCGCATCACCTCGTTCCTCGGCGGCACCGCCTTCAAGATCATTCTGGCGGCCGTCGTCGCCCTGGTCCTCATCCTCGGCGGCTATGTCGTCTTTGTCAACCGCCGCCGCTCGCGCCGCCGCCGCCGCGGGCGCCACATGTAAAAGAACGCGCAGCCGCCCCGCCTGATTCAGGCGGGGCGGCTTTTTTACACGCCTCAGGCGAGGCTCTTTTTGTACTGGCGGAAGAAATAGTAGGAGATGAAGAGCACCAGCGTCTCGGAGAGCAGGGCCGCGTACCAGATGCCGCCGCCGCCGAAGACCGCGGCCAGCGTCAGCAGGCAGGCGCTCTGCACCACCAGCCCGCGGCCGACGGAGATGGTGATGGCGGCGCGCGGCCGCTCCACCGCCGTCAGGAAGCCGCCCAGCACCACGTTGAAGCCGACCAGCAGGAAGCTGAAGCTGTATTCGCGGAACACCTTCACCGAATAGCCGAACTGCGCCGAGCTGCGCGCGAGGAAGGCCGCGACGACCTGCGGCGTGAACACATAGAGCGCCGTGAAGATGACGGCGGACATCACCGCCGCGGTGGTCAGGCCGTAGCGCAGCAGCCGCGAGCACTGGCGGCGCTCGCCCTTGCCGTAATGATAGCTGACCAGCGGCTGCATGCCCTGCGACACGCCGACCAGGCTCATCACCACCAGCGTGTTGACATAGGCGATGATCGTGTAGCTGACCAGCCCGTTCTCGCCGATGGTGCGCAGGATGGTGCGGTTGAACAGGAAGATCATCAGGCCGGTGCACAGCTCGGTGACGCCGTCGGAGACGCCGATGGGCAGCAGGCGCTTATAGATATGCGGGTCAAAGCGGAACTTCCGCAGGCGGAAGGTCGTCCTGCCGCGCAGAAAATGCGTAAAATAGATCACGCAGGTCAGCAGCTGGCTGCTGCCGGTGGCGATCGCCGCCCCGACGATGCCGACCTTGAAGTGGAAGATCAGGATATAGTCCATCAGGCAGTGGAAGGTGCAGCCCGTCGTCACCGCGATGATGGCCAGACGCGGATAGCCGTCGGTCTTGACCAGAATCTCCATCAGGTAGGAGACGATGAAGCAGGCGCTGAACGGCGCCACGCCGCGCAGGTAGGTTTTCACATACTCCAGGGTGTGATCGGCCGCGCCCAGCAGCCGCGCCAGCGGCCCGGCAAAGCACAGCGTCACCGCCGAGATGAGCACGCCGAGGCAGGCGACGACCACCAGATTCTGCGAGAACAGCCGGTCGGCCTCCTCGCGGTGGCCCTGGCCGAGGTTAATGGCGATCAGCGTCGAGGTGCCGACCGCGAACAGGATGGCGACGGAGAACAGGAAATTGATGAACGGGATCGCCAGATTGACGGCCGCCATAGCGGTCTCCGAGACGCCGCGGGCCACAAAAATGCCGTCCACCAGCGAATAGAGACTGAATACCGCCAGCGACAGCACCGTCGGGGTGACAAAGCGCGCAAAATCGCCCTTCAGGCTCTTGCCCTCGAGCTGCATACTATCATACATCCTTTCTTTATGCTATTAGCATAGCAGAAAGAGCCCGCTTCGGCAAGAGCGCCGCGCAAAAAAAGCCGCCGGAGACATGCGTCCCCGGCGAAAAGCGCCGGCCGCGGCCGGCGCGCGCTCATGCGCGGGCGGATCAGGAGACCAGATAGCGCTCAAAGGTCAGGATCAGCGCCGCCAGCTCGAGCGCGGCCTCATAGCCGTCGCCCGGGCCGCCGAGCAGCTCCAGCAGGCTCTCGGTCGTGCGGCCGCGCTCGGCCAGCACCCGCAGCAGCAGCTCCTGGCGCGCATTCCGGACCGGCTGGAACGCCCCGTCGAGCTCCAGCCCCGTTTCCCCGCCGCGCTCCGTCAGGCGGACGCCCGGCCGGAGCGACAACACCGTTTGCTCCACCATGCAGACCTCCTCACAGCAGATGCAGGCGTTCGGCCGCCGCCTTCGCCTCGCTGCGGCGGCTGATGCCGAGCTTCTGCAGAATATGGCTGACATGCGTTTTGACCGTCGCCAGCTTGATGTCCAGGATCTCGCCGATCTCCTGATTGCTCAGGTTTTCGCACAGCAGGCGCAGCACCTGGGTCTCGGCCGCCGAAAGCGGCTCGACCACGCGGCTCTGCCGCCGGAACAGGCGCGGATACAGCACCGCCTGCGCCCGCGCCGCCGTCGTCAGGCGCTCGAGATAGTCCGGGTCGCCCGTCCAGCCGCAGGCGCCGAGCAGGGGCAGGATCGCCGCGCCGTACTGCGCGACCGGCCAGACGAACTGATAGGTATGGCAGCGGTCCAGCGCGGCGCACAGCTCCGCCCGCCACTCGTCGTCCCGGATCTGCTCCCGGCACAGGGCCGCGAGCAGGCGGAGGTGAATCCCGTCCATCACGCGCCCGCAGCGCTCGCAGTAGGGGCGCAGCCGCGCCAGCAGCAGCAGGCCGTCGCCGCCCTCGCCCTGCATGAACTGCACCATCACGCGCGTGAAATACTGATAGCGCCACATGGCCCAGAGGCGCACGTCGTTCTGCGGCGCCCGGTCCCGCAGCCAGCTCTCCGCGTCCGCCAGGTCGCCGAGGCGGAGCGCGATGCGGCAGAGCAGCGCGTCGATGTTGCCGAGGAAGCGGGTCTCGCCCGCCGCGGCCAGCTTTTCGCGCAGGCTGAGGATCGATTCCCGCGCGGCGCGCGCCTTGCCCTGCGACACCTGCACCCGCGCCAGCAGGCCGACGACCGCGAACTCGATGTCCGGCGTGCCGCGCGCCTGGATCTCGCCCAGGCGGGCCACCAGGGTCAGCAGCCGCCGCGAGACGTCCTCGCCCTTTTCAAACTTGCTCTCGCAGATGGCGCAGTCGGCCAGCCCCACCCCGTCGCGCCCCAGCACGGTCTCCACCGGGCGCCGCATCGTGGCGTAGAGCAGATCGTCCTTTCTGGACCATTCGCAGAAGTCCTTGCCGCCGTTCATGATGCTCGGCAGCATGCTGGTGACCGAGAAGGACGGCACGGCGAGCTGCTTGTCCGCCATCACGCGGAACACGCTGCCGATGACGTCGATCAGCCCCTTGCTGCCGCGCTGCGGCAGGGCGATGTCCAGATAGGCCAGCTTGCCCGTGACGCCGCGCTGGTCGGGATCGCCGCGCTTCATCCGCGCGGCGCAGCGCGCCAGCTCCTCATACCACTGCTCCGAGCCCTCGTAGTCGAGGCGCATGGCGGAGAGCATGCTCATCCCGCACATCAGCGCCGGCGAGCGCAGGATCTCCTCGCGCGGCAGGGAATCATAGTAATCCTGCATCTCGCGGTAATGGCCGACGCCCGGATGCTGCTCGGCGTTTTTGACCAGCAGCGCCGAGATGCGCTCCTGCTCCCCCGCCTTCGCGTAGCAGTCGAGCGCGCGGTCCAGCTCGTCGCGCAGCTCGTAAAACAGCCCGGCGCGGCTGTAAAGGGCGCGCAGCTCGCGCTCCGTCAGCAGCTGGCGCATCTCCCACTGCAGAAAGGCGCGGAAGATCGGCCAGAAATGATAGGTCTCCGCGCCGTCAAAGACGAGCATCGAGGTGTCGCGCTGCAGCTCGCCGAGCAGGCGGCCGGCGTGCGAATCGCCGCTGACCATCCGCGCCAGCTCGAGCCGGAAGGTCTCAAAGGGCGCCAGATTGACCAGCAGCGCGCGCAGCGGCGCGTCAAAGCGGCGGAACACCGCCTCGTGATAATAGGTGAACAGGTCGCGCCGGCAGGCGTCATAGACCGAGACATCATAGGCGGCGCCCCGCGCCAGCCGCCCGCACAGGATCTCCAGCGCCAGCGGATAGCCGCTGAAATCGCGCTGGACGGCGGCCAGCATCCCGGGGTCCGGGGCGATGCCGCGCGCCTCCAGCATCTGCTGCGTCGCGGCGCGGTCAAGCATCAGCTCGTCCATGCCGATGACGCTCAGCAGCCCGGAGAGCTGGAAGGGCATCAGCCAGCCCGGCAGTCCGCCCCGGCTCAGCAGCACGAAGCGCTGCCGGGTCCGCGCGCGGATCAGCATGCAGAGCGCCTGCTGGCGGGCCGTGTCGTCCAGCGCCTGCAGGCCGTCGATCAGCACGGCCTCCCCGTGCTCCGGCACGCTCTCCGGCGCGAAATCGGCCGCCGCCGCGTCGAGGGCGCAGACCGTGCGGCCGCGCAGCAGCTCGTGCGCGGCCGCGGTCTTGCCGCAGCCGCAGGGACCGCTGAAATAGATGACGCGGCCGCGCTCCCACCCGGCCTGAAAGGATTCCCGCAGCGCGGGTCTGACGATGACGGCGGCGTGTTCTGCCATGACTTCCTCCGGAACGATCTGTGTGGTTTTTGTTTTCAGTATACCTGATTTTTTGTCTTTTGTAATCCCCCAAAAGTATGAGCGGCGCGGCGGCGCAAAAAAAGAAGCCCGGCAAGCCGGACTTCTCTTACTGCGCCGCGGCTCACTCGACCAGACCGTATTTGACCTTGATGCGGTCGAGCTTGTCGAGCATGGGCTCGGCGGCGAGCCACAGGAAAAAGACCGTGGCGGCGGCCCGCACCAGATCCCACGGGAAGCCGGAAACATAGTACGTCAGAAGGAGCTTCCAGCTCGGCTCGTGCGCCCACATCAGCGCGGAGGCGGGGTTCATGATGCCGCCGTAGATGACGACCGAGGCCAGCGCGCCGAACACGCAGAGGGACACCCGGCTGCGGCGGAGCCAGCCCCTGCGGAACAGCACGCCCGCGAGAAAGCCGATCAGCCCCATGGCGAACATCTGCCACGGCGTCCACGGCCCCTGCCCGAACAGGACGTTGGAGGCGAGCATGGTCATGGCCCCCACCAGAAAGCCGGTCTCGCCGCCGAAGGCGACGCCGGCGATGATGACCAGCGCCACGACGGGCTTGAACTCCGGCAGCATGAAGAAGGCCGCCCGGCCCGCCACGCCCAGCGCGCACAGCACCGCGACGACGACCAGCTCCCGCGCCTGCGGCTTCCGGCCCTCGAACACCAGCGCGAAGGGCAGCATGGTCTCAAGCAGGATGAGCAGGGCGATGAAATAGTACTTTCGATCCGCCAGATAATACACGCCGACAAAGATGGTGACGGGGATCAGCAGCAGGATCATCGCCGCGGCGGCGGCGGTGCGTCTGGAGAGCTTTCTCTTTCCCCGCGGGACCTGAACGGGCCCGGCGGGCGGCGCCGACCTGCGGCCGACCGCCAGCGCGAACACGAAAAGCGCGGCCAGCAGCGCCGCGCAGATGCCGAGATCCCCGCCGGAGGCCGCCGTCGTCCCGGTCCTGTCCGGGAGCGCGGAGAGATCCGTGACGCCGATCGCCCGGACAAACGCCCAGACCGCCGCGGCCCCGGACCCGGCGGCGAGCGCCCGCCGCCACCGCGGCAGCGGCGCGGGCTTCCAGTCGGCGGTGTTCTCGGCGGGCGGGGGCAGCGGCGGGGCCTCCCCGTCCGGCTCCGCGCGCGGCGGAACCTCGCCGCCGCAGGCGGCGATGACGTCGGCGGCCGTGACCGCCTCCGGCAGCACGGCGCGGGCCATGCGGTTGGCGGCGGTGGTGTAAAAGCTGTTGCCGGAGAAGAACGCCCGCGGCGGCCCCTCCGTGACGATGCTCCCGTCAAAAAACAGCGCGCAGCGGTCGGCGTATTCGGCGCAGAACTCCACGTCGTGGCTGACCATCAGAACGGCCGCGCCCCGGCGGCAGAGCGTTTGCAGAATGACCGCCAGCAGCTGCTTGAACTCGGCGTCGAGGCCCTTGGTGGGCTCGTCGAGCAGGAGGATGTCCGGGTCCAGCAGCAGCACCTTCGCCAGCGCCGCGCGCTGCTGCTCGCCGCCGGAGAGGTCGTAGGGATGGCGGTCGAGCAGCGTCTCCAGCCGGCAGAGCCTGACCGCGCGGGCGACCTTTTCCTCCCGCGCCTCCCCGGAGACGTCCCGGCCCCGGAAAATTTCAAACAGGTCCTCCCGCACGGTCTTTTTGACGAACAGCGCCTGCGGATTCTGCGGCAGCATCCCGACGGAGCCGTGCGTTTTCACCTCGCCGCGGCAGGCCCGGCGCAGCCCGCCCACGACCGAGAGCGCCGTGGTCTTGCCGGTGCCGTTGCCGCCGAGGAGGGCGGCGAGCTCGCCCTTCCTCACGCGCAGAGACAGCCCCTTCACCACGTCGGGCAGGTCCTTGCCGTACCGGAACCAGACGTCCGCGAGCTCCACGGCCGTCTCGCCGGACGCGCCGGAAACGGGCGCGTCCGGGATTTTTTTCAGCTTGCGCGACGCGGCGAGCCCCGCGAGCCAGTCGCGGCCCTCGCGCACAGTGACGGGGCAGGGCGCGCCGTTCGGCACGGCCGCCCAGACGCGCATGGCCGCCGGCATGGCGAGGAACATCGCGTGGCCCGCGTCCCGGAGCCGCGCGCCGACCTCGCGCGGCGTCCCGTCGGCGAGAATGCGCCCGCCGTCCATCACCAGCACGCGGTCGGACATCGGGAACACCTCCTCGAGCCGGTGCTCGGTCATAAGGACCGTTGTGCCGAGCTCGCGGTTGATCTTCCCGACCGTGGCGAGGAAGTCCGCGGCGGCGATGGGGTCGAGCTGGCTTGTCGGCTCGTCCAGAATGAGGACGGAGGGCTGCATCGCCATGACGGAGGCGAGATTCAGCAGCTGCTTCTGCCCGCCGGACAGCTCGGTCACGCTTTTGTAAAACCAGGTCTGGATGCCGAAGAAGCTGGCCATCTCCGCGACGCGGCCGCGGATCGCCGCCGTGTCGTACCCGAGGCTCTCGAGGCCGAAGGCCAGCTCATGCCACACCTTGTCCGTGACGATCTGGTTTTCCGGCGACTGCTGCACGAAGCCGATGCGCGCGCTCTGCTCCCGCTGGCCGATTTCATCCAGCGGCCGGCCCGCAAACAGGATCTCCCCCGTGCGGGTCCCGTGGGGCGCAAGGACGGTCTTGAGCTGGCGCAGCAGCGTCGTCTTGCCGCAGCCGGAGGGGCCGCACAGCGTCACGAACTCGCCCGGGCGGACGGAAAAGCCGATGTCCCGCAGCGCGGCGCCGCTCTGCCCGGGGTAGCGGAAGCTCAGACCGCGGATGTCAAATGTTTCCATTTTCTGTCCTCCCGGAGATCAAGAATGACCGGCGTCAGGCAGAGGGCGAGATACGCCAGCAGAAAGCTCGCCGGAAACGCGGTCAGCGCCGCGCCCCTCATCGTCGGATACCAGCGCCAGCGCAGCCCGCCCGCGATCCAGCCGGAGGCGACATATCCGCCGCAGAACAGGAGCCAGCGCAGCGCGGCCCGGTCCCGGTCGTCGAAGCGATAGATGGAAAACGCCGTCCGCCCCGGCAGGCCGTAGCCGCGGCTGCGCATGGAGTCCGCCGTCTCGATGGCGTTCTCCAGGCTCCAGGTGACCATGATGGAGAGGATGGTGACGCCGTTTTTCGCGCGCTGAAGGACGCTGCCCTCCGCCGCGTCGCGGCCCACGCAGCGCTGCGCCTCGGAGACGACCCGGATCTGCGCCCTGAACTTCGGGACGAAGCGCAGCGTCATGGACAGCACGAGCGAAAGGGCGGGGATCACCCGCCCGAACAGGTAGACAAACTTGTCCGAGGTCATCACCTCGTTGTAGCAGGAGAACCAGGTGACGACCGCGGCCAGCATGGCCGCGGCGGCGAGGCCGTAGGCGACGCTCTCCAGCGTCAGCGGATTGCCGGAGGGCAGGTAGGTCAGGATCGTCTCCCCCTCGTGGCTGAAGGCGGGATTGACAAGCGCCGCCAGCAGCGCCATGGGCAGGAGGCAGCGCAGCGCCGTCCGCGCGGCCCTGCGGCCGCCCAGATACAGGCTGTACGCCAGCGCCGCCGCCAGGGAGATCGCCAGGCAGGCCGGGTGCGTCAGGCACATGGAAAAGACCAGCACCAGCCCGAAAAACAAAAAGTTGACGACCGGGTGGCAGCCGGAGAATGCGTCACGGTTCGGTATAATTCATCAGTCCGTTTCCCGGCGCCGGCGCGGACCGATCCGCGCCGGCGCGTATTTCAGTTTCCGGCGGCGGCGCTGCCGCCGCCGACGTCATTGCCGAGGTCGCAGGTATAGACCCAGCCGATCACGTCGCCGTCCTGCAGCGAATAGCGCGAGCAGCCGTAGTTGGGGAACCAGCCGTTGACCTGATACATCCAGCCGGACAGCTCCCCGCAGTCGAACTCGTAGAGGTTGTGGATGCCCTCGATATAGGCGGAGTTGTAGACCGGCGTGTCCTCATACTCCATGTGGATCTTGTTCTGCTTGCAGGTGCGCAGCAGCACGTTGAACACGCTCTCGCCCTCATAGAAGGTCACCTGCGTGGGCTTGAGGATCCAGCCGTCCTCCGGGACCAGCTCCTTTTTGTCCGGGTCCAGCCAGTCCATGTGGTCGAGGATGGCCGCGCAGGAGATGGACAGCGTGCAGGTATACGCCTTGTCCGTGATGACCGCGTCCTGCGGCTCCACGGGGACCGGCTTGCCCTCCGGCACCGGGTCGGTCTGGTATTTGTCCTTGCCGGTCTTGGAGTCGATCTGCATGCCGCTTTTCCCGGAGTAGGACGGGTCGCCCTGCTCCGTCGTGCCGGCGGCGCCGCTTTCCGCGGCAATTTTCGCCGCGGCGGCCTCTTTTTCGGCGGCGGACATGCCGCCCTCCGTCCCGCCGGGGCGGGACGCGGTCCCGCTGTCCGTCTGCGGCGCGGTCCCGGACGGTTTGGCCGTCTCCGGCTGGGCGGCCGTCGCCGGCTGGGCGGCCGTCGCCGCGGGCGTCTGCGTCTCCGCTTCGGCCGCGGCCGGGACGGAGGCGGCAGCGGCGGCCGGCTGCGCCTCAGACGCCTCCGCGGTCTCCTCCGGCGCGCCGTCCCCGACGCGCCAGCCCCGCAGTCCCGGCGCGCCGCCGCCGAAATAGAACGCGGCGGCCAGCACGGCGGCAGCGGCGGCGGCCGCGAGGACCCGCTTCTTGTTTTTATTCCACCACATGACGCCGCTCCTCAGAGGAGATTGGCGGCGGAGAGCAGACGAAAGACCATCTGCGCGACCTCGCCGCGCCGCACGGCCTGCTGCGGCCGGATGGTCAGGGCGCCGGTGTCCGTGATCCCCTTGTCGCAGCAGAACGCCAGGCCGGGAATGGCCCAGCCGGCACACTTCACATAGTCGGAGAACTGCGCCAGCACATCCCGGGCCGCCGCGGTCGTATAGGCGGTGTCCATGCCGCAGAGCCTGGCGGCCCGCGCGGTCATGGCCGCCGCTTCCTGACGGGTGATGGTGCCGCCCGGCGTGAAGGCGGTGTCGGAGGTGCCGTTGACGATGCCGCAGGTATAGGCCGTGCCCACATAGCCGGCGCACCAGTCCGTGCTCTTTACGTCGGCGAATCGGGAGACGCGCTTCGGCGTCAGTCCCAGCGCCCGCACCACGATGGCGGTGAACTCCGCGCGCGTCATGGCGGCGTCGGGATCGAAGGACGCGCCGGTCTTGCCGTTGACGATCCCGCGGGCCGCCAGCGCCTCGATGGCCGCGCGGTTTTCGGAATTGACGATATCGTCAAAGGTCTTGCCCGGCACGGTGACGGGCACGGCCTGCACGGCGGCGTCCTTTCCCGCCAGGCCGGAGCCCGCGGCGGCGCTGCCGGAGATGTGCAGCGCGTCCGTCATGCGGTAGAGGCTGGGCCTGCCTGTTTCGGCGCGCAGGGCGGACACCAGCGCGTAAAGCCCCTGCTCGGAGGACATCTGGCTGTTGCCGCTGCCGTCCGCGGTGTGCCGGAAGCTGCCGTCCGCGCAGCGGAAGGTCAGCAGGTTCTCCAGCATGGTGTGTCCGTTCTTTACAAAGCGGCGGTCGTCCGGCTTGAGACCCAGCTCGCAGAGCGCGACGATGACCTGCGCGCAGCTCTCGGAATTGGCGGTTCCCCCGGAGGAGAAGCCGCCGTCGGCGTTCTGCATTTCGGACAGACAGCTCAGCGCTTTGTCCGTCGCCGTTTTGACGGCGCTCCGGTCCTGATATTTGGCCAGCGCCTGCAGCGCCATGCCGGTGATGTCCGCGTCGGCGCTGCCGCTGCCGCCCCTGTCGGTCAGATTCCAGCCGCCGTCGTCGAGCTGGCGGGAGAGGATCTCGTCCACATACATCTGCCGCGTGGCCTGCTTCGCCGCGGTCTTGCATACGGGCATGGCGTACCCGCCCGCGTCCAGCGCGATCAGCGCCCAGACGGGGCCGTTGATGCCCTGCCAGACCGTCTTGTCGAAGTCGCCCAGCGGCGTGAGCAGGTTGTAGCCCGCGACGTCCGCCGGGTCCTTGCCGATGGCGGCAAGGGCCACGGTCACGCGGGCGTATTCCGTGTACTTCTTTTCGTGGAGCACGCCCTTGCAGGCTTTGACATACGTCTCCACGGCGGCGTAATAGTTCCGGTAATAGCTGTCCGGCACGCTGCATCCGCTGCGGGCCAGCCCCAGCACGGCCCATTCGCCGCCGATGCTGCCCACCTGCGGGTCGGAAACCGTCTTGACCATGTACGCCGCCGAAGCGGCGACGTCGCTCTGCAGCTGCGTGTCTGCGGCCAGCGCCGGGACCGGCAGGCTCAGCGCCAGGCACAGCGCCAGCAGCAATGCCAGCGGATTGCGGATCTTCTTCATCATGTTGTCTCCCTTTCGGTGTTCCGTTCCTGTTGCCCCGCCGCGGCGCTTCTCCGCTCCGCCTCCCGCGCGCGCCGCTTTTCCCGCATGGTGCGGCGCGGCGCCTTGAGCCCGGCGGCGCGCAGCGCCGAGGGCCAGTTGCCGAAGCGGCGGCAGATGAAGGAGCAGTAGACGCAAAAGACCTCGCGCCGGCAGGGCGGCCGGCCGAGCTCGTCGGCGGTCAGGCGGAGGATGTCCAGCAGCTCCTCGTCGGCAAAGCTGGCATAGAGCCGCCGGCCCGCCGCGCCGTGGTATTTTCCCCAGCGCTCCGGGTCGATGTAGTCCTGCGGAAAGCCCTCGGCCCGCGCCCGTTCCGCGTCCCGGTAAAGGTCGCGCCGCAGCAGGCGGGTGTCCCGGGCGGCCGGTGATTCCTTGTCCATGCGATCCTCCTCAAAAAAGCGCGGAGCCCCCGCCTCCGGCCGGAGCTCCGCGCGTCGATGCCGCGGCTCTCCCCATCCGGGAAAGCGGTCCTCTTGCTGCCGGCTGTCACGGCGGGGGAAAGCCCGCGGCGGATTTGCACCGCGCTGAGATGCGCCCGGCCGCGGCGGAGGATCGCTCCCCCGCCGCGGTCAGACGGCGATTTATTTGACGAAGCTGCGGCAGAAGCGCGCCAGAATCACGGCGACCTCCGCGCGCGTGGCGCTGCTGCGGGGCAGCAGGCGTCCGTTGCTGCCGCGCAGGATCTGGGTGTTGACGGCCCAGGTCATCGCCGCTTCGGCGTAGGCCGAGACATCGCCGCTGTCGCTGAACTCGCGGAGCGCCATGCCGCCCTGCGTGGTGTCGTACTTCCGGTACTGCGCATAGCGGTACAGCATGGCGGCCGCCTGTTCGCGGGTGACCGGCTCGTTCGGGCCGAAGGTCTTGGAGTTATAGCCCGTGATGATCCCGTTGGCCTCGGCCCACGCCACCGCGGCGGCGTAATACTGGCCGGCCTTCACGTCGGCAAAGGTGCCGGTGCCGGCGGCAGGCGAACCGTCCAGACGCCAGAGCGCCGTGACGAGCATGGCGCGGGTCATGGTGGCGTCGGGCGAGAAGGTCGTGTCCGTGGTGCCGGCAAACAGCCCGCGCGCGACGGTCTCGGCGATGTCCGCCGCCGCCCAGTGGCCCTTCAGATCGGTGAAGCGGTCCGCGGCGGCCGCCGTTTTCCAGCCCGCATAGAGCGTCAGATCCGCCGTGACCGGCACGGAGAAGTCATAGGCCTTCGTGCAGACGGAATCGGTGAACCAGCCCTGGAACGTATAGCCCGCGCGGACCGGCGCAGCAGGCGCGGCCGCCTTGGCGCCGCTCTTGACGCTCTGCGCCGCGACGGCGCTGCCGCCGTTGGCCTCAAAGCGCACCGTCCGCAGCGCGGCGTCGGCCGCCGGGCTGCCGTCGGGCGCCTTGAGCCAGAGGTTCCAGACCGCGGCGCTGCCCTTGCTGCCGCCGACCCAGTCCTCGACCTCATAGGCATAATCGTTGACATAGTGCCAGACGACCGCGTCCCCGTTGTGAAGCGTGCAGTCGTTGAGCCCGTATGCCGGATGGCTGCCGTTGACGGTATACATCCAGCCGGAGTTGCTGCCGTTGGTGAACTCGGCCAGCGCATAGCCGCCGAGGAGCGCCGGCGCGGTGATCGAGGAGATGTAGTTGTTTTCCAGTCCGACATAGGTCAGCCCGGCCGCGTCGGCGGCGGTGCGGAACAGCTCGCCGACCGTGGCGCCCTGCTTCAGGCGGACGGTCTCCGTGCCGATCCAGGTCACATAGCCGGCGTCGCAGACCTTGGCGGAATAATCGACCGGCTTGCTCGCCTTGGTCGCGCCGATGAGCCGGAAGGTCACGCTGATCGTGCTTTCGGTGTCGGCGGCGGAGGCCGCTGCCGCCGTGATCTGATACCAGGCGGTGTGCCGGCCGCCCTTCGTCGAGACGCAGACCGTCAGACCCCTGCTGTAATCCTGCGGCTGCGACAGATCGAGCGGATCGCCCCACTCGTCGCGCACCGTGTAATAATGCGAATCGAGCGCCGTGGTGAAGGCCGCCGTCTGGCTGGAGGCGTCGGCGCCGGCCGTCAGCACGGTGTGAATGACGAACGGATCGTTCTCGGTGCCGCTGCCCTGCATCGGCGCCTTCTGGTTGCCCTGGGCGATAAAATAGGACGTGGTCGCCTGGTAAGAGGCGTCATAGGCAGTCGTCTTGCTCAGGGTGACGCGCTGGCCGTCCGCCAGCTTGAAAGAGCTGAATACCGGCAGGCCGTACCAGCCGTTGCCGATGTCGTCGGTGGCGGCGTCCGGGTTGACGGTGTAATGGAACTCGAGCCGGTCGCCGTCGTGCAGCAGGCCGAGCGAGGCAAAGCCCATGTTGCCGAAGTCGTCGAACGTCTTGGCTGCGCCGTCGTAATAGCCGAAGCACCAGCCGGAATAGCCGCCGCCGGTCCCGGAGGCGAGCGCGCCGATCTGCGTGACATAGCCGCTCTGCACGCCCTTGATCTCCACCTTGGCCGCCGCAAAGGCCTTGGCGATCACGTCGGCTGCCGCGGCGCCCGCCGGGACCTCGACCGTCTGCTCGGCGATCACGCCGGTGGACGAGGCGCCCGTGAGCTTGGCCGCCGCCGCGGTGTAGTCATAGGCGGCCGCGGTGACGCTGATCGTGCCGAGCGGCAGAGGCGCGGAGGCGACGCGCACACCGTCGCTGTACTGAACGACGCAGTAAACGCGCGCGGCGTCGGCCGGCGCTGCCAGCGTGTCGCCGGTCCCCTCCGTCCCGGCCCAGCCGAGGCCCTGACTGAGCAGCTCGACGCTGCCGGCGTCGTCGCCATCGTTGGCTCCGCTGTCCTTCTTATACAGGAACGTAAGCGTGTGGCTGCCGGCGGAGAGATCGCCGAGCGTGACCTCGGCCCACTCGGTCTCGCCGCTGATCTTGCCCTTTTCCGCGCCGTCAAGCTGATAGGTGAGGAAGTCGTAGCCTTCCTCGGTGCTGGCCTTCCACTTGAAGCCGATGTGTTCCCCCGCCTTCAGCGTATAGGTGACGGTCAGCGTGGCGGTGGAGCTGCTCTTGCCCGCGTTGCCGGAGGTCCAGACCCCGTTGTTCTCCGTCCAGCCGTATTCGCTGCCGGAGGCCGCGGCCGAGGCCGCGGTGCCCGCCGCGCACGGCACCGTTGTCCACCGGTACCACTCATAGGTCTTGCTCAGGGAGGCGATGTCGCTCGCCGTCGCCGTGACGCTCTCGCCGCTGACCGCGGTCCGGAGGGTGAGGGTGCGCGGCACATAGGCGCTGCCGAAGACGATGCGGTCGCTTTCCGCCTTCCAGGTCTTGTAAAGGGAGGAGTTGCCGCGCGCCACCGTCTGGTTGAGCGCGGCGGCGACCGCCGCCAGGCTCTGCGCCTCACGCGTGTAGGAGACGGAGGCCGGCGTGCCGTCGGCCGTGGCCGCAGTGCTCAGATAATGCGTGTCGGAGACGCTGACATACTCGGCTGCCGCCGTCGCCGTGCCGGAGGTCAGCGTGCCGCCGCCGACCGTGCCCTTTGCGGCCGCGCCCTCGTTCCAGCAGCCGTCCAGCGCGACCGGACCGGCCGCCGACTGCGCGATCGCATAGCCCGCGATGCCGCCGCCGTTTTCGGCCGTGACGCTGCCGCTGTTGTAGACGTTCCGGATCGTGAGGATCCCGGATTCGGCCTTGTTGGTCCTGGCGGCGCCGACAATGCCGCCCGCATAGGCTCCGGTGCCGGAGGCGGTCACCGGGCCCCGGTTGATGCTGTTGGCGATCCCGGTCGCGGCGGTCGCTGCCGCCGTGCCGACCAGGCCGCCGGTGCCGTGGCTGCTGTCCGCGGAGGTGGACGCGACCGCGCCCGTATTTTCGCAGCCGTACAGCTGGCTGCCGCTGCCGAGCAGGCCGCAGATGCCGCCGACGTCGGCGGCCGCCGCGACGCTGCCGCTGTTGACGCAGCCGCTGACCAGCGTGGCGGAGCCCGTGGTGGAGCCGACAATGCCGCCGACCTCGCTCGCGCCGGGCGCGCGGATGCTGCCCGCAAACGTGCAGTTTTTCAGCGTGGTGGGCGCCGTGTCGCTCGAGCCGGTATAGCCGGCCAGACCGCCGATGCTGGTGCCGCTGGTGCCGCCGTAGGTCACCGTCACGCGGGAGACGCAGTTCTCCAGCGCGGCAGGCTGCGCGGCGGTCCCGGCCTGAAGATAGCCGACGATGCCGCCCGCGGCGCCGTTCGCGGTCGTGATCTCTCCGGCGACCGTCAGGTTGCGGATCGGACTCTTGGCCGCGCCGAACAGGCCGGCAAAGCTGTCCTTGGTGCTGATGAAAAGCCCGGAAACCGTGTGCTTCCGGCCGTCAAAAACGCCGGAATAGGTCTTGGTCGCCGATCCGGCCGGCGTCCACGGATAGCCCGCCAGATCGATGTCCGCGGTCAGGACGGCGTCGCTGTCCTGTTCGCGGCCCGCATTGACCTCCGCCGCAAACCAGGCGAGCTCCGCGCCCGTGCCGATCTGCCAGGCGCCGTTCGCCTGCTGCGGCGCGGTGCGGGTCACGCCGTCCCAGGCGCCGTCCGCCGCCGCGGTCAGCGAGACCGCGACCGGATAGGTCTCAGTCTGGGTCGCGGGGACCTTGAAGCTGCCCGTCTGATAACGGAAGCCGGCCTTGAAGATCTGATACTGATAGGTGACGCCCGGCAGCGTCGAAAGCGCATAGGAGGCGTCGGGGCTCAGCGCGTTGCCGTCCGCGTCGGTGACCTTCACCGTGCAGCCCGGGACCGCCTTGCCGGCGGCGTCGGTGATGTTCAGCTGCGTGCCGACGAAGGAGGCGGCGGTGATGGGCAGGGAGATCTCGGGGAGCGCGCCCAGCAGCGCGGTGCGGACAGAGGCGTTGAACTGCGGGTTTTTCCCGGTTTCATAGCTCGTGCCGCGGTGCGCGCCGTAGGGCGAGCCGAAGCCGCTCTCCAGGATGCCGCCGGACAGCACATAGCGGTTCCCCGTGTAATATTTGGGGATTGTGACCTTGACGGTCTGCGCCTTGCTGTCGTAGGCAAAGTCATACTGGCCGAACATGGCCGTCCTGATGCTGCTGGCGACGCCGCCCGCCGCGTCGGTCAGCGTGATGTGCGCGCCCATGTTGTAGATGCCGGCCATCTTGTTGGCGGGCATGTAGACCGTGCTGAAGCGGAGATAGAAGGTGCTGCCCGTCGTCAGGGCCGAGGTGTCGGTCAGCTCCTGCGTGCAGGCCGCGTCGCTGTAAACCTTGTAGGAGAACGCCTTGACGGTGAGGACCTGGTAGGCGGAGACGCCGCCCTTGGTGACCCTGACGATGTTCTTGCCCGCCGTCAGGCCGGTCAGCGTGCAGACTCCGTCCGCCGCGGAGACGCCTTCGGTGCTCCAGCCCGCATAGGTCAGGCTGTTCTCCGTCAGGACCGGGCGCAGGACGGAGACCGCCGCGCCGCTTTCCGGCGTGAAGGAATAGGTCGCGCCGGCGGTGCCCTGTTCATAATAGAGCACGTCAAGCTCGGAATCGATCGCATCGCCGGCGAGCTTGTTGTCCGTGGTGTTCTTGCCGGCGTTGAGGGTCATGTTGGTCTTGACGGCGGTTCCGTCGGCGCCGACCGTGACCACAAAGACGCCGGTGTTCTCCGGCCAGAGCGCGCTGAGGGTCTGTCCGCCCTGCGCGCCGTGATCGTTCATGGCGCCGTAGGTCACCAGGATGATGGCGACGCCCGGCTTGCGCGCGGTGACGGTGAGGATTGCGCTGTTCGCGCCGTCGGCGGCGACGGAAACGACGTCGCTGGCGCTGCCGTCGGGCGCGATGGCCCGGCAGTGATAGTCCGGCTCGGCAATCTCGTTGTTCATGAAACTGTTGATGGCCTGCCAGTTGCGGAAGCATTCGAACCGATAGGTGTCGCCCGCCGCCGCCAAATTGACATAGCCGGCGGGGTTGACGGTCATCAGGACGCTGGCGACGTCATAGAGGTTGGCGGAGAGATCGCGGATGACCGTGCCGTCCGCCATGGCCTGACCGCCGACCGTCGGCGCCAGATCGTCGGCCGCGACGGTATAATCGGTCGCCGCGGCAGGCTTCGCCCAGTTCCAGTATGCGACGCTGCCGGGCTTGCTGACGCGGTAATAGATATTCGTCGAGGCCGGCACCTGATAGGTGTAGGTGACCGTCCCGTCCGTGTTGACCGTGCGGGACTTGGCCGTGTAGTCGGAATAGATGTAATATTGGGAAAACACGCCGACGCGCAGCGTGCAATCGGCAGAGGGCACCGTAAAGGTGCAGGTGTTCCCCGCCGGGATTTCCGCCGAGAAGCCGCTGCTCTTGTTGCCGTTCTGCGTGCCGGAAACCGTGCGGTCCATGTATCCGGTGCGCGCCGCGGCGGGCGCAAAGGTCACGGAGGCCGAATCCGCCTCATAGCAGAGGAAGGCGGCGTGGCCCTCCGCGCCGCCGGTCCGGCCGAGCTCCGCGCGGCGTGCGGTGCCGTCCGCGCTGCTGACGCGCAGCGCCGCCGTATAGTCGGTGCCGAGGACCCAGCCGCTGTTGGTGGCATAGACGTTGGTCACCGTCCAGAGCTGATAGGTCTGCGACGCGGCCTCGGTCACCGTCAGGCCCAGCGTGCCGTTGGCGGTGCCGCTCGCGTCCAGGCCGGTGATGGTGTATTCGCCCGGCGTCAGCTGCAGCTGATAGGCGCCGTCCGCCGGCGTGCCGACCTCCACCGTCTGATCGGCGCTGTCCTTCAGCGTCATGGCGGTGGAGACGGCGTTCATCTTGATCTGAACCGCGACCGGCTCCGTGCCGGCCAGCGCGACGCCGCTCATCATTCCCAGCAGCATCGCGCACGTCAGAATCAGCGACAATACTCTCTTTTTCATTTTGCGACTCCTCACATTGTGAATTTCTCCGCGCGTTTCCGGCGGAGGCATCTATCTGATCGCCCTTCGGCGCTGCTGGGAAAACGCCCGGACCCGGCTGTTTCCGGCCGGTCCGGCGCGGCGGACGGTTCCCCTGTCCGTCCCGGGCCGAAATGCGTTTTTCACCGTCGCGCCCGCAAAAAAACGCCGATCCCCTTTTCGGGAATCGGCGGACGGAACAAAAAAGCACCGCCGGAGACACCGTCCGCAGTTGTTTCTCTGAAGCGGCAAGTCTCCTGGCTTGCGCAATGGGAAGAACGTCTCTTCCGCGTCCGATTCCTGCCTTCTCGCGGGGTTCCCGCAATGGCGGACTTTCGTCCCGGCGGCTTTCGCCGCTTCGGATGGACTTGCGCTCACAGTGCCGGTCGCGTGGGTTTGGTTACCCTTTCCTCTGCATCGCCGCCTGATCCCGGAGGACCGTTGCGGACGGCGATTACGCGCTTCATGTCGATATTCGGTTCAAAAGCCCTTCCGGCATCGGCGCGGGCTTTTTCGTTTTGAGTATAGCACACTCGGGCGGGGAAATGGTGTTCCATTCTTGCGGACTTTTGCTCCCCGGCGGCGGGTTTCGCCCGCGCGGGCGCGTTTTCGCAAGTTTGGAACAACATTTCGGCCGCGCGATATGCTATAATTCCTCCAGAGGCGGTGAAAAAGATGAATGAACCGAGCAGCATGAAGCAGGTCTGGGCCTACCTGCGCGACCACCCCGATGCGCATGTCACCGCCGAGGAGCTCGCTTCGGTGTCCGGCTATTCCTTCTTTCATTTCTGCCACCTGTTCACCAGCCTCACCGGCAAATCGGTCGCCGCGTACCTGCGGGTCCGGAGCCTGGAGCTGGCCGCCGCCGACCTGCTGCGCGGCGAACCGGTCGCGGAGATCTCCCGAAAGCGGGGCTTCGACACCTCCTCCGGCTTCTCCAAGGCCTTCCGCCGCCAGTATGGGATCACGCCGACGGAATACCGGTCCACGCGGGGACTGGCCGCCCTGCGCCCGACCTTCAAAAAGATGGACGCCTTCTGCGCGGTCGGCTACAACCTGGCGCCGCCGCAGGGCGAGTTCGATGTGCTGGACACCGGCGCCTACTGGGCCGGCAACCGCTTTTCCTCCGTCACCGCCGGGGAATATGCGCGCCTGAACACAGCCCATCTCGGCGAGATCGGCTGCTGGATGCGCCCGGACCGGGTGACGGGCGAGTTTTACTACTTCTTCGGCCCCATCGTGCGGGATTTTTCCTATCTGCCGCGCCTCATGGAGCCGCTGACCGTCCCGGCCGCCCAATACGCGGTCTTCCGGGTGCCGCGGGCGTCCTCGCTGACGGCGCTCAAGGAAAACGTGCGCCGCGTGTGGAAATACATTTTTCTCGACTGGCTCGACCGCAGCGGCTATGAGCTGGACGAGCGCAAGATCGACTTCGAGTATTATCTCAACGGCGAATCCTTCATCTATCTCCCCGTCACTGCCGCGGAGCCGCGCGAATAGCGCCCCGGGCGGGCCGGGCACGACAAAAGACAGCGCCGGCGGATTTCTCCGCCGGCGCTGTCCTGCGTTTATCGGGCGATGTTCCGGCAAAACCGGGCCAGCACGGCCGCGACCTGCGCGCGGGCGGCCGCGGCGGCGGGCAGGAGCCGGCCGTCGCTGCCCTGGATCAGCCCGGCGTCCACGGCCCAGGCCACGGCGGCCTGCGCGTAAGCCGAGACGGAGGCGCGGTCGGCATAGCCGGCGAGCGAAGCGGCGCCGCTGACGTCATATCCCCGGAAGGCGGCATAGCGGCAGAGAACGGCCGCCATCTGTTCGCGGGTGACGTCGTCATCGGGGCCGAAGCGCTCGCTGCTGTATCCGTCGACGATCCGGTTGGCGGCCGCCCAGCGGACCGCCTCGGCGTAATAGGCGCCGGCGGGAACATCGGCAAAGCGCAGCGGGGCGGACGCGGCCGGGCAGCCCGCCATGCGCCAGAGCACGGTGACCAGCATGCCGCGGGTCATCGCGGTGTCAGGGCTGAAGGCGGTGTCGCCGGTGCCGGAGAACAGGCCGTTCGTGTAGGCGTAGGCCACGCTGCCGTAATACCAGCTGCTCGCGGAAACGTCCTTGAACGGGAAACTGACCAACACATACTGAGAAAGATGCTGGGTCTGGAACTCAAACAGGCCGGTCTTGGCGTTGTAGACGCCGGTCTTGGGTTCGATGCTGCCGTCGTCGTTGATGAACCAGACGACGAGCTTGCTTGTGTCCTCGCCGGCCTTCGGCGTATAGGGGACCGCGACGGCGATGCTGCCGCCGTTGAAGGCGGAGACCTTCTCGCCGCCGGCGAAGACGGCGACGTCGATGACAAGGGCCGTTTCGGCCTGTGCGCCGAGGATCTCCTTCTGGGCGCCGGTGAGCGCCGCGTTGTCGATCCGTTCGAGGGAAATGGTCACGTCGCCGCCCTTGTCGGAGACGGTTGCGAGGGCAGTCTTGTCGAGGGTGACGGTGCCGGTCGGCAGCGCCACCTGGATGCCGTCGGTGCTTCCGGATTTGTCGGCGGCGGCGATGACCCTGGCGGGGATGGCGGCGGCCTTGACGTCAAGGCCGGAGACGTCCATCCTGACGGTGCCGGTGTCCGACTTGCCGGAGGCGATCTCTGCGATCTGGGCGTCGGTGATCGTGACGGCGGCGGTGCCGTCCTTGACGGTCGCCTCGACCCGAACGCTGCCCTCGTTCGAGGAGACGGGGACGGTCACCTTGGTGCCGGCGTCCGTGGAGCCGCCGGGCGCGGCCGGCGCGCTGACGGTCAGCGTGCCCTTGACGGATGTGCCGACCGCGTAGTTGTTTTCCGCGTTGGTGTTCAGAACCGGAGCGGAAACAACAATGTCATAGCTCCCGGCGGTCTTGCCGTCCGCCGTGCAGGCGGCCGAAGCCTTTGTGCTGAAGATGCTGTCCGCCGTGTCGCCGGCGGCGATGCCGGAATAGCTGACGGTGAAGACCGGCAGCGTGCCGCCGGTGGTCATGGATTTGCGGTCGGCTTTGGCCACGACGGTGGATTTGCTGACGGTGACGGTCTTTTCGGCGGAGCCCGCAAAGCCGCTGCCGGTGACGGCGACCGCGAGCTTGTAGCTGCCCGCATCCTTGGGTTCGCCTGAAAGCGCCGAGCCGTCGGCCTTTTGCCAGGTGTAGGAGAAGGCGCCGCTGTAAGCTGTGCCGTCGCCGCAGGTGCCGGACGCCGTGCCGGTATAGCTCAGCGCCGTGCCGTCGTAGGTCTTGCCGTTCAGCGTGATTTTCGAGAGATCGACGGTGACGGGAGTGGCGTTGCTGATGTTGATGGTCGCGGTGACGGTGACCCTGGCGTAATTGCCGAAGCCGGTCACCTCGACGGTGACAGTCTCGGCGGCGTCCGCCGCGGCAAGGCCGCTCTTGAGCGCGTAATGGAGAACGCCGTTCGCGTCAACCGTGGGACTTGCCGCCAGATTGGAAATGGCGCTTGTAATGCTGTAACTCAGCGTGTCGCCGGGGAGCATAAAGTTCGCCACCGCGTCCGCGAGGGAGAGCGTCTTGTCCGCCGTGTCGCTGTAAAGCACGGTTGCGCTGGCGCCGGCAGCGGCGTCGGCCACCTTGGCGACGGTGAAATCCGCCGCGGCGGTGCAGGACTCATAAAGATCGTTGGCGGCGAAGGTCGCCTTGACGGTGTAGTTCCCGGCATTGGCCGGCACCGCGGCCGTATAGGCGGTATCGGCAGCGCCGCGGCCCTTGTAAAGATAGCTGACGTTTGCGACGCCGTTGGTGGCGCTGGCGGGAACGGGCTTTGCTGCCGTTGCGCCGTATGTCCAGCCCGCAAGCGTCACGGAACCGGTGCCGGTGCCCTTGCCGACGGTAAGGGTCGCGGCGACGGCCGCGCCCGCCGCGTAGTTGCCGGCGGCGGCGGTGATCATCTGAATTGTAATCGTACCCGCTCTGGTGATCGTAAGATCGGAACCGTTGAGCGTTCCCGCGCCCGTGCCGCCGGCGACGACGGAATAGGCCGGCGTACCCGCGTTTGTGTCCTTTGTGAACATCTGGCTCACGTCATAGGCGGCGCCGCCATAGGAGATCGACCGGTCCGTTCCGCGGTTCGTCACGGCCGCGGGGGCAATGGCAAAGGCCGCGCTGCCGCTGACGGTGTAGTTGCCGCCCTGGTTGTCCCGGATTGTGACGGCAGCCGAGCCGACATTGGTGTTGTTCGAACACTCCACGGTGTATTCGGATGCGGAAATCGCGACCGTGCCGTCCCTGACCGTCACGCCGGCGGGAACGATGGGACTGCCGGTGTAAGTGTAACTGGCCGGAGACAGCGTAATTTCCGGATTGGTCACTTCCCTGGGCGTGATGGTCGCGGTGACGCCGCTGCTGCCGCCGAAGGTGTACCAGGCCGCATCCGTCCCGCCGAAGGTCAGGGCGGAGGCTGCAAAGCTGACGGCCTTGCCGGTGCCCGCGTCGGGGCTGGCAACCGTGCCGGCGGTGTTCGCCGCCAGCGTCGCGGTCAGATCGTCCGCGCCCACCCTGCCGCTGAAGGCGGCCGCGCTGCCGTCCAGCGCGACGGTGGTGTTGCCCGGCTCATAGGCGCGGGTCACCGCCGTGATGCCGGAGGCGGTGACGGGCTTTGCGCGCAGCGTGACGGTTGTCGCGGCGCTGCCCGAGCTGATGATCGAATTGCCGCCGAACTCCACGGTGAGGGTCGTCTCGCCCAGCGGGATGCCCTTGTTCCCCGTGTGATAGGTCAGCGTATATTTGCCGTTGACAGGGGTCGAAGCGGTGGCCAGCACGTTGTCGCCGAGCTTGAGCGACGCCCCGCCGGTGATATCGGACGGCACGGCCGTCGAGCCTGCGGCTCTGGGCGCAAACTCCACCGTGATGAGCTGACCGTAGGTAAAGGTACTGCTCTCCACGCCGTTGGCCGACACCCTGAGGGTGCTGGAAAGATCGCTGCTGCCGCCGACGATGGAGAAGGACGTGGTGAGGTTTTCCGCGCCGGCGAGCGTGTAGTTGCTTGCCTGCGCGCCGGTGAGGGACGCCGTGGCGGTATAGCCGGTGCCGATGTCCCGCATCTTGCCCGTCGTGGAAATGCTGACGTCGTCGGTCTGGTTTGCCTTGTTCGTCACGGTCGCGGCGGGCGCCTGCAGCTGGCCCGTATAGGGCAGTGCGGTATTGCCCCACTGCACCTGCGCCACGCGCTGGCCGACCGTCACAGAGCCGCTCTGCGCGACCAGATCGGTATAGCCGCCGCCGGTAAACAGCAGCCTGTAAGATTTGATGCCGGCGTTGGGGATGGCCGCGCCGTCCACATCCGTGAAATTTCCTTGACTGTCTTTGACCTGCACCCGGTAGGTGCCGCCCGTGATGTCCTTCGTATAACTGCCGCCGGAAAGCGTCAGCGTTGTTTTGGCGCTGTCCAGCTGCAGAATGCTGCTCCAGTTATCGCCGTAGACGGAACCGGATTTCACATTCAGCGTCCCGGCAGGCGGGGTCACAGTGGGACGCACGACGGTGAATGTGCCGTCTTTGGATTGGTATCCGGGAATCACAAAGGAATAGGCCAGTTCGTAGCTCTTCCCGATGGATTGCCCCGCCAGACTCGAACAGATCTCGTCATAGGTCTTGGGCGTGTAACCAGATTCCCCCGAATAATGGTAAGTAATCTTCGGGATCAGACCGGCGGGCGCCTTCTCGTTCAGCTGCGGCGCGATGAGGGAGACGGTGCCGTTCACGGGGATGAGGTACTGCGGAGAAACGGTGGTGATCCAGTCAGCCCCGATGGCCGCAACGCTGAGATTGACGGAATACGTTTTGCTATCCGCCTTTGTGGTGTCCGTTTCCGCCACTTTGGCCGTGATGTAGACCGGCATCGCCGGCGGCGGCGCCACAGCGGTCGCGACGCCGGTGTGCTCGTCCACGCTCACGATCATCGGGTTGGTGCTTGTATAGGTGATTTTATCGGCCGGAATCTCAGCGCCGTTATGATCCTTCCACACGATGGCTTTGTTGAGCGTCGGCCAGTTCGGGAAGTCCGTCGTGTTGTTCCAGGTCACGGAGATTTTACTGCCGCTGGGCCAGTTTCCATAAGTCGGAGCGGGCTTATTCGAAATAGACACGCTCGTGCTCTCGCTCAGGCTCTTCCCCGGCTCCAGCGCCTGAACAAGAAAATAGGAACTCTCATGGGTAAGCGCGAAGGTCACCGAACGGGCATTCTCTCCGAGAGTGACCGACCCGATCAGCTTATTGTATGTTTGGAAATTTTCGCTCAGATACAGGATCGTACCCGCCGGGGGGGTGTAGCCATCGGCAAAGGCCAAGGTCGCCTGTCCGTAGCTGAGGATGATGTAGTGGCCAGAAAAACCGTCCTTTACAAATAACGGTGTTGCCGACGCATCTGTGCCCGCCGTCGCTGTCACGGTGACGGTGGTGTCCGCCGTGAGGACCGTGTCCGCCGTGTAGGCGAGCGTCTGGTCGCCGGACTGGTAGGTCAGGCTCTTGCCCGCCATGTCGGCTGTCGGCATGGCGATGATCTTTCCGGTGTAGTCTGTATAGCCGTAAGTCTCAGTATAGGTCGTGCCGGCGGCCGGCGCGAAGGTCACGCGGCAGGAGGGCTGGCCGTTCGGGATGAACTGGCGCAGCACGGCCAGCTCGTCTTTGATCGTCCAGAACCCGGAGGAAGCGGTCGACGCGTCGCTGCCGCCGTGGTTGAGCTGCCAGGCACGCTCCTTGGCGTCGGTATAGCCTTTATATATGAAGCAGTTGGTGGTCGTGACTTTCGCGGGGTCGCAATTCGTAATATCAACGGAGTTGCCGGAGGCCGCATATATAACGCAGGAAACGACCTTACCGGTGATCACGGAATAGCTGGTGTTCACCGAGCTGATGAGGGCTCCGCTCCCTGCGGAGGCGCTGCAGTTCTCGGCCGTGATCGTCTGACTCGCTAGATTGTTGGTACCCTCCTTATAAAGGATACCTACCAGGCCGGCGTGTGCGCCGCCGTCAAATTCCACCGCGCAGCGGCGGAAGTCGACGGCGCAGCGGTTGCCGTTGTAATTGAGTACAAGGCCGGCCCTATACTGCTGATCGTCGGGATACACGGCCTTGCCGCTGACCTGACAGTCCTCCACGGTCAGCTTGGCGTTGTTGGAGATGTCCGCCGCCAGACAGGCGGTGGCCGTTGTGCAGTTTTTCACGGTGATACCGGTGATGCTCGCCGTGCCGGCGACGTTTCCCACCAGGGCGGCCGCCGCGCCGTCGGTGGCGAGGTTTTTGACGGCGGCGGGTTTTTCGGCCGTTCCGCTCAGCCTGGGCAGCAGCACGGCGGAGAGATTGGAGAGCGTTTTGCCGTTGCCGTCGAAGATGCCGCAGTAGGCGACGGGCAGCGTGGCGGTCACACCCGCGAGATTTACGTCATTGAGCACCACGACGTTTGCGCTGTTGGAGATGCCGGTGGCGTTGTCCTGCTCGTAATTCTTCATGGCCAGCATCAGATTTTGATAGTCCGCCGCCTTGGAGATGCCGTAGTAGCCGACATAGGTCTCGGCAATGCCCGCCGCCTTGCAGTCCGCCGCCGTCAGCGGCTGCGGATTGGCCGTGGCGGTGAGCGAGACGTCGGAGACGGCGACGTTCTGGTTTGCGAGATAATAGGAGCCGTCCGCCGCCGTCCAGCCGATGGCGCCGGCCATATAGCCGCTCAGATCGCTCATGACGGGCGGCGTGTAGGTGCCGTCGGAATTTTTGGGCAGGATGAGCCTGAGGCTCTCCGGCGCGCCGCTTGTTTTCAGATTGCCGAAGTGCAGCGTCACGATCACGCTGTTTGCCATCTGCGCGTCGGTCATGTCGCCCACCAGACGGACGCCCATGCGGTCGCCGGACGTGGGGTTATAGCAGGTCAAGGCCGTATGACCGTCCACGTGGACAACATCCGTGCCGGGATAGAGTTTCTCCGTCAGCGTCCCGTCCGTGCCAAGAGAGACGATGTACGGGGCGGTTCCGCTGGCGGTGTATTCAAATTTGCTGTAGGGAGCGCCCGCTTCGCGGGCGGCTTCGCCGTTTGCGCTGGTCGCGGCGGCCCTGCTCCCCAGCAGGATGGAGAGCTGCGTGCGGTCGTTCCACGGGTTGACGGCGGCGGTGATGCCGCTGCCGGAAAGCACGCCGCTGCCGACGGACGCGTCCCGGCCCACGGTGGGCAGGGAGATCGTGGCGGTGCCCAGCGAAATGCCGCGGCCGCTGCTCAGGTCCAGCAGCGGGTTGTACTGGATGTTGCTTGAGGTGCCTGTGTTATATACCTCGTCATAGATCACATGCTGATAGAGGTAGGCGGCGGATTTCTCATAGACGTCCGCGCCGATGAAGCGGTTCACCAGTCCGGAGCTGCCGGCGCTCCAGTCCGGCGCCTTGCTGTCGTCAAAGCCGTAGGTGTCCAGACGGTAGGTGCCGCCGTAGATCATGGGGACGAACGCGCTGCCGCCCAGAAGGTTGCCGTACTGCAGGTTAACGCTTGTGCTGGCAGAGAGCTTCTTCTCCTTGTCGTAGAAGCAGTAGGTCTCGCCGGATGTCAGCCCCAGCGCGGCGGAGGCCGCCGTGACGGCCATGGGCGCATACGCCGCGACGATGGCGGCGGTGTCCGCCGTGGCGTCAGCGAGCGTCACCGCTGTGCCGTCGGCCTTCGTCCAGCCGGTAAAGGTGAGCGCGGCGGTGTCGGTTTTGCCGGTGTGCACAGTGGGATTGCCCGTGACAACGTCGGAAAGATGCCCGGTCACCGGCACCAGATATTGCAGCAGGCTGCGGTAGGGCGACACGTTTCCGTAGGGCGAAATCGCCGCCTCCGTATATCCGAACGGGTCCGTGTTCGCGGGCACGCCGTCGGTGGCGGCATAGACGCTCACGGTCCTGAAATTGAGGTCGATGCTGCCGCTGCCGTCGTAGGCGCCGCGCCAGACCATGGCGGTCTTGCCGTCCTTGGTCCAGTTGATTTCATAGGCCGCGCCTTTGGTCAGGCTGGAGAGGTCGATGAGACCGTCCTTCATGGCGTAGGTCGCGCCGTTCGCGGCAAGCGAGAAGCCGCCGGTCTGCACGGCGCCGTCCACGGTGACGCGCGCGCCGGAGGTGGTGATGGTCAGGGTGCCGGCCGAAACGCCGGCGGCCGCGTCCCAGCAGGCGTCAAAACTCGCGGCGCCGAAATAGGCGGCCGCGTCCGCAGTGACTGTATAGGTGCCCTGCGCCGTGGGGGCGGCGGCGGACTTTGCATAGCTCGTGCCGTTCGTGCCCTCATAGTAGACGGTGTACGCCACGCCGGAGTTCGCCAGCGCCGGGATGACCGCCGCGATGGGCCGGCCGGTATAGCCCGCGGTGGCGTTGGCAATGGTGAGCTGGTCGGAGTTCAGCGGCGCGAGATACCACAGCCGGGCCGGCCCCGGCGTCTTGAACTGCTCCGGATACGTCCAGCCGTCTTTCTGGGCGATGAGCACGTCATAGACGCCGTACTGTCCGGCCGGGACGGCGGACATGTCGGTGCTGTCCCCCTGCTTCCGGTAGGTGACGGTCAGCTGGTCCGTCAGCGCCTTGAGCTCCGCGGCGGTGTAGAGCGCGCCGAGGTTCGTCAGCGTGGACCCCTCAGCGGACTTTGCCCGCCAGCCGATGAGCTTTGGCGCAAAGCTCTGCCCGCTCTGGGTCGCCGTGTCGCAGGTGAGGTACGGCGTCACCGGCATCGCGTAATAGACGTTGACGCTCTGCGCCATGGATACCTTGTCGCCGGCTTTTCCGTCGGCAAGGACCGTGCTGCCGTCCACCGCCTTCGTCACCCGGTAGCGGTTCATGTAGACGTCGTAATATTCATTGTTGGCCGTTGTGCTGTTGAGGGCGTATTTCGTCTCGGAGACGGCGGGCAGGGTGTAATCCGTGCCGTTCTGCGTCCTTGCCACCGTCGTTATGAGCTGGCCGGTGTAGTCGAAGGTGCGCACCTCCACCTGTCCGGTGGGAAGGAGCGTGTCCTTGACGGTATCCATATCCGAGCGCGTCTTCAGGCCCGGATAGGCGGTCTGATCGGCGGCGTTGGCATTCCAGTCGGAGAGCGGGAAAGAAGCGGCGCCGCCGCTGGCGGTTACGCCCTGATAGCTGTTCCCCGCCTGGCCGGCCGGAACATATCTCTGCCAGCCCGCGGGGTTCAGCGCCTGATCCTGCGTTGTGCCGTCGGTCTGATAGACGGCGGCGGGGGTCATGTAGCTGTTCCGGTAGGAATAGACGTTTCCCACGATGCCGCCCACGGCCCAGGGCAGGAATTTGTAGATTTTGCCGCCGGTCGTATTGCTCCAGCCGCGGGCCATTACCACCTGGATTTTGAAGCCGTCCACGACGCAGCCCTGCAAGCCGCCGCCGGTGTAGCCGGCGATGCCGCCGGTGGAGCCCAGGGTGATGTCCGATCTGATGGTGAGATTCTGCACGGTGCAGTTGCGGACATAGCCGCTGTTGCAGCCCGTGATGCCGCCGATGCGGCTGGGGGCGTACTTCAGCTGTCCGTTGTACATTGTAAATGTGTTGCCGTCGGACAGCTCGTTATTGTCGGCATAGTAGCCGTCGATGGTGCCGCCGGTGACGGTGACATTGTCGATGGTGCCGTAGTTGACGCCCGCGGCAAAGCCGACGTCGGCATACAGATAATAGGTCGGTATCCTGCCGCCGTTGCCGCTGGAGGCATAAATGGGATCGTGATTGCTAAACTCGTTATAGCCGGTGATCCGCTCCTCGTAATTGTCGGAGCCGGGCGTCGGGTGCGCTCCCAGCCCCGTGAAGGTCGGGCTCGCCAGCTTCACGTTGCGGATGGTGCCGTTGTTGGTGTACACCAGCCGCCCCACAAGGCCGGAGATGGTGTGTCCCTCGCCGCTGAAATACCCGGAGAACGTGTCGATGCCCGTCGCGCCCACGTTCGTGAGGTCGTTCATCAGCTTGTAATAGCGGGGATTGTCTTTGGCCTCCGCGATGGTGTCGGCCATCTTTTGGAGCTGCGCGACCGTCTTGATCTGATACGGGTCCTCCAGCGTGCCGTTGCCGCCGCTGAAATCGCCGGCGGCCGCAGCAGCCGGCAGGGTCATGCCCGGGAGCATGCCCAACACCATGCTGAGGCACAGCAGCAGACTCATCAGTCTCTTCTTCATTTGCTTTTCCTCCTGAATCTCTCTGTAATCCACCCGCTTCAAAGCCCGTGATTCCGGGGGTGCGCCGTGCTTCGCCCGCGCTGTATGACACGGCATTTTGAATTATACCAAGCTGCCTTTTGATTTGTCATCCTACCAAAGTATGATGCGGCCTCTTTTCTGCCCGGCGTTCGCCGCGGCGCAAAAAAACGGCGCCGGCTGAACATTCAGCCGGCGCCGCAGCGCGCTGTGATCTATTTTTCCGGAGGCACGGGCAGGGCCGGACCGGCCTCAGACCGGATCAGGCGCAGCAGCTCAAGCATGCTGCGGAACGCCTGCGTTTCGTCGCCCGTCCGCATGACGCCCTGCCACTCGCCGCGCTCTGTTGCGGTGATTTCCAGCCTGCAGCAGAAAATCGGTCGCTTTTCCATTTTCACGCACCCCCGGGGAGGCCTTATTTGCCGAAATAGCGATAGAGGAAGGCCATGATCTGGCCGCGGTCGCAGACGCCGTTCGGATTGAACGTGGTCGTGGTGGCGCCGGTGGTGATCTCCTTCTCCTCGGCCCACACCACCGCGTCATAGTAATAGGTGCCGGTCTTCACATCGGTGAACGGATTTGCGCCGGCAGGCGCGTGCTTGCCCGCCAGACGCCACAGGAGAGTGACGAACTGCGCGCGGGTGACGGCGGCATCCGGAGAGAAGGCGGTGTCGCTGGTGCCCTTGGTGATGCCCTGTTCCACGGCCCACAGCACCGCGTCGTAATAGTAGGCGTCCGGCTTCACATCGCTGAACGGATTGACCGTCGCGGCCGCCTTGGGCGAGCCCGTGGCGCGCCAGAGGAAGGTCACGACCTGGGCGCGGGTGCAATTCATAAACGGCGCAAAGGTGGTCGGCGTCGTGCCGTTGGTAACGCCCTTGGCCGCAGCCCACAGCACCGCGTCGAAGAAGTAGTCGCCCTCATGGACGTCGATGAAGGGGTTGACCATGGTCCACCTGGCGTAGACGGTGGTGTTGGCGGTGAGCTTGACGGAGGTGACGGCCGTGGTCAGCGCTTCGTCGGAGCACCAGCCCGCGAAGGTATAGCCGCTCCTGGTCGGCTTGTAGGCCGAGAGATCGACGGTGGTACCGGAGGTCTTGCTGACCGCCGCGACGGCGCTGCCGCCGTTGGTGCTGAAGGTCAGGGTGAAGCTGACCTCCCCGCCGCCGTAGGACACGACGTAGGGCGTGATGCTTCCGGTGAGGGTATTGTAGTTGGCTGTGTCGGTCGGGGTGAACAGCCACTTATAGGAGGTGTTCGCCGTGACCTTTGTTGTCGCGGCAAGGTCGTTGTTGCTGCTGTCGACCCACTTAACGGTTCCGAGAACGGAGAACGTCCCGCCTGTCGTCGTCAGCGCGGCGGCTTCAAGCGTCTTATCGGCGGCGGTAATAGCGGTGTACTTGGGCGCGCCGGTCGGCGTGGCCTTGGCGATGGTGTAATCCTTGGCATGGACTGTCGGCAGCTTGTAGTTCGCGGCCTTTGCTCCTGCGAGCGCAGCAGTTGCCGTGTGAGAGCCTACCGCAGTTTCTGTACCGCCAGTAACCGTTATCGACACGTTGTCGCTGCCGACCTTGTTGGTTATCGCCGCGGTGACGGTCTTTCCGTCGTTGTAGACGCGGTCGGTGGTATTGGCCCAGCTGATGACGGCTTCCCTCTGCGCGACGTTGACCGCGCCGGAGCAGACGGTGACGTTGGCGTAGTTTACGCCGCCGATGGTGCCGTTATAGACGAGCTTGTACGTCTGTCCGCTGCCCGCGTCGGGCGAGCCGGTGACGTCCAGCGTGAAGTGGCTCTGGTCGGTGTCATTATTTGTTCCGACAGCCGCGGTGACATTGGCCTTCTTGCTGACGATGGCGGCCCAGGTGTCGCCGTAGACGGGCGACGCCTTGACGGTCAGCGCGTTGGATACCGTCGCGGAATCGCCGCCGACGGTGAACGCGATGTCGACGACGGTAAAGTTGATGGTTCCGGTGATGGTGCCGGTGTAGTTGCCGCTGGCCTCGTAAGTCCAGGTGACGACGGGCATCGCAGCAGCATCCAGGGCTTTCAGCACGTTTACAAGGTTATTATACGTATAATTTGTGCTGGCGTAGGTATACGTCAGCGTGCCGGTCACGTCGCCGAACGCGGGCTCGGTAAAGGTGCCGACGCCCTTGACGATGGTCTGCGACACGGGCTCGCGCGCAGCCGCGACGTTCTTCGCTCCGACGGCCGAGGTATCGGTCGAGGTAAGTGAGCCGGTGTAATTCCCGTCCGCGGCCGCGGTGACTTCGACCTTAAGCGTATAGCCGACGTCGGCGGCGGTCACAGTGTGGGAAGCCGTCGTTGCTCCCGCGATGGCCGTGCTTTCTCTGTACCACTGATAGGTCAGGCCGGTCTGGGCCGCCGTGGGCGCGACGCTGGTGACGACCGCCGTAAGTTCCTGCTGGAATTCGGGCGTCGTGTCGCTGACCGTCACAGTGCCGCTGAGCTCTGTCTTGTTGGTCTTCTGCTCCGTGTACACCACCGGGGAGTCGCTGTGGTTGGCGTCGCCCGGGAGGTAGGTATAGACCCTGTATGTCGTGTTGCAGTCAAGTCCGGTGAAGCTGGCGGAATCGGCCCAGCCAGTCGACGCCGCCGTCGGCGCAGTCTCGCCGGATTTCTTTATCTGGTACTTCTGGTTCGTCACCGCCGTCGCCGCAATGTCGGTGTCGCTGTACGTCGCAATGCTTGGCTTGGTCGCCGTCTGCGCGGCCTTGGCGACGGTGAATTCGCCGACCGTGATTTCGGAGGCGGCGGCATATTCCGTGCCGCCGGCAACGGCAGCCAGAATGCGATAATCTCCGGCTGCGGTGACGTCTGCTGCTGCGCTCCAGGTTTCGCCGGCCTTTTTCTGGAACGAATACGTTGCCGCTCCGGCTTCGGCGGTCTTGGTGTAGGTCACCGCGCTCTTGACGGCGTCCTGCTGGTCAGCCCCGGTGTAAGTCAGGCTGGGGGCTGTAAATGTGAACAGGCCTGCGGTGGGAGTTTTTCCCGCGACGGCGGAAATGGTGTATGCCGTCGACTCAACGGTTCCCTTTTTCACCTTGAAAGAAGTATCGCCTTTTTTAAGAGCGGTTCCCGTGTTGTATGCCACATCGTAATCTGTATATGCGGTATCGGCGGCTCCCGCGTCGAAGGTGGCCGTGACCGTCAGCTCGCTCTTTGCCACGGTGTCGCCGTCTGTCTTGGCCCCTCCTGTATAGTCCGTAATGGTAAGCGTCATGAGCGTCCTGCTGTCGGTGGGCGGGAAGGCTGCCTTGAATGACAGCGTCGAACCGTCGGCGGCGACGGTGGTGCCGGTGACGGTAGCACCGGCTACGGTGGCCGTCGCGGTCGACGCGAATTTATAGCCGCTTGCCGCGGTCAGCATGACGGCGGCCGTGTACGCGGTACTCGCGGCGAAGGTTGTGCCTGTGAACTCGGTCGTATCAGCGTACCACTTGACCGCAGCGGTGGTGTTGGCGGGGCCGGACGCGGTGATCGCGCTGACCGTGCCGCCCTTCGACGGGCTGCCCAGAGTGACCGCCTGCGCGCCGGTGAGCTCGGAATAAATCATCGCAGTAGCCGTCAGAACACTTCCAGCTCCTGCTGTATCCGACGTATCATTGCCGGTTTTGTCCGCGAAATTCGTCACATTCGAGTCGAACGTGAATACGGCGGCACCAACCTGTCCCGCATTGACGTTAAACACGACTTTAAGAACTTCCGCTGTCGTCGTGCTTGATACTCCAGATGCCTTCACATAAGATACGCCTATATTATCTGCATTAGGAGTGATTGTGGTATTATCCACATCAGCCAATATTCCTTCTCCTGTCGGCGTTCCATTTACTGTGAGTTTTGTAGTGTCGTATTTCAGGTGAAAATCCAGTCCGCCCAAGTCTGTGTATGCGCCGAGAGTCACCGTCGCGGTGACTTGATTTGTGGCCGCGTCAAACGACGCAGCGACACTCATAATCGGGGCAGCGTATGTTCCTGCGAATGCAGTTGTCGGGAACAGCATAAGCAGCAAACACAGGGTACATACCAATGATATGATTCTTTTCTTCATGTTCTTCCTCCTTGATAAATCAAAATATTTTATTACGATTATTCTATCGTTCTTGAACCTGCGCTAACCTGCCTTGCCCATATTGCATCTGTTGAATTAACTTTTCCGTCTTTGTTAAGATCTCCTAAAGTATTCTGATAATCATCGTCAAATGTTCTTGATCCCGCACTATTTTGTCTTATCCATATGGCGTCTGTTGAGTTGACCTTACCATCTTCGTTTACATCACCCCACATGTACAAATTCACCGTAGCCGCGCTGAGGTCCGTGCCGGTGACCGTGACGGTCACGGTGACGGGGGCGAAGTGCGGCTTTTCGACGGTCAGGGTGTACGTTCCTTCCTGCACGGCGTCGAAGCTGTAATCCTCCTGCGAGGCGTTGGAAACCGGAGCGTGCTGCGTGGTATTCTCGCTGGCGACGGTGGTCCCGTCCTTTTTCAGCGTCACGGTCGTTATGCCCGCGAGCCACGTCGTATTGGTGCTGTGCGCCGAGACGCCGGGGACGTAGCCGTCTGTGCCGTAGGTCCCGCTGCCGCCGCTGACGGTCACGCCGTCCGTGGCGACCATGTCGGTTGTGAATGTGTAGCTTCTGGCGGTGACCGCGGGCTCCGTGACGCCGCTGCTGACGTCCTTGCCGTTGACGACGGTCTTAAGGCCGTCCGCGAACTGATAGCCCGCATCGAGCGTTATCGTAATCTGTAACGTGTAGGTCGTGCCCTTTACAAACGCCGCGTTATCATCCTGGCCCACGGTGTCGGCGAGAATCAAACCGCAGCTCACGGAGTAGCCCGTGCCGCCGGTCAGCGTCTTTGCCTTGTAATCGCCGACCGTTTTGCCGGCGATGAGCGCGGGCAGCGTGACGTCGATCTCGCCGAGCTTTGTGGAGGTTTCCACCGTAACGGGGATGCCGGCGGTGAAATTCGTGCCGCTCTCTGCGACCGTCACTTCCGTGACGGAATCGCTGAGGATCCTGTTGCCGGAGTCAATCCCGCCGCCTGAGACAACGTAGAATCCCGTGACATAGACGGCGTGGGTGTAAGTCACGGCGCCGTCCTCCGCCGTCGTCGTCACGTTGTCGGCGTAGAGCAAATAGCCCCCGATGCCTGTCAGGATGAACGTCTCGCCGACCTTGTAATTTGTCTTGTCGGGCTGCTTCGTGATGACAAGCTCCACCGGCTTGGTCGTGTCCACGGCGGTGACGGCGGTGCGGTAGGCGTAGTTGCGCGAGGTAACAGAGGTCTGATAAATTTCGCTTCCGGTCTTGCCGTTGATGGAGACGGTATAGCCGCCGGCCAGTTCATAGCCGACCTTGAGCGGAAAACCGACCCGCACGACGTAAGACGTGCCGGCGGTGAAGGTGTCGGTGTCGGTGTCGGCCATCCACGTGCCTTCGGTGGCGGGGTCCGTGCCTTGATAGACGCCGCTGAACGTTACATTATAGCCCGTGTAGTCGTTTCTGATCCTGCCGCTGTAATGCGACACGGTCTCGTCTTCATAGGGGGTGGGCAGCTGCGCCGTGAGCGCGGAGAGCTTTGTGGAGGTCTCCACCGTGACAGGCAGCGTTGCGGTGAGCGTGACGTCGTTGCCGCTGCCATCCTTGGCGGTGTAGCTGATTATATAGGAGGTCAGGGCGTCGCTTGTAACGAGGCTGGGGCCTCCGCCGGTGTTCGCGGTGATCTTTGTGGTGTCCTCGATCAGGGTGCGGTGGCTCCAGCCGGTGGTGGCATCATAGACGTCGTTCGGATAGCTGACGTACGCCTCGATGCCGTCGAGGTTGATGCGCTCGCCGACCTTGTAGGTCGTCTTGGTCGGCTGCTTCGTCACGACGAGGCTGCTGGGTGTGTTGGGATCCAGTACCTCGACCTTGTACACCCCGCCGGAGGCGCTGGCGGTCTGGAAACCCTCAGCCAAAGTGGTATTGGTATTCGTGGCGGTGCAGCGGTAGTAGGATGTGCCGACCGTACCCGTGGGCACGGTCATTTCCGCGTAGGTTCTGCTCTCCGTGACCGGTGTGACGGTCCCGTCCGAGGCAAGCCCGGCTGCTTCCAGTTCCACGTCCTTCTTCTGCTCCGTGGTGGTCACGAGCTCTCCCGCGGTAAACGTCTTTGTGCTCTCGACGTATGTGCCGGACTGCCACTGGTAGTTCAGCGTGCCGCCGTCGGCCACGACCGCGCGGTCGTCAAGGACGCCGGTCTGGCCCTTATAGAACGTGACGGTAACGACGTCTTCGGAATCGAACACCGGCGTCTGCGCGACGTCGCTGACTGTTATGGTGATATCGACACTGTCCGTGACCGCCGGTATAAGGCCGTCGCCCGTGCTCGTGGCCTCGGCGTAGTAGATCATACTGCCGGTATTGGACGTGGGAACGGTAAAGCTGCCGCCCGCGCCCACCTGCCGCGAATAGGTGGTGACGCCGTCCGCGTCCGTAATGCGCTGGAACCACGCGACGGACGCGGTCTCGCCGGAATAGACGTTGGTCGCCGTGGCGTTCACCGTATACTTCTTGCCGCGCTTCAGGGTAGCGTCCCCGCTGTCTAAGCTGATGTTCGCCGCATGGGCGGAGACCGCATCCTTGTCGTAGACGTTCAGCGTGAGGGCGCAGTATTCCGTTGTATAGCCCTCCTTCGACACGTTGAAGAACACGTGGTTCTCGCCGAGGTTGTTGAGCCCCGTGGCCTTGCCGGAGATCAGGCCGATTGTGCTCATGTCAATGCCGTAGGGCAGGCCCTGCGTACAGGTAAAGGTCACGTCGGAGAGCACTTTTCCGCTTACGTCCTTCGCCGTGAGCTGCTGGCTGTATTCGGTGTTCAGCTTCGCGTCCGGCAGCGATGCGGGCGTCACGGAGATGACTTTATCGTTGTTGATAATATATTCCCGCGCGACCTTTTCGCTGTCGCGCTGGCCGAAAGTCAAGCCCGGCGTCCAGAACTCGAAGGTCATGGTGCGGTCGACGGTGATGGAGGGCGTGTTGCCCCAGATCTGCACGGTGTCGACGGTGTAGCCGTCCACGGCCGCGAGGCCGGAAACGGCGTGGCCGTCGCCGTTGATGTGGAGCGGCGCGCCGTTTTTGTCGAAGCAGCGGAAATAGATATTGTAATAGGTGCCGGGGAGTATGTACTTGGCGTCGCAGGTAATGGTCAGCGTCTGCGCGGCGTCGTAGGTGCCGGAGTCAAGGCTCACCGTGGGCGCCGTCGCCTGAGACGCGTCCACCACGTGGATGTTATATTTCGCCGTTTTGGTTATCGTTGCGTTCATAACGTTGGTCGCGGTGACGGTGACGGTATAGACGCCGGCGGGCACGTCGGTCACGCCGACAACCTGCCCGTCGCTGCGTATCGAGAGCCCGTCCGGAAGTCCCGAGGCGGTGAAGCTCGCGCCGGGTATCGCGTCGGAGGTAAAGTCCACGCAGCCGCCCGGGTTCCAGATACCGACCTCGACGTTCCGCGAGACGTACGGCTCTCCCGCGCCCGCGCTGCCGGAGGCAATCAACGTCGTATGGGAATCAGTCGAGATGGCGGTCGGCCCCGTGACCTGCTTGCAGATATACAGATCGAAGGAATCGGAGATGTACTTGGCCGCGATGTCGCCGTTGGTCACCTTTACCCCAAATCTCAGTTCGATCTTGTCGTGCTCGCCCAGCGCCTCGATCATGCCGGCGCGCGTCCAGGTCAGCAGACCGCTGCTGATGGAAAGCCCTGTCAGCGAGGAGGGGGTTGCCATCGCCGTTCCGTCATAATAACTCACGTACAGGCTGCCTAATGTTGTCGTGGGGCCTGCGTAGCCCCTGTATGCGATAGATACCGACAGATCGCCGGGCGTGTCCGCGCACCAGAAATTCGATTTCTGGCCGGAGTTGTTATGGGAAGCGACCTGACTGTCGATATCTTTCTGCGTGGTGGTGATTTTAGGGTACGGATAGTCCGTGTTCACCGACAGCGTCAGCTGGCAGGTAAAGGTTCCGGAGCCGCCGCAGTCCGCCTTCAGCGCGACCTTGTAGCCACCTGAATATGCGCCCAGCGTCTGCTTGTTTTTCAGGCAATAGCGGCCTTTTTCAATCTCGGTGAGTTCAAACGACGCGCTGCTGTCGGACATGGTCAGCGTGCCGCCGTTCTCGGGGTAAAGATAGACGCAGTATTTGTATCGCTCGTTCGCGTCGGTGGTCATCAGGTTGATCGTCGTTGTATCTTCCATGGCGTGACGGGCAGCCTCGTTGCCGACGCTGTAGCCGATGCCCGCGGCGGGCTTGATTGCGAGATAGAACCACCGCGAAGCGGATATGTCCGTCTTATTATCCCGGACGCTGATCTTGAAGTAATAGCCGCCGCTTGCGGTCGGGACCCCGCGCAGCTCGCCGTCGGTGGTCAGCCTGAGCCCGTCGGGCAGCACGGAGCCGGCCGCGACCGTCCATGTCAGGTCGCCGCTGGAGATGCAGCCGTAGGAATACTCGAAGTCATCGTCGCTGTAATGGGTATAGGGCTTCAGCTCGAGCTGCTCGTAGTACGCCGCGGTTCCATTGACGTAGCCGTCCGGCAGCGGAGAACCCGTGCCGATCGTGAGCGTTTTTGTGACGACGATGATATGCACCGTGCGGATGCAGGAGACGGAGCTGCCCTGCTGCGGATAGGCCAGCATCTGGATGTAGCCGTCGTTCGGCGTCTTCGGAGTGCCGGTGAAATAGCCGTCAGTGGAAAATTGCAGTCCTCCCACGATGGCGGAGGTGTCGCCCCTCGGCACGAAATACGCTCCGCCCGTGCTGATATTGCCGATCACGGCGATCCTTTTGTCGTCTGCCTTGGTGTATGTTTCGCCTACCTTGAACACGAGCGTGTCTGTGTCGATGGCGATGGAAAGCTCTTCGTTCGAGACGTTCACATTCGCGGCGGCCTGCGCCTGCAGGCTGTCCTTTCCGTTGATGACGCAGGCGAAGCGGAACGTCTTGCCGACGTCGGCGCTGGCCGTATTAAATACATACTTGTTGCTGGTCGTACTCTGGACCAGCGTGCTCGTCGCCGTGCCGTCGTCTGACATGCGGTACCACATATAATGCACGGAAAGCCCGCTGAGGGCGCTCAGATTGCCGCCGGGCGTCGCCGTCAGCGTGACGCTTTCGCCGGCCTTGACCGTGGTCTCCTCGGGCGAGATCGTCATGGTCAGCGGCTCGGGCTTCTTCGAGGAGAAGTACGCCTGCGCCTTGGCCTCCGTCGTCAGTCCGCTGGTGGACTCCGTGACGCGGCAGGAGAAGACGCCGTACGTGCCGTTGAGCTCTTCGTCGTATTCGCGGTTCGCGTCCACGACGAAGGGCGTGAACGAATAGTACGAGTACGTTTCCGCGGGTATCGCCTTGCCGTCGCGGTACCACTGGTAGCTGAGCGTTCCGCCCGCCTGCGGCTCCGCCGTGCACACGAATATGCACTTCTGCCGGTCGTACGCCTTGGCGAACTCCGGCGTGACGGACGCGCTGGGGCTCTTCGGCACGACGACGGCGTCCGTCTTGCACCGGGTGTCCTCCGTGGTGAAATATTCCGGCTGAACGTTTTTTGCGACGACCGTCATGCCGGAAACTCCCGTCAGCTGAACGTAATCGCAGTCGAGTGCGGCCGCGGTATCGGGGCTGATCGTCACGCCCTGCACCGTCTGCCCTCTGGGAACGCCTGCAATGTCAAAGCAGCAGAAGACGTGCAGTTCCTTGGTCTTGTAGACGCCGCCGCAGATGCGGTTCGTCCCGCCATTCAGGCGGATGGCGTCTCCGCCGCCGCGGCCGGTGAAGCTGCCGCCGGTGACGGTGATGTTGTAGCCGGAGACGGCGCCGCTGTTTGTATATTTTTCGGAGCCTCTCCACACGCCGCCGTAATACGAGTACGAATCATTATACACGCAGTAGCCCTCGAAGCTGCCGCCGTTGATCCTGATGCTGCCGTCGGAGCTGGAGCACGCGGCAATCCCGTTGTGCACCTTGCGGTAATTGATGGCTCTGTATGTCACGCTCCAGGAGTTGCCGCCCCAGATCCATCCGGAATCCACGGTAAGATCGCCTTCGGCAAAAATCGTGGCGGTCGGCGACTTGTATTCTTCACGGAGGTCGCCGGAGACTGCCGTGTCCTGCGAGATAAAGCCGAGCTCTCCGCCGCCGCGGCTGTCCGTCACGGTGAGGGAGGCGCCGTGGGGAATGTAGATCAGGCCCGCGCCTCTGCTGACGTCGTATTTTACGGAGTGGCCGTTCAGGTCCAGTTTTTTGGCGCCCGCGACCTTGAACGGGTAATATCCGTTGGCCAAACCTCTGTCTGTAATCTTGTAAGAGTTGTCAGCCGTCAGAGCGTCGGTGGCCCGGTATATGTCGCTGTTCAGCTTGATGTTATAGACATCCGGGTTCAGCAGCGCGGCGCGTAATTCCGCGACCGTGTCGCCGCCAAAGCTGGGATTGTTCCCGTCCACGGACGCCGTCGCCTGCGCCGAGGCGATGCGGATGAGGAAGCTGACGGAATCGCTGCCGGCGCGGTTGGTCGCCGTGAGATTCACGTTGAAGGTGCCCGCCTTTTCGGGCGTCCCGGTCAGCTGTCCGGTGGAGGCGCTGATCTTCAGTCCGTCCGGAAGGCCCGTGGCGCTCCAGACGATTTTGTCCGCCAGAGGCTGCGTCGCGTTTTCCGCCGCGGGGACGTAGTCCGAGTAAACCTCTCCGGTGACGCCGGAGGGGTAATCGTATGCCGTGATGAGGGGGGAAGTCTCCGCCGTCGTCACCTTGAAGCCGATCAGGGAAGAGGCATAGCCTGCGTCGCCTGCGCCGGCGCTGAATCCGATGCTGTGGGAGACGCGGTACCAGCTTTTATTGCCGCTTTCGTCCTTCGAAAGCCTCCAGATGGCCGTGTTGCCCGCGATATACTTGAACAGATCCGCCATGTGCTTTATCGTGAGCTCGCAGTTCGTGATGCTGCAGCTATTGCTCGGAGAAACGGTCACCGACTTGCCGCTGCTGTTCAAGGTTTCCAGGGTTTCAAACTCCGCACGCGCGCTGTAAAACGGGGCCTGGGTGCCGTCCGAGTTCTGGCGGATGCAGCCGCCCAGCAGGTTGACGGTATATCTGTTGGACCGGGGATAAGTATCATCTAAAGTCCCCTGGGGTACGGCTCCGGAGCAGAAAACGACCGGGCGCTCGCTCTGGGGACCGCCCAGCGTCACGGTGCCGCCCTCCTGCGTGTAGACGGAGTCCGGCTCCATCAGCAAAAAGTGAAGGGCAGTGTAGGCTCCGCTGTAATACCCGATCCTTCCGGTCCCGCCGGGGCTTGAATCGCGGATGGTCAGATGAACGCCTTCATGCACGCGGAACATGGCGGTCACGTTACTTATATTATTGCTGATCATGGAGTGGCCGTTGAGGTCGATGATCGTGTCGTGCCCCACTTCGATCGTGCCGCTCGCGCTGCGCATTTCGCTCGTGTACGCGCTGCCGTTCCAAACGGGGTCCTTGCCGTCCTCGACATCTTTTGACAGGACGACGGTGCCGCCGCTGACGCATCCCGACGCCACCTGCCAGTAGTAGGCGGCGTTCCTTACGTTCTCCTCCGCCCGGGCCGGTATCGTCAGCGCCGGCAGCGCTGTCAGCGCCAGTGCCAGCGCGAAGAGCAGCGGAAGCGCCCTGTATCCTCTCTGTTTCATGGAAAATCCTTCCTTTCCCATCCGGTTCGGCTGAACGCCGGGTCCGTTTACAGCGCGTCCATCACCGCGGCCAGATAGGTCGAGGAGATGGAGCCGTAGATGAACTGATCGATGAGGCCGTCCTTCTTAGCCTGGCGGATGCGCTCCGCCAGCTCCCGCTCGGAGTTCTCGTCGCACATCAGCACGATCTTGCAGTCCGGCGCGGTCTGCCGCACCTGCTCCCGGACCGCCAGGCGCTCCTCCAGCCTCCAGCCGGGATAGCTCGTGACCTCCATCAGCAGGGCATAAGGACGGAACAGGCGGCACAGCTCCGCGCTCTCGCCCGGGCGCTCCGTCTGCTGGACGCGGAAATCCGAGTTGGCGCTCCCCAGCGCCCGCGCCACCGCATCCGCAAAGAGCGTGTTCTGCAGATCCAGAATGATCCGCCGCAAGCCGCTCACCCGCCTTTCCCAGCCGGCCCTTTCCGGGCACTTTTCTGTTTTTATCGTAACAGCTTTTTCGATTTTCACTATACCCGCGCGGGTAGGGTGACCCGGCTTTTCACCGCAAAAAAATCGCCTTTCGCGCGCGGGCGCCGGCCGTCACAGGTTTTTGTCGATGAACTTGGATTCCGTGGCCGCAAAGATCAGGTCCACCCGGTCCCGGCAGCCCGTTTTCTGATAGATGTTCTTCAGATGGAGCTTGACGTCGTGGACCGAAACACCCAACTCCGCCGCGATCCGGGCATAGGACTGGTTCTTGACCAGGCAGCGGAGCACCTCCCGCTCCCGGGGCGTGAACCGGTCACTGGTGATGAAGCCCACGCTCACCACCGGCGCCTGCTCCGGGAACACCGATTCGCCGCGCATGGTGCGCTCCATCACGTCCATCAGCTCCGTCTGGCCCACGTCCTTGTACCACAGGCTGTCCGCGCCCGCCCGGCGCGCGCCCTCCAGCGCCAGCTCGTCCAGCAGGAACGTGACGATGACGACGCGGATGTGCGGAAACTGCGCCTTGATCTGGGCGGTGACCTCCAGCCCCGTCCGCGCGCTCCGGGTCATAATGTCCATCAGGATCAGGTCGACCTCCCGGCGCTCGCAGAGGGCCGGCGCGTCCTCCGCCTGGGCCAGGGAGGCCACCAGGCGATAGCGGCCGTCCGCCGCGACATAGCTTTCAAAGGACCGCCGGATGACCTGCTGGTCCTCCACAATCAGGACGTTTGTCATTTCTCCCCCTCCTCCTCCTCCTCCGGCAGCGTGACGGTCAGCCGAAAAACGGGACTGCTCTCCACCCGCATCGTCCCGCCGGCGCGCTCCACACGGCGGCGCAGCGTGCCGAGCCCGCCGCCCTCCGTGATCCCGCCCTCCGGGGGCGCGCCGTTGTTGGTGAACACCGCGGCCGTCGCCTTCTCCGCGCTGCGGAGCTCCACCGTCAGCTCCGTCCCGCGGGCGTGGCGCGCGCAGTTGCTGGCGCACTCCCAGACGGCGTGAAGCACGACGGCCCGCGCGCCCGCATTGCGCGGCAGCGCTCCGCGCACCCGCACGGCGACGCCGAGATCGGCGGCGCGGGCGATCACGTCCGGGAGCGCGTCCGCCTGCGCGCCCGTCTGCCGGGTCCAGAGCGCGTCGACGGCCTCCTCCCGCAGCCGGCGGTTCCGGCGGATCTCCGCCAGCGTCCGGCCCTGGGTCAGGCACTGATGGGCCGCGGTGATGCAGGCGCCCAGGTCGTCATGAATGCGGATCTTCATGGAGAGGGTCTGCTCCTCCCGGATGGTGTCGCGCGCGTTTTCCCGCAGCGCCGCGATCTCCCGCGAGACGGCCTCCAGGTTGCGGTTGTTGTCGCGGAGCTCCTGCTCCCGCGCCATCAGCTCCGTCACGTCGCTGGAGGTGAACTGGATGTAGGGCGTGCCGTCCGCGGTGCGGACGGGCGCCTCCGCAAAGCGGAGCATCGCCCCGCCCGGAAAGAGATAGACGCGCTCCGCCCGGTCGAGGCAGCGCACCTCCCCCGCCCGGTCGGGCTCGTCCAGGGCGCGGCGCAGCTCGAACATGTTTTGCAGGTCATGGCCCATCAGCGCGAAGGCCAGGCGGTACATCTCCCGGTTGCACAGGATCAGCACGCCGCTTTTGCTGAAAAAGCACACGCCGCCGGGCAGGTTGTCAAAGGCCTCCTTGACGGCATTGCGCCCCAGCCGCCGCTGCCGCGGCAGCAGTCCGCGGATCGTCTTCATGCGCCGCCTCCCTCCCGCACGCAAAGCGTCAGATTCCACACGTCGTTCTCGTCCCGCTCGGCCGCGGCGCCGGGAAATGCCCGCCCGACCGCGGAGAGGTCCGCCGCGCAGCGCGCGCTGACGGCGATGGTATGGGCCGCGCCCTCCGTGCCGACCGTCACAAAGAAGGAGGCGGCCGGCCCGGCGGCCTCCGCCACGGCCTCAAAAAAGTCATAGAGGCGCATGGCGCACGCGGGCTCCAGATATGCCGCCGTCTCGCAGCGGACGAGGCACCGGCCGCCGCCCAGGGCGATGCCCCGCGCGGATTCGTTCAGGCAGCCGGCCAGCTCCCCCGCCGAGATGCGCTTTTGCTGCCCGGCGACAAAGATCAGGTTGTTGCGGCGCTTGAGATAGGCCCCCACCACCGCGATGCGGCACAGCAGCTTCCGGGCCTCCCCCTCGTCCCGCGTCCCGGGGAGCGCCCGCAGCAGGTCGGAGACCAGCCGCATCTGGGGCGCGGTCTGGCGCTCCATGGCGTCATACAGGCGGTTGGCCTCCTCCACCTCCAGGCGGCGGGCCTCGCGCCGGTATTCCTCGCGCAGCAGGCCGTTGCTCCGCTCAAGCTCCGCGCCGATCTCCGTCAGCCGCGCCTGGACGGCCAGCAGCCCGGAGACGTCGTCCTGCCACAGCACGTGGCCGCCCGCGATCGGCGCGCTGAACAGGCGGAAGCCGCCGTCCAGCAACACGGGCGCCCGCTCCGCCTGCCGCATGCGCTCCGGCGGGATCGTCTGCGCCGCGTCGGAGGAATAGCGCACGGCATAGGCGCTGTCCGCGATCTGCGCCCGGATGGTGGAGGCGCGGAACAGCTCGCCGTAATGGGTGTTGGACTGGATGAGGCCGCACCGGATGCAGCACTCGAAGAACGACGCGAAAAACAGGCACAGCGACACGGTGACGTCGCCCATCAGGAAGTACACGGCCGGCATCCGGCAGACCATCGCCGCCGCATAGAGCGCCGCCAGGATCATCGGCACGATGGGCAGCCACAGCACGGTCCGGCTGCGGGGAACGCGGCATTTCGCCAGCATCACGACGAGCGCGGTCAGCCCGCACAGCGCCATCCAGCCCAGCGTCAGCCAGTACCCGACGGCGTAGCCGTACCGCCCCTCCCACCCCGCCGACGGGCCGGAGGGAAAGACGAACACCAGCCGGTGCAGGTCGTTGGTCAGCACCAGCAGGAGCAGCGCCGCCGCCGGCAGATAGAGAAGCGAGGTCCACGGCCGCAGCCGGAAGCGCTCCGGCCGACCCAGGGAAAACGCCACATAGACCGCAAACAGCGGGATGAACAGCATCGGCAGATAGTAGAGGTACCACAGCTGGCGGCCCACGTCCGGGCCGCACGCGGCGAAGTACTTGACGGTGCGGACCGCGAGCCAGAACACCATCAGCGCCGCGATGGCGGTCAGGTACCGGCGCACCTGGGTCTGCACCACCCGGCGCCGGACGGAGAGGCCCCACACCGCCAACAGGCCGATGTAGATAAAGCTCCGCAGATAGCCCGTCGTCAGGCGGAGGCGCCCCGCCAGCCCGATGCGGCGGCAGGCCATGGCGGCCAGGATGAGCAGCGCGACGGCGGCCGTCCGCCCGGCGGCGGCCCGGCGCCGGCTCAGCATGGCTCCTGCTCCCCGGAGCCGGCGGCCGGGAGCCGCGCCCCGCAGGCGGAGCAGTAGCGGGCCGCCGGGGCGGCCGGCGCCCCGCAGACCGCGCACCGCGGCTGGCGGGAGAGCCAGGTCTGATAAACCGTCTTCTCCGGCAGGCGGGCGCCGCAGAGCGGACAGCGGCGCCGCCGGGCGCCGGCCGCCGCCCCGCAGCGCGGGCAGACCTTCACGTCCCGCATAGCGTCCGGGCCGAAGCCGCCGTCACAGATCTTGGCCGCGTGTCTCTGAAAAATCATGTTCTTCCCCCAAATCGCTCAGGTCCGCCCCGCAGACCCCGCATCTTCCGGCGCCCGGCCGCACCGCCGCCCCGCAGGCGGGACAGAAACGCGGGGCGTCCTCCCACGGCGCGCACGCCACGCAGGCGCCCGCCGCGGGGTGGAACATCAGGTCGGACACCCACCGCCCGCAGCGCGGGCAGCGGTTGAAGTGCGGCCGGGCCCGCTCCCAGGCCGCCGCCAGCTCGCTCTCCCCGCCGGCTACGCGCAGCGGCGGCGTCGTATAGACCGCAATGCCGGAGAGCTCGCAGAAAAAACGATAGCGGTTTCCGCCCGCACCGGGCAGCACCCGGTAGCCGGCGGTCACATTTCCGACGCCGCTCACGCAAAAGCCTCCTTTTCCAACACTTGATTCATTAAGGAAAGCGTGCTATTCTTGTGTCAACATCCGCCGCAGGCGGCGGATCTGCCCCGTCTTTCGCAGCAAGTATAGGTGAAAAGGCGCGGCCTGTCCCCACCCCTTTGGGCAAAAAGGGTGGGAAACGGCAAGAAAAAAGCAGGGCGGCGGACCGAACGGGCGCCGCAGAGAGGGCATCGGCATGAAAAAACGGCTTTTGGCGGCGCTGGCCGCCGGCGCGGTCCTGGCGTCGCTGCTGACCGGCTGCGGCGGGAAAAAGACCCTGCTCGACCCGGCCGACCCCGTGACGCTGACCATGTGGCACGTCTACGGCGAGCAGGCGGAGTCCCCCATGAACACGCTGGTGGAGGAGTTCAACAAGACCGTGGGCCGGGAAAAGGGCATCGTCCTCGACGTCACCGCCATGACCAACAGCACCAAGATCGGGCAGGAGCTGCTGGACGCCCAGGCCCAAAAGCCGGGCGCGCCGGAGATGCCGGACCTCTTTTTCTGCCACACCGACAACGCCGCCGCCCTGGGCGCGGAAGCGCTGATCGACTGGAACACTCTCTTTTCCAAGAAGGAGCTGGGCGACTATGTGGACGCCTTTGTGCAGGAGGGCACCATCGACGGCCGTCTGACGGTGTTTCCCGTCTCCAAATCCACGCATCTGCTGTTCCTCAACGGCTCCCGGTTCGGCCGCTTCGCCGCCCAGACCGGCGCGAGCTATGACGATCTCGCCACCTGGGACGGCTTTTACAAAACAGCGGCGGCCTTCGCCGCCTGGTCGGGCGGCGAGCCCTTCTGCGCCTTCGACTACCCGCTGCGCACGATCCAGCTGGACGCGGAGTCCGCGGGCCGGAGCGTGATGACGGCGGACGGCTGGTACGATTTCACCAGCGAGGCGCTGCACACCGCCTGGCTCCGCTTCGCCCGGGCGCTGGCCCAGGGCCAGGTGGTGCTCTCCGACCTCTATTCCAACACCCATGTGATGACCGGCGAAACGCTGGGCGGCATCAGCTCGTCGGCGGCCATCCTCTACTACAACGACACCGTCACCTATGCGGACAACACCTCCGAGCCCATCGACCTGCACATCCTGCCGCTGCCGCAGGATCCCGGCGGGACGGCGCTGGCCACCCAGGCAGGCGTGGGGCTGTGCGCGCTGAAGACCACCGGCCGCAAGGCCGAGGCCGCCGGCGTGTTTGCCCGCTGGCTCACCGAGAGCGAGCGCAATCTGAGCTTTGTGACCCAGACCGGCTATATGCCCGTGCGCCGCGGCGCCTTTGACGCCATCGACAGCCATGTTTTCTCCAGCGACGCCTACCGGGGGCTCTATCAGGCCCTGCAAACGGTCAACAAAACCTGCGCGCTGCGGGAGGAGCCGGGCGGGGCGGGGTACTACACCCGCGTCAACGCCCTCTATGACGCCCTGCGCCGGCTGCAGCCGGAGCTGCGGGCCCGGTGCCTTGCCGGGGAGAGCCCGGATGCGCTGGCCGAGGAGACCTGGCAGCTCTTCCAGTCCATCCAGTAATCAAAAAGGGGAACCGTCATGCGCGGACTGTCTGCACGTCAACCGAGATCGGGAACGCTGCGGCGCAAGCTCTTCGGCTATATGCTGGTGCTGGCGGCGCTGCTGGCGTTTGCCATCCTGACGGGACTGTTCCTGCTGGGGCGGTTCACCAGCACCCGGAGCATGCTCCGCAGCGCGCTGGACATGCAGATGGAGGTCTTTGAGCGCGAGGTCTCCTCCCACTGCGAGGATCTGGCCGCCATGGGCGTGCAGCTGTCCCGGACGCTGGGCGATGCGCTGGACGCCCGGCAGACGACGCTCGCCGCCCTCAACGGCGACGCCGACAAAATCCGGCGCGCGCAGGAGGCGCTGTTCGACCCACTGTGTCAGGCCATGCTGCGCACGGACTGCTCCGGCGCCTTTGTGATCCTGAACGCCGCGGTGGACGGCGGCGCGTCCGGCACCCGCACCGGCCTCTATCTCCAGCGGGGCGGCATCGGCGCGGACCCCGACATCCTGCTCTACCGGGGCATCGCCGCAGTGGGCAAGGCCCACGGGGCCATGCCCCACCGGAAATGGCGGCTGGAGCTCTCCGTCGGCCTGATCCCCGGCTATGACGAGGTGCTGTCCTCCGCGCTCCCGCTCGAGCAGTCCTATCGCTTCAGTCCCATGGTCGTGCTGCCGGAGACCTCGGAGCAGGCGATGCTGCTGCTGCTGCCCGTCCCCGGGGCGGACGGCACGGTCTGGGGCGTGTGCGGCTTTGAGGTCAGCGAGAGCTATTTCAAGAGCCTCCATGCCCAGCCCGCCCTGCTCCCGCATCTGACCTGCCTGCTGACCACCGGGGACGGCGCGCGGCTGAACACCGGCGCCGACGCGCTGAGCTGCGGGGTGCGCGGCGGCTATTTTGCCCCGCCGGACGAGGACCTCGCCGTGCGCGAGCGCGACGGCCTGTGCTTCTTCACGGGCGCGGACGGCCGCTATGTGGGGCTGACGCGGCCGGCGTCGCTCACCCCCGGCGACCGGACGGGAACGCTGGCGGTGATGATCCCGCAGGCGGACTACGCCCGCGCCCTCCGGCGCAGCGCCGCGCAGATCGTGCTGCTGGTGATCCTGCTCGTCTTCTTTGCCGTCGGCAGCTGTCTGGTGTTCAGCCGCCGCTACCTCAGCCCCGTGCTCCGTGGCCTGGCCCAGATCCGGCGCCGGCCGGAGGACCGCGCCGGCACCGACATCCCCGAGATCGACGACCTGCTGGCCTTTCTCGCCCGGAAGGACGAGCTTCACGATTCCCAGCTCTCCGCGCTGGAGCAGCAGCGCCGGCAGGCGCAGGCCGAGGCCGGGCGGCTGGAGCAGGAGATCGACCGGCTGGCAGGACAGAAGCGCGCGGAGATCGACCCCGACAGCTACGCGCTCTTCCGGGAGAGCCTCAACACCCTCACGCCCAAGGAGCGGGAGGTCTTTGAGCTTTACCTCGCCGGGCGCAACGGCCCGGAGATCATCGCCGCGCTGGGCATCAGCGAAAACACCCTGAAGTACCACAACCGCAACCTCTATTCCAAGCTGGGCGTCTCCAGCCGCCGCGAGCTCCTGCAGAACATCCTGCTCCTGCGCCGCGACCGCGGCGAAAAGCCAGTCTGATCCGCGGTGCCGCGGTTCTGGAATTCCCGCCGTTTCGGTTCCAGTTTGAGCCGCGAAAAATCCAGACAAAAACAAAAAAGTCCGCCGCAGCGGACTTTTTCGCAGACCCGGCAAAAGGTGGGCTGACCGCTCACCTTTTGCTTTTCGGCGTTTGCCGCGATGCAGGCAAAGGCCGCGGCAGAGGAGAAATCGACAGGAACCGGTTCGTTTTCTGAAAAAGGCCCGCGCCCCGGCTCATCCGCCGCAGCGCCCGCCCGAACCTGACCGGGGGACACGCAGATCTCTGCTCGTCCCCCGGTCGCCGTCATGTCCGTTCAATCCCACTGAAGCCCGGGCTTTACGGCCTTCAGCTTAAGCTCCCAGACGATCTTGGCGGTCTGTTCGTTGGTGATGTTCGCCCGCGGCAGCAGCGTCCCGTCCGGATAACCGCTGAAAAAGCCCAGCGCGACGGCGGCCTCCAGACTGCCGACAGCGTAGCCGCTGACGCCGGCGCGGTCCGAAAACCGGCCGAGTCTTCCCGCAGTGTCCGCCGGGATCAGACCGCTGTTCCGCAGCCGGAAAGCACGGATGAGCATGGCCGCCGCCTCCTGACGCAGGATGGGTGCGTCTGGGCTGAAGCCGTTCTCCGAAACGCCGTTGATGATCCCGCACTGATACGCGGTCTGCATCTGCCGGAAGCCCGGCGTATCCGTCCGGACATCGGCAAACGGGAAGCCCGTGCGCACGGAGTCGCGACCGCTGAGTCCCAGGGCGTTGACGACGGCGGTGCAGAACTCGCGGCGGGTCGTCTTTCTTCCTGCCGCGAAATTCCCGGCCGCGTCCAGACTCATGATGCCGTTGTTCACCGCGGCGCGGATATAGCCCGCCGCCCATGCCGGCAGCGCGGCGGCGTTCCGGATGGTCACGGCGGCCTTCACGGCGGTGTTTTTGCCGGTGAGCGCGGACGGCCGGTACGCCCCGGCCGCCCAGTCATCGAGGGGATTGACGACAAAGCGGTCTGTCTTCATCATCTGCTCGAGCTGGAACTCGATATTGAACGAATCGGCCAGGCCGGGCGTCAGCTCCTCCAGATCATAGATCAGCGGGGCGGGCGGGGAAAACGGCGGGTCCGGCAGCGGCACGCCGGTCACCGACATGCCGGAGACGATGTGCCGCATCTGGTAGACGCTCCGGGAGGCCGCATCCGCCTCGCTGACCGGTTCGCTGGCCCCGGCCTGCGCCGAAAAAACCTGCTTCACGACCGGAATGCCCACGAACGCGCTGAGATCCATGCCGACCGGCACCTGATCGATGCGGTTCGGCACTTCGGCCTTTTCGTAGATGGTGGCCGGTGCGCCGGTGGGGCTCATCACGGTGTATGCCCTTGTCACCGTGACCGTCGCCGGAAGGTCCGGCTTCAGCTCCTCCCACCGCCAGCGGCAGGCCGCCTGGGTGCTGGTGCCCTCAGGGCTGCTGACGGCGCTCCCCAGCGTCAGGAGCGGAAGGTCCTTCGCCTCATGGAGCAGAATCGGGAACGGCGCGTCGGGGTAATACTCGAAATGGTTCGGGTAGCGCACGTTTGCGGCCGGGAACTTGACGTAGCCCAGATCCTGCGGCGGGAACGGCCCCTGCACATAGCCCGGCGGCACCTCGCCCAGCGCAACGTACAGCTTTGCCGTCCCCGTATACGCTTTGCTGCCGCCCTTGTTCACGGCGATGAGCTGCAGGGTGACGTTGTGCTGCACGCCGACGGTATTGCCGGCGTAATCCGCGATGGGCACCTCCTGATCGACGGTCAGACGGCGCACGACGACATTGTGCCTGGTGGTCAGCCCGTATTTTCCGGACGGCGTCAGAGTTCCGTAAATATAGCCGCTGTCGCTGATCTGCCAGCGCAGCTCGCAGTTCGGCTTCACGTCATAGGCGGAGAGAGACGCGACGTTCAGCCCGGGCTTTTGCAGCGCGTACTGCGTGATATCCTTCTTCGCGGTGAAAATTGCCTTTTCGGTGACATTGGTCGTCTTGTCCGTTGAATAAACGGTGACCGGGCCCTCGTACCAGATGCGCTTCTGCGTGTTGAACTGCACCTCGGCGTTGGGCACGTCCAGAACGGTGAGGTCCCGGCCGGAGGGCGTCTGAAAATCCACCGTGTCCTCGAAATAGTCGCCCTGCAGATTGGCAGCGCCCTGGAAGGCCTCCCCGGTGACAAACGGGCTGGCCGCCTGGATGATGTCGGTCTGACCGCCGAAACCGGGCGCCTTCACGATGATGCTGTCCCCCCTGCTCACATCCACCTTCCAGGCCCCGAAGTCCACGCCGGCGCTGCCGTTCACGCCGGCGCAGCCGTCCGCGTCGGTGGTGACGGTGTATTTCGCGGTGGGATTCTGATTGGCGCCGCCCTGGGGATCGTTTCCGGCGGCGTAATACCAAATCTCCAGATTCCGGTTGGCGAAGGGCAGTTTGTCGCTGAACGGATCGGCATAGGGTGCCGCGGAGCCGCTGGGCCTTTTCATGAAAGCGGCGAGATTGATCTTGTTCTGATAGCTGCAAAGGCGGCTGAAATAGAACACCACGTCGTCCTGCGCGCGCATGGTCTTGCTGCGCTCCAGGATCGGCAGATGGTATTCGATCAGCGTCGTCCGGTCGTCCAGGATGGTCACGAAGGCGTGCACCACCGCATCGACGCCGTAGTTCATGGTCGTCTCCGTAAAATCGGCGTAGGCGTAAAACCCCAGCCGGAGTTGGGCATCGAACACATCCACGCCCAGGATCTCCAGCTGCACCAGCGGCGTCACATAGACGCCCGCGTGGATATAACCCATGGGATCGCACTCGGCGCCGGAAAACGAGTCGAAGCCCTTGTTGAGATGAAACGAGGTCGGAATGCCGAATCTGGTGCTGCCGTAAACGCTGGCCGAGGCGATAACGCCTTCCTCCGCCCTGACGGTCAGCGTGATGTCCCCGTCCACGTTGAGGACGAGGTAGATGCCCACGCGCACGGCGCCCAGCTTCGGAATGGCCACCTCCAGCGAAAACACCGGACAGTACATCTCCTGCGTGATCTTCACATCCAGCAGCGCCTTCAGATCGATGAACTGCGCCGCGTCCACAAACCCGAACTCATAGCCGTGAGAGAAGGAATAATCCGCCACAATGCCGGGGCTGATGCCCAGCGCGCCCTCCAGATGGAGTTTCACGACCGACTGGCCGGAGTTGAAACTGAAGGAGGAGAACACATAGTCGCCATTGTAGCGATAGATCTTCGAGCCGCGGCTTTCAAAGAGCTGATACATCTTCTGCATGTCGGCCGAGGGAACGCTGCCGCTCATCAGCGTCTGCCCGCCGCCGTTCTGCCCGGCGAGCAGCGCGGCATACTCCGCCGCGGGGATTCCCTTGACGGCATATTCCGTGATGTTGGCGGCGGTGGGCGTGATGACCTGCCGGGGGATTGTGAACTCGCTGAACAGGTCGTACATGGTCGGCCGCGCGGTCAGATAGGTGCCGTCCGGATTCACCTTCAGGATCTTGAGGCTGTTCCGGGATGTCTCATCCACGACGACGTCCCCCGCGGAAAACGCGGTGCCGCGGATCTTCGTCGCGCCGCCCGCAAGCTCCGCGCCCGAGAGATCGCCGAACCTGACCCGGCTGCTGTACTGATAGGTCACATTCGCGATGACCGCGGCCGGAGAATACGCCTCCGCCAGCATCACGGCGGAGGGCAGGAGCAGGAGCAAACACAAAAGCAGCGCGCAGAGTCTTTTCACGATTTCACCCTCCTTCGCCACAATTCGTCCGTTTCTTCTCCGCTCGGCCCTGTCTCCGGCGTCGTGCGCGCCTCGGGCCGCCGCGCGGCGGCCTGCCGGGATTTTCAGGCAGACCGCCCGTCACCGTCAGACTTTCTTCTCGTCAGAAAGCTCCTGCGGCCAGAGCGCCGCCGTGCGATAAAGCCGAAGTACCTCCGTCTCGTCCGCCGCGCCCAGCTTGCGGAAGACTGCGCCGAACAGCCGCCGCGCGCCGCGGCGGCTGAGCAGCATGGTCTCCGCCGTCCAGCGCGCCGTATAGCCGAGCCGGAACCAATCGAAGGCACGGCGCTCCTCCGTGTCCAGCAGCGAAAGCCGCCAGGCTTTTTCCTCCTCGGCCGTCAGCCCCGCCGGCGGATGCGGGACGCCCTGATTCGCGGGAGAAGCATGAAACCAGTTCATCGCGCGCCTCCTTTCTCGATCCAGCTTCATTCTGAAGGAAAACAGCCCTCCTGACAATCTCCCGGTTTTGGGAGTAGACAAGAAAAAACCCCTCCCAAAACAGGGAGGGGGATGCGGCGGCCGGCGGCGCGGCGGCTATTCGCTGCCTTTGGCGCCCGGTCCGGCGCCGAAGCGGAGAAACAGCTCGGCCCGGCTGTTGATGCCGAGCTTCTTGTAGATGGATTTGCTGTATGTGGCGACGGTGGCGGGCGTGAGCCGGAGCTCCGGCGCGATCTGTCGCAGGGTCATGCCCTGGAGCAGCAGCAGCGTGACCTGCTTTTCCCGGGGCGACAGGGCCGTGCCGTCCAGCCGGGACACCTGCCCGCCGAGGTCGCCTGACCCGCCGGCGGCCTGCCCCGGCGCGTTCATGCAGACGGCTCTCAGCTCCTTCGACCAGTCCGCGAGGAACAGATACCGGGAAAACGCCGGAGAGAGCAGCAGAAAGGCGGCAAAAAAGCCGGCGGCGGTGACGATGGCCGCAGGCGTGCCCGGCAGACGGAGCTGGAGCAGCTCCACCGCCAGGAACAGCGCGCCGACCGCCGTCATGCAGAGGAGGATCAGGCGCTTGTGCATCCGGAAATCGCAGAAGCGGTTGGTCACGCAGCCGATCAGATAAAAGGCCGCCAGAAAGCCCAGCTCCTTCAGCTCCGCGAACAGGTGGGCCAGCTCCGGCCACCCGGCGTGCCACATCCAGTAGCTGAGCAGCGCCGAGAGGAAGAACACGTTGCACAGCGTCCAGACGCTGCGCCGGAAAACCACCTGCACGGCGATGCACAGGAGCAGCGGCAGCAGCTCCAGCGCGCCCAGCAGAAAGGACGCGGGTACATATCGATAGGCAGGGGCGTAAAACCCCGTGATGCGGATGGCGAAATAGGCGATGAGCAGAAACGCGGCCAGCCGCACGCCGCCGTCGAAACGCGGCGTCTCCCGCGCGCTCTTGCCCGCGAAATCCGCCTGCCGGCAGCGGAGCATGGACACGGCGAGCGCTGCGACAAACACCAGCGCCGCCGCCTTGCGGAACAGCGGGGTGATCCCGGGCAGCAGCGCCAGCAGCTTGACAAAGCGGATCGACAGCAGCATCAGTGCGCTGCCGAAAAACCGCTCGGCGTTGTTGAGCACAAAGACGAAGGAGAAGCTGCCGCAGGAGACACAGCCGCCGATCCCGGCCATCAGCGCCAGCGCGCAGAGGAACGCGGGAAAGCCGGCGGGCAGAAGCAGCCATGGAACGAGACCGGCGGCGGCGAGCACGGCGGCGCTCTTCGAGACGCGCGCCGCGTTTTCCTCACGGCAGAAGACGAAGAAGATCACCGCGCCGGCCGTGAAGGCCAGAAAGGCGTAGGCCGTCTCCGGCAGCCCTTTGACGCCGGCGGCCGGCGACAGAAAAAAGTTCTCGACGTTGACCAGGATCATCGCCAGCGGAAACCCGAAAAAATACGGCAGGTACTGCCGGCGAACGCTGCGGAGGGAGAGCGTCTCCCGCGCGCCCAGCAGTTCGCGCAGGGATTCCGCCAGCTCTGCGGGGTAATGGTTTTTCGGCATGCCGACCACCTCACGACTGTGCGTCTTCATCGTCGTTTTTTTCATCGTACAGGATCGCCGGCAAAAAGGCAATCAAATTCTGCGCGCCGCGGCGCCCCGCCGCATCCCGTTCAGCCGGAACAGCGGCAAGGCGCCGATTTTCGGGTTTGCTCCGCGGAGTCCCGGGGCGCGGTTCCCGCGCCTATACGATTTCCCGACAGAACCTCATGAACAGCGCGGCCGTTTCGGCACGGCTCAGCGCGGAGCCCGGATTCATGCGCGCTCCGCCGCCGCTCTCGAACAGGCCGAGGCCGCAGGCCCATTTCACGGCGGTCAGCGCATAGGCGGAAATGTCGCCTGCGTCGGCGCACGTGAGAATCTCCGTCCCTCTGTCCGCCGCCACATCCCGGCCCGCGTGCTCCGCGTAGCGGCGCAGCATCACCGCAAACTGCTCCCGCGTGACCGGGTCTCCCGGCCCGAAGCGTCCGCCGCCGTACCCCTCGACCACGGCGGTCTCTGCGCCCCAGGCCACGGCGGGAGCATACCAGGCGCCGTCCGGCACGTCGGCGAACGGACTGCCGCCGGAGGGACGGGGCAAGCCGGCGAGCCGATACAGGATCATGACCGCCATGGCGCGGGTCATGGGCGCTTCCGGCTCGAAGAGCACGGACGATGTGCCCACGAAAAGGCCCTTCGCCAGAACGAAGTCGATCCCCTCATGATACCACTGCTCAACGTCCACGTCCGCGTAATTTTTGCCCGGGCAATCGTGAACGAACCGGGCCTCGATGGTGTGATTCGCCCGAACGGACGTGAAGCGGTATTCCGAAACCCGGCCGACGCTGACGCCGTCCGCCAGCACGTCCGCGATGAGATATCCGGGCTGCGGCGCGATGACATAGCCGGCGCTGCCGTATTCCGCGACGACGGTCCTGCCCGCCGGCGCGATGGAGCCGCCGGTTCCCGCGGCCGCCGTGACGACGAAGTATACCGTATCGTCGGCGTCCGCCGCAGGCGGCGTCAGGATCGTGTAGCTCTCCGTCATCACCGCGCTGTCGGAAAGGCCGCTCTTGATCGCCATGGCCTTAACAGTCACAGCGGCGGTGACCGTGATGGGGCCGCTGTAAAGCTCGCTCGACGCCGTGGGCTCCGTGCCGTCCAGCGTATAGCGGATCTCCGCGCCGGAGGTAGCCGTCGTCAATGTCACTGCGGTTCCGGCTGCCACCGCGCCTCCTGCGGGGCTGGCCGCGGGCGTGTCGGCACTGAGCGCCGGGACCTTGACGAAAACATAGCAGGCGGGAGATGCGCCGGAAAACGAATAATAGCCGTTAAGTGTTATCTCGCTCCATGAGTCGCTGGCTTTTACCGTCGCACCGATCAGGATATATTGGGTGGCGGTGATGGTCCCGTTGACAGTGGCGATGCTGCCGTAAAGGACATCGTAGTAGGTGCCGCTGTATGCTCTGACGCCGTGGGAGGACGCCCCCAGCGCCTCGATATTGCCGTTCACCTCCGCCGTGCCCCCGGCGTAGACCTCGATGCCGCTGCTGTCCTGCCCGGCCGCGGAGGCGTTCCCCGTGACGATGATCGTACTGCCCACGCCTCTGGAATTCACGGCAGCCGAGGAGTAGGACGCGCTGCCGGCTGTCGAGGATGCGTCTCCGCCGACGATCACCGTGCCGCCCTCGGTGGCGTAGGCCCCGTACCGTTTGCCGTAGACGGAGCCCGTGACGGTGATGGTCCCCTGCGATGAGTCGAAGAGCGTATCTCGGGCATGTGCCCCGATACTGTCGGCCCCGGCGGCCGTCACGCTGCCATCCACGCGGATTGTCCCGCCCTCGGCATAGACGCCTTTGGTGACGGCGTCTACATCGCCCGAGATCTGAACGCTGGCGCCGCTGGTCGCAACGACGCCGGCAGTTCCGCCGGTGCCGCCGGTTATGACGTATTCCGCAGCGACATGGCCCTGACTCTGCGCATTGACGCCGATTCCGTTGCTGTGAACCGTCCCGTTCACCTGGACGTCACCGTAACGGCAGCTCACGCCGTCCGCCCCGCTGCCCAGCCCGTAGACGTCGCCGACAAACAGCGCCGACGCCGCGATGCCCAGGACATCGATGCCGACCCGGTCGGCCCGGATGGTGCCCTTGCCGACCTGTACGCTGCTTCCCGCGGCAACGTCCATGCCGACCATGTTGGTGGTGACGGCGGTATTAATGTTCGGGGCAATCACGATCCGGCTCGAAGTGCCGGTCGTATAGATTGCCCCGTAGCCGCCCGCCGGTGAAAGGTCCGCTTCCGCGATGGTCTGCGTGATCGCGAGGCTGCTCTCCGTTTCGCCGCTGTTCGTGATGGCAAGCTGCTTCCCGCCGATGGACGCCAGGCAGTAGAACTGCGCCGACGCCACCGAGAGATCGTACCCGGCAAGGTCAATGGTGAAGGCGCGGGTACTGGAGACGATCTGATCGCCGTACGCGACGTCCGCCAGCAGCACGATGGTTTTTCCCTCCGAAACGGCATTCAGGGCGGCGCCCAGCGTCGCATATCCCGCCGCGTCGATCCGGCACACGTCCCCGTCGGCCGCGCCCGCGGAGACCGTGACCGCCCCCAGCAGGGATACTGACAAAGCAATGGACAAAAGAACGGAAATTAATCTCCTTTTCATAAAAATCCTCCCCTATCCGGCAGATATTGTCAGCCTATTCTACAAGAACAGTATGACATGCCGGACCGGGGAGAACATCGGTCATATGACCTACATGACGGGAATAATTACTGCGCAGCGCCGCGGCGGAGCGCGTACCAGGCGGAGATCTGTGCCCGTGTTTTCAGGTCGAGCTTGACGAGAATATGGCGGATGTGCGCGTCTACCGTCCGCCTGGATATGCGCAGCTGGCTCGCGATCTCGCGATTGCCGAGTCCCTTTACAACGAGACTGCATACCTCGCGCTCCCGCATCGTCAGTCCGTCTGATGCAGGCATGGGTTCATGTTTTGCGCCCACGCCGAGAGTCTCCAGCGCCCAGGCGGACACCTGTTCCGGCAGAATGCAGTCCGGCGGCAGGGCCTTGTCCAATTCGTCTCCGGTGACTTCGGAGATCATTCTGGAGAAGTCCCGATCCGGGAACCAGTAGACCACGCCCGCATACCGCAGCAGCAATTGAGCGGCGGCCAGAAAGCGAAGCGCGCCTGCCCTGTGATTTTTTGCCCGCGCAGCCTGTCCCAGATAGACGAGGCAGAGCGCCGTGATTTCATGGTACTTCAGTTTCCGGGCGACTGACATTCCCTCTGTCAGAAAAGCTTCGGCGCGTTCATACGCCCCTGTGCCGATAAGCGCTCTCCCCAGTACAGCCAGGATCCTCGCTTCGAACAGAATGCAGCCCTGCTGCCGGGCGACGGCAAGGGCCTGTTCCAAAACAGGCACGGCCCGGGAGCAGCGCCCTTGAAAACAGTGAAATGATCCGAGCCAGAAAAGCGCGATATACAGGACCCGCGGCTCGCTTTCAAAGCAGTTTTGGGCCTGCGCAAGCGCCATTTTCAGCGTCTCTTCCGCTTCCGCGTCATTCCCCCGGATCTGGCAGAGCGAACCCTGTGTGCACAGTCCGGCAACGGCATCAAAGGTATCCCCGAGCTCAAAGGCAAAAGACAGGCATTCCGCAACGACGGATCCCGCGCCTGCCAAATCGCCCTGACTTCGCAGAAGAACGCCGGTCTGCAGGAGCGTTCTGGCCCGGGTGGGAGTGAGCGCAGAGGTCCGCGCGAGCAGCTGCCTTGACATGGCGACGCCTTCGGCGACCCTTCCGCGCAGATCATAATAGCTCACCATCGCGGCCCAGATGCGAAGTCCGCCGGCAGCTTCGCCCTTCGTGTCCCGGCACCATTCCATCGCCGCCCAAAGGTCATTGTAATTCGATTCGAGCTGGTCAAGCAGTTCGGGAATCTCCGGCCCCCAGACGCCCGTTTCTCCCTGCTCTGCCCACACGAGGAACCAGTCCCTGTGCTTCTTCAGCATGCCGTTTCTCTCGCCGGAAGCCAGGAGCTCTGCGTGTGCGTAGGCTTTGACGGTCTCAAGGAACCGGTAGCGCTTTCCCTGTCCGGCTTTCCGGTCAACCTGGATCAGGGAGGCGTCCGACAGCCGCGCGAGGAGGATCGGGATTCCTTCCGCGCGCAGGCTTCCGCCTGCACAGACGCCTACCGCCTCCTGAAGGCTCCAGGGGCCCTGAAAAACGGAAAGCCGGCGAAACAGGGCCTTTTCCTCGCCGCTCAGCAGAGAAAAGCTCCAGTCGAGAGCGGGACCGATCATGCCGCGACGGCCGGAATCAGATGCCGCCTTGCCGCTTTTCACCAAATCGAGCAATTCGGAAAGTCCCGGCGTCTCGGCCCGGCCTGCGGCAAGCTTGATCGCCAGGGGGATCCCGTCCAGATGGCCGCAGAGTTCTGCCGCCACAGCGGCGTTTTCTTCCGACAAGGCAAAATCCGGCAATTTGTTCTGAACCTGTCGGACAAAGAGCGCAATCGACGGAATCCCGGACAGCTCCGAGACGCTTTCATGGCAGCCCGGCCCGGGAAGCCGCAGCGGACCGACCGGGAAGATCAGCTCGTGCTTTGAACGAAGCCGTTCTCTGCTGGTCGCAAGTATTTTCAGATTTGGGCATTCCTCCATCAGGATGTCCAGATCCTTTTTGCAGCCGAGGACATGCTCACAGTTGTCCAGGACCAACAGTGTCTTTGACAAACCGATGGCCGTGCACAGCCGCTTTGCGAGGGAAGCCGGATCGTGTTCCCTGATGCCAATGGCATTTGCAGCGGCGGTCAGCACCTGCCCGGCTTCCTTCAAAGGAGAAAGATCTGCAAATACGACCTGCACATACTGCGGCGCGGCAATATCCGCAGCCGCAACAGCCAGCAGCGTCTTTCCAATCCCGGCGGTCCCGGTCAGCGTCAGCATTCGGATGCCGTCCTGTTTCAGAAGCTTCAGTATAGCGGCCAGTTCACGCTCTCGGCCAATCAATAAAACGCTGTCCTTCTTTTGACCTGAGTCTGCCGCATCCGTATCAATCACCTCCCGAGAAATCATCCGTGGCTGCGCAAAGCAAATCATGCGAATGTGCAGGAACATTTCAGAGGGATTTTCGTGCCTGACGGAGATCAGAAAGGGCCTCAGGTATCCGAACGGGATTTTCTTCTTCCAGTATACATCAAGAAGCCGGCATGTCCAATCCATTGCGTCAAAAAATGATGCGGCTGCCGATGGTCCCGTGCGCTGTGAAGATGAAAAGGCATCCGGCCCTTCTGCCGGACCCGGCCTCTGCTCGGCCGGCCGCGCCGGAATTCTCCGTGACGGCCGCCGCAGGAAACGGCGCCGCCTTCTGCGCCCTGACGGGCACCCCGGGTCAATGCAGCGGCGTTCCGCATGCTTTGGGGCGTATTCTGCGCAGTAAATCAGTCAGCTGCCGGAGCCGCTCCGCGGATGAACGCGGGTTTCGGTTTCCGCAGCGCGGACGCTTCCGGAAGACAGCATTCCAGACTTTACAGCCGTTTCGCTGTTTTTTTCGCGTCTGGACCGCTGATTATCCTTGATTCTGACGCAGTCTGCTTATATAATAATATGGTGTAGTAATATGGTGAAAAAGCATGAGGAATGGGGGGCGGCGGAGATCGACACGGATGAGGAGTTGTTCCGTCGCTTTCTCGACGGCGGGGAGCGTGAGCTGGCCATGCTGGTGGAGCGTCACGGCGACAGCGTGACGCTGTATATCAACGCCATGATCGGCGACGCGCAGGATGCGGAGGACCTGATGATTGAGGCCTTCTCCCGGGTCTGCGCAAAAGGGCCCTGCCTGCCGGACGGCGGCTTCCGTCCCTATCTCTATAAAACGGCCCGCAATCTGGCGCTGCGGTTTGCCTCCAAGAACAAGCTGCAGCGGCATTTCGGCTTTGACGACATGAATCAGGAGCCGGAGAGCGGCGAACTGATCGAGCGCGTGGTACAGACCCATGAGCGGGATGCGCTTCTGCGGCTGTGCCTGGACCGGCTGCCTGCGGACTACCGGGAGGCGCTGTATCTGACCTTCTTCGAAGAACTGAGCCAGGCCGCGGCCGCGGCCGTCATGGGCAAAAGCGAAAAACAGGTCAAGAATCTGGTGTTTCGGGGGAAACGGGCGCTCCGGACGCTGCTGGAAAGCGAGGGGATCACCGATGCGCAATCTATCTGACCGGGTTCGGGCCGTCGAGCAGCGCACGCGCGCGCTGCGGCAGGCGCGGGAAAAGCGGCGCCGCATGCTCATCGCCGGGCTGAGCACCGCGGCATGCCTGGCGGTCATCCTCGCGGCCGCCCGGATGATCCCGCGGCTGGCGGCGCGGCAGTGCGCCGGGATTTCCGACCCCGACGCGATGGCGAGCCTGTTCGCCGCCGGCTCCGCGTCGGGCTATGTGCTGATCGGCATTCTCGCCTTTGCGCTGGGATGCGGCGTGACGATTCTCTGCTACCGGCTGAGCCGGGAAAAACATCATGGTCGAGATCATCGATAATTGCGTCCAGCTCGCGGTCCTCCTTTTCTGCACGGTCTATGCCGGCGTGCTGGCGGCCCGGCGCGGGAAGCAGTCCTACTGGATCCTGGCCTGCTATTACGGCGCGTCCTCCACCGGACTGCTGTACTGGCTCGTCTACGATCTCATCACCTCCTACACGCCGAAGATCTTTTACGTCTCCGATCTGTGCTGGGTGGCGAGCTATCTGTTTCTGCTCATGCTGGCGACCGAGGCGGTCGATCCGCGGGAAAAGTCCTTTCACCATCCAGCCGCGTGGATCTCCCCCGTGCTCTCCACGGCTCTGACCGTGTTTTACTGTCAGTGGGGCGATTATCTGAGCAATGTGATCTGGTGCGGCCTCATGGGCGCGACGGGCTGGTTTTCCATCCGCGGCTGCATCTGGGCCGCACGGCAAAAGGAAACCGCGCGGAAGAACTTCCATCTCGTCGTGCTCCTGCTGATCGCTGCGGAATACGCGCTGTGGACGGCGTCCTGCTTCTGGGTCAGCGACACGCTCACCAATCCGTACTTCTGGTTCGACTTCATGCTGACGGCCGCAAACGCGCTGCTGCTGCCGGCAACGGAAAGGGCGATGGGCAAATGACCTACATCGATCACATCTACGCCTGTATGGTGGCCCCTGTGCTGGTCGGAATGCTCTGCGCCGGGCGGCGCCTGCGCCCGAATTTTTTCTTTGTGCTGTCCGGGATGACGGCGTGCCTTCTCTCGGCCTACATCAACAGCTTTTTTGCCGGCGTCTACGGCGCGGATGTCATCACCGCCACGGCGGAGATCACGCCGGTGGTGGAGGAGATCATGAAGCTGCTGCCGCTGCTCTTTTACCTGGTGGTGTTTGAACCGGAGGGCGAGCGCGCGCAGATCGCCGCCATCGTGATCGCCGTGAGCTTCGCCACCTTCGAAAACGTGTGCTGGCTCGTGGAAAACGGCGCGGAGCATCTGGACTCTCTGCTGCTGCGCGGCTTTGGCGCCGGAGCCATGCACATGGCATGCGGGATGCTGGTCTCGACGGGACTGGTGTATGCCTGGCGCTCGACCCGGCTCAAGGTCGCGGGCACGCTGGGCCTTTTGTGTTCCGCGGTCGCCTTTCACGCCATGTATAACCTGCTGCTCGGCGCCGGGGGCGCAGTGCGGGTCATCGGCTATTTCCTGCCCATCGCGGCCGTGCTGCTCGGCTTTGCGGGCAGCAAGCTGATCCAGCTGCGGGCCGACCGATAATTTCATAAGGGCTTTTTCAGGGCCGTCCGCGTTGCGGACGGCCCTTTTTTTACTTTTTTTCAAAAATCGGTGAGACCTTTTCCCATTTCAGGTATTTTAGTATACAGAAAGCATTTTTGGGAAGAGGTGTGCCAAATGCGGAAGGATGCCGAACGGACGGCACTGATTCTCCGGCGGACGCAGGCGCTGCGCCGCAGGCGGAGAATCCGCGGGAACGCGGTTTGGTCCGCCCTGTGCTGCGCGCTGTGCGCGAGCCTCGTCGGGCTGTTCCGCGCGCTGACGGGCGACGCCGGAGCCGGGTATGTGCCCGGGCTTTACGGCTCAGCCCTGCTCTACGGCGGCGCGGGCGGCTACGTTCTCGCCGGCGTTCTCTCCTTCGCGTTGGGCGTCGCCGTGACGGTGCTCTGCATCCGGTACAAAAAGAAAAACGGGGCTGCAGGCCGGGAGAAGAAAAAATGAAGACGACACGATGTTCTCCCGGATCCCGCTTTGTACCGAAGGGCGGCTGTCCGATCGCCGTAAAACCGCCCGACCTCCGCATTGCTTCTGCATCGCAAAGCCAGACCTCGCGCCGCACCATTTTCTGAGATTTCCGACTCTTGGGGCAACGGATTCGCTTCACCGTGTTTTGGGGAAAGGACACTTGACTTGCCGGGCCGCAACGGCCGGCGGACAATTGAGGAGGAGCAACATGCATCAGTCCATCTTGAAGAGAGCGATCTGCCTGATCCTTTCGGTTTGCCTGTTTCTTCAGGTCTCCGAAGCCGCGCTGGCGGCATACGCGACAAACACCGACAAGGGCAGCGTGACCGACACAGGCAATAACAACCTGGTCATCACGGACGAAAACGGCAACACCACCGAAGTGGATAAAACGTGGGAGAGCAAATATCCCTACGGCGCCTTTGCGCTGGAAAAGGGCAGCATGACCACGACCGAGGGCGGCGACGAGCTGGTCCTCACCGTGTTCCGGCTCGGCGGCGCCAAGGGCAAGGCGAGTGCGGTTTTCCAGTACATGCCCACCGTGCTCGCCAATGAGGACGGCAGCGTCAACTATTACTCCGCGCTGTCCGCGGACGACGTGGAGATCTCGGTTGAAAAGGCAAAGGCCATCACCCGCTATCAGGCATGGGGCATGCCCAATGCGGCCGAAGTCTCCGACACGACAATCAAGTCCGAAGCGGGGACGGACGGCGAGGGCAAGGCCTGCACGCTGCTCTGGCCCGCGCTCGACAAGGAAGCGACCAGCTATGAGTGGTACGCGCTGTATGACGGCGAATGGATGCTGGTCCAGTCCTCCGACACCGGCAAGCTGCCGGTCAGCGACGAGGACCTCGCCTCCTTCGATTTCCGCTGCGTGTATACGGTGGACAGCGTGCGCTATTGCACGACCTCTCTCAAGGGCGTCAAATATGTCAAGCCGGAGCCGGAGGTTCCCGAGACGGCGCCTGCGGACATCGACCTCAACGAGGCTCCGAGCTATGAGACGCTCGACCTCTCCACCGGCAGCAGCGTCTATGACGGCCTGCTGTTCGAGCTGTGCTTCGCCGAGGGCGAAACACAGAAGGAAATCCACATCAAGGCAAAGGACGACAACCTCGCCGAAAGCGACGAGATGGCGTCGTTCACACTGCTCGGCTCGGTCGGCGGCGCGGTCGTCGGCTCCCTGGACACCATGCTGCTGCGCGTGGAGGCCAACGACACCGATTTGTCGGAGCCGTCGCAGATCGGCTTTGACGCGGCCAGCGCCTCCTTTGACAAGTCGTCCGGCACCGCCCGCATCAATGTGACGCGCACCGGCGGGCTGGTCAAGACGCTGTCGGTGGACTGGGCCACCGCGGCGGGCACCGCCGTGCCCGGCACCGACTATGTGGAGAGCTCCGGGACGGTCTATTTTGCCGCCGGACAGTCCACCGCATCCATCGAAATCGAGCTGGTCAACAACATGACCGAGGAAACGGCGGAGAAAAACTTCACCGTCACGCTCTCGAACCTGCGCGGCAACGGGGACGACAGTTCGTCGATCTCCGCCGCGGAGTGCGTCGTGGGGCTTTACAACAGCAACACCGCGGACTCGCTGAACCTGGCGAGCTCGCTCTATAACGTCGACGCCGTGGACGTCTCCGCCGACGTCACCGAGACGGCGGGCGCCGCCGTCGCCAGCGGCGAGATCACCGGCACCAAGTCCGCGGACGCGGACGAAGTGGGGACGCTCGCGTCGGACGGCGGAAAGTGCACCATCGACTGGGACAGTGACACGCTCGACCCGCAGCTCTGGGACTATGACAACGGCGCTTCGGTATCCTTTGGCGGCGGCTCCTGGACCGAAACCAATTCCGTGACCATTTCCCAAAGCGGCAACGGCACCCAGAGCCCGACCTATAAGACAACGACCATCAATCAAATCGACAAGTATTACACAGGCTTCAGCACCTCGATCGCCGCCCACGCCAGCTTCCGCGGCTTGATGGACTTCTGGTACGGCAACGACGAGATCGCCACCACCCGATTCATGTTCGACGCCAACGGCAGCAATACCACCTGGACGTTTGACCCGCAGCTCCACAAAGACGGCGCGCACATGCTCTATTATACCGACGGCACGATCAACGCGTCCAAAAAATGGGGATACAGCGACTTCAGCGGCAACTCCGGGACCTTCTCCATCGGCCTGGTCACGCTCGGCAACGACGGCAAGCCGGGCGCAAATTCCATGTCTGTATCCTCAACGATAAAGCTGACCCGCCGCACCATCGACGGCGGCTTCCATATCCAGTGCTTCACGGCCAACGACGCCAACCTTTCGAACAGCGACATTGCCAAATACACGTCGGACAACTATGCGAATCTCATCAGCAGCATCGATATCTCCGACGGCGGCCAGAAGAACGGCAAGCTCTACGAGGGCTCCTCGGTCAAGATCACCCTCCAGAGCTCCAACCTCACCTGCACCGGCGCAGGCCTGTACGACAGCAACGGGAATTCGGTCTGCACCGGCTCTGTCTCCGGCAACACCGTGAGTTTCGGCACCATCATCGCGAACCCGGACAGCGCCAATCAGTATTACTTCCGGCTGTCTTTCGAGCGCAAACAGAACATCGTCATCGATCTCAGCACCTCCACAGACCCGAAGAACACCGCCACAGACAAATACATCACTGCGCTCAATCTGATGCGGGGCCGCATGAAGAACAGCACCATCACCGTGGGTTACAGCCTGGCGGGGACATACACCGCGGGCAACGCTACCACAGGCACGCCCACGGAAAAGACCATCAACGTCGAGCACAGCAACACCGAGCTGTCGAACGGCACTTTTACCATAAACACGACGGACACGCCGAACATCCAGTGGATCAACTTCAACCTCCCGGAGGAGGACGTCATCGTCGTCAACGGGAAGTCGTATCCCGGAAACTCCAAGATCTGGCTGAAGCGCGCCAACCTCACCCCGGGCAGCCTCTCCTTCTTCTATTATGAGAAGGACTTCCTTACCACCGTGCGCCCGATGACGGCGACCCTGGACGTGGCGGCGGTTTACTATGACGGAAACGGCAACGGCCAGATCGACGGCTACTTTGACGCCGCCGACGGTGTGTTCAAGGTGGACGCGGGTAGCGGCGACCGCTTTATCGCCTATGTGGACGGAGACTACAGCGAGGCCCAGTTCCGCCCCGTGCTGGATGGAAAAGGAACCCTCCACCAGTATTTCATCCGCCAGTTCTACACCGCGAACCCGGTGTGCCTTGTTGTGCCGTCCGGCGCCAGCGCGACGGAGCGGATGCAGGTGACGCCGAACTTCATCACCGGCATCACGGACGAGGAGACTTACAACAAGCTCACCCGTGAGCAGCAGTCCTACCGCGCCGTCGTCAGCGGCAAGACAAGCATCAAGGCCGAGGGAGCGTCGGCAGCCTCGGCATACGATTATTCAGCGGACAACCACATCAAATACGGCGCCGCGGCGTCGGCGTACAGCTATGTGGACATCCCGCTGGGCGGCGACGTCACGCCCTGCCACCAGATGACCGTTCGGGAGCTTGACTCCAAGCTCACGACCACAGACGGCAAGGTCACGGTCGGCGGACATGACTACCAGATCGACAAGGGACTTGTCTACTATTATGATGCCCAGACGGTCAGCCACATGGGCAAGGCCCTGTACTCCTGGACTGCGGACTTCCGCGGCAACCTGCTGAAGGACTTCGCGGACCCGGAGGTCGTCTACATCGAGCACAACGAAGTAGGCGACAACGTCCCCGTGACGAAGGATACCGAGACCTGGTATCAAAAGACGGACGGAACCTGGACCAAAACCGTTCCTACTGAAACAACAACGACTGACTATAAGACCACGGCGGCCGGCCTTTACATCACCAAGCAGCAGGCCACGACGGCCGGCGCCAAGGAGCTCAACGAATATCTGGGCAGCTTCAACAGCAACGACGCCTACGCGCTCGTCGTCGCCGAGCAGAACAAGACCACAGACGATATCCTCAAGCCATCCTCTCTCGAGACCCTCGACGATACCACGGCGGATACAAAGCCCACCATCTCCATCGGCACCGTGGGCGTCATTCCCGACAGCCGCTATGTGCTGAACGCCAACGGCAATACCAGCTCGGGCGACGGCGGCAGCGATGGACAGGGCGAGATGGAGGAACTGAACCTCAACCTCCGCAGCGACATCACCTCCTTCAGCTCGGAGGGCCTCGCGCTGTTCGGCGCGGAGACCGACGGGCTTGAGGTCACGCTGACCATCGGCTTCCCGCTTTACGGCAAGGACAACGGCGGAGGAACCGGCTCCAGCGCCTCCAACACCTTTGACGACATCAAGGAAACGCAGGAAAAGGTCAACAACTTCATCAAGGCGATCAAAGAAAAAAAGGGCAAGGAGGCCAGAAACAAAGCCCTGGCGCCGGAGGAGTTCAAGAGCGATGAGCTGAAATCAAAGTCCATCGAGTTCTCCCTGGAGCTCAGCGCGGCCATCACGCTCAAATACAACCCCATGGACAACACGTTCATGTTCAACAAGGCCGCGATCATCCTGACCGCCGGACTGGAAATAAGGCTCCAGTACCGGTTCACCTTCTGCCCGCTTCTCTACGTCTACTTCCAGTTCAACGTGGAGGTGACGCTGCAGTCCGGCTTCACCCGCGAGCGCAAGGCCGTCTATCAGAACGGCGCCGACTCCATTATAGACAACACCACCGTGACGCTCAAGGGCGGCAACAATGACGCGGACCGCCAGTACTGGTTTGTCACCTCCTACAAGGGCTTCGGCATCCAATTCAAGGGCAAGCTCTATGTGGAATGCCACAAGTTTTGGGACAAAAACAACGACGGTAAGTATGAACCTGGCGAACCCTTTGACCCGAATATCATGGCAGGGACCACGCCGGGCTACATCACCTCCGACGGAGACGACATCACGGACGTCATCCTTCTGCAGCAATCCGGCATGCAGTATACATACGACAATGGCACTCCGCAGCCCTTCGTCGTAGTCCTCAGCTACATGACGCCGAAGAAGCCCGACGGCACTGCGTATACCAAAACCGAGTTTGACGCTCTCGCCACGGACAAAAAACAGACCGACATCACCGGCCTCTACCGGATCACCGACATTGACGATTCCTATTACTGGAACGGCTTCTCCTTCGGCGTCGAGGTCGGCATCGAGGGCGGCGCCGGCATCGGCATCGAGATCGCCAAGGCGGAGGTCTATATCCATATCGGCATCGAGTTCGGCTTCACCCTCGGCGTCTATGATGATGACAACAACAAATATAAGGCCGCGCAGGTCGATACCTTCAAGCTCTCCGGCGCGGTGGGCGTCCGGGCGGTGTTCCTGTTCTTCAACTACGAGATGGAGCTTGCGGAATACCATCTTGAGTACGATCCGGCTAATGATAAGGATGGTCAGGACGTCGTCTCCAACAGCGGCTGGTCGCACGGCTGGTCGGCTCTGGGCGGGAAAGTAGGCGGCGACGACAAACCGCTTGGCGGGGAAAGCCTTGAAGACCCGGGCGATTCCACCCTCATACAGATCAAAGCCCCCGGCGCGGTCACAGAGGAAATCTACCGGTGCGACGTGTTCGCCGAGGCGGATGCCGCCGCCACGCAGGCGGTGGACAGCAACACCACTGATTTCCAGCTCTCCAAATACGGCGCCAGCTCCAACGCCTTCAAACTGATCGACGGCACGGAGACGGGCTACGACTACAAGATTGTCACCGTCGGAAACTATAACTACCTTGTATATACCGCGAGCCGTACGGGAACCGCGGGCGTGGACAAGACCATGCTCGTGCTTTCAAAGCTCATCGAGACGGGCGATCAGTATGGCCTTGTAAACCCGATCGCCGGAAATGCCACCGCAGAGACAAAGTACATCCCGGTCAATGACGACGGTACGGGCGACCTGGACTTCACCGCCTGGGCTGAGGGCAATAACATCCATGTGACCTGGGCCAGCTATGCCAGCCCAACGACCGTACCCACAAAGCCCGCGGCCGGCGCGTATACGGATAATATTGCCGCGTATACATTTGCAACAAGCGTGTCCGGCAGCGGCTTTACCTACAACGGCACGGAGATCACGGAGGCCGAGTTCCTTGCCGGTACCGCGTCCATCAAGGCGGTAACTAAAGTCGATGAGCCGAAAACAGAAGATTACTATTCTGCAACAGTAGTATCTGGCTTTAAGAAAGTGACCGTCGGAGAAGGCACAGAGGCCAAGGATTGGTGGATTATTAGCACTTGTGATGACCTTGCCGCTGCGAAGAGCGCATATGATGCTAAGTATGCGGAGTATCAGAATTACACCGCCTATCTTGCGGCAAAGGCGTCCTTCGATTTGTGGAAGGCGTATTACGTCGGCACGGACGCCCAATCGCAGCTGATCGCGGCCTCCAAGAATACGGAGGTCAAGACCGCCGTGTTCGACACGGACGACGCGAATGCAACGGGCTTCAGCACGCCTGTCAAGCTGGGCACGGGCGCTAATTACAAGTTCCTGCCCGTCAGCGCCAGCGGCGTCTCGGCATTTGTGAGATCGGTGCCCTACACGGATAAGGAAATCACAAGCAAGCTCGCCGAATACCGCCAGTTCGTGACGGACATCAATGCCGCCGAGGCGAGCGGAACCGTCAAAACGGGTGGGACCACAGGAACGACGAGCACGACGGACGGTACGGCGTATACAGAGGCACACGCTGCGGCGGAGGTCGATTACCGCGTCGCCATGCAGCGGGCAATGTATAACCTCTACGGCGCGAACAGCACCATCACCGTCACCGCGTCGGACGGCACAGTCTATGCCGACGGCACGGTCTACGCCAGCAAGCACGCAGAAAACGGCGCCGGAACGACGTCGAACAAGACCGAGGAGATCCTGGCCTCTCTCGATATGGCCAAAATTGGCAGCACCTATTATCTCGCCTATGTGACCCAGCAGGAGTCGCTGATAAAGGACACTGCGGGAACGTACACCGATTCCTGCACCATCCAGCGCCTGTACCTGCGCAGCTTCACGATCGCGGACAACGACGATACGTCAGCGAACGCGCCCGCAAACAAGCTCGTCTGGAGCGATCCGTACCTGCTGCGCACCGCCGTCAACTACGAGAGCAGCTCGAGCAACGACGGCCTGTACAATTCCTCGCTCAAGATGACGACGGCCTACACCGACCCGTACATCTCCGGCCTCACCTTCCTGAACGGCAAGATCGGCTCGAAGCTCTCCGGCACGGATGAGGCTTTTGGAACCTACGCCGAGGACACCGCCGAGGAATTCCTCATCTTCGAGATGAACGGCGACACCTACGTCATCAAGCAGGACAGCATCACCGGCATCACCGGAGACAAACACAGCGGCGCCCTGATCCCCTTCTTCACCTACAAGCAGCGCTACGGCGCCGCCCTTGATAAAACGAGCCGCGACAGCCTCACCTCCGGCAAGGACGAGGTGGTCATCGGCGCCGACGGCAGCGGCAATGTGGCGGCCGTCTATACCGCCACCGTGGCGAACACCTCGAACAATGCCATCTACATCTCGTATTGGGACCCGGATCTCAGCCAGTGGAGCGAGGGCTCGATGCTCGCCATGAACAACATGAGCGTCTATGAGCAGTCCGTGGCAGAAGGCTGGGACAACGACACGACCGCCGCCGCCTACCTTAACACCGCCAAGGGCGGAGACATGATGCAGTTCCAGTTCTCGAACCTGGCGGTCGCTCTGGGCCGCGGGCCGAGCGGCACCTTGGGCGGCGCCAGCCTCGGCACGCAGGGTGCGGAGGCCTCCGCGCCCACCGGCGAAGCCCTTTACGGCGACTACCTCGCCAAGCTCGGCGTGAACCTGGACAGCAACGGCGAGCTGGTCGGTCTCTCGACTTACTCCGCCGCGGATCTCTATGCGCTGCGCGAAAAACTGGAGCTGATGGGCGCGGACGTGGGAACACTGAACGCCTCGTCGCCGGAGCTCCTGGTCATCGCTCAGGGCGCCAAGACCGAGCTTGAAAAACGCGAGGTCGGCACAAGCGGCAAATATGTGATTGCTGCCAAGAGTCCGAGCAGCACCGACAACAGCATCGTTCCCGCAAATCTGGGCGTCTACGCCATCAGCTACGGCAAGGGCGGCCAGCAGGTGGGCAACGTCGCCCTCCAGTTTGCCTACAACGAGTTCACCGCCACTTCGCGCCTGTATGCAAATCTCAGCTTCCAGAACGTGGGCGACGCGGCGATCCGCGTCAACAAGGCCGGCACGGCGGTGACGGGGCCCGTTAAGGTGAAGCTCATGCTGAACCACAACGGCAAACTGACTGAGATGTACTCCTGGGACGTGAACCAGAACATCGGCTCCGGCCAGACCGTAAAGCTCGCCACCGACGGCGCCTGCAAGGCGCTGACGGATAATCTTGTTGCCGGAGACTATTTCTACATCACGGTTGCGGAGGACAGCACCGCGTTCACAACCGGCGCCTACTCCTACAACTCTGCCGCCAGCAATAAGGCGGGCTGCAGTCTCAAGTACACCATCGCCGACAAGACGGATCTGGGCGTGGAGAAGCTCAGCGCCGCCGTCGCGGGCGTCGATGACAACGGCAACGCCAAGATCGACATGCGCTTCGACGTGACGAACCGCGGCGGCGCCAAGGCCACGGACGTCTATGCGCAGCTCAGCTATGTGAGCAGCTACGACGAGAACGGCGAGCCGATCTATTCGCCGCTCAACCTCACGAACAGCGAGCTCTATGTCTCGCAGCAGCGGTACATCACCGGCGAGCTCGGCACGCTCAGCGTGAACGACGACCTCGCGAACGGCATCATCTACCTCGGCACCGACGAGACGTTCTACACGCGGGATTACTACATCACGGCGACCGCGTATAACGCCATTCTGAAGCAGTATTACAGCACCGCAGCCGAAGCAGGCTGGACCTCCGGCGTCTACAACGGCACCACCTATTACTATGACGCGAAGAACTATATCTCTGCCTATGCCGCCTATATGGCCGGACAGGAAGCCGTATCCGGCTGGGTCAAGGGCGACGACAGCACCTATTACAGCAGCAAATACGCCAGCCTCACCGACGCGAAGAACGCCGCCGAAGCGGCACGGAAGATGGAGTATGTCCTGACCGGGTCGCAGTACAACGACCTGACCGCGGCGCAGAAGGTCGGCTGGAAGCAGGCGGGAACAAGCTACATCCCTGTGGGATACACGGATCTTGAGGCAGCTGAGGCAGCCTATACCGCAGCCAAAGCGGATGCGTCGCAGGACATCGACAAGAGCTACTGCCGCACGGTGGAGGGCGCCATCTACGCTGCGCCCGCGCTGTTCAAGGGCAGCCTGACCAAGAGCCTCAATCTCAGGGTCGAGGTGTTCAGCAGCACCAGCAACACGACCCTGAACGGCGCGATGAAGGTCTCCGATCACGCGGACGAGTATTACGCCCAGAACAACGCCGCCGAGCAGCAGATCGAGCAAAAGACCTTCATCTCCGCAGCCAACCGCATCACCCTGCCGCTGAAGGGCATCCAGCGCCTGCCGGTCAGCATCCGCACCACCACCGGCGCGGCCCCGGAGATCAGCGTCTACGAGGTGTATGACGGCACGGGCACCAGCGACGGCGACGAGCTGGGCACGCTTTACTACCAGGCCGACAAAGACACCGACGGCGTGGCGGGAACGCAGACGGGCGCCCTCTATATCACAGCCCTGCGGTCCGGCTCGGGCGTCATCCACATCAAGGATCTCGCCACCAACGAGACCTACCCCATCGCCTACACCGTCGCCGACGAGAACATCGGCATCAACATCTTCAACGACAACTCCATGTTCACCTTCTACAATGCGGACGGGACGGTCTTCGACCCCGACAAGACCGGCCAGGACTGGAGCTTTGACACCTATCTCAAATGGCCGGGCGGCAGCGACGCGCCGTACCTTGATAACCTCGCCGTGGCCAAGAAAGGCGCCTACTTCACCTTCCAGACGAAGGCAAGCAAGGTCAATCTTACGCTCGAAAACAGCGCGGCTCTGACCAGCAACGCCTTTATTGCCAGCGGTATGATCACCGGCACCTCCGCAAGCCACTCCGACGCGACCGCCAAGATCGACTTTAGCAACAGCACCGGCATCACTCATACCGTAAAGATCACGGCCGCAAGCGAAAACGAGCCGACATATTTTGACACTCTGCTCCTTGAGTACGGTGCCGAATACAAGCCGTCGGACGACCAGAATTCGCCGGGCATCTACTTCAGCCGCAGCTTCCCTGTCTCCGGCTCCATCAAGGATAAGACCGCGGTCAGCCTGACGGCCTACGCCGTGGACGACACCGGACTCTCCGCGCTCCGCTTTAACGGCAGCGCGGCGACCGAAGTCAAAAAGACGGCCAGCGGCCTCTGGGAATACACCTTCGATGTTTCGCAGAACGGCAGCTTCACCATTGCGGCGGAGGACCAGAACGGCAACCAGACCTCGCGCACGGTCACGGTCGACTGGTTCTATACCGGGACGACCGGGGCAAACACGGCAGTCACGCCGCCGGCCCTCACCGCAACAATTGAAAAGCATTATGCAGATACCACCAAGTCGAACGAGGACATTTACGACAACGCAAACGTGACCTTCACGAGCGCCGACTCGGACGCCAAGAATACCGTTGTGTTCAACGCCACAACAACGGATCCCGTCGGCGATCAGATCACTTATTACAGGTATAACAAGGAGACGGGCGCGTTTGAGACAGCAGCGGGGATCTCCGGCAACGGCTATTACATGGTCAAGGCCGAGAACGCAACCAACCGGACCTTCACCCAGCAGATCTTCTATGTCAGCATCTTTGAAAACCTGCCGACCGTGACGGCGGTGAAGAGAGCAAACACCAACGTCTGGGACTGGACGGCGGTCAAGGATGAGGAATCCGCGGCCGCGCTGAAGTCGGTCACGCTCAACGGCGTGGAGCTTGACAGCGGGCTGGCGACGGCGAGCAAGAGCAGCGCCTCCGGCTCGGTGACGCTCCCCTACGGCGGCGCTTATGCCTTCAAAGCCACCGACACAAAGGGCATCTCGTTTACCTATACGGTTGACGTCACCGTGCCGGTCACAGTGCCGGCCGACGCCGTGAGCACCGCCGGCGCCTGGGGCCAGCCGGACAATACCGGCGCACAGCACGGCAGGATCACCGTCGACTTCGCAAAGGTCACGGGCGGCGACTACGCCAACACCAAGGCAGTCACAACGCTTTCCCAGTACTCCGGCAGCTATGAATATACCGTGATAAAGACTGCCGACGTCAAGGCACTCCCCGGAGACGGCAGCGTAAGCCCGGATTACACATGGCTCGACAAACTCACGTGGAAGCAGAGCACGGACAACACCACGGAGGTCACCGCCGCTGCAGGGGACAAGACGGAGTACACCGTCCTCATCAGAGACAAGAAGAATCCCACCGATTACACCACCATGGCGGTGCTGCAGCTCACCATCGCGGACAACGCCATCGACGTCACGAGCCTCAGCGCAGGTATCGCCTCCGGCGAAAAAACCGCCGACGGCAAGATCTACGTTGTGGCGGACAAGGGCGAGACCGGGTATTACCAGTTCGCCATGCTCCCGGCAAGCGCCAGCCTCACGGCTGCCGATTTCAAGGCCGACACAGTCACATGGCACAATGCGCTCTGGACGGAAGCGAACCCCGGCTTCGGCCAGTTTGACAAGGTGCTCCCGGGCAAATACCAGATCGCCGTGCGGACGTTCTACAACGGCGGCACGGAGAGCACAGCCGTCAATGAGCTCTTCACGCTGGGCAACGCCATCGACACCGCGCAGGCAACTCTCAATTCGCTCCAGGAAGCCCGCGACAACGCCGTCGTGTCGATGAAGATCGCCATCGACGACGCCAGCAGGGCCTGGCAGAACGCCAGCGCGGACACCGCCGCCAAGCAGGCCGCTTATGACAAGCTGATGGCGGCAACGCCTGTGGACAACGCGGCTGCCGATGCCGCGTCCGATGCGTTGAAGAACGCCAAGGCTGCGGAGGCCGCCGCCAAGGCAGCCTACGAGACCGCGCTCGGCGCCGCGGCCGCTGCGGAAAAGCAGAACATCATCGATCTGCGCGCGGCATGGCTGGCGCTGGGCAACGGCGATGCGGCGGATAAAGCGTACGCCGCATATACGGCCGCCGTACAGAGTCTGTGCACCAAGACCCAGCAGAGCGCGTATGCCGACAGAATCACAAATGCCGAGACCGCGCTTGCAAACGCCAAAACAGCGTATGATGCAAAGGATGCGGCGCTGGCGGCGGCGTGCAAAGCGCAATATACCAGCGGCTCCAGCAAGTGGGACAGCATGATCACCGGCACGGACACACAGGTCACAGTGACAGCCGGCACGGCAACCGCGCTCAAGGCCATTCCCGAAAGCTCGCTGCCGACGCTCTCCACAGGGAAGGTCGCAGTGACCGCCGAAGGCGGCACCGCCTATGACGGCGGCAGCGTCATCCATTACCAGTTCGCCGTGCTCCGGCTGGACGACGGCAAGAAGCTGGACTTCACGGCGAACATGTCCAAGATCGCGGACCTCGGCCTTAACTGGCAGTTCGCGGACGACGCGAAGGATCTCCCGACCAAGCACACGTTCACCGGGCTTTCCGGCGGCACCTATCAGGTGTTCGTGCGCGAAGTCTTTGACCCGGATTCCCGCGACGGCAGCGACATCAACAAGAGCATCTATGAGTCCGGTTCCACAGATTGCCTGTATGCGCTTCTGACGGCCTATCAGGCCGCGACGGCAGCCGCCCTTCCGGACGCGGTCCAGAAGCTGACGGTCAGCCCGATGAGCCTGTTCGCAGCCTACGAAACGGAGCAGACGACCGAAAAGCGGACAGCCTTCCTCGACAGCGTCGGAAACGACGCGGGCGTCGCGCAAAAGCTGACCGCCTGGGACAGCGCCGCGGCCGACAAGAAGGCCGCCGCCCGGACCGAGCTCACACAGGCCGTATCCGCATACTTCACCGCCGTCAAGACGGCGGAACGCGACGCCGCTTACCTTGCATACGGCACCAAGCTCGCGCAGGTGAAGGCCAAGGCGGAGCAGGCATACACCCAGCAGCCCGGATATTACGACACCGCTTCCTATACGACCGTCACGGTGGGCACCATCGCGCTGACGGCCATCATCAGCAGAACCGAATCGGGCAACCGGATCACGTTCAAGATCAGCAACCTGTCGAATCCCACGCTGTCGGATGCCAAGCTGATCCTCAGCGCCAACGCCGACCATGAAGTGGTTCTGGAAAAGGGCGACACCCGAATCATCATCCCCGCCGGCATGCTCAAGAGCGCCGACGAGGTGACGACGATCTTCACCAACTTTACAGCCGGCACCGGAAACGTGGTCAGATTCACCGCGGCGGACGGCAGCACCGAAATCGTCCCCACCCTCATTGACAGCGGCAAGACCTCCTTCCTGTATATCGGCCGCGGGAACTACGCCGTCACCGAGAACACGGTGCGCTTCCGTGACATCGCCGGCCACTGGGCCGAGAACAGCATCAACTTCACAGCCGACCTCACGCTCTTCAACGGCGTGGGCGACAATCGCTTTGATCCCGAAGGGACCGTCAACCGCGCCATGGTCGTCACCGTGCTCTATCGCATGATGGGCTCGCCTTCCGTCAGCGGCACGACGCCGTTCACGGATGTTCCGTCCGGAACATGGTACAGCGACGCGGTGCTCTGGGCGTATCAGAACGGCATTGTCGACGGCGTCACCGCAACGTCCTACGCGCCGATGCAGAATATGACGCGCCAGGACCTCGTCACGGTGATCTGCCGGTTCCTGAAGGCTTACGGACTGCTGGCGGATGAAACCGGCGGACTGGACGGCTTCAAGGACCAGAGCAGCATTTCCGCCTATGCTCGCGACGCCTTCTCCTGGGCCGTGGCGGCCGGCATCATCAACGGCGAACCCGGCAACCGGCTCGTGCCGACCGGGTTGGCCACCAGGGCGCAGATCGCGGCGATTTTCGAGCGTCTCACCCACTACATCCTGGGCTGAAAAACTAACTCAACACCCAAAACCAGGCCGCCGCATTTTGCGGCGGCCTGGAGGATATGGAGGTTCCCTTTATGCGCAGACAACGCTTGCTCGCCGCAGCCGCGCTCCTGGCATTCCTGTTCTGCCTCTTCCCCGCCACAGCCTTCGCGGCGGAAGATGAGACAAAAACGGCAAACTATGACGGATATATCATGAAGCTGCGGGACGGCGCTTCCCTCGTCCCGTCGGCCGCCGGGCCCGAACCGGTGGAATACTGCGACGGCGTGTACCTGATCGACGACCCGGCCGAGGCGCTGCCGTATCTGAAGTGCGGCGCGGTCGAATATGTCGAGCCGAACTACACGCTGGAGCTGCTCGACGACACTCCCAACGACCCGAAATACGGCGATCAGTGGACGCTGAACGCCATCAATTATCAAAGCCTCTACGCGAGCGGAAAGGACGGTTCCGGCGTGACGGTGGCCGTGATCGACTCCGGGCTCTATGCCTGGACGGAGGACGGCACCTATCACGGGCAGGAGGACTTCCAGTCGGCCGTCATATCGCCCGCCAGCCGCAACTTTTTGGGGCAGGAGAGCGCCTCCGCCCTCTATTACCGCGACCAGAAGGGCCACGGCACCTTCGTGGCCAGCCAGATCGCCGCGGCGACCGGCAACGGCGTGGGCATCTCCGGCATCGCCGACGGGGTGACGCTGATGATCCTGCGCTGCATCGCCGGAAACACCTCCGCGACCTATCCGACGGACGCGACCATGGATTCGAACAGCGGCAGCGCGGCCATCGTGGCCTCCGCGATCTATTATGCCACCGATCACGGCGCGGACGTCATCAACCTGAGCCTCGGCACAACCAGCTCCAATGCCGGCGTCACCCTTGCCGACTCCATCGCCTATGCCGCCGACAAGGGCGTCATTATCGTCGCGGCGGCAGGCAACTTCGGCAGCACGGCGACATGCTATCCCGCCGGCAACAGCAACGTCATCGGCGTCGCCAGCGTGGACAGCAGCCTGGAGCGGTCGTCGTTTTCCCAATACAACGACAGCGTCGATGTTGCCGCACCGGGCGGCAAGGTCTGCGGCGCCAACCTCTATGCCGACGGCACGGGCGCGGTGACGACCGCAAGCTATACCACGGACAGCGGCACCTCCTACGCGGCCCCGGTCGTGAGCGCGCTGGCGGCGATCGCCAAGCAATACAACAAGGCCCTGGACGGCGACGATTTCATGTCGCTGCTCGCCGTGACCAGCACGGACGAGGGAGAGAAGGGCAAGGACAATTATTACGGGTACGGCGTCGTCGACGCGCAGAAGCTGCTTGCGGCGCTGCAGGCGCCGTATTCCATCGAATATGTGCTGAACGACACGACAGCGGCCCCGGCGTCGCTTCCGGCCAGTGCGCCCTCAACCTATGCGCTCAGCAGAACAGACACCATCACGCTGCCCGTGCCCGTTCGGGACGGCTATGCCTTCACCGGCTGGTACGAGCTGGCCACCCTCGCCGGCGAACCGGTGACGACCCTTCCCGCGGGTGCGCTGGCCTTTGCCGCGTATGACGGCGCGGGCGTTTACAGCATCCCGGCCCTCAAATATTATGCCGGGTGGAAGAGCTATGACGCGGCCAAGCTCAGCGCGCTCTCCGTCAAGGGCCGCCTCGCGCAGGAGGGCGCCAGCGCGGACACCTACTCCGTCACGCTGCCGAAGGGCAGCGCCGCTTCGCTGGCAGCCCTGACCGCGGCGGATTTCAGCATCCAATGCGCGGACAGCACCGCCGTCGTGAGCGGCCTTGCCTCCGCGGACGGCGGCCGCACCTGGACCTTCCAGGTGAGCGCCGGGCAGGCAATCCAAAAGACCTACACCGTCACGGTGACGCTGTCCGATCTCGCGGTGCCCGCGGTGAACGTGGGCGCGCAGAGCGGTACGGCGCTTCTGCCCTCCATGGACGGGCTGACCGCGGCCGGCCCGTATACGGCGGATGTCTCCGCATGGTTTGCGGACGCGTCGCGCTATGCCGTGCTCGCGAACACCGGCTCCGGGACGGCGCAGATCACCGACAGCACGCTTTCATATACGCCCGGCAGCAGCGACTTTGAAGGGCAGCAGGTCACGCTGACCGTCGGCGCCGCGAACGCGGACTTTGCCTCGGACAACACGGTCGCCGTCACCGTCACGATCGGCCGCGCCGCCAGCAACGCGACGGCGGTGCTGAGCACGGCGCAGCTCGACGTGTTCAAGGACAGCGCGCTGAGCGCGGTGCTCACCATGTACGCCAACACGCTCAAATCGATCAGCCTCGGCGCCCGGGTGCTTGCGGAGGGCACGGATTACACGGTCTCCGGCGCCGAGCTCGACACCACGCGGACCGTCACGTTCTCCAAAGAGTTTGTGCAAGGTCTGACGCCGGGAACCGTCAACATCACCTTCGGCTTCAGCGGCGGGCATGATGCCGTCGCCGCGCTGACGGTCACCGACAGCGCCCCGCGCTATGATGTGAAATTCTTCCTGGAACACACCGACACCGAAGCATACGACACCGTGAATGTCCGCACCGGCGGCACGGTCGGAACGCTCCCGACCCAGCCCGCCAAGACCGGCGCGCTGTTCACCGGCTGGTATCTCGCCGACGGGACGACGCGGATCACGGCAAACACCACGGTGACCGAAGCGCTGATGGTCTACGCCTCCTGGCGTGCCGACGGCACCGGCGGCAGCACCGGCGGCAATACCGGCGGCAGCACCGGCGGCAATACCGGCGGCAATACCGGCGGCAATACCGGCGGCAATACCGGCGGCAGCACCGGCGGCAGCACCGGCGGCAGCACCGGCGGCAGCACCGGCGGCAGCACCGCGCCCGCCCTTTCCGGCATCCTGGTTTCCGGGACAAACGTCGCCGCCAGCATCGACGGCACGCGCGCCGTTCTGACGCTTTCCGACGACGAGATCGCCGCGCTGACAGCCGGCGCCGGACCGGTGACCATCGATCTTTCCGGCGTTGCCGACGCAGACACGGTGCTGATCCCGGCCGCGCTCACAAAGACCGCGCGCCTGGAGGTCAAGACCGCCGCCGGGACGCTGACGCTGACGGATCTCACGCCGGACGGCGGAGATCTGGAGGTCTCCATCCGCCGCGGGCAGGACGACCAGGACCGGACGGTCTTCTCCCTGTCCCTGCTGCGCGGCGGCCGCCCCGTCACAGCCTTGGCGGGAAGCGCCACCGCCGTGCTGCCCTACGCGCTGCGCGCGGGCGAGCATGCCGAGGACATCGTCGTGGCCTTCCGGACGGAAAAGCAAAACTATGAACGCGCCGACAGCACCTACGACGCCCGGATCGGCGCGGCGGTCGTCCAGCTCCGCCATTTGTCGGATTATGTGATCGCGTCCTTCCCGTTTGACGACGTGGCCGCCGGCAGCTGGTATGACGACAGCATGCTGAACGCCTACCTGAACGGACTCATCGAGGGCGTCGGCCAGCGGCGCCTTGCGCCGGAGGCGGCCATGAACCGCGCCATGCTGGTCACCATCCTGTGGCGGCTGGCCGGCTCCCCGACGGCTGCCGGCATGAGCCGGTTCGCGGATGTGCCGGCGGACGCATGGTATGCCGCCGCGGTCGCGTGGGCCAGCGAGAACGGGATCGTGAAAGGTTACAGCAGCACGCGCTTCGGCCCCCTCGACGAGCTCAATCGGGAACAGATGATGGTCATTCTCTACCGCTATGAACAGTACCGGGGCGGCGGCTTCTCGGGGGCCTGGGCCTTCCCGCTCGGCTATGCCGACGCCGCCGACGTCTCCGGCTGGGCGTATGAGGCGGCCTGCTGGTGCACGATGAACTCCATTGTCAACGGCGTGGGCGAAAACACGCTGGTCCCTGCCGGCAAGGCCGACCGGGCACAGCTGGCGGCGGTCCTGTCAAGATACATGGCCCGCTGAGCGGCCCCGCAAACAGAAGAAAACGCCCCCTGATGCCGCCGAAACGCATCAGGGGGCGTTCTTACGTCCCGGCGAGGCAGACGGCGTTCCCGCGCGCGCCCCGGCCGAATGACGGCGGCGGTGCAGCCCAGCAATCACTGCCAGCCCGAATCATGGCCGCGCCGCGACTGTCCGGGCTGTTTTCCGCTCCTTGTCCGGCCCGCTGCCGCGAAACCGCAGGCAAGCATCCCCCGGCGCCATCACCGGATCGGGCATATCGGGATCCGGTGCCCGCCGCCGCTGAACCGATATTCACCCACCGGCGGCACGGAAAATCGTCGGTCAGGGAAACGTCCTGTTTCCTCTTCCCCGCAGCCGGCGGAAAAGGAAATTCCAAAGAATCGTGCGAAAATCAAATTGCCGGAGTCTGCAGTCCTCCGTCATTCACGCTTCGATCCTGTGCGGTCGCGCACAGCCGCTTACAAGCGGGATACGGGCCGTTCTCCCGGGGCCCCGACCCGGCCGCCGGACAGGACGGACTTGCGTGCCGCCCGGAAAAAGCGAACTTCCCAATTGCATCGCGGCCCCGTTTCCGATATAATCGCACCAGGGACAACTCAAGCGAAACGGGGGCGGCGTCATGATTCGGATTGCGGTGTGCGACGACAGTGAGACAGCGCTTCGGCAGGTTGCGTCGCTGACAGACAGCTATCTTGCTTCATGCGGCACGGCCGGAGAGGTGCGGACCTTTTCCCATCCGGACGCACTGCTGTGCGCCTGCGAGAGCGAACGTTTTCACATTTACCTGCTGGACATGGTCATGCCCATGCTCAGCGGTCTTGAGCTTGGGCGCGCCATCCGCCGCCAGAGCGCCGACGCCCAGATCATTTTCATCACCACCGAGCCGGGCTTCGCGCTGGACGCCTACGCGGTGAATCCCCTGCATTACCTGCTCAAGCCCGTCCAAAGGGAAGCGCTCTTCTCCGCGCTGGAGCTGGCGGTGAGAAAAGCGGGAAACGGCGACGGAACTGCCGTCACCATTCGCACAAGGGATGGCCTGCGCACCCTCTCTGCCGACGATATTGCCTGCTGCGAATACATCCGCCGCAGCGCGGTCTACACGCTCGCGGCCGGCGGGCGCGCGGAAACGACGACCCTGCGGGAGAGTTTTTCCGAACACATTGCACCGCTGCTGCAGGACCGGCGTTTTCTCCAGCCTCACGCCGCCTTCGCGGTCAACATGCGCTATGCGGAACGGCTGGACAAGACCGGCTTCACCCTGCGGGGCGGCGTTTTTGTGCCGGTGTCCGGCAAGCTGTACGCCGCCGTCCGCGATGCCTACATCAAATACCGCCTTGGGGAGGGCGCATGATGGAACTCTACGATATTCTGCGATCCCTGGCCACCAACGCGGGTCTGGTGACGCTGCTGTTCACGCTGGCGCGGCCGAAATGCAAGCCGAAAACGGAATATCTGGTGCTGATTGCCATCGTGCTGGCGGATTTTGCCGCGAACCTCTGGTTTTACAGCCGGGGCGACTATACCATGCTGGCCAAGACCGACATCGCGTTTTTTCTGCTGGCGGGCGTCGCGGTCAAACCGCTGTTCCGGGAAAAGATCATGCCCTGGCTCTTCAACTGCCTGACCACCCTGAACGTCACCGCCGCCGTCGTCATCCTCAGCTATTACCTTTCCGACTTTTTCCCGCACCCGTACTACGCCAACACGGCCCTGCGGGTTCTTTTGTACGGCGGGCTGATCTGGCTCTTCCGCACGCAGCTGCGCCCCCTCTACCGGCAGGCGGCGGAGCGGTGGGACATCTATCTTGTGGTGGCCGCCGGCATCGCCGCAAATCTCTGCTGGTATTTCGTCGCCAGCGACAATGTGGAGGCGACGCTGCAAAGCGAATGTGTGCCGCTCCTGCTGCTGACGGCGCTGTCCGCCCTGGTCTACTTTGCGGTGTTTCACTCCCTGCGCGAAAACGCGCGGGAAACAGCGCTGCGGGAGGATAATCTGAAGATGCAGTCCGACCGGGAGCTGACAAGGGCGCAGCTCGCCCTGATGGACGAGTCCGTGCGGCAGATGAGCATTGTGCAGCACGACCGGCGGCATCTGGCGGCCACGCTGCTGGCGCTGCTGGCCGAGGGCGAGACCGGCAAAGCGGCAGAGCTTATCCGCCGCCAGAGCGAGATGCTGCCGCAAAAGCCCCGCAGCTACTGCCAGAACGTGTCGGTGAACGCGGCCGTCTCCTACTACGTGGAGCAGGCGGCCCAGCGGGGCGTCCGCTGCAGCATCCGCCTTGACATCCCGGAAAAACCCGGCGTCGACGAGCTGTCTCTGGCCATGGCGGTGTCAAACCTCATGGAAAACGCCGTAAACGCCGTCTCCGTTCTCCCGGCGGAGCGGCGGGAGCTGCACTTTACCGCCGTCTATACCGGACAGCTGATTATGGAGCTGTCCAACCCCTTCGACGGCGCGGTGGAGCTGGGCGCGGACGGCCTGCCCGTATCCCGCGCCGAGGGCCACGGCCGGGGCAGTCAGAGCGTGGCGGCGTTCGTAAAGCGCTGCGGCGGCGAACTGGCATACAAGACGGACGGCGGGATGTTCACCGTCCGCATCATGGTCTGAAACACCCACGCCGGAGCTGCCCGGTCTTTTCCGCCTGCGGCGCGGCGGTGTGAGCCGGGTCCGTTTCCGAACCGCTGCGCTCACAGACAGCAAAACGCCCTGATTTCTCACGAAATCAGGGCGTCTCCGAAACCGGGGCGGGCGTTTCGTCCCCGTACCTGCGGAGTGCCGGATCGATCCGGTCCTCCGCCATTCGCGTCATCCGAAACGGCGCATCACTCAACCACCGGCATCACCATATTCTCAATGGCAGAGCGGAGCTTGGGGTGGCGCACGACAAAGTGTACCGCCGGCGACTGGTTTTTGGAGAGCATCACCCACTCGCCCTCCTTCATGGTGATCTGAATGTTGCGAAAGGCCCGTTCCAGGTTCGTTTTCACCGAATAGTTCGGGTGCGCGGCGGCAAACGCCTCCGTCTGGCGCAGGTGCTGTGCATACTCCTCGCCGGTGTATAAGACATTCTTCTCATAAAACGCGCCGGCCAGCGGCAGCGACGGCGGATACGCCGTGAACTCCTCGGGGCTGAGGATACACAGCGTGTCCAGCACGGTGTGCTCCGCAAGAAGCCGCTCCATGTGCTCCCGCTCCGCCGCGGCATAGTCCGTCACCGTGCGGATATCCGCTTCGCCCAGATTGTTTCGCCGCAATAGCGCGAGCAGTGTTCCCTCAGCAAGGGTGTAGATGGGCGGCACGGACAAAATCGACCGGAAAGAACCGGGCTTCGCGTCCTCCGCGTTCAAAAACGCGCCGCAGGCGGCTTTGTTCTCGGCGCGGAAAATATTCATCAGCGGCTGCGCTTTTTGCAAAAGGAGCGCGGCTTTTTTCGTGTAAAAGGCCAGCTCGTCCTTCTTGTTGGTGAGGTAATACTTGCCGCCGCGGTGGCTGCCCGCGATGCAGTCGCCGGTCAGCGCCGCCGCGCCGGAGACGTAGTTGAAATGATTGTAGACGGCATTCTGAGGGCTTTTCAGATAGTACGGCGACACCTGTCCCGTCATATAGAGGGGGATCCAGCTCTCAAGACCCAGCATCATCTCATGGAACGGACGATCGAGATGATGCACAATGTCGATATGCAGACCCTTTTTCAATATGACGGCAAGGCCGAACATCCACTTCTTGGGGAACTCCGGGTCCTCCGCCATGTCGTCCATGGGCATGTCGCTGCACATAAACACCGGCTCCGCCGCGTGGGACAGCACTGTCGTTTTGAAAAAATCCAATTCTCCCTTTCGCATCTCCGCAAGACCGTAGTAGTTTCGGGATACCGGCAGCGACAGCGGCAGGGACGGCACCTTCAGCTCGTCAAAATGGATGGAGCGTATATAGGCGTTCAAGTCAAAATCGCCCAGCTTCTCCAGAAAATGTCCCACATCGTCGGCTTTTTGGGCGGCGCCTGTGCAGAGCCAAAGGCCGATGGCGTCCGCGCAGGCATCGGGCCGGGATATCTCACCCGCCGTGCAGCCAAGAAGGCCGGCAAGCAATATCACATCCGATTCCCGCCTGAAATGCTTCACCACATATTGGGCGACGCCGCGGCAAAAGGCGTCGGGGTCGGCGGGGCGGCGCTGGCCGGCGCGGATGCGCGAGATGTAAGAGGCGTCGTAGTTCAGGGCCCGTGCAAGCTCGCCGGGGGCGATCGTCAGCGCTTCCATCAGGACGCTCAGATTGTCGGAGAGGTTTTCCGCCCCGGACGCTTTGGCCGTCCCGAGAGTCCCGTTGAGCGCGGAGCTCACCGCGTCGGCAGTCCCGCCGTCCTCCGAAAGCATGCAGATACCGTTTGCCAGCCTTTCGACCTGTTCGCTTCCCGGCGCGGGAACACGATCTCCGGTCCGGTAGCGGCTTATCATGGCCGGAGACAGACCGGAGGCGTCGGAAAGCTCCTTTGCGGTGCAGCCCAGGCGCTCGATATATTCATTCAGCAGTTCGGAAAATGTCATGCCGTCACTCCTTCCCCTGCCGTTAGTATACCATTTATGCGCGCGCAAACAAATCAGTTCAGTAAATTTTTGTTGCCGGACTTGTCATTGACATCTTTGGCAACCGCATTGCCCTTTCTGTTAATCATTATATAATTTTTATAGAAATAAGCAACCGGCAGAAAGGGATCTGTATATGAAGGGCCTTAAAAAAATGCTCGCGCTGCTGCTCTGCCTCGGCATGACGGCTTCTCTGCTGCCTGCCTCGGCGCTGGCGGCAAATACAGCCGGCACAGCCCGGGACCTCACCTTTGAGCTGGCCATGGCATACGACCTGAAGGGGCTGGGACTGTTCGAGGGCGTCGGCACGAACGCCGACGGCAGCCCAAACTTCGACCTGCGCCGCGCGCCCTCAAGACTTGAGGCGCTGGTCATGCTGCTCCGGCTGCTGGGAAAGGGCGCGGAAGCCAAGGCGTACACCGGAGCGTGTCCCTTTGACGATGTGCCGGGCTGGGGAAAGCCGTATGTTGCCTATGCCTACGACAAAGGACTTACAAACGGCAGCTCCAGAACGAAGTTCGGCATGGACAACGCTTCCTGCGCCATGTACCTTACCTTCGTGCTGCGGGCGCTGGACTATTCTGACACCGCCGGCGATTTCACATGGAACGACCCCTTTGCACTGGCAAAAAGCGCGGAGATCATGCCGGAGGGCATGGATACCAAAAATTTCTGGCGGGCGGACGTGGTCGCCGTCAGCTATGCCGCGCTCTACGCCGTGAAGAAAGGCGGAGTGCAGCCCCTTTCCGAAGTTCTTGAGGCGCAGGGCGTGTTCACCGGCGCGCAGTTTGAGGAGAACACGGACGAGCGCCTGCTTCTGGCGCACACCATACCGGAAATACGCGTCGTGGGCGACTGGCCCTGCGGCGAGAAATTTTTGAAGGAAAAATGGGCGGAGATATATCCCTACTACTGCCGCTACCTCGGCCTGCCCACAAAAATACTGGCCGAGGGCATCACGTGGGAGTGGGACGACCGCATCACCCCCGACACCGTGGGACACTACGCGGAAACCAACACCTTTAAGATGGGGCCGCTGCCTCAGCACGACAATTTCAACCCCGAAAACCATTACGACTACGAGCCGCTCATCATGCAGTGCCTCCATGAATCGGCCCACCTTTTCTGGCAGGTCGGGGACAAAAATCTGGACTTCAGCTTCGGACAGTGGGCATGGGAGGCGGCGGCGCTGGTGGCGGAGAGCCTGTATTTCGCGGAATGTTACGGCGACTATAACCACTCGGACATTCGCCGCTTCGACTCCGTGGAGCGCTGCGGCCGGGAAGCCGTCAACGGCGTCAGGAGCGACGGCAACAAGTATAACCGCACCATCGTGGACGGAGACGCCACGAACGCATTCATCTGCCTTGCCAGCGTCCTGTCGGATGCGGGAACACACAACTACTTTCAGAAGGTCAACGATCTGCGGCTGAAATACTACGAAGAAACAGGCGTCATGTCCGTAAGCCTTGACGAATACTGCGTCATGCTGGACGAGGCGGCGGGCGGCAGAACAATAGACGGACAAAAGCCCTCGGCGTGGTTCCGCGCTCTCTCCGTCGCCAACACAGACGGCGCCGCGGGAGACTACCTCATCGTCTACCCCATGCGCGTCATCGACGACCGCTCGGCAGTGCTCTTTTCCTGCTGGAACCGCTTTACGGACGAGCACGGAGACAAACGCGAGAAGGGTTATGCGGGGCGGACCGTCTCCGTGAAGGTGTACTCACCCAGCGGAAAGCTTGCGGGCACGGGATCTGCAAAAACGAACAGTGCCGGCGAGGGAGGCGCTGAAATCACAGGGCTGTCCGGCATATCGGGCGTCGCCGCGCTGAAAGCAACGGCCGAGACGGCGGTAAACGGCAAAACTCTGACGGCAGCGACGTATACGGTTTTCAGTGAGAGGGGCATCGGCAGTACCGAGGGGAACCAGATGTACCTCATCCTTCTGGACGCAAAGGGCAACATCGTCACCGATGTCAAGGCCGCCGACGTGAAGGTCACGGGCGCAAAGGCCGTGGATACCTCATCGCTCTCCGGCGGCGTGCTGCTCCTGACCGTGGCCGCCGGCGGCACGGCGAAGATCACTGTTGGCGGAAGCGCCTTCACCCTTTCGCAGCCCATCGGCGTGCGGGTGGTGCCGGTCACCGTTCGGTAAAAAGCTAAATTTTTTGCGCATTAATAGATTAATTGAAGGAGGCAAACCATGAAACGTAAAAGAACACTCAGCCTGCTGCTGTGCCTGTGCCTGGCACTCACCCTGCTGCCGACAACGGCGCTTGCGGCGGATGCGGTGGTGCAGTATCTGGTCATCAACGGCACGGAGTCCGCGCCAACCTGCACCTACCAATCGCCCAATACCGCTGACGGTGCAAACGGCGTACTTATCACCGGCGGTGACACGGCGTACACGCTGGACAGCAACTGGAACGGTTATATCATCGTCAACAACGCCTCCGTGACCTATAACGGGTCAGCCGGGGACTTTTATGTGCTGGGCTCCGGCAAGCTCGCGATGGCCGAAGGCGCTGTTGAAGTCACCCGAGGCAGCTATGAGGAAACATACTCCGGTGATACCGGTGACAAGCTGCTGGCCTTCATCGGCAATATACCGGAGAATGGCAAAAAATACGCATACGATTTCAAGGACAATTATGACATTGTCGGTTGTCTGGACGCTTACGATGTGACCGTTGCGGCGGAAAAGACGCTGACAGTCAAGTATGATACCAACACCACCGGAGATAATCCGTCCAATCCTGACGAACACCAGAGCATACTGCGCGTGACGCATTCGCTGACCGTAAACGGCACGCTTGCCGCCGATGCGGATCAGCGGCTCGAGATCGGCGAAAATGCCACGGTCAGCGGCGTGACGCTGTATGACGACGACGGCGAGCGCGAGTACCAACTTCAAAGTGAACATCTTTCCGAGTCCTTTGCTTACACAAATACAGCCTCCGAGGGTCAGACTCCCGTCTGGCGCTGGGTGCATCAGGCCAACAGCGGCGGCGGCGAAGGCGGCGGCGAGGGCAGCGGCGAGCCTCAGTCCGCGCCTTCTGTCAGCTTCCGCGTGCAGAACAATGCTGCGGCAGTCGGCACGGTGCAGTATAAAATCGGCAGCGGCAGCTGGACAAACGTTACACTTACCCTTGCCGGTGAATCAGCAAATCAGTATCTTTCCGGCACGATCACCGACAAGCTGGCGCAAAATGATACCATATACATCAAAGCGACCCCGGAAACTGGGTATGAGATGGATTCCATCCGGGGCGTTGCCGTCTGGGTTGACAGCAGCAGATCGGCAATAACCAACGGAGCTGAGGCAATCATCACAGACAGCGGCCTGTCCTATCCCCTGGCCGAAAACAAAAACTATGAATTTGAGTTCGGCTTCCAGACCACTGGAGATCCCGGCGGCAGTAATAATCCCGATCCCCCCTCCGGCACAACCTACACCATAACCGCCTCCGCGGGAGCAAACGGCAGCATCGTCCACTATGCTGACAACGAGCCGCTAACCGGTAACGCCACTGTGCACGACGGGGATGACTGCTTCTTCGATATGATCCCCGCCCCGGGCTATGTGGTGAAGAGCATCACCATAGACGGAAATGAGCCGCTCACGGGGCCGTTTTCCTCCGGCACGGAGCGGTATGAGTTCCAAGGTGTCCGCGAAAACCACACGATCTCCGCCACATTTGCAGAATATGTGCCCGAAGCTCACAGCAACGACCCCAAGACGCTCATTGACCGCAAGGAGTTTGCGTATTCCGGCGCGAATGCTGCTGCGATAAAAATCAAGTTCGTCGATGAGCTTTGGTATACCGTGTTCAGCGGCAACACACAGCAGGGAGCGATCACCACCAAGGAACGGCTTGCCGCGGCGATTACGCTTGGCAACGAGGTAAGCAATACTACGGTAAGAGCCAACGGAACAAGCTGCAGCTTCACCGTCGAGCTTGGCGATAACGACGCCACAGGCGTAATATACACGCTGAATGACGAGCATGACTTCGTTGTTAGAACCACTAAGGACGGCACTAACAGCTACACCGTCGTACCGTATGTCGCCCAGCAGGAGAGCGCATACGCTGTTATCAAAGACTTTGACGAGAACGGGCTGTACATCTTTGGCAACGGTACCTTCCGCGCTCCGCTGGAGACAAGCGGCAGCGGCATTTCCGCCGGACATATCCTCAACATCGGCACACCGACGCTGACGCAGATCGGCTGCCAGCTTGTGGTCTACAAGCCCGGCTTCACCGGCGCGAAGATGCAGGGAGTGGGTGAGGACAATTACGCCTCCGCGTGGGGCTTCGCGCAGTTCCCCGTGGTCGGTACGGGCGGTACCACGCAGGCTGCGCCCGCCGAGACAGAGCTGTACTTCGGAAACCGCTCCGTCACGCTGTCAAAACCCGAGACGCCCGACCTCGGCGTAGCAGGCATAGCGAGCGTGGATAGCCTGCTGCCCACTGGAGCGGTGACGATAACCCAAAACAACGGTGCATTCAATATTGCCTTCAACTCCAGTTTCTACGACGAGGTCAAGCTGAAAATCACCTATTCCCTGTCAGACGGCGGAACAAGAGAAGAATTCCTGACCATCCGCCGTGTGGGCATTGAGGTAGTCGGCTATGAGAAGCACGGCGACAATTCCATTTCTACCAACCACGGCACAGACCCCGGGTACAAAAATATGGATTTCTGGTCGGGCAGCAACGATGATTACGCTGTATTCGGAACATATTACCATCCCACCGTTGCAGGATCAAGCACTCAGAACAGCATACAGCTCTACGCCACCTATACATGGAAAAACGGCACGGTGACCACCGGGCTGCTGAGCAGCGTGAAGCATCTTGACGCGAACAATCTGGGCAACAATGTTGCAACAGACGATTTCGTGCTCTATAAAGGCACGGAGTCCTCCGCACCCGCAAAAATCGAGGTGACCGCCGTCAAGGCCGGCGGCTCCGAAACCGAGTTTGCCGGGGCTACGCTTGGCTCCGGCGCAGGCGTCGAGTGGGTTTATGCGGCCCGCGAAGACTGACGGGAAGGGAGAATAAAGCCATGAAAAAACTACTCACCGCAGCACTTGCGCTTATCCTGACGCTTTCCCTCTGCATCCCCGCGCTGGCGGCCGCCAAAAGCGTGGACACGCTCGCGGCAAGCGGGACGACGGACACCGTCACCCTCTCCGGTACGGCGACCGGCATTTTGGCCGTCATGACCGAGCTTCTGGATGCGGACGGGAACTCTTTGGCGCTCAAGAGCTTTGCCGTGTCAGGCGATGCGTTTTCCGGCACGATCACGAATGTGACCCTCACGGCGGGCGCGACCTACACCCTCCGCGCCGCGGACTATGACGGCGGAAACTGGAAAACCGTGACCTTTACGGTCCCCGCGCCGACCTCGCCCGCTTCGCCCGCATCAAACTGCACGCTGACCTTTGAAACAAACGGCGGAGACGCGCTCACGGCAGTGTCCGCAAGCGCCGGGACGAAAATCGATCTTTCAAAATATGTTCCCGTGCGCAAGGGCTATTCGTTCACCGGCTGGTATGCGGACGAAACGCTGACAAGCGCCGTCGCCAGTGTTGCGCTCACAAAAAACGCCACGGTTTATGCCGGCTGGAAATGGATGAATCCGTTCACGGATGCGGCAATTGGCAGCTATTACTATGACGCTGTCGGGTGGGCTGTGCAAAACGGCGTGACGGACGGCAAAACCGACACTCTTTTTGCTCCCAGCGACACCTGCACCCGCGCCGAGACCGTCACCTTCCTGTGGCGCGCCATGGGCAGCCCGGCGCCGACGGGTACGGCATGTCCCTTCACAGACGTGAGCACGGAAGCCTACTATTACAAGGCCGTCCTCTGGGCCGTGGAAAAGGACATCACAGACGGCACAAGCGCCACGACCTTCAGCCCGGACGCCACCGTGACCCGCGCGCAGGTCGTGACCTTCCAGTGGCGCGCGGCGGGCAAGCCCGTGGTGAACTACGCAATGTTCTTCACCGACGTGCCCGAGGACGCCTATTATACCGAGGCGGTCCGCTGGGCGGCAAGCGAAAACATCACCGAGGGCGCCACAGCCACGACCTTCTCGCCCGCGCTGAACTGCACCCGCGCGCAGATCGTCACCTTCCTCTGGCGGCAGCTGGGCAAATAAACGAATCTGATGACAGCACGGCGGCAAATAAGCCCACTGCCCCCAAGGCCCCATTAGCCCCTTTGTGCCGTCACCGCTCCGGCTCCAGCTGGCGCATCTGCCGCTTGTGCCAGTCTGCCAGCAGCTTCAAAATGGTCTGCTGCTTCTGGAGCGGCGTGTAGTCCTTGGGAAAGAACGGTGACAGCAGTTCCTCCTTCAGCACCAGCTTATTGTCCAGCGGCTTTTCCTCGGTCATGATGGCATCCATCACATTTTCGTCCAGCTTGCCCTCCTGACTGTACTTTTTCAGCCGCTGCGCCTGATTGAGATTGGGCGTGGCCTCCTGCCGCGCAATGGCTTCAATCAGCATGGTTTGTTCTGTGTCGGCAAGGTAGGACACCTCTACGGCGGAGTTAAACGCCAGAGTTTTGTTGTCTACCCGGTCTATCAGTTCTGGATTGAGGTTGGTAAGGCGGATATAGCGTTGAACCTGTCTGCCGCTTTCTCCTGTATCCCTGCCAATGACATCGGCACCCTCTAACTTCCCGACAACTTGTCGGGAAGTTAAATCATTACGCTGCCCCTGCCGGTTCATTGCATCCAACTTCATTTTGTATGACAATGATACGGCTGAGTTTTTCGACAATATTGGGAACGCAAGTAACCGGCAAGCCCCAATTCCCCAGAACAACTCCGTGACGGAGTCGGCGGCACATCCTTTGGATGTCTGAGAACAGAAGCGGTCAACGCCGCTCCTGTTCTTTTTCTCTGAGTTCTTGACGGAATGCAGCTTTTCAAGGCCCAAACCGTGAAAGGTTTTCTTAGCCACGCGGTGCAGCAAAATGTCGCTCTCATGCTTGGCAAGATATTTCCTGGGATAGCCGGAAGCCTTGATCTGAGCGGAAAGTCTGCGGAGCGTCGCCTGAAACAAATTGTCAAGGACTTCTTGCATTACGGCTTGAAATCTTTTCTGAATGTCTCGCTTTGAACATCGTTTTTGAGCATACGCCGGATTTTATCCTGAGCTGTTTCTTTGCTGGTGCTGCTGAAATGGATCAGGACGGTGTAGGTCCTGCCGTCGATGGTGCGGCGAATAGCCGGAACATCTGATGCCGGTGCTGTGGTTTCCTGTTTTTCCATGCGTAACCTCCATATTCTTAGATATTGCCTGACAGGGATAAAGGAAATCCCCGGTGGCAACCAAAAGGCGGCAACCGGGGTAAAAGACTTTGCAAATCATCCGTAACGATCTCTTTTTACTTTTTTCTTTTTTTACCTCGGTTGCCAGTTGCCCGGTTGCCAAGAGGGTAAAAAGCCTTACAGATCAAGTGTTTAGCCCGGCAACCAAATGGCAACCAAACCGGCAACTGGGGCGGCAACCGGCCCTGTTTTTTCAGAATGGAACATCATCATCGCCGGTGATCTCTCGAAAATTTATCTGCTCGCAGAGGTCCCGGTTGCCGCTTTCATCGTTTTCGTTGCCGGTTTTCTCCCACCCTTTCTGCTTGCCGTACCCCTCAAATCTTCTGGGGCCGTTGAACGGCTGCCAGCCAGTGATGGTTCCGCTTTCGATGCCGGTATTCATGATTTCACAGATGGCCCGTGTCTCCCAGTCAGCCGGTTCGTTGAACTGGTGATTAAGGGCCTCCCGGTAAAGCTGCTTGCTGCATACTCTGTCGCCTTTGTAGGTGTCAAGGAAGTCATGCCCAGTAATAGTCGGCAACGCCGCATTCAAGCTCAGTCACCGGCGCACCCGCATTGCCCACCATTGCATCTGTAACGAATATCTGCCATACGCCGAACACATCCGCAAGATAGGCAAGCTTATTTCCATCTGGGGAAAGTTTGCCATGGCAAACGCACTCAAGTCTCTCGATATCGGCACATGTAAGCTTTTTCTGGTTATTGCTCATCAAACGCACCCCTTACCTTAGCCCCTCTATGATGGCGTCTACCGCACGGTCGATATCCGCCTCCGTATTGCAGTAGTGCACCGCAAGCCGCATATATCCGCCCTCTACCGTTGTATAAACACGCCATGCCTCCATAGCCCGCTTTAGCGCACCCGTCTTTGCGTGATCAAAAAGGCAGCATATATTGCCGCTTTGACACGCGGGGTCACTTGAGCCCAATATATCAAGCATCGGCAGTTTGCTCTTTGCGCGCACCCTGAAATACGCTTCAAGCTCCGCTATGCGTGCGCTAACTCTATTTATACCGATCTCGTTCAAAAGCCCTACGCTAATGCCCGCCGCCGTTATACCATAAGTGTTGAGCGAGCCTGCCTCAAACCGCCTGCAGTCTTCGTATAGCGTGAAATGTCCTGCGGCGTCCACCTTCTTTGTATAGCCAAATTCACCGGTATCGCAGTTGTCGCCGTATTCGGACGGAGCAATTAATTGCGCTATCCCGCCCCTGCAATAAAAGAACGCGCAACCGAGCACGCCCAACGCACCCTTAAACGAGCCGGATGATAACACGTCGATGTTTTCAGCATTAACATCGATTGCCTGCCTGCCTACAGCCTGTATTGCATCTACTGCAAATATCGCGCCATGCCGCCTGCACTCCGCCCCTATCCTGCTGACGTCCGCCCTGTAGCCCGTTGAATGGGACACATATGAAAGCACGACCGCTCTTGTACGGCTGTCTATCATTCGTATAAGCGCACCCTCGTCAAGCACGCCGTGCTCAGTTGGCGCGATCCTAAGCTCCACGCCCTCCCGTTGCTTGTTTATCCAGCAGTTAACGTTGCTATAGTAGTCGTTATCCGCGATAATCACATTGTCGCCGCGCGCAAACTTAAGACCCGTTGCAAGCACGTTGTTACCTGCCGTTGTGTTTGCCATAAAGGCTATCTCGTCAGTCCTTGCGCCAATAAGCTTAGCTATTTCATGCCGCGCATCCTCGCGCCGCGCATCGTAATCGCACAGCGCCACGCGCGCAAAGGAGTCGCAGTATTCATCCATGAAGTTGCGGCAATGCTCCCGTGTCCTTTCGGGTAGCAAGCCGAGGCAGCCCCAATCAAGGTATACAGCATCGCCAAGATACTTAAACTCATCAAGATACTTTTTATCAATGACTGTTGTCATATAATCAAATTTCCACCTTTGTGCCTATTCCCAGTTTTTTCGCCTGCTCGTATATCCTTGAAGCCGTGGATATATCCTGCAATGACATACCGGTCGAATCGAATATCGTTATTTCGTCCGGGTTTGTGCGGCCGGGCTTCTCGCCCAGGGCAAGCTCGCCAATCTCTGCGTAAATATCCTCTTTTTTCACCAAGCCCTGCTTAATGCAGTGCTGCGTCTCGCCGCGGCGGGCACATTCGGTCATGTTGTCCACAACGACTTTCGCGCGGGCAAATATTGAGGCTTCAAGCTCCTGCTTCCCCTCCATATCGCAGCCGAAGGCGTTTATGTGCGTGCCGGGTCTTACCCATGCGTCCATCACGACCGGCTTATTTGCTGGAGTTGCCGTCGATACGATATCGGCGTTTGATACAGCCGTGTTGGCGTCACAGTCTATAAGCTCAATATCGGGGAATCTCTTTGACATATCCGCGATATACTGCCGTTTCTGCTCCTCGACAATGCCGTATATGTACGCCGTTTTTATATCAAAGTATCGCTTTGTCGCAATAAGGTGCATCCTAGCGAGCGCACCTGTGCCAATGACGGCAAGCTTTGTGGAGTTTGAGCGCGCCAAGAGAGTTGCCGCATACGCTCCGGCGGCTGAGGTACGGAAGTATGTGAGCGAGCCTGCATCCATAACGCAAAGCGGTGCGCCCGTCCTGCCATCATAAAGCGACATCGTACCGAGCGATACGGGCAAGCCATAGCTCTTAGGGTTATCCCAAAATCCGCTGAGCGTTTTAACGCCTATTATGTCATTTAAGCCGGAATAGCCGCTCTTGATATCCAACTCCCCATTATGTTTCTTTATATCTATTGATACTATCGGCGGCTGTATGGCGTTCTTTGAGCTGTATGCCTTATAAGCCTCAATATCCGCCTCATACGCAAGCTCAATAGTCAATAGCTTTTCAACATCCTTTTGTGAAAGAACAAGAAATTCCATAATTATGCTCCCTTAGTTATTTTTTGATGTGCCGGATATCATTTGCCGTCTTACAAGGATGGGCGCAGCGCCAAGCACGAAGCTGTGCTCAAAGGTTTCATTAAGTCCCTCAAACAGCATCTCGCTGCCTACCGCCTCTACATCAGCGAGTACGCTTAAAATGTTGCTCATCCACAGCGCAGATGTGACGCCCTTGACCTTTTTGCCGTTTTTAACTACGATTGCCGTCACAGGCGTCGCAAAATCACCTGAAGGGTAATCAAACCCGTGCATGTTATCCAATATATCCTCTATATATATACCGTTGCCAAGGTCCGCCAACAGCTTGGACTCATCACAGCAGCCGGGTTCAATATACATTACCTTGGGCGTCACCATAAGTCTGGCCTGTATAGCGCCCGTCAGCTCCGCACGCCTGCCGGCATTGCCTGTGGTGGCCGTGCCGTCAGCTCCGGCGGTGCTTGAATTATGTAAAAAGCTTCTAAATACGCCATCTTTTATAAGCGCCGTTTTTCGCACGCCGCAGCCTTCATTATCAACGTTGAATACCGCGGGGCACAGTGCATGGCTGGGGCCGTCAAAGACACTTATACATTCAGCTCCTATTTTTTCGCCCTCTTTTCCACCAAAGCAGCTACCGCTGTTCTTCTTGCGCTGTGCGTTGAGCGCAAGGCTCAAGCAAAACAAAAACTTTGATGCCGCAGTTGAAGATAGAATTATATCGCAAGTATTGCTTTCTACCTCTTGCGCATCTGAAAGCAGCTTTACAGACCCTGTCATATTCGCGGCGATATTTGCAAAATCAGGCTCCTGCAAATCATTAAAAATAAACGCCATGGTCTTCTCGCCGTTCATCGTTCCTTCATTGCACATAAATTGCAGCTCCAACGAATAATACCCAGCGTATCTGTTAGATTTAACGCCGTTGGAATTTACTATTTCATCGTACTGGTCGATCCTTCTAAGGTCTATGTAATTGATATACTCATCGTAGGCATGCATGGCTTGAGCTATGCGCAACGTCCTTTGTTTAAGCTCGCTTATCTTTGGTTTTATAAACTCCATGCGGCTTTCGTCATAATCGGATTCATCACCTTTGGGAAACACATCGCGCTCATCCTTATCTCCAAGTCCCGCGGACTCCATCGCACGCTTAAGCATATCCAAAGCGGGCATATCTGCCCTTTCTGTATATGCGATTCCTGTGCCGCCGGTCGTTGCGCGCACATATATAGCTTGCTTATGCCGCGATGAGGCGTCCGTTATAGAACCGCCGCTGTACACAGCACACAGCTCGTTGCGCATTTCATAATGCGCGTCCGCATCCGATACACCTGCCGGAAGCGCGCTGAACAGTTTTTCGTATTCTGTCAGTATCATTTCAACTTACCTCCAACGTTCATGGCGCTTACCCTTACGCGCGGGTTATAGCTTGTAACAGGGATTATGCCCGACGCCGCCCCGCAAAAGCTGCCGTCATGGTACGGTAAAGGCAGCACCCTGCCAACCCGGTCTACATTCATAAGCATTTCTATACTGCTGCCGCTGAGCGTAAGGCCTGTAGCGGGCGCGCCGAGGACGCCGTTCTCTATAACATATCCCTCTGTAACTTCCACGTTAAATGCGCCCGTAGCCGGGTTCGTGTTCCCTCCGCCAATGCTCTTTACAAACAGGCCATGCTTCAAGCTTGCTATCATTTCATCAGGGTCATCATCACCCGCCGCTATATATGTGTTAGACATACGCGATACCGATACTGTGTCATAACCTTGCCGCCGCCCACAACCGTTCACGGGCAAGCCTAATCTTCTGGCAGAAAGCCTGTCCAGCATATAGCCTGTCAGTATCCCTTTATCAATAAGCACATTTCTCTGCGTTATGTTGCCTTCATCATCCATACCGCATGTGCCGTATAGCCCGTCAATGCAGCCCTCGTCTATCCACGTCACCCTCTCGGACGCCACCTTCTGGCCCATAAGGCCTGAAAATACAGAGTTGCCATTCGATATGTCATTGCCCTCAAAGGGGTGACCGCATGCCTCGTGGAATATGCTGGATTCTCCGCCCTCAAACACCACCGGCATAACGCCTGTAAGCGAGCATTCAGCTTTAAGCGGTATCAATACAGACCTAACTATCCGCTCGGCTTCAGCTTTAAGCGCCGCCCTGTCAGAATACCCGTCTATGCCATCGTTTCGCACAATATCTGACCAATCGGAGTTATCCGCCCCGTTTTCAGATACAACTACCGCATAGCGTATCCTGGAGCGGAACCTCTTTTCGGTATTCCATGCGCCGTCTGAGTTTACTACGCATACCTTTTGCCTTGTTTCATGGTATTGTGCTTCTATCTTTTTCACATATTCCGATACGCCCATACCATAACCGCATACATCCTTGAGCAGCGATACCGCTTTACATGCATCAAATAGCTCGTCGAATGGTTTGACCGACATGGCTGCTGTAAAGTCAAGTTTTGTAAAGCTCGCCTCCAGTCGTGTTCCATTACCCGCGCCCATACATTCAATAGCGTCGTTCAGTGCAGCGGATACCCCGGCAAACGATGTATCGCTCGTGGATGCAAACCCGCTATTTTCCCCCTTCATAACCCTTACGCCCACACCATAGGTGTTGCAATCAAGGCTGTTCTGTATGTGCGCATTCAGACATGTCAGTGCTATTTCTTCCTTGTCCTCAAAAAAGAGTTCAACAAAGTCGGCCCCCTTCAACCCAGCTGTTTCAAACAACTGCGAGGCCTGGTTTTCTGTAAGCATTATTTTGCTTCCCTTCTCTATATGTGTAGTTTTCAGCTTTCCTTTATATCCAGCTTAATATAATGTATTGCCCTTTCTGCGTCCCGCGAAAGCATTGCGTCAACTATCTTTTCATGCAGTTCATTATCCGTAGGCATGGTTATATATCCTATGGATGTTATGCCCAGCAAGCTTTTGAGGGTTGATACAGCAAACTTGTTACCAGAAAGCTCGGCAACATGTAAGTGGAATTTCGTATTATTAGTTTTGAGCGGGCTACGCTCTGTGCTCTTTTCGTTCAATGAGTCCTTTAGTGCACGCAGTTCCTCATCCGTTGCCCGCTCTATTGCGGACCTTACGCACATTTCCTCTATGCAGGATCTCAGTTGATCTACCTGACGGTAGTCCTCACGCGAATAGCTGTTCACCATATAGCCCCGCCTGGGGTAACCGATAAGGTAGCCCTCCTGGCAGAGTATATGCATGGCCTCCTTCACCGGTCCTTTACTCACGCCGAACTTTTCGGCAAGCTCGCTCTCGCTCAAAAAATCCTTATCGGAAAGCCTGCCCTCTATGATGTCGTTGCGTATGGTGTTGATTATCTCGTCCGATTTTTTCTGCATAACGCCCTCATCTGTTTTCTTTTACTGGATCACGTTCTTGATTACTATCTGAATTACTCAGTTGATAATTCAATATTAATTAAAAACCTTCCAAATGTCAATAGCAAATCAAACCGGAAAGAATTTTTGTTTGCCGGTTCTGTCTCTCGGAAGAAAGTCCTGCTTGTTTGTGGTGCCGCCAAAGACGTTCTGCCGGAGCCTGTCTGCCGGGTGAACCTCATAGGGAACCTTGTAGGTCTCCTTCTGGCGGGAAATGAAAGACTTGATTTCCTCAATGCTCTTGGCGTTTGCCGTAGCGATCATCTCTGACATTTCGATGATCCAGTGGCCTTGCAGCTTGCGGTAGACATTCTCGTCGTCCAGCTTCTTCAGGTCATCGGAAAACCATTCGTCCCTGACGGAGAGAAATCGGAAGAAGGTCGATTTCCCGGCTCCCTGACCGCCGACGAGGCAGAGCATCAGCTCGAACTTGCAGCCGGGTTTGAACACTCTCCGAATCGCGCCCATCATGAACAGCCGCAGGCATTCATAAGTGAAATCGTCCGTGTCGGCTCCGAGAAACCGGTGAAGGGCATAGCGGATTCGTTCCTGCCCGTCCCAGACAAGGCCGTTGAGATAATCGCGGATGGGGTGGTACTGGTTCTCGTTGGCGATGATTCGGAGTGCGCTCTCGATCTTCTTCTCATTTGTCAGGCCGTAGTTGTCCTCAAGGTAGAGCAGGATATACGGCATGTCGGTGTCAGTGAGAGTGCCGCTGAGACGCTGCCAGCCAAGCGGCTTCACGATGTCGGTACGCTCCGTCAGGATATTGTGTTTGATGGAGTCTTTGAAAAGCGGATCGCTGCGAAAAACGGTCACGCAGTTTTTGATGCTGTTTTTCACGCCGCCTTTCGCCGTGCTGTCCAGACCTTCCCGTATCTCATCGACCGTCAGGCTCGTCCGCTCTGTCGGTTCTGCCTTTGTCTGCAAATCTTCGCTCAAGTTTCATCACCCCCTCCCAACGCTCTGCGGCAAGCGCCTGCCTTTGCGCCGGATCGCCGACTGCCAGTTCGTCGAGCAGGTACTCAACGTAATCGAGTTTCTGGCACGCTTCGACAAACCTCTGGTCAATTTCATCGTTCGGCGCCCTTGGTGCGTAGTCAGAAAACCATCGCCGCAGCGTGCGGTAATAATCAGCCAGCACGTTTTCAACCTTGATTTCCTTCTGCCGGGCAAGCTGTTCCGCAATGGGTTTCCGTTTTGGAGTGTCCTTAGTTGGTGCTGCCAACTGTTTTTCAGAAATACCAAAATCCGCTGCCAGCTTTTCCGCTGCGTCCTTCGGCTTGAGATCGAACAGTCTCGCCGTGAAGTCGATCACGTCGCCGGTGGCCTGACATCCGAAACAGTAGAAGCGTTCGTCCACCTTCATGCTTGGGTTTCTGTCCCGATGGAAGGGGCAGACTGCCATGCCGTGACTGTTGACGTGGATGCCGTAGAGTTCCGGCGGTGGTCGCAGAAGCGGAAAAAATGGGCTACAAGCTTGACCGGATGGCAATCTCCGGCGGCTCTGCGGGCGGGACACTGGCAATGCTGTACGCCTATCGCGATGCCGCAGACAGTCCTATTCCCGTGAAGATGCTGTTTGAGGCGGTCGGTCCGTCGAGTTTCTACCCGGAGGACTGGTCGGTTTACGGGCTTGACCAAAATCACGAAGCTGCCGCAGGACTGTTCGGTATTATGGCAGGGACGAAAATCACTGCGGATATGTTCGGCACAGATGCGTATGAAGAGGCCATCAAGCCGATTTCGGGGTATATGTGGGTGACGGAAAGCTCTGTCCCCACTGTGTGTGCCTACGGCGTTTACGATAAAGTCTGCCCGTTTGATTCCGCGAAGCATCTGATTAAAGCGCTGGAAGACAACAATGTAACGCACACTTATAGCCTGCTCGCTGTCGATTGTCTCCAGCAAAAGGGCCTGTTCTTCCGGCTTCAGGTAGGAAAGCTCCACAGCGGGGGTCATGGCGATTTTCTTATCGTCCACCATCTGTTGAAGCTCCGGCGTGAGCTCAGTCAGGCGAATGTAGCGCTGTACCTGCGATTTGCTTTCTCCTGCCTGATCTGCAATAATCTCTACACTTTTCTTCCCATCAAAATTGTGACCAACTTGGGTACCATTTTCTTTGGCCTCTTTTGCGGGTCTGCCTGCTTGCCTTTTGATGGCCTCCAGCTTCATCTTGTAAGCCTGTGCGCGTTCGCTGGGCAAAATGTTTTCACGCTGCAAATTGGAATCCACCATGATAATCGTAGCGGCATCCGCATCGAGGTTGCGGACGATGACGGGCATGGTTTCCAACCCCGCCAGCTCACAGGCATGTTTACGCCGATGCCCGGCAACGATTTCATAGCCGCCCTCCTCACGCGGACGGACGATGGCCGGAACGAGAACGCCGTACTGCTTGATGCTCTCGGTGGTCTCCTGCATGGTTTCATCATCCCGCACCTTGAAGGGATGATTGGGGAAGGGGTGAAGCTCGGCCAACGGGAGCGGCACGATCCGTTCCTCCGCAGCATGGGCGGCAGGCGGTTTGTTCTGCGTCGCTTTCTTGCCCCGTTTCTCCGGGGCGGTACTGTCTGCCATAAAATACCTCCTGATTTTGGATATGAAAAAAGGGCGTTCCATCTTTTTCAAGAAGAAACGCCCTCAGGCGCAGCGGCAAACAAAACGCTTGATGCCGCTGCTGACGATATTCAATTTTTGTCGCTAACGTAACACCCCCTTATTTTTACGACTTTCGTGAGCTTCTTTTTCATTTTGGAAAGGGATTAAAAAGCAGACGGGAAACCCTCAAACCCTTGATATATCGGGCTTTTCCGGTTTGTCGTAATTATACCGTAAGGGCACCCGTAAGCCTGTGCGCGTTCACTGGGCAGAATGTTTCCCCGCTGCAAGTTGGAATCCACCATGATGATCGTAGCGGCGTCTGCACCCAGATTGCGGACGATTACGGGCATGGTGTCCAGCCCTGCCAGCTCGAGGTGTGTTTGCGCCGGTGACCGGCGACGATCTCATTGCCGCCCTCCTTGCGAGGGCGGACAATGGCCGGAACGAGAACGCCGTACTGCCTGATGCTCTCGGTGGTCTCCTGCATGGTTTCATCATCCCGCACCTTGAAGGGGTGATTGGGGAAGGGGTGAAGCTCGGCCGACGGGAGCGACACGATCCGTTCCTCCGCAGCATGGGCGGCAGGCGGTTTGTTCTGCGTCGCTTTCTTGCCCCTTTCTCCGGGGCGGCACTGTCTTCCATAAAATACCTCCTGATTTTGGATATGAAAAAAGGGCGTTCCATCTTTTTCAAGAAGAAACGCCCTCAGGCGCAGCGGCAAACAAAACGCTTGATGCCGCTGCTGACGATATTCAATTTTTGTTGCTAACATAAAACCCCCTTATTTTTACGACTTTCGTGAGCTTCTTTTTCATTTTAGTAAAATACTGCTTCTTAACTGCCAGTAAACCCTTGATATTACTGACTTTCTTGAATAAATGCCGTAAGAACACTCGGACCAGTGTAAAAGATGTGGTACTGCCGCTGATATCGCTGCCGATGCGGATGACCTCGCCGCGATCGATCGTTTTGCCGTTGAGGTCGAGCGTAATGACTTTCCCTTCTGGCACAAGAATAATCCCGTACTGCTCGCGGTGCCGCTTCCAAAACCGATGCCCTTGCCAAAACTGCCGCTCGTCGTCCAGTCGACGCGGAGTACGCTGCGCTCAATTTGTATCCCGACTATTCATTGACTTGCAATATCGTTGCTGATTATTTTACGTTTACACCGCCGTTTCAATAAGCCGCTGCAAAATGGCTGCGACTTCCGCGCGGGTCGCCGTTTCCTTCGGCGCAAAGCTGCCGTTTTCCCGGCCCGTAATGATACCGGCTTCCTGGCAGTAGAGCGCGGCCTCCTGTGCCCAAACGTCAATGCTTGACGCGGCCGAATAGTTTAGCGCGATGCCGCCCGGCGTCCCTGAAATCTTCAAAAAGCCTGCAAAACGATATAGAATAGCAGCCATCTCCTCACGGGTGATCTCGCGGTCTGGCTCAAAGGCTCCTTTGCCCGTTCCCTTGATAATCCCATTCTGAGATGCCCAATCAACATATTCGCCGTAATAGTCGCTGTAATCAACGTCTGTGAAGGCATGCTCCGAGCTGCTCGCAGGAATTCCGTATGACCGTTCGTAGAGCCGTCCAATCACCGCCGCGAACATGGCCCGCGTCATCCCCTGATTGGGGGAAAAAATATTGGAATCGGTGCCGACAAAAAGTTCACGCTGTGTGACAAAGTCAATATAGGGTTTCGCCCAATGGCCGGAAATATCGGTGAAATCTTTTGGATTGCTTGCGAACAGCACCGTTTTGCCCTTCGGCGCGATATATTTAATCGCGCCGCCTTTAGAGGGCGCCAACAGCACAGAAGGCGGCTACGTCATTGCGGGCAACGGCGCTGATACTGGCAGCGTAACGGCCACCTTCACGGCCGCCAAGCGCATTGTGGCACTGAATTTGAGTCCGGATAACACGGATGTTACGAAACAGAGCAATTTATGTCCATTGACAGATGACTGCTATACTATCTGGACCATGTCCGCGGAAGATGCTGGGACCTTAGCGTGGCAGTACCGCTATGGCGGAAAAGCTCTTGACACAAGCGGTATCGACATTCCGCAGGAAGGAACAACACCCACCTGCAACACGGCCTATGCCGCGGGCGACGGCTGGGTGCTGTGGAGGCCGACTCTGACCGAAGATGTCGTCACCGGCGGCACGGTGGAGCTGGAAGACGTCACCATCCCCTACGCTCTGGTTCTGCCCGCCAACGTCACCCTGGAACTGACAGGGACGAATACCGTAAACGGCCCGATCAGTGCGGCAGGTGACCTGACCGTTGTCGGCCCAGGCTCGCTGAACATTGTCACCGACAAACTCGCGGGCATCTCAGCCACCGGCAGCGTGACGGTGGAAAGCGGCACGGTGGACGTCAACATGAACACAGCCGAAACCAATGCCAGAGGCATTTATTCTCAGACGAGCGTTACGGTCAATGGCGGCGCCGTCACGGTGGAGTTACAAAGCAGTGCAGCCAACGCCTATGGAGTGATGGCGGGTACGGGCGTCGCAGTCAGCGGCGGCACGTTTGATGTGACTGCGAAATCGACTGCCGCCGAGGGTGCGATTCTCTCCGGCGGGCTGTTCACCATGGGCCCAACGACCTTCTCCGGCGGTAATGTCACGGTGAGCGCGGACTCCTTTGCCGTATGCTCCATGGGCGCGATCACGCTGGAAAGCGGGATGCGCGAGACGGGCGGTAATGTGGTGTGCTCCGGTACAATTGAGGACACTGGAGCTGCGGCTGTCTACACCTTTGCGGCGGAGGGCAAGACCTTCACGACTAACGCCGAAATGAAGACCGTCGCGGCCAAGAGCATTGAGCTAAAGCAGCGCGGCACCTTGTCGGTCTTCACCACGGATGCCGATGCCCATTACGACGTGGGCGACACCATCACCGCCAATATCGTCGTCAGCGCGCTGGAGGACACCGGGAAAACAGTGAATTCCGCAAACTTTACGCTGGATTACGACAAAACCAACCTGACGCTCAACGAGATCACCGTGGCCGACGGCTGGACGACGGATACCGTCGACGGCGCCACACGAATGATCGAAACGACAAGCGAGGGCAAAAGCGTGCCCGAAGGCGGCCTCGTCATCGCTGCCGCCACCTTCACGGTAAATGCAGGTGCTGCTGACAACACCAGCACCGCCATCACCGTGACCGATCCGGAGCTGAAAATTACAGGCGAAAACAACGGCTTTGTCCCCGCTGTCGTACCCGCCCCGGTCGCTCTGCACAACATCATCGTCACCCTGGTACCGACCGCGGGAGCTGCATTGACGGACAGCACCCATACACAGGGCACCGACCCCATTAACGCCTACGCTAAGTACGGCGCTGCAGGCTTGTACAGCGACACAGGGCGCACAACGACCTTTACCATGCCCACGGTCACAGCGACCACCGGCTACCGTCTGGCCAAGGACGGGGAACCTCGCTGGACAATGATCATGGTACCGTATTACAGTGATGAGGCTGTTATGGACGCCGTCTATACGGTCAGCACTACCCTGACCGTTTATGTGGTCAAAACCTATAACGTGACTGTCACCGCGACTGCCGGCGGCAGCCTGTCCTCCGATGAGAGCCTCCTGATACTGGACCTTGGCTCCGGGCTGCTGGATCAGCTGCCCACAGCCACCGCAGACAGTAACCATACCTTCGCAGGCTGGTATATTAAGGCAGCCAATGAAACCGACACAGACACATTGATCGGCGATACCACCGGCGTATACAGCGACATGACCGTGGAGGCCCGCTTTACGGCGAAGAGCTATACCTGGACCGCGCCCACCGGCGACAATTTCACCTACACTGTTAGCGACGGCGTTTCAGATGACAACCAGATCTCTTACGGTACGCCTATCCACTTTACCCTTACAGCCGCCGAAGGCTATGTCATCGACACCGTGAGCTATCAGGTGGGCACAGCGAATGCCGTTACCATAACGCCGACAGGCGGCACCTATACCATTCCCGGCGACCAAATCACCGGCAATGTCACCGTGACTGTCACCACGGCTGAGCTCTGCACCATCACCTTCGCGGATACCACAGGTGCCACCCTCAGCGACACGCCCACCTACTATGGCAAGGTTGGTAAGACCGGTCTGTACTCCGATAAGGCCTGCACCAACCGGATCACGGAGCTGCCCACGATAACCTACGCTTCCGGCGACGGCTGGCAGTATTTCGCTTATTCAAGCAATATATGGAGCTACTCCGGCGCAAGCAGCAGCATGTGTAATTCTTCTGATTTGCTGGGAAATAGTGCGTATGAGTGGTGGGTGAATACCGGCAATATCACCGTAACGCCCAATGTGGTGAAGAAGTATCTGATCACGCTGAAAGTGGATGATTCGTCACACGCCACAATAACGGCGTATCGTCCCGCGAGTAGCTCCACCACCAGCTGGGCGCAAGAAGACAACCCCCTTGTCAATATGGGTGAGCCCACCATCACCTATGCCCCCGGCTACGTATTCAAGAGCTTTACGTTCGACGGCGTGGAGTATACTACATGGACGAATGGGTATTGGATGGATAGCGTGCATGTCACCAAGGCTGCCACTTTAACGCTGAACACCCAGCCCGGCACCTATGCCGTCACCTTCCCGGAAACAATTACCGGAGCCACCATATCCGACAAGATCGGCCTGAACACAGAGACCGGCGAGGCCACCTTTAACCAGAACGTCACCTTCAAAGTCACGGCTACGGAGGGCTACACCGTTGACAGCGTGACCTATACGGTCGGTTCGGGAGATGCGGTCGCCATTACGCCCGACGCTGAAAGCGTCTACACCATCCCCGGTGGTAAAATCACTGACACGGTGACTGTCACGATAGAATCCACACGGCTCCATAAGGTGACGTTTGCCACCACTGCTGAAACCCCTCATGGCTCACTCACCGGAACGACGACACTTTACCTGGCTGACGCTGCAACGCTGACCGCAGAGCAGCTGACTTCCGTCGGAGTCACGCCAGATGTCGGATATGAACTTAAGAATTGGGTAGACGCAGGCGGCAACACCGTTAACGACCCCACAAGCGTTCCCATCACCGCCGACACGAGCTTCACTGCTGTGTTCGGTCTTGCCGACTACACCATGACCGTCCCCACCGACATGACCGCCGTGGTGGACAGCAAAACATACGAAGCCGGTACGGCAGTTACCGTTCACTATGGCACCGACATTGTACTTGCACCCAATAGCACTGCCACGATCGTCTCTGTCTCCTATCAGGCCGGCAGCGGCGAAACGCAGGCGATCACACTCAAGAATGGCAGCTACACCATTCTCGGAACTGCCGTCACCGGCGATCTGACTGTCACCGCTGCCACCCTTGCCGACAAGGGCTTCGCGCTCAGTTATATTTCGGCAGAGCAATATATGGCGCTGAGTGCGGGCACTATGATTGCTGTTCTCACCCCCGTTGCGGATGATGCCAACGGCGCGGCTGTCAAGAGCATTACCACCAGCGGCGGCGACGCCTTCTACTGGTCTGACCGCTACGACGCGTTTGTGAAGATCGTTGCCAGCACAGAGACCGCAGAAGCCATCTGCGGCGGACTTACCTTCTCCAGCACCGGCACGAAAAACGCCATTGCCTACACCGGCGATATCAACGGCGACGGCAAGATCTCCGCAGCCGACGCCGCCGTGGCCAACGAGATCCTCCATAACCCCAACCGTGCTGGCACCACTGAGCTGATGCGCCTCATGTGCGATGTGACCGACAATAATACAACAGGCGCAAAAATTGTAACCTCGGATGATATCCTGTGGATTTTGAAGCGGCCCGGCGTGATTGCCTGATGGGAGAAACCAAATGAAAAAAAGAATCCTCAGCCTTCTGCTGACCCTTCTTGCGGCGCTCGCCTGCACCTTCCCCGCCCTCGCGGCGGGGGAGGACTTCACCTACGCCATCACCGTCAACGGCGGCGCGTCAGACACGGTGAAGGTCGGTGAAACGGTACAGGTGGCGCTGACATTGACCTGCAACACCGACGACACGTTCAATCTGTATGCCATGCAGGATTATGTGAAATTCGACCCGGAGTATTTCTCGCTGGACGCGAGCAGTGTTTCAGTCTATTCCACGAACGTGTTCTGGGCCACGGCGCAGGACTACGGAAACGGCGTTGACCGTGTGTTTGTCAATCACGTTTCCACCACGGCTGTCAAGCTTGACAAGACCGTCACAGTGATGATCTTTGACCTCAAGGCCCTGAAAAACGGCTCCACGACCATCACCCATGAAGTCACGGAGCTGTCGGACGGTAACGGCGGCCAGCACAGCATGGAGAAGAAAACCGCCTCCGTCACCATTTCCAACGGCTCGGGCGGCAGCTCCAACACGCAGACCACCACAAACCCCGACGGCTCCACGTCCACGGTGGTGACGAAGCCCGACGGCAGCACGACCACGACCGTAAAGCAGCCGGACGGCGTCACCACCGTCACCAACGCCGACAAGAACGGCAAGCCCACCGGCGCTGCCGTCACCGTGCCCGACACGGTACAGGGCGAAGTGCCCGTCAGCATCCCCGCCGATCTGGGCCAGGCCGACGGTGCGGTATCCGCCGTGGTCACCTATCCCGACGGCACGAAGAAGACCGTCGTGAGCAATTACTCCGACGGCAAAATCAGTCTGGACGTGGGCGGTTCCGCGGCCATCGAAATCCTCGACGATTTTGTGCCGCTGGCATCCCTGCCGCTGACGGACGTTCCCTCCGGCGCCTATTACTATGACGCCGTCATCTGGGCGGCCATGAACGGCATCACCGACGGCAAAACGGCCCATCGCTTCGCGCCCGACGACCCGTGCACCCGCGCCGAAACCGTGACCTTCCTGTGGCGCGCCATGGGCAGCCCGGAACCGACGGCTGCGGTCTGCCCGTTCACCGACGTGGACGCGGACGCTTACTACCGCAAGGCGGTTTTGTGGGCAACGGAAAAAGGCATCACCAAAGGCACAAGCGCCACGACCTTCAGCCCCAAGGATATCTGCACCCGTGCGCAGGTCGTGACCTTCCAGTGGCGCACGGCGGGAAGTCCGGCGGCGACCGCCGCGAATCCCTTCACGGATGTCGGCAGCGGGCTCTACTACACCGACGCCGTGCTCTGGGCCGTGAGCGGGAAGATCACCGAGGGCACCACCGCGACGACCTTCTCCCCCGCGCAGACCTGCACCAGAGCGCAGATCGTCGCCTTCCTCTGGCGGCAGCTGGGCAAATAAGCGAATCTACCTAAAACACAGCGGCGCTGTTCATTGAGACGGCGCCGCTGTATCTTTCCAGTATTCTTTGACCCGCAGACCGGATTTCGCAACATGTAACAGCGTTCTGCCGCACGCTGCGGTATGCGTCTGTGCTGCGAACAGAAGATGACGCCGTTTACGGCTGCGCCGGCGGTTTTGCCCGCCGCCGGGATGCGGGGATTGGTTTGCGCGTGCATCAGCACCAAATAAACACCAAATGCCGCAAACAAGCCGCTTTAAAAATCAAAAAAACCGGAAGCCTTGATATTTCAAGGCTTCCGGGTGGAGCTGGATCGGGGATTCGGACCCCGGACCTCATGATTACGAATCAGGCGCTCTACCGACTGAGCTAATCCAGCGGATCGGGAACCGTTCACACGATTCCGAATGGTAGTTTACCACACTTTTCCGCATTTGAAAAGGGGGAAAATTCGCTTTCGCGAAAAAAGCCGGTTCACTTCCCGGCGGCGGCGCGAATGGCGGCGACCGTCTCCGGAATGGTCTCGTTGTGGAGGTCCTTGACCTCAAACTTGCAGAGGCGGAAGATCGTCTGCATCACCGGCCCGTTGCCGAACACAAGGATGATCGTGCCCAGGCCGACGCGGCCGCCGAGCAGCCAGCCGACCAGCAGGGCCATGCCCTCCAGCGCGATGCGCACGGCGCCGACCGGGATCTTCGTGCAGCGGCGGGTCACCGCGCACATCAGTCCGTCGCGCGGGCCGGAGCCGAGGCGGGCCGACATATACAGATACATGCCGTAAGCGCTCGGGATCAGCGACAGCACGCAGAGGCACAGGCGCGGGACAATCTGCCCGAGGCCCGCCACGGCGCGGTAGCTGGGGATGACGTTGGTCCAGACGATCAGGTCGACAATCATGCCGACGATCAGGATGTTGATAAAGGTGCCGAAGCCGACGCGCTCATGCAGCAGCACGTCGATCAGCAGGATCAGCAGGCCGATGACGATGCTCGCCTGCCCGAAGGTGATGGGCAGGACCGCGGAGGCGCCGTCGTTGAGCACGTCCCACGGGGACAGGCCCAGGCCGGACTGATAGGACATGGCGATGCCGACGCTCATCACGAACAGACCGGCCAGCAGCCGCACAAAGCGAAGCACAACAGTCTTCAATCTCAGCCCTCCCCCGACAGCTTTTTTATCATATCACACGCGCGGGGTGGGCGTCAATAGATTTTTTACTTGACTTTTGGCCTCCGCATGTGTAGTATTTATATGTTATCCTTGTCGGCAGGATGTCCTGCCGGCCATAAGTCCAAAAGGAGGTGCAAGATCCATGCCGAAAATCACCGGAAAGTACGAGACGATCTTCCTGATTGACGCCACCTATACCGACGAAGCCATCGCCGGGCTGGTGGAGAAGTTCACGAAGCTGATCGCCGACAACGGGACCATCGAAAAGGTCGATGAGTGGGGCAAACGCCGTATGGCCTATCCCATCAACGATCTGCCGGAGGCCTACTACGTGCTGGTTGAATTCGAGAGCAAGGCGGATTTCCCGGCCGAGCTCGACCGTATTTACCAGATCACCGACGGCATCATTCGCTCCATCATCGTTGCGAAGTAACGGAGGGGAGCTACCATGCTGAACAAAGCCATCCTCATGGGACGGCTGGTCAAGGACCCCGAGCTGCGCAGCACACAGAGCGGCACGCCGGTCACGTCCTTCTCCATTGCCATCGATCGCGCTCCCGGCAAAGACGGACAGCGTGTGACCGATTTCATCGACATCGTCGCCTGGAACAAGACCGCCGAGTTTGTCACGAAGTGGTTCAACAAGGGCAAGATGATCGTCGTCGTCGGCCGCATCCAGGTCCGCAACTGGGAGGACAACAGCGGCCAGAAGCGCAAGAGCGTCGAGGTCGTCGCGGACGAAGTCCAGTTCGCCGGCTCCAAGAGCAGCGAAGGCGGCGACAGCGGCAGCCAGCTGCGCGAGCCCATGTCCGCCCCGCCCGCCCGCAGCAACGGCGGGAACAACGGCGGCGGCAGCTATGACCTCGGCCACGGCGGCAATGAGTTCGCCGCGCTCGAGGGCGACGACAGCGACCTGCCGTTCTGACCGCGCCTAACTTTAACAAGAAGGGAGATTCCACCATGGAAAGAGAGACCCGTGAGCGTTCCGATCGTCCGGATCGTCCCGGCCGCGACATGCGCCGCCGCCGCAAGGTCTGCCAGTTCTGCGTCGACAAGGTCGAGCAGATCGACTATAAAGACGCCGCCCGCCTGCGCAAGTTCACGTCCGACCGCGGCAAGATCCTGCCCCGCCGCATGACCGGCACCTGCGCCATGCATCAGCGCCAGCTGACCGAGGCCATCAAGCGCGCCCGTCACATCGCGCTGCTGCCCTACACCGCGGACTGATTTCCGTACCGCAAACCGCGTTCCCAAGTGGGAGCGCGGTTTTTTATTGCATCCCGCGCGGCGCCATGGTATATTTAGCAAAGAAATGATTTGGAGGCGACCCGTATGCGCAGGAATCGCGGCTTTTCCCTGGTCGAGCTGATCATCGTCATCGCCATCATGGCGGTGCTGACGGCGGTGCTGGTGCCGTCCTATCTCAAATATGTCGCCAAATCGCGCGAGGCGGCCTGCCGCAGCAATGTGGACACGCTCGAGCAGGAATGTCTGATGGAGATTGTCTATCAGGGCGGCGTCTCCGGCGCGGAGGAGGCCAGGCAGATCATGTCCGGCGTGCTCGCGGCGCAGGGCAAGACCGCGGCGGCCGACGGCTCCTATGCCGGCATCTGCCCCGGAAAGGGCTCGGTCACGATCGGCTGCGACGAGAGCGGCTACTACCCCTATCTGGTCTGCAGCGTTCACGACGCCGCCAACGAGCGCTCGGCCGCGACCACCTTTTTGCAGGCCCTGACCAACTATTACAACGACAAGACTGCAAACGAAAGATGGAACAGCTATTGGAGCAAAAACCAAAGGTTGGAAAAAGGCGCCTCGCTCGACAGCGCCGGCGAAAACTTCGGCAGCCCGATCTCCGCTATTCTGAAAGATAAGGGGGTCGACGTTTCCAAAGCCACCTGGTCCGTATACCGCTATAATCCTAACGGGACCGGCACCGACCAGATCTTCAACGTCTATTTTACCGAAACCGGCATCTCCGGTCTGTCCGCCGGCAAAAAGGTCACGGTCACCAAGTTCGACATTCTGACGGGCACCAGCTCCCAGGTGACGCTGGCGGTGGCCAAGGGTGCGGGCGGCGCCAGCAGTAAGCCGGTCCTCGATGTGGCCGCGGACGCCCGCCCCAACAAGTAAAGCAGCAAAACGCGGCGCTGCCGGAGGGAAAACCCTCCGGCAGCCTTTTATTTCAGGTAGTCACCGATGCGCGGCAGCAGCGGCTCGAAGCACAGCCCCGCCCGCTCGTCCCCGCCCGCCGCGAGGGTGAGGGCCAGGGCATCGTGCGTGAAGGCGACGGCAGCCCGGGCCGCTCCGGTCAGCGGCAGCTCCGCCATCAGGCCGGCCAGCAGCACGGAGGCAAACAGGTCGCCCGTCCCATGGGAGGCGCCGGGCAGGCGCTCGCCGAGCACCAGCTCCGGCGCGCCGCCCGCCGTGACGGCGGCGCCGATCTCCCCCGCCCGCTCCGCGCCGGTCAGCACCACGCGGCAGCCCCAGCGCCGCGCCAGCGCTTCCGGCGTGTCCGCCCCGAGCAGCGCCAGCTCGGTCGCGTTCGGCACCAGCACATCGGCTGCGGCGCAGACGCGCGCCATGGCCGCCGGCATGTCCGCGGACAGCCCGGCATAGAGCCGGCCGTGGTCGCCCATGGCGGGATCGCAGAGGGCGAGGCCGCCGGCCGCGCGCAGCGACCGGATGGCCCGCACGGCCAGCTCCGCCTGCGCGGGCGAGGCGAGATAGCCGGTGTAGACGCCGTCAAAGCGCAGGCCGAGCCGCTCCCAGTGGTCGAGCACGGCGGGCAGATCGCCGCTGAGATCGCGGACATGGGGCGTCCCCAGACCGCCGGTGTGTGTGGACAGCACCGCCGTCGGCAGCACCGAGACGGCGCAGCCCGCCGCCGAGAGCAGCGGCAGCGCCACCGTCAGCGCGCATTTGCCGTAGCAGGACAGGTCCTGCATCACCGCGACGCGCTTCATTTCTTCAGGAAGAAGTCGGCGAGGTTGGCGTGCTCGTCGATAAACGGCTCGATCGCGCGGCCGCGGCTGCTCATCAGCGTGGTGACGCCCGGGCCGTGGCCGGCGAGGATGCAGTCGCCGTGGATGACGACGCCGATGGTGACCGCGCCGGTGCGGTAGGTGCGGCCGTAGCGGGTGTCGGCGTCGAGGATGGCGACCAGGTCGCCGAAGCGCAGTCCGTCCAGCCCGTATTTTTTGGTCATTCTCTCGTCGTGCAGGGTGATGTCGTAATCGCCGGCGGCGCTGTTGCTCGCGCCCAGGCCGCTGCCCATGATGGCGGCGGGGACGAGCTTCGCCACGCCGACGCGCAGCTTCCTGCCGTCCTCGCGGATGTTCATGCGGTCGAGCAGCGCCGGGCTCATGCTGCGCAGGACGACGTCGGGCCAGTCGAGCAGCGCCATGCCCTGTCCGGTCGCCTTGACCAGGATCTTGTCGTCGATCTGCATTTTTTCCAGCGCGTCGGCGTCGAACCAGCACATCAGATGCTCGCAGCCGCCGTGCTTGCCGGTGACGAAGCCCCTGGCGCCCTTGGCGTCGCCCGAGACGACGGCGGCCTCGTTGCCGATGCAGGCCAGGCCGACATAGCCGTTGTTCTTGTTTTCGTCCGGGTTGCGGGTGGTGACGCCCGGCTCGAGATGGTCCGCGACCCAGCCGGTGCAGACGTCGCCGATGCGGGCGTTGTAGGTGATGCCGCCGGTGCCCTGCAGCCACATGGGATGGCCGTCCGCGTCGAGCCGCCCGGTCGGGCGGACGCTGGAATGCCAGATCTGGCCCTGCACGGCGACGATGGGCAGCCGGTCCCTGTTGGTTTTCAGCATAATATACGCTCCTTTTCCGGTTTCAAAACGGATGAACGTATTATACCACGGGGCGTCCCGCTTGGGAAGATTGCAATCTTGTTCAATTTGCCCTGTTTCCTTCTGAAACAAAACAGGTTATAATGAGTCTAATTTGTGACCGATCATTCTGTCACCCGCTGAAAGGAGCCTCCATGAAACGCACCCTTGCCTGCTTTCTCGCGCTGTCGCTGCTGCTCTGCCTGTTTCCCGCCGCGGTCTTCGCCGCCGGCACGCAGAGCATCACCTCCTCCGTCATCTCCCGCGGACTGACGCTCACCAGCGAGCATGCCGTCCTCAGTTCAGGCGCGCTGCGCCGCGCCTTCACGCTGGACTACGTCCCGGATTCCGGCACGTCGCCCATCGTGCTCTACGGCAACAAGCTCTATGGCAAATCCTCCGTCGACGAGGTGGTGGCCTTCGCCCAGAAGCAGGGCTATACCGTGATGGCCGCCGTCAACGCCGACTTTTTTAATCTGGAGACCGGCCTGCCCACCGGCATGTGCATCCAGAACGGACGTCTGGTCTCCTCCGACGCCGCCTGGAACGCCGTCGGCTTCCGCGCCGACGGCACCGCCCTTGTCGGCGCGCCGCAGCTGAGCCTCAGCCTCACCCTGCCCAACGGCATGACGGTCCCCATCTACGCGCTCAACAAGGTGCGCTCCGACAAGGGGATCTATCTGTATTCCTCCGACTTCTCCACCTCGACCAAGACCGGCAGCCGCGGCACCGAGGTGATGATCCGCCTCAGCGAGGGCGAGACGCTCGGCATCGGCAAGACCGTGACCGGCACCGTCACCGCCGTCGCCGCCCAGACCAACACCGCCCTGCCCGACGGCTGCCTGGTGCTCAGCCTGGCGGAGGCCAACACCGCCGGGCTGTCGCTCGCCTCGGTCACGGCCGGCGCCACCCTCTCCATCACCGCCTCCGCCGCCCCCGGCTGGGAGAGCGTCGTCTGGAGCACCGGCGGCGGCAACCTGCTGGCCAAGGACGGCGCGCTGACCGCGCAGGCCACCGCCGGCGACGATCCCCGCACCGTGCTCGGCGTGCGCGCCGACGGCTCCTTCTCCGTCATGGTCTGCGACGGACGGCAGAGCACGCTGTCCGCCGGCATCTCCACCCGGGAGGCCGCCCAGCAGCTGCTCGACAAGGGCTGCGTCACCGTCATCAACCTCGACGGCGGCGGCAGCTCGGCGATGTCGGCCCGCTGGCCCGGACAGAGCGCCTCTGCGCTGCAGAACAGCCCCTCCGACGGCGCGGAGCGCCGCTGCGCCACCTATATCTTCTTCGTCAACAAGGGCGACAGCACGCTGCCCGCGAGCCGCGCCACCGTCTATCCCCGCAGCGCCGCGCTGCTGGCGGGCGCCAGCATGGCGATCTCCGCGCTGACCTGCAACGCCGATTATTTCCCCACCGGCACTTACAGCGATCTCTATGACATCACCGAGGGCGAGGGCTATATCGTCGGCAACGTTCTGACCGCGCCCGCCTTCGACAGCACCATCAAGGTCGCCGCCGACGCCACCGGACTGCAGAGCGACCCCGCGGTCTACACCGTCGTCTCCGCGCCGAGCGCCATGCGCCTGGTGCGCAGCGGCGGCAGCACGCCGATCACCAGTCTGGCCCTTTCGCCCAACGAGACCATCAATCTCGACGTCTGGGCGACCGACGGCCTGCAGCGCCTGATCTCGCAGGATTCGCAGTTCTCCTTTGCCCTCTCCCCCGCCGGGCTGGGCACCGTCGATCCCGACGGCATTCTCACCGCCGGCTCCGCCTCGGGCGTCTCCGGCAAGCTCACGGTGACCTTCGGCGCCAAGAGCGTCTCCATCCCCGTCACCGTCGGCAGCGCGCCGCAGGTGCTGGCGGACTTTGAAAACAGCGCCGCCTGGACGGTGGTCGCCGAGCCGACCGCCTCCGCCTCCGCCGTCATCAACACCGCCGTCGAAAACAGCCGCTACGGGCACAATTCGCTCCATGTCGCGGCCTCCGGCACGGGCGGCGCCGCCTATTTCGTGCCGCCGGCGCCGCTGACGATCCCCGCGGGCGCGCAGACCCTCTCGCTGCTGGTGCGCGGCAGCGGCCGCTACACCCTCAACTTCCACAAGGCCGACGGCACGGTGGTCACCGCCGCCTTCACGGCCCAGGGCAACGCCTGGAGCTATCAGTCGGCCGCCATCCCCGCCGGGGCCGTCTCCCTCAGCTCGATCGCCGCGGAGCCGACCGACGGCAAGCTCAGCCACGAGGCGTGGCTCGACCAGCTGACCGTCCACTTCGGGCCGGCCGCCGACGACGTCAAGCCGCCGGTGCTCGACATCCAGCCCTTCGACGGGCTGGTGCTGACCGTCATGGTCAGCGACAACTACGCCTTCCCCGTGGAAAAGAACATGATCTCGGTCCGGCTCGACGGCAAGGCCCTCGACTTCGCCTATGACGCCGACACCGGCGAGCTGGTCTGCCAGGTGCCGCAGAGCGCCGGCCTGCACCGCATCACGGTCGCGGCCCAGGATTACTTCCTCAACTACACCCGCCAGAGCACCGTGTTCGGCGCGACCGACGCCTATACCTACGGCGACCTCAAGAACCACTGGTGCGCCGACTACGCCGAGTTCCTGCGCATCCAGGGCCTGTTCATGGATGCCGACAAGTTCAACCCGGAGACCAAGGTCACCAACGCCATGGCGGCGACGCTGATCTCCCGCTATCTCGGCATCGACACCGCCAAATACGCAAACGTCGAGCTGCCCTATACGGATGCCGCCGCGATCCCCGACTGGGCGCTGCCGCATGTCAAGGCGATGTACGCCCTGAGCATCATGACCGGCACGATCCACAACGGCCAGCGCATGCTGCTGCCCAACGAAAGCTGCACCCGCGCCCAGATCATGACCATCCTCGGCCGCACCTTCGGCCGCGGCTTCAGCTACCCGCAGGCGCAGTTCTCCGACTTCCAGACGGCGCCCGCCTGGGCGCAGGACCACATCAGCCTGCTGTCCAGCCTCGGCATCGTCAGCGGCTACGGCGGACCGACCGGCGAGGTCCGGCCGCTCAACACGATCACCCGCGCCGAGTTTGCCTCGCTGCTCTTCAAAATGTATTGATCCGCACCCGAAAAAAAGCTGCCGCAGGCGTTTGCCTGCGGCAGCTTTGTGTCCGTGATTATTCCGCGACCGGCTCCTCCGGCTGCGGCAGCTTCTGCACCAGGGCCCATTCGACGCGGCGGTCCCGGATCTCCTCGACGCGGATGTGCAGGCCGAGGGCATCGACCTCCGGATGGGTGCCGTCCTCGGGGATGACGGAGAGCTGGCCGAAGATCAGGCCGCCCAGCGTCTCATACTCGTCCTCCTGCTCCTCGGTGAGCGTCAGTCCGAGCGCCTCGGCGACGTCCTCCATCAGGGCGGAGCCGGCGATGCGCCAGGTGTCGTCGGAGAGCTTGATGATCTCCTGCTCCTCCTCGGCGTCGAACTCGTCGTAGATCTCGCCGACCAGCTGCTCCAGCAGGTCCTCCATGGTCACCAGACCGGAGGTGCCGCCGTATTCATCGACGACGATGGACATGTGGACCTTCTGGGTCTGCATGTCGCGGAACAGCACGTCGATCTTGACCGATTCGGGGACGAAATGCGGGGCGCGCAGCAGCTCCTTGAGCGGCTTCCGCGGCTCGGCCTTGAGGTTGAGCAGGAAGTCGCGGGTGCTGAGGATGCCGACGACGTCGTCCACGTCCTCGCCGCAGACCGGGAAGCGGGACAGGCCGCTCTCCTCGATGGTGCGGGTGATCTGTTCGTCGGTATCGTCCTCCCAGATGACCACCATGTCGGTGCGGTGCACCATGATGTCCTCGGCGGAGGTGTTGTTGAAGGCGAACACGTTCTCAATCAGTTCCTTTTCGGACTTTTCGATGGCGCCGCTCTCCTCGCCGGCATCGACGAGCTGGAGGATCTCCTCCTCGCCGACCGCCTCGTTTTCATCCGCCGGCTTGACGCCGAGCAGCCGTACCACGCCGGTCGCCACCGTCCAGCTCGCGGCGAGCGCGGGACGGCAGAGCGCCTCCAGAAAGCGGGCCGCGCCGTAATAGCGGCAGACGAGCTTTTCCGGGCGGCGCATCGCACAGCGCTGCGGCGCCTGCAGGCAGAGCGCCAGCGCCAGCAGCGCGGCGCACAGCCACAGCAGCACCGAGATCACCGGCGCCCAGGCGCTCTCGCCCGCGATGCGGGCGAACAGCGTCCGCGTCATGCCGTTGTAGACGGCGAAAAAGCCGAAGCACACCGTGCCCGCCTGCATCGCGGCGACAAAGCGCTTCGGCTCCTCCACCAGCGGCAGCGCCCGGGCGGCGCGCTTGTCCCCTTCCTCCGCGGCGGCGCGGAGCTTGCTCTCCGAGGCCTCGGCAAACGCGGTCGAAAACAGCGAATGATAAAATGCGGCGAGCACCAGCGCGATCTCCACGATCAGCCATCGCCCTATCGGGTCTGACAAGACAAATTCCCCCTGTTTTTATAAAATTTCGGTTCGGATATAAACAGCTATATATTATAGCTGCTTTTTCCTGAAATTGCAAGGGCGCCGCCGCGCTCAGCCGAGAAAACGGCGGATCAGGCCCAGCTTGCGGTCGGTAAAGGGCGGATAGCGCATCGGCAGATCGAGCGCGCCCCGCGCCAGCACGGTCTTGGCGTGCGTAAAGGTGTCGAAGCTGCTCTTGCCGTGATAGCCGCCCATGCCGCTCTCCCCGACGCCGCCGAAGGGCAGGCGCGAGGTCGCCAGATGGACGATGGTGTCGTTGACGCAGCCGCCGCCGAAGGGCACGGTCTCCAGCACCCGCCGCGCGAGCGCCCGGTCGCGCGTGAACAGATAAAGGGCCAGCGGCTTGGGCAGCGTCCGCAAGCGGGCAAGGGTCTCCTCCAGGTCGTCATAGCCCAGCACGGGCAGGATCGGCCCGAAGATCTCCTCGCCCATGACGGGGGAATCCCAGGTCGCCTGATCGAGCAGCGAGGGCGGCAGCAGGCGGGACGCCGGGTCGCGCGGGCCGCCCAGCAGGTCGTGCTCGCCCGCCAGCAGGCCGCACAGCCGCTCGAAATGCTTGTCGTTGACGATGTGCGGCAGCTGCTCCCAGGTCGGGTACAGCGCCCGCACCGCCTCCGCGTACGCCTGCAGAAAGGCGGGGCGCACGCGCGCGTCCGCCAGCACATAGTCGGGCGCGACGCAGGTCTGGCCCGCGTTGAGCAGCTTGCCGAAGGCGATCCGGCGGGCCGCCAGGGCGATGTCCGCCGTGTCCGTGACAAGGCAGGGGCTCTTGCCGCCCAGCTCCAGACTGCACGGCGTCAGGTGCGCCGCCGCCTTTTCCAGCACAACGCGGCCGACGGCGCTGCTGCCGGTGAAGAAAATATAGTCCCACTTCTGCTCGAGCAGGGCGGCGTTTTCGGCCCGGCCGCCCTCGACCACGCAGACCTGCTCGGGCGGAAAGAGCGGCGCCAGCAGGTCGCGCACGGCGCGCGAGGAGGCGGGGGCGTAAGCGGAGGGCTTGAGGGTCACGGTGCAGCCGGCCGCCAGCGCGCCGATCAGCGGCGCCAGGCAGAGCTGCACGGGATAGTTCCAGGGCGCGAGGATGAGCGCCGCGCCGTAAGGCTCCGGGACGGCGAAGCTGCGCGCCGGGAACTGCGCCAGCGGCGCGGGGGCGCGGCGCGGCCGCATCCAGCCGCGCAGATGGCGCCGCGCGAACTTCAGCTCCTCCAGCACCATGCCGACCTCGGTCATATAGCCCTCGGCGGACGTCTTGTGCAGGTCGGCGCGCAGCGCCGCGAGCAGCATGTCCTCATGCGTCCGCACGGCGTCCCCGAGCCGCTCGAGATCGCCGCGCCGCTTTTCAAAGGGCAGCGTCGCTCCGGTCAGGAAATAGGCCCGCTGCCGGGCGGCCAGCCCCTCTGCGCCGCTCATTTGCAGTCGAGGACGATCTTGAGGACGTTCGGATCGCCGGACATGGCCAGCCGCAGCGCCTCGCGGTACTGCGCCAGCGGGAACCTGTGCGTGATGAAGCCCTCGGTGCGGTACCGGCCCTCCTTGATGAGCCGCTGCGCCAGCTCGAAGGTATAGAGCTGTTCGCCCTGCCACTCCTCCATGCCGTGGGAATCGACGCCGACGATGCGCAGCTCCTGCCACCACACCGGCGTCTCGTCATAGGTGACGCTGTTCATGTGATGACCGACCTTGACGAGCGTGCCGCGCGCGGCCAGCAGCCGCACGGCGGTCTGGTTGGCCCAGTTCCCGCCCAGACAGTCGTAGACGCGGTCAAAGCCGCCGAAGAACATCTTGTTCTTGTTCATGCCGGTGTAGACGCGGCTGCCGCCCGTCGCCTTCGCCGTCTCCGCGTAGAGGTCGCCGGAGAGGATGTGGTGGGCGCCGAAGGAGAGCGCCAGCTCGCGCTTCATCTTGCTGCGCACCGAGACCCAGATCTCGCAGTCGGGCTGGACGATGCGCAGCGCCTGGACGATGCCGAGGCCGATGACACCGCAGCCGAGGATGAGCACCTTCTCCCCCGCCCGCGGCGGGTCGATCAGCACGGAGTGGAGCGAGACGCTCGCCGGCTCAATCAGCACGGCCTGGTCGTCGCTCAGGGCGTCGTCGACCTTCATCATCTGCTGCTCCGCGGCGATCATGCTGTCGCCCCAGCCGGCGCCCGTGACGTCGAGCTTGAGCGGCGAGGGCTCGCCGTAATTGGTGCACAGGGTATAGCGGCCCGCCGCGCAGTTGGGGCAGGGCGGCTTGATGCCCTTGTTCCCGCAGCCCGCCATATATTCGCGGATGGTGACGCGGTCGCCGGTCTTGAACTTCGTGACCTCCGCGCCGGTCTCGGAGACGACGCCGACGCTCTCGTGGCCGAGCCAGGTGCGGGCCGAGCCGGGGATCGGCTCCAGGGCCGAGGAGGTCCCCGCCGTGGCCTTGAAAAAGCTGACGTCGGTGCCGCACAGGCCGCAGGCGACGTTTTTGACGCGCAGCCAGTCGGGCGCGGGCAGCGGCGGATCGGGGAACTCGCGCAGCTTGACCGCGTTGAGTCCGGTGAACAGCGCCGGCTTGCAGCATTTGGCCGCCGCCTTGGTGGCGAGGATGCGGGGGATGTCTTTATCAAAATAAACGGTTTTCACAGCGGTGCCTCCCATGCAGATATTTCCTGAATTATAGCACAGTTCCGCGGCGCCTACAAGCGCGCGCCTTCGCCCGTTCATCAGAATAAAATGAAAACGATCTGTAACAATGCGGAACCTTTTTGGGCATACTGGGTCTAAAGCACCGGCTGCGCCAATTCATGGCAGCCGAATCACAACGATCAAAGGAGAACGACCCCATGAAAAAACTGACCGCCCTTCTGATGACCGCTCTGCTGCTGCTGACGCTGGCCGCCTGCGCCGGAAACAAGGACGCGGGGCAGCAGCCCGACCCGCAGCAGCCCGCCGTGCCCGAGACGCCCGTGCCCGAGACGCCCGCGCCCGAGACCCCGCCCGCGGACGGCGGCACCGAAACGGACGCGGAGACGCAGGAGCTGATCGACCTGTTCACGCAGATCAACGACGGCGTCGAGGTCATGGCCCTCAGCACCGACCCCATCCCCGACGACATGTGGAGCTCCTATCTCTTCATCGACAAGATCGACGGCGCGAAGGCCGTCGTCTCCCAGTCCCAGGTCGGCTCGGTCGCCCACTGCGCCGCGCTGGTCCGCGTCCCCGCGGGCACCGACGCCCAGACCGTCGCCGACGACATCAAGGCCAAGGCCGACCCGCGCAAGTGGGTCTGCGTCGAGGCGGAATCGGTCCAGACCGCCGTGCGCGGCGATCTCGTGTTCTTCGTGATGTCCGACCAGGCGACCGCCGACAACATGGTCAAGAACTTCGGCGCCCTCGCGCTGGACAAGTGACGCTTCCCCGCCGCGGCGGCAGATCCCGCCGCGGCGCCTACATCTTCACGGGACGGACGGTGTGCGCCTCATGGTTTTTTCCAGCCTGACCTTTCTCTATCTCTTTCTCCCCGCGGCGATGCTGCTCTGCCTGCTGCTGCCCGACCGGGCGAAAAACGCCGCGCTGCTGCTGTGCAGCCTGGTCTTTTACGCCTTCGGCGAGCCGGTCTATCTCCTGCTGCTGCTGTGCACGGGCATAATGACCTGGCTTGCCGGGCTGCGCATGGCGGCCCGGCCCGCCCGCGCCGGGCGGGTGCTCTTCCTGACGGTGGGCCTGCAGCTGCTGCTGCTCGGCGTGTTCAAATACGCCGATCTGCTGGTCGGCAGCCTCAACGCCATCACGGGGCTGGCGCTGCCGCTGCCCCGCCTGCCGCTGCCGCTCGGCATCAGCTTCTACACCTTCCAGACCGTCAGCTACCTGATCGACGTGCGGCGCGGCGTCCATCCCCCGGAGCGCTCCTGCGTCGATCTGCTCGCCTACATCTGCATGTTCCCGCAGCTCATCGCCGGGCCGATCGTCCGCTACGATGAGGTCGCCGCGGCTCTGCACCGCCGCCGCAGCGGCTGGAACAGCCTCAGCGCCGGCGCGGAGCGCTTTGCCTGCGGCCTGGCGAAGAAGGCGCTGCTCGCCAACATGCTGGGCGAGCTGTGCGCCGCTTTTCGGGCCTCTCCGGCGCCCAGCGTCGCCTTCCACTGGCTCTATGCCCTCGCCTTCACGCTCCAGCTCTACTTTGACTTCTCCGGTTACAGCGACATGGCGGTCGGCCTGGGGCGGATGCTCGGCTTCTCCTTCCCGGAAAACTTCGACCATCCCTTCTGCTCCGCCTCCATCACCGAGTTCTGGCGGCGCTGGCACATGACGCTGGGGCGCTTCTTCCGCGATTACGTCTATATCCCGCTGGGCGGCAACCGCCGCCATGCCGTGCGCAACGTGCTGATCGTCTGGCTGCTGACCGGGCTCTGGCACGGCGCCGCCTGGAGTTTTGCCCTCTGGGGCCTCTATTACGGCCTGCTGCTGCTCGCCGAAAAGCGGTTCCTCGGCGCCTGGCTGCGCCGCCGCAGCGCCCCGCTCCGCCACATCTATGTGATCGTCCTGACCCTGATCGGCTGCGCCCTGTTCGGCGGCGCCGACGCGCTCTCCGCCCTGCGCGACGTCGGCGGGATGTTCGGGCTGGGCGGCCTGCCGCTGTGGAGCGCGCAGACCGGCTATTTCCTGCGCTCCTTCGCGCCGACGCTGCTGATCGCGGCCCTCGGCGCCACGCCGCTGCCCCGCCGGCTGCTGGCGCGGCTGCACGCCCGCCTGCCGCGGCTGGGGCGGGTCTGCGCCCCGGCGCTGACCGCCGCCGCCCTGCTCTTTTGCACCGCCGCCCTGGTCGGCGGCTCGCTCAACCCCTTTCTTTACTTTCGTTTCTGAGGAGGCGACGACATGAGTGAAACCAAACGCCGCGCCTCGGCGCTGGTGCTGGCCGTGATGATCTTCGGCCTCGCGCTGTGGCACGCGCTGCTGCCCGACGCGGCGCTCTCCCGCGCCGAGCGCCGCCGCCTGCAGCAGCTCCCGGCCCTGAGCTGGGAGAGCGTGCGCTCCGGCGCCTACGGCGACGAGCTGGAGTGCTACCTGCTCGACCAGTTCCCGCTGCGGGAGCAGCTTCTGGAGCTGCGCGCCTTCCTGCAGCTCAGGCTGCTGCACCAGAGCGATCTCGACGGCGTCTATCTCGGGGACGGCGGCGCCGCCGAGATCATCCCCGCCTGGGACTGGGATCAGGTCGATTACTTCGCCGCCAAAATGCGCGCCGCCGCCGCGCTGTTCGACCGGCCGCGCGTTTTCTGCGCCGTCGTCCCCGACAAGGGCTTCTACATGGCGCAGGCGCACGGCCTGCCGGCCGCCGACTATGCGGCGCTGCAGGCGCGCCTGCGGGCCGGCCTGCCGGACGCCGCGTTTGTCGACCTCTTTCCCCTGCTGACGCTCGCCGATTACTACCGCACCGACCCGCACTGGCGGCAGGAGGCGCTGGAGCCCGTCGCTGCGGCCGTCCTCACGGCGATGGGGACCGCGCCGGGCGACTTCGAGCGCGTGCCCCACACGCTTTCGCCCTTTTACGGCGCCTACTGCGGCCGCGCCCTCGGCCTGCGGCCGGAGACGCTCACCTATCTAACCAGCCCCGTCACCGGGCAGGCGCAGGTGTCCTCGGCGGAGCAGAGCGGCAGCCTGAGCGTCTACCCGCAGGACCGCTTCGGCGGCATGGACGGCTACGACGTCTTTCTCTACGGCGCCCAGGCCCTTATGACGCTGGAAAACCCGCTCTCGCACAGCGGCCGCGAGCTGGTCGTCTTCCGCGACTCCTTCGGCAGCAGCCTGGCGCCGCTGCTGCTCGAGGGCTATGACCGCGTCACGCTGGTCGATCTCCGCTATCTCGACCTCGATTACCTGCCGCAGCTGCTCGCGTGCGGCAGCCAGGACGTGCTCTTTCTTTACAGCGCCGGGCTCATCAACACCGCGCGCATCCTCCGCTGAAAAAAGCCGGGATTTTTCCCGGCTTTTTCTTGTTTTTTGACGAAAAACTGATATAATGGATTAAGAATCATTCTCGATGGAGGGAAGTGGTCCCATGACCAGACAGCGCAGCCTGATCCTCAAGGTGCTGCGGGACTCGCACACACACCTGACCGCGGCGCAGATCTACGAGCTGGCGCGCGTGGAAATGCCCGCCATCGCGGTGGGCACCGTCTACCGCAACCTCAATCTGCTCGCCGAGCAGGGCCAGGTGCTCCGCATCCGCTCCGCGGAGGGGCCGGACCGCTTTGACGCCGCGCCCAAGCCGCACGAGCACCTCATCTGCGTCCGCTGCGGCAAGCTGACCGACGTCGACCTCGGCGACCTGCGCCCGCTGCTCTCGCGGCGGGCGGGCAGCCGCATCCTCGACTATCGGCTCGAGCTGCACCATCTCTGCGCCGAATGCGCGGCCCGGGAACAAAAGGAAAAAACATCCTCAATATAAGAACGGAAGTGCGAAACGTGGAAATCAAAGAAAAGACCGCGGCGCTGCGCGCCGTGGACGCCAGGGCCGACCGCCTCTGCGCGCTGAGCGACCTGATCTGGGATCACGCGGAGACGGCCTTCACGGAGCATTGCAGCGCCGCCGCCCTCATCGACGCGTTGCGCCGCGAGGGCTTTGAGGTCGCCGAGCACGTCGGCGGCATCGACACCGCCTTCACCGGCACCTTCGGCAGCGGCAGGCCGGTCATCGGCATCCTCGGCGAGTTCGACGCGCTGTCGGGCCTCTCGCAGAAGGCGGGCTGCTGTGAGCAGGCGGCCGAAAAGAGCGGCGCGCCCGGCCACGGCTGCGGCCACAACCTGCTCGGCGTCGGCAGCCTCGCGGCGGCGATCGCCGTGCGCGACTACCTGCGCGCCACCGGCGCCTCCGGCACCGTCGTCTATTTCGGCTGCCCCGGCGAGGAGGGCGGCAGCGGCAAGGCCTTTATGGCGAAGAAGCACGTCTTCGACGGGCTCGACGCCGCGCTGACGTGGCATCCGGACAGTCTGACCCACGCCTGCACCGGACGCACCCTTGCCAACTACCAGGCGGCGTTCCGCTTTTACGGCAAGGCCGCGCACGCGGGCGGCGCGCCCCATCAGGGCCGCAGCGCGCTCGATGCGCTCGAGCTGATGAACGTCGGCGTGCAGTTCCTGCGCGAGCACGTCATCCCCGAGGCGCGCATCCATTACGCCATCACCGACACGGGCGGCTTTTCGCCCAATGTCGTCCAGCCCTATGCCGAGGCGCTCTATCTCGTCCGCGCGCCGCGCAACGAGCTGCTGGAGCCGATCTGGCAGCGCGTCATCCGCTGCGCCGAGGGCGCGGCCCACATGACCGACACGCGGATGGAGTTCGAGTTCCGCAAGGGCTGCTCCAACCTTCTGAGCAACGCCGTTTTGGCCAGGCTGCTCTATGACAACTACACGGCGCTGCCGCCCATCGTCTATGACGCGCAGGACCGCGCGCTGGCCGCCGGGATCGCCGCCGCCTCGCAGGACACGCTGGGCGAGGCGCTCCGGAAGTTCGCCGCCCGTCTGCCCGCCCCGCAGCGGAAGCAGCTGCTGACCCATGCCGCCGACACGCTCTACGACTTCCCCGCCCCCTATGATCCGACCGTCACGCAGGAGTTCGGCTCGACCGACGTCGGCGACGTGAGCTGGTGCTGCCCGACGGCGCAGATCTACTGCTGCACCATGGCGGCCGGCACGCCCGGACACAGCTGGCAGCTGGTCGCGCAGGGCAAGAGCGGCCTGGCGCACAAGGGCATGCTGCAGGCCGGCAAGGCCATGGCCGGCGCGGCCATCGACCTGCTCCGCGACCCCGCGCTGCTGCCGCAGGCCCGCGAGGCCTTTGAAGCCGATCTCGACGGCGAGACCTACCGCTGCCCGATCCCCGACGGCTGTGAGCCGCGTCCGCTGGTCTGAACATCCATCAACATACAGGAGGAACAAAACATGCATGATCTGACGCAGGAACTCGTCGCCTTTCTGAAGGAAAGTCCCACCGCCTTCCACGCCGCCGCCGCCGCGGTGCGCCGGCTGGAAGAAAAGGGCTTTGTCCGCCTGCTGGAGAGCGCGCGCTGGAGCATCGTGCCGGGCGGAAAATACTATGTCGTCCGCAACGACAGCTCCGTGATCGCTTTCGCCGTCGGCGCCGACCCGGGCTGCGACGGCTTCGCCCTCGCCGCCTCGCACAGCGATTCCCCCAGCTTCAAGCTCAAGGAAAAGCCGATGCTGGAGAGCAACGGTTATCTGCGCCTCAACGTCGAAAAATACGGCGGGCCGATCTACGCGCCGTGGCTCGACCGGCCGCTGACCGTCGGCGGCCGCCTGACCGTCCGCACCGCCAAGGGGGTCGAGAGCCGTCTCGCCTATGTGGACCGCGACCTGATGCTCATTCCCAACGTCTGCATCCATCTCAACAAGGAGATCAACAAGGGCTTCAAATACAACGAGCAGGTCGATCTGCTGCCGCTGTGCGGCGACGGCGCCAAGCCCGAGACCTTCTGGGCCGCGGTCGCCGAGAGCGCCGGGGTCGCCCCCGCCGACATCCTCGCCAGCGAGCTGCTGCTCTGCTGCCGCACGCCGGCGATGGTCTGGGACGAGGGCCGGCTGGTCTCCGCGCCGCGCCTGGACGACCTGCAGTGCGCCTTCGGCACCCTCGCGGGCTTCCTCGAGGCCGAGCCCAAGGCCGTCTCGGTCTGGTGCTGCTTCGACAACGAGGAGGTCGGCAGCCGCACCAAGCAGGGCGCCGCCTCCAACTTCTTCGGCGACACGCTCGCGCGCATCAGCGCCGCCCTCGGCCGCACGCCGGAGGATCATCTGCGCGCCCTCGCCTCCTCCTTCATGCTCTCCGCCGACAACGCCCACGCCGTCCATCCGGCCCACCCCGAGATGACCGACGCCGAAAACCGCGTCCGCATGAACCAGGGCGTCGTCGTCAAGGTCAACGCCGCGCAGAGCTACGCCACCGACGGCACGGCCTCCGCCGTGCTGCGCCTGCTGGGCGAGCGCACCGGCACCCCGGTGCAGAGCTTCGCCAACCGCAGCGATCTCCAGGGCGGCGGCACCCTCGGCAACATCGCCACCACCCATGTTTCGATCCGCATGGCCGACATCGGCCTGGCGCAGCTCTCGATGCACTCCTGCTATGAGACGGCGGGCACCAAGGACACCGGCTATCTCGCCGACATCTCCAAGGCGCTCTTCTCCAGCCGCCTGCGCGAGACCGGCGCCGGCGCGCTCGAGATCGAATAAGCGCGCTCCGCACACCGCCAAAACGGCTCCGGGATCATTTGATCCCGGAGCCGTTTTCCGATACAGGCCGGACTTACCGCTCCGGCTGGATGTAGGTCATCACCCAGCCGTCGCCGGGCCGGAGATAGCCGCAGGGCAGGGCGCTCATCACGAACCCGTCGGCGGGCGCCGGAACGGGCGCGCCCTCCACCGTGCCGAGGGTCTGCCCCGCCGTCACGCTCTCGCCGCGGGCCACCGCCGGCCGCCACAGGCCGCAGAGCGGCGTTTCGGCGTCGAGCAGCTTGCCGTAAAACGCCGGCGCCTCCCCCTCGACCGCGCCGGCCGTCACGCCCTCGGTGCGCAGCAGGTCGAGCAGCGCCGCAAAGCAGCGGTCGCCCACGGCGGCGTTGACCGCGCCGTCGCCCGCGCCGGAGGGCAGCTCGATGATGCAGGCCGCCTGGCCGCGGCGGCGCACCGACTCCGTGAAGAGCTGGCCGCCCGTGCCCTCGGACTGCACCGCGACCGGCATGGTGATCCGGCGCACCAGATCGCGCACCGCGGGCGATTCCGGATAGATCGACAGGAGATAGGGCAGCCCGTGCTGCCCGCAGCAGTGCAGGTCGACCACCAGGTCGGCCGGCTCCGTCTCGGCCCAGACCGCGGCGGCGAGGCGGTGCGACAGCGTGCCGTCCGCGCGGCCGGGGAAGATGCGGTTGAGGTCCTCGCCGTCAAACGGACTGCGCCGCTGCATGCAGCGCAGGGCGGTGGCGTTGACCGTCGGGATGACGGTGACGCTGCCGCGCAGCGGCGGGTGCGCGGTGAGATATTCGATCAGGCGGCGGGCGACATAGACGCCCGTGACCTCGTTGCCGTGGATGCCGGCGGTGAAAAAGACATGCGGCGCGCCGGCGCCGAAGGAATGCACTTCAAACTCCGCCGTGACGCCGTATTCGCCGACAGAAACCGTTCGCATAAAATTGACCTCCCGTTTTCACCATGATATAATGATTTCATTCCTGCAAAGGGGTGAGCCGATGGCGCGTTATGTCGTCAAAAAGATCTTCTGGCACCTGCTCTGGGGCGCGGCGGTCTGGCTGCTGATCGACCTGTTTTCGCCCGCGGGGGCGCGCTATGCCGGCTGGTTCGCCGGCTTTCTCGGCGCCTGCTACCTGCTGGCGGGCTGGCTCTCGTGGCTGCGCAGCCGCGGCACCGACCTCTCCCGGCTGCTGCGCCGCAAGCGCGCTCCCGAGGTGCCCTATTATCTGCGCGGCCCGGAAAAGGACCGCAAGACCCGCCTGAGCATCAACGGCAACCGCCATTTCTTCGACGACGACCTCGCGGACTCCGCCGCCGAGCGGGTCGCGGGCGTCCCCAGGGACGCGCTGGCCCGCTGGAAGGCGCTGGCCTTTCTGGTCGTCGGGGTGCTGCTGCTGACGCTCTCCGCGCTGTGATGTTCCGAAAAAGCGGCCCTGCCGGGCCGCTTTTTTTGTTTTACAGCGCCACCTCGACGCTCCGCACCGCCAGCTCGACGTCGGTGAAGGACGTGTGCGCCGCGCGGTAGCCGCGGGTGTTGGGACGGCGGAAATATTCGAGGATCACCAGGAAGGTGCGCCCGTCGGCCTCATAGACGGCCGCGCCCTTGACATAGGGCAGGCCGCGGCGGCGGCACTGATACTGGCAGGAGGACTTGCCGCGCAGCAGCTCGCGGTCGATCATCGCGTCGAACTCGGGATGGTCGATGATGCCGCCGGTGACATAGTCGGCCTCGAACTCCCGCTCCTCCTCCGCGTTCTCGCGCGCCATGACGGCGACAAAGCGCGCCGTGTCGAAGGTGTCGCCCTGATGGACGGCGTGCAGCACCACGCCTTCATAGCAGCCGCTGCCGGTGCGGACGGCGCGGCGGCAATCGATCACATAGACGCCGGCGCTGCCGAGCACCTCGATCTGCCCGGCATGATAGACCAGCGCCGTGTCCTCGGAGACCGCGTAGGCGACGCGGACGTCCTCGCGGTTGCTCAGGCAGGCCTCGATGCTGCGCAGCAGGCGCGGACGGCGGTTGAAGTGCTGATCGACGATGCCGCAGGGGAAGAAGCCCAGGCCCTGCGCCAGGATCAGCGGCGTGCAGGGGTCGTCCTCCTCCGCCAGCTCGTCGTAATCGTCATAGCCGTAGATCACGTCGCGGGTGAGGACGCCGCGGTTGCTGCCCGCGCCGATCATCACCCGGCTCATAATCGCCGCGCCGGCGCTCGAGCCGCCGATGACGCCGCCGTTGGCATAGATCTCGCGCAGCCGGGCCAGCAGCTTTGTGTCGCTGCCGTCCGGACGGATCAGGCAGCGGTTGGTGAAATACTGGTCGCCGCCCGTGAACCAGACGCCGGTGACGCCCTCCATCATCTCGCACAGGCCGTCCGCGTCGCCGGTCATGGCGTTGTAGCCGCGCTCGTCGCGCACATGCTGGGCGTAGAGCGGCACCAGGAAGCAGTTGCCGTGCGGCACGCCGAGCCGCTCGAAGTCCGCCTCATAGGTGCGGAAGGTGTCGTCCGGGTCCTCTCCGGAGGCCGTGACGATGAAGGCGAAGCGGCCCTGCGGGCCGCCGGCGCGCGCGATGAGCGCCGAGAAAACGGGGTCGGTGCTGGCGTTCAGACCGCCGCCGACGATAAACAGGGTTCCTTCCATAGCGTGTTCTCCTTTTATATATAATGGTGTTTCAGATCCGGTCAAACGGCAGCCACAGGTCGAGGTCCGAGGTCTTGACCCACAGGCCGCCCTCGCGCGGCCGCAGCCGCATCCAGTCGGGCGCGGCGTCGTCCTCGCAGGCCAGCGCCGTGCCGTCGTCCAGCAGGCGCAGCGGGGCGTGGAAGATGCCGTAATCGAGCCGCGCGCCGCCCTCCGCGGCGGCGGCGACGGTGAAATCGTCATAGGCGGGATGGAAAAACCGGCCGCCGTAGGTCCGCAGCTCCGCCGCCGTCGGTGCCCGGCCCGCCGCCGCCAGGGCGCGGGTCTCCGAGCCGCCGGACATGGCCGCCCGCCATTCCGCGATCTCCGGGCCGAGGTCGCGCGGCGGCGCGCCGCACAGCTCGTCGAGCAGCGTGTCCCGCAGCATGGCGGCGCTCCAGGTCGAGCTGGTGTTGAGCAGGATGACAAAGCCGGTCCCCGTGCCCGGGAAAAAGGCGACATGGGAGTTGAAGCCCTGGATGCTGCCGCCGTGCGAGACGAGGAAGCGTCCGCGGTAGGCGCTGGTGCGCCAGCCGAGGCCGTAGCCGCAGCACAGCTCGGCGCCGCCGCCGTCGCCGGTGGGGACGTTGGTCTCCAGCAGCGCCCGGAACGCCTTGGCGCCGCACAGCGGCGCGCCGTCCGCCAGCAGGCAGCGCAGCCACGCTGTCATGCCGAGCAGGTTGGTGCGGATGCCGCCGCAGGGGCCGGCGACATGGTTGTCGGCATAATCGCAGCGGCAGGCGCCGCCGCGGCCGTCCGTGCGGTAGGGCAGGGCGCAGTCGAGGCCGGAAAAATCGCAGTCCCGGCCGCGGAAGCGCATCTCCATCCCCAGCGGCGCCGCGATGCGGCTGCGGATCAGGTCGCGCCACGGCGCGCCCAGCGCCTGCTCCAGCAGCCAGCCGAGAACGATGAAGCCCTGGTTGTTGTAGCGATAGCTCTCGCGGAAGCCGCGGTCGAACTCCATGTAGCGCGTGCGCTGCGCCATGTCGGCGATCGAGGTGTAGACGCGGGCGCGCATGAACTCGTGCCGGGCCAGGCCGCTGCGGTGGCAGCCGAGGTCGCGCGGCGTCAGGTGCGCGGCGGCGTATGCGTCGGTCATGCCGAAGTCCGGCGCCAGGGCGCGCACCGGCGCGTCCCAGTCGAAGCGGCCTTCTTCGGCGGCGATCGCGCCCAGCATGGCGGTGAAGGCCTTGCTGTTGGAGGCGATGTCGAAGAACGAGCGCTCCGTCACCGGCCGGCCGCTCTCGCGGTCGGCCCAGCCGAAGCACTCCGTGCGCGTTCCCTCCGGCGTGACGACGGCGAAGCAGCCGCCGACCAGGCCGGTGGCGGCGCGCAGCCGCGCGACCGCCGCTTGTTCGGTTTCTGTCATGGATGTCCCTCTTTCCAAAAACGGGAGCCGGCGAAAATGCCGGCTCCCGTTCGGTGCCGTTTGCTTATTCTCCCAGTTTCCTGCGGTATTCCGCCAGCTCCGGCTCGTTGGCCCAGACGAAGTGGCCGGGGCGGATCTCCGCCCAGACCGGCTTGTCGGTCTCGTAGTGGTGCACAGACGGATCGTAGATCACGACCGGCTTGTCGCGCTCGATGTCGGGATCGGGCACCGGCGCCGCCTGAAGCAGGGCGTTGGTGTACGGGTGCAGCGGATGCGCGAACAGCTCGTCGGTCTCGGCCAGCTCCATCAGATGGCCCTTGTACATGACCGCGATGCGGTCGGAGATGAAGCGGACCACGGACAGATCGTGGGCGATGAACAGATAGGTGAAGCCCTTGTCCTTCTTGAGCTGGTTGAGCAGGTTGATGACCTGGGCGCGGATGGAGACGTCGAGGGCCGAGATCGGCTCGTCGGCGACGATGAACTGCGGCTCGACCACCAGGGCGCGGGCGATGCCGATGCGCTGGCGCTGGCCGCCGGAGAACTCGTGCGGGAAGCGGGTGACGTACTCGTTCATCAGGCCGACGCTCTTCATGGCGGCGGCGACCTTCTCCTTGCGCTCCTTCTCGCTCTTGAACATGTGGAAGTTGTAAAGGCCCTCGGAGATGATGTAATCGACCTTGGCACGCTCGTTCAGCGAGGCCATCGGGTCCTGGAAGATCATCTGGGCATCCTGGCGGAACTTCGTCAGCTGCTCGTTCTTCATCTTGCCGTCGATGCGCGCGCCGTTGAACCAGATCTCGCCGGCGCTGGTGTGGCAGATCTTGAGGATCGCCTTGCCGGTCGTGCTCTTGCCGGAGCCGGACTCGCCCACCAGCGAGAAGGTCTCGCCCTTGTGGATGTCGAAGCTGACGTCCTTGACGGCGCTGAACGTGCCGTGGCCGAGCTTGAAGTTGACGGTCAGGTTGCGCACCGACACCAGCGTGGGCGCGTCGGTGAAATCGTTGGCGGGCAGCGGCGTCTCGGCGCGCTTGCGGGCGTGCTCGGCCAGCAGCTCGTCGCGGTAGTCGTGCGCCTGCGGCGCCTCGAGCCAGGTCTTGGCGTAATGGGTGTCGGTCACCCGGAAGAACGGCGGCTCATACTGGTAGTCGATCTGCATGGCGTCCGGGTTGCGGGGCGCGAAGGCGTCGCCCTTGATCTCCTTGTAGAGGTTGGGCGGCGAACCCTTGATGGAGTGCAGCGGCCGGCCGCGCACGCCCAGCTGCGGCAGCGAGAGCAGCAGCGTCTTGGTATACGGGTGGCGCGCGTCCTTGAAGATTTCGTCGGCCAGGCCGTACTCGACAATCTGGCCCGCGTACATCACGGCGACGCGGTCAGCGACGTTGGCGACGACGCCGAGGTCGTGGGTGATATAGATGACCGACATGTCGAGCTCCTTCTGGAGCTTTTTGATCAGGTGGAGGATCTGGGCCTGCACGGTGACGTCGAGCGCCGTGGTCGGCTCGTCGCAGATGAGGATCTGCGGCCGGCAGGCGATGGCGGTGGCGATGACGACGCGCTGGCGCATGCCGCCGGAGAACTGGTGCGGATACTGCTTGTAGCGCTCCTCCGGGTCGGCGATGCCGACCTGGGCCAGCAGCTCGATGGCCTGCTTCTTGGCCTCCTCCTTCGGCGTGCCGAAGTGCCAGGTGATGACCTCGCGGATCTGCTCGCCGATGGTCTTGACCGGGTTGAGGGAGGTCATCGGGTCCTGGAAGACCATGGCGATCTTCTTGCCGCGGACCGTCAGCCACTCCTTCTCGGTCTTGTACTTGGAGAAGTCGATGCCGTCCATCACCATGCTGCCGCTCTCGACCCAGCCGTTCTTGTCGAGCATGCCGATGAAGGACTTGGTGAAGACGCTCTTGCCGGAGCCGGACTCGCCGACGATGGCCAGCGTCTCGCCCTGATAGAGGTCGATGGAGGCGCCGCGGATGGCGGTGAGGATCTTGCCGCGCAGGTTGAACTTGACGACGACGTCCTTCGCCTCAAAAATCTTTTCTTTCATGCTGTCCGCCCCCTTACAGATGGTTCTTCGGGTCGGAGGCGTCCGCGAACTTGTTTCCGACGATGTAGAAGGACACCGTGATGAAGCACAGGATCAGGGTCGGGCAGATCATCTGGTACGGATAGACCAGGAAGGAGCTGCGGCCCTGGTTGACGAGGTTGCCCAGCGTGCACAGGTCGGCCGGCAGGCCGACGCCGATGTAGCTGAGGAACACCTCGGAGCCGATGGAATACGGGATGGTCAGCGCCGCGTCCATGATAATCAGGCTCATCAGGTGCGGCACGACGTTGCGGCTGATGATGCGCTTGGTCGGCGTCTTGAGGCAGATCGAGGCGATGTTGTAGTCGGCCTCGCGCAGCGCCAGGATGCGGCTGCGGAACCAGCGCGCCTCGGTGATCCAGCCGGTGGCCACCAGGGCGATGATGATGGTCAGGACGCTCGGCTTCATGATGTAGGCGATCAGCACGAGGTAGATCGTGCTCGGCACGTTGGTCAGCATGTTGTAGATGGCGAACATCAGCGTGTCGAGCTTGCGGTAGAAGCCCCACAGCGCGCCGACGATCACGCCCAGGCCGACCTCAAAGATCGCCACGGCGATGCTCAGCAGCAGCGAGGTACGGGTGCCGAACCAGACGCGGGCCCAGATGTCGCGGCCGACGCCGTCGGTGCCGAAGGGATGGTCGGCGTTGGGCTTGAGGTTCCACTCGGAGGCCGAGAGGGCGCTCTCATAGGGGTCGCGGTCGGTGATCATCGGGTAGACGACCGTATAGACGATCAGCGCCAGCACCAGCACGCTGATGATCTTGACGACGTTGCTCTTGAAGAAGGTGCGCAGCGTGCTGCGCCAATAGGAATAGTTCGAAAAGCCGGTCTCCTCCGCCGCCTCCTCCTGATAGGGGGCGCGCTCAAACAGCTGCTGCGGGAGCTCGTTCACGGCCGGAGTCTTGATCTGATCCATGATCCGATCTCCTTTCTCAGTCATTGCTGTCGACCAGCTTGATGCGCGGATCGACAAAAGACACGACGATGTCGCCGAGGAACACGCCGAGGACGCTCAGGGCGCCGTAGAGCAGCACCAGCATCTGCACCATCGGGTTGTCCATGGCCTTGATGGCCTTGATGAGCAGGCCGCCGGTGCCGGGGATCGAGTACATGCTCTCGATGACCAGGGAGCCGGAGAGCATCAGCAGGAAGTCGGACGGCACGTTGATGGCGATGGGCACGATGGCGTTGCGGAACACATGGCGCCACATGATGAAGTTCTGCGGCAGGCCCTTGACGCGGGCGAACTTGATGTAATCCTTGTTCTCCTCATCGACGATGTAGCGGCGCAGCCAGACGCCGTAGCCGGCGATGCTGCCGATCGACATGGAGATCACCGGCAGGATCCAGGAGACCGGCCGGTCGAGGTAGAACAGCATCGGCAGGTTGAGCCACTTGGAGAAATAGACCTGGATCAGGAAGTGAATGATGATCGACGGCACGGCGCGGATGATGACGACATACAGCGTGCCCAGCTTGTCCGGCAGGCCGCCCTTGCCCTTGGCCATCGCCACGCCCAGCGGCAGGCCGATGAAGGCGGAGACGAACCAGGAGATCATGTTGAGCAGAATGGAATATTTGATCTTGCTCCCGAGGATCCCGGCGATGGGCGAATTGGGGTAGAGCGTGATGCTGCGCCCGAGATCGCCGTGGAACAGGTTGACGACAAAGTTTTTGATCTGGACGGGCAGCGGATCCAGCACGCCCTTGCTGCGCAGATAGGCGGTCTTTTCCGCCTGGGTCATGTCCTTCCACTGCTCCTTGGAGAAGTAGCCGGCGGTCGGCATGAAGCGCAGCAGCGTGAACACCACCAGCATCACCAGAATGACGGTGACAATGGCCTGTCCGAGTTTCGATAGCAGATATCGTGCCATAAGCGAGACCTCATTTCGGGGAGGGGGACGGTCGCCCGCCCCCCTCCGGATGTGTGGATACGATGAAAAGCGTCAGTTGCTCTTCTGCGCGCTGCGCTCCTTTTCATACTGGGTCTTGAGGGTATCGTACTGCTCCGAAGTGATCGGGTTCTCCTGAATGAGCGCGCCCTTCATCTTGTACTGGCCGAGGCCGAAGCTGCCGCCGGGGATGGTGAACGGGACGATGCGGGTCATCTTGTAGGTGCCGCCGCCGGACAGATACGGCTTGATGTAGGCGTGGTCGAGCAGCCAGCACTCGGCCTTGGCATAGGCGGCGTAACGATCGTTGATGTCGTAGATCTTGTCGGCCGCCGCGACCATCTCGTCATACTCGGGGATGTTGTAGGAGCTGTAAGTGATGTCATAGTCGCTCGTGCAGCGGTTGAGGTTGGCGGACGGATCGCCGTAGCGCATGCCGTAGGCGTCGTCCACGAGGTCCCAGTTGTTGAGGTCATAGACGTCGGCGCTGAAGCTGTTGCTCGAATAGGCGAGGATGACGTTGACGTAATCGGTGCCCAGATAGGTCTCGAGCATCTGCTTGACCAGCGTCGCCTTCTTCATCTCGGTGTCGCTGCTGCCGGAGGAATAGACAATGTCGATCGGCAGCTTGCCGTCCACCTTGAAGGACGCGACCGGCAGCATGTCGACGTCGCCGCCCGTGACGCCCTTGAGGGTGACGCCGTCGGCCTCGCACAGCTCAGCGACGGCCTTCTTCATATAATCCTTGGCCGTGTCGGCGTTGAAGGGGTTGTTCTCCTTGTATTCCTTCAGGCCGTCGTAATCGGTGTAATCCTTGCCGTCGGCGTCAAACATGGCGTTCTCCGGCAGCAGGGTGTAGCGGCAGAAGAACTCCGGGTTCTCCGGCTCCCAGACGGCGGAGAGGGTGACCGCGTCGATGGCGGTGAAGATCGCCTTGCGGAAGTTCTCGTTGTTGACGGCCGCCGCGACCTCCGGGTTCTTGGTGGCGAAGTTGAAGGAGTACCAATAGGTCGTCACGGTCTTGTCGGAGAGGTAGACGTCCTTCTCCCAGTCGGTGCCGCGGACGCTGGCGACCTCCTCGGAGCCGAGCTTGGTCTCGGTGATGTCACCGCGCTCAAACAGCTCCAGGCTGGAGATGCCGTCGGAGACATATTCCCAGCTCAGGGTGTCGACATGGATGTTGTCGAGGTCCCAGTACTCCGGGTTCTTCTTCATGACGACCTGCTTGTCGAGCTCCCAGTCGGAGACATAATAGCCGCCGTTGTAGAGCAGCTTGTCCTTGGCGATGCCGTAATCGGTGCCGACGGTGTCCAGGAAGGCCTGCTCGACAGGCAGCATCAGGTCGAGCTGCGCATAGGCGAGGAAATAGGAGTACGGGCCGGAGAGGGTGTACTCGACAGTGGTCTCGTCGAGCGCCTTGACGCCGACGTCGGTGTCGAAGGTGGCCCTGGCCTGCTCGGCGGTCATGCCGATGTCCTTGCCGTCGCTCAGGTCGACGAGGCGGTAATAGTAATCCTCAAGGCCGGAGATGACGCCGCGGATGGTGCTGAAGTTGCTGGCGTCGTTGGCCGGGTCGGAGATGTAGCGGATGCCGGCGACGAAGTCGTCCGCCGTGACCTTGTACTCGGTCTTGGCGCCGGTGCTGTCCACCCAGTAAACGTCGGGGCGGAGATGGAAGGTCCACACGGTGTAATCGTCATTGTGCTCCCAGCTCTCGGCGAGGCAGGGGGACGCCATGCCGTACTTGTCCGTCTCAACCAGGCCTTCGACGAGGTTGGCGGTGAAATAGTAATCGGAAGTGCCGGTGGTGGTATACGGGTTCATGGACTTGATCGGAGAAGTAAAGGTGGACTTATATTCATTGAGATAAGTCACGTCCTCCGAGCCGGTCCCCGTGCCGTCTGTGCCGCCGGATGTCGTGCTCTTGGAACAGCCGGCCAGCATGCCGAGCGCCATCAGCGCAGCCAGGGTCAGCGCCAATACTTTTTTCATGCTTCTCGCTCCTCTGTTTTCATTTTCGGTGAAATCGGACCACAGCGGTTATCTTGCCCACATGGTAGCACAGTTGCTCGCGAAAGTAAAGTAAAAACTTTGCAGTTTCGAGTTTTTGTGCAAGCTATGCAGGTGAACGCTTTCATTTTTGTGAATTTTTTGCGAACTCGCACGGAAAATTTCTCTTGCTTTTGTCAGAACACCGTCGTAGAATAAAGTAAACGCTTTATCATAGGAGGCTCCCATGTCCGACTTTGACGAGCTCCGCGCCAAGCTGCCCGGTCTGACGAGCAAGCAGCGCTCGATCGCGGAATATATTCTGGCTGCGCCGGAGGAGGCCGCATACCTCTCTTTAAAGGAGCTGAGCCGCCAGGCCGGCGCCTCGGAGGTCTCGGTGCTGCGCCTGTGCAAGGCGCTCGGCTTCGACAGCTATGTGGCGCTCAAGGAGGCGCTGCGGGCGCACACGCTGGAGACGCTGCGCGCCGTCGCGCCCCCCGCCTTCCTCAGCAAAAACTCGGGCCGCGGCCCGGGCACGCGCGAGGAGAGCCTGCGCGCCATCTGCGGCGACGACCTGCACAACCTCAACGAGATGATCTCCGGGCTGGACGCCAACCGGCTCTTTGCCTGCGCGCGCGGCCTGCTGGCTGCGGAGGAGGTGCTGGTGTTCGCGCACGACGGCTCGAAGATCTTCGCCGATTATCTCTGCTACCGCCTCAACTTTCTGCGCGTCAAGGCGGTCGGCGTCAAGCTGGGCGACAGCGACACCGTGCAGACGGCGCTGGCCCGGCTCAAAAAGACCGACTATGTGATCCTGCTCTCCTTCCCGCCCTATCACCTGCCGGTGTTCAACGTGGCCAGCTACTGCCGCTACCGCGGCACGCCCATCCTCGCCATCACCGACAGCATGGATTCTCCCGCCGCCGGCGAGGACGGCGACGTCTTCCTCTGCCGGACCTCGGCGCGCTACTTCTACAACTCGCAGGTGGCGACGGTTTCCTTCATCAACATCCTCACCTCCTGCATGGCCGTGGAAATGGGCGCGCGGTTCGACGAAATTCTGGCCGAGGAGCAGGATGTCAGCGACTTCATGCGCGGCACCGACTCCGGCGCGGGCACGCGCTGACCTGAGCGCCGTCAATTTTCTATTAGGAGGCTTTCCCCATGCTCAAGCTCTGGAAAAACTGCGATGTCTACGCCCCCGCGCATCTGGGCCGGCGCGATCTTCTGATCCTGGGCGACAAGATCTGGAAAATGGAGTCCGATCTCTCCCGCTGGGAGGCGCTGCCCGAGACGGAGGTGTTCGACCTTCACGGCGCCGTCGTCTGCCCCGGCCTGGTCGATCTGCACGTGCATGTGACCGGCGGCGGCGGCGAGCAGGGGCCCGCCTCCCGCACCCCGGAATCGAAGCTGACCGATTTCACCCGCAACGGCGTGACCACCGTCCTCGGCCTGCTGGGGACCGACGGGGTCTCCCGCAGCCTGGAAAATCTGCTCTTCAAATGCCGCGCGCTGGAGGATGAGGGCATCACCACCCGCATGCTCACCGGCTGCTACCGCTATCCCTCGCCGACGCTGACCGGCAGCGTCATGAACGACGTCGCCCTGATCGACAAGATTGTCGGCGTCAAGGTCGCCATCTCCGACCACCGCAGCTCCAACGTCAGCGGCGAGGAGCTGGCGCGGCTGGGCACCGAGGTGCGCGTCGGCGGCATGCTCTCCGGCAAGCCGGGCTTTGTCGTCATGCACCTCGGCGTCTTGGAGACGCGCCTGGCGCCGCTGTTCTGGGCGCTCGCGCACTCCGACGTCCCGCCGCAGAACTTTCTGCCGACCCACTGCTGCCGCACGCCCGAGCTGGTGGCGGAGGCGGTGCGCTTCAATCAGATGGGCGGCACCATCGACTTCACCGCCGACCTGCCCGACAGCGAGCGCGGCACCGCCGCCGCCCTCTGCTCGGCGCTGCGCCAGGGCGCCGACCCCGCGCGCGTCACCATGAACAGCGACGCCTGCGGCAGCCAGCCCCTCTTCGACGCGCACGGCAACTGCACCGGCCTGACCTCGACCACCTGCGCCACGCTGCTGCAGGAGCTGCGCCGGATGCTGAAATACGAAGGGCTCGATCTGGCGACCGCGCTGCGCTTCTTCACGGAGAACCCCGCCCGCGTGCTCGGTCTCGCGGGCGTCAAGGGCACGGTCGCCCCGGGCGCGGACGCCGACCTGCTCTCGCTCGACGAGCATTTCGCCGTCCGCCAGGTGCTGGCGAAGGGCCGGGTCGCCGTCCGCGACGGGGAGCCGGTGCTGCGCGGCCGGTTCGAATAAGCGAAATAATTTTCCGCCGCCGTCCCGTTTTTGCGGGACGGCGGTTGTATTTTGGCCCCGGTTTTGGTATTCTTGGTGCAGACCGATCAAAGGAGCTGAGCCGATGCGCGCGGACGAGGGGCTGGCCTTTCTGCTGAAATTTGAAAACGTCGCCTGGTTCGAGGGCGGCGCGGTGCGCATTCTCGACCGGCGGATCTATCCGCTGGAGACGCGCTTCGTCGTCTGCCGCAGCCACACGGAGGTGGCGCAGGCCATCGCCGACATGGTGACCCAGAGCGCCGGGCCGCTCTACGCCGCGGCGGCGGGCATGGCGCTCGCCGCCTGGGAGGGCCGGACCCGCGCCGACCTGCCCGCCTATCTGCGCGCGGCCGCCTTCACGCTCTCGCACGCGCGGCCGACCACGGCGGCGCGGATGGAGGCGGTGACCGGTGAATGTCTCGCCGTGGCCGAGGTCGCCCTGCGCGAGGGCTCCTCGCCGTGGCGCGCCCTCCAGGGCCATGCCGCCGCGCTGATGGAGCGCCGCTACCGCGCCATCGCCCGCAGCGCCGCGCTGCTGTGCGATCTGCTGCCCGATCCCTGCACGGTGATGACCCAGTGCTTCGCCGAAACCGTGATCGGCCTGCTCATCCGCGAAAGCCAGGCGCGCGGCAAAGACCTGGCGATGATCTGCCCGGAGACGCGCCCCTATCTGCAGGGCGCGCGCCTGACGGCCTCGGTCGCCCGCGGGCAGGACTGCCCGGTGACCGTCATCTGCGACAACATGGCCGCCGCCGTGATGCAGAGCGGCCGGGCGCAGGCCCTGACCAGCGCCGCCGACGTCATCTGCATGGACGGCGCGGTGGTCAACAAGGTCGGCACCTGCGCGCTGGCGCTGTGCGCCCGGCGCTTCGGCCTGCCCTATTACGTCACCGGCTCGCCCGACAAAAGCAAGGCCTCCGCCGCCGGGGTCGAGATCGAATACCGCGACGGCGGGGCGTCGCTCGGCTTTATGGGCGTGCGCACGGTGATGGACGGCGTGCGGGGCCTCTACCCCGCCTTCGACGTCACGCCGCCCGATCTGGTGACGCGCGTCGTCACCGACCGCGGCGTCTTTGCGCCGGACGCGCTCGCCGCTTATTTTCAGGACGGCGAAACCGATTTCCCCAACGCTTAATCGCCGCCAAAAATGGCACAATACCCTTGCAATGCGTTCAGGGGAGGATGTGCCGAAGTGATTGAGCTGAAAAATGTCTGCAAGAGCTACCGGAAGCGCGGCGCCGAGGTGCAGGCGCTGCGCGGCGTCTCCTTTTACGTCCCCGCGGGCGGTCTGGCGGCCATCGTCGGCCCAAGCGGGAGCGGCAAGACCACGCTGATGAACATTCTCGGCTGCCTCGACGCCCCCGATTCCGGCGAATATCTGCTGGACGGCGCGCCGGTCGGCAGTCTCCGGGGCGGCCGCGCCGCCCGGCTGCGCAGCACGCACATCGGCTTTGTCTTTCAGGGCTTCCGGCTGATCCCCACCCTCTCTGCGCTCGAAAACGTCGAGCTGCCGCTCATCCTGCGCGGCGAGCCGCCGCGGACGCGCCGGGAAAAGGCGGTGCGCGCCCTGGCGCGGGTCGGGCTCTCCGCCCGCGAGGGGCACCGGCCCGCCGAGCTCTCCGGCGGCCAGCAGCAGCGCGTCGCCATCGCCCGCGCCCTCGTCACCGCGCCGACGCTGGTGCTGGCGGACGAGCCGACCGGCAATCTCGACCGCGCGGCGGGCGAGACCGTGCTGCAGCTGCTGCTCGAGGCCCGGTCCGAGGGCCGGACCGTGCTGCTCATCACCCATGACGAGGGCGTCGCCGCCCGCATCCCGCGGCGCCTGCAGATCCGCAACGGCATACTCACCGAGGAGGTAGATTAAATATGGATCGTCGGGACAAATACAACTACTATCTGGACATCGCGCAGACCGTGCTGGAACGCGGCACCTGTCTGCGCCGCAACGTCGGCGCCATTCTGGTCAAAAACGACGTCATCATCAGCACCGGCTACGCGGGGGCGCCGCGCGGCCGGGCCAACTGCACCGATCTCGGCGTCTGCCGCCGGGCGGCGCTCAACATCCCGCGCGGCCAGCGCTACGAGCTCTGCCGCAGCGTGCACGCCGAGGCCAACTGCATCATCGCCGCCTCGCGCGAGGAGATGCTCGGCTCCACCCTTTACCTCGCCATGACCGACGCGCAGACGGGCGCGCTCGTCCCCGACGCCAGCCCCTGCAACATGTGCCGGCGGCTCATCATCAACGCCGGGATCAAGACGGTCGTCGTCCGCAACACCCGGGAGGACTATGTCGTCTATGACGTCGAGGACTGGGTGCGCGAGGACGACATTCTCCCGGAGGACCAGCTGCACACCTATTGAGCGCTCCGCGGCACGCCGCGGAAATCTGACCGGAAACCGGTGAATCGTGCGCATGGATCTGCTCATCGCCTTTTTGCTTTTCGCCGCGGCCATGGCCGCCAGCCTGATCGTCCCCTTCCCGATGCTGGCGGCGCTGGGCGCCGGCCTGGTCTTTTTCGCCGCAGTCGGCCTGCACCGCGGCTTTTCGCCGCGCGACCTGCTGCGCATGGCGCTGCGCGGCTGCCGCAAGGGCATGATCGTGCTGCGCGTCTTTGTGCTGATCGGCCTGATCACCGCCTCCTGGCGCGCCTCCGGCACGATCGCCTTCTTTGTCTACCACGGCGTCCGCCTGATCCCGCCGGCGCTTTTTCTGACGGTGGCCTTTCTGCTGACCGCCCTGCTGGCCTTTGCCCTCGGCACCAGCTTCGGCGTCACGGGGACCGTCGGCGTCATTCTGATGGCGGTCGCCCGCAGCAGCGGCGTCCCGCCCCTGCTGACAGCCGGCGCGGTGCTGAGCGGCGCCTATTTCGGCGACCGCTCCGCCCCCTCCTCCTCCTCGGCCAACCTGGTGGCCGCCATCACGGAGACCCGCCTCTATGACAACGTCCGCATGATGCTGCGCACCGGGGCGCTGCCCTTCGCGCTCGCCGCCGCCGGCTATCTGGCCCTGTCGCTGCGCAACCCCATCCGGACGGTGGACGCCTCGATGACCGAGGCCCTGCGGCAGAGCTTCTCGCTCTCGCTGCTGACGGCGCTCCCCGCGCTGCTGATGCTCGTCCTGCCGCTGTGCAGGGTCGGCGTCCGCTGGGCGATGGGGGCCAGCTTCGCCTCCGCGCTGGCGCTGGCCGTCTTTCTGCAGCGCCTGCCGCTGACGGCGGCGCTGCGCTGCTGCGTCTTCGGCTATCAGCCCGCCGCCGGGCCGCTGGCCGCGGTGCTGGCGGGCGGCGGCCTGCTCTCCATGGCGCGCGTCGCCGGCATCGTCCTGCTCTCCTGCGCCTATTCCGGCATCTTCGACGGCACGCGCATGCTCTCCGGCGTCCAGGACCGGCTGGACGCGCTGTGCGGCCGCATCGGCCTCGCCGGCTCCGCCGCTGCCGTCAGCCTGGCGGCCTGCGCCGTTTTCTGCAACCAGACCGTCGGCGTGATGATGGTCCAGCAGCTGCTCGGCCCCGCCTACCGCGCCCGCGGCGCCTCCGGCGGCGAGCTGGCGGCGGACCTCGAGAACACCTGCATCGTCCTGGTCGGCCTCATCCCCTGGAGCATCGCCTGCGCCGTGCCGCTCGAGATGCTCGGCGTCGGCCCCGGGGCGCTGCCCTATGCCTTTTACCTCTGGCTGCTGCCCCTCTGCTGGCTGCTCACCAAGCGTCGTTTTTACCCCAAAGCCGTCTCCGCCGCGCCGGGCCGCTGAACATATCACGTTCATCTTTCCGACATATTTCTCCGCCGATACGCCCTTTTTCTCCCACTTATGGCTGAAAAAGGGTGTTTTTCTTTGTGAACAATCCACGAAATTGATTGTTTTTTGGGAAGGCGCCCCCATTTGTCGCTTGACATTTCCGATTTATATGGTAATATATGCTTATTCGATTACAAAAGAGTAACAAACCACTACAAACTGGTTACAATAACTGCAACCCACCATGAAGGAGTGAACGACCATGCTGCGATATAAACGGAGCTTCGCCATTGTGCTGTGCGCGGTGGCCGCTCTGATGCCCGTCACGGCATTGGCTGAAGGTCTTGTGAATCTTCCGGAAACGACGGAACAGGTTCAGCAGACGACGGCCGAAACGCTTCCCGCGACGGAGACCGATCCGACCGCCGACCCGGCGACAGAAACCGCCGCCCCGGCCGATACCGAGAACCCCCTCTCCGGCGAAACCGATTCCGCCGAGACCATCGCGGAGACCGCCGCGCCGGCCGCCGCCGCCCCCGTTCAGGCCGGGCCTCACGTCGTGCTCAACGGCGTGCTGCTCACCTTCAGCACCACCCCCGTGGAAAAAGACGGCACCCTGTTCGTCCCTCTCCGCGATTTCGGCGCCGCGCTGGGCTGTTCCTACGCCTGGGTCAACGGCAGCACCGTCACGCTCACCCGCTCCGATCTCAGCGCCACGTTCACGCTCGGCAGCACCTTCGTCTCCGCCAACGGCCGCGTTTGGTACATGGACGATCCGTGCATCACCTTTTACGGCTGCACCATGGTGCCGGTCCGCGCCCTGGCCAAGATCTTCTCCTGCACCGTCGCCTGGACGGATGCGACCGAGACTGCCACCCTCGTGGGCGGCAACGCGCTCACGCCGGCCAGCCAGTATTACAATGCCAACGATCTGCTCTGGCTCGCCCGCATCATCTGGTGCGAGGCCGGCAACCAGCCCCTGGAGGGCAAGGTCGCCGTCGCCAACGTCATCCTCAACCGGGTCAAGAGCCCGAGCTTCCCCAACACCATCTACGGCGTCATCTTTGACCGCAGCTGCGGCGTCCAGTTCACCCCCACCGCCAGCAGCCGCATCTACTGCACGCCGACCGACAGCTGCTACACCGCCGCCAAGCTGGCGCTCGAGGGCTATGTCACCGCGCCGGGCTGCCTCTACTTCATCGCCGCGCGCAGCGCCTCCAGCTGCTGGGCCGCCCGCAACCGCCCCTATTACGGCGTGATTGGCGACCACGTGTTCTACAAATAAAAATGCGATTTCCGCCCGGCCCGCACAGGCCGGGCTTTTTTATCAGAAAAACGGAAAAAAGACTTGTTTTTCGGGGATGAATCCGTTATAATAAGCAATGCCGCGTGATGGGCGGCTTTCTTTGGGCCTTTAGCTCAGTTGGTCAGAGCATCCGGCTCATAACCGGACGGTCCCGGGTTCAAGTCCCTGAAGGCCCACCATTGACGGAGTACAACTGCACAGAAACACACTTGACCGCATGGAGATGTCGCGTAGCTGGTCGAGCGCGCACGATTGGAAATCGTGTAGGCCTCAAAAGGGTCTCGAGAGTTCGAATCTCTCCATCTCCGCCACGAATAAGAGAAGGCTCGCAGAGCCTTCTCTTATTCTTATATCATCACACGCCGCACAGCGGCGAGCAGGGAGGAATCCGCATGACCGATCAGATCAAAAGCAGGATCGACGCGCTTTTCCGCGCGTGGGACAACGGCGTCTGCCCGGGCGGGCAGGTCGCCGTCCGCCTGCGCGGCGAAACGGTCTACGAGCGCTGTTTCGGCTACGCCGACATCGAGAACATGGTGCCCGTCACGCCCGCGAGCGTCTTTCATGTCGCCTCTGTCTCCAAGCAGTTCACCGTCATGGCCGCGATGCTGCTGCGGGAGGACGGCGCGCTCGACCTCGACGCCGATGTGCGCGCCTATATTCCCGACCTGATCCGGTTCGACGAGCCGGTCACCGTCCGCAACCTGATGAACAACGACAGCGGCATCCGCGACATGTGGGAGCTGCTCATCATGAGCGGCGTCCGCATCGACGACACGATCACGCAGCGCGACGCCCTCGCCATGGTCTCCGCCCAGACCGCGCTCAATTTCCCGCCCGAATCGCAGTTTCTTTACAGCAACTCCAATTTCCTGCTGCTGGCCGAGATCATCGAGCGGCTTTCCGGGCAGTCCCTGGGGACGTTTTTAAAGGCGCGCATCTTCACGCCGCTCGGCATGGCGGACACCGTCGTGCGGGAGCAGTACTGGCAGCGCATCGACCGCCGCGCCCGCTCCTTTGAGGACAACGGCACGGAGTTCTTCCACAGCGTCCTCAACTTCGGCTGCTGCGGCCCGACGTCGCTGCACACCAGCGCGCGCGACCTGCTGAAATGGATGGAAAACTACCGTCATCCGACCATCTGCACGCCCGGGACCGTCGCCGAGATGCGGAAGGTCCCGACCCTCTCCGGCGGGACGCAGACCGACTATGCGGCCGGGCTGCGCTGCGGCCTTTTCGAGGGGCGGCGCTGCTTCCGCCACGGCGGCGTGGACGCCTCTTTCCGCGCCTTTGTGCTGGGCTTCCCGGACGACGGACTCGATATCGTCATTCTCGCCAACACGCAGAATGTCGAGACCGAGCCGGCCGCCTTCGCCATCGCGCGGATCGTCCTCGGCCTGCCGGCCGCCGAGGTGCCGGCGCCCGCGGCGCGCGCGGCGTTCGACGAGCGCGAAGCGCCCGGCTATTATTACGCCGACCTCCCGGCCGCGGCGGCGGCCGAGATCCTTTCGGAAAACGGCGCGCTGATGCTGCGCACGCCCTTCGGCGGGGCGCCGCTCACGCGCGAGCGCGGCAATCTCTACCGCGTCGGCCGTCTCGACACCCGGCTGCTGCTCGGCGGCGAGCGCCCCGCGCTGATTCTCCGCAGCGGCGTCACGCCGCTTTGCAAGGCCGACGCCGCCCCGCTGCCCGCCGAGCGTCTGCGCCGCTGGGAGGGCCGCTATGAAAGCGCGGAGCTGCACACGGCGTACCGCGTCGCGGCGCGCGGCGGCGCGCTGTGGCTCTCCCACTTCCGCCTCGGCGAAGCGCGGATGTACCCGCTCGGCGGCGACCGCTTTGTGGCCGCCTATGACGAGCCGCTCTTTGTCGAGTTCCTGCGGGGCTCGGGCGGCGCGGTCATCGGCCTCCGCTTTTCGGCTTCGCGCGTCTATCGTCTCCCCCTCAGCCGCACCGGCGACTGAACCCGGCAAGCAAAAGGGAACGCATGCAGCCATGCGTTCCCCTTTTTTTATTCTGTTCTCGCGCGCTCAGATGAAGAGGTTGACGTTCGACTCCTCAGCGTCGCCGAGGTAGGCGCCGACGCCGCCCAGCTCGACGCCCTCGATCAGCTCCTCCTCCTTGATGCCCATGACGTCCATGCTCATCGTGCAGGCGACGATCCGGACGCCCTGGGCGATGGCCTTGCGGATCAGCTCCTCGAGCGAATCGACGTTCTTGTCGTGCATGATCTTCTTCATCATCGCGGTGCCCATGCCGCCCATGTTCATCCGCGAGAGCCGGAGCTTGCCGCTGCCGCGCGGCAGCATCGCCCCGAACATCGACTCCATGAAGGTCTTTTTGACCGGCTGCTTCTCCTTTTTGCGCAGCACGGTCAGGCCCCAGAAGGTGAAGAACATCGTCACCGGCCGCCCCATGGCGGCCGCGCCGTTGGCGATGATGAAGCTGGCCAGCACCTTGTCGAGGTCGCCGGAAAAGACGATGATGGTCTTGCCCTCGGGCACAGCGGCCGCCGCCGCCGGCGCCGCCGCGCCGCCCTTGCGCACCGTCGCCACGTAATCGCTGCCGCGCCGCTCGTTGGCGACCAGGGTGTTGCCCGTGCGCCGGCACCAGGCCCCGATGTCGCGGGCGAAGCCGGGATCGGAGGCGACGACCTCCATCACCTCGCCGTCCTTCATGGTGCGGACGGTCTCAAACACCTTCATGATCGGCCCGGGGCACTGCATGCCGCTGCAATCGACGCGCATCGAGACCGACGGCGCCGCCGCCGCCTCCCGGGGCGCGGTCATGCCGCTGTCGCTCACCGGCTGCTGCGGCTCCGGCGGCGCCTCGTCCCGGTAATGGGTGGACTGGAAGAAGCGCACGCCGCCGGGGTAGACGCGCACGTCGGCAAAGCCGTTCTGCATCAGGATGCGGGCCGCGTTGTAGGCGCGCACGCCCACGGCGCAGAACACGACATACCGCTTGCCGCGGTCCAGCTCGCCCAGCCGGCCGCGGAGCTGGCCGAGCGGGATGTGCGCCGCCGTCGGCAGCGCGTAGGCCGCCACCTCCGGGTCCTCGCGCACGTCGAGCGCCGCGGCGCCGCCGTCCTTCTCCAGCACGTCCCAGTCCGCGAAGCGCACCAGCCCGCGCAGCGCGTTCTCCGCCGCGAAGCCGGCCATGTTGACCGGGTCCTTGGCCGAGGAATAGGGCGGCGCATAGGCAAGCTCAAGCCGCGTCAGCTCGCGGACGCCGCCGCCAAGCCGCATGGTGACGGCGATGGTGTCGATGCGCTTGTCGACCCCCTCGCGGCCGACAATCTGCGCGCCGAAGATCTTCTTTCCGTCCGCCGCGAAGATCAGCTTGAGGAACAGCGGCGTCGCGCCGGGATAATAGCCGGCGTGGGAGTTCTGACTGATGGTGACCGTCTCATAGTCGCGGCCGCGGAGCAGGCCGCGCTTCTGCAGCGTCTTTTCGTTGGCGCCGGTGCTGGCCGCCGTCAGCTCGAACACCTTGGCGACCGCGGTCCCCTGCGTGCCGTCATAGGTCTCGCTGCCGCCGGCGATGTTGTCCGCGGCGATGCGGCCCTGCTTGTTGGCGGGGCCGGCCAGCGGCACCATCGTGCGGCCGCCGAGCACGAGATCCTCGACCTCGATCACGTCCCCGACGGCATAGATGTCGGGATCGGAGGTATGCAGCTGCGCGTCGGTGACGACGCCGCCGCGGGCGTTGACCTCCAGCCCCGCCGCTTTGGCCAGCTCGCTGTTGGGGCGCACGCCGATGGCGAGCACGACCAGCTCGGCCGCGACCGCGGTGCCGCTTTTCAGCGTGACCGTCACCCGCCTGCCGTCGTCCGCAAAGGCGGAGACGCCGTCGCCGAGATGGAGGCGGACGCCGTTGGCGATCAGATGCTCGTGCAGCAGCTGCGCCATCTCGAAGTCGAGCGGGGCCATCACCTGGTCGAGCATCTCGACGATGGCGACCTCCAGCCCCTGCAGACGCAGGTTCTCGGCCATCTCCAGGCCGATGAAGCCGCCGCCGACGACGATGGCCGAGCGCACGCCCTGCTCGCGCACCAGGGCGCGGATGCGGTCGGTGTCCGGCACGGTCCAGAGCGTCTCGATCCGCGGCGATTCGATGCCGGGGATCGGCGGGCGGACGGGCGAGGACCCGGTCGCCAGCACCAGCGTGTCGTAGGGCTCGTCATAGGTCTCGCCGGTCTCCAGGTTGCGGACGGAGACCGTCTTGCGCGCGCGGTCGATGGCCGCCGCCTCGCTGCGCACGCGCACGTCGACACGGTACTTTTTCTTCATCTGCTCCGGCGTCTGCAGCAGCAGCGCCTCGCGGCGCTTGATGACGTCCCCCACATGATAGGGCAGACCGCAGTTGGCATAGGAAATATAGGCTCCGCGTTCCAGCAGGACGATCTCCGCCTGCTCGTCGAGCCGCCGGAGCCGCGCCGCGCAGCTCGCGCCGCCCGCGACGCCGCCGATGATGACGACCTTGCGCATGAATGCTCCTCCTCTTTTTCGGACGGCGCACCGAAAAACGGCGCCGCCGCCGCATGGTGCCTTCATTTTATACGCTCCGCGCCGCGATTACCGTGATGAAGTCACAAAAATTAGCGTCCCGGCGCTCTTGCGTTTCGGCGCGCCGGATGGTACGATCATAGCAGCGCAAAACGCGGCACCGGCCGGGATTTGAGAGGAAACGCATGAACGTCTATATTCAGGGCCTGACCATGGGGCTGGCCTATGTCGCGCCGATCGGCCTGCAAAACCTGTTCGTCATCAACACGGCGCTGACGCAGAAGCGGCGCCGGGTCTTTCTGACCGCGCTCATTGTCATCTTTTTCGACATCACGCTGGGGCTCGCCTGCTTTCTCGGCGTCGGCGCCCTGATGAAGGCGCTGCCCTGGCTGCAGGAGGTCATCCTCGCCGCGGGCAGCCTCATTGTCGTCTGGATCGGCGTCGGCCTGCTGCGCGCCCGCCCCGCGGCGGACACGACGGCGCCGGTCGACCTGCCGCTGCTCAAGGTGATCTCGACGGCCTGCGTCGTCACCTGGTTCAACCCGCAGGCCCTGATCGACGGCACAATGATGCTCGGCGCCTTCCGCGCCTCCCTGCCCGCGGGGACGGACGGCTTCTTCATCGCCGGCTTTGCCTCGGCCTCGGTGCTGTGGTTTCTGGGGATCTCGGCGCTCATCTCCCTGTTCAGCGCCCGCTTCAGCCCCCGCGTGCTGCTCGTCATCAACCGCGTCTGCGGCGCGGTGATCGTCTTTTACGGTCTGCGGCTGCTGTGGACCTTTTTAAAGATGGTCATTCCCGCGCTGCCGTCCCTGCCGTTCTGATGTCCCGAACGCCTATATTTTTCGGAGGTAAACGCACATGAAACAGCTCCGTCTGGCCCTGCTCGGCTTCGGCAACGCCGGGCGCGCCTTCGCGCGCCTGCTGCTTGACAAGCATGAGGAAATCCTGGCGCGCGACGGCGCGGACGTCGTCGTCACCGCCATCGCCACCCGCTCGCACGGCTGCCTGCTCGACCCCGCCGGGGTCGAGCTGTGCGCGGCGCTGGAGGCGGCCGGGCGCGGCGAGCGCTTCCCCGGCGCCGTCGACCGCACGGCGCTGGAGGTCGCGCAGCACGCCGACTACGACGTGCTGGTCGAGCTGACGCCGCTCAACATCCGCACCGGCCAGCCCGCCATCGACCACATCCGCGCCGCCTTCGCGCGCGGAAAGCATGTCGTCACCGCCAACAAGGGGCCGATCGCCTGGGCCTTCGACGCGCTCGACGCCCAGGCGCGCGCCGCCGGCGTCTGCTTTTTCTATGAGACGACCGTGATGGACGGCACGCCGGTGTTCAATCTCGCCGAGCTGACGCTGCGCATGGCGCGGGTCACCGAGGTCTCCGGCATCCTCAACACCACGACGAACTACATCCTCTGCGAGCTGGCCGCGGGGCGCGCCTATGACGACATTCTCGCTGAGGGCCGGCGGCTCGGCTTCATCGAGGCCGACGCCGCCATGGACATCGAGGGCTATGACGCCGCCGCCAAGCTGACGGCGCTGCTCAACGTGCTGATGGGCGCGCACCTGACGCCCGACCGCGTCGACCGCACCGGCATCGAGCATCTGACCCTCGCCGACATCGAGGCCGCCGACCGGCGCGGCTGCGTCTGGAAGCTCGTCTGCCGCGGGACGCGGGACGCCGCGGGGCGGGTCGCCGCCGTCGTCCGCCCCGAGGAGGTGCCGCGCGGCGACCTGCTGGCCGCCATCGACGCCACCTCGTCCGTCGTCAGCATCACCACCGACCTGATGGGCAAGCTCTCGGTCGTCGAGCACGACCCCCTGATCGAGCAGACGGCCTACGGCATCTTTTCCGACGTGCTGCGCGTGCTGGAGGACGGCCCGCGGCGCAGCTGACGCCTGTGCACAAAAAAGGAACCGGCGCACCGCGCGCCGGTTCCTTTTCCATTGTGGTTCAGAGCAGCATGTCGTAAAAGCCGTCGGCGGGGAGATGCTCGGCCATCACCAGGTCCTCGAGCGCCTCGCGGCTCTCGGGCGGAGCGCTCCAGCACATCCCGCAGCCCGCCGTGATGGCGCGCGGCACGGGGATGAGCCGGCCGGGCAGCTTGTGCTCGTGGCACAGCTTTTCCATCGCCATCGCGCCCGCGGTGGTGCGGAAGGTGACAACAAGCCGCTGTTCCTTTGCCCGCATGCTCATTCCTCCAGCGCCAGCGTGCGGACGGCCTGCGCCGCCGCGTCGGTCTCTTCCTCGGTGTTGTAGAACGACCAGGAGAAGCGCACCGCGCCCTGCTCGGCCGTGCCCAGCGCCCGGTGGAGGCGCGGGGCGCAGTGGGCGCCGGGCCGCGTCGCCACCCCGAAGCGCTGCGCCAGCTCGTCGGAGACGAGGGCGGAGTCGTAGTCGCCGATGTTGAGGGTGACAATGGGGGTGCGCACCGCGGCGTCGTAATCGCCGTAGAGCCGCACGCCGGGGATCGCCCGCACCTGCTCGCAGAAGCGGCGCGCCAGCGCGCTCTCGCGCGCGTGGATCGTGCCGATGCCGGTCTCCTCGAGGAAGCCGAGCGCCGCGTACAGCCCGGCGATGCCGTGGCCGTTGAGCGTCCCGGCCTCGAGCCGTGTCGGATATTCGCGCGGCTGGATCTTGGAGTAGCTCTGCACGCCCGTGCCGCCGACCTTGAGCGGCTCGATCTCGACGCCGGCGCCGACGCACAGCCCGCCCGTGCCCTGCGGGCCGAGCAGGCTCTTGTGGCCCGTGAAGCACAGCACGTCGATGTGCTGCGCCTCCATGTCGATCGGCAGCACGCCCGCCGTCTGCGAGGCGTCGACGACGAACAGCAGCCCGTGCGCGCGGCAGAAGGCGCCGATGCGCGCCAGGTCGAGCACGTCGCCCGTCAGGTTGGAGCCGTGGATGCAGACGACCGCGCGGGTGTTGCGCTGCAGCAGGCGCTCAAAGTCCGCATAGTCGATGCGCCCGTCCCGGTCGGCCGGGACGAAGCTGACCTCGCCGCCGTGGGCGGCGTGGCGATAGAGCGGCCGCAGCACGGAATTGTGCTCAAGATCGGTCGAGATGACATGGTCCTTCGGCCCGAACAGGCCGGTGATGGCCGTGTTGAGCGCCTCGGTCGAGTTGATTGTGAAGCAGACGCGCTCCGGGTCGGCATGAAACAGCCGTCCCAGCCGCACGCGCGCATCATAGATGATCCGTCCGGCGCTCAGCGACTCCTCATGGGCGCCGCGACCGCTGTTGCCGAAGCTGCCGAGCGCGGCGACGACGGCCTCCGCCACGCAGGGCGGCTTGCGCAGCGTGGTGGCCGCGTTGTCGAGGTAGATCACGGCTTGAGGATCTTGGAAGCGCCGGCCAGCGCCTCGACGATGGAATACATGTTGGTGACCTTGCCGACCTGCAGCTTGTCGGTCAGCCCGTAGAAGTTGAGGCAGGTGCCGCAGGTGAGGATCTCGACGCCGCGGGCCTCCATGTCGCGCAGGTCGGGCAGCGAGACCGAGCCCTCGGTGGTCAGGCGGGCGCCGCCGTTGTAGAACAGGATGGTCTTGGGCAGCTCGGGCAGCTGGCCGACGGCATAGAGGAAGCCCTTCATCAGGGTCTTGCCCAGCTCGTCGCTGCCGCGGCCCATGATGTCGGTATCGACGGCGACGACAAAGCTGCCGCGCTGGTCGGGGATGCAGTCGACCGCGACGTCCTCGATGGGCGCCGTGCCGATCTCCTTGACCTCCATCGTGACGACGAAATGCTTGTCGCCCTTCTTCTCGGCATGGGCGGTCAGCTTGTGGCCGGCGGCCATGCGGTTGAGGTTCTGGACGGCGATCTCGTTGTCCACATGGACCTCGAGCACGCCGGGCTCCTTCATTCCGCGCAGCGCGCGCGTGGCCTTGACGACCGGCACCGGGCACTGTTCACCCAGCGCGTCCACAATCACTTGATTCATGGTTGATGCTCCTTTTCTTTTTAGAACTTGTTCCGTCTGTTATTGTATGGAGATCGGCGGCAAAAAGCAAGAGGGCGCCGCCGCCGCGGCCGTTTTTATCATCTGATTTTTGAATTGAACATTCCGTTTGATCGCAGGGAACGATTCTGCGGACCAAAATCGGCGTTTGACAAGGCGGCCGTTTTCTCTTATGATGGAAGGCGGTATGCGGCGCTGTGCCCGCCCAAAGGAAGGTCGGCTGTTCTTGACGCTCAAGCTCGTTCTGCTCATTGTCCTGCTCTCCCTCGCCGGCACCGTGATCCAGCGCGTGTCCGGCTTCGGCTTCGGCATCTTCGTGATGATGTTTCTGCCGATGCTGCTGCCCTATGACGAGGCGACGACCCTCAGCTCGATTCTCTCGGGCGTCTCCACGATCATCGTGGCCTGGCGGCTGCGGAAAAAGTGCGAGCCGCGGCTGGTGCTGGTGCCGCTGGCGGCCTTCGCCGTGCTCTCCACGCTCTCGATCCGCTTCGTGAAGATCCTGCTCAGCGAGGGCAACCAGGCGCTGCTGCTGCGCCTGCTCGGCGCGGTGCTGATCGCCCTGAGCCTGTACTTCCTGTTTCTTAAAAAGCGCGTCGCCCTGCGGCCCAACACCGGCGCCGCCCTCGGCGCCGGCGCCCTCTCCGGGGTCCTCTCCGGCCTGTTCAGCATGGGCGGCCCGCCGATGGTGCTCTACCTGCTGGCGGTCTGCTGCGACGACAACGACCGCTATATGGCCAATATCCAGATGTATTTTGCCCTGACGACGGTCTACGCCACCGCGGTGCGCGCCGTCAGCGGCTTCATCACCGCGCGGGTGCTGCTGCTCTGCGTGTTCGGCGGCGCGGCGGCGCTGCTCGGCGTCGCCGTCGGGCGGCGGCTGTTCGACCGGCTCCGCCCCGAGCAGCTGCGCACCCTCGTCTATATCATGATGGCCCTGAGCGGCCTGCGCTATCTGATTCTGGCCTGATTTCCGCACGCTTCCGCCCCCTCGCGCATACGCTGTGTGTACGAGGAGGCGGTTTTTTTGATGGAGCAAAGATATGAGGTCGGCGTCGTCGGCTGCACCGGGATGGTCGGGCAGCGGCTGGTGACGCTGCTGAGCGCGCACCCGTGGTTCCGCCTGGCGGCGCTGGCCGCCGGGCCGCGCAGCGCGGGCCGAAGCTACGCGGAGGCCGTGGAGGGGCGCTGGCGGCTCCCGATCCCGGTCCCGGAGCATGCCCGGACGCTGCCGGTGCTGGACGCCGAACGGGACGCGGAGGCGTTGGCGGCGCAGTGCCGGGTGCTGTTCTGCGCCGTTTCGCTGGAGGCGGACGCGGCCCGGGCGCTCGAGGAGCGCTATGCGCGCATGGGCTGCGCGGTGGTCTCCAACAATGCCTGCTGCCGCATGCTGCCCGACGTGCCCATGGTCATCCCCGAGATCAACCCGGAGCATCTGCAGGTGCTGACGGCGCAGCGGCAGCGGCTGCGCACCCGCACCGGCTGCATCGTCGCCAAGTGCAACTGCTCGATCCAGAGCTATGTGCCGCCGCTGCACGCCCTGCGCGAGCTGGGGCTCGAGCGGGCGGAGGTCTGCACCCTGCAGGCGCTGTCCGGCGCGGGCCGCACCGCGGTCGACTGGCCGGAGATGTGCGACAACGTCATCCCCTACATCCGCGGCGAGGAGGAAAAGAGCGAGTGCGAGCCGCTCAAGCTGTGGGGCAGCGTGCGCGGCGGCGCCATCGTCCCGGCGGAGACGCCGGTGCTGCACGCCCAGTGCCTGCGCGTCCCGGTCAGCGACGGGCACATGGCGGCGGTCTTTGCCCGCTTCCGCCGCCGCGCCCACCCGGAGGAGCTGAAGCTGCGCCTGGCGGAGTATGAGGGCCGGCCGCAGGAGCTGCGCCTGCCCTCGGCGCCGCGGCAGTTCCTGCACTATTTCGACGCGCCCGACCGCCCCCAGACGGCGCTCGACCGCGAGCTGGAAAACGGCATGGCGATCGCGGTGGGGCGGCTGCGCCCCTGCGGCGACGGCGGCGTCCGGTTCGTCTGCCTGAGCCACAACACGCTGCGCGGCGCGGCCGGCGGCGCGGTGCTGCTGGCCGAGCTGCTGGCCGCCGAGGGCTGGCTCGGGGAGGGCAGCGTATGAAAACGCCGCTCTTCCGCGGCGCGGCGACCGCGCTGGCCACCCCCTTTGACGCGCGCGGCCAGGTCGATTTCGACGCCCTTGAGCGCCTGATCGACCGCCAGCTGGCCCTCGGCTGCGGCGGGCTGGTGCTGTGCGCCACCACCGGCGAGGGCGCGACTCTCTCGGACCGCGAATATTCCGACATCCTGGCCTGCGCCGCGGCCCGCGCCGGCGGGCGGGTGCCGCTGCTGGCGGGCGCAGGCGCGAACGACACCCGCGCCGCCCTCCGGCGCTGTCTTGAGGCGCGGCGGCGCGGCTGCGACGGCGCGCTGGTGGTGACGCCCTATTACAACAAGACCACCCAGCCGGGCCTGATCGCCCACTACACTGCCCTTGCCGACGGCGCCGGCCTGCCCCTGCTGCTCTACGACGTGCCCTCCCGCACCGGCATGCGCATCGCGCCGGAGACCTGCGCGGCCCTGGCCGCCCACCCGCTGATCTGCGGGATCAAGGAGGCGGGCGGCGACTTCTCGGCCATCGCCAAGACGCGCGCCCTCTGCCCGCCCGACTTCGCCCTTTACAGCGGCAACGACGACCAGACGCTGCCGATCCTGGCGCTGGGCGGGCTGGGGGTCATCTCGACCGCCGGCAACCTGATCCCGCGCGAGATGAGCGACCTGTGCACGCGCTGGGAAAACGGCGACCGCGACGGCGCGCTGGCGATGCAGCTGCGCGTCCGCCCGCTGTGCGAGGCGCTGTTCACCGCCGTCAACCCCGTGCCGCTCAAGGCGGCGCTGGCGATGCTCGGGCTGTGCGGCGACCGGCTGCGCCTGCCGCTGGTGCCGCTCGAGGACGGCCTGCGGCCGGCGCTGGCGGCGGCGCTGCACGGGGCGGGGCTCTTGTAAAAAAACGGCGGGCGTGCTATACTGGAGCCAAATTACCGATATGGAGGCCGTTCATCATGATGAAGAAAATCGAAACCAAAAACGCGCCCGGCGCGATCGGGCCCTATTCCCAGGGCGTGGAGATCGAGAACCTGGTCTATACCTCCGGCCAGATGGGCATGACGCCGGACGGCGTGCTGCCCGAGGGCGTCGAGGCGCAGGCCCGCCAGGCGATGGAGAACGTCCGCAGCATCCTCGCGGCCGCCGGTCTGGGGATGGACCGCGTCATCAAGACGCTGGTCTTTCTCAAGGACATGGGCGACTTCGCCGCGTTCAACAAGATCTATGCCGAGTTCATGACCGGCTCCGTCCTGCCTGCCCGCTCCTGCGTCCAGGTCGCGGCGCTGCCCAAGAACGCCCTGGTGGAGATCGAAGTCATCGCCAAGAAGTAAACCCGCACACATCTGAAAAAGAGGCTGCCCGCGCAGCCTCTTTTTTGAACGGAGGAACCGACGATGCCCAGCAATTTTGAAGACCTGATGCGCGACGTGTTCGGCGACGGGCGCACGCCCCGCCGCGTCAGCGCCGCCGGCGCGGAGCGCTATCTGGAGCAGGCGCGCAAAACGGGCGACGCCCTCGACACCCTGCAGAAGGCCGGCGAGGACCAGAACGCGCGGATGCAGAAGCAGCTCGACGAGCTGCGGCGCATGAGCGCGGGCCTTGATTTCGACCAGATCGACCGCGAGGTCAGGCGCGATTTCGGCGTCACGCCCGCCGAGGCGCAGGCGGCCGCGCAGCGCGGCGCCGCCCCCGCCGGGGAACAGCAGCGCACCGCCCGCTCCGCCGAGGAGCAGGCCGCCGCCGCCAAGAGCTGCTTTGCCGAGCTGCAAAAGGCGCTGGGCGACGAGCTGATCGGCCAGGACGCCTTCATCCGCGCCCTGCTGATCGCCTTCAAGCGCCCCTTCGTCATGGACTGGGACCCGCACGGCGTGCGCAACGGCCTGCTGGTCTGGGGCAAGCCCAGCTCCGGACGGCACACCGCCCTGCGCCTGAGCGCCGAGCGGATGGCGCAGCACGGCCTGCTGGAATGCGGCGCGCTGCGCACCGTCGACCTGGCCCTCTATCCGACCCAGGCCGAGGAGAAGCTCTTTCTCCAGGACCTCTATATGGCGCTGCAGGCGCGCGGCATCGTCGTGTTCGACCACTATGAGCAGTGCCATCCCGCCTTTTTGCAGCAGGTGGCGGAGCTGTTCTGCACCGGGCGCATACAGCTTGCCTCCCGCTATGTGATGCAGAAGGGCAATCTGGTCGAGGCCGGCGCGGCGCTGACGCCGCAGGCGGTCGGGACCATCGAGGCCAACGGCAACTATCTGGTCCTCGTCTCCGAAAAGGGGCCGGACAAGCTGGCCGGCGCCTTCGGCGCGAAGCTCGTCAACGCCCTCGGCGACCTGTGCCGCACCGACGAGCTGACCGAGGAGAGCCGCCGCGCCATCGCCGCGCGGCAGTATGAGGCGCTGTGCGCGCGCGCCCGGAGCAAGCTCGGCCTGACCCTCTCCGCCGAGGGCGAGATGCCCGTCTTTCTCGCCGGGCGCTGCACCCCGCAGGAGGGCGTCGGCGCCATGCTCGCCTACTGCGAGCGCTGCTACCGCGCCCTCTCCCAGTACCGGCTCGAGCATGAGGAGGGCGACCGGGCCCTGCTCTGTCCGAAGGACGGCGCGCTGCTCGCCGACTTCGGCGCCGGGCGCGTCGATCTGCTCTCGCTGCTCCCCTCCGCCTACACCGGCGAGCTGGAGGCCGTCAAAAAGGAGATTGCGGGCATCGTCGGCCTGCAGGCCGTCAAGGACTATATCTATTCGCTCGAGGACCTCTACCGCGTCCAGCAGCTCCGCCGCCAGAAGGGCATGAAGACCGACGCGGTCTCGATGCACATGATCTTCACCGGCAACCCCGGCACCGGCAAGACGACCATTGCCCGCCTGGTGTCGAAGTACCTCAAGGCCATCGGCGTGCTTTCGGGCGGCCAGCTTGTCGAGGTGACCCGCGCCGACCTGGTCGGCAAGTATGTCGGCCACACGGCGCCGCTGACTACGCAGGTCATCAAGAGCGCCATCGGCGGCGTGCTGTTCATCGACGAGGCCTACTCCCTCTACCGCGGCAAGGACGACAGCTTCGGCCTCGAGGCCATCGACACGCTCGTCAAGGGCATGGAGGACAACCGCGAGGATCTGCTGGTCATCCTCGCCGGCTACACCAAAGAGATGGCGGTCTTTATGACCGCCAACAGCGGCCTGCGCAGCCGCTTCCCCAACATCATCGAATTCCCGGACTACACCGGCGAGGAGCTGGCCGCCATCGCCAAAATCAACGCCGGGTCCAAGGGCTACCGCATCGCGGACGACGCCGCGGCGGCGCTGCTCGACTATTTCAACGTCATGCAGGCGATGAACAGCCGCGAAAACGGCAACGGCCGCATGGCGCGCAACGTCGTCGAGAAGGCCATCCTCGACCAGAGCAAGCGCATCCTCGCCGAGCCGGACGCGCCGCTCGACCTGCTGGAAAAGCGGGACTTCGACCTCTTTGAAAACGCCGCGCCGGCGGACGGCGCACAGGTATAGCGCATGAAGGTCATCCTCAGCCGCAAGGGCTTCGACAGCGCCAACGGCGGCATTCCCAGCCCCATCCTGCCGGACGGCGAGATGCTCTCCCTGCCCATCCCCAGCGACGACTGCGTGCGCTATGACGAGCTCTCGTGGCACGGCGTCGGCTACCGGGCGCTGCTCGACGGGCTGCGCCCCGGCTTCGCGCCCGCGCACTGCCACCTCGACCCCGATCTGCGCCCCGGCCTGCGGCGGGAAACGCCCGCCGGCTGGCAGCCCGCCTTCGGACAGATCCGCCAGTCGCAGCGCTATCTGGCGCAGACGGCGCGCGTCGCCCCGGGCGACCTGTTCCTGTTCTTCGGCACCTTCCGCCCCGTCGGGCGGACGGCGGACGGCGGCTGGCGCTATGTGCCGCACGCCGCCGCGGTCCACGCGATTTACGGCTGGCTGCAGATCGGCGAGATCGTCACCGACCCCGCCCGCATCGCCCGCTGTCCCTGGCATCCCCATGCCGCCGCCGCGCGGCTCGCGGACCCCACCAACGCCCTCTATCTGCCGGGCGCGCGGCTGTCCTTCGCCCCGGCGCTGCCCGGCTGCGGCGTCTTCCCCTTTGCGGAGAAGCGCGTGCTGACCCTGGCGGGCTGCACCAAGGGCGTCTGGCGGGACAACCCCGTCTACCGGCCCGAGGCCGTCGTCGGCCGCCGCAAAAACGCCGCGCCCGGGCCGGGCGTCTACTACGCGGGCGTCTGGCAGGAGCTGGCGCTGCGCGAAAGCCCCGCCTGCGAAGCATGGGCGCGCGGGCTGTTTGACTGAGCCCTTTTTCTTTCCTGCTCCGGCCCGGACATCCGCCGCGGCCGGACTTCTTCGATTGAACGGTTCCCTGGCGAAACGGAGGCGAACGAACCGATGACCCTCAGCGAAAACGGCGCGAACCAGCGGGCGCTGGCGGAGTGCAAGGCGCGGCCGCGCGCGGCGATGCACGCCTTTCACCGCTATTACGGCAAGCTGATCCCCGCCATTCCCGCCTTTGCCATCGAGCGCTTTTCCGCGCCGGGCGAGCTCGTCTTCGACCCCTTCTGCGGCAGCGGCACGGTCGGCGTCGAGGCGCTGCTGCACGGGCGGCGCTTCCTCGGCGTCGAGATCAACCCGCTGGCGCAGCGCATCGCCGACGTCAAGACCCGCAGGCTCGACCCCGGCCGGCTGCGCGCCCTGCTCGCGCGCCTCGGGGAGCTGCTGCCGCAGGTCTCCGCCGAGGTGACGGAGGCGGACCTGCCCTTCCTGCGCAACCGCGACCACTGGTTCCGGCCCGACGTGCAGCGCGACCTGGTGCGGCTGCGCCGCGCCATCGACGCCCTGTTCGCGGAAACGCCCGACGGCGGCTGCCGCGATTTCTTCCTCGTGACGCTGTCCGCCGTCATCCGCAACGTCTCCAACGCCGACACGATGCACGTCTTCCCCGGCGTCAGCAAGCGGATGCGCGCCCTGATCGGCGCGGGCGATTTTTGCCCCGACACGGTGCCTGCCTATCTGCGCGCCGCCAAAAAGCGGATCGCCTGCTATGAGGATTACGCCGGCGGGGACACGGAGGCCGAGATCCTCTGCGGCGACTGCACCGCGCTCGACCTGTCGGCGCGGGAAGGGACGGCGGCGCTCTGCGTCACCAACCCGCCCTATATCTCCTCCGTGCGCTACATCGAGACGCTCAAACTGGAGATGTACTGGATGGGCCTGATCGGCAGCGCCGCGGAATACGACGCCCTGGCCCACAGAATGTTGGGCAACGACCGGCTGCGCCGCGCCGAATACGCCGCCCTGCCCGCCACCGGCTGCGCCGAGATCGACGCGCTGGCGCAGCGGCTGTGGGCGCTCGACCGCAAGAGCGGCTACATCGCCGCGGCCTTCTTCCGCCAGATGGAGCAGGCGATCCGGCAGATCGCGCGCGTCCTCCGCCCCGGCGGGACGGCGGTCGTCAAGATCTCCGACAGCCGGATGCGCGGCGTGCTGGTGGAGACCGGACGGTTCCTGACGCTGCTCGCCGAGAAAAACGGCTTCGCCGCCCGCGACGCCTTCTCCGACGAGATCAACGCCCACAGCCGCTCGCTGACGCTGGCCCGCAACACGTACAGCGACGTCATCACGCAGGACTACATCCTGGTCTGGGAGAAACACGCATGAGCTACGACTCGATCCAGACCATCCGCTATATGGGCAACAAGACCCGGCTGCTCGGCCTCATCGTCCCCGCGATCGCGGAGCTGACGCCGGCGGGCGGGACGGTGTGCGACCTCTGCTTCGGCTCCGGCGCGGTGAGCTACGCCCTCAAGCGCGAGTTCCGGCTGATCGCCTGCGACGTGCAGCAATACTGCCTGGTGCTGGCCCGCGCCCTCATCGTCAACCAGCGCGAGACCATCTCGGCCGCGGCTGCCGCCCGAGAGCTGGACGGCGCCGTGCGCGCCCAGCTGGAAGCGCCGACCTACACCTTTTTTGCCGACCATTACGCGGACGCCTATTTCGCGCCCGCGCAGTGCCGCATGATCGACGCGCTGCGCGCCGCCATCGGCGGACTGCCGCCCTCCCCGCGCGCCGACCTCTATCTCGCCGCCCTGATGGGGGCGATGTGCCGGGTGCAGTCGACGCCGGGGCACTTCGCGCAGTTCATGCCCGCCGCCCACCCGCGCGTGCAGGCGTTGCGGGCGATGGACCTCCGCCGGGTCTTTGCGGAAAAATGCGACGAATATGCGTCGCTGGTGTTCTCCCCCTATGAAAACCGGGCCTTCTGCTGCGATTTTCACGACCTGCTCGCCCGCGGCGACGCCGACGGGGCGGACACGCTCTATCTCGATTCGCCCTACACCGGCGACCAGTATTCGCGCTTCTACCACGTCCTCGAGACCGCCGCGCGCGGCGACGCGCCCGCGGTGCGCTGCAAGGCCCGCTACCGCACCGACCGCTTCCTCAGCGGCTTCTGTTACAAAAACCGCGCGGAAACCGAGTTCCGCGCGGTGATGGATTTCTGTGCGGCCGGAGGGAAGGCCCTGGCGGTCAGCTATTCGGACCGGGGCGTGCTGCCCCTCGGCCGGCTTGAGGCCCTGGCCCGCGCCCGCTTCCGCCGCGTCGAGACGCGGGAGGCGGACTATGCCCATTCCTCGCAGGGGAAAGGCCCCACCGCCGTGCGGGAATACTTACTGCTCTGCCGCTGACGGCTCCGGACGGTTCCGGCGGGCCACGCAGCGGTAGATCGGGTAGCCCTGGGCGGAGAAATTGCGCTCATACTCCGTCTCGACATTGGGCGTGTCGGTGGCGTGCAGGTCGAAGGTGACGTCGTAAAGTCCCCAGCCCGACTGGGAAAAATAGCAGAGCGAATCCTCGAACAGGCGGCGGTTGTCGGTCTTGAAGCAGATCTCCGCGTCCGGCTTGAGAAAGCCCTCATAGATGCGGAGGAAGGTGTAATAGGTCAGGCGGCGCTTGTGCTGCTTCTTCGGCGGCCAGGGATCGCTGAAATTGAGATAGAGCCGGTCGATCTCCCCCGGCGCGAACACGGCGCCGAGGCTGCCGGCGTCGCAGTCCATCAGCCGCAGGTTCGGCAGGCCGAGCGCCTTGGCCTTCTCCAGCGCCAGCAGCAGCACGCTCGGCACGCGCTCGACGGCCAGATAAAAGACGTCCGGGTTCTGCCGCGCCGTCTCCGTGATGAAGCTGCCCTTGCCGCAGCCGATCTCCAGCTCGAGCCGGGCCGCCGCGGGCGCGCCGAACAGCGCGCGCCACGCGCCGCGATGCGTCTCCGGCGCCTCCGCCTGCCAGGCGGCGCAGGCCGCCAGCCGCGGCTCCAGGTTTTTCTTTTTTCTCATTCTCATCCCGATCACCGCCGTTCTTTCGTTTCAAACAGTTTGATTATAACCGACCCTTTCCGCGCATGCAAGCCCGTATTGACGGCGGGCGGGAAAAAAAGGTATAATAGAGGTCCGAAGGGCGGTGTTCCCCATGATTCGCATGAAAAAGGACTGGCGCAAAAACGCGGTCGTCCGCTATCTGATCGTGATTCTCGGCAGCCTGATCTACGCGGCCGCCATCAGCCTGTTTCTCGATCCCAATCAGCTCGCGCCCGGCGGCGTCTCCGGCCTCGCCATCATCATCAACCGCCTGACGAGCCTGCCCACCGGCGTGCTGATGCTGTGCATGAACGTCCCGCTGCTGGCCGTCGGCATCTGGAAGCTCGGCTTCCGCTTCTTTGTCTCCACCATGGTGGCCATCGGCGTCTCCTCCTGGGCCACCGACCTGCTCGCCCCGCTCGGGCCGCTGACGCGCGACCCGCTGCTGGCGGCCGCCGCGGGCGGCGCGATGATGGCCCTCGGCATGGGCCTGCTCTTCAAGGTCGGCGCGACCTCGGGCGGCTCGGACATCGTCGTGCGCCTCATCAAGCTCAAATACAAATACATCAAGACCGGCAAGCTCTTCCTGGCGACCGATTCCTGCGTGGTGGCCCTGTCCGCCGTGGTGTTCCGGAACATCGACCTCGGCCTCTACGCCGCCATCGCCATTCTGGTCTCCTCCGCCGTCTTTGACCTGGTGCTCTACGGCACGGACGAGGCCAAGTTGGTCTATATCATCACCGACCACGAGGATAAGATCACGGCGCGCATCCTCACCGAGCTGGAGATCGGCGTCACCCATCTCGAGGGCACCGGCGCCTATACCGACAAGCCCAAGCAGGTCATCATGTGCGCGATGCAGAAGCGCCTGCTGCCGCAGGTGCAGGACATCGCCAACGCGGAGGACCCCTACGCCTTCCTGATTGTCACCTCTGCCAGCGAGATCTACGGCGAGGGCTTCAAGGATCTGCGCGGGGAACGGCTGTGAAGCGGCTGCTCTGCCTGGCGCTGTCCCTGCTGCTGCTCTGCGGCTGCAGCGCCTCGGGCAGCTATGTCTACACGCGCGCCCATCAGGAGGCGCAGGCCGCGAGCGACCCGGACGCCATCAACAGCCGCGCCGAGCTGACCGAGGCCGTCTCCGCCATGATCCGCGCCGGCGTGCAGAGCGACACGCTGCTCATCGCCGACTATCAGGGCGACCTCAACGCCGACCTGGAGACGGTCACCGCCGAGCTGACCGAAAAGGACCCCTACGGCGCCTTCGCCGTTTCCTCCATCGTCTGCAAGCAGGTGAGCATCGTCTCGCGCACCGAGCTGACCGTCTCCGTGCAGTACAGCCGCCCGGCCGACGAGATCGCCGCCGTCGTCGAGGCGCCGACCGCCGACGATCTCGGCCTGCGCATCGCCGAGACCTTCTCCGGCTTTTCCTCCGACAAGGCCTTCTATCTCTCCGGCGTCTATGTCTCCGACCCTGAGGCCCTGGCCGAAAAATGCTGGCTGCAGGACCCCGCCTCCGCCGTCGGGCTCAAGAGCTTCACCGTGACCGCCTACCCGGCGACGGGCCTGTCGCGCATTCTGGAGCTGCGGGTCGAATATCTGGACACGCCCGAAAAGCTGCGCAGCATGAGCGCCGACATCCGCAGCGCCGCCGCCGCCGTCTGCGCCTCCTACGGCGGCAGCAGCGACCGCGACAAGCTCGATTTTGTCTACGCCTATCTGCGCGACAGCGTCCGCTACGACACCGACGCCATGCGCGTCGTCGCCGAGACCGGCGGCCGCCAGGCCCACACCTCGCTCTATACCGCCTACGGCGCCCTGCTCGAAAACCGCGCCGCCCAGTCCGGCATCGCCCTGGCCGCCAAGGCCCTGTGCGACGAGCTCAAGCTGCCCGCCAGCGTGATCTCCGGCACGCTGGACGGCGAGCCCTATATCTGGCTGGTGGTGACGCTCGACGGCGTCGCCTGGCACTTCGACCCGACCTCGCGCCTGGCCGCCGCCGCCGGCGGCTATACGGACCTCTTTTCCATGACCGAGGGCCGGCGGCGTTTCGTCTGGGACAAGAGCCTGTACGGCATCTATTGACCGCGCGCCGGCGCCGGTCCGCGAAAAACGGATCGCGGCGCCAACATCCGGCCGCGGCCGGCGTTTTTTGCAAACCAAAGCGCGCCCTCTCCAATGAGAGGGCGCGCTTTTGTCGGTCTGCTATTTCAGGAAGCGGCGGGTCTCCGCCTCCGGCCGCCCGGACCAGCGGGCGCAGCGCGCGGCGGCCTGCCCGAGCGAATCGGCCGGCGCCTCCCCGTAGCGGGCGCGCACCGCGGCCGCGCCGAAGAGCGCCTCCGGCGTGCCGTAAAGCGCCACCGGCCAGCCGTAGGGCGCGCCGAGGCGGTTGACCTTGTGCGTGAAGCCGCGCATCAGCAGATAGGTCTGCTCCATCAGGCCGGTCAGCGTGCCCTCAAAGCCCTTCTCGCCCTCGCGCCCGAAGCCCGCCAGCGGCTTGATCTCATAGCCGGCGCGGATCTCGCCACCGGGAAACAGATCCATAATGCGCTTCTCGCGGCGCTTGGCCAGCCCCTCCTCCCAGCGGGCGTCAAAGTCGTAGCCGTCGCGCCGAAAGTTGGCGAACACCGGCAGCCAGGCGCGCGACAAAAAACCCGCCCGGCCGCGGAAGAACTTGCCGTAGGCGAGGCGGCCCGCCGCGGCGATGCGCGCGCGCCATTCCCAGGGGTCGCCCTCCGGCTTTTCCTCGTTCCACCACGCCTCCGGCGCGGTCAGCTCCCGGACCGAAAAGCCGGGCAGCTCGTTTTCGAACAGCGGCAGAAAGCCGATCTCCTCCGTCAGCGCGGTCAGCTCGGCGCAGGTGCGCAGACGCGGCAGCGTCACCATGCGGCGCACGCTCCCTCGCAGCGCGGCTCAGTGCCGCCGACCAGAGTGCCGGCGGCGGTGCGGAAGATCATCTGGCCGCGCCCGAACTCGCCCAGATTCGGCTGGACGGTCAGCTCGTGCCCGCGGGCGCGGAGCGCGTCCGCGAGGTCGGCCGGGAAGAACGGCTCCACCTCGATCTGCCGCTCCCCGGTCCACTGCCAGCGCGGCGTGTCCAGGGCCGCCTGCGGATCGGCGCCGTGGTCGATGACGCGCAGCAGGGTCTGCAAATGCCCCTGCGGCTGCATGAAGCCGCCCATCACCCCGAAGGGGCCGACGGCCGCGCCGTCCTTCATCAGGAAGCCGGGGATGATCGTGTGATAGGGCTTGCGCCGCGGTCCGGCGCAGGAGGGCAGCGCGGGATCGAGCGAAAAGCCGAGGCCGCGGTTCTGGAGGGCGATGCCGGTGTGCGGCACGACCAGCCCCGAGCCGAAGCCGGTGTAGTTGCTCTGGATATAGGAGATCATGTTGCCCTCCGCGTCGGCGGCGCAGAGATAGACCGTGCCCGACCCCTGCGGTCTGCCGCAGACGGGCAGCAGCGCCCGCTCGCCGATCTCGGCGCGCCGCTGCGCGCCGTAGGCGGGCGAGAGCAGATCCCGCACCGTGCAGTCCATGAAGCGCGGGTCGGCGATATAGCGCTTTCCGTCCGCAAAGGCCAGCTTGAGGGCCTCAATCTCGCGGTGGACGCACGCCGCGCTGCCATAGACCGACGGCTCGAAGCCGGAGAGGATGTTGAGCGCCATCAGCGCCACCAGGCCCTGGCCGTTGGGCGGGATCTCGCAGACGTCATAGCCGCGGTAGCGCACCGAGACGGGCTCGACCCACTCCGGCCGGTAGTCGCGCAGGTCGTCCTCGGTGATGAACCCGCCGTGCCCGGCGGAAAACGCGGCGATGCGCTTGGCGAGCGCGCCGCGGTAGAAGTCCTCACACTCGCTGTCGCCGAGCGTCCGCAGCGTCTGCGCCAGATCGGGGTTGCGGAAGATCGCGCCCGCCTGCGGCGGCGTCCCGTCCGGGCAGAAGGTCTCATACCAGTGGGCAAAGGCGCCGGTCCCGCCGGTCTTTTCGCGGAGCAGGCCCGCGAACCGCGCGGCCATCCGCGCCAGCCCCTCGGAGACGGCCTGCCCCTCCTCGGCATAGCCGACGGCGGCGCGCAGCGTCTCGCGCAGCGTGAGCTTGCCGAACCGGCGGCTGACGGCCGCCCAGGCGGACGGCACGCCCGGCACGGTCACGGACGCGAAGTCGTAGCGCGGCATCGCGGTCAGCCCGCGGGCGCGGAGCGCCTCGAGGGTGCAGCCGCTGCCGCTCCAGCCGCTGGCGTTGAGCCCGTAAAGGCGCCCGCCCGCATAGATCAGGGCGAAGGCGTCGCCGCCGACGCCGTTGCTCTGCGGCTCGAGGACGGTCAGACAGGCGGCCGTCGCCACGGCGGCGTCAAAGGCGTTGCCGCCCCGCTTGAGCACGTCCAGCCCGGCCTGCGCCGCCAGATAGTTGGAGGTCGCGCACATCCCCCGCGCGGCATAGACCGGCGTCACCCGCCGGGGCCGGATCACATCTTCCATGGTTCATTGCTTCCTTTCCGCTTCCGGCCAGTCCCGCAGGACGGCCTTGTAAAAATCCACGCCCTTCGGCAGGGCGGCATAATAGAGGTTCTCGTCGAGGCCGTGGATGCTGCCGAGCTGCTGCGCGTCCAGATAGAGCGGGGCAAAGCGCAGGCAGCTGTCGCAGATCGCGCCGTAGTATTTGGCGTCGGTGCCGCCCGTCATCGCATAGGGCGAGACGCAGACGCCGGGATAACACGCCTGCGCGCACCGCTCCAGGAGCCGGAAGGCCGGCGTGCGGTGCGAGACGACCGCGCAGGCCTCCTGCCGCTGCAGCACCTCGGTCTCCAGCCCGTATTTCCCGGCGCGGGCCTTCATCAGCGCGATACTCTCCTCCGCGCCCTGATGGGGGATGAAGCGCAGGTTCGCGGTCACGTAGGCGCGCTGCGGGAGGACGTTGAGCCCCTCGCTGCCGCGCATCGTCGTGAAGGCGGCGGTGGTCTTGACCATCGCGCCGGCGGTGGGGCTGACGGCGGGCAGCAGCCGCGCCAGCAGCGGCGCCAGCAGCCACAGGTTCCCGAACAGCACCCGCAGGCCGAAGGAGCAGTTGGGCGCCATCCGCGTCAGCATCTCGCGGACGGCGCTGTTCATCCGCGGCGTGAAGGGATCGTGCCGCTCCACGTCCTGGACGAACGCGGCCAGCCGGGGGATCGGCGAGCCGGGCGCGGGGGCGCTGCTGTGTCCGCCGCGCGAGACGGCGGTGAAGCGCAGGTCGCCGTAGCCCTTTTCCAGCACGCCGACCAGCGCGTACAGCCCGCGCACGCCGGGCAGCGGCGCGTCGACGACCATGCCGCCCTCATCGAGCACAAGCCCGAGGCGCACGCCGCGGGCGGCGAGATGCGCGACGGTCGCCTGCGCGCCGGAGCCATCGGTCTCCTCGGTGCAGGCCGAGGCGATGTAGAAATCGTATTCCGGCTGCCAGCCGCCCGCGAGCAGCTCCTCGGCCGCCTGCAGGATGCAGAACAGGCTGCCCTTGGTGTCCAGCGTGCCGCGGCCCCAGAGCCGTTCGCCGTCGATCTCGCCCGAAAAGGCGGGATGGCTCCACGTTCCGGGCGCCTCGACGACGTCGTGATGGCTCATCAGCAGCACGGGCGGGACCCGCCCGCCGCCTGTGCCGCGGAGCGAAAAGAGCAGGCTGCCGTCCAGCACGGTCTTTTCCATCCGGGCGTGGACAAGCGGAAACTGCGTCTCCAGCAGCGCATGAAAGGCGAGAAAACGGGTCTTGTCCGGCTGCGGCAGGGCGGAGACCGTCTCGCAGCGGATGAGAGCGCCGAGCTTTTCGGCATAGGCCGCCGCCCGGGCGTCCGGCGTCCGGTCAAAGACGGCGGCGGCCGCCGCCGTCGGGCGCAGCAGCGCCGCGCGCAGCAGACAGACCAGCACCAGGGCCGCCAGCGCGCCCAGCGCGCACCACAGTACAATCACGGCGCTCCCCTCCTCAATAGCCGACGGCGACGCCCAGCAGCAGCAGGGCGCAGGTCGCCGTCAGGATCAGCGCCTGCATCTTTCCGCTCCAGCGCGCCCACTTGCCGTAGCCGATGCCGACGATGCCGAGCGAGATCAGCAGCACCGGGTTGGTGGGATAAAAGACGTTGGAGAAGCCGTCGCCGTAGGCAAAGGCGACGATGGTGAGCTGGCGCGAGATGCCGGAAAGATCGGCCAGCGGCGCCAGCAGCGGCATGAGCAGCACCGCCTTGGCGGAGCCGGAGGCGATGAAGCAGTTCATCACCAGCACCAGCAGATAGATCATCAGGATGACGCCCGCCGGGCCCATGCCCTCGGTCAGGGCGACGATCTGATAGAGAATGGTGTCGAGGATGTGCGCTTCGGTCAGGGTGTACTTGACCGAGCTCGCCAGCAGGATGAGCAGCACAGCGGGCAGGATCGAGACGACGCCCCGCCCGAACTGGGCCAGAAAACGCCTGAACCCGTAGCCCGAGGCCAGCACCGCCGCCGTCCCCGCGAACAGGAACATCACGGCGACAAAGGGCATCAGATAATCCTGCAGCGCCGGCAGGAAGGCTGAGCCGATGATGACCGCGATACCGGCCAGCAGCGTGCCGACAAAGAGGCGCAGGGCGCGCTCCATGCGCGCGTCGGGCGCGAACTCGCCGCGCATCGCCGCCCAGCGGGCAGCGGCCGCCGCATCATAGACCGGGGAACGGGTCGGGTCCTTTTCGATCCTTTTGGCGTAGCGCCGCAGGAAGAGCAGCAGCAGCGGATAGATGACGAGGAAGGTCAGCGCCCGCAGCCAGATCCCGGAGAACATCGGCAGTCCGACCAGGGTCTGGGCCAGGCCGACGGTGAAGGGATTGCAGACGCCAGTCGCAAAGCCGCAGCCGACGGCCAGCAGGCTCATGCCGAGGCCGGTCAGTCCGTCCCAGCCGAGGGAATAGGCCAGCGCCGTGACGATCGGCACCAGGGGCACGACCTCCTCAAAGGAGCCGACAAGCGCGCCGAGCAGCATGAAAAAGAGCGTCACCGCCGCCAGCAGGCGATAGCGCCGCGCCGCGTATTTGTGGTGCAGCTTGCCCAGCAGGTAGCGCATGACGCCGGCGGCGTCGAGGGCGCTGAAGGCGCCGCCGATCACCAGCAGAAAGACGAGCACGGCGAGGATGGTGCCGCCGCCTTCGGCGAACAGCACCAGCACCGGAGCGCACAGCCAGCGCCAGAAGGGGATGCCGCCCGCGACGGCGTGATAGGTGCCGGCGACGACGACGCTGCCGTTTTCGGTCGCGGCGCGGTCATAGCTGCCGGCAGGCAGCAGAAAGGTCAGCACATAGGTCAGAATGGTCAGGCAGAGCAGAATGGCGAGGGCGCCGATAAACGAGCGGACATTGAGGTCCATCATCCGGGGCTGTTTGTCGTCCATAAGACCGCCTCCCTGGTTCTGTTTGGGTTGCTTCTATCATATCAGATTGCGCATTGCGCTTCAAGCGTGATATAATCAAAACAAAACACGGCGCCGACTGGAGGTCTTGCCATGAAAACCCGTTTTGCCGCGCTGCTGCTGGCCGTGCTGCTGCTCTGCGCCGGCTGCGTGCGCACGGAGGCACCCGTCCCGCAAAAGACGCCCGCGTCCGTGCCGGAGACCGCCGCCGCGCCCGCCCGGGGCGACTACATTCCGGCGACCGACGCCTACACGGGCATGAACGACCCCGACTTCTGGGCCGCGCTCTGCGCCGCGCCCGACGAGACGCGCATGACCGCCGCGGAGATCGCGGCCTTCAACGCCGCGGTGCTCGCCGACCCGGAGGCGCTGTGCGCCGACCTGCGCGCCTATCCGCAGACGCTGAGCCGCGCGGCGCTCGAGCAGATCGCCCTGACCTACGGCAAGTGGCCCGACAGCGGCCGCTATACCGGCTCCGCCCTCATCACGCAGGAGCAGCAGCGGGCGATCTATCAGAACATCAACCTCGGCGCCGCGGCGGACAGCAACCCCGTGCGCTGCGCCTTCGCCGTCCGCAACGCCGCGCTGCGCTCCTGGCCCAGCGATCTGCCGGTCTATGAGAGCGCGGACGACGTCGAATACGATCTGGCGCGCGAAAGCACGCTGCGCCTGTGGGAGCCGGTGCTGGTGCTGCACGCTTCGGCGGACGGCGCCTGGCTGCTGGTGCAGGCCTACAATTACACCGGCTGGGTCGCCGCGGACGACCTCGCCCTGACCGACCGCACCCAGTGGGAGGCGCTGCAGGACCGCGCCTTTCTGGTCGTGCGCGCCGCGCGCCTGGCGCTCGGCGACAGCGTCTACACCCCCGCCCTCGACGGCACGGTGCTGACCATGGGGACGCGCCTGCCGCGCGCCGACGCCACCGCCGCCGACAACGCCGGCACCGCGAACGCCTGGGCGGTGCTGCTGCCGCTGCGCGCCGAGGACGGAACGCTGACGACGGCCGAGGCGCGCATCCCCTTCGGCGACGACGTCAGCGAGGGCTTCCCGGCGCTCACCGACCGCGCCCTGCTGCGCCAGGTCTTTCGCCTGCTCGGCCAGCGCTACGGCTGGGGCGGCATGTTCGGCGGCTGGGACTGCTCCTCGCTGTGCGCCGACGCCTATGCCGTCTTCGGCATCATGCTGCCCCGCAACTCCTCGCGGCAGGTGCGCACCGGGGTCAGCACTGATCTCTCCGCTTACAGCGACGCCGACAAGCTGGCGTTTCTCGGCGCGCTCCGCCCCGGCGCGCTGCTGGAGATCAAGGGCCACATGATGTTCTGGCTCGGCGTCTCTGACGGCCGCGGCTATGTGATCCACTCGACCCACGGCTTCCAGCCGCAGGGGCAGCCGTTCACCGTCGCCAACAGCGTCGTCGTCTCCTCCGTCGACGCTCTGCGCAGCAACGGAAAGAGCATTCTGACCAACATCCGCGCCGCGGCCGACGTGAAAAATCCTTGAAAAACGCTTGACAACCGCAGTGCTTTTGCGTATACTAAAAAAGCACTGCAAATGCGGACATAGCTCATCTGGTAGAGCGCCACCTTGCCAAGGTGGAGGTAGCGAGTTCGAGTCTCGTTGTCCGCTCCATAAAAAGGCACCCCCGGTGGGGGTGCCTTTTTTGCCGTCTGCGGGAAGGATCGTCGTCCGCCCGGCGAGGCGCCGCGGCAGCGAGCCGCGGCATTCCGTTCAGAAGCGGGAGCCTTCCCTGTTCCGTGCGCCCGATGCGCTCAGGCCGCGGACCTCATTTCTTCTCCAGGCGCTCCAGCGCGTCGAGCGCCATGCCGACCTGCATCCGCATGCCCGCGCCGATGCAGCGCTCGTCGATGGTGAACTCCGAGCTGTGGCTCGGCGCAAAGGGGTGGCCGGGGGCGCTGGCGGAGCCGATATAATAAAAGACCGAGGGCGCGCACTGGCCGAAGAAGCAGAAGTCCTCGGTGCCGAGGCCCTGCCAGCGGAACGGCTCGAAATGTCCGGGGCCGAGCACCGCGCCGCAGACCTGCTCCAGCCGGTCCACCAGCGCGTCGTCGTTGAACTGGCAGTCGCAGCCGCGCTGACGCACAAAATCGACCTGCGCGCCGTGGGCCGCGCAGATGCCGCGCGTCAGCGACTCCATCTCGGCGGCGACGCGCTCCCGCACCGTGAGGTCCATGGTCCGGAACATCACCGACATCTCGACCTCGTCGCAGATGATGTTGTTGGCGCGGCCGCCGTGGAAGGTGCCGACGTTGAGCGCCACCGCCTCGGTCGGCCCGACGCGCCGGCTGCACATCGCGTGCAGGGCGACGACAATCTGCGAGGCGACATAGATGGCGTCGATGCCCTCGACCGGCGCGGCGCCGTGCGACTTTTTGCCGCGCACGGTGATGGTGAACTCGTCGGAATAGGCGTTGATGCCGCCCTTCTTGGCGCCGATCTGGCCCACGGCCAGCGATTCGCCGACATGCAGGCCGAAGACCTCGTCGACGTGCGGATTCTCCATGCAGCCCTGGGCGATCATGCGCTTGGCGCCGCCGTCGCCCTCCTCCGCGGGCTGGAAAAAGAGCTTGACGGTCCCCGCGAAGCTGTCCCGCAGCTCCTGCAGCACCGCCGCCGTGCCGAGCAGGATCGAGGTGTGCGCATCATGGCCGCAGGCGTGCATGACGCCGGGATTCTGCGAGGCAAAGGGCAGGCCGGTGCGCTCGTCGAGCGGCAACGCATCCATGTCGGCGCGCAGGCCGACCGTCCCGCCCGGGCCGCGCCCGCCGCGGATGACGCCCATGACCGCCGTCATCCCGGCAAAGGTGTGGGTCTCGACCCCCAGCCGCCGCAGCTCGGCCTGCACCAGCTTCGAGGTCTCCGTCTCCTGATCCGACAGCTCCGGGTGACTGTGGATCTGCCGCCGGATGCCGATGATCCGGTCCTGATTCTGTTCACAGAGTTCGTTGATGCGCCGCGCGTCCATAGACGCGCCCCCTTTCCTTCACCGCGTCTCCTGCGCCGCGCGCTGCCGGTCGAGCCGGCGGTTGCGGATGCAGAGGGCGGTGTCAATCGAAATCATCACCAGATTGAGCACATAGAGCCAGACCACCAGGTCGTTGCTGTACAGCAGCTTGTGCACGATGCCGGAGAGATAGCCGACGGTGACGGCGAACTGAAACATCAGACTTTTGCCCGCCGCCGTGCGGGTCTTCCACGATTTGTATATGTTCATCGGCCAGGCGGCGCCGAAGCAGACCAGCATGATGATCTCAAAAATGCTCATGTGCGCAGCATCCCTCTCTTTTTACGTCGCTGATGCGCTGCGTTTCCCGCCGCCGCTGCCGGCGCCGGGGAACGCTGTCCTGTTTATTTTCGATGATCGTCATGCAAAAGTCAAGTCCCGCTCGGAAATTCCGCCGCTCCCCGCGGACGCCGCGCGAAGCGGTGTCAAAATGCATATAGTGAAATAGCACACTTTTTGTGAAATCCATAAAAATATTTTGTAGATAGGCCTTGTTTCTGTTTTGGTCTGCTGCTATGATAAATAAATGATCTATTCCAATCTCATGTCTGGGAGGACGGCACCGATGAACCTGACTTATTACCGCAATTTTGTCGAGATCGTGGAGAGCGGCACCATTTCGGCCGCCTCGCGGCGCCTGCTGATCGCCCAGCCGGCGCTGAGCGCGCAGCTCAAGGTGCTCGAGCGCGAGCTGGGCGCCGAGCTGCTGGAGCGCACCGCCCGCAAGGTGGTGCTGACGGACGCCGGGCGCATCCTCTATGAGAAGGCCAAGACCATGCTCACCCTCCAGGACGTGGTCGAGCAGGAGATCTCCGCCTGCGTCCGCGGCAGCCGCGGCACCCTCTGGCTCGGCATGTCGCCGGCGCTGCCGGACGCCTTTGTTTCCAATGCTTTGACGGCATTTCACCGCGAGCATCCCGAGGTCGCCTTTGAGCTGTTCGAGGCCGATTCCAGCAACATCATCGACCTGCTGAAGAACGGCATCGTCGAGGTCGGGCTGATCCGCACCTCCGGCGAGGTCAACGCGCTGCTCGACACCTGGCTGACCGTGGACGAGCGCCTGACGGCGGTCTATCGGCGCGGCAACCCCTGGATCACCTCCGCGGTGCGCGAGGTGCCGCTCAAGATGCTGCGCGACGTGCCGATCAGCGTCTCCCGCGGCTTCCGCAAGCCGCTGGAGGACGCCTGCATCGAGCTGCGCTTCACCCCGCACCTGCTCTCCACCGGCACCTCGCGGGCCTCCACCCTGCTCTGGGCCGAGCGCGGCGACGCCGTCGCCATTGTCGTCGACTCCCAGCGGGAGGCCCATGAAACCGGAGAAATGTGCTATCGCCCGCTGACCGGAAGCCGGATGGCAACCTGCCGCGCGCTGGTGACGCTCAACAGCAAGCAGCCCTCCGCCGTAGCGCGAATTTTCATCGATTTTTGCCGTACCCACACGTTTTTATGATGGAATACTGTACTTCCATAGAATTATTACATAATCCATATTAAAAATCTGTATTTGTTTTTTCATGGTTTGCAGTGCTATGATACGGGCAAGTTAGGAAACTGCACAAAAAGTCTCAGAAATCGGTCATGTCAATTGTGCACATTTTTCTCGTGTATTGTTTGTCTAAATTGACGGATCCGTTTGGGAGAGGGAGAACAGTTTCATAACAAATCAACAAAACGATCAAGGAGGAAGCACCATGAAAAAGACCCTGTGCCTGCTATTGACAGCTCTGTTCTTTTTCGGCCTGGCAGCCGGCTGCAAGAGCAGCGGAACCACGGACACCGGCACGGACACCGGCACGCAGACGCCGTCCACGGACACCACCCAGTCTTCCGACACCTCCGGTCTCAAGGTCATCAACTATGCCAACGGCGCGCAGCCTGAGGCGATGGATCTGATCAACAGCAACTACGCCAAAACCTCCATCGTCATGTACAACATCTATTGCGGCCTGACGCACATCGGCTCCAGCGGCAAGGCGGAGCTGGCCTGCGCCGAGTCCTATACCACCAGCGACGACGGTCTGGTCTGGACCTTCAAGCTCCGTCCCGACCTCAAGTGGTCCAACGGCGAGACCCTCACCGCCCACGACTGGGAAGACACCATTGAATATGAGCTCAACCCGACCACCAACACCCGCAGCTGGGAGCTGAAGAAGTACATCAAGAACAGCGAGGAGTACAACGCCGGCACCTGCACCTGGGCCGACGTCGGCTGCAAGGCGCTGGACGACAACACCATCGAGTTCACGCTCACCGCGCCCTGCCCCTATTTCCTCGATCTGTGCTGCACCTATGTCCCGATGTATCTGAAGAGCGTCCACGCCGACCCGAACTGGGCCAAGAACGCCGAGACCTATGTCACCAACGGCGCCTTCCGCGTCACCAAGATCGCCGAGCAGGTCGGCTTCTACACCGAGAAGAACCCCAACTACTGGAACGCCGAAAACGTCAAGATCGACCAGGTCAACTTCATGTGGATCGACGATGAGGCCGTGGAGCTGTCCTCCTATCAGAACGGCACCATCAACGTCTCCGACAACCTCAGCGCCGAAGCCAACAAGCAGTATGCCGGCACGGCCGACTATCACGCCGCCGAGCGCATCGGCGTCAAGTATCTGACCTTCAACACCGCGCACATCACCGACAAGCTCGTCCGCCAGGCGATGTCCTATGCGGTCGACCGCGAAATGCTGATCAAGATTCTCGGCTACGCCTACAAGCCGGCCGACGGTCTGGTTCCTTACGGCATCCACTGGGGCGACAAGCAGTGGCGCGATGTGGCCAACGAGAAGAACGGCGCCCCGCTCGCCGGCTATGACCTCGAGAAAGCCAAGGCGCTGCTGGCGCAGGCCGGCTATCCCAACGGCGAAGGCCTGCCGAAGTACACCTATATCTGCTACAACAGCGAGACGCAGCGCGCCCAGGCCCTCCAGCAGATGTGGCAGCAGATCGGCATCAACATCGAGATCGTCCCCTATGAGTCCTCCACCTATTGGGATGTCTTTGACACCGAGAACTGGGACATCGGCGACGACGGCTGGACGGGCGACTATGACGACCCGAACACCAACCTGTTCCTGTGGGAGGAGTACCGCGAGGTCAACGACGACGGCACCCTCAAGGACGCCCGCTGGCACGACGACGCGGCGCTCCAGTATGACGCGCTGATGAAGAAGACCTACACCGAGACCGATTATGAGACCCGCATGGATCTCTTCCGTCAGGCGGAGCAGGTCATCGTCGAAGACATGCCGGTCATCCCCGTCTTCTACTACACCGACACCATCCTCATCAAACCGAACATCACCGGCGTTGTCAAGTGCTACATCGGCCACGTGTTCTTCGAGTACGCGGACATCAACGGCTGAGCAAGCGCCCTTTTCCATCCGTTCTGCAGCGACAACCGCTTTTCTTCGGCCGGCGGCGGCAGAGGCCGGGCATCCCGGCTTCTGCCGTCTCCCCCGGAACCTCATACAGAAATGGTGGTAGATTATGGCAAAATATATTCTCAAGCGCTTGATTGCCGCCGTGATTTCGATGTTTTTCCTGATCACCGTGACCTTTTTCCTGATGCACGCCATTCCGGGCGGCCCGTTCAGCGCCGGTGAGCAGAAAGACCTCAACCCCGAGATCCTCGTGGCGATCCGTGCCCGCTACGGGCTGGACAAACCGGTCTTCCAGCAGTATCTCAACTACCTCGGCAAGCTGGTGCAGGGGGACATGGGCGTCTCCTTCAAGCGCACCAACTACACGGTCAACGAGCTGATCTCCAGCGGCTTCCCCGCCTCCGCGCAGATCGGCACCTGGGCCATCCTCATCGCCCTGGTCGTCGGCATTCCGCTCGGCATCGTCTCGGCGCTCAAGCGCGGCAGCTGGGCCGACATGCTGGCCATGATCATCGCCACGATCGGCGTGGCGATCCCGACCTTCGTCATCGCCATGATCTTTATGTATATCTTCTGCATGAAGCTGGCGATCCTGCCGAACATCGGCTGGGGCGGCGCGGTCTACTTCGTGCTGCCGGTCGCCTGCATGTGCCTCTCCCCCATCGCCAACATCACCCGCCTGACCCGTTCCTCGATGCTGGAGGTCGCGCGCCAGGACTACATCCGCACCGCGCGCGCCAAGGGCGTCCCCGAGTTCGGCGTCATCTTCAAGCACGGCATCCGCAACGCCGTTCTGCCGGTGGTCACCTACCTCGGCCCGCTGGTCGCGGGGCTCCTCACCGGCAGCTTTGCCATCGAGCGCCTGTTCATGATCCCCGGCCTGGGGCGTTATTTTGTAAACGCGGTCAGCGACCGTGACTACACCGTCATCATGGGCCTGACCATCTTTTACGGCGCGTTCATCATGCTGTGCACCCTGGTGGTCGATATCGCCTATGCCATCATCGACCCGCGGGTCACATTCAATTAAGGGGGGCGCAGAAAAATGGCCAAAAAGGTTGATATGTTTCCCCCCATCCCCGCTCCGCCCTATACCATGGACAGTCAGGACATCCCCGCCGAGCTGTTTGAGCCGCTGCCGGAAGAGGAGAAGATGACCGACGTCATCAACCGCCCGAGCATCTCCTACTGGCAGAACGCCTTTGCCAAGATCAAGGCGGACAAGCTCGCCGTCATCGGCTTCATTGTCATCATTCTGATGATTCTGCTCGCCATCTTCGGGCCCATCCTCAGTCCCTATACATACGACGGCGCCGACTACGAGGCGCTCTACGCCTCGCCGAACGCGCGGCACTGGCTCGGCACCGACATGTTCGGCCGCGACCAGTTCACCCGCATCGCCTACGGCGCCCGCATCTCCCTGACGGTCGGCATTGTCGCCGCCGCGGTCAACATGGTGATCGGCGCGCTGTACGGCGGCATCTCCGGCTTCTTCGGCGGCAGAGTCGATATGCTGATGATGCGCTTTGTCGATATTTTCGCCGCCATTCCGTCGCTGCTCTACATCATTCTGATCATGATGTTTCTGGGGGCAAACCTCAAGAGCATCCTCATCGCCCTCTGCCTGACCTACTGGTTCGGCACGGCGCGGCAGACCCGCGCCCAGATCCTCTCGCTGCGGAACCAGGACTTCGCGCTGGCGGCCAAGGTCGTGGGCGAATCCGACTTTCAGATCCTGCTGCGCCACCTGATCCCCAACAGCATCGGACCGATCATCGTCACCGTCACCTTCCTCGTCCCGTCCGCGATCTTTGAGGAGGCCTTCCTGTCCTTCATCGGCATCGGCATCACCGTGCCGGTCGCCAGCTGGGGCACGCTGGCCAACGACGGCATGAAGGTCATGGGCATGTACCCCTACCTGATGATCTATCCGGCGCTGGCGATTTCGCTCACCATGTTTGCGCTCAACTTTGTCGGCGACGGCCTGCGCGATGCGCTCGATCCGCGCCTGAAGAAATAGGAGGGGGACCGCGATGAGTGAAAAACTGTTGGACGTCCGCGCCCTCCGCACCAACTTTCTGACCGGCGGCGGGATCGTCAACGCCGTGCGCGGCATCGATCTCCACGTCGACAAGGGCGAGTTTCTCGGCATCGCCGGCGAATCCGGCTGCGGCAAGAGCGTCACCATGCTCTCCATCATGCGGCTGCTGCCCGAAAACGCCGCGGTGCGCTCCGACGGCATTCTCTTCGACGGCGTCGATCTGCAGCAGAAAAGCCGCAAATACATGCGCAACATCCAGGGCGACCAGATCAGCATGATCTTCCAGGACCCGATGACCTGTCTCAATCCGCTCTACACCATCGGCAACCAGCTGATGGAGCCGCTGCGCATCCACAAGCACATGTCCCGCACCGAGGCGAAGAAAAAGACCGTCGAGATGCTCGACCTGGTCGGCATCTCCAGCCCGGAGCGCCGCCTGAAGCAGTATCCGCACGAGTTCTCCGGCGGCATGCGCCAGCGCGCCATGATCGCCATGGCGATGTGCTGCGATCCCAAGCTGCTGATCGCGGACGAGCCGACCACCGCCCTTGACGTCACCATCCAGGCCCAGATCCTCGACCTGATGCAGAACCTCAAAAAGCAGTTCGACACCTCGACGGTGCTGATCACCCACGACCTCGGCGTCATCGCCACCGTCTGCACCCGCGTCGTCGTCATGTACGGCGGCCTGGTGATGGAGACCGGCACGGTGGAGGACATCTTCTATCGCCCGCAGCACCCCTACACCCTCGGCCTGCTCAAATCCGTCCCCGGCACAGGCGAGCGCACCAAAGCACGGCTGACGCCGATCCCGGGCAGTCCGCCCGACCTGATGAATCCGCCGGCCGGCTGCCCCTTCGCAGCCCGCTGCGACCGCGCCATGCGCATCTGCAGCAAGGCGCCCGCCGCGCTGACCAAGGTGAGCGAGGGACACACGGCCGCCTGCTGGCAGCTTTATCCCCACGCCGCGGCCGCTATGAAATGAGGGCAGAGACGATGAGTGAAAAGAAAGTCCTGCTGGACGTTCAGGGGCTGAAAATGTACTTCCCCGTCCAGGGGAACGGTTTCGGCAAAAAGAGCCGTCTGACCCTCAAGGCGGTGGACGACATCTCCTTCCAGATCAACCGCGGCGAGACCTTCGGCCTCGTGGGCGAATCCGGCTGCGGCAAAACCACCGTCGGCCGCACCATCCTCCGCCTCTATCAGCCGTCGGGCGGCCGGGTCGTCTATGACGGCCAGGACATCACGGCGATGGACGACAAGACCTTCGCCCCCTTCCGCCGCCGGATGCAGATGATCTTCCAGGACCCGTACACCTCGCTTGACCCGCGCCAGCCGGTCAGCGAAATTGTCGGCGCGCCGCTGACGCTCCACAAGCTCGTCAACAGCCGCGCCGAGCGCGACGAGCGCGTCAAGGAGCTCATCCACATGGTCGGCCTCAAGGACGACCACATCAACCGCTATCCGCACGAGTTTTCCGGCGGCCAGCGCCAGCGCATCGGCATCGCCCGCGCGCTGGCCCTCAACCCGGAGTTCATCGTCTGCGACGAGCCGATCTCCGCGCTCGACGTCTCCATCCAGGCGCACGTCATCAACATTCTGGAGGACTTCCAGCACCAGTTCGGCTTCACCTACCTGTTCATCTCGCACGACCTGTCGATGATCCGCCATATCTCCCACAAGGTCGGCGTCATGTATCTGGGGCACCTGGTCGAGATGGCCGAGGTCAACGAGCTGTATGAGAACATGCGCCATCCCTACACCGCCAGCCTGATGTCCGCGGCGCCGATCGCCGACCCGACGCTGGCGCGCAACACCCACCGCGTCATTCTCGAGGGCGACGTGCCCTCCCCGCTCGACCCGCCGTCCGGCTGCCCCTTCCGCACCCGCTGCCGCTATGCGACCAAGGAATGCGCCGAGGCCATGCCCGAGCTGCGCGACATCGGGCGCGAGCACATGGTGGCCTGCTACCACATGCTCTGATCCTCCTTCGTTTCTTTCTCTCCCTCATACAAAAGGCCGGCCCGGATCTGTCTCCGGGCCGGCCTTTGCATATTTAATAAGTGTCACTCGCCGGGGTGCATCTCGCGGAGCCGCGGCGCCCAGGAGGCCATCCAGCGGATGACGAGGAACTCGACCGGGATCATGACGACGTTCTTCACCACCCGGCCGGGCAGCATGACCAAAAAGCCCTTGTCGAGCAGAAAGGTCAGCCACCAGGTGCCCAGGCCGATGTTGATGACCAGCGTCGAGATCAGCACCGGCGCCAGGATGTGCCGCCAGTCCTTGCGGCAGGGGTAGAGGAACGCGCCGAAAACAAGCCCGGTCAGCGCCGCGGAGAGGGTGAAGCCGGGGAAAAAGCCGCCGACGGGGAAGATCAGCGAGCGCAGCAGGTCGGCCGCGACCGCCGCGCCGAGCGACCACCAGGGTCCGTAGAGCATCGCCACCAACGCCAGGGGAATGAACTCGAAGGAAATCCGCAGCACCGGCGTGTTGATCGCCAGAAAGCGCGCCAGCACAATCTGGATCGCCACACAGATGGCGACGCGTATCAAAACCTTCAGCTTTGACAAGGCAACCGCCCCCTTTTCGGCTCATTCTACCATGGCCTTTTGCCGATTGCAACCGATTGCGCTTTGCCGCGGCAGCGCATTATCGCGGGCAAGAATCCCCGGCGCCTGTGGTTTCTTATATGAGCATGATTGGAATTCTGTCTCTCGATTTGTAACAATTTGTAATTTTCCCCGAAAAAAAGCGAATATTTACGCAAAAAACCTCAAAAGAGTGCAAACTGGTGCTTGATTTACGCCCTTGGGGATGCTAAAATAAGTTCGTAAATTGCAAGTGCAAGTTGGACACCCCGTGGTAGATAGTGCCCCATCATAAACCCTCGTTGTGGATGGAGCCAAAGACTCCGTCTGTGAACGAGGTTGCCACAGCCGTCAGGCTGCGAATACGGAATCAAGGAACGCTTCAAATAGCTCCTCCGGGGTACGGTAACCGAGTTTCCTGCGGGGGCGCCCATTTAGCTCGTCAGCAGCGGCAAGGATGTCCTCATCTGAGTACTGCTCAATGGACACTCCTTTGGGAACGAAAGCTCGGAATAAGCCGTTGTGACGCTCATTCTGTGGACGTTCCCAAGAGGAATACGGATGGGCGAAGTAGACCTGAGACCCCCAGGCTTCCACCTGCGCAAAGTCAGAGAACTCACTACCGTTATCCACAGTAATGGTCTTAAAAACCTTTGCGAAGTGGTCTCCGTACTCGTTGTGAAGGCTGCTCATGGCCTCCATCACAGCCTCGCTGGTCTTGGCAGGGATGCGCAGCGCAAGGTAGGTTTCCGTTTTCTTCTCCAGCAGGGAAAGAACAACAGCCTCATTCCCAGCACGCTTTCCAACCACGGTGTCACCCTCCCAGTGGCCTTCTTCAATACGCAGGGCGGCAATCTCAGGACGGTTTGAAATGCTCTGGCCATACTTTCTTTTGTGCTCTCTGGCCTTGTGGTTCTTAGCCTTGCGTTTCAAGGCTTCGGGCAGTTCAGTGGGCGTGATAGGAAGTAGCCCGGCCCATACCATGTTGTAAAGAGTACAGGTGCAAACCATCTCATTCTCATGATACAATCGATGCTCTCTGGCGTATCCATAGCAGGAGTCCAGAGACCATTTGTGCTCCCGAACCTGCTCGACTACCCAAACAATGAAGGCTTTGCAGGACTTCGCTTTGAGAGGCTTCCGACAGACCGACCTGTTGGCCTTATACACTGCCTCTCCGAGTGCGGGAGAGTAGCCGGGTGGTTTTCCTCTGCTGCTCTTTCGGGGCGGCGTACCGCGCTGCAGCTCGTTTGTGACAGTGGAAGGGGCGCAACCGATGGCTCGCGCAATGGCTCGTATTCCGAGACCCTGTTTGACGAGAACTTTAATGGCGCCTCGCTCCTCAGCCCCAAGATGCTGTCCCTTCTTGCGCTCTGCTTTGACTGTGATATAATCTTGGTAGTCCATAGTGATTGCCCTCCCTTGGGAAAATGGTGTGTGAGAACTCCATTCTACCACGAGGATAATCACTATGGATTTTTTGCTAAGTGTCCAACTTCATTTTACAATCAACC